>Ga0172376_10000001_pt1 | contig 944881 bp, 1001 predicted proteins | sample Lak35m_FD_121114 | JGI IMG/M metagenome (GOLD analysis project Ga0172376, IMG submission 121114) | Freshwater microbial communities from Kabuno Bay, South-Kivu, Congo - kab_092012_35m | ecosystem: Environmental > Aquatic > Freshwater > Lake | place: Democratic Republic of the Congo...
CAGGCTTATAGCGCCCAATAGTTCACATAGACGGCGCTGTTTGGCACCTCGATGTCGGCTCATCACATCCTGGAGGGGGAGCACCTTCCAAGGGTTCGGCTGTTCGCCGATTAAAGTGGTACGCGAGCTGGGTTCAGAACGTCGTGAGACAGTTCGGTTTATATCCGGTACGGACGTTAGGAAATTTGAGTGGATCTACCCCTAGTACGAGAGGACCGGGGCGGACGAACCTCTGGTGTATCAATTGTGGCCACCTGCTGCATTGTTGAGTAGCTAAGTTCGGAATAGATAAGCGCTGAAAGCATATTAAGCGCGAAACTAACCTCAAGATTAGATTTCCCTATGAGGACACAGAAAGATGATCTGTTTGATAGGTGCAAGGTGGAAGCATGGCAACATGTGGAGCTAAAGCATACTAATAGTCCCATTGCCTTTTTATGTCCTTGTCACCCCTGTTATTGCTTGACAGTAACGATGGTGACGAGGTAGACTTAACTAGTAATTGGTGTTTATCACCAGACGTCAATTTTTACAATTTACTGTGCGAACTGGACATCGAAGAAAGCATTTATATGAATAAATTTTTTCTTCGGTGCCCATGGCGCTGAGGAAATACCTGTTCTCATTCCGAACACAGAAGTCAAGCTCAGCAGCGGCGATTATACTGCCAAAAGTGGGAAACTAGCACGGTGCCGAATTATAAAAAGACCATCCGAATAGGATGGTCTTTTTCTCTTTTCCGGTAACGACGAAAAGATATTTCACCATCCGAATAAGATGATTTTTTCTTTTGCCTCGTTTTTCATTATGCGCGTGCTGCTCATGCTAAAATAGAGAGTATGAGTGTACCGGCACCGATTGCACGAGTGGGGCGTTTTATGACGCAGTCACCGAAAGAAATTACAATTCCAATTGCGGTGTTGCTGGTGTTTTTATTGGCATATGGCTTGATATTTCTGATTCCAAAACCCGTCACATTTTCGTACGCGGGTAAAACGTGCGTGCCGCAACTAACAATTTTGCCAGACACTTACGCATCAGAAACACCCGAAACGTACCAAGCGTATCCTTCGGATGTCGTGATGGCAGGTGACACGCCACTTGTGGCAACAAAAATGTGTTTTGCACCAACTGTGGCGCCACAAGCCGGAACAAATGTTGTTTCATGGGCGCCGGGTGGCGGTTTGTTTATGAAAAAACAGTTTGCTGTAACGGCAGACAATCCGCCGCTCGCTTCGGCTGAGCTGCTCGATAAGCCCGTTCCAGCGACGAAGCCGCTAAAAATTACGCTAAGTGCTCCCGATGAAATCCATAGTTACGGACTGCTTGTAGACGGCAAGAAGGTGTCCTGTGACGTCGAATCGAACGTTGCATTGTGCGATATTGAATCGTTGAAACTGAAGCAGGGCACCGATTACGACGCAGCAATTACGCGCCAGTTTGCCGATTCTAGAGCGACGCTTGCCAGCAAACGCTTGTCGGTTTTGCCAGCGACAACAGTGAAAAAAACGTCGATTAATCAAAAGCAAACGGTGTTCAACAAGCCAAAAGAGGTGACGTTTCAGTTCGATAAACCACTTGAAACGGCCGATGTAACGGTACGCGCGAAGCAAGGCGACGATGCGAAAGAGCTGAAATCGAACGTGACCATGAGTGAAAAAACGCTAACCGTCGCGTTTGATGGCGATTTGCCGCGTATGAACGATGTTTCGGTTACGGTTGACGAACTGGAAGCGACAGATGGAAGTGGACTCATTGATCCATATAAATTGAATTTCAAAACATCTGGTGGACCGAAAGTGACGGGAATTTCAATTCCGAAAACAGGGGTAGAGCGCGGTACAACGGCCACAATAACTTTCGATCAGTCGCTGGCGGATAATCAGGAAATCGCGAAGCTTATCAAAACAACTGGTGGTGCAAAGGTAGCGAGTGCGCAGGGTAATCAGGTGACAGTGGCGACGAGTGATGTTGCGAAATGTGCCGATTTTTCGATTGCAATTAACGATAAGCTTAAAAGCAAACATGGTATTACGGGCGGAACAAAGTGGAAATTCTCGGCACGCGCAAAATGCCATAGCACCAGCGTCATTGGCTATTCGGGTGAAGGTCGGGCGATTACGGCGTACAATTTTGGCGATGGCGGTCGAACGATTGTATACACTGGCGCAATTCATGGTAACGAATACAGTACGAAGCAGTTAATGGAAGAGTGGGTGGCGCATCTTGAGGCAAATGCACGCAATATTCCAAAAGGTACATCTGTCGTTGTTGTTCCGGCAATTAACCCTGATGGTGTTGCAGCTGGTTCGCGTACGAATGGTAATAATGTTGATTTGAACCGGAATTTTGGAACCAACGACTGGCAAAAAGACATTACGACAGTGGGAAACCAGCCGTTTAAAGGCGGCGGTGGAAAATCAGCGATGTCGGAGCCTGAAACGAAAGCGATCGGCGCATTTATCGGTAGTCTGCGGCCAGCGCTCGTTTTGTCGTATCATAGCGTGGGAAGTCTGGTGGCGGCGAACCAAACGGGAATTTCGAATCAAAAGGCGAGTCAGTATGCGCAACATACTGGCTACCGTAATACAACTGGCCAAAGTGATACGTTCGAATATGCGATCAGCGGGACGGCAGACGATTACTACGCGCAAAAGTTCGGTGTCCCAAGCGTTCTTATTGAACTTGGGAGTCATTCCTATGTGCCGTTTGATTTTCACCGCAATGCCATGTGGGCAATGATAAAATAACGTAACCGGCATGTGTTACAATGGAGGCAGATTATGTGCATGATGTGTTCGGTCGCGTATTCAACTGCAGGAGTGGGGCTTGCGATGGCAACTACCGGTATGCCGGTGGTTTCCTTTGCGAATTCAGGTAGCGAGCAGCCTGCGGCCGAGCAGCGAGATATGAGCAGTTTAGTTGTTGCCCTTGAAAAGGTAGCGGCACCTTCGATCGAAGAGCCAAAATGGCTGAAAGACGTGAAGGCTAAAGAGGCGAAAGAGCGTGAAAAAGCTGAATTGCAGAACGCGTCTCGGTCTGGCGCTTCAAAAACTGTTACGTACGATGTTTCTACAAAAGGATCGGTTCGTGCTAGTTTAGCTGAGTTTCGCAACCTGGCGAATCAAACGCTGAATGATCCTCGGGGCTGGGCGCGTATGGGTGTTGAATTTAAAGAGGTGGCAAGCGGCGGTATGTTTACGCTTGTTCTCAGTGAAGCCAGTCAATTGCCAGCGTTTTCACCTGGGTGTGGCGCGGAATACAGCTGTCGAGCTGGCCGATTCGTGATTATAAATCAAGATCGTTGGCTGGGCGCAACACCATCGTGGAATAACGCGGGCGGATCGCTCCGCGACTATCGGCATATGGTCGTGAATCATGAAACTGGTCACTGGTTGGGGCATGGCCATTCAAATTGCTTGGGCGCAGGCCAACCGGCACAAGTTATGCAGCAGCAGTCGATCGATCTACAAGGGTGCAAATTTAACCCTTGGCCAGTGGCGAGTGAATTAACATCGTCGCAGTTGGGAATTTAGTCAGATGAAACAGAAGTGGAGTCAATTTCGACAATTTGTTTCAAGAAACCGTACAGGAGTTATTGTGTCGTCGGTGGTTGCGGTTATTGCAATCGGTGGTGGTGTGTATGCGGCATGGAGCGTTTCGTCGTGGCAACAGTACGAAGCCGTCGCAGCCGAACAGCGCCAGCAAACGGTCGCCCGCGTAGAGGCAGCGCTTGATATGCCGACAGACACAAGCGAGGCGCGCACAAAGCGATTCGAAGCGCTGCAGGCGGTTGCGAACTCTCGCCAAGCGGCATCGGCGTGCGAAATTCACGGCGCGCTATCGTGGCAAACAGCCATTGGATCACTTGCGGAACAGGTTGAACGTTGCAACGATTCGCTTGAAAGTGCCAAGCAGTTGCAGAATCGTGTCGAAACGACCGTTGCATATTTAGAAAATGAACGAGAACTTGCAGCGCTACTAAACAGCGCAAGTCAAACGAAGCCGTCGGGAGCTGAAGACGACAAACCAACGGTCGTCGAAGCAGACTTTGCGGCGCATCGTGACGCGTGGCGCGAAGCTGCCTCAAATGTGTCGAAATTTGAAACCGGCGAAGCGTTTTCTGAAACAAAAACAGCAATGAAAGCACGCACGGCTGCACTTTCTGACGCATGGAAAACACTGGTAGCGGCGCATGAAAAGAAAGATAGAAAAGCGTTTGAAAGCGCGCGCGGAACGCTTGCCGATGCGTATCAGAAGCTTGCCGAAGCAGCAGAGCAGTCTGAAGAAGCACACGAACGCGTCATGAGCTCACTAGAAGAAGAGCTTGCGAAAAGCAAAGTAGACGCATAGCCAAGTAAACACTGATGGGTGCATACTTTTCTATACCGTAATCGTTTGTGTAGAAAATTCGGGTAAGATTACAAGCACAGAATGAAAAACGACCGCTCTCGCAGACCGGTCGTTTTTGCATGGATGAATCTAAATTTGGATTCAAACAGGTGCACTTTTTATACTATAGCACCACGCGAATTATTGCAAATATATAATTAAAATATAAAATGCTTTTGTAAATATTGACATAAAGCATAAACAATGTTAATATAATTTCATACACATATCACGTGTGAGGTAAGGAAAAAGGAGAACTATTCCCATGGCAGGAAATAAGACTGGCGGCCTGAAGGCTGCTCAAAAGAATTTGGCGAAAGACCCGAACTTTTACGCACGAATTGGTGCAAAAGGTGGTCAAAAAGGCAAAACTGGTGGATTCGCATCTGGTGTTGTCGGTAAAGACGGCCTAACTGGTGCAGAACGAGCTCGTATTGCCGGTGCTGCTGGTGGACGCGTATCGCGCCGCCGCAAAACTGAAGCTCAGGCTTAGGTTTTAGCACTTCTTACATAACGCGCTTCGTTTCAGAGGCGCGTTATTATATTGTGCACTACAAAGGCCTTTTGTTGTGTCCGTACGACATGGCTTCAAGTTCCGTGCAGTATAATACCTGAGACGACCCATCAAGCCTGTATGATTTCATGTCGGGCGTCGCGTAAGATTTCGATAGGTAACCATTATCAGCAATCACCGGCTTTTTGCCGCAAAAAACACGGTAATAAGGGTACTGAAAAAATGCGCTGCTGAAAGGAAGTACGAGAAGAAACCCGTATATTGTCAGTAATATGGCGGCAAGCGCAACGAACATGCTTGGTTTGATATTCGGCTTGGTTTTATCTGGTTTTAATTTGAAAAAAGCCATTAGCTCTATGGTATCACATAGAATATCGCCGTAATTCGCACACTCGCGCATCGTTGACGCGCCAGACGCTTTGGCAGGCGGGGCACAGGTATTTACGCGCAGCGGTTTGCGCACCAAGCGCGCCGCAGTTCGGGCACGTGCTTCGTTTGTGCATCCATTCACGGTACGAGTCGAGGTCGTTTTCGATGGTATCGCCATCAAGTGTAAGACCATATTTCGGTGCAAGTGAGGTGCGGGCGAATTCCCACGCATCGCTTTCGAGCGTTAAAAGTTGAATATCGCGCTCATACGCCTGATGCCCCAGCAATGCGTGCGCTGTTTCGTGAAGCAGCGCGGCGATATCGCTGGATTCATCGAGGTAGTAAATTGTTTGTTCGTGCGGCGACCAATAAAAATCATTTCCAGTTCGAAATGTAAGGTGCGGATAATCGCGTTGCAGCTGCTTAAGAATCGAGTGTATCGACGGCATAATAATAGCATCCGTAGAGTACGGCTTGCTCTGGGTGGGCAGCTTGCTTGAACTCGGGGCAGGGGATGTGAGAGGGGAGCGTCGCAGTTAAGATCGCCTCAAGTTTGTGCGCGTATCGATCGAAATATGTGCCAATGCTTCCACCGATAATAATGACATCTGGCTGAAGCAGGGGGATAACGGTCAAGAAGCCACGGCTAATTCGATCGGCAATTTCGTCCCAGGTTTCGTCATCTTCAATATCGCGGGCGAATTTTCCGTAGTGCTCTTTGATGGCTTTCCCCGAACCAAACGATTCCCACTCGCGTACCTCACCGCCGAATTCTACCAACATGTGGCCGCCTTCACTTTGGCGTAGCGCCGGATCGATGTGTCCTTCGGTAATGATGCCTGTACCGATTCCGGTGCTTACCGTGACGTACAGCGACGAACGTGGCATTGGATCAAGCACGCGCGTTTCGGCGAGGCCTGCCAAATTCGCATCGTTTTCAACGTAAATTGGCGCATCGCCCAGCACGCCTTCAAGGCCGGCTTTTACATCGAAATTTTCCCAGCCAAGATTTTGGCACCACACGGCAATATTGTTTTTGATCGTGCCGGGAAGCGCAATAACAATGGCATTGACGGTTTCGCCGGCAAACTTCTCTTCAAGGGTGCGACGCAACGTTTCAAGATAATCGCTTGGGTACGGTGGCGTCGCAAAACGAGTCGTTTCACCCAATGTTCCGTCTGGCTTGAAACCAGCGACCAACGTTTTTGTCCCACCCGTGTCGACCGTCACTAACATGTCTCTAGTGTAGCACAGCTTCACCTCAGTTGCGTTTTTTGTATTTTATAGGTATAGTAGGAAAAAATAAGAGAAGGATGAATGATGGTACGAACAAAAGAGGGTGGTTCAGTACTCGGGTTCGTGGTAATCGGTGTTGTGCTGGTTGGGTTGCTGGTGGGCGGCGCTTATTTCCTGTCGCGTCAACCGAGTGAACTTGCTGGCGGTGGAAACGAAGAATTGCAGGATCCAGCTCCGGCACCTGGCGAAGAGGAAGGTGGCGAAGGATCGAACGGCGATTCCGACTCGAACAACGAGCAGGGAAATGGCGAAGAAACGCCAACAGATAACAGTGGCGAAAATTCGCAGGCAAACGAGCAGCAGGATCAATCTGAATCATCGAATGAAGACGAAGAGCCGCTGCTTGGTGCGGGTGGAAATTCGAACGATTCATTGCCTGAAACTGGGCCTGGCGACACGCTTTTCGTTGCAGTTGCGCTTGCGCTTCTCACCGGAGTGGGCGTATCGCTATATCAATCACGTCGTCGCGCGTCGTCTCTTTGACTTCCGTTTTCATCTGAGGTAGAATAGAACCAACCTAGGAGTCGTTTAACGTGCTCTTATGAATAGCAATTAAGGAAGGAGTCTCTTAAGACTTATGGCAACCAAAGCAGCAATAACAATGGACGATCTGCTGGCGTCTAGTGAAGCGAATGTAAAGCAAATTACCGCTGGTGAAATGATCACCGGCAAGGTTCTAACGGTGCGAAAACACGAAGTGTTGATCGACCTTGGCGCGCAAGGCGTTGGCTACGTACCACGCCGCGAAGTGGGATTCTCACGAAATCTCGCAGAGGGCGATGAAGTGACCGCAAGCGTCGTGGACGCTGAGCTCGAAAACGGGTATTCGCTACTGTCACTCCGTAAAGCGGCGAAAGATCGCGGCTGGGAAGAAGTGGCGGCGAAACTTGAAAGCGGCGATATTATCGACGTTTCTCCGTACGACGCAAACCGTGGCGGACTTCTCGTTGAATACGAAGGCGTGCGCGGATTCCTGCCAGTATCGCAGCTTTCGGCGGAACATTACCCACGTGTTGGTTCAAGCGATAAAGATGAAATCTTGCAGCGTTTGAATGGTCTCGTTGGAAAGACGCTCAAAGTTCGTATTCTTGATAGCGACCGCAAGGCAAACAAGCTTATTTTCTCTGAAAAAGAAGCGATCAAAGATGGTCTTGCTGAACGATTTGAGAAACTGAAGGTTGGCGATGCTGTAACGGGCGTAGTAACAGGTGTCGTTGATTTCGGTGTCTTCGTAAATGTTGAAGGAATCGAAGGGTTGGTGCACATTTCAGAAATCAGCTGGGAGCGCGTCAACAATCCAAGCGATTACGTGAAAGTTGGTCAAAACATCGATGCGAAAATTATTTCGATCGATAAAGACCGCTTGAGCCTCAGCATCAAGCAACTTACGCAAGACCCATGGCTTGGCGAAGTCGATCAATTCAAGTCTGGCGAAACGGTTGAAGGTACCGTAACGCGTATTACGCCGTTTGGTGCATTCGTACAGATCAGCCCAGCTGTTGAAGCGTTGGTTCACATCAGCGAACTTGGTGCCGGTAACGACGTTGATCCTGAAAAAGTCTTTACGCTGAACGAGCGCAAAGAATTCAAGGTACTCGACATCGACCGTGATAACCGCAAAATCTCACTGAGCCTTACAGGCAAAAAATAGCGTATCGGCCGCTCCTTGCGGCCACGCTCGAATTTATTAATACCGCCGGGAGGTGGCGGGAAAGGAGTTGTACATGAGCCACGAAAAAGTGCTGGTCATTTCCGACACAATTACCGTGGGCGAATTGGCTGAAACACTCAATTTACCCGTTACGACACTGATTGGCGAGCTGTTCAAAAACGGCATCGTTGCCACGATTAACCAGCGAATCGATTTCGAAACCGCAACGATCATCGTTGAAGAACTTGGTCTCGATGTGCAGTTGGAGCGAAAATCGTCTGATTCAAGTACGAATGAGCGCAAACCATACGAATTATCCGAAAACGCCGTTGAGCGGCCGCCAATCGTTGCGGTGATGGGGCACGTTGACCACGGTAAAACGAGTCTTCTCGACGCCGTTTTGGACGCGAAAGTTGCCGAAGGCGAAGCTGGTGGCATTACGCAGCACATTAGTGCGTATCAAACGCATCGAAATGATCGCACAATTACGCTCCTCGATACGCCGGGCCATGAAGCATTTGCTGCACTTCGTCAGCACGGCGCAACGCTGACCGATGTCGTCATTATCGTTGTAGCTGCCGATGACGGTGTGAAGCCGCAAACCGTTGAAGCGATTCGTTTCGCGCGAACGGCAAACGCAAAAATTGTGGTTGCGATCAACAAGATCGATAAAGAAGCGGCCAATCCGGGTATGGTAAAGGGTCAGCTCGCCGAGCATGGCATTATTTCCGATGAACAGGGCTGGGGTGGAGATGTAGCAATGGTAGAAGTGAGCGCCAAAACGGGGCAGGGGCTCGATGCGCTCCTCGATACTGTACTGCTTGTTGCTGATATGGAAGAATTGAAAGCCGATATCGATACACCAGCGCAAGGACTGGTGATCGAGTCGCACATGGAGACTGGTCGCGGGTCGGTTGTTGGGCTGCTTGTTGAGCAGGGCGTGCTAAAGCCGAGCCAATTTTTGGTCGCGGGAACATCGTACGGAAAAGTGCGTACGCTGCTTGATTTCGCTAACCGACCGATTAAAAGCGCTGGTCCATCCACACCTGTGACGGTGACCGGATTCAAAGAATTGCCTTCGTTTGGCGACGTGTTTACGATTGTAAAAAACGAGCGTGAAGCGCGCCAAGCAACCGAGCGTAATCGTCAGGAACGCGAGCGAAATGCAGCCAGCACCAACGTTACAGGCGCAGACATGTTGAAAATGATGAGCCAGCAGCAGGAAAGCGAAGAGCTGAATGTTATCGTAAAAGCCGACGTGCAAGGTTCGCTCACCTCTGTTGTTGATAGCTTGAAGTTGGTAGAAACGAATGGTCAAATTACGCTGCGTATCGTGCGGAGCGGCGTAGGTAACATTTCGGAAAGCGATATTCGCCTCGCTTCGGGTGGCGAAACGATTATTTACGGCTTTAACGTTGATATGCCGCCAACCGTAAAGCGCCTCGCGATGCGCGATAAAGTGCAAGTACGATTGTATAAGGTAATTTACGAGCTGCTTGATGACGCGCGCCAATCGATGGAAGCGCTGCTTGCGCCGGAAGTTGTTGAAACTGACCTCGGCAAACTCACGATTAAGGGTGTGTTCCGAACATTGAAAGAAGAAGTGATCGCCGGTGGTGAAGTAACCAGCGGAAAAGCGGTCGCAAACGTATTGGCTCGCGTAAAGCGTGGTGATGAGCAGCTCGCTGAAGTTGAAGTGACGCGAGTACAGCGTCAGCAGCAGGAAGCAAAAGAAGTGTTCGAAGGCGAAATGTGCGGCATCTCGCTGAAAACGAATAAAAAATTGGTTCTTGAAGAGGGCGACAAACTTGAATTCTTTACGCGCGAATTAGTAAAACGTACGCTATAAAATGGTGTAATAATGAATTGCGACCACTGAAAACAGGGGTCGCTTTTTATATTGGAACGCTTATACTTGACATAAAATCAAAACTGTGATAATATTCGAGCATAACCAAATAAACAAAACAAAAAAGTTATTCATAACCATTTTTCCAAGAAAGGAAAACCAAATGGGTAAGCACGAACAAGTACCATCAGCCGCTCAGGCTCGACGCGAAAAAATCGAAAATGCACGTGAACAGGCTGCTGCCTGGGATGATGCACACGAAGAAAACACGCTTTATGATCAGCAAAAAGCGTGGGAATCAGAACTTTATGCTGACGCCGGTGAGACTGATTTAAGCAATGAAGCAATGCAGCGCATTGACGAAGCGGAAGCATATGAAGCGCATATGAAGGCAATGCATGAACGTGATAATTTTGAACCTGCAAGCGAAGAAGGCGCAAAAGCACGCCGTACTGCGTTTATTGATAAGCTAGATGACTTAAATAGCGAGCCAGTTCGCGATGATCAAGGTCAGGTTGAGGCGCATGCACTCAACGACGCACTTGATGCGGCGAACGGTGCTGCACTTGAAAATCGAAAGCAGGAAATCCGCGATGCAATTGCAAACACGCCTGCACTTCGACGACTCGATTTAATTGCTGCCGATATTCGTAACTTGCGAGAAACGGGTGCTGATGAGTCAAAAATTTCGAAACGACTTGACGCATTTTATGAACTAGCGCAACGCTATGAAGAATCTGCAGAAGACGGCTATGATCCCGATGTAATGGCGGAGTTGCTTCGCCGCGCCGAATACAACGATGAAGAGTTTACACCTGATGTCGATAAAAAGTCGAATAGCGAAATTGTTGCCGACATGCTTAACCAAGCTGGTGGCGACGCCGAGGCGGACATCGAAGACGATAAAGATGCGGACAATAGCTCATCGAGCAATGAGAAAGACGATACGACTACTCCCGGTAAGGAAGTCGTTCTCTACAACAAAGAAGTCGCTGATGTGAACGAAAACGGTGGTTTGCCTGTCATTCCCGAAGGCTTGAATAATAAGATCGACGAAAAAGCGCCTGATCTTGACGCGGAAGACCAACCACATATCGACGAAAAGGCTCCCGACCTTGATGGTGAAGCTGAGCCACATATCGACGAAAAAGCGCCTGATCTTGAAGAAGATACTACCCGTAAAAAGTTCTGGGAACGTATGCGTGGTGAAAAAGGCAGCAAAGAACGTAGCCGCTTTAGGAAAGTCGTAGCCGGTATCGGTATTGTGGCCGCGGCGACTGCTGCAGCTGTCGTGATGCACAAAACGGGCACACTTCCAACGGTAAATGGTGTACGCGACTGGTTCGAAGGTACGTTTGGGAGCAATGGCGATGTGCCACAGGCTGAGCTTCCTGATGGTGGTGTAGCGCCTGAAGCACCGAACCCGAGTGAGGTTCCTGGTGTAGATGGTAATGACTTCGGTGGCACTAACCCCGTTGAACTTCCTGGCGGTAACATCGACGCAGCGCGTAATGTAACTGCCGGTGAAGGTTGGTACCAAACGCTACAGGAAATTGGTTTTTCGAAAGAAGAAATGACATAAGAATTCCTTGATAAGATTCGTACCGCAGGCGGCGAACTGGGCGACTGGACATACACGATGAGTGACGGTCTTCCTGGTATCAACAAGCCTGGAACGCTTCCAGACAGCGTTATCGAACAGATCAAAAGTCTTCGATAAAAATAACTTGTAGTACAATGTAGGGTAGAGGGGAATAAGTTACACATGTTTCAACTAGACGACAAATTCTTACAAGATCTTGGCCTCGATCAGTTGCCAGAAGATCAGAAACAGGCATTCAAGGAACACGTATACAGTGAACTTGAGCTACGAGTCGGCGTGAAGCTTTCGGAAGGCCTGAGCGACGGACAGCTAGCGGAATTCGAATCATTCGTTGACCGCGATGAAACCAAAGTCCGTGAATGGCTGGCGGCGAATCGCCCAGATTATACCGCTGATCCAGGCTACGCTCGGTTACAAGACGAGAACAACAAAAGCCCGGATCCGGTAAATCAAAACGATTTGCTTGCCGAATACGCATCGCTGCAGTGGCTTGAAATCAATCGACCGAATTACCGCGATGTCGTTCAGCAAGTGCTGGCGGATCTGAAGCAGGAAATTTCCACGAATCGCGATTCGATTCTTGGAAACGAAGGCTAAGAAACCGAGTAGCCACGCAAAAATGAATCGGCAGACATGCGTTTGCCGTTCGGCGCAACAAGTTCATCAATCGCTAAAAACGCACCGTCACGACATTCAACGTCGAGCGGTGCGTTTTTCGTTTGCGAAACGTGCGCCTTCGTTACGATAATTGTGTGGCTGCCCAGCGTTAGTTTTGTTTTTGGAAACACATTGTAGGCGCGAACATGGCGTTCGGCTTGGGCGGCGGTTAGTTTATGCGGCGAAATAAGCGCATTGTTTTTTGAGAGCAGCGCGCAATATTCGGCTGTGGTTTCGTCTTGTGGCGTGGCGTGTAATTCGCCAGATAAAATATTGGGAAGCACGCGCAGTAATTCTTCCGCACCGTTTTCCGCAAGCGTTTCGTACAATTGCGCCTGCGTTTCTGCGCCAGAAAGCAGATGAGTGGTCTGCGAAAAGACGGGTCCAGCGTCCATTTTCGCCGATAGTTGCATGATTGAGACGCCGGTTTGCGCGTCGCCGTTCAGAATCGCCGATTCGATAGGCGATGGGCCGCGATATTTCGGCAGCAGCGACGGATGAACGTTAATAATGCCGCGTGGAAACAGATCGATAATACTTTGCGGAACGATTTTGCCGTAACTTACAAGAACGGCTGCCTCAGTGCCAAACGAAGCGATTTCATCGAGCGATTCGTGCAAATTCGCTGGCTGTAGCACCGGAATATTATGCTCAAGCGCCAATAATTTTACGGCTGAAAACGAAAGCGTTTGCCCACGGCCTTTTTTGCTATCGGGTTTCGTAACGACGGCTGCAATCTTGTAGCCGGCGGCAATCAGCGCGCGTAAACTGGTCGCGCTAAACGCTTCAGTTCCAAAGAACAGAATTGGCTTTGATGTGAGTGTCATAATCAAGTGGCTGCAGCTCGCCTTTCTCATCGAGCGTGTAAAATGCTTCCTTTTTGCCTTTAATATGATCAACGAACAGCGTGCCGTTGGTGTGGTCGATTTCGTGCTGAATCACGCGGGCAAGGAATCCTTCGGCTTTGAAACGCACTTCTTTTCCTTCAAGATCGAGCGCTTTTACGCGCACGCGCGTGTGGCGGGGGACTTTACCGTACACTTTGCTCACGCTCAAGCAGCCTTCGTAATCTTCTACCACATCACCTTCGTATTTTACGATTTCCGGGTTAATAAGCGCCGTAAAATCGCGAGCCGTTTTATCTTCGAAATCGCTGCGAACGATCACCACGCGCATTAAATAATTCACCTGAACAGCGGCCAACGCGGCGCTAATTTCGTGCGGACGCGAATCTTCCCAGTCAAGTGAAGCGCTCACCATATCGTCGATGAGCTGCACGGTGTCATCGGTGATAACGTGCACGCGGCTCGATTTTTCGCGCAGCCGATCATTTGGCAGCGTAATAATTTGTTCTTTTTTCATCTTTGCCCATTATACCGTATTTTTAGATGAAACTTTAGAGCAAACTATGCGGATCGAGCTCGGTTTGCCAGTGGGTGGGCGGCACGAATTGCAGCGCTTCGATGAGATATTGGCGCTTGGGCGATTTGAGCGTTAGCTGCCAGCGGTACGTATCGTGTTGGCGCTCGTAAAACGCCGGCGTTGGGCCAAGAATCGTAACGCTTTCGTGAACGTTTTTACGCAAATCGTTCGCAAGCTGTTTGGCGTTTCGAATCGCCGCCGCTTCGCTTTTATACACGCACGTTAATTTTAACAAGAACGTATATGGCGGAAAGCCGGCTCGTTTGCGCTCGTTTATGGCAACATCATAAAAGCCGGCGTAATCTTGAGAAACGCCCAGCGTCACGGCCGGGTGTGTTGGCTGATAACTTTGAATAATAACGTCGGTTTCATGATGCGACCGCCCGACGCGTCCAACAACTTGAGCGAGTAACTGAAATGTTCGTTCACTCGAACCGTAGTCGGGAAGACTTAATCCAGCGTCTGCCTGAATTACTCCTACGGTGCGAAGATGCGGTAAATCGAGACCTTTTGCGATGACTTGCGTGCCAATAATGATATCGATGTCGCCGTCGTACAGCTGCTGATATTTTTCCTCGACGCTTTCGCCCGTTTCAACGTCGCCGTCGAAGCGAGCGATTGTTGCTTTCGGATACAATTTACGCAGTTCGCTCTCGATAAGTTTCGTGCCGATACCTTTGTGAACAATGTCGGCACTACCGCAAGTAGGGCAGCTCGTGGGAACGCGATCGTGCACGCCGCAAATGTGGCAGCGTAATTGATGCGAATCGGCGTGCAGCGTCAGCGGAATGAAGCAGCGCGGACAGCCTGCTTGCCAGCCACATTCTTCACATAACGTTACGCTCGTGCTACCGCGACGATTGTGAAATACAAGCGTTTGTTTTTTTGCGGCAAGCGTTTCGGTAATTTTTTTGTTCAGCGCATCGGAAATGAAGCGATGCGTCAAAAAATTGTTCCGTTTTGTCATATCGATGAGCGCGATCGTTGGTTTAGTGCTCGATGCGGCAGGCGTACTCATGCGAATGATAGGGCGCTGGCTGGCGGTTGCGCCGTAGAAATCGGTAATTAATGGCGTTGCGCTTCCAAATACGGCGCGTGTTTTGTGGAATTTTGCGAGCATCGTTGCGGCACGAAGCGCGGAATAGCGTGGTGCTTGCTCTTGTTTCAAGCTTGGTTCGTGCGCTTCATCGATAACGATCAGGCCAACGCGGCGAAGCGGTAAAAAGAGCGCTGAACGCGGACCAATTACGACGCTTGGCTCGGTTGCATTTAGCGCGTTTTTCCACGCAATATGGCGCTGCGCTTCGGTTTGGCGCGAATGAGTAAGAATAATGTTCGAAAAATGGTGAGAGAATTCGCCAATCGTCTGAGAGGTGAGTGCGATTTCCGGCACGATGATAATTACCGATTCGCCGCGCTGAATCGCTCGCTGCGCGCATTCGATGTACACGGCCGTTTTGCCCGAGCCGGTGACGCCGTGTAGCAAAATGCTTCCAGGGGTTGACGTTTCGATCGTTTCAATCGCCGCCGATTGTTCGGGCGTGAACGTAATATCGCGCTTTTCGCGCTGCGGTACATGCGCTGGCCCTGCAACTGCACGCCGGACTTTTTGCAGACCGCGCGGCAGCACGGTTTGCAGTACCGTCGCAAGGTGCGTGGCGTAATAATCGCTCATCCATTCGGCGAGCGTAACTAGTTCACGGGGAAGCGGCGTTTCTTCGATGGTTGCACCGATTTGTTTTGTATCGTAACTTGGTTTTTTAACTTTTCGAAGAATAATGCCAGCGATTGTTTTTTTGCCAACTTCGATTTCTACTAGAGAACCAACGAGAAGTTTTGCATCGCTACAATACGTAAAACTGGCGCTTGTGGCGCGCACAATCTTAACTGGAGCGACCTCATAGTAGTGCATAGTTTCCAGTATACTGCTAAACTAGGAAAAGTATGTATTTCGAAAGTCGGGCACACGCGGGGGTAAAGTTAGCTGAAGCGCTAGTAGAGAAATATCGCTACGAAGACTGCGTTGTGATTGCACTCAGCGATGGCGCAGTGCAAGTTGGCGAGCAAATTGCCGGGGCGTTGCACTGTTTGCTGACGATGCTTCTCATCGAAGATATCCAAGTGCCGGGCGAAAGTATGAGTTTTGGTGGCGTATCGCAAAGTGGAAGTTTTACGTATAACGGCATGTTTAGCGCTGGCGAGGTGGAAGAATATACCAGCGAATTTCACGGCTATCTAGAGGAGCAAAAGCGCGAGGCGTTCCAGCGTATCAACCGATTGCTTGGTGACGGCGGTGTGATTGATCAAGATATGTTGCGCGATCACACGATTATTCTTGTGGCCGATGGCATCGATAACGGCGCGGCGCTCGACGTTGCGATTGATTTTTTGAAGCCGGTTCGGATTGAAAAATTGATCGTCGCGACCCCTGTTGCGAGCATTCCGGCAGTCGACAAATTACACATGGCGGCCGACGAGCTTCACGTGCTTGACGTGAAGGAAAATTACATGGGTACGAACCATTACTATGACGTGAACGACATTCCGAGCCACGAAGAAACCATCGCGAAAATTAATGAAATTGTGTTAAATTGGCGTTGATGATGTTGAAATTGTCCGAAAAAAACTGTAGAATAAAAAGCAACGGAATGACACAGGCGGTTAAGTAAAGGAAGATATGTTAGACGTTTTTATTACCTCCCGAGTACGACGAAAGATAGTAGTGGTGTATGCAAAATATCCTGATTTTCACACGCACGTGCGTGGATTAGCGAAGCTGATTAAAGAAGATCCGGGCAACATTCAACGCGAATTGAAGCGGCTTGAAAAAGTAGGATTTCTTGCTAGTGAAAAGCAGGGAAATACGAAAATTTACTCGACGAACAAGCAATTTCCAATCTTCAAGGAATTGCAAAGTATCGTCATCAAATCTCAGCAACACGCGAGTCGCCCAAAGCGCCCGTCTGCTGATCGCTAATGACATTATTTGAGAAGTTGCTCAAAGCGCGCGGGCTGACCGATAAGGCGGCGCGTGACGCGTTTTTATCGCCATCGTATGAGGCAAAACACGATCCGTTCTTGCTTCCCGATATGCAGCAAGCGGTCGATCGACTCATTCTTGCGTGCGAACGCCAAGAGGCGATTACGATTTACGGCGATTACGATATTGATGGATTGACCGCTACAACAGTGTTACTTGACGCGTTTGAATCGTTCGGATTTCGAAACGTAAGCGCGTTTATTCCGAATCGATTTGTCGAAGGCTACGGATTAACGATTGACGCGGTTGAAAAAATCGCCGAAACCGGTGCGCAACTTATCGTAACGGTAGATTGCGGCAGTTTGAGCGAAAAAGAAATTATTCGGGCGAATGAGCTCGGCATCGATATTATCGTGACGGACCATCATAACGTCGCGCCCGAGCAGCCGCCCGCGGTCGCCGTGATAAATCCTAAGCGTTTACTGCAAGATTACCCCGATGAATACGATCATTACGTGCTGAAACCGAATTCGAAACAGCGTGGTGCGATTTATCCGTTTCTCGATATTCCTGGTGTTGGCGTTGCATTCAAATTGGTTCAGGCGCTGCAAACGCGCTTAGATGGGCTACCGATTGGCCAAGAAAAATGGCTGCTCGACTTGGTGGCGCTTGGAACGGTATGCGATGTGGTAACGCTGGTTGATGAGAATCGCACGCACGTATTTTGGGGCTTAAAAGTGCTTTCAAAAACGCGTCGGCCAGGATTACGTGCGTTGATGGCCGTGGCGCGTGTTGAGCCGGAAAAAGTAAATGCGCGATCGCTCGGGTTTGGGCTTGGGCCGCGCATGAATGCGGCTGGTCGGCTTGAAACCGCGCAATATTCGCTTGATATGCTACGTGCGACTGAAAATACTCAGGCGCTTCACGCGGCACAGCAACTCGACGCACTTAACATAGCGCGCAGAAGCGACCAGGATGCGATTTTTAAGGCAGCTAAAGAGCAGGCGAAGCGGTACGAAAACGATCCGGTGCTCGTAGTAAGCCACCCAGATTGGAATCACGGTATTATTGGGATCGTAGCGGCGAAATTGCTCGAGGCCTATAAAAAGCCAACCTACGTTTTGCAGGAAATGGGCGAGGAAAGCAAAGGTTCAGCGCGGAGTTATGGCGATTTTTCGGCTGCCGATGCGATCCGTGCGGCCGACGATATTATTACGAAAGGTGGCGGGCACAAGCTCGCGGCTGGAGTAACACTGCCAACCAAAAATATCGCTGATTTTCGCATGCGCGTGAACGAATTTTATCGAACAAAAAAGTTGTTCAATCAGGCTGTGTTACTCCTTCCAAAAGCGGATATTCATGTGGAATCGCTGGCAGAATTAACCGAATCAGTGCTTGCTGAAATTGCGCAGCTTGAACCGTTCGGAAGCGGTAATCCCGAGCCTGTTTTGAAAGCCAATAATGTAACGGTTACGAACCAGCGGCGCATGGGCGCGGACGCGCAACACGTGAAATTGGAGCTGCGAGATGCATCCGGCGTAAAAATGCAATTTCTGGCATTTAACGCGCCGACGCATTTTTTCGTTGAACCAGGCGAAATAATTACGATTTGGTTTCAGCCAACACTGAACGAATGGCAAGGACGGAGAAACGTTGAGGGAATGCTGCTTCATCTTGAAGCAGGCGAATAAATGCAAATAGGGTGTGAAACCCTGGCGCGAGACGAACTCGCACCAGGGTGCACACATTGCGACAGTTCGACACGCTTGCGCGATGATCTACGCGAGGTGGCTGAGCAACCGGTTGAACCGAAAGCCGTCTGGAATGTACACCAAGCGATTGATCGCTTGATCCTGGCCAGCCGACTCGAGTCGAATCGCTCCATACTCATGCTCGATGATGCGTAGCCGCGCCAACGCTCCACTCGTAGCGGAAAAGAGCACCGACATGTCAGTGATCTTGTTGAGTGGCATTTTGTCGAATCGACGATTGAACAATCCGAACGACACCCATATCCGCTTGTTGGTGACGTAAATGCTGATGGCGATTCCCCACATGAGCAGCTTCCATCCCGCCCATGCTGTAGCGACAAGCCACACGAGGAAGCCAAGCTTCAGTGCGCCCTGCGATGCGAACAGAACGAATAGTCCGATCGACGCAGGAATCGCCAGGATTGCTTTCCATACGACGATCGGGTGTTCGCGGGATTCAAAGTGCACGATCTCACCCGGAGAAAGGAGGCGCTTGAGGCGAACATCCAGCTTGGTCGTGTCGGGTTTCGGTGGCAGACTTTGATCAGTTGACCGATCCATTGATCCACGAACGATTCGCAGAATCACCAGTATCCCGACGATGACCGCGATGATCATCACGAAGATGCCGCGGCCGCTGCCAGCCAGAAACGCCCATGTCCAACCTCCCGCGAGGATGGCGAGCGTGGTACCGATCAGGTACGACGTCCGGTTGCGTAGTACGTGCGCGATGACACTTTCGAGCCACTCGCGCACCGTGCTCAGCCTTGTTCCCATGTTGTTCACCATTCTGTCACAGTGTGTGCTGCCCCGAGCGGATACCCGAAGCTGTTGAAATCATAAAATAATTTATTCATTTTAGCAAGTATTTGTACGCGCGCCGAAGACAATACCTGTTGCACGTGCGTTTCGCATCTGTTACAATATGGTTTATATGGTACAAGTAACACGTAAAGACGAACGCGAAGCGAACGAAAACATCATTCGTCGTTTCAACCGCAAAGTACTACAGAGCGGTGTGCTTGCAGAAGCGAAGGCTTCGATGCGATTTAGCAAGCCGCTTAGTAAAACCGAGCGACGCTCGAAAGCGATTATTCGTAAAGAGCGAAAGAACGATAAACTCGCTAAGGCACGACTAGGACTTCGCTAGTTCATGGCGCTGAAGCAGCAAATTGAAAACGATTTGAAAGCCGCTCTTTTGGGCGGCAATCGTTTTGAGGGCGAAACGCTTCGCGGCTTAAAGGCGGCGATTTTGAACGAAGAAGTGGCGCAAGGCAAGCGAGACGAAGGCCTCGACGATGCCGATATCGAAAAAATTATCGCGCGCGAAGTAAAAAAGCGTAATGAAAGCGCTACGTTGTACGAACAAAACGATCGTGCCGAATCGGCCGAAAACGAACGTAACGAAGCGACGATTATGAGCCGCTATTTGCCGGAACAAATTACGGGCGATGCACTACAGCAAATCGTTGACGCAAAAATTGCAGAACTTGGTGCGGCCGATGCTTCAAAAATGGGTCAGGTGATTGGCGCGGTGAAACAAGACGTCGGTAACGCAGCTGATGGCGCGGAAATCGCTCAACTTGTAAAGCAATCATTGAATAAATAAAAAGAGGAGCAAAACCGTGATCGTATTTTTCGGACCGGCCGGAGCTGGTAAAAGTGTGCAAGGTCAAATGTTGGCTGCGCGTCATGGATGGCGCTGGTTAAGCGCGGGGCAAATGCTGCGCGATACGCACGATATTGAACTCATAAAAGAGATGCAAACCGGGCAGCTTGTTGACACCGAAAAGGTGAACAAGCTGATGGGCGATGCGCTGAAACGTGCCAAAAATATGCGCCGCGTGATATTAGATGGATTTCCTCGGCAACTTTCGCAGGCAAAATGGCTTGTAGAAACGCAACCTGAACATGAACGATCGATTCAACTTGTGGTTGTGCTGGAAGTTCCGCGCGGTGAACTACTTGAGCGTCTTGAAGTTCGTGGCCGCGTCGACGATCGACCGGAAGTTATCGATGAGCGCTTGAAAATTTATCGCACCGATATGTATCCAATTTTGAGCTACTTTACCGAGCAAGGTGTTCACATTGCGCACATTGACGGAACTGGTACGGTGGGGCAGGTTCACGACCGAATTATGGAAGAACTTGAATCGTACGAATTGGTGTAATTATGCAGCCGCAAAAAACTGAACAACAAATTGTTGCAATGCGCGACGGTGGAAAAATTCTCGCCACAATTTACGATGGGTTGAAAAAACAGCTTGCTGTTGGCATGAGCGAACTTGATGTGGACGCGTGGGTGGCACGCGAAATTAAAGCGCTCGGTGCGACGGCAACGTACAAAACGAGCGAAGTGAATTTTCCAAACGTCATTTGCGTCAGTACAAACGATGAAATCGTGCATGGAATTCCCACGAATTACGAGTTCGAAATGGGAGATGTCGTAAGCTTCGATTTGGTGATAACGTACGACGGCATGAAAACCGATGCCGCCTTCACCACAATTATTGGCGAAGCGCCAAGCGGCGTAAAAAAGCATTTATTGAACGCAACCGAACGAAGTTTGTACGCCGGGATTGATGCGGTTCGTGGCCAAACGCGCACAGGTGACATTGGTTACGCAGTTCAGATGGAGCTTGAAAAAGCTAAACTTGGCGTGATTCGCGAACTGGTTGGTCACGGTGTGGGCTTAGAAATGCACATGCCACCAGAGGTGCCGAATTTTGGACGAAAAGGGACGGGCGCGCTGCTGAAACCGGGCGACACGATTGCGATCGAGCCAATGGCAACGCTTGGTAAAGATAAAATTAGGAACGATTCAGACGGCTGGACGATTCGCACGCGCGACGGAAGTTTGGCTGCGCATTTTGAACATACGGTGTTGATTACCGAAACTGGCGCGGAAATTCTGACGCAACTTTAGCGAGCGGGAACAAGCAGCGATTCAATGCGACGAGCGATCGCAGTGCTCGGTTCAATAATTGTGGCGCGACCGTCGGCAATTTCGACGATCAAATCTTTTATCCAGTGATAATGTGTGCAGCCAAGAACAATGACATCGGCGCCACGGCTACACAGCGATTCGATTGTGGTTTTTATGTGTTCATGATTAATTTGATTGTGTTCAATCATGTATGCCCAGTCGCTACAATCGGGTTCGAGGACGAAAATATCGCCCGCATAACGGTGAATAAGCGATTGATAGCGTTCGCTTGAAAGTGTCGACGGTGTGGCGCAGATGCCAATCACGCCGCTTTTCGAAAGCGCAGCGGCTGGCTTTATCATTGGCTCAAGACCAACGAATTGCTGGTTTGGATACGTTTTACGCAGCCAACTGATCGCTGCCGCTGTCGCGGTGTTGCAGGCAAGCACGATGATATCGACGTTTGCTTCCAGGAGCGGTTGAATCGCGGCATCAGTCAGCGAAATAATGTGTTCAGGCGGCTTGCTGCCGTAGGGAACGTTGATTTTATCGTTCACGGTCAGTACTTCGGCATCTGGAAAATGCGTCTGCAATGATTTTGCCACTGCTTCGCCACCGATTCCGCTATCGAAAACACCAATCTTCATATGTATAATAGTAAAGGATAAACGTTGCTAGGCAAAATGCAACATAAGCGGTATACTTTTATTTATGCAAGAAACTTCTCGATACGCGGTCGGCATTGATATCGGAACGACAACTGTTCGATGCGTTGTCGGTCATATTGATCCAACTTCAGGTACACCGACAGTTGTTGGCGTTGGCCAAGCCCCAAATAGTGGCATGCGAAAAGGTATGGTGGTGAATTTGACTGGCCCAGCTCAGGCAATTGACACAGCGCTCGCTGAAGCCGAACGCATGAGCGGCTACCAGGTTGATAGCGCTGGCATTAGCATTAACGGGTCGCATATTTTAAGCACCAACGCCGATGGCATGATTGCGGTTGGTAGCATGGATCACGAAATAACCGAGCAAGATTTGGATCGAATTGAAGAAGTCGCAACAGTTGGAAAAGTGCCAGCGAATCGCGAAATTCTCGAAGTTGTGCCGCATAGTTATCGATTGGATGGACAGGACAATATCAAAGATCCGCTTGGTATGACTGGAACGCGTCTTGAAATTAATGCGCATGTTGTTTCGGCACTTGCGCCGCATTTGAATAATTTGCAGCGCTCGGCCGATATGGCGAAGGTAAACGCACATTCTATTACGCCGGCGGTGCTGGCATCGGCGCGCGCGGTTTTAAGTGAGCAACAGATGGAAAATGGTGTTGCTGTGCTTGATATTGGCGGCGCAACTACCAGCATTGCCGTATATGAAGAAGGCGATTTACAGTACGTGGGCGTGATTCCGCTGGGTGGCGTGAATATTACGAACGATTTGGCGATTGGCCTCAAAACCGATCCAGAAATCGCTGAACAAGTGAAAGTATCGAGCGCAACGGCGGTTCCGCGCAAAAGTGACGATCGCATTACGGTGCGCCAAGAAAAAGAAATGCTTCACTTCGAATCGACCGATGTTGACGAAATCGTTGAAGCGCGCCTCGACGAATTGTTCGACGCCATTCAAAAAGAGTTGAAAAAAGCCGGTCGCGCTGGCAAATTGCCGAGCGGCGTGGTTCTTACCGGTGGAACTGCCAACATTAAAGGTTTGGCCGACTATACCAAGCAAAAGCTTGGACTCGCGGCGCGCGTTGGAAAGCCAAACGGGTTTGGCGGCGTGGCGGAAAACATCGAACAGCCTGAATTTGCCGGTGCGGTTGGCCTGATGCTCCTCGATGCGCGCGGCGAAGGTTTATCGCACAGCCAGTCGCAGCAAGCGGGTGGTAAGAAATCACTGAAAAATGCCACCGGAATTGTGTCGAAATTCATCGGAAAGTTCCGCGCGTAATTCACAATTTCATATGAAGTGCTATACTAGAAAAGAATAGAATATCGGGGGAGACTATCATTCCATGCCTGAAGTGAAACCAAGCGAGATACAATCATTTGCCAGCATTAAAGTCGTCGGCGTCGGCGGCGCGGGTGGTTCGGCCGTAAACCGCATGAAAGATGCCGGACTTTCCGGTGTGCAGTTTATTGCCATGAACACCGATGCGCAGGCGCTGCATAATTCAAAGGCAGATTTGAAGATTCATTTAGGGCGCGATACAACTGGCGGGCTTGGTGCCGGAGCAGATCCGTCGATGGGTGAGGCTGCAGCCAACGAATCACGCGATGAAATTCGTGAAGCGCTCGAGGGCGCCGACATGGTGTTTGTTACAATCGGTGCCGGCGGTGGAACCGGAAGCGGCGCGGGGCACGTTGTGGCGCAAATTGCGCGCGACTTGAACATTTTGGCGGTTGGCGTGGCAACGAAACCGTTTAGTTTCGAAGGCGAAAAACGCCGACAAAACGCCGACTGGGCGATTGCGCAACTTGGCCGTGAAGTGGATACGCTGATTACAATTCCAAACGATCGTTTACTGCAAACCATCGATCGCCGAACACCACTGCTTGAAACGTTCAAAATCGCCGACGACGTACTGCGCCAAGGCGTACAAGGTATTTCAGAGCTGATTACGGAACACGGACTCATCAACCTCGACTTTGCCGACGTGAAGGCGATTATGAGCAATGCGGGAAGTGCGCTGATGGGAATTGGTCGAGCAAGTGGCGACGATCGCGCGGCGCAAGCGGCACAGCAAGCGATTGAATCACCGCTCATTGAGGTTTCGATTGACGGTGCGAAAGGTGTTCTGTTTAACGTAACTGGTGGTTACGACATGAGCATGAGCGAAATTCAGGAAGCGGCCGAGATTATTACCAGTGCGGTTTCGCCAGATGCGAACATTATTTTCGGTGCAACACTCAAGCCGGAGCTGGAAGACGAGCTGATCATTACCGTAATCGCTACTGGCTTCGATAGTGATATGTTCCACGAACAAGCTGAAAGCATGCAGGCGCCAAGTATGAGTGCAGCTGTAGCGCCATCTGTTTCGAGCGAATCGTCATCGCGCGTCGACGACGAAGTAGTGGAAAATGTGAACATGGATCTTGACCAAACCGATGCGGCCGCCGATTTTGCCGACGATACACCAATGAACATGTGGAGTACGCCGGCTGAAGATGAAGACGAATCAGATACGCCAGCTTTCCTGCGTCGTCGCCGCAAAAACAAAACAGACGATTTATAAGGGCGACAAGAACCATATATGAGCGGAAAATATAACATCGGAAATAGTCGGGTGATCGAATCTCGTGAAGCGTCAGACGGGAAAACAATTCGAAGGCGCCGCGAATCGCTCGATGGAAAACACCGATTCACGACGTATGAGCGTATCGAACGACCGAATTTAACGGTGGTGAAAAAAGATGGAACCCGGGAACTTTTTGACCGCGACAAACTGACGACCGCCATTAAGCATTCGGTTGGAAAATTCTTCACGTCTGAACTTGAAGTTGAAGAAATTATTAACACCGTCGAAGAGGCGATGTATCAAATGAGTGAGCCTGAAGTGAGTTCGCGTCAAATTGGCGATTTTGTATTAGATGAGCTAGCGAGCCGAAACGAAGTTGCCTACGTTCGCTTTGCGAGTGTGTATCACGAGTTTAAAACGTTAGACGAATTCGAGGAGATTTTGCAGCAGCGCCGCAAAAAATAAGCTATGAAAGTTGTTGTCGTGTACAAATCGGAAAGTGAATACGGAACGGAAGTCGAAGATTACTTGCGCGATTTTATACGCCGAACGGGTCGGCCGCTCGAAACGCTCGACCCAGATACGAAAGAAGGCGCCGATTTTTGCCGAACGTACGACATTGTTGAATACCCAACTATGGTTGCGCTCAGTGATGGGGGCGAACTGCAAAATATGTGGCGTGGCCGGCCGCTGCCAACGATCAGTGAGGTAAGCTATTATGCCTAAGTTTCTCGATAAAATTCTGCCGTGGCGACGCGAAGAAAAAGAAACGCGCGAATTGTCGTTCCTACTTATGCTTATTGGTGGTATCGCCGGGCTTGGGGCGAGTTTCACGCTCACTGTTGAAAAATTTCATGTACTGGAAAACCCTGATGCGGTGCTTTCGTGTAGTATTAACGCAGCGCTAAACTGTTCGGTGGTGATGCAAACCTGGCAATCGTCGGTGTTTGGTTTTCCAAACATGATCTTAGGGCTTATGGGTTACGCGGTTGTGATAACCGTAGCGATCGCGGCGCTTAGTGGCGTAAAATTCCCGCGCCCATTTCTTCTTACAGCGCTTGGTGGTTACGCGTTTGGGCTATTCTTCGCTTATTGGCTGTTTTTCCAGAGCGTTTATGTCATTGAAGTACTGTGCCCGTGGTGTTTGATTGTGACGGTTGCAACGACGCTGGTATTCGCTTCGCTCCTGCATTATATTTTGAAAGAAAATATTTTGCGACTCCCGAAAGTGTACAACGAAGCGGCGCGAACGTTCGTTGATAAGGGATATCATCAGCTTGCGGTAGCGACCTGGATTTTCATTATGGCGGCGCTTGTGGTGTTGAAATTTGGCAACAGCTTGTATTTATAGGAGATGCTCATGCTTGAATCGATATTGTTTGTAGCCGCACTTGCAATAGTATACATTACTATCATTTTTGCGGTTGCCCAGGCAATTGGACGCATGGATATTGTTGATATTGCATGGGGTGGCGCATTTATTGTTATCGCGCTGTCGAGCTATATGTTCGGAAGCGGCGGCGCACTGCAAACCCTGGTGACGGTGCTTGTACTTGTGTGGGGAATTCGGCTTGGATATTATATTTTTCGCCGCATTTTGAATTCAAAAAAAGAAGACGAACGCTATAGTGATATGCGAAAAAAATGGCGCGGAAACGTGGCGATAAATGCGTACTTCAGGGTGTTTTTAGTGCAAGGGCTTCTAGCGGTAGTTATTTCATCGTCGGTTGTTGCGATTAATCTATACGAGCCAACTGCGCTCGATGCGTTTTTTGGCGCGAATGAAATCGGTGTTGCGGCACTGTTTGGTACGCTGCTATGGCTGGTGGGCTTTTGGTTCGAGGCGGTGGGTGATGCGCAATTGAAAGCGCATCTTGCAAATCCAGAGAACAAAGGAAAATTGATGACATCGGGGTTATGGCGCTACACGCGTCACCCCAATTATTTTGGTGAAGCCACGCAGTGGTGGGGAATTTGGGTAATTGCACTCAGCATGCCGCTTGGCTGGATGACGATTATTGCACCGCTCACGATAACCCTTCTTTTAGTGTATGTTACGGGGGTGCCACTAACCGAACAGCGGTTCGAAGGGCGCAAGGGCTGGAAAGAATATCGCGCGCGAACGAGTAAGTTCTTGCCACTTCCACCTAAAACGCGCTAAAATAGGGTAAGAAATCCATTTGAGTGGCTATCATCCACGAGGAGCGGGAAGAAATCGGTGTATTCACCGAGATTAGAACCCGACGCAAGCGGCGCGTCAGACCGAACAACTAAGTCGCTAAGATCCTTTCTTAGAAGCTGGATGGTACCGTCCGTATCTCGCGGATTCCAGTGAAGAAGAGAGGATTTTTTATTTGATGAAAAAAGTACTGGTTTACGGCGATTCTAATGTGTTTGGCGAAACGGCGTTTTGTAACGCTCGATTAAATGCATCCGAACGATGGGCGGGAATGCTTGCGGAACAGTTTGCGGATTCGTTCGAAATTATTGCCGAAGGGTTTAGCGGGCGAACGGCTGGAAACTTGCAGCACGGCGCGAAAGCGGCGGCGAATGGCCGCGAACATTTCGAAACCGTTTACAGTTCGCATAAGCCAGTCGATATTCTTATGATTGCGCTCGGCACGAATGATTTGAAGCGGAGATTCAATCGAAGCGCAGCCGAGATCGTCGACGATTTAACCTGGTACACCGAGCACGTGCACACCATTGCCGCGCGCGAAGCACACGCACCTGTTCCGCGAGTCGTGTATTGCACGATTCCACCCTTTCAGAACCGAAGTGATTTTTTCATGGGCGACGAAGCGGTGCGCGTTGAGTTGAATGAATATATGGTGGAATCGAAGCTGGAATGTATCGAACTTGACGACATTTCTCTTACGGAAGACGGTGTGCATTTTTCGTCGGAAGGACATAAAATGGTGGCGCGCGCTGTGGGCGAATGGCTGAAAGTGCATGAATCGACAGGTGATGCATTTCACGTGCGGCTTGCGCGTTCCGAGGACGCGCGAGCAATTGGCGCGCTTATGAAGCAGAGCTGGCGCGATACGTATCCGAACGAGGAATATGATGTGTCACGTGATTGGGTGCACGGTTACACGCACGACTGGACGGATAACAAGCGGATTGAAATGCGCCGAACGTTTATTGAAGCCAGCGCAAACGCCGCCAGTAACGATCGGTTAATGTTCGTGGCGGAAAATGATCGTGGGGAAATTATTGGCATGGCGAATCCAACGCGCGACGAAACCGAACAGCGCGTCGGTGCGCTCTACGTTGCTACAGAATACCACGGTAGTGGAGCAGCACATGCGCTGATGCGAAAAATTTTGGATTGGGCAGATCCAAACCGTGACATTATGCTGCAAGTTGCTGTTTATAACAAACGAGCCATCCGGTTTTACGAGAAGTACCAATTCAAAGAAATTCCCGGAAGTAATACGCTGCTAAAAGAGAAAATCCCTGTTATTACCATGAAACGAAAAGGAGAGAGGCAATGAAATTTCACGCTAACACCCGCCGTCGCGCCAAAGAATATGAAAACGAGCTGGTGCAACAATGGAAAGACAAGAAAACGTTCGAAAAGTCGGTGGAACAGCGACCGAAAAGTAATTCGTACGTGTTTTACGACGGGCCGCCGTTTATTTCCGGTGTGCCGCATCATGGAACGCTGCTTTCTTCGATTGTGAAAGACGCTGTGCCGCGTTACCAAACCATGAAAGGGAAGCGCGTTGAACGTGTGTGGGGCTGGGATGCGCACGGACTACCGGCTGAGCGATACACCGAAAAGAAATTGAACATTCATTCGCGCCAAGAAGTGCTCGATTACGGCCTCGAGAAATATATTCAGGCAACGCGCGAAAACATGCTGGAAACCAGCAGTGCATGGGAAGACGTGATTGATCGAATCGGTCGTTGGGTTGATTTCAAGGGTGCTTACAAAACCATGGATAAAGACTACATGGAAAGCATTTGGTGGGCGTTTAAGACGCTCTACGAAAAGGGCAGCATTTACGAAGGCGAAAAGGTGCTGATGTATTGTACGCTCGATGGCACGCCGCTTTCTAAAGCTGAAGTCACAATGGACGCTGGCGCGTATCAAGACGTGACGGAGCCGAGTGTATACGTGAAGTTTAAGCTTGACGACGGCCGCGCGTTACTTGCCTGGACAACAACACCGTGGACGCTACCGGCAAACACGGCTGTGGCGGTGAATCAGGATGTTGATTATGTTGAAGTTGAGCTTGACGGTGAAAAGCTCATTCTCGCGAAAGCTTTGGTCGAAAAAGCTTTAACGGACGAAAAACATCAGCCGCTTGATTACACAATTGCACGTGAACTTAAGGGCGATGAACTCGTTGGTAAGAGTTACGAGCCGCTATTTGTCGATCGCGGTGAAAATGCGCATAAAATCTGGCACGCTGACTACGTCGAAACCGAAGCCGGAACTGGCATCGTGCATCTTGCACCAACGTACGGTGAGGAAGATTTTCAGCTCGCAAAAGAAAAGAATTTCCCAGCTGTGCATGTGATTGATCAAAACGGATTCTTCACGGAAGGCGATTGGCAGGGCAAAAATGTCTGGGAGACGAATAAACAAATTGCAAAAGATTTGAAAGAACGCGGCGTCGTCTGGAAAATCGAGTACATCACGCACAGCTACCCGCACTGTCACCGCTGCGGCACGAAACTAATGTACCGCGCGCACCCAAGCTGGTTTATGGATATCGACGGCCAGCGCCAGAAAATGCTCGAGAAAAACGAAAATATCAATTGGTTCCCGGAACATTTGAAACACGGCCGGTTCGAAAAAACAGTGCAGCAAGCGCCGGATTGGAACATTTCGCGTGATCGTTTTTGGGCGACGGCGATGCCGGTGTGGAAAAGCGAATCGGGCAAAGTGAAAGTTGTCGGAAGTTACGCTGAGCTGAAAGAACTTTCCGGCGTGGAGCTCGAAGATTATCATCGGCCGTGGATTGACGACGTAAAATTCACGATCGACGGCGAAGAGTACACACGCATCGATAAAGTGATGGACTCGTGGTTCGAAGCGGGCAGTATGCCGTTCGCGCAGTTCCATTATCCGTTTGAAAACAAAGAAAAATTTGAGGAAAATTTCCCTGGCGATTTCATTGTGGAATACATCGGCCAGGTGCGCGCGTGGTTTTACTACATGCATGCCATGAATATCGCGCTGTTTGGTGAAAATAGCTTCAAAAACGTCATTACAACGGGAACGCTGGCTGGAAGTGATGGCCGCAAAATGAGCAAAAGTTTGAACAATTTTACCGATCCAAACGAGCTCATGGATACGTATTCGGCGGATAGTTTACGCTTTACGCTGCTTTCGAGCCCGGTGCTTAACGGCGAAGATTTTTCACTGAAAGACAAAGACGTTGGCGATGTCGCGCGCAAACTTTCCATGATTTGGAATATGTATGACTTCTTCACGATGTACGCCGAAGTTGATGGCTGGGAGTTTAACGGTGAGCTGAACGATCCGCTTGAAACACTCGAAAACCCGCTTGATAGTTGGGTCGTATCTCGGCTGCATCAGCTCCAAATCGAGGTTGAAAAACACATGGATAGTTACGATATTCCGGGTGCAATGCAGCCAATTTTGCCGTTCATTGAAGACGCTAGCAACTGGTATGTGCGTCGTTCGCGTCGCCGTTTTTGGAAATCGGGAGACGACGCTGATAAAAATAACGCCTATCAAACGCTGCATTATGTTTTGACGAAATTGTCGATGATTCTTGCGCCGTTTACGCCGTTTTTGGCCGATGAATTGTACCAAAAACTAACTGGCGGCGAGAGCGTGCATTTGCTCGATTGGCCAGAACAGGGAAATGTAAACGAACTTGTCGTGCGCGATATGGAAACGGTGCGCGACTATGTGAATCAGGCGCTCAGTATGCGCGCCAAAGAACGTGTGAAGATTCGTCAGCCGCTTGCCAGCGTGACGATTCCTGATTTCGGCGAATCGGTTGATTTCGAAAGTATCCTCAAAGACGAATTGAACGTGAAATCGGTGCAGAAAGGTGGCGAATTGGCGCTCGATTTTGAAATAACGCCAGAACTAAAGCGCGAAGGCCTTGTGCGCGAAGTAATTCGTCATGTGCAGTCTGCTCGGAAAAATGCCGGATTGAACGTGGATGATCGCATAAAATTAAGCCTATCTACCGAAGATGGCGAATTGCGTGAAAGTATCGATGAGCATCGCGATACGATTATGAGCGAAACGCTAGCGGTGTCGTTGGACGACGGGGCTTACGAGTTTAGTGTTCGGGTGGCGATTGAGAATATGTCACTGCAGGTTTCATTACAGAGTGTTTAAATATCCATCAAACATAATTGCAAATACATAAAATATATTGATTAATATACATAAATAGTGTACAATGCTCGCAGTACTTCGAGGATTGTCGCGTTGGGTTTACCAGCGGGGAACCGTTGAAGTCGCCCTTCGACAATCTATCTGACAAGTGGGTGTGATAACTATCGCACCCCAGGCAAGAAGGAGTATACGTGCTGTTGAACGAATTCAGCTCCCTGGATCTGCTTGGCGCGAGCCGTGAGCAGGTGTACGGAGAGGAGGCGACGCTGCTTGTTGAAGGCCAGACCGTCTTGGTGACAGGTGCGGGTGGCTCTATCGGAAGCGAGATCGTCGCGCAACTCCTGAGACTGGGTGCGGAACGTGTTGTTTGCGTCGATCGAGACGAGTATGCACTGTACTCGTCTTTGATCGAGCGTACCGGCACTGCGCTCATGTCTGAGCCCGACGTCTTCCTGTGTGATATTCAGGACTATGCTGCAGTTTCGCGTATTATGAGCGAAACCAATCCGAGCATGGTGTTCCACGCGGCGGCATACAAGCATGTGCCAACGCTGGAACATATGCCGGGGGCCGCGATTCTGAATAACATCATGGGAACCGAGAACGTTATGCGTGCCGCAAGCGAGCATGGCGTTCGAAGGGTCGTCAATATCTCGACCGACAAGGCTGCAAATCCGGTGAACGTACTGGGTTTGAGTAAGCGAGCGGCCGAGATGGTTGCGAGGCACTACGCAAACGAGAAGACGCACGTTGCGTCGGTTCGTTTCGGTAATGTGCTTGGCAGCAGAGGTTCCTTCGTTGAGACGATGGTTCGCCAGTTGCGTGCAGGTCGGCCGGTGACGGTTACCGATCCTGAGATGACTCGCTACTTCATGACGATCCCGCAGGCTGCGGGTTTGGTCATTGAAGCAGCGGTTCTTGCAAACGGCGGACGAACCTACGTGCTCGACATGGGGGAGCCGATCAAGATCACCGAGTTGGTTCGACGCTACGCCGAATTCATCGGCGTGCCCGATCCAGAGATCAGGATCATGGGCAGCAGGCCGGCCGAGAAGCTTCGCGAGGAGCTGTACGACCGATCCGAAGCCTGTTTGCCGACGCGACACCCGGAAATTTCCATGGTGCGCGTTGGTGAAGGTGCTGCAAGTTTCTTGAGCGACCTGCACCGACTCTACGGTGAGGTGCGCGACGGAGATGCAAGTCCGTTACAGCTGCGGGCTGAGCTCGAGCGAATCGTGCAGGCCGCAGTCACTACTTCTACAGTGAGGGCGTGAGAACATGTTTCCAATCTGGCTTGTCGCATTAGTTCTTCTTCCGCTTTTGACGTTTGCGATCGACGCGGTCGCAAGCGCACGCGCGAAGAACCGCTGGTATGAGTTCGGCGATGAAGGTCACGACGACTTCACGGTACTCGTTCCCATCTATGGGAACATCAGGTATCTGGAGAACGTGGAGTTTCTGTCGCAGTACGGCAGCCGTGTCGTACTCTGTACAACCGGCGGCGAGACGTCTGAATTCATGCGCGCGTTGCAGAACTTGCAGGCGCAGTATGGGTTCAAGGTGTTCACCGCGCAGTGGAGCGTGTCGCAGAACCCGAAGAGGCGCGCGACTTCAGGAACGATTCGCGACCGCCTCATTCGGGATGTGCTCAACACCGACATCGGGACCGAGTATGTGATTCCGCTCGATGCCGACTCCACCGCCGATCAGTCGCTATCCGTGGCTGTGGGTGAACTGGTGCGGCGGAACGGTGACATCGCATCGGTGCGTCTCGTACCGCGCAGTGGTCGCAAGCTGCTGGTGAAGTTGCAGCAGCTGGAGTATCGTGTGTCGATGAACTTTCGGTTCATCATGCCGTGGCTGCTCTCTGGAGCCTGTCATATCGCGAGGACGGACGTGCTGCGAGATGTCATGAATCGCCACAGCATGTTCTTCCAGGGGAACGATGTGGAGGTTGGGCTGATCGCAACTCGTCGAGACTATCGCGTGGTGCACATTCCGTTCTGGATCCACACTACCGTTCCGGACACCTTCAAGGGGTGGTTTCGACAGCGATTGGCGTGGGCAGGTGGAGAGTTTCGGCTTTTCATCATGAACATTCGCTACGCGGCGTTCCACCCGGTCTTCTGGTTCTATGGGGCTGCAGTGACGATCTTGGCTTTTCCGCTTCGGTGGTTGGCCATCGGATCCCTGAGCTGGGCGCTACTCACGGCATTCGTGCTGTATGTGGCGCTGGTTCTCGTCGTTCACCGCAAGGCGGGGAGCGGCTGGGTGCTCCTCATGCCGTTCTACGTGCTTTTCTCGAGTGTCATCATGACGCCTCTCGGCGTCGTGTGGTACTTCTGGATGGCGATCAAGGACAGAACGCTGGGGATGATTCGGCCGAACCGCAAGAAGCCGGCCAAGCGTCAGGCACGTCACCTTCGGGTGGCTGCCTAACGGCTACTTGTCAGAGTTCCAATGTGAGGAGGTTTAACCCCGCACGATTCTTCGACTGATGTCGAGCATTCGCTCCGTCGTCCGAAGGGTCGGCGGGGTGTTTGCTTTCTTTATATTGACATATTATAACGTTTATGTTAACATACAAGCATAAACAACAGATTAAACACAAAAATATATGTCACTATTTCATCACATTTCATTTTCTAAAGTCGATCCACTGGGCGACGGTTTGCGCGAAGAAATTCAGCTTGAACAGCTTGAACCAGAAGCGATTACACTTGAAGAGCGCCCCGACGAAGCCGAATTGGAAGCCTATTGGCGATCGGTTGAGAACGATATTGAGCATGATCCAGAATGGTTTCACTTTACGGAAGAATAACTATACAAAGTATAGTATAATACGAACATGTTAGAACTGACCGACGACGAATTCGACAAATTAATTACGCATGCGATGGATGAACTGCCGCAAGAATATATTCGCGGGCTGGAAAACGTGGCGATTGTGCAAGCCGATGAGCCAACAGATGAGCAAAAAGAGAAGATGAAGCTGGATAACAACCATCTTTTGCTTGGATTGTATGAGGGAATTCCGTTAACACAACGTGGTAATAATTACACCTTTGTGTTGCCGGATAAAATTACGCTATTTAAGAATTCGATCCTAAAAGTTGTGCACACCCCTGAAGAACTTTTTGAAGAAATTAAACGAACGTTGTGGCATGAAATCGCGCATTACTATGGGCTTGGCCATGGGCGTATTGATGAGCTTGAAAATCGTTCTCGCCCCTAGAAAAAGCTGATTCTCAGTGTTATAATTTCTTCAAAGCATAACTGCGTGTGGAGCGCGGAGGGCAATGAAGTATGGGGTTACAGATAAAACGATGGCCGGCGGCCCTGGTAAGACGATCGACAATTTTTGTTGCTGTACTCGCACTGGTTGCACAGCCGGTGTATGGGCTGGTTTCTGCGCAAGTGGCGCGAGCTGTGGCGGAAGATTCAGTCGTTATTAATGAAATCAGTCCGAAAAAAGGTAATGGAGAAAAATGGATCGAACTTTACAATAAGAGCGATTCAGCAGTAGATATTAGTGGCTGGAGGTTTGTGCGTAATACGTCCACCGTTGTTAGTCCAGTACTTGGTGATGATGTTCGCATTGAGCCTAAATCTTTTTATGTATATACAACAGGTAAAAGTTTAACTCCTGATGCATCGCTCCTGAAGGTGGTAGACGGACCTGACGGTAGTGTCATCGACAGTGTAAACTATCCAACACTTGAAAATAATAGTGTCTATGCCCGTACTGCAGATGGAAGCGGTAACTTTGAAGTACGAGCTGCAGACTCTGCAACTCGGGGTGCATCAAACGTACAGAAGCCAGAACTGCCACCGAAACCAACCGTAACTGTTACTGCGCCAACCTGCGAAAACCCGTTCAATGTTGCAACATTCGACATGGCCGAAGATACGCGAATTGTATTTAAGGATGGTGAAAACGAGCTGCGAATTCGCGCCGAAGATGTGACACAGCCAATAAATGTTGAAGCAGCGGCACAGGAATACAATTTCGATCCAAGTGTCGCATATGGCACTGAGCTAACGGGCGAAGCGGTTTTCTACGATCGCGCGAACCAGAAAAAAGACATTTCACTTGGAAATGTAACGATCAAGCTCACTGATCCAGCAAGCCTAGAATGTGCACCAGAAGATGAAACACCACCGCAAATTACGTTCAATAGTTTCTCGGAGGGCGATCGGCTCAACGGAACGCATCCGTTCAAACTTTCAATTAGTGACGATTCACTGATGCGATACAGTTATCGAATCGTTCGCATGACTGACGACAAGGTTTATCCTGTGAATGAAGTAAAAACGTCATCTGAAAATCTTGATAACAAAACGGTATACGAGTGGGATACGAGCGAATTTGGCGATGGAACATATCGAATTTACGCATCGGCTGTTGATGAAGCGGAGAACCGAATCGAAAAATCCATAATAGTGTACGTTGATAATACAAAGCCGGAAATTACCGTAAAGCCGGATTTTGTTGGCAGCGAAAGTGCGAAGGTGTTTAGTAACGTGAGTTTTCGCTTGAACGATAACGATGTATTGGCGAAATACCGCGTGAACGATTGGGAGCACGACGTTCCTGCGACAGCACAGCGCTACGCGAACTTCGATCTCATTAAAACGCATTTGAAAGAAGGCGAAAATACGTTTACGGCGTACGATCGAACAGGTAATGAAGCAGAGTATCGCTTTGTTTACGATCCGAAAGCGTCAAGCGCGCCACGGATTACGTCGCCGACTCCTCGTCAGTATTTCAAAGGTGATTCAATAGTAAACAGTTGGACGATTCCCGAAGACGAAAACGGCATCAGAGGCTACCAGGTTCGATATGAATTCGAAAACGGTACGACAGCATACCGAAATACATCGAAAAACTCGCGCACGCAAACATTCACAGGCAGTTACCAAGGCCCGATCACACTCAGTGTCCGCGCGCAAGATAATGCCGGTAATTGGAGCGAATACGGCGCGCCAGTGACATACAATTACGATTCTATCGATCCACACACGACACTCGAAGCACCAACGGGGATGGCGGGCAACGAGTTTACGGTAAAAGGTACGGCGTCCGACAATCTTGCGTTGAATCGTGTTTACGTTCAGCTTGTGAATCGTGATGACGGAAGTCGTTATGGCGGAGCAACAATACACCTCATTGGCAAAGGTAAGAATGCGGATTGGTCGAAAACATATAATGCAGAAGAGATGAATTTACCGGAAGGACGGTATGCGGCTCATGTAAAAGTAGTCGATCGAGCCGGAAATGCTGACACAACGGGCTGGACGGAGAATTTTACGCTCGATAAGACTTCGCCAAAGATCAGCATCAAAGATGGTTATCAAGGAGATAAGGCGAGCAAAGTTTTTAGCGAGGTAAGCTTTAAGCTTTCTGACGAAACGAACGTTGATCGACTGACTCTCAATGGCGTAGAGAAAGATTTAACCGATAATAAGTGGAGCGATCTGAACGCTGTTACATCTGGAACTTTTGGCGGGCGAGAGGGCGGAAACACATTGATCGTGTATGATGTGGTCGGAAATAAAACTACATATACATTTACAATTCAGACTATTGCACCAATTGTAACTCTTGATGAGTACAAGAGTGGTGAGCATGAACTAAAAGGCACAATAAACAGTAAAGATGCATCGTTTCGCATTGTAAATAACGGCAAGCCAGTTGAGGCTGATGTAAAAATCGATGCTGACGCGAACAAAAACGGAATGTACACCTGGACATTTACGATTCCGCAAAGTATTTCTGGTGAAGGTGAATTAGGTGTATCAGCCAGCTTCAATGGGGGTGTGTATAGCGAACCAAAGACAGCTACATACGCGTTTGAAGGTAATGAAAATAACGCTGATAATGCCACGAACGAGAAGCGAGATCAAGAGCAGCCGACAGCAGTTACGGTGGTGAGCGGTGATTCTGAAGGTACTGATGAACGCGATCTCACTGCGCTGACGCGCGCATTGTCTCAGCCGTTCGCTCTTCCGTCGAATCAAAATTCGAATCTTGTTGCCGCCTCGATTTTTGATGGAACTACCGATCTTCCGCAAAACGACGGATCGGAAGACGTGCTTGGTGCGCAGTCTGGCGCAAATGAAGGTGACACAAGTTCGGCGGCGACGCCAATTACGAACGTCGCGGCGACGCCATCGAGTAGCGGGTGGCAAATTTTCGGCATCGCATGGTACTGGTGGCTGACGGTCGTTGCACTTCTTGGCGCTGCATTATGGTGGGCGCTTGCACGAAATCGTGGTACAAACGAGCAATATCTCTAGACCTACGCACGCGCTACACATATCAAACCACCTCTCGCTTTTTTTGCAAGCATTAGCTATACTGAAGCTACCGTGACAGCAAGAAAACGAACAGCACCAAAACCAAAATCTCGATCGCTTCGGCACCATTTTGCATCGATATTTATTCCGCACGCAGCGAATCATTATAGGCCACATTTAACTCGGCGATACGGTTTACTTGTAGTATTACTGTTTGTTGTCGGTGTGCAGTTGAGCTACAATTATTATCAAAATGGAAGTGTGTTAGGCGACACGCAAGCAATTTCTTCAAGCGAACTAGTGCGCCAAACGAATGAACGCCGTGCTGCGAACAGTTTGGAGCCGCTGACGCTCAATGATGAACTTTCTCAGGCGGCGTTTATGAAAGGCCGTGACATGCTGGGGAAGCAATACTGGGCGCACACTGCGCCAGACGGCACAACACCGTGGCATTGGTTTACTTCTGTAGGCTACAATTACAATCATGCAGGTGAGAATTTAGCGAAGAATTTTTCATCACCACAAGCGGTGGTAGCGGCGTGGATGGCATCGCCGGCGCATCGCGAAAACGTTCTTGGAAGTAACTATAAGGATATTGGTGTCGCGGTTGTGAACGGAACGCTTAACGGCAAAGCAACTACGCTTGTAGTGGCGCTTTACGGTGAACCAATTTCGGCGGCAAGCGAGGTTGCCGGCGCGCAAACCGAGGCTGCGGCCGGAAGTTCACTTTCGTTCGCGGCGATGACACGAGTTATCATCGCGTCATTTACGCCTGCTGCCTATGTTGCGCTTCTTCTGCTTCTTACGACAACTGCCGTTGCGCTGCTGGCGCATTTTTATCGCAAGCGCCTACCAAAGCAGTTGCAACGTTCGTGGTATCGGCATCACGGATTGTACAAAGCCGTTGGCGTTATGTCGTTTGTTGTGGTTATGGTAAGTTTGTACGGCGGCGGGCAAATTTAGTACACTAGGAGTTATATGATTACAAAAGCGATTATTCCAGTTGCGGGATGGGGCACACGCCGCCTTCCGATCACGAAAGCCATTGAAAAATGTATGTTACCAATCGGAAATCGGCCGTTGGTTGATTATGTTGTCGAAGATTGTATTCGCGCGGGTATAAAAGATATTTACTTTGTGGTAAGCGAGGGAAGCACGCAAGTACAGGCGTTTTACGGAGACAATGCGGCGCTCAACGCCTACCTTGTTTCGCAAAATAAGGAAGATTTCTTACCGATGGTGCGTCCACTTCCGGGGATTAATTTTCATTTTGTGACGCAGCCGAACGACGGTCGTTACGGTACGGCCGTGCCAATCGGGCTGGTGTATCCGCAGCTTGCGCAAGGGGAGTCGGTTGTTGTGTTGATGGGCGACGACTTTATTTATCACGCCGAAGGGGGCAGTGAAGTAGCGCGCATGCTTCACGAAACACCAGAAAACGGAAATATGATGCTCGGTGTAAACGTAGATCCTGCGCTCGTGAGCCGATATGGTGTGGTTGATTTCGATGAGCACGGCAATTTTCGCAGCATCGTTGAAAAACCCGATCCATCGCAGGCGCCAAGTACGCTTATTAATGTTAGTAAATATGTGATGAATTACGATCTGCTGACGGCGATTTCGCAGTACACGCAAATTGTGCTGTCGGGCGAATATTATGTGACAGATCCGATTAACACGTATATTATGAACGGCGGATCGATGCGTGTTATGCAGGCAGAAGGGCAATATTTAGACGGCGGAACGGTGCATGGTTGGATGCACGCAAACAATGTTGTTATGGGAGGCAATCCACGCGGCTATTGACATATACACATAATATGTGTTAGTTTTACAGAAGCGCAGGCAATTCCGCCAGCGCATACACCGCATCGAAAGTAGGCAGAAATGTCCCACACCATCGAGCGTTCCACCAGCACCGACCAGAAGGTCATCGAGGTCATCCTGCACTCGCCGGATGACGCCGAGACGATCCGTCGCAACATCGGCGTGATCTTCAGCAACGTGATCACGGTCAAGGTCAAGAACCGATACCCGGATCGACACTTCACGGCGGTGCACATCATCTGTGCCTCCGGTATCGGTCACGCGGCGCTCTCCGCCATGGAGTTCTACATCCGCCGCCTCACCGAGGAGCACGACATGGAGGTGCGCAGCATCGACTGACACGCGGTGAACGCCCGCATCCGCAAGTGAAGTAAGCATACCGCTCGCTCCTTGCAGGTGCGGGCGATATGCTTTTAGGCCTGTATTGTCAGAAGCGATCTAATCTGTTAAAATGAACAAGATTGACTAATAATTAAAGGAATCGAAATGAAAGCAGTCGTTACGATCGGTGGCAAGCAGTATATTGTCAGCGAAAAAGAGACCCTTCTGGTGGACCTCCTCCAGGAAGGAACAAAAGAGCTCACACTGGACGCACTGTTGGTAATTGATGGCGACAAAACTACTGTCGGCACACCAACGGTCAAAGGCGTGAAAGTGAGCGCCAAGGTTGTGGAGCCGGAAGTGAAAGCCGATAAGGTTCGCTCGATCCGCTACAAGGCGAAAAAGCGTGTTCACACCGAACGCGGACACCGCCAAAAGCACAGCAAAATCGAAATTACTTCGATCAAATAAGCTGAAAAACCTCGCCGAAATGCGAGGTTTTTTGATTGCGCTCATGCTATAATGGGGTGAAAGAAAAGGGAAGAGATAAACAGTGGCAACAGTCATTTCGGTTACGAACCAAAAAGGTGGCGTGGGTAAAACTACCAGCGCTATCAATATCGCGTATTACTTGGCTAAAATGGGCAAGAATACGCTGTTGATTGATTTTGATCCGCAAGGAAATGCAACCAGTGGGTTGGGTATTGATAAGCAGGCGCTCACCGGAACAATGAGTGAGGTTGTGCTTGAAACGAAGCAGCTTGCCGACGTTATTATTCCAACACTTCATAAAAACCTGTCGCTTGCGCCGTCGGCACCGTACCTCGCGAACAGCGAAGTGGAGTTGGCACAAGCGAATCGCCGCTTTACGCGCCTGAAAAACGCAGTCGATAATTTGCCGAATTACGATTTTATCATTATCGATAGTCCGCCGAGCCTCAGTTTATTAACAGTGAACGGACTGATTGCGTCGAACTACGTGTTGCTGCCGGTTCAGGCTGAATTTTATGCGCTGGAAGGCCTGGGGCAGTTGTTGGAAACTATGAAATTGGTACGAAAAAGCATGAATCCGTCACTCGATTTGCTTGGCGTGCTTCCAACGATGGTTGATGGCCGCACGACACTTTCCGGACAAGTGCACGAAGAGATTAAGAAACATTTCCCAGGCAAAGTATTCAAAGCGACGATTCCGCGCAATATCCGTCTCGCCGAAGCGCCAAGTCATGGGTTGCCAGTTGGTGCGTACGATAAATTTTCAAAAGGAGCACGCGCGTACAAAGCGGTAACGAAGGAGGTGATGCAACGTGTCGGGTAAAAAAGGACTAGGACGAGGATTTGATTCACTCATTCCAACGGAATCGTTCGACGAATCATTCGATCCAACGGCCGAACAAGACGAGAAAGTCAGCCGTTTGCAGCTCATTTCGATTTCGAAATTAACGCCCGACCCCGATCAGCCGCGCCGTTCATTCGACGAAGAAGCGCTTGCGGAAATGGCGGCATCGATCGATGCGCACGGTATTTTACTGCCGCTCGTCGTAACGCCGCGTGGAAATGAATACCAGATTGTGGCTGGTGAACGACGTTTCCGAGCTGCAAAAATTGCTGGTCTTTCAGAGGTTCCGGCAATCGTTCGAACATTGAGCGACCAGCATAAACTAGAACTTTCGTTAATTGAAAACTTACAGCGCCGTGACTTAAACCCGATCGAAACCGCGACGGCGTATTTGAAGTTGCGCGATCAATTTAACATGACGCTCGATGAAATTAGCCAGCGCGTAGGCGGAAAATCAATCAGCGCGATTAGTAATACGCTGCGTTTATTGCGACTACCGGAATCGGTTCGCCAAGCAATTTCCGATGGCAAGCTGAGCGAAGGTCAGGCGCGCCCACTAGTGAACGCGGCGCCAGACGTTATTGAAGCGGTACTTCCAAAAATTCTTGAAGAAGAATGGAGCGCGCGAAAAATCGAGCAGTTCATCGTTGAGATGAAGCGCTCAAAGCACGCGCCGAAACAAGACGCCGCGAAACAGGTTTCAACGATACCGTTTGAAGATGATACGAAACGGCTTGTATCGCGTCTTTCGACAGATGTAAGTGTGCGCACGAACGCAAAAGGTGCTGGGCAAATCGTTATTCGTTTCAAGAATGAAAACGATTTTCATCGTATTCATAAATTACTCGACAGCGAATAATAAATTAAAACGTTCGAATGGCAGTAAACGGATAAATCCGAAGGCTCACCGGACCAATCACGTCGTAATACGGAATGAGTCCAAGGCCGTTTCGTGAATCCATCGAGTAGCTGCCTTCGCGGTGATCGCCGGCAACGAATAGATTTCCTTCGGTGACGGTTACATTCACGTCGCCACTGGTTGGCGATCCGGGTTCGCCATTGAAATCTTTGTCGGGTTGAAAGCCATCGGGGCGCGAATCGTTGTACACGGTAAGTACGCCGTTTTTTACCGTGACGCGCTCGCCAGGAAAGGCAATGACACGTTTCACGATAAATTCATCGCCAGTGTTGTTATTATAAAGCGGATTCTTAAACACAATCACATCGCCGCGCTCGGGAACGTAGGTTTCATTTTTTAATTGCGCCCACGTAACGGGGAGGCGATTCACGATCAGGCGATCTCCGGTATACAGCGTACTTTCCATGCTTGGCCCAAGCACATTGAAGCTGCGGAAAACGAACGAATTAATGAGGAGCGTTCCAACTAGAACGCAAACAATGAAAAGAATGATTCCAAGTGCATCTTTAAGCAGAGGGTGACGTTCAAGGTAGCTGGCTTCCATCTCATTTAACTATACACCGTTTCATATGTGGATAAAAGCGAAAAGTTCTTATGCAAAAATGTGTTCAAAAAGCGCGCGTTTTCGGTTATAGTAGGAGGAGAATTTATGGCAAAGCATTCAATCGACGGTTTTGTACCCCGGCGAATGGGCAACCAAGTTGGCGGAAATCTTAGTCCGCTGCGCCCCGAGCAGGAACCGAACCGATTCTACCCGAAACAACCAACGCGCGCTGCTCAGGAGAGCGGATCACTTAATGCTTCCTCGGACGCGTCCGTCGCGCAGCGACCAACGCTTGGCGGCGGCAGTGGCGTGCGTAAGTCTGACCTCGATGATTCGCTAAAAAGCATCGACGATCCAGATGCGGGATTCGGTAAAAAAGGGAAGAAGAAAAAAGCGCCCCTTACACGCAAAAAGAAAATTATTAAATGCTCGATTATTGCCGTTTCGGCAATTATTCTTCTGCTTGTGGGTTGGCTATTATTTAAGATTTTCCTCGCCGGTGGCAATATTTTTAAGGGAAATTTGCTTGATCTCGCGCAAAGTCGTCCGCTGAAAGAAGATGAAAATGGACGCAGCAACATCGTAATTTTCGGAACCGCCGAAGATGATGAGGGTGGTGAACATGGCGGTGCAAATCTTACCGACTCGATTATGGTAATGAGCATCAATCAAACCAAAAAAGACGCCTACATGATTAGCCTGCCGCGCGATTTGTACGTGTCACACGATCCAATTTGTCCAGGCCTTGGCACGAATGCTGGAAAATTAAACGAAACGTACTTCTGTGACTCGAGTGATGGACAGAACGAAGAGCAGGGAGCGGCTGGTTTGCAGGAAAAAGCCGGTGAAATCCTCGGTCTTGATATTCAGTATTACGCGCACCTAAACTTTACGGCCGTTACGGAAGCGGTTGATGCGGTGGGCGGTATCGATGTGAAGATCGAATCGGAAGATCCGCGTGGTATTCTCGATCGAAACTTTGACTGGAAATGTAACTACCAGTGTTATTACGTCAAATATGAAAATGGTGAAGAAGCGCACCTTGATGGCGAACACGCGCTGGCATTAGCACGAGCACGAAACGCATCGGGTGGGTACGGACTTCCGAACGCAAACTTCGACCGCGAGAAAAACCAGCAAAAAATCATTAAGGCGCTTCGTGAAAAAGCGGTGAGTGCGGGAACGCTCACGGATATTGGCAAAGTGACTGGGCTGATTGATGCGATGGGCAATAATTTACGCACCAATTTCGAAACGGCAGAAATTCGCACGCTCATGGGGCTTGGAACGGATATTCAGAGTGATAAAATAAACTCGATTAGCCTTGTTGGCGAAGACGTAACGCTGGTGGAAAATGCAAACATGGGCGGCGCAAGTATTGTGCAGCCGGTTGCCGGACTTTACGATTATAGCCAGATTAGCGAGTATATTGACCGAGAGCTGAACGCGACCCCAGTAACGCGAGAAGGTGCCGATGTAGTGGTTTTGAATGGCTCCGAAACACCAGGCGCAGCGCAGCAAGAGGCTGATAAGCTAACCGATGCTGGGCTGGTTGTGAGCGGCGTCGATAACGCACCAGAAGGTTCGTATGGCAAGGCAACAATTTACAAAGTCGGCGATAAAGAGCTGCCAGCAACGACTGAAAAATTGAAGTCGATGTATGGTGTTGAGCCGAAAAGTGGTACACCGCCAGTAACAGTAACAGGCGATACCGATTTCGTGGTGATTATTGGCCAGTCCTCTTCAAATAACTAGCCATTCGGGCTATAATGGGGAAAGATTATGGAGTTTTTGAAGCTATCTCAGCGTCGCTCAGCGATTAGCGAACTCATTTACATTCTGCTCAACATTGCGCTTGCGGCTGGAGTGCTTGCGCTTGTGCTAGCGATTGACTCGCCGTACGCTGCACTCGGGCTTATTTTACTCAGCAAATGGCGCATCTTTGCCGTTCGGCCGCGTTACTGGTTTGCGAATTTGCAGGCGAATTTGGTGGATATTATCGTTGGGGTGAGCGTTGTGGCGCTGCTTTACGTGGCAAGCGACGCGCTGATCGCCCAAATTATACTAACGTTGCTTTATCTTGGCTGGCTACTTGTAATAAAGCCACGATCGAAACGCTTTATGGTGTCGGTGCAGGCAGGGATAATGATATTTGTTGGAATAACGGCATTAATGACAGTAGCGTACGATTGGTCATCGAGCGTTACGGTACTAGCGACATGGCTAATTGGATACGCAGCTGCGCGGCACGTATTATTAAGCTACGATGAAGCGCACGTATCATTTTATAGTTTAATATGGGGGCTTGTATTGGCTGAAATTGGCTGGCTCACGTACCACTGGTCGTTTGCCTACGCACTTCCTGGTACGGGCGGAATTCAACTGGTACAAGCGGCAATTATTGCGCTGGCAATCAGCTTTTTCGCCGAGCGCGCGTATGCGAGTTACGATAAACACGGATCGGTTCGCGCGAACGATGTTTTGATGCCGGCGCTACTCTCATCGAGTATCGTACTTGTGCTCGTGGCGTTTTTCAGTCGCGTTGGAAACGGTTTATTTTAAGAAATATTTCAGCATTAAACAGTAAGGTGGTACCATGACTGAGGATAAAAAAGCAACGAAGAAACCAAAAGCTGCTGCCTCGAAACAACCAACGACCGACGTTACAAATGCCGAAGGACCGGTTGCTTCGTATTCGGTTGGCCGCGAGCGAAGCCGTATGCGCAAAATGCTCGCGATTGTCATCTTAGTAACAGTGGTGCTGGTGGCGATTGTCGCGCTGCTTTTAAAGGGCGTTACTATTTCCGATAACGGCATTACGCAAATTTCTCAGCATGAAGAGCTTGAGAACGATGGCAATCGTAATATTACCGCCGAGGAAGAAGATATTGCGGGTGTCGTTGAGAGTGTTTCGCCAAGCGTTGTATCTATCACTACATCGAGTGAATCGAATTCGCCTTACTTTGGCTCTGGTGAGCAAGAGGGCGCTGGAACGGGAGTGATCGTAAGCGCCGACGGCTACATTATGACGAACAAACACGTTGTACAAGATACGAACGAAGTTGGCGTTGTGACGAACGATGGTACGCGTTACGACGATGTGAAAGTCGTGGGCACCGATCCGCTGAACGATATTGCATTTTTGAAAGTGAACGGCGCGAAAGATTTAATCGCAGCACAACTTGGCGATTCAACATCGGTACGCGTTGGCCAAAAAGTGATTGCGATTGGTAACTCGCTTGGACAATATCAAAATACGGTAACGTCGGGAATTATTTCTGGAACTGGGCGGCCAATTTCGGCGCAAGCAGGCGATTCGGTGGAAACGCTCACCGATTTACTGCAAACCGACGCGGCAATTAACCCAGGGAATTCTGGCGGTCCGCTTCTTAATCTTTCGGGGCAAGTAATCGGTATCAATACGGCGATTGTCGAAGATGCACAGGGAATTGGCTTTTCCATCCCGATCAATGCAACAAAAGGTGTGCTGAAAGGTGTGTTGGCGAACGATAAAGTCGAGCGGGCGTATGTTGGTGTGAATTACATTCCAATTACGGCAGAAGTAGCGAACGAATATGATTTGTCGGTGAAGCAGGGTGCGTATGTGTTTCGCCCGAATGATCAATCGGCGGTAGTACGCGGCGGCCCGGCAGATAAGGCCGGTATCGAAAACGGTGATGTTATTACAAAAGTAAGCAATGTTGAAATTGGTGATCGCGGTGGTATGTCGAGCTTAATTGGTGAGTATTCGCCGGGCGATACGATTCAGCTGACGGTGCTTCGCGATGGCCGCGAGATGACGAAAAACGTGACGCTTGAAGCCTATAGCGATTAGTGACGCTCGAGGTGAACAACAAAACCGCGAATTGTTCGCACTGAAAATCCATTCTCATCCGCCATGCGTTTGATTGCGCTGTGCTGACGAGGATCGGCTTCAAGAAGTATTGCACCACCTGGCTGTATCTTTGCGCGCGACTGCTCAATAAGCACACGAATCAAATAAAGCCCGTGTTCGCGTGCAAAAAGCGCGTCGGCCGGCTCGTAATCGGTTTCGGGCGAACGTTCCCACTCCGCGTCGACGTAAGGTAAATTCGCGACGATAATATGCGGCTGAAACGGGTACTTCGTGAGGAGATCGCTGGTTTCGAGTGAAACATCCGCTGCAAGTTTTCGAGCGTTTTTTTCGGCCACACGAAGTGCGTGTCTGCTCGTATCGAGAAGTGTGACATCGAGGTCGGGAAATTCTAGCTTTGCGGTTATCCCAAGGCAACCGCTACCGGTTCCAACATCGACGAGTCGAATCGTTTCCGGAAAAAGCGATTGGTTCTGTGGCACAATTGCGTGAAGCAATTCGATAATCGTTTCTGATTCAGGGCGGGGAATGAGCGTGGACGGTGTAACACTAAAGAGGCGACCGTAAAATTCTTTGTGGCCGATAATGTAGGCGATTGGTGTTCGATCGCAGCGAAGCTGCAGGCGTGCGTCGGCGATTTCTTGATTGCGTGGCGATATAACTTCATCGCCGTGAGCGTGTAGAAACGTGCGGCTTTTTCTGAGTGTATGCGCGAGGAGGATTTCGGCATCAAGCTTTGCTGTGGCAATTCTCGCGCCAACGAGCGCCACGCTTGCATTTTTAAGCCACTCACTAATGTTCATACGTTTATTATCGCATAAAATAATGACTTTTCAAAACAAGCTTTTTATCGTATAAATTATTTACAAAAAACACGAATAATTTTATTGTTCAGCATTTTTGGCAGCGAGTTCACGTTCATAACGCTGAAGTTGTTCGAATAAATCGTCGATTTGGCCATTCATCGCCGATGGAATTCCACTGCGCGAAAAGCCAATGCGATGATCAGTGATGCGATCTTGCGGAAAATTGTATGTACGAATCTTTTCGCTCCGATCGCCCGAACCAATCAAGCTGCGGCGTTCCGCTTCAAGCTTCGATTGTTCTTCATCAATTTTTTGCTGCAACAATCGCGCACGAAGTACGCTCATGGCTTTTTCTTTGTTCTTGATTTGCGATTTTTCATCTTGGTTCGTCACAACTAAGCCAGTTGGAAGGTGAGTAATGCGCACGGCCGAATCGGTCGTGTTGACGCTCTGACCACCGTGGCCGCCGGCACGATATACATCGATCTTAAGATCGTTTTGGCTGATTTCAATGTCAGCTTCTTCGGCTTCGGGAAGTACGGCGACGGTTGCGGTACTGGTATGAATGCGCCCCTGACTTTCGGTTGCGGGAACGCGTTGCACACGGTGAACGCCCGATTCGAATTTTAGTTTGGCGTACGGCGATTCGCCGACTACTTTGAAGACAACTTCTTTGTAGCCGCCGGTGTCATTGTTACTTTCGCTCATAAGTTCGGTTTTTAGCCCGTGCGCTTCGCAGTACCGCAAATACATTCGGTATAATTCTGCGGCGAATAAACTGGCCTCATCGCCGCCTGCGCCAGCACGAATTTCAACAATGACGTTTTTATCGTCGTTCGGATCTTTCGGTGCCAGCATAATGAATAATTCCTCTTCAAGCTGTACGAGTTTTTCCTCGGTTTCACCAACTTCCGCGCGAGCCAGTTCTGCCAGTTCATCACCTCCGTTTGCTAGCGTTTTCGCTTCAGCGAGTTGTTGCTCTAGCACGTTACGGAGTGTCGCTTTTTCAATAATGCCTTCAAGTTCAGTAAACCGTTTGTTTTTTGCGCTAAACTGCGGATCGTTGTAAGCATTCGGAGTCGCCAAAAAATCGCCAAGCTCGGCTTTCTCATTGGTAAGTTCGGAAACATTCAGATTGATTTTTGGCATACGTACTCCTTATTATCGCATATAAAAAGAGACTACCAAGTAGGAAGTCTCTTTTTGTGATGCGCTATTTTTGCTCAGCAGATTTTTGCGCTTTGCGTGCGTTGGCCTTCTTTGCTTTGGCGGCAAGTTCGGCTTTGCGAGCTTCAGCGGCAGCGAATTTCGCCTTGAAGCGGTCAACGCGTCCTTCAACGTCGATGATTTTCTCTTCACCGGTAAAGAATGGGTGAGATGCTGAAGAAATGTGGATTTTTACGAGCGGGTACTCGTTGCCATCTTCCCACTTGATGGTGTCGTTTGTTTGCGCCGTACTACGAGTAAGAAACGCAAACCCGGCCACTTCGTCGCTAAATACGACTGGTCGGTATTCGGTTGGGTGTATACTGCTTTTCATATCCGTCATATTGTAACGGTTTACGGTGGAAAAGTCAAAAGGTGAATGGCCCGCCTCCTCGTTATCGAGAAGGCGGGCCGATGGACAGGAAGTGCGCGTTCTAGCGCAGCTGCTTGGTGAGTCGTCGCTTCAATCCCGCCGAAACGGGCGCGCGACACGTGTAGCCGCGAGTGAGCGTTGCGTTCACACCCTTGCAGCCGTGCTGTGCCACGCTGCGCAGGAGTTCGTCGACCATGAGGTTGAGCTCCTTTTGGCTCGCTTCCCGGGAACCCAGGTGCGCGAGTTCCAGACGGAACGCCTCTTTCTGACTTTCGCTGATTCCAGCGAGATTCGCACGAACGAACGCGGCGGCGACCTGAAGATCCGGGTCGTCTTGGTTCTTCGCGACTCGATCTTCGAGTAGGCGCGTGATGGCCGCCAGAAGTTGGTCGACACGTTCGGGAACGAGCGAATCGTCCAGCCGGCTCCTTTCTGCTTCGAGCGTTGCATCCACGGCTTGCCGAACAATCAGCTGACCTTCGCACTTGGTGTACAGCGTGCACGACGAACACGATCTTGCGGACGGCGCCTGAGGCGCTTCACTGACCATAATATAATTTTAAAACATAATTAATATTTAGTCAATTTGTTACAAATGAAACGCCCGCGCATATTTCAGCGCGGGCAACCGTTCTCGGTCAGCGAGACGTTAGTCAGTCGTGCTCGGGGCAGCGGAACTTGGTGTCGCAGCGACAGTTCGGGTTGAAACCGATAGTCGCGGCCACGAGTTCACGCTGCTGCGGGGGAACGAACTCGGTGAGAGTCAGTTCGTCGAACTCGACCCGCTTTCCGGGCCAGTCGGCGTACTTCAGCTCGCATGCTTTGCGGAACTTGGTACAGACAGCTCGCTGACCGAGTTCGCGAACCTCGGGGTTGCGCGATCGTAGGTTCTCGAGCGTCTGCTCGGAGAAATAGGTGGTGATCACCCAGCCGTTCACGTGAGTGATCCGACGGTTGCTTGGCTGCTTGGCCAACAAAATCACTTCCTTGGTTCATGCGTTTGCCGGGGAGCACGTTGCGGTAAAGCAACAAGAGTATTTTACCATATTTCTTATATTTTAACAATCTTGGGCGACCACTTGCAAATGTGCGCGGCCTCTGTTAGAGTAACGAAGTAAACTATTTAACGACACAACCATTCGCGTACTCCTGAAATCTCAGGGCGAGTGGTGAGGAAAAAGGAGTAATATCATGGCCCAAGCGGTTGATATTAAAGCTTTGTTCGAAGCTGGTGTTCATTTTGGACACAAAACGAGCCGATGGCACCCGAAGATGGCGCCGTACATTCACAGTAAACGCCAAGACAGTCACATCATTGATCTGACAAAAACGGTGGAAGCACTTGAAACCGTATTGCCGGTTCTTACGAAAACCGCAGCAAGTGGCAAGCAAGTGTTATTTGTCGGTACGAAAAAACAGGCGAAAGACATCGTAAAAGCAGCGGCTGAAAAAGCCGGCCAGCCATACGTTACCGAACGCTGGATCGGTGGCATGCTTACCAACGTAACAACCGTAAATGCGCAGATTAAAAAGCTGAAAGATCTTGAGCGACGCATGGAATCGGGCGATCTTGAAAAGCGCTACAACAAGCTTGAAGTGCAGCGTTTCCAAGAGGAAATCGATGAACTGAACCGTAAATACGGCGGTATCAAGAATCTTAACGGCCGCCCTGGCGCAGTTGTCGTGATCGATACGCTTACCGATGCGAACGCAGTAAAGGAAGCAAAAGTACTTGGCGTGCCAGTCGTTGGAATCGTTGATACAAACGCGAATCCAGACGCGGTTGACCACGTTGTTCCAGGTAACGATGACGCGATCAAAGGTCTTGAATTACTCCTCGATTATTTCGCGGGTGCAGTTGCAGACGGTGCAGGATCGGCTAAAAAAGAGGAGAAATAAGGTGGCAGTTTCTATTGAAGACATTCGAAAATTGAAAGAACTAACCGGCGTTGGCCTTACCGACGCAAAAGTTGCATTGGTTGAAGCTGACGGCGACTTTGATAAAGCGCTCGAAGCGATGCGCAAAAAAGGTCTTACCAAAGCCGAGAAAAAAGGCGACCGCGAAGCGCGTGCTGGCGTGATTGACAGCTATGTGCACGATGGCCGAATTGGCGTTGTGCTCGAATTGAACTGCGAAACTGAATTCGTGGCAAAACTGGATGAATTCAAAACGCTTGCGCACCAAATTGCTATGCAAGTTGCAGCGATGAGCCCGGTATACGCGAACGAAAGCGATATTCCGGCTGAAGACGTTGAAAAGTTCAAGGAAGAAGCAAAGGGAAGCGACAGCCTAAGCGGCAAACCAGCTGACATGATTGAAAAAATCGTTGACGGTCAGGTGAAAAAGCATTTTGCTGAAAAAGTACTCGTCAGCCAAACTTACATTCTTGACGATTCAAAAACGGTTGAACAGCACATCAAAGAAGGAATCGCGAAATTGGGCGAAAACATCGTTGTGGGTCAATTCAAGCGAATCGAACTTGGCGTAACGGAATAATCCGTTTTCACCTCTGAAAAATCGACGTTCGTAGATGCGTCGATTTTTCTATTGACCGCGTGAATAACGCGCATTATAGTGTGTCTATTAATGAGTGAACCGCTCCCAAAACCACCGATTGAATTCGTTACATTACCGTTTACGTATGCGGCAGAAAAACGTCGCGGAATTGGTATCGTGGCGCCGTACGATTTTGCGCTCGACGACGAATGCGCACGTTTTTTACCACCAAACGTTCCGCTGTATATTACGCGAACGGCACGTGTGGAAGATGTGAAAGTTACCACCGAACAAGCGTTGGAAGTCGGTGGCGCGGCGGCGGTAATTCCGGCGGTGCGTTCGCTGGTTGCGGCAACGCCTGCAAGCGTGGCGTATGCGTGTACCTCGGGGAGTTTCGTCGGCGGAACGGTTGGCGAAGCACTCCTTCGACAAACGATTATCGAAGCCGGCGCACCCGACGCGGTCACGACATCTGGTGCGGCGCTTGAGGCGCTGCGGCGACTCGGCGTAAAAAAGCTTGCCATCGCTACGCCGTACAACGAGGAATTAACGCAGCTTTTGGCTGATTTTTTCGCCAGCGCCGGCTTTACGGTCGTGCGTGCCGGCTATTTGAACGCGGATCACGATATTATGCACATCGAATACGATGCCGTTCGTGAAATGGCGGAACTAGTGAATCATCCAGACGCTGAAGCGATTTTCTTCAGTTGCACGAATCTTCGCACGTTCGACATTATCGAAGAGCTGGAAGAGAAATATCAAAAGCCGATTCTGACGGCAAACCAAGTCACGATGTGGGAAGCGCTGAGAGTAGCAGAGCTACCACTTCCAGAGCTGAACCAGCAGCTATTTATTCGCACTAAAACCATGAATACGCTTCCGCCACGCGCGAGTGAAGTTGTCTCGGTGTAACGATTCACCGCTGAATCGTGCTAAAATAAAGACATGTTTAACACCGATTCTTACGAAGAAAAAATGATGCTGGCGCTGAGCCATTTTGAAGACGAATTGAAAAAAGTTCGCACTGGCCGCGCGCATCCAAGCATGCTGGAAAGCGTTTTGGTTGAAGCGTACGGCCAGAAAATGCCGCTTAATCAAGTGGCAAACGTTACCGCGCCAGAACCGCAGTTGCTGCAAGTCACGCCGTTCGATCCAAGCAATTTGCAAGCGATTGCCGCAGCGATTCGAAACGATCAATCGCTCGGCTTTAATCCGAGCGACGACGGGCGTCTCGTTCGCGTTCCCGTGCCAGCGCTCACCGAAGATCGTCGTAAATTGCTCGTAAAGCAAACCGGCGAAAAAGTGGAAGAAGCGCGTATTGCGCTTCGAAACATTCGCCAAGACGCACTGAAAGATGCCAAGCGTAAAAAAGACGCCAAAGAGCTGAGCGAAGACGACGTAAAACGTGTTGAAAAGGAAATCGATAAGCTAATGAGCGATTACCAGGAAAAAATCGAAGCCGCGTTCAAGGCCAAAGAAAAGGATATTTTAACGCTGTAATGAAGGATGTTACGCCGCGCCACATTGGATTTATCGTCGACGGTAATCGTCGCTGGGCAAAAAAGCACGGCATTCCTACCTACGAAGGACATTTGGCTGGCTACAATACGCTTCATGACGTCGTGAAAGAAACGTTCGATCAGGGCGTGGAATATGTGTCGGCGTACATTTTTAGTACTGAAAATTGGAAACGCAGCCAAGATGAAGTGGGGAAGTTGATGAGCTTGGTGTTGAAACTTCTAACGACGGACGTAAAAATATTGCACGACAATAATATTCGTCTCCTTGTGGTTGGGTCGCCGCAAAACGTCAGCGACAAAATTCTTACGGCCATTAACGACGCCGAAGCTAAAACCGCCAATAACACCGGCGGAACACTGGCACTCTGTTTTAATTATGGCGGGCAAATGGAAATCGCCGATGCCGTGAAAGAAATTATGAATTCTGGCATTCCGGCTCGTGATGTAACACCAGATGTGGTGGCGCAGCATTTGTATTATCCGGAAATTCCGCCGCTTGATTTGCTGGTTCGCACCAGCGGTGAACAGCGCACCAGTAATTTTATGTTGTGGCGCGCGGCGTACGCCGAAATGCTTTTCCTAGACAAGCTGTGGCCAGAGATGACAAAAGAAGACGTAAGCGCTATACTGAAAACATACGCGGAACGCGACAGACGAATCGGAGGATAAATGGAGCTGCTTTTCGGGATAATCCTAGGTCTTATTATTTTAGTGATACTTGTGGTGATTCACGAGTTAGGTCATGCGATTGTCGCGCGCCGTAACGGTGTTGTTGTTGAAGAATTTGGCGTTGGATTTCCGCCGCGTGCCTGGAAAAAGAAGCTGAAGAACGGCATTTTATTTACATTGAACTGGTTGCCGCTTGGTGGTTTCGTAAAACTGCAAGGTGAGCATGATTCAGCGAGTGGAAAAGGCGATTACGGCGCGGCTACTTACTGGCAAAAAACCAAAATTCTGCTTGCCGGCGTGGGGATAAACTGGCTAGCAGCAGCGCTCATTTTAACGGTGCTTGCCTGGACGGGGTTGCCGAAAATCATCGAAAGTCAATTTTCAATTGCTGCCGACACAACAATCGAGCGCCAACCGGTTGAAATCGCGCAAGTGGTACCAAATTCACCCGCCAGCGATGCTGGGCTGAAAATTGGCGATCAAATCCTTCGTTTTGACGGACAAGAAGTGCCAAGCGCGCAAGTTTTAACCGATCAAACTGAAACCAATAAAGGCGAGACGGTTGAAGTTATTTACTCACGCGATGGCATGGAATCGACCGCGAACGTAACGCTGCGTGAAACAAATGAAGATAAACAGGGCTACTTAGGCGTTGGTTCTGGCCAGCGCGAGAAGCTTTATGCAACGTGGTCGGCGCCGATTGTTGGTATTGGAACGACGGTGCAGTTTACACTGGTAACGCTTCAAGGAATTGGTGACTTGCTATGGAATTTAGTTTCGGGGATTGTGCTGCAATTTAGCCCGAATGGTGAAACGCGCGAAACGGGCGGTGCAAATCTTGAAACCGCTGGCAACAGTGTGGCTGGTCCAGTGGGAATTCTTGGAACGATTTTCCCGCAAGCCGAGCAGGCTGGCCTAACGCAACTTATGTTCCTCACGGCGATAATTTCACTGACGCTCGCCGTTATGAACGCACTTCCAATTCCTGCGCTCGACGGTGGCCGCTGGTTCGTTATGACGCTGTATAAAGTGCGCGGCAAAACACTTACGAAGGAAAAAGAAGAGCAAATTCAGGGAACTGGATTTATGGCGCTACTACTGCTGATTGTTGTTATTACGATTGCCGACGTCGGAAAGTTGTTTAACTAGGAAAACGTATGAAAAAGAAACCGTCGAATACCAAAAAAGTACGTTCGCCATTTTTCGCAGACTGGCGCACGAAAGCGAAAAAAATAGCCATCGTTGTACTACTTGTTGCCCTGTCATTTATTGCGGCACAGGTGGTTATGGCGGCGTTGTATTTTGCTCTCAGTTTTTTGGGCGTGCCGTTTGGAGAAGTGAATCCGAATATTATTAACTTCACATTTGCAGCGCTTACATACGCGCTGTCGATTGGGCTAATCGTCGCAATTCCATGGTGGATTCGTCGTCGCCGTTCGTCGCTTGAAGATTTTGGTCTTAGTCGTTTGCCATCGTGGATGGATATTGGTTTGTCTGGCGCCGGGTTTATTATGTATCTGCTTGCGACAGCAATTTTCAGTGCAATCGCCCTCCAATTATTGCCGTTCATCGATCCATCACAGCCACAAAATGTTGGGTTTGAAGATATTGGAAACTATTACGAACTTGCTCTCGCGTTCATGACACTGGTTGTGATTGCGCCATTCGCCGAAGAAGTGTTGTTCCGTGGCTATTTGTTCGGGAAATTACGTGGCTATGTTTCATTCTGGAGCGCTGCACTTATTACGAGTGCGCTGTTCGCGCTGGCGCACGGGCAGTGGAACGTTGCGCTCGATACATTCGTGCTTGGCATAGTGCTCGCGTGGCTGCGTGATATAACCGGTTCTATTTGGGCGGGAGTGCTTATTCACGCGCTGAAAAACGGCGTCGCATTTTATTTGCTGTTTGTAAATCCGTCACTTTTGAATACAATGGGGGTATTGTGATACATCGTTTTACTCCTGTTTTGTCTCGTCGTATTCCGGCTGGCCGGTAGATTCTTTTATTTTTAAGCAGCAGATGACGACATAATATACGAGGAGAATTTTATGCGAATTACTAATTTGTTCACCAAAACCAGCAAAACTGCACCAGCCGATGAAGTGTCGAAAAACGCACAGCTTCTTATTCGTGCTGGCTATGTTTATAAAGTAATGGCTGGTGTATATGCCTATACACCGCTCGGACTTCGTGTGCTTGAGAACATTAAGCAGATTGTTCGCGAGGAAATGAACGCGGTAAATGGTCAGGAATTGATTATGACGAACCTGCAAACCAAGGAAACGTGGGAAACGACCGGGCGATGGAGTGACGAAACAGTTGATGTATGGTTTAAAACCAAACTAAAAGACGATACGGAACTTGGTCTTGCGTGGTCTCACGAAGAAGCGATTATGCAAATGATGAAACAATTTGTGCATAGTTACAAGGATTTGCCAACGAGCGTATATCAATTTCAAACAAAACTGCGTAACGAATTGCGCGCAAAAAGCGGCATTATGCGCGGGCGAGAATTTGTCATGAAAGATATGTACTCGCTGCACGCGAGCGGTGACGATCTTGATGCGTATTACAACCAGGTGATCGAGGCGTATAAAAAAATCTACGATCGATTAGGCATTGGAAATGATACATACGTAACGTTCGCGAGCGGTGGTGCATTTACGAAATTTAGCCATGAGTTTCAAACGATTTGCGACGCGGGTGAAGATATTTTGTATGTTCATAGGGAAAAAAATGTGGCTGTCAATGAAGAAGTGCTCGATGAAGCAACGCGCGAACTTGGCGTATCAAAAGATGAAATGGAGCGTGTAAAAAGTGCGGAAGTGGGCAACATTTTCAATTTTGGAACTGAAAAAGCTGAACAAATGGATATTCGCTTTACCGATGCCAACGGGGTTCAGCAACCGATTTATCTGGCATCGTACGGAGTGGGCATTACACGTGTGATGGGCGTGCTGGTAGAGAAATTTGCCGACGAAAAGGGAATTGTATGGCCAGAAAGTGTGGCGCCAGCCAAAGTGTATTTGGTGCGAATCGGTGGCGAAGCGGCAATTCGAGCGGCCGATGAGCTGTACGATGAGCTAACGAACAGCGGAATCGAAGTGCTTTACGACGACCGCGACGAACGTCCGGGCGCAAAATTCGCCGATAGCGAATTGATGGGAATTCCGCACCGCGTGACGGTGAGCGACCGTTTGCTCGAACAAAATAGCTACGAATATACACCGCGCATGAGTGGCGAAACAGAGGTGTTGACACGTGAAGAACTGCTTGCTAAACTAAGTTGATTGTACGAATAGGAACGAAAAAATACGCTAAATGTAGCGTGTGTGAGCAGAGTACAAACACTAAAAGTGTGAGAGGAATACGTATATGAAAAAAATTTATCAAATTACCGATGAAGGAAAAAAAGAACTTGAAGCTGAGCTTGAAGAATTGAAAGCGCGGCGCGGTGAAATTGCCGATAAAATCGCTGAAGCACGCGATTTCGGCGATTTAAGCGAAAACGCGGAATATGATTCTGCGCGCGAAGAACAAGGACTTGTGGAAAGCCGCGTGGCGGAAATTGAAGATATTTTGCTGAACGCAGAACTCATTAAAGGTGGGCGTGGTTCTAAAGTAGCGCTTGGCAGCAAAGTAGAGCTAAAAACTGGTAAAAAATCAGTCACGTACAGCGTGGTTGGGCCGGTTGAGGCAGATCCGCTTGAAGGAAAAATCAGTAACGAATCGCCAATTGGTGAAGCGCTAATGGGTAAAAAAGTTGGCGACACAGCGACGATTACCACGCCAAAAGGTGAGATTACCTACGAAATCGTTAAGATCGGCTAACAACTTGCCTTAAACGCCTTCAAACGCTCGGAATTTCCGGGCGTTTTTTCATGCAAGCGTAACTGGAACGCCTCTGTTATGTGTGCTACGATAGAAACAATATGGCAACACTACAAGATTATCGCGACGAACGTCTGCGCAAGCTCGAAGAACTGAAAAAACTGGGCGTCGATCCGTATCCGGCGCGAAGCGGTCGCACACACAATGCGGGCGACATCGTTGCAAAATTCGAATCGCTTGAGGGTCAAGATACGGTGGTAAATGGGCGGCTTGTCGGGATTCGCAAGTTTGGGAAATTAGCGTTTTTGGTACTAAAAGATATGACCGGCGCGATTCAACTGTTTTTGCATGCACCTGATGTTGCGCCTCTCGATCTTGAGGCTGGCACAATTGGCATGAATGAAATTCCGCTGCTTGATACGGGCGATTTTGTTGAAGCAACCGGAACGATTGTAAAAACGAAAACGGGTGAAATTTCTGTAGCGGTAAAAACGCTTCGCTTGCTTTCGAAAAGTTTGCGCCCGCTACCGACCGAATTAACGAACAAAGAAGAGCGATTGCGCCGACGCTACGTTGATATGAACGTAAACCAGGATGTGCGCGACCGATTTGTGCGGCGTTCGAAGTTTTGGCAGGCGACGCGCAACTTTTTGCTCGATGAGGGCTTTCTCGAAATCAATATTCCCGTGCTTGAACATACCGCTGGCGGCGCCGACGCAAATCCGTTCGTAACGCACATGGATGCGCTCGACCAGGAATTTTTCCTGCGTATTTCGCACGAATTACCGCTGAAACGATTGCTGGTTGCCGGCTACGAAAAAGTGTTCGATATTGGCGCGCGCTTCCGAAATGAAAATTATTCCGAAGAACATTTACCCGAGCACGTTGCGATGGAATGGTATTGGGCGTATTCCGATTGGCAAAAAGGTATGGAACTCACCGAACGCATGATTCGAAAAATCGTCGACGACACGTGGGGAACGCGCCAATTTACGCTGGCAAACGGGCAAACTGTCGATTTCGGCCGCGACGACGAGCATTTCAAAACGATCAGTTTCGTTGATGTGCTTCGCGACGAATTTGGAATTGATGTGTTTAATTCTTCGATGGAAGACATTTCTGCGAAACTAAAAGAAGAAAAACTGGAAGTTGAAAAACAAGATAATCGCCAACGCAGTCTTGATAAGTTGTGGAAAAAGTACCGAAAAACCATTGGCGGTCCGGTATTTTTGATCGATATGCCGACGTTCATGCAACCGCTCGCCAAAACACAGCCGGGGAAGCCCGAGCTAACAGAACAATTCAATTTGGTGTTTGGCGGCAGCGAAATGTGCAAAGCATTTTCCGAATTAAACGATCCAATCGATCAATACGAGCGGTTCCTTGAACAGCAAAACTTACGTGACGCCGGTGATGACGAAGCGCAGATGATGGACATTGATTACGTTGAAGCGCTGGAATACGCGATGCCGCCAGCGTGTGGCCTTGGATTTTCGGAACGAATTTTTTGGTCGCTTGAAGGCGTTTCGGCTCGTGAAGGTGTTCCTTTTCCGCAGCTTCGCCCGGAATACGATCAAACGACGCGCGAAATTTATCCTGAAGTAAAACTCGGTTAATCTCTGATTCCGCGCTGGTTCGTGGTTGCCAGGCACGATATAATGAAGATATGAAGAGAATCGGGGAAGTGTTTGGCGCAACTATTTTATCGTTTTTCATAGCGATGTTAGTGCAGCTTCCAGTTGCCGCATCGGTGAACGATTTTTCGTTCAGCAAATTTGAAGGCGACTATCATTTATCGAAAGATAGCGATGGCCGGTCGCGCATGAAAGTCGTGGAAACATTTACGGCCGAGTTTCCAGAAAATCAAGATCAGAACAAGGGAGTTGTTCGCGCGATTCCGCAAACGTACGATGGGCACAGCGTTTCGCCGAATGTCGAATCGTTGACGCGAAATGGCAAATCCGAGCCAATTTTCAACGAATACTCGCGAAATAATAATCTGATCGTTGAAACGGGAACCGACGATTATCTCCACGGCGCGCAAACCTACGTTTTGACGTATACGCTGCGTGATGTAACGAAATCGTTCGCTGATCATCAGGAATTTTATTGGGACACGAATGGCACACAGTCGAGTCAACAGTTTGATTCGGTTGTGGCGCGCGTGCATTTGGATGAATCGGTTCGCGGTGCATTTTCCGGCGATATTCGCTGCTTCGAAGGAAAATCGGGAAGTCGCGACGCCTGCGGCGAAGCAACCGTCGATGACAGCACGATAACATTTCGATCGAACGGCACACTTGGCGCGCACGAAAATATGAGCATGGTGCTAAAATTCGCGCCGAATACATTTATGCCGTATAGTGAAGGCGCTGCGGGAATTGCTAAGATAATCGCTGGAATTTCAAGCATTGGATTGCTTCTTGTAGCGATTGCATGGCTTGGATACATTATTCAAACGCGTGGTCGCAGCGCGAAAGGGCGCGGAACGGTTGTGCCGCAATATTTGCCTCCAAAAGATCATTCGTTGCTGTTTGCTGCAAACTTTCATGGTAACAAAACGGTGGCGATTGCAGCGCAAATTATTGATCTTGCGGTTCGCCACAATATTCGTATTATTGAAGGCGAAAAATCGTTTTGGGGAGCGCAAAAATATACGCTGGAGTTGTTGACGAAAAATGGTGCGAATGATGATGAAACGACGCTCTTGAAAGTGATGTTCCCGGCGCTGAAGAAAGGCGATATATATGAATTAAAATACGATTCGAAAGTAGCAACGAAACTTGGAACGCTCACTGAAACTATCAGTAAACGCGTCCTCGAAAATGGTTACACGCGCAAAATTGATGGCGTATATTGGCCACTTTTTCCAGCTGTCGTTTCAGTAGCGCTGGCGCTTTTGGCGTTCATTATTTCCATGCTGATTTTGCCTGAACCAGACTGGACTCTTGCGGTATTTATTGGCTCGTTCGTAATAACAATCGTGTTGCTTATTATTTGCGCGTCGCTTCGGCCGAAAACTGAAAAAGGTACGGAACTTCAAAACTATTTAAAGGGTCTTGAGATGTACATAAAGCTTGCTGAAGCCGATCGTTTGAAAGTGCTGCAAGGTGTGAGTGGCGCTGAGCGCAAGTTGGTTGATACGAAAAGCGACGAAAAAATGATCGCGCTTTACGAACGCGTGCTTCCGTATGCAATTTTGTTCGGTCAGGAAAAAAGCTGGGCGAATGAAATTGGAAAATACTATGAAACGAAAGGTCAAAGCCCTTCGTGGTATTCCGGAAATACAGCGTTTAATTCGGCGGTTTTAGCATCGTCGCTGAACAGTTTTTCTCAGAGCGCGGGCGCGAATTTTTCGCCGCCAAGCAGTTCTGGCGGAAGTGGGTTTTCAGGCGGCGGCGGATTCTCTGGCGGCGGAGGTGGAGGTGGCGGTTTTGGCGGCCGATAATTCTAGGTTTGTCGATCTTCCGGTTCGCGAATTCCACGATACAATCGTGCAATCGGTCGATCAAAATCAGGTAACGATCGTAACGGCTGAAACTGGCGCGGGAAAAAGTACGCAAATCCCACAATATTTGGCCGAGCATGGTTACACGCGCGTGATCGTAACGCAGCCGCGTATTTTGGCGGCGCGGAATTTATCGCATCGGGTGCGTGAAGAATGGGCGCTTCGTAACAGCGAAGATTCTAGCGAAATTATAGGATTTCGCACGGCGCATGAACGCGATGATTCTGGGCGTACGAATGTATTATATTGCACCGATGGGCTGCAGCTTGTGCGCGAATTAACGGGTGCCGGAACAAATGATCGCCAAGTATTGGTGCTCGACGAAGTTCACGAATGGAACGAAAATATGGAAGTGTTGGTGGCGTGGGCAAAAAAGCGCTGCGAGCAAGAGCCGAATTTCAAAGTGGTGATTATGAGCGCCACCATTGAAACCGATGATTTGGCACAGTTTTTTGGTACAACGGCGGTGCTGAACATTCCCGGCCGACATTATGAGGTGACGTGGCAACATGGCACCGATATTCTGAGTGAACTGCTACAGCAGCTGCAAAAACCAAAACATAATATCCTGACATTTTTACCTGGTAAAGCGGAAATCCAAGCGGTTCTTGAGGCAATTCAAAAACCAGCAAAGGCAGCGGGAGTGCCGGTATTGCCGCTCCATAGCCAACTCGATGCGGAAACGCAGCAAGAAGCGTTCGGGCATTACCCGAATGGTAAAATTATTCTTTCAACGAATATCGCGCAAACAAGCGTAACGATCGACGATATCGACATGGTGCTCGATAGCGGGCTAGAGCGGCGCAGCGAAGTGCGCAGTGGCGTGGAAGGGTTATTTATTGCGCAAACATCGCAGGCCGATTGTTTGCAGCGCGCGGGAAGGGCGGGTCGAACCAAACCTGGTACATACGTTTTGGCGCAATACGATACAATGCCATGCGCGAAATTCGACGATCGCCCAGATTATCCGACGCCGGAAATTATGAGAAAACACATTAATCGGTTAACGCTCCGCCTTGCGAATGTTGGCATTGATATTGAGCTGCTCGATTTTTACCACGATCCGAGCAAGAAAGCGATTCAACGTGCAAAACGTACGCTTCACGCGCTGGGCGCGCTGCGGCGAAATGGTGAAATTACCGATATTGGCCGAGAAATGGAACAATTTCCGGTGGAATCAAATTATGCGCGAATGCTCGTGGAAGTGAAAAAATACGATGATACAGTGCGCTCGAAACTCGCGACGATCATTGCGATTCAAGAAGTTGGCGGCATTGTGAAGAGCGGTAATAAATTTACAGGATGGCGCGCGTTTACTAGGCAAACGAAATCTGACTTTTTAGCTGAATTCGATGTATATTTAGCGCATGATTCGATCGACGAAACCGAGCGAGAGGAAATTGGTATTATTGAAAAAAACGTTCAAAAAGCCAAAGAAGTTGTTGAGCGATTACACCGCGATTTAGGCTTGAATACCCCGGTGCTTGCGCCAATTGGCGACGACGAAGCATCGCTTTTGAAATGTATTGTGGCAGGGCAACTCGACGAGCTTTGGATGATGACGCGTTACGGCACTGTCGAGCATATCTCCACAAAACAGCAACGTGAACTTTCCAGTAGCAGTGTGGTGCGTGTGCCGCGCCTGATGACAGGCACGCCGTTTGATCTGCAAATTCCAACCAAAAGCGGCGGATTGGAAACGCTGCATTTGGTGCAAGGAATTACGGCGGTAAATGTAGAGTGGCTGACTGAGTTAGCACCTGAAATGTTTTCGCCGCGAGCTGGAAAACCGTTTTATGATCCGCGACTTGGAACGCTCGCGAGGCGTCAATTGGTGCGATTTGGTGGTCGAGTTTTGGAAGGAATGAGCACGCCAATTCTTGAAAATACGCCGAAAAATAAAACGCTTTTTGTACGTGAATTTAGCAAATGGGCGCATGCGCAACTAGAAAAAGAGCAGCGCAATTTATCGAAATTTCATTCGCACGTTCCTAGTGTTTCGCTGCGGCAGGTTGAGCGACGCGTGGCGGCAGAAGCAGACGGCGTAATTTCGCTTGAGCAACTTTCGCGTGAACAAAAAAAGCGCTTAGTTGGTCTTACGCAACTCGAAGCGTTTCACGGATCGTTTATGAACGAACTCGGTTCACCACGCCGCGAAAACAATCACAAACGGCGACCGATTCGCAAATTCGAACGCCGACACGGCAAACATCATCGCTAGCTGCTACAATAAAAGAAAGGGGAGCGATTGACGTATGATTGAAGTGAAAAACTTGGTTAAAACCTACGGCCGAAAAAAGAATGTGTTTACCGCGCTTGGAGACGTTTCATTCGAAATTCCGAGCGGTGCGAGTGTGGCGATTGTGGGAAAATCTGGGTCGGGAAAAAGCACGCTAATGCATGCCATGAGCGGGCTTGATCGGCCTGATTCTGGTGAAATTATCGTTGATGGCGAAAATATTTTGCAGCTAAAACAGAAGCAAATCGATCGGTTTCGCGCTGAAAAAATCGGGTTTATTTTTCAATCGTTTTTCGTGCAAGCTAATGAAACGGTTGTTGATAATATTGGGTTGCCGCTTGAAATTGCGAAGATTTCGCGTGGTGAACGCATGAAGAAAATCGAAGCGGCGCTTGAAGCGGTTGAACTCGATGAAAAGCCGAAAAACAAAGCCAAAGATCTTTCGGGCGGACAAAAGCAGCGGCTTGCGATTGCGCGCGCCATTGTGAATGAGCCGGAAATTATTTTTGCCGATGAACCAACCGGAAATCTTGATAGCGCAACGGGTGAAAAAATCGAAAAACTGCTGTTTTCGTATAACAAGAAAAACGGCGTGACGCTAATTATTGTGACGCACGATCATGATTTGGCGGCGCAATGCGACATGCAAATTTACATAAAAGATGGTGCGATTGAAAAAATTCAGGAAGGGGCGAAACGATGAAACGAATTGATATCGTTCGAAGGGCTTCACGCGGGTTAAAGCAAGCGAAAGCACGAACGCTCCTCACAAGTCTCGCGATTGCCGTTGGTGCATTTACACTTACGATTTCGCTGGCGGCCGGGGAAGGATCGCGGCAATATGCAGACACGCTGATTGGCTCGAATATCAATCCGCAGGCGTTGTTCGTAGTGAAAGACAAATCGCTTCTTGGTGAAGGCGTGGCTCAGCCGAATTCTGGCGTGCGTGAATACGATCCCGATGTTGGACAGCTTGGCAGTGGCGGTCCAGAAGTGAAGCAGCTTACGCAAAAAGATATCGATGCATTGAGTGCGCGAGATGACCTTGAGGCGGTGCAACCAATTTACCAGGTTGCGTTCGAATATTTTACGCTGCAAAATAACGATACGAAATATTCGTCTGAACTAACAACGTACGATTCCGGCATTCAAAATGAAACGGCGGCTGGCCAACTTCCACCGCTCGGCGAATCGCTTGGCGACAAAGAAGTTATCGTGCCGGAAAGTGCTACCGATACACTTGGTGTATCGCCTGGCGAGTTAATCGGAAAAGAAATAACGCTGACGCTGGAGCGCCCTGCAAATGCGCCATCGCAGGAAGAAATTCAGCGCATTTTCGCCACCGAAGGCCAGGCTGGACTTTCGAAACTTTCTGAGGGCGAAACGAAAAAAGAAACGTTTACAGTTCGCGCGGTCACCAAACAATCGGCAACGTCGCTCAATCAAAGTTCTGCGTTGGCGGTGTCTGCGAATGCGGCGCGCGAGATGTCGGAATTCTTGACAAAAGATACCGACGCGTATCAAAAATATGGCGCGGCAACGGTGCGCGCAAAATCTGGACAAGATCCTGAAACGGTAAAGCAGCGATTAAGTGATGAAGGATACGGCGCGCAAACGGCGCAAGATTTGCAGGAATTGTTGTTTACGATCGTGAATATTTTGCAGGGAATCGTGATCGGGTTTGGAATCATCGCGCTGATCGCCAGTGTCTTCGGTATCATAAATACGCAGTACATTAGCGTGCTGGAGCGAACGCAGCAAATCGGCCTAATGAAAGCACTTGGTATGCGCGGCCGCGACGTGGCGAAGTTATTCCGCTACGAAGCTGCCTGGATTGGATTTCTTGGTGGCGTGATTGGTGCTGGGTTTGCGATCGCACTTGGGACGCTTTTAAATCCGTGGATTACCGAACAGCTAAGTCTTGGCGACGGCAATTATTTGCTTATTTTTCAGCCAATTCCAGTGATTGCGCTTATTGTTGCGCTCATGCTGATTGCTGTTATTGCTGGCTATTTCCCAGCACGAAAAGCTGCAAAGCTCGACCCGATCGAAGCGCTTCGCACCGAATAGTTTCAACTTTTTATAGAGGTGCTATAATCGAAATATGTTAGATATCCGTTTTGTCCGCCAAAATCCAGATGCGGTGCAGGAAAATGCCCGCCGAAAAGGTTACGATGTTTCGATTTCCGAGTTGCTTCAGCTCGACGAGTCGCGCCGCAGTTTGCAGCAAGAAGTTGAAGCGCTGCGCGAAACTCGCAACGAAATTTCATCCCAAATGAAGGGAGGAAAGCCGGCGGACGAACTGATTGCGCGCGGCAAAGCGATTAAAGACGATCTGGCCGGCAAGGAAACCGAGCTGAAAGAGCGCGAACGAGCATTCTACGAGCTTCTTAAAAAAGTGCCAAATATGGCGCTGGCCGACGTTCCAGTTGGTGAAACGGAAGACGAAAACGTGGTCGCGAAAACGGTTGGTGAGCCAACACAGTTTGCATTCGCGCCGAAAAATCATGCGGAAATCGCCGAACAAAACGGCTGGCTTGATAAAGAGCGCGCGGCCAAAGTCACCGGTTCGCGGTTTGCGTATCTGAAAGGTGATTTAGTGCGGCTTCAGTTCGCGATTATTCAGTTCATTACGGATAAACTTTCTGATCAAGCGTTTATTGACGAAGTGATTGCCGAGAATAATTTGCAAGTGAGTAACAAACCATTTTTGCCGGTGCTTCCGCCCCTGATGATTCGCACCGATTTGTACGATGCGATGGATCGGCTTGAGCCACGCGATGACCGCTACAAAATCGAAGACGAAGATTTATGGTTGCAGGGAAGCGCTGAGCATGTTCTGGGAAGTATGCATGCCGACGAAATTTTTGACGAAGCGCAGCTGCCCGTGCGCTACATTGGCTATGCAACTAGTTTTCGCCGTGAAGCCGGTACGTACGGCAAAGACATGGAAGGTATGTTCCGTATGCACCAATTCGATAAGCTAGAGATGGAAACACTTGGCTTGGCCGACGAAGGATTACAAGAGCATTTATTGATGGTGGCGATTCAGGAGAAAATTATGAGTTTGCTGGGCATTCCGTATCAGGTGCTGCAGAAATGTACCGTCGATATTGGCAAGCCGAACGCGCGCGGCATTGATATTGAAGCGTGGCTGCCAGGTCAAAATAAGTACCGCGAAACGCACACCGCCGACTACATGACCGATTACCAATCGCGTCGCCTCAAAACGCGCGTGCGTCGTGAAAACGGCGAACTTGAGCTTGTTCATACGAACGACGCAACGGCATTACCGCTGAGTCGCGGGCCAATTGCAATTATTGAAAACTACCAACAGGAAGACGGTTCAGTGATTGTGCCGGAAGTTTTGCGTGCATATATGGGCGGTCGCGCAGTTCTGAAATCTGCGCTATAATAGAAGTACGAACCTAACGAGAAGGAGGGTAGTATGATCGAAGCAATAAGCATCACCGGAGTGAAGTACGAACTCGACGCAACGACGAAAAAGTATGTAACCAGAAAGGTGGGGCGGCTCGATCGATATCTTCCGAAACACGCGCGCAAAAGCGTGACGGCAGAGGTAAAACTAAAAGAAGTGAACCGTGATCACGGTAATAAATACGAGGCAGAAATTATTTTGCACGTTCCGGATAAAACACTCACGGCGAAAGATACAACCGTGAATATGCTGGCGGCCATTGATATTGTTGAGGCAAAACTTATTACACAGCTGCGAAAGTATAAGCAAACATCAACGCCGCATCTTGGCCGGCGAAATATTCTAAGCCGATTTAAGCGCCGGAATTTTGTCGCCGGATAAACTTATTTTTTTCGTAAGTTGCGCTGAGCATCTTCGTATTTTCGAAAGAATACGCATATAAGCAGGTAGATAATACCTGCAGCCGCTACAGTGCTTCCGATAGTGTAGCTGGAAAATAGCAGACTAACTATTACAATTAGAGTTACAATCAGCTCATCTGTCTTAACGTATGACTTCATGCTAATATAATATCACTTTTTAATTCATTTCGTATTAAACTTACTTGCGTGATGAGCTGAAGCTTGGTCAGCTCATCACGCAAGGTGGTCTGAGGCTCAGGCGAAGTTGCAGTGCCTGAAATTCCTCTTCGACCTTTCAACCTGGTGATAGCGTTTTACGCCACCACCCAAGCTGAGTTCGACGGGGCCGAGAGATGCGCTCAGGGCGCTGTTTCCCGGTGCGTCGTTGTACGTGTCGACAACCATCCTGTAGCTTGCGCATCCCGAAACCGGTGATGCTGAAAGCTTGTTGACTCCATCTTTGGCCCATTTTCCGGTCACGTATTCCCACTTACGCAGCCAGCCCGGAACGCCGGGAATGGGGTCAGAGAGGCGCTCGATCTTGACGAACGTCCAGCACCCGAAGGTACCGTCGCAGTCTGTGTGGACATCTGCCGAAGCAACCACCTTACCGTTCGAGAGGTGGGGAACTCCCACGCTCTTGAGTCGCGCCTCTGCGCTGGCGCTCGTCGGCAGGAGCACGAGAAATGCGACTACCACCGCTAACGCGGTAGTTAATCGCATCGATATTTTTGTCACGGTCACACCTCTTTACCCTATTGGGAACACAGTACATTCGTATTTTAATATTTTAATTGCAATGTGTCAAAAATAGGCTTGTGGAGATTGCAAGTGTTACCTCAAATGAAGTATAATAAGAATAGTAATTCGACAGAAATTTTCAGAGAAACCGGAGGGGTTTACGTATTATGGTTAGCCGACAAGCAGCATTAACGAAAGTGTTCGGTGATCCGCAGAAGCGGATTTTGAAAGTGTTAGAGAAAAAAGTCGGGGCGATTAATGCGCTGACTGAAAAATACAAGGCAATGAAAGACTCAGAGTTGCAGAAGCAAACCGATGTTTTGAAAGAGCGCCTGGCGGAAAAGAAGACGACGCTCGACGATATCCTTCCCGATGCATTCGCACTGGTTCGTGAAGCCAGCGATCGCGTGCTTGGCATGCGCCATTTCGACGTGCAGCTCATTGGTGGTATGGCGCTTCACGACGGAAACGTTGCGGAAATGAAAACCGGTGAGGGAAAAACGCTGGTTGCAACGCTTCCAACGTATCTGAACGCGCTGGAAGAAAAAGGTGTGCACGTGGTGACGGTGAACGATTATCTTGCGCAGCGTGATGCGAGCTGGATGGGGAAAGTGTACGATTTTCTGGGCATGAAAACGGGCGTTATTATCAACAATGCGTCGTTTGTGTTCGATAAAGATTACGATAACGAATCGCACGACGATCCGCGCATGCGAAAACTTCGCCCAGTAACACGAAAAGATGCGTACGCCGCTGATATTACGTATGGAACAAACAACGAATTTGGTTTCGACTATCTTCGCGATAACATGGTGAATGAAACCGAATTGCTTCGTCAGCGTGAACTGAATTTCGCGATTGTGGACGAGGTTGACTCTATTTTGATCGATGAAGCGCGCACGCCACTCATCATTAGCGCACCAGCGGCGGAAAATCCGGAAAGCTATTATCAATTTTCGAAAATTGCGGCAAAACTAGTTCCTGAAGACTACATTCTTGATGAAAAACGTCGAAGTGTTGCGCTCACCGATGTTGGTGTTGAAAAAGTGCAAAAAATGCTTGGCATCAAAAACTTGTACACGCCAGATTATATTCGTTCGGTGTATCACATGGACCAAGCACTTCGCGCGCAAACGTTATTTCGCCGCGATAAGGAATACGTTGTAACGAACGATGGCGAAGTGATTATCGTTGATGAGCACACCGGCCGATTGATGCAGGGTCGTCGCTATAACGAAGGCCTACACCAAGCGATTGAAGCCAAAGAAAATGTGCCAGTACTGCAGGAAAGCATGACGCTCGCAACCGTTTCGTTCCAGAACTTTTTCCGTTTATACAACAAGCTTTCGGGAATGACAGGTACGGCATTTACCGAGGCCGAAGAATTCCAGCAAATTTATAGTCTGGACGTAGTGCAGATTCCATCGAACCGGGCGATTCAACGCATCGATCACGAAGATTTAATTTACAAAACCGAAAAAGGCAAGCTAAAAGCCGTTGCCGATGCGATCAAAAAATATCACGAACAAGGCCGCCCAGTTTTGGTCGGTTCAGGTTCGATTACGAAGAACGAATTGATTGCGCAGTGGCTTGATAAAGAAAAAATTCCCTACGATCTGCTGAACGCGAAAAACAACGAGCGCGAAGCGGCGATTATTGCCAAGGCTGGTGAAAAGGGCGCGGTGACGCTGGCGACGAATATTGCTGGCCGTGGTACTGACATCGTGCTTGGCGAAGGTGTAAAAGAGCTTGGCGGGCTCGTGGTGATTGGTTCGGAGCGACACGAATCGCGTCGCATCGATAACCAGCTGCGTGGTCGTGGCGGACGTCAGGGCGATCCGGGCGAAACGCAATTTTACGTTTCAACGGAAGACGATTTGATGCGTATTTTCCAGGGTGATCGTATCGCTGGGCTGATGGAGCGCCTTGGTGTGGACGAAGAGCAATCAATTCAAAATAAAGCGGTTTCAAAAACGCTCGAATCGGCGCAAAAACGCGTTGAAGGATTCCATTACGATAGCCGAAAACAAGTTGTTCAATACGATAACGTGATCAACCGCCATCGCCGTGTGGTATATACGATGCGCCGCAAAATTCTTGAGGGCGACGACATTAAGCCGGAAATTCAGCGTCTTATCGAAGGAAAAGTTGTTGAGCTTACCGCGCTTCCAAGCAAGAATAATCCGAAATTCGTTGAAGAGTTTGAAATCGTATTTCCAGTTGATAAAAAAGAGCTGGAAGAAATTGGCAAAGAGAAGAAAGACAAGCTGCGCCGTGAACTTGCAACAAAGCAGGTGAGCGCGCTATACGCAGCGAAAGAAGATGAGCTGACTGCCGAGATTCTGCGTAAAGTTGAGCGCGAAGTGTACTTGCAGGTGCTTGATACGCTTTGGATGCAACACCTCGAAAACATGCAGCATTTGCGTGAGGGAATTCACTGGCGAAGTGTTGGGCAGCGTGATCCGCTGGTTGAATATCGTCGTGAATCGCAGCATTTGTTTGAAAGTTTGCAAGCAACCTTGCGCGATGAAGTGCTTCGCGCGGTGATGCACGTTCACAAGCACGATGTGGTCGCTCGTGACGATGAAGAAGAGCACGAAACCGAACTAACGCGTTTGGCCGAATCATCGGTTGAGCGCGGAGTCAACGAAGTGACTGGTGGTGAAGAAAACCGCGACGACGATTTCAAGGTGAAAAAGGCAACTTCCGCAAGCGACGCCAACAAACGTAAAAATACAGCGCGTAAAAAGAAAAAATCGCAGCGACAAAATCGCAAAAAAAATCGCTAGATACGAAAAATGAAACGAGCGCATACATTGTATATGCGCTCGTTTTTCGAACCCTGGAAATTGGGGTGAAATCGTGCCACAATAGTGAACAGTCATTCAGAAAATTCGTACAATGAGGAGAGAGTTTTGCAGCACACAGTTGAAGAAGTGAAATTGCCAAATGGCGCGCGTGGTCTTTTGATCGACATTCCCGGCGCGACCGTGATGAGTTTTCAATTTCAGTTCCGCGCAGGCAATCGCTACGTGAAACACAAAGATATTTACGAAACCGCGCATATTATGGAGCACATGGCGTTTGGCGCGAACGCGCAGTTCAAAAGCGAGCACGAATACGAAGCTGAGTTTACGAAAAACGGCGCGTATCATAATGCCTACACGAGCGATCTTTCGATGGTGTATGTGGCAGACTGCGCCGATTTCGAGTGGGAGCGTATTTTTGCGCTTCAGCGCGTGGCGATCTGTCAGCCAAAGTTTAACGCGAGCGAGCTTGAAGCTGAAAAAGGCAATGTAAAAAGCGAATTAACGGGCTATCTGAATAGCCATAACCGCGTGTTGTGGCCAAAAGTGCAGCAGCTTTTAGGCGAAGATGTGTACACGTTTTGGCAGCGCCTGCAAACGATTTCAAATGTAACACTTACTGATATTCGCGAGCATCATAAGCGAACGCACACGGCAAAAAATATGTGTTTTGTGATTGCTGGAAAGCTAAATGGCCGAAAAGCGGAAATTAAGCGCCAGCTTTCGGCGTGGGAGCTTCCCGAAGGCGAGCGATTTGAGGTGCCACGCGATGAACTAACGCGCGCGAATCCGAATTTGATTCGCCGAAAAGAAGCGTCGAACCTCACGTTTGGCTGGTCGCTGGTGTTGCCACGCGAATTAAGCGACGAAGAGGCCGAAGCGATGAACTGCTTGGATCAAATTTTGACTGGCACAATGCATTCGCGAATTTACGGTGCGGCACGCAAAAAAGGCCTAGCGTACGGCGTGTTTTCCGACACATCGGTTGGTTTTCACGACAGCAGCTGGGATTTTGGCGGTCAAGTGAATCTTGAGACGGCAAACGGGTTATTCGATATTATTGTGCGCGAAGTAAAATGTGTGCTGGACGGTAATATTACCGAGGAGGAACTTGAGGCGGCGAAATCGTATGCGCTTGGCCGCTATCAAATGGGCGCGCAAACTGTCGCACAAATTAGTAATTTTTACACCAGTCGTTATTTTGCCGACGGCGTTGTTAAAGATTATCAAAAAGTGCCCGATTCAATTCGCAACACATCGCGCGATCGTATGATTGCAACGGCGCGGGAATTCATTTCTGCTGATACGTGGGTGCTTGCTGGCGTTAGCAGTGGCGAAAAAGAAGAAATCGTTACGTTGAACGATAAGCTAGCAACGTTGTTCGAATCACGATAAAATAGATGTAGTATGAACATTGCAATTGCCGGGTACGGAGCTGAAGGAAAAGCTAATTATCGTTATTTTTCAACGCGGGGTCACACGGTTACGATCGTGGACGAGCGCGCGTCTTCAAGTGAAATGCCGGATGATGCCGATCATTTGTTAGGCGAAGGCGTTTTTAACGATTTAAACGACTACGATTTGGTCGTACGAACTGCTGGGCTGGCGCCGCACCGTATTACAACGAATAGCAAAATATGGTCGGCAACGAACGAATTTTTCGCAAATTGTCCTGCGCCAATTATTGGTGTCACGGGTACAAAAGGCAAAGGGACGACAGCGAGCTTAATTGCGTCGATTCTCAAAAAAGCTGGCCGTACGGTGCATTTGGTGGGAAATATTGGCACACCAGCGCTTGATGTGCTGGATTATGTGGCGGCGGAGGATATTGTGGTGTACGAGCTGAGTAGCTTTCAGCTGTGGGACATTGAGCAATCGCCGCACATTGCAGTAGTGCTTATGATCGAGCAAGATCACATGGATGTTCACGCCAATATGGACGAATATGTGGCAGCGAAACGCAATATTGTGAAATGGCAAAGTTCGGCCGATGTTGTGGTGTATAACCAAGAAAATTCGCACTCGGTGGCAATTGCAATGAGTTCTGCGGCTGAACGGATCGCCGTACCATCGGACGAATTCGTGAGCGTTGCGTGGGATAGTTTTTGGTATGGCGATCAAGAAATTTGTCCTACCAGTACGCTGAAATTAGCAGGCGCACACAATTTAGATAACGCGTGCGCTGCGATTGCGGCCGTTTGGAATTACACGCAGAATACAAAGGCGATTGCCGCAGGGCTTGCTGCGTTCGACGGCCTGCCGCATCGGCTGAAACACGTGCGCAATGTGCGCAATATTTCGTATTACGACGACAGTATTGCAACAACGCCAGGCAGCGCGATTGCCGCAATTCGTGCGTTCGAAGCACCGAAAGTGCTTATCTTGGGTGGATCGCACAAAGGCGCATCGTTCGATGAACTGGCACGCGTGGCAAGTAGCGGTAATGTGCGCGCAGCGATTCTTATTGGCGAAGAAGCGCCGCGCTTGAAACGCTCGTTTGAAACATACGCGCCGGACGTTACGCTTCACGAACTTGGCCGAAATACAACCATGAAACAGATCGTCGAAGCCGCACGCGATGCAGCACAAAAAGGCGATGTCGTTGTTATGAGCCCGGCGTGTGCGAGCTTTGGAATGTTTGAAAACTATGCCGATCGCGGAGCGCAGTTTGTCGCCGCGGTACGCGCACTCTGATACAATAAAAGAAAGAAAACCGGAAGGGGAGTATGCAGCCACTGCTAAAACGGCTTGATATATTGCAATCTGAAATTGATGCCGCCTATGAACGGCTAGCGATTGATGGCAAAAGTATTCAGGCTGATGCGTTGGAGCAGCAGCTTTCGACACCGGAAATCTGGAATAATCCAAGCTACGCGCAAGATATCAGCAAGCAGCTTGCTGCGTTGAGCGCGATGGTCGAACCGTGGCAAACGCTGCGTGCGCAAACCCGCGACATTAGCGAGCTTATGGAGCTGGGCGACGATAGTTTATTGCCGGAATTTGAAGGCCAGGTGGCTGCGCTAGAAACTGAATTTGCCGAGCGAAAAAAAGAATTATTGTATCGGGGTGAATACGACGACCATAACGCTATTGTGCGGCTTAGTGCTGGCGCCGGCGGCACCGATGCGCAAGACTGGACGGAAATGCTCGAGCGCATGTATTTACGCTGGGCAGAGCAAAACGGTTTGGTAGCGACAATTGTGGAACGTTCACCGGGTGAAGAAGCGGGCTTGAAAACCTGCGTCATCGAAATTACTGGTGCGTATGCGTACGGCAAATTGAAAAGCGAGCACGGTGTTCACAGACTTGTGCGATTAAGCCCGTTTAACAGCGATAATTTGCGTCAAACGAGTTTTGCGCTCGTTGAAGTGTTACCACAAATCGATGCGCCAGAAGAAGTTGAAATAAATCAGAACGATTTGAAGATCGACGTATACCGCGCCGGTGGCCACGGCGGCCAGAGTGTGAACACGACTGATTCGGCGGTGCGAATCACGCATATTCCAACCGGTATTGTTGTAGCGATTCAAAACGAGCGTTCACAGTTGCAAAATAAAGAAACGGCGCTGAAAATTTTACGCTCAAAGCTGGCGCAACTTCGCCTGGAGCAACACGCGGAAAATTTGAGCGATTTGAAGGCGGGTGAATCGGCCAACTGGGGAAGTCAAATTCGTAATTACGTATTGCATCCGTACACGATGGTGAAAGATACGCGCACAAAACACGAATCTCGTGATGCGGCGGGCGTGCTCGATGGCAGGCTGAACGATTTCATGCAAAGTTATTTGGAATCGCTGTAAAAAACACGGTAATCCACAAGCACTATGTATAAAAAAATGATATACTATTCATAGTTATGATTCTTTTAGATAGGGTTACGAAATCGTATGGAAAAGATGCGAAGCCGGCGATTAATCGCATTAGTTTGCACGTGGAGCCACGCGAATTTGTGATTCTTGTAGGAACGAGCGGTGCTGGTAAAACGACGTTACTGCGGCTTCTTACCAGGGAAGAAAAGCCAACCAGCGGCAAAATTGTGGTTGGTGGAATCGATTACGATTCGCTAAAGGACAAACATATTCCACTGCTTCGCCGAAAAATCGGTGTTGTTTTCCAAGATTTTAAATTGCTACCACAACGCACCGTGTTCGAAAACGTGGCGTTCGCGCTGGAAATCGCCGGAATGACAAACCGAGAAATTAAAAACACGGTTCCGAAAGTGATTGAGCTAGTCGGGCTTGCCGGAAAAGAAAAGAATTTTCCGCATCAATTATCTGGTGGTGAGCGCCAGCGTGTTGCAATTGCGCGCGCGGTTGTTCGTCAGCCGAAAATTCTGATTGCCGACGAGCCGACCGGAAACCTCGACCCAAAGCACAGCTGGGATATTGTGCGACTCCTTGAGAAAATTAATAAATACGGCACAACGGTGCTTCTTACGACGCACAACGTAGAAATTGTGAACAAATTAAAGCGCCGCGTGGTAACACTTGAACATGGAAAAATTACAAGCGATCAAGCGCAGGGGAGTTACAAGCAATGAGCAAGCGAAAACTCGACGCTAAGGCATTTGCCCAGCAAAAACGCAAACGTCGCCAGTGGCTGACATTCGTTCGCATGTGCCGCTACGGTATTAACAATTTCAGTCGCAACGCCTGGCTTACAATTGCTGCGACAGCCGTGATGACGATTACGCTGCTTATTGTGTTCAGTACGCTTGTTGCGCGAAATGTGCTGGTTGATACAATCGATCAAATTCGCGATCGCGTCGATATGTCGGTGTATGTGAAAAACGATATTAGCGATGAGGACGTTGCAACGATTAAGAAGGGACTTGAAGATCTCGAGTCGATTCAAGGTGTTAGCTATGTGAGCCCGAAAGATGCGCGTGAATCGTTTGCCGAAAATAACAGCGCCAGTGGTGATACGCTTCAGGCGTTGAACGAAGCGACGAATGAATTTCCAGGTACGTTCCGCGTAAATCCAAACGATATCAACGATGTAGAAGAACTGCGCAATTTTGTAGAAAGTAATGAAACGGTGCAAGAAAATATCGATCCGAACCGTGAGCCGTCGTTCGCGGGCGAGCGTCGTTCAGCGATTGAGAACATTGGTCGTTGGGTTGATTTCGCAGAACGATCCGGGCTGGTGGCGAGCGTGATTTTCATTGCAATTTCGTCGCTCATCGTATTTAATACCATCCGTATGGCGATTTTCAACCGCAAAGACGAGATTCAAATGATGAAACTTATCGGAGCGGATCGTAACTTTATTCGCGGCCCGTTTGTCGTTGAGGCGGTGGTGTACGGCTTTATTGCGGCAGTTGTCGCTACGGCGCTTGGTATCGGTATTTTGTATGCAATTCGCGATCGACTTATGAACGCTGGCGTCATGGTTGACGGCACTATGAATTCGATTACGATGTATATTCCATTCGTGTTGCTTGGTATGATTGTGCTTGGGGCGATTATCGGCGTGCTCTCATCGCTTCTGGCCACACGCCGTTACTTGAAAATTTAGTAAAATTACACTAAAAATATATTGACTTATCGTAATGCTTATGGTAAGTTTATAAGTAATGAAACGACGGTCCACCACACCAGTTTCCATTAAAGGCCTTGCTACGAAATCGTCTCTTGTAGCAACTGCCGTTGTAATGGCGTCAGCCGGATCTCTCTCCGTGCAACCGAAAGCATATGCCGAAGATTACGATGCGCAAATTCAAGCGCTTGAACAAGAAATTTCGGCCTACCAGCAAGAAGCAAAAAAATACAGCAAACAAGCCGCAAGTTTACAGGGAAAACTGAAGATTCTTGCAAGCGATAAAGCGCAAATTCAAGGGCAAATTGAGTTAAGCCAGACGAAGTTCAAGCAGCTAAAGCAAAAAATTGCACAAACCGAAAAAGATATTACAACAACGCAAACAGCGCTTGGTGAAACGATGGCCAATATGTATGTCGACGATGAAATTTCGCCGCTTGAAATGCTTGCGAGTAGCAATAGTATTGCCGACTACGTTGACAAGCAGGAGTATCGAAGTTCGGTAAGCCAGCAACTTTCAAAGGCAATTGATCGTATCCGCGAACTGCGCAAGCAATTGGAGGAGCAAAAAGCGAGTGTTGAACGCACGCTTGCCGATCAGAAGAACGCACGCAACGCACTGAGCGCAAAAGAAGCGGAACAGCAAGAACTGCTTTCGAAAACACAGGGGCGAGAAAGTACATACAAACAACTTTCAGCTGAAAGTAACGATAAAAAACTGGAACTTCAGAAGCAGCAACAGGCTGCGATTGAGGCGGCTATTGCGGCAGCTGCTGGAGGAAGTGGTTCGATCAACGTTCTTCCAGGCGACCCAAATAAGGGTGGTTATCCGTGGGAATCGGGCTGTTATGTTGACGGAAACGCTGTTTCGCATGGTGGCGCAAACGGAAACGGTGCCGATCCGCTTGGATACGGATGTCGCCAATGCGTCAGCTATACCGCCTGGAAGGTGATGGAAAAAACTGGCTACGCACCAAAATACTGGGGTAATGCGAATCAATGGCCAGGCAGTGCAAGCGGCGCGGGATACAAAACCGGCAGCACGCCAAAAGCCGGATCGGTTGGTGTTATTTCTGCAGGCCAGTATGGTCACGTTGTCTGGATTGAATCGGTGAACGGCGACGGAACGGTGAATATCAGCCAGTATAACTATCTGAACGCAGGTGGTTCTGGCTGGGGTCATTACAGCGAAATGCGTGTTTCAGCCGCAACGTACGACACGTACATTTATTTCTAAAATCCATAAGCATACGCAAAAACCATAGCGCACTCGATACTGGGTGCGCTATACTAATAGGAACGATTATTGCTAACTAAAGGGGAGAGCAGAGTGGCACACGACCAGCGCTCAATGGCGACGCAAACGGAAGCAAAGCGCCAGCCGGGCATTTCAAAAGGAATATTTGCATTAACGATTGGCCTTGTGGCGGCGGTAGGATTTGTTGCAGGAACGAGAAGCGACGATTTACTTGCGGCTGTAGCGCCAACATTTGGGATTCAGGTTGCAACGGGTGAAATTGATCTTTCGAGCGTTGAAAAAACCTACCGCGAGCTAAAGCTGAATTTCGACGGTGAACTTGATAAAGATAAGCTAATTGCCGGCGCAAGCGAAGGGTTGGTGAAAGCGGCGGGCGATCCGTATACGACCTACATGAGCGCGCAAGATGCGCAAGAATTTAACGATGAGCTTTCGGGGCAAATTGGCGGCGGCGTTGGTGCAGAGATCGGGATTCGTAGCGACCAACCAACAATTATTCGTGTGTTGGCCGGAAATCCGGCTGAAAAAGCGGGCGTGAAGGCTGGCGATGTGATTGTTGGGGTAAACGATGAGTCGGCGGTTGATTGGCGCGCCGATGAAGCAGCTGAAAAAATTCGCGGTGAAGTAGGGACGACGGTAAAATTATCGGTGCTGCGCGGTAACGAACCGAAAGAATTCACTATTACTCGCGCTGAAGTGAATAATCCAAGTGTTGAAAGTAAAATTGAAGACGGTGTTGGAATTTTGACACTCAGTCGCTTCGACGAAAACACAAGTAATTTAGCGCGAAAAGCGGCGCAAAAATTCAAGCAAGAAAACGTGCGCGGCGTTGTGCTCGATATGCGTGGCAACGGAGGCGGTTATCTTGATGCGGCGCAAGATATTGCAGGATTATGGCTGAACGATAAAGTTGTCGTTACTGAACGTAAAGATGGCAATGTAATAGAAGAACTAAAAAGTGGCAATAACGCCGTACTCGGCGGCATTCCAACGACTGTTTTGGTAAACGGAAGCAGTGCAAGCGCGAGCGAAATTGTGGCTGGCGCACTACAAGACCACGGCGTCGCTACGGTTATCGGCGAACAAACGTTCGGCAAGGGAACTGTGCAGCGAATCGTAGATATGGGCGGCGGTGCGCAGTTGAAAGTGACAATCGCGCGCTGGTACACGCCAAAAGGCAAGAATATTACCGAAGAGGGCATTACGCCGAACGAAAAAGTTGAACTATCCGCCGAAGATAGCGATGCGGGACGCGATCCGCAATTACAGCGCGCCCTCAAGGAACTCAAAAAGTAGGCGCTTGTGCTTTGCAGAGAAGTTCAGTAATATAAGAGGTAGATATGGACACGAAGAAAAAAATCCTGCTTGTAGAAGATGACGTCGCTCTGGCTGCCGTGTACAGGTCGCGGCTTGAACTCGAGGGATTCGATATTAAAGAAGTAAATAACGGTGAAGAAGCGCTGTCTGCTGCTGTAGAGTTTAAGCCAGATTTGATTCTGCTTGACGCTATGATGCCGAAAATTAGCGGCTTCGATGTGCTCGACATTCTGCGCAATACGCCAGATACGATGAATATTCGTGTTGTTATGCTAACAGCACTGAGTCAGCCAAAAGATAAAGAGCGCGCTGAATCGCTCGGTGTCGACGATTATCTTGTGAAATCGCAGGTTGTCATTGGCGATGTCGTTGATCGCATTCGTCACCACCTCGATATGCAAAAACAGTAATTGTTACTTTTGAAAAACGAACAATAAAAGAATCCATTCTAGGCGAATGGATTCTTTTATAAATATAGGGTGAGCGCTAAATTATTCAACAACAACTTGTGTACGTGCAACCGATTTGCCAGTGAAGTGGCCTTTTTTCACTTTGTTGAATCCCACGACACCTGCTTTTGCGGCGTGGATAGTGAAGTTGCTGCTCATAAATGTACCAGGACCTGCAATTTTCGTGCTACCAGTTTGGCGAACAAGTACTTCGCCAGTTGAAACGGTTTGGCCGCCATAACGCTTCACGCCAAGTCGGGCGCCGGCGTTGTTGTGGATGTTCTTACTTGAACCACCTGCTTTAACGTGTGACATTACGTAACTCCTTACGGTTTTCTAATTCAATCTGTTCTATTCTACCGGGTTAGCTGCTATTCGTCAAGCCTTCGTAAAGACAAGTAATTCGCGTGCAACCACTTGATCGTCGCGATAATACAGGAGTCGCGAACGTTTTGCGGTTTCAAAAATTACGGTCGTAAAGCCGAACGCCTCAAGGTTGCGTGTGAGTGGTAGGTGGGTGAACTCGCCATTCGCGTTTCGCCACGCCGGAACGGCGACACAAAATCGTGTTCCGGATTCGGTTTGCGAGGCGATGTTTTTCAAAAACGAACCAATAATGTGTTCACAATTTTTTTGCACAGACGTCAATTTTTCTTTAGAAGGTGGCGCGCTGAACGGCTGCCCTAAGTAACTTTCGCAGGCGATAACATGAAGCGGCGCGCGCCATTTTGTATCCATGACGTCGCCGTGTTCAATTCGGGCAGGCGTTGTAACCCGGTGTGTTTCTTGTAGCCACTCGAAATTCTGCTGGCTGAAATCAACCATTTTTTCGGCCAAGTCGGTGCCGTAAACATCAAAGCCCATAAGCGCTGCTTCTTGTAAAACAACGCCGGTGCCGCAAAATGGATCGAGAAGCGTTTTGCCGGCCGGCTGAATATCACCTGCGGCTAAATTTGTAATGATTTGCGCAAGTTTTGGCGGTAACATACCAACGAATGCGTCACGCTTCGGCCGACCTTGATCGCGTTTTGTGTAGGCGGTGATATTTTGCGCGCCAATGCTTTCAGCGATAATAATGTCGCCGGTTTTACTCCGCACGAAAAGTAACTCGCGCTTGTTATCGCTCAAGCCAAGTTTATTGTGATGCGACGTGGCAGTATTGAGTGCACTTTCTTGGTTCGGAATTAAGCGAACGCTTACCTCGCGAGCTTTTAATTTCGATTTCAAAACCAGGCCGGTTTTTTGTACGTCGCGCGGTGACACGGGCATATCGTAAGCGCTCAGCCCGAGCGTTAGTTTTCCTTCGAAATTCGCAAATTCTTTTTCATAATACTGCACCAATTTCATGCTGGCGCGGCGCCAGTCGGAGCGGGGGAGTTTTAAAATAACGCGGCCAGCTTTTTGCGTACCACCAAGTCGTGATAGATCGAATCGTTCGCTTTCAACGAGCACGCTTTCATTCGAGCACCACGAAACCGACGCACTTCCATAAAGTCGTTCCAGCTCAGCGGCGCCCAGTTCTGGTTGGCGGCCTAATATCGCAATATACATATCACTAGTATATACTAAAGATATGTCGTTTCGCGCATGGCTCAGCATTGTTACTTTTGTTTTGATCGGCGTGATTCTCTACTTTTCGCGCGAAGAGTTAGTGCGCTCGTTTGAATTGTTATTTCAGGTAAATATCTGGATTCTTTTACTGCTTATTCCAGTGCAAATTTTGGTGTATTATGCAGCCGGCGAAATGGTGTTTTCGTATTTGCGCGGCAAAGGCTCGATCGATAACGTGAAAAAACCAACGCTTGCACGTATTTCGCTCGAAATGAATTTTGTGAATCACGTACTGCCAAGCGGCGGCGTCAGCGGTGTTTCGTACATGACGTGGCGTTTGAAAAAGCTTGGTATCAGCTCGAGCAGGGCAACAATTGCACAAGTGGTGCGCTTTGCCGTTGGCTTCATTGCGTATATCGTACTGCTCCTAGTGGCGGTGCTCATGGTAACGATTGACGGCGAGATTAACCGCTGGATCATTTTGGTGAGCTCAACGCTGGTAGGTGTGATGATAAGCGGAATTTTGGCGGCGATTTATTTATTTAGCAGTATTCGGCGCATGAATAAATTTGCAGCGTGGCTCACAAAATTTACAAATAAACTTGTGAAACGCGTTACGTTTGGCAAGAAAACTGGTGTGCTTTCTGGCGAAGAAGTGAATACATTTTTTGAAGAAATGCATCATGATTATGCGGCGCTGAAACGCGAAAAACGCATTTTGATAAAACCGTTTTGGTGGGGAATTGTATTTACGATTGCCGATGTATCGCTGTTTTTAATTACGTTTTGGGCGCTGGGAAATCCGGTCAACCCGGCGCCAGTGTTGATTGCGTATGGTATCGCGGCGATGGCTGGATTTTTCGTCATTACGCCAGGTGGCGCCGGTGCATACGAAGCGATCATGGTGGCATTTTTGGCGATCGCAGGCCTCAGCCAGGGAACGGCAATTGCCGGAATTGTGCTTACACGTATCATTTTGCTTATCGGCACGATTGCGCTCGGTTACGTATTTTATCAATTAGCGCTTATTAAGTATGGAAAGAAAACCCCTACCGGTTATCAGCGTTAGCGAGTGCATCGCGCTCGTTAATCAAACGCTCGAGTTCGCATACCCGAGTCTTGAAGTCGTTGGCGAAGTGTCCAGCTTCAAAGTAAACCAAGGAAAATTCGTCTTTTTCGATTTGAAAGATGAATCGGGAAGTTTGGGTTGTTTCATGATGGTGTATCAGCTTCGAATTCCGATCGAAGACGGCATGAAAGTAAAAGTGAGCGCCACCGCTAAATTGACGCCGTGGGGAAAATTTAGCCTGACAGTGCGTAACATCCAGCCGGTTGGTGAGGGAAGCTTAAAGAAAAGTTTCGAGATTTTACGTAAAAAGCTATCTGACGAAGGGTTGTTTGCGCCTGAGCGGAAACGACCGCTTCCTGAAATGCCAGCGCGAATCAGTGTTATCAGTAGTACGCAAGCGGCAGGTTACGGCGATTTTATAAAAATCGTGAATGATCGGTGGGGTGGTATGCGCATTCGCACGACGCACGTTCAGGTTCAAGGTGAAAGCGCACCCGATCAAATTATTCGTGCGCTCAAAGAAGCGAACGAGCAGGAATTACTGCCAGACGTTATTGTGCTGGTGCGCGGCGGCGGTAGCGCCGATGATTTGAGTGTCTTCAACGATGAGCCGCTTGTGCGTGCTATCGCAGCAAGCCGAGCCCCGGTTCTTACGGGAATTGGCCACGAGGTAGATGTTACGTTAGCCGATGAAGCCGCTGATGTACGCGCAGCGACGCCAAGTAGCGCCGCACAGCTGCTCGTTCCCGATAAACAGGAAGTGATTCGCCGCGTTCAGCGCGATGTTACAGGATTAGTGCCGCTTCTCCAGCGATCGATTGATGATCGCATTGCGGAGGTTCGGGTACGAACAAGCGACGCACTTTCGGAAATAATCCTTCGGCACGAAACGCTTGAAGCGGCGCTGGCCGAACGCACGCGTTTGCTGCGCCAGTTTGATCCAAAGCAGGCATTGCAGCGCGGTTATGCGTTAGTTCGCGGTAATCCGGCTCCGGGAAATTCCATTGAAATTGAAACAAAACAAGCATATATTACAGCGGAGGTAACAGATGTCAGAAGCAAATAATCAAGCAACAGTCACAGAAAAAATGGCGCAGCTCGACGAACTACTTGCGTGGTTTGATAGCGACGAATTTGAACTTGAGCAAGCGATTGAAAAGTATGAGGCGGCGCGAAAATTGGCGGCCGATATCGAAACATCGCTGGTGGCGCTAAAGAACGAAATTGAGGTGGTGCAGCTGCGCCCTGAAACGGAAAAGCCCGAATGATCGCCGTTTGGATTATTGCTGCGTTCGTTCTCGTGTTTGGTTTCGTAGCATTCTGGGGCGCGCCGTATGTGCCAAGCCGACGCCGTGATATTGCTGTCGCATTCGATGAACTATATCCGCTTCAAAAAGACGATGTCTTAGTTGATATTGGCTCGGGCGACGGTGTGGTGCTTCGTGAAGCCGCAAAACGTGGTGCAAAAGCAATTGGTTACGAACTAAACCCGGTGTTGGTATATATCTCGCGCTTTCTGTCGCGCAAACAAAAGAATGTTTCTGTGAAACTGGCAAATTTTTGGCGCACGCGGCTCCCAGATGATGTAACGGTAGTGTATACATTTGGCGATTCGCGCGATATTCGAAAAATGGCCGAAAAAGTTTCTATGGAAGCACTGCGCCTAAAACGCCCGATCGCATTTATCAGTTATGGCTTCGCTGTGCCGCACGAACAACCACTCAAAAGTCACGGCGCGTATTTTCTCTACGAGTTTTCACCTTTACAGGACGCGCAAGCACAAGTATAATGAGCGCATGAAATCTATGTCAAAACACACACATGAACATGGTGGCGTGAGCGGTACAACGCTGGCGATCATTGGGTTGGTTGTAATGGTGCTTGTTGCTGGTTCGGCGGCAATTTGGGCCTACATTAACTACAACGAACAAAAAAGTAACGTCGATGGAAAAATTGAGCTAGCGGTGGCTGAGGGTAAAAATCAGCAAGCCGAGGAAGATGAGAAGAAATTCGCCGAGCGTGAAAAAGAGCCGAATCGCGAATTCGTCGGGCCAGACGATTATGGCCGACTAACGTTCGATTATCCAAAAACTTGGAGCGCGTATGAAGAAACCGACATCAGCGGTGGCGGCACATACGAAGCATTCTTGCACCCAGGCGTCGTTCCACCAATCAGCCCGTCAACGCAGGTGAGTTTGCGCGTAACCATTGAAGAAAAAGATTACGATCAAGTGGTACGCAAATACGAGCGCAAGGTGGAAAGTGGCGATCTACGCTCGAGTGGCGCAAGTGCCAACGGCCACAGCGGGACGCGTCTTGACGGAAACTTCGACAAGAACATTCGCGGCGCGGCGGTTATTTACAAGATTCGCGACAAAACTCTGACGATTCGCACCGATGCCGATACGTTCAAACCAGATTTCGAACGCTTGATTCAAACAATCGACTTCAACGATTAAATAGCAGCGAAACGAAAACGCCAGGCCAAATCGTCCTGGCGTTTTCGTGCTACACTAAAAGGAATGAGAGGGAAGCAGCGCGAGACGATTCGAACGGATGACGATGGCGCGTTGCCGTACATTGTCACGGCAGCGCACGAATTAAAGTCGCCGCTGGCGCTGATTCGCCAACTAGGGCTGGGTTTAAACGATGGCGCGCTATCTGCCGAGCACGAGCGATTGGTGCGCCAAATTGTGCTGACAAGCGAGCGTGCGCTCCGGTTGACGTCGGATTTATCGCGCGCATCGCGCATGCAAGAAACGCTGTTCGATCTTGAGCCAATTCAGTCGAAACAGTTATGCGAAGAGGTGGCGCACGAACTCGCACCACTGTATACGGCGAAAGAACGCGCGATCGTTGTCCCGGGTGAACGATCACGGCTGATTTTGGCGAATCGCGAATTGCTTCGACGAATTTTGCTGAATTTTGGCGATAATGCGCTTCACTATGCCGATACGAACGTTCCGGTGGAAATTCGCGTGTCGCAGCAGACGCAGAGCGAATCGGTGCGTTTGGGTGTGCGCGATTATGGGCCAACAATTCCGACGGATGTTTGGAAGCGACTTGCTGCATCGCTTGGGACGCAAACGCAATCGCTGCCAGCGCGACCACAAAACAGCGGCCTTGGCTTATATATTGCCGGCCAGTTCGCTGGTGCCATGAACGCGCGTATTGGTGCTACGCGTCACACTGAAGGTGCAACGTTTTATGTAGACGTAACGGCTTCACGCCAGCTTCAGCTGTTATGACAAACGTTCTGTTAGTAGAAGACGATACGTGGCAGGCCGAACAATTTTTGCGTACGCTTCGTGCACACGGCTACGAAGCGCGTCACGCCGAAACAGCGCATGCGGCGATTGACACAATCGATGCAACGATTCCTAGTGTCATTATTCTCGATATGTTTTTGGCTGGCCCAAATGCGTTTGGGCTTTTGCACGAACTGCGCTCGCACGCGGATGTTTCGCGCGTTCCAGTAGTGCTGTGTACAAGCGATGTTTCTCGGCTGCAAGGAATTGATGTGCGCGCGTATGGAATACGCGAAGTGCTCGATAAAACGGTAATGCACCCCGACGATATTGCCGCCTCGGTGCGGAGGATTATGCTATGAGCGTGGTGCGTACGCCAGCGATTGTGCTGCGCCGCACGAATTACGGAGAAGCAGACCGAATTTTGCAACTTTTAACACCCAGCGGCCGATTAAGTGTTATGGCACGCGGTGTGCGCAAAGAGAAAAGTAAACTCGCTGGCGGGATTGAACTATTCGCCGAAAGTGATGTTGTAATTAATAGCGGCAAGGGTGATCTTGGTATTTTAACCGCGGCGCGCCTGACCGTGTTTTATCGGCATATTTTAGAAAATTACGAACGTATGCAATTCGGTTATGAGGTCGTAGCCCTGGTAGGAAAGGCAAGCGAGCACATTGATGATGCGGGCTGGTACGATGTGCTTTCTTCGGTGCTATGGGGACTGAACGAGAAAAACGTGCCGCTTGCGCTTACGCAAACATGGTTTTACGTGCAGTACGCGGCGCTTCTTGGACACGAATTAAGTTTGTATCACGACATAACGGGCGCGAAATTGCAGCCGGAAATGCGCTACCAGTACGATGTTGCCGAACAAGGGTTGCGGCCGCATCAAATGGGCGAAATAACAGCTGATCATGTGAAATTGTTGCGCGTGATCGCCGCAAAGCCGCTGAAAACAGTGGCGCAAATTGGCGGGATTGAAACGACCTTAGGCGATTGTTTCTCGGTGGCGCGCGCTCATGCTGGCGTGTAATTTCTTATGAAACTGGCCCGTCCGCTGGATGCGAACGAGCCAGACTCCACTAGATCCACAGCCAGTAGTAGGCGGGATGAAGCGGAGGTGCAGCTTCGAGAACCGAAGCGCTGTTTTCTTTGGTGGTCGCATCAAGCTGCAGCGCATGAGCGATCTTACCGCGAAGCACCAGGAACCACACCCAGCGACTCATGAATGCCGACCACTCGTTTTTGTCTACTTGCACGACACTTGTTCCGATCAGGATGATACGGAACCGTAACGCGTCGCGGCTTCCTGGCTCCAACGTCATCAGGATCAGCCGAAGCTTCCAGCAGTCGATCGACTCGTAGTTGCGCAGTGCGCGTGATCGGCGAATGGACCACGCGGCCAGCTTCCAGCAACCGAAGTTGATGAGAGTCGTAATGGCCAGGCGCTGCAACATGCTCATCACCTCCGGGTTTCGATGCTGCGCTTTTATTACATCATGTCTTCAAAAATGGAACAAGCCGGTCCGATCCTGGGAGAACTTCTCGACCAGAATCGGACCGGCATCACGGGGAGCGCGCGTGGAATTAGATCACGCGGCGGGGATTCCGGTCATTTCGACCGGGATTGCGAAGACCTTTCGAAACCGACCCGAGCCGTTGTCGTACTTCTGCAAGTACAGGCTCATCACCAGATCGAACGTGTTCACGTCGGTTCGGTGTCGCAGTGCGCCACCGAGGAAGTGAACCGGCAGACGCTCCAGCCACCATCGCTCGTGACTAAGCACTACTGTGCTTTCGAGCGTCTCGACATCATCGACCTCCTTCAGAAGGTGCCGCAGCTGGAAGCCGAGGTGCTCGATGAAGTCGAACCAGAAGGTTTCGCCGCCGTGCTCGATGAGGTTCTCGCGAGCACTCTTGAGCAGATCGTCGATCCGTCGGTTGGTTCGCTCGCACGCGACATTCTGCGATGCGCATGCCAACTGCAGCCCAGCAGCCAGGAAGTAGCGACCCATCGACTCCAGGCTTGCGCCCAGTTGATCGGCTGCCAGATCTTCCTTGTGCGCTGCCTCGTCGTGATAGCCGATCATCTCGGCCTCGTACGCCTTGCGGAGTACGTCGATCACGAACGGGGGCGTTGCCAGGTGATCCCTGTAACCTCCCATGATAATGTACTACCTACCTCTCTGTGTCGGGGCACATCAGTACTATTATACAACCGTTATTCTGAGAAAACAATTAGTACACCATCAAAACCGTGAAAAGTATACCTATGATATGTGTAAGTTTACTGGGGTAGCGTGAAAAGTCTGGTATAATAAGCCGCAGTATGAAAGAACAAAATGCCAGTATGGAAGCCATTATCAGCCTTGCTAAACGACGCGGATTTATTTACCAGGGAAGTGACATATACGGTGGACTTTCCGGTACCTGGGATTACGGTCCACTTGGCGTAACGCTGAAGCGCAACATCATGAACTTGTGGTGGAAACATTTTGTCGATTCGCGGGACGACATGTACGGTGTCGATGCGGCGATTCTGATGAATCAAAAAGTGTGGCAGGCGAGTGGCCATGTCGATACATTCACCGATCCTTTGGTGGAAGACTTAAAAACGCAACAACGTTATCGTGCCGATCATCTAGTAAAAGATGCCGGCTTCGAGGCGGATGGCCTTTCGAATGCAGAGCTGAACGAGCTTATCGTTGAAAAACAAATCAAAAGCCCGGCCGGAAACGAACTTTCGCCGGTTCGCACATTCAATATGATGTTTCAAACTACCGTGGGGCCGGTCGCGAACGATAAATCTATTAGCTATCTCCGGCCGGAAACTGCCCAAGGAATCTTCACGAATTATAAAAACGTTGTCGATGCGTTTTACCCAGATTTGCCGTTCGGTATCGCACAGCAAGGAAAAGCATTTCGTAATGAAATTTCTCCCCGCGATTTCGTGTTCCGTTCGCGCGAGTTCGAGCAAATGGAAATCGAATATTTCGTGCACCCGGAGCAATGGGAAGAATCGTTCAACGCACTACTTGCGGAAATCCATGCGTTTTTGGAACTGCTTGGTTTGCCGAAGGAAAGCGTTCATGAGCTTGAAGTTCCTGAAGCTGACCGCGCGCATTACTCGAAGCGCACGATAGATATTGAATTCGACTATCCGATAGGCCGCGAAGAACTTTTGGGTCTTGCGTACCGTACCGATTTCGATCTTAGTAACATTCAGCGCGTTTCTGGCCGTAATATGGAATACATGGTAAAGGGAAGTAGCGAGAGGTTCATTCCGCACGTTATTGAACCGTCGTTTGGTGTTGAGCGCGCACTTATGGCTGTGCTTACCAGCGCCTACCGTGAAGACGAGCAAAATGGCGAAAAACGCGTTTATTTAGCATTGCCAGAACATTTGGCGCCAGTTCGCTACGCCGTGTCGCCACTTCTGAAAAACAAACCAGAGCTTGTAGAAAAAGCGCGCGAGGTATTCATGGCGCTGAAGAAAAAACACGGTGCCGTTATGTGGGACGACAACGGGAATATTGGCAAACGCTACCGCCGCCAAGACGAAATCGGGACACCGTACTGCGTGGTGATCGATTTCGATACACTGGAAGATGGCACGGTAACCGTGCGCGATCGCGATACGACAGAACAGAAGCGAATGCAGTTAGAAGATATATAAGACGAATATAGAAAATATCGTGACTGAAGAATTAAAGATAATTTTGAGTTGGGAATTTGTTGACGAGTTTTTTACGGTAGCAAGCAACTTCACTGCTTTTGCGTTATCATTTGCCAGTTTAACTGCGATAATGGCGGGCGGTTATTGGTTTTATAAGAGAGGTAGTAAAAAGCCGCGTGCGCAGTTGGAGCATTCCGTTTATTTTAAACGGCTGCGTAATCAGCGCTACGCTGCAGTAAGTGTACGCATGAGTAACGTTGGGAATGTTCCATTGTATATTGAACCCTCAAAAGATGTTGTGGCGCCAAGCCTTGTTATGATAGAAGAGGTTGTGCCTTCGTTGAATAAGAAGCGCGAATACCAAAATAATTCGCCTGAGTTCAAACTTGATTTACTAGGCTATAGATTTTTTCCTGCCGAGGCTGTAGTTGAGCCGGGTGAAGATCAAGTATTTTTATTCGAGTTTCTAATTCAAGCTAAAACTAAAGTAATCAAAATCTATACTCATGTGGATAATTCCAGGTATAATGAAAACAAAGGTTGGAATTTAACAACTGTGCATGAGGTTAAAGAATGATGACTGACAAACGACAACAAGAAATTATAGCTGAACAAATACAAGCGAATCGAAGGATTTTAGAAGCTGTAGAAAATAGGGATAACACATACAAAAATCAAGCTCCTGCGAACGAGCGTGTAAAGCAGCTAGAGCTAAACGAACGTATCGAAGCTATCGAGCCGGATCCAAATACCGACAGCACTACTAACGGCACTGACTAGTGAAACCACGCCTCTACGTCGATCAAAAAATCACCGCATTCGTAAATCGTTATAAAATTCACGAACCAAACGAAAATGGTGAAAAGGGTGAGTTAATCGCACTTGCGCAACAGAAGCGCCTCAATATAAAAGAGAAAATTATATTCTATACGAACGAAAAACGAACTGAAGAAGTGTTCAGTTTTCGAGCAGAAAAAGTATTCGATGTGCACGGGCGCTACATCGTGGAAAATGCGAACGGTGAGCTACTTGGCACGTTTCGCAAAGAATTTAAGAAAAGTCTGCTTGTAAGTTCGTGGGTTGTCATGGATAAAAATGGCAACGATTTGTTCCGCGTGAAAGAAAGTAGCGTTGTGTTGGCTGTTCTTCGGCGGTTTGTAGGCTGGATTCCGCTTGTGGGCGATTTGCTAGAAATTATTATTCTATTTTTCCGCTATCATTTTATGTATCTCGACATAAAAACCGGCGAAGAAGTAGGGCGGTACAAAAAAGTCACACTATTTCGTGACCATTATGCGCTGCACATGACAGACGAAGCATTCGAAAATGCCGATTATGACTGGCAATTGTTTGCTGCCATGGGTGTAGCGCTGGACGCGTTGCAGTCGCGCTAAGTTTAGTTCGTTTCTGAAGTGGGCGAAGTTTGAGCGATTGCTTCGCTGTGGTGCATGTTTTCACGCTGCTTCTCACGCTCGTTCATTTCTGCGAGCGTTTTCTGAATATCTAAAATAGCGCGGTGCATTTTCATTTTTTGCACCCAGCCAATAATCCATAGCGTAATAACCACGACGCCAAGCACGATCGAAGCGATAGTTACAATCGTAATAACACCAATAAACTGATCGGTCAGTGCGTTTAATTGCTCGGTTGGCCCAGCAAGCGGATTGTATTCTTCAAGCAGCGATGAATCCATACATAAAGCATACCATTCCATGCCGTCGGCCGAAACTGCTATACTAAATAGTATGAAGAAATGGGGAATTGGTGTCGCGATTGGGCTGGTTGTAGCGCTTGGTGCTGGGTATATATTTCGAAATGAAATTGTAGAACTGTTTTTCGCGCCTACGACATCTTCGGTGGAAGAAGGAAAAAGCGATCCGAACCAGGTTGAAACGGTGGCGGAATATCTTGAAACACCGTGGTCGATTGCGTTTAATGGCGACACGCTGTACGTTACGCAGCGCAGCGGTTCGCTAACACGCGTTGGCAACGACGGTAAAAATTACCCGATTGATGGCGTGCGCGAAACGAGTGAAGGTGGTTTGCTGGGCGTGGCGTTTCACCCGGAATTTCGCGAGAATAATCGTATTTATTTGTATTACACCACCGAAGAAAACGACGATTTGATGAACGTGGTAGATGAATACGAGCTTGACGACGATCGGTTGGAGTTTGAACGAACAGTGCTGACGAAAATTCCAGCAGCCAGCAACCATAACGGCGGTGATATTGCATTTGGGCCAGATGAGAAACTGTACGTAACCACGGGCGATGCGGCGCAGGAGAATTTAGCACAAAATACAAATTCGCTGGCGGGAAAAATTTTGCGCGTGAACGACGATGGATCGATTCCAAAAGATAATCCGTTTCAAAACGCAGTGTGGAGCTATGGCCACCGGAATCCACAGGGGATTGCATGGACGGAAAGTGGTGATATGTGGTCGGTGGAACATGGGCCGTCGGGTGCAGAAAGTGGCTTCGACGAACTGAACAAGATTGAAAAAGGTGCGAATTACGGTTGGCCGAAAATTCGTGGTGATGAAACACGCGACGGAATGATAACGCCGGCGGCGCAATCGGGCGGAAGCGAAACATGGGCGCCAGCTGGACTTAGTTACGCAAACGGTGCGCTGTATTTTGCGGGGTTGCGCGGTCAATCGTTGTATCGGGCGGAAATTCGCGGCGATTCGTCGGTTTCGCTTTCGCGACATTTCACCGAAAAATATGGACGGTTGCGAGCTGTTACGACGCACAACGATTTGCTGTACATTTCAACCTCGAATCGCGATGGGCGCGGTTCACCGGGGAATGGCGATGATAAAATTCTGAAATTAAATCCTGAAATGTTTGAATAAATCACCATGCTTATTTTGCTAACACCGTCGAAAACGATGGATTTTGTCACACCTGCGCCATCGTTCGTGCATGCTACGACGCCGAAATTTTTACCCGAGGCTGAGCGCATTATGCGCGCGCTGCAACGGTACGATGTGCGCCATTTGCAGCAACTCATGCGCATTAGCGAGCCGCTTGCGCAACACGTGCACACGATGGTTTCACAGTGGCGTAAAGAAGGTGAAAAGCCGGCGCTTTGGGCGTATAAAGGCGACGTTTACAAGGGAATGTTAGCCGATACGATTTCAGCGAAAAACGCCGTCTGGGCGCAGGAACATTTGCTGATTATGAGCGGCGTTTATGGTGCGCTTCGACCATTCGATGCAATGTGCGCGTACCGCCTTGAAATGAAAACAAATCTACCGGTGGGAGATGCGAAACGTCTGTACGATTTCTGGGGAGAAACGATAGCGAATTACGCTGAAGCGCGAGCAAACGGCGTAATTGTGAATGCGTGCTCGGATGAATATGCACAGATTGTTACAAAACGCGTAAGCGAAAAAACAACGATCATTACGCCAACATTTTTCGACAAAAAACCAAGTGGAACCGTGGCGCAGGTTCCAATTTACAGCAAAATGATGCGCGGTGTATTCGCGCGCTGGATGATCGACGAAACTATTGAAAATCCAGCAGAGCTACAGCGATTTGCAGCTCACGGCTACAGCTATAATGAAGCGCTTTCAAAGCCGAACGCACCGGCATTTTTTCGCGAACGAATGACACCGCTGAAATTTAACTAAATTTACATCGCCACCTCTTATGCGTATATTGTGACGCATAAAAAAACCATTTATAATGGAGTTACTCTATAAAGAGGGGGACGTGTAACATGAAGGAAGAAGAAGTAATCGAGGCAAATATGATGCCGTCGGCTGCTGCGCCAGACGCTGGCGATGTGGTCGATCCACCGCCACAACAACCATCGCCGTATGAAATGCTCTTGCGGCAAAGTAAAAAAATGGGGGGAGTGGCAACAAAAACATTTGAAAACGTAAAAACGGTGCTGAATCGCGAGGTTCCAATACCAAGCCGAGATGATTTCCTGGCGTCACTCAGCTTCAAGCCGCATGCTGAAACGAAATTGGGCGGCGAGGCGGTGAAAGGGCACGAAAAGGTTGCGACGCTCAGGCAACGGGTGCGAAAATCACATCAAGTGCTGGGCTACGTGCGAACCGTATTCCCAATGAAATTATTCCCAACGACTGTCGTGCTGGATCGATCGAAATTAACGATTGTCCGGCGCGATTTTTTCTGGACATCGAATGTCATTAGCGTACGAATTGAGGATATTTTGAATGTGTCGTGTGGCGTGGGGCCGCTGTTCGGCTCTATTACCGTATCTAGTCGCGTGATGAATTCCATCGACCATTTTGAAGTAAGTTTCCTGTGGCGTAGCGATGCAACGCACATAAAAAACATGATTCAGGGCTACATGATTGCCAAACACGACGGCATCGACACCGAACATCTCACGCAGGAAGAAATGGTAGAAGCGATTTACGAGCTTGGTCACGATTCTGATACGCGCTAAAATGAAAACATGACAATTTACTATACCGATGGAAGCTGTAGTCCAAATCCAGGCCCAGGCGGATTTGCCGTGATTTCAGATAAGCAGCCAGTGGCGCTTGGCCACGACAAAAACTCGACGAATATTCGCATGGAAGGTCGTGCGTTGATTGCGGCACTCAATCACGCGAATGGGGCGGAGTGCGAGATTTTTACCGATAGCGAATTTTGGATAAACGTGATTACCAAGTGGTCGCTGGCCTGGGAGAAAAATGGCTGGAAGAAAAAAGGCGGCGAAATTAAGAATTTAGATTTGGTGCAAGAAGTTTGCCCGTTGTATCGAAGCTCGAACGCGAAGCTTACCTGGGTGCGCGGTCATATGGGCGACGAAGGAAATGAGCTGGCCGACCAGTGGGCAAATAAAGCTCGCGAAGAGCGATTGGAGCAATAATAGTATGCGAGAAATCGAAGTAAAAGTGCGTGTGGCTGATTCAAAAGCGCTCGCTGAATTATTAAAAGATAAAGGCGTTGAACTGAGCGAACCAGTGCGGCAGCGCGACCAAGTATTTGGGCCCGATGGTGTGAACGGCGACGCTGAAAACGATTCGCCGTGGCTCCGCATTCGAAGCGAATCGCTCGCGGGCAAAACGATACATATTTTTACGCTGAAACGATCGATTACCAATCAAATGGACAGCATCGAACACGAAACGGAAATTACCGACCCGGAAGAATTAAAGCGGATGATTTATCACTTGGGCTTTATGGAATTTTCCGATCTCACAAAAACCAGGCAAACCGGTGAATATGAAGGAATTGGGTTGTGTCTTGATTCAATCGATGAGCTGGGGGATTTTCTGGAAGTTGAGCGGCTTGTTCACGACGACGAAACGGTTACTTACGAAAGTGTGATAGAGGAACTTTGGGCGATACTAGAAACATTTGGCATGAAGCGCGCAGATGAAATTACCGAAGGCTACGATGTGCTGATGCGAAAAGCGCAGGGCGTTGCGAAATCGGGCGTATAACGCTACAATAAAAACGTTACAAAATATCAAGAGCGCGACGAGGGACTGGCCCAACGACTCGCCGGCAACCAGCTGCATAGCAAGGTGCCAATTCCAGCCTGACGACCAGGAAAGATATGAATTCTTACGAAATCAATCGTTTTCGCTCGGCTGGGGAAGGAATGCCCCATGACAACAGAACTATATAAAACCGCCGAAAGTGTTTCACCGAAACACCCCGATAAACTGTGTGATCAAATGAGCGATGCGATTTTGGACGCGTATTTACGCGAAGACGAATTCGCGCGCGTTGCAATCGATATTACCGGCGGTCACGGAACCGTTTTTGTAACCGGCGAAGTAACGAGCACGGCAAAGAACGTTGATGTTGAGCGGATCGTAAAACGGATCGCAGGCGATGTTTCGGTGATCGTTCACATTGCTGAACAGAGCCGTGAAATCGCAGGTGGTGTGAATACGGGCGGCGCGGGCGATCAGGGAATTATGATTGGCTACGCGTGCAACGAAACGCCAGAATTATTGCCGCTCGAAGTGGTACTGGCGCGGCGCTTAAACGAATATTTGTACGAAATGTGGCCATTCGATGGCAAAACGCAAGTTACGCTGCAGGGAAGTCGAATCGTATCGGTGGTAGCGAGTTTTCAGAACGCGCCAAGCGATGAACTACGCGTGGCTGTTCAAGAATGGCTGAAAGACCAAGAAGCGACAGATGAAATTACGCTGCATATCAATCCGAGTGGCGATTGGAAGCAAGGCGGGTTTGATGCCGACGCAGGCCTTACGGGGCGAAAATTGATCGTCGATAATTACGGCCCGCGCATCGCGATTGGCGGCGGCGCGTTTAGTGGAAAAGACGCGACGAAAGTTGATCGATCGGCCGCATACATGGCCAGACGCATCGCTGTCGATTATTTGCGCAAACGTAACGCGCGTGAAGTGTTTGTGCGCCTGGCATATGCGATTGGCGTGGCCGAGCCACTTGAAGCGAGCGTGATTGTTGATGGCGCATACGAAACGATCACCGGGTACAATGTAACGCCGAACGCAATCATTGAAACATTGAATTTACGCGCACCGCAATTCGAAGAAACGGCGCGTTATGGTCATTTTGGTCACAATTTTACGTGGGAAGCGTAACGTTTTTACGGTACAATAGAATGTAATCGTAATAAAACAATAAACGAAAGTTAGAATATGGAAGAATCATCGCGCCAGCCGACCGACATTTTTTTGTGGGCAAACAATACCGACGGAATTAAGAACGATCTGGACGTTGAGTTCTTCTTGTTCAATAAAAATTACACACCGTACAGCACGAATTTTTCAACCGATTTGAACGCGCAAATTAAGCCGCTGTTTTTATTTGATTTGATCAATTTCGTGAATCTTGGTGCTGGCACCGGTTTGAGTGTTCGTGATTTTGAATTGTCGGAAGGCGAAGAGAACACGCTGCTTCGAACCGATCTCGAGAAAGTTGGCCGCGCTGAAACGTTAATTCATTTGATTGAAAAAGAACGTCACGATATCGTGGAATTCTCGCAGGATGAGCATGAATTCAAGCGAATCAAAGGAATTGTGGCGCGATTTACGAGCAAAGACGAATCGGTGAAACCGTTTTACGCGATCAAGGCGATTTCGCAATCGAACGTTTTGAACGGTGCCACAAGTTGGGAATTCCGTGATGGAAAATTCGGTGCGTTTCAGGCCGATGTTGGGCTGAAAATGCCAACTGACAACCAGGTGATGATCATTGATCAAGACATTTTTGTGTTTAATCAGGGCAAATTTGAAAAACTTTTCAACTACGATTACAAAAAACAAGCGCTGGCCGACCAGAAAGTAACTGAAATTGAGCAGCAGTTCAAACTTAGTTTTCCTGATGGTTTGGATTTACAAAGTTTGGTGCGCGACCGTAAGAAAATCGTGAATAAGCTACAAAAATTAGAAGTTGGTGGCGTTTCGCAGGAGCAAGCGATTCAATATGCCGACGATATGCAGCTTGAGCTTATGACCGATGACGCTGGTGCGATTATTATTATGGACGGAAACGATCTTGATACATTTGTGAATTTAATAAATGAAGATTACATTACGAGCGAAATTACCGGAAAGCGATACGAAATTAAGAGTAAAAAACTACTTGATGAGCCAGATGGTGAGCCGCCGCGCGGCTAACGATTTTTAGAAATCGTCGAGACCGCACATGATGATAGGTTTGCCGACAAACACGTAACTTATGGTTGTGCCATTCGGGCAATCTTCGGCTGTTTCACCTTCAAAAATGTTGCGAATTTGATATTTTCCGTCGACACTGAACTCGACGTAAGGTCCGACAATTCCATATAGTCCGCGCCGTGGTCCCTCGGGTGGAAGTTTTCCGACAGTTTTAAGCTCTTCCATAAATGCAGTATTTCTATCTTGTCGATATGAATCACTGTCCACTTCGTCGCCACCAGGATTTACATAGTCTCGACATCGACGCTCGTTGTTGTGGCCCTGAGGAAATCCATATCCAAGACAAAAATTTCTATGATCTGGCATCGGCACATCTGGATACTCGCCATTGCGCGCTTTGTATCGCTCTAATAATCGCTGCCATTCCTTCATTTCCGTATACCGCTCGGCATTGCGCGATTGCTGCTGCGTCATGTTGTACGCGCTCCCAACAATCGCCATAAGAATTGCCAGCACAACGATAACAACGATAATTTCAATAATTGTAAACCCGCTTGTGCTTTTTCGCATGTTTCAATCATACCACAGCCCTGTATAATGGAAATAATGAATCAACGCCTTGCACTTGAGATTATGCTAGCAGGAGAAAGCGTCCTTCTTACTGGCCCTGCCGGTTCGGGAAAAACGTTCGTATTGAACCAATTTGTTCGCCTTGCGAAGCACGAAGGAAAACACGTTTCTATCACAGCCACCACTGGCCTTGCAGCAACGCATCTTGGCGGAACGACCATTCACGCGTGGGCGGGAATTGGCGTACTCGATCATATTCCGGAAAAATTTGCCGATCATATTCCGAAAGGTCGCCGAGAAATAATTGAAAAAACCGATGTGCTTATTATTGATGAGATTTCAATGCTTCACGATTATCGCTTCGATATGGTGGACCAAGTATGCCGCCTTGTGCGCCGAAAAGATGAGCCGTTTGGCGGTATTCAAATTATTATGAGTGGCGATTTTTTCCAGCTTCCACCCATTAATCGTGGCGATTCGCGCGCTGGCAGTTTCGTGGTTTCGAGCCAGGTTTGGCAAGAGCTTGACCCGGCGATTTGCTATTTGCAGGAGCAACATCGACAGGATGATGAGTCGCTGCTCGAAATTTTGAACGCACTTCGGGCGGGCGAAATTCGCCGACATCACGCTGAAACACTTTTGTCTCGCGTGGACGCGCAACCACCAGAAGATATGGCGCTCACGGAACTTCACACGGTGAACGTTGACGTTGATACGTTAAATGAGCGAAAGCTCGATGAGCTTGCTGGCGACGAACTTCGTTATTCGCAAACAACAACCGGAAGCGATTCGTACGTTGAAAATTTGCAGCGATCGGTGCTTGCGCCGGCAAATTTGCGATTGAAAAAAGGTGCGCTCGTTATGGCGGTGAAAAACGCGCAAGATCGAAAATATGTGAATGGGAGCGTTGGAACGATTCTCGATTTCGAACCCGGCACTGAATATCCGGTTGTGGAATTCAAAAATGGACGAACGGTAACGATGGTGCCCGATACGTGGGAGCTTCGCGATGGCGATAAAAAACGCGCCAGTATTTCGCAAATTCCGTTGCGACTTGCCTGGGCGGTGACGGTGCATAAAAGCCAGGGAATGACGCTCGATGCGGCACGAATCGATCTTCGGAAAGCGTTTGTCGAGGGAATGGGCTATGTGGCGCTGAGTCGCGTGAAACGCTTAGACGATTTGTATTTAAGTGGCATTAACCGCATGGCGCTTCAAATTAGCGAAATCGCGCAAGATATTGATGGACAGCTTCGGAGTAGTGCAACAAGTGCCGCAAAGCGATTTGCGCATTTGCAGGAAAAAGCCGAAAAGCGCGCCAACGAACCGGAACCGAAGAAAAAAGCAGCCAGCGGCTGGAGCGAAAAAATCGCCAAAATGCGCGAAACGCATCCGAACGCGTATAAACCGTGGCAACCAAACGACGACGAAATACTAAAACAGCAATTTCAAAACGGCGCGAGTGTGAAAGAGTTAAGCGCGGCGCTAGGCAGACACGAAGGCAGCGTAAAAATGCGCTTGCAAAAACACTTCGGCGAAGATGTTGTAGGTTAGCGCAATCGCACGATTTTTATCGCACCGTTACTTTTATATTTAGTAAGAAATTGCTGGCCACGGAACTCAATCGACTCGCCAGCTTCGGTTAAAGCGATATTCGGCGAAATATGCCCCGCCTGACGCAAGGTTTCAATAATGAAGTCGCGCTCTTTATTCGAGTCCTGATGCTGCCCATGAGTTAGTTTTATTGTGCGCCACTGAAAATCGATTGGCTTATCGTCTTCGGTGGCGGCCCCGATCCATAAATCACGTTCGCCAGTAAGAATGTGACGTAATTTTCGGTGCCAAAACTGATAATTTCGCAGTGTCATAAAATTTGCGTTTTCGCTCGGTTCGTTCATGCGCCAAAACCGTACATGATGTCGCGTTCGCGCGTTATTTCCCGGGTTTGTTGGAATAGAAAACCCGATATCGTGCGGCCGGTTGAACAAATACAAGTTGCTATGCGGCGCTTCCGGATACGCTCTGTTAAATAAAATAGAAGTAATTTCGCGAATTCCAGTCCGCACGGTCAGCGGATCGGCGGTATACCAACCGGCCGAATTCATTGCTTCTTCGAGTTGCTTGCGATTTTTTGCCACAACCGCAATATTCACCGGATCAGATGGCCAGCCGTCGCCTGTGACCGCATAATAGGGAAGCACGTTTGGTGTAACGAATACCCGAAGCAGTCGCAATAAAAACGGAACCGCTAAATACGCGGCGAACACATAAATAAGAAAAACGACGAGCGCGGCTGGCAAGCGATCATTTGCATATGGGTATATCAGCACAACGCCGTAAGCGAGCACGCACCCAATCGCTAGGATAATAAGTCGCCACAGTGAGCGCAGTAAAAAGCTCCACATTACTTTTATTATACCGAAACTCGGCAAATGCTATAATAGGGCTATATGAGTTCAACTAAACCTCGTTTGGCGTTTCCGCGAAAGTTTTTGTGGGGCGCGGCAACTAGTGCGCATCAGGTAGAAGGTGGCACGCACAATCAGTGGAGCGTCTGGGAGCTTGAAAACGCCAAATCTTTGGCGGCGCAGGCAAAATTTCAATATGAAGATTTAGATAACTGGGACGATATAAAACCAGCCGCTATCGACCCAGCGAATTATATTTCTGGAAGCAGTGTCGATCATTTCAACAGATACGAAACCGATTTCGATGCGCTACAAGCATTCAACATGAACGCGTTTCGTTTTAGTGTTGAGTGGTCGCGCGTGGAACCGAACGAAGGCGCGTGGAACGCAGAAGCAATTCAGCATTATAAAACGTATGTGCAAGAATTACAAAAACGTGGCATCGAGCCAATGGTAACGCTGTTTCATTTTACGCTGCCGGTGTGGTTCACGGCCAAAGGTGGGTTTGAAAAACGCGCCAACGTAAAATATTTCGTGAGGTTTGCTGAAAAGATTATTTCTGAACTGGGAACGCAAGTGAAATTTGTTATTACGATAAATGAGCCGGAAGTGTACGCACACGAAAGTTATATGGCGGGGAGTTGGCCGCCGAACGTTTCAAGTAAAAAAACGATGCTGACGGTACTTCGCAATTTGGCGTATGCGCACAACGAAACTAGTAAAGTAATTCGCGGGTTGAATCGGCGTTACAAACTATCGGTTGCGAAAAATTCAGCGTATTTTTACGCTGGTGATGATGCCGTTTTAAGTCGTAAAAGTGCCGATTTCATGCAGTACGCTCAAGACGATTATTTTTTGAAAAAGGTTGCCAAGCACTGCGATTTTCTTGGGGTGAATTATTATTTTAGCAATCGTGTGTATGGCTATCGGGTGCATAATCCGAACGAAAAGGTAAGCGATTTAGGATGGGATTTGAGTCCGGCAAATATTCAGTATGCGCTGGAACGGTTGCATGAAAAATACAATCTTCCTATTATGATCACTGAAAATGGACTCGCCGATGAGCGCGACGGGTACCGACAATGGTGGCTCATGCAAACGTTAATTGGCATGCAAAAAGCGATTGAAAACGGCGTGAAACTGGAAGGGTATTTCCACTGGAGCTTGCTTGATAATTTCGAATGGGACAAAGGCTTTTGGCCGAAATTCGGACTTTTAGAGGTGAATCGCGAAACGATGGAGCGAACGCCACGCGCAAGTGCGCTTGGCTTTGCGAAAATTATCGCGCGATTGCGACGATAGCAGTGCTATTATAAAGCTATGCACATCGAACGGTATCCGCGCTACATTCTGATTGATTTCGACCGGACGCTCGCAAATGTCGATATTTTGCACGATATTCTTGAAGATGTTGTGGCCGAAGAAACGGGCGTTTCTACCGATTTTTTGCGCGAGGCGCGAGAAACGGCCGAGCTGCAGGGCAAATCGTTCGATACGATCGAGTATGTGCGGCACAATGTTGCGCAAGCAGAGAGCAATGCGTGGAACGCAATTCTCGCTTCGTTCACGCGGAAAGTCGCGCATCGTACCGATACGCTTGAGCCATATGCCGCTGAATTCTTGCACGAATTACAGCAAAGAGCGATCCCGTTTGGCATTATTACGTACGGCTTGCACGAATGGCAATCTACGAAATTACACGCCGTTGGTTTGGGCAGTGTTCCGCATTATATTACGCCGAAGCAGCAAAAAGGGGAGTTGCTAACGACGTGGCAAAATAAAGACGGGAGCTTTACATTGCCGGACGATTTATCGCTAACGAGCGAGCGTCATACGTATGAAACATTGGCATTTATCGATGATAAGCCAATTAGTTTTATAGGAATCCCCGTTGAAGTAACGGCGATTTTGGTGCACCCGCTGGCAAGTAAGCCGGTTGATCAAGGAGATGCAGTGCTACCCGAACAGGTAAGAGTTGCAAATGGGCTGAAAGAAGTGCAGGCGCTATTATTTTAGTGTGCGTTACGGCTGGTACGAGTATACCGAAACCCAGTCGACCATCAGGTTTCCTGAATTTGTGCCGTTGCCGTTTGTTTCGGTTTGAAGCTGCCAGCGCATTGGCTCGGACGGAACGTGTTTTGTTGAGTCGAGCACAACTTGATCGTCGAGAATGTATTTTATGCGATCTGGCGTCCATTCCATGGTGTACGTGTGCCACTGCGTGAATGTTGCGCCAATGTCTTTTGCGACATCTTGGCAGCCAACGCAGGCGCCGCTTCCAGCGTAATGATGAAATCCACCAACGTTACCAGCTAAACTTCCTTCGGGAAAATCTTCCTCACCGCCTTCGGGCCATACTTCACTTTGCGGCCAAAGCAGCCACGCAACATAGTATTCACTCAGCGTAGGCGTGTCTACCTTGAAACGCGCGGTGTAGCGACCATACGTTTGGTTTTGTTCGCCCGTTTCTGCGTTGATGACTGGCGACGGATTCGCGCCAGCTGGCTGGCCGTCAACGTTGTGGAGCCAGAAATTGAGTATACCGTTTTGCACGCTGAGCACTTCATCCGAACGATATGGGCGTTTTTGATAGGTATCGTTGAAACACTTTGGATACGCTTTCCACTGCTGACCTTCGGCGCCGGTGTACACAATTTTGTCAGCGTCGCATTCGCTACCCCAGCTACCAAGCTCGGCGTTTTTGGTGAAATCATCGGCGAAAATTTGCTTCCAGCCAGGAAGATCGCCAACTGGCATTGCTTCACCGGATGGGGAAGCTGACGACGGTGAAGGTGAGGATGCTGGAGCAGATGCATTCGCGGGAGTTTCGGCTGCAGAAGGGCTCGTTTCATCAGTTACGTTTGTTGATGGAACGTTCCATCGCTGTTCAACATCTCCGTTGCACGGTTGTAAGTTCAGCGCGTCACTGTTGGTTTCGGCGAGGCATAGTTGCGACATTTCGTGAATAATCGCGCCATCGAGCAGTTTCCATTTCTGAGTTTCGTTGTCGCTACAATCGTTGAGTGCGACGGATGTGCTGCTAGAATCGGCTTGTTGTGCGGCACTATCAAGGCACGAATCTTGATTGCGAATTGTTTCTCCGCTTTGAACAGTCCAGATTTGTTTGGTGCTATCGCTACAGTAGCTCGTTTGAGCGGTGGTTTCCAAATTTTCAAGACATAGGCCTTCGTCGTTCGTAACAGCGCCCGATGTCATTGGCGCAGCCTGCGTGACCGTAACAACGAATCCTGTTATGAATAGCGCAAAAACAAGCGTAAGAACGCGAGCCGCGGGCGTATCGGTAGCAATGCGTTGTAATGTTGCGCCAAAGTAAGAGTTTTTTGGCCAGATGCGGCTTTTTGATGACGCGCTACGGTTCAGCAGTGAGATAATTTTCGCTGACATAGTATTGATCCTTTGTCCAAATTGTTATATTCGTAAAACTAGCCTTCATTAAATCACATAAGATATACAGAGGCAAACATGACCGTTTACGGCGCTACCAGGCAAAGTAATTGACATTTTGTAATGCATATGCTAATATAAAGCTATTATGGTAGATAAAACAAAAAACACAACTACAAAAAAACCAGTCACAAAAAAAGCAACAACAAAGAAAGCTCCAGTGAAACGAGCAACGAAAACAGTTACCGAAGCGGTAGCAGTGAGGCCGCCAATCGTAACGCAATCGAACATGACACAAGACTTGAAAGATGCTGTACTAATTGTATCGCTTCTTGCTAACCTATTTGTGTTCGCGATGTGGATGGTGCTGCTCCTTACGAACCAGTACGATGTTGCACTAAGCAGCCTGTTCTTGAACCGATAGGAAACCAGCAGGCAAAAATAACTACCACGATTCATGTCGTGGTAGTTTTGCTTCACCTCTGTTTGCGTACGCTGTTTTCCACAATATTGTGGAAAACAAATAGAATCCGTCGCATTTCATGTAATTTGGGGCTTGTCGTGGGTAATTGTGGGTATTATAGTAAGGGCAGTGGAAAGAAGTGGGTAACACCACACAGCAAAAACACAAACACCACTATCATTAAAATCATTAACGCGAGTAACCACGTCAAAGGCGGTAGGTACCATAATGGATTATTTCGAACGCAAGCTTGACGACAAGCGTCGGTTAACAATACCGACGGAGCTTCGAAATGAATTCGCAAGTGGCATCGTACTGACACGGGGCTTCGGTAAGTATCTCCATATGTACCCACAAAACATTTGGGACGGAGATGTTGAGCCGGAACTCAATGGCAGTATCCTCGATGAAACTGTAGCCGATTTGAACGTGAAATTCCGACGCGGAAAAACCAGCGCCGAGCTAGACCAAAAGCAAGGGCGGGTAACAATCGAGCAACACCTGCTTGATTTCGCCGGAATCGACAGGGAACTCGTGGCCGTCAGAGCGGGCAAGTACTGGCGGATTATGGCGAGCGACAGCGTGGCCTAGATTTTCAGTGATTCACCTTAACAATTCATAACGATAGTAAAAGACTCTCGAGATCAACTATCTGACAATGGGGTGTGGATACCGCGACACCACGTAAAAAAACGTCGTTGCATCTTCCTTAAACACAACACCTCCCAAAAACTCCACCTCACACATAAGTCTCTCAACCAAACGTTTAGGGTATGAGTTACACAGTAACCCCCAATAATGACGTTTGGACACTTATACAAAAACAAAAACATTCCAAACACAAAAAACAAGCTCCATTGTCAGTTAGGTGATCTCGAACGGTTCTCTTTTTCGGCCTGAAAGGGTAGAATGAGAGGGCTGATGAGTATTAAAGAACATCCACCACAATCCGATGCGTCGCATCGATTACATGTTCCGGTTTTACTAAATGAAACGCTTGCGCAGCTGCGCCCGATTAAGGGAGAGAACTATCTCGATCTTACGGCCGGGTATGGTGGCCACGCGAGTGCGATTTTAGAACAAACCCAAAACTATGCCGATTCCGTTTTGGTCGATCGAGATGAATTTGCGCACGCGCATCTTCAACCGTTCGTCGAAAAGGGAGCGCTACTTCTGCAAACCGATTTTGTATCCGCTGCACGTCAGCTGATTGAAGAAGGGAAGCAGTTTGATGTAATGTTGATTGATCTGGGGGTGTCATCACCACAGCTCGACATGAGCCAACGAGGGTTTTCTTTTACGAAAGATGGTCCGCTTGATATGCGAATGGATTCGCGGCAAGAGGTAACAGCGGAAACGCTGGTCAACCGAAGGTCGAAAGACGAATTAGTTCGGATTATTACGCGGTACGGCGAGGAGCCTATAGGATTTGCGCGGCGCATAGCCGATGCGATCGTAGAAGCCCGACCGATAAAAACCACCTCAGAGCTTGCGAATGTTGTGCTATCCGCGCATCGTGGCAAATGGAAACGAATTCATCCTGCTACGCGTACTTTTCAAGCGCTCCGAATTGCGGTCAACGACGAACTGACGCAAGTTGAAGAGATATTACCGCTCCTGCCGCAGCTTTTAAGCTCAGGTGGACGAGTTGGAATCATCAGTTTTCACAGTCTGGAAGATAGGCTAGTGAAACAATACTTCAACGAGCAGAAGCACGCCGGCTTTGAGGCCGAGCTTGAGATCCTGACCAAAAAACCGCTGGCCGGAGATATTTACGACGTTCACAATCCGCGTAGCCGAAGTGCAAAACTTCGCGTCGCAGTGAAAAAATAAACAAAAAGAAAGGGCAGAAAAACAATGCCAGTTCACATCCCAGTACAAAACGCATCAGTTGAAACGAAAGTTACTGTACGTTTTAAATAATCGAAATTGGTGCGCTCTATCAACAGAGCGCACCATCTTCCACGAAATAAAAATAAACAAAAAAGAAACCAAACACCAATGGCATATTCTCGCACAACCCAATTTCGATCGCAGCGACAAGGGAACTGGAACCGAAACCAGAATACCACTCGTTTCGCATCGAACGTCAAACTTGGCCCCGTAACGCATACAGTGCTGGTTGCACTTATGATTACCGTGCTCGGTTTGATATACTTAACGCAGGCAACTCGTGCGACCGCATATGATTATGAGGCGCAAAAGATTGACGATCGAATTGTGGAATTGAGCACCGAAAAAACCGACTTGGAAGTAGAAAACGCTCGGTTGACGGCACTGAATAACGTTCAGGATTCGACGGTTGCTCGTGAAATGACGCAACCAGAACAAACAGATTACTACACAAACGAGTGAGGCACACATGCAACTTGATTTGAAACAAGGCGGACGAGCGAAAATCTTAGCCGTAGTGGTACTTGCCATTATGGCGATTTTTGTCGTGCGCTTGTTTTATTTGCAAATCATTCGCCACGATCATTATGTAGCGCTCGCAAGCGAAGAGCAGCTCAAGCAGCGGGTGCTGCCGGCGAAACGCGGTGAAATTTATGCCTACGATAACGGTCAGCCGGTGAAAGTTGTGTTGAATGAAACAGTATACACGGTATTTGCTGATCCTAAAGTTGTCACCGAAAAAGAAAAGATGATGGAAACCGTTCGAAAAATTGCCGGTGGAAACGCACGCTCGAATATGAGTGAATCGCTCGATAAAAAAGAAACGCGCTACCAAATTCTGGCAACGAAAGTCACGCGCAAACAGGCTGAACTTATGAAAAAGGAAAACTTAGCCGGCCTAGGGTTTCAGGAAGAAACACAACGGGTGTACCCTGAAGGGCAACTTGCTGCACAAACGCTTGGCTTTGTTGATATGGCGGGGAACGGGCAGTACGGTGTCGAGCAACGATTGAACGAGCGATTAACAGGTAAGGACGGGTTGCTGCAATCGGTTACCGATGTTGGAAATGTACCACTAACGATTGGCGATAAGAATATCGATCGTCCGGCTGAAAACGGTGATAATTTGGTGCTAACGGTCGATCGAAATGTACAGGCGTATGCCGAAAAAGCGCTCGCGGAAGGCATGAAACGTTCAGGTGCAACAGATGGAAGCGTAATGGTAATGGATCCGCAAACAGGAAAAATTATGGCCATGGCGAATTTACCAACGTATAATCCGGGCGAATACAATAAAGTACAAAACGCTGCCGCCTTCAACAATGACACAATTAGTGCGCCGTACGAAGTGGGATCGGATGTAAAAACGCTAACGATGGCCGTTGGGCTCGACAAAAACGCAATTCAACCTGATTCAACGTATAATAATACCGATTATACTAAGGTTGAAGATCGTACGATTACCAACGCTACCAAAGGCGAAACGGGCAACATTACCATGCAGCATGCATTGAATTATTCGCTGAATACAGGAATGGTTGAGGTTGCCAGGCGGCTTGGCGACGGAAACAGTATTAATCGAACTGCGCGTGATACGATTTACGATTACTTCCATAATAAATTTGGCCTTGGAGAGCTGACCGGGTTAGAGCTTGCTGGCGAAGCTAAAGGAACGTTAATTCCGCCAACCGAAGTTCAAGGAAATGCCGTTCGCTATTCGAACATGGTGTTCGGGCAGGGAATGGATGTGACAATTTTGCAGGTGTGTTCGGCGTTTAGTTCGATTATTAACGGTGGAACATATCACACACCAAGCGTCATTGCCGGAACGGTCGATGATCGTGGCGAAAACTTCGCGCCTGAGGCAAAAAAAGAATCGCGTTCAGGTGTGATTTCGGCCGAATCTTCGAATAAAGTACGTGAAATGGTGCATGAAGCGCGCACCTCGTTTTATGGCGGCGAAGACAAAAAAGGCTACTATATTGGCGGTAAAACCGGAACGTCGCAAACGATTGAAAACGGTAAATATATCGACAATGAAACGATTGCAACGTACCTCGGATTTGGCGGCGACGGAAACAGTAGCGAAGGTCCGAAATATGTCATAATGGTGAAAGTTGCCGGCGACGGTTTGAATTTAGGCGGTAGCGCCGACGCGCTTCCAATTTTCACCGACATTTCCAACTGGATGATTGATTACATGAAACTACAACCGAAAGGATAACCCCAGAAATGACACTCGACGAACTCACAACCGAATTTACAGGCGTTTTTCTGCTGAGCGTTGGGGCGTTTTTGCTGGCAATGTTTTTAACGCCAATTTATACCTATTTTGCGTACCGTTATAAATTTTGGAAAAAGCAGCGCAGTACCAGCACGACCGGTGAAAAATTAGAAGTGTTCAACAAGCTTCATGCCGATAAGTTCAAGCGTAATATTCCAACCATGGCGGGAATTATTGGCGTTGTGTCGATTATGATTGTAACGTTCGGGTTTAACCTGGATCGCGAAGAAACATGGTTGCCGCTTGCCGCGCTGATTGGCGGGGGAATTGTGGGGTTGCTTGATGATTTTATTAACATTCGCGGCCAAGGACTTGGTGTTGCGGGACTTCGTTCTAGCCTGAAGTTTGCCATGATTACAATCTTAGCGATCGGACTGGGGTGGTTTTTCTATTCAAAACTCGGGTTTAGTGGTGTGCATTTTCCGTTCCTTGGAACGTTCGATCTTGGGCTGTTCATTGTACCGCTTTTTGCGCTGGCGGTTGTGGCAACGAGTAATGCCGTGAATATTAGTGATGGCCTCGACGGGCTCGCTGGCGGGCTGCTTTCAATTAGTTTCGGTACATTCGGCGTTATTGCACTGCTTCAGGAACAAGTCATTCTTTCAGGCTTTTGTTTCACAGTTGTGGGCGCGTTACTCAGCTATTTGTGGTTTAATATTTATCCCGCCAGGTTCTTCATGGGCGATGTAGGGAGTTTTGCGTTTGGGACAACGCTTGGTGTTGTAGCGATGCTCACGAATACGCTGTTTCTTCTTCCAATCATTGGAATTATTTTCGTCATCGAAGCGGGCTCAAGCTCGATTCAGATTTTGAGTAAGCGGATTTTCAAGCGCAAAGTTTTTATTTCTGCACCAATTCATCATCATCTTGAGGCAGTGGGCTGGCCGGAAACTAAAGTAACGATGCGCTTTTGGGTAATTGGTTGCGTTGCCGGGTTCCTCGGGTTGCTTCTTGCGCTTGCCGGAGGTCATATCGCATGATGCCACGTCGCGCTCAGCGTCGCGCGCAAGAAGCTGCGCAACAGCCGGTTGTGCGGCGGCACCGTCCGGATTACCGAATTATTTTGTATACCGGATTATTAATGCTACTTGGCCTTATAATTATGTACGCTATTGGACCACAACGCGCCAACGTACTGAACAACGCCTATGGCACCGATTTTTACACAGACACCTATTTCTTTTTTAAGCAAACGTTTAGCTTACTTGTTGCACTCGGCGCGTTTATTGCGTTGGCATTTACACCAATGGAGTTGTTAAAAAAGTACGCTAAAACGTTGCTGTACGTTGGTATAGGCGCCTGCGTGGTGCTGGCGATTGCTGGCTGGACAGGCTTAGGAATTGCGCAGTGTAGTTTGGGCGCGTGTCGCTGGTTCGACCTTGGGCCACTCGGGAGCTTGCAGCCAGCTGAGCTTTTGAAATTCGGACTGCTGCTTTTTGTGGCCGGATTTCTTGGTTATCGAGTAAACCAGGGACTTACGAACGATTTGTATAAAACTATCATTCCGCTTGTTGGGCTCGTGTTGCTCTGTGTTTTGTTTGTGATTGGAATCCAAAAAGATATGGGAACTGGAATTTCCATGCTAGCTATGATTGCGAGTATGTTGTGGGTTGGGGGAGTCGACATTAAAATTGGCGGCTTGCTTCTTGGTGGCGCGGTGATAATGGGGATACTGCTTATTGTCATTGCGCCGCACCGTGTTGAGCGCATCGCCACGTTTTTGGAAGGCGATGCAAGCCAAGTTGATGATGCTTCGAATTATCATATTGCACACGCTAAAATTGCTATTGGAAGTGGTGGATTGCTTGGCGTTGGCATTGGGAATAGTGTTCAGGCAACCGGCTATCTTCCGGAAGCAATCAACGACTCGGTGTTTGCAATTATGGGTGAAACGTTCGGATTCGTCGGCCTCACGCTGATTCTGGTGTTATTTACGGCGCTCCTGCTTCGTATTCTCAGGTTGATTGATCACTTGAACGATAACTGGATGAAACTTATCGTAGCTGGCGTCTTCGGTTGGCTGGCGTCGCATGTTATATTGAATGTAGCAGCGATGATCGGCGTATTTCCGTTAACTGGAATTACCTTACCGCTTCTTAGCTTCGGTGGCACAAGCATGCTTTTTATTGCTGCAGCGCTTGGCCTTGCGTTCCAGTTATCACGCTACACGTTTCACGGATCAGTAAACAAGGAGAACTCATATGAAAATCTTGGCAGTCGGCGGGGGGTCAGGCGGACACGTTACGCCAGTGGTCGCGGTACTTCGTGAGTTACGTGAAGAAAAGCCAAATGCCGAGATTCGCTTTTGGTGTGATCGAAAGTTTTACCCTCAGGCGCGTGGAATCGTTCATCATTTCGATGAAAATGTGCGCATAGATCGTGTGGTTGCAGGGAAGTTACGGCGCTACCATTCGTTGTCTGTTTGGCAGCAACTAGCGCGGCCATTTTCGATAGTACTTCCAAATATTCGCGATGCATTTTTGGTTGTCGTTGGATTTGTGCAAAGTATCGTAAAGCTTTTATTATGGCGACCAGACGTCGTGTTCACGAAAGGCGGGTTTGTTTGCTTGCCGGTTGGTATTGCGGCACGTCTGTTGAATATTCCGCTGGTAATTCACGATTCCGACGCGCATCCAGGGCTTACGAATCGCGTATTGGCGCGATTCGCCACGGCGATTGCCACAGGTTCTGAACTGAAACACTACCCGTACCCAAAATCAATTTCAAAACACATTGGTGTGCCGATTAGTCGCTCGTTTCAGCCAATTACACCAGCGGAACAACGTAAATTAAAACAGGAAATTGGTTTTACCGATACACGCCCGCTGGTAGTTGTGACAGGTGGCGGATTAGGCGCGGAAAATATTAATCAAGCGGCGGCAAAGCGTCTCGATGTGTTACTCGACGTTGCGAACGTCGTCCTTATTTGCGGAACTGGTTTATACGATGAAATGCGTGCGCTTACACCGCAAAACGACACGCGCTTTCAGCTGCATGCGTTTATCGCAAACGATATGCATAAATATTTGGGCGCGGCCGATATTGTTGTTACGCGCGCCGGCGCAACGACGATTTTAGAACTTGCAGCACTCGCGAAGTCGACGATTTTGATTCCAAGCCCGTACCTAAGCTCTGGTCATCAGTTAAAAAATGCCAACGAACTTGCTGAGCACGATGCGGCTGAAGTAATTGTTGAACAGGAGCTCGATGCCAATCCGCAAATGCTCGTCGATGCGATTACAGCACTGCTTGCGAATCCAGAGCGTTGCCGTGAACTTGGTGGAAATTTCCATCGTCTTTCCAAGCCGCATGCTGCTCGTGATATGGCTCGCATGATTCTCGATGCAGCAAAGTAAGCGTAAGTTTGTTACAATAACACCAGTAATATGGCGCTTTTCTCAAAAAAATCAGCTTCAACTACGCCGCCGCGTCGTCGGCAAGATTTATCGCGCCACGAGCGTGCAACAACAAGTGAACTGAACGACCGCTATAGTTTTCGTCGTAATCGCACGCTTACCGGCAGCGCGTCATCTGAAGTATCGAGTTTAAGCGAGCGCAAAGCGCAATTAAAATCGCCACGTGTGCACGCGCACGAACTTACCGGTAAGCGCCGCATGATTATGACGACGCTTGGCTTCGTACTTCTTGCGGCAACAGGACTGTACTTTCTGCTATGGCAATTCACGGCGACGGTTGTCGTTCGCGCCGATGATCCGTCATTCCGTTTTGACGACCGCTATGAGGCGGCAATACAAGAATACATGGGCGCGCAGCCTATTGAACGGTTGCGCTTTTTGACGAATGAAGCGCGATTAACGGCGTATGTGCAAAGTAAAAATCCGGAAGTTTCGTCTATTGAAATCGGTGGCGCAAGCGGTATTGGCGATTCGAATTTCGCTATTACGTTCCGCGAACCAATCGCTGGCTGGAGTATCGACGGTGAACAGCGCTATGTTGATACGACTGGCGTGCCGTTTACGGAAAACTATTACAAAGCCCCTTCCGTGCAAATTATTGATAATAGCGGCATCAGAGTTGAATCTGGACGTGCCGTTGCAAGTAATCGTTTTCTAGAGTTCGTTGGTCGTGTGGTTGGCCTATCGCCAGATTACGGCTACGATGTAACCGAGGTTATTATCCCACCGGGGGTTACGCGGCAAGTACAGGTGAAGGTGAAGGGCGTAAGCTATCCCGCAAAATTGTCGGTAGACAGGGAAGCGGGCAAGCAGGTCGAGGATATGGCGCGCACGTTTAAGTGGATGAAAGAGCATTCTAAATCGCCAGAATATGTCGATGTACGCGTAGGCGGGAAGGCGTTCTACCGAGAAGACTAAAGGGGAGCCCTTTTCTTCTTCTCTTCTAGTTCTAATTTTGTTCTATTTGCTACTGAATGTATAAAAACTATATAAAAATATACATATGCAAATAAGTCAAATATCAGAAAGAAGTGAAGTAGGGGGATAAAGGGAAGGAGTGAAGGTTTAGAAATATAAATGCACAAAAGTCAAAAAACATATAACAGGAAATAAAAAAAATAAAAAAGCAAATGTTTCGTTGTGGAAAACTTTGTCGATTTGTTTGTGTGATTTATGTCACACATGTAGATTATGCTTGTGGTCGCTACAATACTGTAACGGCTGGTGTGTAATAAGCCGCAGTAACAACAACGTTAACGCGCGTGGTAAATGTTACGAGCGTGCGTAGTCGCCTGCGCCGCATTATACGTGTGTTGCATAAAATAAGCATAAATAGCCATGAGTACTTAATCATTTATTGTGTATATTTATAATGTCGTAAAAGATATATTGTTCGACGTATAATCTATATACTGCTTTATGACCATGAGTACTGTTCTTTCTCCAACAAATTATTCCATTAAGAATAATTTTCACATTTGCTACCTTCTGCTTGTCACTTACCTACGCGCGAAACGCACTTTTGTGATTCGCGGTCTTTTTGGGTCTTATGCGTAATTGGTTATGTTAGTTACTTTAGCCAGGTCACTTAAAGATACACTGCAGATGTCAACATTTGTGCGCCTGTTATTATATAGAATGTTCTAACTTTGTTCTACTCTAGTTTAAGTGTATGGAAATGTACGAAACGGTATCGTAAAGCCAACGATTACCCTTATGCGTCATCGACAAAAACACTTATAAACTTAGCGAATTTAGCGCTTATACGCTCAATAACGCTACTTCGTTCGCGTATACGCGGTTTGCTTGTCAGCGCTCGTACGTAATCTTCTTGTCGTGGTTTTCTACCACTGTAAGAGTAGTTTGCGATGAGTCGTTCGAGTCGCCCTGCATCCAACCCTTCCTGTGTGGCAAATTCTTCGATTGCACGCTGCTCTTCTCTGCTCCAATAGGTTTGAAATTCATTTTCTACTTGTTCGCTATCGGAAATATTTGGTAGCCAGCCGTTAATGAATTTCTCAATAAGCTCGCGTTTATTGCGCAGCTTTTCATCGCCGCTCATAAGATCATCAACTTGCTTGCGGAGTTTAGCCTTTTCATCGTCGTTTGCATCAACGTATTTAGCAAGTAAACGCAAAATGTAGTCGACGTTTATCTCGTCGCGCCGTACAAGCTCTAGCTCAAAATCGACCTCGTTTAATATCGAATCTTTTTCTGCTTCGTCGCCCTTTGTCTCGAAATACAAATCAAGATACTTGCTCTTGTAGTCTTCAAACTGCTGCGCGGTCATGTTCGTATCGCCATGGTTGAAATCAGTGAAACTTAGCAGTACGTTTCGAGTGCGCATCACTTCTCGAAACAGCTCAACAAATCGCTTTTTAGCTTCTTCACCCATCAAAGAATCCACATCGCCAAGGCTCGGTGTGTATGCCAGAAGCTCAGTTACCTTGGCGTCGAACTCCTCGACGTACTCTTCATAGGGCTTAAGAAAAATCGTTTCCTTAGCATCTTTGTTGCTAAATAGTGCTACCGCCTCGTCTGTTCGTGCTTTTAGGTTTCGAAACACAACAATATTTCCCTGCGATTTCACTTCGTTCAGAATACGATTTGTGCGGCTGTATGCTTGTAACAATCCGTGGTAGCGAAGATTTTTGTCGACATACAGCGTGTTGAGTGTTTTGCTGTCGAACCCGGTTAGGAACATATTCACTACAAGCAAAATGTCGATTTTTTGTTTTTTAACACGCCAAGCAATATCTTTGTAGTAATTATAAAAGCTCTTGCTGTCGCGTGTAGTGTAGTTCGTGCCGAACATGCTGTTGTAGTCACCCATGGCGCGCTCCAGCATGTCGCGGGAATGCTCGTTAACCGCACTCGTTTCGCTCATGTCGATATCAACTTCGTCAATCATGCCATCGGCGTCTTTGTCTTCCTCGTTGGCTTGATAGCTAAAAATTTTTGCGATTTTTAGGTTGTGATCGCGGTTTTTAAATGCATCGTAATATTTGCGCAGCACATCGGTTGAATTCACGCACATTATAGCTGTAAAATCGCGGCTGTGCGTTTTTCGATCGTGATTGGCAATGATGTAATCGGTAATTTTGCCAATACGGCTGTCGCTCTCCATCGCCTCACGCGTATCGATCGCCTCCACGTCTATGTCGATATTCGTTTCACTTCCCTCTCGTTGTTTGAATCGTCCCACATACTCTACACTGAATTTTAGTACGTTACCGTCGTTGATGGCGTCGGTGATCACATATTTGTGCAGGCACTCGCCGAACAAGTCTGCTGTGGTGCGCTTGCCAAAACGCGTGTTGCCGGTGGCGTTTTCGGCAAAAATTGGCGTACCTGTAAAGCCAAACATCTGATAGTTGCCAAAATATTCGGTGATATTGTGGTGCGTTTCACCAAATTGTGATCGGTGACATTCATCAAATATGAAAACGATTTTTTGGTTGCGTACAGCCTCCATGGCACTCGCATGGCGTTCCTTTTTAATCGCGTTATCAAGCTTTTGAATCGTTGTGACAATGAGCTTGGTATCGGGGTCGCTGAGTTGTTTCACGAGCGCATGCGTGTTGTCGGTGCCGTCTACACTTCCTTCTTTGAAACTGTTGAACTCTTTGATTGTCTGATAGTCTAGGTCGTTACGATCGACCACGAACAGTACTTTGTCGACATCGGGGTTTTCCGTCATAATCTGCGCCGCCTTGAAGCTCGTGAGCGTCTTGCCGCTACCTGTTGTGTGCCAAATATAGCCGCCTATGTTCGAGCCACTATTCACTTTTTCAATAATTCGCTCTACGGCATAGTACTGGTACGGGCGCAACGTCATCAGTACTTTGTCGGTTTCGTTTAGCACGATGTATTTCGTGATCATGCGCGAGACATGACATTTATCTAAGAAATCGCGAGCAAATTCGTCGAGTTGACTGATGCGCTTGTTGTCGCGGTCGGTCCAGTAAAACGTTTGTTTGAAGCTTGCTTTTTTCGTACCGCTGTAACTCACGCTATTCGCGTAATATTTGGTATCAACACCGTTGCTGATGACAAAAAGCTGTATGTACTGGAACAGTCCGTTTGCGCTGGCATAGCTGTGGCGGCGATAGCGGTTGATCTGATTAAACGCTTCTTTGAGCTCAATTCCACGACGCTTCAGCTCAATCTGTACCAGCGGCAAGCCGTTGACGAGTAGTGTTACATCATAGCGGTTACTATATTCACCTTCGTTGACGATTTGCTGCGCCACTTGCGAATTGGCCAATAAGGTATTCGTAGGCATCACCAAGAATGTCCACACGAGAATCGGCAAGTTTGAAGTCAATTTTGTTAAGGTGCTTTAGAACTTTTGCAATTAATTCACCGCGCGCGTTAACCGTTTTACCAAGTTTGGTAGCGTTAAGATCGAGCTCGGAAAAGAGTTTATCGAAATCTTCTTCGCTTTCGGTGCCCATGGTACTGCGCTCAATGTTTGCAAGAATGCGCTGCAAATCCTCGATGTAATCGTTTAGCTCGGTGCGTTCAGCCATTTTACCGAAGAGCTCGGTTGGCAAAAGAAAATAGCCAAGATGATCGAGCGCGGCCGTGCGAACTTCATCGATAATTTCGAAGTCGGTATCGGCAATATCTTTATATTTTACTTCTTCGATCTCGAGCAAGTCGGTATCGGCGTAGAGTTCAAGCTTTTCGGATAGGTATTTATAGAAGATGAAGCCAAGAATGTAATCGCGAAATTCATCGGCGTCCATTTTGCCGCGAAGTTCGTTCGCAATTCCCCATAGCGACGTTTGTAGCTGCTTTTTTTGATCTTCTGACATGTCTACCCTTCAATGTTACAAGTGAATTTATTGTAACACATTCACCTCTGTATAACCACAGTTTTTACCTTAATTTAAGCTCGTGCTCATTCCCCTCATCAAGTGAAAGTGTTCGTGGAGTTTTCGTAGGAATTTCTGGTTCATGTTCTTTCTTGGCTGAAGGTGTAGAGGGCTTCTCGGCAATTGGTTGTCGCCGTTTTGGTTCTTCTTTTGTTTCAGTCTTATTTTCTTGTTGCTTTGGTTTTTGTGCAGGTTTATCGCCCGCTGGTTTTGCAGCTTGTTGCGGATTCTGCCGTTTTGCTTCAGGAATATCTTTGGCCGGCTCTTTCGGAGCTTCTTTTACTTCCGGAATGTCCTGAGACGAATCTGCCTCTGGCTTGCTTTTACGCTTACGTTTACGCGTGCGCTTTTTCTTTGGTGGCTGATCGCCATTTACATCTGGGTGCGGCGGCTCTGGTGGTTGTTCTGAAGCATTACTTCCCTGCTGCGATTGCTGAGGAGCGGCCTGCGGCTGTACTGGTGTTATATCGTTCGTTTGCGCGTTTACAGGCCACTGTTTTTGTTGCGTCTGCGATTGTGGTGGAATCTGCTTTTGTTGCTGTCCTGCTGGAAGTGTAAGATTCGATATTTCTGCCTCAACCTCCGCCCTGCCCCGGCTGTAATTAATACGCGTATTTTCAATAATTCGCCCGGTATTATCAATCTGTGGTGGTGGCAACGTAAGTGTTGTAGCGCTAAACGCCGGCGCTTTTTCACCGTTAATTACCATATTAATAATAAAGTGGCGATTGTGCATTTGCAGTAGGTCGTTCGGTTCGAATTGTGGCTCGAACTGCTTGGCGAGAATCGGCGAATCGTCTGCCGAAACACGGAATGAAATCATGGTTCCCACGTTTCCAAATACGGCGTTTCGCACTGTGTCGCTCATTTGCGTAATGTATTGGTTGGCAACGGTGAGGTTCAAGCCGTATTTTCGCGCCTCAGAAAGAATTGTTGCAAAGGAATCGGTGGCAAAGTTTTGGAACTCGTCGACGTACAAATAGAATGGCCGGCGATCTTTGATATCGGGAATATCCGAGCGGCTCATGGCGGCCAGCTGAATTTTCGTAACCAGGAATGAACCTAAAATAGCGGCGTTATCTTCACCGATTAACCCTTTTGAAAGATTGACGATAAGAATTTTTCCATCGTCCATAATTTCACGAATATTAAACGTACTTTTCGGCTGACCAATAATATTTCGAATCACCGGGTTTGCGGTAAACGCCCCAACCTTGTTTAGCACTGGCGCGATCGCTTCAGCTTGGAATTTATCTGTCCAGCTGGCAAATTCCACATTCCAGAACTGCAACACAACCGTATCTTGGCAATACGTTAAGGTTTCTTTTCGGAATTTCTTATCGGTGAGCATGCGCGTAATATCGAGCATGGTGGTTTCCGGGCGATCGAGAAGCGCCAAAATGGTATAACGCAAAATGTATTCTAGGCGCGGCCCCCAACTATCACCGAACATGCGCTTTAATACGCCAATCACTTCCGAGCTAATATTCGTTTTTTGCGACTCATTCGTGACTTCCAGTGGGTTGAACCCAAGCGGATACGCTGTGTCTGCCGGGTTGAAATACACGACGTCTTTCAAGCGCGAGCCTGGAATAAAACGCATATTATCTACAGCAAAGTCGCCATGTGGATCGATAATTGCGTAACCATGGCCATGGAAAATATCAGAAAGCGCAAAGAGTTCAAGTGTTCCCGATTTACCGGCACCAGTTTGCCCAATAATGTACACGTGACGCGAACGATCGGTGCGTAGCATGCCGAATTGGTGATTGATGCCGCGGAAATTGGTAAGACCAAACGCTGAAATATTTTCATCGATAGCGTCGTTTCCAGTAATAACGGGAAGTTTAGCGGGCGGCTCAGCGGTTTTACTGCTGGCCCATACGATATTCGGCGTTTCAACGTTGGTGTGCGGCAAGTGGAACACTGACGCCACTTCTTCGATGTTTAAAATATAGCCACGATCCATAAACAACCTGGCACGATAATTTGCCAAATCTTCCTTACGGAAACTGGCCTTCGTCATGCGAAAGCCATTGAGATTTGTGCTGTTGAACTGCTTGAACGTTCCCACGATCGCCTGCATACGCAGCTTCGCATTCGTTGGACTTTCGCCTAAATATGCCAAGCGAATTTTTACCTGGTAACCAAGTTTTGTCGCTTTTTTCTCGGCTTCAGCTAAGCGCGTCTTGTCGCGTTCGGAAATTTCTCGAGGCGAACCCGCAGCGCCCATTTGTTCGGGCGGTCGCCATAGCGCTTCGAAAAACGTAGCGAACCAGCGGAAATTAAAATTGAAATCGCCACCTTCGCCCGTAAGGAATGCGAGCGGATTGCCACCGTTTCGTACTGAATTAATCCAGCGATCGGATGATTTGTGCCAATCGTCGGCAACTGGCCGTACCAGAACCTGAATCCACACTTCTTCGCCGGTTGATTCGAGTTTAGCAAGCGTTCCGGTAATTCCGGCGAGCGGGTCAACCTCGAAGCTTTGAAACGTTTTTATCGGAAGAAATTCGCTATCGGACGGTGTAATTTCAGACGTATAAATAACGCTATGGCGACGTTCGTGCGCAACGTAATCTTCGTCGGCGGCATGAATTTGCACGGTTGGATATTGTGAGTAAATTTGCCCTTCTACGAAGCTTTGTAGTCCTTTCGGCACCCAAACGTAAAAGCGAATTTGGCCATTTACCGACGCAATTTCAAAGCTCAAGTGCTCTTGGTAGCCGCCACTTTGACGCAACTCGTTTCGGTCGCGCAAAATACCGTGCAAGCTAGCAAAAAGTTGCTCGGCGGCAAGCTCAGATTTATCGTTCGCTTTTGGAATCTCAAGCGCTAAAAGTACACTTTCGATGTTATTTACAGCGTCGATTTGACGATAATTTCGGAACGTCAGAAAACCAAGAAGCAGTACGATAGGAAGCCATACGTACCATTGGAGTAAAAATTCGATCAAACCGATAAGAATGGTCATAACTAACCTCTATTGTCCCACCTGTGTCCCCTGTTTGCAAGCAAACTAGGCGGCAGGTTCTGCAAGCGTGTATGTTGCCTTCGCAACGCGCTTGAATTGCGCTTTACTTTGCAAATTCAGCAGAATCGTTGTTTCCTTTACTTGGCGACTTTGCAGTACGCGTTTTACGATTTCATCGCGGTGCAATGGCTCGCCTGATTTCTTCAAAACGTCACTGATGATATCGGCCACCGTTCCCTTTGAAAAGCCCCAATTATCGAGCGCGTAAATGCCGCGACCGATAAGCACGAAGCGCTTGTCTTTGATAAGTTCGTTGTGAATCGCTTGCGTGGTAACGTCTTTTCGCTTGAATGCGCTGTCTTTAATCGCTTTTGCAATGTCCGAAAAGTGCATGGGTGCGTTGTTTTCAGCAAGAATTACATAAATTTTATCGCGAATGTTCTTCGGGTTAACGGTTGGCCATTTTGTAAGACCCCAGTGATCTTTGAGGTGCGTTAAATGTTTGCTGGCACTGGCAAGCGCGCGGACTTGCGTTGGGTTTTCGTGGCTCAGCTGTTCGTGCAGCTTTTCAATCTCAATTGGTTCGCCGTGTTTTTTAATCGTTTTTACAATGTTATCAACATGCGATTTAATTTGCTTCTCGTCGCCGTGTTCTTTAATTCCAACCGTGTGATGGTAGTGATCGTTTTCAGGAACAACCACCAGTTTTGGCGAAAGTTCGGCCACAAACGCCACGTGTGCGCGGTGAATTAAACTCGCTTCATCTTCAATAAGGCGTTTTGCGACGTCTTGAACGCGACCAACGCGCCCATTTTCTGAAAGATCACGCACCAAGGTTCGCTCAATTTCGTGAATCGCTGGAACTTTATTATCTTCTGCGGCAATTTTAAGGCGAATTAGAATTGCTTTTTCAAGCTGGCGCACGCGTTCGCGAGTAATGCCAAGCAGCTCACCAATCTGCTCCAGTGTTTCGCGGCGATCAAATAGCCCGAAGCGACGCGTAATAATTTCGCGTTCACGTTCTTGATCGATGACCTCGAGAATGTCAGTGACGGCCTTCTGGAGGACACTGGAAGTTGTCGCTTGTGTGTTTTCGTCCATTATAGGTTAGGTTTCCTTTCTGTAACCGCAGAAGTTATGCCACAAATCTTAAATCTTATTAAGAATTATAGAACATAATTTATATACTGTCAAACCCTTTTTCTTGTATGTTTTATTATAGCATGAAATAGACAGCTCGAGTAAAGAATGTGGTAAATAATTTATGCTTAGTATGCGAAACGTACAAAATGGTGGCGATTATGAGCAAGCACCAGGGGTTGGAACGCCACCGCGCCGCACGTGCCAGGTTGTGTTTTCTCGCTCGTTGTAGATTGCTTCGGCGCAAAACGTAACACCTTCACCAAACTCAGATGCAGCGGGCAGCTCTTGTTTTATAACACCTCCGTTGCCAGAATTTGCCCAACTATCCCAAAATGATGTAACAGGAAATGAACCACCTTGAGCTGTCAAGCGGTTGCGTAGCTCGAGGTAGAACGTTCGCTCAATCTGTTCTCGGCTTGGGTTCCAGGCGTCGGTGTAATTGAGCGATCCGGCGTAATCGGGGAACGTATTTGCACTAATGGGCGTAGTAAAAACTCTCGATGTCCAGCCGGTTACCTGCATACTGTCGTGGTTCCAATTGCCGCAGCCGGTAATGTAATTTTCAGTGCCGCCACCAAGATTTGTACCACGTCCCTTCCCTTCATCTATAAGATCTTGGCAGATTTTAGAGAGCAGCACACCGTTTTGCACGGCAGACAAATTATTATAATATGGCAGTTCGCTGGTGGAAATTGATACGGCGACCTTCTGTGTTGGTTCGAACCCATTCGGTGTAGTGTTGGGAAAACTACCGGTTCGAGTGCGTTCCAATGTCATTGCCTGAGAAACGTTTACAAGGTCGCTTTTAACGGCGGTTTCGGCGGCTTGTTGCTGCATTGAATTGTAGGAAATAAGCGTAATTGCGGCTAGCACTGCAATAACAACGATAACAATAAGAAGTTCGACAATAGTAAACCCACGCGATAAAAGCCGCTGTTTCATGGAGTTAATAGTAGCAGATTTAAAGCGTGAGCGCTATTTCTTGCTGGCGCGGCGTGGTGGTCGCTTTTTCGCTATCGGCGCGTCGGCGATCATTTTTTTGGCATCGGCATGCGAAATACTTTTCGGATCGGTATCTTTTGGTATTTTGACATTTTTCTTGCCGTTCGTAATATAGGGACCGTAACGACCGTTCAGTACTTTTATGCCGTCGCCAAAATCGGCAATGTTCTTTTCGGCCTCGGCTTTTAACTTTGCATCGTATAGTTCCAGCGCTTTCTCGAGCGTAATATCGTGCGGATCTTCTGGTTTAATGCTAACGAACAATTTATCAACCTGAATATACGGGCCAAAGCGGCCAATGTTGGCTTTAATATCTTTGCCGTCTTTGGTTTGCCCAACTAAACGCGGAAGTTTGAACGCGTAAAGCGCTTCTTCGAGTGTGATTGACTCGATTTTTTTACCCGCTGGCATTGGTGCGAATTGCGGTTTTTCTTCGCCTTCGGTGCTGCCAAGTTGCAGCATTGGGCCAAATCGGCCAAAACGCGCAATGATTGGTTTGTTCGTTTTCGGGTCGTTTCCAACTTCGCGTGATGCGCCCACTTTGCTGCGATCGATGCCACCTGATTGCTCAATAAGCTTGTGAAACGGTAAGTAGAAACTTTTCAGCATAGCGTTTCGCGCGAGTTTTGCTTCGGCAATTTGGTCGAATTCGGCTTCGACGTTTGCAGTGAAACCGTAATCAACGACTTGCTCAAAATGCTCGGCCAAGAAATCTGCGATCAGCTCACCGCTTGGTGTTGGTACTAATTTCCCCTTATCTGCGCCCGTTTTCTCTTGGATGATTTCCCTTTTAACGCCGTTCGTTTCAGACACACTTGAACTGTCACTTTCACCGTTATCGCGTGGCGGATACGACAGTACAATCACATCGCGAGGCGTTCCTTCGCCGTCACCTTTTTCAACGTAGCCGCGCGTTTGCACTGTGTCGATAATAGTGGCGTACGTGCTTGGGCGGCCGATTCCCATTTCTTCGAGTTTCTTCACGAGCGCTCCCTCGGTGAATCGAGCCGGCGGTCGCGCGAATAATTGCTTTGCCTGAACATCGTTTAAGCCAAGCGTGTCACCTGTTTTCATGTTCGGTAAGATATCAGCGTCTTTTTTACTACCGCCGTACACTTTCATAAATCCGTCGAAAATAATTACTTCACCTTTAGCTTCAAAGTGTTTGTCGTCAGTGCTAATGGTGATCGTAACGGTGGTTTTTTCTAGTTTTGCTGGCGCCATTTGGCTAGCGAGCGTACGATTTCGAATCAAATTGTACAATTTTTGGTCGTATTCATTACTCGAACCTTTTTCAAGACGCATATCGGTTGGGCGAATCGCTTCGTGCGCTTCTTGGGCGCTCGAATTTTTCGTTTTGAATTTTCGGACTTGCGAATAGGTTTCTCCAAACGCATTTTTAATGTATTCGGCAGCAGCAGCGATTGCCTGGCCGCTCAAATTGACCGAATCGGTTCGCATATAGGTAATTTTACCGTCTTGGTATAATTTTTGCGCTGCGGCCATTGTAGCTTTCGATCCGAATCCAAGTTTTGCGTTGGCGTCCTGTTGCAGCGTACTGGTGGTAAACGGCGCACCCGGATTTCGTGTTGATGGGCTGGTTGAAACGTCGCTGACGTTAAACGACGCGTCTTTTAAGCTTTCTAAAAAGTTTTGCGCTTCTGCTTCAGTATCGAAACGGTGCGGAAGCTCAGATTTTACCTCAACGCCTTCGTGGCTGAACGTCGCCCTTACTTTGAACTGGAACGAACCTTCAAAGCTTTCAATTTCGCGCTCGCGCTCTACGAGTAAACGAACGGCTGGGCTTTGTACACGGCCAGCGCTTTTTCCACCGGGCACTTTTTGCCATACAACCGGCGAAAGTTCGAAGCCAACGATTCGGTCAAGAATCTGACGAGCTTGCTGAGCTTGCACCAAATTCATATCAACGGTGCGCGGATTTTTTACCGCTGCCTCAATGGCGGGTTTTGTAATTTCATGGAAGACGATTCGTTTCGTTTTCTTTGGATCGAGCTTTAATACTTCGCATAAATGCCAGGCAATCGCCTCACCTTCGCGGTCTTCATCGGTTGCGAGCCAAACGTCTTCGGCTGCTTTTGCGGCTTTTCGCAGTTCCGCAACAGTTTTCTTTTTCTCTGGATCGACTTCATATTGTGTTTCAAAGCCGTTTTCAACGTCAATTGGCGGCTTGCCGTTGCTGCTTTTCTTTACGATAGAACGAATATGCCCGATACTGGAAAGTACGTGAAAATCCTTACCGAGATATTTCTCGATTGTTTTAGCTTTGGCTGGTGACTCGACGATAACTAGATGTTTGCTCATAAATTCTTACTTTAGTTAAGCACTATCGCCTAATACTACGCAACTTTTTTGTTTTTGCAACAGAAAAGCGAAACGCCCTACCTTCATTGGAAAAGCAATACAGCAAGCGCGTGCTTCGTTTGATGTTGCGGATATAAAGAATCTTGACGAAGCAACGATCGTATTTTGCGGTGTGCTATACTAGCTCATACATGGAATCACTGGTTATTGTTGCGAATCGTCTCCCAGTAAAAGTAAGTAAGCAAGACGGCAAGCTCGTCTTCGAATCAAGCCCGGGCGGGCTAGCGAGCGCAATGAGTGGCGTTGAGGGTAAAGACGTGAAATGGGTGGGATGGCCCGGTATCGCCAGCGACGAACTCACACCAGCCGAACGGCGCACCGTTACGCAGCGCCTCAAACGCGACGGGTACTACGCCGTTCACCAAACCCAGGAAGAAGTCGAAAAATATTACGAAGGGTACGCGAATAATACGCTTTGGCCGCTCTTTCACTATCTTCAGAACGATGACGTTCCGCAAAAAACCAAAGAGGTGTGGAACACATATAAGGCTGTGAACCAGCGATTTGCAAAAGAAGCCGCGAAACATCTCGATAAAAATACGGTTACATGGGTGCAGGATTATCATCTTATGCTGGTTCCCTCGTATCTTAGAGAGCGCGCGCCGGAAGCGAAAATTGGTTTCTTCCTTCACATTCCGTTTCCTTCATATGAAATTTTCCGCACACTGCCCGAGCGCACGGAATTATTGCGCGGGCTGCTTGGCGCAGATTTGATCGGGTTTCACACCTACGATTACGCGCGACACTTCTTAAGCAGCTGTTTGCGAACGTTTGGAATTAGTAATCATAACGGCAAATTGCTGCACCAAAATCGGCAAATCGTTGTCGATGCGTTTCCGCTGGGCATCGACGTTGATAAATTCCGAAACACACTTACGTCGGAAGAAACGCTGCAAATAAAACGCGAAATACACGAAAATTATGGCGAGTATAAACTGATTTTGTCGGTCGATCGCCTTGATTACACGAAGGGATTTTTGCATCGGCTTGAAGCGTTTGGCCGTTTCCTTGAGAAATATCCGGCGATGCGCCAAAAAGTCGTGCTTATGATGGTGGCGCAACCGTCGCGCGCTGGCGTTGAGCGCTACCAGTGGTTGCGCGATGAAGTCGAAAGGCTTGTAAGCCGAATTAATGGCGAATTCGGTACCGTAGATTGGACGCCGGTGATTTATTATTACCAGGGTGTTCAGCTCGATCGGTTAGTGGCGCTTTACTCGAGTGCCGATGTAGCGCTGATTACGCCGCTTCGTGATGGCATGAATTTAGTTGCCAAGGAATACGTCGTTGCGCAAGCCGAAGAAAATCCGGGGGTGCTTGTGCTTAGCGAAATGACGGGCGCGTCTGAAGAGTTGGCTGAAGCGTTACCAATTAACCCGTATGATATCGAAAACGTAGCCGATGTGCTGCATCAGGCGCTCAAGTTGCCAAAATCTGAACGAAAAATTCGCTTCCGTAAAATGTACCGTCGTTTAAGCGCGTACCCGCCAACCGCGTGGGCGAATGATTTTTGTGCGGAACTGGTTGAGCGAACTGATCAGGCAGAATTGCGCTTTTTAAGCAATGACGATGCGACCTTGTATACGAAGCAATTTGCGAGCGCTGCTTCGTCGCTTATCTTGCTCGACTACGACGGCACGCTCCGTTCGTTTGTGAAAAGCCCCGATCCGGCCGCGGCGCGACCATCGCAAAAATTGAAAGCAATTATTCGCGCGCTCGGTGAGCACTCTGGGTGTCGCGTGGTTATTATTAGCGGTCGTACGAAAGAAGCGCTTGAAGCGTGGTTTCACGATAGTCCAGTTGACCTTGTGGCTGAACATGGCGCGTGGCGTCGGACAAGTGATGGCTGGCAGAAAACAGTCGATGAACCATCGCCGGATATTCGCGCTAAAGCACTCGCGCTTATGCGCCAAACGGCCAATCGCACGCCGGGTGCTGCTGTCGAAGAGAAAGACTTTTCACTGGTATGGCACTACCGAAATGTATCGCCAGAACTTGCCTACGTTCGTGCCAGTGTTCTGCGCCACGATTTGCGCAATATCTGTGAAGCCAGCGAGCTTGCCGTGTTCGATGGCCATAAAGTAATCGAAGTGAAGCCAACTGGTATTGATAAAGGGCAAATTGCCGCGCAATATCTTCGTGAATATAACCCGGAATTTAGTATGGTAATCGGCGATGACTACACCGATGAATCAATGTTCGAAGTTGCTTCAAGTGATACGATCACAATAAAAGTCGGCGAAGGCCAAACCGTTGCCAGCGAACGATTACCGGATGTGGCAGCGGTGCTGAAGCTGTTAGAAGCGTTGCCGAAAAACAGCTAGCCGAGCGTCCAGCGATTTGCGCCCAGCGAACGAATTTGGCCGTTTATTTCCATCATGGTTAGCGCATTGCCGAATTCAGCGGCCGGTACGCTACTTTGTGCGTGCAGTTCGTCGCCGTCGCGAACACCAGCTTGTAATAATTCGATAATCTTCGCTTCGAGCGGTGTTGCAGCAAGCGGCAGCTGCGCTTGCTCCGTTTCAATGTTTGGCGCAATAATTTCCAAAATATCTTCTATGCATGTTGCCGGATGCGCGCCTTGCTTTAATAGTGCGTTGCAGCCGGCCGAAAGTGGGCTGGTGATATTTCCTGGCACAACAAATACGTCTTTTCCCTGCTCTAGCGCGTGCATGGCGGTATTGAGTGTTCCGCTTCGAGCTGCAGCTTCTACAATAATCACAGCGTCGGAAAGAGCGCTCACGATGCGGTTTCGCTCCAAAAACTGATACGGACGCGCTCGCGAATGCGGTTCGTATTCGGAAATAATCGCGCCGCCAGATTCAACGATTTGTTTGCCTAAATCGGCGTGCGTCGCCGGATAAATTTCCGGCAATCCGTTTGCAAGCACAGCAATCGTTGTGCCGCCGGCTTCAAGTGTGCCACGATGCGCAATGCTATCCGTACCAAGCGCTAAACCGCTAATAATTACAATCCCCTTTTGTGCTAGTTCAAACGCAAATCGATGCGCTACTTCTCGGCCATAACTCGATGGTTTTCTCGTTCCAACGATAGCAACGCTTGGAATTCGCGATTCCGGCAGTTTTCCTATAAAGTACAAGCTTTTTGGCGGTTTGGCAATATGTGCTGTAACCTTAAGGAATTCTTTGTAATCTGGTGTAGTTCTATTGATTTTCACGAAAATTATTACGAAAAGTGTTGACAGAATCCGCTAATGGTGCTATATTGGGAAATGATTGGTTGGCCTGCGAGCCAAACCAAACGCACCTTATACCCCCTATTCTAACTTATGTTAGGTTGCGTGCAATGTGTTACAAAGTATTCTACCCTCCACTTTTTAACAAAAAAACATTGTGCGCATACTAATCCCTTTAATTCATCCTGCAATGTTTTACGGCGCGGGGCGGACCTCTTACCTTCGAGTATTCAGTATTGATCTTCGGATCAGGCGCACACCTTATGGAGTTTTGGTGATGACGCTTCGGCGGCGGGAAGCCCGGGTGGGTTGAAGGGCAAAATGGCGCCAGGTGATGCCCACCCTTACCTGGCGCTTTTTTGTTTGGTATACTTTGAAGCAATGACTGTATTTATTATGATTTTGGTAATCATTGCCGCGAGCTTGATTTCGCTGGTTGGTGGCATCGCGCTTATTAAAGTAAAGAAAAAGCGCGATCTGGCGCTGCTTCTAACAATGCCGTTTGGCGCAGGGGCGCTTCTGGCGGCGGCATTTTTCGATTTGCTTCCTGAAGCGTTTGAGCAGGCCGACCCGCGAACGCTTCTTATGTATTGTCTTGGCGGGTTTTTAGTGTTCTTTTTGCTCGAGCGACTTGCGGGTTGGTTCCATAAGCACCACGACCACCACGGTGAGCGTGAAACGGCTCAGCAGAGGCGACTCATTATGGTCGGTGATTTGGTGCATAACGTTATCGATGGTCTTGCAATCGGTGCGGCGTTTCTTGTCAGTATCCCAACCGGAATTATTACGACGCTTGCGGTGGCCGCGCACGAAATTCCAAAAGAACTTGGGACGTTTGCGATTTTGCTTTCAAAAGGCTGGCGCGGACGAACCGTTGTGCTGGCAAACCTGGCGACGGCAATTGGGACGATCATTGCAGCCGTGGCCGTTTACTCGCTGGGAAGCGGTTTTGAGGAAATCGTACCGCCGCTTCTGGCGCTTACGTCTGGCTTCTTTATTTACGTCGCCGCCAGTGATATTATTCCCGACATTCACGAACGACCACGAAAAGAAGGCACACTTCAGGCTGGTATGCTGCTGGTTGGCGTTGTGCTGGTTGGCCTGGCGATTGGGTTATTGCACGAAACGGGCGCGCATAGTCACGGAGTTGAAGCGCATTCGCACGAAGAGGAAGTTCCAGCGCACGGTGAACCTGGCCACGATCACGATCACGCGCACTAATTGCGGCGACATTTTGCACACAACCCAGAAATTTCAAACGTATGTTGCGTCATTTCGTAGCCGTTTTCTTTCGTGAGCGCTTCCATAAGCCGCTCGATTTTTTCGTGTTGCACATCCTGAAGCGCCCCGCAACTCGTGCACATAATGTGATGATGATGCGGTTTTAGCGGCGCTGCAAGTTCGTAGCGAAGTTTCCAACCGTGCGGAGCTGTGGTAGCAATCCCCTCTTTTACGAACAAATCGATTGTACGGTAAACACTTACCTTATCGACTGATTTCGCTCGATCAATAATATCGACAATCGAAAGTGGCTGTTCACTTTCGAGTAAAACGTCGAAGATAATCTTTCTTGGCGCGGTAATCCGAAGTCTGCAAGTTTGCAGTAATTGCTCAATCGTTTTTTGCATATTGTAAGTTGCAGTATAGCATATTATTGCAACTAATTTGCAATAAGTATGATTCAGACGCTACGATAAAAGGCATGAGAATTGCATTTTTAGGAAAAGGCGGCAGCGGAAAAACAACCGTGTCGTCGCTCACGGCGCGACTTGCACCCGAACAATTTAAGGAAACGTATGTGATTGATTCCGATATCAATACGCATATGAAAAGCGCGCTTGGTGCAGACGATTCGCTTGTTCACGAATTTACTTCTGTATTTAAAACGGTTGAAGCACATGTTCGTGCGACGCACCCGAGCTTACATGGATTAAAATCGCTTCCCCGCACATTGCCAGTATGGAATGATGAATCTAAATTTACGCCGTCGTTTGATAGCGAACCGTTTGCGCACATGGCAACAAAAAACCGAACGCTACTTCTTGAGCTTGGAAGCTATTCTGAAAAAACCATGGGCTGGTCGTGCCACCACAGTTCACTTGGAAAATTGCAGCTCGTTTTGAGTCATCTGAACGATTCGAGTGATCAGCTTATTGTCGCCGATCTCACAGCCGGTGCCGATGTATTCGGTGTTGGCATGCTTGGGTTGTTCGACCATATTTTTGTAGTCGTTGAACCAACGATGAAAAGCACGCACATTTTTAATCAATTGCGTGAATTGGCGACTGTTGATTCCTTAACTTTAACGCCAATCGCAAATAAAATTCTTGACGAAAGCGACCTTGCGTTTATTGAATCGCAAATCGGTATTCGGCCAAAAATGATCGTGGCGATGTCGAATTTTGTACGCCGCCTGGAGCGAAATGAAGTTGTAACGACCAGCGAAATTGAAGACGATATAACGCAGTCGCTGGGTGAACTTTTGCAAGATGTAAAACAGACGCCGCGCAATAACCGCGCGATATACGATTCAATGATTCGTGGACACAAACGTGCGGCGGCAAACTGGCCGAAAGATAAATTTGGCGATGTGGACTTGCTGTCGCTCATTAACCGCGATTACGCACCGGAGCAGTTATGAAACCATGCGAACTTCTCTTTTTGAATCGCGATGATGTTATTGCGGCTGGCGGAATGGATATGTCGGTTATTGTGCCTGAAATCGAAAAGGCATTCACCGCTCTTCATGCGGGTAATGCAATTCAGCCCGCGAAAACAACGTTGAAATACGCAGGTGCACACGAGAAATATAACGGGCTCGTGAACGTGCTTCCGGCAGCGCTAAAAGATGATGAGAGTACGGTTTTTGGGCTGAAGGCACTTGGCGCGATGCCATCTAATATTGAGCGTGGAATTCCACGAGCAACAGGATTGGTTGTACTGTTTGATGGTGACACGAAAACACCGAAAGCTGTTATGGATGGTCAGGTTATAAGCGCCATGCGAACTGGTGCGGTTAGCGCACTGGCGGCAAAAAAACTATGTCGCGCGGATTCGAAGACGCTTGGCCTCATTGGTGCTGGCGTGAATATGCGAACTCAGCTTCTAGGGCTTTTGTCCGTCCTTCCGCATATTACGAACGTGCATGTTTATAGTCGTGGCGAAAGTAAGCACGATTTTGTTCGCGACATGAGCGCGCGCTTCCCTGCTCTTGCGTTTCACGCGGCGCTTTCCGCCGAAGCTGCAGCCGAACCTGCCGATGTGATCGTGACGTGCGTTGCCAACAGCGACGCGCCAGTCGTGAAAAAAGCAGCTGTTAATCGTCCTGGAGTTACGGTATTTAATATTGGTTGTCTTGAAAACGAGCCAGAGCTTCTTTCAGATATGGATCTGATTATTTCCGATCACTGGGAGCACTCCAAGCATCGAGGTGTGCAAACGCATGCTGTAGCGTATCAACGTGGCATAATTCGTGATGACGATGTTATAAATCTTAGTGAAATCGTTGCCGGATCTCATCCTGGACGAGTTTCGGCCGAAGAGCGTATTTTCTTCTGCCCTACCGGACTTGGTGTTGAAGATGTGGCGGTCGCAAGACGGTTAGTTGAACGCGCGATTGAAGCAAATATTGGTACGCCATTAAATCTGTGGAGCGATGAAAAATGGATTTAGACGCAATGCGGTCGTTTCGCGCGCAACTTGAAGTGCTTTCTCCGGCTGAGCGCGTGAATATCGTGAACAGCATTCCTGTGATCGAAATGGCTGAAAAGCACGCCACGCTTCTCGCATCTCCTGTCTTTTTACTGCCAGAAACATATGACCGCTTTATAAACGCGACCGAGCAGTTTGTTTCAGCGACTGTCGCGATTGAATCGCATCGGTTGTTCGCTGCTGGGAATCGGTTGTACGATGTACTTTGTGATTCATTGAGTGCTCGTGGCAAATCGCTTGTCAATCGTGCTAAAAAACCGGATTATCAGGCAACCAAGAGACGCTTTCGCCGCCTCGATGGCTACATTTTGGAGCGTAATACACCGATCTTTATTGAGATGAATCAATCGGCGCCGCTGGCAATTAGTTTCTATGAACGCGCACGCATGCTGACATTGCAGCTTGGTGATACGAGCGAATCGCTTGATTTATACGATGCGCTGTCGCAATGGTTTATCAATGAAGCCGAGCGGTTTGGGCTGAATAGCTCGTCATTCACGGTGGCGGTGAGCATGGAGCGTGGCTATCCGGCAAAATTCATCGATCTGCCGGTTACCTGTAAACATATTGCGAAAGCCGCTCGACAGCGCGGTATAGCAATCGAATTTATCTTGGCAGAACCTACAGAATTTGCGTACGATAACGACGTTGCGACCGTCTTAGGGAAACGATTTGATCTTCTATGGCGCAACACGGTGTATTTGCAGAACTACAATGAGCCATTGCCGCAGTATGAAGCGATTCGTTATGGTGATACGCCGATGATTAACGATTTGTGGTCGTGGTTTTTCAGAAGCAAAGCATTTTTTGCTATGATCTGGGACGATTCATTCGCGTCCGAATTCGAAGCGTTTGGCGTGAACGTTGCGGAGCTTCGAGAGATTACACCGGAAACAACGTGGATTTCAGATATTCCCGACGCGCAGTATAAAAATGACTTCATTTTGAAGCGCTGCGATGATGGGTTTGGTCGTGGAATTGCGTTTGGAAGCGAATTGAGCGATAGTGAATGGAGCGCGTATCGTCGTGGCGATTATGGGAGCGACTGGATAGCGCAAACAATCGTTCGCCCAAAGCCGGTTTCACTACCGATTATCGATGAAAGCGGGACGCTTCATGATATTGAAATGGTTTGTGATTTTGATCCGTATGTCGTGAACGGACGCATGAGCGGTGTGCTTGTGCGTGCAATGCCGAGCGAACATCGAGATACGAAAATGAACATTGTTTCAGGCGCGGCTATTGGTCATGTGAGTGTTCGTCGAGCGTAATTGTAACACTAGTGTTGTCGTGATTGCCGCGCATGAATTTTTCAACGATTGTGGCAATTTCCGGCAAAAGTTTGTCGGAGAGAAGTGTGGTTTCGCGTTCGCTAAAGCGCGATAGCACAAACCCTGCTGAATCGATACGATTTGCCAGATCATTCCAGATACCAATGCGAAGCCGAGCGAAATTCGCGCCAAGATGCGCGTTAAGCGATTTAATGCCATTATTACCAGCATCGCTTCCCTTTTCGCGCGTGCGAAGCGTGCCAAACGGCAGTGCCAGTTCGTCGTGTATCACAAGAATGTTTTGTGGCTCAATTTTGTAAAAATCGGCAATGGAGCGCGCAGACGCGCCAGTTTCGTTGTAAAACGTTGTTGGCTTCGCGAGGATTATTTTTTCGCCATCACGATTTATTTCAGCAACGGACGCTTTGAATTTTGCTTTTTCTTGAAACGAAGCATTTGCGTTTTCTGCAATACTATCGAGTGCCAAAAAACCCACGTTGTGCCGCGTGAATTCGTACTGTGATCCTGGATTTCCCTGCGCGAAAATCAGTTTCATTTTTACAGCTCTTTTGGTGTGCCGCGTTTAATGCGTGGTTTTTTACCTTCGGCAACGCGTTGCTTGTTTTCTTTCATTTGTTTTTCGTCGCGGAACGAGAGTTTTATCGGCGTACCGGCGTAATTATACGTTTCGCGGATTAAGCGCTCAAGATAGCGTTCGTAACTCCAGTGCACAAATTTCAAGTTACTTCCGTGAATCACGAACCACGGTGGTGTTGTATCGGTTTGCACAATGTAGCGCAGTTTCGGGTGCGTATTTTTTAGCCCTGCTGGCGGATGTTTTTGAATCGCTTTTTGAAGTAAATCGTTCAGCACGCGCGTTTTGGTTTCTTGTTTACGACGCAAATCGATGTCAATCGCAAGATCGAATAATTTTGTTACGTTCTGACCCGTCACACTGCTGGTGAAAATAAGCGGTGCCCATGGCGTAAATTTGAAGGCGTAGGATATTTTTGGCGCTAGCGCATCGCGCGTGTAGGCGTCTTTTCCTTCGACTGAATCCCATTTGCTAATTACGATCGCCATGCCCTTGCCCGCTTCATCGATAATTCCAGCCAGGCGCTGGTCGAGTTGTGTGTTCAATTCGTTAACGTCCATAAGGAGAAAACAAACGTCGGCTTCTTCGATCGCCTGAAGCGTGCGAAGAACACTGAACTTCTCGATACCAACTTCTTGCTTGCCGGGTTTTCGCATGCCGGCTGTGTCGAGTAATTCGATTGCTTGTTGGTTGTAGCGAATTGAAACGCGATTTACATCGCGCGTGGTGCCGGCGATATTTGCCACGATCGCTTGTTGTTTTCCAGCAAGCGAGTTAAACAGATGCGATTTCCCTACGTTTGGTCGTCCAATTAGCGCGATTCGAAGAATTTCGTCATCTGGCTCTTCACTTTTTGCGGGAATGTGAGCAACGATTTCGTTCAATACGTCGACGATGCCACTTTTATGCTCGGCGCTGGTGCGAATGATCGTTTTAATGCCGAGACGCTTGAATTCGTCGTCTGGCAAACTTTCTTTTAAATCGGCTTTGTTGGTGACGAGAATAACTGGTTTTTTCGATCGGAGTGCTTTTTTCGCAACAAACCGGTCTTGGTCGCTCGCGTGCTGGCTACTATCGACAACAACCAGAATGACGTCGGCGGCATCGGCAGCTTCGGTAATTTGCTCTTGAATCGTTGCTTCAAACTCGTCGTTTGCATCTTTGAGGCCCGCCGTATCAACTAGCCAAAATTGGTGATAATTGTGGTCTACCTTTCCAAGAACGCTGTCGCGCGTGGTGCCAGCTTCGCGTGCCACAATCGCTTGCTGCGCCCGCACCATACGATTAAAAAGCGAACTCTTGCCGACGTTCGCTTGGCCAATGATTGCAACTGTTGGAAGTTTCGAAGCCATAACTTCGGTCAATTATACCAGAATCACCTATAATCGGCGAGCATAAGCGGTGTTTATATCACCTAGTGAATATTTGTGATTTTGTATTCACCTGCTTTCATATCACCAAGTGAATATGGGCCGAAGTGCGTGCGGTGAAGTGCAGTAACGGTGTAGCCGAGCGCATCGAACGTGCGCCGAATTTGGCGATTGCGCCCTTCGCTCATGGTAATACGCCACTTCGTTCGTGTTTGTTCATCGAGTCGTTCAAGCTGAAATTGGCTCGTTCCATCGTCTAACTGCACGCCGTAATCGGCAATCATTTGCTGATGAAGCGGTGCGAGGTCGTGATCGAGCGTTACTTCGTAGAGTTTTACTTTGCGAAATTTTGGATGTGTCATTTGAAACGCTAAATCGCCGTCATTAGTGAGAAGCAGAACGCCGGAACTGTCACGATCGAGTCGGCCGACGGGTTTCAGTGCATGCAGTTTTTGCGGGAGGAGCGAATAAATAGTTGGGCTATCGCCCTGCTGCTTGCGCGAACACACGTAGTCAACAGGTTTATGAAACAGCACGTATTGGTGCGCGGTGGTGTGAGTAATTGCTTTACCGCGAACGCGAATCGTATCCGATGCATGAAACCTTGCGCCAAGCGTCGCGACGGTTTCGTTGATGGTTACATCGCCGGCGTCAATAAGATTGTCGGCTTCACGACGCGAAACACCCAGCGTGAGCGCGAGGTGTTTATTGAGTCGCAACGAAGGTTCGTTTGTCATTGCTGCTTATTATAGCAGCTATTGCGCCGTTGGTGGCTGCGGTGGCACGGGCGGTCGAGGTGTTTCTTCAAAGCTGATACCCGATTCTTCGCGCTGTGGCGGTGCTTGCTCTGATGCGTCTTGTGCTGTGGCGGGCTCTTCAGTAGGCGGCTGTGCCGCTTCTGGCGTTTGCGACATTGTAGCTGGAGAAGGAGTATAGGCTGGCTGTTCGTAGGGAGCTGGCTGCTGATCAGTAGAAAGGGTGTCTTCTGCGCCACCACTTAGTTCCTGCGCCATAAGGCTGTTCAGGTCTTTTTTCTCTGGCGCATCTGGTCCAATTGGGTGGATGACGCGCTCACCAAGATTTGCTGGACGGTCTGTTGAGAACGGCGCCGTCGGCTGCGGCAAGCTGCTTTGTGGCTGCGGTGCTACTGGTGTTTCTTCTGGCATTTGCGGTGCTGCAACTTCTTGGGGCGCGGCTGCAACTGTATTTGTTGCGTCGTCTGTGTTATTGCTTTGCTGTGGTTGCGGTGACGGAGCTATTGGCGCCGGAGAGTGTGGCGCGATAGTTGGACGCTGTGCTATTGGAGGTGCAGAGCGAACGGCCGGCTGCGGTGCGGGCGTGGCCACCTGAGGTTGCTCATCGCTTGGTTGGGTTTGCATTTGTTGTTGTGCGGTTTGTGCTGTTGCCGGAGCACTGGTTGAGCTGCTGCCAAAATCAATCTGGCGAGCGCCGGGCGCATCACCAAGAACCTCGTGAACCGTTCGTACAACATCTTCAATGCCAACTTGCGATTTCACCAAGTAGCGATCGGCGCCGAGCGCTTCACCGCGCGCACGCTGATCTTCACTTGACAGTGCGGTCATCATGATGACTTTTATATCGCGCGTTTCTGTCGTGGAGCGCAAGATATCAAGCATGTCGAAGCCGCTAATTTTCGGCATCATAACATCGCTCACGATGAGTTGCGGGCGGTCTTTAATAGCCATTGCCAAAGCTTCTTCACCGTCGCCCGCTGAAACGATGTCGTACCCTTCGGCGAGTAAGCGTACGCCGTAAATTTCGCGTAAACTTTTGTCGTCCTCTACTAACAATATCTTGGTCATATTACCCCTATTGTACTAACTACCTGTAAAAAATACTATAGCTCTTATGCTTGATTTTAGTTTCGCGGCGGCACCGACATATTTCCGTTTCGCGCCCGAACGTATGTGTTCGGATCTTTCTCGATACTCGAAAGCGGTGTGTTCGGGCGCATGTCTGGCAAATGCGGGTTTACCTGCACTTTTGGACGAGGCGGATAATACGGCTTGGGTGCTGGTGCTGGTGCGGGCTGATCCCATGGATTTGCCGCTGGAGCTGGTGTTGGTGTAACCGGCGCTGGCGTTGGCTGCGGTGGGACGGCGGTGGGTTGTGGCGCTGCAGACTGCTCGGGGGCGGGTTTTAAAACCGGCGCTGGTTCAGTTGCTGGTTGCGGTTGAGGCGGCGCTTGCGCGCTTGGTGGTTGCTGCGCTACCGACATCTGTATCGGTTGCGGCACAGGCGCAGGCGTAAACTGCTCTTCTGCCGCGGGCTCGACCGCCTGATTGAACGGGTTCTCGTGATGTTCTGGCTGAATTTCCTGTTGTTCGGCCGCGATGCTGGCCTGCTCGATCATTTTCGTCGCCTCTTCGTGGCTGATGCGCGGCAGTTCCATAAAAAACGTACTTCCTTGCCCAAAAATACTTTCCATCCAGATACGTCCACCCATGGTTTCAGCGAGTCGACGGCATAAGTATAGTCCCAGGCCGGTGCCGCCGATTTCGCGTGTTTGGCTATTGTCGACACGATAGAATTTTTGGAATAAATGTGCTTGATCTTCTTTTGGAACGCCAATGCCGCTATCGGCAACGCTAATGGTAATATGCTCGCTGTCGCCCGTTACATCAACAACCACATCACCTTTTGGCGTATATTTTATAGCGTTTTCAATTAAATTTGCCGTCACTTCGCGAAGATGATCGTTATCGATATTCGCATAATATACGGGGTTGAGTCGTCGTTCGTTGGCGTGGCCGCGCTGTTTTTCAACTTCTTCTTCAGGCAGTGGTTTAAATACAAAATGCAAACCTTTTTCTTCGGCTTTTGGACGCAGGCCTTGCATAACGTCGTGCACATACGCAACAACGTCGACCACTTTTGGGTTATTCGAAAGACGGCCATCTTCAGCGCGACTCACATCAAGCAAATCTTGAAACAACCGGCCTAAATGCTGTGCTGCTTCTTGCGCTTTTCCGATATATTCACGTGCTTTGTCGTCGATTTGGGCGGTTGCCGGGTTCATTACGAGCCCCAAGTAACCTTCGATTGATGCAACTGGCGTACGCATTTCGTGGCTTGCGGTGCTAATGAATTCTGCTTGCTCGCGCTCATCTTTTTTCTCTTTTGTAATGTCGCGGAACACAATGATGACGCCAGCGCCGGGCTGTCCAACTGGCGAAACGATAACTGAAACCAGGCGTTTTCTTCCCGATGTGGTCGTGAGTGTCAAATCGTTTGTCGTCACTTCTTTATTCGTGTTAATCGCTTGCGCAACTGGGTCGTTCGCGGGCGTCACCTCGGCGTCCTTTTTATCGGATAGCTTAATTACCGATTTATAGTCGAGCGACAACGCATCTTGCTTCCCCCATCCAATAATTTGCTGCGCAGCCGGATTAATGAGCTGCACGACACCTTGACTATTGAGCGCAATCACGCCATCGGCAATGGCGTTAATAACAACTTCCGACTTGCCGGCAACTTCACTAAGTTCCGTGGCAAGGTCTTTGTAGGCGCGGCCGCCACCTTCGCTCGAGGTTTTTTGATGCCAGATTAGGTAACTGACAAGTAAGGGTAGCTCGCCCATAAGAACGATAGCGATAATATCCGAGCGCGACAACATGCTAACGCCAAACAGATACAGCATGTATGCGGTGACAGCAAGAAACAGAGGTAATAATCCGTACATGCCAAACACACCAGCGAAAACGGCGACCATCATCCATAGCGCGATGAATGGCGAGGAGGTTCCGCCGGTATCAAGAACGAGCACCGAAACGGTGGCGATAAGGAGCATAAATACGGTAAGCGATGCCCATTTTGTTGCGTTTTCTGGCGCCCATAAATATGCGACGAACCCGGCAATGAGCGACAAGCCAGCAATAATTGCGGCCACATCGCCTACTAAAAGCCCAGACGAAATATTGGCGACATCGGGGCTGAAATACGCCCAAAAATACAACGCTAAAATAGCGACGGCCACAAGCATGACCGCCTCGCAAATACGGCGATGCCAAAATCGTGTGAGCGTCAACGGTGTAATAGTATGCCCCCTATTTAAGCGAAATCAAGATACTAATGCTTTCATTATGCCAAGCTCACCGCCGTTATGCAAGGTGAAATTATGGACAGTTTGATCGGTTTTTGTTACAGTACAAAGGTTATTTGGCCTCATCGTCTAACGGTTAGGACACAAGGTTCTCATCCTTGCAATCGGGGTTCGATTCCCCGTGAGGTCACCAATTTTGTTACGCATCAAAGTCCTTATTAGAAGGGCTTTTTGTTTACTATAACGATTTTGGCGATACAATAAACTATATGAAAGGTGCTTCCGTCGAACACGTACTTCCTGGAACGTGGCGTATTGTCGCGACGACGTTCCCAATGTGGCTGTCTGAAAAAAGATCGAATCCAACGTTTGAATATACGCTACTAAGTAAAACTGCTGCAAACCTTACTTTTTCAGATGACGTATCGTACCATTCGACGAGTGGTACAAGAAGACACATTCGTGGCGTCGATACATATAATGCCAGGACTGGCGCGTTCACGTGGCGTGGCAACGGGTTGCTGAAGCCGCTGAAAAGCACCTGGCGCATCCGTGCCGTTGGCGAAGGCTACGCGATAATTCAATTTTCGCGCTCACTATTTACGCCGAGCGGTGTGGATATTATTACCCAATCTGAAATGGATATAGTAATTGAAACGTTGAAAAATGAACCAAGTATACGTTCAGTGTTTGATGAGTATAACGATTTGCAGTGGCTCGATGATGCGCGAGTCGAATTAAGTTAACTCGCTGTGACCGTAACTGTCATTGGAAGGTTATAGGCTCCGGGAAGCGTATTGCCGGGGATTTTTTGGCTAATACTTGCGCCGTAAAAATCCCAGTAACAGTCGATTTGTGCACTGCCAGACGCGCTTCCAAGTGTGATGCTGTTCACGACGCTATCGGCGAATGCGCTGCTACTTCCGCGTGATACGCCGCTTGTTCCGCACCCTGGTTTATTTGTATCCAGCGTAGCGGCGCTTGGGTTAAGTGACAATTGCCCGCCAAACGAATCGCTGTCACCGCCATCGGTGCACCCGCTGCCGTTCGCGTCGTTAAAATCGTAACTGTCGGCGCTGGCCATCCAACGAGCGTTCGCGCCACCTGTTGGTGCGATTGAAAGCGTCCATGGCGCGTTATTGGTGGTATTTTGCACGCGAATGCGCTGCGAGCTGCTACCAAGCGTTCCGCTTGCGGTTTGGCATGTTCCGCTTGAGGTAAGCGAATTCATTGTGACAGATGGCGAGCCAATGCTTGCGCCGTCGCTGTCGACAATATCGCTCGCAAGATTTTGTGGCGGCGTGTAGTCGTAGAATGCAAAGTCGGCAATCCAGCCGGTGCCTGTTGCAAGTGACGTTTCAAGCGGTGTGCTGCTCGGTTCCATGCTCGACCACGAGAATGTTCCGTTTGAGTTGAGGGTGATTTTTTTTACAAGTAACGCTTGATTGTTGTCTGCTTGTAGTAAAACGGCTTCCGAAGCGTTATGCGGGTTGGGGTATAGTTCCAACATTCGATCGGCGGTTCCGCTTGCGGTTGGCGACCCTGTGTAGTCGGATTGTACTGTCCAGTTCGATGATTGCTTGGACCAAGTCGCCCAGTCGACGCCACTCCCGCCTTGATCGTCGTAAACTTGCACGAAATGTGAGTTCGAACCATTTTTTAGCCACACTCCCGATGTTTTCTTCGTCGATACTTGTCTTGAATTAAGCGTTGAATCTTTAAACCCTGCATTGATCCACGACGATCCATTCCAAATACTCCCCTCAACGTGCTGACCAACCGATGATCCATTCCAGTCGGCTTCGTTGGCCATGCCAATGTAATTCGTGCCTGGCTCTGCTGCGAGCTTAATTCCTTGCCCTTGAAGCGTCGCCGGAGAATACGATTGGCCGGATGACCAAGAGCCGCTTGGCCCGACCGACCGTGTGACGTATAGCGTATCGGTTCCGCCGTTTTCGCCGTACACAACCATTAACCTTCCGCTTTGTTGCTCGAATGCAAGATCGAAGTTGCGATTTTCATACTTGAGCTGTTCGTTAAACGGTGCAAGATTTGTTGTAAGCGCCGAATCGCGCTCGCCTGAAAATGAATTCGTAACGCCGTCGTAATAGTTTGCCGACGCATCGAGGTTCGAATCACCCCACACGACCCCAATTTCATCTGTATTCGGGCGCGCCTCGGCACGAACATATTGCACGACACCACTGGTTCGAAGCGGATTCATCGTAATCTCAGACGTCCAACTGTTCCCATTCCATACTCTGTACGCCATCTCGTTTGTACTGCTAACATTGCGTGAATAAAATACGATCGCTTGACCACTTTCTTGTTCGTAGGCAATATCGAATCGTGGAACTGCCCCAACGCCGACACTGGCGGTAAAACCGGTGTTCCACTGGTTGCCATCCCAGCGCTGAACAGCCAAGGTACCGTCAGAGTTAACGGTGCCGAGCGTTAGTTCATTGCCCGTTGGCGAAGCTTTCATAATGTTCCAGCGGTTGCTTGTAAATGCGGTAAGCGCGCTGGATTCGCCGATAAATGTATTTTCATGATTGCGAAATTCACGAGTTCGCGGTGTTGCAACGCTTCCCTCGCCGTATATAATTTGCCCGCTTCCAGGGATAATTGCTTGCGCGCCAGGAGGGATACAAAGGAGGCTTACAAATAATGCAAGCGCAATACCTATAGATGAACGACGGATAAACCCGCGAATTCGATGCATGATTCCTACGATTCCACCTTGCTGCAGCGCGTTAGGTTATCCATAAGTATAATTTGGCGCGATTGTCTCGTCAACGCGTAAATTGCGTCATCGTCAGCGTATTAATTGCTTTTTAAGAAATATTATGATATAATATAATTATCGATGCAAAGTGCGTCGATGCTATTCTCAGTGAACGGAGATTATCGTGCACGAATCGAACGATCGCGCGACCCTCAGGGAGCACGGTGGCGGTCCCGCGCGGCTGGAGCAGGCGTCGCGAGACCACGCCGCCAACGGCGACGACCACGGCGCAGCAGTCAAGCTGAACAACGCCAAGGTCGCCTACGTCAACGAGCGCAACGGCGCCGACGAGCGCTGACCCGTTCGCCTCTCGTGCGGCCGGCGGGGCATCGTTCCTGCCGGCCGCACGGTCGAATCTTAACTTTTCGGCGAATAGCTTTGCGCGATACAGATATAGTCTGTATCGCGTGTTTTAATTTTCATAAGCGAATTCTATCGTCAATAAAATAATGATGTAGAATTAACAAAAAGGTTATGTCATATACATCGCATATGTTACATTAAAGATAATCTCATAGAGATTACCCGTCTGGTGCTATATCAGGCATGCATTATCCTGGGCAACCGTTGCTCGGGTGCACATCAACAATTTGGAGGAGAAAATGTTCGGACAGCCCAAGGAGCACGACAAGTTCGTGGTCATCGCGCTGAGCCCTCGTGGGGTTCACCGTGACTACGAAGCTGGAGTGGCGATCACGTTCAAGATCGCACAGGGTGAGGAGTTCTCGATCGCAACATGTGACCGAGGCTTCTCTGTTTCCGCCTTCATCAAGACGGTGATGTCGGAACCCGAAGCTGTTTCTGACGAAAAGATCTCGATGGTGACGTTCATCGCCGAGTTCACGGACGAGACTATCAACGCCCATCCGGAGCTGGAACAGTTCAAGATCTTCAAGGTGGAAGGCTTCGCTGCGAAGTACGCGCTGCCGCCCTCCCGGGCGAAGTCGTGCTTGCTGGAGCAGGCGTGATGAACATGGAGTCATCTGAGCTGCGACGTGGACGGAGCGGCGAATTGCCGCTCCGTCCACGTCGCCTCGGTGATCGCTCCTCCAGACCTCCCTTTTTTTTCGTAAATAAAAAGAGTCGCAACATGCGACTGGCGATATAATTCATTGAAGGTCGAGAGGAATCTCGACCTTTTCCGATTCCCTCGGATAAATTCAGATCATAGATTCCTCTCTTGGTGTTTCTGGCTACGGCTCGCTCGGTGTGACGGGTTCTTCGCCCTCGTCTTCGTGCGACTGGTCGTCGCCTTGCTCGGAGTCGTCCGGCGTGTCCTCGTCCTCGTCTTCGGGGAGCTCTTCAGGCGGTGTTTCCGCCTCGCTTTGCTCTGATGAGGTGGACGATTCCTCCTGCGAAGGAGGTTCAGCTGGTGCGGGGAGCGGCGCCTGCGGTACCGGGTTGGGCGCCGGTGGCGTGACCGTCACCGTTTCCGGTGTTGGCCGAACCGGTGCGCGCGGTGTCGTCCGCGGTGTGTCCGTCTCTGGCTGAGACGGTCTTGTCGGCGATGTTGTTGCAGCGGGTGGGGTTGCTCGAGCAAGTGGCGCTGGCTCACGATTGAGGTAACCGAGAGTCCCGCCAATGCTGAACGCGGCGACACACAGGACGCCGAAAACCCATATCCATCTGCGCTTCGTCGCGAGCCACTCGTTCGTACGATCGAACCAGTTCTTCTCGATACGAGGTTCTTCGAAGTGGTCTTCGAAATCGAGCGGTTGCGTCACGTGCACTCCAGGTCGCAGTTTGCGTCCGTACGGCTGTACAGAAACTTTATAATTATAGAACAGAAGTAAACAAATGTCAATATCTACACATTTTGCAATATTTAAAATACGCTGAAATTAAAAAAACGCTGCTACTATAGAAATAGCACCTAAGAAAAGGAGTGATACATGTCATTTTTTACCGGACTTGGGCGAATGATCCGCGGCGAGCCTGTATTCCAAGATTCAGATTCGCGCGCTCAATCGCCGAACGCGCCAGCGCCAAGTCAGCCCGCGCAGTCGCAGCCAGCTGAACCGGCTTTCGACAAAGGCAACGAACGAACGTTTCCTGTGGCGGAAATTGTGCGCGTCGACTCGCGTCATGAGGGCGACAGGTTGAAAATTTATGGCTGGATTAAAAACCAGTGGGGCGAGCAAATTATGCTCGACAAAATTCGTATCATGGGAATGAAGCGCGAACTTGACACGTATTTGCGCGGTGGTGAAGAAAAAGAATTTCTTCTTTATGATGGGCCGCGTCCGAAGCAGCAGGTGCACGAAGCCGAGCTAGATTATAAAACGCAAAACGAGGGCGATTATTTCCAAGCGATTCACGATGTTGGTTTCGATTATCACGCTGAAGATGGCACCTATAGTGTCGACGACTTGCGCTTGCGCCGGCCAATACGCGATATTTATGGCTAATCGTGGGTGCGCTTTGCACTCTCGAGTTTTTCAATTACCCCGATAAGTTTCTTCGGGGTAATTTCTGCCTTAATTAAATATGCGTCGGCGTTGTGCTGCATAATCGAACGTGATTCATCGTCTTGCTCAAAGTTCGTAAGCACAATAACGTGAGTGTTCGGAATTAAATCTTCTTCACCGCCGCGAAGCATCTGCAAGATTTCACTTCCCCGTCGTTCTGGAAGCATAATGTCAAGCAGAATAAGGTCATATGGCTTATTGCGTGCTGCAACTAGTCCATCATTTCCATCAACCATCCAGTCAACTTCATAGCCAGCTTTTTTCAGGCTTCGAACGTACATTTCTCCAATAAATCGGTCGTCTTCGATACATAAAATAGATTTAATCATCATTATCCCCTATACATTGCGTGATTTTTTATCCAGCCTTCGCCGCCGTGGTCGATCAGCCCCTCATTGCTGTTTTCGTTTGAATTTAACTTGTCTTTCACGGTGCTATACACCGGTAGTGTGAAAGTGAACGTCGAGCCTTCGCCTTCATGGCTGCGCACGCTAATTTTTCCACCGTGCGATTCAACGATGGCTTTAGTGATGTATAACCCAATACCAGTTCCGGCAACCGTTTCGCGCGAACGGTGTGATCGATAGAACTTATGAAACAAATTACTTACAACGTTCGACGGCATGCCAATACCACGATCTTCTATGCTTATGTGCACGAAATCGCCCTCCGTTTTGGCGCTTAGCTGCACGACGCCGCCTTCGTTGCTATATTTTATCGCATTATCGATAAGGTTAGAAAATACTTCGCTCACGCTGGCTTTATCGGCTGCAACCGTCGGAAGATTTTCGGGAAGATCGATTGATAACATGCGTCGCTGCGAGCGGGCGCGCAGTTCCATATCGTCGCGAATTGTGTCGTAAATGTCATCGAGCGTTGTTTCGCGCAGGTGAACTTTCAAGTGCCGGCGATCGTAACGAGATGCGTTTAAAATGTTATTCACGTAACTCGATAGCCTGTTCGCGGAAACCACTAAGCGGTTCATAAGTTCGGCTTCGTCGGCTTCAAGTTCAAGCTCATCGGTAAGCACGTCGAGATAGCCGCGAATCACCGTAATCGGACCACGAAGCTCGTGCGCGGCAAATGCGATAAAGTCGAGATCATCGTCTTCAACTTGGTACTCGCTTGTGCGATCAACGAGCGTCAGTACAACTTCCGCGGCGCTTCCCTTTTGATACGATGCGACGACGTCATAAATTCGACGATCTTCACTGCCAACGATTTTATCGGCCACGCGTTGCCAGACGCGTTCGGCGTGAACTTCGTGCTCGTCACATTCTTTTAGCCACGTCGTGAACGGATCATCCTCGGGGAACAATAACTCAAGCGATTGTTGCTCGTTGCTATCGGTGTGAAGCGGTGCTTTTTTATTCGCATATAAAATTTCTTGCTCCGTATTCATAATGATGAGGCCTGTGCCGCTATGGTCCATTCCGGCAGTGACGCGATCGGCATCATTCTTGACGCGCGTTACCTCTTTGGTGTCTTGAACCTCTTTCACATCGAGTTCGTAAATAAGCTGCAGTACCGGTTTAAAACCGTCGCGTTCGAAGTGACGAGCGTTTGGATTCGGCGGAGTTGTGGTTGTTGGTTCTTTAGAAACGTGTGTAATGGCGTTCATTAGATCGGAAAATGGCATAAGGAGCTGTACCGTCAGGACCAGGTTCATGCCCACAGAAGCGGCTAGTACGGCGATGAGCGTAATCCAATACGCAATCGTTGGCTGAGTTACTTCCATGAGCAGTAGCGCCACACCAGTAACAAGCGTGACAGTAATTTGCATAAGAACCGTCAAAAGAAGTGCGCGTTTTTTGTATCGCGGAAAATATTCACGAATCATTTTCGGTCGTTCGGTTACTGCCATGATACGTCCCCTTTCCCGTTTGGTACGGCCGCGATCCAGGTTTGTCCGCGATTCAATTTCACTTCTTTGCCTTCTTTATTGGTAAAAAATAACTGAGTCGAGCGCTTTACTTTATTCCAGGTTACTTCTTCGGCGGTGCCATTTTGGAAAATGATCGCTTCGCCTCTTCCGGTGGTGCGAATATCTTCGCGATAGCCGTCACGCATGATCGCTTTCATATCGGTTTTCATGGCAACAACAACGTCGGGGGTAATTTGTCCTTCTTCGCGATCGGTGTGCGGCACGCCGCCCATTAAGCGTTTATAGCGATTGTTCTTTTTATCGTACTGATAATTCGTGTTATATGTGGCGCTGCTGAAATTGATAGAAATATTGGTTGCATCTGGTTTTTCTTTGGCTTTGCCGTCTTTTCTTGGAAAGCCATCGAATTCCGATGTTTTATAGCCTTTTTCTTTGTTGAGTTCGTCTAATTTATTGGAATTGGTGTAAACGTTGTGCGGTGCAACACGATCACTCGTTCGCCAATACGTCCCAGGATTGAAAAACTGATCGATATCGCGATATTTACCATTCCGAATCTCTTTGAGCGCATCGTAGCTACCGCCAACATGCGCTACGCTAGCGTTATAGGGCGCGAGCCAATCGACGTAATACATGCGCAGACTGCGTACGGGGCCGATCAATTTCGGCTTATCTTGTTGATGAAGCGTCAGGAAACGCGTAATGCCGCCTTCTGCGATTGCTTCGTACACAACGCCAGACTGCTTTAGGCCAGATTGCGGCCGCGCATCGGGGCTGTTTTCAATCATGATGGCTGTAACGGGCTGCTTGGTCGCGGCTTCGTCTTTCACTTTTTTACCAGTTAGCGGCGAGTAGTAGGTTACGGGTTTTGGCTTTTCTTTGGGAATAATTTGCGGTAATTCTATCTCTGGTGTTTTTTGGGAAAGCAGCGCGAACGCCACGCCAGAAGCGATGAGCAACACGAAAATACTTGCGAATATAATCGAACGAGTTCGATGTGTTTTTATCCAGGCAATAATGCGCGTAAGCACACGAGGTTTGTTTGTTTCGTTGTACATGCTTATGGCTATTGTAGCACATCGGGCGAGCGGAAATGCAACTATTCGAGCGAGGTTAACGCGCGATCAATTCGTGCAATTGTCGTTTCTTTTCCAAGCACGGCGAGCGTTTCATTCAGTGCCGGGCTGAACGGTGCCCACGATACGCTCAGGCGGATAAGACTAAACAAAACGCCAGGTTTTTGCCTAGTTGTTTCAAGCAGCGAATTGAGGGCGGCTTGAATGTCATCGGTAAAGAATTCGATTTCCTCAAAGTTTCGTTTCGTGGCTTCAAGCAGCGTTCGAATGTCGTCAGCCGACAGTTTTTTCAACTGCTTATTTGTGTAAACCATATCCCAATCGGGTGTTGGCTCTTCGAAAAAGTACGATGTCAAAAGCGGTAGTTCGGCCAGCGTTTTCAAACGGTCTTGCACCAGTGCGAGTACTTGCTTGCGGTATTCCGCGCCAACGTTTTGCGCGCTGACCGGCCAAAATCGTTCAACACGTTCGTATAGTTCGTCTGCATTTAAACGGCGAATCCACTGCCCGTTCATCCAGTCGAAACGCTGCACGTCGAAGCGTGCACCACTTCGCTGTACGTGATCGAGGCGAAACTTCTCGATCAGTTCTTCAACCGAAAAAAGTTCTTGTTCGGTGCCGTCGTTCCAGCCCAGCGTAGCGATGAAATTCACGAGTGCCTCCTGCGTGTAGCCATCGTTTAAATAGTCGAGCACATCTTTTGCGCCGTCGCGTTTTCCTAACTTTTTACCGCCAGTTTCTGCCAAAATGTGCGGCATTGTCGCAAATATCGGGCGTTCAAGGCCGAGCGCTTCGTATAGATTCAAATAATTCGGCTGGCTTGAAATAAATTCTTGGCCGCGAATCACATGCGAAATTGCCATTTCGGCGTCGTCAACGATATGCGCGAAATTGTACGTCGGAAAGCCATCCGACTTTATAAGAATGAAATCATCGATCACTTCGGGGCCGGTTGAAAGTTCGCCCATAACTTCGTCGTGCCACGTGTACGATTTCGGATCCGACTTAAAACGAAGCGGCGTTGACCCGTCCCATTCTGGCGGATTTTCTGGGCGATGGTGACGATATAAGAAAGCGCGCTTTTCCTGCTTCGCCTGTTCGCGAAAGGTTTGCAATTCTTCAGCGGTGTACGGATCGGCATAGGCGCGGCCTGAATCGATCAATTTCTGTGCCCATTGTTTGTAAAATTCCAAACGCTCACTCTGACGATACGGTCCAAAATCACCTGGCTTATCTGGGCCTTCGTCGTAATCAATCCCAAGCGCTTTAAGCGTCATAATAATATGTGCTGCCGACCCTTCGACTTCGCGTTTTTGGTCGGTGTCTTCAAGACGCAAGACAAAACTGCCATTTTGTTGGCGCGCAAGTAGCCAAGCAAAAAGTGCGGTGCGAACACCGCCAACGTGCATAAAACCAGTTGGGCTTGGGGCGAAACGAGTACGAATTTCAGTCATAGTATTTTACATTGTAACAGATTGGTTAGGGTATATTACTATAAAGCACCCGTCATTCTTGTAGACTTCTCAGAGTAACTGGTGTCACGTCATGAGCCTGCGCTGTTTCACGGTTGTCATAAGTATCTATGGCGCTACATACTGGTTGCGATGCGGCGAATCTGATCGCTCGAAAGTGGCGCGTCTCCGTTAATCTTGTATAAAATACCGCCATTCACCCATGCGGCATTCGTTTCGTAGGTGTAGATTGTCAGGCCACGTTCATTGTAGGTAATGTATTTATCGCCAGCTTCTTGCTCAACGTAATTGCTCAGCACGGCGCTTGAATCCCAGCTGCTCTTACTTTGTGAAATGGTAAAGTTGTGCGGACCACCATTTGCGGCAAACTTTAGTTGTACTTCATCGTTGTTGAATGCTACCGGGCCGTTGAGGCTGTAGCCGTCGGGACGGTATTCAGGGTAACTGGCGTCAATTCCGGCTTGAGCTGCCGCCACGCGCACCGATAAATTTGGCATATTGAGATACGTAAAGTAGCCGCCAAGGAGTAACAGCGCAAGGCTCGCCGAAGCGATACTCATGAAGCGAGATTTTGTGGAACGCTGTTTTTCGGATTTATGCTCCTGCGGACGCTCGTGTTTAGCTGGCGCCTTGCTCATAGCATCGTGAATTGCCTCTTGTTTAATAATTTGAGACGGTTTTGGTGCGTGCGCGGTAGCGGCGTGCTGCTTTTGCTGAGCGATGTGAGCGTTCGCTTTTGCGACCATTGGGTGGTGTGCGGGTCCAAAATCGGAGATAACGCGAGATTGGTTGTGCGGCTGTTTTGCTCCTTGAGGGTGTGGAGCAAACTTCGAAATTGCCGCGCTTTTTTGGTGTACCGTCGATTTTTTTGAAGGCTGAGCTGTAGATTGAGGCATGCTACCACGAACAACACGCCGATTTAATGTGTGAGATTTTTGCGTGTTGTGGTGAATCGATTGCGACGTATGTCGTTTTACAGGAGCAACAGATGTTGTAAAAGGTGTCGCCGCAGGCGCACTGTTCGCTGTTTTCGCCACAGGAAGCCCGGTGACAGCGTCGTATGCCGTTCCGTTTATTGTTATTGTTTTTTGATTCATGTATATATCCCCTATTTTCCCACGCTCGCACAAGCTCTACCGTTTTGTGCTTGTTACCCATAATAGTAGGCAACTTAAACCGATTATGCAAGTGCTTTTCTACGGTTTGTTGGTATACTAGAATAGAAGTGTTATGTATAAGCAACCACCAAAACGTCAACAAGTAGTTCGGCGCGCTATTGTTTATAGCGTTATGTCAGTCGCGGTCGCGGTTCTCGTGACAATTTTGATATTTGTCATGCTTGGCTATCAGTTTAATCGTACCGACGGACGAATTGAGCAAGGCGGCTTGGTGCAATTTAGTACGCGCCCAACCGGTGTATCGGTTAATATTGATGGCAATAATTTGGGTGCCACAACAACAACGAAATCGACGCTTGCTTCCGGTGAGCACCATATTCGTATGGAGCGCGCAAATTATAAGCCGTGGCAAAAAACGGTTCAGGTGGTTCCGGGCTCTATTTTGTGGCTGAATTATGCGCGGCTTGTGCCGAACAATTTAGAGCAAAGTAATATTGAACGATTTTCTACCGTGAGCGACACGGCCGTTTCCCCAAACGATCGCTGGATGGCAATTCATGAAAAGAAAAATTCGCCTGCCATTACGCTTGCCGATCTTGGTGAAGTAACGCCGGAAATGACTGGGATTGAAATTCCTGAAAGTGCGTACACGAAGCCTGAAAAGGAGTCGTCGAGCGTGTTTACACTTGAGCGGTGGGATCCAAGAAGTCGCTATCTTCTGGTGCTTCATACTTACGATGATAATCAGAAAGAATGGCTGGTGGTCGATACGGAAGACGAAGATAATACAAAAAATATTTCCCGCCCATTCAACCTCGATATTAAAAAGCCGATTTTTCATGGCGGCGATAGCACACTGATTTACGCGCTGACGGACGACAACGATGTTCGTAAAATCGACCTCGATGCTTCAACCGTTTCAGGCGTTCTTGTCTCGAATATTGCGGAATTTAAAGTTCACGACCGTGCGACGTTAGTGTATGCCACAACGTACGACAAAGAAGCGAAAGAGCGCAGCGTTGGGTATTACCAAGATGGCGCCGATGAGCCGGTGCCGCTTCGTACGTTCAAAAACGATGATGGTAAAACACCGCTTCACATTGATATTGGCGAATATTTCAGCGATTTTTACGTTTCTCTTTCGTATGGAAAAGAACTTGAGGTGTTGAAAACAGCGTCGCTTCCGACGATCGACGAAGATGTGAATGAAGTACTTACACCGGTGACGGGCATAACAACGAAGCAGCCTATCACCGATTTGACGGTGCGTACGGGCGGACGATTTACGGTTGCGCAAAACGGCGAAACAGTAACGGTGTACGATGCTGAGCTGCAAAAAACAACCAATACGAAGCTTAAAGGCGACGCGCCGGTGCGTGAAGAGCCTGAGTGGCTCGATAACTATATGCTGTGGAGTGATCGCGATGGAACGCTTCGTACGTATGAATTTGACGGCGCGAATCAGCACGATATTATGTCAGTTGTTGAGGGGTTTGACGCGACGCTTAGTCCGAATTCGACGTTTATGTACGGGATCACGAAAGACGACAAAGGCTGGCATCTTTCGCGTGTACGAATGATTCTTGACTAGAAGGAATTAAGAAGTAAAAACGAAGCGCATAGGACGCTTCGTTTTTAGGTTTTTGCGGTAGTATTTAGTATTCGAACTCCGCGTGCTAGGAAGAAATTATCGTGCCTATTCGTCTCCACCACCGAAGATACGTTGTACGAACGTTGGTGAGTTTCCTGGCATTGCCGCGTCGTTCTCGGATTCTTCGTTTGTGTCTGGAGCTGGTTGCGCATCGGTTGGACTTGGGCTGACTTGCTCGGCGGTAACGAGCAATCGATTCAGTGAGGTGCCAAGCGGTGTACATGTAATGAGCGTGAGCATTGGTTTATCGGTGTCGTAAACAAGTTTGTTCACTTCTGTCGGCTTGACAACTTCTTTCTTTGTAATGGTGTAGGTGTAGCGCGTGCCTTCGTAGTTTACGTACACGGTGTCGCTTTTGTTCAATTGGTCGAGTCGGGCGAAAATGAATTTGTAATTGCCGCTATCGACAATGTCATTACTGGAATGACCTGAAAGTACGGTGTTTCCTACTTGGCCTGGCTTGCTGTTTGCGCCGGGAATACCAAAGTAGGCCACGCCATTTTCCATGGCGCGCATTTGCGAATCGTGATCTGGTGCGGTGTTGTACACAACCGGCACATCGACGTTGATTTTCGGAATAATGAGTTTTGGCTCTTTGCTCACTTCGGCGCTGGTTTCGGGGTTTACGATGATGTTCGCTGGGTCGATATTTCCCGGACTAATATACGCCTGAACGTTCGAGAACAGTACGCGGTTATACTGCAAGAATAAGAATACGAGCATAACACTGAGTGCTGCGGTAATTGGTACGAAATGGCGGCTTTTACGAACTTTTTTACCCGAATCTTGGATTTTTCCAAGGAGTCGCTGGCGCAAGTCGTACATGGCTTCATCGCGGGAGAACGAGTCTGACTCTGGCTCGAGCGCTGGTGCGGATTGCTGTACGGGTTGTTCGCTCGCTTTTTGTTCAAGCTCTTGCTTCGCCTGATACACTTGTCCAATATAATAGCGCTCATAATACTTCTGGTAATAATCTTGCCAGGCGCTGTGATATTGTTTCCATTGTTCAGCGTGAACAGTGGTAGCATCGTGGTGCGTTCGTGCGTAGGGGCTGTCATGATTAATTGGTTGCTGCTGTACGTGATGCTGTTCAGCTGGAACTGGTGTGGTTTGCGGAGTTGGCGTGGTGGTGTTTCCGCTATAGATCGCAGAAAGTTGGCCGCGTGCTATATTTGCTGCCGCTTCGGTATGATGCTCGTTCCCTGCTCCACGAGTCGGCGGCGTAGCGCCATGAAGAATTGATCGCTGCGGGACAAGCGGCGATTGAGCGCGTCGGTCTTGGTTTTCTTCTGGTCTCATCTATGGATTCCTGTGTGCTTCTATTGTACAATACATCTAGCAAAGAGTTCCAGTTGGAAATGCTTGTGCTTACGGGCGAATGGCGGAATTGGTAGACGCGCTAGACTCAAAATCTTGTTCACATTTGTGAGTGAGGGTTCAAGTCCCTCTTCGCCCACCAGAAATTATTGCGACCCTTCGGGGTCGTTTTATATTTCCGCTTGTGGCTCCTTGTGTACGGTGGTATGATAGCTTCATATGAAGCATAAGCAGCTGCGCGTGGTAGAACGAGCGTTTGCCCTTCCGACGATTTTAATTGCGTCGGTTATTATGATGGTTGTGCTGGTTTCGGCGGTAACGGCCGTTTCGTCGACAAGCTCACTGCTTAGTTCACAATACTATAATCAGCTCGCGCGGCATGCAGCCGAAGCTGGGCTTGCCTATGCGCGCGATTGTTTGATCACTTCGGGCTACGAAACGGACCCGTCGACAACGTGGAATAATACAAATCAACTTCGTCCAGACCGTGCATGTAATGGAACGACGACGCTTCAAAATTCGGCAGAGAAACAATATATACAAAACGGTAACAATGTTCGCACCACGTTCCGTGTTGGAGCGCCAACTACCGGCGCGGGCGGAACGATTCATATTACGGCACGCGGCATTGTTGAATTAACCCGTTCGTCGAACGGTTCTGTATGGCGTACGTTTGAAACAACGCTTGCACAAACGAGCCGGTATAACGATGCGCCGCAAATTGCAGGTGGTGCGGGCTGGAAAGAAAACGGCCATAATGGCTATATGCTTTCAGCGGGCGGAACATTGTATGGTTGGGGTGACAACGAATATCAGCAACTCGGGTCTATTTCCGAACTAGGAACGGCGGTGTCGAAACCAGTTGAAATTGCACCGCCTGCCGGCGCGACGCATGTTCGTACAATTGCCAACTCGGGTCAAGGTGCGACGATTTTATGTGTGATTGCAACAATGCCGGATCGTGGTGATCAAGTGTATTGCCGCGGTGCGGGCGGCGGCGGTGGCGCCAATGTGCTTGCTGGCGGTTCGTGGAATCGTTTCGGACTTGCTACTGGCCTTCGCGCAGTCGATGTCGTGGTGAACGGCTTCGGAACTGATAATATTTGCGTGCGTGCCACCGATCTTCAGGTGTATTGCGTGGGTGAAAATGTGAACGGTCAATTAGGTAAAGCGACGACAGATAATTCGTACGTCACGATGGGCGCACCAACAAAATTTCGACTTGATCTAGCTAATCCTGGACCAACCAGTGGCTCGGCAGCTGATTTAACGGTGAAAAGACTGTATGCACAAGACGCGCATGTATGCGTTATCGCTTCGGATGACAATGCATATTGTGCTGGTCGCAATGACGGCGGCCAGCTTGGCCGAGGAAATACAAGTACCGGAACGGGTAACGGTAATCCAACACCTGGCCGCGCGCTTATTCCAGATACGACGGTGCAAAGTCTTGTGCTTGGATACCACAACGGAAGCTCAACTATCACCTATCTCGGTACGAATAACTATGTATATATGTCGGGTCCGAACAATTACGGAACAGCTGCGGATAGCTCAACGAATGGTACGGTATATAGCACGCCACGACGCATTACAGGAAGAACCTATTCGAAACTGTTTAGTATTGGCCAAGAAGGAAATGGTCTCAGCACGATTTGCGCGGCCGAACTATCCGAGAATGTGCCAAACAGCGGCGCGTGGTGTATGGGTAGTAACACCTATGGCCAGGTAGGTAATAAAAACTGTACAAATCAGAACTTTTGGCAAGGCTGGCTCGATCTTGGCGGTGAAACGGTATCAAAAAATATGCCGAACGAAATGACGTATCAAATGAATACAACAATGATGATTACAACCGAAGGCAACGTTTGGGCGTGGGGCGATAACCGCTATGGCAAGCTCGGCACGGGAGCGAGTTCGGGTGCGTGTAATTCAACACCAGCGAAAGTTGCATTACCAAACGGCGTTAAGGCGATAACGCTTACGGCCACCGATGAATATACTGCCTACATCCTTGGTAATGATGGGAACGTGTACGCAATGGGTCGCAACCACGAAGGACAACTTGGCGATGGTACAACGACACAGCGTAACTCTCCTGTAAAAGTTGATCTTCCGCGCCAAGAAATCGTCTATTAATTCGTAGTAACAAGGCTGGTTGCAGTGGCCTGGAGTGGCTTTTCAGGCGTCCAAAGCAAATATGTAGCGGCACGCCCAGCCACGCTGCCGCGCCAAATTGCCATCGGGTTGCGCCATGTAGTCGTTATCACTTCCCCGTTGTACGCGACGACAAGATGGTCGCTGTGTAGAACTGCAATCGTACACGGATATGTAATGGTGAATTTATGCAGCGCTTCAACAAACATACCAAGCTGCATGCTGAACGTAAGAATCTTCGGATAATACATCGCTTGAAATAGCTTTTGTAGCTGCGCAAACGATACGACGAGTAGTGTATTTGGCCGATCAATAATACTATTTGCGTTATGTTTAATTAAATCGACCGCGTCTCGCGTCAGTGTAAGTTGCCCCTGGTATTCGTTAATAAATCGCTCGTATAGTACGGCCGTTTCGCTGTTTCGCCCAGCGTCGCCAATAAGAAGTATGCCGTTTGCCCACGCGCCGAGTGCGTGCATATCAGGGAGTGCATCGGCTGCAAAACTTCCCGAAGGATTCGAAGCGGAAAAGCGCGTGTCGGTGATCGTTTTTGGAATGGTCGCGCGGAGCGCATCGGGAATGAGCGCGCGAACCTCACCGGCGCCAGCTGTGAGCGCTGTACTATACGCGTTGGCGACTCCGGCAAACCCAAGTTTATTGCCACCAATAATTCCTAGCCGTCCACGCATGGCGCGCTGTTCTGGTTTCCCCCATTCAATTTCAGGAAAAAGTGGCGTATCGCTTTGTTGCTGCTTCCAATAGTCGTAGTTCATGTGTGCGATGCTCTATTTGGCTGTTTCAAAGTCGAGCGTTACACTTACCGGACAGTGATCTGAGCCCATAATCTCCGGATGAATTGCTGCGTCTTTCACGTATTTTTCGCAGTCGGTGCTTGCCATGATGTAGTCAATGCGCCAGCCAACGTTTCGTTCGCGCGCATTTGCCCAGTGTGTCCACCAGGTGTAGTTGCCGCCATCTTGGTTAAACAGTCGGAACGTATCGACGAATCCAGCTTCAAGAAAATTATCGAAACCAGCCCGCTCTTCATCGGTAAAGCCGTGCTTGCCTTTATTCGCTTTCGGATTCGCAAGATCGATTTCGGTGTGCGCAACATTCAAATCGCCGGTAAAAATAACGGGCTTTTTTTCGTTTCGCCGCACAATATACTTCAAAAACGCTGGGTCCCACTTTTCGCTGCGTAGTGGCAAGCGGGTCAAATCGCGCTTGCTGTTTGGCGTATAAACGGTGAGTAAGTAAAATCGTTCGTATTCAAGCAGAATGACGCGCCCTTCGTTTGAAGGGTTGCCATACGGATCAGAATCAAGTTCATACTCGGTAATGAGTGCTTCTGGCATACCATACGATGCGCTAAGCGCTGGCACTTTACTCCAAATCGCCGTGCCGGAGTAGCCTTTCCGTCCGCCAGTATTCCAGAATTTTTCGTATTCTGGGAATTCTTTTTCAAGCGCTTCTTCGTAGCCTTTTGTTTCCTGTAAACACAAGATATCTGGCTTTTCTTTCTTAATGAATTCTTTCAGCGCGCCCTTTTTATGAACGGCACGAATGCCATTTATGTTCCAAGAATATAGCTTCATTGCAATAATTGTATCATAATCGCTTCAAAATACCGCGTGCGTCACGCTCTTGGTCGCGGCGTTTAATCGTTTCACGTTTATCGTGACGCTTTTTACCTTTTCCAAGTGCGATGACGAGCTTTATATGCTTCCCGGTCGTTAGAAGTTTTGTCGGGATGATCGCCATACCGTCTTTTTTGCGTGCGCCAAGCGTATCGATTTGTTTACGGCTCGCTAATAATTTACGCGGTGATGTATCGACGGTGCGCGCATTCGTCTCCCCTTTTACGAGTTGTTTCAAGCTGAAACTCGTGTTGTTAAGCCACAATTCGTTGTTTCGAATCGTGACGAACGATCCTTTTAGTTGCACGTGTCCGTCGCGCGCGGCACGCACTTCTGGGCCGGTAAGTACAATGCCGGCAACGATTTCGTCGCCAAGCTCATAATCAAACCGGGCGCGTCGATTTACGACTGCCTGTGGTTCAGTACGTTTTTTCTTTTTTTGTGCCATATTTTTTCTATTATAACAGATTGAAAGCATTGCAAAAATACGAATAATATGGTAAAAATAATCAAGCTTTCTCGTCCGAGATCGCTCGTCCTTCTCTTCAGAGGTGAATATGGATATCTCCGAACGTATCGGACTGTTGCCGCATGTGGCGTGGCTTGCCGACCGTAGTTTCGTTTCGACGATGCTTGCGTTTTGGCTGGTGACACCCATCGTGCCGATGTTGCTGGCGTGCGTGTTCGAATCGCGCTGGTTGCCGCTTCGGCCGAGTCGGCAGTTCCTGTCGTTCTTTCCGGGAGATTTATTCCTGGGGGTGATGATGGCCTGCTTGTTCCAGGCGGCTCGCGAATTGCCCGGTGTGCGTGTACTGCCGCTGTGGTTCCACGTGGTACTTCAGGTCGTGACGATCGTTGCGGCGGTGTTGCTGTGGAACCGCGAGAAAGAAGCGCGAATCTACCCGCCTCGTGCCATGCGCTCGCCCACCAAGCTGTACCACGACTTCGTGCTCTACAGCTTCTACGGTTATGTCGCTGTGGCAACGATCGCGGCCATTATCGCTGCGTTCATCGTGTACGGAACCTGGCCTTCATGGTGGACGCTGGCTGGGGGTCTGCTCGGCCTTGTCTGGGCGATGCTGGTGGCGAAAGACAGCACCGCCGCCGGCTCGGCTGTCAAGGCACGGTTTGCTCACATCGAGCACTGGAAGCCCATTCTCAGGAGGTGAAGGCCGCCGTCCTAGTACGCTTTCGAAAGAGGCGGAACGGGCGGCGCTTCCATTTCTGCTATACTTTTTTTATGTACAAACGCATTCTATTAAAATTATCGGGTGAACAACTTCAGGGGCAATACACAAGCGGATTCGACATTGAGCGAGCGCTGTGGATCGCGGGTGAAATCAAAAAAGTAAACGACGTAGAGATTGTCGTCATGGTTGGCGGCGGAAATTACGTGCGCGGCGCGCAACTCGCGGGCGAGCAAATTGGTCGAGTAACGGCCGATAATACTGGGATGCTCGGAACGGTGATGAATTCCTTATCGTTGGCCGATGTATTTAATAGCGACGGTTTGGCGGCTCGAGCCTTGACGAATATAAAAGCCGATCAAGTGGCCGATCAATTTACGCACCGCCGCGCTTTAAGCCATTTGCGCAAAAATCGCGTTGTAATTGTTGGCGGAGGTATTGGCAGACCGTATTTAACAACCGATACGGCAGCGGTGAGCTTGGCGCTCGAGCTTGAATGCGACGCGATCTTAAAAGCTACTAAAGTCGACGGCGTATTCGATAAAGATCCGGCCGAATATGACGATGCGAAGAAAATTCCAACAATTTCGCTCAAAGAAGCCGTGGAAGATCAAAACATTCGAGTCATGGACAAGGCGGCGATCGCGCTTGCCTACGATCATAAGCTTCCGATTGTCGTGTTTGATTTGCTTAATGAAGATAATATCTTGCGTTCAGTACACGGCGATACAACTGGGACAACAGTCACGCCGTAGCGCCGGGGTTTGGTACAATAAAACAATGCAACGTCGAATTGTCGTCAATATGGTGTCTGAAAGTGATATTTCCGTGCAAGGTCACGGCGTTCATACCGCATATATTGAAACCGCGACGGCGCTGGAGCGTCGCAGCGATGTGACCGTGATTCGTAATGAGTTCGGTAAGCACGTAACATGCGACGTTATTCATTTACATACGGTAGGAAGCCGCGCGTTACAAAAATTGCGCCAACGAGGTCCCAAAAAAGTTGTTTCTGCACATGTTGTGCCGAATTCGTTTGTTGGATCGCTTTTTGGCGCGAAACTATGGCAGCCGCTGGCTACAAAATACCTAACATGGTTTTACAACAAGGCCGATGCACTCATCGCTGTTTCGAATTACACCGCCGAAGAACTGAAACGAATTGGTGTTACGAAACCGATTCATACGATTTACAATTCGATTGATTCGAAGCAGTACAAATTACTGCCAGCTGAACGCTCGCGGCTTGTGGAATTGCGAGGTTCACTCGGCATCGCCAGCGATGCGTTTGTAGTAATCGGCGCTGGTCAGGTGCAGCCGCGAAAACGCGTCGATCTGTTCATAAAAGCCGCTGAAGCACTTCCCGACGTTACGTTTGTTTGGGTTGGTGGAATTAATTTCGGGCATTTGGCGGCACAATACGGCGACATGGATCGGCTCATGAAGCAAGCGCCAAAAAACGTTATTTTTACGGGCATCGTGAATTTGAGCGAAATGAAATATTATTATGGCCTCGCAAACGTATTTTGGCTTCCATCCGAGCAGGAAACGTTTGGGCTGGTTGTTATAGAAGCGGCCGCAAGCGGACTTCCTGTTTTGCTGCGCGATTTACGTGAATACGATGATACGTTCGGCGATGATGCGATGCGTTGTAATGATGACGGATTTATTGGAGCGATTGAAACGTTTCGCGATTCTCCAGAGGTATTAAAGCGATACGAGCAAAAAAGTGAGGCGATCGCGAAGCGCTTCGATAGCCAAAACGCGGCCGATCAGCTGATGGAAATCTACCGTCAGCTGATATAATGAAGGGCGAAATGCGCATAGGTTTATTTACCGATACATACAGGCCGTCTATTAACGGCATTGTTTTTGTCGTCGAATCGCTGAAAAAACATTTAGAAGATGCTGGACACGAAGTGTATATTTTTTGCCCTGCTCGATCGATTCGCCCGAGCGAAAATTACGATGACGATCCACGAATTATCCGGTTCCCAAGTGTAAAGGGCGGATTTTACGAAGAATACGATACGAGTTTCTTCTTCCCGCCGCGGGTGCTTTCGAAAATTAAAGAACTCGATCTCGATGTGATTCACTTTTTTACGCCTGGCCAAGTCGGCATTATGGGAATTTACGCGGCACATAAAACCAACACACCGCTGGTAGCTCAGCACTGTACCGATCTTCGCCAATACGTTGAACATTATCGTGACGGAATGCTCCTGCCCGGGCTTCTTATGCTGATTTCCCTGCTTCCATTCGCGATGAAAGTAGACGGCCGCGATATTCGTGAGATTATGAAAATGTATCGCCCACGACGTGAAAGTGTTCAATGGAATATCGAAATCGTTGAAACGATCGTAACGTTGGTGTACAGCAAGTGCGATGCAGTGATTGCACTATCGCGGAAGAGTAAAAATCAGCTCGAATCGTGGCAAGAAAACAGCAGTTACAAATACGATGTAACGCTGATGCCGAATGGTGTTGATCGTTTGCGACCACCAACCGAAAAGCAACTACAAGCATTCCGCGATGAATGGAGTATTTCAAAGCGTGATGAAGTTTTTGGATTTGTGGGGCGGCTTGGCGCCGAGAAAAATCTCGATATGCTCATCCCAACACTCGGCCGCGTTCTCGAACAACGCCCGCGCGCTCGCCTGCTTTTTGTTGGAGATTTTGAGTACAAGGAAGTGCTTGAAGCGAAGGCGAATAAAACAAAATACGCCGATCGATTTACGTTTACAGGGCCAATGCCGCGCGAAGAACTTGGCGTTTGCTATGCCGCGATGAGCGTATTCGTGTTCCCGTCGCGCACCGATACTCAGGGCTGGGCGATTCACGAAGCGGCCATGGCCGGTTTGCCGCTGCTGCTTGTTGACACTGAACTTTCCGAAATTCTTGAGCCGGGTGTTAACGGCGAATATCCGAAAAATAATTCGAAAGCTATGGCAGAAGAATTAGTGAAGCTTCTTTCAAGCCCGAAAAAGCGGAAAAATTATGGTGAGCAAAGTCAGCGTCTCGCGCGACGATTTACTGAAAAACATCAGGTGAATAAGTTGATAAAACTTTACGAACAAACGATCGAAACCCACACTGCTTCCCTTGATGTATAATTGACTTTATGCAACGAGTATTTTATAATTATTAATTGTCATTCGATAGCGATCACGCAACTTCAACGAGGTGAACGATGGACGACGAATATCCGTTCAGGCTGCCGGTGTTCCCGCCGCTGGAGCACGAAATCGATGGACTGATCGCAGAGCGCCTCGAGCGCATTGCGCGACTGTCGGTAGCAACGATGTTTTCGCTGCCGAGCGTGTTGACACGTCTGTTCGGCGAGAACGTGACGGTCGCCAGAATTCTGCGTGACGAGCGTGGAGACGGCGTGATGCTGGGTATGAGCGGCATGATTCTTCTGACCGTTCACGTCTACCCTGGCACGATCGCCATGGGTGGAAACGGGTCGCAGCAGCGTGAATTCACGTACGACTACGTTTCGTTCGATCCGCTGCGTCCTCGCCTGACTGGAGCCGCGCAGAATCTGCTGCTGCAGTTTCGTGCTCGGCTTCTGAAGCGCGAATTCACACTGATGCCGCGCGAGGACATCGAGCTGGGACGAGAGGATGATGTGCGCAAGTGGCTGTGGAACCAGGGATGGTAGATCGGTGACACAACGGGGCGGAGCCGCTGGCTGTTCGGCTGGCGGCTCCGCCCCGGGTAATATATTGAAATTATTTTAAAAATATGCTATTATATTCGTTGATCCCGAATCGTTCGGGCAATCGATGAAGTGGAGAATTCCGTGACCGATCGCAGTAGTCGACCGCCGAACTACGAGGACGCGGCTCGGCTCGAGAGCGAGCAGAAGATCATGCGTTCATCGCAGATCGTGCTGGAGCGCATCTTCGGCATCACCATGGTGGTTTCGCCTTCCTCGTTCACCGACAGCGGTGAGCTGGGCAAGGAGATCATCATGCAGAGCTACGACGATGCCGACGTCATCGAGTACATCGTTACGGCGCATCTGGGGCACATCCTGCTGAACTGTCCAGGTAAGCGTGACATCGGTGGGGTGATGTTTGTCCCCGGCGATCCCGTGCTGAACGAGCGCGAGATCACGGCGCTGTGCAATCATCGCGCGCGAATGCTCGGTATCCCGGGCGAGGTGCCGCTGGTACTGCAGGAGCGGCTCGGCCAAGACGTCGACGTCGACGCCGCGCTGGAGCGCGCACACGAGTAATTCCCACTTTACCGAGCGGAGCTGTCGGCAACACGCTGACGGCTCCGCTCGGAGCAACAATTTCCCCGCCATGTTTCGGCGGTTTTATTTTTTGCAAAATGAATGGTATATTGAAACCATAATCATAAATATCGATGCACGGGGATAGTGCTATGAACCGAACTATAACAACGTATATAACGATAGCGGTCGGATTATGTTGCTTGTTTACTGCGAGTATGTTTGCGCAGGATGTAGCTGCGCAAAACGTGCGTGATTCCATGACGTCAGGCATTTCAACTTCCGATGCTGGGAAGCTACAATGCGCTGGAACGCTAGGTGGCGGCGCGGTTTCTGAAGATAGGTTGCGTGAAGGTTGTTTGCGTTACGTCGAGCGGCTCGAAAATGCGAGCGAAGGGCGAATCATTTACGGGTTCGATATTGTGCGCGACAGTATTATCGTTGGTGTTGGTATCTTGATCGGTGCGGCGGGCAGCGTATTTCTTCGCTCGCGAAAACGTGCAAAAACGCGCGAAAAATAGTTGCCAAGCTTCGGCTCTTCGCTTCGGCGGTTTTTTCGTTCCATGCTATACTCTTACAGATATGATCGCGGATATTACGGTTACGGAAAAGAGCTTTGGCCCAAAGATGCTGATGAGTGGCATTAAGTTTTCGATTGAAGATGGTGAAAAAGTTGGCGTCGTAGGCCGAAATGGTGTGGGAAAATCAACGCTATTCGGAATTCTTGCCGGCACCGATACTGATTTTACAGGCGATATTATTTATAAACGCGGCACAGTGGTGGTTGCAACGGCGCAGGAGCATCATGCTGCAAAAGACCAAACGGTGCTGCAATACATTCTTTCGGGACTGCCAGAATATTCAGAATTAAGCCACATCGTGGAAACGTATCCGGAAACCATGGGTGACGATATGACGAAAATCAATGAATATACCGATGCGCTTCAGCGGTTCGATGATAAAGGCTTTTACCAAATCGAAGAGCAGATCGAGCGCGAACTCGATAATTTTCAGCTGCCCGGCGTAGCGCATCGTGCGTTCTCTACCCTGTCTGGTGGCCAAAAACGATTGGTCGAAGTGGTGAAAGTGATGCATTCCGACGCGCATTTGGCGCTAATCGATGAGCCAACCAACCACATGGATTACGTAGCGAAAAATCAATTCGTGGAATGGATGCGCGGCGCACGCGAAGCGATGCTTGTGATTACTCACGACCGCGATGTTTTGGGTGAAGTTGATCGAATTGTTGAATTGAAAGACGGTGAAAGCGCGAGCTACAAAGGTAATTACGATGCGTATTTGAAGCAAAATGCGCAAACGACCGGCACGCAAATGAACGAGTTTGAGATGATTGAAAAGCGTATTGCGAATTTGAAAGTGAAGGTCCTTGATTATCAACGACTGAAGGAAAAATCGCGTAATCCGGGAACGATTCAAAAGTTCAAGCGCCTTGAGGAAGTGTCGCGAAAAGAACTCGCCGAGCTGCAGGCGAAAGAAAAGCCAACGTTTTGGATCGATAAAGATTCGGCCGCTCAGTTGAATTACAAAGTTGCGTCGCAATACGATAAATTCAAGGCGAAAAATATTCGTATGAATTTGAAAAACGATGAATCGCGTAGCAAACATGTTTTAGTAAGCGCGAAAGATTTGGCGCTTGGGTATGGAGAAACGGCGCTATTTGACGGCATCAATATCGATCTTCGCGAAGGTGAAGCGATGGAACTTCGTGGTCGAAACGGTGCTGGGAAAACGACGCTTATTAAAGCGCTGCTTGAAACGGATAAAAATATCGTGCGTTTTTCGGGCGATATCGAGCTTGATACGCACGCTCGAGTCGGTATTTACGAGCAAGAAGTTTCGGGGGTGTATTTTGACTTGCCGCTTCACGACGCAATTGAGCGTATGTACCTTGACCGAAATCTGTCTATTAGCACGACGAAAATTCGCGGGCTCATGAACGATTATTTGTTTAGCGAGGGCGACGGCCACGTGCCTCTTTCGCGCCTTTCGGGCGGGCAAAAAGCGCGATTTCAGCTTATTTCTATGCTTGCGAATGATCCGCAACTACTTATTCTCGATGAGCCAACCAATCACCTTGACCTTCCAAGTATCGAAGAGCTCGAAACAGCGCTTGCCAAATATTCTGGTGCGATTTTATACGTGAGTCACGATGGATATTTCCGCAGCGCGCTTGGTGGCGAAGTCGTGCACATTGGCGCAAAATAAAATATCCGGTACATGCCGGATATTTTAGTGGAGTTTCGTGCGGTATTACGCTGAAACGAGCTGTTTTGCTTTTAGTGTTTCGTCGATTTTCTTTCGATCGAACCCAAGCACCAATTCCCCGTCGATATCGGTAACTGGCACACCTTGGAAATTTCCACCATTTTTTTCCATTAATTCTTTATAGGCTGCTTCGTCTTGCTCGATGTCTTTTTTGACATACGCGACACCTAATTTTTCTAGGTACTGTTCTTCGGTTTTACAAAATGCACACCATGTTGTGCTGTATAGAGTTACTTTTGCTGAATCGCTCATGTGAATGCCTCCTTGCTATACTTTATATAGTATAGCATATAATTTAGCTGCCTGTACACTATTGTACAGCTTATTTGTTATGGTTGCTCGTCAGATGCCATTTAAAACAAATATGACATTGGTAAACACTTAACTCAAGTGTTGGTTTTATAAGCATTTGAAGTTCGGCTGCGTTTTCGGCATCGCGCTTTGAAGCAAACTTGCGCTTGTGCGTGCACGAATTGGCTGGTTGATACGGCTGGTGTGGAATGGTGTTGTTTCTACGTGGCATAGCACTAGGCAAAGTTTCCTTCTCTTGGTATAGTATAAGAGTACATGAGCACATCACCAAACAATGGCGATGACAAGTTCGAACCGCCGAGTTCTTCGACGGTCATTTTATTGATGTCGACCTTGGCAGACACGACATGGCGTCTTTTTGTACCCAGTGTTGGTTTGACGCTACTTGGACTTGCAGCTGATAACCATTTTGGAACGAAGCCATGGCTACTTGTTTCTGGCGCAATCGTTGGTTGTGCTCTCGCCTACCTTCTGGTTAGATTACAAATGAAGAAAGTTGATACGAAGAAATAATGATGAATCCGCTGACACAATTTGCCGCCGAATCTGGCCCACACGTTTCGCTTGTTGCCGAAGAGGTTTTCAATATAGGCGGTTTTCCTATAACGAACGCGATTGTTTTAGGGATAATTGGGTACGCAATTATTATCGCGCTATTTTTGCATGTGCGAAATGTGGTGCTAAAAGAAAAAAAGCGTGGCTTTTTTGTGCGACTGATTGTGTGGGCGTACGAAGGGTTGCTTCGAACAGTTGAAAACGTTATTGGCGATAAGGAAACGGCGCGACGACTTGCTCCACTTCCTATCAGTATGTTTTTCTTCATCATTATTCAATATTATTTGGGCATTTTGCCGTTTGTTGGGCCGATTATGATCGGTGACATTCCTGTGTTTCGTGGGTTTGCGGCAGATTTAAACACAACATTCGGCCTGGCGATTATTACATTGGTTGTTGCGCAAGTTTATGCGGCACGCGCGCATGGTTTTTGGGGAAATATCGGACGCTACTTGCGTAATCCGTTCAAGGATCCGGCCGGTGCATTCGAGGGAATTCTTGAAATCATTGCGGAATTTTCACGCACGGTTGCGCTGAGTTTTCGTTTGTTCGGTAACGTGTTCGCGGGCGAAGTACTGCTTATTATGATCGGTTTTCTTACATCGTATTTTGCCGTATTCGCGCTGCCGCCGTTTTACATTTTCGAATTATTCATTGGCGGTATTCAGGCCTACATTTTCTTCATGCTGACCGTCGTGTTTATTTCTCTTGGCATGGCGTCGCACGGCGACAGCCACGCGCACGACGATTCAGATTCCCCCGCTCATTCATCTCCCGATCGACAACCCACTCCTGTGGCCGCGAGAGAATGATATAATTTTAGGTAATAAATAAAGGAGATATACAAAATGGAAGTATTAGCATTCGGACTCACCTACGCGATTCCAGCAGGTCTTGCTGCGATCGGTGCTGGTTTGGTTGGTAGCGCCGCGGTAAACGCAGTTGGCCGCAACCCAGAAAAAGTAAACGAAATCCGAACGATGATGATTCTTGGTATCGCATTCGTTGACGCGCTCGCGATCATCGGTATTATCGTTGCCATCATCGCACAAAACATTTAATTGTAAGGACGCCAAACGAATATTATGGAACGAGCATTAACATACATGGCCGCAGCCGAAACGCAAGATGGCGTTCTTGGCGTGCTTGGTATCGATTGGATGCTACTGCTTTTGCAGACGCTCGCGTTTCTGATTTTGCTGTGGTTCTTGGCAAAATTCGTGTATCCGCCGCTGACGGCTATGCTCGATCGGCGCGATGAACAGATTGAAGCCGGCGCAAAAGCGGCGAAAGAAGCTGAGGAACAGGCTAATCAAACGAAGACGGAAGTAGAAAAGCTGTTGAAGCAAGCTCGCGCCGATGCAAAAGATATCGTTGCGACCGCTAAAGAAGAAGCCGCAGCAAATGCCGAGGCGGCCGATAAAAAGGCGAAAGCACGGGCTGATCGGATCGTTGAAGATGCCCACGAGCAAATCGATAAAGATATTATCGCTGCAAGAAAAGCGCTTCATAATGAAACGCTGAGTCTTGTTGCACAAGCTACTGAAACGGTGGTCGGAAAAACGGTCGATGCGCGTGTGGATGATAAAGTAATGGCGAACGCGCTTAAGGAAGCAAAGTAGTTTATGGCACTTCGACTTTCCCGCCGCCGCCTCGCGCGCTACATTGCTACCGCTGCCGTTGATTCAAAGCAAGATGTAGCTGAAGCGATTACATCGGTCGCTGCGTATCTTTACGATACGGGACGAACGCGCGAAGTTGAACTTGTGGGTCGTGATGTCGAAGCTGCGCTTGCAGACCAGGGCATAACGATCGCAAGCGTCACGAGCGCACATTCGATGAGCGATTCGCTGAAGCAACGCGTCACGGCGCTCGTTGGTGGCGATGTGCGCATTCGCGAAACAGTAGATTCGAGCGTTCTCGGCGGAGTGAAAGTCGATGTACCTGGTAAGCGATTCGATGGAACGATTCGCCACAAACTCGATACATTAAAGGCAAAGCAAGTATAAGGAAAAAATAGATGGCAGATATTGATGTAACAGAATTGTCGAAAGAACTGCGCGATGCAATCGCCGGTCTTGAAGCCTCTGAAGGACTCGAAGATGTCGGTATCGTTACCCGCGTAGGCGACGGTGTTGCCTGGGTGCACGGGCTGCGAAACGCCGGCTATTCCGAGGTTCTTGAGATTGAAACGGAAAACGGTACGGTTGAAGCGTTTGCGCTGAACCTTATGGAAGACGAAATCGGTGCGGTGCTTCTAGGAAGCGACGAATACGTTGCGGCTGGAAATAGCGTGCGCCTGAAAGGTACCGTTTTGGAAGTTCCGGTTGGCCCAGAACTTCTTGGGCGCGTGGTTGACCCGCTTGGAAATCCACTCGATGGTGGCCCAGCGATTAACGCGAAACAAACTGGCCCAGTTGAACGCGAAGCAATCGGCGTGATTGGTCGTAAACACGTTCACGAGCCAATGATGACCGGTATTGTAGCGATTGATGCGATGTTCCCTATCGGACGCGGGCAGCGCGAGTTAATCATTGGCGACCGCCAAACCGGTAAAACAGCGATTGCGATTGACACAATGATCAACCAAGCCAAGCAAAAAACAGGCGTGGTGAATGTGTATGTTGCGATTGGTCAGAAGCTTTCGAAAATCGCTCGTCTTGTTGAGCGATTAAAGCAAGAAGGCGTGATGGATCAAACTATTATCGTTGCGACCGGCCCAAGCGAAGCAGCATCGATGCTGTATCTCGCGCCATATTCGGCAACCGCTATGGGCGAATATTTCCGCGATAACAAGCAGCACGCGTTGATGATTTACGACGATCTTACGAAGCACGCTGTTGCTTACCGCCAGATGTCACTTCTCCTTCGTCGCCCACCAGGACGTGAGGCGTTTCCTGGAGATGTGTTCTATCTTCACTCTCGCTTGCTTGAGCGCTCGGCAAAACTTACCGATGAACTTGGCGCAGGCTCGCTCACGGCGCTCCCGATTATCGAAACCCAAGCTGGCGATATTTCTGCCTACGTTCCAACCAATGTTATCTCGATTACTGACGGTCAAATTTTCATGGAAACCGATCTTTTCTACCAAGGTATTCGCCCGGCGATTTCAGCAGGACTTTCCGTTTCTCGTGTTGGTGGGGACGCGCAAACCAAAGCGGTGAAAAGCGTTTCTGGACACTTGAAGCTTGGGCTTTCACAATTCCGTGAACTTGCAAGTTTCGCGCAATTCGGAAGCGATCTTGACGATGCAACAAAGTCACAAATCGATCGTGGGCAGCGTTTAACAGAGCTTCTTAAACAACCACAATATCAGCCAATGAGTATTTGGGAACAGGTTGCGAGCGTGTATGCCGTCAACGAAGGACACTTTGATTCTGTTCCGGTGGCGAACATTAAAGAAGCGCAAGAAGCGATGTTGACTCGTCTTTGGACCGATCACAAAAAAGATATGCAAACCCTGAACGAAGGCGCGAAGCCAGACGATAAAATGCTGAAGTTGCTTGAAAAAGTAGCCAAAAATGCGACGAAAGGGTTCGAGGGCTAGTTCGGCATGGCTTCAATTCGTCAACTGAAATCACGCATTCGCTCGGTGAAAAGCACCAAGCAAATTACGAAGGCGATGCAGTTGGTGGCGGCGAGCAAAATGCGGCGCGCTCAAGAGGCAGATAAAGCTTCGGCGCCGTACACAAAAGCGGCGAGTGAACTTCTGACGCACCTTGCGGCGCAAGGTGTTACCGATGATCACCCGCTATTTCAAAAGCGCGATGTTGAAGCGCGACTTGTGCTAGTTATTGCGGCAGATAAAGGGTTGGTTGGAGCGTACAACAGCAACGTATTGAAAACGTATTTGAATGAGTTGAAGCACGATCAAACGGCTGGCGTTTCGAATCGAACGCTGAGTATCGGAAAGAAAGTGTCGCAGTTTGTATCGCGTTTGAAATCGGTAGAAGTTGTTGGTGCATACGAACAGATGCCCGATAAGCCGAATGGCCACCAGCTGCGAGCGATTCTTGCAACCGCCAAGCAACAGTTTACAGACAATGAGGTGCAAGCTGTCGACGTTATTTACACCGAATATGTAAACAGCTTGATCCAACGGCCGGTTGTGAAGCGAATTCTGCCAGCAGGCTTTGCAGAAACCGAAGTAACGACCACAATTCGCGATGCCAAGTTTGAACCAAGCGCAGAAGCAGTGCTTGACGCAGCTGTCGATCGACTGATTGAAGCGCAGGTATTCCAGGCACTTCTGGATGCAAAAGCGAGCGAATATAGCATGCAAATGGTTGCCATGAAAAATGCGACCGATAATGCATCTGACATTGCCGATGATTTAACACTTGCCATGAACAAAGTTCGCCAAGGTGCGATTACCCAAGAGCTCGCTGAAATTTCTGGCGGCGTCGAGGCACTGAAAGAGTAATGAAGGAGAAAATGATGAGTAAAGATAACGCAGCAAAAGGACGCATTACCCAAGTTGTGGGCGTGGTTGTCGATGTTGAATTCGACGAGAAAAAGCTGCCGGCAATGTACGAAGCGCTGCACGTACAAAATGGCGATAAAACTGTAACACTAGAGGTCGCGCAGCATCTCGACGAACGCACGGTTCGTACGATTGCGCTCTCGAGTACCGATGGATTGAAGCGCGAAACAGAGGTAATCGCAACTGGTGCACCGATTTCTGTACCAGTCGGTGATCAAACACAGGGTCGTATGTTCAACGTGGTCGGCGATGTGATTGACGGCGGAAAGCCGGTTACTGGCAAGCGCGCCTCTATCCACCGCGAACCACCTGCCCTTTCGGAGCAATCGAATAAAGCCGAAATTCTCGAAACAGGTATTAAGGTGATTGACCTCATTGCTCCCCTCTCAAAAGGTGGAAAAGCTGGGCTGTTCGCTGGAGCCGGTGTTGGTAAAACGGTCTTGATTCAGGAGCTTATCAATAACATCGCTGAATACCACTCGGGTAACTCGGTGTTTGCTGGTGTCGGTGAGCGTACGCGTGAAGGTAAAGATTTGTACGAAGAGCTAGAAGACAGCGGCGTGCTGAAAAAGACATCGATGATTTTTGGTCAGATGAACGAACCGCCAGGAGCGCGTCTTCGTGTGGCACTTTCTGGTCTTGCGATGGCCGAAGCGTTTCGCGACGAAGGAAAAGACGTATTGCTCTTCGTTGACAACATTTTCCGTTATACCCAGGCCGGTGCCGAAGTTTCAGCGCTGCTCGGTCGTCTTCCAAGTGCGGTTGGATATCAGCCAAACCTTCAGCAGGAAATGGGTATGCTCCAGGAGCGCATTACAAGTACGAAAAATGGTTCGATTACTTCAGTTCAGGCAGTATACGTTCCAGCTGACGATTTCACCGACCCTGCACCAGCAACAACGTTTGCTCACCTCGACGCAACAATTACGATGAACCGATCGCTGACGGAAATTGGTATTTACCCTGCTGTCGATGTGCTCGATAGTAACTCGAACAGCCTCGATCCCGAAGTAGTTGGCGAAGAACACTACAGTGTTGCGCGCGAAGTGCAGCGAGTACTTCAGCAGTACAAAGAATTGCAAGATATCATCGCAATTCTTGGTATGGAAGAGCTTTCTGACGACCAAAAACAAACTGTTAACCGTGCTCGTCGCTTGCAGCGTTTCTTCGCGCAGCCATTCCACGTAGCTGAACAGTTTACCGGTAACCCTGGCGTGTATATCAAGCTTGAAGATACGATTCGTGATGCCAAAGATATTCTTGCTGGCAAATACGATGATAAGCCGGAAAGCTGGTTCTACATGGCGGGCGGCAGCTTAGCAGACAAGAAGGATTAGCAATGAAGCTGGAGCTGATTACACTCCTCGGCGAAAAGCTGAACCAAGATGTGTACGAAGTTGTCATTCCAACGAGCGACGGCGAGATTGGCGTGTTTCCCGGTCACGAACCGCTCGTTACGATTGCGGTTCCTGGCGCGATTACGGTTCGTTATGCTAAAACTGACCCTGACTCGAAGCTCGACTATTTCGCAATCAGTGGCGGATTAGTTGAAGTGTCGCAGGAAAACGTGAAGATTTTGGTAGACGAAGCTGATAGCGGCGAAGATATTGTAGAATCGGAAAGCAAAGCGGCGCTTGAGCGTGCGATGCAGATGCGTGATAACGCTAAAGACCAAGTTGAGCTTGAAAAAGCGCACCAATTGGTTGATCGCCATGCGGTTAGGTTGAAGGTTGCGGATCTTCGAAGGCGGCATCGTCGCTAAGCGTTTGCGCCTGCTCGTGCAGCGAAGTAAGCCAAGCCACCTCTTGATTGCCGGCAATAATGCCGTATAAATGAAGCGCGCCATGCATTGTGGCGCGCTTTGCGTTCAGGTTGGACGAATGAGCTTCGGCGAATCGCATCATTTCAACTGCGAGCTCTGGGTTTTCTCGTTTTAATTTTTGAAACGCCGCTTCAAAGTCTCGAGATTTATGCGCGAACGCTTTAATCACATCTGGCGATACGCGCGGTGCGCCAGTCGGTGGATCATGGCTATGATGCTTTCCGTTTTCCACGTGCCAGCATTATAGCATAGCTTGAATTATAAAATCATGAGAGTACAATACGATGTGGTTTTATTTATAGCAAACAAAAGGACTAACATGGAACGTATTCCAAAGGATGTAACCGATATGCAGCACGCGGTGACGCATTTTGAACTTGGCCAATTTGCAAGTGGCACAATTGAAGCACGCGATAATCAGCAGGAGCGATTGGAAGAATTTACCCAGCGCGTTGGCAGTGGTGAGTTTCATCGAGAAATTACGAGCGGCGTTACGATTCCTGCGCGCTGCGTTGATGGGAGAAATATTTCAACTGGGGCAAATCCGCTTGCGCCCAATGCTGCCGGCGGGACAGAAACCATCATGGTGGCCGATGATTTAACCACGAAGCGCTTCGAAGCTGAAGACGGCTCGACGGCTGGTGCGTATGGGAACGTCATCGCCTTTTTGAAAGGTACTGATAAAGCGCAATTTGAGGTTGGCGGCCACACCGATTCGCACGCGCATGAGGCGAAGAGCGGCTGCGGCGCAAACGACAAGCTCGATGATATTTACCGTTATATTGCTGAAAATGGCAATACGCTACGTGCGATTGCAGGTGACATCGGCGTTACGATTGACGATGCGGCGCACGTTGAAATTACTGCAAATGCGAGTGGTCGCATTGAATTTTCTCCGGGCAACGAATTATTTGCAGTTCTTGAAGCGGAAGCGAAGCCTGAATTTGTTGATCATCTTGACGGTGAACATAACGAAGTGCTGGCGGTAATTAATATGCGCAAAGGAACGACGCTCGATCGTGATGCGTTGGCGGCTGAATTTGGTGAAAACTACGAAGCGTTTAATGTTGACGCTTGGGCGTTTCGTGATGCAGCTGAGGCAGTATCACTGAGCGACGATGAAGCGGCGCAAAAAGTTGCCGCGATGACGTACTACAATCTGGCAACGACGATGGTGCTCGCCGGGCCGAAGCTTCGCGTAACCGTATTGACGTAACGCTTCTTTACCTGGCTATCTTCAACCGATGAGGTTTCGCACTTCATCGGTTGTTTTTGTGTGCATAAGTTGTTCGCGAAGCTCGCTGGCTCCGGGAAAATCACGAATATAAATTTTGAAAAATCGTTTGAGCGGTTCGAATTTACGCGGTTCAAGCTCGGCCGAATATTGATCGAACAGGTTTAAATGGAGGCGAAGTAACGCAAGGAGTTCCTCGCGGCTTCGTGGCCTGGAATTTTGTTCAAACGCAAACGGATTCGAAAAAATACCGCGTCCAATCATAACGCCGTCGATTCCATATTTCGCAGCCAATTCTTCGCCGTGCTTGCGATCGCGAATATCGCCGTTAATCGTTAAAAGTGTTTGCGGCGCAATTTCATCGCGCAATTTTTTAATTTCAGGAATAAGTTCGAAATGCGCTGAAACTTTGCTCATTTCTTTTCGAGTTCGCAGGTGAATCGTTAGGTTTACGACGTTTTGCTGCAAAATAATCGTCAGCCATTCGCGCCATTCGTCGACGCTACTGTAGCCAAGCCTCGTTTTGACGCTTATTGGTAGCCCGCTGTGTTTTGCTGCCGCAATAAGTTCAACGGCGATGTCTGGCGTGCGAATCAGCCCGCTGCCGCAATTATTCTTCACAACCGATTTGTCCGGACAACCCATGTTTATGTCGATACCAGCGAAGCCCAATTCTTTCATGCCATGCGCCATTTGAGCGAATTCTTCGGGTTTGTTTCCCCAAATTTGCGCAACCATTGGCTGTTCGTCGTCCGTAAACGCTAAACGACCACGCGTGCTGTGAATTCCTTTTGGGCTGCAAAAACTACTGGCGTTGGTAAACTCAGTAAAGAAAACGTCGGGAGTTGCGGCATTCGCAACGACATGGCGAAACACTACGTCAGTGACTGCCTCCATCGGAGCCAGAATAAAGAATGGTCGTGGTAATTCGTGCCAAAAATTCATGAGTGTAGGGTTATTTAGCGATCGCCGAGGATAATCGATGGATTATCGGTGTGCGCAAGCTCTGCATACGGACATCGCACAAGTCGCGATGTCACATCATCGCCAAGTTTTCGTTTTGCATCTGCAATATCGGGAAGCTGTTCTATTTCTTCGGCTGCTGTTCGTTCGTATCCTACATATTCTAATGCTTGCGACATGGCTCGCTCCGTTTCGTGTTTTATTTTGTATCGAGCTTTTATTATACCATGAAATTGCACATAGTGAAATGGAATGTCGAGGTTGAGCCATTCTCTCGTGTGTTGCGCGAAGACACGAGAGAACGGCGTGGGTGGTCACGGAGCGGTGGCGGTTCGAACGAACTTCCGGCCGTTTTCAGCCGGACATTTCGGCTGGCCGTTGATCGTGTGTTGGTACGCTCCCAGCTCGATCGTGTCGCCAGGTTGGACGTTCAGCACGAACCCTTCGCGAACCGCTGTTGAGCTGAGCGTGATAGTTTTCCGCACTTCATCGCCCCTGCTCGGCTTTGCGTACACAACAGCCTCGGGGTATGTGCCGCTGGTTGAGAAATCGGCCGATACCACGATGTTGCCGCTGGGTGGCACGGGCAGACTTCCACGAGCGTCTTGCCCGAAAAGTTGTATTGAAACGAACCCGAGCCTGCACTGATTTGCGGCTTGCGCCGCTGATTCTGTGGTGGGCGATGGTGCAACACTGCAGCCCATCACAAAAAACACCAGCAAGACAGCTACGATGTCTCGTGCGTTCATAGCTCACCTCCGAATTGTTGACGTATCCCCTCTTTCAGTGTATAGCAAATATATTTTTCTGTCAGTAGTATCGCCTCACGGTGCACACAAAATAATTTATGCGAACGGTGAGACGGACAGGAACAGCACGAGCCTGGCCGATTTTTCGAATGGCTAGCGCCAAGCGTCTCGAGATGAATCTAGTGGCGTTGCCGAGCGCCACAGCCCGGCCTGTGACCGGTGTTGCTGCAAGTTGAGCAGCTGAGTGGTCCACCCGCGCCACGGTGAGTGAACGGGCAGCACCACACGCAGTCAGGACCGAGCTCCTTGCTCGTGTCGACGTTTGCAGGACGAGTCCGGGGGGCCGGACCAGCCATATCCATCACCCTCTCTCGAGTTGCTGTTCCTGTCGTGCTTCGGAAAACAATCTATGTTCTCACGAAGCAGTAATACTATATCCTAAAAGTGTATTAAATTCAACCGTCCTCCGTCTGGCACAATGGTCGTCATTCTGCAAAATGGAGGACGGACAGGAGTATTGCGAATCTCCGTTTACACCGAAGTGTAAGCCATGAATCTGGCGTCCGTCGTTTTGGGAAGAAGAAAGCGTTACCGCTGGTGGCAGCTGTGGCCGCACGGCGTTGTGCATTCACTGCACTTTCCTTCGTCGCACTTCGCACTGTAGCTCAGAACGAGCGCGGCGAAGAACAAAGCAGTTCCCATAACGAACCTCCTCTATCGGTGCAACTCGCGCTAGCCGCGAGTTCAGTGTGGATGCCGGGATTCGAACCCGAATGTGCTGCTTGCCATATGTAATGGTCGCGACATATGGTCTGCAAGCTCCTGCGCCGCAGGAAACCATCCACGTGAAAGTGAGAGCGGCGGGCCTTCCGGCACCAACGAGACGATAAAACGCTATCTCCTTGGCGGGCCTGGCCTCCTCCCGTCCGGGGGGTTTGGCGGTCGATCCGCCCTCACTTCCCTTCCGCTTTCGCGGAAGCTTGGTTGTTACGCAATACTCCTGTCATGTGCGACACCACATGAATACATACACGCGGTGTCTATATATATTATTTCACAAAAACAAATTGTGGACAAATATTATGAATCGCTAAGCAGAGATTCTTCAAACGCAAGCGCGCCTTTGAAAGTAGAATCAAATTGTGTAATATCTGGAAGATCGAGCGTTTTAATATGCTTCCATACCGCTTGAATCAAACGCGTGAATCGTTCTAAATCTTCTTGCGAAAAGTGTGCTTCAAGTGCAGCAATCTCACCTAATTTTGTTGGCTCTACAAATTGCAGCACGGCGTTTTCAACTTGATAATCGCCATATGTTCGCGAATTTCGAACAAGCAAATGGTAGAACATAAGCTGTTGTTTGTAGCGGTGTAGCTTCATTTTTTCGTACTCGGTTTTACCTGTCCAGCTAAGGGCTGGTTTGCCAGTTTTGTAGTCGATGACGGTGATCGTTTTGCGCTCATGGTCTATGTCGGCCACGTCAAGCGATCCCGTTAAATGGGCATCGCCTAACAGCGAATGCTGACCGGCAAAATTAAGTTCGGCACGCGCAGTTTTTGTGAAACTTGCTTGCTTTGCGGGCAAATAAACGCTAAGCGTATCAATTCCTTTTTGCAAAAACTCCGCATGCTCTTTCTCCGACAAAAATCGTGAACCTAGGCTTTGCTCGTAGTCATGCAAGCTGTCTTCAAGCGGGCGCTGCGTGCCGGTTGCAACAACGTGGGCGTGAGCGCGCTGCAATGTTTCGTGAATTGCCGAGCCGAACGCCGCGTTCGGGCTGGGGCTGGTGGGAAAATGAAGCAAGTTTTGCATAAGAAACGCTTGTGGACCACCACGTGTCACGTCGAGGAATGTAGTAAGGTGTGTTGCGCTTAATTTGTAGCGTTCGAGCGTTGGCGCAAGAAGGGTTCGCATGTCGGGCGTAATGGGTTGTGCGATTGGTGCATACCACGCGAGAGCCGCGTTGTGCGTCAATGTTTCTATACTTGTGTCGCGTTCACTTGAAATTGTCCGCCACAATTCTGTCGCAAGAAATCCAGCGCGTTCCGTGGCCTTACCTGCTTCGTTTGCGGCACTAAAACTAATAGTAAGCTGTTTTTTGGCGCGTGTCATCGCTACAAAAAACAGTCGCATGCGCTCATCGAGAGTGTCACCCGATGGCGCAAGTTGCAAATTTTCCGGATAGTTAATCAGCCGAGCGCGCGCTTTTGCTCGAGCGCCCCACATGCTGTCAATCGCACCAATAATATACACACGCTCGAATTCTAGACCCTTCGATTTATGTGCCGTCATCAAATGAATCGCGTCGCTCGGCGCATCCATCCCGCGACGAATCGCCGTAATTGGGCTGTTGTATTGGCGGTGCATACGAATAAATTCAATGAAACTTTGCAATTTTGGCGGTTCATTTGGCTGGTATTCGGCTAATTTTGCACGAATTGTGCGCAACGCCTCAAGGCACAGCAAGTACGATTCAGGATTTGCTTCCAGCTGTTTCGGTGCAAAATAATACGTGTAGAGCGGCGAAATATACGCGTCGCCATCGTGATCACCGCTTCCTAAAATGATATCAATCATGCGTTCAAGCGGCGTATGTGGAACGCGCGCGGCGTTTTCAAGCAGCCAATCGTGCAGCGGGAGCAAATCGGGTATCGTTGCCATTGTTTCTATCCAGTTTGCTTTGTTTCGATACGCGGTCAATCCAAGCTGCCATAATAGTTTTGGCTCGATTGCAAATGCCGGATGCGCAAGAAGTTCTGGCAAATATGAATCGGCCGCAGCGTGATCGCCTTCAAGTAACGCAATAAGCACGCCAGCTATTTGCTCGACCGTTTGAATAACATCGAGTTCCAGCACGTTATCGCGTCGTTCGTAGTTCACACTTACGCCCGCTTCGTACAAATACGGCAATAGCGCTACAAGTTCGCGGTGACGACGCGCCAGCACGGCAATTTCGCTGGCTGTTTCGCCCGCATCGATTCGGGCACGGATGTCACGCGCAAGCCACTGCAACTCTTCGCCGTGTGTGTGATATTCGCGCAGCTCTACGTTTCCCTTGTGTTTCACGTGCGCGGCAAGCTGCTTCGTCATTTCGGGAATGATTGTTTCTAAGCGATCATTTCCCTGCACAATCACGTCGCGAGCATGCCTTAAGATCGTGTCGGCGGAACGATAATTATCGGTTAGAACAATGAGTTCGGGCTTGAAATCGTCGCGATACCGATGAATATTGCTGACATCGGCGCCTTGGAAACTATAAATTGCCTGGTCGTCATCGCCCACCGCTAAAATATTTGGCCGTCCTTCGTTCACCGGATTGTTCGTAAGGCTGTGGATAATGCGCATTTGTGCCAGGTTTGTATCTTGAAATTCGTCGACCATAATATATTGGTAGCGTTCTTGCAGGTTGAATCGCAGCGAATCGAATACTTCAAGCGCATGCACGACGCGTAAAATCATGTCGTCGAAATCATACAACTGCGATTGGTGCATTCGCTCTAAATAGTGAAAATAAATGCCGCTAACAGCGCGCAGTTTTTGTGTACGTTCTCGGTTTTTGAAGACGAATCGCCCAGCTTCGTTTTTCTTGAGCCACGTGTTTCGCCAGGCAGTAATTGGTTTCGTCGAATTACTTTCCTCGGCTGAATCGCATGCGGTACGCAAACTGTGCGCGAACACGAGCCCAAGTGGCGCAGTGGCGGTGGCGTCGGTTGTCGAATCAAGCTGCTCGGCCGCTTCAATGAATGGGCGAAGTGCAGCTGTCGTTGTTTTCGCAATGCGCGCTTCGAAAACATCGCCTAGATTCGCTTCAAGCGTATCAAGCAGCACATCGTTTCGATCAAGTATTTTCAATAATTCATCGCTTGTAAGACCAGCTTTTTTTAGTTCCGAAATAACCGTCATCGCTTCGTTCATGTAGGTGTATTCGTCGTTCATTTTGCTCGAAAGCGGATTAGAGTACGGCAGCTCGTCAAAAATAGTGCGCAGTAATTCTCGGGTACTTAGTTCGTCGGCAGCATGAAAATCGGCGCCGCTGTAAAAGAATTCGCCATTTTGATTAATAATTTCCGCGCCAAAACTGTGAAACGTATGAATCGCCACTTTGTACGCGTCGGGGCCAATAATCTTCGCAAGCCGTTCGCGCATTGCTGCCGCGCCGCTGTCCGTAAAGGTTAAACACAAAATACTACCAGGCAGCGTATCGGTAGCCCGCAAAATATTCGCGGCGCGCATGCTTAAAAGCTCGGTTTTCCCCGTTCCCGGCCCTGCAACCACTAGCACTGGCCCATCGATTGTATCGACTGCCTTACATTGTTCATCGTTCAGTGCTTTATATCGAGTTTGAAAATCCATTGTCTCTATTGTACCCTATCAGGCACCGCTGAGAATAAGTGGTACAATGGAAGCACAATGACTGATGATATCTATGACGACGTGGCGCTTGAACACCTCGCGAAAGAACAATTCGGTATGGTGATCGACATTAGCAAAGTGATTGTGCGCGAAATTGAGGTCAGCCGCACAGCAACAGCTACAGTGGTGCTTACAAAAAAGAAGCAGCTGCTGGTGTTTGTGCATGGTCACTCGAAATTGCTTTTGAGCGACGTTATGAAGATTATTACGCGCATGGGGCTGAAGGCCGAATTATATGTGCCGCCGGTGCATCATCCAGATTATTTCGATGCAATTGGCCGCGAGAAATTCCGTGAAATCTTCCCAGGCCGCGATAATATTACCAAAGAAGATATTATGTTTTATCGTACGCTTGCGCCCTATAATCCCGCGCTTGTACTTATTTCAGAAGTGAAGCACGGTGAAATTATGAAATACGATAGCGATGTAAGTAGCGAATGGCGCGTGGCGGCGAAGTTTGCGTATCGTCGCATAAAAACAAGCTAATAACGGCTTTGAACAGTGGTTTCGCCGCCTTGTTCCTGATTATATCGCAGTGTGTACGTCGTACAGCCGCCACTCGTTGACGTGCACGTGCTGCCGGTACCGCTATACACGATAGTGTCGTTATCAGGATTTCCCCAGTTTACTAGCGGATTATCCCGCCACTCAGGAAGTCGCGGCATGGTGAGTTGATCTTCTTGAACATCCAGTACGTCTTTTGCAGCGTTTCGCGAGCCGGTAATTTGTGGCACGCTTGGATATTCACCATTTGTCCGATAATAGCGTTCTAGCCCATCTTGTATCACTGCAATGGTGCTTTCACGGCTGGCGTCACGCGCGTCGGCTTCGACACGATCGTACGCCACTACTGAAATCGCTGTTAATATACCGATAACAATAATAACGACCATCAATTCGGCAATCGTGAAGCCGCTTATTCTTTTCATAACTTTAAGTGTAGCGCAGCTAGGTTACTGCTTCAAGTCGAGAATTACCAGATGTTCAATGTGCGGTGTTCGTGGAAAGAAATTGTAGCCAGCGTGTGCGCGAATACCATATTTTTCGGCTAATCGTGCGACATCGCGCGCTTGCGTAACTGGGTTGCAGCTTAAGTAAATAATTCGTTCCGGCGTCTGTTCAAGCAAACGATGTACGACCGTTTCGTGTAAACCTGCACGCGGAGGATCAAGAATAACGCACGCGTCACTAGTGATATATTCGGTTGCATCTTCGCTTGCCGCAAGCACGGCGTTTGTATTATGTCGTTCAAGCCGTGCAATGTTATTTTTCATTTCGCGCACTGCGTGCTCATTTATTTCTACAAGTGTTGTGCTATCGCCGCCAATTGTAAGGCCAATCGTGCCGACGCCGCTGTACATATCAACAATCGGTTTATTTTCCGGAAGCCAGCTGCGCATATTTTTAAGCGCGTGCTCGTAAAGCGGGAGATTAATTTGGAAAAATCCTTCGGTGGCATACGCGAAATCGACGCCTAAAATGGTATCGTGAAGTACGCCGCCACCGCGCGCAAGGAGGCGCTTGGTAATAACGCTTGCAGGCGATTTAGGGTTAGAGAAAATAATTTCGCCGCTTATCGAATTAGTTTCGCCAATTTCGGCCATAACCGCTTCGGCTGGAAACGTTTCGTCTTTTACATATAATTGCCACGCCGTTTCACCTGTTTCATTACTACGAATCAGAAGCGTTTTTAGTTCTCTTCCCGTAATATTTTCAGCGTTCAATGCTGCCAAGATTTTTTGGGAAAGAACGGTAATTTCTGGCTTTGCTAAACTCGTTTTTTCAATTGGAATTTTGCCATGCGTTCCGCGCCGAAAGAACGCTAAGCTTAATTTTTCCGTTTCAGTATCGAACCAAAAACTATACTCAATTTTATTACGGTATTCGAACTCGCGCCCATCGGTGTGTACGGAAATTGGTTCAGGCAATACAATATCGTGCAGTTCGAATGCTTCTTCAATGAGCGCCGCTTTGTAATGCTGTTCGGCATCGAAATTCATAATTTGCCATGGGCTGGTGGAAAGATAGCTGTCCGGATCGCGTGGTTCGATACGATTTTCGCTTTTGACGTGAACCTCGTTGACAATTCCCTCCACGAGCTTCGATTTTTTCTTGGTGATTTGCACGGTCACATCTTCGCCAGGCAGACCGCCCCATGTAAAAAGTTTTCGCCCATCCTCATGCGTGCCAAGTGTTTGTCCGCCACCGACGATTGCCTCAAGAGTTGTTCGTACTTCTGGGAGTTGTTTTTTCATTCTGTAACAGTATACGGAATACTAAATAGATCAGCAACTAGCATGCCGCTAACTCTCGGAAAAGAAGTGTGGTCGTTTAGTGTAATCTAAATGTAGCTCATCGAAAAGTGGTAATAGTTCCGGAAACCGTTGAATTTTATCTCGCGCGACAGCCATTTTTTCTTCGAATAGTGCTCTGCTTGGCGGGTATGGCTGGTGATCAACTGAAGCCATTACGATATAAGGAATGATTTTATCGAGTGCGTATACGAAACAACTCTCTGGGTCTTCGAATTTTTCATATTGCTTAATCGTTTCGCTGATCCATGGAAAGTGCATGCTGAAGTTTTTTTCGATTGTCTTTAACGCCTGCTCCTCACGATCTACTTTTGTGTCGTGTTCTTCTTTTGGAGCCCAGATGGTTGTGTCGCCTGCGTAGACTTCGACTAAGTCGTGAGCAAGCGCATATTGGCTTATTTTTCCCAGATCAAGACCTTGATCAAGCTGATGAGCAAGCGCACATCCAACCGTAGCAACAAGAAAACTGTGCTCTGCATCATTCTCATATCGATCGAGCTGAGGTTGCAGTTTGATGGTACGAAATGTGGTTGCTGCGGGTATGAAAAGTTCGCTTGCTACACGCAATACATTTTCTGCGCGGACGGCGTGCGATTTTGTCATTATGACCTCCTGTTCAGATTGTAGCTTTATCCATGATAACATATATTACAGCAAAAACGCTATATATAGAGTTATACATGTTATATAAACTCTATATATAGACTAGTCTACTGCAAACCGTTTGGTTTATTTTCATTTAGCTCGCTAAACTTCGCCGCCATCGTTGGGTTATTTTTCGTCAGTCGCTTGATAGTAAGGTTTTCAGCTTTTTGATTTGCTAGTCGTAAATTATCCTCTGACCGTAGTAGATTTTCTTTTGTCTTCTGTAGTTGCGCAATGGTTTTATCAATCCCCTCTACTGCAGTTTGAAATTTACGACTGGCTAAATCGTAATTACGAGCGAAGCCTTCTTTAAACGCATTCATGTTTTCTTCGAAATTGGTAATATCGACGTTTTGTGAGCGCACCATGGCCAACTCCGCTTTGTATTTCAGCGAGTTCATAGCCGCATTTCGAAGCAGCGTGATGATAGGGATAAAAAATTGTGGTCGTACAACATATAGCTTCGGGTATCTATGTGACATATCGACGATGCCGCTGTTGTACCATTCGTTATCACTTTCAAGCAACGAGACCAGCACGGCATATTCGCAATTTTTCTCACGCCGATCTTTATCGAGCTCTTTCAAGAAATCCTCATTGCGCTTTTTCGTCGCCGTTTCGTCGCCCTCGTTTTTCATTTCGAACATGATTGAGATGATTTCATTCCCCGCTTCGTCCAATTCTCGGTAAATATAATCACCCTTACTTCCAGTTTTTGCATCATTATCTTTTTCGAAATATGCGTTCTGAAAAGCCGTCGCACGTAACTTATTGAACTCTGTTTCGCAGTGGAGCTCCAACGACTCTCCAATCATTTTTGTAGAGAGCTTAGCTTTCATATCCTTGTAGTAGGCGATCATTTCGTCTTTAGTCTTGAGTTCGGCGGCGAAACTGTCTTTTAAATTGGCTGCAACAAGCTTATTTTCCTGCTCTTTAGTCGAAAGCTCCATGCGTAATTTGTCACGTTCTTTTTCGACTACACCTACCGCTTCAGACACGGCAAGCCGCTTTTCTGATTCGTACGCTTGCAGTTTGGCTTTTAATTCAGATAGTTCGGTTTCTTTTTGTGACTTCAATCGTTCGAGCGATAGTTCTTTTTCGGCTTTTATTGACGCAAGCTCGGAGTCACGTTTGTTTAACTCGGCTTTTAGTTCACTCCGCGCTTTTTCTTCCGCAAGCTGTACGGCAGATGTTTGCTGGTTTTTTAGTAGTGCTTCACGTTCGTGAAGTTCACGCTCGAATTCATGATTGCGCACTTGCTTCAATATATCGGCGTATCCAGCTTCATCTACCTTAAAAACGTTTCCACATTTTGGACATTTAATTTCATTCATCTTTCAATTATATGGCTCTGCGACATTGAAATACAATTTTGATATATGGCATTGTGTCTTGCTATTAGATTCGTAATGCAGCTTGCTTGCATTACTGTACTCGCAGCTCAATATCTATTTCATCCATTAAGTACTCCCCTTTTCGTATAATATTTGCTTTTACGCGCTCGGTCTCGCAAATAAAAAGTAGAGTAGGAAATTTAATATTTGTTACATTCCATTCTTCGGATGATTCATATTCAATATATTTCTTGAGCTTTTTAATATGGACGAATGCGGGTTTTGCTGTCTCGCAAAATTCTACTATGTAAAGCATGGCATCTGGTTTATCGTTCGTTGCTATAAAACCATCAGGCCGAGGGTTCGGAAAATAATCGAATACTTGTAACTGTGTGGATGAAAAATACCCTCCGGGCCGACCGTATTCCGCCTCCAGGTTGAGCGCAATATCGTGTACTTTAATACATCGCTCTATAAATTCTTCCGACAGCCTCTTGTTTCTATAGGACAGCATTTTAGCTTGTTGTGGTGCTGTTTTGTCGATCATCATAACAGTATCCATACCTCGTGGCGTGAGAAAGTAGCGGCCAGGCTTACGTATTATTTTATAGTCTGAGCTGTAGTATCTTCCGACCAAGCCTCGTTTTATTAGTGCCTCTAGGCGCCGATGGATGGTCGTGTAGTGAACATCAGTGATGCTTCTTTGAAAAAGTTTTAGTGTGCTAAAGCGAAACCGGTATAACAAGTCGAGAAGTTCAAATTCTCGTTCTGTTACTTCTACAGCTTTATGTTTTCTATTCTCACTAGCCATGCACTCGGTTACTTAATTTCTAAATGTTTTCTTTCTCTCTTCTCCTTATTATATAAGAAGATAAAAATAATCTACGTTAACAGATGTATAAATGATATATTTGCGCTAAATGCATTTGTTATTTTATTGTATTCTTTTCGTTACATATCGTCGAACTTTCTGAAGCTAATTCATAAATCTATAGCCAAAAATGTACCGCTGTAACTAAGTAATTTGCTGTCATGCTTATGTCCACCTAGCCTAAATAGTCACATGATCCATTATCGTTTCAGTAACAAATCGAAGTACTGTGTTCCACCAAACGGAATCTTTTGTTTGATGACTTTCTTGCCATTAATCGTTGTAGCAGAGTGGACAGTAAACGCACCGTAGAAATCATTTATCTCGTCAACCGATTTTGTCAACCAATCCTTTTTCGCGACGTCTTCGAACAGTTCAAGCTGACTGCGCTTTGACGGTTCAAGCCCGTAACAATATATGCCAATCGTGTTCACGACCGCACCGTTCGGCCGATTCGAAAATTGTTCGAGTGCCCGACGGTAGATTTCTTGATTCGTATAAAATGACGATTTAAACATTCGCTTGGCGCGCCAAAACTCACCATTCCGAAATGTGGCCCACACGCAAATGCCGCGCGCTTCAACGTTACGAAAACGAAGCTTCATGCCGGTAGTTTCGCACAGGAAGCTGAGGCACGGTAATAAGTAATCGTCTTTGTGCGACGGATCTTTCACGACCCACTGTCGCCCTACCATGCCGAGGTTGGTTTCGTAATCATCGATTTCGTATCCACGTAATCGTTGGTACCAGTAGTGTCCCACAATACTTTGAAAGACACGTTTCTTGAGCATATATTCACCCGCATCGAGAAATTGTAAGGGTGTCATGATGCCAAACGAGTTGAGTCGAGCTTCGTTGCGTGTGGCGATGCCACATAAATCTGTAAGCGTCATTTGAGAATAGTAGTCGCGCAGATTCCGGTGATCGATCACATCGAGACCATCCGGTTTATGCCATCCAGCAGCTTGCTTGGCGAGGAATCGATTTGGCCCAATACCAACGTTTATACGCATATAATCACCTATATCACGTTTCACACGCAGCTTGATCTCGTTGCCAATATCAACAAGCGAACGGCCATTCAAAACTGGCTCCATGCCGTGGAAATCAATAATTCCTTCGTCGATCGATTTCATTTTGATATTTGGTGAATAGTCCTTCATGATGCGAACTAGTTTTTCGTACACTTTGTGGTACTTTGGTGCGTCAGTTTCGAGCATGACGAAATCTGGACAGAGCGCCATCGCTTCGCTTCGGCGACACCCTACCTTTATGCCAAGTGCCTTCGCTTCGTAGCTGGCCGCGATCACGCAACATTCTTTCGACAACCGATTCGTAACACCCATGGCACGACCACGTAAAGATGGATGCGCTTGCTGCTCTGTCGTTGCAAACGCACTGTTAAGGTCGATGTGCATTATTTTTGGAGATTCTTTGTTCAGTCCGTGCTGAGTGGTATACGTCATCGCTACCCCTTTCCTGGAATCATGCTTACAAGCACCCACACTAATCGCTCTGCGTCGTACTCGAGCCGGTAATCATTCGTTCCATCACTCATTTCAAATACATGCACCATACGTTTCCCTTTTTCTGTCGGATGGCGCATGCCGAACGTCGTAAAGATAATTTCTTGTCCGTGATACCGCATTTTGTACGGAACGCAAATTAAACGCTCCGGTGCGTTGGCATGGTGAATCGTCACGACGTCAACTCGTTCGTTAATCGCTTCAGTCGGATCCACTTGATAATATTCCCTGTGACTGTGTGCGGGCCTGCATGAACGCTTTCATTCTTCGAGCCAGAATCGCATCTATCTTTGTTGGTCGACAGTGTGTTTTTGTTGTTTCAATATAACTATCCCATTGCATCTTATTCATACATTTTTCTCCGTGTATTACCTTTTAAATAAAAACAAACTAAACGAACAATATGTTTAGTTGTAACGGATTTTAGATTGTAGCTGCCTGGTAAAACATTGTTACCGTATGAAACAGATGTTCGTAACAGGAAGCTGAAATTGTATGAATAAAGACTTCAGGGACGCTTTACGCTCGATGAACGAGGGTTAGTGTGTTTGTCGTCTGTGTATAATTATATGCTTACGGGGCGGCGCGGTAAAGCATGAGCTTTCGGACAACGCACTGTCATGGCTGACGGTCTCGCTAAGCTAATCCCACTAAAATACAATCTGCATTAATGGAGAGGTAATCAATGCGTGATAAAGTAGCAAGATATGAGTGAGAAAAAGAAGATAAATCATATAACAGCGGCTGTTATTATTGCCGTTGCACTACTCGGCTGGATCAGTTACAAAATATACAATTACTACGAACTTAAAGAGCTACGAGAAGAAATGGGAGATCGATACGATTCACTATAAGTGGATGCGTGAACTACGATATATATCCTTGGTTGGGGGGACGCCAAAATAATGAAACATGTCGCGCTCTAGCTATGTTGCATCTATCAGGGCCTATCGTATAAGAGTGTATTAACGATTATGAGATTTTGAGAATACTCGCTCGTACAGTTCCTTGAAAATTTGGTCATTGTACAGCGATCTCGTAATGATGAATAATAATCCTACGAATTGAGCGAATACGCCGCTGACCAGAAATTGTAGTTCGTTTCCATCGAATACATTGAAGCTTTTATCGAAAAATAGTCGCATGACAATTTGCGCGAGAACAACGAGTCCGAGTAACCCAAAGGCGGCCCAGCTGAAATTTCGCGCCAATGTGAATATGTGTTTGCGTTGTTCATTCCGTTGCTCAAGGAGATCGATTAACTTTTGCTGCAACAACTCCGACTTGATATCAGGATCTCGCAGCTCCAATTCGCCTGGAGTCAAGTCAATACCTGGAACGATGGCTTTGGATAATACTGCCTGCCACGAAGCATGTCCGGGTTTGAGTGAATCGCGCGCAGGCTTCGCACTATTAGACGATTTTGCTAATTTGCCGCTGCGCGAGGTTGGTTTCGTTCCAGCCATAACTTCCTATTCTCCACCGCTCGTTTGGATACACCGAAATACGTTGCGATCATTTCGAGCTCATCTGTCAGTCCCAGCATTGTCTCGAATTCAGCTCGGGGCATGAGAAGACTCGCAGCGAAATAATTAGCTTCACTCTCCTCGATACTGGTGTCGTCTCCGTAATCAACGTAGTCGAGCCTGAACTTCTCTTCATTGCCGTGGAGCACGAAGTGTCCGAACTCGTGAGCAAGCGTAAACGTTCTTCCCTCTTCGCTGCCGCGACTGTAATTGATCAGCACGGCAGGGTGCTTACCGTCCTCAAAACGAGTCGCGCCTCTAATGTCAGTCGCGCCATTAAAATCAAAATTTTTGACCTGCAGGTTTGGTGAATATGTTTTCATGATATCGAGCAACCCATCCTCTGGATAACGCATACCGATAGACCCGAGTATACTCTCTATCGTGTCATCGATTTGTGATTGTCGCACAGTTGTAAGACGCGGCATGCTCGGGTTGACCTCATATTATAGTTATTGTAATTATATCTAACTATTTCGGGTCATACAAATAGCCGACAAGACTGTCGGCGGATAGCTGATGTAAGTATGATGGTGGTGCGCGGGATTGTCTCCCGCGCACCACTGACAGGGTTACCTTCTCGTGGCGGGGATTGTCCCGCTCGCTAGTCTGTCTTGCAGCAGTTGCCACTGTGGCACGCGGTGCAATTGCACCCGCAGCGGCAACCACTCTCCAGGGCCAAGACTAGTGAGGTTGCGGTCGGGATGACGATGTCCATAACAGGATATTTCCTTTCGTCGTGACGGCACTCCCTGACAAAGTAGGTATATCATACGCATATTTTTTCTTCAACATAGAATCTAAAGTGGATCAGTAGCGGATGAGCGACCAAAGAAAATCCCCACGACTGGCTGCCGTGGGGTATTCGATCCAGATGGGATGTAGCTACGAGACCCGTCGAGTCTCGAAGTACTGGTTCGCTGCGCGGTGCATCTCCGGGAACCAGCATCGCTTCATGCCGGGCAGCGTCAGGTCACCCATCCGCTGCTTCTTGTGCGCGTAGGTCAGCGCGAAGCGGAACTCGACGGCCGACTTGACCTTCTCGTTCAGCTGCTCGATGACCTTCATTGTCTCCTTGCAGAATCCACCGTAGACCAGGGCGGTCGCGTAGACGTTCGCGCCCCGCAGATCACTCTCGGTCCAGTTCTCGCGAACGGATGCCGTTCGCAGCGCTTCCGTCAGCGCATTGCTGAAGATCTCCGTCGGACACTGGGTCGGTCGGCTGCTGGCTCGCAGCACGGTCTTCTCGCGCCTGTCGCGCTTGATGCCGTCGTACAGCGTCTCGGTGACCCTGTGGCTGCCGGGACGGCGGTTCGTGGCTCGACGTGCCTTGGCTGCGCGCTTGTTCTCGGCGTGCTGCTCCGGGCTGGTGTTCTGGGTCCGTCCGGGACCCTCCTGCTCCATGCGCATCGTGCGCTCCCTCTCGATCGTGTTTATATACGAATTGGTATATAAATCGTTATATATTATAGCATATTAAAGTATTATGTCAATAATTTGCCAAAAGGGCGATTGTAACAAGTGGGTGATACGAGTTTAAACTTTAGAATTAGATAATTGACTAAAATGACACGTGATGTTCTTGCATTACACATAATATGTGTATATTATGTTCTTGAGGTTTTTGCAAGTCGCGAAAACCCAGAACCTTAAGGAGAAAAATGTCTGCGCTCAATATCGCACTCATCGGCATGGGCGGACAAATGCTGTCCGATCACCTGCCCGCGGTACTGAACAACCAAAACGTTGCGATCACCGCGCTCGTCGACCCGGTAGCCTCTTCGATCGAAGAGGCGCGGGCGGCGTGTGCGGAGCTGATCGGCACACCTGGGTACAGCTCGATTCAGGAAGCGCTGCGACAGCAGCAATTCGACGCTGCAATCGTGGCCGTCCCCCATCACAACTACCCCGAGATCGTCGCACGTCTCTGCGAGGAGCGTATCCCGTTCCTCAAGGAGAAGCCGATGGCACGCTCCAAGGCTGAGGCGGAAGCATTCATGCGGATTCCTGGCTTTGCGCAGTGTTGTTTCATTGCGACACAGCGCCGCTTTAGCGGCATGTACTCTCAGGCGTGGTCGCGGTTGGGCGAAATCGGTACGCCACACTCCTTCGAGTACATCTACAAGCTGAACATCGCCAATCCAGGCGATGGATGGCGAGGAGATCGCGACAAGGCCGGAGGTGGGTGTCTGCTCGATATGGGCTACCACACCGTGGACCATCTGACTTGGTGGTTCGGCGTGCCGGAGTCAGCCATGGGACGTGTGTCCTGTTCGGCTGACGCTGCTCAGCAGTACACGGCTGAAGATACCGCCAATTTCGTTCTTGCCTACCCTGGAGGTATGCATGGTACGGTGGCGATTTCTCGGGCGGGCGGCAAGAAGCGTGAAGAGTTCTCGATCTACGGCACCGAAGGGTGGCTGACTGGTAACAAGGCTGAAATCACGATCTACGATTCCAGCAATACCGTCATCGCCTCGCTGACCCAGCAGAGCAACGAGATGTTCGCCGGTCAATTGCGGTTCTTCGTTTCTCGAGTCCTTGGCAACAAGGGGTTCGAGGACATTCAGGAGGATCACCTGCGCAACATGGAAGTGCTTTCCATGTGCTACGGAGCGGCGACGTCTCACACTGAACCGCATCGGGTCAATTCGAAGCTCTTCACTGTCTGAAAGGAAGAAGCGTCGTGTCATACCGTCATGTCTGGCCAATCATCACGCAGGAAACCACGGAGGCAGTGCTTCGGCAACTGACACCCGAGGGGATTTCCTACTACAAGCGTCAGGGGGTGTTCGCGGAGTTTGAAGAGACGTTTGCTGCAATGGTACATCGCACGCAAGCACTGCTCTTCAACTCCGGTACAGCCGCTCTGCATGCAGCGATGGTCGCGCTCGGATTCGGTCCGGGTGACGAGGTCATCGTGCCGAGCTACACCTTCCCGGCAACTGTCACTCCGATCTTTCAGACGGGTGCGGTGCCAGTACTCGTCGATGTGGACAGTCAGGATGGCAACATCGATCCGAAGGCGATCGAAGCAGCCATCACCGATCGCACAGTGGCCGTCATCGTGACGCACCTTTGGGGTGTGCCATGTGACATGGTGTCGATTACAGAACTATGTGATCGACACGGACTGAAGCTCATCGAAGACTGTTCGCACGCCCACGGTGCCATCGCTGCCGGCCAGCCGGTCGGAAGTTTTGGTGATGTGGCCGCGTGGAGTCTTCAGGGGCAGAAGTTGGTGACTGGTGGTGAGGGCGGAATCGTTGCCTACGATGACCCCGAATACCACTACCGTTCCCTTCTCTTCGGGCACTATAACAAGCGGTGCAAAGAAGAGATTCCAGACAGCCATCCGCTCAAGCGCTTCGCTGTGACGGGTATGGGTTTGAAGCTTCGAGCCCACCCGATGGCAATCGCTATGGCGAACGAGCAGCTGAGTCACCTGAACGAGTGGCACGACGTGATGAACCAGAATGCAGGCATACTAACTCGCCATCTCAAAGGTATCGACGGGATTCGTTTGCCGAATCCTCGTCAAGCCGACGAGCCGAGTTGGTACGCTTTTGCATTTCAGGTAGTCCGACCGCTCACGATCACCCTGGCTGAATTCTGCCAGGAGCTGAACAAAGCTGGGATCGTGGATGCCGACATGCCTGGTTCCACCAAGCCGCTCAACCTGGAGCCGCTCTTTCAAACTCCTGGCGTTCTCTTTCCGCAATACGCGGGTATGAGAGAATATCAGGAGGGAGATTTTCCGGTGGCTGAGGGTGTTTATCAGAACACAATCAAGCTACCGATCGCTGCACGTGACAACAGAGCATATCGGACAGAACTTGACCGATACGCTGAGACCATCGAGCGTGTGCTCGACACCTACACACAGTAAGGATGGACCAATGAACTGTTCGCAACATCCACAGTGTGAACAAGGAATCAGTGTTGGCGCGGTCATCGTACGCGATGACAAGGTGCTGCTCCTGAAGCGGTCGGATCACGAGTCGATGCCTGGGCTCTGGGAGCTTCCCGGTGGTAAAGCCGAGTGTGACGAGCCGATCGACGAGACGGTGAGGCGTGAAGTCGAGGAAGAGACAGGGCTTTCTGTTACCAAGGCCGTCTTTCTCAGCTCATTCCGCTACACCATCGGGCGTAGTGGAACGGCAGTGCATGTGCTGCAGTTGAACTTCAGGGCACGCGTGACCACGCCGGATGTTATCCGGCTGAGTCCAGAGCACTGCCACTGGAAGTTCGTCGAGGCTGATGATCTGCGGGAGGTGCGTGTCAGCTCCGAAACCAAGCAGGTCGTGCACAGAGTGTTGCGTGTGCGCTAGACGTTCTCCCTATGACCTCGGTCGCGGTAGCCTATCAGGCAACCGCGACCGAGGTCGCACTAACATAAATTTATTGTATAATTGATTCATATGACTGAACTTGAAATTGAAACCACCTACCTCGCCCGCTCACTTCCTAGTGGGCTCCACGAAATCCCATTTAAAGAAATGACAGATATTTATCTTCCCGTAGATTCGAAGCACCCGAAATTACGCCTCCGTAAAAATGGCGATTCATATGTGATGACGAAAAAATCACTAGTTGACCCATCCGATGCGTCAACACAAATCGAAGAGACAATTCGACTCAGTGAAGACGAATATAACGCTTTAAACTCGCTTGACGGTAAGCGGGTTTCGAAACGACGCTACAAGTTGGGCGTGGCTGGAAAGACAGCAGAAATTGACGTGTTTCAAGATGATCTTGCTGGGCTGGCACTGATTGACATTGAATTTGATTCTATCGAAGAGCGGGACGCTTTTAGTGCACCCGATTATTGCGGGCCAGATGTCACGCAAGAAGATTTTATCGCTGGAGGTATGCTTGCTGGGAAGTCATATTCCGATATTGAAGCCGATCTTGCTCGGTATTCCTACGCGAAGCTTTCTATATAATACATGCCCCATCTAATGGGGTATGTATTTACTCTTGAAACAACTACGACGACCGAGATTTCTTCTTGGAGGTCTTCAGTGCACTGACGACACGTTCGTATTTTTGACGACCGTAAAGTGCCATCGCGAGAAGTAGTCCAATGATTAGTAACGTGACGAGGTCCCACGCACTTCCGCCCTGTACGAGCGAATAGATGACATCTGCTGTAATGATCGCTGAAATGATGTAGAGAAATGTATCGAGTGTCTTTGAGTTTTTTCGCGATGCCTTAAGATACGCAAGATATTCCTGTTTGTCTTTTTCGCGTGGCATTTCTTCGTTTTGGTACAGCGTTTCGAACTCGCGAATCTTATCTACCGAGAGTGCCTTGGTTGCTGTTCGAACCTGTTCGAACCGTCCGCCCATAAACACGGCGATTCCGACTCCGAACAAGACACCAGCTATGATGGCTCCAGCAATTGTCGCCAGCGTGAGTCCCTCGTTGACGATAGCGAGAAACACTAACATGAATACCGCAAACATTGCGCCATTAGCCGCCCCGAATATAATCTTGGATCGATCTTTCATGGTGATTACTCCTATCTTACTCTCTTTATTTTATGCTATTTCGATCCGTTTTTGCAACGTATACAAACAGGTGTAGGCCCTTCATCTCCTCATCAGGAGCGTCGGTCATACTGACGCTATCTGGGGTTATATAGTAATATATGACATCAGGTGCACCTTTACCCCGATGCGAGTGAGGAATCATGAGTACCATCACACTCCCTAACCGAGACGAGCTGGAGGCGACATTGCTCTGTGAAGAGTTCGGCTCCGAGCATATTAAGGAGCAGTTATTGGATCAACTCGCTGAGGCGGCAGTTACGACTGTTACACTGGCGATCACGGTACACAGTGTCATTAGTCAATTCCGCCTTCCGGTCAAGTCTGGCGGAGTGATTCGGCCATCGGCGGTTCATCTGAAGAGTATGGCGTCATCTGTCGTGTTGTCGGTATGTCGGCACGAGCCTATTTTTATGGCGCTCGCCCTCAAGGAGCTCGACGAGCTGCAGTGGGATCAACGTACGGTACGTGTTCGCGCACGTGAACTGACGGCAAAGAAGAGAGGCTAACGTTAATGCGACGTGCACCAATGGTGAACGAGTCAACGGTCATTGAAGAGCCGACCGTTTCGGTTCCTGAGGCCGAAGTGCTGATGGAGTCGATCGATGAAACCGGGATCATGCGTGAGTTCGTTGAAGAAGAAGCGGACGTGGTTCGGGCTATTGCCGCTCGCACCTTGACAGGTGCCGAGCTGGTTGGTGCGCTTCTTGAACCAACGCGTCGGCTGATGAACCGAGATGGCGAACCATGTTCGACGACGGTACTACGGTCGGTTATGCTGTCGATCATCGCGGTTGTTGCGTGGGATACGCCGGGCGTGATTCGGGCAGCGATCGATGACATGAAGAGTATTCGCCCGCACTCGCGAGGGTAAGGCGCATATGCGGGAGTGGGCTCGAGCCGATTTGGCTCGCCCATTCCCGCACATCATTTCACTGAATACATTGAGATGAGCAAATTGCTCACTCTATCCTGGTAACCAACACGCGGTTATCAGTTTTTTTATTTTACGCGATAGTAGATAGCTCTTTTTGCAAAAAGGACGATCAGAATGGTTGAAATATATCGACGATATACCTATAGTAAAAAGGAATGGATGAAACTGCGTTATTTACGTCACTTTTTCAGAAAAATTTGCCGCTCTTCACTGCCCTTGGTGACGAGGCTCGGCAACAGCTTCTTATACTCATGATGGATGGTCGACAACGGTCGGTGCGCGAACTTGCCGAGGCGACCGATCTGTCCCGACCGACTGTTTCGCATCATCTGAAAATTTTAAAAAACGCAGATTTAATCACTGAACAGACTGAAGGAAGAAAAACGTATTACCAGCCGCAGGTTGGAAGACACTACACGTATCTAAAGCAACTGATCGATGCAATAGAAACACATATTGTAACAAAAAAGGAGATATCGTAACATGGGAAAATTCTTAGACGTCATCGGAGCGTTCGCCTTTAAAAAACCGTGGCTAATCATCGCATCATGGCTGGTCGTACTCGGACTCCTTGGCGGTCTTGCCGCCTATAATTACGAGCCAACATCGAACGCCATTTCGATTCCTGGAACTGAGGCGCAAAAAGCGATCGATCGTGCGGGTGAAATCTTCCCTGATAGTGGTGGTGGATCTGGGCGTATCGTTTTTAAAAGTCAGGACGGTCCGCTTCAAGATGATAAAACTGCTATCAATACACTCCTCGAAGAGGTTAAGGGTGTAGATGGTGTGGCGACCGTCGCGACACCGTTTATGGATGAGTCACTCATCTCCGCTTCTGGTGATATCGGAATCGCTCAAGTTCAACTGACACAGCGACAGGGATCGGTTGACCCCGTCACGATCGAGCGTGTGACGCAACTGGTGGATGATGCCCGTTCTGACGATTTAACCGTGGAAATCGGCGGTGATCTAATTAATAATGCGCCTGAAGAAATCTTAGGTATTGGCGAAGTCGGCGGTGTGCTTATTGCGGTCATGGTGCTTATCATCACGCTTGGATCACTGGTGGCTGCAGGTATGCCAGTATTGAGTGCCCTTCTTGGTGTTGGTGTTAGTGTGGCGGGCCTATTCTCACTGAGCGCCGTGCTCGATATTAATTCTACGACGCCTGTGCTTGCCGTAATGCTTGGTCTCGCTGTCGGGATCGATTACACATTGTTTATCGTCAGTAAGTATCGCGCTCTGGTGCGCGATGGAATGGTGCATGGAGATGCAGCCCGTCGAGCGATCGGTACGGCGGGAAATGCTGTGGTATTCGCGGCACTCACGGTTATTATCGCGCTGGCTGCGCTTTCAGTCGTTAACATTCCCTTCATGACTATGATGGGGCTCACTGGTGCTGCCAGTATCGCGGTGGCAGCACTCGTATCAATCACACTAACCCCTGCCCTACTTGGGTTGTTCAAGGCCCAAGTGTTTGCTCGTCGTGAGCGAAATACTGGACAAGCACCTGCCGGGTCGACCATCTGGCACCGATGGATTATGACGGTAACGAAATGGCCTCTAGTTACCATCGGGATCGTCGTCCTTGTTATTGGTGCAATCGCACTTCCGGCGAAAGATTTGCAGCTTGGTCTGCCGACCGATCAATACGCAGCAAGTGATACAACGCAGAAAAAAGCCTATGACCTGCTGAGCGAAGGATTTGGCGAAGGCTATAACGGATCACTACTCGTTGTCGTCGAGGGGCTTCCACAAGTATCCGAGGCTGACCGTGAAGCGGTGCGTACTCCTGCGCTTGAGGAGTTTAAGCAGCAATCCGCAAAGGCAGAAGCGGCCCAACGTGCTCAATTCCAGCAAATGGCAATGAGTGCCACCACCCCAGCGCAACAACTCGCTCTGCAGCAACAGATTGCTCGTGCTCAAACGGAGGGAGAGACACAAAAACAAGCAGCACTTCAACAGATCGATAAAACCGTTGAGCAATACGCTAAGTTCGTACAGTTAAACTCTGTGGCCGACACGTTGAAGGATACTGACAATGTTGCATCTGTGCTGCCGGCCTCGGTTACATCCGACGGCACAAAAGGATTGCTACAAGTTATTCCAGAATCTGCTCCATCGTCTCAGGCGACGAGCAATCTTATCGCGAAGCTTCGTACGCTTGACGCAACGAGTAATGATCAACCCGATACGACGCTAGCCGTGACGGGTTCGACAGCACTTCAAGACGACATTAATGACAAGCTTTCTGCAGCATTGCCGCTGTATCTTGCGGTCGTGGTTGGCTTGTCGCTGGTGCTACTGGTCATTGCCTTCCGCTCGCTCCTCGTGCCGCTCAAAGCAACACTTGGCTTTCTACTTTCAGTTCTTGCAATGTTTGGTGCACTTGTGGCTGTCTTCCAATGGGGATGGTTTGGAATTGCCGAGGCACCTGGGCCGATCGTCAGTTTTATTCCAATTATTGCGATCGGTATCTTGTTCGGACTCGCGATGGACTATCAATTCTTCCTTGTATCGGGCATGCACGAGTCGTATACGAAATCGCGTGATGCGAAACGGGCGGTTATCGATGGCTTTACGGCTGGTAGTAAGGTTGTAACCGCTGCCGCGATAATTATGGTCAGCGTGTTTGCTGGATTTATTTTCAACCACGACGCAACAATTCAAGCGATAGGCTTTGGACTGGCGATCGGCGTATGTATCGATGCATTCATCGTGCGCATGACACTTGTTCCTGCTGTAATGACACTGCTTGGCGCGCGTGCCTGGTGGATACCGAAATGGCTTGATCGAGTTCTTCCGCACGTCTCGATCGAAGGCGAAGCCGAGACTAAGCGCGAATAAGTCTTGAGCTGAGCCGATCGTCTATATATAGAAATGACCCCCGATCGTTACGATCGGGGGTATCACCTCCGTTTCATGGATGGTAGCACTTGGGGCTACGTGTGTGTCAGCGTCGCCGCTTGGCGGAGTGCTGATAGAGCCACGCGTACGCCGGAAGGCTGGCGACGAGCATGGCCAACGCGATAAGCCAGTCGAGTCTCAGGATGCCGGCGAGACCAGCCACGGCGAAGCCTGTCACGGTTGCTCCCACCAGGCGACTGGCTTGGGTGATTGGACGTGCCTGTCCCCGATTGATCATCATTACCGTGCAGATTCCTGCGGCAAAGCCAAGGAATCCACAGACGGCGGTGAAGGCCTGAATGTTCGGCGAAACCAGTGCCGCTACCATGATAACGAGGCTCAGCACTGCCAGGGCCGAACTCATCACGATGGACTGGGCTCGCTTGTCGCTCAGATCGACCGGGCGTCGACTTCCTGTGCTCATGTACACCACTTCCTTTCGAACAGAGGTAGCTGTACTATATAATACAATTATTAATTTGTCTATTATCGCGAACAGAAACTATGAAAATAGCCCCGACTATATCGGGGCTATCACCTCCTTCGCTCGAATGAATGTTCTCAGCGGCGTCTGCTTCGAAGCTTATCGCCAGCGAGCACCCAGATCAGAATCGTGGGAATTGCCGCAACCAGCAGGATCGGCTGGATGATACCAGCGGACTGATCGAGCTGAGCGTTGTATGACGTCAGTACGTAGCTTCCTGCCAGGAGCGCCAAGTTCAGGACGCATAGAATCCATGCGGTACCGTACGCTCGACTGGTGTACAGCTTTATTGGCGCGTAGAAGATCATCACGCTGATGAGACCGATAGCATACGGTACTGCAGAGATGTTTCCGCGTGCCATTAGTGCAATCAGCCATCCGACACCGATGACCAGACAGATGGTAGCGACGATGTCGACGACCAATCCAACGATTCGAAAATTCATGAGCTCACTCCACTCAGTAGTGTGCTTGGATGTGACAATTTATTATAACATAAAAACTTATAAAAGTAAATAATCTCTCTATATATTAGGAGTTCGTTGTGAATGAAAAATCGAGGTACTACTTGTGAGATTATATAGTGCAACTACCCTGCCCGACCGTGTGGTCGAGCAAGATAGTTGCATCAGACTACACGGGCGAGACAGGGACTCGACCACAGTCCAGTACGACAATTTTCGCCTCTCCGCCACGTTCGGGGTCTTCTTGTGTATCTGCGCGCCAGTTGGCGCCGCGGCACAGGGCAAGAACGGGCTGGTAGATACGCAGGTCGTTGTACTCATCGGGGAGTGAAACTCGGATTGTTCGCGGGCGCTTTGTTGAGCAGTAATGTATCGCGATCTGCTCCTCGAGCCACTTCTGAAAACCGTTCTTGCGCTGACGCAACTCCGTGTCATCGTGACCGGTAACATATTCGGACGCGTCGATGAACATGTCAGTCCTCCGTCGATTGGGTGCGATCTATATCTACTATACCATATTAATTGATTATATCAACAAATTATGGTATGATAATTTCGTCACATTTCCCATTGAAAAGGTGAAGCAAATGATGTGGTTTCTGATGATTGCCGCTGGAACGAGTATGCTACTGCTCTGCGTCGCACTACTGTGGCCGCAGACGGCTCGCGAACTGAACGGCGTCTGGGCACTGTTGTTCTCGAAGGTCTTCGGTGTTAAGACGCTGACGAATTTCGAGGCAAAGCGCGACCAGCTTGAGATATGGGCTGGTCGCGTCGTTGCGCTGCGACGGTATCGGATGATGTATCTGATGCCGCCGGAAACGGCAACTTACGACCAGATGCTTCGCGCGACAGTCGAGCGGAGCCGGATGATCGAGCGCGAACGATCGAGCGATCGAAATGACATCGTGGAACGCCTGCGTTCCGCTGTCGCGGCAGAAGCTTCGTCCTGACGTGACTTTGCGGTGGCGAGCTGACAAAACTCAGCTCGCCACCGCAATCAGCCCTTAGTAATATAATTGACATATTAGGTATTAAGATATATAATATTTTAATTCGACACGGTTGTGTCGATTCAAATGACAAGTCACAAGGAGATGGTGAAAGATGGCTTCCAAGGACGGCGAGGAGATCATCCGCCGACAGCACGAGGCGCTCAAGGCGCGCCAGGAGTCCGCACGCCACAGCAACCAGAACCGCCACGACGAGGCGGAGAAGGCCTGGGGCAAGGCCACCGAGCTCGACCCGCGCGGGTCGCGGAGCACCAAGGAGCACCAGCAGGACATCAAGGACACCAAGAAGCAGACCGGCATCCTCAAGGGCTGGCGCAAGTGATCCTCTGATCCCCAGCTAGGTAGCCTCGGGTATTCCGAGGCTACCTAGCACCACCTGACTTGTTTCAAAATAAAGGCGCGAAGCTGCAACGCTCGCGCCTAATTTAATTTTAGACTATATAATGTTCAAGCTGCCGACATACAACAGTCTTGACTAAAATATGTTATAATATGCTTCGAACACACTGCACGTGTTCTCCCACCTTCCGTGACTAGGAGATGCTATGATCGCTACGATTGTCTCGATCGCAATTCTGGGTGGTGTCATCACGGGTGTCTTGCTTGGATGTGCTCAGCCATCGTTTTTGCGTCCGATCATGAACGCGTACCGTGCGCGCATCACACTTCATCAGCTGAAGATTCACAGCGAGCTTCAGCTCATGGAGCAGAATGACACAATCCGCAGTAAGATTGCCGACAAGATTCGCGAACGTCCGGCGCACTATCACGGGTTCAGCTACAGCTTCAGCGATCCGTACGAAAGTGTCGAGGAGAAGGAGCGTGAGCACCGGCGATACAATCGCGAAAAAGACATCGACGACATCATGAAGCGCATGGCGCGCATCGTTGCGCCGAGTGATTCTTTGTGAAGGTGGTGTGTGGGAAGTGGTTTAAGCTACTTCCCCACTCTTCCTAGTGGTTGACACCTGAAATGATGTGATATAATTGAACAGCTGTTGGGATGTGGCCAAGCGGTAAGGCACCAGGTTTTGGTCCTGGCATTCGGGGGTTCGAATCCCTCCATCCCAGCCACGAAATTATGAGAAAGACTACAGATTGAACTGTAGTCTTTTTTGCAATAAAAAAGTTCGAATCCCTTCTCTTTATTTACTACAATGATGTACTCGATGGGGGTAGTGGAAACGACACGTTAGAAGGTGATAGTGGTGATGATACATACATATTCGGCAAGAGATACAGTCATGACGCTATACGCGACTTTGCATATGCAAGTGGTACGGTAAGCTAAGATGCTTCTATGAAATTAAGAGTAGGGCAGACCGATGGAGATATATTTTCGCCATTCTTTATTAAGAATGTTTTTATTATTTTAAGTTATGCTTTATAAACTTCATCATTGTATAAATTTAGGGAGTTGTCATTTGTCAAAATATAATAATAAAGTTATAGTGTGACCAAATGACTGAAATAAATTTTGGCGAGAGAAAAGTGCACGCTTTTGACCTCGATGGTACTCTAGCGCCTGGATCACTGGTTGAGCGCGCCTTTTCAAATCTACTGGAGCGGGGTGATCTAAATCTATCAGATGATGAGATTGATGGGATTTTGAGTTTCAGAGATGTCGACGAAAGTGAATATATCCGTCAGGCTGTACGCGGATTTAGCGACGGAATTAGAGGTCTACAAGTAAAGTACCTACGTCGGATTGCCCGCATGATCGCACAAGAGGACGTCACTAATATTTACCCAGAGATGCAAAACATCCTTGATACGATCAAAGAGGATGGTGAAGACATAGTAATCATCTCTGGTTCGCCACGCATGTTCGTAGAGGCGTTTGGCCATGAAATAGGTGCCCAAGTGAGTGACGGCACCCATCACTTCTCAGCTCGTGGGGCTATTCATGAAACACGGCCACGCCGTAAAGCCATCTGGGAGAAGGATAAGCACCTTATTTCTATTTGCCGTTCCATTGGCGGTCAAGCCGTCTCTGCATATGGCAATGCTATGAATGACTTTTCGATGCTAGCAAGAGTTCCACGCCCAACCGCTGTTAACCCGCTACCTAATTTAAGAGAAGCTGCCCTTGAGCGAGACTGGCCTATTATTGATTGTGACCTCGCGGTGCTGTATATTCCTCGCGGTACCAATTAACCAAACGACGAATACCATCTTCCAATGATACGGCTGGAGTGTATCCAAATGCACTATGCGCCTTATCGATATTTGCGCATGTGAAGCTCACATCTCCCAGAAACTTACCTTGTTGATTAATTGTAGCTTCTTCTCCGCAGACACTTTCAATAGTTGCAATGAAATCGTTCAAGCTTACAGGGCTGTTATTCCCTAGATTAAAGACTAGAAAACCAGGAAGATTGGTTTTAGTTGCGACTAGAATACCACGAGCCACGTCGCTTACGTGGGTGTAGTCACGTTTTGTATCTCCCGTACCGAATTTCGTTAAAGGTTTCTTGTTAAGTACAGCATCTGTAAAAATAAAAGGTGCCATATCTGGGCGTCCTCGTTCGCCATATACCGTGAAGAATCGAAGTGCAGTAATATCCATCTCATAGAGCTGAGCAAAGGTTCTTCCGAATACCTCACAGGATGCTTTTGAGGCTGCATAGGGGCTGACAGGATTAAGAATATCCTCTTCACTAAAAGCCACATCTCCCCGACTTCCATATACCGAGCTTGAGGATGCAAACATAACCCTTCGGATGTTATTGCGACGAGCAAACTCAAGAACGCTAACCGTACCTTGTGCGTTGATGCGAACATACTCAGCTGGGTTCTCAAGGGAAAGGCGCACGCCAGGACGTGCAGCTAAATGGATAATGATTTCTGGCTTATATGGTTCAATTGCAGCTTCGAGGGTATCGCTATCGAGAATGTCACCTTGGACAAAACGAAACCCATCATATTTTGATAGGAGGTGAGTATTAGATTTTATAATTCGAATATCATAGTAAGGGTCATAGTTATCGATTCCAACGACACTATTACCATCCTCCAGGAGTGCTTCGCATAAATGTGAGCCGATAAAACCCGACACGCCAGTTACTAATATGTGCATACTATATTCATTTCTTGAAACTTTTTGATAATAATAGTATACAGTAGATATACACACAATTATTCAAAGAATTCTGCTGAAGGAGGGTGCGTGAGAGGGATAGTTCTAGAAGGTATATCCGCATCAGGTAAGAGCACAATTTTGAATTTAATTTTGAAAAGAATACTTGAAGAGCGTCCAGCCTCAACAAAACTTTTTATCAGCGAGCACTACACTCAGCGCATGCTAGAACATGAACTCGAGGCGCATAGCCTCAACTCGAAACAAGTTAAACTACATGCTGAGAGGATAATTCGCAATCTAAATGTTTATCAATCCATGCTTGGTAGATCTAAATTTGCCAAACGGCCATCGGGTGCAGATACTTTTGTTACCATAGAACGGTTTCTTTTTACGTTTTTAGCAACACAATCAAACAGAGTGGGTGATTACTCTACGACCGATATTGAACATCAACTAGGTAAGCTTAGTAAGATGAATATACGACAATACCTCCTTGTTCTTTCGAAAGATAGACTTGAAGAGCATGTTAATAGAACGCTCACACATAGAAATGAACAATGGGCGGACTATGTAGATAAGAAAGGTGGGGTAGGTGGCATTGTAAAGGAAAGTATGGAGTGGCAGGAGAATTTTCTTAAATTAGCAGATAAATACAAGCATTCGATAAAGACCGAAATCATCCCAATTAAAGACTGGGAGTACGGAATAATTGCAGATACTATTTTCAACAACGAATACAGGGGCTAAAATGGCGACTACAAAATCTACGATCTTAGGTATAACAGCATTCAACCACGACTCATCGGCAAGTATTATCCAAAACGGTAAGCTAATCGCTTTTAAGGAGCGAGGTTTATGCCCGTCTCTTCATATACCTCGCGTACAGCGGTTTCCTTTAGTGTCTCTCCTGGCTCGGGCTTTCCGCCAGGTAATTGCCACTTCTCACCATCTTTTGAGACAATAGCGATGCACTCATCCTGAGTCGATACCCAAACATAAACCTGTCGAACGGGTAGTTCTGAATCGATAGGTTCAATTTTGTCAGCGCTTTTCCACGACCTCTCAATTTCATTCATTTCGTTTTTCCTATGTTTATGGTTTATATTGCGTGCCAAGATGCTCAGTGAGTGTTGCTAACTCTTCCGCGTGTGTAAGCTCATTTGGAATAAAAAACGACGGTGTTTTATCGTAAATACTTTTGAAACTATTTATTGCGTCTGCCCCGTCGTCGGCCATATGAAATGCGTTACGCTGTGTCAACGTAATTGTAAGCTGATCCTGGTCGGGGTGACGATTTGACTTCCATAACTCAAAAGCATCATCATCGACAATGTCTGCTCTTTTTATATATTTTTTTCTTAAGTTCGGTAAACCGTCATGACCTCTTTTTAGATTAGCTAGAGTGCGTTGTGTTGATAATTCTTGATCATCGTTACAAAAGACACTTGGCATTCAAGAGGGCGCATCCGCTCAAAGGCTTTGGATGCAGGGTGTTATCGACGGTAAAGATTCCATAGACAAAGAGGTGTTATTCGCTGACCTGTTGGAGTATTGTAAGCTAGATACACTGGCAATGGTCGAGATTTTTAATGTATTGAGGAAGTTATGTGTCAAAGCGAAATGAAGATCTAAAAACAATTTTCAGCTACTAGAGCCCTTATAAGTACAGCAGCACTATTCACTAATAGTGCTGCAACAGTTTGACACCTAGAAAGCTCCAATGTTTGGGATCTTTTACTTGGCCACTAAAATGTCAACTTTTTCTATCTTGGGTGGCTCAGAAAGTAGTTCATCAGCATGCTCCATTAGTGCAGCGGCAATTTTGCCATTTAAATGAGCGTCCCGGCCAGCTTCATCTTCAAAGGTGTCGAAAATACCAAACGTCGTTTCGTTCATTTGCCATGCATACCACGTAATAGTTTGCTGTTCCTCTTGAGCCATTTCGATAGCACCTTTTAGCATATCAGCCAATGCCTCCGCTTTGTCTGGCTTGGCTTGTAATGTGGCGAGTAATCCAACTTTTACCATAATATTCCCCTCCTTTACCGTTAGCATAAGTATAAGTATAGTCCTTTTTGCCGCGTGTGTGAATAAAAATTCTCACAATCAATAATCCATAGCTCTTTATACTTGATATAGCCAAACCGTTACAACTATATTAATGTTGCCAATCATTTGTCAGCCAAAACCTTACGCAGCGCCTCTGAGAAAAGTTACACTTTCACGTATAATGCTGCACCAATAAAATTGTCCGACCATTTGATCGGACTTTTTATTTACACAGCCATACTTACTAGCTATCTAGCGGCGACCTGGCTTCTCGAATCAGAGTTCTCCCTACGTCATCAGCTAGTACTACCGCGAATTTATCCGGATTCGAGACTAATTCATCCTCGAGCTCGTCGATATCAAAACAGGCCGCTGGCAGTATCGGCTTTATCGCTAATAGTTGCTATTGTTGCATTATATGTATCGTACAAAACGAGCGTACCGCCGAGTACGATGGGATGAAAATAATGAACATTTATCTGGATATTGATGGTGTACTATTGGCCAACGACAAAGAAGCTGCGCATCACGCAGATAAGTTTTTGCAGGCTGTTTTGGAGAAGTGCCCCGACTCAACCTACTGGCTGACAACGCATAACTGGAGGGGTGAAAATAGGGCAAAAGAAGTGCTTGCTCCACATCTTAATCCCGAAACAGTAGAGTTGCTAGACAAGATTAAACCCTCAGAGTGGAATGATCTAAAGACTGACGCAATAGATTTCGAGCAAGACTTTCTGTGGTTTGATGATGATCTTTGGCCCAATGAGCTTAGTGTGCTTGAAAAACATGAAGCAGTCCAAAACTTTATCATGGTTGATCTTCATAAAGACCCCGATATGCTCGATAAGCTAACTCAAGTCATCCTCGGTAAATAGGTACGTACTTTGCTGCGTCTGTGAACCGCAGCATCTCCTCCGCGAGTGTTGATGACAGAATGCGCCTCATAATCTCGCAGCTATCATTTTGCGAGAGGATATTCAAGCTACCCTCCCACAAAACATCGTCAATTACTGCTATCTTGCGGTGGTGCTTTACGGTATAAAGCACCTTGATCCCCAGTTCCTGCATTGCCTGAATGCCGTCCGAAGCCTGTCCGATATACTCTCCATCATGTTCATCGGGGCATCGAGTGTTTACTGTGATCGCTACACCCCTTTGTCGCAGTCCTTCAAAAACCGGCAGCAACTCCTCAATGCGCTTTTTGTGATGAATGGGCTTTCGATATAGACTCTTTGCCTTGCGTACCGTAAGTCGTCTGTAAATGTTTTGTAGAACGTCCTATTGTCAAAAAGCCGTGAGCTGGCGAGTCCTTGCGTATCGATCGTACGTGAGAAGAATTACCTAAACATCACTATTCTCTTCGTCTTCATCGTCATCTTCTTTTTCGATGATATCTAAGCTATCTACCCCTATCAAAGTTCTATAATCGTTCTTGATGCCCAGCCAAGAAATTATTTCACAATAGAACGCACTAGCTTATAGTGTGTTCTATTATTTTTAGGCACCTAATTGTTAGCCTAAGCTTCTGACTTGCAAGTTGCTATTGGCTAAAATCTAAAAGACATTCCCATAAAATGACTCACCCTCCCCGCGCAGATATGCACGGGGAGGGCTTGAGACAGTCAGGTGCGGCAGCGCCACGAGTAGGCGTTGCTAGGGTCGAGCACCACCGCGTTTCCGAGACCGAAGTGGTTGCAGTACGCCTGTACGTTCACGCCCTTTCGAACGCCCCATGGCGGGACCCAGCAGCGCCAGCCGTAAGCGCCGGAGTACTCCAGCTTCGCGACGTACCCGGCACCATGGTTGATCTGGCACGCCTGATTCATGTTGACGCCCGTGTCGGCGGCATGAGCGGTTGATGCGGTGGCCACCACTCCTGCTGTCATGACAAGCGCCGCTAAGACGCTGGCCAATGCTCTTTTCATCGTGTGTCCTTTCGGATCGACAAAGCGTGCTTTTGTAGTTTACTGTTTTTGCCTAAAGTCTTCAAGTGTAAAACTGAGTAATTATTTTGAATCAGATTTAAATATAGTTATGATCAGAGCATAGACTAGAGCATGGTGTACGAGCGTCGCGGCGGTTACCCATATGAAAATATTCGAATCCATCAATAGCCAATGTATGAAAAGTACCAGTACGCTATATGAGCATGTGTATATGAGCAAAAAAGGGCGGGCACTGAAGCCAAGTTTGTAGAAAGTTGACTCGATGTGATTTATTGTTAGTACAATATGTAGTAGTAGGATGAGCGAAACAAGAAAGCCTAAAAAAACACCACTTATGATGTTGAAGTGAATTAGAGAAGGTATGAGTTGGAAGGCGAATATTAGCCCAATGATTACTGAGTAGAGTCGAATGCTGGTTGAAATGATTATGTATCGAGGCTTTCGGCTCTCGTACGCCGCTTTATTCATTTTTCGTATTTTTTCTAGCTCATCGAAAGACTTGGGCGTAGGATATATCTTTATACTCTCTTTATCCTTCTCGTTGTTTGGCAAGGGCGACTGTTGCATTTTTACAGTATATAGTATTACAGCTCTCATTCCACCTAAGCGTAAGATAAAAGACTCATCGTGCTGGATATTTATCCTATGCTAAACTGAGACATAGGAGTAGTAAAGAAAAACATAAACGTATAAGTACAGAACATGAGCAAGCGGGCAATCGAACAACAGGTGCGTAACTTTATTTCCCTCTTTGAAGGTGATCTTGCCGCTGCTCATGCAGCACTTGATAGTTACGAGCAAGGCAGCGATCTGTATGGCAAAAGGCAATCTCGCGAGTCATCCCAGCAAGAAGTTATAGTGTCGGTTGTTGATGTAGTAAAAACGTACAAACGAGGTAAGCAAACCGTGAATGCGCTTCGCGACGTTACTATTTCGATACGAAAAGGTGAATTCATCGCTATAACCGGTGCAAGTGGAAGCGGTAAAAGTACATTGCTGCAAATGATCGGCTGTCTCGATAGGCCAACAACGGGCAGTATTTTAATCGAGAATAACGAAACGACACGTCTCGGAGACGGTGCGCTCAGTGAGCTGCGACAAAGGACCTTGGGATTCATATTCCAATCGTTTTACTTGCAACCGTTTCTGAATCTGAGTGATAATGTTGCTGTCCCCGCGATGTTTACGAATGAAAAAAAGCAATCGATTGACGATAGAGCGAAGAATCTGTTGCAACAAGTGGGGCTCTCCGAACGCGCTGATCACTTTCCAAAAGAATTATCCGGCGGGCAAATCCAGCGTGCCGCTATTGCCCGTGCGTTGATGAACAACCCGCGCATTATTCTTGCAGACGAACCGACGGGCAATCTCGATTCTGTCAATAGCGCCGCCATTATCGAATTGTTTCGCGAGATTCAACAACGTTTTGACACTACAATAGTAATTGTTACGCACGATGCCGACATTGCGCGCCAAGCGGATCGTGTTATTCGTTTGAAAGATGGAGCAGTACAATGATTCGACTAGGATACGCAATGAAACTTGCTCGCACGAAACTTCGATCAAAGCGCGGTATGCTCATAGCGTCCGTCGCTGTCGCGAGCCTGCTGTATGCTGCTCTGATCGCAGGCGTTATTGCATTTACAGGTGCGGAAAAAAGTGCAAACGAATTTGTGAAGGAAGCGGGCAATGATCGCTATCTTGTAAAAGCAAGGCCGAATATTCCCTACGATAAGCTGAGTTTTTCTCTGACTCCTTCGCTAGACGAGATTCGTGAAATTACTGCGTACGAAAAACAGTATTATACAGAGTTGAAGGAGAGATATGCGGCTCTTGGACTTGAATATAGTGAAGAATCGGAAGTCCCGGCGCTTGAACCGTTTGCATTTGCAGATCCAGCGCTCCCCGAAGAGCAGCGGGTAAAAATCAATAACGCATCGCCGGTTATTCAGGAGATGCAAGACGAAAAATTTAAAACCTACACCGAAACTGCGACCAACACGTTCAACGATCTTAAGGAAGTGGGCGCACAATACGGTGCGGACGGCTATTATATTGTAGACCAGGCAACGTCGCTGCCGCCAATTCCCCAGCTACGATTAGTGCAGGATGATAAAGAAGATTTCAGTGCGTCTCAGCCAAAAACCGGCGGTGATCTCAGCAGCTATGGCTACTATACGAACGCGATATATAACGGTTTATATAATTTTACCGACCGCGCGAATCTTTCCCGCTATCTTCTCACGACAGATGCGTCAGAACTCAAGGGTATCCCGGTGGTTGTGTCTGCCCAAGAGGCTGCGACGCTATTTGGCGAGAAGTTGAGCATCGGTGAAGAACCGGAGGCTGCTAACGAGAAGCGGTCTTGGCTTAGGGACGTGCAATCAAAAATAAAAAACCAAACGTACCAAGCATGCTATCGCAACTCAGTGGAGCAGTCGTTGCTTGAAAAAGTGCAGCGAGATTACGCTGAAATTAAAAATAACGAAGGTAATGCTGAATATCAAAAACCAAATCTTATTTACGACTACCCCGAAGCCGTATGTGGCGCTATTCCAATTAAAGAAGATACCCGCACTGCCGCTGAAAAGCAGGCTGAGGCAGACTCGGAAGCGACGCAAAAGAAATTAGGCACTTACCGGGAACCAACGCACAAACTGCTGACGTTCCAGATTGTAGGAGTTAAACACGCGCAACCCACTCTCGACTACACCCAAGGCATCGAGCAGTATGTTCGAAGTTTGCTGACACCGAATGACCAATTTGCGTCGTCCAGCTTAGAAATTCCGATAGAAATGTACGAAGCACTTCCACATGAACTTAAGTTTGACACTATAAGCCAGCGGGAAAAATCTGGGACGGTGATACAACGAGCGCTTGCCAACGAAGATTTTACCGCGCGCGTACTAGAGTTTACTTCGGCTGAAAGCGCACGTGCATTCATGAATAATGAAACCTGTAGCGTTTCTGAAGAAACGAACTGCGATAAAAAGTATATCGGCAGTCCCTATGGTTCAAATTATTTAATTCTCGACGAGATTAGTCGTTTATTTAGCAGGATCGCGGCGATCGCTTTTCCGGCGGTGCTTGGGCTTGCGGCGCTTATTATTTGGTTCACGATCTCGCGCATTATGGCAGAAAACCGTAAAGAAACTGCGGTTTATCGGGCTATGGGCGCAAAGCGTCGCGATGTAATAGGCATATACGTTATTTATGTTCTACTTGTGTCGCTTCTAATTCTTGCGGTTTCATTCATGCTAGGTGCTGTGGCTGCATTTGGCGTCGATTACTTTTACGGTGCAACTCTCACTGATACCGCGATAACTTCTATGAGTATTGCTACGAACGATGCGCCGCGATTCAGTTTATTTAATCTCCCATCGCCACTTCTGCTTGTTGTTATGGGTTCAATATTCGCTGTGAGCTTAGCAGCAAGTTTCCACCCGCTTATTCGAAATACACTTCGCTCACCGATTCATGATATTCGTGACGAGTAAATTCACTACACGATAAACGGCTATGAGCGATCGCTGCGCAATATCTTTTTCATCGACTTTCCTTTTGCAAGTTCATCAATCAATTTATCGAGATAGCGAATTTCTTGCATGAGAGGTTCTTCGATTTCTTCTACGCGCACCCCGCAAATCATACCTGTAATTTGTTTTCGATGTGGATTTATATGTGGTGCATTTGTAAAAAATGTTTCAAAGTTGGTTTGGTTTTCAATTTCTTGCGTAAGCTGCTTTTGCGTGTAGCCAGTGAGCCAGCGAATAATCTCATCGACTTCATCTTTCGTCCGGTTTTTTCGTTCTGCCTTTGCGACATATAGTGGATACACATTTGCAAAACTCATAGTATAAATTCGATGCGTTGCCATTTGCAGTTATTTTACCATAACTACGATGTGCAACGTCCGGTTGAGACATTTTTATCGGATGACTGGACACGTTCAAGCGCTGGCATGAGTTGATCGGCTGTAAACGCATATCCAATGTTTTCCTGCGCAAGCGCGCGTGCAAAAACTACGCCAATTACCTCGCCGTTTTCGTTCACCGCTGGGCCGCCCGAATTTCCCTGAACAATATCCGCTTGAAGCACATGCACCATGCGCGTTACTGTTTCGTTATCGTAAATATTTGTGCCGCGAGCCTGAATTGTATCGAGTGCCACCGAACCAGAAATTGCCAGTGGTCCACCGCGCGGATATCCAACTACCGCACCCTTCGTGTTGTATGGAACAGGCTGTGTGTTAATGGGAAGTGGCTTGCCAGCCAAGTTATCAACAGCCAGAAGCGCCAGATCGAGGTTCGGGTCGAAATGAATCACGCGTGCCGGGCGTACGCCGTTTTCGTCGCGCACTAGCGTATCGGCTTTGCCTGAAACCACATGTGCGTTCGTAACAACGATGCCATTTTTCGCAACAAATCCCGAGCCAGACGAAAGTTCCGAGCAGCCGGTCGATTCAATTCGCACCGTCGACTTCCCTACTTTCTGCAGCAGTGCGCGTAGTTCTGCGTCGCTTGGCAGCTCGGACGTTTTAAGTGGTTGTGGTTCGCGCTCAAGAAAAACGCGCGGGAAATCGTTCGGATTAATTAACTTGCCTAGGTAGCTAGAGATCGTTGTTGATGGCGGAAACGTTTTATTAAGCGAACTGATGATCGTCGAGTGCTGCAACTGCCGATTTACTTCTGTAAACGGCGAACCGTTGAGCGTTGCGGCAAGCGCCCAGCTTACAAAAAGCGTAGCGATTACGCCGAACAGCGAACCAACAATACGATTCACTTGGTCGAGTTTTACTCGCGCAAATACCGCGTGAAGCGGCTGCGCCAAGCGAGCGCCAAGTTGACTTCCAATTGCAGAGAGCGTTGTAATCACAAGGAGCGACACAAGTAGCTTCGTGGTCGCTTCGTCGAAGTAATCGATGAATAACGGTATAAGCAAAAAGCTTGCGACCAGCCCGCCAAGAAAACCAAACAGCGACAAAAAACCGTGAATAAATCCGGAGCGCGCCCACATAAACGCCTCGATCACGATCACCGCGACAATAATAAGGTCAACCACATTTAGCATATATCTATTATACTCCCGAAGCTGTTTTTGTGGTGTAGGCGATGTGCAAACAAAAGCGATTTTGCTACCATGTCATTATGGTAAGCATGCGTTCGTATATAATATATCAAATTTCTATGTGCGCATGGCTTTTGTTTCTTGCTCTGGTGTATTTGTTTGCTATACAACGTACGGCTGGAACTAGTGGCTGGTTCGGCGCAAGTTCCGAGCCACTACTCGTAACGCAATTGTTAGCAATTCTTGGTGTTGCATCTTGCGCGGTACTTGCGTTATGGGTAATTATAAAACCACAGCGCACATATCAAATGTGGATTATGTGGCTTCTCACTGCCGGTAGTATGGCTATTACCCTGAGTAATCTTTAGATAGGCTGACAACGGTATATAATATATTTCCCAGTTTCCTGCACGTCGTTCAGCGAAAAGTCAACACTCAGTAGTGCCTCGAGCGTGTCACGAGGAATGGTGATGTGCTGTTTATGCGCAGGAACATATTTCGGGTGCGGCGTGCATAAAACAAACGATCCGTTCGGTGCAAGGAGCTGCCGAATAGTTTTAAGCGCACTGGGCTTGTCGTCTATAAACGCTAAAACCGCTTTCATAATCACAAGATCGAATGAATGAGGCTTGTCGCTAAATTGCTCGACCGTGCTAGCGAGAAACGTGAGCGATGTGTCTGTATATACGCTGCTTTTGCGCGCTATCTCGATCGCTTCATACGACGGGTCGATACCCGTAACGTTATAGCCTCGGTGAAAGAGTTCGCGGCATAATTGGCCTGTACCGCATCCAATGTCGAGCGCACGGTTTACGCCGCTGTTTTGATTATGTTTTAACAATTGAGTGATGGTTTGCGTATCGAGTGCGGCATAATCAACACCATTTCGATACAGCTCGTTCCATGCTATAGGTTTCATATTCTTAGTATAGCAAGCTACAATAGTGGTAATGGAGCAATTTACACAAAAATACGCGATCGTGCAACTTATAAAACCATTGCAGACAGAAGTGGAATTTTCCGCCACCGAATGGCCGCTTCACGTAACGGTAGCCGACGTTTTTTCGATAGAGTGTAGCGGCAACGAATTGTTGCGTCGGCTTGAATTAGTACTGCGCGATCAATCGCTATTCAGCACATGTATTAATGACGATGCGTGGTTCGGCGATGATGCATCGGTACATGTGATGCTACTCGAGAACATACCTCAGCTACAGGTACTTCACTCGAAATTGCTTATTGCTCTACGAGAGTGCGGCGTTCAATTTAATCACCCCGGATATACGGAAAATGGATTTCGACCTCATGTAACTATACGTAACCCCGGCGATTTGCAGTACGGCGAACGAGTGCGCTTCCATGAGCTGACGCTTATCGATATGTTTCCGGATAACGATCCATACAGACGACGCGCTGTAGGTTCGGTGTCTTTTGCGTCGTGATACACTAGCAGTATGGCTGCGCCAAACCCCGACGAGATTTATCCGAAAGTAAAAACGTATGAAGAAAAGCAGCGTGATGCGCACGAGCGCGATTTGCGGCGAATCGCGCGGCTTCCGAAGCATATGTATGCATGGAACATCACGGCACTCGGGGCTGTTGTTGTGCTATTCATTGCTATTGTTTCTATTGCGCCGCGACTTATGTCGTCATCATCGACAATCGATATGATTTCCGGCGTATCGTTTACATTTTTGCTAGTTATCGTATGGTTTTTTACAACGCGCGCGGTTGTGTCTCGAATGATGCAGCGTTTTTCAGTATTGGGATATAGCGGCGGTGGAATGATGGCTATTTTTTATCTTATGCTTATGGTTGCGTGTATCTATACAATAAGTGCTATTACGCACTATGAGTCGATCGTATTTTGGCTAACGACGCTGGCTTGTCATGTTTTGATAGTCACGCTCCTTACTCGCCTCGTGCTACGATAGCTTTATATGAATTCGCTAATTTTTGTAACTGGAAACGAGAAAAAATGCCGTGAAGCGCAGGCGGGGTTTCAGCTTCACGGCGTGTCACTTTCATTTCAAAAGATCACGTTAGACGAGATTCAACACCATACTCCGGCTGAAATCGCTAAACGAAAAGCACATGATGCGTTTTTACAATTGCAACGTCCATTAATCGTGAATGACACAGCGTGGAATATTCCGGCATTGAACGGATTTCCGGGCGCATACATGAAAGATATCGCCGATTGGTTTACGCCAGACGATTTTATTGCGCTGCTTGCCCGGCATAGCGATCGCAGAATTTGCGTGATTGAAACGGTTGTTTACAAGGATGACGTCATTGAACAAGTGTTTCAAAAAGAGTTTTGGGGTGAAGTTGCACAAACACCACGCGGCAGCGGATTATCGATCGAGCAGATCGCCGAGTTCGGCGGCAAAACGTTTGGTGAATACAATGACGCTGGCCAGCTAGCGTTCGATCCGGGCGAGTATATTTGGAATGACGTTGCGTTGTGGTATAAAACGCGCGTATAATTATTCGCATGGCTCAGCACGATTCACTTGGAATTATTACGCATACGAATGGCCGCAGGACGGATTATTTATTTCGTCTATCGGTAAAAGCGATCATTCGCGATGAAAATGGCAATGTATTGGCCGTAAAAGAAAATAACCGCGCGTACTGGGATTTACCTGGCGGCGGCGTTGATCATAACGAAACGATTCGCCAAGCGATTGCGCGCGAACTTAACGAAGAAGTGTCGCTTACTGGCGATTTTACGCACCGTGTTATTGACGTCCACGGCCCAACTTATCTTGCCGATCATGATTTTTGGCAGGCACTGATTATTTGTGAAGTAACGCCAAGCCAGTTCGCATTTTCAGCTGGTGTTGATGCGGACGACATTGCTTTTGTGAACCCTGCGGAATTTGAACTTTCGGATTATATCGCCGAGCAGCGTATTCATAAATACGCCGCGGTTCGTTAGCTTGCTAATTCTTCTCTCGCTTCTTGCTTGGGGGTGAAATATTTTCGGCTAAAATATTTATGAATTTCTACAAGGACAATTGGCGTCGCGAATGCGATTAATCCAGTAATGAACAGATCACCGATTGCCACTGGCGTCACGTAAAGCACATCTTGAAGCGGTCCGAAAAGCGCCATCATTTGCAAAATAACCGCTAAAGCGAGGCCGAAATAAAACTTGCCATTGAAAACGCGCAATCGTTTGAAGAGTGATTCATCATCGCTTCGTGCGTTGAAGGCGTTCGACCACTGCATGACAACTAGCGCCGAGAACGCGATTGTGCGACCATATTCATGTCCGTACACATTGCTGAAAATAACGTAGAGCGATAGCGCAAGCACCGCCATGCTGAGTGCAACGAGGACCATGCGCCATATAATTGTTCTACTAAGAATTGGTGCGTTTGCTTTCTTTGGTTTCTTTTTCATGTTCGATTCTTCGCCGGGTTCAAGCCCAAGAGGAATTACGAGCGCGCTATCGGTAACAAGGTTGATCCAGAGAATTTGTACGGGCACAAGTGGCACAGGCAGCCCTATGATGAGCGAACCAATCAGCGTAATGACTTGTCCCGCGCTGGTGGCAAGCAGGTAAAATAACATTCGCTGAACGTTGGCGTAAATGGTGCGACCTTCTTTCATGGCGTCGACGATACTTTTGAAATTATCGTCAAGCAGAATAATATCGCCCGCGTCTTTTGCGATTTGCGATCCACTTCCCATAGCGACGCCAACATGGGAATTCGCGAGCGCCGGTACATCGTTGACGCCGTCGCCAGTCATGGCGGTAATATTGTTCTTTTTAAGCAGCGCCAAAATACGGTATTTGTGTTCCGGAATGACGCGCGAAAACACGCGAATGTTACTTATGACTTTTTCAAGTTCTTCATCGCTCATAACATTCATGCGGCGACTATCGAACACCTGATCGCGATGCTTCACCATGCCAAGCTGTCGTCCAATATGATATGCCGTTTCGAAATGATCACCCGTAATCATGCGAACGGTAATACCGGCATCGAGCGCAGCGCGAATTGACTTCTTTGCTTCAGGACGGAGTACATCGGCAACAGCTATGAACCCGTCAAACGTCAACCGATGCTTTTTTGGAAGTGCTTTAAAACCGTCGATCGGTGTATCGAGTGTGGTATGCGCGAGCGCAATAACGCGGTAGCCGTTTCCGGTAAGCGAATGAAGTTTGGCCGTAGCTTTTTCGTGTTCGTTTTCCGTAATGTCGCACTTTGCAAGAACATGCTCAGGCGCACCTTTGACGTGCAGCATATAATGCGATCCGTGATGCCAAATATTACCACTCATTGCAAATTCTTGATCGAACGGCAAAGAAGCCATAGCTGGCTGCGTTGGAGGCGTCATGCGTTGCTCACTTATATAATTCGAAAACGCCGTATCGAGTGGATCATGAAATTTTTGTGATGCATGATTAATCGATTTATATAAGTACTCTGTAAAATTCGCGCGGTGAATCGGTTGCCATATTTCTTGCACGGTAAGTTGGTTTTTTGTTAGCGTACCGGTTTTGTCTGTGGCGATCGTTGTAATAACGCCAATCGTTTCGATTGATCGCATAGTGCGTACCAGTGCTTTTTTCGCTGCCATCCGGCGCATGCCAAGCACCAAAATGACAGAAATTGCGACCGGCAAGCTTTCAGGAACTGCACTTACGGAAAGCGCAATTACGAATTTCAAGCTTTCGGTAAATTCTATGCCGCGAAGCATGGAAAGCGTGAACGCAACAACCGCCACGGCCGCCACGACACCGATAATTTGCGTAATAAGTTTATCTATTTTTTGCTGTACCGGACTTGCCGATGTGTTATTTTGCGTCAATGCCGCAAGTTGTCCGAATTCAGATTCGTTACCCGTTGCTACGATAATCGCTTTCGCGTCACCCGCTACGACGAACGAGCCTTGAAACAACATATTGTCACGCTCGTACACTTCTTTTGCCCCGTGAAGCGCTGCCGTTTGCTTACTGACTGGGAGCGATTCGCCCGTTAGTTGCGCTTCATCGACACGTAAAGAGTGCGTTTCGAGAAGACGCGCATCGGCGGGAATTTTTTCACCCTCATGAAGCGCAATAATGTCACCGGGTACTAGTTCGGTCGAGTCGACTTCAATAAATTTTCCATCGCGTAACGTTTCAACCATATGTAAATCGTGCTGGCGCAGCGAGCGTAAAATTCGCTCTGTTGAAAACCGCTGCACATAATAAATCACGGCGCTAATTGCGATAATGACCGAAATAATCGATGCATCGAGATAATCACCGTGAAAAATACTGATACCAACCGCAATAAACAGAACCAACATAAAAACGTTGGCAAATGGTTCAATGAGTTTGCGCCAGAGCGGATCGCCTGTCACTTTAATTTCGTTGCGCCCGTAGCGCTGCAATCGCTCGGCAGCATCGCTTAGCGGAAGCCCATTTTCGTTCGTATCGAGTTCTTCCAGGGTTTGTTTTACGGATTTTGTGTAAAAATGCATTGCTTTCCATTATATCAAACCGGTCATGCTTTTCCAGGGGCGAATGTAGATAAAATTAAAAATCAGCCCCGAAAAGGTGCTGATTTTTTAAAGATAAGAAACGTTACCCGATGCTGACAAGCTGGAAACGTTTAGCTTTCAGCCCTGCTCCCCATTCGACAACGTCTTTCATTTGCTTGCCAATAAGTTTCTGACCGAGTGGGCTTTTTGCTGAAATTCGGCCATCGCTTGGGTTCGCTTCAATGCTGTCAACAATGGTGTATTGCACCATTCGGCCGCTGGTGTCGAGCAAATTTACTACCGATCCGATGGCAACTTTCAACGCATCGCGTTTGCGTGGCAGATGCTTTGCGTGTGCCAGCGTTTCTTTCTTGCTGGCAATTTCGTTCTCTAGATTATCTATGCGTGATAGTTGTTCAATGCGGGCGAATCGTTCATCTCGAGAATCGGTTTTATCCATGTCGCGAAGCCGTGAAAGCGCAGCAGCGTGATCGCTTTCAAGGTTGTTAATCTGCTTTTGCAGCTCTTTAAAGCCTTTGGTACTAAGATAAACCGATGTTTTTGTCGTCTCCATAATAAACCTCCGTTTCGATTTTGGATGTAGCAAAATTGCTACTGGCTAACAGTATGCAATTGGTCGCTGAAACGAATCTTAAAATAGCACAAAAAATATAAAATACAACAGCTAGGAGCGAAATGGCGTATTTACCATCGGTGAATTGGTTGGAAACATGACGCGAAATATCGTTGGACCGTCGGGACGGCTGCTCACGGTTAATTCGCCGTTATGAATTTCAACGAGGCGCTTTGCAAGCGAAAGCCCAAGCCCGTAGCCTTTCGTATGCGAGCTGCTGCTGCGTGACGCATCGGCGCGGTAAAAACGATCGAAAATATGCTCAAGCGCTTCAGGTGGAATTCCGTCACCTTCGTTCTCAACCTCGAAACCGGCCATTTGCCGCTGCTTCAACATTCGTACCACGACCGTACTTTCCCTCGGGCTGTATTTTAGCGCGTTGTCGGCTAAAATTGTGACGAGTTCCCCAACACTTGCGCGATTGGCATAAATTGGCGGCACCTTCGATGATTTCAGTGCAATGCGTTCATTTGTTCTGTTTAGGCGCTCGGTTGTTTTAGTGATTTCCTCGAGTAAATCTACCTTACGGCGTTCAATACGCGTATGATCGAGCCGCGACAACTGCAATAGCATGTGTGAAAGTTGCGTTAATTTTTCAACTTCTTCAAGATTACTTTCTAGCAATTCTTTCATTTCAATTTTCGATAATTTCGGATCATTCAGCGCTACTTCAAGCTCGGTGCGCATACTGGCGAGTGGTGTGCGAAGTTCGTGACTGGCATCGCTCGTGAATCGTGATTGCGCATCGTGCGCTTTTTCTATTGGATACAGCGTGCGTCGAGCAAGATAATAACTGCCTACCCCGCCGGCAAGCCAAATGCAAATATTTGTAATTGCAAGCGCGGTAACAAGGTTAACTTCAGCTGCCTGAATTTGGTCGCGACGCAGTTCTCGCAGTCGTTCGTCGATAATAATTCCCTCGCCGTTCGAGCGTTGCAAATACGTGATACGTGAGCCAACTTCACTTGACGCGATTGAATAAATTACCACGCTAAAAAGCAAACTGATTGCAATAATAATCGCCAAATACCACGCGGTGAGCTTTACAGTTGCTGATTCAAACATCTATATAGATAGTATACCAGTGCTAGGCCTGGAGTTTATAGCCGAATCCGCGGACGGTGTGAAGAAGCGGTGTGTCAAACGGTTGATCGATTTTTGCACGCAAATATTTTACATATACTTCAACGGTGTTCGGCAGAATATCGGCGTCGTAATCCCATACGTGCGAAATGATTAAATCTTTCGGAAGTGGTCGATTTTGGTTGCGCATTAAATATTCAAGCAGCGCGAATTCTTTGCTGGTAAGCTGAATCTCCGTATCGCCGCGTTTTACTTCGTACGTGGTTGTATTCAGCGTTAAATCTCCAGCGGTAAGCGTAGCTGGCTGCTGTTCTGCCGGACGGCGAAGCAGCGCTCGGACGCGGGCTAGCAATTCTGAAAGTGCAAACGGCTTTCCAAGGTAATCGTCGGCGCCGCTATCGAGCCCTTCGGTGCGATTTTCAACGCTTGTAAGAGCGGTCAGTAAAAGTACCGGCGTGTGGATCTTAGCATCGCGCATTGCCCTAACGATGGCGATTCCATCGTGTTCACCGGGAATCATGCGGTCGATAATAGCGATATCGTAGGGCTCGGTAGTTGCCATGGCGTGGCCTTCATCGCCATCATAGGCAACATCGACGGCATAGCTTTCTTGTTCAAGGGAACGTTTCAAAGCTCGGGCGATTTTGTGCTCATCTTCGATTAATAAAACTCTCATACCGCTACAATATTACTCATTAAAGCTTAGTGTCACCTGAAGTTCTACGCCGCCTGTTTTGCGTGACGCGTACTCCACTCTTCCATGCTTTGTAAAATGGGAAGGAGCTCTTTGCCTTTTTCGGTGAGCGTGTACTCGCACCGGCTTGCCCCGTGCGTTGTTACTTTTTCTATTACTCCAGCTAGTTCTAGTGAGTCAAGGCGCGCCGAAAGTGTTCGCGGGTTAATTCCTCCAACAAGATCTTGTAATTGGCAGAAACGCACTACTTCTTCGTTAACAAAAAATCGTAAAAGGCGCGGCGTCCACTTATCGCCAAGAATTTGAGTCGCTGCGTCGATACAGCCAATGTGCGCTTCATTTGTTGACATACTATTATTATATATTGTCAAGCGTAACGGTGCAAGTAAACACGAACGTTACGCCGACTCTTTTATAAGATCTCGCCTATTATTTGTGCGAATATGTTTCATGCTGAAATCCCAGTTGGCGTCGGTTTTTTTGTGCGGATTGAAAATGTATAACGGATCGAATATTTCTTTGGTGTGCCGGAATAATTGGTGCATTTCATGGCCAAATACCGCTGGAAGCCACGGACCGCGAATCATGCCGTCGTTGTGTTCGCCTGCGAGTGTGCCGTTGTACTCGAGTACAAGCGGGATTACTTCGCGCATAACGGGCTCAAGTTTGTCTTGCTCGGCGGTTCCTTCAATGTTCATTAGTGGAATGATATGGAAATTGCCATCGCCGAAATGCCCAGCAATCGTTGCGGGCAATTTATATTTGCGAATGATTTTGCGGAGTTTTGGCAAAAATTCAGGGAGATATTTTGGTTCTACGGTTAAATCGTCAATAAAGGGTGATGCGTATTTATTGTGCACGCGATTTTTCAAAAGCGCTAAGCTAGCGCGGCGAATCTGCCAAAAACTGCTGCTACTTTCTTCGTCGCCAGCAATTTGCGTACGCAATTTATACGGTGCTAATTTACAAACGAGTGTATCAATTTTTGCCAGTACTTCGCCTTTCGAATCACCTTCAAATTCGGCCATAAGCACCAAATTTGGCATGTGACCTTTGAGCTTCGCCACGGAACCGAGCAAACTCGCCTGCTGTTTTGCCCATTCTTTTTTGCCAAGCTGTTTCTTGAACGTATCGTAATGTTTAATGCCAAGTTCAAACGTAATATCGTCGAAGCCTTCAAATGTCGCGGGCTGCTGCTGCATGACCGTTTGAATAATCTCGCCCAATTTTTTCTGGTTTGGCAAGTACATAACAAGTAGGCCGGAATGTGGTTTTTTAGGCTGCAGTTGAAATGTAACGTCAGAAATAATGCCAAGTGTTCCCTGGCTGCCAACAAATAACCGTGTCATGTCGAACACGCCGGTGTGACGATCCCACACGCTCCACAAATTGTAGCCCATCGAATTTTTGTTAACGCGCGGCCGAGCGTTCTTGATGACATCGTAATTTTCTTCGATAAGATTATATACTTCGCGGTAACATTCGCCTTCGAAATCGTTTTGCGCAAGTTTTTGTTTTAGGGCGCGACCTTTTAATGGCTTTACGAGGTATTCGTTTCCATCGGCAAGTACAACGCGCAGTTCTTTCACCGATTCCTCGGCATTTCCAAAACGAAGCGATTGCTCACCACCAGAATTGTTGGCCGCAATTCCGCCAATTGTGCACCAATCACGACTTGCTGGTAAACAGCCAAGCATCAAATTCTGTTTGTTGAGGAGTGGCGTAATTTCGCGCATGAACGTTCCGGGAAGCGCGCGGATCTCATTATTTTTTATATGCTTGATGTGGCCGAAATGTTCCACCATATCAACGACGATCGAATTACCAATTGCACCGCCCGACATATCAGTGCCAGCGCTCCGTGGGGTGATCGAAAGCGTCGGATACGCTGCCTTATGTGCTGAAACGAACGAAACCAGCGTTTTCAAATCTTCAACATGCCGAGGGTGAAGAACCGCTTCTGGCACCATTTCAAAAATACTGGCGTCGTGGCAATAGCGATGTAACAGATGACCTTCAGTAAGAATATCACCGCGAAATAATGGTTTCAGTTCGTTCAAAAGCTTCTTCATTACCTGCTAGTATATCGACGTTTTTGCCTCTTGTCGAGAAAGTGATTGTGGTTTATTATGATGACATAATGGCAAAGCGTACAACAAAATCTACGAAGCGAACCAAACGAAACGATATCGAAGGCTTCGAGCCGGCACGCATGACTGTTGCGGTGGCGTCGCTTGCAGTTGTGAGCCTGGTGCTGTTCGGGCTTGTTGCTGTAACGTTTTAGTTAGCGGAAGTTAATAAATTGCAGCGGCACATCGATGTCGCTGTTTTTTAACAGCGTTATACATTTCTGTAATTCGTCTTTGCTTGAACTTGTAACGCGCACTTCATCGCCCTGAATTTGCGCCTTCACTTTTGGCGCTTCATCGCGAAGTTGTTTAGTAATTTTTTTCGACATATCTTGCGTAAGGCCACGCTTGAACGGAATTTCCCATGTCGTTTTGAGATTGCTTTCGACGGGCGTTTTTTCAAGATCGAGTACTTTTACGCTTTGCTCGCGCGCGGCAAGTTTTTTGCGGAACATATCAAGAACAGCGTCGCATTGCCATTGGTTGTCGCCGATAATTTTAATCCCTGTTTTATCGTTGAGCCACTCAAGGCTAGCACTCGTTCCTTTGAAGTCGTAACGGTTCGCAAGCTCTCGCTCGGCTGCGCCGAATACGTTGTTCATTTCGGCTTTGTCATAATCTGAAACGATATCGAATGAAAAACTTGGCATAAATCTATTATACTAAATACATGCGCAAACGTCTTCACGCTTTCGATAAAGAATATGTCAGTAAAATTCAGTCGTGGTCGCGCTCGCTCGAGCCGATTATGGAAGCGCTTTCTGTGGTTGGCCAGCCAGTGTTTACGTTTGGAATTGGCGTGGTGGTTGCGCTGTACGGGTTACTACTTGGAAGTGATGCAATTTGGCTTGCAGGGTTTGCGACTCTTACAACATTGGTTGTGGGCGTGCTGTTGAAATTAACGTTTCGCCGAAATCGCCCGCGCACGCTGTATGTGCAGCACATGCGCTTCGACACGTACAGCTTGCCAAGCGGCCACGCGGTTGGCGGCGTAGTGGCGTATGGGTTGCTGGCAACATTGTCGCTCGAGCTTGTTGACGGGCTGGCGGCGCTTTTTCTCGCACTTTTATTTATCGTGATTGCGCTAGGAATTGGGCTTTCGCGTGTATATTTGGGCGCGCATTATCCAAGTGATGTTCTGGCGGGTTGGGCACTTGGCGTCGTTGGTCTTAGCGTCGTGGTTTATATTTTAGGATGAGTGCAAAAAAAGAATTTGTTGTGGTGTATAATCCGCGCTCGGGTGGATCGTTTGGGCGCGCAGTGTTACAGGAATTGTTCTCACAGCATGCTATTTCTGTGAGTGACTGGGTTTCGGTGAAGCAAATCGATCAAGCGCTCCCAGCACACGCGGCGCGCGGCGCAACAATTATTGCTGTTGGCGGCGACGGTACGATGAGCCATGTGGCGCGCATTGTCTACGGCACAAACGCAGTACTTGCTCCCCTTCCGGGTGGAACGCTGAATCATTTCACAAAAGATTTGGGCGTTGCACAAACCATGAACGAGGCAATCGCGCAATTAGCACACGCCGAGCCTCGTGCGATCGACGTTGCGCTCGTGAATGGAAATATTTTCGTGAATAATTCAAGCATTGGACTGTACCCATCGTCGCTTCGGTTGCGCGGCAAACTTGAAAATCGTATCGGCAAATGGCCGGCGGCGTTTGTAGCATCGCTTCGCAGTTTGTGGCAGCTGCGCATTTACACTGTTCGCGTTGACAACGAAACGTTTCAGGCACCGTTTATTTTTGTGGGAAATAACGAATACGCGCTCGATTCGGTAGGAACAACCACGCGAACTGCGCTCGACGCTGGCGTGCTTTCGGTGTTTATAGCCAAAACGCCGTCGCGTCGCATGCTTGTTAAAATTGGGCTGTACGCATTGATTGGAAAGGCGCACCTGCTGAACGAATTCGACGTTTTCACGGTGCAAAAAATTACGATCGAGGTGAATCGGCCGCGTTTAAGTGTTTCATACGACGGCGAAGTGAAGCGAATCGTACCACCGCTTACCTATGAAATTAAGCCGAAAGCGCTTCGCGTGCTTGTTTAAGCATGCGTGCAAACCAGATAAGTTCTGTGTAAAGCGCGTCGACATCTTTTTCGTAACGTGCTGTAAAATCTGCCTTCATTTCGCCCGCTTCATTGAACATATCTTGTACATTTGGAAAGAAAACGTCCCAGCTCATAACGACGAGCCCCGTTTCACGGATGGCCGGAACAAGCGATTCTACCGCACGCGTTCCGCCCCAATGGCCGCTACTCGCACCGGCAAGCGCAAGTGGCTTGTGGTTGTAGTTTGCCAGTTCACTATCGAGCATTCGCTTTAGGCTACCGGGAAAGCTGTGGTTATATTCCGGCGTTACGATAAAAAACGCATCTGCCTTTTTGGTAATATCGCTGTAGCGTGGGTCTTTTCCTTCCGGATCGTTTCCGTCGCCGTGGAACGTAAAATCGTTCGGATCGACAAATATAATTTCAACGTTTTCTTGCTTTCGGCCGCGATCGGCAATGTAGCGAGCGGCGTGAATCGACTGGCGCTGCACGCGCGTAGTGCCGGCAAGCACCGCAATAGTAAGTGATTGCATAACTTCCTTTCGTTTCAGCTTCTATTGTAACAAATGAACTGCGATGTTCATTCGCTGCGCGTGGTGATATAATAGCAGCACTATGAAGGTACGAATTGAAATTGATACGAGAACTTTCGTAAGATTTTGGCTTGTGGTGATAGGTTTCGCCCTGGCATTTCTTGCAATTTACAGTGCGTCTGCGGCGCTTGTTATCCTTGGAACGGCTTTTTTTCTAGCGCTTGCATTGAATAGCCCTGTAACATATTTGGCCGATCGTTTGCCCGGTAAAAGTCGTGTGATGGCGACAGCCGTTGCGTATGTTGCGGTTGTGGCTGTGCTGACAGCATTTGTTGTGCTGGTAGTGCCGCCAATTGTGCAGCAAACCGTGAAGTTTGCGCAAACCGTTCCAACTCTGGTTGAAGACGCAACGACGCAATATCAAAGCGTTAACGAAATTATTCAGCGGTACGAGCTGCAGCCACAAGTGGATAGCGCGATCGCTTCCGTCCAGGAGAATACCACGCAATGGGCTACCAATGCCGGGCGAAACGTTGTGGCGGGGCTTGGTTCGCTGGTGACGCTTCTTGCTTCAACGCTGCTGGTGCTGGTGCTTTCGTTCTTAATGCTTGTTGAAGGTCCGGCCTGGTTGAAGCGTATATGGGGTATCTACACCGACAAAGAACGCATGGAGTATCATCGCGATATTGCCGGACGCATGTATGCCGTTGTCACAAGCTATGTAAGCGGTCAATTGCTTGTGTCAGGAATTGGAGCGGCTTCATCTGGATTGGTCGTATTTCTTATTAGTATTTTCGTCGACGCGGTGCCGAGTAATTTGGCGCTTCCAAGCGTGGCAATTGCCTTTACGCTTTCGCTGATTCCAATGTTTGGCGCAACGATTGCTGGCGTGCTTATTTCCGTGCTCCTCGCATTTAACGATGTCACCGCTGCAATTGTCTTTGCTGTATTCTTCATCTTATATCAGCAAGTTGAAAACAATTTCATTTCTCCATCAATTCAGGCAAAGCAGCTAAAACTCTCGGCGCTTACCGTGCTTGTTGCGGTGACGATTGGTATTTATGTATTCGGACTTGCGGGTGGTATTATCTCAATTCCAATTGCTGGATGCTTGAAGGTGCTTCTCGACGATTATTTGCAGCGCGCAAAGCAAAAACGTAAGGAACATGCGAGCCCAATGAAGCGGATTGTAAAAAAGATCGAGCGCGAAACAGCCAGTTAGTATTCGTCTCGACGCGATTAAAAAACACCACGTTGCTGTGGTGTTTTTAAACGCGCGATTAGTTTTAGGCGTATTCCCAAATTTGCCCGGTTGAAGTATCGCGAATAACAATTCCATCGGCTTTTAGCTCCTCGCGAACACGATCGGCAGTCGCCCAGTCCTTTTCTTCTCGTGCGCGTAAACGTTCAAGTAATTGTTGCTTTTGAGTGTCGGTAATGTCGGGCGTCGAGCTTGCGAGCTGAAGACCAAGTAATTCGTCGATTGTTTCAATCAGCGAACCTAGCCCAAATTGGTGAATGTGCTTCAGCGATTTGCCGTCGAGTTGCCCGAATGCATGATCGATAACGCGCAGCGCTTCGGGCGTATTTAGGTTGGCGTTGAGCGCCTCTAGTATTGCGCCAGACGTCGCGAGCAGACTAATACTCATGTCGTCCTTCGACTTTGTATCGTCATCGTGTAGCGTATCGTGCGTTTGGTGGCGAAGCGCTGCCATGTTTTTCCAGTGATGCAGCCTATTGCGCGCAGCCGCTAGGTTTTCAAATGTAAAATTGCCTTCATTGCTATATTGGCCCTGCAGAATAAACATACGAAAATCCATTGCGCCAAAGCCGTGTTTGCTCAAATCGCTCAACGTATAGCCGTTGCCAAGACTTTTACTGATTTTTGTACCATCCGATTTCAAATGGTTACAGTGCAGCCAATACCGTGAAAATTGCGCGCCAGTTGCAGCTTCACTTTGCGCAATTTCGTTCGTATGATGCACGGGAATATGATCGATTCCACCAGTGTGAATGTCGATCGTTTCACCCAAAATATCCATTGCCATGGCGGAACATTCAAGGTGCCAGCCTGGAAAACCCATCCGCGGTGATTGTGCTGGAGTTTCCAGCAAGTCGCTCGGTGTTTCCCATTCCATATCGCGCGATTCGTTGTTAGGGCTGAATTTCCAGAGCGCAAAATCGCTATGATTTCGCTTCTCCTGATTAAACTCTACGCGTGCGCCAGCTTTTTGCGCATCAAGATCAAGATGAGCGAATTTGGCATAACTTGGGAATTTTGCGGTGTCAAAATAAATACCGTCATCGATTTGATACGTGAAGCCTTTTTCTTTAAGCGTACGCACGAGCGCGAGTTGCTGCGGAATGTATTTAGTGGCACGCGTAATGTGCTCCGGCGGAATTAGACCGAGCGTTTCCATGCCGCGGAGAAACGATTCGCTGTACATTTCAGCAACATCCCACGCTGTTTTGCCTTCGCGGCGCGCACCTTTTTGCATTTTATCTTCGCCTTGATCTGCGTCGCCTTCATTCTCGCCAGTTAGATGCCCGACATCTGTAATATTCATAACGCGGTTTACGCTGTAGCCGTTAGCGATAAGTGTTCGCACAAGCGTATCCCAATAAATATATGCTGTCCAGTTTCCTACATGAAGTTCGCCGTACACCGTTGGCCCGCAGGTATAAAGCGCCACGGTTTCATCGTGAAGCGGCGCAAAATCTTCAAGCTGGTTGTTGAGCGTATTGTGAAGTTGAAGCGACATAAGTTCCCTTTTACGTAGTTAGATTTTCGGTGGCGTGCTCGGAAAGTGCTTTGCTACACGCGTCGACAAGTTCGCGCTTTACTGTGTCGTACGATTCGTAAACCCGAAATCCAGCGGCGTATTTGTGGCCGCCGCCGCCAAAAAAGCCAGCAACTGCATCGGCAATCGGTAGATTACAGCGCAACTTCCCCGTTAGTTTACCATCTGGATACGTTTTAATAGCAACGCCAATTTGCACGCCTTCAACAAGTCGCATTTCATCGAGAACAAGCACGCTCGGATTGTACTGGTCGCTGTACGTTTGAATATCTTCCCATGGAATATGCACGAGTGCGACGGCACCCTCGAGCAAATATTCAATTCGACCAATAAGTTCGCCTTTGTATTGCAAAATTTCTGGCGATTTTTTCATAAATTCGCGTCGTCGTTCTTCGATTGCTGAATTGCTCGCGCCGCACTCGGCTAACTTTCCAGCAACGAAATAGCTTTCGGCCGTAACATTTTGCGTGGTGAGGCCAAGGCTGTCACTCATAATAGCAATAAGCATTGCTTCGGCGGCCTCTGGCGTAATATTCCAGCCAGCTTCAGCGGCGAGTTCGTAAAGCATTTGGCCAGTTGCTACGGCGCTACCTGAGCACATCGTGTGCGGAAATGATAAATTCGATTCAGACGTATGATGGTCGACGACCAACACAGGGTGCGTTTCAAGAAATGAACGAACGCCTGGCGTTTCAAGAACTTTACTAAGTAGCACATCGGCGCTGGTGTCGACGATGACGGCGAGATCAGCTGAACGATCGAACTCATCCGTTACACGATCCCAGCCGTTTATGTAGCGTAAATATTTAGGAATGTCGACCGGGCAATACATTGAAACGGTTTTTCCCTGGCCTTCAAGCAAATCTTCGAGCGCAACACTACTTCCAAGCGAGTCGCCGTCCGGATTTTCGGCTTGAATGACAACAATACGTTTGGCGGCAGAGATAAGATCGATCGCGGAAGAATACATGTGAATTTAGTATACCAGTTATTCGATAATTCGTCGCCCTTCAAGCGCGTGTGAAAGTGTGATTTGGTCGGCATATTCAAGATCGATTCCAACCGGAATTCCGCGCGCAAGACGGCTCATTTTCACAGAAATTCCCTGCTCTTGAATGTGACGCTGTAAAAACAATGCTGTCGATTCGCCTTCGACGCTGGCGTTCGTCGCAATGATAATCTCTTCAACGTTGTCATCTTGAATTCGTTTCAGTAATTCGGGAATATGAAGTTGTTCTGGCCCTACACCGTCGATGGGTGAAATCGCACCGCCAAGCACATGGTACGTTCCCTTGAACTGATTAGTACGTTCCAACGCGATAATATCGAGCGGCTCCTCGACAACGGCAATCAGCTGCTTGTTGCGATCGGCGTTGCTGTACAGTGGCGACACATCTTCATCGCTGTCAATCAGTGCGAACGTAACCGGGCAGGTTTTGACACTTGCATGCAATTCGGAAATCGTGCGTGCTAATTTATCGACATTGTAATCGCTTGCTCGCAGCAAAAAATACGCGTAACGCTCAGCGGTGCGTGCGCCAACGCCGGGCAAGCGCCCAAGCTCATCAATGACACGAGTGAGTGCCGAAGGAAGGAGTTGCGTCACCGGATTCCTTACATGCCAAGGTTGCCGAGGCCACCCATGAGCGGCTTCATTTTCTCTGCGGCAACTTCTTGTGCTTTTGTCATACCGTCGCGAACGGCAATTTCTACCCAGTGTTCGAGCTCGGAAATATTTTCAAGATCAACCATTTCCGGATCGATTTTTACACTTTTAATTTTTAATTCACCGTTAATTTGCACCACAACCGCGCCTTCGCCAGCTTCAACTTCAATAATCTCTTTTGCAAGATCTTTTTGCGCTTTACGCAATTGGTTCATCATTTTCATTTGGTCGAATGCCATTACAAAACTCCTCTAGGATACTTACTCTCTTTAGTATACGTTAATTTCCCGTGCTTTTATAGATGTAAAAGCGATCAGCGCCTGAACTACGGCCGTCGGTAAGAATGCGCTTCGGCGTATCGCTCTGGTAATCTTGTGCTTCATGCGCGGCCTGCGTTACGAATGTTACGCCGGTTGGTGCAACACCACTGGTTGTTTGTACACTAACACTTTCTCGGTTGGCAATAAGAAGCCGGTAGAATTCGGCTTCATCTGGAGATGTGTTAATACGAATAGCACCTGACGTTTCGCTCAATTCGCGATTTAAAAGCGAAGCGTCGTTCGTGAATTGTGCACGAGCTTCGGGATAATACGAATAGCCGTAAACATAGCGGTCAACACCAGAGAACATAAGACCACCTATGAGAATCGTAAGTGGCAGTAATCCGGCCAGACGTGCATACGGATTACGTGGGAACAACCTGTACCAATACGACAATAGCGCATTGACGCCAAGTCCAATAAGCAATACGGCAGGCACAAACGTAACGGTGGTATAGCTTGGATTAAGCAGTAGAATTGGCAGAAGCAGTACACTCCACGCTGTAATAATATAACTTCGAGCGGTATATTTTGTTGCGAAGAGTCGGATGACGCCGATACCAAGCAGAATCATCGTACCAAGACTATAAACTGGCGCCATCGGAAGTTGCGTACCGGGTTCGGTAAAATTAAAGTACTGGTTGAAAAGTTGGGAAACGTTTGCAGCTAAATTCGGCATCGTTTCGGGAATCCCAAGTAAGCGTTTTGCCAAGTCTAGGTCGAGCACAATTGCATATACAAGCGGTGCGGCAACAACAAGCGCAAAAAGCGATGCAAAAAACAACTGCACTTTTGGAAGTTTTCGTACCAAATAACGCAGATGTGGATGAAGCATTGTCGCGCTTAGAAGCGCAATAACGGCGTAAGCACTGAGTGTGGTGTATAAGCTAAGTGCGGTTGTTGCGGCGAGAATGAGCATCCATATACCACTTAAGTTGGCGTGTCGCGACAATTTCATAGCGGCAAGGAGCATCCACACCGACGTAAATATGTACATAATGCTTGATGTGCCACTTTGCGCAATAAACAAAAGCTGGCCGGTTGTTATCACAACAAGTGTCGTAATGACAGCAACGTTTTGTCGAAACCACGTTCGTAGTAACAGTAGTAATCCAGCAGCTGAAAGTAATGCTAATATCAGCGACGGCAATTTAATGCTGAAATTCGAAATGCCAAATAGCTCAAGGCTGGCGCGCTGCAATAGATGGTACGGCAAATTCAGGATGTTGCCTGCTTCGAACGTTTCGCGCGTAAACCCAATACTGCTACTTTCGACGGCGCTATTCATTTCGCGTTCAGTAAGGCCGCCAGGAATATAGAAAAATGCCATTAAAAACAAAGCAATAATGCTGAGAACGACGAACCCGTAACCGAGCACGTAGCGCCACTTGTAGAAGAATAAATCTGTTACGTTTTGGCCCATAAGTTATCTTCGATTATAGCACGTTATTCATGCCGCGTATCTAACGACATGAAACGAAGTCGTTCTGGGTGGAAGTATAATTTCACAACTCCAACTGGGCCGTTACGGTGCTTAGCGATAATAAGATCGGTGATGTTTGCAACATCGGGATTATCCGGCTCGTAGTAGCCAGGCCGATAAATAAACGAAACAATGTCAGCATCTTGCTCAATCGATCCCGATTCACGAAGATCTGAAAGCTGCGGAATCTGCGGTGTGCGGGTTTCAACGGTACGACTTAGCTGACTAAGTGCGATGACGGGCACGTTCAGTTCGCGTGCGATAAGTTTCAGGCCACGGCTAATTTCGCTCACCTCTTGTACGCGGTTGCCGTCACTCCGGCCGCTTCCCTGCATTAGTTGCAAATAGTCGACGATTACCAGACCAAGTGGCTGATCGTGTGCGACACGCCGCGCCTTGGTGCGCATTTCAAGCGGTGAAAGCCCTGGTGTGTCGTCGATATAAATTGGTGCTTCGGCCATTTCGCCCATGGCTTCAGATAGTTTCGAAAAGTCATCGTCACTCAAATTTCCGGTTCGAATATTCCAAGCGTCAACACCGCTGGCATCGGCGAGCATACGATCAACCAGCTGCTCCTTGCTCATCTCAAGGCTAAAGAATAATACCGGTTGTTTACCGATAGTCGCCACATTGTAGGCAAGGTTCGTTACTAGCGTGGTTTTACCCATGGCTGGGCGAGCCGCCAGAATAATAAGGTCGCTGCGCTGTAAACCGGCCGTCATGTTGTCCAAATCTTTGTAGCCGGTACGAATTCCCCGAAGCGCACCTTTGTTGCGGTGCAGTTCTTCCATGCGGTCGAAACTGTCGGTGAGAATTGTTTCGATGCTGGTTAAATCTTGTTTGAGCGATTGATCGCTCACACTAAATAGCTCTGCTTCCGCTCGTTCAAGCAGTTCCTGCGTGTTCGAATCTTCATCGTAGGCGAACTCAGACATTTCGCCACTGGCTTTAATAAGTCGTCGTCGAATGGCCTTTTGCGCCACCAATTCGGCATACGCTTCAGCGTGTGCGGCGGTGGGGACGTAGTTTGTGAGCTCTGTTAAATATGCAGATCCGCCAATTACTTCAAGATCGTCTTTCTTCTTCAACTCGTCGGTGAGCGTAAGTAAATCGACTGGTTTGTGTCGCTCGTAAAGTCGCATCATGGCGTCATAAATGCTTGCATGGCGCTTGTCGTAAAAATCTTTCGCCGCGACATGCTCGGAAATATCGGCTAGTGTTTCTTCGTCAATTAAAACTGCGCCGAGCAAACTCTTCTCGGCATCGATATTTTGCGGCGGTACTTTTCCCGCTTGAACGTCTTTTGTCGCCATACTATTCTACGCTCACCTCTTCTCCTCCGCCCATAATAGCAGCAACCGATGCCGCAACGCTATCTTTAGGCGGCGGCGGTGTTGGGATTGTCTCGATGGCGAGGTCGCCGCACCCCGATTCAACAAGTGACTTTGACAAACTGGTACGGTATTTCGTATCATCGAGCTTTTTCTTATAGAAAGCGTTTCCAGTATAAATGACTAAAACGTCGCCGCGTAATTCGTAGCTACACTTCGACAATACGCTAAAAATTGCCACGTAATTTGCTCGTGTATGCTCAACGAGTTTCGTCCAGTCGAACGCCGCTTCTACCGCTGGATCGGGCGGAACGACCGGCTCGGGGTTCGGTTGTGGTGCGCTTGGATTTGGTTTCGGTGCAGGTTTCTCTTTAGAAAGTGACTTTACTGCGGTTTTTTTCGGCGCAACCAGCGATTCAATCGATGCGTGCACTTCCGGCGTGGGCGCAAGAAGTGCGGCATGTTTTGGCTTCGGCGAAGAAGCCGCCGCAAGCGCAACAAGCAATCTAATGTAAGGTTGTGACGATTTTGCAACGTCGGTGAGCTTGTCGAGAAGTTCCAGGCGCTGCGGGTGCTTCACAATCGTTTCACGAATATGACGCATAAGTTGGGACGCGAGCACAGATGCATTGACGCCGCCATCTTCACTCTCGTTCAGCAGCTGAACAAGAGGTTCAAGCTTTTTTCCATCATATGCCGCAAGAAGCTGCTCGATAAGATCGTGTGATGCCAAACCGAGCGCGTTTTCAACTAATTCGCGCGTTATAGTTTCCTTCTCGCCAACCAATCCACGGAGTTGATCGAGCAAACTAATGCTATCGCGAAAACTGCCGTCGCCGTGTAGCGCAACAAGTGCAATTGCGTCGCTGTCGATGGCAATTTTCTCTTCGCTCGCGATATGTTTCAAATGTGTTTCAGCGTCGCGCGGCGAAATGGCACGAAAATGGTACCGCTGCGTTCGGCTAATAATCGTGGCCGGGAGTTTATCGGCGTCGGTGGTTGCCAGAATAAAAACGGCGTGTTCTGGCGGTTCCTCGAGTGTTTTAAGGAGCGCGTTAAACGCTGCCTTTGAAAGCATATGAACTTCGTCGATGATATAAATTTTTCGCTTTGCTGACACCGGCGCAATTTGCACTTTGTCGCGTAGATCACGCACATCTTCGACGCCGTTATTGCTTGCGGCATCAATTTCAATAATGTCTAAATGATTCGACTCGTCGGTGTACGGCAAGCCATTAATTTCGTGCGCCAAAATACGGGCGATCGACGTCTTGCCGACGCCTCGTGGCCCTGTAAGAAGATACGCGTGCGCAACTCTTCCCTGTGTAAGGCTACGCGCCAAAATGTCGGTCACATGAGATTGACCAACAATTTCCGCTAGCGTTTTACTGCGATATTTTCGATACAGCGCTTGTGTCACAATTATTCTACCCTTTGCATCTTCTATTGTACGATATGGCCGCACGTTTCTTCGTTGTGGTTTTTGTGATTATAAAAGTGAGAGTTGTTCGGCGGGCAAATCGAGATCGGTTGCGCTACTTCCAAGTGTGCATCGGTAGCCGGTGTATTGCTTCAGCGGTAGCGCAACAAGGCGTGAATCGTTTTGGCACAACAAAACAGAGCCAATCATCCCAATAACCTTTCCAGAAATAACGTTCGCTACCGTATGAAGCGTCGCAAGATTTGGCGTTTCGTTCGGAAAGTAGTGCGCGTCGAAGTGCTGCACCACTTCTCCGTCGTACGAAGTTTTGGTTTCGTTCATGATATGCACACGTGTTTCGGTAAGGATGCGTTCAGCCTCGGCATTGCTGTACGGCGCTTCAAATAATTTCAGTTTGCGTTGCACAGAAATTGTTTCAAAAATTCCATCGAGGCGCGCAATTGTAGCTTCGTGCTGCCTGGCAATGTTGGCCGACGCGAATTCTTCAAGTACAATCGCGCTTCGAGCGCCTTGTTCAAGAAGCCGCGAGGTCACGCGCGATCCTAAAGTAATACCGATTTTCACGACGTTTCCGCCGAAATATGCCAAATATAACGCATGCGGTAGTTGGTTGCGTTTTTCCTGCTGCTCAGAAACGGTTGCGGCGTTGTAAAACGCTGGGTTAAAACCGGTGCGCTGCTGGCACGCCGGACACGTTTCGTATTTGCTGTCGATTGCTTTTTGCTCGGGGCATGGGTGACGTTCGCTCGCTTCCATATCACGCCAGCCGGTACAGAATCGCTGTGATGTGTCGAACGAAAGCGACAATGTTTGCTCAAGCGGAGAGAACGAGGCGAAAGAATTGTTTTGCTGCAATACCAAAAACGGGTTTCGCGCCGCGTCGAATCCCGTTGTTGTAAGCAAATAATTGCCGTTTTCTGGCATAACGCTAAAGCGCGGCTTCAACGGCTGCCCAAGTGGCGTCTGGATTTTCTTCCGGAATGATGATCGTTACTTGATCGCCCATGTTGATGCGGAAGTAGGTAACGCTGGCAAGAAGAATACGATACTCTTTACCGCTGGCTTCAACGTAGTATGCGCCGTCATGTTGTACGAGTGTACCAATAATTTGCTTGCGTGCGATTGGGCCGATTTGTTTGTAGATAAATCCGCCGTCATCGGTAATGGTAAGCTTTAAGATGTCGCCTTCCACCAATTTCGATTTGCTGGCGTAATTTGCAGGAACGGGGTAGCTTTTGCCGTCTGGACCGATCATGATCTGGCCGTCAAAAACGCCTTCTACAACTTTTCCGCCAACTTCTTCGTTGCTTGTTTTCGGGGTAACAACGTGGCCATCGTCGCCAACAATGCTAATCAGCAATTCTTTTGCTGCCGCCAGGCTCGTTTCCGCCTCTTGAATGAGGGAACGGAGCCGCTTCGCTTGTTTTTCTGGTAGTTCAGACATGGTTACTCGCAATTTCCTTTGTCTATTTTTGTAGTGGTATCATTTTCATATATACCAGGTGCAATATCTGGTGTCAAGGATACAATGATTTTTAAAGAGGTGGCGCTACCCAGCCGCCCACGCTTCCCAGTTACCGCTCGATATGCCACGCGAAATAAAGTCTTGACTTCTTCCCGAGCAAAGTGATGAAGTTATTTGGCTTGAATTAAGCGTACTGCTGATAAAACCATCTTGAGTAATTGCGAAGACTTTTTCCGTTCTTGAGCCAGCGAAAATTGTGTATTTTTGGCGATCGCTACTTACGCAGTACACAAGATTCGAACTGACGGTCGTGTCGTAACTATTGGTTGAAAACGAAAGTTCGGCAAGTGTTAGCTCATTGGTTGTATCTGGAAAGTCGCGTGGTGTTGAGCGAACACGGTATGCTTCAAGAAGTCCCTGTGCGCCTTCGAGGTCGGACTGTATGGACGCGTCATAGCCGCGACCGCGAACACCGTTGTAAGTAACGATAACGATAGCAGTGAGAATGCCCAACACGGCGATAACAACCATTAATTCAACAAGTGTGAAGCCTTTTCGCATGACGCCCTTTTCATTTTGCTTATGCATTTATTGTAACAGAAAAGTGTAACGGCTTAACGACTCAGCTTATCCACACTATTTTCAGAGGTAGTCGCAAAAACGTTGTCAATTTTATTAACGCCACATCGCTTCTGGGGCGTCGTTTACGCCCGTTCCGACAACAACGATATTTTGATTGGGGTGCTGTTCGACAATTCTTCGTAAGCCCGCAACGGCAACCAGTGTTGTTGGTTCAAACGCCGGATAGCGCTCGAGTTCACGAACATTTCGCTCTACCAAATAATCGTTAGCAAGTGCAGACACTTCGTCATCGGTTGCTTGCCATAGCTGTACGTTGTCAAAATCTCGGTACGTTTCGAGCGTATGTCGACCGGTGTTTCGAACTGCTGAACCACCATATTTTTTGTTCGGTGCACTCGCCGATTCGTAGGCATTGTGCTGTGCACTTCGCGATAAGCTATCGCTCCCCACCGCTTCAACGCCGTCGATCGTAACGTTCGAATTAAGCTGGTGAAATCGTCGTGCCATGCCTGCAAGGAGCCCGCCACCACCGACCGGCACAACGACACGGTCAAGTTGCGTGCCACTTTGCTCGAATGCGCGCTGGATATCATCGGCAATCGTGCCCTGTCCGGCGGCAACGTCGGGATCGTCGTACGGATGAACTAACGTTCCGAGGTGATTGTGCGCATTCGTCCAAGCCAGCGCTTCGTCGAACGATCGCCCAACTTCGTGTAAATGGAGGCGCGATTGCTCCGTCCATAAATCGCGAGCACCTTGTTTTTTGGCATGCGGCGCAGTGGTTGGAACGACGCCGTGAACCGTCATGTTAAGCGTTTTTCCTGCGATTACCCCGCCACGCAAATGGTTTCCAGCCGAAGGCAAAAGCACCGATTCTTCGCCATCAGCCTTCAAGCGAGCCATGCGATTCATCGCGCCACGCCATTTGAACGTACCGGCTGCGTTATCGGCTGCATTTGCAAGAAACACGCCCGCGCCGCCAAGTTCGCGTGCGAAATAGGCAAATTCTTCGTCAAGTTCGCGTACGTCAAACCGATCTTCGGCTGCATCGCGGTAGTAGTCGATCGTTTTCAGTGCCTCTTCTTGGCGCGATTGCTCTGTGTATGTATCTGTTGTTCTTTGCTCGTGTGTGCTCATGGTATTTTCCTTTCTTGCAATAAAAAATCCGGCGCTTGCGGCCGGATTACTCGTTTTGATGATTTCTTATTTTACGATATGAGCAAATGGCCGCGTGTGAACGGAGTAATAATGGCCATAATAATTGCGCTGAAGTTGCTCATTGTTTTTATGGTACTCGCTACCAAACGTTTTTACAAGCCAAAAACTAAAACCACCGCTTTGACACGGTGGCGTTAGATACATTTCCAATCGGCCGAATGGGTTATTAGCTAAGTTCGACGGTTGCGCCAGCTTCTTCGAGCTGTTTCTTGGCAGCTTCAGCGTCGTCTTTTGAAACTTTTTCTTTAACAGCAGCAGGTGCGCCGTCAACGATTGCTTTTGCTTCACCAAGTCCAAGACCGGTGATTTCTTTTACTGCCTTGATAACAGCAACTTTTTGAGCACCGGCATCTTGTAGTGTTACGGTGAATTCAGATTTTTCGTCTTCTGCGGCAGCTCCACCTTCTGCAGGTGCAGCAACGGCAACAGCAGCGGCAGCCGCTGGTTCAATGCCGTATTCATCTTTGAGGATTGTTTTGAGGTCGTTTACCTCAAGTACAGTAAGCTTTGTTAGCTCTTCTGCAAGTTTCTTTACATCAGCCATAATAGTCTCCTTATAATGGGGTGAGGTTAATAATTAACTGGTTGCTTTGGCTTCGACGCCATCGAGAAGCGCGTGAAGGTTTCCAGAAAGCGCGTTGGTAATATCGTTGACTGGTGAAAGTAGTTGTGACACCACTTGGCCAATAAGTTGCTCTTTGCTTGGAAGTCCAGCAAGAGCTTTTACTTCGTCAACGCTGAGAACGCGTCCTTCTTCAGAAAATGCGCCTGCGAATTGTAGTGCTGGGTGCGTTTTTGCAAACGTATCAAGCACTTGCGCCGGAGCAACTTCGTCGTCGCTGCTAATAGCGTAAATGAGCTGGCCGTTTAATGCCGACGTATCGGTGTTTTTGTACGTGTCGTTCGATGACAACGCAACGCGTACCAATCGGTTCTTCACCACCTTGATCGTTACACCGGCTTCACGAGCTTTGCCGCGAAGTTCTTGAACATCTTTGACGCTCAAGCCTTTGTAGTGTGCGAATACGGTCATTTTTGAAGCGGCAAGCGCCTCACTCATTTCTGCAACCAAAGCGTTCTTTTTATCGCGTGAAATTGCCATAAAAATCCTTTCTTTAGTTTCTTGTTCGGCCGAATTGTCAACGTGCGGTAATGTGAGAAAACAAAAAAGTCTTTGATTCTCGCACTACCAAAGACTTACTTGAATGAAATTGTTTATTTGCATCCTCGGTCGCATGATTAAGTGTTTCCACCGCGACTGTCTCTGGTAATGTCTACACCGAATTATAGCAAGTTGTGTGTGAAAATGTCAACGTATTTCACGCGTTTCCGTGAAAAACTATGACGATATTGCGAATTCTTATTATAAGTGTTATAATAGTACAGCTATGAACGAGAAAAACCAGTCTTCGCCCTATGGCGTGACGACGGAAGATCCGCAGCGACTAGAATATGCTGCGGTTCCCCTCGATCCATATCGTGCGACATACCCCGGTAAACTCGAGCGCTACGATACGGAATCTTTTACGCATATTGTTCGAAAATTGGGCGCTGTCGCCGATCGCGCAATTGAAATGGGATGGTATACGGGTGAAAATGATGAAGCCGACGATCGTCGCCAAGCGTTTATTGCCGATTCACTTTTTGACGCGCATAATATGCGGCTTATAAATAACACCTCTTATTATTTTAACGGCGAAGACGCGGATGGCAACCGAAGCGTGCCATATGACGGCGACGACGAACGCGTGAAACGTGCGCTTGCTGGCACGTCGCATCCGAGTGAGCTATTTGAAGTATTAAGCGATTATCCCGAAATTACATCAGTGGAGCTTGCGAAATTGTCGCATCCGTTCGACCCGCTTGCAACGAGTGCGATGGATCAACACATTCAGCAAGTTATCGACGCGGCTACTATGCGCGAGCCAATTGTTGCGCCTAAAGCACGCAAACTGCATGAACACGAGTTAGAATCCGAAGAGCTACCAGCGAAGTACACCATAAAGGGTGCACCGCACGAAATTCTTCCTTCGTACAAAATGAAACGGCGTGTGGTTTCAGACGATTTTACTGCGGCGATTGTGGTGCGAAAATTGCCAATTGCCGAACGTGATACTCCAAATGGCACAATTCAAATTGTACGCCGTAGTAGTTTTGCCGTTCGCGGAGATGAAATGGCGCGCGAGCTCGACCCGCTTCTTGATCGTAAAATTAAGAATAACGATCGGTTTGGTGAGCTGTGTGAAAAAGTGGAAGCCTATTTACCACATCTTGAGCTTGCGCCGGAATTGTCCTGGCTACAGCCTACGGCCACCTCGTATTACGCGAAATATCTTTAAAGAATACGACGGTTTTTGAGCGCTTCAGCAATGCGCGCTTCGACTTCTTCTGGCGAGCCGCTTTGATCGATGTATTGGAACGGTGCTGGAATTTCACCAATGAGTTCGTCATACGCGGCTTCACGTCGAGCGCGCATGGTTTCGTCGGGAAGCGGAAACTTAGGGTTTGGCCGATAAATATCTTTCGGCGCATCGCGTTTATCGAATGGCGTATACAGCATTGCAGTAAATGCAGGCTGCATATATTCAGGTGGTAGTTGCTCGCGTGTTGCGTTTCGTACCGCTGCCGCGCCCATGCCAGCGTGAGCGGTCATAATGCCGTGCTCGGCCGCCGAACTGAGCCAATTCCCGTTTGCAACAACGAGCTTTCCGTGCTGCAAGGCAGGCTCGATCGTTTTTTCATACGTTTCGATACGATCCGCTGTGACACGCAGAAAATCAGCGCGAACCAACGCGGCGCTTCCAAGCGATTGCAGACGATTCACTGAGCGATAATACTCTTCATCTTCGTCATGTTCGTGCGCAACGACGCCGCTTTGCTCGCGTGCTAACCGTTCAGCTTGCTCGGCGCGAATTTCTGGATCCGACCCCTCGATGACAACATATTTTCCTACTGTTTCTGCGCTCATTTCGCCAGTTTCTCCTCCGTTATAATTGCTCGAATCTCATCTTGAATATCGTCTATATCACGCATGCGCTCGCCGTCCATGCAGTCGATGGCAGTAAATCGTTCTGGATACAATTCGCACAATTCCGCATAATTTGCTTTGGCGCGGTCGAGGTGGTCAGCGTCTGCTTCGTGGATATCGCGTTTTTTAACCGTGTAGCTACGCTCACCTTTTTTATCGACGTTCGCTTGCGCGTGCTGTGACGGCATTAGTAGAACGATGTTTGTGTCGGGTTGCGGAACACCCAAAACATCGTGTTCCATACGAAGCGTTTGTTCGTAAAAAGCGCGGCGTTCGTGCTCATTATGATATTTTGTTCCCTGATGCGCTAAATTCGATGCGACGTAGCGGTTTGCAATCACAAGCCCGCTTGGCTTTGCTTTGTGCGCTTCGATTTCCTGTTTCGTTGCGACACGATCGAGCATATATGCCAGTGACGCTAGTTCCGGGTGAACGTCGTTCGCGGCGCCATAATCGCCGTTTAAATATCGTTCAACATATGCAGCAGATTGTTCGCCGTAGCGCGGAAAACTCAGATAAAGTGCATCGCGGCCAAGTTGCTCAATCGCGAATTCTCGGAGCAATAAACTGTGTGTTTCTTTTCCGGATCCATCGCCGCCTTCGATTGCGATGAACTCGCTCATTTATTTCGTACCTTCGGGTAGGCCAATAATTGGTGCCGGCATTTGCCGTGCATCTTTGTAGGCGCGTGGAAGCATTTGCACCGGAGACCACGTTCGAATAAGTTCGTCTATGTCGCTCGAATGTTGGTATTTGCCGCTTTTGCCGCTTCGCCCATCGCTGTAATCGCCTTCGACCGGACCAGTTTTGTGAAAAATAAGCTGGCCGACGCGTTCGCCCACGGGTAGTACAACGGATTCGTGCTCGTTCAAATTGTAGATTTCGAGCGTAATACGGTTAATGTAGCCTGGGTCAATCCAGCCAGCGTCGAAGCAAATCGCAACACCGTTTCGCCCCCAGCTGCTGCGCGAGCGAACTTCGCTGGCACCGCCGTGGGCACGGATTCCAACGAATTCGTGAGTGTGCGCTAAAATTCGCTCGCCGGGCCGCAGCACGATAATTGGATGATCTTCGGGGATATTTGCAAACAATTTGTAGCCGTGTTTTTCGCACCATTCTTTGTGTGGCATGGCTTCAAGCGGGCCTTTGAAATAGCGGCCAACGTCGCCTTCGTCGAACGGATTGTAAACTTTGGCGTCTTCTTCGTATTCTTGTTTATAAAAATAATGCCCCAATGTGAAATCGAGGCTTGCTTCAGATACATGTGCTTCGTTGTAGGGTACGGACACAATGCGCCCATCGGCAATGGCGGCCTTAATTTCAGTGTTGCTGTAAACGCTCATTCGACCTCCCTCAAGATCTGCTTGTCTTACCCCGTAATTGGTTTTAGTATGTCATAATCATTTCGCTTATGCAATGAGTTGACCCGGTGAGCTGGCCGAGCAGCTATTTCTAGCCGCTCAGGCCAACTCACCGTGGTTTTAGCTCGCTCCCTTCTGAAGAAGCTGTGCGAAGTTGTCTTCGCCCGCCAGCGTCTTGCGGTGCGACGTCCAGCCGCGCAGCGGCCCCTTGAACATCAGCTCCTCCACCAGTACGTGCCGGTCGTGCTCGGTCATGAACGCCACGCGCGCCATGCGCTCCGCTTGCTTCACGAGTGAATCACGGATCGCCCACTCGTTCAGATCGAACGGCGTCGCCTGGTGCTCGAGTGGCGACATGTGACCACCCTGTACCAGATCGGTGTAGCGCTGAAGCTCACGCTCCGCGTTCCGGCTCAGTTCACGGCGGTAGCTCACCGCCGCGCATCGTGCACCCGACATCTTGATGCAGGTGTCGACCGGATACTCCGCTCGCTCGGCTTCCGTGACAAGCGGCAGATGCCACTCACCGGGCTGAAGCTCATTGGGTATCGAGTCCTCCACGGCCACCCGCGTCATGCGAGCGATCGTCGCGATCTCACCTTGAGCATCCTCGTGGTCGCGCAGTGCGAAGTAGTTATCCCACTCCGTTGCCGTCACGATCACCGTCATCCACATGTAGCTCTCGAGACCTCGCCCCGCCAGCTGCTTGTGCACGTTGAGCATCGATGTTTCGCTCAAGTCGATTGCATCAGCGCTCTTGGGTACGAGTTCAGCGAGTTCACTGAGTCGCGTGCGCAGCTCTGCATCGGCGATGTATTCTACCGCCGGGTCGTACCTGAACAGCTCCTTCATCACCGCCCGACCCAGGATCAGCTCCAGCGTTGTGGTGAGCGCGCGATCACGCCCCGCCAGCCATACGGCCACCGCCTCGTTGTGCTTGAGGCCATCCAGGTGGCTGAACGACTGCATACCGGGCTGGTTCACGCCGAATCGCTCCGGAATGAACGGGTTGTCCAGCAGATTCCGGATCTGCGTCAGTAGCGGAATTGCCCGCGTGCTCGCGGCGTTGCGGCTGAACACGCGGTGGGTCATGTTCTCGCTGTGAATCACGCGCGGATACGTCTGTTTCACCGTAATGAGTCGGTTGCCTCGATTGTCGATCGAGTCAGCCAAAATCTCCGCGTCGTACACGGACATCACTTCCCTTCATGAAAAGAGCGAACTAGAAATGTTCGCCCACCCTTTCAAAATCATATCACAAAATAAAATAACCGCCCTTTTTAAAGACGGTTATTTATAAAACGCATTGGTTATTATTTAACGACGTTTTCTACCTTAATTCCAGGCCCTTGAGTTGTGCTCATGCTCGTACTTTTTACGTACACACCTTTCAGGCTGCTTGGTTTTTGCGATTGCAGGCTATCGAAGAACGCTTTGGCGTTTTCAGCCAGTTTCTCGGCGCCAAACGAAACTTTACCGATAGAAAGGTGAACAACCGCTTGCTTGTCAACGCGGTATTCAACTTTACCAGCTTTGGCTTCAGTAACAGCTTTTGCAACATCGGCTGAAACTGTACCGGCTTTCGGGTTTGGCATAAGACCACGTGGCCCAAGAAGGCGTGCGTACTTACCGAGCTTCGGCATGTATTGTGGTGTCGCGATAAGCGTATCGAAGTTCAATTCTTCTTTATCGAGTTGCTTCAAAAGTTCTTCGTCGCCAACAATATCAGCGCCAGCTTTTTTCGCCGCAGCGTGTTCTGCTTCTGGCGCGAACACGGCAACGCGAATTGTTTTACCGGTTCCATTTGGCAAGCTTACCGTTGTGCGAATGTTCTGATCGGCTTGTCGCGGATCAACGCCAAGACGAACGTGCACTTCAACCGATGCGTCGAACTTTGATGGATTGGTTTTCGTTGCCAGTTCAAGTGCTTCAGAAAGCGAGTATACCTTGCTAGCTTCGAGGTGTTTCGCAACGTTTCGGTAGTTTTTACCACGGCGCTCAATGCGCGGGCGAACAATTGGTTTTGGCCCTTTTTTTGCATTCGCTTCAGCTTCGTCGCTTTGTGGAGTCGTATCGCCAGCTTCTTTGCGTGCTTCTTTTTCGGCTTTTTCTGCCTCTTCACGAAGATTTTTCTCGCTTCGCTTACCAGCTTTTGCGGTGCCGCGTTCGTCTTTTAAAACTTCCGCTTCCGCGCCAACCTGACCTGCGGTTTCAATTTCTGCCTCAATTTCAGCAATTGTGTTCTTTTCGCTAAGCTCAAGGCCAAGTTCTTTGGCGCGTTCAAGCAATTCGGCTTTTTTTGCCATAGGTATAACCCTTTCTGTGGTGCAAACGGCTTTCGCCTCCCAACATTGATTTGTATTCTAAAATAGTAGCATAAAATGGTGTATTATGCCAGATTTCAAACAAAAAAAATGGGGTGGCGAGCGCGTATCTACAGCACTCGCCACCCCGCGCACCATCAGGCACCTGGCCTTCTGGTTAGTCCACCTGGGACAACGTCACTCGTCGCGGGGGCTCCTGGCCTCACAATTGCGCGTCGCAGTGTCGTTCTCGAGCTTCGCTCGTTCGAGGTTCGCTTCCGCGATACGGCGCCTATCGGCGCTCATGTCTCGAATGAGCTTGATGATTGCGTCGCCTCCACCCCAAAGGATGAAAAAACCGACGCACATTGCGAGGATGGCAAGCCACTCCATGGTGGCCTCCTATCTATCAGGGGAGCAATTCCTTAGATTCAAGGAATGCGAAAATATAATAACATGTTTCATAAATTAATGCAATGAATCAAAAACGACGCCCATTCCAGAGGCGTCGTTTTCGTGCTATTCCGTTCTGCTAAGCGATGCTTAGCAGTGTCCAGTTGCTTCCGTCGGTGCGGAGGCGATAATCCTGATGACCGTCTGTCATCGTAAAGATCTGCGCGATCTTTTCACCGCTTCGCACAACTGTTCGAAGTCCGGCATCGACAAAATCGTACGACGTGCCTTCGAACTCGATGCGACGCGGATAGCTGCGCATGCCGCGACCGAACGCAAATGCCGTTACGTCAACTGGACTGTTGATGGTAATAGTTTGTTTCATATTCACTCCTTTTAAGAAAGATTAACCGCGAGCGGTTGATAAAAAAGAAAAACTGACACAAAGAGTATGGTGGGTCAGCTGCGGATTTTGGAGTTAGCGCTACGAGGAGACAATAAAACACCGCCGAGTTTATTGCTGTATCACCTGAAGTAGCGATTGAATATGTAGTATCTGGCAGGGACGCTTTACTCTCGGGAGAATAAGTGTGTATGCCGACTATTGGTTGTATGGTCTGCTAGTAAAAAGGTGGCTCCACCAGTACTCTCACGACCTGTACTTAGTATACCTTGCACTCTAGTTGAACGGTCAACGACATAAGCATTTTTTACAACCAATTATTAACAAATTATTAAATCATTAAATCATTAATTTAACTTTTATTGCGCACCTGTGTGTTGTATGAGATAATTTCCCACGTTCCGTGTGAACTTCGTGGAAGGATGCAGAGTGGCTTCTTCAGTAAACAGTGTACGCAGAGCTGATCTCGGTCTACTCAACGCCGGCCAGACGCTGGTCGTTACGGCGGGTGGGGCAACGTACTACGTAACGCCAACCGGCACGGCGCGCAACCGACGCCTCGGAACCGAGGAACCTCAGGTGCTGCGCCAAGGTGTGTCGGTTGTGGTGCTGGACTGCAAAGTCGAGCTGTGCGCTCCGTCGGAACTGTGTGTTTCGAGTCGAGTATCTGTCGGTGCGCCGATGGAAATCGGCAGACTGGTTGCCGGTGAGTACGTCCGGATCGATGAAACCGATCCGGTAGAAGATATCCGCTACTGCAACTGAGATGAGGGTGCGGCGATGGCTTCGTGCTGTCGTCGCACCTCTCTCGGCACCTTCCACGATTCGTTCTGTAGATGTAGGAGCTGCACTGACGAGCCGTAAACGGCGAAAACGAATAAAAAATACCGCTCGAAATTGAGCGGTATTTTTTTGTTTGCAAGCAGAGTTAGTCGACGACTTCAACGCCCATCGAGCGTGCAGTACCAGCAACGGTTTTTACCCGGCCGTCCATGTCGATTGCGTTAAGGTGATCTTTCTTACTTTCAGCGATTGCTTCAAGTTGCGCGCGAGTAATTTTACCCACTTTTTCGCTGTGCGGTTTGCCGCTGCCCTTTTTGATACCAATCGCATCGCGAATTGCATCGTCAACAGGCTGGCCAAGCGATTTCCACGTAAACGTTCGGTCTTCATACACCTGAATGTGCACAATGACGTTTTTGCCCATGTCGCCCTTGGTTGCGTCATTGAACGGATTAATGAAATCCATCATATTAAGACCCCATTGACCAAGTGTTGAACCTACTGGAGGTCCTGCCGTTGCTCGGCCGGCTGGAATGCGCAACTTGAGGTTGCCGATAATTTTCTTTGCCATTATATTTTCCTTTGCCTAAATACTAGTTGAAGCGTGATATTTAGTGCGTAACTTCCGAATTATAGCGTAATTAACGCGGTTGCGCAACCTGTTCACACGGTAGCTGAAACTTTATAAAAGTACAACCCACCTATCAATGATGCAATAGAATTTCAAGGCGTCTTAGGCCCTATGGCCTTTGTCACGGTTATTAGGGTCGAAATTTGCCTAAATATCATTTTTAAACTTAATTCGCGAGGTTGAGGTAGTTTGACCATTTTTAGATAAACTAGCTTCAATAGGGCTACTCAAATTCTTACCACCCTGATTAGAAGATTTCACATCTTAAATATTTTCAGCAAAATCAAAACCAATTAAACCGAAACCACTTATTCTGTTCGTTATGGTCAAGTATTAATTAACGAAACTTTTCTACTTAATTCTAAGCATGATCCACCAATAGATTCTATGAAACTCACACGGTTATGTTAGTGAGCGTCGTAGTAGCCTGGACACGATACATTTTTTCTCAAAAATTTGTCACCGTTTAATATTTCATTTTGACCATCCGATAGGGCAGTCACCCATCTCTTGATAGCTACGCGCGACATGATAATGATAGGGCTCATAGCATCGGTGAAAGGGTGCATAATTTCTTTCTTACCGTCTATCATACCTGCCCAACATATTGCGTCGAAATCTAACCTATTTATGATTATCTCACTAGGCTCAACTGTAATTATACGATTAGTGGCATATTTTAACTGGCTATAGCCTAAAACCTCACCGGGTGAAATATCATCAGGGATTCTACCGGTACTATCATGGAGCTCATAATAATATTCGGTGAACAGACTCCTTTTATGCTCCTCGCCTTTGATTGTGTCGGTATGACAAACAAATATATCTATGTCGCTATCTACCCTATCATCACCGTTAGCTATGCTACCTGTTATAAACGATGTTTCAATGTTCGATTCGCCATAAATATCACCTATCACAGCTTCGATGTTCAGTAGCTGCTCTCTATTTAACGGCATTGGTATGTATTAATTTAAATTGCATTTTCAAAGCATCTATACCTATCGCACATAACATTGTCGCTACTCTAGGACCTTTCTTGTCATGAAGTATATACGAATAAATATCCTCAAAGAAAGTTTTTTGTGCAGATTGTACTTTCGATACATCGCAGCAATACTGTTTGGGGATATTATAAAGTATTGTTTCCAATGCTCTATAGTTTAACTCATCGGCCTCATATAAATAATTAGCTAAATCCGTTATTTGCATTTTTCTGATTCCCTTCAAGGATTTAATATAAACTGAATCGAAGTTTCTATTGAAGTAATAGGGATTAGGCAGAGCGCTATATTTCTCAGACCAATATCTCGACCTTTGTAATAGAGTCTTCAATCGTGACTGGTCAACGTTGGAATATCCTCTTTTTTGCAGAACATAACATGAAAGACTAACATTCCAGTTAGTTGACCTGCCTAGACCCACTGACTGTCGGAATGTTAGGTATTCACTATTTTGTGTATTGTCGGAACATACGAGGAGTCGATGTCCGGTGTGTAATTGATGCTGTTTATATACATTAAATACACCTTCATCAAGCTTAATACAGAAGCTTCTTTTAGGAAGTTTGGTCGCGTAAAACCACTTCACTATTTCAACTGGATATACACTTAGTAATTCACTCAAATTTACGCTGTCACCTTTTGAGCTGGACATTTTTTGATCTGATATCAAGCAACTTACGAATTTGTATTCCTGAAAATAAGGGGGAGTTATTCCATAAATTCGCTTCGCTATTTCCTTCGCTACATCATAGCTTCCGCCTGGCGATGCATGGTCATGGCCTCCTGGTTCAAAATTTATCGAGTGGCGAGCCCATTTTGCCGCCCAGTCAACCTTCCAGACTAACTTTACGCACCTCCTCTTGGTAATATCGATAGTTTCGGTCTTACCGCTATCAAAACATTTATATGTTATGGACGAATCACCGTCGTATGACAGGACTCTGGTATTATTCTTACCGGTGTACGTCGAATATACAATTAATGGAAAGTAGTTTTTTCTGAATTCATTATCGTTAATCGATTTACTAATTTTTGTTTTGTACGACATCTTTTCCAAAAGTATGTCAGCAATTAATGTTCTATTTCTCAACGCTATTAGGATTTGTTCATCGTATGTTCCACTAGAGTACTCAGAGCTGGCGCGTGTAATAGTTGGATTGATTCCTAGGCTCAGCAGTGACTTTTCAAATTCTAAGATGTTGTCTTGAATAAAGTGATTCGAACTACCTTTTGAAAGTTGAACATTGCTCAATGGCTTTCCTATTTCCTCTTTTAAAAACTCGTTGTGACTTAACCCAGTAGGCACTCTTCTAAGGGCGTCATGATCATCCCACCTGAAGACGAAACTCGAGGATTTTCCCATGCGTATGAGTGCTTCATGCACGGCGTATGCGGTATAGACATCTCGAAAGTTACCGAAGTGTATCTTCCCCGAAGGACTAATCGCCGATGCGCAGACATACTCATCCCTAAAGGGGCTCGATTCCACTATTTTTTTTGCGATTGAATCGCTCCAGTGTAGTCTCGCTACCTTTCGCTTATGGATAATTGGCGATGAGTCTAATCTCGTCTTAAGCAATGATTTATCGACTAACTTCTCCTTCTTAATAAGGTAATTGTATATATCTCTCTGAGGTAACGTCGGCATAGCTTTGAAACTATTATTGAAAGTGATCGATGACGCACCATTGCCATAGCCTCCATACTGCTTTACTCCTCTCTCAACTCCTTTCTCGTGCAGGTGAGTATTTCTTACAATAGATTCGTTGGGGTGTATATTTTTACCTACCGTTTGAAGGTATTTTTCAAGGTAATCGCTTGTACCGTAAACTGTAATATACATCGCATTTTCGGGATATCGCTCATCTTCAAAATAAGTGGCTAAATCATCCTGTGCATAATATTTCTGTATAACAAAAATTGGAGCATATACTTCTGTAAAATTACCTCCAAACCGCAGCTCTTTCGTCACTATTGAAGGCAGTACTAAATTGCTAGAAAAATCTATGCATGCCTGAAAATCAGCATCTAGATATCGTTGGTTAGCGCTAAAAAACTTAGCGATGTCAGGTAAGGTCTCTGGGCGGCTAATAGGGCCTATATCAATCTCAGGTTCCACGTAACTACCTACCCGGAGATTCGAGATGGCGGTTTTTAATTTCTCTAAAAATAAATCATAAATAGTACTATCAACTAAAACAGAGTTTGGGGAGGCGCAATCTTGACCTTGATTATATGATCCAACTTTCAGGACTCCCTCGACCGCCGAGTCAATTTCGGCGTCATCAGAAATTATTATAGGGTTATGGCCGGATCCATTAGCTATAAATAACGTATCGGCTGAAAACTTTTTTCTTACATTCTCAGCATTCTTACTAGATCCAGTGAATATAACGGCGTTACAAACAGGATACCGTCTATTGTCGTTAGGGTTGTAATACGTGGCTGAACATCGAAGTAAAAAATCTTCTCTTTTTTCGCTAGAAAGCATTATGTTTTTACATAACCCGCTAGCCATGAGCAAGTCATACATGTCTTTGTAAAATGATTTCGTTGACTCGGGAGCTTTTACATGCACCTCTTCAGAGATCAGTGCAGGGACAATGGCAAAGCATGCAAATGAATAGAGCGGTTGATTACAAGGCATGAACACTGCAGTCATACTGACCTTTTTTTGAAAATAGTTCTCATTCTCTTTTAGTGACAAAAGTAAATCATGAGTCCGCTCTATTTCGTCCAACGCAGTAGATCTCGTTTCGTACCGCGTTAATATTTTGAGTAAGTCCTCCTCGATAGTCGCAATATAATGTGAGAATAGCCTTGCTATCTTATCCACATCTTGAAAATCGATTGATTGATCAAAAGTTTGCATTTCGTAGTTCTTCCTCGATGAGTTGGTATGCATTTGAGAATAACTCTTCCGGAGTAGACGGTGCAGCTATCTGCATACTCTCACAAGCATAAAAATCTAGTGGAAGAAGCGGTTTTTTGTCACTGGATTCTGACAAATGGATTAGCCAAGGATCTAACGTATAGCCCAGCTTTGAGAGCCAAGTAATACTTTCGTCGCCAATCTCTTTCTTACTTGATAATTCAATTCGATACATATCTTTCAAAGCATCTACTGAATGCCATTTGTAAGCCACCCTCAGATCATCGGTATTCAACATATTTATATCGTCTACTTGCTCATAAGGTGTCTCGCTGGGGGCTAGCCAATTTAAACATCCGAACGAAAACATACCGTTCCCCCTGTCGATCAGTGACTCTTCGAAAGTAGCAAGCCAAATCAGCTGAGACAGCTTAACTAGCCGATCACGCTCTTTGCTATTCGGTAGGTTATATGACTGGAAAGCGAACTTAGCCATATCGCAAAACTGATTCGGCCATCGTTTTAGCTGTATAGGATGCTGCACTAGGTCGTGAATATCAAACGCCAATATTTTTTTGAACGACATCGATTCATAAAATATCCCTGACGTTATACGATATGCATCCGGCTCCGCGTCGTCTTTAAAAACAAAAACCATATCATCCTCGCTGTAGTCTGCCACTAGAGTCCTTGGCGTCGCACCGTGCTCAAATAGTGCCGACACTTTTCCGGCCAGATCTTCTTTTAGTTCAGGTACATAGTCAAGGTAGCCATCATGAACTCCTTTTGCGAACGCTCGTATAAACTCTGGATTGCAATCACCAGAATTTATCAACAGATTGTTGTATGCAGGCTCATCCAGGTATCGGCTTGAATAGTGGTCGGATTCATGTCTTTGTATAGTTTCGATCACCATCATATCGCTACCGTCGTATTTAACGCCGTTACTCCATCTATCTACGTAATGCATGAATATTGGGTTATCGTAAGTGTGTTCTGGAGTATTATACCTCCGTCCAATATCTGCGAATGATTCACGAACCTGCGGTTGGTATTCATAATTCATAGCTGTGATTAGTGTCACTCCAGGACGGTATTTTGTTTGCTGGCAAATTTCATGACAGTACGAGCGTTTTCTAGTGGAGATGCATGCTCTGTTTCTAATTTGATATGATTTACATGTACTATTTCCTCGTCCTTTATTAGGTCGAGTTCTTTTTCGTACAGCAAAGGATCAGTAATTTTTCCGAACTTTCTTCTGTCTGGCGATGAGACCCTTGATATGAGTGTTTCTTTAGGTGCGGTCAGTTTTACGAAGTAGATATCATCCCGGAGTAACTTAATTAACGAAGTTATGAATTTTTCATCTAACTTTTGATCATAAACAAAAGTGCATACAAGTGATTTGTCGATTTTTTGAGCATGTTTAATAGTCTCGTATCTGAGCGTATTAACTAGAGAATTATGATCGTCACCAGTAGTATCAAACATATTGTTAACAAAGTCACGAATTACATGATTGTGGAAGACGCCAACACCTGACAGATCAGCAATTTTATTAGCAACTGTCAATTTACCACTTGCAGGAGGGCCGTATATGAATATTAGTTTCATTGTTAAAATTTTACATCACACTTACGTAAATTTATTATTGTGCTCAAAGAAAGGTTTACTTGGTTTTATTTGGTATGGTTGCCATTTACACCTTAGAGACTTGCAGTGCGTCAAGCTCGACAGGGGTGTCGCGGCCAAACATACTAACCATAACTTTGATTTTGCCTTTTTGTGTATCGATTTCAGCAATTGCGCCATCGAAACCTTTAAACGGTCCGTCCACAATCGAAACCACTTCGCCTTCAGCGAAATCGATGTGGTGCTTTGGATCTTCCACGCCCATACGCTTCTTGATCTTTTTAATTTCACTGTCTGATACAGGAGTTGGTTCAGTGCCGCTTCCTACGAAGCCGGTTACGCCTGGTGTATTGCGCACGATGTACCACGTTTCATCGGTCAGCTTCATCTCAACAAGCGCATAACCTTGAAAAATCTTCGCTTCAATAACTTTTCGTTTACCATTTTTAATTTGAATCTGCTTTTCTTTCGGCACCATAACGTCAAAGATTTTATCCGCCATATCAACAGCGTTAATGCGCTGGCGAATACTTTCTGCCACCTTTTCTTCGTAACCGCTATAGGTGTGGATTGCGTACCACTGCCGAGTTGAATCGTATCGTGTTTGTGCCATTTCGTTCCTTATGTAATGATTAGCTCGAATAAATATTTGAATAGCGTGTCAAGCAGAATAATAATGACGGCGAAAAACGCACTATATAGAATGACTGCTAATGTAAGTTCCCAGGTTGCTTTTCGGGTTGGCCAGCGAACTTGCTTTAGCTCGTACCAAGAACCTTTAAAATAACCGCCCATTGCTTTGAACGGGTTTTTTCGTGTGCGCTGTTTCTTTTTCTGTTCTTCTGGGTGCGCCGGAGTATTCTCGGCTACAACTGCCGCTTTTTTCGATGTTGCTTTTGATGGCGCGGCTTTCGCCGGCGTGTCATCGGTAGCTTTGATACGTGTTACTTTCGTGCCACTACTCGATGCATTTGACGTTTTGTTTTGCTTCTTTTGCGCCAAGGTGATTCTCCCAATATTAAAAGTCTGCTTGAAGGCAGACTGTCAAGATGATTATAGCGAGGTAGCACCGGTTCGTCAAGCTGTGCTACCATGTGCTTATGGTTACGCTTCTTATTTCTTTACTCTCAGTACTTCTTACATTTACGGCGGTGGTGTTTGCTTGGCGACTTCACCTTGCGTTCAAGCGATTTCGTATTCGAAAACAATATAGTGCCGCCGTTGAAGCACCAAGCGTAACGGTGTGTATCGCGGCGCGTAACGAGGCGCAATCAATGACGCGCTGCCTCGAAAGTGTACTTGCTAGCGATTATCGCAAGATGGAAGTTATTGTATACGACGATAATTCGAACGATAATACTTCGACGCTGATTAAAGCGTTCGCCCATGCCGGTGTACGCTTCATTCCTGGAAAAAAACTGCCTTCAGGGTGGCTTGGAAAAAATCATGCGCTCGATGTTTTGGCACGTGAAGCGAGTGGAACATATGTGCTATTTCTTGATACCGATACAACAATTCGTCCACAAACGATCAGCCATTTAGTGGGGTATGTTACGAGTGAAAAACTCGATATGGTATCGGTACTTCCCATGTTTTCCGGGCGATTGCAGGCGCACGTTTTGTTTGCGCCGCTCCGCATGTTCTGGCAACTGGTGCTTGCGAATAAAACACGCCCGGCAACGTCGCATGCGCTGTGGATGATGTCGCGCAGCACGCTCCTTAACGAATTTGGCGGCTTTACGTCTGTGCAAACACAAATTATGCCAGAAGCCCATTTAGCGGGACGATTGCAGCTAACTCGCGCGCATACGCTTCTTTCCGATGCGCAACTGGGCGTGTTTTATGATAAACCGTGGAAGTTGCAGGTGAATTCAGCGCAACGATTGCTCTATCCTCTTGTTGGCGGCAACGCATTTTATGCGATACGATTTTTTGCGCTGCTCATCGTACTTAACGCGCCACTTGCGGCGTTTGGCGTAGGAATATATTTTGAATTGCCAGTTCTTTCGCTTGCAGCGCTATGGTTTACGCTGCTTTTTGTTGCAATGTACGCACTATTTGCATCACACATGTGGCGATCGCTATGGTGGCTTGCCGGCCTGCTATGGCCACTTCTCATTTTGCAAGAAACTATATTGTTTTTATACAGTCTTTATGGCTACGCAACCAAAACGATTACCTGGAAAGGTCGTGCTATTTATGCGCCGCACGATGCTTCGTCTGACGTGGTTCGCTCGCAATCGTAATGCCAAACTTCGATCCATGATTTAACCGACTGGAAAGCGTTATTTTTGTGCCAAGCTTTTTTGCTAGTTTTACCGCAACGTATAAACCGAGTCCGGTTCCGCCCGTTTCGCGTGTGCGGTAATCTTCTGAGCGATAGAATTTGTTATAAATTTTCGTCTGATCGTTTTTACTGATACCAATGCCCGTGTCGCTAACCTCGAATAGTACTGAATCGTTGGTGCGCGCAACTTTTACGGTTACAGAGCCTTCTTTTGTATATTTAATTGCATTTGTCACGAAGTTTTGCAGTAACTCTTTCAAATAAAGCCGGCTGGCAACAACATCGCCAAGGTGCGGTGAAAGATCGAGGTTGAACTGTAGCTTTTTAGCTTCCGCTTGTGGCGCGTATTCGTTGTATAGATCTTCGATCATGGAGCGAACCGAAATCGTCTCTGGCTCGTCAGCAACACCTCGTTCGGCACGCGAAAGCGTACTCAAGTCATTGACCATTTTTGCCAAAAAAAGCACTTGATTATGCGCATCGCTCATAGCGGTGCTGAGCTTATCTTTCGGCATGTCGCCACGCTCCATCATAAGCTGTGCATTACTAATTGTTCCTTCGGTGATAGTAATTGGCGTGCGCAGCTCATGACTCACCACGCTGATAAATTCGTCCCGCTCTTCTTCCAGGCTTTTGGCTTTAGTGATGTCGCGCATAATGACAATGTATCCGTCGCCAGAATTGCTTTGTTTCGCAGTGTCGTAGCCGCTACGAATTGGTGAAAGCGTAACATCGAGGCGCGTAATTTCGCCATCAATTCGAAGTTCGAGATCATCGCGCGCAACAACCGCCCGAGCTTTTTTTAATTGCTTGAACAAGCTGACAGATTTTCCGGCTTGATCGAATACCTCCATAATTTCATCGATGTGGTGACCGTTTAAACTGCTGTTCGTATCGAGCAAATTTAGACTCGCGGCGTTATATACGCGAATAACACCGTCGTTGTCGGTGCTTAAAACGCCATCTGCAAGATTGTTCACTAGCGTTAAGATTCGATCGCGCTGCAAACTTTCTTGTGCTCGACTTGCGGTGAGCTCGGCTTCGCTTCGCTCTTGCACTTTTCCGATTGCAATGGCAGCCATTCCAACAATAATGATCATTGCACCAGATATGGTATTGGCGGCAAAGAGTTCGGGGTGAACAATCGAGTCGAGCAGCGCTGTAATAATAAGCATGGCGAAACTGCCATAAAGCCCGGCATACGAAAAATACAAATACGATGCCATAAATAGTAAAATCCAGCCAGCGAGAAACGGCGTGTTGAAGCCGGTAATAAATAACATATAAAGCAGTGCAAAAAGATGATACATGCTAAGCACAAGTGCAGCCGATTGCTGATTGCGAATCGGAACGATAAACTGATACACCGCAACGAGCATCCAGGCGAGGGCAAGCAGCAAGAAGATTGCAAATCCGCTATATACCGACGATTGTTCAATAAGATGAATATCGACAAGTAATCCGTACGCAAATAAAACAGGCGGAATAATTAATCCGGCAAACCGAATGATGTACCGCGTTTGTCCATTTATTTCTGCCCCACCGCTAAACATAACTGGATTTATTATAGCCTACAAACCGCTTAAATTGTAGGCGATTCGTGTTTTAAACGTTTTCGATGCAATTTGTAGTGCGGATCGGCTGCTTCAACCAAGTTCCAAAACGCTGGCGAGTGGTTCATTTCCTGGGTGTGGCTGAGTTCGTGAATGAGCACGTAGTCGATCAGTTCGAACGGTAGTTTCATAAGCGCAATGTTGAGACTAATTGTGCCGCTACTGCTGCAACTTCCCCATCGTCCGCTGGCATGTGAAAATCGCAATTTATCGTAGAAGTAGTTGTGTTCGGCTGCTAAATACGCGAGGCGGCGTGGTAAATATGCCTTTGCTTCGATGCGTAGGGCTTCGATAACAGTGTCGCGAATCGTTCGCTTCACGGCTGCATCGTCTAGTCGGAGTGTTGCTGGAAGCGATACAACAATATGTTGTCCGTGTCGTTTGGCGGTTGCGTGCGCGCCTGTGCTTGAACGCACAAGTAAACTGTGGCTTTTGCCAATCGCCATGCCGTTTTCGTATTCGCTCGTGCCGTGCTGCTCTTGTAGTAATGTGCGTAATTCGGCGCGTGAATTTTTCAGCAACCGTTTTACAAGGAACGCTGGCGCGTACAACGGAAGCGACGCGCGCAATCGCCCGTCTGGCCCAACGCGAATGCGAACATTGCTGGCGCGAGCGCTACGCCTGAGAGTTATATCGCCGAATTCATCATCGGTTATTGTTGCCACGTAAAATCCTAGCGAATCGTAATATTGCGCCGACCAGATGTAGGTGTGTCAGCAGGTTTTTCACGAACAGGCGGTGTAGTGTGGGTTGAGATTTCCGCACGCGGCGACGATAATTTCTTTAGTACAACCCGTGCCTGCGATGCATAGGTGTGCTTGCCACTTACAACAACTTGTTTTTCGGTATGATTTGGGTTTGTGAAGCGCTTAGCACGCTGTTCGATATCTTCTTCACTTGCGCGTTTTTGTGCCCGACTTCGCGCCGTAGTGGCGTCGGTTTGCACCCATACAAGTAGTACTTCGTAGCCACACGAACGAGCGAATTTTGCAAGCTCCATACGATCGGCGCGAGCGTCGCTTTTTCCGTCTACCACAACCGACTGGCCTGTTTTCAGTAATTCCTGCAATTGATAACCAAACACGCCAGAAACATCGTCACAGCCTTCGGCAAGCGCTGCAATTCGTTCTAAGCTAACGCACGGCGCATTAAACGTTTCAGCGAATTTTTCAGCGAATGTTGTTTTGCCGCTCCCCGGAATGCCGACCACCGCAATTACGTGCGGTTTCGAAAGGCTCAATGATTTCATATACAACAGTATAGCAAACTATAAAACACGTTCTCTAGTCTTATGAGCAAAAATGTCGTGAAATATACCATATAACACCAAATACTGGACAATTTATGAAAAGTATGCTATATTTAGCCCATACAACCTAATAATGCTTGTGGAGAGCTAAAGGGAGAAAAAGATGAAACGAACGTATCTTGCAGTTGCAAGTGCAGTCGTCGCGCTAGGTGCGGTGTTAACGTTTACTCTATTCGGAGGAACGTCGGAAGCTGCGTTGCCACGCGATTGTATTGCTAACTCTATTATCAACTGTGGCGCAATTAATCACGGCGAACTTGCTGATCGCTACAAAAAGAACGCGAGTGGCGATCTACCTGCGATTTACCAAGATTACGGCCTGAACGCAGACGAAATGACCAACTCGGCAAAATACGCCAAAATGGGTGAAGTAACCAAAGCTGGCGAAGTAAAAGTTGATGGCAAAGTTGTTGCAACCGACGCGTGGAGCATTGGACGAAACAACGCTGCTCACGCTCGTGAACGCGTTATTAACGGCAAGAAATTCTACGAACGAACACCGGCTACATCATTTGGTTCGAACTCGATCGTTGCATTTGTTTACTTCAAGCCAGATGGCTCATTCAAGTCGGCGGTACTTACTTCTTGCGGTAACCCAGTAACGGCAACGCCGCCACCTCAGCCACCAAAACCACCTCAGCCACCAAAGGAAGAGCCTAAATACGAATGTGTTGAGCTTACCAAGCAAAAAATTGGTCGTGCAGAATACGAATTTACAGCTGAAGCAACCGCAAGCGGTGGTGCTGAAATCAAAGACTACACTTACGATTTCGGTGACGGAACCGATACAACCGTGAACGAAACGACTGTGTCGCACGATTATGAAAAAGATGGCGACTACGTCGTGACTGTAACGGCAAACGTAACGGTAAATGGCGAAACCAAACCTGTAACAGGCAAAAACTGCCAAGTTGAAGTAACGGTTTCTCCTGAAAAACCTGAAGAATGTAAGCCAGGTATTCCTGTTGGCGACGAACGCTGCGAGGAAAACTGCCCAGTTCCAGGTAAAGAAGATCTTCCTAAAGATAGCAAAGAATGTAAGGAAGATACCCCTGAAACTCCTGTTGTAACGGAACTTCCAAAAACTGGTCCTGGCCAACTGATTATGGGTGGTCTTGGACTTAGCTCTCTTGCCGGCGCTAGCTACTACTGGTATGCGAGCCGCAAAGGACTTCTCGAAGCACTTCTTAATCGCTAAGAGAAACATCCACAAGCCAAAAACCCTCTCACGTTTCGAGAGGGTTTTTTGTATACTAAGAAGCGATGCAATTTCTAACAAATCGAAATTCGGCCATACGCATTTTTGCGTTCTCTACAATTGTCAGTTTAATCGTGCTTTATCTTGTATATGTAAACTTGGGTTGGCAGGCAGCCCTTGTTGCGTTGATGCTTGTTGTCATTGAATTAACATTTAGTTTCGATAATGCCATTATTAATGCGCGAATTCTTGGCACGATGAGTTATTTTTGGCAGCAAATGTTTATGACGATTGGAATCCTCATCGCCGTGTTCGGTATGCGTGTCGTGTTCCCTGTTGTTATCGTTATGGTTAGCTCTGGTCTTGGCTGGAACGAGGTTGTTGATTTAGCGCTGAACAATCCAGATCGTTACGCCGACGTACTCGACGATGCGCACTACGCAATTGCGTCGTTTGGCGGTATGTTTCTTATGATGCTCACACTTCATTTCTTTTTCGATGTGACGCGCACGGTCAATTGGCTGCCGCGTATTGAAGAGCCGATGAAGTACGTTGGCCGCAAATGGCTGCACGCTGTTGTTTGTATGGTTGTGCTGCTGTTTATTACGTTCTTGCCAATTAATCACCATCCACAAGATGTTTTTACGGCTGGGCTTGTGGGAATTGCGACGTACTTAATTGTTCACGGAATGGCGGAGCTGATGGCGTCGCGGCAAGCAAAAAGCGAAAAGCAAACTGGAAAAATTATGAAGCGAGCTGGGCTTGCCGGCTTTGCGTCGTTTATGTATCTGGAAGTGCTTGACGCAAGCTTTAGTTTAGATGGCGTGATTGGCGCGTTTGCCGTTACGAAAGACGTGGTGCTTATTGCTGCCGGACTAGGGATTGGTGCGTTATGGGTGCGCTCACTTACGTTATTTATGGTTCGCCGCGAAACGCTTCATACATATAAATATCTGGAACACGCTGCGCATTACGTTATTGGTATTCTTGCGGTGACACTGTTACTTGGGCTGTTCTATGACATCCCAGAAGCGGTTGCTGGGCTAATTGGAATTGGCATTGTGACTGCTTCGATTGCGAGTTCGAATAAAGCGCGTAACGCAGTTTCTTCTAGCGAATAAGTGTGACGTCACCATTAATTATTACTGGAAGTGTACCTAGGATCTCTTCCTTATAGGATGCGTCTGGTGTGTCACGAAGTAAGAAGATCGGTAGTTGCTTACTAAAGGCAAATGCCATTTCCATAAGTGTATTTCCGCCAATATATCCACTAACCCCGTTCTTTTCTTCATTAAAAATAAGTACCGCATCCGATGATGCTATTTTTGCAAGGTGTTCGCGCATAAGTTTATTTTTGAATACGTAGCGCTCGGTTTCTGCCATGTCGCCTAGCTTCATGCTGGTTTCGCGCATATTCGGCAACAATGTTTCGTGACCGATTGCATTAAGTCGTGCGCTAAAATTTTGCATTGCGTCGATGTGCGCCATTGATCCACAGATTGTAATTCTCATACTGAGTAGTGTAACATGGCTGCTGAATCTGCTATAATGAGCATATTCCGCACGTATAGGAGTGTAGCTCAGGTGGCTAGAGCACCGGTCTCCAAAACCGGGTGTCGTGGGTTCGAGTCCCTCCACTCCTGCCAAGATAAGCGCTTTGCATTTGCAAAGTGTTTTTTGTTAGGATTGCTATATGAAAACTGCAAAACAAAACAAGTATGTACTTGCGGGTGTCGTATATATTTTTGCAGCAGTTATTATTATGGTAGCCGCAGTCGCACTTGTAGTATATAAGCCTAATAAAGCCTTCGTGAATCAGCCCGACTTACCCGTTCAAAACCACAGTGGAACAATAACACGTATAAATGATAACGGTCACGACGTAATGCTCAATGAGCATAATGAGAAAGTTGCCGGTCCGGCGTACGGCATAGTAGACGTAGGCACGAGCATTACGGTTGGCGATAAAAGCTTCAGTACATCATGTGGCAATTGTGGCGCTGATGATTCCTTTTACGTGAATATTGATGAGTTGAAATTAGGTGATTCCGTGCAAGTGACATATGCAATTAATTCCATTGGTGCGAGAACATTGAATTGCAAGCAATGTGGTGTTTCAAAACTGCGGTAACGAGAAGAGTTTCATGTTTGTTTTAGTGAAAGTTGACGCAGGTGAAGAGTGTAAACGCGTGGCATAATTCATTGCCGTACGCGCATACTATATGTTAATATCCAATACGCACTCGAAGTTGCCGGTGTCAGCGTTGAAATGATGAACGCGTAGCGTTCTCTCGTAATTTTTTACATATTCTTGCATACATCAATATTTTTGCTATACTAAGTATAGTAATAACGAACGGAGGATTATGTCTAAAATTACCCTTATTGTTGCCAGTACGCGCCAAAACCGAATTGGCGGCGACATTGCCGATTGGCTAAAAGCCCAAGCAAATGAGAATAATATTGAATTAAACGTTATCGATTTGCAGGAAGTAAGCTTGCCAGCGTTTGACGCTCCAATTCCGCCAGCCTACGCGCCAAACGATACTGAGCACGGAAAAGCATGGGCAAAGCAGATTGCCGATTCCGATGCCTTCATATTCTTAACACCAGAATATAACCGCAGTATTCCATCGTCGCTCAAAAACGCCATCGATTATCTTGTGCCGGAATGGCAAGAGAAAAAAGCAGCGATTGTAAGCTATGGGTACGTTGACGGCGGTGCGAATGCCGCCAAGCATTTGAGCGATATCCTTGGATGGTTAAAGATGGATACGACCGAACCGGTTCACATTCAGCTTTCGCGAGATTTCTTCACTGAAAACGGTGCATTTAAGGATATGAACGCATCGCTTGCTGAATTCGCCCAGCCTGTGGTGAACGTACTTACTCGCCTGTAGCGCATTAAAAATTAACATTAAAATCACCTCGCTTACAGAGGTGATTTTTTTGCATAAGCACTATATTTATATAATAGTATTGACAACAAGGCATAATTATAGTAAAATGCAAGAGCATTAACACGACGTATTGATTGAGAGCAATACATAGTGATCTAAGGAGATGTTATGTTAAAACGAATCATCGTAGCAATCGCGGTAGTTGGTCTTGCACTCGCACCAGCAATTTACCCAACCGTTACACAAGCAACAAACAATAACAGCGGTTCTACCTGTAGTGGAAGCGCCCTGAACATTCCAGTGGACTCATGGGACACGGGTAAAAAAGGTCAAGAAAAAGTTCTGGCCATTAAAGATATCGAAAACGGTGAATACGAATTAACCGTTGTATCGAAAAACCAAGAATCGGTTCACCCAAATACTGACATGATCGTACGTTCTGGCGACGACCAAGTTGAAGTGAAAGACGTTGAATCTGAAGCGTTCAAAAGCGGTAAAGCTGAAGGTACGCTTGAAATAAAGAACGGCAAAGTTACCCTACTTGTTCGTATCGGTAAAGACGGCGTGTACTCTGGCGGCATGGACGTATGTTTGCACAAAGTAAAGAAACCGGTTGAAAAATGTCCTATTCCTGGAAAAGAAGAACTTCCTAAAGACAGCAAAGACTGTAAGGAAGATAAAGAGAACTGTCCAATTCCAGGTAAAGAAGACATGCCAAAAGACAGCGATGAGTGTAAGGAAGATGTAGAAAACTGTCCGGTGCCTGGCAAGGAAGATATGCCAAAGGACAGCGAGAACTGCGAGGAAACTCCAGAAACTCCAAAGACACCTGAAACTCCTGAGCAGCCAAAAGAAGATCAGCCTGCAGAATTACCACAGACTGGCCTCGATAGCCCAATCGTAAGTGCAGCAATGCTTGGCGTACTTGCCTACCTTAGCTACACAGCAGTGCGAAGCTTCCGCGGCTAACTAGCTGTACTGAATCAATAAAATATCCCCTTCTCTCAAAGGGGATATTTTTAATATTCCGTTTCTTTCTTTACGCGAACGGCGCGTTTGAAGCGACGGTCGGCTTCAGTGTCGGCGAAGCGCGCAAGCGGTTCGTGAATGAAAATGCGATCGTCTTTCTTTTTGTCTTCATCGATTTGTTTCAGCGCGTTTACGAAAAACGTTTCGATCAGCCATTCCCTGCCCGGTGGCGTTTCACCTACAATAGTAATGCGCCACAAATCATCATCCCAGCGTTCGGCATATTTAATGCGAAGCGGGCGTGCTAGAAGCGTTGCACCTGTTGGAACGGTGCCAATCACCTTTTCAATAACGCGCTCACCAGCCACGCGATCGTGCACAAATACGTCAACCGCCATCGTTCGCACGCCACGTGGCGTTACATGAACGGCCATCATTTGTTGGTTGTGAATCCAGGTAACTTCCCCGTTAATGTTACGAATACGCGTTGAACGCAGCGTAAATCGCTCCACGACACCGGAAACGTCAACGAACGGCTCGATTTTAATGTAATCGCCAACGTTAAACCATTTTTCAATAATCATGGTGGCGCCAGCGGTGATGTCGCGCAATACCATACCAAGCGTTTGACCGGCAAACACAATGAAAATGGTACCAGCACCAATTGCGGCCAGGCTGCTACTGGTGCGGCTGGCATTGTCGCCCATAAGATAAAGCCATACGAGGTAGCCAATAATAATAACAATCGCAACACGAACCGCGGCCACCGTTACACTTAAATACGTTTCAACTTGGCGTAATCGGAATAAGCGCTCTTCGTTGGAAGTTGTATCGGAACGATCGGCCACGCGCTGCGCAACTTTAATAATCGCTTTTGCAACGAAGCGGCTCAGCCAATACGCAATAATAACTGAAAAAACGAGAATGAGCACCGATGCAAGTGCATTCGGACTCTCGAAGAATACTTTCGCGTCATTTACCGCTTCGTCAATCTGCTGTGGCTGATTTTGCATACTAATTTCAATTGTAGCGTATCACTCGAGAAAAAACGATAAGTATTTTGCGCGATTCATATGAATTTGCTACCATAAAAGCAATAACACTAACAACTAAGGTGGAACGGTGCATACGGTAATTGTCGGTGGCGGGTTTGCGGGGGTAAAAGCCGCGCGGGAAATTAGTAGAAAGCAGCTTGGAAAAATCACGCTTATATCGAGCGAACCGTATTTTTTGCATCATGCAACATTGTATGCAACGGCAACTGGTCGCGACGCTGGAAGTTCTGTGATGGATCTTGAGGATGTGTTCGCGCTACATCACGATGTTGATGTGGTTATCGATCGTATGAAGTCAATCGATCCAGCGCGTAAACTGGTCGTATGTGACGGCAAAGATATTCAGTACGACAACCTGATTTTAGCAATCGGCAGCGTCACGAACTATTTCGGCATTTCAGGTATGAAAACCTATAGTTACGGCATAAAAACACTCGAGGAAGTGCGAAAATTACGTCGACATTTGCATGAAGAAATTGTTCGCAATACACACAGAAAAGATGCAGCGTATTATGTGATCGGTGCCGGGCCGACTGGCGTTGAACTGGCTGCGGCTATGGCCGAATACGTTCGCGACGTAGCGGCGGCGCACGATGTGACGCGTGGAAAAACCGAAATTATACTTGTGGAAGCGGCAGCGCGTGTTCTGCCACGTATGTCGAAAACGGCGAGTAAAAAAGTGAAACAGCGCCTTGAATCGCTGGGCGTGAAGGTCGTGCTTAATCATAAAGTAAATAAACTTGGTAAAGACGGTGTTACGATTGATGGTTCGTTTGCGCCAACACATACCGTAGTGTGGACATCTGGCGTGAAGAATCATCCGTTTTTTGCGCATCATAACGATACATTCCGAATTGCGCCGAATGGGCGCGTTGACGTAGATCGTTACCTTGAAGCGCACGAAAGTATTTATGTGATTGGTGATAATGCAAACACGCCGTACTCTGGTCGGGCGTATACGGCACTACAAGATGCCGATTTTCTGGCAGATCATCTGGAGCGACTCGCGACAAAACAGCCGAAACTTCCCTACAAGCCAAAAAACGTTGCGTCGAGCGTACCGGTTGGTCACAATTGGGCGTATGTCGAAAAATATGGCGTGTACGCGCTTGGAAAAACCGGGTTTTGGTTCCGTCGCATGATCGAGCTACAGGGGTTGAAACGAATGCTCTCGCACAATCAAGCTATGAGCGCGTGGCACGCGTACGATAAAAGTGATGGAAGTTGTGAATTATGCAAAGATAACGGTTGAAAAAGCACAAGCGTCATCTTATAATTGAAGAAAATCGTAACGTAAAAAGGAGCGGTCGGGTCGTCGGAACTCGGTAAACGGGGTATGAATATTTTAATGCTCGGGTGGGAGCTGCCTCCACATAACAGCGGCGGTCTCGGAGTGGCATGTTACCACATGTCTAAAGCGTTGGCTCTTGAAGGTGCTTCGATCGATTTTGTTGTTCCCTACACTGCAAATCACGACGACATCGATTTTATGCGCGTTCACAATGCAACCGAGCTTCCGTCGGTTCATAATGTTGAATCTATGGGGGCATACGACAGCCATGCGGCAGGCGTTGGTGGTACGAACGACATTCGCTACGTTCAGCGAAAATATGTAAAATTCGTAGAAAAATTGGTGAAGAAGACGAATCCAGAAGCCATTCACGCGCACGATTGGCTGACGATGGAAGCCGGTATTCGCGCCAAAGAGCTCACGAACACGCCACTGATAGTGCATGTTCACGCAACCGAATTCGATCGTGCTGGCGGCGGTGACGGCAACCCGCTTGTTCACGAAATTGAATACCAAGGATTAATGATGGCCGATCGTATTTTCGCTGTGAGTGATATTACAAAACGTATTATCGTTGCGCGCTACGGTATTCCGGCTGAGAAAATTGAAGTAGTGTACAATGCTTTCGACGTGGCGAGCCTTGATCCGCATGAATACGATATGCGCACCTATCGCTACCTAGAATCGCTAAAAAGCGAGGGATATACGATCGTTTCAACGATTACGCGCTTTACCATGCAAAAAGGCTTGAACCAATTTCTCGAAGCTGCCGCTCGTGCGTGTGAACGTTACGATAAATTCGCGTTTCTTCTTGCTGGCGACGGTGAAATGCGCAACGAACTTATCCAGCTTTCGGCCGATCTTGGTATTGCTGACAAAGTGTTCTTCACGGGCTTTGTGCGCGGAAAACAGTGGCGCGACGCCTATCATGTATCCGATGTTTTCGTCATGAGTTCCGTGAGTGAGCCGTTTGGCCTTACGGCGCTTGAGGCGGCGCACCACGACAACGCGCTTATTATTACGAAACAATCTGGCGTTGGTGAAGTGCTTCATAATATTTTCCGCTACGATTTCTGGGACACAACTGTGCTTGCCGACCAATTGGTTGGCATTGCAACATCCGATGCGCTCAAAAATTCCCTGAAAGAAAATGTTAAACACGATTACACACGCATTTCATGGCGAGATATCGCTCAAAAATGTATGGATAATTACCGAACTGTCAGTAAACGAAAGGAACTTCTGGTATGAGCAAACGCGGTATCGTGCTGTATCTTCACGTCCATCAGCCGCTTCGAATCCGGCAATATAGTATTTTTGATACGGCCGAAGACCACAACTATTTCATGGAGCACCGTGAAGACACCGAGCGCAATAATAAAACCGTGTTTTTGAAAGTTGCCGAAAAATCGTACCGACCAATGAACGCGCTGCTTGAAACACTGCTGGCGCGTCATCCGGAGTTTAAGGTTTCCCTGAGTATTACTGGTACATTCATCGAGCAAGCTGAGCGCTGGGCGCCCGACGTACTCGAAAGTTTTCAGCGTCTCGCGGCAACTGGCCAGGTTGATATCGTTGCCGAAACCTATTATCACTCGCTGGCGTTCTTTTACAGTCGCGAAGAATTTGAACGACAAGTTGCGCTTCATAAAGAAAAAATCGAACAGTATTTTGGTATTACACCAACGGTGTTTCGCAATACGGAACTTTCCTATAATGATGAGCTCGCAAAATGGGCCGATGAATACGGCTTCAAGGGCATCTTAGCCGAAGGATGGGATTCAGTGCTGGGCTGGCGTAGTCCGAATCATGTGTATCGACCGCCAAATACTGAAAATATTCGCCTGCTTCTAAAAAATTATCGCCTTAGCGACGACGTCGCGTTTCGTTTTAGTAATCGTGCCTGGGAGCAATGGCCGCTTAACGCTGATACATACAACGGCTGGATGCACGATGCGATCACGGATAGCCAATTAGTGAACTTGTTCATGGATTATGAAACGTTTGGTGAGCATCAATGGAAAGACACCGGAATTTTCGATTTCTTCGAAAGCTTCGTTGGCAAGTGGCTTGAAAATCCAGAAAATACGTTCTATACCACCAGCGAAGCGGTTTCTGCGCACGAGCCAAAAGATGAAGTTAGCATGCCTTACACGGTAACCTGGGCGGACACCGAGCGCGATTTAACAGCCTGGCTTGGCAACACTATGCAGCAAGAGGCACTACGATATTTGTATGCAATAGAAGAAGATATTCTGCGCACAAACGATGTGCTGCTTATCGGCGATTGGCGCTTGCTCCAAACATCCGATCACGTATATTACATGTGCACGAAGTGGTTCAGCGATGGTGATGTGCACGCCTACTTTAGTCCGTATGAATCTCCGTACGACGCTTTCCTGTACTTTATGAATGCGCTGCGTGATGTTCGGTTTCGTTTGTCGGAATATCAAAAATACGGAGGTATGAATGGGTAGGCCGATTGTTTTGAGTAACGGCGAACTGCATGTTGGTATCAATAAATTTGGACTGGTGCACGATTTTTACTATCCGTATGTTGGGCTGGAAAATCACGCGGCTGGAAAATCGCTGCGTCATCGTGTGGGAGTGTGGGCTGAACAGCACGTAAGCTGGCTCGACGATGAATCGGAAGATTGGACGTTTTCATTTCACTACCCGCACGGTGCGCTCATTGGTCATACATTAGCGCGTAATGAATCCCTGGGTATTTTGCTTGAATTCGACGACTTTGTCGACTCGCAAATGAGCGCGTTTGTGCGTAATATTCACATTGTTAATTTACGCGATTATGAGCGCGATATTCGTTTATTCATGCACCAAGCGTTTGTGATCGGCGATAGTCGTAGTAATACCGATACAGCACAGTTTTTACCGGATAACGATGCGATTTTGCACTATCGTGGTCGTCGTGCATTTGTTATTGCTGGAAGTCATGGTGATGCCACGCCGTTTGACCAGCATAGCATTGGCTTGTTTGGTATTGAGGGGCGTGAAGGAACGTATCGCGATGCCGATGACGGCGAGCTAAGTATGTCGGCGGTTGAACACGGACGGGTCGATTCCACGCTACGATTCAAGCAATCTATTCCGGCCCACGATTCGGTTCGCGTTCACTACTGGATCGGTGCCGGCACTTCCCTTCGTGAAGCATTGTACGTACATAATCAAATGAAAGATGATGGCGTTCAAAAACGGCTACACGCAACAGCCGCCTGGTGGCAGAATTGGTTGTTGCCAGCAGAAAAAATCGCTCAAAAACTTGAACCTGGCTATCGTGATAGTTTCATTCGTAGCCTTATGATTGTGAAATCCCAGCTTGATAAACGCGGCGCAGTCATCGCCAGCACCGATACAACGATGCTCAATTATTCGCGCGACGCCTACGGTTATAGTTGGCCACGCGACGGCGCATTTGTGTTATGGCCACTCATTCGTATGGGATATATCGATGAGCCGTATCGCTTCTTCGAATTTTGCCGACGCGGACTTCATTCAAGCGGTTATTTGCTACATAAATATCGTGCCGATGGCGCAGTGGGAAGCAGCTGGCATCCGTATATTCACGACGACGGAAGTGTTTCGCCGCCAATTCAGGAAGATGAAACGGCGCTGGTGCTGTTTGTGTTCGCGCAGTATTATCGGATTCAAAATAATCCGCACCTTCTCGAAGAGTTTTACCACAGTTTGGTAGTGCCAATGGCGGCATTTCTTGCCAGCTACGTCGATCATGCGACTGGTTTGCCGCGGCCAAGCTACGACTTGTGGGAAGAGCGCTACCTCACGACAACGTACACCACTTCGGTTACCTACGCAGCACTTCAAGCGGCGGCCGATCTTGCCGATGGGATGAACGACGCCGATAACGCTGTGCAGTGGCGCGCAGTCGCCGATGATATGTATCAGGGCGCGCACAAACATTTGTTTAACGAATCGCGCCAAGCGTTTTATAAAGGCGTGATTCCAAACGGCGAAGGTGGCGTGACTCACGATGAAACGGTCGATATGTCGAGTATTTTTGGCGCGTTTATGTTTGGCTTATTCCCAAGCGATAGTAGTGAGCTGAAAGCGGCAATCCAAACGGCAGAAACATTGTTCAAACCGGAGGAAAATAATGGATTTCCGCGCTACGAACACGATAATTACCACCGCGAAAGTAGCGATATTTACGGCAATAGCTGGATTATCACGACGCTATGGATGGCGCAATACTATCTTGAAACCGATCAGAAGGATCGTGTTTCGTCGCTTCTTTCGTGGGTTCGATCTCACGAAAGTGAAACTGGTGTTCTTCCCGAACAAATTAATCCGAAAACAAACGAATTTGTGTCGGTGGCGCCGCTTACGTGGAGTCACGCCGAATATATCGCAACACTTCTTGATACAATCACCGAAGGCGTAAGCCATGACCAATAAGCCAAAAAGGCTGCTGAAGGCGTTCGTTCCGTCGAGTGTACTGCAATCGCGCATGCACAAACGTGTGTTTATGCAATTTGCCGAGAAGATCGGTTTTGTCTATTTTGGATACGTTGATCAACGTAGCGACGAGCATCGACTCATGCGTGGCTTAACTGTTTCAGCGAAGCATAAAGACAATAATTATTGTGTTGGTTCATTTGAAGGCTATGATGTTGCGCTTGTTGAACGTCACGACACAATTCACCATCCAGGAAAGCCATCTCGAGATCACACCTGGATTATTATGACGTTCGATCTTCACTCTTCGGCCGATGTGCCGCATATCTTTCTTGGGTTACACACGCACAGCGACACATTTTACGCGCATATGTTTACGAAGTTTTCGCAGCTCAGTAAAGTCTTTCTTGGTACAACCGGCATGTATGATCATGCATTTACGAGTCGTTACAGCTTGTATACATCACCCGATCAGTCGATCGTCGCCGAGCAGCTCATCGACCCAGGGACAGCGCGCACGATTGGCGAACATTTTGGTGGTATGACTGTTGAGATTAATGACGGTACGGTATATATTTATGCAGAACATCAGCGCCCAACGGTTGCACTTCTCGAGAAAATGCTAAAATACGGGTTATGGCTTGCGCGAACGCTTGATTATAAACTTTCCACGCATCAGCGTAGCGCTCACGAATAAAATCACCTCCTATAGTTCGGAGGTGATTTTGTCTATTAACCCTTGCGAGGTTTGATTTCGTTACGACCGAGGTTCTTCTTGGTTTCTTCGTAGTCGGCGTGCTGCCGAGCGATTGGATCGTATGCACGTTTCTTGAACTTGTCTGGATGGTTCTGCTTATTGACGGTTGTGTAAATGCGGTGGCCGGTTAATTGGCTCACAAGCCCGATCAATTTGCGCTTCGTATTCTTCTTTGCCATTGTCTACTCGCTTAGAATTATTATTAACAATCTCACTTATTCTAGCATGAATTTTGCACGATTACTAGAGGTGTACGAACGAAAACAGGCCATGTGGCCTGATGAAATGGAGCCACGATCGGGGCTTGAACCCGAGACCTCATCCTTACCATGGATGCGCTCTACCAACTGAGCTATCGCGGCATATCAGGGCTAATTGTAGCAAACTAACCCTGTTGTGCCAAGCTGAAGTCGTTTATTTCTTCGTTCGGCTCGTGCTATTGGTGCGCTTTGGGATTCGTGACAAAATCGCCGATTGCAGTAGTGACCACGCCACTGCGTTCACCAGAAACAACCCCGCCATTACAATGGCAGCAGCTAAAATAGACTGGCCAAGCTCATGATTAATCAAGCCGATAACCCCAGCAAGCAGAAGCAATGCCACGGCCAGAATAATGTAGAGTTGCTGTAGCTTTGTGCGATCATCATTTTTTTGATGCCACGAAGTGAGTGATTCGATGAGTGATGCAAACATAATATGCTTATTTTAGCACTAAAATACTATAATGTCAAAATTATCTTCAAATATAAAAAACATCCGCTCGGGATGTCCTCTTGGTACTGGGGGCAGGATTCGAACCTGCGAAGGCGAATGCCGACAGATTTACAGTCTGTTGTGTTTGACCGCTTCACTACCCCAGCAAATCTGGAGCCGCTTCACGGACTCGAACCGTGGACCTACTGTTTACAAAACAGTTGCTCTAACCAACTGAGCTAAAGCGGCGTAAGTTACAGATAGAATTGTACCGCACTCACGCAGCGATTTCAAGTGTTACATAATAACTCGACGAGGTTGCTGAACTCGACGAGATTGATCTTGTGGTACGATCATTTTTTGTGCTTTTTCGCGAAGCTCGGCAGCAAGTTCAACTTGCCCAACACGATCGTACGCGTCGGCAAGAATATTGAGCGTTTGCGGAATTGGATCGAGTTCTACCGCTTGCTCGAGCGCTGTAATCATTTTTTTGCTATGTCCCATTTTTTCTTGCACCTTGGCGTACGCAATGTGCCGCGAAGAAAGATCACTATCAATTTCAAGCGCTTGTTCGAATGCTAGTGCCGCTTTGTCGTACTGCTCGGTTTCGTAATAAATAAGGCCAACGTTATGCAGGCTGCTTGCACTTGGTTCAAGACTTTGCGCAATTTCAAAGCACTCGATCGCGTCTTTGAACGCTTGTTGCTTCGCATATAAAATCCCAAGACGGTTATAGGCCGTCGCATTTCGCTCATCAACGCGAAGAATGGTAAGAAGTGCTTTTTCGGCGCGCAAATATTTTTTCTCGCGCAGCGATTCTTGAGCAACTTCCCATAAACGCTCGAGCTTGTCTGATATTTTTTGCGGTAAATCGGTGGCGACTTCTGCGATCGTTTGTCGCCTGAAAATCGCCCACATTGCCAACGCCGCAAGCACTAGAATACCTAACATATAGGTGTATTATAGCACGAATCGAGTGAGCTGTAGACCAACGTGGTAATTTTTTGCAATATTTTCGGAAGCAGCGACGCAATCCTCGAGTTGGCGAATTGCATCGCTACTGGCTGATCGTTGCAATGTATGACGAAGAATGCGAACGCAATCGCTCATAAGTTGCTGAGCTGCTTCGCGGTCGGTTTTAAGAGCTTGAATGAGGCTGATTTTTTCATAAGAAGTTCCTTGCAGGAATGTTCGCGCACGCGCCATATCGCTTGCTCGGGTCGCAAAATATGTTTCGTCATGTGCAAGCCGCAGCAGTTCGCTCGGAAGCCCTTGTGCGATGAATTGCAGCTGTGCTTGCTTTTTCGAATCATCCGTAAGTTCCGAAATAAGTGCCTGCGTTTGCTGTGAATCGATTGGTCGAATAGAATGCTGTTGCACTCGTGAAATAATCGTGGGAAGAAGATGCTGTGGTGCGGTGCTTGTAAGTAAAAAATGAACGTACGACGCCGGTTCTTCAAGTAATTTCAAAAATGCATTTTGCGCGCCGTGACTCATGCGATCGGCGTCCGCAATAATAACGAACACTGGTTTTGTTTGTTTTACTTTTGTGCGATCGTACAATCCTCGAATTGTTTCAATGGCGATTGTTCCGGCGCGTGATGACACGCCATTTACATCGTTCGGCTCAACAACAGTAAGAAGATTTTTCTCAGCGATTGCGCGCGCAATTTGCTCAAGCCCCACGCCCCGTTCGCCACGTAAAAGCAGTGCCTGCGGTGCGTGGGCACTGCTTCGTTCAATAAGCGTTTTGGTGAGCGGATGGACGGGAAAATCTATCATGAATCGATCATGTCACTTTGGTTAAATCTTGCGGTAAACTCGGCTGGAATAGGCGCGTTGAATGTTTTTCGCGTGCTTCGCGGAATCGTGATTTCAAGCGAATGAGCATGCAAGAACAACCGCTCGTTCGCTTTTCCATACACTCTGTCGCCCACGATTGGCGTGCTAAGAAATTGCATATGAACACGAAGCTGATGCGTACGTCCGGTAAGCGGGCGCAGTGTCGCGTAGCTTTCGTTCTGCTTGTTGATGGCTGAAATTTCATATGCGGTGCGAGCTGGCTTGCCACTTGCCGCTGCACGAAATGTGCTTGGGCTGCTTGGGTTTCGCTCGATAGGAATGTCGATATTTGCCTTCCGTTCTTTCGGAATGCCTGCAAGTACGGCGACGTAAGTTTTTGCAACGTTTCGATCAGAAAATTGTTTCTTCAAGAGGAGCGCGGTTTCGTCGTTTCGTGCACCGATCATAACACCACTTGTGTCGCGATCGAGACGATGGACAATTCCTGGCCGATTCGTGTCGAGTGCATGTGTCGTGTATCGCCGAAAAAAGTCCGCGACTGTGAACTCTTCGTTGACGGCACCTTTGGCATGTGTCAAAATGCCGGCTGGTTTATTGATGACAATAACGTTATCATCGAGATATAGGATTGGCAAATCGAACGAGGAATAATCGCTAGGTTCCGGCAACGTTATATCGATCGCATCAGCGTCGCGAACATCTTGTTTCGACGATTTTGCTGGCGCGCCATTCACATGTATGTGGCCGGCCGCGATGTGTTTTTGCCATGTGCTGCGTGACAATTCAGGATGACGCGCAGCAAGAAGTTGGTCGAGGCGCATAGTGTGCGAAGCCGCTTTAAGTACGTACGTCATCTTACCTTTAAACGAAATGCCGTACGTTTCCGGCGTGGCAAGTTGATGCGCAATAACTTCTCCATCAACATCGGATCGATATTCATGAATTCGCTCAAGCACTTGTGTGGCGTCATCGTCGACGGATTGGTCAAGGAGAACATAGTAGAACTGCCGCTGAAATCGAAACGCCACCACGATTGTATGTTCGCGTGGTCGAGATATATTCATTTGTTCAATATCACGCGGTCGCGTATCGTCGTTCGCAAGTTCGAAGCGACGCAAAATTGCCACAATGTCGTTACTCGAAATTTTCATATTACGCCGTCTCTTTGCCGCGAAGCCCAACGGCGCGGTGAACACGCTGCAGCGTTTCATTTGCAACGCTGTTCATATCCGCTTCCGAACGCTGGAGCTTTTGCAGTACCGCTGTCTCGTCGACGGCATCGACATTTCTCTGAAACTCGATTAAGAATGTCGCCACTTCATTTGCAACAACTTTTTTGAAATATCCATAGCGATCAGTTCCGTCAAATTCCGCAACCACACTGCTTAAAGTTGTATTGCGAAGAAGCGCTAGTAGCTCAAGCAAATTACTGATACCAGGCTGATTCGCCTTGTCGTAGCGAACTTTCGCAAGATCGTCGGTGGTGGCAGCCATAATTTTTTTCATAGCAATCTCGGCATCATCGAACAGAAAAATAACACCTTTTCCAGATTCGTCACTTTTACTCATTTTTTTTGTTGGCGCCGCGAGATCCATAATGCGAAGCCCTTGATCTTTTCCGAAAAATTCGTGCTGCTTAGAAACGGGATGCGGTACGGTAAACAGTTCGCCGAACCGATTATTCATGCGTTCTGCAATGTCACGCGCGAATTCCAAATGTTGAGTTTGGTCGTCTCCAACGGGGATGTATTCGGCGTTATAAAGTAAAATATCGGCTGCCATAAGAATTGGGTAATTGAAAAGGCCGATGCTTGTGCGATCATCGCCAATTGTGCCAGATTTGTCTTTAAACTGTGTCATACGCGACATTTCGCCGAAACCGGTAAAACAGCTTAATATCCAGGTTAATTCGCTGTGTGCAGGCACGTAACTTTGACGGTATAAGTGCACATTTGAGCTCCCGATCGGGAGACCGGCAGCCGTAAATATACGAGCATTTTGCATAATTTGCTCATGCAAAATATCGTGATTCGTTGGCGTGGTGAAACTATGCAAATCGGGAATGAACATATTCAGGTTGTATTCATCGGCACGACGTTTTGCCGTATCGATAATCGGCAGCATCGCACCAAAATAATTGCCGAGCGTAAGATCATTGTTGGCGCGGATACCGGTAAGAATTGTCGGACGTGTCATAAGTAACTCTATTATAACCCAGACATAACCCGGAGTACATGGCCGCCGTTTGCGCGGTGTTGTTCGCGCAGTTTTGCTTTGATCGCTTGGTAGTGCTCGATTGTCGTGTCGGCTGGGCTCATATGTTGCAGCGTATCAATCGTTAGGTCGCCTGAGTCTATAAGCTCGTCCATAATGCGCATGTTCTCCTGGCGTTGCTCTGGGGTTAATTTTGGTTGTTCCATAAAACTCTCCTTTTGTAGGTTATAAAATAAAAACAGGTCGTCTGTTTGTGACGGCCTGTTCGATAAGTTCTAGAAGTTTCTACAGCGCATGGAATAAGCCGTCACGGGAAGTGTCGGTAAACCAAAAGGCATAGTGTTGCGTCATACTGTAGTGCATCGTGGTTATTTTAACTTATTTCGCGCGTTTCGACAAGACATTCGGCCGCCGAATGCGAAGCGGCGGTTTTGAAGGAAGTAATTCTGGATGTGTTTGTTCTAAAATCGAGCGAACCACCGAGCGAATATACGTGCGCGAGGCGACTTCGTGGCCAGCATTAACCGCTTTTAGTTTAACGTACTCATTGCGTCGGCTGACCAGGCGAAGATTCGCGGGGATGACAACGGGATCAAACCGACCACGAATGATCGTGGTAGGACGATCGAGTTTTAGCGCATCATTCAGTGAAGTTTGGTTAATAATTGTCGATTCAAGCGCCTGCATATACGAATCGATGTTGTCCTCCGAAAGACTAAACGCATGGTTGATAAGACGATATTTTACCGCGAGCGATGAAATTCGTAAAATGTGTTCGGGGTGCAATTTTGCAAATTTATACATTTCACGCAAAACACGGTCGCCATTTGGCAGCCGTTTATTCTTGGTTTGATACAGAGGCGGGCTACATAAAATAAGAGATTTCACAACGATTGGATACCGTTTCGCGATTTCGATTGATACAAGTGACCCGAGCGAATGGCCGACAATAATAAGCGGTTGTGTGAGGCGAAGTTTTAGTAGCGTCGCAATAATTGAACGCGCCTGAGTTTTAGCATCGTAGGTTGACCATTTTGGTTTTTCGGAATTGCCGAATCCAAGGAGATCGATTGTAATAAGCTGCAAATCTTCGGGTAATTCTTCGACGACACTCTTCCAAGCATCGCCCGTACTGCCGATACCGTGAATAAAAAGCACGGTTGCTTTCGGGTTTTTGCAGCGCCTGTTGTACCGCACATGCAAACTGTATGGCAGCCGCAAAACGCGGTGAGTGAAATCATCGAACATATCACGCTCCATTATGACATACAAGTGACACTGTTACATGAACGCGCGCTTAATTTCGTATTTTTTGCGCCAGCCACTTTCCTGCCCAAACGATGAGTGAAATAGCGATAACACCACCGGCAATCCAGGCAAGAACGGTTAAAATCGGCAGTGCTACGAGAAATATGTTGATGAAAGATTCCTTCATAGGGCCGCGCTTTCTTTTTATGTGTTCTAATTGTAGTGTAGCTGGTTTTTATGTGTGTGGGCAAGCAGTAGAATTTACAATCAAAAAACCCGCAGTTTCGTGCGGGTTTTTTGTGCGTTTATGTGCACTAACGCTTCGAGTATTGTTCGCGCTTGCGAGCAGATCGAAGACCGTATTTCTTGCGCTCTTTTTCACGCGGATCGCGGCGCAGGAATTCGGCTTTTTTCAACGTGCTACGCAGATCGCTGTGACCTACGGTTACGGCTTTGGCGATTGCCAATTTGATCGCATCAACCTGACCAGCCAAGCCACCGCCACTTACTTTGATTGTGACATCAAAATCTTTTTGCTTGTTGATAAGCGCAAGTGGGTCGGTAATTTCAGCAAGTAGCGTTTTGTTACCGTCAAGGTATTCGCTTGCTGGCTTGTCGTTAATCGTAATTGTACCTTTGCCTTTGTAAAGACGCGCTCGAGCAGTTGCGCTCTTGCGGCGACCAAGTCCGTAGAAATAAGTAGCGTCGGCCATATTATTTTACCTCTACTTTCTCTGGAGTTTGCGCAGTGTGAGTGTGATCGCTGCCAGCGAAAATTCGAAGGCGTTTCATGCGCTCGTCTGCAAGTTTGTTCTTTGGAAGCATACCTTTTACCGAAGCTTCAACCAGGCGTTCAGGATGCTTTTCGCGCACTTCGGCAACGGTTGCATCTTTAATTCCGCCCGGGAATCCGGTGTGTCGGTAGTATACTTTATCGGTTTCTTTGTTACCTGTTACAACCGCATCTTTGGCGTTAATAACAACAACGTAGTCGCCGCCATCAATGTGTGGTGTGTAACTTGGTTTGTATTTACCAATAAGGTATTTTGCGATTTGAGTCGAAACTCGACCGAGTGGAGCTTCCGACGCATCGATAAGAATCCAACGACGAGTCACTTCACTTGGTTTTTGAGAATAGGTTTTACCGTGTGACATTACGCAGTTACCTCCTCTTTTGCGGCTGGCTTCAGCTCATCGACAAATTCGATGGTTGCCATTTGCGCACCGTCACCAACACGAAGTCGGGTTCGGGTAACACGCACGTGACCGCTTGTTCGGCCTTTTAGTTGCGGTGCAATTTCATCGACAAGTTTGAACGCAGCAACCTGAGTGCTCAGTGCAGCGATCACCTGACGACGATTGTGCAAATCGCCCTTCTTGGCCTTTGTAATTACTTTTTCTATGTAACGCACAAGCTCTTTGGCCTTTGGAAGCGTTGTCTCAATCTTGCCGTGTTCAACAAGACTGGTCGCCAGACCTTTGAGGAGTGCGCGGCGCTGATCGCGTTCGCGACCGAGTTTGCGCCCTTTGTATCCGTGTCGGTGCATTACAGTTCCAGTTCCTCTAGCTTATCTTTCACTTCGTCGAGCGCTTTGCTACCGAAGCCCTTTAGTTCGCGAAGATCTTGTTCGCTGAGGGTAACTAAATCGTGAACGGTGCGAATCTCATTATTAATGAGCGCATTTGCAGTTCGTGCCGTTAGGTTTAGTTCTTCGATAGGTGTATTAAGCTCGTTTGTTTCACTTGCAGCTTGTTGGCCAAGTGCTGGTGCAGCTTCAACAGTTGTTGAGCCAGCGAGTGCGGTGTATTGGTTAACCAAAATCGCAGCAGCTTCTTCGAATGCTTCACGCGGTGTTACTGTTCCATCGGTTTCAACCGTAAGATCAAGCTTGTCGAGGTTAGTTTCTTGTCCAACACGTGTACCAGCTACTTTGTAGCGGACACGAAGCACTGGTGTAAACACGGCATCAAGTGCGATCATGTCGCTGTGAATGCGTGACTCGCTGGCATCTTCGATGCTGCGGTAGCCGCGACCAGATTCAACAACGAGATCGATAACAACGGACTGTTTTGGGTCATCGATTGTCGCAATCACTTGGTCTGGGTTAATAACCTCGACATCTGCATTCGCCTTAATGTCGGCAGCAGTAACTTGGCCGGCGCCTTTTTTCTCGAGTCGCAGTTCAACAGGTCCTTCGGCTTCCACCTTCAAACGAACGTTTTTCAGGTTAAGCATGATGTCAACGACATCTTCTTTTACTCCCGGAACGGTTGTAAATTCGTGTGTCGCGCCTTCGATGCGGAACGCAACAATCGCCCCACCTTCGATGCTTGAAAGAAGCACGCGACGGAAGCTGTTGCCAAGGGTGTTGCCGTAACCGGCTTGTAGCGGCTCAATCGTGAACGTAGCGCTTGTATCGCTCAGTTCTTCGACATTCGCGAGCGCTGGATTGTAAATTGCTTTTGCCATTGAAAGTATCTCCTTACCCTTGTTTAACGTGAGTAATACTCAACGATTAGCTGCTCATTAATATCCGCTTCGGCTTCACTACGTTTCGGAAGGCCGGTCACTTCAATTTTTAGCTTCTTGGCGTCGCTTTTCAGCCACGACAGTGGGCCTTGGATTGAGTTGTTCACGACATCGTCGATTTGCGTAAAGTAACCAGATTTGGTGCTTTTCGGACGAACGGTAAGAACGTCACCAGCCTTGAGACGAATCGATGGAATATCGATACGACGATCATTCAGCATAAAGTGGCCGTGACCAACGAGTTGACGAGCGGCGCGACGACTAGTCGCGAACCCGGCGCGGTAAACCGCATTATCGACACGAAGTTCAAGCAGTTCAAGCAAGTTTTCACCCGCAAGGCCATCTTTTCGTGATGCTTCGTTCATAAGGTTTGCAAATTGCTTTTCAAGCAAACCGTACAGTCGACGAACTTTTTGCTTTTCACGAAGTTGAATTTGGTACAAGCTTGGCTTGCCTTGTCGGCTTCCTGCGTGCTGACCTGGAATTCCCGTTTTCTTTGCAAGAATTTTGTGTGCTTTCGGGTGAAGCGCGTAGCCTTCGCGACGACTTTGCTTCACAATAGGCGAAGTATCTCGTGCCATAGATTAAGCCCTCCGTGCCTTACGTGGACGAACGCCACCGTGAGGTACGCCAGTCACATCTTTAATACTGTCTACGTTAATGTCGAAATTCGACAGTGCGCGAACGGCCGCGTCGCGACCAAGACCAACGCCTTTTACGAACACATCGACTGAACCAAGACCGTGCAGTGATTTCGCTGCCTCGGCTGCTTTTTCAGAAGCGATTTGAGCTGCATAAGCAGTTCCTTTTTTGCTTCCACGAAAACCACATGCGCCTGCGCTACTACTTGCAAGTACATTTCCTTTTTTGTCAGAAAACGTAACGATCGTGTTATTGAATGTTGCTTGAACATGCAGCTGACCAGAAGGAACTGATCGGCGCTGCTTTTTGCGAGTTGATGATTGCTTTGCGTCTGCCATCTCTCAGTTTCCTTTCTACGTCTTAGATGCTGCTTTTTTCTGTGTGCCGCCAACGGCTACAGATTTACCTTTACGGGTGCGAGCGTTCGTGCGAGTTCGCTGACCATGCGCTGGAAGTCCAGCTTTGTGTCGCAGTCCTCGGTACGCGTTCACGTCCTTCAGGCGCTTAATATTATTTGTTACCAAGCGCTGTAGGTCGCCTTCGGTCGTATAATCTTGATCGATTATTTCGCGAATACGCTGTTCTTCAGCCTCGGTGAGATCTTTCACCCGAGTGGTCGGCTTTACTTTTGCCGCCGCAAGGATGTCTCCAGCAAACTTCGGACCGATACCATAAATGTAGGTAAGAGCGATCTGAACTTGCTTCTCTGATGGGATTACAACCCCAGCAATTCGAGCCATGCTTAACCCTGCCTTTGCTTATTCTTAGGTTTTTTCTTATTGATGACGCGCAAGCGGCCTTTGCGGCGTACTAGCTGGTCATCAGGACTGATTTTCTTTACACTCGGTCGAACCTTCATGAGCGCACAAAACTCCAGTTTCCGTTAAATTTGATTCATAGCGTTACATGAACGCAACCCGTTATTCCTTAAAGCGGTAGCTGATTCTGCCCTTCGTGAGATCGTAAGGGGTCAACTCAACTTCCACTACATCGCCCGGTACCAAACGAATATAATGCTTGCGCATTTTTCCGCTGATGTGCGCGATAATACTATGGCCGTTCTCAAGCTCGACCTTAAATTGAGTATTAGGCAGTGCTTCCACTACCTTACCTTTCAATTTAATAACTTCCTTTTGACTCGCCATAGATAACAGTAGTAGATTATACAGTAAAATCGAAGCGTCTACAAGCGCTTTTCGAAATGTTTTCGATATTATTTTTTACCCAAGAATAGTTGATACACCCATTATAGCGGATTGCGTGGGTGCATCAAGTGGGTTTTTTAACGAAAAGCTATTTGTAATCGTCGTAGGTGACCATAAGGGCACGTGAGTTGATCTGACGAAGCGATTCAAGGCCGACAGATACAACAATGAGAAGACCGGTACCGCCAACCGCAAGGTTGGCTGCGTTAATGCCGAGTTGGGCGAATATATACTCTGCGCCAAATGGCATAACCGCGATAATACCAAGCGCGAACGATCCGAAGAGAATCAAGCGATTAACGGTTCGTGATAAATATTTTTCGGTTTGCACACCTGGGCGAACACCTTCAATAAATCCACCCTGTTTTTGAAGATTTTCAGAAATTTCATTGGCGTTAAACACAATTCCCGTATAGAAGTAGGTAAACAGAATAACGAGAATGAAGTAGGTAACAGGATAAATGAGGGACGAGAGCGTATCGCCGGTGAATGCACCTGGTTGCGGCGTTTGAAACCACGCAATGAGGTTGTTGGCGATTTCAAGGTAGGCAGGATTGCCTGTTGCTTTTAGTACTTGTCCAACGAATGCCGGAAGCGAAAGAAACGCAACCGCAAAGATAACGGGAATAACGCCTGCAGCAATAAGTTTAATAGGCAGAATACTCTTTACGCCACCATAATTGCTGTTTCCCTGTACGCGTTTTGCGTAATTGATTGTAACGACGCGTTGGGCTTCGTTAATTTTGACAAGAAGATACAATACGAGCAGCGAGACTACCGTTACCCCTAGCGTTACCCAAAAGACGAGCGGATTAACCGGTAATGTAAACCACCCGAATACGCTCAGTGCACCACTTGCCGTATCAAAGAGCGACGAACCAATCGTGGCAAGTGTTTGCGGCAATTGGCTAATAATACCAGCGAAAATAAGCAAGCTAATACCGTTACCAATTCCCTGTTCGGTAATTTGTTCACCGAGGAACATAAGTAACAGCGCTCCGGCGGACATCGCCGTTACGGCGACAATCCATTCGATAATAGACGTTTCAGCCAGCGTTGTCGTGCCACCGGCGAGAACAGTTTGACGGAGGATGTAAATAAACGCAATCGACTGAATAATTGCCAAGGGTACGGAAAGCATACGCGTCCACTGGTTTATTTTGCGACGGCCAGATTCACCGTCTTTATGAAGCTCTTCAAGCCGCGGGATAGCTTTTGTAAGAAGTTGCGTAATAATTGATGCCGTAATGAATGGGCTCAACCCCACCAGAACAATGGAGAACTGGGCGAGCGCACCACCGGAAAGTAGGTTTAAGAAGCCGCCGAAATCGGTACCGCTCACAACACTGTCGATCACGTCGCGAAGTTGCGTCGGCTCTGCAAGTGGCACGGGAATGTGCGCCAATAAGCGGTAAATAACAACAATTGCAAGAAGGAGCAAAATGCGCTTCTGCATGTCGCGGTTTTTAAATGATTTAAAAATGGTTTTCCAGTTCATCGGTCTATTCAGCCCTATTCGTTAGTCATCTCTTTGCGTGGTTGACCCACGTTATCTTCACTGATTATACTATATATTTTACACAGGCGAAACAGATAAATCTATGAAACGAAAACACCTCGCTATAAAACGAGGTGTTTGTCGAGCTTTAGGCGATTACTTGTCGCTTGTTTCAGCAGCTTTTTCAGACTGACGAATTGGCGTTGCGGTTTTTGTAAATGTTCCGCCCGCTTTTACGACAGCTTCCTGAACGCTTTTGCTTGCCGCTTGAACGTTCAACGTTACTTTTGCGCTTAGTTCACCGCGTGCAATAATTTTCACAGTGTGAAATGGCGTTGCAATAAGGCCTGCCTCGTAAAGACTCGCGTTATCGACAACTTTGCCACCGAATGCGTTCAAGTGATCGAGATAGACAACTTGAGCTGGCGCACGCAGGCTTTTGAATCCGCGTGCTTTTGGTGTACGGCGAACCAGAGCACCAGAACCACCTTGGAATACGGCAGAAAGTTTTTTACCGGTTCGTGCGCCTTGTCCTTTGGTGCCTCGGCCGGCGGTTTTTCCTTGGCCAGCTGAAATACCACGTCCAACGCGTTTACGGTTTTGCGTTGCATAGGTTTGAAGTTCGTTGTATTTGGTCATTACTTCGTCTCCTCTGCTTTCTTCGCCTTCTTTGGCTCTGCGTTAAGCCATTGTTCGCGTGGAACCATTGAACGAAGTGCGTCGATTGTTGCGTACGCGATGTTCACTTTGTTGGTAGAACCGAGTGATTTCGAAAGCATGTTTCGGATGCCGGTAACACCAATAATCGAGCGAACAACACCGCCGGCAATAATACCGGTACCTGGGGCAGCTGGTTTTATAAGAACCCGTGCTCCAGAAACTTTAACTTCAGCATCGTGCGGAATCGTTTCTTTTACAACCGGTACGGTAATCATGCTCTTTTTTGCAACGTCGGTTGCTTTTGCGATTGCTGTTTGTACGTCCGAGCCTTTAGCGACACCAACGCCAACTTTTGTATTACGATCACCGACAACAACGAGCGCTTTAAAGCGGAAACGACGACCACCCTTTACAACACGAGCCACACGGTCGATATTGATAACGAGCTCTTCGAACTGCTTTGGCTCGGCGGGTGCTTGCTCACGACGATTGTCGCGGCGAGGAGCGCGAGTGTTAGTAGTAGCTTGCTCAGCCATATTAAAACTCCAAACCTTCCTTGCGAGCAGCATCGGCGAGTGCGCTGAGTCGGCCAGCGTACTGACGACCATTGCGATCGAATACTACCGCGTTAATCTTTGCTTTTTTTGCTTTCTTTGCAATATCTGCGCCAACAAAAGCAGCCAGTTCGCTCATCGTTCCTGTTTGCTTCGTGCCAACAGTTGTACTTGCAGCAAGCGTGTGCTGTTTCGTATCGTCGATGATTTGCGCACTAATGTGCTTGTTGCTGATTGTAACAGTCAAACGTGGGCGCTCAGCGGTACCGGTTACCTTGCTTCGAACACGGTTCTTGCGAAGGCTTTTGTTCAGTAATTTTTTTGCGAAATCACTCATGATTACTTACCTGTCTTTCCTGCCTTGCGGATGATTGTTTCATCAGCGTACTTAATTCCCTTGCCCTTGTACGGTTCAGGCTTTTTCAGCGAACGAATTTCAGCCGCAACTTGTCCAACTTGTTGTTTGTCGATACCCGATACGGTAATTTCCATTTTATTCACCGCAAGTTCAATGCCTTTTGGCGCCTGGTATTTTACCGGGTGTGAGAATCCGAGGCTCATTTCAACAGCGTTGCCGCCGCCTGAAACACGGAACCCAACGCCGTTTACTTCAAGTTTCTTTTCAAATGCTTTTGTAACACCTTGAACCGCATTGTTCAAGAGCGCACGCTGCAGTCCGTGCTGTGCACGAGCAACACGTTCTTCGTTATTGCGTGTTACGACTGCTTTACCATCGTCGAGGGCAACAGTCACGTCGCTTAGATGAGGTACGGTAAGCTCGCCTTTAGCGCCCTTTACCGAAATCTCGTCTTCGCCGACCGTGATTGTCACACCGCTAGGTACGTCAATTGGTAGTTTTCCGATTCGACTCATAACGTTTCCTTACTTATTTCCTTAATATACCTTCAGTAAAAGTTCGCCACCAAGACGTTCTTTCACAGCTTGCTGCCCAGTGATAACACCCTTGCTGGTACTTACGAGAACGATTCCGCGACCGCTTTTAACGCGTGGAATTTCGTCAACACCTACGTAGACGCGGCGACCAGGTTTACTGAGACGTGTAATTTCGTTAATAACGCAGTTTTCACCTGGTTTATTGATCGTGATAACAAGCGTATCGCGAGGTTTGCCAGCTTCGACTTTAACATCGGTCAGGTATTTGTTCTTCTTCAGCTGCTCGGCAACTGTTTTCTTGATTTTGCTCGAAGGCACACGAACTTCGTTCTTGCCAACCATCGCCGCATTTCGAATGCGGGTAAGAAGGTCGGCGATTGGGTCAGTTGATTGTAGAGACATATCTTTTCCTTTCCTTCTTACCAACTACTCTTTGTTACGCCTGGGATTTCACCCTTCGACGCTTTTTCGCGGAAATTAATACGGTTCAGTCCGAATTTTCGCATGTATCCGCGTGGTCGACCTGAGAGAACATCGCGGTTTTTCCAGCGAGTCGGGCTACTATTAAGTGGCAGTTTTGCCAATCCTTCGTAGTCGCCAAGCTCTTTAAGTTCGGCACGCTTTTCGGCGTACTTCAGAATCATTTTCTTTCGCTTTTCGTCACGAGCGATCATTGATTTCTTAGCCATTAGCGATTGCCTCCTTCTTTTTCGAATGGAATACCAAATTTCTCAAGCAATGCGCGTGAGTTGGTTGCGGTTCCATTTTCGATTGCGAACGTTACTTGTAGCCCGTGAACAACTTGCGTTTCTTCGAACGTGAGTTCTGAGAAAATCGACTGGTCGGAAATACCAAGATTGTAGTTGCCGCCTTTATCGAATTTTGTCGAAACGCCGTGGAAGTCACGTACGCGTGGCAAACTAACATTCACGAGTCGATCGAGGAATTCGTACATGCGAGCGCCACGAAGTGTCACACTGATACCAACACGGTTCATGCCAGCACGAATTTTGAATCCGGCGATCGATTTCTTCGCCATGCGATCAACCGGAGCTTGCCCCGTAATCTTTGTAAGCGTGTTACGAACAACTTCGTAGTGACGCTTGTCGTCTTTATTCTTACCGATTCCTACGCTAACGACAATTTTTTCAAGCTTTGGAACCTGGTGAATATTTTCGAGGTTCAGTTCGGCCTGGAGTTCTTTGGCGTATGTATCTGCGTACAAAGCTTTCAGACGAGGAGCGCTAGCAGTAGTGGTTGTTTTTGCCATTACTTAATCTCCTTATTCTTATTCTGACGAGCTAAACGAACTTTCGCACCATCGGCATTCTTTAAGAATCCAACGCGGCTTGTTTTCGCAGCTTTTTCGTCGGTCACGAGTGCTAACTTATGAAGTGGAACTGCAACATGAATATCTTTTGTACCACCACGTGGGTTCATTTGGCTTGGTTTTACATGTCGGCTTTTCGTGCCAACGCCTTCAACACGAGCGGTGCCATTTTTTGCAAGTACTTCAAGTACTTTTCCAGTCGTGCCTTTGTTGGCGCCAGAAATAATCTTTACGACATCGTCTTTTTTAATACGTTGTGCCATATTAGAGTACCTCCGGAGCAAGGCTGATGATCTTCATGTAGCCCATATCGCGAAGTTCGCGTGGAACTGGTCCGAAAACACGTGTTGCTTTAGGGTTTTTGTCGTCGTTAATAATAACGGCAGCATTATCGTCGAATGCGATCGTGCTTCCATCTTTACGTTGAATTTGGTCGCGCGTGCGAACAACAACTGCTTTTACGACAGATTTTTTCTTGACGTTACCCGTTGGGTTCGCTTGTTTTACGCTTGCAACGATAACATCGCCGACGCGCGCATAACGACGCTTTGTGCCGCCGAGTACACGAATACAAAGGATTTCTTTTGCACCCGAGTTATCGGTTACTTTGAGGCGTGATTCTTGTTGGATCATGATTACGCCTCTGTCTCTTCCTTCAGTTCAACTGAACCGCGAGATTTCTCTTCGATGTTCGCAAGCTTGAAGGCTTTCGTTTTCGAAACAGGTCGAGTTTCAGTAATCTGAACTTTGTCACCTTTTTTCGCTTCGTTATTTTCATCGTGAGCTGTGTACTTACGGCTGACAGTATACTGTTTGCCATAAATCGGATGAGTCTCACGACTAGTCACAGTGACGGTAATTGTCTTATCGCGAACATCCGATGTCACGATACCGGTCAATGTCTTGGCCATATTATTTACTCTCCTTTTCGCTCAACTCGGCTGCTCGGATAGCAGTGAGAAGGCGAGCAATTTCTTTACGGGTGCTCGTAAGAACACGTGGATTGGCAAGTTCGCCAGCTGCGTTACCGCGACGAGCTTCCAGAAGCTCGGTACGTTTCGTCGCTACTTCAGAGTGAAGCTGTTCGAGCGTTTTCACTTCTTCAGCTTTTTTAGCTGGCTTTTTTACTTTCGCATCAGCCATATTACACCTGCTCCCTTGTCACGAATTTGGTCTTAACAGGAAGTTTGTGTGCGGCTAGGCGCATTGCCTCGCGCGCAACTTCTTCGTTTACACCCTTCATTTCAAAGAGTACAGTTCCAGCTTTTACTTTCGCAACGAAGAATTCCGGGTTACCTTTACCGCTACCCATTTTTACATCCTGTGGCTTGCGGGTTCGCGGTGTGTGCGGGAAAATACGGATCCAGATTTTACCACCACGCTTGATGTAGCGTGTCATCGCCTGACGAGCTGACTCGATTTGACGAGAGGTAATGTCATCGTTGCTTTGTGCCTGAAGGCCGTAGTCGCCGAAGGCAACATAGTGTCCACGAGTCGCTTCGCCTGGGTTTTTACCTTTGCGAACTTTTCGATACTTCGTTTTCTTTGGTAGTAACATATCGATTAGCTCCTTTCACCCTTGTAAATCCATACTTTCACACCAATGATTCCGGCTGGCGTTTGCGCGCGAGCTGAGTGGAAATCAATGTCTGCACGAAGCGTGTGAAGTGGCACAGATCCTTCAATGAGTTTCTCGCGGCGCGCCATTTCCGCATTGTTAAGTCGTCCAGCAACCTCAATACGAATACCTTTTGCGCCAGCATTCATAGTGTTCTGCGCTGACATTTTCGTCGCACGACGGAAGTTGATGCGGCGTTCAAGCTGACGAGCAATATTCTCGGCAACAAGCTTAGCAGCAAGTTCCGGACGCTTTACTTCTTCGATGTTGATGCGAATTGGACCGCTGACGATCTTTTCAATCTGAGTTTTTAGTTCAGTTACGCCCGCACCACCGCGTCCAATCACAACACCAGCTTTTGCTGTGTGAATCGTTACGGTAACGAGGTTTGCTGAACGTTCAATCTCAATTCGATTGATGGTCGGGCGAGATGCGAACTTCTTTTCGATCAGTTCGCGAATCTTAATATCTTCCGCAAGCCACTTGGCAAAATCGCGTTTGCCGGCAAACCAGCGTGAATCCCAGTTCTTGTGAACTTGCAAGCGGAAGCTGATTGGGTTTACTTTTTGTCCCATTACTTGCTCTCCTTTGCAGGTGTGTCAGCAGGTTTCGCTGCTGGCTTCTTCTTAGGCTTTTCGATGCCAGATACTTCAACTAGAATGTGACTCGATTTTTTCTTGAACGGAAGCGCGCGGCCACGTGATGCAGGCTTGAATCGCTTCAGGCTTGGCCCGGTTGTCACGCTTAACGTCGTGATTTCAAGGCTTTTACCATCGAGTCCGTGATTGTTGGTTGCGTTTGCTGCGGCGCTGGCAATCGCTTTTTTCACTGGCAATGCAGCACGACGCGGCGTGTGCTCAAGAATAACAAGCGCGTCGGCAACTGTGCGTCCACGAACAAGCTTTGCAACAATGCTGACTTTTCGTGGCGCTTGATCAACGCCTTTGGCGTATGCGCGTACTTTAACTGCGTCTGCCATTACTTCTTATCCTTTCCACCGTGACGTCGGAACTTGCGAGTTGGCGCAAATTCACCGAGCTTGTGACCAACCATAGGTTCGGTAACAAGAACGGGAACATGCACACGACCGTTGTGAACGGCAATCGTGCGGCCAACCATGTCCGGGCTGATGGTACTTGCGCGGGCCCAAGTCTTGATGACTGTGCGGTCGTCAGCAGCAAGCGCCGCCACTTTACGAGCGAGCTTGAAGTCGACGAATGGGCCTTTTTTGAGTGAACGACTCATAAACTACCTCTTCCTCTTCGCTTCATGGCGACTTCTTACAATTAGTTTGTCGGTGCTCTTGCGGTTTCGCGTTCGGTAACCGAGTGTCAACTGACCCCAAGGTGTCTTTGGCGTACGACCAACACCGTGAGAACCACCGTCACCACCACCATGCGGGTGATCAACAGCGTTCATAACGATACCACGAACGCTTGGGCGAATACCCTTGCGGCGTTTGCGTCCGGCTGAACCGATTTTTACGTTTTGGTGCTGTACGTTACCAACTGCACCAATCGCGGCAGTTACTTCAAGACGGAAACGTCGAACTTCTCCAGATGGCAGGCGTACCTGTGCGTAATCGCCTTCTTTTGCCATAAGTTGCGCGCGAGCTCCGGCTGAACGTACCATTTGCGCGCCTTTTCCTGGCTGGATTTCAATCGCGTAGATTGCAGTACCAACAGGAATTTTAGCGAGTGTCATGCGGTTCGAGCTCTCAATCGGAGCATCGTCGCCGCTTTTAATAACTTTGCCTTTTACCATCGATGTATCGGCAAGAATGTAGTGGTACAAACCGTGCTGATCTTTTACACGTGCGATACGCGCAGAACGGTTCGGATCGTATTCGATTTCTTCAACCGTTACGGTAAGGCCAGCAGGCAGTTTGTGGTTAAGTAAACGATAGTGTCGCTTTACACCACCACCACGGTGACGAACGGTGATTCGTCCGGTGTTATTACGGCCTGCGTTCTGCTTCTTGCTTTTTACAAGGCTTTTCAGCGGCTTTCGCGTTGTAATATCGCTCAGATCTTCCGAGGTCATACCGCGTCGAGCAGGAGTGGTTGGATTGTATTGCTTAATCGGCATTACTTCTTCTCCTCTTCTGGTGCTTCCGGAGCATCAAATACTTGAATGCTGCTTCCTTCGGCAAGCGTTACATACGCTTTTTTGCTATCTTTTCGCTGCGTTGTACCTGGGTAACGATTCTTGCCGCGGCTGAAGCGAATTGCTTTACCAGCCTGAACAAGCGTTTTCACATTCGTTACGGTAACATCGTACTGCGTTTTTACGGCATCAGCGATTTGTTTTTTATTTGCACTACGAGGCACATCGAAAACGTATACGTTCTCGAGCGACTGCGTGTAGGCTTTTTCGGTTTTACGTGGAATAACAGTAATAAGTGACATTATGCGTTTCCTCCTGCAAGCCATTCTTCAATCGTTGCAACGGCACTTGGCGCTACAGCGATATGATCGGCGTTTAGGATGTAGTACACACTCAAGTATTTCGCACTCACAAGCAAAACGTTTTGAAGGTTTGCTGTTGCGCGAATGAGTTCAGGCGTTTTTTCGTTCACGACGAGAAGCGTTTTTCGGTCAAACTTATTGTCCGCGAGGAATTTTACGACTTCAGCAGTTTTACCTGTTGTCGTTACTTCGGCGACATGAACTTTCTTTGCCTCGTGTGCCAGCGTAAGAGCTTGGCGAAGCGCAACTCGCTTTGATGCAGTTGAGATTTTTTTCGTGTAGTTTTCGTTACCGCGTGGTCCGAAAACAACACCACCACCACGCCAAATTGGGTTTCGTGTTGAACCAAATCGTGCGCGTCCGGTTCCTTTTTGCTTCCATGGTTTTTTACCACCACCGCGGACTTCACCGCGCTGCAAGGTTGTTGCGCTTGCTTGACGATTATTCGCAAGGAATGCATCGTAGGCAAGCTTCAGCAGTTCGTGATTTGGCACGTCTACCGCAAACACCTCTTTTGGAAGTTTTGTCGTAGCAGTTTTGGTTGAATCAGCCATTATGCTTTACCTCCGATTACGATGAGACCTTTTTTCGGTCCTGGCACCGCGCCCTTAAGGCCAATCAGATTGCTCGCAGCATCAACGTATGCGACTTCAAGATTCTTCACGGTAACGCGATCGTGGCCCATGCGGCCAGCCATGCGTTTACCCTTGAAGACTTTTTGAGGATACATTGATCCGATTGAACCAGGCTTGCGAACGTTACCGTTTCCACCGTGGGTCTTCTTGCTTGTATTAAAGTTGTGGCGTTTTACCGTTCCGGCAAACCCTTTACCTTTGCTTGTTCCAGTCGCGTCCACCACGTCGCCCAGTTCAAACTTAGTTACGTCGATGCTGTCGCCAACCTTTAGGTCTTCTGGCAGAACATCGACACGAAATTCCCGAATGTGTTTCGGGGTCACTTTGGCTGTTTTTACATGACCAGCCACGGCCTTGCTCAGGTTCTTACCCTCACCATATGCCACCTGGACTGCGTTGTAGCCGTCGGTTTCGACAGACTTGACCTGAGTCACAGTCACGGGGCCAGCTTGAATGAGCGTTACCGGAGTAGCGCGTCCATCGTCGCTGATGATTTGGGTCATACCAATTTTGGTACCGAGAAGTGCTTTCATTGCCCTCTTGCTCCCACTTAAAACTCTTGGTGGAAGGCAGTATCCGTGTTCCAGACTTACCAATTCACCAAGAGCGAGTTGTTATTACGTAATAAGTTACCTAGCTATCGTAGCATAACATCTGTTAGCCGTCAATAATTTCTCTGTTAAAAATAGAACCGCCGTGAGCGGCGACCGTCGTATGTTCACGAGGTCGCCGCTCACAGCTAGAATGTGTCCATGTCGAAGGGCGGCAGCGGCACATTGCGCGGATAGCCAGTCTCGTCCAGGCACATACGCCGTGTCATCTGTCCTTCGGGCATCTCGCCCGATGTCGCTTCGACGCATGCGTTCACCGGATAGTGTTCACCGGCAAACATGGCGTTGGAGCTGACGGGCGTCGTCGACCCGGCCTTACCAGAGACAACAGACTGCTCATCGTCGTACCCCCGAAGCGGTGTCACGACATAGAAATCGGCTGTGTTGTCCTGGGCGGGAATGAACGTTGCCCAGTATACATTCTTGCAGCGACGGTTTTCGCTACCCGGAATGCCGCGGTAGAGTATCAGCTGACCGCGCAGATCGCCGAACTCGCCGTGCGTATACACCGACTGTTCCCATGACTCGCGAATATCCTCGCAGCCAGTTTCGGCGGGCGTGTAGCCGCTGCACTCTGCACCGACGCACTGATTGATTGGCTTCGGTGGCTCCGAAGCGCACCCGGTTAGCACCAGAAGCGCAGCGCATACTGCCACGATCCAACGAAAAGACACGTGAACTCACCACCTTTCATCTCTCGATTGTTGAGTGATTCACTGAGGGTATTATACTAGATTACGACGCCAGCGGGAATAAAATAACATAAAATTGTCACAATTACCAAAATAGCGTACCATATTTTGCGATCAGTTTGATATTGTTCAAATCGATTTACCAAAATAAGTCCTAATAAAAATCCAACTGGTATACCTGAAAATGGCATTCCGAGCCATGTGATTGGTGTTTGAAATTTTAGCCACAATGTACCTAGCAATACAACGATTACCAACTTTAAGAAATACGTACTATCGGTTTCAAATACCTTCTCGTATCCTTTTCGACTCACGGCCGCAGCTCGATTGCGCGCATATGTTCTGGTTCGTGGTTTTTGTTTTGTGCCCATTTCGCATAAGTATAGCAAGCCGCGAAAAAAAGCACAAATATAAGCATAAGCGATGTATGTTTCGTGTTACCATAAGTAAGGTCTTACTCCGAGTGAAAGGACAGTAAGCTCGTGTCGGTTCTTAAGATCGTGTGTCGCACGCTCATATTGTATGCGTGTGCGATCGCCGCTGGATTGCTGTATCGATTGCCACGTGAACATGGCATCGTTCTACTCCCTGTGGCGCTGATCGGCTGGCTCCTCAGTTCGATCGTTCTCTGGCGCTATGTCGTCCTGCCAACGTGGCGTTGGTTCTGGCCGCAGCGTAGCCCGTTGCAAGTGCACTGCACGATGTGCGATCGCAATGAGGTCTACATCGATCTGGTATTCGGAGAACTTGCTCGGCGCTACGCCAAGCCTGCCGTTCTCGCTCGCGAACGTGTTTCACCGCGTCGCTCCCCGTAAGACGTTCGTTTCCTACGACAGATGCTCGCCCTACAGGGTTGACGATCATCGTGGAAACGAAAAGCGCCCCGCTGCTACACGCGTGCGGGGCGCTTTTCATATAGTTTATTCGAATTACATACGAATTTCTGCATCAACACCAGCTGGAAGACTGAGGTTTTGCAGGCTATCGATTGTTTTCGGTGTTGCGCTTGTGATGTCGATAAGACGCTTGTGTACGCGCATTTCAAACGTTTCACCACCAGTTTTGTATACATGCGGCGACTTCACAACCGTGTAGCTGCTGCGTCGAGTTGGAAGCGGAATTGGGCCAGCAATACTTGCGCCGGTACGAATCGCGGTATCGATAATTTGCTTTGCCGACTGATCAATAACTTTATGATCATACGCTTTTAGGCGAATTCGAATACGAAGGCCTTGGTCTTTTTTGGCATCTGCCATACAACACTCCTTGTGTGCAGTTCCGTAACCTTGGTTCGAATCGTATCGTTTGCTCGCTTACGTCTGACCAAGTTCTCGGAACAATTTAATAATACAAAATAAGTATACAACACTTCGCCGCTATTGCCAACCATGCGTTTTCAGGAATGCACCGTTCCCTGCTACACTAAAACGAGGCCGAACGGAGGGAGAATGGTGCTCGACGCGGCAATGCTTACGACACTTACACGATACTTATTGGAGGAGATACTCGAGAAAATCGATGACACTTCAGTGACGCACGCGGCGGTATCGGTACGCAGTGCCCGCGCAGGATATGTTTATGTCGACGAGCTGCTTGAGACGATGACCGATCGGGACTATGACATAATCGTGCAGCTGCTGCAAAGTGTTGCGAGCGACGAGTACGTTGTGTCCTGGGTGCCGAGCGATCACAATGATCGTTTTATCGTCGTCGAAAAGCGGCGTCATCCGTAAGGAAGTGGAAGAGGCGCACCTTCTAAAAGGTAATGCGCCTCTTCCACGAACATTTTCGAACAACAAAAAACCTCCCCACCTGGAGGAGGTTTTTAAATCAGCAAACTGATTATTTGGTGATGCTTGTTACAACACCAGCACCAACAGTACGGCCACCTTCACGAATCGCGAAGTTAAGACCTTGTTCCATGGCAATTGGAGCGAGCAGTTTTACCTTGAAGGTAACTGTATCACCCGGCATAACCATTTCTTTGTCAGCTGGAAGTTCAACTTCACCCGTAACGTCAGTAGTACGGAAGTAGAACTGTGGTTTGTATCCCTTAGAGAATGGAGTATGGCGTCCGCCTTCTTCTTTCTTCAAGATGTACACTTCAGCGTCAAATTCAGTGTGCGGATTAACCGATCCTGGTTTCGCAATCACCTGGCCGCGCTCAACTTGTTCGCGCTCAATACCGCGAAGAAGCAGTCCGGCGTTGTCACCAGCTTGACCCTGGTTCAAGTTCTTTTTGAACGCTTCGATACCAGTAACAACTGATTTTTGCGTTGCTTTCACACCAACGATTTCAACATCGTCGTTCAACTTAACGATACCTTGTTCGATACGTCCAGTTGCAACCGTACCACGACCTTTGATCGAGAATACGTCTTCAACTGGCATAAGGAATGGCTTGTCGAGGTCACGAACTGGCTCTTCAACGTAGCTGTCGAGTGCGCCAACAAGTTCCATGATCGCAGCTTCGCTATCAGCGTCGCCTTCGAGGGCTTTCGTTGCAGAACCCTTGATAATTGGTGCGTTGTCGCCGTCGTAACCGTTCTTAGTAAGAAGTTCACGAACATCCATTTCAACGAGCTCAACGAGTTCAGGATCGGCAAGATCCATCTTGTTAAGGAAGACAACGATTTTTGGTACGTTCACCTGGTGTGCAAGCAGAACGTGCTCACGAGTTTGTGGCAATGGGCCATCGTTCGCAGCAACCACAAGGATTGCGCCGTCGATTTGCGCGGCACCGGTAATCATGTTCTTAACGTAGTCGGCGTGTCCTGGCATGTCAACGTGTGCGTAGTGACGTGCTTCTGACTCGTATTCTTGGTGGCTTGACGCAATGGTAATACCACGAGCTTTTTCTTCTGGTGCGTTGTCAATATCTTCGTAGTTACGAGGTTTGTTGACATCGCTTGGGAGCTTCTTTGAAAGAACGTGCGTAATTGCAGCCGTAAGCGTGGTTTTACCGTGGTCAACGTGACCCATAGTACCAACGTTTACGTGCGGCTTGCTTCGATCGAAATCTGCCATGTTGGATATATCTCCTGAATTAATTATATTTTTCGCGCGCAATCTATAACAGACTCCACGACGTATGCCTTAGATTATACCTATTTTCTTTTCGTTCGTAAAGGCTTACAGCGCATATTACGCATCAGATGCATAATATGCGCGATATGCCTGAAAATATTCGCCGTACAGCGTTGCTACCTCTTCGTTTGTTATCATGCCGCGCGTTTCAGCAACACTTAGTTTTGTCATCACCAGTTCGGCTGAAAATTCGCGATCATCCTCTGGGCTACGAAATGTACGATTCAGCGCTGGCGTAATCAGCGTTTTATATAAAAATTTATGTGGGCAAATTGGGCTTTGCTCGCACGACGGAATAAGGCCGGCGTGGTCGCCGTTTTGGTCCATACAAGCGTCACCGTGTACATTGTCGAAACTTTGCACAAGACGAGTTGTTGTCGTATACCAATCTTCAATGCGCTCCATGTCGATGTTATCAACGTTTTTGTCAATCGCGTCCGGATCATGCGATTGCTGATTACCGAGGTACTTCAGCTCAATAAGTGAACCAAATATCGCCTGAGGTGCCATGGCGAATGCTTCGAGCGATTGTTCACGGTACTCGAAAAAATCGCGTAATCTCGGCAGCTGGCCATTCGCCTGCGCTTCTCGTATAAGGCCGCTTAGTTCGCCACGTGGAACTTCAAGCGTTCGCGAGCCAAGCGCTTCAAGGCCGTGGATCAGTTCTTCATAGGGCAAGTTTAGTTCAAGAAGCTGCTCATACGTATCCACATGATCATAGAAATCGTGCGGATCGTACTCTCGACGTTCAGCCCTCTCGCTCATAGTTATACTTTATAGTTGTTCGCATGTATTTGCAACCACGAGAAATAATGATAAAAACGTTGTTTATATTTTGTTTCGTGGCATACTATAAGTGTCGCATTCCTACTCACGAAAGGATGGTTGCGATGTTCACTCATGGAAGTCGGTCACGAAAAGTGACTGCGGCACTCGGAGCAACATTCTGTTTCGTCGCCGCAGCCGTACTGCTGTTCTTCGGTGCGCCACTGCCTGTTGACTGGATGCTGAAGACGATCTTCGTGATCGCAGCAATCGGCTACGTCATCGGCGGCTACATGGTTGCACGATGGGGATTCCGACGTGCGCCTGCAGTTGGCGGCGTTCGCGTTCGCTGAAATCTTCTCTGAAGTGAGCGTGCCCGTGTCGGCGATCTGTCGACACGGGCACTGCTTCCCCAGAATAAAAATACACCGCGTTTTCAGCGGTGTATTTTCTTGTTTATCGAAAAACTATTTGCTCGAGCGCTTCTCGATAATTTCCTGCGCTACATTTGGTGGAACTTCTTCGTATTGCGCAAGCTCCATCGTACTTGCCGCACGACCTTGACTCATCGAGCGAACATCGTTCGTATAGCCAAACATTTGCGCAAGCGGTACGAACGCTTTTACAAGCTTTGCTCCGCCCTGCAAATCTTCCATGGCTTCGATGCGTCCACGGCGAGAGTTCAAGTCGCCAATCACATCACCCATGAACTCTTCCGGCGTCGTGACTTCAACGCGCATCACCGGCTCAAGAAGCACTGGCTTCGCTTTTGGAATTCCTTCGCGTACCGCCAAAACCCCAGCAAGGTTGAAGGCAAGCTCGCTCGAGTCAACATCGTGGTAGCTTCCGTCGTACAGCGTTGCTTTTACGTTAATCATTGGGTAGCCGGCAATCACGCCGCCGTCAAGCGTATCTTTAATACCTTTTTGTACTGGCGCGCGATATTCCTGTGGAACCACACCACCTTTGATTTCGTCGACAAACTCGAAGCTATTTTCGCTATCTTCTGGGAGCGGCTCGAAGCGAATCCATACGTCTCCGTATTGACCGCGACCACCAGATTGCTTGGCGTGCTTTCCTTGCGCCTGCGCAGTACCACGAATTGTTTCGCGGAAGGCAACTTGTGGCTCACCAATGTTTGCCTCAACGTTGAATTCTCGTTTCATTCGATCAATGAGAATATCGAGGTGAAGCTCGCCCATTCCTGACATAATCGTTTGTCCAGTTTCTTCATCGGTGTGAACACGGAATGTTGGGTCTTCTTCCGCAAGGCGTTGCAGCGCAATACCCATTTTTTCTTGGTCGCTCTTCGTTTTTGGCTCAACGGCGATTGAAACTGGCGGTTCTGGAAATTCGATCGATTCAAGTGTAATCGGGCTTGAAAGATCGCATAGCGTCGAACCGGTAATCGTGTCTTTTAGGCCTACGACCGCCGCGATGTCACCTGCACCAATTTCCGAAATTTCCTCACGCTTGTCGGCGTGCATTCGCACAATTCGCCCAACGCGTTCTTTGTTGCCGCTGGTTGCGTTCATGACGTAGCTTCCGGCGGTCAATTTACCGCTGTAAACACGCACGAAGATCAGTTTACCAACGTAAGGATCGGTTGCGATTTTAAACGCAAGTGCCGACATAGGCTCACCAGCATCCGGTTTGCGGCTAATGTCTTCGCCTGTTTTCGGGTTTTTACCCCAAATCGCGTCAACGTCAAGCGGCGATGGAAGATAATCTGCAACAAGGTCGAGCACTTTTTCAACGATCACACCGCGACCATCGCCACCGGTTACGAGGAAGAAATCACCGGCGAGAACACGCTTGCGAAGTGCGCTTCGAAGTTCATCGATCGTGATTGATTCTTCGCCGCTCTCAAGGAATCGTTCAAAGAGTTCGTCGTCTGCTTCAACAGCAGCTTCAACCAGGAGCGATCGCGCGTGCTTTGCTTTTTCAAGCATATCGGCTGGAATGTCGCCAACTTGCAGCTCTTTATCGGTAAAATCGCTGTAGGTGTACGCTTTCATATCAACAAGGTCAACAACACCGTTAATATCTTTTTCGAATCCAATTGGCAGATGAATCGGAAGAGCGTGCTTGCTGAGGCGTGAGTGGATCGTTTCAAGAGATTTATAGAAATCGCCACCAGTTTGGTTGATTTTATTGATAAAGCAAATACGTGGCACGCCATACTTGTTTGCTTGGCGCCACACGGTTTCGGTTTGCGCTTCAACACCCATTTTACCGTCGAATACGGTCACTGCGCCGTCGAGAACACGAAGCGAACGTTCAACTTCTGCTGTGAAGTCGATGTGGCCCGGCGTATCGATAATGTTAATTTTGCAGCCCTTCCAGAAACACGTTACCGCAGCTGATGTAATCGTGATACCGCGTTCTTTTTCCTGTGCCATCCAGTCGGTGGTTGCGCTGTCGCCATCTGCGCCGCGAACCTCACCAATTTTATGGTTGATTCCAGTTCGGTACAAAATACCTTCGGTGGTGGTTGTTTTACCAGCATCGATGTGCGCAATAATACCAATGTTGCGGAACATATTAAGTGGTACTGTTTTTTCTGCCATGGAGATCTCTCTATCCTCTCGAAATTATGATTTTTCGCCATAAAAAATAGCGCTGTATTCACGTATAACTGTATCACAGCAGATGAGTAAATACTAGCGGCGGCTTGCATATTCAGCGTTTCAGTGTATGATTCGTATAATTATGGAATCATTGCCGCCCGATCATCTGGAACAAGCGCGCGAACGCAAGCGATTGCGCGATTTAGGCGGGCGCAGCTACGAGCGATTTTATGAGGACGCAAAGAAACCGCTTGATGCGGAACAAGAAATTGCATCATATATAGGCTCCTGGGATTCACTTCACCGAAATAGTATTGAAACGCTTCAGCAAGATTTGGCCAAAACCGAACTTGCACCAGAAACAACCACGCATGTCATTATGCCGGTGGCTGGCCGAGACGAACTAAGCGCAATTGAACATACGCTTTCACAATACGCAAAACAAGATGCCGATCCGAATACGTGGACGCTCGTGCTTTTTTTGAATGTTGTCGATGACTCGCCGGAGTATGGTGGGATTGATCCGGTGATCATAAAGCGTATCAGTGAATTTACCGCGCAGCATCCACATTTACAGGTGCAAACAACATCAACAACGTATCTCGACGAAGCGCCGCCAATTGGTGCAATTCGTGCGGATGCGTGGGATGCGGTACTACAGGATATCCATGAACGCGGAATTGAGACAAACCATTCCATTGGTATTTCACACGATGCCGATGCGAAATGGATTGCATCAAATTATATTTCAACCATGCAACAAGCTGTGCGCGATGAGCCCGAAAAAGATGCATTTACCTGCAAATTATCGTGGCACAACGAAGGAGATTCATCGTCCGATCCGAATAAAATTTTGCGCTACTGGGAACATATGAGTAACGTGGCGCGCCATAATGCGGGGCGTGTTATCACCTCGGACGCCAACACGGCGGTTCGACTAAGTACATACGCGGCGATTGGTGGATATGATCGCACGCGAAGCATCGCAGAAACAATTTATTTGCTCGAGACAATTTCTATTGCGCGGCGCTTGCCATACAAGTCAACCGAACATGTGGCGTATCTTTCCGACACATCACTTAAAACTGATTCGCGACGAATTTACCACGCAATCGCTTGCGGGCTACCGCCAGATTACAGCTGGATTAATCAGTATCGACCATTTGCAACTGGCGACGACAGTGTGCGAACGCGAAACATTGAAGCAATGGCAAGTGTCGCGCTTTCTTCGCGGGTATTAGAATCCATTTTACGCACTACCGATGAAATTGCATTTCGTGGCGTTTCAAATATAGAAAAGGCAGAAAAAATGCGTGATTTCGGACGGTCCGTCATTGGGCTACCTGCGGTAAACGAATAATTACGCCGCTTGCTGTACCAGTCCGCGCATGCGCATCGGAATCTGCGTTAATGCTCGCCGACCAATGTGTCGGCTTACCTCGAGCATTTCCTCAACGCTACCTGCGGCCAGCTCATGCGGCGAAACACGTAAAAATTCTTCAGGAATTTCGCAAGCATTTTCAACGTACAATTGGTAATTCATATACTCTTTTTCAAGCCGCGCCGCGCGCTTTCGCTCAGGAATCCAGGGCATGCGCGTCAAGCGAGTCGCAAGCGCAGCTGTCGATGCAAGTGCTCGAATTGCCCGCTCTGCATCAACCGTGTGTTTCATCACCTCTTCGCTCGGCACTGGTGGCGGTTCCGTAATATGATGCAGCCAATTATGAAATTGACGCGGCAAAAACGCTTTTCGGTCAACCGTTTCTCGAAAATCATGCGCCAGTTCGTCGTCAGCGTAAAACGCTTCCGGCCACTGTAAATGATGCACATCGTTCAAGCGCGATGTCCAATCGTAGCCGTCTTCAACGGTTTGCTTTCCAAGAGCAACCAATGCATCGAGATCGACAACACCGTGGGTGTTCAACGGGGTTTGCAGCTTTCCATCGGTAGCTCCATCCCACACACGAGCATGTTGGGGCGGCAGATACAGATCATCCACGCGCTCACGCTCATGCCCCTTCATTACGTTTAGTTATACTGCATACGCTTTTGTTTGACAAGCCATTAAAAAACCGCCCTGATGAGAGCGGTTTTTCAAAAGCGAATATGTGCTATCCGCGGGCGAAGTGAGCAAATGCTCGGTTGGCTTCAGCCATTTTATGCGTATCTTCTTTCTTCTTGTACGCTGCGCCAGCTTCGTTGTGAGCATCCACGATTTCAGCAGCAAGACGCTGTGAGTATGGCATGCCCGAACGTGCGCGTGCTGATTGTACCATCCAGCTGAACGCGTAGTGTAGCTGGCGATGTCCCTGAACTGGGAATGGAATTTGGTAGTTTGCACCACCAACACGACGACTTTTTACTTCGAAGTTTGGTGAAACGTTTTTGAGCGCTTTTTCGAATACCTCAAGTGGGTCTTCGCTGTTTAGCTTTTTCGCAGCGAGTTCAAGCGCGGTATATACCGAGCGTTCTGCAACAAGCTTCTTGCCGTCGAGCATCGACTTGTTAATAAGACGCTGCACCATAACGCTTTGGTATTTTCGATCTGGTTTTAGCTCGCGTTGTAGTTTACGAGTTACTTTACGAGGCATGACTACTTACCTTCCTTTTTAGCACCGTACTTTGAACGGCCCTGCTTGCGCTTTGAAACACCCTGAAGGTCGAGTGCACCACGAACGATGTGGTAACGAACACCTGGAAGATCCGGCACGCGTCCACCACGAACGAGCACAACGGCGTGTTCCTGAAGATTGTGGCCTTCACCACCAATGTACGCCCATACTTCTTGGCCATTCGTAAGGCGAACACGAGCAACTTTACGAAGTGCCGAGTTCGGTTTCTTTGGCGTTTTAGTTGTAACCTTGATACAAACACCACGCTTTAGCGGCGCATCTTGATCGTAGTAACGTGTTTTTAGTGCGTTGTGAATACGACCAAGCGCCGGCGACTTCGACTTTTTGTTCGCAGTCTGGCGTGGTTTTCGAACCAATTGATTGATTGTTGGCATGAAAACTCCTTGATTATCTAATGTAGAAACAGCGGTTTCTATGGTTTATATGAACTCGATTCAGCATATCTTGTTCATGTCATTCGTTTCAGCTCCGATAGTGTGTACACATTCTCGCACCATACGGTCTAAAACGAGGAAACTCATCTAGTATGATACCAGATGAGTACAGTAATTTCAAGAAAAAACAGGCCGGCGGTGGACCCTGGGGCGAACGAATCGCTCCCTGGGCCCACCTGCCGGCGGTTCTGCTGAAGAGGCACTAGCGATCGAGCCCGTAGGGCGTCTTGATCGACAGCTCGACGCCGAGGTAGTAGCCGAGGCCACCGATCTCCTTGAGCATCGACGTCGCCTGTCGCCAGTCGCCGCTCTCCAGCAGTGTGTACACCTTCCTGTAGGCCTCGCTCTCGAGCGTGGACTCCATGCGCTCGACGAGCACGACGACCGAAGAGTCGTAGTGCATGAGGTCGTGCGCGAGCTGGTCCTTCACGATGACGGACATAACAAACCTCCATGCGTAGCATGTGTGTCGGTGGTGTTCACTTTGCAATATACACCATAAGCACTAAAAAGTCAAGGATAAAAATAAACAATATTAAACCCGCCGCTGAATTAACAGGGGCGGGTTTAATTTAAGTTAAGATTTTGCTAAGCGACGAATTCGACGTCTTCAGCAATTTCTTCCGCGATTTCATCCTGAACCTCTTCAGGTTCTTCCACGCCGGTTCCCACAGGAATCTTGCGTCCGATGATCACGTTTTCCTTCAAGCCGTTCAAGCGATCGGCACGACCACTTGTTGCAGCGTTAATGAGCACGCGCGTCGTATCCTGGAATGATGCAGCTGATAGCCAGCTGTCGCTCCAGATAGACACCTTCGTTATACCGAGCAGCAATTGTGTGTACTGTGCCAATTCTTTACCTTCAGCGGCAAGTGCGGCATTTGCGTCGACCACTGCTGCCTTCGATACGATATCACCCATAACGAACGAACTATCGCCCGGATCTTCAACCTGCACACGGCTAAACATTTGACGAACGATGATCTCGAGGTGCTTGTCGGCAACATCTTGACCTTGCGCCGCGTAAATACGGAGCACTTCGTTAATGATATAGCGTTGTGTCGCTTCAGTTCCCTTAAGTCGCATGAGATCGTGCAGGTTAAGCGAACCGATTGTGAGCCGATCGCCAGCCACTACTTGATCGTTTGCGCGAACAACGAGCTGCGTTGAACCTGGGATTTCGTAGCGAACTGGCGCGCCAGCATTCGCTGCAAGCACCAACGTATCTTCAGCCACTTCAACAACTCCGTCGAATGGTGCAACGATTGGTTTCGCTTCACCTTCGGCGCTTGCAAGCACATCGCCAACCTTCACGTTACTGCCAGCCTTCACTGAAACAGTGCGGCCTTCGAGTGCAATGCGCTCAACGTGTCCGGCTTCAGGCGTTACCTGAACGATATATTTATTGCCGTCTTCCCACACGTCAACCGTACCAGCAACTTCCGTTACATATGCTTGACCTTTTGGCGTGCGTGCCTCGAACAATTCTTCAACACGAGGCAAACCTTGGGTAATGTCGCCACCAGCCACACCACCGGCGTGGAAGGTTCGGAGCGTTAGCTGCGTTCCCGGCTCACCAACAGACTGAGCGGCAATCACACCAACTGGCTGTGCTTTATTTACAAGCATGCCAGTTGCCATGTCGATTCCGTAACTCTTCTGCGGAATACCACGAAGGTTCTTGCTCGAAAGAACGCTTTGAATCTTCACCGTTTCAATGGAACTATCGGCTTCGATTGCGTTTGCGATGTCACGCGTAATCAGCTGATCTTTCTTAATATGACCCTCAACATCTTCAGCTGTATAGCGACCATATAGACGGTTGCTGAATTCGATCATCGTGAGATCGGTCTCAGAACGGTGAATCGTAAATCCATCGTCGTCACCAGCTTCATCTTCAACCGTGAATACATCTTGCGAAACGTCCACCAGACGGCGAGTAAGGTAACCCGAGTCGGCAGTTTTCAGCGCGGTATCGATCAGACCTTTACGTGCACCACGTGTTGCCACGAACGATTCAAGCGACGAAAGACCGTTTTTGTAGTTGTTTCGAATCGGGAGTTCAATTTCCTTGTTCGTTGCGTCCACCATGATACCAACCATAGCGCTCGCAAGCTTCACGTTTGAAATATCACCACGCGCACCAGAGTTCACCATCACTGAAATGCTTGTATCCATCTCTTTTAGTTTTCCTTGCAGGAATTCGGTCACTTGGCGGTCAACATTTCGCCATGCAGCAACCGTGAGGTTGTAGCGCTCTTCTTCAGTAATCAACCCTTGGTCGAATTGTTCCGAAATGAGCGCAGCTTTTTCGTCACCATCGCTCACGAAATTCGTTACTTCGTCGTACTGCAGGTAGTCGCCTTTACCGGTCGATACGGCAGCAACGGTTGCAAATCGGAATCCGAGTCCCTTCATGCGGTCGGCAGTTTTGGCTGTTTCATCGGCGCCGTAGCGTTCGAAGATTTGCGCCATCACTTTTTTCAGCTGCTTCTTATTTTGTACCGAGTTGTCGTACGGAAAATCTTCTGGCAGAATTTCGTTGAAGAATACGCGACCAAGCGTTGTCGTACGAATCTCACCCTTCGCGAATACGCGAATTGGCGTTTGGAGCTGTAATTTTCCAGCATCGTAAGCAAGTTCCGCTTCGTACACCGAGCTGTACGGCTTTGGCGTTTCAGTTTGAGCGCTTGGCTTTTCGTACGTAAGATAGTAATTACCAAGCACAATATCCTGACCGATGTTAATAACCGGCGCACCATCGGCTGGCTTTAGAAGGTTTCGACTTGCGCTCATAAGCTCGCGAGCTTCACGCTGCGCGTCTTTTGAGAGCGGAAGGTGAACCGCCATTTGGTCGCCGTCGTAGTCGGCGTTGAATCCGGTTGCGACAAGCGGGTGAAGCTGAATCGCTTTTCCTTCAACGAGCACTGGCTGGAACGCTTGGATCGACAGACGGTGAAGTGACGGCGCACGGTTCAACAGAACATATTTACCTTCAATCACGGCGTCGAGCGCATCCCACACAAGCGCATCGCCTGCTTCGATCAAACGAGTTGCCGAACGAATATTGTGTGCGTGTTCGTTGCGGATGAGCCAACTTACGACGAATGGCTTAAACAGTTCGAGTGCCATTTGCTTTGGCAAACCACACTGGCTAATTTTCAGCTTCGGACCAACCACAATTACCGAACGACCAGAGTAGTCGACACGTTTACCGAGCAAGTTCTGGCGGAAGCGTCCTTGCTTACCTTTTAGCATGTCTGAAATTGACTTTAGGCGTCGGCGTCCGCCAGTTGCATTCACTGCGCGACCACCGCGAGCGGCGCTGTTATCGATTAACGCGTCAACCGCTTCCTGTAACATACGCATTTCATTGCGGCGAATCACTTCTGGCGCATTCAGATCGATTAGCTTTTTCAAACGATTGTTTCGGTTGATAACGCGGCGATAAAGATCGTTAAGGTCGCTTGTTGCAAAACGGCCACCGGTGAGCTGCACCATTGGGCGAAGATCCGGAGGAATAACTGGAAGCACTGTTAGCGCAAGGCTGTTTGCTTCGATGCCAGCGGCGTGCATGCCTTCAATAACCTTAAGGCGCTTGAGCAATTTCTTCTCGCGCTGACCTTTGGCGCTTTCAACTTCTTCACTTAATTCAGCGATCAGAGTCGGCAAGTGCACTTCATCAAGAAGAGCCTTAAGTGCCGTTCCGCCCATACCAACTTCAACTAACTCTTCATATTCTTCTGGAAGGCTGCGGAAATCGGTTTCGCTGATAAGCGCGCCTTTTACAAGGCTTTCAAGCTGTGTTTTCTTTACCGTGTAGCTCTCGTTGAGTTCTTCGACTTCTCGAGATTGTTGCTCGGCAAGCGTCTTCACATCAGCGCCATCGGCTTCAGCTTCACGTTCGTAGCGAATTTTAATCGCGGCCCGTCCAGCTTCAGTTTCGGCTTCAAGATCGGCCAGCATTTGTTCTCGTTTTTCGTTGTCACTCTCGAGGATTACGTAGGTTGCGAAATAGGCGATTCGCTCAAGATTACGAACCGTAATACCAAGTAGGAGGCTCATAGCGCTCGGTGTACCACGCATGAACCAAATGTGCGCAACTGGCGCAGCAAGCTGAATGTGCCCCATTCGTTCACGACGCACAATTGCTTTTGTCACCAACTCACCATTCTTGTCGACCGCCGCTTCGCGCGAACGAACGCCCTTCAACTTGGCATCGTTGATACGGAAATCTTTTACCGGTCCGAAGATTCGCTCACAAAACAGTCCGTCGCGTTCCGGTTTTTGCGTACGATAGTTAATCGTTTCCGGCTTGGTCACTTCGCCATGGCTCCATTTCATGATGTCGCTTGGACTTGCAACCGCAAGTCGTACGGCGTCGAAATCAGCGATTCCATTCGAGGCAATAACTCGGCTCATCTTAGACCTCCTTCCTTTCATTTTCTTCATCAATATCTTGTACGTTGATGCCATCTTCCTCGAGGTCGATGTCGTCAGATTCGTCCAAAATCGTTTCTTCGTTTTCGGCAAGCTCTTCGAGTGTTACGTTAGCCGTTTTGTCTTCTGGGCCTGAGCTTGCGATCACTTGCTCTGCATCAATGACTTCTTCTTCAGATTCATCAAGCAGATCGACACGGAGTCCTAGCCCCTGAAGCTCTTTCACGAGCACGTTAAAGCTTTCTGGCAGCTTCGGACCAACAATCACGTCGTCTTTGATGATTGACTCGTATGCTTTTGCACGACCATAAACGTCGTCCGACTTGATCGTCAGCATCTCCTGAAGTGTCGTTGCAGCACCATACGCTTCAAGTGCCCACACCTCCATTTCACCGAATCGCTGACCACCGTTTTGCGCCTTACCACCAAGCGGTTGCTGTGTCACCATCGTGTACGGACCAGTCGAGCGAGCGTGTAGCTTATCGCTTACCATGTGGTGCAGCTTAATAATGTGCATGACACCAACCGTTGTTCGCTCTTCAAACGGCTCACCGCTGCGGCCGTCGAAGAGTTGGCTTTTACCATCGGCGTTATAGCCGGCTTTTTCAAGCTCGCTACTAATATCCTCTTGTGAAACACCGTTAAACGACGGAGTCGCGACCTTGTAGCCAAGCGCGCGCGCCGCCATACCAAGGTGGGTTTCAAACAGCTGACCGATGTTCATACGACTTGGCACACCGAGCGGGTTTAGCACGACATCGACAGGCGTTCCGTCTTCCATGAACGGCATATCTTCTACTGGCAGAATTCGGGCAACGACACCTTTGTTACCGTGACGTCCGGCAAGCTTGTCACCGACGGCAATTTTGCGAAGTTGTGCAATGAAAATTTGGATTTGCATGAGCACGCCTGCTTTAAGCTCGTGACCGTTTTCTCGAGAGAAAATTTTTACACCAACAACTTTTCCGCCGCCTGAATTGCTCATACGCTGCGATGTATCGCGAACATCTTTGGCTTTTTCACCAAAGATTGCGCGAAGTAGTCGTTCTTCGCTCGAAAGTTCTTGCTCACCCTTCGGTGTAATCTTACCAACCAATACGTCACCGGCTTTTACTTCCGAACCAACTTGTACAATTCCCGCTTCATCAAGGTGACGCAGCGATTCTTCGCTCACATTTGGAATATCACGAGTAACAATCTCGGGGCCAAGTTTCGTTTCACGAACCTCTACGGTGTAATCTTTAATGTTAATGCTCGTGAGCGCATCGTCTTTTACGATTCGATCGCTCAGAACGATCGCGTCATCCATGTTGTAACCGCCCCAAGGCATAAAGGCAACCGTAAGATCACGGCCAAGCGCCAATTCACCTTCGGCAATAGACGCACCCTCAACCAACGTATCACCTTTTTTCACCTTTTGACCTCGCGTAACGCGGGTTTTTTGGTTAATCGAGCGGTCATCATTGCTCTTCGAGAAGTGAACTGGTTCGTAAATCTTTACGCCATCTTTATACTTCACATGAATTTCGTCGCCGTCTGCACGGACTACTTCACCGTCAGCTTCAGCCGTTACAAGCTGACTAGTATTTTTTGCCATTTCCGCTTCAATACCTGTTCCGACTGCGGGGCTTTGCGGCGCAAGCAGTGGCACAGCTTGCTTCTGCATATTTGTACCCGTAAGGCTTCGGTCGACGCGGTTCTTTTCAATGAACGGAATCAGTCCGGCTGGCGGGCCAAGAATCTGCTTGTTCGCAGCGTCCATATATGTCACTTCCGTCGCATCAACTTGCTCTGGGTTCAGGTTGTTTCGCGCGCTAACACGATCTTCAACAAACGATCCATCGTCGTTGAGCGCCGCACCAGCGTCAGCGATAACCTCGCCAAGCTCTTGTGATGCGTCGAGATACACAATTTCATCGGTTACTTTGCCGTTCTTTACTTTTAGGTACGGAGTTTCGATGAAGCCGTACTCATTTACGCGAGCGTAAGTGGCTAAGTTAAGAACGAGTCCAATGTTGGCACCTTCTGGCGTTTCGACTGAACAAATACGCCCGTAGTGCGTTGGGTGCGCGTCGCGAACATCGAATCCGGCACGTTCACGCGAAAGTCCACCAGGACCCATTGAGCTAAGGCGTCGTTTGTGCGAAAGCTCGGCAAGTGGGTTTACTTCGTCCATCAGTTGCGAAAGCTGCGAACTTGCAAAGAATTCGCGAACTGCTGCAACCACTGGACGAGCGTTGATAAGCTGCCCTGGAGTTACGGCTTCGATGTCACTCATGCTCATACGGTCCATCGCGTTTCGCTGCATGCGAAGCATACCAACGCGGAATTGGCGGGCAACGAGCTCACCAACGAGTTTTACACGGCGATTCGATAGCGCATCGATATCATCAGTTGGTTCCTGTGTATTATTAAGGCGGATGATTTCGCGGATGATTGCGATAAGATCGCTCATCTGGAATACGCGGTTTTCGGTAGTATTCGCAACATCGATACCAAGGCGCTGATTTAGCTTGTAGCGGCCAACGCGTGAGTAGTCGAAACGCTTGAAGTCGAAGAACATGCGCTCGATCATTTGGCGGGCGTTATCAACGGTTGCAAGATCACCTGGACGAAGACGACGATACACCTCAATGAGTGCCTCGTTTGATCCGCGCGATTGATCCTTATCGAGTGTGGCCTCGAGATATTTCACATCGCCTGTATCAATGTCTTCGAACAAGCTTTTAATTTCACTTGTTTTACTGTGGCCAAGCGCACGAAGAAGCGTTGTGACGGGTAGCTTGCGGCGACGGTCAATTTTTACATACATCGCACCGTTGCTAGCGGTTTCGAATTCAAGCCATGCACCACGGCCAGGAATAAGCTTTGCGCCATAGTTATTGCGACCATTTACACTATCTGCGGTGAAGAAAACACCCGCTGAACGAATCAGCTGCGACACAACAACACGTTCGGTGCCGTTAATGATGAACGTACCACGCTCAGTCATCCACGGATAATCACCAAGATAAATTTCCTGCTCTTTTACTTCACCCGTTACCTTGTTAGTAAGTTCAACGGTTGCCTGAAGTGGCGCATCGAATGTTACATTGTTTTCTTTCGCATAGAGTTCAGTTACTTTCGGCGCTTTGAACTCGTACTGTTTGAATCGCAGTTCCAATTTCTGACCCGTGTAGTCTTCGATTGGGTTTAGCTCTGCAAAAATCTCACTCAGGCCCGTGTCGACGAATTCACGCCACGAATCTTCCTGGTGAGCAATAAGGTTTGGAAACGGTAATTTCGCGTCTTCCTTCGTAAAGAAAACACGACCTGCCGCGTTAGGCTTTGGTTGTGCCACGTATGCTCCTTGGATTGTATTAGTGATATCTGGGCGCCGAAGATTCCCTGTCGTGATTGGTCGTCATATCAATGCCACAAGAAAGACAACACAAATAACCACAACTACACTACTTCTTAGAATAAAGTATAAATTGTGTTAGGGTCAGGCGTCAAGCGTTTTCAATCACTTTATCGACAATTCCGTAGGTTTTTGCTTCGTTGCTACTCATCCAAAAGTCGCGCTCAACGTCTTTTTCAATTTTTGACACTTTCTGCCCGGTATTTTTTGCTAAAATTTCGTTCAGTCGCTTCTTTAGGAAAATACTTTCACGAAGCGTAATTTCTTGATCGGTTACTTTACCTTGGGTGCCGCTTGATGGCTGGTGGATCATAATGCGGCTACTTGGAAGCGCAAATCGTTTACCTTTTGCGCCGCTTGAAAGAAGAAACGCACCCATGCTGGCCTGAAGGCCAATACCAATCGTCATAACATCTGGCTTAATATATTGCATAGTATCGTAAATAGCCAAACCGTCGTAGACGCTTCCGCCAGGGCTGTTAATATAAAGTTTAATATCTTTTTTCGAATCTTCGTACGCTAAATGAAGAAGCTGGGCAACAACAATATTGGCAGTGTGTTCGTTTACTCCTTCGCCAAGAAAAATAACGCGCTCGTTAAGAAGACGGCTGTAAATATCAAACGCACGCTCGCCATCTGGCGTCCGCTCAATAACAGTTGGTACTAGATAATTGCTTGGATTGCTCATACTATTAGTATACATAAAAACTAGCACTCGTTGCAATAGAGTGCTAGTATTTTAGCTTTATCGTTATTTTTTAGTTGGCTTCGAATTTAGCTCAACGAGCTTTTCAACCGTCTTTTCGGTGAGCAAACGATTCGCAACGTCGCGTTGTGCTTCCGGCTGATCGAATTGTGCCACCATTTGCGGATTGTTCGCATACTGTTCTTTGTATTTCTGAATGTGTGCGGCGAGTTCTTCGTTCGTTGCTTCGATTTTTTCAACCTTGCTTAGCTCGGCTAATACCAGCCCAGCCTGAACACGATGTTTTGCAGCATCGGCAACTTCCTTACCGAGCCACTCATCTTTGTCTTTGAACCCTTTATTAGCAAGATACTGCTCGAGCGTCAACCCCTGATACATCAGGTTCTGTGTCATATCGCGCTCAATCGACTCGCTTTGATCTTTCAAAAGCACTTCTGGCACTGGCACAGTACTTGTTTCTACCAGTTCCTTTACGAGAGCGTCTTTCAGCTCTTCGTCCGCCTCACGTTCTTTTTGAGCGGTGATTTCGCGCTTCACATCGTCTTTTAGCTCTTTCACGCTTGTGAACGGACCGGCTTTTGCAGCAAATTCATCGTTTACTTCGGGAAGTTTTACTTCTTTCACAGCTTTTAGCTTCGTCGTAAATACAACCGGCGCGCCTTTAAGATCCTCGACGTGATACTCTTCTGGGAAATTCACATTAATATCGAATTCGTCGCCTGGTTTTTTGCCAACAATCGCTTCTTCAAAGCCTGGAATAAACGTGTTGCTACCAAGCTCAAGATTGTAATCTTGAGCTGTGCCGCCTTCAAATGGAACATCGTCTTTTTTACCAGTGAAATCAATAACCGTTTCATCACCGTTCTTCGCCGCACGCGATACTTCTGCTTTTTCAGCGAAACTTGTGCGCATACGCTCAATAATCGCATCGACTTCGTCATCAGTCACGGATACTTTTTTCGGTTTTGCCGATAGTTTTTTATAATCGCCAAGCGTTACTTTTGGCAAAATTTCCGCTTCAGCTGTAAACTCAAGTTCTTGCCCGGGAACAAATTTTTTCACCTCTACCGCCGGACGCTCGAGCGCCTGAATCTCTTCACTCGTATAGGCTTCAGCAACTGCCTTTGAAAGTGCATCTTCCATCGTTTGCTGTGCCAGAGCTTGCGGATCAGCATTTTTCGCCGCCACACTCGCCGGTACTTTTCCTTCGCGGAAGCCGGGCACTTTCATTTTTTTTGCAAGTTTTGTAAGCGCGACTTGTTCGGCCGCGTCAAGTTCTTCTTTTCCAAGCGTAATCGTTAATTCTACCTTGGTGTCGGATAGGTTCTTCACAGTCGTCTTCATATCGACTTACTATAACAGATGAGAACTACGCGAACAAATCGTCAAGGTCGTCGTGTGAATTGCGACGGCGATCTTTCACGCCTGAAACAATTCGTTCGAAACTTAGTTTCTGCTCTTCGCTCGAGGCAGTGTCTTTGAACGGGTAAACTTCTTTTTGCAACTCTTCGTCACCAATAAACACGAGGAACGGAATATTCTTTTTCACGGCAGTTTTCAGCTGGCGATCGGGTTTTCTGCCAGTCATGTCAAGCTCCACGTTGACGTCTTCAGCGCGAAGTTTCATTGCGAAGTCGCTCGCTCCGGCCAAGTTATCGCCGAGTACAACAATATAAATATCGGTAGTCGATGGTAACTTCGGAAGTAAATTATGTGTTTGCAAAAACAATTCCGTCATCGTAAGGCCAGGCGCCATGCCAACCGCTGAAATCGGTTCAGCACCGAACAACCCAACCAGCCCATCGTAGCGACCACCGCCATATAGCGCACGATTGTTATCTGGGTGTGTATCGAAAAATTCAAAGACAGTTCCAGTGTAATAGTCGAGGCCGCGCATGAGCGTAATGTCGAAAATCGCATTCGTTACACTAAGTTGATCGAGGTACGTGAACAAATCCTGCACTTCGCGCACCGCCGCACTATCTTTCAGTTCTTCCGGTAAGTCGGCCATATTTTTTGCCACCAGAAGTTTCGATATACGTGCCAAGCCTTCCGGTGCAGCGTGTTCGCCAAAAATTTCCACTGCTTGATCGCGGAATTGTTCATGCGTAATTTTATCCTTGCGATCGAACAAACGAATCATAAGTTCAGCTTGTACGGCATCCAACCCCAAATATTGTGCCATCATAAAATTGATGAGCTTGCGGTTATTGATACGAATTTTGTACATGTCGTCGGTGGCACCAAACGCCGTAAGAAATTTTGCACCAAGTGAAATAATCTCAGCGTCTGCGCTCGCACCATCAACGCCAAATACATCAACGTTTAATTGCCAAAATTCGCGTTCACGGCCACGCTGCGGTCGCTCGTAGCGCATAAAATTCGCAATACTGTAAAGACGCGCTGGATACGCCATTTCCTGACGCCGTGCCGCGATCATACGCGAAATCGTCGGTGTCATCTCGGGGCGAATCGCAACAGTACGATCGCCACGATCGGTAAATACGTACGTTTGTTCGTTGACGAGTTCTTGACCAGATTTCGCGGCATATACTTCAATAGGCTCAAGAAGCGGCGCGCCATACTCTTCGTAGCCGTAACTTTGCGCAACACTGCGCCAAACCGAAAAGATATAGTTTTGAATCCGCTTCTCTGCGGGATAATAATCTCTAGTGCCTTTGTAGGGTTGTGATGATAATGAACTCATTGCTTCAATTGTACCATTAAGCGTAAGCGTGGCTAATTTATAAATATATTATAGCATAGTTTTATAATTTTGAAAATAGCATCATAACCGGAAACGCCCGCCCCTCGCTTCACGCAAGGGGCGGTGCTCTTACCTGCTGCCCGAAAGCGAGCGTGCGTTCCACGCAGGACGCGTATGACCTTCAGGCCGCCTGCCATGAGTGCCGGCCAGACGAGGTGTGTTCTTGCGAACCACTTCGCCATCGCTCAACATCGAAACCAGGTACGTACCCAGAAAGAATGTACAGAGCGTTCTCGGTGTGGTGTTCGAGTACTTCCAGACGATCAGCTCGGTGCCCATCGGCACGAACCAGCCACCGATCGTGTACCCACGGCTCGTTCTCAGCCACTCGTTCGACTTACGCTCGTAGCTCGACATCGTCGATTCGGTACCTTCGACCTCTCGCCACGTCTCGATGACGCTCATCGCTTCTCCTTAGAACAGGTTCAGAGCAACTATATTAAAGCATATTTGTAAAAAATATTCCAGTATTTAAGCGTGGCGAGCTACAATTTACTCGGATCAGGCAAAAGCACCCGGCAAAGAGTATTGCCATTCAGAAACTCTATTCTTCCGGTTGCATTCGGCGTACTCGAGGCGTTAGACCACGTTCCACCCGCTTGCCCGCTTGCCGAGCAGCGCACGTCACCTTTTAAAACATAGCTAATAGACCATGTGTGTGATTGGCCGTCTAGGTTAATATTTTGTCGGCTATATGCCGCTCCTATACGATCACCCGTATAACATGGTTGCTTGGATCAGGAAGAGTTCCACGAATATAGTTCTTTACTTCACTATTGAACGCTGCTACGACATTCCCATTCCAACAACCACTTGGATAATTCGTCGCTTCCCCTAAGCAAAAGCTAGTTCCATTTTGAGTATCTCCGAGAGGATAGTTGCCATTTTTTGTTGCATATGAGATGAGGATTTTGCGCCACTGCGTTACTGCACTTTCTGTTTTGCTATTATTTGCACGCGCCTGCACACCATTGAAAGCTAGGATCGCAATCGCTGCTAGGACTGCAATTACCACTATAACGATAAGAAGCTCTACTATTGTAAAGCCATGCTGTTTTTTGTATATCCCACCGACAATTTTCATGGTTATGTTTATTTTAGTCTACATCATGCTTTCGTTAAACAAAAACATGTTTACTTATCCAGGTATACATTACAATGCCGGCAGCGACACCAACATTTATCGACCGCGTGCTGCCAAATTGTTCGATTGCAACGACTTGATCAGCCACATCAAGCATTTCCTGAGAGACCCCCGGCCCTTCGCCCCCAAAGATAAGAACGCATTTTTTTGGGATATTGCTCGAATGAAGCGGTGTCGCGCCCGAAACGTTGTCGACTGCTACGAGCGAAAAACCGTTTGTTGCCGCTAAGAAAGACGCTACGTTCGAATGATGATATACGTTCATATAACGATCGGTCACCATCGCGCCACGCCGATTCCAATGGCGTTTACCGACAACATGCACCGCGCTCGCGTTAAACGCATTTGCCGCACGCACAATCGTGCCAATATTTAAATCATGCTGCCAATTTTCAATCGCCACATGAAACTCATGCCGCGACGTATCAAGTTCAGCTTTAATCGCATCGACGCTCATGTAGCGAAACCGATCTTCTACATTGCGCGTGTCACCATTTTGTAACAATGCTGCTTCATATTTCGGGTCGTTCGGTAACTCACCGTCCCATTTTGGTGCGCCATATGTAGGTGTATTCATAATCATTAGTATACAGGGAACGCCCCGTCTCTCGCGCATTGCAAGAAACGGGTGCTCCATCATCTTCGAACGCGTACTGTCGGGGCACATTCGTCGTGTGGCGCAGCAGTGTCGCTGATGTCACCGTTTCGGAACACCGACACGCTTCTGTCGCTCATCGTGAACGTTACTGCATGAGCACCACCAGCCCACAATATCGCCGATACTCCGGACGGAATTGTGATTGCGCCGAATTGAAACGTCGCTTCGGTTACAAAAACCACCAGCTTTCGGGCAGGATCGCACCGCTGCACGTGGCTCATGAAGCTGTCGAGCTGCGCCATAACCGCAGATCGTTGTACTTCTGCTGCTCGAAGTACGCCCATCGTCCATCTCCATTCTTTCGAAGTATGTGAAGCAGCAAAATTATATAACATTTTTCTTAATTTTTCCATAAAAAATACGAACTCATCGTTCGTACATTATTTCATGGTACACGAGAGAGGACTTGAACCTCCACGTCCCGAAGGACACTAGCACCTGAAGCTAGCGCGTCTACCAATTCCGCCACTCGTGCTTATTGCCTTTCAAATATACCACACCAATTTTTATAATGTAAGAGATTAGTAAACGCCGTAATTTGGATTTGACGCGTTCATGCCGCCGCGTTTCAACGATGAAGCAAGCTGACGAACATCACCCGGCTGTTTGACACCCGGATTAAGAATATTGTAAGGGTCGAACGCTTTCTTAATCGCTGCGAACAATTCGATTACATCTTTATCAAGCGATGAATGCGCAAAATGTGCCTTCACGCGCCCTTCGCCCGATTCTGCAATTGTGTGGCCGCCGCACTGCGTTACGAGTTTTTCATATTCGTCGAGCAGCTTGAAAATCTTTTGCTTATCACCGACTTTTTTTGTATTCACCGCTGGTGAAATCGTATACGTGCTATCGAGCACCGAGCCGTAAATTGGTAGCTGCACATGATGTTTTGCAGCCAGTTCAGCCACCAACTTCGTATACCCTTCCAAACGCTCCGGTGGAATATACGCACCGTTCAAAATTGGTACAGCCACTGCGCCTGCCGCTTGCATGCGCCAATATGTCGTTACGTCACGAATAGCGAGAAGCGGTTGCGCCGCTTCGCCGTCGGCGGATGTAATATTCGCTTCCAAGCCCGCAATATACTTTGTAAGTTTTTTCAACTTCTTCTTGCGCGCGTGTTCGCTAAAATCATCAAATCCAACAATCAAAACTGCTGTCGTGAGCGTATCGAATTCTTTCATAAAGGCATACGTTCGGCCATGCTCGGCCGCGTGAGTGAAGTAATCGCTATCGTAGTATTCCAGAAAAGCCGGCTCGAACGCAGCGACTGCATCGGCCGCATCGCGAGCTGCTTCTTTGCTCGTAAAGGCGGCGACCGCCACCGCCGAGTGAGAACTCATATATTCCGCAGCAATAATCATTTCGGAAATAACGCCAAGTGTCCCTTGGCTTCCAAGCAATAGCGGCGTTAAATCGAATGATCCATCTTTATTTTTTACATTCGAAATCATATTGTAGCCAACATTATCGCGCGCGTCGCTACCAAGCTTTTCATCTATCAGTGCTTTGTTATCTTCGATCAAATTGTCGATTGTTCGATATAGCTCACCTTCGTACGTTTGTAGCCCCTTCTTTTTATTCAGCTCGCGCTTCGATAAGCGTCCCGTTTGAAGAACCTCGCCGTTGGCTAGCACTACTTCAAGCTGATTCACCCACAGCGACATGTCACCGTATTTTCCGCTAAGCAGCCCAGATGCGTTGTTCGCTACTGCGCCACCAATCGTGCTGTACGCCGCTGAAGCTGGAAGCGCAGGAATACCTAACCCATGAAGCGCCAGCGCATCATTTAGTGCCTGAGCGTTCAGGCCAGGCTGAACACGAATAAGTTTTTGCTTCGGATCAAATTCAAGAATACGGTTCATGTGAGCAGTCGGGGAAACAATCACACCTTTTCCAATCGCCGCCCCTGTTTGGTCGGTCCCAGCACCTCGCGCCGTAATGGCAAGCGTATGACCTTTTTCAGCAAGTTGCCATGCAAAACGCGTTACTTTGCGAATATCGCTCGTCGAACGCGGGTATACGACCATTTCTGGCTCCATCTCAAGAACGCTTGCATCGTGACTCATTGCCTCAAGAACACTTGGGTGCGCTACAACTTCGCCGGAAATATGTTCTTGTAGGTACGTCGCAACTTTGCTGCTCATATCTGTTTTTAACCCCTTACTATATTCCCTTCCATAATACCACAAGCATGTTTCTTTTCCATGCTTGCTTGAATGCTCGTTTCTGCTATAGTAAAGGTATTGAGCGCGAGTGGTGGAATTGGTAGACACGCTAGCCTTAGGAGCTAGTGCCTTCGGGCGTGAAGGTTCAAGTCCTTTCTCGCGTACCAAAGCAAAAAGCAGATCAGTACGATCTGCTTTTTACGTTGCCCTAAATTCATGCTCAAATATCTTCCACGGATAGCCATTACAGTCGCTATAACGCACCCATGTCGGTGTAATAAGAATATAAACCTGCCCTTGAATGTCCTTGAACGGCAATGAGCCAGGCAGCTTTTTAAAGTGTGCAGCTGATCGTAACTCAAACTCGTCGCGTGTTAATTTACGTGCTCGTCCGTGATATTGTACGGTAATACGTTTTTCAGTGTCTGTCGCTTCAAATGCAACGACAGAATTATGCTCTATATTATTCGATTTTCGCGATACTTCAGATGTGCCGATCAATAATTCGAGTTTCTCATTCTGTGAAAATCCAACATTGGCAATTTGCACTTGACCTAAGACATCGATTGTTGCAATACGACCATACGATTGCGAATTCAGAAACTTCTCAATGTCCTGTAATGAAAGTGATTTATCCATAGTAAAAATCCTTAAAAAATAAAAAGCCTCTCTCAGGCTTCTACGCGGCGGTAGAAGGTGAGAAAAGCATTTCCATAACTACGATTGTCCACCACAACAACTCCTGTTTTGGCAAGTTCCTCACCCCTACCTGGGTGTGATAATACCATAAGTCCACCAGGTTTTAGAAGCCCTAATAATTCCTCGGCTGTGGATAACTGCGGATCGTGATAGGGTGGATCGGCAAAAATAATATCGAATAGTTCGTCATTCGACCTTGTCGAAATCCAGTTCATTACCGTCGTTCGTACTAAATCCGCTTGCGATTCAACACCAAGCGTCGTAATATTTTTTGCCAAAATCTTCTGAGCAATGCGATCTTTTTCAATAAACGTAGCGTGATGTGCACCACGACTAATCGCCTCAAGTCCAACGGCTCCCGTGCCAGCAAATGCATCAAGCACGTTCGCGCCCGGCAATAGCTTCATAAGACTATTAAACATCGCGCCGCGTGGTCGTTCGCCCATTGGGTGGGTTGTTCGTGAATCCATATGCGGTGCTTCGATTTTGCGACCGCCATACATTCCGCTAATAATGCGAATATTCATACTATTTTTTCGCATCCTGCAAAGCATCGTACCAACCGAGCGTTACGATTCTTACAATATCGGGCACAAGTACTTCACGTGTTTCGCGAGCAAGCCGACGATTCCAGCCTTTTCTCCCGAATTCCTCGTACATTTTCATGGCCGCAATTTCATGAAGCGCATCGTAAAAGAGAGATTCAAAATCGCCTTCCCTCACACGCTTCAAATCGGCAGCAGTCGGCACACTCGTACCAAGACGCCCTGCCGCAATAGTAGTCGCAACACCAAGTTCAAACCCCAAATGTGTTGTCATCACCCCGCGAGCGCCCCAATACTCCCAATTATTTCGCAGCTGAATTCGACGATTTTTACCCGGCAGAATAAGCTTTTCTTTCGTAGTATTACGCGTTTCTAGTCCTTCGCCGCCACGCAGTTCTTCCAATTTTTCCTCTAACGGATAATGGTGCGCTGGCGTAAAACCGTCGACAATTGCATGTGCCATCCACGCCGCCTCGAACGAAGCCCGCGTATCGTCTTTTTCGCGCAATGCCTTGCTTAAATTGAATTTATGATCAGCGATCATATCAAGAATCACTCGGTCGCTCGGATCGCTCGGATCGATGTAATGCCACGGCTCATCGCGCCCCGGGCTTTTTCGCTTGATACCATCAGGTCCGTTCAAACCCTCGAAATGCAAAATTTCGTGTTCAGTTGGAAAATAGCCGCGCTTACCAAGCTGCATTGAGAGATTCCGCCTCGCCAGTCGGTCAATTTTTTGGTGCACCCCCATAAGGCGCCCCGATCGCGTTCGAAATGTGGTTCCTGAATACATGTTAGTTTAATGTGGTCAGCCGCTGATATTTTTCAACACTCGCTGCCAATTGCCTATATTGTAACAGATTTTCGCCCCGCGCGACGAACGCTTTGGCTTCTTTTTGCACCCGAGCGATAAGCGGTGTATCAGAAAGTGTCGCAATTTGGAGATTCAGCGCACCATGCTGCGCCCGACCATACACTTCTCCCGGGCCACGAAGTTTCAGGTCAACCTCTGCTAAATAAAACCCATCGTTCGATTTTTCAATTTCGCGTAAACGCTCGCTTGGCTTTGAAGAATCGCTCATCATAAGCTGGCAATAACTTTGATGCGAGGATCGTCCAACGCGTCCACGTAATTGATGCAGCTGGCTTAGCCCGAAGCGATCGGCGTTTTCTATCATAATAACTGTGGCGTTCGGCACGTCGACGCCCACTTCTACCACAGTTGTACTTACAAGAATTTCAAGTTCGCCGCGTGCAAATGAGCTCATAACCGCTTCCTTTTCTTCGGCCTTCAATTTGCCGTGCAATAACCCGATTGTACGATGACCGAACACGGAATTTTTTAGTTTTTTGAATTCAGCTTCAACACTTTTTATGTCGTTTTCTGGATTTTCATCAATTAAGCTACAAATCACATACGCTTGCCGACCGCTGGAAAGCTGGCCGTCAATTTGTTTATACAATGTATCGCGACTATTCGGCGACCAAATTTTCGTTTCAATCGGTTTTCGACCTTTTGGTAATTCATTCAAAACGCTTACATCAAGTTCACCGTACAAGGTGAGCGCCAGGCTTCGTGGAATTGGCGTCGCCGTCATTGCCAAAAGATGCGGCATATTTTCCGATTTTTGCAATAACTTCTGGCGTTGTGCCACGCCAAATCGATGTTGCTCATCGATCGCCACAAATCCTAGTTTGTGAAAGTTCACTGTATCTTGAATAAGCGCGTGCGTTCCAATCACGACGTCTACTGCGCCATTTGCAATCTGTTCATACAACGTTTTTCGTGCAGAACCTTTCACGCTTCCTGTTAATAGCCCGACCTCAATACCAAACGGAGTTAACAATTTCGAAAGTGTTTCAGCGTGCTGTGTCGCGAGAATTTCGGTTGGCGCCATAATCGCCGACTGAAAGCCTGCTTTTGCCGCCTGCATTGCCGCAAGCCCCGCGACGACCGTTTTTCCTGATCCAACATCACCTTGTAGTAGTCGGTTCATTGGGTGCGGCTGTTCGAAATCCTGAATAATTTCCCACGCCGCCATTCGCTGCGCCCCAGTAAGCGCAAACGGCAGCTGCGACACGAACGATTTTACCACCGATTGATCGAACGGAATCTCCCAGCCATGCAATTTCGCATTTTCGTCTTTGTTATACGCAGCAGCGAGCAATAGATGAAACAGTTCTTCAAACGCCAATCGTTCTTTCGCACGTGTCATTTCATCGTGCGTTTTTGGAAAATGCATAGCTAACAGCGCATCTCCGCGCGACATTAATTTTTGGCTTGAAACGATCGCATCTGGTAGCGTTTCCGGTGCCATCGTAATGAGCGGTTTTAATTCCACTAAAATTTTTCGCACTACCTGACTTTTCAAACCTTGCACCGCGCGATATGTTGGCACGAGCGTTTCCTCGTGCGATGGTTCGGCGTGTATTTCACTCGCCAATTCGGCACTCGGATTTGTTAGCTGATACTTATTATAGGTAAATTCAAAATCTCCCGAAAAAAGAAATTCGTTGCCAGATTTAAATTGCGCTTCGCGATACGGCTGATTAAACCAAACCGCTTTCACTTTCCCACTATCATCAGCTAGTGTAGCGGTCGTAATGCGAAGCCCGCGCCGAACATTACGCGTTGAAATTGCCTCGCACCGCGCACGAATCGTTACTTTGCCGGGCGTAAGCTCGGCAATTTGCGATGCATTCGTGAAATCTTCATGCCGGCGCGGTAAAAAATGGATAATGTCATCCACGGTATACAACCCGGCCTTTTCAAGCTGTTCGGCTGTTTTTTCACCAACACCCTTCACGAGCCGAAGCGATGAAGCGAACGCGATCACGTGTCGAGTACAAGCCCTTCCATCGTTTTCGCAAGCGATTCCAATAGAACGGTCGTCGTATCGTATTGCGCACCTGTATCAATCGCTTCATTAGCCGCCTCAAACCACTGAATGTAGAATTTAATTTTCGGCTCCGTTCCGCTTGGGCGAACGGTAATCCGACGGCGCGAATCGCCATCGAGTTCAAGTGCGATAACATTCCCGCTTACGCAGTCGATATCGGTTGTCTCGCCAGTTTTCAAATCGGTGCGCTTGAGTGTTTTGTAGTCGCGCACGGCAGTCACTTCGTGGTCATCGATCATTCGTGGCGCTTCGGCACGCATTGCGTTCATAACGGTTTGCATTTTGCTAAACCCAGCGGCACCGGCAAAATACGCACTTGAAAGATGTTCGGCGTACATTCCATGCTGTCGATATAATTCGAACAAACGATCAACGAGCGTTTTGCCTTCTTTTTTAAGCTCTGCCGCGTATTCGGCAAGCGGAAGCGCGCCAGCTGCTCCGTCTTTGTCTCGTGCGTACGTGCCTTTCAATAGCCCATAGCTTTCTTCCCCACCAATTACAAATGTTTCGTCGCTTGATTCTTTTTGCAACATCAGCTCGCCAATGTACTTAAAACCAATTAGCATATTGCCGTATAATTTCACATAATAATAATCGGCGAGTGCTTGAAGCATTTCGGTTGTAACGATAGTTTTCGCAATATAGTGGTTTTTCGTTAATTCACCACGTGATTGTAATTTTGAAAGGACGTAATCTGTCGCGAGTACTGCCGATTGATTCCCACTCAGGAGTACTGCATCGTTATTTTGCCGGACAATCACTCCAATTCGATCAGCATCGGGGTCGTTCGTGATCGCAATGTCAGCGCGTTCAGCAAGCATTTGCGCGACCGCGCGCTCGTTGGCCGCCTTTTCTTCGGGATTCGCCTTACCGCTATCAATCGTTGGGAAATTACCGTCCGGTGTCATTTGATCTTCTACCAAAGAAATGTTTTGAAATCCAGCTTGGCGCAACACCGGCAACACATTTGTTTGCCCCGCGCCATGGAGCGGCGAGTACACGATAGCTACATCTCTCTCAGATCCTTCTCCCTCATTGACGACCGCGCTAACGTACGCCGTATCAACATCGGCGCCAATGATATCAATAAGCCCTTGCTCAACACTTTGGTCAAAATCTGCAGCTTGAATTTCTACAATCGTTTCCGCCGTATCAAGCACACCTTTATCGTGTGGCGCCACCAGTTGTCCGCCATCCGACCAATACGCTTTAAATCCGTTATCAAGCGGCGGGTTATGACTGGCGCTAATCACGATTCCGGCGGCAGCACTTAGGTGACGTACCGCAAAGCTTAGTTCAGGCGTCGCTCGAAATCCATCAAATAAGTATGTTTTAAACCCGTTCGCCGCGCATACTTGTGCTGTATACCTGCTTAATTCATCAGAAGTTGTGCGCGTATCGCAAGCAATAACAATCCCTTTGTCTCGAGCGGTTTCGTCGTGTTCGGCCGCGTACAAACAAAGTGCCTGCGCAGATTCACCAATCGTTACACGATTAATTCGGTTTGATCCGATTCCTGTCGTGCCTCGACGACCACCAGTTCCAAATTCAACAACTTTGAAGAACGCATCCTCAAGCTCTGTCCAGTCCTCGGCTTCAATAAGCTCTTCAAGCTCATTTTTATATTCCGCATATTTTGGCTCGTTTAGCCAACGCTCTACGTTCTTAACGGCATCTGGTGAAAGGTGGTTTTGTAAACGTTCGTGGTACGGCTGCATGTCAATTCCCCTTATTTATCTCGAGTTTTTATTATAGCATTTTGCTTGGGCTAATGAAGCTTCAGCCGCCGACTTCCCGCCCATTTTGTCAGCAAAACAGCTGCTAAAAACGTGCTAGCCGGAACCGCCAACACAAGCGCTGTACTGGAAACAACCGTTCGTACGATCTCTTGCACAATATATTCCGAATTAAAAAACAGCAGCCACGAATCGTAGCCACAATCGGCCACCGCTAGCAATATCGTCGGCAGCGACACACCAATGTACGCAAGCGCCAGCGTATTTATAAGTGCAGCAATGTGTTCACGGCCAACACTTATACCACGATGGTACAGTTGCATAATGCCAAGTTTTTTGTTGGCTTTTTTTAGTTCGTCGATCACGGCGACTTGCGAGGTTACGACATCGTCGAGAATTCCTAGCGTCGCAATTGTAAGCGCACCTGCAAATAGTCCACGCATATCGATTCCCTGAAATGTTTGCGACACAAAGCTCGATGTTTCGTCGGCAATTCCCGAAAGCGATGTAAACCACACAGCAATGTAAGATAGCGCCACCACAAGTACCAAAATCGCCATAACCGCCAGCACCGATACAACCGTTCGGCGATTCCAGCCGTGCGCAATCATAATAGACGCAATCGCGATTAAGAATGCACCCGTTATCATTGTAAAGAACGCGTTTGCGCCACCAAGAACCTCCGGAATGATATAAAACGCAACGATACCGATACTTACGACGAGCCCAAGCACGCTCATGACGCCGCGTCGTCGCCCAACAATCGCAACAACAGCGAAAAAGAACGCAATCAACATAAGCGCAACGGGTAATCGCCACGAGGTAAATGCGAACAATCCGGCCTCAGAGTTCTGATCAAGCACGACCACCGATTCACCGACACGCGCTTCAAAATTCACGCTAAGCGGTACGGTTATTTCCTGATTTTCGCGCGGTCCATCACGCAGTAAAAGTTGCATTGTGTTGTTCGCTTCATCCCGGGAAAGCACGTCTCCGCGATAGTAATTTACCGGCGCTTCAACACGAGGTTGATCGGGCGACACCCGTGGGCTGTACGGCGTTAATACTTGCACGCCAAGTACAACAACAAGCAACCCACCAACGATAAGCGCCCATTCCACGCACCGCTTTTTGGTGATGAACGCCCAGCGCACAGCCGTTACGCCGCTACGATGAACGTATTTTTACCTTTTTTCAGAAGAGTGCGGGCTGTCAGTACGAAATCTTCAACAACTTTTTCGCCATTTATACTTATAGCACCACCCGATATAAGCCGACGCGCTTCACCCAAACTATTCACCACTCCGGCATCCACAAGTGCTTGCGTCACTGTCTGCTGCAATGTAACGTGTGGAATTTCGTTTTTTAGCGTTTCGTAGTCGCTGTCGCTTAATTCACTCGACGACGCGCCACCAAACAGAACGCGCGTGATTCGTTCAACACTATCGGCACGCTCGTTACCATGAACCAACTTTGTTACTTCGTAGGCTAATGCTTTTTGTGCGACTCGTGCCCCAGGGTTTTGCGCTTGCTCGCCAGCAATTCGTTCAATTTCATCTTTTGAAAGAAGTGTGTAAATTTTCATGTAGTCGATAACACCGCCATCATCAACGTTCAGCCAGAACTGATAAAACTGATAGACGCTTGTTTTTGCCGAATCCAGCCAAATCGCACCACCTTCGGATTTACCGAATTTCACACCGGTGGCTTTATTTATAACAAGCGGTGTCGAGTACACATGCGCTTCACCGCCCGCAATTCGGCGAATCATATCAACGCCTGCAATCGAATTCCCCCACTGATCGCCACCACATAGCTGCAGCGTTACACCGTGCTCGCGGAACAAATGCAGAAAATCATACCCTTGAATCAGTGAGTAGCTAAATTCCGCGTAACTAATTCCGCTTCCACCTTCTCCAAGTCGCGCCTGCACGAAATCGCGCCCAAGCATGTTCGAAAGTGGCACAAATTTACCAACGTCGCGCAAAAACGACAAATAATTAATACCGCTGAACCAATCGTAATTATCGACAATCGTAAAAGGCTTACCGTTAAATATCGTATTGTATTGCGTCGATAGTCCGTCTTTATTGTGTTGAATTTCTTCAATCGTCTTTAGATTTCGTTCGTCTTTCTTACCGTCTGGATCACCGATCATACCGGTTGCGCCACCAACCAGTAAGTATGCGTTATGCCCATGATCGATAAAGTGGCGCACCATCATGGCTGCAGCTAAATTCCCGATCGTCATACTGTCGGCGCTCGGGTCAACGCCCCAATAAAATGAGATAGGCACGCCATCTAATACCGATATGTCTTCGAGCGTCGTTTGGTTCACAAACCCGCGCCACGCCAGTTCCTCTGAAAGCGTCATGCCTATCTCCTTATCTGTTACTAGGGGCAATTATAGCAGAAAAATGGGTATTATAAGAAACAAAATAGTGCTATAATTGGGAATAATATTGCTTATGGGAACAGATGAACGTGATGAACAAACGGAATAAATCGCGCAATGTGAGCGTGTACTCCAACTTGGCCCACAAACGCAAATCGAAGAAAGATGCCGCAGCTCGAAAAAAAGCTGAATACTTGGCGAGCTTGCCAAAGCACCCGGTGAAGCGACTGCTTTATCGTTTGCACCCAAAGCGTGTTGCAGCCTTTTGGTTCAGTAAGCGCGGAGGTATTTTAGCGTTGAAAATCATTGGTGTCGCGGCACTTATGAGTGTTCTGATGGTTGGCGCGCTGTTCGCCTATTACCGAAAAGATCTCGATACAATTCGCCCGGGCGAGCTTGCAAAACGTGTACAGACCACTGTTACAAAATATTATGATCGTAACGATAAGTTACTTTACGAAGATAAAGGCAATGGTAACTACAAGTTAGTGGTTGAGGGCGATGAAATTAGCGAAACAATGAAGCAAGCAACCGTTGCAATTGAAGATCGCGAATTTTACGAACACAACGGGATCAGTATTGGCGGTATTACGCGTTCACTCGTAAATAACGTGAGTGGCGGTTCAACGCAAGGTGGCTCAACACTTACGCAGCAACTTGTAAAGCAAGTATTCTTTGCCGACGAAGCGCAAAAACGCGGCTTGAACGGTGTTCCGCGTAAAATTAAAGAAATGATTCTTTCAATCGAGGTTGAACGAATGTACAAAAAAGATCAGATTCTTGAACTTTATTTGAACGAATCGCCGTATGGTGGACCACGCAATGGTGTTGAATCGGCGGCGCAAACATACTTCGGTAAATCATCGAAGGAACTGTCGGTTGCCGAAGCGGCGCTTCTTGCAGCAATTCCGAACCAACCAGGGCTGTACGACCCATACAACATAGCCGGCCATGAATTGCTCGTAGCCCGTCAGCATAAAACTATCAACGCCATGCTTGACCAAGGCTACATTACCAGCGATGAGGCGAAAGAAGCGAAAGAGTACCCGATTCTTGATAACATTAAGCCACAGGCCGACCAATATAAAAACATTAAAGCACCGCATTTCGTACAATATGTGCGATCGCAACTCGAAAAAGAGCTTGGCAAAGCAACAGTTGGCCGCGGTGGCTTAACGGTGAAAACCACGCTCGACATTCGTATTCAGAACAAGCTCGAACAGTCTATGAAAGAAATGTTTGAATCGGGCAAGCCAGAGTATGCCGGATTTTCAAACGGTGCTTCAACTGTAGAAGATACGAAAACCGGACAAATCGTTGCAATGCTTGGAAGTCGCGACTTTAACTATCCAGGCTTCGGGCAGGACAACGCTTCACTCGCGTATATCCAGCCAGGATCGACGATCAAGCCACTCGTATACGCTCAACTTTTCACTAATCAAGGATCTGGTAAGCCCAACTTTGGTAGTGGATCAATTCTCGCTGATGACCGATCAGTGAACCAAATTTACGGTGCCGAGCTTAACAACGCCGATCGACGCTTTATGGGATCGATTGATATTCGCAAATCACTTGCGCTGTCACGAAACATTCCAGCAGTAAAAGCAATGCACGTTGCCGGCATAAAACCAACTTGGGATCTTATTCGTGCACTTGGCGACAAAAACTACTGCACGCAAGGTTCCGATGCGCAAGCTGGCCTTTCGTCGGCGATTGGTGGATGTGGCACGCGCCAAATCGATCACGTAAACGCATTTGCATCGCTTGCTCGCATGGGAACGTATAAACCAACCAGCAGTATTCTGGAGGTAACGAACAGTCAGGGCGAAACGCTTAAAAAATGGAAAGACGAAAGTAAGCAAGTGCTCGACCCACAAGTTTCCTATATTCTTTCGGACATCTTGAGCGACGACAACGCGCGCGCCGAGCTATATGGCCGTAACTTCTATGGACTTCAGGTTCCCGGCGTTCGCACTGCAGCAAAAACCGGTACTTCCGACCGTGACGGTAAGCCAAAGGACATCTGGACGATGAGCTATAGTCCCGCTCTCTCAATGGGGGTGTGGCTTGGTAACCCCGATACGAGCGTTCTTACAAACGGAAACTCATCAATTCCAGCAGAAATTGTTGGTAAAGTTATGGAGTATGCCCATAAAGAAGTGTACGGCCCTGAAGGCAAATGGGATCCAGCAAACGGAGGAAGCTGGTACCAGCAACCAGATGGCATTCAGCGAATTGGTGGCGAATTATTCCCGTCGTGGTACAAGAAAAATCAAGGTAACTCGAATGCGAAACTTACTTTCGACCGTGTTTCTAAAAAACGCGCAACCGATTGTACGCCAGATGCCGCTCGGATCGAGGTTGACGTTATTAAAACCACCGACCCTGTCAGCAAAAAAGATAACTTTATTTCGACCGATGGTTACGATGCAACGAAGGAAGACGATGTGCACAAATGTGATGATGTTAAGCCAAGCGTCGGCTCCATCAATGTCGAAGAACAGGGCGGTTCATACCGCATTGAAGCGAACGTCGTTGGTGGAACGCACGGACTTGAGGAAGTAGAAATACGTGTTGGCGGCACCGCAATTGCAACACTTCCAATATCTTCAAGCGGTAGTGTTTCAACCCGTTACACTCCAGAAGACAGCGGCTCAGAGCGCGTAACAGCAACCGTGCGCGACGATGCATACTATACCGGCAGCGGATCGACAAACGCCAACTTCAGCAAAGGACGGGATTCGGCTGCCGTCCGTCCAGGCGGCGGTAACTCAAGATTTTCGTTTAATCCCCGATAGAGTCATTCGCCCATAATAAAACCACTCTGATTACGAGTGGTTTTATTATGTGTATACAAATAATTATTGCTTATCGACAAGATCGAGCAGGGCAGATTCGCGATCAGCGGAGGTCGCTCGCTTTTGCTTTCGATTGTTTGTTCGATGTTGCGCGCTCACTTTCTGTGGCTGTGCGTGTTGTCGCACTTGCTTTTGTGGCAATTGTTGCGTCACCGCTGTTGTTTGCTGTTTTTTGTTCATTTGCGCAGCAGCTTCATCGGATGATTTTCGCCCATTCGCACGCTGATTTGCATGAACCGGCTTCGATTGTTTCGAATCTTTAAGGCGCGCAAACATCATTTTGCCAGCAGCCGTTTGTAAACTACGAATAAACTCAATCTCGACGGTCGTGCCAACATACTTATTCGCTTGTTCGACAACCACCATCGTCCCGTCGGGAAGATACCCCACACCCTGATGATTATCTTGTCCTTTTTGCACAAGCTCGAGCCGAATCGTTTCGCCCGGCAAGTAGCTCATGCGAAGCTGTTGCGCCAATTCATTAATATTCAGCACTTGAATCGCCTCGACGGCTGCAACTTTATTAAGATTAAAATCAATCGTGCACACCGCACCGTTGTGTCGCTTCGCAAGTGTCAGCAAACGCTCGTCGACACCTTCTTCGGCCTTTGATCCGTCCTGTAAAATCTCTACGCTCACTTCTTTCATTTGCTGTAGCTCGCTCACAATATCAAGACCATGGCGAGCCCGCGCACGCTTTTCATGATCGGCATTATCGGCGAGAAACTGCAACTCCCCAATCACGCTACGCGGAATAACCAGCGCATCGCCGATAAATCCCGACTTCGCGACGGCAATAATGCGACCATCAATCAATACAGATGTATCAACAAAAATCGGTCGTCCACTTTTTTTACCAATGCTTTGTTTTGGCAATTTTGTAATAATATAGGTTACTTCAGCCACCAGTACAAGTAGTACGGCAACCAAAACTAAGTCTATTGAACTCATAATGTTACTTTCTTCTGCTATTCTTGCAGATATTCAATTAGCGCGTGGCGAACATCGCTCACGCCTGTAATAAATGTATTTGCTTTCGCTTGCTTCGGCGCAATAGCGTTTGAAAACCCTAGCTTTTTTGCTTCAGCGATACGTCGGTCGACACCGGTAACACTCCGAACTTCTCCACCTAGCCCAACTTCACCGAAGGCGACAATTCCGTCGTCGAGCCGTCGTCCCGCAGCAGCGCTTGCGATCGCCATACAGATCGCTAAATCAGCCGCCGGATCATTTAGTTTTAAGCCACCAACAACGTTAATATAAATATCTTTATCAGATAATTGCAATTTGGTGCGTCGCTCCAAAACGGCGATAAGAAGCGTTAATCGATTTAAATCAAATCCAGAAGCCGTACGCTTAGGATACCCGAAATTTGTCGGATTCACAAGTGCTTGAATCTCAACCAGAAGCGGGCGCGTACCTTCAAGCGTTGCAAGCACAACCGATCCATCTGAATTCTGCCGTTCTGCAAGAAGCGCCGCCGACGGATTATCGACAAGCTGCAAACCTTGTTCGTTCATATCGAAAATCGCCGCCTCGTTAGTTGAACCATACCGATTTTTAATTGCACGAACGATTTTAAATCCACCGTAACGATCACCTTCGAACTGCAATACCACATCTACTAAATGCTCTAAAATCTTAGGTCCAGCAATACTTCCTTCTTTCGTAACGTGCCCAACAAGTACCACGGCAGTACCTGCTTCCTTCGCTGCTCGAATAATAGCGTTACTACTGTTTGTAATTTGACTGACCGTTCCGGGCGCTGAAGTGATTTCAGCCAAACTGAGTGTCTGTACTGAATCAATAATAGCTAGCTTGTAGGATCCAGAGCGAATCGTAGTCGCAATATCATCGGCACTGGTAGTTGCAACAAATCCTAGTTGCTCATTTTTTTGCGCACCAAGTCGTTCCGCCCGCAGTTTCACCTGGCTGGCTGACTCCTCACCACTGGCATACAATACAGGCTCATTTACACCAATATGGTTCGCTACCTGAAGCAAAAGCGTACTTTTTCCAATGCCTGGTTGTCCCGCCATTAAAACCACGCCGCCAGCTAGAATTCCTCCACCAAGCACAACGTCAAGATCGTCATATCCAGTCAGCAACCGCTGCGATGTTTCTTTTATCGAAATTGATTGCATTGTTTGCGGCGTCAATACAGTGCCGCCACCCACGCTTCGTGCGAGCGCCGATTTTCCCGCCGGTGCCGCCGCCTGCTCTATAAGTGTATTCCACTCGCCGCATTGTTCGCATTTTCCCGACCATTTCGGATAAACGCTTCCGCACGTTTGACATATAAATTGCGTTCGCGACTTCGCCATATTATAAACTCGGCGCCGGCTCTAATGTACTATCAATACTGCGGTTCAGCGCTTCAGACTGCACTGCAATGTCCGAAAGTTGTTCACGAAGCGTTTCATACTGTGTTACGTTCGCGTTGATGTTCTGCCGTTGACCTTCGAGTTGTTCTGCACGCGCAAGCAACTGGCCACGTTCACTATTAAACGCTGCGTCAGAAGAGAAACTGCCATCATTCGCACGCCGATTGAACGATTCCACATCTTCGTTCAAAGCAGAAACTGCAACGTTATATGCTTGAGTTTGCGTTTCTATTTCATTTGCTAAGTCGTTGATTTCTTTTGTTAAACGCTCGCTTGACTCTTGTAAATCGCGAAAAACACTTGCGTAGTTATCGTGCAGCTTTAACACCTTGCCGCGATCGTTGAAGTACGTCTTGTAATAATCTTCGAGTTCACTTGAAATGTCTGAAACTTCCGTGGCGACAATTGAATGAAGCTCATTATACCGTTCGCCAGGTTCTGTACGCGCGTAAAACGCCATACGATCGGAAAATTCTTCATTCGATTCAAGCTTTTTCGCCTCTACATCCAACAACGTATTGATACGATTTTTCTCGCTCTCACCCAAGCGATCGTATACAACATGGAGCATTTCGTGCGCCGCTGTTACTTCTTTAATTCCGTCTAGGCGTTCATCGGTAACATTATAAATGTAGATATATTGCCCGTTGTAGCATCCTAAAATTGCAGTGTTCTCTTCACGATTTCCACAATTTTGGTTGAATTCTTTCGCTTCGTCAATAGACGGATGACTCACATAAAAATAAAATATGCCTTCATCGCTCATGTCAGAACGTTCGGCAATTGCGGCAATTTCGCTTGAAGGCTCGTACTGCCACGCCATCACTTGATCGGCAACAAACTGACGATTAATGAATAAGAAACCAGCGATCGCAATACTAATTACAACCGCTAACAGCCCAAGGATCGAGCCGTGACTGCGCCAGTTAGGCTGCTTGTTCCTGCGAAACATGTATGTCTATTTCACCCTTTCGTGCGCGAACTTCCAGCACACTCCCCTTTTCGTATTCATTATTTAGAATACCATCTGCAAGCGTATGCTCCAACTCATCTTGGATCGCGCGTCGAAGTGGCCGAGCGCCAAATGTTTCATCGTAGCCTTTTTCGATAATGTGTTTTTTCGCCGACGATTTTATATCAAGGCGAATTCCCTGACGCACCAAACGATCTTGCAATTCATTTACCAAATTATCAAATATTTTTCCGACTTGCTTACGCGTCAAAGCGCGGAACGTAACGATCGCATCGAACCGGTTTATAAGTTCTGGCCGCATCATTTTCGAAAGTGCTTCGCGTGCCGCCGAAGCGTTGTCTTCGTGCATTTCATCGAGCGCATTTGCATCAGATTTTGTCGTGGCATGAAAACCAAGGCTCGATTCTTTAGCCATCTTTTCCGCACCTAAATTGCTTGTAAGAATGATGATTGTGTTCGAAAAATCGACAACTTTTCCCTTGGCATCAGTTAGTTTTCCGTCTTCCAGTAATTGAAGAAGGATATGAAATACTTCACGATGCGCTTTTTCAATTTCATCGAACAACACAACGCTATATGGCTGGCGACGAATTTTGTCGGTTAGTTTTCCGCCATCGTCGTACCCAACGTAACCCGCAGGTGCGCCAAGTAAGCGACTTGTGTTGTGACGCTCGCCAAATTCGCTCATGTCGATTTTTATAAGCGCATCATCGCTGCCGAACACTTCACGCGCCACAACTTTTGCAAGTTCAGTTTTTCCCACACCAGTTGGTCCCATGAATACGAATGAACCAATCGGTCGTTTCATGCTTGCGACACCGCTTCGACTTCGGCGAATTGCGCGAGCCACTTTTTCCACTGCTTCATCTTGACCAATAACATGCTTAGCTAAGTGTTTTTCCAACCGACGAAGGAGTGCCGCTTCAGAACGTTGTACACGCTCTGCTGGTATTCCAGTCATCGTAGCAATCGCCGCAGCGACGCTATCGCTCGTGAGATCGATTGGAGTCTTCTTTTCATCGTCCGACTTTATCTCTTCCAACTTTTTATTCAGCTGACTAATGCGCGTTTTGTACAATGCTGCACGCTCGTAATCTTCGCCGATAACGGCTTCTTCCATTTTTTCATTCAGGTTTTTAAGCTGTCGCGTAAAATCGCGCACACGGCTTGGTCGACGGCCATTTTTTACACGCATAAGTGCAGCCGCTTCGTCAATCACGTTAATCGCTTTATCTGGCATAAACCGCTCGCTCACATAGCGATCAGCCATATATACCGCGTCCTCAACGATTTCGTCGCTCATTGCTACGCCATGGTGCGATTCATAATATGGTTTCAAACCCTTGATAATCGCGATTGTGTCCTTCAATTTTGGCTCAGGCACAACAATTGTCTGAAAACGTCGTTCAAGCGCGCTGTCTTTTTCAATATGCTTTCGGTATTCATCGAGTGTTGTTGCGCCAATTAAGTGCATCTCGCCACGCGCAAGTGCCGGTTTTAGCATATTCGCTGCGTCAAGCGCACCTTCGGCTGCGCCCGCGCCAACAAGCAAGTGCAGCTCGTCGATAAACACAATAACGTTTTTTTGCTCTTGCAGTTCTTCGACGACTTTTTTCAAGCGCTCTTCGAATTCGCCACGATATTTCGTTCCGGCAATCATAGCAGCAAGATCGAGTTGCACAATCCGCTTGTCGAGCAAATGATCGGGCACATCTTCCTGCGCAATACGTTGCGCCAACCCTTCAACGATCGCTGTTTTTCCCACACCAGGCTCGCCCAAAAGAACCGGATTATTCTTGGTGCGACGGCTTAAAATCGTGATTAATCGCTCTTGCTGCGGATCGCGCCCAATAACCGGGTCAAGTTCACCAGCGCGTGCTTTCACCGTTAAATCGGTTCCAAATGTTCCAAGCGCCCCGCCTCGCGATGAGCGTTTTTTCGTTTTCGTCGCGCTAAGCGTTTCATCATCTTGCGCGCTGTTCTGACGCTCTAAATAACTCTCCAGTTCGCTCGTTAACTCTGGAACATCGACGTTCATATCACGAAGCAGCACTGTTGCACGCGCGTTTTTCTGCGTCAAAATACTATACAAAATATGCTCGGTGCCTAAATAATCTTGATGGAATTCTTGCGCAATTTCCCAACTCATTTTAAGCGTGAGTTTGGCGGTTTCCGACAAGCCTTTCGCACCAGTGCTTACCACGAGCGAACGTGGCGTAAGATTCAACGCCAGCTCCGCACGATCAAGTGTTACCCCAGCATCGGCCAGCACTTTCGCACCAACCGAAGAACCTTGCGCAAGCACGCCAAGAAGCAGATGTTCGGTGCCAATATAGGCACTACCGTAGCCGCGCGCAATTGCGTCTGCATGCTGCAAACTAGTCCGCGCGTTATCGGTTAAATGCGATACGAATTCTGCGAAATCGTCAGCCATATTACTATTATCAATCCTCCTCGTACGTTCGCGCAAGTGTTTTTTCGTTTCTTCAACGTACTATAATTAGTATACAAAAAATTTAGCACTCGCGTCAATAGAGTGCTAAATTTGTTTTTGTAACTGCTACTATTTGTCGGATTCTTCAACCGCGCTGAAGAAACTATCTTCAATATTTTTGCGTGGCTTGTCGGCTGGTTTCGACGCTTCGCTCGCTTGCGCAGTTTCAATATCAAGCTCGTAGCCAGTAAGGCGGCTTGCGAGACGCACGTTTTGTCCGCCGCGGCCAATTGCAATCGATTGCTGATCTTCAGCGACAAATACTTTGGCACGCTTGGCCGCTTCGTCAATTTCAACTTTTGCCACCTCGGCTGGGCTCAACGCGTTTCGAATAAACGTTTCGCTGTTGTCGCTAAACGTAATGATGTCAATTTTTTCTTGATCACCAATTTCGTTCATAACCGCTTGAACACGCGTTCCGTGTCCACCAACAAACGTGCCAACCGGATCAACACCTGGCATTGCGCTGTGAACGGCAAGCTTTGTACGGCGGCCAGCTTCACGAGCAATCGCTTTAATTTCAACCGCGCCAGTTTCCATTTCTGGAACTTCCTGGCGGAACAAGTATTCTACGAAAGCTTCATTGCCGCGAGAAAGAATAAGTTGCGGACCACGGTTATCACGCTCAATATCTTTAATAAACACTTTAACGCGCGCACCAACACTGTAGTATTCACCCTGAATTTGCTCGCTTTGCGGGATAATTCCTACCGCCTTACCAAGTTCTACACGAATCACACGTGGTTCAACACGCTGCACGGAACCAGTCACAATCGTGCCAATCTTATCTTCGTATTCTTCAAGCACAACTTCGCGCTCAGCTTCACGAAGACGCTGCAACACAACCTGCTTTGCGGTTTGCGCCGCTACGCGACCAAAATGCGTTACTTCGTACTTGTCTTCAACCATGTCGCCAATTTGTACGTCACTTTTGCGTTTTTTGGCGTCTTCAAGACTAATTTCTACCGCGTCGCTCCCCACGAGCTCAACGACCTCGCGCGAAACGTAGACATCTGCCGTACCATCGTTTACGTTCAGTTCGGCGCGAACTTCCTGATCACGCTCGCCGTTATCGCGACGCCACGCAGCCGCAATCGCTTGTTCAATTACCGACAAAACCGTTTCTTCGGGCAAATTCTTCTCCTCAGCAATCGTTCGAACTGCCAGGGTGAGCTGCTTAATGTTAATGTCTTCCATGAATCATTTCCTTTCGTTATGAAAAAATCCGACCTGCCGGCCGGAATGTACTGTTTATATTATAACGAATATTTCTGTTTGCGCAATAGATTTCGCTTTGACATAACATAAAATATTCGCAACCGCCGGTGCGCGCTACAAGAGCCCTCCGCCGCCACCCCCACCAAGAAGCGATTGTTTTTTCTCTTCCAAGGCACGGATTTGTTGATCTTTTTCGGCTTGAATTTGCTTCTCCTGGGCATCAATCTGAGTTGCTTCATTCTCCATTTGTTTGGCTTGCGCATCGAGCTGCCGAGCTTGATCTTCAAGTTGCGCTTGTTCCTGCGACGCCGTATCGGCACGCTGTTGAGCAGTAGCCGCCTTGATCTCATCGCCCACTTTTTGATAGCTTTTAACATGCTCGGTCTCTCGTTCAGACTCTTTGCGTTTCATTTTCGCTTGATCTCGAGTTTGTATCGCTTGATTATGTAACCCACGCGCACCTGGCATATAAATTCTCCTTTCTGAGGCAAGTTGTGTCATTTTCGATATTACTCGCTTTTACTGTGAACACTCTGTATGATCGATTCACTCTTCTACACATGCTATGCGTATGTTACGATTGATACGGTACATACATGCACCATAGGGAAGCACGGCTTACCAGAAAAAGGAGTGCTGGAACGTGGCTCGTCACAGATTAGCGGCATCTCGTCGCGTTGTGTCGCATCACGGCATAGCCGAAGATGGCACTACCGGGTCATCAGCTCGACCAAACGAGGCGCTCGTTCGAACCGGGGCAACGCGGCTTCGGGAAAAACGTGCGGCGCGTCATGCGCTTCCGTCGTTTGTTGATCCCGAGCATCCAACCGAAAGGAATACTGGCCCAATTTCGCTCACCGCACTTCTGCGCGAACTCGAGAAAGAAGATTCACGCGCACCATAACAAAGCCAGTCCGCTCCCCATGGCCAACCCGCCCCTCGCACATCGCTTGAGGGGCGGGTTGGCGCTCTACACACTGCGTCTCGCATCACAGCTTGCGCTCAGCATTTTATGCTTATATGGTCACATGACTGATCGAACCGTTCCTAACATTGTGCTTAATAACAACGTTGAGATGCCACAACTTGGCCTTGGTGTATGGCAAGTTGAAAACGGCACAGAAGTCGAACAATCAGTGCGAAGCGCGCTTGAGCGTGGGTATCGCCTTATCGACACGGCCGCCGCATACGGCAACGAAGCGGGCGTTGGAAAAGCGATTGCCGAAAGCAATATTCCGCGTGAAGAATTATTTATTACGACGAAATTATGGAATAGCGACCAAGGGAAGCGAGAAGCCCGTGCTGCGTTTGAAACAAGCCTGGAAAAATTAGGACTCGATTACGTCGATCTTTACTTAATTCACTGGCCAATGCCGGCTAAAAATACGTTTCTTGAAACCTGGAAAGTTCTGGAAGATTTACAGCAAGAAGGTAAAATTCGCGCAATTGGCGTAAGTAATTTTCGCATTCAAGATCTTGAAACTCTGTTTGCGCATGCTAATGTAACTCCTGCTGTTAATCAAATCGAGCTTCACCCTTACTTTACGCAAACTGAATTACGAGCGTATTGTGCGCAAAAAAACATTCAGGTTGAATCGTGGAGCCCAATTGGTGGAAGTAAAGGTAGCTTGCTTCACGATAATCGTTTGATCGAAATTGCGAAGCGTCATGGCAAATCACCAGCGCAAATTGTGATTCGGTGGCATATTCAAAATGGATTAATTGTTATTCCGAAATCAACGCACGAGGAGCGAATCGCGCAAAATATCGACGTATTCAATTTCGAGCTGAGCGCCGAAGAGCTCGCCGATATTTCTAACTTGGACAAAAACGAGCGTGTGGGTCCCGATCCTGCAACAATGAATGTCGCGTGAAGAGCCGGTATTATTCAGTTTTTTGTGCGGCTCGGCATAGCGTGGTAGCTTGCCTCGTGTGATACAATTTCAACATGAAACGACTACGCTACTACGATTTAATTCTGGCACTTTTTGCCTCAATTCTGCTGATTTCCAATCTCGGCGCAACAAAACTTATTGAATTTGGCCCGATCATCACCGATGGCGGAGCAATTCTTTTCCCGCTTGCCTACATTTTTGGTGACGTCTTAACAGAAGTGTACGGCTATAAATACGCTCGGCGCGCCATTTGGACAAGCTTCGGCGTGATGCTGCTGGCGATTTTTTCATTTACAATTGTCCGCTATCTGCCCGGCGCGCCGGAATACACCGACCAAGCCGCGTTCGATTCAATTTTAGGATTCTTCCCGCAAATTGTCCTCGCTAGCCTGTGTGCATATTTGGTTGGTGAGTTCGTAAACTCATACGTGCTTGCGAAATTAAAAGTTCGCACTGGCGGTAAAAAACTTTGGCTACGATTGATTGGTTCAACATTCGTTGGCCAGCTTCTCGATACAACCATCTTCGCGCTTATTGCATTTGGCGGCATTTTGAGCGGTAGCGATATGTTGAAATTCATCGCCATTGGCTGGGCATTTAAAACTGGTGTGGAAATTCTTCTACTGCCAGTTACCTATCGTGTTATTGCGTTTCTTAAAAAGCGCGAAAACATGGACGCTTACGACAAGAAAACCGACTTTTCACCACTTCATGTCAAGCTCGATTAAGCTTACTGCTTCGCGTAATAATTCGCCAGCCACGAATCGCGAAATTCGTAAAAGTTTCCAGTTTCAATACTCTCGCGAATATCGTCGACCAGCTTAATAATAAAATGCTCATTATGAATTGACACCAGTGTTCCCGCCAAACTTTCTTTCGCACGAAACAAATGCTGCACGTATGCCGTTGTGTAATTCTGGCAGGTATAGCAAGCACAATCGTTTAGCAGCGGTGAAAAATCTTCCTTGTATTTGGCACCCTTAATATTCACACGACCATTGTAGGTATATACCGCACCATTTCGCGCAACGCGCGTTGGCGACACGCAATCGAACGTATCAACGCCTTGTTCAATTGCCAGAAAAATATCGTTCGGCTCGCTAATACCAAGAAGATGTCGAGGTTTATTTTCCGGTAGAATAGTATTCACCCAACGCACAATGTCGCCAAGCTGATCTTTTTCAAGTGCACCGCCGATGCCGTATCCATCGAACGGCAAGTTCCCCATAAATGCGGCTGCTTCTTCGCGCAAGTCTTTATATTGAGCACCTTGGATGACGCCGAAAAGTGCCTGATACGATCGCTCCGGAGATTCCGCACGAATTCGCTCAACTTCTGCAATGCAACGCTCGGCCCAGCGGTGAGTACGCTTCAGAGAGTCTACTTGATATTCGTATGGATCCATCAGCGATGTCAGTTCATCGAAAGCAAACGTAATGTCCGCACCAATCGCCGCTTGCACCCGCATGGAATGTTCGGGCGTAAAGCGATGCAAACTGCCGTTAAGGTGCGACTTGAACGTGACACCATCTTCATCTACGAAAGCGTGACGTGTTTTTGCTGGTGCTATAACATCTTCGGTTTCAAGCTGTGTGTCGCTTTGCATCGCCAGTACTTTTTTAAACCCACTTCCAAGTGAAAGAACCTGGAAGCCGCCAGAATCGGTAAATGTTGGCCCATCCCAACGCATAAACTCCGAAAGACCGCCGGCCTTTTCAACGAGCTCGTGGCCAGGTTGCAAATACAAATGGTACGCGTTGGCGAGCACGGCTTGCGCGTGAACTGCTTTCACTTGCTCGGGAACAAGCGTTTTTACAGCCGCCTTCGTACCAACCACGATAAACGCCGGCGTTTTAATGTCGCCGTGCGGCGTATGGATCGTGCCAGTACGCGCCAAACTGTCGCCACCAAGTTTCGCGCCAAGCTCAAACGAAAAAGAATTGTTCATACGGTGTTTCATTATACACGAGTGAAGCGTTAGTCGCGCGATGACGGCAACGGCTCACCCGGACATGCAGCAAGAATTTTTTTCATTGCATCTTTTTCTGCTGCAGTTACCCATAGCGTATATTTGTGTTTCACAGCAATTTGCCGCGCCACGTATTGACAACGAAACGATCGATTTGAAGGCAGCCACGTCGCTGCATCGCCATCACTTTTTTGCTGATTCGCTTCGCCGCTCACCGCCAATAACTCCAGTGGATCATTGGCAAGCGCTTCTCTCCGCTCTGCACTTAACTGCTGCGCCCCTTTTTGCCACGCGTCGCTTAGCGCCACAACATGATCAATTTGCACCTCTGTGCTCGTAGAAGCTCCGCGCGTAAACGCAATCGTTTCGCCAGTATATGGATCGTTTAACCGCCCACTTGTAACCTGGCATTCACTATTTAGTTCGCTACTCGTAAGATCACGATTCAAAATAATATTGCGCGTATCGCAGCCGTTTTTACGCGTCCACCCGTCACCAAATTGCGCTCTGGCATAATTAGTTTTCGGCGCACGGCCTTTTACTGCTAACGTTTCCAGCGTTTCCGCTGCATCGCCCTTTGGTGTACTGTCTTGCTCGGCATTCGGCGATGATGGCTGGATTTGCTGTTGTAATTCAGGATGTTGCCACGCCACAACCGTGCTCACCGCAAGCACGATTACAGCAACAATGACTCGGCGAATTCGTTCAGGCGATTTCATGTTCCCATTATACCTTTGCTACAATAAATATATGCAAACTGTATCTCGACTTATTGAAACATTTATTCCAGAACACTACGACATAAGCCTCGCACTCGACCGTCCAAATCGTTCATTCAGCGGTATCGTTACCATGAACGGCCAAACGATTTCCGGCGCAACAAACATTTTAGTGCATGCTAAAGAACTGAACATTGAAACAGTAAACGTCGACGGCAAAGAAGCATCGTTCAAACCAGGGCAAAACGATGAAATAAGCATCTCACACCCCGACATCGCCGATGGGCGACACATTGTTACATTTAGCTTTAGTGGCACCATTACCGACGCGATGCACGGGTTGTATCCGTGCTACTTCGAACACGATGGCGCGAAGAAAGAGTTACTTGCAACGCAATTTGAAAGTCACCATGCGCGCGAAGTATTTCCGTGCATTGACGAGCCCGAAGCAAAAGCAACGTTCGATGTAACCTTGCACACCGAACAAAATGTAACAGTACTCGGCAATATGCCGGTGAAGCAGCAACGGGAAGAAAATGGTAGTTTACTCACGCAATTTGAAACCACACCAAAAATGAGCACCTATTTGCTTGCATGGGTGGTTGGCGAGCTGCATAAAAAAACCGCTGTAACGAAACGTGGCGTAGAAGTGAACGTTTGGGCCACGCCAGCGCAGCCGCCTGAAAGCCTCGATTTTGCGCTTGATATCGCACACCGTACAATCGACTTTTTCGATGATTATTTCGATACGCCGTATCCCCTACCAAAATCTGATCATGTCGCACTCCCCGATTTTAGCTCGGGCGCAATGGAAAACTGGGGGCTTGTAACGTATCGCGAAATCGCACTGCTTGCCGACCCAAAAACAACCAGTGTCAGCAGCAAGCACTACATTGCAACGGTAGTTGCGCACGAATTAAGCCACCAATGGTTTGGCAACTTGGTCACAATGAAATGGTGGAACAATCTGTGGCTGAATGAAAGTTTCGCCACAATTATGGAATATATCGCAGTCGATGCGCTTCACCCAGAGTGGAATGTGTGGCTCGATTTCGCGACAATGGAAAGTATTATGGCGCTTCGCCGCGATAGTCTCGACGGAGTTCAGGCGGTGCAAGTTGATGTGAACCATCCGGATGAAATTAGTACGCTGTTCGACTCGGCAATCGTCTACGCTAAAGGCGCGCGGCTTCTTCGCATGCTTCAACAATATATCGGCAACGATGCGTTTCAAACTGGCCTAAAGCACTATTTTGCGAAGCACGCCTACAGCAACACAGAAGCAGATGATTTATGGAGTGCGTTCGCCGATGCGAGCGGCAAAAACATCACTTCGTTTATGAATTCATGGATTTCGCAAGCAGGTTTCCCGGTTGTGTCGATAGAACAAAGCGATTCCACAATATCGTTGCAGCAAGAACAGTTTTTCATCGGGCCGCACGAACCAAGCAGCAAGCTCTGGCCAATTCCGTTGAATGCGTCGAGCGAAACAACACCAGAACTTTTCAGCGAACGCGCTGTGCAATTGCCGATTTCAGGAACAGAACCTTTGCGCTTGAACGTCAATGATTCTGCACACTTTATTACTCGCTACGATTCTGCCTTATTAGCGCAGCACATTGAAAAAATCTACAACAACGACACTTCGATTCTTAACCGCGTGCAGCTTCTGCACGAACAAACACTTCTTGCAAAAGGCGGGCTCACCGAAAGCGCGACGCTCATACCGCTTCTTAACGCATACAAAAACGAAACCACCGAGGCTGTGTGGGATATGATGAGTTTAACAATCGGCGAGCTAAAGAAATTTGCCGACACTAATTCCGAGAGCGAACAACGCCTGCGTACATTTGCTGGCACGCTCGCTCGCTTACAATACGAACGATTAGGCTGGGAGCAGCAAAAATCTGAAAGTGAAAGCGACACAAAACTACGCGCGACAATGCTTGGACAAATGCTTTACGCCGAAGATGAAACAGTGATTCGCGAGGCAATTTCGCGTTTCGATACAACGCCGCTTCCAGAACTCGATCCCGAACTGCGCGCACTTATTATTGGCACAAAAGTGCGTCATAGTGAAGACGAATCAGCGATCGATGATCTGCTCGAAACGTATCGCACAACATCATCGTCCGAACTTCAGCAAGATATCGCAAGCGGTCTTACGTCATCGAAAGATAAAACGTTACTTGCCCGCATTTTGTCGCTGCTAAAAGATCAAGATACGATTCGAAAACAAGATGTAGCACGCTGGTTCGTATGGACTTTGCGCAATAAACATGGTCGTGAACTTGCCTGGACATGGCTACAGGAAAATTGGCAATGGATCGAGACATCGTTCGGAAGCGATAAAAGTTACGACGATTTTCCGCGCTACGCCGGAAGTACTCTTTCTACGCGCGAGCAACTAGAAGAATATCGTGCGTTCTTCACCCCACTCCAAAGTAAGCCGGCGCTAACACGAGTTATTGCAATGGGACTTTTAGAAATTGAAGGGCGCGTTGAGCTTATCGAGCGCGATGCACGCGGCGTTCAAGACGAGCTAGCGAAGCTCGACAAAATCAAGTAATTTTGGCGGATTCCCAGAAACACTAGCTGCACATAAAACCGCGCCTTTGTTTCGAAACTCAGCTTTCGCCAGGAAAAGCTTTGCTGCAAAACGCATTTGTTCCTGTTTTTTTGTCGTGATTGCGTCGAACCCATCGCCGTTTTTACTCGTTTTGCGGTACTTTACCTCCGTAAAGTATACTCGATCATTTTGACACGAAACAATATCGATTTCACAGTATTTTGTTCGCCAATTTCGTGCAATAATCGTGTGGTCCTCCTCCTCTAAATAACATACCACCACCGTTTCTCCTGCGTCGCCGATACTTTTCGTGGTTGGCCTTACGAGTGTTGCTTCATCTTGAACAGTGCCACGATACTTTGCTAACGGCGCGAAGCTCAGACGATGGAGCGGTGTCACTCCATTCGCTTCAATCGCGGCAATGTGCTTCGCTGTTCCGTAGCCAGCGTTCGAATCAAACCCATATTCCGGATAGCGCTCAGCCTGTTTTGTCATATATTCATCGCGTGCTACTTTTGCGACAATCGACGCCGCGCCGACCGCTGGAATTAACAAATCAGCTTTTTTCATTGTCGTTACAAAGGCGCCTTTCGCCGTACCCGCAAGAAAATTGCCCGTTCCGTCAATAATAATTTCATGATATGGTACCCGAATCTGCTCAACAGCGCGTTTTGTCGCAACCCGAAGCGCGTACGATAGCCCAATTTCGTCAAGTTCCCGTGCCGCTACCCACCCCAGGCCTACACTCGCTGAGCTGTTAATTTCAGCAGCGAGCGCTTCGCGCCTTCTCTTCGAGAGCTTCTTACTGTCGGTAATACCGTCAATCGCCATATCGCCAAGCACAACTGCGCCCACAACCAGCGGCCCAGCCCATGGCCCGCGGCCAACTTCATCGATACCAAGAATCATGTCTCTAGCATACTGAAAATAGCATAGTAGTGCGAGATTCTTTCGCATTAAAATATCCTGCAATTAAGCAGGATATTTACGCTTACGCGAGAAAATGGGAGTTATTTTTGCTCAACAGCTTCTTTTTCAGACGCAGACGCTTCAGTTTTCGGCGCTTCTGCTACCTTATTTACTGCTTCACGATCGAAACTTTTTGCAGTAAGACGAGCGCTTTTACCACTTCGTTCGCGGAGGTATGAAAGAAAGTTTCGGCGAACTTTTGCTCGACGGACGATTTCAACTTTCTCAACCAGTGGGTTGTGCATAAGGAAGCTTTTTTCAACACCGATACCACTTGCGACTTTTCGAACTGTGATACGAAATGTATTTGATTCGCGGTTATCGGTGCGGATCACAACACCTTCAAAAATCTGAATACGTTCTTTGTTACCTTCTTTAATTTTTTGGTGAACACGAACAGTGTCACCGCTTCGTGCATCTACAACGCCGGCCTTTTTTTGCTCGTCGGCTACTTTCTTGATTAGTGCAAAACTCATAATTCTCTCGCTTTACTGGTTTTATATATACAATCAGCTATTTACTATACCACAAGCCTTGACACTTTTAAAGGGTTTAGCAGTGTTTTTCCAGTTGCTATACTAAGAATATGAAAGCAAACGAACAAGCTCTTGAACTACATAAAAAATATGGCGGCAAGATTGCGACAACTCTTCGCGATACAGATGAACTCACCAAAGAAAAACTCGGTGCGTACTACACCCCCGGCGTTGCTGCCGTATGCACCACAATTGCCGATGATCCGCTCAAACTACGGGATTATACCTGGACAAACAACCTGGTTGCTGTTATTTCCGACGGTTCGGCAGTACTGGGTTTAGGAAATATTGGTCCGAAAGCTTCGATGCCCGTGATGGAAGGAAAATCGCTTTTGTTTAAACATTTTGCAGGAATCGATAGCGTACCAATTATTTTAGATGTTCATACGCCAGACGAAATTGTCGCGAGCGTAAAAGCGATTGGGCACAGTTTCGGAGCAATCAATCTTGAAGATATCGCCGCTCCGCGGTGCTTCGAAATTGAAGAACGTTTAAAACAAGAGCTTGATATTCCTGTGTTCCACGATGATCAGCACGGAACGGCTGTTGTTACGCTTGCCGGATTAATTAATGCCGCACGAGTCACTGGGCGCGATTTTAGCGATTTAAAAATTGTAATCGTGGGTGCTGGTGCAGCCGGCGTGGCAATTGCAAAACTTATTCACGAGTACGGCAAGAAATATGCCCAACAACCGCGCATGTTTGCCGTTGACAGCAAAGGTGTTATAAGCAGCGCACGAACCGACTTGAACGATTCGAAGCAACGACTCCTTGAATTTACCAATTTGTCTGAGACAAGTGGAACAATGAACGATGTGCTTACAGGTGCGAACGTGTTCATTGGCGTGTCGCAACCAGGGCTCTTAACGAAAGAAATGGTAGAAACGATGGAAAAAGACCCCATTATTTTCGCACTTTCTAATCCAACACCCGAGATCATGCCCGATATTGCGCATAAAGCTGGCGCGGCAATCGTTGCAACTGGACGCAGCGATTTTCCCAATCAAGTAAATAACGCGATTGCTTTTCCGGGTATTTTTAAAGGTGCGCTCGAGCATCGTGTTCGCGATATTACCGATGAACACAAAATTCGCGCGGCCGAAGCGATTGCAAACTTAGTTGAATCGCCAACCGCCGATGAAATTATTCCATCGGTATTCGACGAGCGACTGGTGCCGGCAATCGCGAATGTCATAAAGTAGCTACAGTTTCAATTTTGTAGTATAATTTTATCGCAAGATAGCCACGTCAATCCGTGAGGAGTGCCATGAGCTCGCACAGCGTGTTCAGAATCTTGGTCGTCGAAGCAAGTGGTGTGAACGCCGAGATGAATGTTCAACCATCTGGTGAGGGTTTCACGTTCGAGTACGTTCACCGCAGCGTCGACGATTTCATCGACGCACTCCGCTCGTACGCCGACAGCGCCGATCAATCGCTGAGCGAGCGAATCCACGAGGAGGAGTACGACCGTGCGGTTCGACGGTTCGTGGAGCGTCTCGGACGGTTCAACCTCATCTTCTTCCACGAGGAAGCATGGATGCGAACCGAGGAATTCGTCGCGATTTACGAGGCAATCACCAGTGGTGAAGTGCTGCGCTACGTGTACCGCAACGACGGAACACTAGAGTACCTCGGCACCCGAGACTAGCGCTAGCGCGACAATCAGCCACGCGGCCGGCACTATATGTGTCGGCCGCGTAGGCAACGACTATCTTGCTCTTCCTTAGATAACCCGATTCACTTCGTCAAGCGTTGTTTCGCCACGAAGCGCCGACAAAACGCCAACCTGAAGCAACGTTAGCATACCGCTCTTCTTTGCCTGTTCTTCAATTGTTTCGGTATGAATATCCTTCACATCGCCACGAATAAACTTCTGAATGTCTTCATTTACAATCATTTGTTCCATAATTACAACGCGGCCTTTGTAGCCAAACGGTACGTCGTCGGTTGGTACCGGTCGCCACAGTTTAAAAGTGTCAAGATCGGGCATGTCGGTTGTTTCAGGTACATCTTTTAGTACGTCCTTCACCCAGTTACGCGTCGATTCATCTGGTTCGTACGCTTCTTTTGTATCGTCGTGTAATCGACGCACCAGACGCTGCGCAATCAGCATGCGAATCGCCGAGCTAAAAATTGGGTTCACACCGATGAGGTCGATCATACGGCTAAACGCCGCGCTGGTTGTGTTAGCGTGAAAGCTCGAAAGCACCAAGTGACCGGTAATCGATGCCTGGATCGCTGTCTTCGCCGTGTCTTGGTCGCGAATCTCACCAATCATCACAACGTCAGGGTCAAGACGAAGCACCGCACGAAGCCCATCGGCGAAGCTTTGCCCACCCGTGGTGTTAATCGGGATTTGTGAAATTCCCGTAAGGCCATATTCGATCGGATCTTCCAACGTTAACAGCTTTCGATCAAGCGTATTGAGCGCGTTGAGCATGCTGTAAAGGGTAGTTGATTTACCCGAACCCGTCGGCCCCACCATCAATACCATTCCTCGGGGGTGGCTGATTACTTCGTCGATTTCATGACGCTGCTTATCAGGAATACCAAGAAGATCGAGGTTTAATAATGATTCATCGAAGTTAAACAAACGCAGCACGGCATCCATGCCATACATCGTTGGCACTGTTTCGACACGTAGATTTAATAGGTGCGTGCCGGTTTCCGTGGTGATTTCTTTTTGCATGTGTCCAGACTGCGCTTCGTTAGCAGCAGAAGAAACATTTGCGCGTGACGCCAACTCGCCCATAATAATTCGATAGCGTTCACGCGCCAGATCGGCTACCGGGTGCAGCGCGCCATCAACACGCATACGAATGCGAATACTCGTACGCTGATTCTCGATGTGAATATCGCTCGCGCCCATTTTGTCGGCCTGGTCGATCAGATAATCAAATACTTGATCACTTCCAACTGAGTTCAGTGTCTTACTGACTTGATTGAGCGTTTCGCTATCGCCGTCTTTCGCAATTTCGATATCGTCGTAGATAATTTCTTTTGGCGGATCGTACCGATTCATAAACGCGCGGAAGCCACTATTACTAATAAGGTGGAATTGTATGTTCTTTCCCTCATCGCTATACGCCTGCTCCATTTGTTTAATGGTAGATTGCGGCGTTTGGCTGGTTACGCCAAAACGAAACGGATCGGCGCCACCACCCATCATTAGCGGTACCATGTGGCGCTGATACATTTGCTGGATTTCAAGCAAACCGTCAAGAAGCGGCAAATCTTTTTCAATGCCACGCGTATCGAGGTATTGCAGCCCTAGAATCGCTGCACGCTTTTGCGTCGCGCCTTCGTCTTGATCGCGCCGGCGCTTCTGAATTTTATCTTCATCCATTACGGCTTATCATAGCAGAAAGCGCAAGCATTTTGTAGCGCAATTCATGCGGTATACTAATGTATATGCCTGAAATTATCGTCATTGCGCACAATATTCGCTCCGCCCACAATGTTGGTGCGATTTTTCGTACCTGCGACGGATTTGGCGTACAAAAAATAATCCTATCGGGCTATACGCCCTATCCACAAATATCAAACGATACGCGCCTGCCGCATATTGCAGAAAAACTTCACAACCAAATCCATAAGACTGCGCTCGGTGCGGAAACAACTGTACCGTTCGTGTATGAAAGCACGCCGACCATCGAAGCACTGAAAGAACACGGCTTTACAGTTATTGGGCTTGAACAAACCAACACATCGGTCCCGCTTCCGGAATACTATACACCCGAAAAAGTAGCACTTCTGCTTGGCGAAGAGGTGAACGGCATTTCTGCGGAGCTGCAGAATCTCTGCGATGCGTTTGTCGAAATTCCAATGAGCGGCAAGAAAGAATCGTTCAATGTTAGTGTTGCAGCTGGAATCGCATTGTATCAACTGCGCTACTTATCGCCAAAGTAAATGTATTCATTCAAGAATGAGCGATCAACACGCCAGCGCGAAAATTCGCCCGTCCAGCCAGCGTTATATTGGCTAATCGTGAGTGTTCCGTCACCGTTTACCGATTCAACCCATACAGCATGACCATACTCGCCGCTATACTGAATACCAACCGATCCTGCTTTTGGCGTTGACCCTACCGGAATTCCAGCTGCTCGCGCGCTTCCAGGCCATTGGTTCGCGTTGCCCTGGCCGCCCCAGTACGGCATATTTCCGTAAGTTGTTGCCACTTTCCATGCCGTATAACTGACACATTGCCGAGAATACATGCCCCAGTCGTCTACATACGAATTCATTGGTGCGTTTGCCCACTGCGCAGGATAGCCACCGCCTCCACCGCCGCCAAGTTGCGTGTAGCCAGTCCCAGTTGAAGCCCGCGATGCAATCGCTGCGGCTTGCTGCTGCCGCAAGCTATCGATTTCACCTTGTTTCGACGACATCTGCTTACGATATGCCGACTCCTTGCCCTTTGTTTCTTTCAGAAGCTTCTTTTGCTCAGCTTCTTTTGCTTGCTTCGCTTTCTTCTGGGACGCTTGGTCAGCCAGTACCTGCTTCACCTTTTTTTGATCGTCTTCAAGCTGTTTCTTTAAATCTTTTACAGATGTAATTGTGTCGTTCAGTCGCTCAGAAACAGCCGTACGATATTCCTGCTTGTCCATATATTCGCTAACATTATTGCTGCTCGCGATCATTTCTAACGGCGACACCTCGTCATCCACGTACAAATCGGCGAACATTTCGCCAAGCGCTGCCTGATTTTGTTTTAATTTTTCTTTGTTTTCCGCAATATCACTCGAAAGTTTATCAAACTTCGCCTGCGACAATTCAATTTGCGCCTGAATCATGCGCTGTTCTGTTTTTAGCGACGCGATTGCCTGCTTGAGCGAATCTGCCTTCTGATTCAGTTCGCCCGCCTTGCCCTGTAGCGCGTCAACTTCACCTTGAATTACGCGAATTTGTTCTTCGAACTGATCGGCATAGGCAATATTCGCCATTTGAATTGGCGTTGCCAGAACCGCGAGCACCGAACAAGCACCAACGCCCACGCGCGAAAGGAGTTGCTTTCGAGATATTCTAGTAAGATTTCGTTTCACCAAGAATTACAGTACCATAACCAAAAAGCAAGCGTCAACGCATCACAGATAAGCTGTTGTCTATTTTAGTACGACGCAATCTTCGCCCATCTGTTTTACTAGCGCGCCGATGAGCGCTTCGCTTGGCTCAACACGAAACGGCAAACGAATCGCCGATTTCTTTTCTTCACCAAGCACGAGCACGATATCGGTTGCTCCCGGATATTCACGACACTGGGCTTTTAGCGATTGTAGCGCCGCATGATCATTCGGATCGCGCACATGCACAAATAATTTTTTGACTGGCGGAATATCGAGAATTGGTTTTGGTGGCGGTACTTTCGGGGTATCGCTCGGCGTATCTTTTGGCATGGTGCTCGCCGGCACACTCACGCTTCCACCAGATTTTTTCGCCCGATATTCAGCAACGCGTGCTTTTTTCACCTGCGCACTCATTTTTGGCGCTTCCATTTTTCTCCCCGTCGATTCATAGGTGCGTAATTCTTCGTCGGTAACTTCAACAATTTCATCGGCAATCATTTTCGCTTCATCGCCCAAATTTCCATCGCGATCGCGCGCGCTAATTTTTCCGCTTACCCGCACCACTGCATCTTGCTGCAATTTTGCGCCAACTTGCTCAAACAAATTCGGGAATACGATAACTTCGGCCTCACTTGTTTTATCTTCGATCCCAACAAACGCCATTTTCGTCCCAGATTTGGTAATAATCGTGCGAACCGTCGAAACCAATCCACCAATCGTCGCCTTTTTGCCGTCAATCTCTGGCTTTACTCTCGACAGCGGAATCGTTTGCTCTTCAAAATACGCATCATAATTATCGAGCGGGTGCGCACTAATATACAGCCCCAAAAGTTCGCGCTCCCACGTTAGCCGCTCTTTATCGGTGTGCTTTACCGGAGCTGGCATTAAGCTCACTGTCGCCTGGATATCTGCCACACCGTTCATTCCACCAAATAGATCGGTTTGGCCGCTTAGCGCTTCTTTTTGTACTTTACTTGCATAGCCTTGCAAGGTTTCGAGATTATACAGTAAATCCGATCGCTCACCAAACTGATCGAATCCGCCAGATTTTATCAGCGAATCCCATGCTTTTTTATTAAATTTTTGTGTACTGACACGTTTTGCGAAATCTTCTACGCTTTTGAATTTTCCATCTTGCTCGCGCGCGCGCAAAATTTCCTCAACCGCTCCCACACCAACACCTTTCACCGCCGCCATGCCGAAACGAATCGTGTGCTCGCCGGGCACGACCGCAAATTCCACGAACGATTCGTTCACATCGGGCGCAAGCACTTTAATTCCCATGTGGCGACATTCGGTAATTTCAATCGCTAAACGGTCAATATCATCTTGATCGCTCGTCATCAGCGCCGCCATAAACGCTTCTGGGTAATGCGCCTTCAAATACGCCGTCCAGTACGAAATCAGCCCGTAGCACGCTGCGTGCGATTTATTGAAACAGTAGTTCGCAAACTCTTCTAGCTGATCCCAGAATGTTTCGGCAACTTCTTTGGTGGATCCTCCAACTTTTATCGCGCCTTCAACGAACTCTGGCTTTACCTTCTGCATAAGATCAATTTTCTTTTTTCCAACCGCCTTACGAAGCGTGTCGGCTTGGCCACCGGTAAACCCACACCATTCCTTGGAAATCTGCATGAACTGCTCTTGGTATACTAGAATACCGTAGGTACTTTTCAGTGAATTCTCCATCCCAGAATGAAGATATTGAATTTCTTCAATGCCGTGCTTTCGCTTAATAAAACTATCGATAAACTGCATTGGCCCCGGGCGATACAACGCCACCATGGCAATAATATCTTCGAACACCGTTGGCTTTAGTTCGCGTAAATAACGCTTCATTCCCGCCGATTCTAGCTGAAATACGCCAGTGGTGTCGCCGCGCTGGAATAATTCGTACGTTTTCACGTCATCAAGAGGAATCGCTGAAAGTTCAATTTCATCTTTATACACTTTTCGAATGATTCGCAGCGCGTTGTTAATAATTGTAAGGTTGGAAAGGCCAAGGAAATCCATCTTTAGCAGCCCGAGTTCCTCAACTGGATTCATTGGATACTGCGTTGAAACAACGCCTTTTTGCGCCATTTCAAGCGGCGCGTATTTCACGATGTCGTCTGGTGCGATCACCACACCCGCCGCATGAACGCCGTGCGAACGAATCGTTCCCTCAAGGCGTACGGCAAAATCAAATACTTGCTTTGCTGTCGGGTTTGTTTCGTACTCTTTTTTAAGATCAGGATCTTCCTTGATACTCACTTTTAGCGGAATGTGCCGCCCCTGAACCGGCGGTGGAATCATTTTACTTAATCTGTCAGCTTCAGCGTACGGTACCTGAAGCACGCGTGCTACATCGCGCACCGCCGCACGTGCTGCCATTTTACCGAATGTCACAATGTTCGCAACGCGCGATTCGCCGTATTTATCCGCGCAATATTTGATCACTTCGTCTCGGCGCGTATCTTGAATATCGATGTCGATATCCGGCATGGAAATACGATCGGGGTTTAAGAACCGCTCGAATAGCAGATCGTACTTCAGCGGATCAAGATCGGTAATGTTAAGCGCGTACGCAATAATTGAACCCGCCGCCGAACCACGTCCAGGCCCGAAAATAATGCCTTGCGCCTTTCCCCAGTTGATAAAATCTTGCACGATCAAAAAGTAGCCGTTATAGCCCATGTTATCCAGCACGCCGAACTCCATATCAAGGCGTTCTTTTTGCTCGTCGCTCAGCAGCTCTCGAATCGATTCATTATTCATCACCTCTGCTTCTTCAAGCGTTTTTTCGGTGTAGCGCACCGCCATTCCTTCATACACCAATTTATCGAGAAATTCTTTTTCGCTTTCGCCGTTTGGCGTTGGAAATTTTGGAATTAGAATTCGTCCAAGATCCAGCTCAACATTACACATATCGGCAATTTTTTTCGTATTGGCCACTGCTTCAGGGTGCGTTTTACTCCAACGTCCAACGATATCTGCCGGATCGGTTACGTGAAGCTCAAAATCCTTCAAACTCATTCGCTTTTCGTCGGAAAGAAATGCGCCCGTTCCAACGCAAAGTAAAATTTCATGTGCATCTTGGTCATCATGACTAATATAATGCCCATCGCTCGTGACAACACACGGGATATCAAGCTCTTCAGCGATTTTTTCAAGATATCCATTAATTTTCACCTGTACATCCCACTGCGCTGGCGCATCTGGGTGGCCATGATCCTGCATTTCCAAATAATACCGATCGCCAAAGACCGATTTGTACCAAGCGGCGATTTTCTTAGCTTCTTCGTAATTATCCGAGCGTAAATTTTCGCCCACTTCGCCACTTGCACACGCCGAAAGTGCAATAATCCCTTCGTTGAATTCTTCAAGCAAATCGTGGTCGATGCGCGGCTTATAATACATACCTTCCAAGTTCGCCTTTGTCGAAAGCAGCATAAGATTTTCGTAGCCTTTTTGATTCATAGCTAACAGAATGAGGTGATAGCGTGCTTTGTCTTTTTGCGGATCACGATCATGGCGCGAACGTGCCGCCACATATGCTTCCATTCCAATAATTGGCTTTACACCGGCATCCTTTGCGGCTTTATAAAACTCAACCGTCCCCGACATCGTACCGTGGTCGGTCATCGTAACCGCTTCCATGCCGAGTTCTTTGACACGCTTAACAAGCTCGTCGACTTTCGTCAAGCCATCGAGCAAACTGTGATGCGTATGGTTATGTAAATGCACATAATCCGACACGCCAAGCTGCGCTGCGGTTTGCGGCGCGTGTTCTTCCATTACCCCCATGCTACTCCAAGTATACCAAGCTGAACGATTTCACTAAAGTCGTTCAGCCACTCTTTTATCGCTCGTCTCGTCCTTCAATCGAATTCTGCACTTGCTCAATCGATTGGCCAATTCCCGGTAAGTCTACGAAAAACGACAATGTCCATACAACCAGCGCAACAACAACCGTACCACCCAGCACGCTTCCTAGCCCAAAGAAAATTCCACGAATGAAATTCATTTGGTACACTTGATTGCGATTACGGTTAAAATCGTAAAATAAATCTTCAATGAGCGCGATTCGCGAGCCGCGCTCATTTTCTTCAGCGACTATTTTTTTTGCTTTTTGAGCGGTTTTCTTCACTACCATGCGTATCCTTTCGGTCGTTTCGGAAATCTCGTATTGTGTTGTTACTTCTTACGCAATTCGTCAACTTTATCACGTGCGTCGTGCGCCACATCGCTTGCCTTTTCTTTTAACTCTTCAGTTTTATGCGCCGCTTCATCTTTTAATTCTTGAGCTTTGTGCTTAATATCGGCACGAGTTTCTTTACCCGATTTTGGTGCAGTAAGCACACCCGCCACAACGCCCGCTGCGGCGCCAATAATTGCTCCGATTGCAAATTTACCTTTTGCTGATGCCATAGTATTTCTCCAATTCTTATTTACGTTTTCGCTTGATCAACCCGCGCAGGCGGTTCGCGATGAACACCGGCGATGTAACGCGCGACACATTCGATACAGTTTCTTCTACTTTGTTAACCATTCGCTCGGCCGACGATGTAATCGACTTAATTTGCTTAGTAATTTTTAAAAGCACCACCGTAAGTGCAATGGCAAGCGCTAAAAATATCGCCAGAAATATTGACAATATAATAACTAAAACTTGTGCCCACTCCATTATTTCTTTCCTTTCACGGCACGAACGATTGAAATAACGAGAATCGCACCAAGCACCGCCACGGCGAAGCTGTACAAATTAAAACCCGTAATATCGCTTCCACCCAGTAAACTCACCAATCCGCCACCAACAAGCGCACCAATAATACCCAAGACAATATTTTTTAGCAGTCCGCCATCTTCTTTGGTGATGATTGTTGCTACCCAGCCAGCAAGTCCGCCTAGCACAATCCAGCCTAGAAATCCCATAACACGCGCTCCTTATTTATGGTTCGTGTTTCTATTGTAACCTTGTTTTCAAGTAATCTGCAAATGCGTCGCCGTAAGTTTCGTTTTTCAGCCCAAGATCAACCACGACACGCAGATATTTTAACGGATCGCCTGTGTCATAAAATTCTGCATTCTCAATATTTTTTGCATAAAAATTATAACCTTCATCTATCATTTGCTGAATATAGGGCTGAAATGTAAATTCACCGTCCTGGTGCGTCTTGCTTCCTTCTTCAACATAACGCAGCACATCGCCAGGCAGCAGATAGTTTGAAACACTCGCAAGCTCGGACGGCGCGTTTTCTTTTCCTGGTTTTTCTACAATTTCGCGCATATTTATGAGGCCATCGCTCAATTCTTCTCCAGCAGCGAACCCGTAGCTCTCGTACTCTTTGTCGTTTTCGGCGCGCTTGCAGGCAAAAACACCACCTTGGTACTTATTATAAATATCAATAATTTGCTTTGTAGAGTTGGCTTCTGGCGTGAAGAAATCGTCAGCCCATTTATATATAAAAGGCTCATCACCAATCAAGTGTGCAGCGCTCAGTAGCGGTGCGGCGTTTCCATATGGACCTTTCTGGCGAACATACACAAAATTCGCGAGACCAGCAATCTCTTCGACAAGATCGATGTATGGCTGTTTCTTCTCTCCACCAGCGCGAAGGTTCGCGAGTAATTCTTCATTTGGGGTGTCGAAGTGATCTTCAATGGATCGTTTATTCGAGCTGCCCACGATAATAATATCCTTTATTCCGGCGGCAACAAGCTCTTCTACGACGTATTGAATCACTGGCTTATCAATAAGCGGCATCATTTCTTTTGGCATGGCTTTTGTCTGCGGTAAAAATCGCGTGCCGAAACCGGCTGCTGGAATAATAGCTTTCGTTGGTTGTTTCATGATCGTATCTCCTTCTGAATTACGTTAAGATGATTGTAAGCAAATAAAATCGCCTCAGGATCGGACATATTGCCGCTCTTAGCGTTTGTAATTAACTGATCGATTGAAATTTGCTCAATATCAATCATTTCAGTTTCATCGAGCTGCTGCTCGGCAACTTTGCGACAATTGCGCGCAAGATAAAAGTACCACGTTGCGTTTTGGTGGGCGTCTTTTGTAGACGTGCCAATATATTCAAGAGATTCGGCTTCATAGCCAGTTTCTTCGCGTAATTCGCGAGCTGCGCCCGCTTCTGGTGTTTCGCCAACTTCCACACCTCCGCCAGGAAGCTCGTGCAGTATTCGCTCGGGGCCTGCGCGAAATTGCTTTGCAACCACCGCTAGGTTATCGGTAGTGAGCGCGATAACAGCAGCATAGTTTGTGCCTTCCGCGCCCACGGTACCGTAATCGTATGTTCGCCCATCCGGAAGCGTAAATACCTTTCGGACGATCGTGCGGTGCCACTGTTCGACAACTTCAGTTTCTTTCTCGTCGCGTACCCATTCGCCCATACTACAGGCGCTCCCGAATCAATTTTTGCGCAAGCGCTGGATTCGCTTTGCCCTGCGACTGCTTCATAACTTGACCTACCAAATACCCGATTGCTTTATCTTTGCCAGCACGAATATCGTCAATTGATTTTTGACTTGCCGGATCCGCGAGAATTGCATCAACAATAGCTGCAATTTCCGATTCATCGCTCACCTGTAGCAGGTTTTTGCGCTCAGCAATCGCTCGTGGCGACTCTTCGCTCCCGAATAGCTCTACGAATACATCTTTTGCCGATGTGCTACTTAGCTCGTTTTTCGAAACCATTTTCGTTAGTTCGATAAGCGCGTTCGTCGAGACTTCACCCATGTGCTTGTTTTCCGCTTCATAATTACCTAGCGCACTTGCAAACCAGTGAGCCACACGTTTAGCGGCATCGTTTCCAGCTTGTACCTGCACCTCTGTTACTTGGCGTGCAAAGTTATGCGTCGAGAGGAGAGAATCTGTCACAGAACGATCGAGGTCGAGTGCGCGCCATGCTTCACGATACGCTGGCGGAAGCATTGGAACATGCGATTGTATTTCTGAAATCTCTTCGTTTGTAAGCGTAATTGGCGGAATGTCAGCATCGGGCATATAGCGATAATCCTGCGCATTTTCTTTCGAGCGCTGCGATGTAGTTTTCAGTAGCGTATCATCCCAGCCACGCGTTTCTTGCACAATTTGCTCGCCCGCTTCAAGCAGTTTTACTTGCCGCGCAAACTCGTATTCGGCGGCTTTTTCAACGCTTCGGAAAGAGTTCAAATTTTTCACCTCGACACGTCGCCCAAGTACGTTCGAACCAGCGGGCGCTACCGATAAATTAACATCAAAGCGCATATTCCCATGATATAAATCGCCGTGCGAAACACCCGCATATATCATTAATTTATGCAGTTCAGCGGCGTACGCTTTCGCCTCGGCTGGCGAATGGATATCCGGCTCGGACACAATTTCAATCAACGGAGTTCCGGCACGATTCAAGTCAACCAAACTGTACTCGCCGTAATGTGTTAATTTTCCCGCATCTTCTTCCATGTGCGCATGATGAATTCGCACTCGCACGCTCGTTCCGTCTTCGAGCGGCGCATCGATATAACCCTCGCCTATAATCGGGTGATACATTTGCGTCGTCTGATAGCCTTTTGGAAGATCTGGATAAAAATAATGCTTTCGATCAAAACGACTCACGTTTGCAACCGTCGCGTTCAACGCTTTTCCGGCACGCACCGCAAGTTCCACGGCGTGCTTATTCAAAAGCGGCAGCATACCCGGCAGGCCGTAATCGATCGGACTAATAACACTGTTCGGCGATTTGTCGCGTGCGTCGTTATCGGCAAGACTAAACAATTTCGTTTTTGTAGCAAGCTGCACGTGGCATTCAATACCGATTGTCATTTCATATGCGAGCGGATTATTCGTAAGTAGCTCTGCCATTAAATTGCCCCCACGTCGCGAAGCGCTTGTTTAAATGAAGCGAGCGCTCGGCGCGTTTCATCGTAACCTATCGAAACATCTTCGTGCGCAATTTGGTTTCGCAATTTATGCGCGCTCCATACCGCATTCGCGTTGCTCCATACGTCTTTGCTGGTTTTCATACGTTCACCCATTGTTTTACCGTTTGTGTTGCGTTCGCGAAGCGCTTGATCGAGCAACTTATCAGCATTCAAAATGCACAAATGATAGCTCGATTGCTCATCTCGTTTCAATTGCTTTTCAATCGCTAGCCATTTCATACGATATTTTTCAACATCAAGTTGGCGCGTACCTTGCTTGGTGATCGTAATAATGACAATCAAAAGCACCCCAATAATTAGTACGCCTATCATAAAAGCCAGTAGCGTTCCGTCCATTTTTACGCCTCCTCCATCTGTTTCGCGAGTGCCAAGAGTGTCGCATCACTCTCGCGCCACCCGATAAGCTGCACACCAACAGGCAACCCTGAATCGCTCATTCCAGCTGGAACGCTAATTGCCGGAAGGCCAGCAAGACTAGGCGGCACGCTCATGAGATCGGCGAGATACATCGCCACCGGATCATTCGATTTTTCTCCAATCTTAAACGCTGGTGTTGGCGAAACTGGCCCAACCAAAACATCGTACTGTTCAAAAAGATTTTTAAATTCATTAATTAAAAGAGTTCGTGCTTTTTGCGCTTTCAAATAATACGCGTCGAAATAACCGCTTGAGAGCACATAACTACCGATCATGATACGACGCTTGTTTTCCGAAACAAAGCCTTCATCGCGCGTTTTACCGTATAATTCGGCAAGTGTAGAAACATTATCTGCGCGATGCCCGTATCGAATCCCGTCGTAGCGCGCTAAGTTGCTACTAATTTCAGCCGGCACAATAATGTAATACATCGCTAGCGTATATTTCATTGTTGGAAGGCTTACTTCTTCGATTTCATGTCCCGCGTGCTTCATACGATCGATATATTCGTTAACTCGGGCGCGAACGTCAGGATCAACATCGTCTCCCATGAACTCTTTTATAACACCGATTTTCAAGCGCTCTGGAGCAGTGTCTTGAATGTCAAAAAAGTCTGGTAATGTGGTCATATCGTTTTCATCACGACCAATCATTACATCCATAACGATCTCGGCATCGCTGGCGTTTTTCGCAAAACACCCGATCGTATCGGTACTGCTTGCCATCGCCACAACGCCATAACGACTTACCGCACCATAGGTGGGCTTTACGCCAACGACATTATTAAAACTTGCGGGCTGACGAATCGAACCACCGGTGTCGGTTCCAAGCGCAAACGGTACGATATCGAGTGCCGTTACCACAGCCGAACCTCCGCTACTCCCGCCCGCTACGCGCGTTTGATCGTATGCGTTTTTTGTAACACCGAACGCTGAATTTTCCGTACTTCCGCCGTGTGCAAAGGCATCAAGATTCGCCTTGCCAATGCAAATCGCACCAGCTTTTTCGAGTCGCTCAACCGCCGTCGCCTGAAGTGGCGCATCGAACGATTCGAGCATCTTGCTGGCAGCGGTAGTCGGCGCGCCAAACGCCAAAAAATTATCTTTTACGACAAATGGTACGCCGGCGAGTGGACCAATATCTTCGCCGTTTTGCAGTTTTCCATCGAGCTCATCCGCGCGTTCAAGTGCACGTTCTCGCACAACACTTAAGAGTGAATGGTATTCTGCATCGCGCTCAGTTCGCGCAAGCGCGGCTTCAACAATCGAGCGAATCGACGCTTCCTTATTTGACACACGCGTAACAATATTATGAATCGTCGCCATACTTACAATACTTTCGGAACTTTAACCTGATGTTCGTGCGCTTCTGGCGCAAGCGAAAGGAGCGTTTCGCGAGAAACAGTCTGCTCTGCAACTTCATCGTCGCGCCACACATTTCCAAGTTCGGTCACCTGATACGTCGGCTCGACGCCAGTAACATCGAGTTCACCAAGCTGGTCAACATGATTGAGAATGTTGCTAATATCAGCCTGAAGCGATGAGAGCTCGTCTTCAGACAGTTGCAAACTTGAGAGCGTGGCAAGATGCGCCACGTCTTCGCGGGATACTTCTGTCATACGTTCATTATACCCGAAACGTGGGCAAAATTACATGCGATGTGCAGGTCGTGATTCGATAAACGTATGGGCGTGCCCGCCAGCGCCACCGCGACCAGTTCGGCCAATACGGTGAATGTAATCTTCATACGTTTGTGGCGTATCAAAATTCACTACGTGCGTGACATTTGGGATGTCAAGGCCGCGTGCTGCAACATCTGTTGCAACCAATACACGAGCTTTTTCATCGGCGAATCGTTTCAGCGCTTTTTGGCGCTGTGACTGATTTTTATTTCCGTGAATTGCCACCGAAGAAATTCCTAATTTTTCTAGGTGATCGCTTAGTTTTTGCACGCCAAATTTCGTTTCGCCAAATACGAGCACTTTTTCGTAATGATCTTTTTCGAGCATTTCTACGAGCAAATCAATCTTATGTGTGCGATCGCGCGCTTCAATAACATCTTGCTCGATATGCTCGCTGGTTTCAACCGTGCGAAGCGCAATCGTTTCAGGATCACGCAAAAATTCACGCGTAAGATTCGTAATTTCCGGCGTCATTGTCGCGCTGAAAAATAGCGTTTGACGTTCTGCTGGCATATTCGAAACGATCGTTTTGATATCTGGCAAAAAGCCAATATCAAGCATGCGATCGGCTTCGTCGAGCACAAGCGTTGTCATATTTTTTAGCTGAAGCAAACGGCGATCAAGCAAATCTTTAATACGACCCGGTGTTCCGATAACAAAATGCGGGCGGCGTTTCAAATCGCGAATCTGGCGATCGATATTCACACCACCAACCAAAAGCGCCGAATACAACCCAAGACCTTTGCTAAATTCGCGAAATTGTTCGTCGATTTGCTGCGCAAGTTCACGCGTTGGCGCGACAATTAAAACGCTTGGACGCAGCATGATGCCACTTTGGCGTTCGATAATTGGCAACAGAAACGCGGCAGTTTTACCAGTTCCAGTATTCGCGAGGCCAATCACATCGCGGCCATCAATAATTGGCGGAATTGCTTTATCTTGAATCGGGCTAGGCGTTTTGTAGCCTTTTTTCACGATATTGTGATACAGTTCCGAGCCGAATGGAAAATCGGAAAACGTATGCGTCGCTTCGTATGGAACTTCGTCAGCCTTGGCGACGGCTTTGTTGATAAACTTCGACGGATGAATGAATTTTTTCATCGGTCCGCGTGACGAGCGGCGTTGGTTGCCACGATTAAACGAGCGCGCGCCGCCCTGCCGTTTTTGGCGGGAATTATAATATGAAGACATAGTATCCTTTTTGGATTAATTGATAGATGTTGCAGACTTCAGCATCTACTGATTGGAACAACGAGATGATATTTCAGTGGCGGCGCGTATTTCTGCTTCCTGCGCTCATCTTCGAAAGAGGCTCGACATTCATCGAATGCAATATATGTATTGTAGCAAAAATAACGATATTTGTCTAGTATCGCACTAAGTTTGCTATGTACGAATTGTCGCTGAAATTGCCCGATGATCAGAACCGCCATCTTTTTCAACCCGGTAATCGTGCGCTTTTAGCGTTGGCGAAATAAGAATATGATCAATGTGAATCAATGGAATTGCCGGTAAATACGATACGTCGCGCAGCTTTGGCGTCGAGGTTGATCTGCAAAAATGGTCAACATCAACAAGCTTCGCTTCACTGTGCAAACGCATCATCGTGCTTCCCTGCGCCATTTCAGCTAATCGAACTGCGGCAGAGCGAAACAACGATTTCGGAATTCTTCGCGCAAGTGCATGCGCCAGTTTACTTCGAAATACCAGCGCGCGCCCTTTCGGCCACATTGCGTTAAAATCGCCCAGCATAATAATTGGCTGCGTTTTTGCATCAAGATACTCAATAATTTCGTCTATCTGCTGCAACCGCGATGCCTCAGTTCGATCGTCAAGATGCGTCCCTAAAAGCAGCACGGTTTGCTCGGTTTCAGGGTCTTGCACTTCAAACGTGATCATGTTGCGCACGTTTCCAAAACGATGCACTTGCGCGTTTATAATTGGCAGCTTCGATACGACGCGCATGTGCGGCTCGCCGAACATACCCACTTCCGCTGCATCGCGATCGATGTCGTGATACGGCGTATCGTGCCACTCGTACCCCCATTCATGTAGCGTTTCGTTGACCATGTCATCTGGCGTGTTGACATAAGCTTCGGAAAAAATTGCAACATCCGGATTTATGTTGCCAATTTCCTGCAAAATATGATGCGGCTGGCCACGATTTCCGCGCAAATACGTCGTCAATCTGCCTTCCAAATTCCAGGCCGCAACACGAATTGCCATTTACTGCTTTGCCTTTATCTCTGCGATCAAATCACGTAGTTCGGCTGCTTTTTCAAATTCCAAATTCGCACTGGCAAGCTCCATTTGTGCCGATAATTCTTTCAGGAGCGTTCCGTATTCGTCTTTTGGAATCTTTTTTAAATCGAGCTTTGGCTTTTTGGCATCCTCTTTTTGCGGAATAATTGCGCGCAACCCCTCGCCCACTTCTTTCGCCACACTGGTTGGCGTGATGCCATTCTTGGTATTGTATGCTTCCTGAATTCCACGACGGCGATTAGTTTCGTCGATTGCGCGCTGCATAGAATTGGTAATTCGATCAGCATACATAAGTACCGTTCCGTTTTCGTGACGCGCCGCGCGCCCAATCGTTTGAATAAGTGCACTTTCACTGCGAAGAAACCCTTCTTTGTCGGCGTCCATAATTGCGACCATACTCACTTCGGGAAGATCAAGTCCTTCGCGGAGCAGATTAATACCAATCAATACATCATACACACCAAGCCGAAGGTCACGCAAAATATCGCCACGCTCAAGCGTATCGACTTCACTGTGAATATACGCGGTTTTCATATTCAGTTCCTGCAAATACGATGACAAATCTTCCGCCATTCGTTTCGTGAGCGTCGTTACTAAAACACGCTGACCTTTATCGATTCGCTCGTTAATTTCAGCAATCAAATCATCGATTTGTCCGTCCGTTTTTCGAATATGAATCTCAGGATCAAGAAGCCCCGTTGGGCGAATAATTTGCTGCGCAGGCTCAGGACTGTGCGCAAGCTCGTAATCACCAGGCGTGGCCGATACATAAATCGCATTCCCAATATGTTTATCGAATTCAGTAAACGTGAGCGGACGATTGTCGAGCGCCGATGGCAAGCGAAACCCGTAGTCTACAAGCACTTCTTTTCGCGCCCGATCGCCGTTATACATACCGCGTACTTGCGGCAACGTTTGGTGACTTTCATCGACCAACAAGAGAAAATCATCTGGAAAATAGTCGAGGAGCGTGGCCGGCTGCTCTCCTGGCTCACGGTTCGTTAAATACCGCGAATAATTCTCGATCCCCTTCACAAATCCCGTCTCTTCCAGCATTTCAATGTCGTATTTTGTGCGCTGTGAAAGCCGCTGCGCTTCAAGCAAACGATCGTGCTTTTCGTACCATTCAACGCGCTCGGTAAATTCTTTTTTAATGCCTTCAATGGCATGCTCGAGTTTTTGCTTTGGCGTTACATAGTGGCTGCTTGGGAAGATTTTGCATGTAGCTGGCTCATTTAAAATTTCGCCAGTGAGCGGATCGATTTGCGTAATACGATCAACTTCATCGCCGAAAAATTCCAGCCGATATGCCACATCTTCGCCCGCTGGAAACACATCGATCACATCGCCTTTTACGCGGAATGTTCCGCGATGAAAATCGATATCGTTGCGCTGATACTGAATATCGGTAAGAAGCCGCACTAACTTATCTTGCTGGCGCTGTTCACCTCTTGCAACGGTAATCGACATATCGGCGTAATCATCGGGCGACCCGATGCCGTAAATACAACTAACACTGGCGACAATAATGACGTCTCGTTTCGTAAGTAACGCCGATGTCGCCGCGTGGCGCAACCGATCGATTTCATCGTTAATGCGACTATCTTTTTCAATGTATGTGTCGCTGCTCGAAATATACGCTTCTGGCTGATAATAATCGAAGTAGCTAACAAAATAATGCACTTCATTGTTTGGAAAATATGCCTTAAATTCACTATAAAGCTGCGCAGCGAGCGTTTTGTTGTGTGCAAGAACAAGCGTAGGCACTTGCCGATCTTGAATAATGTTCGCCATTGTGAACGTTTTACCGCTTCCGGTTACTCCAAGCAGCGTTTGTTCACGCTCGCGGTTATTAAGACCTTCTAAAAGTTGCGCAATTGCTTGAGGCTGATCGCCTGTCGGCTGATAATTTGTTTCAAGTTGGAATCCAGAGCTCATCTAGCCTATTATACTACTCTTTTCGCAATGACTCGAGTATCTCGCGCGCTTGGGCGTAATCGTCGCTGGCAAATATATCGCGACCTAGTTGCATTTCACGCATTGGTTCATTTTTGTACTGCGTGAGCACAATTTTCGCCGAAAGATACGGCTGCGCAACGCGATCCTCTTCATCCTGAAGAAGCGGCCCGCTCATGCCAACATTTTGCACATTACACCTGCTTTGGCCGGTTGCCGCGTTTGTTTCACCACCATCTGGCGTTAGGCCAATGATATGCTCGTAACCGCCATCTTTAGCGTCGTAAAGGGCTTCAACCAAATACGTTGGGTTAGCCGCAAATGCTTCATTTGGCGTATCTTCATATACAGCATAGTGACCAATTGCGCGCGCTTCGCTTGAGTCGCACGGTTCCATTTCTTCACGCACCATCGAGGCGCGAACAACAACTTCTACCGACGATGCAGGACTCACAAGCGTTATCGTTGCCGTATTTTGATCTGTTTTTCGCTCTGGTTCGTCTGCTGTTTCGTCGTCTGCTTCTTTCACAGCTGGGTCATCGTCGGGCGTTTTATCAACGCGATCGACTGCATTCCCAACCTTCCAGCCTTCTGGATAATCGAGCGAGTACGCAATTTTATCAAAACGAATCGTAGCCGTTTCTTTTGGCACTTCAAGAGCTTCGGATTGCTGAGACGAGGTATCGGGTTTTTCGGCGACAAAATTGTTATAAAACACCAACCCAAGTAGTGCTGAAACAATAATAATGCCCGTAATAACCAACCCGATGTGCGATGAACCGTATTCTCTGCCTCGCATTGCCGCCTCCTTTTATCCGCGCCGTCCCGCGCGCTGATTACTCACTTGGCTATCACTGCCGTCATGTACGAAATCCCCGTATTTTTCATCGAGTTTTTGAATCACTCGATCGAGCAGCCGCCCAGGGTCGCTATCGAAAATCACTTCTTTTGCACCCGGTGCTTCGATATGCTCAAGCAGTGTTGGCGTATAATCTGCCAGGCCGCCGCTTCCAAGCAGCACGCCGCATACTTTACGACTTTCAAGCGCAGTCGAAAGCTCATGCAAACTTCCCATGCGCCCGCCAACAGTGATCACTGCGTCGGCACTTCGCACCAAATGAACATCGCGGCCAACATATTCCATGCCCGTAAAATTGATATAATCGAATTCTTTCGTTGGTAAACGGTACGTTCCAACATGCTCGCGAAACGAAGATGCTGGCGAAAACCCAACTGAAACACCGGTCGTATTTTCTACGCTCGTGAATCCCATTGCCGCGTAGTGCGGCAATCCAACCGTTGCACCGGTAAGTAGCGTTTTACCTTTCTCAGCAATTAACCGCCCCAGGTCGTGCGCTAACTGGTGCGAACTTTGCACCGTGTCGCCACTTGCTGCTCCCGAAACGCAAATTTGATACCGCATTTATTCCAACTCCTTTGCCCGGTAATCCTCTGGGGCTGTTTTTAAGTATTCTTCAATATCTTCACGATGCAATAAACCGGCTTGCGCGCCCAATTTCTGCACGACATTCATACTATTGATCGGCGCCCACTTCAGCGCGGTTTCAATCGTTTCGCCATGAGCAAGTGCTGCAACAATCGTTGAAGCGAACGCATCGCCCGCACCCGTACGATCAAGCGGAGGTGCTGGATCGGGATAATTCGGTACCGTGATCATTTTTCCATCATATGACGCGTACGATCCATTTGGTCCATCCGTAATAACCACAACTTCCGGACCAAGTTCGTGAAGACCTGCCGCAAGATCGCGCAGCGAATCATACGATTTTCCGGTAATATCAACGGCTTCTTCGCGGTTTAGCACGATTATATAACTACGCTCATAAATGTATCGCAGTTTTTCAACACCCCATTCAAAGTGAAACGTTCCAGGCTGAAACGCCAATTTCGTATCCGGATGTGCCTCAAGATACGCCAGCAATTCTTCATGGAGCTGCCATGCAGATTCGCTAATTAACGACAAATAAATCCAATCCGGCACACGTGTTGGCGTTTGAAAATCGTAACGGTATTCTTCATTTTTCACCAAAATTGTACGATCCGCCCCATAACGAAGTACGTAGTAGTAATTTGAAGCGATACCGTCTTGCACCGAAATTGTCCTCGTGTCGACCGATTCTTTATGAAGATACTCGAGAGAATCAGTACCAGGCTTATCATTACCAAGATAGGCCATAAGTCCGGCATCAAGCCCAAGCCGCGCAAATGACACAGCGGCGTTCGGTGACGGTCCGACTGCTTGTACAATATCAACACGTTCGTAGGGCGGTTTCGAACCAAATGGCATACTAAGGCGCTTACTTCCGTCTGGATCGGTATCAATGCGCGCTTTATCTTCGCGCAATTTAATGAACGCGTCGGTAAAAATATCGCCAATCGCGAGAAGATATGGTTTCGATGATGGCTCGTTTATTGGCTGCGCAGCATGATCTCGATCACTCTCGCGATGTACGTCAATTTCGCCCGCAAGCCGTTTTACCATTGTATCGCTCGTCCGGTCATGTTCGGCGTATCGCTTCACAATTTCCATGCGCAAATGACGCTGAGCATGATCGACGCGGCGCTGTTCATACGACAATTCATGATGAGAATTTTCAATCACATCTTGGAGATTTAATGAAATAACTCCGTCGCCAAGATTCACAAGCACATAATCGCAATTGTTTAGCAGTTGCTCGGCTTGCCCCGTTCGAGCGCTCGCTTCAACAGCTCGGTACAGTTCCTGGCCGGTTGTATCGGCCGGATCAAGATGAAGCGCGCGCATTACATCATGCGCGGCGTGCGTGATGTCTGCGATGAGCCGCGTATCAACACCCGCATTTCCAGTCGCCTTCTCCATTGCGGCAATATTCGCTGAAAACAGCGGATGATCGTTTCCTAGTAATTCTTTCAGTTTCATGGTCACCTCCCTGCTAAACCGGTTTCTCGTGAATTGGCATATCGTGTAATTTCACATTAGCGTCCAAAATTCCTTTTTTGGCACCAATATATTGCACAACCGATGTCGAATTTGCACTTGCGAACACGATTGAATCTTTCAAGCTTTTGCCTTGTGCCCACTGACTTAAGAAACCTGAAGCAAACGCGTCACCAGCACCAGTTCGGTCGATTACTTTTACATCTTCGTACATGCCGGCCCGGACTATCGTTTTGCCATCGCTTGCGACCACACCGTTTGGTCCGTCACTCACGATGATAACTGGTACATATTGCAGTGCGTGGCGCACTAATTCTTCGAGGTCTTCACCTTCCACTATTTTTTGAACTTCTTCTTTATTAACGCAAAGCACATCAACGCTTTCAAGCAACGTTTTTAACTTCTCGGGCTCGGCAAGTTCTGGCCCAGCCGGGTTGAGCATTACTTTCGTGCCAACTTTCTCGGCATGATCAACGAGCGTTCGCATTAAATCAATTCCACCGTTTGCGAGTGAACTTGGGTAAATCCAATCTGCTTCTTCAATTGCATCAAAGTTCAAGTCTTTGCCAGACGCGTCAGTCGAAGCGCCACGATGATTTAAAATTGTACGTTCTCCATTCGTAGCGATCAAAATTGTTGAATAACCTGCCTGATACCGTTCGTTATGAACTGAATAAGACGTATCCACTCCCTCATGATCGAGATCGCGCAATACCGTTTCAGACGCCGGATCGTACCCAAGCGTCCACATATATCGAACAGGAAGCCCTTGACGCGCAAACGTTACAGCGACGTTGCTTGCGTTTCCGCCCGTCGCAAACGTAACGTTATTCACTTCCATTTTTACACCGAGCGGAAGATGTGTATATACTGTTTTGCCTTCAGTATGCGGGTCAAATTCATCGCTCGTCAAGAATACATCTTGCGTCGCTTTTCCAATTGTCAGAATTTTCGGCAAGCTCATTTACACAACCGCTTTTCCGCTACTGCCAAATGCAGAGATTTTCTCTTCAACAACGGCCTGCACGGCACCATACACCTCTGGCATGAGTTTCACAATCGCATATTCATCTGGGTGCTCGGCAAGTACTTTTTCAAGCGTTTTGCGGAACGCGTACCGCATGTCGCTATTGATATTAATTTTACTAACTCCAATGCGCGCCGCATCTTCAAAGTAATGTAGCGGCGTACCACTTCCGCCATGTAAGCTGATGTTACAATCGGCTGCGTCGCGAAGTTGCTGTAGCAATTCAAGATCAAGCACTTTTGGTACAGGATATTTTCCATGCAAATTCCCAATTGCCGCAGCAAACGTATCAATACCCGTTTCTTCGGCAAACTGGCGCATCCCATCGGGTGTCGAGAACGTTTTTCGAATCGCATCGTAATCGATTTCTTCATCGTGCAAATTTGACGAGCCACCAAAATAGTGCGGCTCGCTTTCAACGAGCGCCCCTGTAAATTTCGCGTATTCCACTACTTCCTTTGTTTTGGCAACGATTTCCTCATCACTCGCGTCGTGGTTCGCCTGGGAAATATCGATGTGAATAAACTCGTAGCCGGCATCGATCGCTTTTTTCGCAGCTTCAACACTTGGACTGTGATCGAGATTGATATACATCTCAATACCGTATTCTTCTTTGTAATTATCGACGAGATCGCGTACATTATCGAGCCCCATTGCTTCAACTTCGCCTTGGCTCACTTCAACGAGAACCGGTGAATTCAGCTTTTGCGCTGCCTTGCAAATAGCAATCAACGTTTCCTGATTATCAATATTGAACGCGCCAACGGCAAATCCCTGGCTTCGGCTGCGCTGCATTAAGTGCCGCGCTCGAATCGTATTATCCCGAATTTGTTTGATTGTCAGTCCCATAAGCCTCCTTAGTATCCTTGGTGATAGCGCGGTACACGTTCAACGAATGCATGAATGTCTTCGGCGAGCGATTCACCGTCGAGTCTGAAATGTTTCATGAGCTCACTTGGCTGGCCGCTTTCGCCAAATCGATCTTGCATACCAAACCGTTTTATCGGCACCGGTAACGCTTCGCTGAGGAATTCGGTAACAGCGCTACCAAATCCGCCAGCGATTTGCGCTTCTTCTGCCGTGATAACGCGTCCCGTTCGCTTTGCGCTTGCTAAAATCGTTTCATGATCGAGCGGTTTAATCGTTGGAACATGCACGACTTCTGCTTTTATGCCTCGCTCGGCTAGTCGCTTTGCCGCAACTAGCAAGTGATACGTCATCGTTCCTGTTCCCAGTAAACTCACGTCGCTTCCTTCGTGCAGCACATACGCTTTTCCTATTTCGAATGGCGCGTTCTGCGAACTGAAAATAGGCGTTTTCTCGCGGGCAAGTCGAATGTAACTTGGCGATCCATTTTCCGCGATTGCTTTTGTTGCCTTTTCAGCCTCGATGCTATCGCCCGGCGCAACGACCACCATATTCGGCAGCACACGCATAAGTGCTATATCTTCAAGCATCTGATGTGTCGCGCCATCTGGCCCAACACTAATTCCTGCGTGTGAGCCAACGATTTTCACCGGCTGATCGTTCAGAGCGATTGTTGTACGAATCTGCTCCCAGTTTCGTCCTGGACTAAACGCAGCATAGCTACTCGTGAAAGGAATTTTGCCGGCGCGCGCCATGCCGCTTGCAACCGTAACAAGATTTTGTTCTGCAACACCAACTTCTACAAATCGCTTGGGAAATGTATCACGAAACGCGCCCATTTGCGTACTATCGGTCAGATCGGCGCAAAGCGCTACAATGGCCTCGTTTTGCTCACCCGCCGCAACCAATCCTCGTCCGAATCCAGCTCGAATTGGCTCAAGCGCAACATCATCGCTATAAACATGTGGGTTCAAATGATATGTCATTAGGCTAAATCTCCTGAGCTAATCTGTCCGTCAAGCGTGCGCAGTTTTCGAAGCGCAGTCTTTGCCTGTTCACTATTAGGCGGCATACCATGCCAGTGATAATCGTATTCCATAAAATCAACGCCTTTACCCGGAATCGTATGGGCAATTACGATGCTTGGTTTATTCGTAATCGCACGCGCCATACTCGCGGCATCAACGATACTTTCCATATTGTGGCCATCGATCTCTTGCACGTGCCAACCAAACGATTCCCACTTTGCGCGTAAATCTTCAAGCGGCATAACGTCATCTGTCGTACCATCGATTTGAATATTGTTTCGATCGATAAAAACAACCAGCTGACTCAACTTATACTTTCCGGCAAACATAGCCGCTTCCCAAATATTACCTTCGTTAAGCTCGCCATCACCAGTTACGACATACACCCAGCGATTCTTTATTTCGTCGATATATTGCAGCGTATACGCGTAGCCTGCGGCTTGGCTCAATCCGCTTCCAAGCGGGCCGCTCGTATTCTCGATACCAGGTAGCTTGGTGCGTTCCGGGTGCCCTTGCAAACGGCTACCGAGTTTTCGAAGCGTTTTAAGTTCTGCAACATCGAAAAAACCACGTTCGGCCATGGCAGCATACTGTACCGGAACCGTGTGGCCATTACTCAAGAAGAAGACGTCACGTTCGCTCCAATTCGGTCGTTTTGGATCAAGTTTCATGACATTGAAATACAATGCCGTCACAATATCGGCGAGATCGAGTGGACCAGCGCTGTGTCCACTTCCTGCCGCCTCCAGCATGTGAATAATATCTTTTCGTACGTCGTTTGCTTTTTGTTCAAGTTGTCGTATCGTTAACTGCCCACTCACTATATAATCCCATGTTTGTTAATCTCACCTACCAGTGTAGCATAAACATTATTCGCGTCATCAGCATTCGCTAACGTTCCACCAACATTCAAAACGTCGATACCACCTTGTGCGAGGCTGAACGAATTTTCTACCGTAACGCCGCCATCCCAGCCAATTTCTACGTCTTGGCGAATACCGCGTATGAGTCGCACTTTTTCAAGCTGCATCAAACTGGCCGTGCCACCATGATGGCCTAAATCTCCACTAAAAATCATCACATGATCGGCCGCGTTTATCGCTTCGGTCACCGTACTTGGTACCGTTGGCCGAAGTAACGCCAGCCCTGCTTTAATGCCGAATTTCTTCACATGTTGCAAAATCGGAACGATATTCTCTTCCGTTTCGGCGTGGAAAATCAGCATGTTTGGCTTGAGGTTGATCAGCGTTTCAAGATGTTCGCTCGGCCGCATCACCATGGCATGAATATCAACCGTCCATTCCTGCGGCCACCATAGTTGCGCGGCATTTACAGTAAATGTTGGGGCAAATTCGCCATCGGTAATATCGATATGAACGCGCTCGGCGAATGGATGAAGTTGCTCAACGCTTGCACGGTATCCGTCTTGGGTTTCAGTAAGAATCGCTGGGGCAATAACACTCATAGTCTACATCTCGTCAATCTGTGCGTTACGTCGTCGATAGCGTGGCGCATCAGCATAGGTCGTCGTAAGCCATGTATCAATGATATCTTTCCACTCGGCTTCGTCGTTCTGAAGAATACGCGCTGGAAGACAGAGTACGTTACTGTCGTTATCGTTTCGCGTCATTTTTGCTTCGTACGCATCCCAAATAACGCTGGCACGAATGCCACGAAAGCGATTTGCTGCAATACACATTCCTTGGCCACCACCGCAAATAAGAATTGCACGCGGATCCTTTGAGTCGTCGCCGAGCACGCGCATTACTGCAAGCTGAGCAAACTCAGGAAAATCGTCGTTAGGATCGAGTTCACGATCACCTACGTCTTCAACATCAATGCCGCGTTTCGCAAGATACGCCAGCACTTTTTCTTTCATTGCGAACCCTTGATGATCCGCGCCCAAGTAAATCTTCATAGCCATAGTATATCAAAAAGCATAAGCGTTGTAGACGCACTTTTACTGTTCGGTTACCATTTTTCCGGCATCGGCAACGAGCTCAACCAGCCGGTTACTGTAGCCCCATTCGTTGTCATACCATGCAACAACTTTCACAAGATTGCCTCCAACAACATTCGTTAGTTTCAAGTCAACAATTGCGCTGTGGCTATCACCCTTGAAATCGGTGCTAACGAGTTCTTCTTCTGTAACGCCAAGAATTCCCTGGTAAAACGGTTTTTCGGCCGCTTGTTTGAACGCAACGTTAATTTCTTCGACCGATGTGTCGCGCTTCAGCACAACAGCAAAATCGCTCATGCTTACCACAGGGGTTGGAACACGCACGCTTAGTCCGCCAAATACGCCTTCGAGCGCAGGAAGTGCTTTCGCGGCTGCGATACTTGCTCCGGTTGAAGTTGGTACGATATTTTCTGCAGCAGCTCGCGCTTCACGCAAGTCTTTCGCTGGCGCATCTTGTAATCGCTGGCTTGCTGTATAGCTGTGAACCGTCGTCATGAGTGCTTTTTCAATACCGAAATTACTCTCGAGCACAGCCATGACAGGCGTAATACAGTTTGTTGTGCAGCTAGCGTTGCTTAAAATATCACCGCCGTCATCGATCTTGTCTTCATTTACACCGAGTACAATTGTTGTCGCGCCTTCGCCTTTTGCAGGCGCCGAAATGACAACCTTTTTCGCGCCGGCGGTAATGTGCGCCCGAGCTTTCGCTGGATCCACGAAAAAGCCGGTGCTCTCAATAACGACATCGACGTTATGCTGCGCCCATGGGAGCACTGCCGGATCTTTCTCGGCAACAACCGCAATTTTTCGGCCGCTCACCGTGATACTCGCTTCGTCAAAACTTACGTCGTGCTGGTATGTTCCATACGACGAATCGTGCTTTAGTAAGTGCGCTAAGGTTTTTGTATCTGTTAAATCGTTAATTGCTACCACGTTCACGTCGCTTCGTTCAAATGCAATTTTAAACGCGTTGCGCCCAATTCGACCAAATCCGTTAATCGCCACATTTACTTGGCTCATAGTTCCCACTCCTTATGTATCATAAGCGTTAGCATTTCTGGCTTGATTATACCTGGCTTTATCGCCTCTGTAAAATATTGACATATATACGATAAAAATGCATAATATAAATAAGTCATCCGATGCTACATGAATGGAGCCTGTTATGAAAACGATTCAAAACGGCACAATGTTCACTGTGGACTACGTCCGTGACTCAGTCACAACCGCCCACGGCACACACTGGCTGCGCGACATGGAGGGGTGCGACGACACTGTTCGTGTACTGATCCTTGAGATCGATGGCATTCTCTACACGAGCCAAACGTTCATATCGAGCGACGTTATGTTCGCACGCATCACCTTCAGTGAACCACCGCTGCGTGGTTCGTGGCTCGTGGTGTGCTTCTCGAGGTACAACGACGAGTGGACGATGCACCAGACACTGGCCGTCAATGAAACGGAACCAATGCTCAACCGAGAGCTGGTACGCTGGGATTTCCGCGAAGCGCTGATGGAGCCGGCTACTGTGTAGTAATCACGACGATGACTGCCGACGGGCGTGAGCACATGCTCCGCCTGTCGGCACACTCCGCCCGAAGCGGATTTTTTATTTTAAGAGGTTGTTTTATACTAGTACTACTATGAATCAAAGCGAGTTACTACGCCGAGCCAAGCCACACTACGAAGAGAATGAACTTCTCGAGCTTGAACACGCCGTTGATTTTGCAAGCAAACATCATGAAGGTCAAAAGCGAAAAAGTGGCGAACCATACATTATTCACCCTCTTTCAGTTGCTGATATTCTCGTGGAATGGGGTATGGATATCGACACCGTGCTTGCTGGCGTACTGCACGACACAGTTGAAGACACCGATGCCACGCTCGATGAAATTGAAACGCTGTTTGGGCATGATGTCGCATTTTTGGTTGACGGTGTCACGAAAGTATCGCAGGCGCGCGCCGGAATGCGCAACCTTGAAAGCTATTTGCCGCAAACGAAAGACAATCTCTCGAAGCTACTCATTGCCGTTGGGCAAGACGTTCGTGTCATTATCATCAAACTTGCCGACCGCTTACATAATCTTTCCACACTTCAATACATGTCGCCCGAAAAACAGAAAAAGATTGCACGCGAAAGCCTTGAAGTGTTTGGCCCAATGGCTGATCGTCTAGGAATGGGACGCGTGCGCATGCAAATCGAGGAACTAGCATTCAGCTATCTCGATCCGATAGAGTTCAAACGCCTACAAAACCTCATGCGAAAGCGTTTAGGTAAAAGTACGCGCCGTCTTGGGAATGTGCGCGTTGACGTTGAAACCGAACTCGCCAAACATGACATTTCATGCGAACTGAACGGGCGCGTAAAGAGTGTATATAGTTTGTACAAAAAACTGAAAAAGGTCGACGACAACATCGACGACATTTACGATTTAATGGCGCTGCGCATCATCGTCGACAGCAAAGAAGATTGCTACCGCGTGCTGGGAATTCTTCATTCAATGTATCAACCGATGATTTCCCGTATCAAAGATTACATTTCTGTACCAAAACCGAACGGTTACCAAAGTTTGCACACTACGGTTCTTACGCCAACCGAACAAATCGTTGAGTTTCAAATTCGCACCTACAGCATGCACGAATACGCCGAGCGCGGTCTTGCGGCCAGTTTTCATTATCACGAGCAGAAAAATTCGAAAGATTACATTAAAAAACGCGCGAGCAGTACCGAACAGCCGCGCGAGCAGTGGATTACGCAGTTACAAGAAATTGCATCGCGCCTGGTTTCTGGCGACGAGGTTTCAAAAGATGAGCTCGATATCGATTTATTCGGTGACCGTATTTTTGTCTACTCGCCAAAAGGCGACATTTACAATTTGCCAGAAGGTGCGTTGCCACTCGATTTCGCTTTTATCGTGCATAGTGACATTGGGCGACACGCGTACAGTTTTCGAGTGAATGGAAAAATTCATCCCTTCGATAAGCCACTTCAAAATGGCGATGTCGTTGAGGTAACGACGCGAAAATTGTCTGTTCCAAAACAAGCATGGCTCGATCTTGTAAAGACAAGCCATGCGAAACAAAAACTTCGCATGCAGTTAAAAAAGCTTGGAGCCATCGAAAGCATGACGCACGCTGCAGCGATTATTCGCGACAAAGCCGTGCGCAAAAAGGGTAAATAATCACGCACCGCTTGGTGGCGTTTCGTTGCAATTTGTAATATTTGAAACAGTGTACGAATATTTGTAATGATCGCGCGTTGCCAGGTAGTTGCCGCTTGTTACACCGCCAATATATTCGTGATTACACAAATAGGCATTCTGATTTTGCCCCACCCAATACATCTCGCGAAATCCAACCCGACGATACATCGTATTCGTTTGCGGCCCTGCTTCTATATTATTCCACGCGCTAATAATATAACGCACACCATCGCTTGCGTACATGTAACACCCTGAAGAATTTCCCATGACACCTTTATTGGGATTATTTTCGCTTTGCGGAAGTCGAGAAGCAAGACCAGGAACCCAGTCGGCCGTCGAAGTACCGACGCTACAATTATCGTCGGTGCGAACAGTTGTCGGTGCTCCAATTGTAATATTTGCTGCCGTTACTGGATATTCACCATGTTCGGCATTATACGCTTCAACAAGTTTCTGAACTTGCTTAATATCGCTTTGCTTGCGCGTATCTTTGGCGCGCGTTTGAATACCGTTATAGGCCACAATAACAATCGCCGCAAGAATTGCAATCACAACAATCACAATAAGAAGTTCAACGATTGTAAACCCGAATTGCTTAAGAGTATTAGTTTGTTTCACGCCCACACAATTAAAATAGCTTGCGCTTATTTTAGCACAAGCTATTTTAATTATCGAATCCCGCGAACTATTGATTATTCCAGCGAGCAATCGCCTCATGGATGACCGCTTTTGCTTCTTCTGCGTTACCCCATCCCTTTACAATCGTTGTTCCCGGCTTTTTCAAATCTTTATAATGATTGAAGTGATTTTCAAGCTGTTTCACAAGTTGCGGCATGTCATCGAGCGTTTTAATACGATTACCCGAGTTACGATCATCCGCGGGAACAATAACAATTTTGTCATCTACCTCGCCGTCATCTTCGAATTTCATAACGCCAACAACCGTTCCTTCTAGAAATACCCCAGTTGGAAGTGGCGCGTCGGTAACAATTAGTGCATCAAGCTCGTCACCATCTTCGTCGAGTGTTTGCGGGATGAATCCGTAATTAGTTGGTTTTGCAAAAATCGCTGGATCAATTCGATCAAGTTGCATTACCGCCAACTCGCGGTTCCATTCGATTTTATGCGAGCTTCCCGCAGGAATTTCGACCACTACATTTACCGTGCCGCTATCGACATCTCCAGGTGTCAGAATTTTATTGAAATCAGCCATGTATGCCTCCGTTATTAATCTGTTTCCATTGTAGCAAATCTGCTATACTTGGCCTAGATTATGCTCGTTATTGGACACCGCGGAGCTGCCGGATTGGCACATGAAAACAGCCTAGAAGCCATGCAGGCCGGTATCGACGCCGGAGCTGATATGTTAGAGTTCGACGTTCGCTTAACGAAAGATCTTATTCCGGTACTAAGCCACGATTTTCATACGCTTCGTTCGCACAAAAAAGCCTCGATTATTAGCAGGTATACACTGGCTGAACTAAAAGAAAAATTCTCCGATCAACCAATCGTAACACTTACCGATGTGCTCGATCGCCACTTTGGTGAAATTCTACTAAACATTGAATTGAAAAGTCGTGGAAGCGCGCGAATCGTGGTGGCGATTTTGAAGGATTTATATGTAAAAAAAGACAGCGACTGGGATAATGTACTACTTTCAGCGTTTCAAGGCGCGGAGCTCATCGCCGCTCGGCGCGCCAGCAAACGTGTTAATTTAGGACTTCTGCATAGCGAAAATCCTTATTTGTTTTTAGCATATTATCGCATGGTAAAACTATCGGCCGTTGGGTTTCACCGGCTTTATATTAGTTCATTCGCGCTTGAAGTTGCAAAACGACTAAAATTATTTACATATGTATATACGGTCGATCGCCCGAGTGCCGCCAAGCGTCTCGCGCAGCGTGGTATTGAAGGAGTAGTGACAAACCGACCAGACATTATCATCGGCGGATTCGATGCAAAAAAACACTCGTTATGAGTGTTTTTCGCTTCGTTTCGTAGCTTCAAGATATTCGCGAATTGACAGCGCGGCCGTGGCTCCTTCGCCAACAGCGCTGGCAATTTGCATTGTTGCATGACTACGCACATCGCCACTCGCGTACACACCGGGAATAGCCGTTTGCAAATGACGATCGGTTTTAATCAACCCGTATTCATCCAATTCGACACCGCTTCCCGCGAGAAATCCGGTGTTCGGCTTCAGCCCAACGAACACGAACACGCCGTCGGTTTCGAAGCGAACTGGCTCGCCGGCTTTTGTAGCTTGTACGGCGACAATCTTGTTATCCTCGGCAACGATTTCATTCGTCTCCGTTTCAAGATGTACCGTAATTTTTCCTGATTCAATATGTTTTTGTAGGTCGTGTTGCAATACTTCACTTGCCTTAATCGTGCTTCGAACAAGCAGGTCGATATGGGAAGCAAACTTAGTTAAGAAGATCGCTTCCTGCACGGCAGAATTACCGCCGCCAACAACAACAAGGCGTTTATCACGGTAAAATGCACCATCACACGTTGCGCAGTAATGTACGCCACGACCGAAAAATTCTGCCTCCCCTGGGACGCCGATTTTATTATAATCACTTCCCGTCGCAATTAGCACAGCCTTGGCTTTCACATCTTCGCCATCAATTTTTAGCACAATCGCATCGTCTTCACACTGAATCGATTCAACATCGCCGTATTCAATATGTGCACCAAAACGTTCGGCTTGTTTTTGCAGTTGCTCGGCAAGCGTCAACCCCTGAATTCCTTCTGGAAAACCAGGGTAGTTATCGACCATGTCGGTAATTGCCGCCAGGCCGCCCACAACGCCTTTTTCATACAGCGTTGTGTCAATATCTTCGCGCGTTGTGTATACCGCGGCAGCAAGCGCGCTCGGACCAGCTCCCACCATCACTACATCTTTTATGTCGGTATTCATGGTCAAAATTCCTTATTTACTATATTTAGTATAGCTTATTGCTCGACGGTTTCAATCACCATGACGATAAATTTGATTGGTGTATTTGGTGGAATCGACTCACCACTTCCGGCTTCACCATACGCTAGCTCGGCAGGCAATGTCATTTCGCGTACGCCGCCAACTTTCATACCCTCAACACCCTTGCGCCATCCTTCAATCGGTGTTGCTTGTGTGGTATCAAACGGTACCTTAAGCGCATCGCCGTCAAATGAGCTGTCAAACGATTTGCCGTCTGGCGTCCAGCCAATATAATATGCGCGGTATTGGCTGGCTTCTTTTATTGTTTCGCCGCTACCTTTTTTCAAATCTTTCGTTTTCACATCATCGCCAACCGAATCGGCATCAAACGATTTTGGCGCATCTTTATATTCTTTAAAATCTGGGTAATATTTCGCCGAAAGCTCTTCAGCCTCTTTTTCTTGACGCTCGTACTCTTCCTGATATTGTTCCATTAGTTTGTTTTGCTCTTCTTGGTCGGTTTTTGCGTTTTCACTCGCAAGTATCATTACCGCAAATGAACCGATCGTTCCTATCAGCATTACAACAGCAATAATCCAAATACCAATACGCTGACTTTTTGGTGTCGCCATGTTTCTCCCTCTCTTTTAACTGTCTCTCAGTATAGCAAACCGTGCAGTATTTTTTAACCGTTTATTGATTGCGGCGCTCTGGAGTCGGGCGAAAATAATCATCTTCGTGCCCTTCGCCGGAAATCCACACACCCAAAACCTGGCGGATTGGCAAAATGTCTGCATGGCCAATAAGATCAGCCATGCTCCGAATAAACGAAGCGACTCGCCCATACAAACGAATTCCTCGCCACTCAAACGCAGCCCATTTTTTCCCAACCGGCACAACAACTGGAGGCAAACTGGCCTTATATTTTTTCGGTTTTTTGCTATCATGTTCACGCAAAATGTTTTGCGCTACAAATTGCGCATCGTGAAGCGCTGTTTGTGCGAGGCCGCTGTATGGCGTAAACGCATTATCGCCAATGACATATACGTGTCGCTGTGACTGCATAAACTCATCGACAACAATTTTGCCATTTTTCGCAAAATTAAAGTGTGCTTCATTCGCTTTGTAAAATGGATTATTCGCCACTCCAGAAGTCCAAATAACGGTCTGCGTTTTCATTGGCTTACCGCTAACAATAATTTCGTCGGGCTTTGCAACGTCAATCGCTTTATTCGTCCATACATTCACATGAAGTGACTTCAATCGCTGCAACACTTTTTTGCTGGTTGCTTCACTCATTCGTGGAAGTACGCGCGGCGCTGCTTCGATCAAATTAACATGTACCTTACGCGTGATGCCGTAATGTTTCGACAAACGCTCGACATACGTTCCAAGCGCAGCCGCAAGCTCCACGCCTGTTGGACCGGCACCAATAACAACATAATGTCGATCCAGCAGATGATCTTCAGCGATATTTTCATATAAATGATGCTTCAAACGCTGAATTTCTTCAGCCGATTTAATCCCGTAAGCGTATTCATCAAGACCTGGAATATTGAAATATGTCGTAACAGAACCAAGCGCGAAAATACAGCGATCAAATCGATATACCGCACCCGATTCACCTGTAACGATTTTTTCTTTCGGATCAAACGAAACGATCGTATCGATGCTTACGCGCACATTATCTTTATCGGTAAGAATTTCGCCAAGCGGAATCCATGAATTTAAATGATTATGCCCAGTTGCAGCACTGTACAGCGCCGGATAATATTGCAAATATGTCTTATCGCTAATAAGCGTAATTGAATTTCGTGAATCTTTCGCAAGTTCAAGCGCCGCTTTTACGCCACCAAATCCACCGCCAACAATCGTGATTTTCATACGCTTGTTTCGCTCGCTGCTTCTTTAGCGTGCTCTTGAATGTGCTGTTTTTGACGCGCCATCGTAAGAATTGCGATTGTAATAATTGTATATGTCAGCCCGGAAAGACATAAATGGAGCATGCTCACCGAAGCGGTCACAACAAGTCCGATTCCTGTTGCGAGCGTTGCACCAACAAGACTATATGATGCGAACAGAAGCGTACGCGTTGGCCTAAACCAAGAAATACTTGCAAGTATTATACTAAAAACAGCAACGAAGATATGGGAAAGTAACATCATAGCCTCAAGTATACCACTTATGGCAACAGACTATCAAACGCTAGCGCGGCACACAGCACAAGCAGCACGGTAAGCGAAAAGAAAAATAATCGTCGTGCCCATAATACATCGTCGGGGAGTGAATATTGTCGGAGTGCTTTAATCAACCACACCGCCCCAACTGTTCCCATGACTACGGCGAACGTCCCGCTTGCGTATCCTGCAAGCGTTAAGCTTACACATGCCGCCATAAAGACAGCGATATATAAAATAACATAGCGCTTTACGGCAACCATACCTGCAACGAGTGGTAGCACAGGAATTCCGGCAGCCTGATATTCATCCCTGCGAAACATTGCAATCGCATAAAAATGCGGCATTTGCCAAGCCACTAAAATGAGGAACAGTAGAAGTGCGCCACCGTCGAAAACACCTGTTGCCGCCGTGTATCCAGCCGCAGGAGGGAGTGCACCAGCAATACTTCCAATCTCTGTGCCGAGTGGAGTGCGCCGTTTCGCCACTGCGTAAATAAACACGTAGGTAACGTACGCGACTATTCCAAGAATGAGCGTTGTCAGGTTGGTTGCGAGCCACAGCATCATGAAGCCGAGCATGCCAAGGTAAATCGTAAATAGAATTGCTGCGCGCTCCGTTACGATTCCCGATGCCACGGCTCGCTTTTTCGTACGTTTCATTTTGCGGTCGATGTGTCGATCTGTATAGTTATTTAATACGCACGCCGAGCCAATCGTAAGTGCAACACCAAATGTAACGCCAGCAAAACTAATCCAGTTAAAGCCGTCAATTCCCGATGCGAATAAATACCCAGCAATTGCCGTGAGGGTATTTGCAAACACAATGCCCGGCTTTAAAAGATTAAAATATACAGCCGCAAATTGTTTAATTGTCATATTTTGTTTCGTTCTAGAATCCACTTTCCCGTTCCATTCGCTCCATCATTTCGTCGTGCGGCATTGTCATCATATTGTAATCTAAATGATACATGATCCACACCGATCCCGCCACAATAATAAACAGCACGATCGCCATAGAAATGAATGATACAAGCCGCCATTTCGCGCCAGTTTCATGACCAAGTTTCAGGAAAAATACCAGCTGCAAAACAACTTGTAGCACTGCTAAAACAACCAGAATTGCGATTATCCAATTTCCTGTAAGTAGCTGGTCGACTACAACAACATACGCAACGATTGTCATAAGTAAACACAGCGCGAATCCTGTGCAGTAGCGTGCAATATCGCGCCGCAACGCTTCTCGTTTTACCTCATTCATACTGTTACTCCCATAAGATACACGAATGTAAAAATAAACACCCAGACAATATCAAGAAAGTGCCAATACAGTCCAAACAATACCATTTGCCGTCTGAACTTCGTTGTAACTCCGCGAACCAGTAGCGTTCCACCAAGTACAATCAGCCACAAAAGTCCGAAGAAAATATGCAGTCCGTGCGTTCCAACAAGTGTGAAGAACGCCGACAAAAACGCACTTCGCTGCCAACTAAATCCTTCGCTTGCAAGCACACTAAATTCATACAGCTCGATCGCCAGAAAAGCGAGGCCGAGCACATATGTCGCAATCATGCCGGCAATCATCATTTTTTTAAGATCGTACTTCATACCAAGCAGCGCAACACCACACGCTAAGCTGCTCGTTAGAAGTAGAACTGTTTCCGTAAGAACAATTGGCATTTCAAAAATATCCGCACCGCTCGGTCCGCCCGCAGTATTATTCCGAAGCACAATAAATGTAACAAATAGCGTCGCAAACAACATGCAATCGGTCATTAAGTAAATCCAGAAACCTAAACTTGTTCGCTCTTCAAGTTGTTTCTTTGCATTTTGCAGTACAGAACTACTCATTACACCGTCTCTTTCCATGCATTTGCTTCAATGGACGCAACCTCTTTGGCTGAGATTATTCGCTCAGTGTTCTCTTGTAATGTCCGGTAAATAACGAGTAAAATAATTGCGACAACTGCTATGAACGCAAGCCACCATATATGCCAAATAATCGCGAAGCCCAGCATGAATGCAGCACCACCGACATACATACCAATTGGTGTATTTTTCGGAACTTCAATCGCCTCGTACGATGCTTTCGTGTCATGCGCTGAAACACCAACTTCTTTCATACGCCACCATTCATCACGCTCCTTCACTTCGGGTAGGTGTGCAAAATTATATTCTGGAACTGGCGTTGGCGTTGCCCACTCAAGCGTGCGGCCGTCCCATGGATCCGGCCCAGCCGCATGTTTTTTGCGCTGCACAAGACTGACAATAATTTGCAGCACCTGTAGCCCTACGCCAAGCATAATCACCATAATTCCAGCACCTGCCACAATAAATAATTCCTGCCATCCAAGCGATGGATCATATGTATCAAGCCGGCGTACCGCACCCATAAGACCAAGTGCGTAGAGTGGCAGAAACGCTAGCAAAAATCCGGTCAGCCAGGCCCAAAATGCAGCCTTGCCAAGCTTTTCATGTAGCACGAAACCAGTAAATTTCGGAAACCAATATGTAAACCCGGCAAATACGCCGAACAATACACCGCCAATAATCATATTGTGAAAATGCGCTACAAGAAACAAACTATTATGCACCTGGTAATCAATCCCCGGTACCGCCATGAGTACGCCGGTTAATCCGCCAATAGTAAATGTAACGACAAAGCCCATAAACCACAACATAGGCGAAGTGAAACGAATTCGACCACGGTACATCGTAAACAGCCAGTTAAATACTTTCACGCCTGTTGGAATCGCAATTACCATTGTCATAATCCCAAAGAACGCATTTACTTTTGCGCCCGAACCCATTGTAAAGAAATGATGCAGCCACACTGTAAACGACAATAATGTAATTGCCATGATCGCATATACCATCGATTTGTAACCGAACAAACGCTTGCGACTAAATACCGGTACGATTTCCGAAAAAATGCCAAATGCTGGCAGAATAAGAATGTACACTTCCGGATGACCCCATGCCCAAATGAGATTTATATACATCATCGGGTTGCCACCTAAGTCGGATGTAAAGAAATGCGTGCCAATTGTGCGATCAAGTGATAACATTCCAAGTGTTGCGGTAAGAATTGGAAAGGCAAAAATAACAAGAATCAGTGAACCGAGCGCCGACCACACGAAAATTGGCATTTTCATAAGCGTCATGCCCGGGCGACGCATTTTAAGAATTGTAACGATAAAATTCACACCCGAAAGTAACGTACCTGCACCAGCGATTTGCAAACTCCATATCCAATAATCGACTCCTGTTCCCGGACTATATTCCAAGCCGGAAAGCGGTGGATACGCAAGCCAGCCGGCTGGTGAGAATTCGCCCACAGCAAGCGATACGTTAATGAGCACCATGCCGGCAATAAAGAGCCATAAACTTACCGCGTTCAAAAACGGATATGCGACGTCGCGCGCACCAATCATTAGTGGAATTAACAAATTGAACAGTCCAAAAATCACGCCCATCGCCACGAAGAAAATCATAATAGTACCGTGGGCGGAAAATACTTGCTGGAATAAATCAGAGGAAATTGGACTGTTTGGATCGCCAGCAAAAATCGCTTGTTGCGCGCGAAGCATTGCCGCATCTGCTAGGCCACGCAATAACATAACGGCTGCGATGACGATATAAATGATACCGATTTTTTTCGGATCTAGCGTCGTAAGCCAATTGTTCCATAGCCAACGCCAGCGCTTAAAATACGTGAGTGCGCCAACAACCGCGATAACGCCAAGCCCGCCCATAACCGCGCCGCCAATCGTGACAGGGTCAGCCGGAAGCGCATCAAACCCAAGTCGTCCAAGCATTAGTGGTGCATTCCTTCGTGATTCATATGCGTATGTTCGTCATTCATTTCAGACATCGCTTCTCTTTTTTCATCATCCCCCGTATGGTCCATGTATTTCATTACGATTTTATCGTACAATGCCGGATCGTGCAGCATAAAATAAGTTACTGGATACCCTTCGGTTGGTTTTGAGAGTTTATTTTCGTACATATTCCAATCAAGGTGATTATCCGAGCCCTCGATATTGCGCGCCCACACATCGAATTCACGTTCCGATGTTGAAATTGCTTTAAAGCTCATGTGCGAAAATCCTTTTCCGCTAATATTACTGGAAACACCCGGGTATTCATCCTGTTCGTTCGCCTCCAAACTCAGCTTGCTCGTCATGCCGTTCATTGCATAAATTTGGCTACCCAAGTTTGGAATCCAAAAAGCGTTCATTGGCGCATCGGCGGTTAACTCAAAATTAATTGGCGTTTTTTCAGGAAAGCGAACTTCATTCACAGTTGCGATTTTTTGATCAGGATAAATAAACAGCCACTTCCACTGCAATGCCACGACGCGAATCGTAATCGGTTCTTTTGTAGAATCGAGCTTTTTATAGGGATCAAGATCGTGCGTTGAGATCCATGTAACAACACTCAAAATTGCGATAATAATGATTGGAATCCCCCACCATAACGATTCGTACCAAATATTTCTGTCTTCATTCGGACGATACGTCGCCTTCGTATTTCCTTCGCGGTAGCGCCACGCAAATACGAACAGCATTGTAAATACCGGAATAATTACCACCATACCAAGTGCGGTGGTAAAAAGAAGCAAATCACGTTCTTTTTCCGCAACAATTCCTTGCGGATTGAGAACAGCCACATTTTTTCCGTTCATAAGCAAAAACGTCGCGAGTGAAATAATAACCAACACGAAAATGATTAGCATCAGGATGCGAAACGGACTTAAAAACGGCTTTTTCTGTTTTTTCATAAAGCTTGTGCTTTCATCATACCGCGAAGTGCGATCAAGCACAAACACGTTTACTATACGACCGAAGCGCCAACGTCTTGAATAACGAATTCGTTAATTTTATCCATCGCACGCGCAACTTCATCACCTGATAACGTTTTTTCATGCGGTGTAAATGTGAGGCGGAACGTAATATTTCGCGTGTTTGCGTCGTCAGCTTTATAAATATCAAGTGGCGCGATTGTCGTTTCAACGCTCGATCCACGAAGCGCAACCTGCAGCGCAAATAGCACCTGGGCATATGTTATATCGGCGTTCACTTTATAACAAACATCTCGTTCAACCGACGGATACTTACTAAGTGGTTTATAGTTCGGCTCAAGCGCCATAACCGCCTCATGAAGAGCCGCGGTATGTAGTTCAAATCCAGCAGTTGCCGCTGGAAGCTTGAATCGCTTTGCGACGCTTTTCTTATACTCACCAATATAACCAAAAAATGTGTCGGTTGCCGCATCGCTCACGGCGGCAGTTCGTTTTAGTTCAAATGGCGCTGCAATAGCGTCTTCACTTTCAGTCTCAAGCGGTTCATACACAAGAGTAAGACCAAGTTTTTCAGCAACAAAATCGAGAAGTCGTTTCGCAGTATAATATGGCGTTTCGTCGCTCTTAGTGCTCGTCGCGCAAACCGCCGCAAACATATCTACTTCGACTGGGACATTTTCGTCGGTCATACCAGATGATTTTGAGTGCGTTTTATTCAGTTCGTATAATGTAAACGAATCGTACCTTTTTTTGCTATTTGCGTGCACCGTTGAAAGTAAGCTGGGTGTGAGCGTTTGACGATAATACTGCAAGTCGGGGCTGATTGAATTGATTATACGATAAGAATTATCTGGCGACTGCTGCGCTTTTTCAAGCAAATTTCCATGCACAAAACTATAGGTTAACACTTCGTTCGCACCCGCGCGTGTCATGATAGTTCGAATATGCGCGCGTGTTTTATCGAACGGCGACGGCGCTAGCGCAACAAATGAGCGCAGTGGAAGTGTTGGTTCAATTGTATCGAATCCTTCTAGTCGCCCTACTTCCTCTGCAATATCTTCAAGAATATGAATATCCGAACGCCAATATGGCGCAGCCACTTGCAGCGAATCGTTTGTACGCGTTACGCCAAATTCTACGCGGCGCAAAATTTCTTCAATTGCTTCAATAGAGTGCGTCGTACCTAAAATTGCGTTTATTTCATGCGCAGTTATAGTAATTGTTTCCGGTTCGTGCAATCCCGGATATTGCTCAGCTACATCGCTGGCTCGTTTCGACCCAGTATAATCGGCAAATAACGCAACCGCATTCGCAAGCACCGGCGCCACAAGTTCAGCTGGCTGGCCTTTTGTAAAGCGCGTTATCGCTTCAGAAAAAATACCGTGACGCATTTGCGTGGCGCGCAAATTATACAAGTTAAATGTGGCACTTTCCACGATAATATTTTTCGTATTCACATCGATTTCTGTTGAAGCGCCGCCCATCGCACCGGCGAGACCAATTGCCGTTTCGCCGGCTGCGATAACAATATCACTCGTAGAAAGTTTAATTGTGCGGCCATCGAGTAATTCAAGTGGCTCATTTTCGCGCCCAGCACGAACGTGAATCGCGGCGTTTCCGCCAGCAGCATTCACCACTTTGTCGTAGTCGAATGCGTGCAGCGGCTGCCCCGTCAGCATCATGAGATAATTCGTTACATCGACAACCGCGCTAATTGGTCGTACGCCAACGCGCGCAAGATACGTTTGCACTAAAAGTGGTGATTTTTTCGAACCGTCTGCGCCTGAAAGCACAACCGCTTGGTATCGTGCCGAAAGCTCAGGATTATCAATCGAAATAGTCGGCATTTCAATGTCGCCATCTTTTTCTGGTAACGTAATTGTTTCATTATTCAACCACTGTGGTGTCGTAAATGCATTTCCTTGAATCGCTGCAACTTCACGCGCAAATCCTAATATTCCGAATGTATCCGGCCTATGCGTCAGCGATTTATTTTCAATATCCAGCAAATAATCGTTGAGTTCGTATACAGCTGCAAAACTTGAGCCGGGCGTTAAATTATCATCGAGCTCCAGAATACCATCGTGTTCGTCGAATAAATCGAGCTCGCGCGCGCTTGCAATCATGCCATTGCTTTGCACGCCGCGAAGTTTTCGCGCATCAAGCACAAACGGCTCATCACTGCCAAACGTTTGCGGCACAGTCGATTTTGGCGGTAGCCATGCTACAAATAACCCCTCACGAACATTTGACGCGCCGCATACAACTTGCACAAATCCGTCTTCGTCGCGCTCAACGTCAGGAGTTTTACCGCCGTCATCTAATTTCGCAACGTTTAAATGATCGCTATCTTTCATTTTTTCGCACGATACAACTTTCGCAATCACAACGTCTTTATATTTCGCGCCGAGATCGATCACTTCTTCAATTTCGACAAGCCGCGCACCAATCAGCGTCGCAAGTTCATCGATCGGAAGCGAAATGTCGGTGTATTTTTTAAGCCAATTTACTGAAATGATCATGCGAATTTCCTCAAGAATTGTAATTTTGCCGATTCAAAATGACGTAAATCTTCGATGCCGTATTTGAGCATCACCAATCGCTCAATCCCGCCGCCCCACGCAAACCCTTTGTATTGTTCCGGGTCGATGTCTGCGGCACGAAGCACGTTTGGGTGGATCATGCCACACCCAAGCATTTCCAGCCATTCGCCTGGCTTGCCGCCAAGCGCTGCCGGTTTTTCAATCGCAAATTCAAGCCCCGGTTCAACGAAAGGAAAATAGCCGGGCTGCGTTTTAATGCGAAGCGTTTGCCCATAATATGTTTCAAAAAAACTACGAAGTGTGCCGAGCATTTGCGCCAAATTTGCATCACGCGACACAAACACGCCTTCACATTGATAAAACGTATGTTCATGCGTTGCATCGACATCTTCGTTACGAAATACACGGCCATAACTCACCGCGGCAATTTGCCCGCCCGCTTCAAGCTGAGCTTTACCATCTTTCAAAATGCGATTTTGCATGGTCGATGTATGCGCCGGCGGAATGAATCCTTCTTCGGTTCGGAATGTATCGTAACCATCTCGCGCTGGATGATTTTCTGGAAAGTTGAGCGCGCCAAACATATGAAAATCGTCATCGATTTGACGCGATTCGATAGCCTGAAATCCCATACGCGTAAAAATATCGATCACGGTTTCGATCTCGCGCGTCAATGGATGCTGCGTTGCGGTATCGGCAGAAAAAAGTGGTGGGAGCGATGAATTATCCGCCCATGGCGCAGTAACGTCGATTGGTGCAACAGTTTCATCTTCGAGTTCGTTTTCACGAAGCGTAATAGCTGCTTCAAGCGCCTGCTTCAGCTCGTTCACCGATTTCCCATATGCGCTACGCTCGTTCGGTTCGAGCGTTGGTATGCGCGCATACAATTCTTTAATTTCTGAAGCTTTTAAAACACTGCGTGGGTCGGGCGACGCCGCAACACGTTTGATAAGCTCGTCGCGTAGCTGCTGAATATCTGTCATAACTCATTTCAGTATACGCTAGACGCTTGAAAAAATTAACTGTTTGAAACGATAAATAAGAAAATACCAGCGAAGATAGCCAGCATAATAACGACAATCCACACCCACGCCAAAGTTGTGGTTTGCTTAGTGTCTTTTATGTAGCTTGAATCTTCAACACCATCTGGTGGCGTTGTGTCGGTTTCAGCCCGTGCACGTGCTTTTTCTTGCAGTTCAGCAGCCAGCCGTTCTTGCAATTTTGATCGTTCTTGGTCTTGTCTTACGAATAATGCCATACTTACTACTATAGCACTCATGGTTGCGCGAAAAAACCTATGCTATACTAATTTCATATTTCTTGATTAAAGGAGGGAAATACATGGCTACTAAAAAAGCCGCTTCCAGCGCGAAGAAGTCGACGACAAAAAAGCCGACCGCGAAGAAGCAATCAATAACAAATGTAACGACTGTAAAAGCTGTCGAATCGGCGCCTTCAACTGTGAAAGCCGCTTCAACCAGCAACCGTTCTGTCCGATTTAGTCTGTCTCGCGCACCACTCGTTGCCGCATTGGTAGCTGAATTCGTAGGAACCTTCATTTTGGCGGCAGCGTTCGTTGCCGGACAAGGCCAGCCAATTATTGCATTGTTTGCGCTCACAGGTATCGTACTGGCGCTTGGTGCAGCTTCTGGCGCTTATGTAAACCCAGCAACGACATTGGCTGCATGGGTCACGAAGCGCATGACCGGCATGCGTGCCGTTGCGTATTTGGTTGCGCAAATTCTGGGTGCAATGCTTGCGCTTGTGGTGCTAAATGCATTCGTCAGCGCAGCGCCAACACCAGACGCGACATCACCATTCGCAATGGGCGCTGCAAACGAATTGTTTGCCGCAGCCACACTTCCAGAAGGCAAAGAATGGTACATCTTCTTCGCTGAAGCACTTGGTGCGCTCATCTTTGGTGCAGCAATGGCAAGCGCAACGCGACAAGCACGCGATCGAACTGCAAGCGCATTTACCGCTGGTTTCGGCTTCTTCCTAGCACTTCTTGTTGCCGGATCTGCAGCCGCCTACCTTAGCGGTACGGCGATCGTTAACCCAGCACTCGCTGTTACAATGCAAGCTATCGATATTTCGAACTTGTGGTCACTAAGCGTGTACGTACTTGGGCCGATTCTTGGTGCCGTTCTTGGTTTCCTACTGTTTGACACAATCAACAATGCGGAAGAAAAAGAACTTAAAGCTCGAATGTAATTCATTCCGCTTTTCAAAAACCCGCTCATTATACGAGCGGGTTTTTGTTATCTTTGGGCATATTTTATTCGTCGCGCTGCGGTTTATCTACTTGAAGCGGTTCAACATTTGAACTCGTTTCGGCGATCTTTACTATGTCTTTATCGACTTTGCCAAGCTCTTTGTGCGCCGAATTATAATGATTTACTGTTGTGCCCAAACTACCACCAAGTTTTTGCATATACTCTTCAAATTTACCAATATGCTGCCCCAGCTTACCTACGCGCACCTGAATATCTTTCGCCTGTTCTTCAATTTGCAAGCTGCGAAGCCCTTGTAAAACGGTTTGTAAATATGCCATAAAGCTCGTTGGACTCACGATAATGACGCGCTTGTCTCGGAATGCGTATTCAATCAAATCGCGCGAACTGCCACCTGTACCAACATTGTTGATGAGCAAATCGTAATACAGCGATTCGCTAGGAATGAACATAAACGCAAAATCCATGGTTTTTTCGCTTGAACGAATGTACTTGCTCGTTTCGTCGATCCTTCCCTTTAAGTCGGTCTTAACGAGGTTCAGTAGCCGTGCACGTTCCTGTTTATCAGTTGCATTGATCATGCGATTGTAGTTTTCCAAACTAAATTTACTATCAACCGGCAAAATTCTTCCTTTTTCTAAGAAAATCACCGCATCGACAATTTCACCATCACGAAATTTGTATTGCATTTGAAATTGCCCGGGAGGCAACACGTTTTCAAGTACTGACTGTAAATAAAATTCGCCGAACACGCCGCGCTGCTTCGGATTTTGCAGCACGTTTTGCAGTGTTTTCAGCTCGTCGGCAACATCAACAACGCGCCGATTTGTTTCGTCGAGTTTGGCAAGTCGCTGCGTTACGTCAGCTACCAGCTTCGAGCTCGCACCGAGTTGCTTTTGTACCGATGATTGCATTGCCATACTGTTCCGCTCAAGCTTATCACCCATATTTTGCTGCAGCGAAGCGATAGAGCGCGACAATTCGATTACGTCGGCTTTCATCATTTCTACCGAGCTATTTTGCTTAAGATCGCGTAAGCGCTGATTTAACACAATAATGACAATAATGAATCCGGCTACGATAACCGCGAGCGCGATATAAAGAATAAGTTGTTGCATACCTCTATTGTAAGATGAAGCGTACGATTGCCACAAGCACAATAAGCACGGCAGCGGCAAGCCAGAATAATCGAATACGGTTTATCCAGGCAAATGTCGTGTAGGCAACAGCGTACATAAACGCGGTAATAATCGCCACAAGATATACCGGATGCGATGCGCTCGCCAGAGACACAATACCCCACAATGCTATTGCCGCCGCAACGACAATAAGCAGCGGGCGATACACCCGAAATTTTACAAGCCCAACCAAACCGCCCGCTGATACAAACAACGCCGCAATTGCTTCGGCGTAGCCGGTTACTGCCGCGCATTCGTCTGGCGTAGAACCACCACGACAAATGAGCGGACTTAGTACGAACGAATCAAGAATTAATGTCAATAGCCACAATGCTATCCCGACACCGAGACCAGTGAGCGCGATAAACAGCAGTTGCTGCGGCGACGATTCAATAAATTGCCGCTGCTGACCGTAGTGTGACTGACCTTCCTCTTGCATATTGAAGCTATTATACTAGCTTTTTGCTTTTTTCGCGATAGTCTGTTTGTACGGTTGTAAATACCACAGCGCGCCAAATGCGGCGATAGTAATTCCGCCAATAATATCGAGTGGCGTATGAACGAGCGCGAGCACCCGCCCAACCGACATAAGAATAACAAGCACCCCTAAAAACGCAGCCAGTTTTACTTGCCTTGCGGCACCAAGGACAGCAAACGCCAAAAACGCTCCGAACAATGCATGATCAGATGGAAATCCCGGATTATCCAGGTACGACGCACCCGGTTCAAGCCCCATTAGCTCAAATGGGCGAACATCCGCCGGCTGATACACCGAACCGATTAATTTCGCCATTAGGTAAGCCGTGAGCCCCGCCATAACTACCATGACGTACGCATGATATTTATCTTCGTTCTTTATTTTGAAAAGCAGTGCGTACGCAGCCAAAAGCGCGATTGGAAAAATAAGAAGGTCAGCACCAAGCGAAATAAGCGTATCCATAATCCTATACTACGATACTTCGCGCCAGACGCCTAGCTTATACGTGCACTTCGCGCCTCAACATGGCGCTCGATTTTTCGGCGCGTCCATCCACGCTGGCGTAACTCGCTTTTTAATTTGCCAAGGAGCGCCACACGAAACTCACGCGTTGTTTTAAAACCACGCTTCTTCACGATTTCATCGAACGGCATCGTGCGTAGTTTTGCGCGTAGTTCGATAGGTTGCATTCCTAAAATCTCTGCACGCAGCTCACCCTTTCGATCGTGCCGCTGCAGCAAACGATCGAACTGCGACTGCGAACGCTTCTTGCCTGAAAGCGTTGTGCTTATTCCTGGCACAGCCGATGCAACGGCCGTCACAAGGAGCAGCGATGCAAGAGATTTGGTTGATACTTTCACGTCAGTACCTCCTATCGAAGCACGTTATTGTGCTTGTAGTTACATTATAAGACGTGAAAATATGTGAAAAGAAAGTATTTTTCGCAACAAATATTATGCGACGTTTACGCCGAATAAATAACCGATTCCGTATGTAACAACAGAGGCAAGCGCAACAATTCCAAGCTGGCGCGCGCCGCTAAGCGGAATACTTTTACCGCTTGTTGAGCCGATATACCCACCGACAATCACGCTTCCGAGTGCTGTAAATCCTAGCGAAAGTAATATTGCCGTTTCGCCACCAACGAGAAACCAAGGCAACAGTGGTGCCAGCGCGCCAAGTGTGAATAATGCGAACGATGATCCGGCCGCAACCCATGGTGAACCAAGTTCATCGGGGTTGAACCCCATTACGTGGCGCGTATACATATCGATCAAATGCTGATCGTCATTTGCAAGCTCGCTTGAAGCCGTTCGCGCCGTTTTTTCCTGATAGCCGCTTTCCGATAAGTTCGCCGCGACCTGTTGTACCAATACGTCGCGATCGGTTTTTAATAATTTTTTAATATCTTTTATAATTCCGCCAAATAATTCAACCTGTGCTTTTACGGAAATCCACTCACCCGCTGCCATACTTACAGCCCCCGCAATCAGTCCGGCAAACCCAGCAAGCAGCACCGCGCTACTATCTGCGCCCGCACCAGCAACCGCAAGAACGATACATAATACACTTACTAATCCGTCGTTGACACCCAAAACCGCGGCTCGCGCCGCACCACGCTGCACCTGAAGTGCGCGTTTTGCTAATACTTCGCTTGTTTTACTCATATTTATAAGTATACCAGGCGGGAGTGCGTGGAAGGTGCGAAGTATCGATTGTTGCGTCAAACTGATCAAATCCACGTTCGCGCGCCAGTTCGTTCAGTGCGTGCGCATACCCTTCCCGGCAGCTCGACGGGTTGGCGTGCGCGCTTCCCGGAATTGGCACATCAATAATTTCATGATCGAGCCCGTGTTCAAAACGCGCTAGCGACGTCTGGTTATTAATCGTTGTGTCCGACGCGTACCGCTCTGGCCGAAGTCGCGCAATCGTAGTGCTGTCTTCGAAACTACCCGAAAATGATGCAATGTTGAACATGCGCAAATAGCTGGCCTGCGCTTGAACAAGCCGGTTCGAACACATTTCATCGGGTTTCGAAACTTTGCGTAATGCATTCAAACACGCCGACATAATGTCATCGTCCCCGCTCACGACTGGAGAAATTGTTTCGAATGCCGTGCGCGCCGTTGGACCGAGATGCAAATTAGCCATATCGGATGCGTGAAGTAGCCATGTTCCAGCATTGCGAACTCCGCGCACATCCGCTGCGTCGGCCGGTGTGCAATCAAGAATAATTGCTTCAAGAACAGGAATTTTCTCTTTTAGCCGCGCACCGAGTTCTATCGCCAACATGCCGCCCATGCTGTGGCCGTACAATCGCAGCCGTGTAATATCGTTGTCTTCAAGAAGTGTCGTTGCGGCGCGTTCAATATCGTCGATATCCAGCGAATTTGTAGCATTTTCTATGTAGCCAACCTGGCCATAATCTGGGAAAATATCGTAAATTGTATCCGCAAGATAATTTGTATTTGCTACGTTAAATCCACCAATCGCCAGCGTGCAGGTATGCGGAAACCGCTCGGCTTGCTCCGGACTGGATACCATAAAGCCTTCGGCGCCACGATTTTCACGCAACACCTCACCATGAATCGTGTCCGCCGTCATAGCTAGTAACGTTGCTTTGCCAAGCACACCAAAAAAGTCACGCCGAGATCGCTTTTTTTCAAAAAAACTGCCTTCCGGACGTTGACGGGAAAAATATGATGAGTCGGACTCTCTATGCATAAAAGCTCTTTACAATTTCTAGTAGTATTACATAAAATATACCGAATCACAACGCTTGCGGCTTGAGCCAACCGAATTCTAGTGGTACAATTTGTAAGACCAATGGGATGTCGCCAAGTGGTAAGGCACTGGGTTCTGGTTCCAGCATTCGGGGGTTCGAATCCCTCCATCCCAGCCATGAAAAAACGCTCGACATATTGGTCGGCGTTTTTTCTTGACGTAACGAACGACTGATTGAACATTGCGGCAATTGGCAAAAATACTATAATTGCATTGAAATGATATTAATCAAACAGCACAACTCACTTCAGGTCGCGAATTTATACCAGCGCTTGTTCATGGCAGCAGTCGATGACTTATTTTACGACCACGAGCTTTTCCCGTACCTCGATTATGAATACACAGCAACAACGCTCGGTGGTGTTGTTCAATTTGGTATCGATCTTTATACCAAAGAAGCTAAGGATCTATCTGAGAATATTCGCGAAACAAAAATATCACTCGATAACGAAATCTTCCACGCGACTATACTTCAGTTAGCCACCAGTCTGCAGCACAACGTAAGCGTCGCAAATGAGGGCTCTATTAACTGGGATGTCGTTCGCGAGGAGTTGTTACTTTTGGATTCAAAACCGTGGCAAGATATAAAAGATGTCGACATTATCGACCCGAAACATACCGCATTCGTACCAGGCTCTTTTTATATTCCAAAAGATAAAACTAAGCTTGAGATACGCAAGATACGCGTGACATTTCAACTCGACGAAGAATTTACTGATCAACATAAAGAACTGCTGCCACTCTATTGCGAGCTGAGTGAGTTTATGTCCGAGAATATATACGTAGACCTATATAGTAACTTTGGATTTTATAGCATGGACGCAGATTATAACAGTAAAACGCGCGCCCATGAGCTAACTCACCTATTTCATACCGTGGAGCTCAGCGCAGTTAAACCATCATCAGTGCGTAAAGTTGTCGAGGAATCGGTTTCTGATTTGCATGAATTTAAAGCGTTTCACAGACTAACATCGCACCTGCATCACGCAAGCCACACGAAAGCCGACGCATTTTTCCCTGGCGTGAATCGTACGTTTAGGCGCACACATCTTATCGTAGGGGAGAAAGGTTGGCAACGCATAGCCACAGATGAAAACTGCAGAAAAATCTTATCGCATATGTACATAGTTATCGGCGTTGGGCGAAGCAAAACTTCGGTAAATATCGCTTCGATTCTCGATATCAAGTAAACGAAAAAATCGGCCGCACATACGACCGATTTATTTATATAACTTTCATTACTAACTTTGTAAACACTTTTGGATTGCAGCGTTTTCTTTCTCATCGGCTGGTGCGCCGCCTTGTTGCAACTCGTTGAAGCGATCTTCACCCACCTCATCGCGAACGCAGCCCAGTTGGTCTTCGGTTGGCTGCGGTGGTTGTTGCGGTTGCGTTGGTGTTTGCTCTGCGTTTGGCGTGCTTCCGCCAGAGCCAAGCGATTCAAGAAGTGTTCCGCCACCAAACATTGCAACTGTTAGCATAATCGCAATCAACATCCCAACAACTGACCAAATTACAAAAAAAGCGGTTCGTGCAATGCTCGAAACGATATCTCTGCGCGACTCCGCCGGAGCCGTCGCCGTATGCGTTTTTTGTGCTGTGCGCGTTGTGGGTTCTTCTGATTTCTTTACCATATATTCCACCGTAACACGCATTGCCGTGCGAGCGCAAAACCGCCCCTGTAGTGACAAGAATCATAGACTTGCAGTGACAGGCGACACTGCGACAAAACGTTGCCGCTACTATTCTTAATATAGTGGCAATAACAAGGGAGGTGTACTATGAAGAAAGTATCGAAAAAACAATTGCTCGTTGCTGCGCTGCTAAGCGGCGTTATTGGGTTGTCTGGAGCGCCAATGACCGCGAGCGCATATTCGAACAACTCACACAACAATAATAATTCGCACCATCGTAGAGACAACGATCGCCGTGATAACGACAGGCGCGACCGCGATAGGCGCGATAACGATCGCCGCGACCACCGAAATCATTCGATTTCGAGCTGGAAAGCCAAGCGAATCGCTCAGCACGTATTTCCGCGAAAACAAATCGTTCGCGTTGACCTACGCTGGGATCGTGGAACAAAAGAATATCAAGTTAAATTCCGCGACGGAAGCCGGGTTGACGTACGCGCTCGCGACGGCCGCGTAACTTACGTTCATAACAATTCGCACCGTCACCACAGGGTTCGCAATACCCACTACTCACATCGCTACTAGTTAAATCGCCCCAAAAGCGAACCAATGGAATTCCGTTTGCCACGCGGAATTTCATTATTTTTCTGCTATTTTTCAGCATCTCATGCGTATAGTTTTATGGGAGGAGGAAATGTGAGTGTCGCCTGTTTCGGAAGTAATTCGTGATTATTTCGAGCAATATACCCTTTTTCGATATCAGAAAGGGCAAATTCTTGTATTTAACGGCGAGCGCTCAAACTACGTATACTATTTGCTTGAAGGGCGTGTGAAAGTATACGATGTGTCGTATCGCGGCGATGAAATTGTAGTGCATGTTTATAAACCAGGCGATTTTTTTCCAGTTTCGCATTTATTTGGTCGCACGAAAAATCCTTATATTTACGAATCGGATAGCGTTGTGACAATTCGACGCGCACCAGCTGGCGATGTATTCGATTTATTCGCGCTCTCTCCCGACGTAACACTATCGCTTCTTACACAAGCATATAATTATATCGAAGCGTTTCTCGATCGCCAGGCGCTTCTTATGGCCGGCAGTGCACGCAGTAAACTGATCTACGAGCTCATCGTGCAGTGCCGACAATTTGGTACGCAAATAGATGACGATTGCTACGAACTCGATATCAACGAAAAAGACTTGGGCGCACGTGCTGGATTATCGCGCGAAACTGTTAACCGCGAAGCGCGGAAGCTAAAGCGTGAAAATCTTATTCGCCTGGAGCGCAAACGAATTATCATTCCCAGCATCGATAAGCTCGAAAAAAAGTTGGGGCGCGCCATTTAGCTTATCGTTTGCGATATGAAAAAGCGCGATATACTGTGATTACGCCGGCTTATCGACTGGCTCATTTCATTCGTCTACCCTGGAGGAGTTCGTGCAACGAACCGTTCGAGGAATCTGGACACCGGGAAGTTACGTAAGCGATAATCCGCTCATTCCGGAGTCGCACAACGCACACGTGGACGCGCTCACCAAGATTTTCGAGAGTGCGCGCGGTCAACTGCTCGCGCTCAGCGGTGGCGAGTTCGAGCGCACCTGGCTACTGGAAGGAACGCGGCGCGTGTTTCAGAAACTGAGCGGCGTGCGTGCGATGCGCGTCGCTCACGGGAACACGTATGCAAGCTACGCGCCACGATCGGTCATATCGGCCGGTCGCAGGCGGACGGTTCTGCGGAATCTGGACTTGAGCGGCATGCCGTCGCTCGAGATCACCGTCCCGATTCTACGCGACGAGCCGCGCATCAGTGAAGTGCTGCAGCGCGGCAAGTCGCCCGAAACGCCACGGCAATACAGCGTGGCGTCGCCGAACGCATGGGCGCTCTTCACCGGACTGTGGTGGCTGCGCGAGCAGTTCATCGAGGCGTATCGCACCGAACTCGCGGAGGCCGAACCAGCGCTCACACGAGCGCCCAGCCTGCTGTGCTGGGAGTTGCCAGTGGAACTCTCGATGGTGGCGTGGGCGCCGCGTAGCAGAGAGTACGACCTGGCACAGCGGCTCGTGGAGCCGATCGGTGAGCTGATCGACGGAACACCACCCGGAACGCTGCATGCGTTCCACCTGTGTCGTGGCAACCTTGGTGGCAACTGCGTGCCAGGAATGTCGCCATGCTTCGCGCTTCATCAGGCGAAGTACGACCTGGTGCGGGCACTCGTGAATCTGAACGTATGGAACAAGCAAAAACTGTTCCTGCTCCACGACCCAGATTCGCCCACCACCGACACGTACGACCTGCCGGGCCTCCTCCCGCCAGAAACACTCTACGCGGCAAGTTCGCTCGGTCGGCGCTCAACGCGAACAAGCGTGGTTCAGGCGGTGAACGCGCTACCGCACACGGCGCACAATGTGGCGATCGCGACGTCGTGCGGCTTCGGTCGCGACTACACCGTGAACACCATGCGAGCGGCGCTTACCATGGGTGCCGAGGCGGTGCGCACACTCCAGGAAGGATGACGACATGAATCCGCCCACACCAGATTCGCTACAAGCGCGTATCTGGTGTGGGCATCGTCAAAGAATTAATTCAAAATAAGGAACGCCAGGACCGTTACGAGTGTCGTGCTAAATGTTCCCCACGCCATGTCCACAATTGTTACCGCTACTGGCCACTTTTTCATCGTTGCTTGGTTTGTTAAATCGTACGTTGCAAACATAACAAGTCCTAAAAACGCAGCACGACTAACCGCGTACCAAAGCGAATTCTGTTCAAGCGCAGGCGCTAAAGCAAATACGAGTATCGCGATGACGTACAACACATAAAATACCGCTGCTGGGCGTAAATCTGGTTTTGGCGCTAAAAATGCGCGTAGTTGTTTGTTATAAAACGAACTCGTCGATTTTAGCCAAATAGCATCAAGCGCTATGAAGAGCGCCGCAACGGTAATAAATTGCAATAATATATTCATACTTTTAGTATACGCTGGTTGAGTCTGTTTTACTTGCACGTATTGTCTTTTATAATGTAATTGTCAGGTTTCTCGAATGAAAGAGGCAGGCAGTGGACCTACATTTTGAACCGGACATGGTGCGCAGAATCGACGAACAGACACTCGGCATCCTCGATGTTGAGCTGCACGTTGAAGGCTACCGCATCGAGGGCGAGCCGACGCTTCACAACCCGCTCACAATCACGTTCGATCGAAGCGGTATGCAGCACACGCTCAGCATCTACGCCGAAATGGCCGAGCATGTCGTGCGACACAATGGCGGAGATGGGCCAGCATCGTTCACGACAACAGCGCACGATCACGTTGGACTTCGGTGGATTCTCGACTCGATCATCCGCGACTGACTATCAACCCCGCTCTTCCCTACGTCGAGACACCGTCTCCGTGAGGGGGCGGGGTTTCGACATTTAGGTACGCATTCGACGCGCTTGGTTGGTGAAGCGTTTTAAGTCGCGCCACGCGCTTTCGATATCGACGCCCGGTCGCTGCATGTCGCGTGCTAGTTCGGTAATATGGCGAATCGGACGGCTTGTAGCACGAAGTTCGGCATATTTTCCGTCATAGTCGTTCACGAGTTCATCGGTAATATACCCACCAATAACAGCGAGCGGATGCGTCGATTCAAGCGCGATCATATTATCAAGAAACAGTAGCAATTCCTTACGTGGATTCATATTTTTAGTATACTACGTCAAATGTTTATAGTGTTCATGTTTATTGTATTTTTAGCAATTTTGTGTTAAAATAAATTTAATCTCGACGAAATCCGTTAGAGATAGTGGACTCATGGAGTGTACATGTTTAATGAGCTCGACGAAAACCTGATCGCCGCGATTGCTCTGACATACTTGACGATTCTATCGTTCGGTATGCTCGCCGTCGCTGCCGAAAAAGGTTACGACCGAAGCGCAATGCATTTCGGAGGCGGAAGCCTGGCATTCGGCGTCGTAACGATGATGCACATCTGCAAGTACACTGTCGGCACACTGCAAACGCAGCCGACGTTCGTCGCAGAAATGCACACCATCGCTAGCTTCTGGCCAACAGCAATCGCTATTAGCGCGGGCGTTGTGTTCTGCACGCGCGCCGCACTGCTCTGGCCAGTCGGCTATCAGCCGAGGCACGCCAAGGCGACTTCAATGGCCGCGGCGACCCATTAACCGCTCCAGTCCACACGAGCCGGAACCGACGCTCCCCAAGTGCACGGTTCCGGCTCATTAGCCTGAATACATAAACGCTCCGGCCATTAACCGGAGCGTTTTTTATTTACATTTATATATTACGCAGTTGGGTTAACAACGGCTGGAATATCGATTGGCGATTGCCAATTTTGTGCATCACTTCCGTTACATGCGTTGATTTCAAGTTGCGTACCTGGCGTTACGCTTCCACCCGTTGCCTGCAAACATTTTCCAGACTGCGGATTAACTAGTGAACCATTTGCGCCCTTTTTCCATACTTGTGCAGCATTGTTGTTACAATCCCACAATATGATTTTTGTACCATTCGCTGTTCCCGAGCCTGAAACATCAAGACATTTACCAAGCGATCGAAGAGCAAAGTTCGTTGTACTTGCGCCAACTGGCATCACCGACCATTCCTGAGCTTTATTGCCGAAGCAATCCCACGACTGAATTTTCGTTCCACTGGCTGGGTTAAATCCGGCAACATCAGCACAATCACCGCTTGCCTTATTTTTCAAATTTCCACTAAATAGCGGCACTGTCCATTTTTGCTGAGCTGTTCCATTACATGCCCACACCTGAACTTTTGTATTTACCGGTGTTACACCGTTTTGCGTGTTCACATCGAGACACAAGTTCGACTGCGGATTGCGCATACTTCCGTCTTGCTGAATAATCCATTTTTGCGCAATACCATAGTTACAGTCCCACAGCTGTACAACAGTACCGTTGCCAACCGGACCATTCTGCTGGTCTACGTCGAGACATTTCCCACCATATTCCGAGCGAAGCACACCTTCACGACGATTGTTGTTGTCGTAAATGAACGCCCATCGCTGGTATTGTTCGTTACATTGGGACGCTTTAATATCGGTTCCTGTTGTTGTATTGAGCCCTGGAATATCTAGGCAAAGTCCGCTTCGACCGCGAACATCAGTGTAGTCGCTCATTAACCGTCCACCCGTTTCAGCCCAAAGCTGGCTGACGCTGCGACCGGTTTGTGCGCGAACAAAATCTGGTGCGTAATAATCACCCTGATATGTTCCAGCATTAAGCGCTACATTCAAGTTACGAGCAAAGTTTTCATTGTAGCGGTTACCTGCTGCAATCAATGCCGACCCTTGCGAGTAGCCCTGGTACAAGAAATTACTTTGTGTTTGTACCTGTGGCATTCGTTCACGAGCGAAAAATTCTCGTGTCCAGTCTGCCATACCTTCAGTTCCCCATGTTGTTGGGTTTTTACCCCGATAGCCAGCTTGCATAATGTGCGTCATTTCGTGAATGAACATACCACCGGTATCGTTTTTATTCGCCCTGAACCATGTTGGATTCACGCGAATTGTCCCGGTATCCCACGAAGCATTTGCCACGCCCGAGGTTAGCTCGAACGACACGTTAATGTTCGATGGTGGTGTATACGCACCTCGCGCAAGGTGATCGGCAATTTTCGGATACCACACTTTCATATCTGGTACCGAAACGTAATCCATGAAATCTTTCATGTCATTATTTCCCTTTAGATCATACGTAATCGTTGGAACTGGTGTCGTGTTGCCGACAGCCGGATTGTCGACTTCGGCAAGGTCAGAAAACGCCGACTTTTCGCCGCTATCATTCACAGCACGCACTTTATAACCGTACGAACAGCCATCATCACAAATATCGAATGTGTCAATGTACGTGCGGCCTTCTTGCTGATAGCGCAAATCGCCGCTGCCCGGAATTGCCGGTCCACGATAGTGTCCGTCGCGCCACACTTCAAAACGTTCAATGTCGTCGAAATCGCTGCTCTTATCCCATGTAATAGCGATATTTTGCGCGCCACCCGCAATCGCCTCAACACCCGTTGGCGCATCTGGCGCTACTGCGAGCGCTTCATCCGTGTTGACTGTGAGCGCGACGCCGAATAGCGAAACGACGAGCGCTAGCGCGGTCATTCCACGCCACGAACGTCCTTTTAAACGTCCGACTTTTTGGGGTATTTGCATACTTCCCTCCCTTTTTACTGCTATTTTTACCAGCGCATATGTCACAATTGCGCTTAAGTTTTATTCAAGCACATTATGCTATGTTGATGAAAACCGAAAGCCAACCAGCGCTATACGAAGTATAGTTGGTACCAGATATAAAAACTAAGACACGTTCGCGCCTTCTCTATAGAAAAATATATAGCGCTATACACAACGTTCTACCTCTGTTCTATTGTGAGCATAGCATGCGTAAGTGTGCTATATTTATCACAAAAATTCGCTACATACACATAACTTGCGTATATATAATTTTATATTCTAACACTTGTTAAATTTCTTCATTTATGTTAATATATCCACAACCTGCACAAAGGTGTGTTTTGGCTGAGCCTTCCCGCCAACGATCGGAGCTCGGGGAGCGAGAACGACGGAGAACCACTCCGCGCTCGCTTCCCGGCTCCGGTCGGGAAATTTACTTTGTAATATAACTAGATATCAACACGTTGATATGCTGCATCCTACAAAGCAAGAACTGCTATACTAAATACAATGAAATCGATCTGGAAAATTATTCGTTTCACCGGCGAATTAAAAAAATATTATATTGGCATTGGCGCTTTAACTATTATTCTTGCCATCCTTAGTCAGCTTCAACCGCTTATTATAAAAGGTGTCATCGATCATATTACGACAGTTGGCGGAACAAACGAGATTAATATTTGGCTTGTTGGTATTTTCGCACTACTTTTCTTTGCGACAGATGTCATACAAACGCTACTCAGTAACATTGCTGGGTATTTCGGTGATATTACCAGCGTCAAAATTCAGCGCATCATGAGCCAGCGCTATTTTGCAAAATTACTTGAACTTCCGCAGCGCTATTTCGATACAGAATTAAGCGGCAAAATCATCAATCGCATGAACCGCGGCATTACGCAAATTGCCAATTACATGCAAATTTTAAGCAACAACTTTTTGCAATTTATTTTCAGCACTATTTTCACCCTCATCGTCGTGTTTTACTTTTCATGGCAAGTTGGTCTTATGTTCCTCGTGATTTACCCGTTATTTATTTACCTCACAACTCGAACAAGCAGCAAATGGCAAACGTACCAGCATGAAATAAATGAACAGCAAGATATTGCCAGCGGTCGATTCGCCGAAGCCATCAATCAAATAAAAGTCGTGCGAAGTTTTCTGCAGGAAAAACGCGAGCACGGTATTTTCAGCAAACATTACGGTAACATGGTGCAAACAACATATCCGCAAAGCATGCTGTGGCACAAAAACGATGTGTGGCGACGCCTGGCGCTCAACGTTATTTTCTTCGCAATTATTGGCTATATTTTTCTTGAAACGGCGCGTGGCACGTACACAATTGGAACCATGGTACTGCTTATTCAATATGCCGTGCAAATTCGTATTCCAATTTTCAGTATCAGCTTTATTGTCGATCAAACCCAGCGCGCCATTGCCAACACAAAAGATTATTTCGAAGTGATGGAGCACGAATCGAGCAGTATCGATGCGCCAAATGCAAAACGCCTACAAGTCAAAAATGGAAATGTTCATTTCACTGACGTTTCGTTTGGATATGAGCAAAACGAATTGGTGTTAAAAAAATTGAACTTTATGTTGCCGGCTAAAAAGAAGACTGCATTGGTTGGCGAATCGGGTGAAGGAAAAACGACGATTAGCAATTTATTGCTTCGTTTGTACAATATTAACAATGGAAGTATCACAATCGACAGTCAAGACACTTCGCGCGTAACGCAAAAAAGTTTACGCGAAAATATTGCTGTCGTATTCCAGGAACCGCTGCTGTTTAGTGGCACCATAAAAGAAAATATTGCATATGCAAAACCCAGCGCGTCAAAGCAAGAGGTCGAAAAAGCTGCCCGCGCAGCCAATGCACATGAATTTATCGAAAAGCTGGAAAATGGCTATGAAAGTGAGATTGGCGAACGTGGATTAAAACTTTCAGGTGGGCAAAAACAACGTATTGCCATTGCTCGCGCACTTTTGAAAGACGCGCCGATTCTTATTCTTGACGAAGCAACCAGTAGTCTCGATAGTAAAAGTGAGCGCGCGGTTCAGCATGCGCTTGATCATTTAATGAAAAACCGCACAACGCTCATTATCGCCCATCGTCTGAGTACCATTTCTGAAGTGGATCAGATTGTCACACTTCAAAATGGTACCGTAGATGAAGTCGGCTCACCGAAAGAACTAGCAAAAAGCGGCGGAATATACGATCAGCTTCTGCGATTACAGGCTGGCGCAAGCGAGCGCGATAAAAACAAATTGAAGCAGTACGAAATAAGCTAATCTAAAAAATAAAACCGCCCGTATTGAGCGGTTTTATTGTGTCGCAGTTTTATGTACTACTAGAATCGCTTCGAAACAACGTAGAGCGCAACAGCGTAGGCAAGGCTTCCAACACCAAGTATGCTTACGGCCGTGGTTGCCACACCGGTTTGCGGAAGCTCGTCTGGCATTTCAGTCGAAACGGTTTTAGCAATTGGGGTTTCAGTCTTTGGCATTTCTGGAGTTTCAGGAACTTCAGGAGTTTCCTCTACAGGAGTCTCTGGAACTTCTGGCACTTCTTCCTCTGGAACAGTTACCGTTACAATCGCGTCATCACAACCATGTTGTGGATTGTCTTTTACTTCGCTATCACCCGTGAAGCACGCGGTATTCTTAATCGCGCCATCGGTGTTTGCCGTTACTTTAACGGTCAATTCACGAGTCACGCTTTTGCCTGGTTTCAGTGTGCCAAGATTTTCTTTGATTTCGCGCTTCGAAGCATCGCTCGTAAGCTCAACACCAGCTGGAAGATTATCGGTCATTGCAATGTAGGCAAGATCGTTCCAGTTTTTGTCTGCGTTCGCAGCAGTATTTTTAATTTCGATAACATATTTTAGTATGTCACCTGGCTTTGCAGCTACAGCGTCATTCACCGAATTCGCGTCGCGCAATTCACTTTGCTGCGTTACATTTTGTACCTTCTTTACAATTTCACCTTTTGGGTGCCATGCGTACGCAGTACCGGCCGCAGCCACAATCAGTGTAGCGCCGACAGTTGCGCCAATTAAAACGTTACTCACCTTCATGAGTGTTCCTCCCATTATGATAGTTTCTCCTGGGGCGGCGTCTCTCGGGCGTCGTCGTTATGGATTATGCTTATTTTATCACTTTGTTTGCTTAATGTCAATAGCATTATTTTAAGTATAAAAAATAAACCGGCCACACGACCGGTTTATTTATGTTTTGGGGTGCTACTACACGCCACCACCTAGAGTTACGCCGGAAGTTGCCGTTCGTGGCGTCGCAACGTTGACCGCATTGTTTCCAGTTGATGTAACATTCAGCTGGTTACCGCCACGACTATAGTAATAGCCGGTACTTTGCGATCCGTTCGCACCACGCACTGCATTGCCTGTTACCGAAGCAACGCCTGTACCGTAGTTTACGTTCGAAATACTAATGTAACGATACGTTGAACCCGCCCGTTCACCATTGAAATTGAACACGCGATTCCCCTGCATTGTCGTCGCCGCATCACCTTGAAGCGTCGCGTTTACACCATAGTATGTTCCCGTTTGCGTTGAGCGTCCGAAATCTTCAACGTAATTATCAGAAATCGCCGTACCAAATGCTCTATTGGCGTAGATACCGTTATGCGGCACGCCATAGACGTGGTTTCGCTCCACTACCCAGCCAGCTGCATTATCCATGTAGATCCCACTTTGGCCAGATGAAGCAACCCAGTTATCAACCAAATTCCAATCAGTCACCGAGTTACCACTGTCTTCCACGTACACACCATTTTTGCTGTTATCGGTGATAAACATATTCGAGATTCGTCCATTCACCTGTGTATTTGCAAGCTGAGTACCGTTTTGCGAACGGTTCGTCACTTTCAAGCCGTGACCAGAAAAATTCGCAATCTGCATATCGGAAACTGTTGTTTGCCACGAACGAATAATTACACCATCCGTGCCTGTGCTGTTGTTCGAACGGTTCCCGTTAAGCGTTAGGTCTTTAAGAACAATCGGATTACCCGTGTACTGCGAATTATCAAGGTAGCTATCCGAAACAATCAGTCCTGGCAAATTCGCGCCATCTGCCTGCTTAAGTACTGTGTTTCGGCTATCGCCTCGATATGTTCGATCACCCGCAAGCTTGATCGGCGAATTAATAAGACATGGGCCGTCGATAACAATTTCATCTCCTGCCGAACTTCCCGAAATTGCCGAATTTATTGTTGCGGCATCGCCGGTTGAATTCGTACATGTAGCGGTTACTTTTGTCGCGCTAGCCGTTTCAGGCGTCCACGCAAATCCAACGCTTGCACCCGCAAGTAGCACCGCACTTGCAATAATACCAATCGATGAAAGATTCAATTTCTTCATCTGCCCCCTTTTTTTTACTTATGTTTACATAACTATTGTAGCGATGAAATATAAACTAATTGTTAACTTTGTAGATATTACGACGCTTTTTATGTCGTGCGCTATACTTGTACGGTGATACGAAAGAAGAACGGGTTTATAAAAGACTCTGGCGGAAGCGGCGAAACTATCGTACTGTTGCACGGATTTTTAGCATCGCAACGCTACTGGAATCAACTTCGACCAGAATTGATCGCAGCTGGTTACCGGGTTATTTCAATTGATTTACTCGGTTTCGGAAACGCACCTAAACCAAAACGCGCACTATATTCATACGAGGATCACGTTGCACACATTCACCGCGCACTTAGTTCGCTAACATTGTCCGCTCCCGTCACGCTCGTTGGCCATTCAATGGGCGGGTTGCTTTCGGCGCGATATGCGCGTGAATACCCGAAGCACATATCGTCGCTTGCGCTTATTAATCCGCCAATATATCGCGATCGTGTACAAGTTCGCCAAACATTGCGAGCAACAAGCCGCATTTATCGTTTTTTCCTCGACTCACGATTTCGCCACATACTTTGGGTGTTTGTGCGCACGTTCGGACCATTTGGCCCGCACACGAAACAATCGCGCGAAGGCTCGCTTACAAATGTTATCGAAGCCACTGAATTATTTACAGATTTGTCGGCAGTTCGATGCCGTGTATTGCTGTTGGCCGGCACGAAAGATCGCAAAGAATATTTAGAAAACTTAGCGCATGCGTCGGTTGGCGACAACGTTACAATTATTCATGAGCCGGTCGCCCACCACGCGCCGCGCCATCAACCGAAAATGGTAGCAGCGCGATTATTCACCTTTCTCCGCAAAAATTAAACCAATTCTTATAGTTTGGTATAATAAGACTACCGTAACTGGAGGAAATAAATGCCGAACGAGCCATCGAATAACAAAGAGCCAATGCAGTATTCTCCGCCACCGCAATATAGCCAAACTCAATCACCTCAAAATAGTAGCGACCCTGAAGAAACCAGAAAAGAACTCGATCAAGTCATTCGCGGCTCAAATGAGACGCTCATTTCTGTTTCGACAGCTATGCAACTTCTTCCAACGACACTTACGCTCGATCGAGCAAAGATTGCTGTTACACGTCAAAAATGGTTTAGTTCAAGCGGTGTCGTGAGCTTACCACTTGGCGACGTTCTGAACGTCACTGCGAATGTTGGACCCGTTTTTGGCAGCGTTAAAATCGACAAACGCGTACTTACTAATGAAGGGCCATACATTTACGGACCGTTCATGCGCGAAAAAGCACTGCAGTTCGCCACAACCGCACAAGGTTGCGTGCTGGCGTTGCAGCGTGGCATCGACCTGAACGCACTCAGCACCGAGGAACTGCGCGTCAAGCTAAAAGAACTTGGAAAAGACGAGGGTGTTAACTACGACGGCGTTTAGTCTGCGCGTTGCGACCATTCGCAGGGCATGCTAGCATAAGAACATATGACCGACATTGTAACCGTAGAACATTTCAATCTTACATTAGGCAGAAAACCAATCGTTCGCGACGTTTCATTTCGCATTAAACCAGGTGAAGTTTTTGCATTTTTAGGCGCAAACGGTTCTGGAAAAACGAGCACGATTCGCTCGCTATTGAGCATTTATTCAGCCGACAATGGAACGCTGCATATCGACGGCGCGCCGTACACCGCAGACCGCGCACAAATTGTTGGGTATCTTCCAGAAGAGCGTGGGCTTTATACGCGCATTTCTGCAATCGATAATCTTATTTACTTTGGTCGCATGAAAGGCATGACGCGCGACAAAGCGCGCAGCGAAGGTATGAAATTCCTAGAAGAAGTTGGGCTTGCCGATAAAGCGAATTTGAAGCTCAAAAAACTTTCCGGTGGGCAACAACAAAAAGTACAACTTGGTGTTGCCGTTTTGGGCGACCCTAAACTCCTTATTCTCGACGAACCAACCAAAGGTCTCGATCCTGTGAACCGAAAACTACTGCTTGATATCGTCGACGAACATCAACAAAAAGGTGCGGCAGTTATTTACATTACACACCTTATGGAAGAAGTTGAGCGACTTGCGAATCGACTACTTATTTTAAAAGACGGCAGCGTTGAAGCATATGGAACAGTCGCAGAAGTTAAAAAGCAGTTTAAATCGAAAACAATTGAAGACGTGTTCGTGCAAATTTACAATTCATCGAGCAAAGAGGTAAGCCATGTCTAAGCTATCGGCCGTTATTCGCCATGAATATGCAACGATCGTCAAACAGCCATCGTTCTGGATTGTTATGGTTGCTATTCCGCTGTTTATTGGTGCAATCATTGCAGCGATCTCGTTCGGGAATCAAGCATCGAGCGATCGGATTGAGTCGCTCGCCAAAGATATTCGAAACGTTGCAGTCGTCGATGACAGTGGTTTTGTTTCCAAAGAACTTGTAGAGTCGAGCGGGCAAACGTACGCCAATATATCAGAGCTTGAAGAGCTGAAGCAAGAAGTTGCTAGCGGCGAACGAAACGGCCTGGTCTACTATCCAAATGATTTGAAAGACAGCAAAGAATATGAGGTGTACGTTAATGGCACCGATTTCTCGCGCGTTTCAAGCATCAATAGCCTTGGCGATACATTACTTGAAACCAGTTTGTACGCGCCGCTTGGATCGGCAGATGTCATTGCCCTCGCGCAAAACGGTGCCGGAAGTACGCTAACAAGCTATGAAAATGGCGAGCCATCGCCTGGTTTTAATAAATACATTGTGCCGGGGCTATTTACAGCAATGTTTTATCTTATTTTGCTATTTTCGATTGGCTACATTCTTACGAGTATTTCAGAAGAAAAAGAAAACCGATCGATGGAAATGGCGCTTACCTATCTTCGACCGCGCACACTTATTTTAGGAAAACTATTTGGCGTTATTTTGGTGACATTAACTCAATTGCTGTTTTTTGCCACAATAGCGGTAGTTGCTTATTTCATTGCGCTCGGGCTTGGAAATGAGGCGCTGCGTCTTCCTGCTGGTATCGACTTAAGTAATCTTGTATTTGAGCCGACGGCCATATTATTCGGTATTGGCTTCCTCGTAATAGGCTTCATGCTTTACGCAGGACTCATGGCAATTACGGCAGCCGCTCTTCCCGCGCGTCAAGCAAACAGTTTTTCTGCCGTGTTTTTCATAGCCGGATTTTCACCATTCTACTTCATGAATCTCATTCTTACCGATCCTGAAAATCCTGTCGTGCGCTTCGTAACGTTCTTCCCGCTTACATCTCCGACCACATCGCTTATTCGCAATACAGTTGGAAACCTTAGTTTAGCCGAAGCAAGTCTCGCGCTTGGCGTAATGTTTGCGAGTATGCTTTTAGCCGTGTGGCTTGCTGTGCGAATTTTCCCAAAGGGCGCCCTGGAATTTCAAAACGCAATTTCTTTCAAATCAATTTTCTACAAGTAAGGTACACGTAGCGCACGAGAAAATGCACCCTGTACATTTGCGGTATTTTGCGCCGCTGCGGCTATGTCTGCAAGTCGGTTTATGCGCTCGAAAAATAATGCCGACGTATCAAGACCGCTGCGCTTGAACAACAGCTGCGCGTTTCGCACATGATACTCCATGCGCCTACCAACATGCGGCGCAACTTGTACTGCAAATATGCGTTCGCCGTTTTCTTTTAACTGCTGTATGGAATTAGAATATGACAACCCTGTAGCATTCGTTATTCGCAAAACGCGAACAACAACTGCGCTCATATGTCCGGCGGCTAAGTCTTCTTTCCAGTCAAACAAATCATCGCTAAGTTGTCGCGCGGCAAGATAATGACGAAACGCATTTTCAAGTTGGCTGACTGTTTCAAAATCACTAATGCGCGACGCAATAAGCATTGGGCCAAGCACGTGAACCATCGATCGATCCGCAAGCAAAATGGTACGACGGTATGATGGAAGTTGTGCAAACGAAGCGCGATCGTTTACTGCGCGTGCGTTTTGCAGCTCCCAACGATTCGCAACGTCGCACATTGTAAAATATGCTTCGACAAAATGCGATTTTTTTTCTGTTTTATATAACTTAAGCGATGCGCGATGAAATACATTTGCGATTGGTAACAGCTTTGCGGCATGCTCATCGTCATCGATAATATTATCGTACAACGTGTAAGCAATCCAAAAATACACGTTTGCACGAACAAGGCGATCACTTTGTCGCTTGCTTATGGCACCTCGCCGAAACGCTGCAATAAAATCTGGGGTAAGTGAGGCTGCTTCATGAAATGCATTGTGATGAGAAAATCGCGTAAGTTGGTGAACAATTTCGCGCTTCAAATCTTTATTCACTTCGCTGAAGTCGCGCGAGATACAACCTGTAATCCAGCGCCGAGTGCGCTGCTCTTTCTCGCTCATTTGTTTCGCATGTCGACGATAGGCATTTGCTATACAGCGTAATTCCGCAGGTAGCGTGCGCGGCAACGTGTACGGCGCAACGTGTGCCGGGTACTCATAAGCTATTTGGGTAAAAACATCAAGCTCGTCATTTGTAGCGCGTGAGAGATACGTTTCAACATTCGGCAAAGGCGTACCGAGTGCGCGAAAAAACTGAGCAATTGCTGTGTTACATTTTACGTTAATCGCTAGCTCGTTCGAGACGTTATATGGTCCGCCAGGTTCGGCTTCGTATTGAACAAGTGTGCGAGCAACGCGCGCGTAATGCTGTGCGGTTAGTTGGTGCGGAGCAACATAAGCCAAGATCGTAAGCCATTGAAACTCCGCTTCAATGGAAAGGTTTTCAATGTAAGCAATTTGTACTGAAGTAGCGCGTTCGCGAATTGCCGCTTGAAGATGAGGGTCGGGTAGCGCACTGGCAAAAAAGGCAAGTGCCAGCCACCGCTCATCACTCGCGTTTTTGAGCCGTGAAATAAGCTCAGGAAATGTGTGTTTCGACCGGTCGCCCATTGCTATTTCCTCCTCGTTTTGGAGCGAATTGTAGCGGTAATTCGAGTGAAAAAACTGTCGATGCTTTTTTTGGTTCGTATCGTAGCGATCCACCGAAATGCGTTTCAGTAATTTCGCGCGCAATATACAGGCCAATACCCATACCACTCGGCTTACTCGAAGTAAACGGTGTAAACAGCACTTTTTGTTTTTCAGAAGAAATGCCGCTACCGCTATCGATAACTTCTACTATTATTCGCGTGGCTTCTTTCTTGAGACGTACCTGCACTCGCCTCTTTGTATCGGCGGATGATGTCTCGTATGCGTCAACTGCGTTCGAAAGGAGCACGGCAATTACTTGCGAAAGACGCTGCGGCTCACCCTTTAGTCGCACCTTTTTATCATTAAACTGGGTAGCGATCGCAACACCATTCTTTTCGGCTTTCAAACGAACCGAGTCGACGGCGTGCCGAATCGCATCCTCTACCGCGAACAGTTCAGCTTTTGTCTCACCGTGTCGTTTTACGTAATGTCGCACCTGATGTACGAGCAATTCAAGATGCGCGATACTTTCTTTCGCCCGATCGATCGACTCCGACTGGCGATGGCGCTTGCCCAAATCGTCCATATCGAGTGTTAACACAGCTAAATTATTGGCAAGCTCATGTAAAAGCAGCGTGCTAATTTGCCCCAGCTCCGCAAAGCGATACAACTGCTCCATTTCTTCAAGCTGCGTTTTTCGCAAAATCGCCGCTTGCTCAGCAACTCTATCTTCGAGCAATAATTTCTCTTTTACAAGTTCGGCTTCTGCCCGCCGCGCACTCGCAAGGGAAAGTTCCATTTTTCGGCCAGAAATCCAGGCAACTAAACTAAAAATGAGAAAAATTGCTGAATACGTAACAACGTCACCATATCCAGACATATCAGAAAGCGATGCAGTGTTTGGAGTTATGAAGTTAAATTGTAACGCAAGCTGAAGCCCCACAAGCAGTAATGTTACGCCACCCGCCGTATAAATAATGTAGCGCGCGCCTAATGTTACGCCAGCAAGCACGATCACAAAGCCAAGCAGAAGCATTCCAACTGTTGCATGAATTCCCCAATACCACAAAATAATTGCAGCAATTCCAGCATACATTGCAATTAGCATTCCCGCTGCTATCGTATATCGTGCCAAGCGAACCATCTTGTATGCAGCCAATACATAGACAAACAAAAGCGCGCATGCAACAAGCCTTCCAAGCACATAATGATTTCCCTCTAGAAAGTAGCTTGCAAGAAGTAGCAACGTTGCCGCGCCCGCAACAAAAAACGATGCGCCAACTAATAATGTGACAACAGGAGCAGGATGGTGCAGCCACGCACCATCCTTTTTTACTCGAGCAATACTACGAGCAATTGACCGCACGCGCGATCGTCTAATCATACCACGGGCCACCCACGGCCAGTTTCTGGCGAATCAACGCCTCAAGCTGCTCCGCTTCGCGCGCTCCTGGTTTTGTGACAATTTCGTGTAGTATATCGTTCATACACCCTCCTATTGCGCCATTTCATCGACGCGGTACCCAATTCCATATTCGGTTTTAATTACCGCTTTCTGGAACGGTCGGTCGATTTTATCGCGTAAATGTTTAATATGCACGTCAACCGTGCTACTCCAGCCATTCCGCGTAGAATCCCACGCATGGTTTAGGATCATTTCTCTGGTAAGCACCCTTCCCTTATTCGTTACCAGATATTCTAGTATATCGAACTCTTTCCGGCGCAGCTCGACTCGCTGGCCAGCACGATATGCAATACGCTGCGATGTGTCGATTGTTAAATCGCCCACCGACATCATCGCATCGGTGCGTGAACGTGTATAGCGACGCACAAGCGCTTTCACGCGTGCTTTTAGTTCGTCCTCATGGAATGGCTTGGCAAGATAATCATCGGCGCCGCTGTCGAGCAGCTTCACTTTCGACGTGACATCGTTTTCACCTGTAAGAATAAGAATAGGTACGGTAACACGTCGACTTCGTACCTTATCGCACACTGCGTGGCCTGACATATCGGGCAACCCCAGATCGAGAATAATCGCTACATAATCTGTTGTTGCAATCGTCAAAAGTGCGTCTGCGCCCGCATGGGCTACATCAACGACATACACTCCTTGCAGGACAGACTTAATCCGCTCCGCAAGCCGTACGTTATCTTCAACTACAAGTACTTTCATGTATTCGCGCCCTCAGCTATTTCTTTTATTTTACTGAAGAATTATTAAATCATTATTAACTTTTTAATGAATTATTGAGTTACGCTTGCCGATCCGGTAAAGATTTCTGGGGTTTCGACATATTCTTTGCTGAAAAATCACGCCGAATTTCAAAGAGAACATACCCAACCAGCAATAGAATGACAATTTGTCCAAGGAAAAGGAGTATATTTTGGTGCACCACGAGCGACAAAATGTCGGCCACGGCGTTCACAACAAGCACGTAAAATAACAAACGCCAGCCACGTTTTTGCATTGCACGAAGCGGTCCAATTGCCATCGCTCCGAGAATAATTGATACCAGCAAAAAGAACATACTACCCACCGCAATAATAAAAGCGATTCCGCCAATTGCCGCACCGATACCACTCACGACGCTTGTTAGCACAGCTCCAAATACGAGCACTATTAGCAGAAGACCGAACGCCCCAATACCTGCAAACAACACAAATAGCAACGTAATCCACCACGCACTTCGAGCAAGCCACGCGCGTACACTAGCCGGAAAATGCGGTACACCGTTATACCATTTTGCTACGGACCGTTCGAATTCGCCTTCTTGTTTCAAAGTCAACCTCGCGCTTTCTTTTTTACCTTAGCAGGCGTTCGATACGGAAACATTCCCCACGATGCCCATGCCATGGCCACGGCGAGTGTCAGCATAAACAGAACGCTCCACGCTCCAACCGGAAGGGCAATCGTTTCACCAAGCAATCCGTTATTAGCAATAACATTCACCGATACATTTTGCCACAGCAATAAGCCTAGCCAAATAGCAATCACCAGCCATCCCGCGATCATACTTACAATTCGCGCCAACAGACTAAGCCGCATAGATAAGAGGAATGGAAGCGCTGTAACTTCAAGCGTTACGATTATTGCAGCAAGAAGCTGCACCCCTCGATCGTCGAGCGACAGCCAAAAGTCCTCAATCACTGCCGGAAAATCTTCGAACGCGAATAGCTGCGCAACCGCCATAACCATAAACACAGCAGCCACTCCCCATGCGACATATTGAGCATTTGGCGTTTTTGGCTTCGGCGCGTCGGTAGCATCGGCAAGTAACTTCATAGTTGTAGTATACCTTAATTTGCTCATGTTTTCGAAAAATGTTGTGTTTTTCGTAATACTACTTGTGGTTTTTATCGTAGTCGCGTATTGTACATACAGCGAAGGTTACAAAAACAAACACAACTCCAAAAAAAATGTGTGACTGATCGCTCTACGACATCCACCACAACAGAAAAACGCTTCGAGAATGCTCGAGGCGTTTTTTATTTCTGCTTAATAATTACTCTGCCAGAAACGAATGTTCGTTGCGCCACGTTGCAATGGCCGCATGATTGCCGCTTAACAGTACGTCGGGAACATTCATGTCTCGAAACGTCTCCGGCCTGGTGTATTGAGGAAATTCAAGCGTTTTACCGTCGCTAAAACTTTCAATCTCAGCACTCTGCGCACCGCCAAGTACGCCAGGCAGTAAGCGCACAACGCTATCAATCATCGTCATGGCCGGAAGCTCGCCACCTGTCAGCACGTAATCTCCAACACTTACTTGCTCATCGACGAGCGTTACGATGCGCTCATCATATCCTTCGTATCGCCCACAAATAAAAATCATACCTCTAGGATCATCTGCCCACATTTGCGCCACTTCCTGCTTCCAGCGCGTACCACGCGGTGTCATAAGAAACACAGCGGCACTCGGGTCGTTTTGCTTAGCATGCTCAACCGCCGCAAACAGCGGTTCGGGCTTTAAAAGCATGCCGTCTCCGCCACCATACGGCGTATCGTCAACTTGTTTCCGCGGTCCGATACCAAATTCACGAAGGTCAATAATCGAAAATTGTGCCGCTTGTTTTTCCTGCGCCTTCCACATCATTGACGTATCCAAAACACCAGAGAACATCTCTGGGAACAATGTAATAATTTGTATGCGCTTCATTCGTACTAGTGTATCGTGTATTGACAGATATGTCTATATATTCTTATGTTAGTTTTATTATTCGTCAAAGTCTGATAGAATAGTGAAAACGTTAGAGGTTACAATGGAATTTGAAAAGGACTCAAAACCGTCTCAAGGTGTGAGCGACGAAGAGCGTCGTTTAGCGGAATCAAAAAAACTTCAGCTGACACCGATTCATGCAGATCTTGCCCCCGACGATGACAGCGACGCCGAAATTGCCGCACGCCATCTTGCAGCACCAGCCATAAAGAATGCGCCAGGTGATGTTGAGCAAGAAAGTCGCCGCCTGACCCCCCGAAAAACAACGCTTCCTGTTTCACCACTGCCACATCACGTTTCAAAAGCAATTCAAGTTATCGCCTACTCTGCGCTGTTTTTGTGCATACTTCTTTTTACACTCGTGTTCGTCATATTCTAGCGTGGCATCCAACTATCATTTCAAAAACTCTACAACCACGAAACCCGCCTCAAGGGCGGGTATTTTCTTCGTGGCACATACAAGGCTCTCAACAAATGTATTTGATTTGTTGCTCGCATAGAGCACTCTCTTTTTCTCGCAGTTCAAAGTAGTTGTTGAACTGTTTATGATTATATATCGAGATCGTCGTATTCTGCAAGCTCTTTTCGTGTATTTTTTGCAAGCGACGAGCTGTTTTCCACATTTTCCTCTGGTGAGTTTTCCACGACCTCTTCATGTTGCGTTTCACCATCGTTGTTAACAATCTTTAGGTTGTACCGCGCGTCGTTTTTCGTACCAAGCGCACGAAGCAGTGTGCGTAAACTTTGTGCCGTTACACCACGCTTGCCAATCACGCGCCCAAGATCGTCCGGATTCACTGTAAGCGTCAGTAGCACTCCTTTTTCGTCGATAATACGTTCAACAATAACGTCGTCCGGGTTACCAACGAGTGATTTCACGATATATTCCACAAACTGCTGATCAATTGTCGACATATGCCCTCCATTGCCGTAAACGGTCGTATCCACTGGTATCGTACTTCTAGTATACCACGATGCGCGGGACTGGCTGAAATTGACAAAAATAACTTTAGAGTGCTAAAATAGCTAAACCTCAGTCGAAGCGTCTCCAGGAGGAATCGTGGCTCGTAGCAGGCGCAGTTCACGCAAGAATCTGCATAGCAAGACGACCGCGCAGTCGAACAATCGAGGAGGTCGAGAAACCAGGCGCAGACGATCGCGCGTCACGCCGATGGGGCTGAAGCCCTACGAGCGTATGGCGCACTCGTACAGCGGGTACGTTGTCGATGACATCAGCGAGGAGGTGATCCTGCAAGCAAAAAAGGCGAGAGAGCGCCTTCCGCGGACGCTGGTTGCGTCGGCACGCAAGATTGCCGAGCGATTCATCGAAGAGTGGGAGTCTGTCGCGCCCGAGCTGAAATTCAGTCGTCGACTGGAGATCGCTGAGCGGCTTGTACGCACAGCGTTCGTGGATTACGGTCCACGCAAACAGCAGTCACTCACCAGTGGCATCGAGACGGCCAAGCGAGCCATTCGATCCGCACAATTCGCCGCGTAACAGTGGCGTCCCGGACCTAGAAAGAACCGGAAGGCCCCGCAGCACACCGCTGCGGGGCTCCGCTATTTTTAGGTATAAAAAATACCGCTCGAGTTGAGCGGTATTTTTGCAGTACACGAAACCTACTCCGCAGGAGTCGCTTCAGCTTCTTCTTTCGGCTGATTTTTTCGAAGCTTTTCAGTGTTCTTAACACTTTTTACTTTCGTGCTATCAGCTTCCTTTACCCATTTTGGAAGTGTTACGCCACCTTCTTTAAGAAGACGTACTACTCGTGGAGTTGGCTGTGCGCCGTTATCGAGATATTTTTGTGCAGCTTCTTTTTGAATGTTAGCTGTCTTTGTGTGCGGGTTGTAGCTTCCCACATACGCAACCACGCGACCGCTTGATGGGTGGCGTTGCGCTTCCTGAACAGCGAGGCGATACGTTGGGTAGCCTTTACGTCCGAGTCGTTGCAAACGAATTGCGAGCATATTCTAATAGATTCCTTTACTTCACTTCTTAAGCTATTTCGTTAATCTTGAACTAGTTTACCGTATTTTAGCCCACTAGTCAATCTGTTTTGCTGCGTTCCGCGTATTTTTCAAGTGCCGCACGTGCCGCCTCTTGCTGTGCCACTTGTTTGCTTGGACCTGTGCCCTTACCCATTAAGTTCGGGCCTACGAACGCGCCAAGCGTGAATACTTTGTCATGATCCGGCCCAACTTCTTCAAGCACCTTGTAAACTGGTGTCATATTATCCATGCGCTGCGACACTTCCTGAAGGTGCGACTTCGGATCGCGCCAGCTCCCGTTTTTCAAAATATCGTCGAGTTTCGACAAAATATGCTTCGTAATAAAGGCGGCCGCATCATTATAGCCTCGCTCTAAATACACCGCGCCAATCACCGCCTCAAACGCGTTCGCAAGAATTTGCTGCCGCGCACGCGTACTGCCGTTTCGTTCGCCACGGCTCATGCGAAGCAGTGGCTCATACCCAAGTTGATCGCCCGCTTCACCAATACTTTCAGTTCGCACAAGCGCCGCGCGCCACGATGTCAGCGTTCCTTCCGGTTCGCTGAATGTGCGGTATAAATAATCTGTTACGACAAGCTCTAAAACGGCATCGCCTAAAAATTCAAGCCGTTCGTTATGCTCACTCACACTTTTTTTGTGCTCGTTTACATAACTTCGGTGTGTGAGCGCGGTAATTAAATAGTTGATATTTTCAAATTCGTACCCGAACGCATTTCGAGCAAATTCCTGATATGGCGCCGTCGGCATTCCGCTCATAAATCCTCCTGACGTATTCGCTTCATCGCAAGCAACATAAGCTTCCCAATATCCTCGTATTCTATTTGATCAAGCGCCTCATGAAACGTAAACCATTGGATCCCATTCATCCACTCTTCTTTTTTAATCGCATTCGTGTCGCCTTTTGCCTTCACCAGGTAAATTTGCGTTGTCATCAATACAAGTCGATCGACACGACGATATCGAAAATGGATTTTTCCAAGCCACCCAATCACATCCGTATCATGCAGCCCGGCCTCTTCACCGATTTCACGTTTTGCCGTTTGTTGCGCGGTTTCGCCTTCTTCAATATGGCCTTTTGGGATCGTCCAACGATCTTTTGCATCTTGAATGAGTAAAATTTCTACTTCGTTTTTCTCATTACGACGAAACACCACGCCACCAGCGGTTGGCTCACGAACAATTTCCTGAATCGAAGCGTTCGGGCGGCGGAAATATTTTTTAAATCGCTCAAACTTTGGGTTCTGCATGGTTCGATTCTCCTTCAACAAGTGTTCGATACGCCGTTCCCAGCACACCGTTTATAAACTTGCTTGAGTTATCAGAACCAAACGCTTTGGCGAGTTCAACCGCTTCGTTAATTGCTACTTTCGGCGGTACAAGATTACCAAGATGCAACAATTCGTACAGCCCAAGTCGAAGAACAGCGCGATCAATTCGGGCAATTTGCTCAATTGGCCAGTCCGGTGCGATTGGCTGAATTTTCGCATCAAGATCGGCTTGTTCGGCAATAACGCCGTGTACAAGGGTGTCGACAAAATGCTTATCTTCAATCGCCGATTCGTAACGTTCCAGGTTTCGCTCGAGAATTTCGGTAATCTCAACAGTTGTATCTTCAGAAGATGTACGGAATTCAAATTCGTACAAGCTCTGCAATGCAACGATTCTTCCGAGATGCCGGTTAGAAGCCATAGCGGTTTGATTCTTTCTTTTTTACTTTAGGTACTATTCAACAAGATAAAAAGCGCCCTATTTCTGGGCGGCTTTTTTACCGGTCTCGTTTTTGGTAGTGCGAGCTTTTACTGGTGATTTCGCGTTTACGCGGCGAGCGAGTTTAACAAGCAAATGACTTCGGCGCGTGCCGGTTTTGCGTGGACTACTTTGTTTCTTTGGTTCGGCCATGAAAAGATCTCCTTTTAGGTGGTGAAATAAAACTTGGTCTTAGTATAACCTAAAAGACGGCGTTTCTCAAGTGTTACGCGTTGCAAGCGCTATACTACAATACTTACAAGCTTACCTGGAATATAAATCACTTTTTTGGGCTCGGCACTACCGACATATTTTGCAACGTTTGGCTCGGATAATGCGCGTGCTTTCACATCGGCTTCGGCAGTATCACTCGCTAGCTCTAACTTCGCGCGCATTTTCCCATTTACTTGCACGACAATCGTTACAGAATCGGTATGTAAGTACGATTCGCTCCAGTTCGGCCAGCTATCAATATGAATCGTTGTTGTATTGCCAAGATCGTGCCACAATTCTTCAGTTAAATGCGGCGCGAATGGCGCAAGCACTTTTAGTAAACTTTCCACCGCGAATGTCCAGGTTTTCGATTTACCAATCGGTGCATCCACCTTCAATTTATAATACGCGTTCACCGCCTCCATCATTGCAGAAACTGCCGTATTGAACTTTTCATCCTCAATATCGCTGGTTACTTTTTTAACAGTCGCGTGCGCAATCTTCGCAATCTCGCTATCGTGATCACCTGTTTCAGCAACGGGTTCAGAATCAATATATTCTTGCACTAAATTCCACACCCGATTCAAAAATCGGTAGGTTCCCGGCACACCACGAGTGTCCCATGGCGCTTCAACATCGAATGGTGCAATAAACATTTCGTAAAGACGCAACGAATCGGCACCGTATCCGCTATTCATAATTTCTAACGGGTCAATAACGTTGCCTTTGCTTTTGCTCATTTTGTGGCCATCCGTCGCAAGAATATACGCGTTGTACATCATACGCTTAAACGGTTCCGGGTCGGAAACGAGGCCTTGTTTATAGAAAAAGCGTGTCCAAAACCTGGTGTATAGTAAATGCGCCACGGCATGATCGGCGCCATTGTAAAAATCAACCGGCCCCCAGTAAGCTTCAATTTCTGGATCCCATGCCTGCGTTTCGTTGAATGGATCAAGATAACGCAGTGGATACCAACTACTACACGCATAGCCGTCCATCGTATCGGTTTCACGCTTGGCTGGCCCGCCACACGTTGGACATGTCGTATTCACCCATTCATTAACGCTAGCAAGCACCGATGTTGCGCCACCTTTTGGCCTATAGTCTTCAACTTCCGGCAAAATAACTGGCAGTTGATCGTCGGGAACCGCAACCGCACCATCCTTTTCGCAGTGCACAATTGGAATTGGCGCACCCCAATAGCGCTGACGACTAATCAGCCAGTCGCGCATCTTGTACGTCGTTTTTTCTCGCCCTACGCTTTGCGTTTCTAGCCACGCAACCACTTGCTCACGCGCATCTTCGCTGCGAACTCCGTCGAAGTGGCCTGAATTTACAAGCATTCCCTCGCCACCATAAAAAGCCTCGCGCTGATCAGGCTCTGCGTCTTGTGCAATCACGCGAACAATCGGTAGTTTAAATTTTTCTGCAAACGCAAAATCACGCTCATCGTGCGCTGGAACCGACATAAGCGCACCAGTTCCATAGCCTGCGAGTACATAATCGGCAATCCATATTGGTATGCGTTCGCCTGTCGCTGGATTTATCGCGTATTGTCCGGTAAATACGCCCGTTTTTTCGCGCGATTCGTTCATGCGCTCAATTTCAGATTTGCGCGCGGCTTCGCTAATATAGGCCGCTACATTTTCCGCCGCGTCGCTTGTTGCGATCGTTTTCGCCAATTCATGTTCTGGAGCAAGCACCAAAAACGTCGCTCCAAAAATCGTGTCTGGACGTGTTGTGAATACCGTAATTGTTTCGCTACTATCTTCAACAGAAAAATCGATTTCCGCGCCCTGCGATTTTCCGATCCAGTTCTTCTGCATCGTTTTTACCGATTCGGTCCAGTTCAATTCGTCGGTTGCTTCCAAAATTTCGTCGGCGTATGCAGTAATTCTAAAAAACCATTGCTTCAGATTTTTCTTTACGACCGTATTACCACAACGCCAACATTTTCCACCCTCAACTTGCTCATTTGCAAGTACGGTTTGATCGGTTTCACACCACCACTGCGGACTTTCTTTTTGATATGCCAAATCGTGTTTGTATAATTGGTTAAAAATCCACTGCGTCCATTTGTAATACTGCGGATCTGCCGTACTAATTTCTTTTGTCCAATCATAACTGAATCCAAGTCGCTTTAATTGGCGCTTAAAATTAATCTTGGCTTCATCGTGCGCTTCGCGTGGTGTTTTGCCAACCTTAATCGCGTAATTTTCTACCGGCAACCCAAAACTATCCCACCCGATCGGATGATACGCATTAAAACCTTGCTGTCGTTTGGCGCGCACTTTAATGTCGCTAAATTGGTAGGTTCGTCCGTGGCCAATATGAATTCCCGCGCCGGTAATTCCCGGAAGCATGCTAAATCCAAAATACTTTGGCTTCGATGTGTCGCTGAGATCAACGGTATACGTTCCGTCTTGTTCCCACTTTTCTTGCCATTTTTCTTCAATTTCAGTTGGATTATAGCGCTTCATACGTTACGTAGTATAGCAAAAAAATGTATGCAGCGCAGGAAGCGGTTTACGACCGCATAGATTCCGCCTGAGCTTCACTGCTATATTGCTGCATAAAAAGTTCTTCAAGATCTTTTTGCAGCTCTTCAAACGTCATTGAATTTTCTGGTTTTTCAACCGAAACGCCTTGGTTGAACGTTGGCTCAATAACGAACGTTCCGCTTCCATCGTTATCTTTTCCTGTCGCCTCAATTTTCGATATTTCGTGACCAAATTGCGTTATCCATATCGTCACTTCGCCATCAACATCGTTGTCGCTCGAATCCACATCGCTAGCATCGAGCTTCAAGCTTTCATCGCAGTCAATCAGTTGCTTCATGAACTTCGTATCGTTTGCTTTTTGCACAAATTGCTTCGCCGCCTCTTCGTCAAAGCCAAGAACATATCCGTAACTTCCGTTCTGTACGCCGCGCTCCTCTTTCACCGATATAAACGCATTTTCTTTATATACGTTCACCATTTCTTCAACAATCAATCGGTCTTCTCGAGCTTTTTTGAGTGCATCGCTAACGCAGGCTTGCGTTTTGGAAGCGTCACTGTTTAATTCCTCGGTATCTGAAGGTTCGATACGAATCCATTGGTCGTCGACTTTTTCGACAACTTTACTCGAAATTTCATCATCGCTTAAAAAGCCATATTGTTTCGATAATTGGCTGTATACGTTTTTCAAATTCCCAGCTTTAACGAATACCGTGCCTTCATTCATATACACAACATCGCCCTTAATATTGTATGTCGCATCTTGCGCAGAAATATCGACTGTTCCGGAAATTTTATGACCCGGCGCACCACTTTGTCCGTTATAATTCGCTTTTATGCTCACACCGTCTTGCATCGACGTTGAAAATAACCCGTTGTACGAAACATCTTCAGATACAACGGCATTCATGATGCCGTCGGCGATAACTTTTTGTGGATTTTGATACCAAAACGTATACGCGAACGCACCCGCACCTAAAATAACTACCAAAAATGCAGCAATAATTCCTGCCCACGCCTTTTTCGACACTCGGCGCTTCGGATTTTGTGGTGGCTCAGGAGCTGAAGCAAACCACGTTGGTACATTTTGATTCGGATTTGGCTGCTGATTATTTGCGCTATTATCTTGCATAGTACCCTTTGCTCATGGTTATAGCATTACTGTAGCATAAACAACAAACAAGCTACGCAAATTTCGAGAAGAAATCTTCTTTCTTCTTAAGCCATTCCGGCGATTGACGAACCAGCTTTGCATCTTGACTGCTGACGCATAACACTTTCACTGCTTCTTCAGCGTATACATTTCCCTGTGATCCTTTCGCCAGTATTGCCGCGCCTGGTGCTGTTACGCTTCGCACAAATACGCCCGCATCCACCGCACTGTGGTAACTTCGCACTTGGCATCCTCGCGCTCGTGCTGCCGGAGCTAAGTATTTTTCAGCCTCCTCGCCGATTGTCACGACCCAATCGAGCATTGCGGGATCACACATTTTACCTAGCTTGTCGTGTTCGCCAGCCGACATCTGCCCAAGCTCGTTCATGCTTCCCAAAATTGCTATGCGCTGTGGTACTTGCATTGCATACAGTGTTTGAAGTGCCGAAGCGGCAGCCACTGGGCTTGAATTGTACGTGTCGTCAATGATCGTCGTATTATCAATTCCATGCAAAATATTCATACGGCCAGGTACGGGGCGCACCAAATCGAGCCCGGCACGAATTTCGTCTGGTGTTAATCCCATTTTTACCGCAACCGCAACCGCGCCCATTGCCGGACGCAAACTATGCTCGCCAATCACTCGCAGTTGTGCAGGAATTGGCTGCTCATACGTTGGTGTAATTACTTCACCACGGTAGCCATCTTGCACGGTAAAATCTTGGGTTTCGAAGCGAAATTCAGCCGCACCAGTTGTGCCGTATGTATCAACATTTGGATTATTCAGGAAGCTTGCAAACCGACCATCAATATCATCGCGATTAATAATAGCAATTTGTGAAAAATTCGCCGCCGTTAACTCCTCTTCCGCGACCGTCTCAATGCTATGAAAAAATTCCATATGTTCAGGAGTTACCGCCGTCACAACACCGATATACGGCTTCAAATACGTGCCAAAATGCGCAATGTCACCCGGATGATCGGCGCCTAATTCTTGCACAATTACATCGGTTGTTGCTGGCGATTTAATACGCTCACGGGCGGCGCGAAATACCGAGAACCACGCACCAATACTACGAATATTCCCCGGGTATTCAATTCCCAGAATCGCCAGCGGCACGCTCATGTGCGTGTTATGGTTTCCTTCGTGAAGAACGACACGATATTTTCGAGACAGCAGTGTTGCTATCGAGCGTTTTGTGCTCGTTTTTCCAACACTTCCCGTTACAACAATAAGGGCAACTTCTGGGTGCGTTTCAAAATATTTTTTTACATATTTTTCGAGTTTTTTCTGTACGAAGCGCTTGAACATACTTCGATTATACTATATTTTTCGTACAGCTGAGCGAGCATGTGCAGTTTCTTCACTATGCGTAATATTGTATAGTATGGGACGCGATATGCGCTTATCGCATGCGCCGATTCACTATCGTGAGTCGCCCTCAGTCCCGTCGAGAGAAGGGTATCAATGAAATACGGCACAAAACGACAAGGCCGTCACGGTGCTCGCGCGCACCAGAACCTGGCGAGCGGTATCGTCATCTGCGCAGACGAGCACCATACTACGGTAACAATGCACAAGCAGCGCATTCACCGCAAGGTGCGCGCCCAGGCTCGCTGCCCTCGCCAAGACTGTCACTCGATTGTCGAGCGCGTATTCGTGTTCCAGTCAAAGTACAGCGGTGCACAGCGACGCAGAGATTGAGGACGATCTCGGGTGATGCGCGGCAAACAGCTGCGCATCACCCGAGTACACTTTAGTCATTACAATGGTGGACCGCTTGAAGATGAGTAGTTTGCCGAACCGTTCCACGACCATCCACTCGAGCTTCCGTCCGCAAACAGGTATTCTTCGCTCCCCTCAGTAAACATCAGTGAATCGAGGTCCAAGCTGTTCGTATTCGAGAACGATGAACCATTTATCGGGTTAATAATAAATGTTGCGTACCGTGCGTTCGATGGCGTCGTTCCTGTTACAGATAAATGCGTCCATGTATTTGCACTTACCGATTTCTGGTCGCCACCCGCCCAGTTAATCCATCCGCCGCTAGAGTTTTTCCAATCTACCGTAATTTCCAAGTTTTTCGCAGTATTCGTGCGCACGAACATACTAATCGTGTATGTCCTATTTGGACTTACGTCAACATTTCCGTAATATGTTGGGAATGTACCACTGTTCCAGAAAACGCGGCGCACGAATGTATCACCCGAGTGCGCACCGCCCGTTTGTAATGATGTTGTCGACGAGCCGCCGCCACTTACATATTGTGTGCGCGTAAATGAAGGATTGTCGGCAAGATTCGTGATTGGATCCGGCTCAGGTTCAGGTTCGGGTTCAGGCTCTGGTTCCGGTTCTGGCTCAGGTTCAGGTTCGGGTTCTGGCTCAGGCTGCACCGGCTGCGCATCACAGCCGCCCTCGGTTGGCTCGCTGCGCTGCGTAATGCCATACACAATATCGCCACGCGACCCAATCAGACAAAACCACTGCGGATTCGCGTCGTTATGAGGGTCATAATTAAATAACGTTTCCATATTGTGCGACGGAAGACTTTCCGGATAGCCCGCGTTTCCTACACGCTCCGACTTCAGCCGATCAGCCATAGTGCGCAAATCTGCCGCAACTCCCTCGGTTTTTGCTCGCGACTGCAAGCTGCTGTACCCCGCAAATACCATCGCCATCAGAATGCCCATAATTGCAATTGCAACCAGCAATTCTACTATCGTAAATCCTGATGCTCTACCTCGCTGAAATGACAATGACATACGCATGTTGAGCTTATTATATCGCACAAGCATAACCTGCACAACGCGCTTTACAGCGCATGTTCAGCGCTACGATTCTTCTTCAATTCGACCAAGAAAACTAGCCGTCACAACCACCGATCGATCCGACACGCCGTCGTTCGTTACGGTGTAAAGTGTCATTGTTGGCTTGTCTGTCTTCGCTTCAATACTATTTACGCGCGATTCGTTTATGTCGCGCTCGAGTTTTTCAACCTTATACCCGAAACGCTCTCCTTCAAAATCGACGTAAATTTCATCACCTTTTTTCAACGTATCGACATTATAAAATGGCGATTGATTAATCGTATGCGCCGGTGTTAATCCTATCTCAAAACGAGGTGCGCCAAGTGCAAAATTTCCACCTACTTTAGGATTTCCAAGTTCCGGTGTTTTTTGCCACGCACCGCCTTTAAGCGCGTCGGCTGCGTTGCCCGTTTCGACTGCAACGCTCACATTGATCTGTGGAATATACAACCGATTGCCCATTTCTTCCGCCGTCGACGATTCTAAAATATCAGATGCTGATTGACCTTTCATTGCGGTTGCAACCGCAGGAAATGATGGACTGTATATATTCGCAATAATATAAAAAGCAATGAGTGCGATAAGAACCACTGATACTAATATCATTCGCCATCTGCTGAGTAGCCCGCTCGATTGAGCTCGCTGGTTTATTTGCAACGCCATAGTGGTTATGATTATAGCGCGTTTCAGCGACGACGCCTATACCCGAGCGACGTTTTATCCACAACTTTATACGCTACACACGCCGCTCAAACCAGGATACGTGCTTGCCACCTCGTGCTACAGCAGCAGCTAACACCAATGTCATGCCGAATATGCCAAAAATAATTGCAAGTACATTTGCCGTGCCACCAACCGTCGCATCAAGAAAAGGATACGGGTACCACCCATCAAGCGCACCACGCGCCATCGTAAGCCCAAGATACGCCATAGGATACAGCAACCACACAAGCGCTCGACGCATGCGAAGCCGCATTGGACGATCGATGAAATAATCAGCCAGCACAGCGATTGGCATAATATAGTGCAGCACCGCATTATTCCATGGCACAACTGTAAATGTGGCGTTTTCGAGCCCCGCCAGCAACGCCGAAAAAACGATTCCAACAATCACGATATACACGAGCGCCGCGCCGCGAAGCGAGTCAAGCGTACTCGACGGTTTTTTAAACGCGCTTAGTAGTAACGAGATTCCAACGAGCATATTCACTTGAATCGTGAAATACGCGAAAAAACGTGTTGGATCAAATGTGCCAAGACTTATAACCGCACCGAGTTCCCACACAACCGAGCTAAGCGCAAGTACACCAAAAACAATCTTAAATGCGCGTTTCCACCACACTAATTGTTTCGATCGTTTGAAAAACTGCATGTGCTTTCATAATAGCACATACGCACATTCTGTGTGTTATATTGACAACGAATTCTTGACGTACTATAAAAAGTATATGAACGATACTGTTTTCGCAAAAGTGCATAGCTTTTTTGAATCGTATCCTCAACGATCGTATCCAAAAGGACAAATTATTATCTTTGCCGGTGAAAATCCTGAAAAAATATTTTACCTGCTAAGCGGCAGGGTTGTGAAATACGATACATCGTACAAAGGCGACGAAATTATCGTGAACGATTACGTGCCTCCAGCGTTTTTTCCCGTATCGTACACACTGAATAAAACGTACAACCCATTTTTCTACCAAACAACGATTGCGTCTTCGTTTCACGTTGCGCCGCACGAAGATGTCATGACTTTTCTTCATGCAAATCCCGATGTTGCGATTGACTTGCTTAGTCGGGTATACCGCGGACTCGACGGTATACTTGGCAGACTTGTCCATATTATGTCGGGTTCAGCAAAAGATCGCATTACGTATGAATTGCTTCTTGAATCTCGGCGCTATGGCACGCCACTAGAGGATGGATCGTACCAACTATCGCTTCGCGAAAAAGATATCGCAGCTCGCACCGGCTTATCGCGCGAAACTGTCAGTCGTGAACTTGCCGTTTTAAAACAACAAGATGTGGCGCGCTCGGAGCGGCGCACAATTCGTATTCTTGATATTACAAAACTTGAAACAATTCTTCGAAAGTCGATTTAAGCATTAAAATCACACTTGCTAGGTGAGGCGACGCACATATTTTTTCGCAGCAATGCGTTTTAATACAAGTGGAGGACGCCAATGATTTCAATCATTCAAACCGGCCACTACGAATTGTCGCGCCTCGATGCTTCAAACAAGCTACTGCGGCTTGCTGCCGTAACGTATTTGTGGCACATCGACAAACATACCGAATCGCTTCAACTACTTCTTGGAGAGCCACCAGACGAAAAGCGGCCGATGCTCTCAGGCACGTATCGAATTTATGAAATTATTGGCGATAGCGAATTTGCAAATTCGCTTCGCATCGAGCTTGAATATGCTCCTAGCATTTGGATTGGATATGGGCTAACTATAGCAACAGCAATGCCGTCAAAACCAACCGAACATGTTCGCATTGAGCGAACGCCAACGACAATTACGGGATTCATTTCAGCATCCACGTAACATGAATATCCCGCCGAAGCCTTGCAGCGGAATATTCGTAATATACCACCTCTCAAGACGACGACGGGAAGATAACGCACACTTACAGTGGGAGACGAAATACGCCAGTGTCACGCAGATGATATCCACGCGCCTCATACATCGCTCGCGCATCGGCGCGACTTGGAACGGACGTTAAGTTCACACCCATCGCACCTCCCTCGCGGCTCGCCCGCTCTGCTAGATTCATCAGCGAGCCCGCAATGCCGCGCCTACGATACGCATCGTCGACGACAACATCCTCGATCCAGTCTTTGCGACCAGCCAAAATGAAGGCCGGCACCAACAAAACCGTTCCGACAATTCGGCTTCCGTCGATCGCCACAAACACGCGCGTTCCACTGCCGAGCAACTGATGCAGATACGCTTCAGTGCACAGCCGAGCGTTAGGCGAAAGCTGCGCGAGTAGCCGATTGATGTCATTGACAGCACTTACCGTCACCGACGAGCTACCGAGTTCTTCGTAACGAAGTTCCATCTTACACCACTCTCATGTACGGATGCCTAAAGGAGACATCTGGCCTATCTTTGCAGATACACCATACTATAGCCTCAAGATCTATTTAGTCAAGTGGCTCAGTAGCGCTGAGCAAACGCTTCAAGAAATGCATCGGCAATTGCGCGCTGCCCGGTAGCCGTAGGATGATACGGCATTGGGTCGTTCACATTTTGCAGCCACGAATCTTGGCTACAAATACCATGACCAGAAAAATCTACCGAAACGAATGTAGCAAAGTCATATCGACTCGCAGCTTGCTCAATACGCTCATTCACCTGCTCGCCCACACTGTTAATCCAATCGCGCTCTGCGGCGTTAATACCTAATGCTTCGGTACATGACCCATCAAGAAGCGGCGTGTAGTATCCCCCCGTAGCTACAACCGGCGCATCACCATCGCTGCGCTGCTCAATTTCTAATAAAGTTCGATTTAGTTCATACGTAAGATCGGCAAGCAATACTCGTGCCGCACCACGATACACGGCGTTGTCGCAATCGTATAGTGCGCACGCTTTAATGAATGATGTCCATCGAAGATCATTCGCGCCAGCCGTCATTGTTATAAGATTCGGTGTTCCCGCTTGGAATGCGGCGTCAAGTTGCGGGGCGAGCTCGATATCATTTCTTTCCTGAGCACCATATATACCATCGTTCACTTTCGCGCCGGTGCACGCAATGTTTTCGGCAACTATATTGTAATGTGCCGCGATACGTTGCGGATACGCTTCATCTGAACGTTGGCACAGCGCATCTGTTTGCGATGTACTCGCAAGTGGAAGCCCAGCACCTGCCGCGACCGAATCGCCCAGCGCGACATAGCGATATTCCTGCGTTTGTTGCGCGTGAACAAACGGAACGGCTGTCATTGCAACCGCGCTCGCCAACACCCCGAGCACACCAACACCTACTGCAGAAATCCACTTTCTCATAGTTCTATTATAACGCCGTGAAGCTCTGTTGGAAAATATTCTATTGAAAATTTTAGCTCTTCCGCAATACCAACGTTATCCATTTGTTCCAAATTCGACTGCTTTTTGTTCATAACATGATTATACAATCAACGAGTTGGCTTAGTATACAGAAGATATCCAAAGCCCGGTATAATACATTATATGCAAACCCTGAAAGCAAAAATGAAGAAATACGACCGTAGTAACGGCTGGTATTTTGTTGCCGTGCCCAAAGATAAATCCAGTAAATATATTCACTTGGAAGATAGAGGCTTAATAGCGATCACAGCGACGGTTGGCACTAATACATGGCACACTTCCATGCTACCTTATGGGGATGGCACTCACATTATACCTATACCTCAAAATGTACGTCTAAAAAACAACTATAAACTTGGCGATGTTATCAAGGTTGAATATGAGCCAAGATAGCTATAAACCTCTACAAAATGGTATCGGGCAAGAAATTGGTAAATACATTGAATACAATGAAATTAAACCCAGCCTACCATATGCAAATTTAGTTCATTGCTATTGGATACTTAAAACCAAAAAAGTACTTGGTGCTGATTTCGAGTACAGCGTATTACCCGATGCCTGTATTGATGTTGTGTTTGATATTAAGAAGTCTCTTGACCCAATAATCATGACTCCGAACACACATATTGAAACGATTAATCTAGGTAAGACATTTTACTACGCAGGTATACGATTTAAACCTGGTGTCTTTGGTGAACATTTGAACATACCGTCTATTGTTGGCAATCAAAAAGAACTAATGGACATTATCGGTATCAAAATAAGTCCATTAAATAAAAAATCTCATGATCGCAAAAATGAGATTGCCGACGAAATGGAAGCTGTTGTTAAAGCGCTAATAAATGATCAAGTTATTGCACAGAACGACTTTGTTGAAAATGTCGTGCGAGGACTACAATACGGCTTAGATATTAAAACAATCGCCTTAAAGCTAAAAATAAGTGAACGGCACCTGCGTCGAACTATAAAACGACAAACAGGATTCTCGCCAATTCAGCTAAGGCGTGTCGTCCGTTTTCAAAATGTGCTTTCAGGCGATGAGCCACTATTACGATTTGCAGATCAATCTCATCTTATTAAAGAGTTTAAGGCTGTAACCGGGAAAACATACAATTCGTATGTATCGTCACACATAGATGTCCGAAATGTACAATTCTAATTATTCTTCACTGCTTATAATAAAAAATGGAAGGAACAACTTATGATCAATAAACTACATCCATTAACTATTACAGATAAACTCAGCGAAACAGCGGAGTTTTATAAAACGCTTTTCGACTTCAATGAGGTATTTACCTCGGACTGGTACATACAACTATCCCATAAAAATGGGGCAGAAATTGCGATAATGTCGCCAAATCTACCTAATCAACCTGACTTTTTGCAAGATGCACACTCTGGTAAGGGTATGATATTTACATTTGAAACTGAAGACGCCACAGCCGCATACGATAATTTAAGGACCAAAGGGGCAACATTCAAGGTTGAACTACGCGACGAAGAGTGGGGGCAAAGACACTGCATATTAGAAGATCCAAGCGGCGTATTCGTTGATGTTGTGCAGTATCTTTAAACAAAAATAATATTTAAAATCACCTCATTAAGTGAGGTGATTTTTATATCTATACTGGTGCGAGTAAAGATACGTTCCTTAAACTTTTAGATATTTTGGTAGATTATCAAGATGAGCTTCAAAACCCGCCTCAGGTAGCGTCTCAGCAAGAGAAGTTGCAGCTGCAGGAGCCAGAACTGATAACTTACTAGTTTACACAAGGTAATGTTGCTCTAAAACTTGGCATAGTCCCATTTGTAGGCGGTTATACCCAATGTGTAGAGCGGTTTATGTGCTATGCCCCTCTAATAGAGATATAATGTTATCTATGATTGAGAAACTGCTGATTCAAGGGTACAAAAAATACAAAGACACGACTTTCGAGCCAGACGAAGAATTAAACATTCTTGTCGGTGACAACGAAAGTGGCAAATCAACCATATTAGAGGCTATCAATGTCACGCTAACTGGTCGCATAGACGGGAGGCCGTTACAAGAAGAGCTAGACCCCTATTGGTTTAATGAAGAACTGGTGAGTAAATTCTTCGAGGATTACGCAGTCAATTCGAACACGGCTTTGCCCATTATTAATATTGAGGTGTATTTCAAAAATGATTCCGAGCTCGCACGCTTACACGGTGCAAATAATTCGGAAGTGCCGACAAAAGCTTGCCCTGGACTAAAACTTACTATCAAGCCGAATGATGACTATTCGAGTGAGATCGCGGCCTATTTAGAGCAAGATACCAAACTGCTCCCCGTAGATTACTACAAAGTTGAATGGAGAACTTTTGCCGACGACCCTCTTACGGCTAAGCCAAAAGAAATTCAGGTTGCCGTTATAGACTCAAAAACAATCCGCTCTAACAACGGCATAGATTACCACTTACGCCAGATGTTAAGTGAAAACCTTGATGAAGCTGATAAAGCCGCAGCATCGACAGCGTATCGAATGACTAAGGAGCAAATGACTACAGTTCACCTCGCTAGTGTTAATCGAAAAATGGAGCTTCTTGAAGGTGGGTTAAATGGCGAAAAGATGGGACTAAGTATGGACCAGTCGTCTCGAAGTGCCTGGAGTCTGGTTGTCGCACCTCATGTTGGAGCACTTCCATTTTCACAAGCTGGACAGGGCCAGCAGGCAGCAATAAAGACCTCTTTGGCAATGAGTAGAAATTCGGATAAAACGAAGGTAGCCCTTATAGAGGAACCCGAAAACCATCTATCGCACACTAGTCTCAATAAGCTTATAGATAGGATTGAAAGATTGGCAGGAGATAGTCAGCAGCTTTTTATTACCACTCACAGCTCGTTTGTACTCAATAGACTAGGCTTTGATACACTAAGGCTCGTTTCCAATCAGCAGGTGTCTAAAATATCCGGTGTTTCGTCCGATACGACTAACTACTTCAAGAAGCTCCCGGGTTATGACACTCTGAGAATGGTACTTACAAGTAAGTTTGTAGTCGTCGAAGGTCCATCAGACGAAATTATATTTGAACATTTTTATGTAAAGAAATATGGTAAGCGACCCATCGAGGACGGCATTGATGTAATTAGCATGCGTGGACTTTCTTTGACCAGGTGTCTTGAGCTGGCAAAATTACTAAACAAGAAATGTGCTGCCTTGAGAGATATTGACTCAGAAGATGAGTCTACCATACGAACCGCACTGGGAGAACTCCTCGATAGTACCAATAGAGAACTATTTATTGGCGATAGTGCAAACGGTTCAACATTAGAGCCTCAGTTGATTAGTGCGAACTCTGAACAGGCTATAAGAGATATTCTTGGTATTAGAGCGACAACGGACCTTCTTAGCTGGATGACCAATAGAAAAACTGAAGCCGCTATAAGGATTGCCGAAAGCGAGGAAGACCTTAGCCCTCCAGATTATATAGAGAAAGCTGTCGAGTTTATACATGATGCCTAATGCAACACTAAATCTTGCCGTTGCTGGCTCAAGGAAAACTCAAGGCATTGTAGATACCTGTGCACTTGAGCCGAAAGATAAGAAAATTCTTATCCTAACTTATACGACGGCAAACCAGGTGGAATTACGTTCACGACTGACGAGCGTAATTGGCGACCATGCCAATATTCAGGTCGAAGGATGGTTCTCTTTTTTAATTAACTACTTCGTAAAACCGTATTTACCCTATTCATTCCCCGATGCAAAAGTAAGAGGTTTCGACTTTGATTCACCTCCGCGTCAAGGTACTCGTGTCACGGATAAGCATCGCTACTTCAACCCTAAGGGTAGTGTTTTAAAGGTGCATTTACCACAGCTTGCGCATAGGGTAAATGAAGCCTCAGGTGGACAGCCGCTAACTAGACTCGGGCAAATGTATGACCAGATATTTATTGATGAAGTACAAGACTTATGTGGATACGACCTTGATGTTCTTGAACTACTTATTAAAAGCGGTATCCGCTTGCACATGGTAGGAGATGTACGTCAGGCTATACTAGCGACAAACGAACGAGAGCGACGCAACAGTCCGTATATGTATATGAATATTTGGAACTGGCTTAAAAATTGCGAAAGTCAAGGTCTTCTATCAATACAGCAGAACAATATTACCTGGCGTTGCAGGCAAGAAATAGCTAGTTTTGCGGATTCACTATTTAGTACTGACTGGGGTTTCGACTCAACCATCTCAAATAATTCACACAGTAGCGGTCATGACGGCATTTTCCTTGTGAAGCAGTTGGACGTGCCTCGCTATCTAGAGACCTACAATCCTATGTTCTTACGACAAACAGCGAACTCTGGCAGAAGTTTACCGTATCAATTTACAAATATTGGGCTATCGAAAGGTTTAACGAGAGAACGCATCCTTATATTACCCACCCAAGCCTTTAAGGATTTTATTGTGCATAACCAAGTGCTCGCTGATAAACAGGCGTCTATGCTATATGTGGCCGTTACAAGGGCTGAACAAAGTGTGGCTTTCGTCGTAGACGATAATGTGCCAGGGTATACTACGTGGACGCCTCGCTAGAAGCTATCCGGAAATCTCTGTTTTTGGCTTTTCAGTAGAGTTGTCTTTGTCAATTAGAGAATTCACCATTTCGTTAGTTATTATACCACTACTATCATGCAACAGTTTAGACACACTTTCTAAGGTAATGCTACCAGCACTAATCATTTGAAATGCTTCGTACAAGACAACTACCGACACAATAGCAATCTCTCTTGATTGAGCAAATGCTATCAAATTTTCATCGATAAAGTCCTCAGTTCGTTCGCTCGGCTCAACTGAGTATTGATTCGATAGTATAAGCAGTGGTTTATACTCTTTTCCCGTATCAAGACGCTCATTTTCTCGCCATTCGTTAACCTGGCGTATACCATCCTTGTTGAAGGTTGCCTTTTCAGTGCTTTTTACTTCCGTCACGAATTCATAGTCATTATGCTGGAGATAAAATTCTACATTATTGGCACTCTCTGGTTCACCTATCTTAAAACCAGCCAAATCAAACGAGGTTTTTAACGCTTGCTCTAATGGTTTATCGGATAGATAAAGGACTTCGATTGGTTTCCTGGCGTCAGCTCTCCTTGTTAGTGCATCGTCAAGTTTAAGCTGCTTAGACGCGATAGCTTTTTTAATTGCTTGGATGTCTTCGTCAATCTCAGCCTGACCAGTTACTTCAATCTTTTCTACCCATTCTGGTGCTTCAGCCGGTACGTCAGCAGAATACTTTTCGAGAATTGCTTCTATTGATAACTTATTGCCGCCAGGGAGAACTGGTAGAAAAGCGAGGGGACCCTTAAATACGTCTGTCTTATCTGAAACGCGACCGTAGCCATCGTCACGATAGGTCATAGGAGTTACTGTAAAAGCTACCGTATACTTTGCCCGTGTAATCGATAGAGGGGTTACGGCTGAAATAATGTGGTAGTTCTGATGGTTTAACTTGAAAGTACGACTATAGTAGTCGTCAAGTTTAGGTAGACCCTCAAACGCGTAAGCATAGTTTTTTATTTTGCTCAGGTAACTCGCGTAGACCGTACTCTTCGCCCATTTTGATTGGCTTAACGAATCGCCGTTCCCTCTAATCTCGCGTAGGGTGAAGCCGAGACTCGTTGATAATGGATTTTGTTTAAGTTGCTCGGTAGGCCGTCCCAAAATAACAAAGAACGAATCATCTTCAGTAAGGACGTCACTTACTACTTTTGGTGAAAATACTTTTGTCTCGAATCCTTGCCTATCAATGCTAGACTTATCTTCAAGTTTTGCGTAGGAGTCGATGTCGACAATAACTCCGTCAAAGTCACGTAAGTTAATATCGTCAGGATTGCTGTTTCTCCAATCAAACGCCGAGAGTTTAATACCCGTAAACTTCTTGGTGATTTTTTCGGTAGTAATAACGGCTACTTTCATATCTGTTATTATACAGGTCAACTTGCAAAATACCCACCAACGATGCGGACACCGCTTAGACCCGCCTCAGACGCCACGAGAACGCCCGACAAGCCCTATGTTCATGGGGCTAATCCGCTACAAAGATACTCATAAACACAAACAAGGCAATCACCCACAAGATAATACCCAGTGGCAGAATAAAGAAACCAACAACGAGCAGTATTACGATGACAGCGAGACGGTTAGAAATATACTCCAACCGCTCAGCTGCTGCTCGTGAATTACGACTGACTTTTTCAGCCGTGCTTAGCTCATGTTTGTTGTCTGGCATAATGTGAGCCTACGGGTTCATATCAGTGTATTTGCCAGTGTCTGGGTCAAGGATGACCATACCGCCCTCGGTTTTGCTTGGCGATACACCATAGTAGTAAAAGGCATAGCCACTATTCACGTAACCGATTAAGTGGTCTTTATTCTCACTGGCGACTTCGCTGGCTGTACCGTTTCTGACGCTGTCGTTGCCCTTGTCGTAGGCGTCTTGGCTATCCCAGAGGAAATAGTTACACACTTGTATATCTGCGTCGCAGCCGTGCTTCACGATAGCTGCCATATAGCTCTCAACGTCAGACTGCGAAGGCTTACCGCTGCCTGTATAGACATAGTGGGAATAACCACGAACGTTCTGGGCTACCCAGGTATCGACGTGTTTGTACTGTTGACCGGTTGCGGTTGCTTCGATTTTATCTTTGGCGTCAGAGGTAGTCTTATTGATAGAGTCTGAGGCGTTATTGACCTTTTTGTTAATCTCATCCTTTTGGCTGGTTGCACCCTGTATGAGTGCGAAAACAACAACCACGATAATGAGCCAGACCCACCATTTTTTATACCAAGATTTCTTTGCTTTTTTGCTGTTGTCCATTTGAGACCTCCGTTAGATTATTGGCTATAAGCCCTAAACGAGTCCCAAATAAAATCGGCACTCGCCTAGGTGCTTAAACCAACATCCAGACTTGTGCCTAAATGCTTATTGACGAGTGCCGATTACATAGCACAAGTCAGGTAGCAGGAGCTACTTTCTGGAAAGAGGTTACTTTCAAACTAAAAGAACCCTGGGAAGGGCTCTTAAAATACGACAAAATCGTTAATGGTGCGGGTTAGGAGACTCTAACTCCTGGCCTCTTCCTTGGCAAGGAAGCGCTCTAACAACTGAGCTAAACCCGCATATTACTTTCAAAATTATAAGCTACGATACTACTTTTTACAAGGGTGAAGTAGTCTTGCACAAGAAAAATACCGATCCTAATGGATCGGTACATTTCTTGGTGGCTCCTCCCAGATTCGAACTGGGGACACAAGGCTCTTCAGGCCTCTGCTCTACCAACTGAGCTAAAGAGCCACGCATGCGTGCTACACAACAGTAGAAAGGCCTGGCCTCTGCTCTACGCACCCATCGGCGTCTTTCAGACGACGAGCTAAAGAGCCACACGTTCTCATCTATTTTACTAGAGAGAACAGATTAACACAAGATTACTTGTGGATGATCTTTCCAAGCGTATCGGTGAGTTCGGCTGGTAATACGAAAAGCGTTTTTTGGCTTGGCTCGGCGCTGATCTTTTCAAGCGTTTGCAGCGTTCGAATATTAATACCGCCAGGAATCCGCGTAAGTAGCTCCGCCGCTTCTGCCACCGTTTTGGCAGCCGCTTTTTCGCCTTCAGCCGTGATAATCACCGCACGGCGTTCGCGCTCGGCTTCGGCCTGTTTCGCCATGGCACGTTTCATATCTTTCGGCAAATCGATATTTTGTACTTTTACATTTTCGACGTCGATCCCCCACTGATCAGTTTGCGCGTCAACGATTTCCTTAATGCGCTGGCTTACTTCCTCGCGGTTCGAAAGCAGCTCATCCAAATCGGTATTACCAGTAACGTCGCGTAACGCAGCCTGGGCGAATTGGCTTGTAGCGTAAATATAGTTTGTTGTTTCAAGCACCGCTTTGCTTGAATCTACCACGCGGAAATACACAACCGCATCTACACCAAGCGTTACGTTATCGCGCGTAATCACTTCTTGCTTTGGAACGTCAATTGGCGTTGAACGCACATCAACCCGAATTAATCGCTGAATAATTGGAATAATAATTTGCAACCCCGGCTGTCGCATTCCAGAAAAGCGGCCGAGCGTTAATACCACGCCACGCTCGTATTGATTAATAATCTTAATTCCACTGAGCACAAACAGCACCAAAACAACAATAATAAAAATAATTAATCCACTCATTTACATTTCCTCCGTTCGTTCAATTTTCTGCGGTTCTATCGCCAAATTTAATAATCGTTCAATAAGGTGCGAATACGTTACGCCACCTTCGCGCCATAGTTTCGGATACATACTAATGTTCGTAAACCCAGGAATCGTATTTATTTCGTTCAGATACACCGTACCGTCTTCCAGTAGGAAGAAATCGACGCGCGCTAGGCCGCTACATCCAATCGCCGCAAACACTTTTTTGGCGGTTCGCTGAATTTCACTCGCTTTTTCATCGCTTAACTCAGCCGGAATAATAAGCTCTGAAGTGCTATCTTGCGAGTACTTTGAATCGTACGTATAAAAATCGCCGTCTGGGTTAATTTCTCCGGCAACGCTCGCATCGTGATGCGGCGGATTTCCTAAAACAGCTATCTCAATCTCACGCGCCGTTACACCAGTTTCGATCAAAGCAATCGTATCGTGTTTATGCGCATCATCAAGTGCCGCGAGCATTTCCTCTTCGCTAAACACTTTACTTACGCCAACCGAACTTCCCGCGCGCGACGGTTTTACAAAAAGTGGCACACCGTACTGCATACTTAATTGGTTGAAATCTGGCATCGGCTCACCAATTCGGTGAACAGCATATGGCACCACACGAACTCCTACGCGTTCAGCAATTTGCTTAGTTGCCACTTTATCCATACAAATTGCACTCGATGTCATATCGCATCCAACTACCGGAATATGAAGTAGTTGCCCAAGCGCCGCAATACTACCGTCTTCACCGTTTTTTCCATGCAAAATAGGAAGTAAAACATCGGGAGCGATTGTTCGGCCAGCAGGAATTGTTTCAAACGAAGCGTTACCAAGCAGTGGCACAAGTTTCGCAGCACCTTCCGTTGAAATAACACTCTCGAGTTCATCAAGCAACAACCACACGCCACTTCGATCAATATAACAAAGCTCGACTTCAAACGTATTATCATCAATTGCGGCGTATACGTTTCGCGCCGAAGAAATAGACACATCGTGTTCAGACGATTCGCCACCAAATAAAAGAAGTACGGTTTTTCGATTCATCGTAATTACAGTATATCAGCAATTGCAAAACCGATCGAAATATTGTTTTTATATATATTTTATGTTATAATATATTTCGAGTACCGAAGGACGGTACCGTACCTGCGAAAGGATGTGGCACAATGAGCCGCAACCCGATTGTCAACCTGCTGCGCGGAAGTGTCACTCACACCATGCTGCGTGAAGGCACGAAGCTGGGTGGCAACGTGATCCACAAAATCATGACGGACGAGAACGCCCGCGTTCGCCCACAGACCGCCGAGATCATCTTGGCGTGGGTGAACGGCTACTTCGCGAACACCCCCGCTGGCGGCAATTTCACCATGGACAACCTGTTCCACGAGAACAACTTGGTCGAAAATGGGCGCATGCCGCTGAGCAAGACGGTGAATCACTCGCCGAACGTGACCAGTATGATGGTCATCTGTGGCGAATGCTTCATGGAAGTCGTGAAGCGACCCATCTGCAACTACTGCGACGAACCGCTCAAGGCTCGCGCCACATCTATCGCATAATCACCCCCGAAAGCGAGGAAGCTCCCCTACGAGATTCCCCTTCGGGGGTTTCTCTTTTATAATGAACCTATGGAATCTGAACGCCGACCACTTGCCGAACGCATGCGCCCGCAAACGCTCGATGATGTTATTGGTCAGACGCAACTTTTGAGCGACGGTGAGATTCTCCGTCAAATTGTCACGAAGAAAGAGCCGGTCAGCCTTATTCTATGGGGGCCTCCTGGAAGTGGAAAAACCACACTTGCTCGCATTATTGCACACGAAGTTGAAGCCGAGTTCATAGAACTTTCCGCTGTTACAAGTGGGAAAAAAGATGTCGAGCGCGTCATAGAACACGCCCGTCAAAATTGGAATTTACAGCTTCGCACCATTTTATTCGTCGATGAAATCCATCGCTTCAACAAGGCGCAGCAAGACGCGTTTTTACCGCATGTTGAAAGTGGGCTTATTACGCTTATTGGCGCCACCACCGAAAATCCAAGTTTCGAGGTAATTACACCACTCCTCTCGCGCAGCCGTGTGCTTGTATTAAATCCGCTTTCAAAGCAAGAGATTGTTTCGATACTCACGCGCGCCGCAAAAGAAGTGGCTTCGAATAAAACTATCGACAACGCCGCGCTCGATTATATCGCCGAACTTTCTAGTGGCGATGCGCGCGTTGCGCTTGGCAATCTTGAACTTGCGCTTTCCATGAGTTCGCATGTTACAAAAGAAATCGCGAAAACAGCAGCCGGCCGCACACTTCCCGGCTACGATAAAAACGGCGAGATGCACTACAATATCATTTCGGCATTTATAAAAAGTATGCGCGGCAGCAACGTTGATGCGACGCTTTACTATTTAGCACGTATGATTGATGCTGGCGAAGACGCAAAGTTCATTGCGCGCCGCATGATTATTTTCGCTTCAGAAGACATTGGGCTAGCTGGAAACGGTGCGCTTAATCTTGCTGTTTCCGCATTTCAAGCGATCGAACGAATCGGCATGCCGGAAGGCAGTTACGTATTATTTCACGTCGCAGCGGCACTTGCAAAAGCCGAAAAATCGCGCGATACAACAAACGCAATGCATACCGCACAGGAACTCGCCAAACGATATAGTAGCGCACCTGTGCCGCTTCATTTGCGAAATGCGCCAACCAAACTTATGAAAGATTTGGGCTACACAAAAGGATACGAATGGGACGCCGGATTCAAACACGAAAAAGGATTTTTGCCCGATGAACTAAAAGACGAGCGAATTTTTTAGAATTCGCAGCGAATCACAATACCCTGATGTGGAAGCAAGCGAACTTTATGGCTTTCGCGCTCCAATGAAGCATGCGTTGAAAGCAGCACTGTTCCAAGCGGTACGTTGTCACATTCTTTTACTTCGTCCGACATATTAAGTAGTACTAACAATTCTTCATCTTCAGAAGCACGGCGAAACGCGAACATTGAACCGTTGCAACCGCTCCATGGCTGGAATGATCCATCACGAATTGCATGAGAATGGCGCAACCTCAGCAGTGATTTATAAAAATGAAAGAACGAATCGGAATCTTCGTATTCTTTCTCCACATTATGCACAGCGGCACTTGATGGAACCGGAAGCCACGGTTCGCCATCGGTAAAACCAGCGTTTAGTTCTCCATTCCATTGCATTGGCGTGCGCTGCGGATCACGTCCAAGCCCAAGCCCAGGTGTTTGCAGTTCAAATGGATCACGCACCGCTTCAGGCGGAATTTTTTCATCGTGCATCCCCAGTTCGTCTCCGTAGTAAATGACGGGAATTCCCGGAAGCGTCAGCTGAAGCATTGCCACCAATCGCGCCTGCTCCCTGCCAACACGCGAAACCAGCCGCGGCTTGTCGTGGTTGCCAAACACATAAAACGGCGTCTTTTCACTTCCAACAACCCGCTGGAATCGCTCTACAAATTCGCGAAATTTCGCACTATCGTATTCGGTCTTCAACCCTTCGAAATTGAATGGTGCAGACACGTTCGGGTCAATATTATAAAACGCATCGTATTGCTCGAACACATCAAGCGTCGGATCTGGATAATCTTCGAAAAGAATTATACGATCTTGGTACTTTTCAACCGTTTCCGTCATTTCTTTTAAGTACGTAAATAAATGTTCACCGTAGCGCGTGTATTTTTGCAGCTGAGCGTGATATGGATCTTCTTCACCGTTTTTGAACGTCGGATTTGGCGGGTTATCGGGCAGCGTGTAATCTTTAGAAATCCAGCGCACGGCATCGGCACGAATACCGTCTACACCGAGCGATAGCCAAAAATCAAGCACGTCTGTCATGGCTTTTCGAACGTCGGGGTTATCCCAATTCAAATCGGGTTGCGCACTTAAAAAGCTGTGTAAATAGTACTGCCCAGTTGGCTCGTCGAATTCCCACGCCGAACCACCAAACACGCTCAGCCAATTATTCGGCGGCGATCCATCCGGCTTCGGATCACGCCACACATACCAATGGCGCTTTTCGTTTTCTTTTGACGAACGCGATGCGACGAACCAAGGGTGCTCTTCCGAAGTATGATTCGGAACGTAATCGACCATTACTTTAATGCCACGTTCATGTGCTTCGTGAACGAGTGTTTTGAAATCTTCAAGATCGCCAAAAATCGGATCAACGCTGTAATAATCGGCAACATCGTAGCCAAAATCGGCCATTGGCGAACGAAAGAACGGTGAAAGCCAAATCGCATCGATTCCAAGCGAATGCTCGCCGCCTTTTAAATAATCTAACTTTTCTGTTATTCCCGATAAATCGCCAATTCCGTCACCATTCGAATCTTTGAAACTACGGGGATAAATCTGATAAATACCGTTGATACCCTGCCATCTAATCATACAATTTAGTATAACATTTGTTGTGTATGCTATACTGAGAGTATCGTGAAAGAAAGAGAGCAATTATGAAAATCGCGATGATGGTGCGGTCTTACCTTGCCTCACCCGTTCAAAACGACATTGCCTATTCCCCTACTGGCGTTGCCGTTGCAATCGCTGAAGGCCTTGGTGAAAAAGGCCACGAAGTTACTTTTTTTGGCGCAGATGGCACCAATATAAAAAACGCGAACGTCGAAACTGCTAATATTCGGCCTCTTGCAACCACCAACAAAGAGTTAGATGAGCTCACCGAATCAACCGAACTTTTTCAGTATTACGTTCCCGGTTTGTACGACCAGCACATGGTAAAACAAATGTTCGAACGAGCAAACGCGGGCGAATTCGATCTTCTTATGTTTCATCATTTTGAATCGGCAATGGGATTTGCAAAATTATACCCGCACATTCCCGTTATGTTCGTGCTTCACGATCAACTCGACGAAAATCGTCGCCACGTCATTGAAATGCACGAATCGCCAAATATGCACTTTGTGTCTATTTCTAACAGTCAGCGCCGCGACGCGCCTGATCTTCCATACATTTCTACTGTATACAACGGAATTGATACGAACACGTTTACGTTTTGCGAAGAAGCGGAAGATTATTTAATGTTCGCCGGACGCATTGTACCAATTAAAGGCGTGAAGGAAGCGGTGCAAGTTGCCCTAAAAACCGGTCGTCGCCTCATTATTACCGGCGCGCTTTCACCGACAGCCAAATGGTATTTCGATGAACATATTAAACCGCATTTAAGTGACCGAATTTTATATCTTGGAATGATCGATAAAGCACAGCTTGCGAAATACTACCAAAAAGCATCCGCGCTTCTTGTGCCAATTCAATGGGAAGAACCGTTCGGACTCACGATGGCCGAAGCCATGGCATGTGGTACGCCAGTTATCGCTTTCAGGCGTGGATCGGTTCCAGAAGTAATAGAGCACGAAAAAACCGGATTTATCGTTGAAAATACGGCTGAAATGATTGACTCAATCGAAAATATTGGCAAAATTAAGCGCCAAGATTGTCGCGATCACGTCATGAAACACTTTACTCGTGAGCGCATGGTCGACGATTATGAAAACGTTTGCTACTCGCTCTTCCCAGAAAGCAAACCAAAATCAAAGTCGTTCATTAAAGGCATGCGTCGTATTTCCGAGCGTCTCGCCGATCAATTGCGCTAGTTATTTTGCGCGCATGTTTCACAAACGAATATTAATCCGATAAATCAGCCTGCTCAGTTTCATGAGCATCTTCAGCAAGCAGCGTCACAAGCACACCATTCGTCCAGCCAAATCCATCTTGCAGCGGATATTCGCCGCCGCCGCCAATTCCTTCGGGATCGATCACATTGTATTTTTCTATCAATTTGCGCTTCGATGTAAACACTTTCATATTCGTTTTTATCCAGCGACTTTTAATCTCGTTCGCCAACGAATGGTAGCCATAATTGCGCAACCCTTCAATCGCCACCCAGTGAAGCGGCGCCCAGCCATTTGGCGCATCCCACTGCTGGCCATTATCAATTGGCGTTGATACAAGCCCGCCTTCTTTCAAAAAAACGTCTTCGATTTTTTTCGCAACACCGACAGCCTCCTGTGTGGTTGCAAGTTTTGCGTACAATGGAAACATCATCGCAAGACTTAACCGACCAGTAGGACGACCGTAATGAAAATTGTAATCAACAAAACATGCTTCCGTTTCATCCCAACAATATTCATGAATTGCTCGTGCCCGTCGCTCAGCTGCAGCGCGAAATCGTCTTGCAAGCAATGGTTGGCGAAGTAGTTCGTAGGTTTCAACAATTGTCATTTCAAGTTGATACAACAAGCTGTTCAAATCTACCGGGATAATATCTGCAGTATGAATCGTACTAATATCGTCTGGGTCACTAAACCAACGTGAGCTGAAATCCCAGCCCGATTCTGCACCAGCGCGAAGATGCAAATAAAGCCGATCACGCTGACGATCTTTCGCGCCACCTGCTGTTTCAATGTCTTCACGAAGTGATTCTGGCCGCGGAGTCGACTTATTATCGTAATAGCGATTTAGCAAAATTCCATTTGGCATTTCAACCACTCGCGCGTATGCCTTGTGCTCCGTTGGCCCAAGCTTATTGCGTCCGCGCATCCAAAAACGATATTCCGCCAACATGTACGGTAAATATTCAATTAGTACGCGACGGCCTTTATGGCGAGCCAATAATTTTACCATGTGAGAAAAAAATGGTGGCTGCGAACGACTAAGAAAATACGTTCGATTCGCAGTTGGAATGAACCCAAATTTTCGAATCATGTATGTGTAGTTTTTTAACATACCTTCAATGACATCCCAGCGTCCGTCGGTAGCAAGCCCAAGCATAATAAAATAACTGTCCCAGTAAAACTGTTCGCTAAAGCGTCCACCCGGCACAATATATTTATGCGGAAGCGCGATCAGTGAACCGCGATCACGACGATTGCGGCGCTCAAGCTCCGTCCACAATACCTCTATGTGCTGTGTTACGGTTAAATCGTTATTTGTATGAAATTCTTTGCGGTCTTTATGAGGAGCAAATTCGTAAAAATGACGCGTAACAAATTCGTTCAAATTAAAATTCGGATCTTGGCGCTCAAGTAAATATTCTTGCTGAATTTGACGCATGCGTCGGCGCGGCACAAGATCAACAAACGTTTTCCCGTCGCTATATACTTGGCGCTGCTGCACTTCGTCGAATAGTTCCCCAAGCGCTTCATCGGGACTTTTCGAAACGCGACGAAGATTGCCCGTTGTGGTCACAAACGCGCTTTTTAAACTACCGGTTTTTGGCATATAGTAAGCGGGAATAGGAACTTTTATTTTTTTCATTCAGTATCTAGTATAAACAGTGCATAAGCGTGACGCAACCAACCAGACGCCGCTTCTCAATTACGCTAAAGCCGCGACCATTTATGCGCTATCGCTTCTTCGATTTCTTCGTTTGCAATACCTTTATTATCAAGGTAGGACAGCGCTCTTGTTCCCGATGCAGCGATAGATTTTTGCGCTAAGAATCCTAAGTAACCAGAAATTTCATCGTTATGCTTTTCCAGTAAATCGTCCATTTTTTTGCTACATTGCTGTTTGTACTTATCGTACTGCGCTACAATTCGATCAAACGAATTCTCGTAAAACACTTCGCTACCAAATTGTTCTTGCATGTGTCGAATTGTTTTTACTGCTTTTCGCGCCATGATCATTTGCGCACGATAATATTGCAATTTTTCCTCGATCGATGTTTCGCGCTTTTTGCGATCAAATACCGTTTGCATAAAATTCACGAGTCGATCAAAAATATCTTTTCGATCCATATACATATTTGGATCAATCTCATCAATACGCGCGTACTCGATTTTTTCAGTTTGTAAATTCAATTTACCCTTAATTTTACGATACATTCGCTCACTAATTTCGCCGTTCACATATAGTTGCTTAAGTGCAATGTCTTCAACGTGAATTGCCATTAAATGCAGCGACTGATCAAATAATTTTGTACCGTATTCCTTCTTCAAATCATGTCGCTCTTCGATAGCCGCTTGTATATTTTGTTCAAGGCGCGAATTTAATTCTTTGTAGTGCGTGTCGTGCACAAACCCACGCGTTTTGTGCTGTTCGAATCGAGCTTTTTCAGCGCGCAAATAATACACGGAAAGATCTGCCTCCTGCGCTTCAAGAAGTGGTTCGGGTTTATCAATATTGAGTTTATGCATAATTTTTCCAATGAGCGGCGCTTTTATAAAAAGTGTCGCAAGAATACACCCGATAGTAATTGCAAGTAAGAATTCGCGCGGTGTAAATGCGTATTCCCAGCCCGCTACGCGCAGATCTTCGGGAATAAGTAGCACAATAATAATCGCAAGCGCACCGCGTAAACTTCCCCATGAAAGCAGCAATGTCCACGACGAAGGAATTCGTTCTTCGAGCTTCAGTGCATTCAATGGCACAATTACAGAATAAACTGCAATCACGCGAATTGTCGCCACAATCAGCACCGTCACAAGAATTGGAAGCCATAAACTTCCAAGATCAACACCAGACGACGCGAACAAAAGCCCGGCTAAAATAAATACCAGCGAGTTCGCCATAAAGGCTGTGTGTTCAATGAATTTACCAAGATATTCATCGGTTTTCGGGCGCAATGTGTGCCGTGCGTAGTTGCCCAAGAAAAGCGACGCTACTGTCGTGGCGATGATTGGCGAAACATGAACAACGCCACTCATATTAATAAGCTCACTTAAAATAAACACAAGGTGCGCCGAAATGATCATAAGCGTTACGGTAGCGAATTCATTGCTGCGCGTGAAACGCACGGCACGCGAAATAATCGCTGCCATCAGCAGGCCGAAAATAATTCCAACAATTACCATACTTGCGAACATAAGCATGCCTTCAAGCACCGTTGCGCTTCCCTCAAATCCGTCTGTTGCAATAGCAAGCACCACCAAAAAGAGTGCGACGGCCGTTCCGTCGTTAAATAAACTTTCGCCTTCGAAAATCATAGTAAGACGACGTGGCGCACCGTATTCTTTGAATAGCGAAAGCACCGCAACCGGATCGGTTGACGAAATAATCGCGCCAAAAAGAAGTGCAATAATAAATGGAATTTCAAATCCAATCAGTGGCAAGACGAGGTAGAGCGCGAGCGCAATAAGCGTAGCCGAAACGACCAGCCCAACAACAGAAAGAAGCGAAATTGCCCAAGAACTATCCAGCATGCGCCGAATATTCATATTGAACGCCGATTCGAAAATAAGAATTGGCAGGAAAATATAAAATAACAGCTCGGGCGTTAGCTGCAAATCTCCAATAAACCCAAATACTGTTTCGAGATACGGCAACTTTACAATTGGCACTAGCAAAAGACCAACAAGTACAAGCAGCACCGTGTACGGAACACGAATGCGCTTAGCAAGGAAAAATACAAGCGTCGAAAGCGCAAGTAAAATAAAAAGTGACAGTACAGCCGTTATGCTCAGCATAGAAAATCCTCTGTTCGCAGGTTAGTCGCGAACTCATCGTTCTTCACTATACACCCGCCTGGCGTACAAGTTCAAGCCAAACAAAAAAGTTTATTGCTTGGCTGCGCGCTTTCGCTGGTTTGGATCGAGATAGCGCTTGCGAAGCCGAAGCGATTTCGGTGTTACTTCAAGCAGTTCGTCGTCTTCGATGAAGTCGATACATTGCTCGAGGCTTAGTTCTGTAAACGGAGTTAGCTGCACCGTTCCATCACTGCTACTGCTGCGCATGTTTGTAAGATGTTTCGTTTTACATACGTTAATATCAAGATCGTCGTGGCGATTATAAAGACCAACGATCATCCCTTGATACACCTCTACGCCAGCGCCAAGGAATAATTCACCGCGCGCTTCCGCCATTTGCAGTGCATACGGCGTTGTCGTACCAGGATCGGTTGCAATCAGCGCACCATTTCTGGTTTTTTGCAGTTTTGCACCGAGTTTTTGGTAGCCGTGCGGTAATGTATTCATAATAACCGTGCCTTTTGTAGCGGTAAGTAAAATATTGCGCAACCCGATCAGCGCACGAGTTGGCAAAATGTAAGTACTACGCATTGTGCCGCTGCTTGTTTGCTCCTGCTTCGTCATTTCAGCACGTCGCGCGCCAAGTTCCTGGCTTACCGTACCAACAAATTCCGGACCAACTTCAACCAGCAATTCTTCAACTGGCTCTTTTGTAACGCCGTCTTCCTCGATCGTTACCACTTGCGGTCGACCGACTTCGAATTCAAACTTCTCACGGCGCAGCGCTTCGATCAAAACAGAAAGATGCAGTTCGCCACGACCAGATACAATAAACCCGATTCCATCTTCTTCAACACGCAAACTTACGTTCGTTTCGAGCTCTTTTTTCAAACGGTCACCAATTTGGCGTGATGTGTTGAATTCAGCTTCGCGGCCTTTCATTGGGCTTGTGTTCGGACCAAGATACATGCTGAGCGTTGGCGCTTCAATATCGATAACCGGCAGCGCTTCAGGATTCTCCTTATCGGCAAGTGTTTCGCCAATACGCGCGTCGGCAATACCAGTGAGCGCAACAATATCGCCCGCTCCAGCCTTATCAATCTCTTCACGATTCAAGCCGCGATACCCAAAAACCTTATCAACTTTTGCATTTGCGATTGTTCCGTCTCGCTTTATTAGCGCGATCTGCTGGCCACGCGAAACCGCTCCGCGCGTGACACGTCCAATTGCATATTTCCCAAGAAACGAATCGTATTGCAGCGATGTCACAAGCAGCTGAAACGGTTTTTCAATATCAACGTTTGGCGCCGAAATATCGTTTTTAATCGCTTCGAAAATTGGACCAAGATCGGCGTGTTCCGACGGATTTTCTGGAACATTCGTCCAGGCTTTTCCATCGCGACCAATCGCATAATACACCGGGTAGTGCAGTTGGCTGTCGTCAATTGCAAGTTCCAAAAACAAGTTTGAAACTTCGTCTTCAACTTCTGCAACCCGACGCGACGGCTTATCAATTTTATTGATAATCACAACCGGCTTCAGGCCAAGTTCCAGCGCCTTTGAAAGCACAAATTTAGTTTGCGGCATTGGGCCTTCTTGCGCGTCAACAATCAAAAGCACGCCGTCGGCCATGTTAAGCGTTCGCTCTACTTCACCACTAAAATCGGCGTGTCCAGGCGTGTCGATAATGTTAATTTTGTAATCGTCTTTGTAGATCGACGTTTGCTTCGCCGTAATCGTAATACCGCGCTCGTGTTCTTGGTCGCCGCTATCCATAATTAAATCTTGGCTCATTTCCGCCTGATTATCACGAAATGTATTACTTTGCTTCAGCAGACCATCAACAAGCGTTGTTTTTCCGTGGTCAACGTGCGCGATAATGGCAATGTTTCGAATCATGTTTTGATCAGTCATAAAAATATGCCCGCTTATCGGACACTCCTCTTCTTGTCGCATTATATCACAGATGGCGTCATCGGACGAATCGCGGTGCGCCGTCGGTTAAAAATAACATTTACAACACCCGTTTTCTGCGTTTATTTGCTACATCATTACAGATACAAAACAACACATACTATACATCGTGCGCGGAACGTTAACCGTTTTCTCATAATTCGATTCTATAGTTGCTTACTGTTGCATGAAGGCAACATCGCTTCCCGAGGTTTGTAGTGACACACTCGCATGGGCGCCCAGGTGAAGCGAATACAAAATAAAGCCCGAAGGAGAATTCAACAATGAGTATGAAAAAACCACTTATCGCTGCAGCTGCAGTAACGACTATTTCCCTAGCTGGACTAGGGGGCGTTGGTGCTGCATCGGCAATGTCTGGAAATTCAGATGACATGGAATACATGAAGAGTTCTTCGATGGTCGACAGAATGTCGGAACGATTTAACCTTGATAAAAATGAAGTGCGCGCAATGTTCGAGCAAGAGCTAAAGGCAGAACAAGACGATAGTCGTGCCGAGCTTGCTACGAAATTAGATGCAGCCGTTGAAAGTGGTGATGTTACACGTGAACAGGCAGATCACATCTTAGACGTAAATGCGAAAATTGACGCAATGCTTCGCACCGGATCTTCAGATGGAGAGCTGAGTGGTGATACGCGCGCAGATCTTAAAAGTGAAGTTAAAGGATTGAATAACTGGGGTGAAGAAGAAGACATCGATGATGAGCTTCTAGGAGATGGTCGGCTCGACCTGAACCTTGGTCTTGGTCTTAGTCTTGGATTACTAAACAATAATGACCGCAAAGACGATGATTCGTTGCTTGGCGGCATCTTATAATAAACGTTTTGTAACAACATACGCCGGTCGTTTTGATCGGCGTATTTTTTGACAAAAAATGGTGGAGCATATCGGATTCGAACCGATGACCTCTTCCATGCCATGGAAGCGCGCTAGCCAACTGCGCCAATGCCCCTTGGGAACAACCCGTATTGTAGCAAAAGCCCGCTCTCTTTCAAAGAGGCGGACTTTCTGGCTGCTACGCGCCCACCCTGGGGCACTTGTTTGTTTTCAACTGTTTGTTTTACCAAAGGTACCCCTTTGGCGCACCAGCTTATGGTTATTATGCACCGTATTGATTCGAAAAGCAAGCATAGAGTGGCATTATATTCTTAAATATGCTTAAATGACAATGTTCAGAAGCACACGCGAAACAGTGAAAGCGCTATCTCTTCTCTGAGGTTTCCTTTCTTGAAATATTCGTTGCACGGGTCGATCTGAAACGAATCAAGTAAACAGGAACCAAATATGGCTAAAAGTAACCTATTTATCGGTAGCCTCGCCTACGCGACTAACGACGACACCCTCAAAGCTCATTTCGAGCAAGTTGGTCCAGTTGAAAGCGCACGCGTTATTACCGATCGCGAAACTGGCCGTTCACGAGGCTTTGGCTTCGTTGAATACACAGACGAAGCGAACAACCAAAAAGCGATCGACACGCTTGACGGTAAAGAGCTCGACGGACGCGCAATCAACATCAGTGTTGCACGACCAAAAGAAGATCGTCCACGCAATGGCGGCGGTCAATCAAACAACGGTGGCGGTTCATTCCGTCAACGCAGCTGGTAGTTATTGCTAGCAATCAAAATACACCTTTTGCATGAAAGGTGTATTTTATTTATTGCGTATTTTTACGCTTGGCGAATTTGGCACAACGAACCCTGCTAATACAATCGCCATGATAACAGCGAAGCCGCACATAATCGATGGAATTCCTGCAATTGTTGATGGATCAACGATATTCACGGCTGTCGTTGGGATAATGAATGCTGCGTAACCAGCCGCCAGCGAATAAAGAGCGAACTTGGTTCGTTTTGCCTTACCCTGTGACGCCCACAAAGAATACGCAACCGCCACAATCAACAGACCGTAATAGTACAGCGCATATGGAATGATTGTCCACTTTGCAACATCAAAAATAACATAATTCCCCATACATTCACTTCCTTGCATGCCGTGACCAACAAACAAAAAATAAACCGAGAAAAGCGCCGCAAGTGCGTAGCTTCCCGCCACAAGCCCGCGCTGTTTTTGTCCGGCAATAACTGTTGCCAAGTGTATTCCAAGTGGCGGCAGCAGCGTAATCGCCACATAGCCAATCCGCGCCCATGTTAAGCTGTCTAATCCCCAACTTCCTTCGCACACATTGTACTCTGCCCATTGAAACGTCGCGAGGCCAATAAGCAGTACGGCCGCAAGACGCGTTACCGGTGTCATTTTATAACGAGCGACGACATATATTGCCAAACCTACTTCAATAATAAAAGTTACGAGCATGACAAGCGGAGAAAAACAATAAAGTCGATCGGTTTTAAGATAGTGCATACTTGCACCAGCTTAGCACAAACGCGATGAATCACCTAGAGAATGGTGAATCTACCCAGTCGAACGGCAGTCCAAGAAGATTATTCATAAGGCCGAATACGTTAAGCAAATACAACGTCACCACGACAACAAGACCGGTTACGCCAAGCACCAAAAGCCGCACCGTGAGATTTTGACGCTTAAGCCACTGCGTCCATGCATCGTATTTTTCGCGCGCATATTCAAGTACGTGCTGCGCCCAGGCGAATTCAGTTGCTAGAATTGCAAGACCAGCAAATACTATCAACCAGCCCGGACCTGGATATGGTATCGCAATGATTCCTAATATCAGCACCAGTCCGCCAACAATACCAGTAGCAATTTTTTTCGCACCTTTTTTTGCTCCGCCAAACATATCGCCTCCTTACTTTGAAACAAGTGCTACGAATTCAGCTTCGCTTAAAATTGTTGTACCGTATTTTTTCGCTTTCGACAATTTGCTTTCACCCGTTTTTGCGCCCGCCACAAGATACGTCGTATCTTTCGCAACTGATGTCTGAAACGTTCCTCCGAGCGATCGAATGGTATCCGCCGCCGCATCGCGTCCCATTGTTTCAAGCGTTCCCGTAACGACAAAATTCACACCGGTAAATTTGCCCGACTTAGCTTCGTATCGTGGAGCAACGTTGTTCGCCGCAAATTTCTCTAGCAGCGCCACATTATCGTCGTCGGCAAACCACGCCAAAATACTTTCCGCTACAACCGTACCAACGCCATCAACACCATTCAATTCGTCGAGCGTTGCATGGTGCAGGGCTTTAAGCGACTGAAATTGCTTCGCGAGATCGATTGCCGTTTGCGCACCAACATGCCGAATCCCGAGTCCAAAAATAAATCGCTCAAGTGGTGGCGTTTTTGATGCTTGAATTGCCGTAATTAATTTCTGTGCTGAAATTTCAGCGAACCGTTCAAGCTCAAGAAGCTGATTTTTAGTGATTGTATATATATCAGCAACGTCGCTTACTATTTTCGCATCAACAAGCGCTGCAACATTTTTCTCACCAAGCGTGTCTATATCAAGCGCACCCTTCGACGCAAAATGTTCAAGCGACTGCTTCAGAAGAAATGCACTCGTCGTATTTTTTAAGCGATATACCGCTTCACCCTCAGGACGCTCAAATACCAGTTCTGGATATTGCGCCCTTAGCGCTTCTTCGTAATGAAATGGCTTCGCGCTTTTTGGCCGAAGTGCCATAACCACGCTTTCGACTTGTGGAATAATATCTCCCGCTTTGAAAATAACCACCGTATCGCCAATCCGAATATCTTTACGTGCAATTTCATCGGCATTGTGCAAACTTGCGTGCTGCACCGTCGTGCCTGCAACCGTTACCGGATCGAATACCGCTACTGGCGTTGCCGCACCAGTTCGCCCAATACTTATAACGATATCTTTTACAATAGTTGTTGCTTGTTCGGCGGCATACTTATAGGCTACGGCGGCTCGTGGTTGTTTTCCTACAACTCCAAGCTGTCGAAAAAGTGTTCGGTCATTCACTTTTATGACAAGTCCGTCGGTATTAAATGGCAAATCGGCGCGTCTTACATCCCATTCGTTCACGTAGGCCATGACGTCATCGAGCTTGGTAAACACGCGCGCTTCGTTGTTTCGCGTTAAGCCAAGTGCTGAAATTGTTTCGTACGCTGCCAAATTCGTTGGGATTTCGCTTGGATTGTCACGTAGAATATCGTATGCACGAAAATGAAGAGGCCGTGCCGCAACTAATTTTGGATCAAGCTGACGAATTGTTCCCGCTGCCAAATTTCGTGGATTCGCAAATGGTGCGTCACCGTTTTTTTCGCGCTGCTTATTTAGCGCCACAAAATCATTCTTTAGCATGACGATTTCGCCGCGAATTTCCGTACGACCATTTAAAAAATGTTCATAGCCATTAGAGGCTCGTAAGCGAAGCGGCACATTCGCGATTGTGCGAACATTCGCCGTTACATCTTCACCGATATAGCTGTCTCCACGCGTTATTGCCTGAACAAATATTCCATTTTCATAAATAAGCGCGCACGCCAATCCATCCATTTTTATGTCTGCGAAAAATTCGTGCGTTTGACCAGGAAGCTGCTTATCCATACGGACAACCCATGCGCGCACTTCTTCAACATCGAAGACATCGTTCAAACTAAGCATACGGCTTGAATGTTCAACTTTTTTGAACCCGCCAAGTAATTCACCGCCGACACGCTGCGTTGGGCTCTCGGAAGTGACGAGTTCAGGATGCGCTGCTTCGATTGCCTTAAGCTCCTGAAATAAACTATCGTAAACTGCGTCGCTTACACTTGGCGAGTCGAGCACATGGTATTCGTAACTATATTCGGCAAGCTGTGCTCGAAGTTCTGCGGCGCGATTATTAGGCTGGTGCTGCGTCATCATCGACCACCTTTCGGTACAGCATATAAATATACACGCCCGACCAGACTAATGTCATCGTAGACACAAGCAAGAAACTAACCGGCACAATTGGAATCCATTGTATCGCTTCAAAAATTCCTTTTATCCATGCGTCGAGAATAATAATTGGAATCATTGTTACTACAAGCATCGCGATAACCACACCTAACATCCAAAGCATTCGCAGCAGAATGCGCACACGTCGCCCTGTAACGATATCGCCCGCCGAGCGAAGTGCACGAAGTGGATACATACCCGGAAGCGTTACGATGATAAGCGCAAAAAATGTAGCCACAAGCCAATACAGTGAAAGAAGAATGAACAATACAGCTCCACTCCAAAACAACATCGCTTCAACGCCATCTGAAAAAACACCGCTTTGCGACGCAGAGCTCATAAATAATACTGCAATTGCCGCAGGAATGAGCTGCACCATGGCTACAATTGACACTAAAAATGTAGGAACAATGGGCGCACCGGCATTGTATAACCCATCGCGAAACTTCGGCTTACCGCCAGCAAGCGCAGATCGTACAAGCCAAATTGTCGTAAGCCAAATCAGTAGTCCAAATGTCGCGGCATACACCTGCTGAACTGGCGTCATATCAGCTCGATATCCGCCTGTCACAGCGCTAAACAAAAGCAGTGCCGCTTCTTCGATTGGCTTTACGCCATCACCGCTACTAAATATTTGGTTACTCGTGTTGCGTAACGCCTCACTTAACTGAGAGTACAATTCCTGAGAGCCAATACTCAGGAAAACCGCCACCAATATTCCGTATGTTGCACCCATCCATAAAAATGCAGCTTTATGTGTTTTTATAAGCGAAAGCGTCGAGGCAGTGAACGACCAATAGCCCGGCAGCGCAAGTGAGCGTTTATAATCGCGGCGATACGTTCGTTTAAACGTTCGGTGTGGCCGTCGCGCCATAAATGCGCGAATGCGTTTCATGATACGCGTTTTTAGCGTTTGAAATTCTGACGTCTTTTGTTTTTTAGACGATTTCTTAGCTTCTGCGTTTTTTTGTTTTTTCTGCGTCATAATTGTTAAAATTTATCTGCGTTTTTGCGAAGTCGTGCAATACGTTCTTCAAGCGGTGGATGAGTACTGAACATTTTACTAAAAAAACCAGACTTCAAAGGATTATTCAAAAACAAATGCGCTGAAGCTGAATTTTGTCGCTGCATAGGTTTTCCGTGATCTTTCAGTTTTTCAAGCGCCATCGCAAGCCCTTCGGAATCTCGCGTAATAAGTGAGCCACTGGCATCTGCGAGATATTCGCGTTGACGGCTTATGGCAAATTGAATGAGCATTGCAATAATTGGCGCTAAAACAATAAGCACGATACCAATTACAAGCACAATTGGGTTAACATTCTCGCGGCGATCGCTGAAGAAAAACATGCGTAGCGCAATGTCGGAAAGGATACCAATTGCGCTTACAAGGCCAAACGCGATCATGCTCACGCGAATATCATAGTTCTTAACGTGGCTCATTTCATGCGCCATTACCGCTTCTAGCTCGCGGTCGTTCATGACCTCCATAATTCCGGTCGTTGCGGCCACAATTGCATGTTTTGGATCGCGCCCAGTAGCAAACGCATTTGGTGCAGAATCTTCAATAACATACACTTTCGGCATTGGCATGCCTGTTGTGATCGACAGATTTTCCACCATACGATACAACCGCGGATTATCGCGCTTCTCTATTTGCTTTGCACCTGTCATTGCTACGGCAAGTTTTGCTGCAGCAAAGTACTGAATAAGCGCGTACACCGCAGCGCCACCAATCACCCAGTACACCACCGATGTACCGCCACCATACACATAACTTATCGCCCAACCTATCGCAGCTACGAGTCCGATAAAAAACGCCATGATAAACAGCGTGTTCCGTTTATTAGCGGCTACTGCACCGTACATAGTTCTCTTTTACTCCTTAGAATTTTACGTCGACAGGTTCTTCAACGCTGGCCATATCTTCAACTTCGAAGAAATCACGTTCTTTGAACCCAAGCATTCCGGCAAATACGTTGTTCGGAAATACCTGAATTTTCGTATTAAGGTCACGAACGCCACCGTTATAAAAGCGTCGAGCAGCTTGAATTTTGTCTTCTGTATCGACAAGCTCGTTTTGTAGCTGCAAGAAGTTATCACTCGCCTTAAGATCTGGGTATGCTTCTGCTACCGCGAACAAGCTTTTAAGCGCGCCTTCAAGCATATTCTCTGCTTCAGCAGTCTCTTTCACACCTTGTGCGTTCATGACGGCAGAACGTGCCTCGGTTACTTCTTCAAATACGCTTTTTTCGTGCGATGCGTAGCCTTTTACAGAGTTGACGAGATTTGGAATAAGATCCGCTCGTCGCTTCAACTGAACGGTAATATCGCTCCATGCTTCATCGACGCGAATTTTTAGCGTTACTAGTCCGTTGTAGGTAACCCACAGGAAAATTCCAAGAACCGCCACAATTGCCAGTACTATCCAGAGTGCTTCCATTTTCTTATATTCCCCTTGAATGATTCGATTTGTATACGCTTTTATTATAGCATTTTTCACATTTTTTATCACTGTTCGAAAAACAAAAAGCTCGGAATTTCCGAGCTTTTAATTCATTTTTGGTGCGCAGAGCGGGACTTGAACCCGCACGACCTATTGGTCAAGAGATTTTAAGTCTCTCGTGTCTACCAAATTCCACCATCCGCGCATGTACTTTATTTGGATGCTCCAGCCGAACGAGCTGCCACATTTGCGACAAGAGAAGCAAACGCAATAACCGCAAGACTCGAGAGCGAACGCCAAATCGTTTCACTCGTATCACCAAACACACCCCAAATCGCCATAATACTCATGAAAGCAAACAGCACTGCACTTATGAGCATAATCCAGGCACTTGCCTGACGAACCTGACGAAACAATGCTCCGTTCGAGGTTTCTATCTTTTGCTCACGTTCTTTATGATCACTTTGCTGCTCGCTCATTTCAATTCCGCCTATCTAGGGATAAATGATGATACCGTGGAGGCACGTACGGGAGTCGAACCCGTCTAAACGGTTTTGCAGACCGCTGCGTAACCGCTCCGCCAACGCGCCATCCTTTCGATATTATATCAGATACTATGAAGAGCAAAACAAAAAAGCCATGGGAATCCATCGCTTTTTAGTATGGTGCGCGAGAGAGGACTTGAACCTCCACGAGCGCAATGCTCACTAGCCCCTCAAGCTAGCGTGTCTACCAATTCCACCACTCGCGCATATTGTTTCGTTACACATATAATCGACGAGGACACGATTAACTTGCCTGATTATAACGAAACTACGGTGTTTTGTAAACTGGCTTCGTTTCCACGCTCCACTTATTCACATCGGTGAAACGATCCGGGCCAGCAACAAGTTCAAGATCATCTCGAAGCGTTTCCGCTTCTTTGTTCGCAACATACGTGAAATTCGCCTGGTAAAGCCCGATGGCTGGCGCGTCTTCAAGCCATTGGCGTGCAAACTGCTGGTATTTAGCATTGCGAAGCGCCGGCTCAACACGAGAGCGAGCGCTCGACAGTGCGTCGTCTGCTGATGCATTTGAGTAATTCGAGAAATTGTATCCGTCGAGCCCAATTTGCGACGAATGCCAATATGCATACACATCGGGATCAGCACCAATCGCGAGCTCGTAAAGTAATACATCGTAGCTTCGCGGTTGCAGAACATTCTGCACAAAATTCGCCGAAGGATCTGCCGTGTTAACAATATTCGTATTGATCGTAATTCCAAGCTCGCGCCATTGCGACGCCAATGCCTCAAGCGCTTTTTCATACTGGCTATTCTTGGTTGTTGCAATCGTAATAGCAAGTTTTTCGCCATCTTTCTGTCGAGCACCGTCACGCATGCGCCAGCCGGCTTTATCAAGTGCTTTTTTCGCCGCCTCCACATCTGTTTTCGGCGCAGCAGGAAGATTACCGTCTATTTGACTCTCGACAAACGGCAAGTGAAGCGGTTTCGTTTCGGCTGGCTGAGATGCGCGAATCGCCGATGTATCCGTAGCTAAGCGAAGCGCGCGTCGTACATCAACATCACTCATCGGCGCAGCCTCCGTATTGAACATGGCATACACACCATTGTTGATTGGCTTATTTTTAATATCGTAACTGTATTCGTCGATTTGCGACGGATCGACGCCCGACATATCGGCCGCCGCGCTTACCTCGCCCGAGCGAAGTGCTCGCACGATTGATTCTTGCGAGTCGTAAGCATGAATTTCGAACCGACTTAACATCGGTGCGCCGCCGTAATAATCTTCAAACGCAGCCGTTTGCACAATGCGCGCGTTACTGTCGCGACTTGAGGTTTGCGTTAATTGGTGCTTAAACGGACCACTTCCAATTGGCTGCCGGCTAAATTGATTTTCACGCAACGTTCCGGGCGCAACATCACGCAAAATATGCTCGGGAAGCACCGGAAATGTTAATGCATTCGGAAAAGCCGCGTATGTTGCCGGAAGTGTAAATTTAACGGTTTCATCATCAATCGCCACCACGTCCACATCACGCCAATTAATGCGAAGTGGTGAGCGCGTTTCCGGATCTTTAATAAGGTTTACCGTAAACTCTACATCTTTCGCCGTTAAGTTTGCTCCGTCGTGCCATTTGACGTCATCGCGAATTTTTACCGTATATTCACTGTCTTCTTCCCCGATTGCAATAGACTTCGCCAAATCGCCCTGGAGCGTTCCAGTCGAATCGTAGTTATACAGCGACGAAAACATTAATTTACTGGCGGCCATTTCAGCACTCGTGGTCGCATACAGTGGATCCAGCGTTCCAATCGGCCCAAGTGACGCCTCTGCATATGTACCACCGTGCGCTGCCGCAAGCGTTTCGTAACCTCCACGGAACCACATAAATTGTATGCCAACGGCAATAATCATTACCGCCACAAACAACAGCCATCCAATAATGTGGCGACGTACACTTCGCACGTTATCTAAACGTGTAACAAGAAATTTGCGGGCATGGCGCATTGTTGCGCCCTCCGCCTTCTTGTAGCGTTTCGAAAAATTCCCACTATCAAACGACAACTTTTGAAATTGTTTCCAGTTTCGTTTTTCGTTCGACACGCAGGTGCTCCTTTACTAGCCGATCGACGGCAGAAGCAAACCAACCAAAATTGACAATACGAAAATGACAGCCAAAATAATCGTTGCTTCAAACAAATTTTTATCAAGGCCACGTCGGGTGGTGAATAATTCTCCAGAACTACCAAACCCAGCACCAAGACTTGCACCACGCTGCTGCAGCAAAATTGCCGCCACCATTAACACAGCCGATCCAACCGTAACAATTTGTAAAATACTATCCACGCTCATGTTTTTCCTCCTGACGAATATATTGCAGTTCTAGCGCGCTACTTACTATATAGTTTACCAAACTCAGCACCAATCCGGTAAGAATTGAATAGCCGAATGTCATTTGGAGACCTGGCGTAAGCAGTAGCGAAATATACACCATGAAGCCGTTCACGACAATCGTGAACAACCCAAGTGTTAGTAAAATGGCCGGGAGCGATAAAATAATGACAATCGGGCGAATAATACTGTTTACAATTGAAAAAATTAATCCGCCCACAAGAAATATCGAAGCGTTCTGTGCAATTTCAGCATCGGCGTAACCCGTACCGAATATACGAACCGCCACCCACAATCCGAACGAATTGAGAATCCAGCGCAATACAAAGACAGCAAATTGCTTTTTCATAAACTATCTTTACTATAACTGCTTATCATAATTCTGTCGAGAGATGGCCGCTTAAGTTCGAGTGTCCTTTCGGTGTCACTAAAATATCGTCTTCGATACGCACGCCGATGCGCTCCTTTGGAATATAAATTCCAGGCTCAACCGTTAATACCATCCCCGGCTGAAAAACACGTGGTGCGCCCAAACTATCGTGCGTATCAACCCCAAGCCCATGGCTAATCGCGTGCGGAAAGTACGTTCGGTATGTTTCTTCGTCCGTTTTGCTTTTCAAAAGCCCCAATTCCATCAACGATCGTTTCATGATCACATCTACCGAACGCTGGTATTCTTCAAGTGGCACATCCGATGCAATGAGCGAAATTATTTCAGCGTGCGCATCGTTTACAGCCGCATGAACATCGCGCTGACGCTGTGTTGGAGCACCAAGTGAATACGTTCGTGTTATGTCGGCCGGGTAGCCGTTAAGCTGCGCGCCAACATCTAACAGGAGCAAGTCGCTTTGTTTTAGCTTCGCATTATTCGCTTCGTAGTGAAGTGTCGTTGCATTTTTACCCGACGCAATAATCGGACTGTATGCATGGCCTTCCGCTCCGCAGCTGCGGAATTTATACGAAAATTCGGCTTCAATATTGTACTCGTGCTTGAATTCATTCAAGTGCGCCTTTACGTCGGAGAATGCCGTCGTTGTTAATTTTATCGCTTTTTTCAGTCGGGCGATTTCTTCAGGCTGCTTAATCGCTCGAAGCTTTGCCATATCTTTGCGACAATCTTGCACCGAGTTGAATGTTCGTGTAAGCATATCGTAAATTCGCTTCGGTGCCGGGTTCAAAGAAAAATCGAAATACTCAGCGTGCGGCTGTGCACCAATTCCATACACAACGCTGTGTTTTGCTGCGAGTTCACGCAGCATAGTTGTTGCGTCATCGCTTGTAAGAACGTCGTCGGCTCCGCTTATTCGAAGCGCTTCCTCTTCGCTCAAGCTACCGTCGAATAGCTGATGGACACGACTAATGTTTGGCGCAACAAGCCACGTTTTTTTGCGCGTTCCGTCGATAATTATCATCCAATCTGGTGCTTCGATTCCGCTCAGCCACCAAAAATTTGCTTCTTGCCGAAACGGGAACGCCATATCGTTGGTTTGCTGAACTTTTGTGTATGCACCAAGCACGATAACGCCGCCTTTCAGCGACGCAATAAGACGAGATCGATTGTCAGCGAACATATTTGCCATCGGTTAGTTCTATAATACATGGCGCATGCGCCACTGCCTAGCGTACAACGCGGTAATAGTTCATTCCGTAATACGAACCCCATAGTCGGTTCAAACTTCCAACCGAGCCAGGATCGCAGAGCGCGTCCATGTCGGCCGAACTGGTTGGCGTCTGCTGCTCTAAGCGTGCCATAACATAAGTTATTTTTTCATCGTTTTTTTCGCACGATGCTTTCATATACGCTGTTGTATTTCCACCGCCATTCGTGCCGCAATTTCTGCCTGCTGAATCTTGTGCGTAGCGGCATTTTGAGGGGTCGATAAATTCACCGCCAGGTAGTACTTCTGCATTCTGCAAACACGACACGATTGATGCCGGGTACGATCCAGTCCCGCTGGCGTTCAACCAGCCATTACCGTTACCGCTGTAGCCGCAGCCGCTACTTGTTTCAACGTAATTGTCGTGTTTTAACATGTACGCACTCAACGCCGAAGCAACCTGCTGAACATCTGATTTGCGCTGATTATCACGCGTTGTTGCCTGATAATTTGGATATGCGATCGTAACCATGCCGGCCAAAATTCCAATCACAACAATAACAACAAGTAGCTCAACTATCGTAAAACCGCGCTGCAGAAATTTCGTGCCAATAATGCCCATAACGATAATTGATGCCCTTTGATTACGTTGCATTCACTATAGCACAAGCGTTATTCGCGCGGCAAATAACGTGTCAGCACTTCTGCTTTCGATTCTCCAACCACACGCGCTAACTCATTTTTGCTCGCATTTTGTACGCCACGCATACTGCCAAATGTTTTTAACAATTTTTTGCGCGTACCCGGCCCAATTCCTGGAATTTCTTCGAGCACACTTGCCGTTTGTTTTGCCCGTTTTAGTACCGTATGATAGCTCACCGCAAATCGGTGCGATTCATCGCGAATACGCTGCAACAACTTCACAATATGCGTTGAATGTGGCAAATTAACCAGCGTAAATTCGTCGGTCACCGTTTTATATCCATCGAGTTCTTGCAGTTTTTTCATGTTTAACACTACATTCGAAAACGCATGATGAATCACAATCTGCTCCTCACGCTTTGCAATACCAATAAACGGAATTGTTGTTTGCCCACACTCGTTGCGCGCTTTTAGTGCCGCATCAAGCTGGCCTTTTCCTCCGTCGATTAAAATGATGTCTGGTGTTCCCCACGCCTTAAGGTTTTTGTCACTCAGCCGCCGTGTAATTGTTTCGTGCATGTTATAAAAATCGTTATTGTGTTCAATGCGCGTTTTAAATTTTCGATAATTAGCACGATCGCTCACACCATTGGTAAACACAACCATACTTGCCACCACATTCGTACCACTCATGTGTGAAATATCGTAGCCTTCAATGCGCGCAGGCGATTTCGACAAACCAAGCAATTCGCGCAAATCAGCCAGCGCACGGTCTTTACTGATATTCAAAAATTCTTTATCGCCAAACATTATGCGGCGCTGCAATTCACCAAGATCGAGCAACTTATTTCGATATAATGCCGCTGCTTCAAAATCGTGCAGTTTCGCTGCAGTTTGCATGTCGCGTTCAATTTCTTTCGTAAGCATTTTTCGCCCACCTTCGAAATAGCGAATCAAGCGTCGTAAATTCGCTTTATATTCTTCGCTTGTTGTTCCAGGTTTCGGACTTAAACCAATGTGTGCGTCCAAATCGACGCGTGCGCCAGGCTTTAGTGGACGCGTATAATACGGGAAAATTTTGCGCAAATAACGCAGCGCTTTACGCACCGCCGAACCATTATAATATGGACCAAAATATTCGGCCGAATCATCTGCCGGATTGCGTGTAAATGCAACGTGTGGCCACTCACTTTTCATATCAATTCGCACAAACATTTGCGATTTATCGTCGCGCAGTAAAATGTTATAGCGCGGCATATACCGTTTCACCATTTCACTTTCTAGAAACAGTGCGTCTATTTCGCTTTCCGTTTCTGTCCAGTCAGTATCTACAATTTCAGCGACAAGTGCGCGCGTTTTTACGTCCATGTCGCGCGAACTTTGAAAATATTGCCGTACACGATTTTTCAGTACGGCCGCTTTGCCAACATAAATAATGTCACCGTTTGCATCTTTATGAAAATACACACCGGGCGAGCGTGGCAAGGTTTTTAATTTTGCTTCAAGCGTTTTATTCACTTTTTTCAGTATAGCAAGTTCGTTTAGTAGCCAGTGAAATAATCTTTTTTAATTTTCGTTGCGCCAAGCGATGCCGCCATCGCATCAACAACATTGACCATTGTTGGCGGGCCAGAAACATACACTGTTCGCGATGCAATATCTTGCACTTCCTGCGACAAAATATCTTTACTTGGCGTACCTTCAACAATGACAACTTTAAAACCATGCGATTCAGCATCAAGCACATCGCTATAAATCACATCATCTTTTTGCTTCACAAAATAAAGCAACACGCCATCACACAATATGTTTGAGTCTCTTAGCCACGCTAAATGTGAACGAAATGGTGTCACACCGATTCCACCAGCGATAAATAACAATTTTTCGGAAGTCGGTTTTTTCGGCAAAAGAAAGTCGCCATATACACCCGTTGCAGTAGCAACCGCACCAATCGGAAGTTTCAGTATATCTTTTTTAAATTCGCTTGAAGGCTCGGAATGACGCATTGCAATACGAATATTTTCTTCTGTTGGCGAAGACGAGAGTGTGAACATGCGCCGCGAACCGCGCGGATCGAGCTTGCCACTTGGAAGCTGCAATTCTAAATACTGCCCTGCTATATAGCGTATTTTGTTGAGCGGCTTAAAAATATATTCTACCTGACCCCGCGCTAGTGGTTTTCTTCCTATAAGTTCAAGTTTCAATGCATGTCGTTGGCCAAGCAAAAATGCAAAAATATTTCCAACAACCAAAGCAATTTCCGGCGTAACAAACACACCACTAACACTAATCTGCGCACTTGCGAGCACTGCAATTCCTGCTGCATAAACGTAGCGCTGCACTCGGCGTGGCGGCATTGTTAATGGTTCGGAAAGCATAAACCCAGCAAAGAATAAGAATGGATACGACACAAAAAGACTTACGAATTGCGCAACCGAAGCGTCACCATCACGAACAAGCAGCACCGCTGAAATGAGTACTGCGATTGCCATAAATAATACACCCACGTGAATTCTTCGCGTTTTATATAATACCAGTGCAGCGATAACAAGAATTGGTATAAAAAGCGCCGGTGTTGCTACCCACCAACTTGCAAAAGCAAGCCCACTCGCTCCACTAATAACTGCCGCTATCGCAGCCGGATTAAAAATATGACGGCCACGCCACGCAAGTAGATATTTCGATGCAGCAGCTATTAACCCAAGCAGCGCAAATACTGCATAACCATTCGCATCTTGCGGCGGTGTAAATATGAAATACAGAATAAGCGCTGTGATTCCCGACGATTCAACATTCGTGCGAACACGAAATATATAAGCCAGCAACATACTGGTTCCATAGGTAGTAACGAACAATATAATAAGACCGGCCACCATGCCAATCGGATTAAAATCGATCACCTGCACAAGCGAAAGAAACACCGAATACACAGCCATTGCCATAAGCCCTACAGCAATAAGCCGATACATAGTTATACCTGCTGTCATGTTACTTGGCGGCGTTTTCATGAAACAATTTTCCCTTAAATCCAGGCGAATAGTCAAGTTGATTACGTGAATTCGCGCGAACGTACTCGAATGAAAACGCATCTTCAAGCGTGCGTGGCGAAACGAAAAATAGCGCCGTTGCGATCGCGTCTGCATGTAGCGCCGTTTCTGCAATTACCCATGTTGCAATTACGTCGTGAACTGGCTGCACGGTTTTTGCGTCATATATATGATGCGTGTCTTTCCACGCCCGACGATTTGTTGCCGAAGCGCAAATACTTTGATTCGAAATAGTCGCGACACCAATAATTTTAGTTGCGTCATGCGGATGTTCAAGGCCAATTTGCTGCTGCATGTTGAGCGTGCGAATATCACCGCCAGCATCAATTACGAACGATTCATAACCAAAATCTTTTAGCAATTCGTACACAATATCAACGGCGTAGCCTTTGCCGGCCGCACCAACATCAAGAACAATTGGCTTCGTTGTCGTTATCGTGCGATCACCATCCCATGAAATATCACTCACTGTGGCTGGTAACTGAAGTGTACGTTTCGTAAACGAGTACGCTTTATCATAACCTGCTTGCTCGAGAACACTGCCAATAAATGGCGTCATTCGCCCGTCCGTAAGCTTATAAAGGCTGCGATAGAGCGAGAAAAGTGGCGAAAAATCATCAGGAAATATGTGTGTACCCGGCTGCATTAATGCACTCGCGAGCGAATCATCACGAAACCTGGAATATGTTTTATCGAACCGAGCTATTCGATCAAGAACCATTTGCTTTACAGTAGTGTCGAGAGGTTGAACCGTTTCAATCGTCCAGCGTGTACCAATCGCGTCGAACTGCCATTTATGCGCGGGCGTCGTCTTTGATTTTGCTAATTGCGTCATTAAATCCCTGCGGTGTCAGCGAAGACCCAGCCACGCGACTTAAATTGACTTCGTTAATATTTTTCCCTACAACTTCAGCTTTATAACCAGATTCAAATTTATCCTGATATTGCTGCGAAGTACCTGAATCGGCTGTTCCGGTTGCCGTAATATCGCGAATTGTATTTTCGGCCAACGTTACCGTTACATCGATCGACTGCTGTCCTTCTGGCGAGCGATATTCACCCGTTGCCGAATATGTGCCGTCGGCATATGTCGCCGACGAAACGCCGCCCGTGCCAGCATCTGGCGCAGTTGTAGACGCACTATTATCAGTGCTGCCTGCTTCATTCATACTGGCACCATCTTTCGTAACGTACGCAACGCCCCCGATTGCTACCGCGAGGAGCACAACAATAATAATTGCCACGAGCGCTTTGTTTGGCTTTTTCGTTTCTTGTACCAACTCGTTTCCTTTCGTAAAATTAGCTTTACTATATTCTGTATACCTGAAATATCGCTGAATCAATTCAATAGCGCAATACCAAGATTCAAATACATTGCGAATATGATCCATGCTATATACGGAATAAATAACCAGGCAGCGACGTTACTGTACATGCGAAATTCGCGCGCCGTCCAAACGGCTGCGATAAGCAACATTGCAATAACAGCAAGTGCAGCGATTGGTTGCTGGAATCCGAAGAAGATAATCGACCAAAATGTATTAATAATAAGTTGTGTTATCCACGCGATATATGCCGGCAACTTGTTCACGCCTCGAGCTTGCAATATTAGAAAAAAAGCGATACCAATCAAAATATATAATACCGTCCACACTGGCCCAAATAGTTCATTCGGCGGTAGAAGTGGTGGTTTTTCAAGCGTCGTATACCACGTTGGAATCGCTTGAATTGTCGCGAGCGAACCAATCGCGCCAGCGCCAAGTGAAACAGCCACTACCGCTATCAGTCGAATAACCTGACGAAATCGATGCACATTCATTTAATGTTAGTATAGCAAGAAATTATGCAGTCGCACCAAGCTTGGCGTGCGAACGGCATGCGTCGGTGTGATACAGGCGATCTTCATTCTCTTTGCACGTTTCGCAAATCAGCACCAAATCATTGCAATTCGCCCACGCACAATTTTCAAAATTGCTTGTTTTACCCTTGCAGTGCGTACATTCGCCAATTGTTTTTGCATGATCGGAAAAATCCATCGTCATGCGATTGTCGAAGACGCGTAAACTACCCTCCCAGTAACCATCGTCACCGTAACTTTCGCCGTATTTTACAATGCCGCCATCTATTTGATACACATCGTTAAAACCACGTTTTTTCATCATTGCCGAAATAACTTCGCAGCGAATGCCGCCCGTGCAATACGTAACGATTTTTTTGTTTTTCAAATCCTCGTATTTGTCGCTTTCAAGCTCGGCAATAAAATCTCGACTTGTATTTGTGTTTGGAACAACCGCGTTTTTAAACTTCCCAATTTTCGCTTCGTGTGAATTACGCCCGTCGAAAAACACGACGTCGTCGCCATATGTTTCAATGAGCTCGTGAACTTGCTTTGGCTTCAAATGTTTTCCGCCACCAACAACACCATTTTCGTTTACTTCAAATTCATCGTCGCTATTTTTAAACCCTACCAATTCGCGGCGAACTTTCACACTTAACCGTGGAAAATCTTCGCGTGTTCCATCGCTCCACTTGAACATGATATCTTTAAAGCCCGGGAATTCTTTTGTTGCTTTAATGTATGCCTTTAAGTCATTTATGTCGCCACCGACTGTACCGTTAATGCCATGCGTCGAAACTAAAATTCGTCCGCGAAGCTGCAATTGCTCGCACAATATTTTTTGCCACAACTTCACTGCCAATGGATCTTGGATGGGTGTGAATTTGTAATACAAGAGAATTTTTTGCATATCTTTCGTTATTATACCATGTTTTTACAGCCAAAGCGCGACCGCGATGCGCTATAATAATACTATAAACAAGGGAAATGCCATGCAACGAATTGTACCGAATATTTGGCTCGACGACCAAGCCGAGGAAGCCGCACACTTTTACACCACAGTATTTGGCGGAAAAATAAATCGAATCGATCAGTATACCGACGCCGGAAAAGCGCAGCACAGACACGATGCAGGCGACGTTATGACAGTTGACATTGTGATCGACAACACTCATTTTACGCTTTTAAATGGTGGGCCATTATTTACACCCAATCCATCAATTTCATTCACTTTGTATCGTGAAACTTCAGACGAAGTTGAGGCACTGTGGAACGCACTCATTGAGGATGGAACGGCGCTTATGCCGCTCGACGAATATCCATTCAACGAAAAATACGGCTGGGTGCAAGACAAGTTCGGTGTTTCATGGCAGCTACTTGTGAATGCCGAACTTGCGCGAACCGCCGCCGTTCCATCGTTTCTATTCACAAAGCACAACGCAGGAAATGCTGAAGATGCAATTAAGCTTTACACGTCGCTTTTTCCCGACTCGCACGTTGAACAGTTGGTGCGATACCCAGCAGACATGAAGCCTGAAGTAGAAGGCAATGTTATGCATAGCGAATTTTTTCTGTTCAATGAGCGGTTCGTCGCAATGGAAAGTTCACAGCAGCACGAATTTATTTTCAGTGAAGCAATTAGCCTAATGGTACTGTGCGACGACCAAGCGCAAATTGATGAATTATGGCATCAACTTTCTGCAGTGCCTGAAGCAGAACAATGTGGCTGGTTAAAAGATCGTTACGGCGTTTCATGGCAAATTGTTCCAAGGCGACTTGACGAAATGCTGGAAAACGGCACGCCAGAGCAAATGGAGCGCGTTACAGCTGCCTTCATGCAAATGAAGAAATTCGACATCGCAGCACTTGAAAAAGCTTACAGCTCAACCACCAAATAAGTTCACATTCTTCTTTTTACATTTTTTCGCATTCCTGCTACGATGGAGTTACTATGATTGCGCCCTCGCAATCCGCTACGAACGAACGTTCTCAATCGAATCGATTACCATTCACGTAAATTAGCAAAGGATTTTCATGAACAAACAAACGCTGCGTCTGTATTGGCAACAAATACGACGCTACAAAAAAAGCTTCTTTTTAATGTTGTTTCTCATACCTATCGGGGCGCTTCTTATTGATACGCTTTTGCCGTATTTTCTCAGCCAAGCAATTGGCGAAATCGCCTCAAATAATAGTGAAAAGATAGAATATTATTTATGGATTGGCGCTGGTGTCGGGCTTACTGGAGCGCTTTGCAATTTTATCGGATTTCGCGCCATGGTACACCACGAAGGTCGCGTTATGCAACAACTTCGTAACCACACATTTCGCGAACTTATAAGCAAAGACGCGACGTTTTTTTCGAATCAAAAAATCGGTGCAATGACAAGCCGCTACATTGACTTCGTTCGAGCATCGGTTAATCTGCAAGACCTGCTCGTTATTCGTACGCTGGGTTTTATACTCAGCATCGGAAGCGGCGTGGTACTCATTGCAATGGAGTCGCTGCTGACCGCCGGGCTCATTTTAGTGCTCGTTACCACACTTATTTTTCAAATTCGCTGGAGCACAAAGAAGCGCGCACCGTGGCGACATGAGCGAAAAACGCTGATTGGTGAAATTCATGGTTCAGTTGCCGATTCACTCACAAATAGTATGATCGTAAAAACATTTGCTGGAGAAAAACGCGAAATAGCATCGCTTAATACGCAGACTTCACGGTTTCTTACAATTTACGACAAGGACTTCAAATTCATTTCAACCGAAGGTTCGATTCGCGTTGCGCTGATGACAATTATTCAGATCGCCGCCGTGGCCGCAATCGCAAATCTTACTGCGAGTGGTTCGGTTTCGATTGCGACGGCAATTTTCTTACTGGCCTATTTACAGCGAATCGGTTCACAATTATTCGTTCTTAGCGACATTATAAATGGCTACGATCAAGCGTTTCTTGACGCTGCACCTATGACGGAAATGCTTGGCGTGCAAAATCAAGTTTCCGACGATCCTCAAGCGACAACCCTAACGCTTTCTTCTCCAACCGTTGCATTCGAAAACGTACAATATCGCTACAGCGATGGCAACGAAGATGTGCTGCGTGGTGTATCATTTGCCATTCCTGCTGGGCAAAAAGTTGGCATGGTTGGACATTCGGGAGCGGGAAAATCCACGATTACGCAACTATTACTGCGATTTAGCGATGTAACGGGTGGTGCAATTACAATTGATGGCCGTGATATTCGCAGCGTTACGCAGGAAAGTTTGCGCGAAAATATTGCATACGTTCCACAAGAACCGATGCTATTTCACCGAACTTTGCGCGAAAATATTGCATACGGAAAACCAGATGCAACCGATAGTGAGGTGCGTGAAGCGGCGCGCCAAGCGAACGCTCTGGAGTTTATTGAGGCGCTTGAGCACGGACTTGATACGACCGTTGGTGAGCGCGGCGTAAAATTAAGCGGCGGTCAGCGGCAACGTATCGCAATTGCCCGTGCAATTTTGAAAGACGCGCCAATTCTTGTGCTCGACGAAGCGACCAGTGCGCTCGACTCAGAGTCGGAGAAAATGATTCAAAATGCGCTTGAAACACTTATGAAAAATCGTACAAGTATTGTTATTGCTCATCGGCTGTCCACAATTGCAAAACTCGATCGGATTATTGTGCTAGAAAGCGGAGCAATCCAAGAAGACGGCACGCACCAAGAACTGCTAAAACAAAAAGGTATCTACAGTACACTTTGGTCACATCAAAGCGGCGGGTTCATCGAGGAGTAATTACTCCCAACGAAATGTGCGTGTGCCGACAACAAACAGCACGACCAGCCATGCAACAATAACGAGAAGTTCTGTCCAAAGCCCGGTAATCATTACGCCCTCGGTGACAATTTGACGGATTCCATCAACTACTGGCGTAAGCGGCAAGAAGCTTGTAATTCCCTGCAGCCATTCCGGCATCAACATTCGCGGAAGCCAGATACCACTAAACCCGAGTGAAACGATGAATATAATTTGGCCGTAAATATCCGACTGGGTCGTGTTCTTCGAAACGCCGCCAACAATCAGTCCAAGACTTAACATAAGCAACGATGAAAGAATTGCGAACAGAATATAAAGCAGCCAACTGCCGTTCATTTCGAGTCCAAACAATGTCATGCCAAGCACAGTCATAAGCGCGACAACCGCCAAACAAATAACCCCAAACGACAGCATGGTGCCAAACATAATTTGCCATGAGCGAAGCGGCGTTACGCGTAATCTGCGAAGGATGCCTGTTTTCTTGTCGCTGGCGATTACCGAAGCGACGCCAAATATTCCCACCATCATTACGCCCATTGCAGTGAAAATTGAAAACAGATAACTAAATGTATTGCCCCTATTTCCTGCGAGTGTTTTTTCTTCTACGGTGATCGGCGGAATATAGCCTGTTGTTTCGGTATTCGCCTGGTCAACAACGCTGTTTACAATACTACTAATGACGTTATTACTATTCATGTCGCTTCCGTCCGTGTAAACGCGCACTGATCCGGCAGGATTTTCACCCGCTGCAGCACCAAAACCTGGCGCAAGTTCAATAACACCGTCAAGCTCACCGTTCTTCAACTGTTCTTGCGCCGCCCCTAAATCTGGACGGTCGTCGGATGTGCGAAATACGTCGATGCCACGAAGTTGCGATTCGAATTCGTTCGCATACGCAATATCCGACTGATTCACAACGGCAACGCGAAGTGATAAGTTATCAGCGCCACGCATAAATGCTCCAAATAACACCAGTAGTAGCACTGGAATTGCAAATAATACGATCAATGTAACCGGGTCACGAACGATACGCTTTAACTGAGTTATCGCAAAAAATAAAGCCGTTTTCATGTTAATCTCGCAGTGCCTTTCCAGTTAAATTAATAAACACATCTTCCAAATCGGCTTGCTGAACGCGAACTTCTTTTTTAAATCCAGTCGCCAGAAGCGCGCTAATAAGTTTGTCTGGCTCATCAAGCGCAACCAGCTTTCCGCTATCCATAATTGCCACACGATCGCACAAGTTTTGGGCTTCTTCCATATAATGCGTCGTCAGAATGATTGTAATTCCGCGCTTTTGAATACGTTGAATGAGCTCCCATAAATTGCGTCGTGACTGCGGATCAAGCCCTGTTGTTGGCTCATCGAGGAAGAGTATTTTCGGCTCGTTCACAAGCGCCATCGCAATACTAAAGCGTTGACGCTGCCCACCTGAAAGTTTCTCGGGATAGGAGTCTGCTTTTTCTTTCAGCCCAACTTCTTCAAGCAGCTTGATCGCATCGATGTTGTTACCGTAAATTTTACCAAAAAGCGCTAGTTGCTCGCGAATTGTCACTTTATCATAAAACGAAGATGCCTGCGTTTGTACACCGATAAGTTCGCGTATTGCCGTTTTGTTTTTCGTAACGCTTTGCCCTGCCAACGTCACCTCACCACCGTCGATTGGCCGAAGTGTTTCAATCATTTCAAGCGTCGTCGTTTTTCCTGCGCCATTCGGGCCAAGAATTCCAAACACTTCGCCACTTCGAACGGTGAACGAAATATCTTTCACGACCATTTGTTTATCGTACGTTTTCCTCAGCCGTTCAACGACTAGAATATGTTCGCTCATGTTTCGCTTCGCCCTTTCGAAATAATCGTACTAATAACTTATGCTTAGTAATAGCATACCATATACGAAAAACAGCGCAGCAATCTCGCTACGCTGTTCTCGAACGATTATCGAATCTACTTCGTGTCTTCGTCGTTTGCTTTCGCTTCAGCTTCCTCTGCTTCAGCGGCCTGTTCGCCATTTTCAGATTCAACCTCAGCTTCGTCGGTTGCATCGCCACCTGCAGCGTCGTTCGCTGCTTGAAGGGCACTTGGTTCGTATACACTTGCTACCGTCTGCTCAAGCGATTGCTCAACATCGGCATATTCAACGCCTTCAGGAAGGGTAATATCAGCAAGCGTAATGTGATCATCGGTTGTTGCAAGATCAGCGATTGATACTTCAAGCGCTTCAGGCAAGTTTGCTGGAATCGCTTTAATTTCAATCTTTTCAAGCGATTGCAGTACAACAAGTCCGGCTTTTTCTGCCGCGCTTTCGCCTTCACCCACCAAGTGAATTCCTACTTCGGCAACGACTGGTTCATTTTGCTTCACGGCGTGAAACGAAACATGAAGGATTTCGGCTTTAACTGGGTCGCGATCGACATCTTTGATCATGGCAACTTTTTTCTTGCCGCCAACCGTAAGATGAACCGCCGAGTGCTTACCCGCTTCACGAACCACTTTTTCCATAACGCCGTACTCTGTTTGCGCCATAGTCGGTTTCATATTATAACCATAGACAACCGATGGGACGAGCCCTTCTTTGCGCAATTTGGCTACTTTTTTGCCTTGCACCTCGCGCGGCTCAAGCGTTAAACTAATCTTATCTCCCATATCTCTCCTTTCGTGACTGAATTTCAGCCGGATACCTGTACGGAAATTCTTATTATATTGTATGACTATTATAGCACCTTTCTCCAAGTAGTGCGAATCATGCTATTATTAGTAACGTATGATTCAGTCACTTTTTACTCCGCTTGTTTATATTTCTGCTATTCCTGGCCTTGATCTCGTTGACATCATTACCGGTCTTGGTGTTCTTGCCGTTGTCGCTGTTATTTTCGCTGAATCGGGGCTGCTGATCGGCTTCTTTTTGCCTGGAGATAGCTTATTATTTACCGCTGGAGTACTTGTACACGCTGGAGTGTTAAATATTAATATTCATCTTTTTGTTTTGCTGCTATTCCTTGCTGCTGTTGCCGGAGACAGCGTTGGATATACGTTTGGCCGCAAAACTGGACATCATATTTTCAAAAAACCCGATGCGCGCATTTTCAAGCAAGATCATATTCGAAAAGCGCAGGAATTTTATGAAAAGCACGGAGGAAAAACAATTATTATTGCCAGGTTTATTCCTATCGTGCGAACATTTGCACCGGTTGTCGCTGGTGTTGGAAAAATGGAATACAAACGATTTCTTACCTACAACGTTATTGGCGCGTTTTTATGGGCAGCTGGCATAACCTATCTTGGGTTTCTACTTGGAACGTATTTCGAGTACCTTGGTATAGATATCGACACGGTTCTCCTGCCTATTATTGCAGTTATTATCTTGCTCTCAATTTTGCCGCCGCTCATTCATATTTTTAAAGAAAAAAAGCAGCGCCAAGCATTTTGGGAGGGTACAAAGCGCGAACTAAAAACAGTTTTTAAGCGCAAATAGCCACATATGACAACAAAACCAACGTTCAACGACGAGATACTTCGCACGGTTTCATTCCGTAAAATACTACCTTTTTTCTGCATTGCCGCACTTCTGTCATTGATTGGTTTTGCGACAATTTTATTTACATACGGATCAAACGTAGGCCTTGCCGGGTTCGACATTCCGCTGCTTGGCTGGATGATTGCTATTCGAAGTGAATCACTTACAAACGCAATGATTGTTCTCACTAACGTTCTCTCGCCAATCGGTGCAACATGCGCAACAATAGCGCTTTGCTTATACTGGATAATTCGAAAAAATGAATTATGGCGGCCGCTTTTACTTGCAGGTGGCATGACACTCATAGGCATCGTTACCACCGCCATGAAACTTGGATTCGAGCGGTCACGTCCAGCAATCGATGCGATGGTTCCCCCCATCGAAACGACATTTGCGTTTCCATCTGGACACACTACCGCCATAGCCGGATTCACACTTCTGGCCACATACCTTATAGTATCGCGTAGCTACAGTAAACGAAGACTTTCTGTCTTTTTGGGCGCAAGCGCTTTCGCTATTCTGACCGTTTCGTTTACGCGACTATATCTTGGCTACCACTGGCTTACCGATGTTACCGCTGCGCTGTTTCTTGTGGTAATTATATTGTCCCTGGTTGCTCTTGCCGATGCACAATTTAGAAACTACCTAGTGCGAAAGAGATAAGCAAATCGCTTACAGCAACTGTTTCAAATAATTGCCTGTGAACGAATTTTTTACTTTTGAAACCGCTTCAGGCGCGCCTTCAGCCACAACCATACCACCACCAGAACCACCTTCTGGCCCCATATCAATGACGTGATCGGCCGATTTAATAACGTCTAAATTATGTTCGATAATAACCATACTGTTACCACCTTCAACCAAGCGTTGCAAAATCGCCAGCAACCGTTTTACGTCCGCGCTATGCAAGCCAGTCGTTGGTTCGTCGAGAATATACAGCGTCTTCCCGGTCGATCGACGCGAAAGTTCAGTTGCAAGCTTAATGCGCTGTGCTTCCCCGCCGCTAAATGTCGTGGCAGGCTGACCCAAGCGAATATAGCCTAGCCCAACTTCAACAAGTGTCGTTAATTTTCGCGCGATGGTTGGCACATTTTCAAAAAAGATCGCCGCTTGCTCAACCGTCATTTCAAGCACATCACTAATGGTTTTATCTTTGTAGCGAATTTCCAGCGCTTCACGGTTATAGCGCTTACCTTTACACACTTCACACGTCACGTATACGTCTGGGAGGAAATGCATTTCAATTTTAATCATGCCGTCGCCCTGACAATTTTCGCAGCGGCCACCCTTAACATTAAAACTGAATCGTCCCGACTTGTAGCCGCGAATATTCGCTTCCGGCGTAGCGGCAAACAATTCGCGAATTGGCGTGAATACGCCGGTGTACGTCGCAGGATTCGAACGCGGTGTGCGACCAATTGCCGATTGGTCAATCACAATTGCCTTATCGAGTTGCTCGATTCCTTCGATATTGTCATGTGCGCCAGGAACGGTTTGCGCCCGGTGAAGTCGTGCCGAAAGTTCTTTCGCAAGGATGTCATTTATAAGCGTTGATTTACCACTTCCACTGACACCACTTACGACAGTTATGACACCAAGCGGCACAGACACATCAATGTTGCGCAAGTTATTTTCGCGAGCGCCGCGAATAACAAGGCTACGATCTTTCATGATCGTTCGTCGTTTTTTCGGCACCGAAATCGTTTCTTTTCCTGACAAATACCGACCCGTTATACTTTCGGCATTTTTTGCCACTTCTGCTGGAGTTCCGGCGGCAACAACGTTTCCACCTGCCACACCAGCGCCCGGACCAATATCGAGTAAGTAATCTGCTGCACGAATCGTGTCTTCGTCGTGCTCAACAACCAGCACAGTGTTTCCTAAGTCGCGTAATCGTTTTAGCGTTGCAATAAGTCGGTCGTTATCGCGTTGATGCAGCCCGATCGACGGCTCATCGAGCACGTACAACACACCTTGAAGTCCACTTCCGATTTGCGTCGCTAAACGAATACGCTGCGCTTCACCACCCGAAAGCGTATTTGCCGCGCGCGCAAGCTCCAAATAGGTGAGTCCAACATTACTCATGAATCCAAGCCGTTCTGTGATTTCTTTCAGAATTGGCTTTGCGATATACATATCATTTTCATTTAGCGTAAAACTATTTTGAAAAAGATCGAGCGCCTCATCGACGCCAAGGTTACAAATATCGATGATATTTAACCCATTTACAGTCACCGCCAAAACAACAGGCCTGAGGCGCGCGCCATGACACGCGTGACATTTTCGCTCGCGCATAAACCGCTCAATATCTTTTCGCATAAACTCGCTATCGGTTTCGCGCCAGCGTCGCTCCAGATTCGGAATCACACCTTCGTGTGTTGAATCGTACGTTCGCCCCGCGCCAATACTCACCTTGTATTTTTGACTGCCCGTTCCGTACAAAACTTTTTCAAGCGCATCGTCTGAAAGTTCACGCACCGGAACTTGCAAGCTAAAATTGTGTGCGTTTGCAACTTCAGCCAAGCGTTTCATGTACCATGCGTCGCTGTTTACACGGTTATACGGACGAATCGCACCTTCAGCAATCGTAAGATTCGGGTTAAATACCAAATCAGGATCAATCTCAAGCCGGCTTCCAAGGCCGGTACAAACCGGGCACGCGCCCTGTGGTGCGTTAAAGCTAAACAACCGCGGTTCGAGTTCAGGAATTTCCTCGGCAGGATGATCGATACACGCGTAGCGCTGGCTATACGTGTGAAGCGTTTCATTATCGGCATCAAGAATTTCTACAACGCCTTCAGCAATTTCGAGCGCTTGCTCGACAGATTGCGTGACGCGCGTTATAACATCTGCACTCATTACAATTCGATCTACAACCAATTCTATTGTGTGTTTGTAACTTTTCTGAAGTTCAGGGAATTCGTCGAGCGAATATATAACGCCATCAACGCGCGCTCGGGCGAACCCGAGTCTGCGATATTGCTCTGGAATATGCGCAAATTCGCCTTTTTTACCTTTCACAATCGGAGCAAGAATCATGAGTCGAGATTGCTCGGGCAACTTCATAATTTCATCGATAATCGCCTGTGGCGTTCGGCGCGTGACGGCTTTTCCGCAAACAGGACAGTGCGGAATTCCAACCCGCGCAAACAGAAGACGTAAATAATCGTAAATTTCTGTTACAGTGGCGACGGTTGAACGAGGATTTCGGCTGGTCGATTTTTGATCAATCGAAATTGCTGGGCTAAGCCCATCGATCGAATCAACATCCGGTTTGTCCATAATTCCAAGAAATTGTCGAGCATAGCTTGACAAACTTTCCACATAACGGCGCTGACCTTCAGCGTAAATTGTATCAAAAGCAAGGCTCGATTTACCCGAACCAGACAACCCCGTTAACACGACAAGCTTATCGCGCGGAATTTCAACATTTACATCTTTTAAGTTGTGCTCGCGAGCACCAGTAACACGGATAACCTCTGGCATACCGGTTTATTATACCATTTTACGCCGCAGTCGTGCTAGATTCTGGCAACACAGAATCCCATTTATTACAAAAATGCTTATAATTGTTTATTTGTCAAACTTATGCTATATTTCTATCAAATAACCCGCACGATCGGGAAAGTGGAGCGAAACATGAAAAAAACACTCATTACGGCTGGTGTCGCCATTCTATTATTCATCATCTTCGAACAATCGGGTATTTTTAACGCGCTCGTTGGGTTTGTACTCGTTGGCGCGATTCCCGGCACATCGTATAGCATTCCTTCAACGCTCATGCTCTTCTTTGCAATTAGCGTATTGTGGCTTATTTTAGCGCGACTCACCACCATCGAACGACTTCTTTCAATTGACGTAAAGCAAGTGAAGCAAATCGCGATTGCATCGAAAAAACACATGCCAAAGCGCCGGTTCAGCCGCGTTTAGTTAATCGTCTGACTGATCAAAATCAGACGGCATGACACTTTCAGCCCACAGCTGCAATTCTTGCAGAATAAATTGCTTCGATTCGTCCGGCTGTTCGGCCGCGATACGCTGAAGCGATTTCATAAACGCTGGAAATTGCGATGTAATGCGCTGCGAACGCCACGTTTCCCATTCAACCGTTTCTGTTTGCGATAGCGACGAAGGATAATTGCGAGCTTTGTAGCGCAGTAACAGCGGCGATAAACGCTCGTCGGTAAACTCTGGGTGATAGTCGGCAAGCTTTGATGCGTCGGCGTTTCGAATTGTTTCTACTTTCAATTTATCGGAATCGTTCAAAAACCCATCGTACACGCGCGCTTCGGCATCAGTTGCTTTTTCATACGTTGGTTCAGCCTCAAAAAGCGATCGAATATTTTCAGCAAAATGCGGCGCAGAAAGAAGCGTTTGTCGATGCGCTTCAATAAGCTCGGGTGTTAATTCTATTTTTTTCCATCCGTCCGCTTGCTCAAGTACGCCAAGCGGCGCAACAGCTGGAGCGCGGTTGTATTGCAACTGCTTCACAGGCACGCGAACGAACGATTCTTTTTGGCGCTCTTCATAGCTAGCTGTTAATTTCGCTTTTAATTCATCACGCGTGAGGTGCAAAAGTGGAGTTGGATCGTAGCGCAAATCGTACACGGCAACATTTCCGTTACGCGCAGCTGTTAGCGGAAACGCCACGGTCGTTTTTTGGAAATCATTGTCGTAACGACCGCTCGTATACACAAATGGCTGTTTATTCTCCAGATTCACAAGCGATTTTACAGCCGTTTTATGCCGCATTTCAAGCAAGTAACCATACAATTTCGGCTGTTTTTCTTTTATGAGTTTCGTAACGGCAATCAGCGCTTCAACATCACTAAGCGCATCGTGCGCTTTGAAGTGGTCGATGCCGTTTTCTTTCGTCAAAAGCTCCAAACGATTTGTTGCTTTCCCATCGACGACCGGCCATGTAATTCCTTCCGGCCGAAGCGCGCGTGTCATGCGCACAACATCAAGCAAATCCCAGCGGCTACGACCATCTTTCCAACACCATTCGTACGGGTCATAAAACGTCCGCCACAAATGTGCGCGCACAAATTCATCGTCAAAGCGAATGCTATTAAACCCGACCGCGATTGTATTTGGAGTAAAAACTTCATTTATAAGCAGTGAAGAAAACTCTGCTTCGCTATACCCATCCATTTGCGTTTGCTGCGGTGTAATGCCGGTAACCATCAACGCTTCGGGGCTTGGAAGCGTATCGTCGGAAAGTTTCACAAGAATGTTGTACGGCTCACCAATTGGCTGGAGTTCCATATCGGTGCGGATACCGGCAAATTGCATAATGCGACTGCTGCGCGGGTCGAGCCCGCTCGTTTCAAGATCGTAAAAGAAAAATGTTTGCGCCATAACTTCATGATAGCGTGTTCGAAGGCGCGCGCCAAATACTACTGTTCGTAAAGCGTAAACGTATGGCCGTCTATCGAAATGATACTTTCGCCAGTTGCACCTTGATGATTCAATTCGCGTGTTATGCCAAGTTTATACATAATATCACGCAAGCGATTTACTCCCTCGAAATTATCGAAATTAGTACGGCGCGCAAACTTTTCAATTTTATCGCCAGTCACAATATAACGATCGTCATCTTTGGTGACTTTCCACGACTGCGCCACCTGCGCATCAGAAAGAGAAATTGTTGGCACGTCCTGCTCATCTTCGTCAATCGTTTCGGATTCAAGCTTGCGAACCGCTTGCACTTCTTCGCGCAAGCAGCGCAGTACTGGCGTCAACCCTTGGTGGGCGGTTGCCGAAATAGCGAAAATAGTAGCATTTTTACCAGCCGCCGCTTTTACTGCCGCTAGCTGCATTTCTACAATATCATCGTCGAGCCCTTCACTTTTCGTAAGAGCGATAATTTCACGACGTTCAGCGAGCGCGGGGCTATATTGTTTCAGTTCATCGCGAATTGTAAGATACGCCGCAGCAATATCGTTCGAATACACATCGATTAAGTGTAGCAGTACCGCTGTTCGTTCTATATGGCGAAGAAATGCATCGCCCAGCCCCTTGCCTTCACTCGCGCCTTTAATCAAGCCTGGAATATCGGCAATCAGCACGCTTCCATCGTCAATATCCGCCACGCCAAGATTTGGCGTAAGCGTCGTAAACGCATAATCGGCAATTTCTGGTCGCGCATTACTCACCACTGAAAGAAACGTTGATTTACCGGCGTTCGGGAATCCAACCAATCCAACATCGGCAAGCAGCTTTAGCTCAAGCTCTGCTTCAAACGTTTCGCCCGGCTCGCCCATTTCTGCAACGCGCGGCGTTTGGCGCACGGACGATTTAAAGTGCGCATTTCCAAAACCACCGTCACCACCTTTTGCGATAATAACTTCTTCGCCGTCGACTGTTAAATCTGCCAGCACGTCGCCGTCTTTTCGCACAACCGTGCCTACGGGAACTCTCACAATTAAATCTTCGCCCGACTTACCGTGACGTTTCGCTTTGTAGCCGTTAACACCCGGTTTCGCTTTCAGTTCTGGCTGATAGCGAAAATCGATAAGCGTGTTCAAGTTCTCTGTTGCCCGAAAAATAACATCGCCGCCACGTCCGCCGTCGCCGCCATCTGGTCCGCCTTTGTCGACGTAAATTTCATGCCGAAAACTGACGGCACCATTGCCGCCTTTGCCCGCTGAAACGAATACTTTTGCTGTATCGACAAACATACTTTACCGATTATAACAAAATCGCCCCTCTTTTGACAGAGGGGCGGAATGATTGAACAAATTTTATTTTAGTGAATGAAGTTCGACACCGAACCTGCAGAAATCGTTCGGCTCGTTACGCGGTTAAAGTTGCCAAGATAGTTCATTTCGCTAATCGTAATGCTTCCATCCGAATTAACCGATTCAACCATCGCCACGTGACCGTATACATACGAACCACCTTGGTACGCATCCCACTGCGCAATCGCTCCTGCTTCTGGTGTATTGTTCACCGTAAAGCCGGCCGCGCGTGCGTTCATTGCCCACGTTGCTGCGTTACCCCAGAAACTTCCAATTGGTCGTCCAAGTTCAGCACGGCGGTCGAAGGCATACGCCGTACAGTTACCGAACGCGTAGCGATTTCCAGCCGACGATGAAGCCATTTGCGTATTCACATAATTGAATCCGCCTGCTGCACCACCTTGATTCAGGGTGCCACCGCTCGACTGCCCCGAAGCATCGCTGCTATTATTCTCAGCCGGCTTCACGCCACCAGGAACCATAATCTTCGAGCCTTTTTCAAGTCCGCCAAGCTCAAGGTCGTTAAAGGTAATAACCCGCTGTGCATCGGCTTTATACTTGCTCGCAATACTTTCAGCGGTCTCATCGCCTTTAACGGTATGAATCACGCCGTCAACGGGCGGAATGGTCAGTTTGCGATTTTTTTCGATCGCATCGCTATTCATATTATTCGCCCACTTCAGCGTATTGTTCGTAATGCCAAATTGATTTGCCACTTTTGGAATAGAATCGCCAGATTTTGCGGTATATGTGCGAATTTTTCGGTTATCGGCCGTTGGCTGAACGATTTGCGGCTTCGAAATCGTATTCGTATCATTTTGCGCAAGTTGGCTTTCCGCAGAAAGTGAAACTGAAAGATTGGCAACGTTGGTTGCGATTGGTGAATCGGTGCGCTCGGCAACACCTGCCGCAACATTCGTTGCAACAAGCTGGTCTACCGACGGCTGATCGGCGGAAGAAATTGACGTATCAGCGGCGCTAGCCACTGTCTCAACACGTTGAGGCGATTGATACCCAACCGCAACAACAGATAATATCATGAGGAAAACACCGGTATACGCCGCAAAAACAGTTACTTTCGGCTTAAAGCCGTGCTTCTGTTTGCGTCCAGCGAATACTCGTTGCTTTAATTGAGCTGTTGATTGTGAAGCGCCCACACTTGATTGTTGATTACGAATAACCGTTCTCCTGCCAACTATATTACTACAGTGGCACTACCTTACTCTGTCTTTCTTCTCGCACTAGAACAGGATACGCTCGACCTAAGTATTAATGATATTGATTAATTATTAGTGTGTATCCGTTGCGACATTTGTCGGCAGGCCCGTACGAAACATACGTAGCTGCTCGCATGCGAAGTTTTCACCCCGCACAGCGCTGCATCACGCACGTGCTAACAATTATTGTAGCAACCATTGCCAAAAGTGTCAATATATTTTTTAAATTAGTATTTTGACCACTTCATGGTAGGCAGTTTAGAACAACGCGCAGTTTTCTTTACAGTGTTCGCGTGTGTTCTTCTCGTGCTCTTCTTCAGTTTTCGAGAAGTAATTTTTGCCATCGTCACCACTTACGAAATAGAGAAAATCTCCTTCGGCAGGATTAGCCACCGCCTTCAGCGCATCGATTCCAGGTGCCGAAATTGGACCTGGAGGTAGCCCGCGAGTTTGGCGCGTGTTGTAGGGTGACTCAAAATCGACCGTTGGTTGTTCTCCAGCCTGTTTCGCCGCATATACAAATGTCGCATCTGCACCAAGCGGCATATCTTCCGCCAACCGCTTAAAGAATACCTGCGCAACTTTTCGTGAATCTTCTTCTCCAGATACCTCACGCTGAATAATCGACGCGAGCGTAATACCTTCATATAAATTCAGGCCTTGTTTGCTAAATGCGTTTACCAAATCGTTCTCTTCGACAACTCGGTAGTACTCGTCAAACGTATGCTCGAGCACCTGCTCGGCCGTCGCAGCGCTATCGAACGTATACGTTTCGCCGTACACGTACCCCTCCAAACCTTCACTTTCGGGCTTATCTTTAAACAACGGGTGGTCGTATTGCTTATCGAATGCCGCGTCGACATCCGCCTGCTGGTAGCCTGCCTTTACAAGCGCTTCACGGTTCTCCTTCTCTGTCGCACCAGGCAACAGTGTGATCTGGAATTCATCTACCTTGCCCGTTACCAAGTGATCGACAATTTGCTGCGTCGAATTAGACGGCGAAAGATTATACGAGCCGGCTTTAAGCTGCGAGCGCGTTCCTGAAACTCGTGTATAGATATCGAAAGCAAGCGTGTCACGAATTAATCCGTTTTCATGCAGTAGTTGTGCGATTTGCGCAGGCGACGTACCATCTTCAACCGTTATCCGTTTCTCGCTGCCACTACCTGCAACTGGCTTCAGCTGTTCGTTATACCAAAGATACGCGCCAGCACCAGCTGCAATAAGCAGCACCAAAAAACCAATAATACTACCTAAGATGAGTCCTTTTTTTGAACGGCGTGGTTTTTGTGGCGGCGTAGGGTCTTGCGGATATACGTACTGCTGAGGCTGGGCTTGCTGCTGATATTGTGGGGTTTGTGATGGCTGCCCAAGAGGCGGAATGCCATTTGCTCCTGATTGTTGTGCAGGCATTTGCGGCTGCTGATACGCAGGCGGATACTGGTGCGGTTGCGTGTAGGTGCGCGGCTGTTGCGGCTGGCCCGGCTGGCGGTAGTGTTGAGGCTGCGGCTGCGGCGATCGGTCGTCTGGTTGGTTCTGTGGGGATGGAAGAATGTCATTCATGCTTGTTGCTCCAGGTAATCTTGTAATATTATCGCTGCTGCGTATGCGTCGATATCGCCTTTTTCGTACGGCCGCTTCTGTGCTTTTAGTTGCTGTTCGGCCATAACACTTGTCAAAGACTCGTCTTGAAATACGATTGTTGCATCACTGTCACGAAGTTGCCGAACAAACGTTTCAACGTACGCTGTTTGCGCGGTTGGCTCGCCAGACTGATTCCGAGGGTATCCTACCACGATTGTACTGGCATTTTCTTGAATAACAATCGCCAGAATACGCGCAATTTCGTTTCCGTCTACTTCGACTGTCTCGAATGGGACCGCAATGCGCACCGCATCATCGGCAACCGCCACTCCAATTCGCCGCTCGCCCACATCGAGTGAAACGTAGGTCTTACTCCGACTCATCTAAATTGAATTCTACCGTTACGCGATTTGCATCATTTGGCGCCGACGATACCCAGAACGGCCAGAACTTGATATCAACATCATCGACACCCTGGATCGCTTCGATGTCAGATTGAATTTCGCCGTAGCCCTTACCGACAGATCGCTTAATCACGTCTTCGTCGTCAATTTGCGGTCCAACTTTCGATGTCGCCTCGAGATTTACCTGCACGCCATTGTCGACACGGTCAATGTTCGTGAATTTCGCGTTATTCGCGCCGTTTTCATATACTCGCTGCTCGTTTGAATTATCGAGGTTGTCTTTGAAATAGTTCGACAAAAATGTATCAAGCTCAGATTTCGCGACAGCAGTCATGCTATATGTCACATTTGCGGTTAGTTTTGGCGTCGTACCGTCGCTTACTTCTTTATCAACACCGGGATTCGCCTTTGGATCACCCCTGTCAACATTGAATGAGTCCTCAAGAATAATGTAGTCATCGCCAAATTCTTTTGTTAGCTCATCGCGCATAGCATCTGTGTTCTGTTTTGCTAGCTCTTCGCTGGCACGCTGCACATCACCGCTGCTTACTGTGTCAACCGTTCGTTTACTTCCGCCGGTAATATCGCTTTCCGCCGTGGCACGGAAGTACGAGTTCGAATTACCGCTATCATACCCAGCGACATCGAAGCGTGTTCCTTCGGTAGTATTGTATTCTTCACCAATTTCTTGCGCAACAACACTCACCGGATCTGACACGCCCGGGCTTGAACAGCCACTAAACCCACCGCTCCCACCGGGCACGCGCACCGACTTTTGCGTAATGTAATTTCTTCCGTTCGCCGACACCGCCGTACCTTGATCGACGGTTTGAGCATTCGGACTTTCGCAGTTCTGAAACACGACAGAACCTTTCGATTCATCGCCCACTTCTTTTGATCCGGTTGCCTCGAAATCAACCGACACATCGCGCTTCACATCGCGAACTTCACTTTTTATCGTGTTCTCGCCTACATTTGTGGAAAGCGACTGCCCCAGCGTAACGCGTGGATTAGCCGATGTTTCAGTAGTTCGCGCTGAAATAATAACCGTTGCTCGAGGTGCAAAAAAGATCGCCCATATGAGAAACACCACTAGGAGCACCGCGCCGATTATAATAAACACCAACTTTTTTCGAAACTTGCCAAAATTCGGCACCAACCCACTTTTTGTTTTGGCTTTTTTTGGCTTTTCGCCATCAGCTGGCGGTGCAGCTTTCGAAGTTGCGGCGCTCGCTGTAGATGCTTTCGCTAGATCATCGACCGCAGAATCACGCGCATCTTCAGGCTCGACGGTTTTTGCATGTTCACCCACCGGAAGCTGAGCGCCATCGATAACATCGTCGCCATTATCGACATCAAGTGCGGCAACTTCCGGAATTTCCGGCTTACTTTGCAAGTTCTTCGCAACCGGAATTTTTGCCGATGTCGCAAGCGCCAAAAGCGCAGAATTATTACTAATTAGCACCAGTCGTTTTTCGTTTTGTTTTGCTGCCCGAGAAAGTAAACGCAAGTTCACCGCGCTTTGAAGCACGCCAATTCGTTTTGGTGGCACGAGAGCGACGATTTTCTCTTTCGAGTCTTTCACCTTCCCGATAATAGAGGTGATATCGTCTTCAACATCGATGTAAATGACGTCTTTGTTCATGTTTATATGCGTAAGATTCGATTTAATTTGTCTTTTATGGTGTCAGTATCGCTTGTGCCTTCCATTGTATCATAGCCGACGCGAAGCAGCCCCATCGCCGTAATGAATGTGTGGTCATTCGCAGCACCAGTAGAATCGGTCACACCAATCACATCGCTTGGCTTAATATGCTGAATCGTCGGACGTTTCGTAAATGGTAGCTCTTTGTACCAATCGCGCTCCGAAAGCGCATCGACCAACGATTGCAAGCTAGCACCGCCGCCACACAACAAAATTCGATTCGGTAAATGATCGACAGAATCGAACTCACCAAGCGCAAGTTCAACACCAGCCAGCCACACATCAAGCGTTTTATCAATCGCTTTCTCGGCGCCTTTTCGCACCGAGTCTTTAATTTGCGAACTTTCAATATTCACTTTCAATTTTTCAGCATCTTTATAGCTTAAATCCATATCACTTGCAATGGTGCGCGTAAAGCTTCGCCCGCCAATGCCAAACATTTTTGTGCCTTCCACACCACCATCATTCACTACAGCGATATCGGTTGTACCACCGCCAACGTCGGCGAGCACCGCCGTGAAATTACTACTCGCATCGGTTCCGAGCACCGAGCGACTCACCGCAAATGGCTCGGCTGCCACCGCAACCAGCTCAAGCGCTAGTTCATCGGCCACGCGCTCGAGCGCACCAATATGCACCATCGGGGCAAACGCCGTATAAATTTGCACCGCAACATCGCGCCCCTGAAATCCAATTGGGTTCGAGATTTTGTAGCCATCAATGTGAATGCTCACCAGCGCGCTGTTTACCAGCTTCACTTCAACTTCTTCGTTCCCGGTTTCAAGCGCAATTTGACGCTGTGCCTTTCCTTGCGCTCGCTCTTGTACTTTTTCAATAATAAATTCCATTTCGGCTGAATCAAGCGGGCGATCCGGCTGCGGGCGACGATAGCGAATCGTGTTCGTTACGCCTTTTACAAGCTCACCAGCAATCCCGATCACAACGCGTTTTGCCTGAAGCCCTGCCTGATCTTCGGCTTCAGAAAGCGCTTCTTCGCAATTGCGCACCACGCCCGAAATATCGGCAATCGCGCCAGAGTGCATATCGCTTACATCCTGCCTGGCACGCCCCACACCAACGATATCAAGCGAATCATCCGTCTGCTTAGCAATAAGCGCTTTAACGAATTCTGTTCCAACATCGAGCGCAACGACATAGTCACTATCGAGCTTTTCTTGAGCTTTTGTGCGAATCTTATCGAAAACCATAATTAGTATTCATTATATACTATTCGTCATTATTACAAAAAGTTAGCACTTGAGAAAAAAGATGATATAATATGTGCGTACGTTGCACGCTGGATATAACCGTTCAGACTCAGGAGGAATCATGGATGAACCATTTCTTTACCTGGTACTGGGACTCGTGGTCATGGTCTTCGCGTTCAGGAAGGGCGCAATTCTCGTGGCGCTGGTTGCTGGATTCGTCGCTCTCGTCGCTCTGTTCGTATGGGCGCCTGGGGCGAGGGACATTGCCGCCGGGTTCATCGGTGATATCGGTGATGCCATATCACGAGCGTTTAGTCGTTCGACATCGTAGTGATGACAGAGTCGAGCGATCGTGGAGATATCAGTGGCGCATCGAAACGATATGCATGCGTCTCTGACGCGTCACTGATATCTTGCACAATGTACAACAACATTCGAGCCGGTCGAGTATCTTACTCCCGGCTCATTTTCGTTATTGCAAAACAGCTTTTACTCGGCGAATTCCGGCCGAACTCGCTCCTTCTTTCGTTATTTTGAAACGTTTCCCGCCATCTTCTAGCTGACCCGTGTGATCAACGTGCGGGCCGCCACAAATTTCAAAGCTAACGCGCTTATCGCCCTCACCCATTTGATACACTTTTACCGTATCGCCATAGCGATCACCAAACGCGCCAATCGCACCCATTTCAAACGCTTGCTGTGTTGGATATTCCTTAAACGAAACTGGCAAATCCCATGAAATCCATTCATTCACGTAATCTTCAACTTCATCGAGTTGCTCGCGCGTCACTTTCACGTCGTTATTGAAATCAAACCGTAGACGCTCTTCGGTAATATTACTGCCATGCTGCGTTACATGCTCGCCGACAACCTTTTTTAGCGCCGCGTACATTAAGTGATTCGCTGTATGTAGTTTTTTGTGCTCAATCGTTTGACCGCCCAAGCCACCTTTGAACGTACCCTTTGCAGCAGTTTGTGATCGTGCGCGTTGTTCGGCCATTTTGGTTTCGAATTCTTCGCGCCATTTTTCGCTAAGCGTGATATTTTGCTTGAATGCTTCTTCGGTTGAAAGCTCTACCGGGAAGCCGTACGTGTCGTACAACATGAACAATTCTTCGCCAGTAAGTCCGTTGCTCGCAAATTTCTCCATTTGCTTTAGGCCTTTTCGAAGCGTTTGGCGAAATACTTTTTCTTCCTTCACGAGCGTTGCAATCACCTCGTCGCGCTTTTCAGCCACTTCCGGATAATCCTCGTGGTACATATCGGCAATGGCCGGAACCACTTCTTCTAGGAAGTTTTGCTCTATGCCAAGATCAAACGCAAAGCGAATCGCTCGGCGCAGCAAGCGTCGCATCACGTAACCCTGCTCTTTGTTACCCGGCATTACGTCGTCGACTGCTAAAAAGGCTGCCGCGCGAAGATGATCGGCGATAACTCGCATACTTTGCGTATGGCTTTCGTATTTTTTACCACTCAGCGCTTCAAGTTTTTCAATAACTGGCCATAACAAGCTAATTTTGAAAACATCCGGGCTGTCGATTCGTGCGGCGGCAATTCGCTCAAGACCGCCACCAAAATCAACATTCTTTCGTTTTAGCGGTTCGAAAGTTCCGTCTTCTAAACGACGATATTGCATAAACACCTGGTTGCCAATTTCCATAAACCGACCACTGTCGCTTGCTGGGTGCGCTTCGCCAAAACTTGCATCGTGGTTTTGCTCGCCAAAATCATAAAACACTTCGCTATCCGGCCCACACGGATCGCCAATTGGTGTTTTGTCAAGTCCGCCGCCACGCGACCACCAGTTTTCGCCGTCGTCGTAAAAGAAAATTCGCTCGCCCGGCTTTATACCTCGCTTATCGCCATCTTCCTGGCTGCCAATCTCTACAATGCCCGCCTCAATACCTTTTTCAGCAAACACTTTTTGCCAAATATTTGCCGCCTCATCGTCGCGTGGAATACCGTGTTTTTCATCACCAATAAATGCTGTTACGTAAATTTTATTCGGATCAAGCCCAACTGCGTCGGTAAGAAACTCGAAGAACCAGCGGATTTGCTGCTCCTTAAAATAGTCACCCATACTCCAGTTGCCAAGCATTTCGAAAAACGTGGTATGGCGATTGTCGCCCACATCTTCAATATCTTGCGCGCGAAGACACGTTTGACTATCGACCAACCGAACGCCAGCTGGATGATTTTCGCCAAGCAAATACGGCAAAAGCGGCTGCATGCCACTTCCCGTAAAAAGCGTCGTTGGATCGTCTTTTAGTTGCAGCGGCGCACGCGTGATAATTTCGTGTTGGCGTTCCTTAAAGAATTGTAGATAGGCGTTACGGATTTCTTGAGCATTCATATTACCCAATTATAACAGAGGCCAAATAAAAATACACCGCTCGTAAGGAGAGCGGCATATCTGTGTTATTTCTCGCCTTCGCGATCTTTTTTCGCTTGGTCGAGCCGACCTTTTAGCTCGCCTTTTTTCTCATGCGCCTTGTTTTCGAGGTCGTTCGCGCCTTCTTTGATCTTGCTATTCATTTCTGCAACTTTAGCTTTTGCTTCGTCGATCATACTCATAACGCGTCCTCCGTATTATGTTTACGCGTTTTAGATTCGCATACCAGCCTGAACCTTTGCTGAGATTACGAAACGATGCCGCCGCCTAAACATTCAATGTCGCGATAAACAACCGCCGACTGTCCTGGCGTAACCGCGCGCTGCGCGTCGCTGAGCTGTAATTCATTATTTAAAAACGTTGCTGATACAAGCGGAGCACGATGGCGGATTCGCACACGCACTGTTTCACCATTTTTTGGCGCTGTATTTATCCAGCTTGGGGATTGCAGCGTAATTTCTTTCAACCACAGATGTTCGTCGTTCAAATCGGTTGAAACGTACACCTCGTTTTTTTCCATATTTTTACCAACCACATAATACGGTAAGCCGCCGCCAACATCTAAACCGTGCCGCTGACCAAGCGTATAAAAAATAGCACCGTCATGACGACCAAGCTTTTTTGCCGAATTCGCTTCGATAATATCGCCTGGCGTTTGCGTAACATATTGACTTAAAAATTCACGAATACCAATTTTGCCAACAAAACAAATTCCTTGGCTGTCTTTTTTACCGGCTGTATACAACCCTCGTTGTTCGGCCATTTCACGCACTTGCGGCTTTGTAAGTTCACCAAGTGGAAACAGCGTTTTCTGCATTGCCGCACCTGAAACGCGATATAGAAAATAGGTTTGATCTTTATTTGAATCGACTGCCATTTTTAATGCCCCATTTTCAACGCGTGCATAATGACCCGTCGCGATCATCTCTGCACCGTCTTCAAGTGCAGCATCGAGGAATAGTTTGAACTTCACCTCTTGGTTGCACATAATATCTGGGTTTGGCGTGCGTCCAAGTGTATATTCTTCGATCATATACTCAACGACTTTGTGCTTATATTCTTTCTCGAAATCAAACACTTTGAAATCAATGCCAAGTTGAACTGCTACACGCTTTGCATCGGCTAAATCATCTGCCCATGGACATTTCATACCAGGCAAATCCTGAGTCCAATTTTTCATGTAAACGCCAGTTACGTCGTAGCCCTGCTCTTTTAAAAGCGCGGCCGTGAGGCTACTATCGACGCCGCCGCTCATGCCAACATACACACGCATCAGCGAGTTCCACCAACGTAAAAAATCATGATTTTTACAAATTCACTCAGCGCGAGCGCCCATCCACCCGGTGTCACCCACCATAATCCCGACCATTGATTGTCGTTTGAAACCGGATAATTTCGCAAGTCCACTTGATCGTTAGCACGTTTTTCAAACTCTAAGCTCGCTCGGCGCTGATGATACGCCGATGTCACCAAAATAACTGAGTCAATTTTGTAGCGCGTAACAATATCTTGTGTATTTTCAGCATTTTGGCGCGTTGTTTCCCCAAGCTCTTCAATAATAATTGCGTTTTCCGGCACACCGCTTTCAATTGCTTCGCGGCGCATCGCCTCTGCGTTACTTGGCCCAGTTTTATCGCGGGCAGCACCAGAAAACACCAGATACGGTGCCCAACCAGCTTCATAAAGATCGATCGCCTGCTGTGTTCGTGCGCTCGTATCGCCACCGCTTACCGCAACAATTACATCCGCTGTCGCACATCCTTCCGTGCCGCTTGGTGTTTTTCCGCAATGAGTAAAATCGTTCGGCGCCAAGTAAACGCTCAAACCGGCTACAATCACAATAACAGCAACGACAACTGCACCGAGCGTTCTCATTGCGATGTCCTCATTTTTTCTTGCTCTACCGCCTCAATAAGCGCATCTATCGCTTCAATCATGCTGCCTTCAGAAGAATCGCGGCCAAAACTTAAACGAATACTCCCATCGGCAACTTCGGGCGATAGGCCGATTGTTGTTAGTACATGCGAACGCGTGTTTTTGTTTGCAGCACATGCGCTACCAGTTGCAACAAATATATGTTTCGCTTCAAGTGCAAACACCAGCCGCTCAGCATCAATACCCGGAAACGATACGTGTAAATGTCCGGGCAGCCGCTTTTTTTGATTACCAGAAACAATAACGTCATCGAACGCATTTTCAATTTTTCGCTGAGCCGCATCGCGCAACATTCGAAGCCGCGCGCTTTCAGATTTCCGTTTTGCTTCAGCTAGCTCCATAGCTTTTGAAAACCCGATAACACCAGCAACATTTTCCGTTCCAGCACGAAGGCCACGTTCTTGTCCTCCTCCTACGATCGTGGGCGAAAGCTGTACACTCGCCGCAACCCACAACACACCAACCTGCTTCGGGCCGTAAACTTTTGCCGCATTAAGCGTGAGCATATCGACGCCTAGTCGTGATACGTGAAGATCAATCGCGCCCGCGCCCTGCGATGCATCGCTATGAAAATACAGCGGCGTTTGTTCATTATTTTCTAGCCGACGATTTCGCTCTGCCTGAATTACATCGGCAATTTCACGAAGTGGCTGAATTGTACCGATTTCATTATTGGCAAGCGCAATGCTTACAAGCTGTGTTTCGGGCCGAATTGCTGCCGCTATTGAGCGCGCTGAAATCGATCCGTTTTTATCGCAGCTCACAAATGTATGTTCATGACGCTTTGCCGCTTCAAGCACCGCATGATGCTCAATTTCACTTGCAATCACATGCCCCGTGACACTACTGAACGCCAAATTTATCGATTCAGTGGCGCCAGCTGTCATAACAAGCTCATCGCCTTTTGCGCCAAACGTGTGCGCTAGCGTATCTTTCGCCGCTTCGTATTCGCGACGCACAGCAACCGCCGGCGCATAAGGACTAGAAGGATTGTAAAACTTCTCGCTAAAATACGGCAGCATAGCAGAAAGCACGCGTTCATCGAGTGGCGTGGCTGCTGCATGATCAAGATATATGCCGGGCATACGCATTACCTCATTAGTATAGCATTTATGCTATTTTCTGGCCGGATTGCGGGTCGCGTTTGTATAATTCGCGTGCAACTCGTTCGTAATACATACGTGTTGCCGCTACTAAATTCGATAATTCTTCGCCTTCAATGAACGAATATCGCGCGCCACCCTGAACTTTCAAGATGCCGTTATCGTGTACTTCGTAGCGAATCGTGTGCTGCTCAAGTTTCCCTTGGGCATTTTTGCGTTCTTCATGCCAAATCCAGGTACGCTCATCAAGACAGAAAAACTGACGGTAATAGCCGCTTGGAAGATCGCCAAATAATTTCGCGCCAATTTCGCTTTCTAGCTGCAGCAGTTCGCGTTCAGTAAGTTTTTTCAGTGGACGCTTTTTTGGCATGCGAAGTGGTTGCGGCGCGTTTTCATCACCGATAATAAGGCCGAGTGCTTTTTGCAAAATACTCATAAAATCTCCTTAGGCCGCAAGATCGTAATCGTCTTGGCGGTACATTTGATTTCGTAGTTCAACGACCATCGCACCATTTTGCGCAATTAATTCGCCAGGAGTCGGTTCGCGGTATTCAAGTTCCTGGCGAGCAATCCGTGCCATTTGCTCCTGAGATTCAAGTGCGCGGCGATGACCTTCTTCCACCGAAGAAAGTCCTTCGCGCGATAAGTGCAGCGCCAATCCGTCTGGTGCGATTTCATTCATGTCATTGCGAAAAACTTCCCGACGCATATCAGCGGAATCGTTCGGAAGATATTCGTAATTAAGTAGTTCAGGCATAATTAAAACCTCACCTCGCTAAAATTGGTGTGTTTTGCACTGTTTGTTTAAGTGAGCGCAAAAAGCGCGTCGGCATTTGTGGAGGTTTTTTGTGCTACTTCCTCAAAAGTAACACCTCGCACACGTGCATGATGTTCGGCAACGTGTCTCACAAATGCTGGCTCGTTCACTTTACCACGATGCGGCTTCGGTGTCAAGAACGGAGCATCCGTTTCAAGAAGCATTTTTTCAAGCGGAATTCGTGCAAACATTTCTTGCTGTGAAGCATCTTTGGTGAATGTACTAATACCATTCACGCCGATGAACAGTCCGCGCTTAATGGCCTTTTCACAGTTTTCCCAAGAATCGGTGAAACTATGCAGTTCGCCACGTAAGCTCGCAAAATTATCGAATATCGGCCAAAAATCGCTAAATGCTTCGCGAACATGAAAAATAACCGGCAAATTATGAGTTTGCGCGATCTGTAGTTGCGCTTCAAGTGCAACAATTTGCGTTTCACGAGGACTATGCGTGTAAAAATAATCAAGACCAATTTCGCCAATCGCCACTAATCGTTTCGGCGCTTCGCTTGCTATTGTTGCAATATCGTCCCAGCCATGACGTGCTTCATGCGGGTGAACGCCAATCGCAGCGAAAACGTTTGGAAATTGTGCGGCAAAATCAATCGCCCGACGCGAATCTGGCTGCTCGGTACCCACGCAAATGACCTGTTTTACGCCAGCTTCATGTGCGCGTTCAAGCACACTATCGGGCGCTTCCTTAAACATTTTGTCGTGAATATGGCAGTGCGTATCAACGAGCATTACGATGTGGTGTTTGCGTTTGGCGTGGCTACTTTCGGCGCACGCGGATCTTGTGTATGCTGATAGATTTTTGGAAATAGCCCGCCCTCTTTTTCAAGCGGCACAATCACGCCAGATTCAAATGTTTTCTTAATCGCAGCTGCGGCATCCGGCATAAACGGTACAAGTAAATCGGCAATTTGCGTTAGTGTGCTTGCCGCATGAGCCAACACTTCACCTAAATGTGCTTCTGCTTCAGAATCTTTTTCGCGCTTTTTGGCAATTTCCCACGGCTTCACGCTCTCGAGGTACTGGTTCAAAGCGCGCACCATAACCCATGTTTCATCAAGCGCGGTATCAAAATGCAAACTATCCATAGCAAGGCGATATGGCTGCATGTCATGTTCACCGGTCATTGCTTCACCAATAACGCCCGATTGGTAGCGCGAAATCATACTTGAAACGCGCGACACCAAATTACCTAAATCGTTGCTCAGTTCGGTGTTATATGCCGTTTCAAATTTTTCCCACGTAAAATCGCCATCGTCTTGCGTTGGAATATGACGAGAGAAGAAATAACGAAAGGCATCGAGACCATATTCATCAATGATTTGGTTTGGATCAACGACGTTTCCTACCGTTTTACTCATCTTCGCGCCGCCCACGTTTACAAAACCATGCACAAGCAGTTTTTTCGGAAGCGGAACACCAAGGCCAAGCAACATCGCCGGCCAAATTCCTGCATGAAACCGCAGAATATCTTTTCCGATAACCTGCACATCGGCCGGCCAATACTCTTTCCATTCAGCACGATCCGGGTATCCAAGCACCGTAATGTAGTTAGCTAACGCATCAATCCACACATAAATAACTTGGTCGGGATCGCCCGGAACCGAAACTCCCCATGTAAGATTTTTACGCGGACGCGAAATACTTACATCTGGCAGCCCATCTTTCATGAGGTTCAAAAATTCGTTTTTGCGAAATTCTGGCACAATCTGCATTTTGCCACTTTCGATCGCTTCACGCACTTGGTCGGTGAAATCACTGGCGCGCAGATAATAATTTTCCTCATTTACACGCTCGTACGGTTTTTGGTGGTCGGGGCAAACACCGCCTGTCGCTTCCACCTCTTTATCGGTAAAAAACGCTTCGTGCCCCATGCAGTACCAACCCTCATATTTATCTTTATAAATATGCGGTTCAAGTTGCTGCCAAATGTACTGCACCGCACCTTTATGATGCGGGTCGGTGGTACGAATAAAATCGGTATATTCGGCACCGACTTTTTTCATAAGCTGCTCGAAATTACCATACATACTATCGGTATATTCTTGCGGCGTTTGACCATGCTCGCCAGCTTTCGCGGCTACTTTGTTGCCATGCTCGTCGGTTCCAACCTGAAAGCGAACCTCGCGCCCATTTTGTTTTTGGTAACGCGTCCAAATATCAGCAAGAAGGTAGTCGAGGGCGTTGCCGATATGCGGTGTGCCGTTAACATAGGGAATTGCAGTCGTGATGTATAAATTTTTACCCATAATACTCCTAGTGTATCAAATTGTGTTTGAGTTCGTTACGATGCAGGCTCACCCTGCGCGGTCATCTGCGCCACAATCGCAAAACGCCCCGCTTGACCATTCCCTTTCAGATGTTCACTATGCGAAAAATAATCCGGTGATTCGGCCGTATTAATGGGCGAACATTCGATGTGCTCCTGACTAACCCCGGCATTTTGCAGCTGATTCACAGCAACTTCATGCAAGCTCGCACCGTTAAACGCTCGCAGCGGGTATGTTGCGCTCCCTACCGCCGGGCTTAACCACACACGAATATCGCTTGAACTACTTCCCTGATTTTTCATAAATTCCACACTTTTTTCGGCACCATTTTTTTCAATACTATGGCGGCCAACATGCGACACCATGAGCGTTTGTCGCTTTGAATCATGCAAAATAATTCCGATACAATCGGCGATTGGTAAAAACAACGCGTGATTCGGCGTGTCGACAAACAATGCGTCAGCGCGTAAAGAAGCGGCGCTTTTTACTCGCATGCCGGCACTTTTTTCATGTTCGCCACTTATCCGATACGTTATGAAATCGGCGTCCGGTTCGTAGGAAATGGCGACAAGCGTGGCTTCGTCAATTGAAATGCCAGCTTGTAAAAGAAAATTCACACGATTTTGTTCAACTTCAGCTGAGCGCTCCATGCCAAACTTCATCGTGCCATCAGTAATTGACGAAACTGCTGCACGCACATTTCGATCAAATATGCTTGGTTGATCATGTAAAATCATGCAGTTATCACCCCCGATTCAAGAAATGTAAGCCATTCATCGATCGATAGATCTTCCGCTCGTGCGTTTGAATCAATGCCGCTTTTTTGAAGAAATAACTCTGCCTGTTCTTTTGAAATGCCAAGTCCGCCAGAAATACTCGAGCGCAACTTTTTACGCTTTGCCGAAAAGCCAGCTTTTACTAAACGGAATAATGCACGCTCGTTTTTGGAAGTAATACGCGGCGTATCGAGTGTTTTCATTATCACCACCGCGGAATCTACTTTTGGCGGCGGAGTAAATAATTCGGCTGGAACCGTTTCGCCAAGTTCAACATGAGCGAACAGCTGCGCGCTCACGGCCAGAATACTCATATTTCCAGGTGTAGCCGCAAGGCGTTCAGCAACTTCTTTTTGCACCAAAAGTACCGCAACGCTTGGTTTATTTTCAGCTGTCATAAGCCGCTCAACAATTTTACTTGTAATGTAATACGGGACATTCGCTACCACTTTATAATTTTCTGGAAGCTGCGCGAAATCAAACTTCAATATATCTTCATTGCAAACTGTTAAATTCGTACCCGGAAACTGACCGGGAAGTTTTTTTGCAAGCTGTGCATCGAATTCAACCGCATGCACATTCCCCGCTTGGCGTAATAATGCACTCGTGAGCGTCCCCAAGCCTGGACCAATTTCAAGCACGGTGTCCTTTTTGGTAAGTTCAGCGCAATCAGCGATATATTCAAGCGTCGGGCGATCGTAGAGCCAATGTTGGCCAAGGGATTTATTCGGCGCTGTCATTAGCGGTAGGTATCCGGAAGGCTCGCGCCACAGTGTGGCCATGGGCTCCAGCCGCGACGTTCGTAAAGCGCACGTGCGGCAGCATCTTGTTCAGCATTACTCGCTTCACCATATGGCGCATCGGAAACGCTATTCCATGTTTGTTGATCAAATTGATATGCACCGTAGTATGGTCCAGCGGGATTCCAGCTATCGTAACCGCCTTCACAGCTGCGTAGTTTCGCGAGCGCCGCGGCGAAATCACCACCGAATGATGGTTTTGCGCCAACAATTTCAACCTGCTTTTTCGGCTGTTTTGTTACGACGCTGCGAACTTCTTTACGGCTCACTTCTTTGCCATTTTTCATCATTACTTCGTAGCTCACCGTCTTTTTACCCTTTACACCCGGCGTTTTTACTTCTTTATATCCAACTTCGCGGTCCATATCCTGAATTTGCTCAACTTCAAAATCAACGTCTTTTTCTTCAGTTATAACTTGTTTACCGTCACGCCAAATCTCTACTTTCATACCTTTTTTCATTGGTGAATCAGCAGAAACCGATAATTTGTCTTTCGTTTTTAGCTCAATACCCTTTTCCTCAAGCATATCGCCAACCGTTTCTGCCTGCGTATACGCTGTCGATTTTTTACCATATTGCACTAATGTAAATTCAGTCGCACGGTCGATTACCATTTGAAGACCTGCACCGTCGCTTACGAAATTCTGGCTCATCTGCATCGTAGAAATATCTTCGTCTTGTAGTTCAATTTCAGCTTGCGCGGCAATTTGTTTTGGTGTTTGGTATGCCGACATCACTTTTTGTTTCACCGAACCGTCCACGATCATCACCGGGCGCGCACGATAAATGTTTACTTCGTATTGATTCGCCACCAATTCTTCGTTTAAGCCAGGCTCAACGACATCGTTTTCATCAACCGAAATATTCGCCGCTTCAAGCGCCTCACCAAGCGTATCTTCGCGTGTTAAAATACTGCGCTCGTTGCCGCGGTCGTGAATTGTTACAAGTCGCTGGCCATCTTGCTGCGCGTTATCAACAGCGAGCGCTTGCGACGCCATAAGTACAGCGCTAAGAAAGACGAACATTGCAGCCGCGAAGCCATACACTACTGAATTATTTTGAAAAAACTTCCTCATAAATAAGTCACATTTGCCATGTGCACTTGTGCCATTATAGCAATATCATGGTGATTTTGGTAGATTTTGCAACGCAATTCTAACAATAGGAGAAATATTATCAGGCAATTTGTCAATAGGCCACCAATCGGCGGCGATAATTTCATTTGATTGAACCTCTATGCTCTCCGATACAACATTCGTTCGATAAATTGGCGCTTCGTACCTGCCATAATATGTTTGCACATACGAAACTCGATTCACTTGTATTTTCACCCCTGTTTCTTCGAAGAGCTCGCGAATCACCGCCTGCTTGGACGTTTCGTCACGCTTTTTCGCACCGCCCGGCAGCTCCCAGCGTTTCGGATTCACCCAATCTTGCACCAATAAAACAGTATCTTCATGAAGTACAATAATGCGTGGCCGAACCGTTGGGCGGATACGGCCGCGCCATTGAATCGCCTGAAGCGCGATCGGGCTCGCCATCCGACCGAGAAATCGAACTGCCAAGTTAGGCGATTTTTTCAAGCCGCGCATATTCAACATTTAGTTTTTTACTTTGACCACTATCGAATTTCACCGTCACCGCCAGCCCGTCAATATCAACAATTTCACCCGTACCAAATTGCGTCGATTTAACCATGTCGCCAATATCGAAATTCGGCACATCGCTCCATTCGTCGAAATCATTCGATTTACCAAATTCTGGCGCACTTACCATTGCAACTTCATGTCCCATATCGGCTAAAAATCGAGATGGCGCGTTATAGCCGCGTTGCCCGAACTGCAACCGACTTTGCGCATAACTAATATGCAACTCTTCGCGCGCACGCGTCATGCCCACATAGCAAAGCCGACGTTCTTCCTCAAGTTCACTTGGCCCCGATTCATAGACGCGCGAATGTGGAAAAATTCCTTCTTCCATACCAACCATAAATACCACCGGAAATTCCAACCCTTTCGCAGCGTGCAGTGTCATGAGCGTAACATGCTGGGCCGTTCCTGGTTTATCCGCACTCGACATAAGGGCGACTTCCTCCAGAAAATCAGGCAGCGTGGCAAACGATTTTGCATCCGAGATAAGCGCACCCAAGTTTGCTTCGCGCTCTTCTGCCTGCGGTGTTCCATCAAGAATATAATCGCGGTAGCCGGTTTTTGAAATGAGCATTTCAATGAGTTCACTTGGTGCAGTACCACGCTGCACAGCTGCTTGGAGTAGCTGAAGTGTATTTGCGAACGTCGAAAGCGATTGTTTTGCACGTGCAGTCAACACGCTGGTTTGCTCGACATTATTCATAGCGCTAATAATGTCCAGGCCACTTGCCGACTGCCAAACAAGAAACTTCTCTAAACTAGTAGCACCAATACCACGCGCTGGAATGTTCACAATTCGGCTAAAGCTCATTCGATCGTTTGGCTGATAAAGCAAACGAAGATACGCGATAATATCTTTAATTTCTTTGCGATCGTAAAAGCGTACGCCGCCCACAATTTGATACGGAATTCGCTGCTGCAACAGTGATCGCTCAAGTACATAACTTTGCGCGTTTGTTCGATACAGCACTGCAAATTCGCCGTAGTTTCGCGCACCCACTGAGGCCTGCGTTCCGATGCGACTAGCGACCGTATAGGCTTCTTCTGCCTCATCGTACACACCGTGAATTTGCACCGGAGCGCCCGCCCCTTCGGCCGTCCATAACTTTTTATCGCTGCGCTGTGTGTTTTTCGTAATAACATTATGCGCGGCTTCCAAAATTGCGGCCGTACTTCGATAATTTTGCTCGAGCTTTACAATTTTTGCGCCCGGGAAATCTCGCTCAAAATTCAAAATATTCGTAAAATCGGCACCGCGCCAACTGTAAATCGACTGCCAATCGTCGCCCACCACGCAAATATTCTTATCTTCTCCAACCAGCGTTTTTACAATCGTATATTGTGCAGCGTTCGTATCCTGGTACTCATCGATCAAAATATGCTTGAAATGCTGGCGCCATTTTGCACGCGTTTCGTTGTTGTCGCGAAGCAAGCGAACCGTTTCGATGAGCAAATCGTCGAAATCAAGTGCACCAGCTTCTTGGCGTATTTTTTCGTACAGCTCGTATACTTTAGCAACCTGCTGTTGAAACGGATAATGACTACTGGCAGCGAACTCCTCCGGGGAGAGTAGTTCGTTTTTCGCACCGGAAATCATACTGCTAATTGCGCGTGGTTTTAGTTGTTTATCCGTTAACGACAGTTGTTTCATCGCCTGCTTTATCAAGCCTTGGCGATCGTCTTCGTCATAAATGACGTAATTTGGCGAAATGCCAATCGTATGGCCATCTTGACGAAGCAGCCGCACGCAGATTCCATGAAACGTTCCCATCCATGGCATGAAATCGCGCGATGCGCTATCGCGTTCCAACAAATGCCCGAGACGTTCGCGCATTTCTTTCGCTGCTTTATTGGTAAACGTTACTGCCAAAATTTCATTTGGCCACACACCTTCATTCGCGATCAAATGCGCAATACGGTGCGTTAACGTTTTGGTTTTTCCACTTCCAGCACCAGCCAAAATAAGTAGCGGCCCAGACGTTGTCTGCACCGCATCCGCTTGCGCTGGATTTAAGTCTTTCGTTACGTCCATTCTTCTTATTGTACCCTAGAATACGTAAGCAAAATGATGTATTTCGTACGGCTACAGCATACCCATGAAGTAAATGCCCGCTCCACCTGCTGCACCGGCCACAAGAATAAGAAGAATCCAAACTATCCACATCCAGCCCGATTTTTTCTTCGGCGGATGGTCGAGTGGTTGATGATACGAATCGGTGTCGTAAATCGAGCCATTATCTTCATCGCTCGTTGATTGCTCTTCACGATACTGCTTTGGAATTGAAGTTGGACCAGTAAGTGCAGGCGCCGCTTTTCCCGATGCTGTATCTGTAGATTTCACGGTATTCACCGAAGAACTAGCCTGTGTCGATACCGAAGGCTCTGAACGCTTTATTGCTGGTGCAGCAGGCGAATTTGACGATGAAGACGGTTCTGGCTGCGCAGCAACTTGGTCGGCTGGCCCTTTATCGGCCTCGATCGCGATGAGATCGCTATGAAGTTCAGCCGGAAGTGGCGCATCGGCAGCGTCGTTACTTGGTGGAAGTTGTGCCTCTGGGTCGCTTTTTCCGTACGATTGCTCATCGCTACTTGAAGGATGAATTGGTGTATGATCTGGCTCGTCGGCGCTTAAGCCACCGCCAAGTGGACGTTTTTCAACTTTTGTATCTGGCAGAAACGGTGAAGTAAGTGGAGCGCTCGCTGAAATCTCTTCGTCTTTTTTGGGCTTCAGTGTATCGGTCGGCTCGGAGCCAAATAATGGCGTATTAGCGGGCTTGTCACCTTTCGTCACATCTTTCAGTGATTGGTCTAGTTTGTCTTCTTCAAACCCGGCCATATCAAGCGGATCAGGCCATTCACTTTTCGGCGATTCATGCGAAACGGCGGGCGCAGAAGTTTCTTCCGTCTTCTTCACTACAGGATTCGCATCAATACCAGTTAGTGCGGCCACTGGTGACACTGGCTGTTCAAGCGAATCTTCCGAACTCTCGCTGATGTGCTCTTTTGCTGGCACAGACTCAGACGGTTCTGCAGGTGTATTGGCTGGGCTAAATGAATCACGCGGTGCGATCGTTACGCCACTTCGTGATGGTTTCGCCGTCACTTCAGGACGCTTCATATCAGCAGATGGGTGCACCATATCCATAAAACGACCTGCACGGCGAGCCGGAAGCGACGATGGAACTGTCATTGGCGTATTTTTACTCGGCTCTGAACCTGTTTGCGCAGTCGTAGTCTCGGGTGTTGTTTCTGAAGTTATGTCTCCGTTAGAACTGTCCGATTCATGCAAGGAGTCATCCGAAACAAGAGACGCTGCAGTAGATCGTACTGGCGGTTCGACCGTTGGCGTCGCAACGGCTGCATCGGCATTCGCAGTAGGCGCATCGCTCACTACCGGTACAGACGAAGATTGCTGATCATCTTTAGGCTCAATAGAATCGGCAGAGGGAGCAGGAGCGCTCGATTGCGATTGCCGCTGCGTGTTCGGAGGCGTTGAAACTGGTGTCGAAAATGATTCGGGTGTTTTATTCATATCACCTTGTGGCTTTAACTCAATCACAGGATCATCGTTCGTATCACTTTTCGCAGGTGCATCTTTAGCCACACCAGACATCAGTGAGTTTACTGCCTTATCAAGTTCGTCAAAATCTAAATCTTTCATTTCCCGCCCCTACTTTTTGGTTACTTCCGACTCACCGTGTGCTATTTCAATAATTGTTTTAAATTCATGCGCATCAAGACTAGCGCCACCTATCAAAAGCCCATTCACGTCATCGAGCGCAAGATAATCTGCCGCGCTGCTCGCAGAAACACTACCGCCGTACAATACACGAATCGATTTTGCCGCTTTCGCACCATACAAGTGTTTTATATGTTCACGAATTGCTTTTGTAGCAGTTTTTACATCGTCCGGTTTTGCGTTATCGCCCGTCCCAATTGCCCACACAGGCTCATATGCAATAACCACATCTTCAAGCTCTTCACTGGTTACATTAGCAAGACCGCCAAGTAGCTGATCATGAAGTACGTCTTGCGCTTCACCCGCTGCTCGCTCTCCGGCAGTTTCACCAACACAGAGAATTGGAGCGATATTATTTCGAAGCGCTGCTTGCACCTTTCCGCGTGTATCTTTGTCGGTTTCGTTAAAAATATGCCGTCGCTCAGAGTGGCCAATAATCGCAAAATTAGCGATACCATGCAACATTGCTGCTGATACTTCGCCGGTAAACGCCCCATGATCACGCCAGTATAAGTTTTGCACCGCAAGTTTAAACTGCCTCCGATTCACCTGCAAGCTCAAAGATTGCAATGACAGCAACGACGGCGCCAGCACTACCTCAACATCACGGTGCACCTGCACTTGCGAGGCCAACTTGTGCAAATACAAACTCGCCTCATGTGTGGTCAGGTTCATTTTCCAGTTACCAACAATTAGTCTTTTCATGCTACTCATAGTGCTTATGTTCTTGCTCATAAGTGTACCTTAATTACTTCCGGGCGTCTAGCAAACTTTCGATGCCTGGCAACTTTTCTCCAGCCATCAGCTCCAAGCTCGCCCCACCACCGGTAGAAACATGCGTAAAGCTTGCGCCATTTTTAGCATCCCAGTGACGTACAAAGTCGGCCGTATCCCCGCCGCCAATCACCGACGTAAGGTGCGTGTTTGTCGCAAGCGCAAGCGCCAACCGCGCCGAACCATGCGAGAAATTATCGAGCTCGGTCATTCCAATCGCGCCATTCCACACTACCGTATTTGCATTTGCGGCCACACGCGTGATTTTTTCAATCGTCTTTTCGCCCGCATCGAGAACAATATCGCCATCTGCGATCGCATCAATCGCTACCGTGCGGCGCTCGGCCGCTTCGCTCACTTCATCTCCTACAGCCACATCTTCCGGTAACATAATAAATTCATTGATGTTTTCTTTTCCAACTTTCGCTTCGGCCGCCCTATACACTTCGTCGATCACCGATTTCTCATCCGGCTCATATTTACTTTTGCCAACATTGTAGCCTTTGTACGCCAGAAATGTATTGGCCATCGCGCCACCAATGACAATCGTATCGGCAACGCTAATAAACGCTTTAATGAGCTCGATTTTATCAGCCACCTTTGCGCCACCAAGCACAGCCAACAGCGGATGATCAGGATGATTCATCACCTTCGTAATTGTCGTGTATTCTTTTTCGAGCAATAAGCCGGCTACAGCCGGCAGCTCCTGAGTAATCGTCGCCGTGCTAGCATGCGCACGATGCACCACGCCAAATCCTTCTTGCACGAAGTATTTTGCCCCTGTAGCGCGCACAATCTCGCGTGCGAAATCGGCATCATTTGCCTCTTCTTCCTTGTAATAGCGCAAGTTTTCAAGTACCGTAACGCTCCGTTTCGGCGCGCGCTTTACGCCCATGCGAACTCGGTCGCCAGTTGTTTCGTTGATAAACCGAACAGATTCGCCCAAAAGTGTCGCAAGGCGGCCGGCCACTTGCTCTAAACTATATTTTTCTTCACGCCCTTCCGGCCGACCCAAATGGCTAATAATCACAACTTTACAGTTTTCTGAAAGGAGTTTTTGAATAGTCGGTAAACTTGCCTGAATACGAAAATCATCGGCAATCGAACCATCGCTTTCAAGCGGCACGTTATAATCCGTGCGTACCAAAACTGTTTTGCCTTCAAGCGGTACACTCGAAATTGTTTGTTTAAAAAAGCTCATTTCCCACCCTATTTATATCTTCAAAACTATTCTACCATGCGAATACGAATCGTGTCAGTAGCGCCAACCATTCCTGGCTGTTTTCCACTTACAATCGTTACCGTCACTGGGCCGTCAACTTCGAAAAAGTTAACTTCTTTTAGTTCGCGAGCAAGTTCGAGCCCCGCTTTCTCGCCATCTGGACGCACAAAGCTTTTATTCGCGTAGCTGAGCGCTAGTTGCTGCGCGGAACGCGGTTCGCTTGTGACGCTAATAATCGGAAGATTTGGTCGATGTGCCGCAATATTCGCCGCCGTTGCGCCAGATTTCGTTTCAGCCACAATCGCATCAACACCAAGTTGCGTTGCAATATTTACCGCCGCAGTACTAATTGCATCTTGGCGAACATTTTCCGTTTCCAAAATGCCATCAATTGGGCGAACGGCCGCTGAATCTTGTGTATACAAAATCACTTTTTTCATCGCTTTTACAGTTTCGATCGGATACTTGCCCATCGCCGTTTCATCGGAAAGCATAACAGTATCGGCGCCCTGAATCACTGCGTTCGCTACATCGCTCACCTCTGCGCGCGTTGGCTCAGGCGCATCGACCATGCTGGCCATCATCTGCGTCGCAACAATACTCAGCCGGCCATATTTTCGACACAGGGCAATGATATTTCGCTGCATAATTGGCACAACTTCCGCGCCAGCTTCAACCGCCAAGTCGCCGCGAGCCACCATCACGCCATCGCTCGCCTTCACAATATGACGCAATGTGTCTTCTTCGATTGCCGCTTTCGTTTCGATTTTCGCAATAATTTGCGCCGTCGAGCCAAGGCTTGTGAGCATTTGGCGCAAATTGTAAATATCCTCGGCCGATTGCACAAAACTGAGCGCCACGTAGTCGATATCTTTCGCGGCTCCGTATTCGATATCTTTAATATCTTTCGGCGTTAAAATATCGCCGCCAAAATCGGTATCGGGCAAGTTAATACCTTTGCGGCTCATTAGTACGCCGTCATTTTCAACTCGCACACGCACAGCCGTATCGCTCGGCGTATCGAGCACTGTCGTGCGAACCTTGCCATCGAAAATGTAAATCGGCTCGCCTGGCTTCACTTTTTCCGCCAAATTATATTGCACCGGAAGCGTCAAGCCGTCATGCTCGGCGGCATGATCAAGCACCAGCTCGTCGCCTTTTTTCACCTCAACATTTTCGTTCAGATTGCCCAAACGAATTTTCGGCCCCTGCAAATCTTGCAGAATCGCCACAGGTTTTCCCACTTGTTCGCTCGCCGCGCGAATCCATTCGATTTGCTGATCGCGCTCCTCATGATTTCCATGACTAAAATTAAGCCGGAATCCGTTTACACCACTTTCAGCAAGACGCACAATAGCATCGTAGTCATTTGTCGACGGACCAAGCGTCGCTAAGATTTTTGTTCGTTTAAAAATAACACTCATAGTAATTATTGTAGCACCACGATACAATAGAGGGCGGTTTATTAGGAAAATATTTTATTATGCAGGCAAATATTGAGAATTACCTTGAAGAACTACTTCGAATCCCAAGCGTAACAGAAAACGCCGAAGGCTGTCAGGCGGCAATCGAGTATGTAAAAGAAAAACTTGCACCCTACGAATTGTACGTTACTGAAAACCGCAACACGCCGAACCCGTGGCTTATTGCAACAACGCAGCCAACAAAATCGGTAGATATTCTTCTTGCAGCCCATCTCGACGTTGTACCAGGCGACGCACCATTGTTTGAATTACAAAAAGACGACAAAACGCTGCGTGGTCGTGGTGTTTACGATATGAAATTGGCCGCGGCGTGCTACTTAGAGTTATTGCGCGAGCATCATGCCGAATTGAAAGAACTAAATATTGGGCTCCTTTTCACCACCGACGAAGAAGATGGTGGCTGGTGCATGACGAGCATTCTTGAGTCTGGCTGGCGAGCAGGTGTCGTTTTCCTACCCGACGGTGGTGACAATTGGCAAGTTGAGCAACGCGCGAAAGGCTTGCGCCGAATTGAACTCTCGGCGAGTGGTCGTACCGCGCACGGTTCGCGACCATGGGAAGGTCATAATGCGATTCACGAATTGATAGCAGCACTCTCCATTCTTCGACACGAGTTTCCAGGCACAAAACCCGAGGAGTCAACGTTGTCAGTTACGATGCTTGATGGCGGTATGGCCGGTGGTCAGCTTCCTGCTTATGCAGCGGCAACAATTGACTTCCGCTCCTTCGAAGTAGCCGAACTCGAACGATTCGAGACTACAATTGCAGCGTTATCGACTAATAACAAGCGACTATCGTACACGACCATCGTCGAAGGTGCACCGCTTATTTTCGACAAAAACGCTGCAATTATGCAATCATTTTACACGGCGTACAAATCTGTGTTAGGGCGCGAAGTTTCCTACACAGATTCTTACGGTGCGTCAGATGCTCGCTTTTTCGCCGACTACAATATCCCGTGTATCATCGTCGAACCAACTGGTGGCGGTCGCCACGCCCCTACCGAATGGCTCAAGCGAGACGATATACCCGTGTACTATTCACTTCTGCGTGAATGGCTGCTTTCGAGCTAAGCAACGCAATGGCTATTTTCGACGGAATCGAGCGAAAAACGGATGCGTTGCTACACATACAATGACCATTTTTACGCCAAGCACCAATGCAATTGCTGCGATGATCGCGGCAAAAATAAGTGGCAGAGCACGCGTGAGCGCCCCATCTCTCAGATGGCCGCCAGATGGATCGACTAAATCATCGCCAAATGTAGACGCGGGATTGCGAAGCGAACTGTCGTTACCCGTAACGATAGGTACTTCGGCTAAAAACTCTGGTGAGATTGCTATCTTCCCGCCATACACTTGCCCGAAGCGATCGCGTTGCAAGGCAAGTAACTCTTGATTCGTCACCACACCGTCGCTGTTCGCGTCGCCCGGCTGCGATGTGCCGGGGGTTTCGCTCGAATCATCGCCGTCATCTGGATCTTCACCACCCGGCTCTTCGGGATCGGGTGGAATGCAGTTTTCAGGTGTTAGTTGCGTGACTGTCGTCGAACCAGTCTCTAATTCGTCGAGCGAACATTCTAGTGGAAATATTTGAATTTTTACTTCAGAATCTTTTGCCAGCGCATGCGCCGCCACGCCACTATTTATGGCAACGGAGATAAAGATAATACAAATAATTCGTTTCATACTGTTAACTCGCTGTGGCGGTTATAGTCATCGGCAGGGAGTAACTCCCTGGCAATGCGTGCGCTGGAATGGTTTGCGACATTGAGAAGCCGTACATGTGCCATTGGCAGTCGTATTGCGCCGAACTCGAGCCGGTCGCGAGCGTTATGCTATCGACCACACCTTGCGAAAACGACGAAACACTTCCAAGGCTCACGCCAGACACACCACAACCATCCTGCGTTGCTTCTAGTGTACCACTAGCGGGATCAATTGTAAGCTGTCCTTTTAAATTATCGGGGTCATTTCCATCGCCACATCCCGCACTTGCTGCATCGTTAAAATCATAGCTGTCGGTTGTTGCAGACCAATTGGCATCTACACCACCCACCGGAGCAATACTTAGTGACCACAGCGGATTAGTTGTCGTATTTATAATTTCGATCCGCTGGTTAAGCTCGTCTCCAAGCGTTGCTGTCGATTCCTGGCAATAATTACCCGAAGTAATCGCACTGAACCCAACTAAAGGCGTGTCTACTAATGTTCCAGCACTGGTAACAATGTCCGTCATTAAAGCTTGTGGTGGAATGTGTCGGTTATACGCAAAATCGAACGACCAGCCGTTTGTATAGTCTGGCGCTGTAGGATTCGATTCTACCGGATTTCCACCTGGATCGGTCGGCTGCCAAGTCAAATTATTGCCATCAAATGTCACTTTTTTACTTGTGATCATACCGCCGCCGCTTCGCGCACCAACCACGAAAACATTGGCCTCGCTTCTATCCTGAGGATTAACCGTGATGTGATTCGAACGTTCGCCGCCAACCAGCAACGAACCGCCAGTGTAAGACTGCGAGCCGCCAAACGAATTCGCATTTTTGTTATACACAAAATAGTTCACACCGTTTCCGCTGCTCGTAACACGATCATAAATAAACACTGCTCGATGCTGATTACCGCTCGTCATCCAATCTACGCCAACATCATATTCACCCTGTTTCGCTTCATCTGGAGGAAATGTTCCAGAAATCGACCACGATGATCCATTCCACACGCCAGCCTGCACGTTGTGGGAAGCGCTTCCATTATAGAAATTACCGTGGTTAATTAGCGCAATATCGTTACTATTCGGTCGGCTCTCCATTCGAACAATCAACCCGCGTGACCCAAATGAACCTGGCATCGTTTGGAATGATTGCCACGACCCACCACTACCGGCGGTGCGAATACTGTAGCGCATCGTGTCACTCGATCTCGTTCCCCAGGCAGCGATTGCACGCCCCGTTTGCTCTTCGAACGCAACATCGAACGCCGGCACATCGGTATCGCCATAATTGCCGCTTAAGTTTTGTATGTTGGTCGTTAAACGATTTTCACCAGTTACACTCGTTCCATTAAAATATGCACCCAAAACGTTCATGGTCGCGTCCGACCACACCACCACCATATCATTTGAAGCGTTCCGACCCTTTGCTACAACTCGCTCCACTACACCATCGCCGAACGCCGTATTGTATGTACTCGTGGATGTCCACGAACTTCCGTTCCACGTTCGATAACTTAGCGCTTTGCTCGTGTTTCCCGAATAAAATACTATTGCCTCACCCGAGTTGCTGCGATATGCAATATCAAATCGGTTAATATTAGAAGTTCCGACATTCACATTCCATTCGCTGCTCCACGAGCTTCCATTCCAGCGATATATCGTCAGACGACCATTGCTGTCTACAGCACCCGCCATCATTTCATCTCGTGTGGGCGCAGCTTTCATTATTGTTTGTCGTTGCTCGGAAGCCCCGCTCACATTCGGCAAGCTTCGCTCTGCAAGCCATGCATTTTCGTGATTGCGAAATTCTCTGTTGCGAAGCTGCGACTGCCCACTTTCCAGATAAGTAAATTGCCCTCCGCCAGGAATAACAGCGTGCGCAAACTCAGATAAGCTCGAGAGTATGAGAGATAAAATAAGAACCGCAACAGCACCGACCCGAGTCGGAAATATTCGGCGACGTATTAAACGTGCCCCCGGAATAACTATTTCCCTTGTTGTTTTGCTGAACGTTTGTCCGATTTTGGAAGCGGTACTTTTATTGTGTCGCCAGTTGCAATAACATACGGTGGCTTCAGGCCATTCACCCGAGCAAGCAGTTTCCAGTCGCTTTCGTATTTTTGTGCAATCGACTGCAAGTTGTCGCCTTCCATAACTTTATATTTACGCATGCGCTGGTGAAGTAATTTTTCGTTTCGATGCCGAATGACCAGCCATACAATACCGACTACGAGCAAGAGTAGCGCAACAACATACAGTAAAAGCGCAAGTGGCTGAGGTGTAACATACAACCACGATTCGTTCGCACGAACGGTCTTAGCCTCACCTTGATCACCTCCGCTTGGGTTCAATATCTGATATTCGGAATTCGCGCTCACTTTATACCAACCACCCCAAAATGGCGCGCCAAGTTTGAAGTTAAACTTACTTTCATCACCGTTCAATACCGCAAATGTGCCACTATCGCTTGCATATTCATTGCCGAAATAGTCTGTTAGAGCAACCGCTATGTTCGCATCAACCGAAACGTTACCTTCATTCGAAAGAGTCGGGCTTACCGTTACGCTATCCTGGTCCGCTTTCGTATCGACGGATTTAAACGACAGATTAGCGTTAATGTCGCCAGGAACCACTACTGCAACACGAATCGCGCTTCGGAAGCTTAGAACAATACCATTTCCGCTCGCTTCTTTGTCGGCTTTATCGGGGTTTGCGTCTTCAATAGCAATACAGCCGTTATGCTCACCCACATCGGCATTTTTTGGCACGTTCAGCGTAAATGGAATATCTTCACTTTCGCCCGCATCGAGCGTTGTGGTTTCCTTTTCAAGTTTCAGCCATCCGCCAACACCATCACGATCCTCGACAGCTTGCTCGCAAGAAAACGCCCCATCGCTTGAGCGCTGTGAATCAACCGGATAGACGCGAATTGAGCGCTCTTCTTTACTATTGTTAATAACCTTAATTGCGTCTTCAACCGCTTCATTCTTATCTGCTTCATATACAAAAATAGATTTTGAACGCGGTACATCTTCGCGTGGATTAGCAGGAACCGCACCGATGCCATACGAATCAAGCGCAGAAGCCGTCGCGGCCGAAACCCCAGACAAGATAAGAGCACCCGACACGACGGCGGATGCTATCAAAAACAGTGCTCTTATCTTCATAGGTAGTACTATGATGCCGTAGCAGTTAGGGTCATGTCAAGTGTGTAGGTACCTGCTGCTTGTGCTGCTGGAATTTCTTGAGAAAGACCAGCATCTGTAAGATATCCGCGCCACACATCAGCGGATGTATCTGATGCATTAAGAAGCGTTACAGATGCAGCACTACTAGAAAATGCCGTTTCTGAACCTTGTGAAACACCTGTCGACGTACAGTTATCACAATCTGGAGTTAGCGTACCAGCGGATGGATCAACCGTTAATTGACCATTATCGCAGCCGCCGCCGGTTTCATCGTTGTAGTCAAATGCATCACTGCCAGATTCCCACTGAGCAGCTCCACCATCTGTAGCTCCCATTGTGAGCGTCCATCCGTTGTCTGCGCCACCCGGATTGATAACATACACGCGCTGCGAGTCTGAGCCAAGTGCGCCAGTTGATGTTTGACATTCGAATGACAAATTTGTTGCCGACATATTGAATGAAGGTGACGCCACTGGATTTCGCGACGCGTCAAGAATGTCTGTCGTTAATGTCCCCGGGTTAATCGTTTGATTAAACGTTGGCGTATTCGCTGCGTTCACCATAGCCGCAGGCAACCCAGCGACAAGCAATGCAGCCACGACAAAACTCGATACAATAGTTAGTTTTTTCAATTTCATCCCCCCTCGCATTGGATCAAATGATTTACTATAGGTAATGTATAAAGCTTAACCGCTTCTTAGCGCGAAGTCAACGCTAAAAATACGTGATTTACGTCACATACGCCAAAATAAGTGCAAACGTGACAACTGTACCGACCGCGTAATTGAGCCATATAAATCGACGCCATCCCTTATTTGTCGCTGAGGAGGTTTCGTCCTTTACGCGCAAAAATGGCGCAACATTTATCGCATATGCAAGCCCTGCTATTCCAACCACGATCGCCCAGCCTCCTTGCACCACCACAACGCTTGCGGCAACAACGTACAACGCAAAAGCGATCCACACCGTTATGCGCGCTCCAAATATTGTCGCAATTGAGTGCAACTTCCCGGCTCGATCCGGCACAATGTCTTGCACCGCTCCAAATGCATGCGATGCCATTCCCCAAAAAAAGAATGCGATGACATACGGCCATGCTACGGCCGGAAAACCAAGAAGTGCAAGCGCATATACGAGCGGTCCGACGAAATGTATACTGCTCGTCACCGAATCGAGAACTGGTTTTTCCTTAAACCGCAGCTTTGCGATTGAATACGCCACAACAAAGAACAACAGCCCTAGAAATATCAATCGTGCCGCTATAGTTCCGAGCGTTAAAATATATACGACAAACGGCACATTCGTAATCAAGACCGCCCGCATAATGATCGGATGGAGCGCACGCGCTTCACGCATACCTTCAACACCACCTTTTCGTGGATTCTTGATGTCAGATTCATAATCGAATACGTCGTTTACACCATACATAAGAAGATTGTATGGCCCAAGAAAATAAAGTGTAATGATGCAAAACGCAATCGTTATTTCGCCGCCCAATACGTAATACCCGGCAGCGAATGGATACGCTGTGTTCACCCACGAAATTGGTCGCGAAACCAGCCATAGTTTTTTTATCGTTTCCACTATGCGGCCTGCTTTCTCGAATTTTTTTGCCATAATGCCGGAACGATAATCGCGGCGAGGAGCGCGTAAAAGAAATCTTCAATCGGCGCATTTCCAATGTATAAACCAAGTAATTTCGCCTGATCGTATCCAACGATATCCAGCCCAATGATGACATTATCGAATATAGCGGTCAGTACGAAAAGAGCGATCAACGTTATCCACCAAGTGGCAGTTGGGCGCCGCGGGCGAATACGCAAGACTCCTAAAATAACCAACAAAAATACGATATTTACTACTATATACGTTGCCATTTTGAAGCTCCTTTATATAGCAAAAGTGTTACGTAGCACAGTAAAATTAAGAAGAATAATTCTTCGAGCGGAAATTCGGGAGCAATCCGAAATGGAAGTGCATACGCGCTTCCGCCGTGATGAAAAATACCGAGTGCAATTCCTAGACCGTCCCACACGATAAATACGCACACAGCAATACCGATGGTTTTTAGCGTTCTTGGCGCGTCTAGCCACAGCGCAAGTTTGTACCGCTGGTCGAGCGTCGCAAGGCCAGCCAGAGAAATAACGAGCGCCAACAAATAACTCCATTGCTCCATAGTTAAATCTTTGCCCTTTCAATAGACTCGACTCGGCCACCACGCGTATCGCCACTGATTCGTTTATACACTAGCTCGGCACCAATTAAACACATCGGAAGCCCGATCCCCGGCGTTGTGCTTGCGCCAACATAGTATAAATTCGTAACTTTTTTGCTTTTATTTGGCGTACGAAATAGCGCACTCTGAGCGAGCCGATGTGATTGACCAAGCATTGAATTCTGCCAACTGAAATATTTAGTGCGAAAATCGTTTGGACCAAATACCGTTTTGGAAACAATGTGTTGTCGCAAATCAACACCTGTCATATCGTGTATTTGCTGCAAATACTCGTCTACTAGCGCTTCTTGTTCGTCGCCATTTAATTCGATGCCCGCTGGAAGTGGCACTAATACAAATACGTTTTCATGACCTTTTGGCGCAACCGAATCGTCTGTCGCACTTGGTTTGCAAATATACATCGACGCCGGAAGTGGCGTTTTTCTACCGTCGAAAATAGCCTTAAAATTTTCTTTCCAGTCGCGAACGAATAGCAAATTGTGGTGCTCTAGCTGCGGCAATTTTTCCTTTACACCTAAATACAGCAGCAGAGCGCTTGGGCTAGCTTCTTTTTTCGCCCAATAATCGTTTGGAAAACTTCGCAAGCGCGGTTCAAGTAATTGCGTTTCCGTATGATGAATGTCACCGTTTGAAATAACGATATCGGCCGATAATTGCTCGCCGCTAGCAAGTTTTATTCCCGTAGCGTTATTATGCTCGGTAGTAATTTTTGCTACCTCGCAATTCGTTCGATACGTTACGCCCAACTCTTTTCCAGCTTCGATAATGCGCTCAATAATCGTATACATTCCGCCACGTGGATAAAAAACGCCTTCGTTAAAATCGAGTGCGCTCATAAGACTGTAAATAGCCGGTGCGGAAAACGGCGACGTACCAAGAAATACCATTGGATACTCAAGAATTTGCTGCAAACGTTGGTCACTTACGTACTGCGATACGTGCGAATGAATACTTTTACTAGCAAGTGTTGCCATCGGCACCCCATTTTTCAGTACGTTTCGGTGCAGCACATCGCGCGGATCGGTAAAATTCGTATACAAAAAATGGTCGAGAGATAAGCGATAAATATGCTCACTAAACGCAATGTACTTTCGTAACATTTCGCCCGATCCCGGCTCGATCGCTTCAAACGTTTTCGTGTCTTTATCGATCTGTGATGTCACCACGATTGGCGCTTCGTCTTCAAAAAACACTTTGTAAGCAGGCGCTAAACGAACCAGGCTAAGCTCGTTATCTACCGACTTATCAAGAAGTTCAAAAAAGTGCCGAAAAACGTCGGGCATTAAATACCACGACGGACCGGTATCGAAGCGAAATCCGTCAATTTCAAGCAAGCCCGCTCGCCCACCAAGCTGCTCGTTTTTCTCATAAACCGTTACGTTATGTCCCGCTTTTGCGAGAAGTGCTGCAGTCGCAAGCCCACCAATTCCGCCTCCAATTATCGCAATACATTTCATCGAGCTATCTTTTCTTTAATCGCCGCAACAAATAATAAACGTATTTTTTGAACGTTTGAAATTCGTACGCGCTGTGTTGTTATCGTTTCAGGCGAACTACGTTTTAACACTTCAAGAAGCTTTTCGTAATACAACATACTTGCGGTAACCGCCGCGCGACTACTGCGCGGTAATTTCCCTACAGACGGCTTCGCTGCCGTAAAATCGCGCTCGATATCGGCAATAATTGCCAACTTATCGTCTTCAGAAAAACGTTCAAACGATACGTTGGGGAAATAAATACGCCCTAAATCGTGGTAATCTTCCGCCATGTCGCGTAAAAAATTCACTTTTTGGTACGCAGCGCCAAGTCGTTTTGCGCCGCTTGAAAGCTGATCGTATTCCTTATTATTTCCCTGCACAAATACACGCAAACACATCAAACCAATCACTTCCGCTGAACCGTAAATATATTCGTTGTATCGATCGGGGTTGTAACGTGTAGGGTCAGCATCGATATGCATACTTTCAAAAAACGGTTGAATGAGCGTTTCCGTAATACCGTAGCGCTGCGCCGTGTGCGCAAACGCATGTACGATTGGATTCGCGCTGTAGCCACGATTCATTGCGGCATACGTTTCTTTTTCAAGCGCGTCGAGCAGCTCGTCTTTCCCGTCGCCGTTATACGTATCAACGATTTCATCGGCAATTCGAACAAGTCCGTAAATAGCGTAAATGTGCCTGCGTATGTCGAGCGGAAATAGATAGCTGCTGAGTGTAAACGATGTCGAATATCGCTTCGTAAGGCGTTCGCTTAATTCGCTACTAACTTGGTAGTACAACTCCATTATTTTTCTCGTTGAACGCACAAGTCGATAATGTGCGCCAATTCGTTTTTATACATTTCGGAAATAGCAAGACGATCGATTGTATCAACCGCTTTTTTACGATATTCTTCGACAACCGCCTCGGATCTTTCTCGAGCGCCCGAATCGTTTAGCAGCGAACGCACCACAGCGATATCTTGTTCCGTTGCATCGTGGTGAGCGAACGCTTTTTCGAATTGTTCGATAGCTTCGCGATTTGCGGTAGCATAAAATTGCTCGACCATGTACGTTTTTTTACCTTCGCGAATATCGCCCGAAACGCTTTTTCCCGTTTTGGCCTCATCGCCAAATACACCCAAAATGTCATCTTTAATCTGATACGCGATGCCAAGCGATTCGCCCATTTTGCGTAAAATTGCCTGCTGATCTTCGGGTGCGCCAGCCAGTTGCGCCCCCATAACAAGCGGACCAACGAACGAATAACTGGCTGTTTTTTGCCGTGCGATACGTAGTGCGTCGCTCTCGGAAATTGCACGAAATGACGATTCGGTATCGATCATTTCCCCACCAGCTACCGAAAAAATTGCATCCGCAAGCGTACCATGGGCTCGCGCAATGCGTGCAGCCGCTACATTGCAGCTTTGCAATAATATATGCGCCTGGGAGATGAGTACGTCGCCACCTAAAATCGCGCTACTGTTTGCAAAATGACGACGTTCATTCGTATCTGCAATATAAGGCTCATACAATTCGTTATACTGGCCAGACAAGTTTTTCACCCCATAGCGAATATCGTCACGGTCGATAATGTCGTCGTGAATGAGCATAGCTAAATGAATAATTTCTTGCGCCGCAGCAGCTGGTGTCACATTTGAAAGCGCATTTTGATCACCATTGCTATACGCCTCATAAATCGTAAATAAAAGGTGGGGTCGTAATCGCTTTCCACCAGCCTCGAATAGACGTTGCGTCGCTTTCCATAGCCCGCCATATTGCTCGCTCATTTGTGTAGCGGCATTTATCTTTACTTCGAAATACGAATTCAAATACTCGTTTACAAGCGCACGACTATGCTCAAGCGACACCGCCGATTGGTTCATTGCGGTTGGTTGGTTTTTCGGTGCATGCATATATTTTCATTATATCGTTAATCTGGCAGGAAACTGTAACGTAAAATACATTCACATAAAAAAGCTCTTCATAAGAGCTTTTTGTGAATTCTAATCTGGTGATCTCACCGGGAATCGAACCCGGATTGCCAGGATGAAAACCTGGTGTCCTAACCGTTAGACGATGAGACCATGTGTCGTTCTACTGCGAAACAACAGATATGAACTTCACGTATAGTAGCAAATAATCGTGAGTGAATCAAGCCAAACTTACAGGATTATACCACAAGCATATTGACTTTTTATCAATTTTGTGTTATATTTTGACAGTACGATTATTGCTGGCGCATCGCCTGTGATAAGAGACGAACATTAACAAATCGGATCATTACAGTACATGTTTACCTAGTAAGCTGTACCGTTAAGTGCGTTTTGTTTGGCGCATTTGACGGTGCAGCTTGCACCCTATTGCTTAAAGCAATGGCAGACATGCAATCTGAATGGAGAATCATGGACTCGACACAGCTCGAGACTGACATTCGTCAGGCTGTTCGCAAGCTCGCCTACTTGGCAAGTTTGTACAGCAAGCACAAGGAGAACTTCGCTACGCGTCAAACCCTCATCCGAGAGTACGACAGTGCGAAGGAGGCGGTCAACCATGCTGTTGACTACTTCAACGACGGAGATTTCGATTTGGCTCAACAGTGGTTCGAATCGGTCGCACCTAAGCTGATCAAGCTCGATGCCGACTTTCGGCAGACAGCAGAGAGTGGAGACGGTGCGCCGACCACGGTGATTCCTCGCGCAACGGATTCAGATTCGGACCCGCGATCGAATCACCCGGAGGCCACCAGCACCACCGACCGCCCGCGACGGCCGCTTCTGGATCGCTCCAGAACACCGTCAAAGACAGGATTCCGAGCCAGGCTCGGAGAAGCCCATCAGCGGATGCGTACCCCCGCTCCCCAGACCGACGACAGGAAGTGACACAAATGCCCACGTTTCTCATGATCACGGGAGCTATTCTCTTGGTGGTTGCGTTCATCGCAATCCCTAAGATGGAACTCCCGCAGTACGGTATCCTCTTCGGAGGAATCGGTGCTACGTTCGTTCTCGGCGCTTTCACCAGTGGTGGAGTGTTCGCGATCGGACTGTGCATCATGTTCTTCGGGTTGATCGTCACCCTCGCGGTGGCGCTCTTCACCAAGAAGTCACGACGCAACAGCATCGTGGCAGCAGCACTGGCAGGTCTTCTGGCGGTTGGGACGATCCTCGTCCTGCCGTCGCTGACCACCACATCCCGCGCGCTTTCCGAGACGCCCATCGTCTCGGGAGCACCGGGTGCAGCCATCCTGGCTGGGTCGCAGGCGGTCACCGCCGACGCCCCAGTCACGATCGAGTGCTCTTCGGAGTCTCTTCGGTCGTGGAGTGAGCTCGTCACCTGTGTGAACGAGCTGCCCCAGAGCGACGCGGATGCGTACAAGTCCTACATGAACCGTGCGCCGGAGCTGTCCTCGTGGAACGAGGTGCTCCAGTACGCGGATCTCGAGAAGAAGACCGGTGCAGACCTTCGGGTCATCACCATCTTCAACGCGAACATGTCGGATGCCGAAGCTCGCAACGCCGTCCGTCAGGACATCGGTGCGAGTGCAGATGCGCTTCCGATCGTGAACGCTGGCAGTGGCTCTCTGGTCAACACCCGTGGTGTCACCACGGGATCGTTCGAGGAGTTCCGCGACAACCGTTCACAGGTTCGAGTGATGCTCGTTCCGCCGATGGAGACGAAGACCACGGCCAGCTTCACGCTGACCGCGGGGTCGAAGCCGATGGCGGACATCTCCTACGCCCAGAAGGGCGTCGGGGTGCTCACTGAGTGCAAGAACCCGTCGCGCGGTATCGTCGTGCACGTTCCGGCAACCCCGGACACGACGCAGACGCCGCCCGTCAGTCACAATCCACCGTCCTCGACGACCCCGCCGGACCACAACCCGCCGCCGGTCGTTCCGCCGACTCCCCCGGGAACCCCGGAGAAGCCGAAGTGCGAGGGCAAGGATTGCTCTCCGACCACTCCCCCTCCTGGGAAGTGCAAGGAGAACTGCAACGAGGAGCCGCCCCCGGACACCTGCAAGGAGAACCCGAGTAAGTGCGAGGAGGAGCCGCCCACGTGTGAAGGCAAGGGCTGCACGCCGCCTTGCACCGACAACTGCACGCCCCCTCCAGGGGGATGCAAGGAGAACTGCAACGAGGAGCCGCCCCCGGACACCTGCAAGGAGAACCCGAGTAAGTGCGAGGAGGACGAGGGCAAGGACCCGAGCAAGGGTCCGCAGCAGCCGGAACACCACGAGCCCGTCGACGCGCCCGACCCCAACCAGGGTGAGAGCACGCCGCCGGTCGAGGATGACCCGGCCAACCCGGACACCGCTCCGGATGCTGGCAGCCCGAACGCCGGCGAGACCGACGCCCCTGGCGTCGACGAGCCGACCGAGGACAACCAGCACGAGGTTCCTGCCGATCGCGACGACGATGTCGCTCCGGTCGAGGACGACCCGGCCACCGGTGAGGTGGACGGATCGGACAGCCCGTTCGGTGGCAACACCAACGAGTCGCAGGAGAGCAACAGCACCGAGCAGCAGGACACCACGTCCGGCAGCTCGCAGGAGGCGGACACCACGTCCGACTCCGACACGGTGTCGAGCAACAATGACTCGCCCTCTTCCAACCAGGGAGAGAGCGAGCCGCCAACCGTCGAGGTCGAACTGGCTTCGATGTCGACCGACAACGGCGGAACCATGATGGACTTCGCGATCGTTCTGTCGCTGGGGATCACCCTCGGTGCGGCGTTCGTGCTGCGCTATCGAGTTCGCCAGTCCTGATGCCATCGAGATGGCGACTGGGGCACTCGCCCTGGTCGCCATCTCGGCGGTTCTCTCTGAAAGTACGTATGTCTACCGGGAGCGTTTTTCCTGCTTGAACACCCAGTGTTCGCAGTCGAGAATCGCTCCCGACAACCCCATGTTTTGTAATGATTCGATTTGTCACCTTAACAATTTAGCTAAGTGTGAGAATCATACTTGCTTTTAAAAATAAGTATGATATAATATGTTCAAACCTAATTATGGCATGTGGAGTGCCAAGAGGAGTGTTATGAAAAAATTAATTGCCGCGATGAAGCGTGCACCGAAACGCGCTGTTTCTACTTTAGTAGTAGCTGCTGCGATTTTGGTTCCAGCAGGCCTATTCGCTTGGGGTCCAGTGGATCGCCCAACGTATACAAACGAAAATCCGGCAGATCATGTTGTTTTCAACTCGATCACCAACAACCCAAACCATGGTGACGAACGAAACTTCGTTCAAATCCGTGATATTACTAGCGGTGAAAAGTTTACTGAAGAAGTAAATCTAAAGCCTGGTAAAGAATACGAAGTATACGTATACTACCACAACAACGCTGCTGATAAATACAACAGCGAAAAGTATAACTACAAAGGTATCGCGAAAGACGCTTTTATGCGCGCTCAAATGCCAGCAACCGTAAAAGCTGGTGAAAAAGCACGTATTACCGCATTCGTTGGTGCGTCAAACGCTCAACCTGCGCAAGTATGGGACGAAGCATATGGCGTTGCCGATCAAGATTACGTTCTCCGTTACGTACCAGACTCTGCAACCATTCACAATAATGGTGCAACAAATGGCACAAAACTTTCAAACGATCTTTACAAAGATGGAACGCCACTTGGTTACGACAAACTTGACGGTAAACTTAATGGTTGTTACCAGTATTCTGGTTATGTTACATACAAAATCAAAGTTGGTCAGCCAAACTTTGAAGTAAACAAGCAAGTAAGTAAGGCCGGTGAAAACAAGTATTCAAACGAAGTAACGACAAACGCAAAAAGCGAAGTTGAGTACAAGATTGAGTACAAAAACACTGGCACGATTCAGCAAGACGACGTGATCATTAAAGATCAACTTCCTGAAGGAATTGAGTATATCAACGATACAACGTACGTTAAGAACTCAATGACAAATTCGTGGAAGAAAACGAGCCTTAATACGGTCACCAAAGAAGGTCTTAACATCGGTAGTTACGCGCCAGGCGCCAACGCATTCGTAGCCTTCAAGGCAAAAGTAACCGACGAAGACAAGCTTGAATGTGGTGTCAACACGCTTGTCAACAAAGCGCACGCTATTACAAAAAATGGCGCAAAGCACGACACTGCTACCGTTAAGGTTAAGAAAGAGTGTGAAGAACCACCAGTTGAGAAATGTCCAATCCCAGGCAAAGAACATTTGCCAAAGGACAGCCCTGACTGTAACGAAGAGGAAGAAATGTGTCCGATTCCAGGCAAAGAGCACCTTCCTGCTGACAGCGAAGAATGTAAAGAAGACGTCGAATACTGCCCAATTCCTGGAAAAGAAGAGCTACCAAAAGATAGCCCTGACTGTAAGGAAGAAGTAGAATACTGCCCTATCGAAGGTAAAGAAGATTTGCCAGTTGATAGCGAAGAATGTAAAGAAGATGAAGTTCCTGTAGAAAAATGTCCAATCCCGGGCAAAGAGCACCTTCCAAAAGATAGTGCCGATTGTAAAGAGGAAGAAGACATGTGCCCAATTAAAGGCAAGGAACACCTTCCAGCTGATAGCGAAAAGTGTGAAGAAACGCCGGTAACTCCTGAAACACCAGAGACCCCAGAAACTCCTGAAGTTCCTGAGACTCCAGTGAAAGAAGAGACGCCTGCGGAACTTCCGCAAACTGGTGCTGGCGATAAAACTGCCGTTGCCCTTGGTATCGGTGCAATCATCGCCGCAATCGGTTACGCCGTAACCGGCCGACGCGCACTTAGCTAAACGAGACTGACCGCTCATTCTAGGCGATTAGCCTCTAGCAAGAAACCGCTCCTGTTTGTACAACAGGGGCGGTTTTGTATATAATGAAATTATCTATGGCGAAACAAAAGAAGAAACGAAACAAGCAGTACAAAGGCGCGGAAGCGAGTGTTACACGGCCGACCATTACGCGCGTGAGTGCAGTAAACCGCAATAAATATCAGCAGTGGTGGTTCGAGAAGAAACGAATCGTGAAGCCAGTCGCAATCGCGATTATTGTTGTCTTAGTTCTTAGCTGGCTTATCTTCGAGCTCGTCCGCGCTATTGCTGGCGGGTTCGCTTAATTTCTTTACTGGCAAGCGGAATCCGAACGTACTTCCCTCGCCTTCTGTTGAATGGAACACCATCGTTCCACCATGCGCCACAATAACGCGTTTTGCGAGGAACAATCCCACACCAGTTCCGTCGGGTCGCTGTTTGCGTGCGTTACTCGCCCGGTAAAATTTCGTAAATAGCCGCGATTGTTCGGTTTTCGGCACACCAATTCCCGTATCACTTACCGTCACTACCGCTTGGCCATCTTCAACAGCCAACTTTATATCAATTGCCGTATCGGGTCGCGAATAGTATACGGCGTTATCAATGAAATTCATCAGCACTTGGCGAATCTTGCCCTCATCGATATATAACACTGGGAAATATTTCGGTTGCTTAAAATGAAGCGTTAATGCATGCGCCTCGGCGGTAGTACGCAAACTTTCAACTTCTTCATTGATAAGCTTTACAAGATCGATCGGTTTCGATTCAATAACGAATTTCCCCGTTTGAAGACGCGACACGTTCAAGAAATCGTTGATTAAATGCACCATACGTTCACTACTCGTAAACGCTTCGCTCAGTAGCTTTCGCTGCATGTCATTCACCTTGCCTGCATCACCTTCGAGCACCATGCTAATGTAACCTTTTACACTTGTCAGTGGCGTGCGCAATTGGTGCGACGCCATGCTTACAAATTCATCTTTCGCTTCATCAAGCCGATGCAGCTGCTGATTACTGTTGCGCAGTTCACGTGTCGCCTCTTCAATACGCTGTTGCAATGTATCGTTAAATGTTTGAATTTGGTCGTACCGAAGCGTATTTTGAATTGCCACAGCAAGTTCATCGCCAGCAATACGCATAAGCTCGATGTCGCGCTGCGCATACGCGCTCCCGGTTGTCTTGAATCCGAAGAAGCAGTAGCCAATAATTTCACTGCGCGTCTCAAGCCGCATTACAACGGCAACATTCGCTTGCTGCATGGCGTCGTGAAACGCAGTATTCTGACGATCAACCGTATCAACAACCGTTACATCGGTTACGCGGCGAAGTAGTTTTTCTACATGCATCGATACTAAATCTGGCGCACCTTTACCGGTGTTGATTTGTTTTTGCACACCAGCTTTATCGCCATCCACCAGTAGCAGCGAAATATAATCGCATTTCAGCGCATCTCGCAGAATAAGCAGCGAATTTCGCGCAAGCATTTTCGTATCAGCCGACCGCACAAGCACCGATGCGAGTTGGTCGAGGACATCTTTCGTATCGTAATCATCTTGGTAAAATACCGTGCGCGTTAAGTAGTTGAAGAACTGCATGAGCGGTTGAACGAACAAAATAAGCGTTCCTACAACCAGAGTTGACACTAGGATTTGCGTAAAATTGGGATTGATTCCAGCAACGAAAAACGAGAGAAGACTGGCAGTGAAGCCATACACCACACCAGCAAACGTTAACAGCAATAGATAGGCTACAAACCTTGCAACTATAAACCTAATATCGAAGAGCTGATGGCGCATCATTCCATATGCAAAACTTGTCGTGAATATTAGGCTTAAAATAGGCGAAAGCAATATGAATGTCGTGTCGCGCGCAAGCACTACTAAAACAAAGTTGAAGAAAGCGAGCAGCGAAAATGTCAATACAATCCCAACCAAAGCGTACCGGACATGCTCTTTTGGCCTACCTCGCAGGCTACGAAATCGCGAAAATAAAATAAACAAGCTATAGATGATAGTACCTACAGCATAAGCAGCAAATATTGCCATTCCAAAGCCCGGCTCTGGCTGGCCATCCGTAATACCCGAGAATACAAGCGGCGTTAATGCTATCAACCCCACAATTACACCAAGAAATCCAGCCACCGAAGGAAGGCGATGATCATAAAGCATGCCATTAGGGAACACATTCACAAGTAAAAGAATTGCCATCGACATAATTGCTGCGGACGCCATCACAAATCGAATCCATGTTAATTGGTCGAAAAAGACTGGATGAACAGAAAAATAATTGGCTGTCATCCAGACAACCAAAGTAAAGGCCAAGAACGCAAAGTATCGGTTCAAGCGAGCAGTCGGATTTTTCACTAGCACGAACACGGCCAAACCGACATTGACGGTTATAGAAAACAATAACGCGATAAGCTCAAGCATTTACTATTCATAATACTACGATGTATAGTAAAGCCATAGAAAATATGAACGATTCGTCACTAAAAACAATTATTTCATACGCGCGACTCGCGCCTTCTGTTCATAATACGCAACCATGGCGTTATGAGATCGGAGAAAACTCTATCACTGTCCACCCGGAGCCTTCGCGACTACTCGATGACGGTGATCCGACCGGTCGTGAATCGTGGATTACATTTGGCGTAGGCGTTGAAACACTTCTGATGTCAGGGCGTGCACTCGGCTACGACTGTTCGATCGAACGCCTGCAAACGCAATCACTTCATCAGCCTATTGCAACCATTAAAGTGGTCAAAAACAATACTTCACACGATCAAGCGACTTTACATACGCTCGAAACAAGACACACCTACCGGGGGCACTTCTCAGACAGCACAGTCCATACTGACATTGTCGCTGCATGCAAAAAGAGCATTGACGACCTTACGTCTACTCAGCTTCATGTCATAAAAGATCGTGACTCAATTCACTCGGTTGCAAAGTTAACTTTTAAAGGTATGAGCCTTGCATTAAGCGCCCCGGCTTTTCGCAAAGAGCTAGCCGAACTTATTAACGTAAATTGGTCACCGCGAAAAGTAGGTATGCACGGCTATGTTCTCAATTTTGGCACATTTGGCTCACTGTGGGAGAAATATTCAATGAAATTTGGGCTCGAATTGCGCAAAAAAGCAGTCGCAGACCAGCAAAAAATAGATAATGCGCAAGTTTTACTATTTATAGGAACAAAAGGTGATGTACCGCATTTCTGGTTTGATGCCGGCCGGGCTTACATGCGAATAGCGATCGTGCTTACGAAACATGGCGTGTCGCACTCAACGATCGCCGCACCAGTTGAAGCAGCCGATTTCCATAAGGACATCGAAGCGATGATCGGTACAACCGATCGTCTTCAGACAATGATGCGTATTGGCATCGCACAAAAACCGCTCCAAAAGCAGTCTCCGCGACTTGACGTTGAAGAGCTTTTAGTAAAATAAGCTCTACATCGAACGAAGCGCTTGCTGCAGCTGTTTTGTATGCTTGGCGTGCTCTCGCTTGTGCGAAAACGTCACTAAGTCTTTACGCAAGTGTTCGTCGAGTGAAACCATTGTCCGACCAGAACGGAGCTGCTCGCCAAGTGCAATTTGACGAACTGCGTATGCCGCAACGACACCAGCCATGAGCGCCGTTCCTCCAAGTTGCGGTTGTGTAACAAGTTTCGTGCCAACTTTAATAAGTGATTGTTGCATACGAAGCGATGCATTTTTTGGACCGACAATCGATGTCGCATATTTAAGCCATTCGCGTTTTGAGATGTCTTTCGTCAACACCTCTTCAACATCATCTACAAGCCCATGGAATAGCGGTAATTTGCTATCTAAATCGTATCGCTCCACATCAAGCATCACATCATCGCCTAGGTCGGTTGTCATAATTACCGGAATCCCTCTTTTTCGCGCTTCCACGCGAAGCAATACCTTTGTTTTCAAATCGTCAATCTCGTCAACAATCGCATCAAGTTTCCAAGGCTCTTCAAAAAAGCGAGCGATTGAACTCTCGTCAATATTCGATTCGAAACGATCGATATCCATATATGGATTCATTTCATAAAGTTTGCGCGCAACAACGAGTGATTTAGAACGTCCAATATCCCCAACTCCAGCAAAAATCCGATTTAAGTTCGACGAGCTAATGACGGCACCATCTGCAATTTTTAAGCGTTGCGACCCTCCAGTTATCCCAATCGAAAGCGCAACATTACTTCCTACGCTCATACCGGCACACCCAACATTAAAATCGCCGTATATTTGTTGCTCATCGGCCGTGATGAGGTTTTTGTTTCGGATTGTTCTTGATTCGATAAATAAATCTTTTTCTAAAATATGCACTAACGTTGCCGACCACGGGTAATAAACCCACGCGCCCAATTTCCATTGCGGAGAACCTGCATATTTTTCTTCCAAATATCCCTTTAAAGATTCGCGCTTTACATCAAGTGATGCCTGATAAAGTTGCGGCTGACGACTGACAATAAGTTCGGCATACTGCTCGTCGTAATTGTCTATAATGTGATCAATTTTGTGCTCTTGTACGAGTTTACGAAACATTTGTTCGGCGCCGGGAGCACTCATTTCTATCATTATAGGTCGCCACACATCTTCGGCCGAGTGCGTTCGTTCACTGATTTTCCGTAGCTCCTCGGGCCATTCGTGTGTATGATTCTCGTTTGTAAGCCTTGCCTGACCCATAAATTATCCTTTCTTTACCCAGCGATGCTTCACTCCCACTGCAAAATAATCTTCATTGCCAAATTCGATAAGTCGAATTCTTGGAAGCGATTTGTCGCCGATTGCCGCATTTAGTTTATGAAATTCAGCATTTAGCTCAAGCAGTTTTTCGACAACAACTTTACGTACTAAGCCTTCAAAATCAGGTGACACTACGTGGTCTTTTGCAAGTTCAACATTGACCTCAAAATATTGATCCATATCGGAATAGTTTTGCGTGGCCATAGTAAACTTACCAGTTACGAAGCCCCTTAGTCGTGGATCAATGAGCGCCGATTTTATATTCTCAGGATAAATATTGACTGCATAAATCGTTACTGAAAAATCTTTCCGACCATTTAAAAATACAAATGGTCGATTCCACTGCGAGAGATCGATGCCAAGTTGCTGCGCTTCATGCTCGATCTCATCCCGAACTGGTTCAATAAGCTCTTCAAACGATCGAACCCCGCCCGTGTCTTTTATGTTATAGCGAATGAGGGGCGTACCAGCGTTAGATGTAAAAACCAGCTGATTATTTACAAGTTCAAATTTTTTATATTCAGGATGAAACTGAACGATTGAAGGCAAAATATTCGTACCGAAGACACGTTCCAACAACTCTGGGTGCTTATCGTACACGCGCCGCACTAAAATAGAGAGAGGCGTTTCATTCCCAAGCATGCCGGCATCGGCGCTTCCGTAAATGTTAATAGCATCATGATACGGATCATCCGAATGCAATAAATTCAAAACATAGTCACGCCACTCTTCACTAAAAGCTTCTCCGGCCATAAGTAATCGCGTTTTTGTACTTCCCCAATCAATTCCTGAACGTGAACCTTCCTCGATAATATCTTTTATAAATGGCGGATATCCCGCCAATACAACTTGGTCGTAGTATCCACTAAGATTTTTTACTGCGTTAATTGCTTCAGTTTTTTCAAGCCCGGGCGTCACAATATTAAGCGGTCGTCCGTTATCAGCGTATCCAAAAGATGAAGCTACAGTAAATGATCCGGCGATCCAAGTACCCATTGAAAAACAAATGACAAGTAGCGTCTTTTTTTGATCCATTAAAAAAATGTGATCATAAATATCCGTATGCATAAGTGTACCCTGCACATCTTGCTCGATACCCCGGGGCCAATAAAATGGCATACCGGACGATCCAGAACTTACCGAAATAATACGATTCGTGAATAAATCACCATCTTTGCACAATTCATTTAATGGATACTTTCGCAAATAATTATCTTTATCGATAATAGGTACATGCTTCACAAAATCGTCATACGTCACTATCTGCTTATGATCAACACCAGCTTCCTCGAGAAACTTTTTATACGCCGGTACTCGTGTTGCAGATTCATGAAATAGGTCGAGAACATTTGCCTCTCCCGACTCATCAAGCGTTGTGTTCACACCAGGTTTAAATTGTTTCCGACGAAATAGTGAGAGGTTCATGGTTTTATCAGGTTCCTTATTTGCTGTACACTATATCGTAACGAGGTAATTTTTAAAACATATGTATAATATACACACGATTGCCGAAAAGCTTGAACGTATTAACAGTACGTTTTTTCAAGACATTTTCGAAAAACAACGACAAGTCGTAAACCCAATCGACCTTAGCGTTGGGACTCCTGCCGATAATACACCTGATTATATTAAGCAAGCGGGCATCAAAGCGATTGAACAAAATCTCACAACGTACATCCCAGCAAATGGTCTTGTTGAATTACGCCGTGCGCTTACAAAAAAATTAGCCAATGAAAATAACATACACGTATCTGAAAAAGCAGTTACCGTGATGCCCGGCCTCGCAACAGGACTCGCTTCGGTAATCCTTGCACTGTTAAACCCTGAGGATGAAATGATCATCATGGATCCTTACTTCACTCCGTATCGATACATGCCAGAAATCGCTGGAGCGAAAAGCGTTATCGTACCCACAAAAGATAACTTCCAGCTGGATCTTAACGCAATCGAAGCCGCTATTACCAGAAAAACTAGAATCATCATCATTAATACGCCGAACAATCCAACCGGAGCAATTTACCCGAAGTCCGATCTTGAAACGCTTGCTAAAATTTCAGCAAAACATAACATTACAATTATTTCCGACGAAATTTACGAAAGTTATGCGCCATCCAGTACACACTTTAGTATCGGAAGCATTTACGAGAATACGATCACAATGAATGGATTATCGAAGTCACATTTTATGACCGGATGGAGGATTGGCTATGCTTGTGGGCCACAACCCCTAATTGATGCTATTAACACAATTCAACAGTACACCGTGTTTTCAGCTACATCAATTTCACAATATGCGGCACTGGCGGCGCTCTCTCAACCCACTCCGTCTCACACAGACTACGAGATGAAGCGAGAATTAGTAGTCAGTACACTGCGAAATCTGGGCTATTCGGTAAACGGTGCAGAAGGAAGCTACTTCGTGTTCATACAAACACCCGGCAATTTCTCTGATGCAGATTTTATAGATGAAGCTTTACAGAATCGTCTTCTTCTCATGCCAGGCAGCGCTTTTTCGCTTATGCAAAACTTTATTCGTATCTCTTATGGTGGTACTATTGAAACAGTACAAGAAGGGCTCAACATCATTACATCTTTAACCGAGCAGCACAAGAATCAATGACCAAAATTGCAATCATCGAAGACGATCCAGTTATCAGCCAAATGTACCGCATGAAATTCGAAGCCGATGGATTCGAAGTGCGTCTTGCCGATAATGGACAGCGCGGCGTGTCAGTTGTTGAAGAATTCACGCCCGATATTATTCTTCTCGACATGCAAATGCCTGGCATGAGTGGCGCAGAAGCCCTCGGAGAAATTCGCGGCAAATCGTGGGGGAAAGATATTCCCGTCATTATTCTGACAAATCTTGGCGAAGAAGAGGCACCAAAAAGCCTTCGTGCCATGAATATTCATAGTTACATCGTAAAAGCCGATTTAACGCCGCGCCAAGTTGTTGGTCGCGTTAAAGAAGCGCTCGATATTTCTTAGTTATTCGACGTGGTGTGTTGCGCCGACTGAATTACCGCATCGAATAGCGCAGCGATTGTTAATGGACCAACGCCGCCTTTTACAGGAGTAATTTTCACGTCATCGCGTTCACGAACGTTTTCTGCGACGTCGCCAACCAAAACTCCGTTTTCGCTTGCCGTTCCAGCATCCACAACAACCGCACCAACCGGAACCATTTCGCTCGTAACCAATCGGGGCGAGCCAGTTGCTGAAATAATAATCTCTGCTGTCTTTAGCGCTGCTGACAAATCGGCTATCGTATCATCAACCACGTTCACGTTATACCCGCTCGATCGCCACATAGTGTAAAGCGGTGCGCCAACCAAGCGACCATTACCCACAATAACAATTGTCTTCTTTGCAACATCGACGTTATATCCAGCCAGCAGCCAGTTAACCGCCGTAGCTGTTGCACTATCAAACGCAGCTCGGTCGCCCAACCCGTCAACATCTTTTTCGGGCGCAATTGTGTTTACGATTTCGTCTGTTTGCTTCGCGTCGATAAGCGGTAGTTGCACAATAATTCCATGCACCGATACATCAGTATTCAGCTTCACGATTTCGGCTTTCATATCCGCTTCGTTCGCGCGAATAATGTCTACTTGCACGAGAATATCCGCACCATAGCGCTCTTTCATGCGCATATACGTGTCGATCGCCTGTGAGGTTTGCTGACTTGCGATAATAACGAGCCGCGGAAAAACGCCGCTTGCTTGGCGGAGTGCGCGCACTTGGCGAGCTTGACGTTCGGTAATATAATCGGCAAGTTCTTTACCGTCGAGCAGTTTTGGCATGCCCCTTATTGTACCACCGTGCTACAATAAAAAGAACGAGAATAAGGAGTTACGCGCGATGTACGATAGCAATTATTACACCAACACCGATCCGAACGTTGTATACGCAATGGATGCAGCAGCCGCGGGCATGGTTATGATTTTCGCATTGATTGCCGTACTTATCGGCTATATTCTTCAGGCAATTTTCCTCTCGATGATTTTCAAAAAAGCAGGTATCCCCGGTTGGAAAGCCTGGGTGCCCGTGTACAATACATGGCGCACGCTTGAACTTGGCGAGCAAAAAGGATGGTGGGCAATTGTGGCAATCATTCCTGTCGTGCAAATTGTTGCGCTTATTTTTCTCATTCTTGCTATGTACCGCATTGCGCTTAACTTCGGTAAAGACGGTATTTTTGTGCTGCTTGCAATTTTCTTCCCACTTATTTGGATGGCGTGGCTTGGGCTCGACAGTTCGAAGTGGCACGGCTCAAAACAGCGCGAAGCTATCGAAACAGCACACAAATAATTTGCAGGTTATTTTACGCGGGCAAGTTTTAATAAAACTGCCAGCGATCGCTCGGTACCTGGCCATGATTTATTCACAAACCGATGACCGGCGTGTTTTATTACGGCGCGCAAAAGCAGTGCAACAATAATCGCGTCGTCGAATTGCCCAGCGATTGGGATAAAATCGGGTATTAAATCTATCGGTAACGCCAAATATCCAACAACCATCCAGGCGGCAAGTTTATAACGACGCGCAAGATTTTTACTTTGAAGCAGCCGTTTAAATAACACAATGCAATCTGGAATAAATCCAGCGAATTCCCGCGCGGCCACATGCCGTCCCGAAACATACAGCGCGGCCACAAACAGCGCATACAAAACAATACAAGTAAGTAGTAGCGTTGCAAGCATTCGTTTCATAATAGCAACAAACGACATCAAACAAAAAACTCCGACTGGTAGCGAAAAGTATAGACTTTTTTATTATTTAATTGTATAATAATGATATTATTTGATCAGAATTATGATAAAAGCTAAGCAAACACGTAATTTTCGACCCGCGGTCTTAATCGGCATAATTATTATGCTTATATTTGTCGCGCAAACTTCATATTCATCATCAGATGCATATGTACTGGCAAATGCAGATCCCGAGATGATGTCGCTGGCCGATAAAGCATACATGTCAGACGAAGCTAAAATCATTTTCTTAAGAGCAAACCCTGAACGCATTGATGACGCACAGATAGAAGTGGAGTGTGGACAGGACACCACCAACTCAAGCTCGGCACTTGAAGGTGGATGCTACGACCCAAGTACGAACAAGATCTTTCTGAGGGATTTACCTGAACGGTTTGATGACTACGAGCCTGTAATAGCAGCACATGAAATGTTACATGCCGCTTATTACGCCACGGAACCAGATGAAGGCGTGCAGAAAGAACTGCAAACAATGCGAAAATCTATAAAAGACAAATTAGCATTGTACGACAATAATGACGAGCAGACCATCATTGACGAGACTCATTCTTTCGTGGGCTCCGAGATAAAACTAAGTAATTCAGAACTTGTTGCATACTACTCGCAATACTTTTACGATCAACACTCTCTGGTACAACTGAGTGAAAATCATACCGCTGAGCTAGACAATATGCTAGCGGAGTTGGATGAAGCTTTAGCCGCGGCAAAAACATGGGAGGTTGCTGCAAATCAATACTTCGCCAACCATTCAACTGCAGCAAGTTACGGCGACGCGTATAACGCAAATAGATTCTACAATCTTTATACAGAGAGCTTAACTACCTACAACGAGCAAATTAACAATTATAATGTAAGGGTTAACGAGTATAACAGTCTGATCGAAGCGTTGAACGGCAAGCCACTTGAGCAAGTTCCTAAAGACGTGAGTTGATCAAATCGCAATTACTCCCTTTAACTTGTTGAATATGCTGAAAACAAAAAACGCCGACCGGTAGCGAAAATGTCGACGTTCTTTGCTTGGAGGGCCAGGAGGGGCTCGAACCCTCGACACCCTGCTTAAGAGGCAGGTGCTCTAACCAGCTGAGCTACTGGCCCATGTATGAATTTAGCTTGAAATGTACTTCCAGTATTTCAACTGGTTAGAGCAAGTGCTCGCATAGCGCGCGTTCCACGCAGAGCTGAGCTACTGGCCCATAACTCAAGAAATTGTAGCAAATTTCCCCTGTTTTGTCTACAGTTCGTCTTTCTTGCTGGTAATAAACGCGCCCCACTGGCGCACCAAACGAAGTACAGTTTTTAGTGGCAATTCAATCACCATATCAAGCGTCATGGCGACAATATTCACCTTAGAATATTTTTCACTTATCCAGCGGCCAACTGCCACGAATGGAATATACAGAAAATCTCGCACGATACTCACACCGCTTTGATCACTTTCCACTACTTCAAGGTCGCGAATTTGGCGTGATAATCGGAAGCCAAGGAAGCTGGCCGTTGAAAGGAAAATGAAGAAAATAAGTAAGTGGACAAACGAAAATCCAAGCGTGTATAAATACCACCCGACACCGCCGAAAATAAGGACGAACAAGAAGCTGTACGCAACATTGAACGCCGCGCCGAAATTACCCTCTCGCGAACGCGATAATACCACCGATTCTTCGTGGCTATAAAGCAACTTTTCGATCGCGTCTACTAAACTATTCGTGTTCGCACGCGATGGTAATGTAAGCGTAAATCGCAGTAAAATCATGTAAATTGGCGGGAAAAGCAAATTAATTGCTAGCGGCAACCATAAAATCATGCCGTGCACCAAATAATCGTATGGAATTTCTACCGCGACCCCAATAATCACTTTTGAAATAATCAGAAAAATAACGCTTTTTATGATGCCGCGCGTAATTCGTTTGTCGATTTGTGAATATTCGCGAGCAATTTGTGTTTCATATGCCGAAAGAAATTGTTCGCGCGACGCGAGAAGCGATGAAATATCTTCGTGCTCGTCGATCATGCGCCATAATACACGAAACGGTGCGCCACGACGATTCACGACGCGGAATAATTTTTCAGCCGCCGGTGAATTCAAAATACGATCGATTGTTTTGTTGGTTTCCCCATATGCCCCAGAATCTGGTCGTTGTTGATAACGACGAAGGAGCGATGTACGAATTGTTGCTGCATCGGCACGAAGCAACGCGCGCTGCACTGCGACAAACAATGCCACTTCAAAATCGCCTGTTTCTGCGCCGGGAATCTTCCGTCGGTCGATTGTAGAAAGGAAATGGTCGTAGGCAAACTGCGCAAACACCGCTTGTTTGTATTCGACATTCAGAATTGTTTCAACTTCTACCGAAAGCACGTCGAGCGACCAACTTTCGTGGCTAAACTTGCGGTATGCTTCAAAATATACACTGGCGAGTTCATTGATTTGCTCGATGGTTTCCGTTGCCACCGAATCGTTCGGCAAATAGCCCGCAAGTGTTAGTTCGACAATCAGCTCTTCCCCACTGCGTCCCATATATTCAGCGTCGCGAGAGAGGAAAATTCGTCTGTAAAATCGACGAATTGCTCGCTGGAGAAGCAGATGCTCTTCCGTATATTCGGCCGCGTTGCGCAATTGTTCATACGCAAATGTGAGCGTTCCGCCCGCGCCGCTTACGTGTACTTTTTGCGATGCGTTCGCTTGGTTCGCGCTATTATCAGCAGCAGCCGTGGCCGCGACCAAGGCATCGGTAAACCGCTTGCCAACGTTGTTAAGTGCATCATTCATGATAATAAATTCAATTGGTACACCCGGTACGATTCGAACGTACGACACCTGGTTCCGAAGACCAGTGCTCTATCCACTGAGCTACGGGTGCGTGCTAACTTCGAATATTATAGCATAGCGCCGCAGATATAAGCTATAATCGATACAAATGGACGTTCATACAAACATTCCCCTGAAAAACTACACCACCATGAAACTGGGCGGCAACGCGCGCTTTATGGCCGACGCGCACACTCCTGAAGAAATGCGCGATATTTGCAAAAATGCCAAAATGCAAGGCTTACCAATCTTCATTCTGGGCGGCGGCAGCAATGTCATTATAAAAGACGAAGGGTTTGCAGGGATTGTTGTGCGCTGTAAAATTCCAGGTTTTGAGGTTATTTCAGACGAACCCGGCCAAACAATAATAAAAGTTGGTGCGGGCGAAAACTGGGACGAAACCGTGGCAAAAACAGTGCAAATGAATCTTTCAGGAATCGAAGCAATGTCGGCAATTCCCGGAACAGCCGGTGCCGCTCCAGTGCAAAACGTTGGCGCATATGGGCAAGAAATCGCCGACACGATGTTGTCGCTTGAGGCGTACGACATTCAGAACGATCAATTCGTTACGCTCGAAGCCATCGACTGTGGATTTTCGTATCGCAACAGTATGTTCAGAAGCACCGAAATGGGGCGCTACGCGATTACGTCTATCACGCTTCGCCTGTATAAAACACCGCCCCAACCACCGTTTTATCCGGCACTACAAACATATCTCGATGAACATTCCATTTCGCTGTTCACGCCACTCACGATTCGCGACGCTGTTACAAATATTCGAAAAGATAAGCTGCCAAACCCAAGCGAACTTCCAAATACTGGCTCATTTTTCAAAAATGCCATTGTTGAAGATTGGCAACTCACCGATCTGAAGAAGCAGTATCCCGATATGCCAACGTACGATATGCCCGATGGAAATTTCAAAATTCCAACCGGCTGGCTGATTGAAACAGCGGGCTACAAAGGAAAACAACTTCACGGCATGAAAGTTCACGATAAAAACGCACTGGTGCTTATTAACGAATCGGCACAAACCTACGCCGACCTCGCAGCCGCACGCGATGAGATAAAAGGTGCCGTTCGCGACCAATTTCGTATTTCCATAGAACAAGAACCGCTCGAAATGTAACTTGCGCCTTGCGCTTCCCCGTGAAACCACTTATGCTAGAAAGGACATGACTAAATCGAGTGGATTTACGTTGATCGAACTTCTGGTCACTATTACTATTATGGTAGTATTACTTACTTTGTCGGTGGTTATGCTGCGAGGTGGACAAATAGATGCCCGCGATGAAAAGCGCACCACCGATGCAACCGTCATTGCCCAGCAAATGGAAAATCGCTATATCTCGGGAGGCAATGCTTCGGTTGGTCGTGGCAGTTATCCGCCCACCACAACAGTCGATACTGAAAGCGAGGTACTTTCCGTGCTCCGCGATCTTGATAAAAAAGCACTGCGCGCGCCAGATGTGCCAGATTCGTCACCGATGAGTTTTTCGGTAGCAAGCGGCAGTGGTACACAAACACCGAGCATCAACAGCTATATCTACCAACCGCTTACGGCTAGTGGAAACATTTGTCAATCGTCCGGAGCTGAGTGCGTAAAGTTCAAAATGTGGTACCGTCTTGAAGTTGATTCATCCGTAAAGCAAATTCAGAGTAGAAATCAATGATCGAGCAGCAAAATACCCAAGCCGGTTTTTCAGCAGTTGAGCTTCTTATTACGCTTTTCATTGGCGTTGCGTTCATGGCCACTTGCTACCAACTCTACGCGATCGTTAACAATAACGGCGGCGATGTTCGCGCACAAGCACGCGCCAGTAGTGTAGCGTATCGGTATTTACAGGAGTACCGCTCAAAAGCCACAAGCCCATGCACTATCCTAACTCAATACCCGGCTGTTCCCGAAAATACCGGCCTTGGTAACGCGAATATTACTGCTAAAATCGAGTGTCCTTATGGAACGAGCTCAACCGTTTCCCGCGTAGAAGTATCGGTTCGTTACGGTGATCCACAGGAGGAAGTAACTCATGCTACGTATGTTTCGAAATAATAATCGCACGCGCCAACGACAACTAGCCGCCACCAAATCAAGCGGGTTTACACTTATTGAAGTAATGATTATTGCGCCAATCGTTATTTTGGCAATTAGCGGTATTGTTGCGCTTATGATTACAATGGTCGGTGATGCAATCGCCACACGCGAGGAAAACCAGCTCGTCTTTGAAACACAAGACGCACTGAACCGCATTGAAGAAGATACGCGCCTTACATCTCAATTCCTCTCAACATCTCTCGATCTCCCATCGCCGCAAGGAAGCAATAACGATTTTACCGGCACGGCACCATTTACAAGCGAAGAATCGTTGGTTATGGGTGGCCTTACCACCGACAGAAATCCGGCAAACCCCGATCGAAAACTTGTATTTTACGCCGGACAACCGAACGCATGTAATAGCGATCTTCTGAACTATAACCGCATTTTCCAGCAAAAAATTATGTACTATTTGCGCGACAACACACTCTGGCGTCGAGCAGTTGTCCCAAATCATAATACAAACTCGAGCATCGACGATAGCACTGTATGTAGCGATCCGTGGCAGCGCAACACATGCCGTCCTGGCGCAACGGCAACACGCTGCGAAACAAACGATAGCGAAGTAATGCATGACGTCGAAACATTCGATGTCGACTATCTCCAAACTCCCGAAAGCACCTCTGATATTGGCGCTGAAAATGCCGACACCGCCACCGCAATTCGCGTTACCCTTACCGGGAAGAAAGTAGTAAAGGGACGCGAAGTTGTTTCAACTGGATCTATCGTTGGCTCACGCGTTAACAACGTCAATGTAGACCCACCAGCACCAAGTATTCCTGTTATTTCAAGTGAGAGCCAATCGAATAACGTCGTATTCACCTGGGAGCCGGTACCAAACGCAACGTCATATGTGGTTGAGTACCGTGTAAATGGCGGAACTGTCACAACTCGAACAATTCAGGGTAATAACAAAGACGATCTGAGACAAGCAATTAACGGAATTCAACGAAAAGACACAGCTAGCATTAAGGTAAAGGCGCGCAATAGCACCGATGAGTCAATTTGGGGCACCGCATCATATACCATTCCCGACTTCTACCCATGCCAACTTGTAAATGGCTGGACAAACTACGGCGACGTATTCGCACCTGCTGGATTCACAAAAACATCGGCAGGATTAGTGAAGATGAAAGGCTTAATTCGATCAGGAAACACTGCGGCTGGTACAACCGTATGCACACTGCCGCCAGGTTTTAGGCCAGCCGACACACTCGTATTCTCTGTTTCGAACGCAAACGAACAATCTCGCGTCGATGTGTATCCCGATGGGCGCGTTGTTGTTCTCACAAATCACACCAGCGCAGCTTGGCTGAGCCTCGATGAAATTCAATTCATCGCTAGCGGCAGCGGTTACTCGTGGAGTAACGTAAGCTTTCAAAGTGGCTGGTATAACTACGGGGGCATTTACGCGCCTGTTCAGCATACGACTGATTCAGCAGGCCGAACACAATTACAGGGCCTCGCACGACCTGGAAGCTTCAATACCTGCAACACACCTCTCGCCTCGAACGTGCCATCACAATCAAGTTGGGCAATCTGGGCAGCGTATGCAGCAAACTCAGAACTGCAAATAAACGGCTCATTCAATAACCTCTACACAAATACGAGTAGCCAAGTTCTTAGCTCATGCAATAACCCCAGCAACTGGCAATCATTCCAAGCCAGTTATTACGCTGGCAGTAGCTCTGGAAATGGCTGGAAAACGTTCAGTCTTCAAGGCGGATGGAGCCGCTACTCAACTTCGTACGTTGACGCTCAGTATACAAAAGGAAATGACGATCTTGTAACCGTCCGCGGCATGATACGAAATGGCTGCACAAGTGGTAATAACTGCGTCATTGCCACGCTACCCGAGGGCTACAGGCCAAAAGACACACTCATTTTTACTGGTGTTAGTAACGGCGCTTACGGACGTGTTGATGTTCAGCCAAACGGTAACATTGTTCCAGTTGGCATCCCATCAAATGCGTGGTTGAGCCTGGATGGAATATCATTCATGGCCGAATCGCGCGACGCCGAACGCGACGTTACCGACGGAATGGTTGGGTTCTACCGCCTGAACGGAAATGCTCAAGATTCAAGCGGATACGGGTACAACGGTTCCATCGTTGGCACCAATACACCAACTGCTGGCCATGGCGGACAGTCGAGCAGTGCCATATCATTCAATGGCAGCACATATATTAATCTCGGTAATCCTTCTGCGTGGCCAGCCGGAACAAGCCCGAAAACGGTTTGCGTGTGGGCAAGAACCATCAACTCTGCCGGATATCGCTGGGTATTCAGCTACGGAAACCCAAGTGCAAATAATGCGTTCTTCATTGGCCAAAATGGCACCACCATGCAAACCGGTGGTGGGTTTTCTAGCGGTGATGTTACCTACACTGGCGGATGGATCCCAAATACCTGGGCACATGTTTGCAATGTCTATAACGGAAGCACCGCCTATATGTACGTTAATAAGTTTATGACGTCGTCTCGAGCCATCAGCTGGAGTCTTATCAAGAACAGAGCGTATATTGGCCGCCAAGTAAACGATGCTGAAAACTGGGGCGGCATTATCGATGAAGTGCGCGTATATAATCGTGCGCTTTCAGCGGCAGAAGTGACTAACCTGTATCTGTACGGTAGCGATTAATAATAGCGCTTGCGCTTATTAATCCATCGTAGTACTATAACTAACAGAAAATAACAATTAATTAGGGGGCATAGAGCATGACTCTTAACAATATAAAAACTTTAAAGAACCAAAAAGGTTTCACGATCGTTGAGCTTCTCATCGTTATCGTGGTGATCGCTATTTTGGCGGCAATTGTGATTGTTGCGTACAATGGCGTACAAAATCGTGCGCGCACAGCATCGGGCCAATCCTTGGCAAATACAGTAGTAAAAAAGGCGGAAGCCTATAACTCACTCACTGGTGTCTATCCTACACACACTCAACTAACCACAAACGCAGCACCATCTGGATATACCGGATCACTAGATGAAGCAAAATTAGATAGTCCGTCATCTGCGATATCAGGTACACTAGATTCGAGCACGGCGCTTAATGGTAAGGCTGTACGGTACGCTCCATGCGGTACAACAGGTGCGACTATTACATACTTTAGGTATGAAGGTACACCAGGAACAGTAGCTCAAAATATCGGTACAGGCTGTTAGTAAACCCATAACACGATTTTAAAAAGGATAAAGAATGAAAAATAACTACAAATCAAAAGGTTTCACGATCGTTGAGCTTCTCATCGTTATCGTAGTTATCGCTATTTTGGCGGCAATTGTGATCGTTGCGTACAATGGCGTACAAAAACGCGCTAATTCTTCAGCTGCTGCATCTGGTGCTAATGCGCTTCAAAAGAAAGCAGAGGCTTACAATGCCGATAAAGGATCTTACCCTGTTAGCGTAAGTACTTCCAGCACAGCTAATTTTAACGAACTGGACATCTCTACACTGAGCGGGTCAGGTTTATCTCTTGGAACACCGACCCCGAGCAACGGTAAAAATACTTTCAGGTACGAATACTGCATCAATGGTACTACAGCACCAACGACTGCAAGTACTGCAACAGGGGCACGAATAACTTATTACGACTATGACGGTGGCAGTCTGCCTACTTCCGCTAACGCACAGATAAAAATTGGTACCGCAAATGGTACACAATCGATGACGTGCACAGCAGCATCATAAAGATACTGAAGTTTAAAATACTAAATAAAAGAGGTCTACCAGTAGACCTCTTTTATTATATTACTTACGTGTACAGTGTTGTTTAATATTATCCGCTAGCTCACTCATATCCTCAGCAACAAGCCCACGCGTAGTGAGTGCTGGAGTTCCTATCCGTATTCCACTCGGCTTAAATGGCGGCAGCGGGTCATCCGGTACAACATTAGCGTTAAGTGTCAAACCTACTTTATCAAGTCGTTGTTCTACTGTTTTTCCATCTACACCAAAGCTTTTGTATACATCGGCTAGAATAAGGTGATTGCTCGTTCCGCCAGTTATTAAAATAAAACCTCGCTTTTTCAGCTCTTCAGCTAACACTTCGGCATTTTTTATAACTTGTTTTGCGTAATCTTGAAACTCTGGCTGCATCGCTTCATGCAGCGCAACAGCTTTTGCCGCGATTACATGCATATGCGGCCCACCTTGCATACCTGGGAATACCGCCCTATCAATAAGCGTTGGAATGTTTTCCAAAGTCTTTTCGGGCTTTTTCAATGGGTTGCTGGCTGTACCCATACTTAAAATCATGCCGCCACGCGGGCCGCGTAGGGTTTTATGCGTTGTGGTTGTCATTACATGAAAGCCGTAATCGAGCGGGTTTTTTGCTACCCCACCAGCAATAAGCCCAGCGACATGCGACATATCCGCCATAAGAAGCGCGCCGACTTCTTTACCTATTGCTGCAAATTCCTCGTAGTCAAGTTCACGTGGATACGCACTATGCCCAGCTAAAATAATTTTTGGCTTGTGCTCAATGGCTAAACGGCGAATTTCATCGTAGTCCATCTCACCCGTTTCAATATTTTTCATTTTGTAACGTACAAAATTATACAGCTGCGCGCTACGCGTCACCGGCGCACCGTGTGTTAAGTGACCACCATGCGAAAGATCCATCGCGAGGACAGTGTCACCCGGCTCAAGCCACGCGCTATACACGGCCTCGTTCGCTGGCGCACCGGAATGCGGCTGCACATTAGCGTGGTCGGCGCGAAACAGTGCTTTCGCTCTATCGATCGCCAACTGCTCTATTTGATCGGTAAATTCTTGCCCACCGTAATAGCGACGGCCTGGGTAGCCTTCCGAATATTTATTTGTAAGTACACTCCCAAGTGCTGTTAAAACGTCTTGAGAAACGTAATTTTCGCTTGGAATTAACTCTAACCCGTTCTTTTGGCGCTCTTCTTCAGCGGCAATCAGCCGCGCAATCTCTGTATCTTTCATACGCTTCACTCCTAATTCATTTTATTATATCATCTTGAAACATATATCGTATGTGATATAATAAATAACCATGAGCGATGATTATAAAGTAAAAATCGGTAATCTTATTCAAGAAGCACGCACACATCGTGGCTTCACACAATCGGAACTTGCCGAAAAGCTAAATACCAGCCAAAGCGCAGTGAATCGCATTGAGAAAGGCGGCCAAAACATCAGTCTTGAAATGATCGCACGTATTAGCGACGTGCTTTCAAGCAACATTGTTACGCTAAATAAAAGCGGGAAAATTAATTTTCGCGTAAGCGGTGGCAAAAAACTTTCCGGCAGTATACAGGTAAAAACCAGTAAAAATGCAGCGGTTGGTATTTTGTGCGCGTCACTTCTTAACAAAGGCAAAACGACTTTTAAGCGTGTTGCTCGAATTGAAGAAGTGTATCGAATTATTGAAGTGCTGCAAAGTATCGGCGTAAAAGTTCGCTGGATCGGTGAAACGAATGATCTGGAAATTCAGCCACCAAAGCGACTTGAACTTGAAAATATCGATATTGAAGCGGCAAAACGAACGCGCTCGATCATCATGTTCCTGGGTCCACTTTTGCACCAGTATAACGATTTCAAACTGCCGTTCGCTGGTGGCTGTAATTTGGGTACGCGCACCGTCGAGCCACACCTTGTTGGACTCGCGCCATTTGGTATGGATGTCGAAGCTAAACCAAACACCGATTATTACCACGCAACCGTTCATGAACAAACCGTTGACCGTACCATTCTTCTTACCGAACGTGGCGATACCGTAACCGAAAACGTCATTATGGCGGCCGCACTTTATAACGGCACAACAACGATTCGTAATGCTAGCCCAAATTACATGGTGCAAGACGTGTGCTTTTTCCTGGAAAAACTTGGCGTTGTTATTGAAGGAATCGGCACAACAACGCTTAAAATTACTGGCAAAAATTCAATCGATCTTGATGTTGAATATTCGCCAAGCGAAGATCCGATTGAAGCAATGAGCTTAATCGCTGCCGGAATCGTGACCGAATCGCAAATTACCGTCACTCGCGTTCCTATCGAGTTCACCGAGATTGAACTGGCAATTTTAGAGAATATGGGCTTAAAATACGAGCGAAGCGATGAATATTTCGCTCGAAATGGTCGCACGCGTCTTGTAGATATTACGCTTCACAAATCAGAATTAATTGCACCAAAAGACAAGCTTCACAGCATGCCATTTCCTGGTGTAAATATGGATAACCTGCCGTTTCTTGGCCTGATTGCCACGATGGCCGAAGGTCGGACGCTTGTGCACGATTGGAGCTACGAGAATCGCGCGATTTATTTCACCGAGCTTTCAAAGCTGAATGCACAAGTCGAAATGGTCGACCCCCACCGCGTGTATATATCCGGCCCAACCAAATGGAAGCCTGCCGATGTCGTTGCACCTCCCGCGCTTCGTCCATCTGTTGTTATTTTACTTGCTATGCTTGCTGCGCCTGGAAAATCGATTTTACGCGATGTGTATTCGATTAATCGCGGCTACGAAGATTTCGCCAATCGTCTGAATACGCTTGGTGCTGAAATCGAAACCTTGCGCGAAATGTAGATTCGCCCCTACAAATGTGCTACAATTACTTTCGACGTGGCGGATGTAGCTCAGTTGGTTAGAGCGTCGGGTTGTGGTTCCGAAGGTCGAGGGTTCGAAACCCTTCATTCGCCCCACGAAATGATGAAGTCTCTTGTTTTACACAAGAGATTTTTATTATGAATACGGATTATAGCCAGTACGGCTTGATGGCGGTTCGTGAAATGATTGCCGATGCCCAATCTCAGGTTTTTGCTGACTTTGGGGCGGTTTTTGAATACCGCTCACACGATCGCCTCTTCCCGGTGCCGCTTCTGCAACAGAACCTCCATTTGCATTAAATGCCTGCCGACTAAATCGATAATTTCGTTTTTTCTTATCTTTGAATTTATCATTTTTCTCGTCGTCAACCGGCGGCTCTTCTTCCGGGTGCTCCATGCGCTGTCGTAGCTCGTCGCGTAAATGGCTGCCACCTTTCGCCACATATGAATCACGATAAGCCTGAATAGACTGGCGATTACTTTCAATTCGCTGACGCTGTGTATACGATTGCGAACTTGTTGAACCCATTGTGTCACCACGAGCAGCTTGCGCATAGCCGCTACTGTGAAATGGTTTTTGGTCTGGTGAGCGCGAAAAGGGGTCGATTGCCATATTTTATTCCGATTATGTTTCTATTATACCGCAAAAACTGGTATACTTTGAAAAGCACGCGGGTGTAGTACAGTGGCTAGTATGCAAGCCTTCCAAGCTCGAGACGGGAGTTCGATTCTCCCCACCCGCACCAAAGAAAAACGAGGTTTCATAGCAAAACCTCGCTTTTCTTTTTTGGCGTCGCTCGGCCGGTTTTGTCAATCTGTTATAATACCCTCATGCCCCGATAGCTCAGCAGGATAGAGCAGAGGACTTCTAAGCCTAAGGTCGTTGGTTCGAATCCAACTCGGGGTACCACATTTTACCACACGAACTGTTTATTCTGCTATAGTTAATGGCAATGAGAAAAAACGATATTCTAGGATGGCTGGGCGTACTATTGATTTTATTCGCATTCATCCTCACGACATTTAGTATTATAGATCCGAAAAACATTGCGTACGGATTCTTAAATTTTTTTGGAGCTTTGGGTATTATCGTCTCTTCGTATGCAAAGAAAGATTTTCAGCCCGTCATTTTGAATGTCGTTTGGCTTGTTGTTGCAGCTATAGGAATAGCGAGAAGCCTGCTGTAGCCCGCTTCGTTCTACCTGCTATAATAGCCATAAATGCCAGACATAAACACAAACCTTGCTAAAGACATTCAAGCACTTCGCGCGCCAGATGGCTATTTAAATGCTGGTATACCAAATTACGATCATCTGTTTGGGCGCGATGCGTGCGTTTCAGCGCTACAACTTCTTGATTTCGACGAGACAATCGCTCGCAGCACACTTGCGGTATTAGCTCGCCATCAGGCGAAACGCCAAGGTCGTATGAACGAAGCATTTCCAGGAAAAATATTGCATGAACATTTTCCTGATGGCATTAAGCAACTTCTTGCACCTTCGCACGGTCATTACGATATCCTTCGCAAATTATACTTATTATTGTTTTGGCGCTTTCCCTACTATGGCAGCGTCGACTCCGGTGCGTGGTTTATTATTCTTATGCACCGCTATTACAAAAAAACGAATGACGAAACTTTTTTGCGTGAATTATGGCCGCACGCCCTCGATGTTATTTCATGGCTCGAAAAACGCGCCGCAAACCGCCCCAGCGAACTTGTTGCGTACAAACGAACGTACATTTTCGGTTTACGTAATCAATCATGGAAGGATACGATTGGCTCGTCGCTCGAACCGCCAACTGCAATGGTGGAAGTTCAGGGCTATTATTATGAAGCCTACAATTGTCTTGCTGAACTTTCCAAAGAGGTGTTTGAAAACGAACATGAATACGAGCGATTTATTCAAAAAGCCAAGAAACTAAAGCGCTCGCTTAACGAGCAGTTGTGGCATGAGGATACAAATTACTTTGCGCTCGCCATCAACGATAATAATGAGCGCGATATGGCCGTCACTTCAAACCCTGGGCATTTACTATTCACTGGAATTCTTTCAAGCGAGCAAACAAAACTCGTTGTTAAGCGGCTTGCGCAGAAAGACATGCAAACGCCATACGGTATTCGAACACTTGCAAGTGGCGAACCGCGATTTAATACGGGCAGCTATCAGCAAGGTTCAGTCTGGCCGTTTGATAATTGGGTAATCTACCAAGGACTACTAAAAAATGGCTATACCAAAGAAGCAACTACCATAAAGAACGGTTTGCTTGCAGCGTATAAACAGCTTGATGAAATTCCCGAATTATACAGCGTCTCCACGCAAGGTGTACTTTCTCGTTATCCAAATGCGTGCACAATTCAAGCGTGGTCGGCTGGCGCGCTTATCAACATGAATACTCAAGAAAACGCCGTTTTATAGCTACTTGTTTTTCGTAAAACGATTCATTACTTCCGCCACTTGTTCCGCAAACCATTTTCTGACAAAAAGCCACGTGATAAACGCGCCTGAAAATCCAGCGAGTAATCCGCCTGCGACATCTAGCGGATAGTGAACGCCGCTGATTATTCGCGCCAGCCCAATCACACACGCCAAACCTACAAGTAGCGATCCAACTTTTTTATTGCGCAAAAAGAAAAGAAAGGCAAACGCAATTGCTGCCGATGCCGCCGTGTGATCACTCGGAAATGCCTCGCCGCCCGCGCCGGGAAGCAGTACGGTTAGTGAATGATCGGCAAAAGGACGAGGCAAATCGCTAAGTAAGCCAAAAAGCTGCAGCACAATAAAACTCACCGCTAGCGCAGCGAAAAACGCCGCAATTGGTTCGTACTGCTTTGCCCGGATATTGGCTATAGTCCATAGCGCCGCACCAATAAAAAGTATATAGATTGCGTATTCGGCAAAAAATATCACGATTACATCGAAAAATGGATGCTTGCCTGCAAATCCATTCAACCACTGCAGAAGTTCAATGTTCATCTTTTTATAGTATCATTCCGCCATGAAATCATTAACGAAATAGCCGACGCGCTGGCTCTGAATTGAGTGTCAGCATGCCAAAACAAACAGCAATAAGCGCAAATAGCTGTGACACAATCGTAACCAGCGATAATCCGGCCATTGCTGGGCTTTCGTTAAGTACCGATACTACGACAATTACAGCGCTCAGTAATTCCGCTATGAGAAAAAGCATAACAGTCACCGTTAGCGCGGCGACTACGTTAAACGCAATGTAGCCTAGCTTTTTTCGCGTAAGTAGCCCAATTCCTGCAGTTATTTGCAAAATTGCCAGAACAAGCAGAACGATTCCACGTCCTGCGTACCCGGCAGCTGCAACAAGAACCGCAACTTGCGATAATCCAGCGAACAAAATCAATCCAAATGCAGTTAATTTCAGATTACGCAAATCCTGCGGACGATCCGTACGATCATTCATCGCCGACATGGCTTTTAACTTTTGCGCGTATGCGTCTCGATCAATTCGGTGCGGCCGATAACTATTATCAGAATCCATATGCTTATGCTAACATAAAATCCTTCAAGGATATTCATTTTGCCACGCAGCGATATGTCGTCAGATTATTTACTTATCTAAATTAATATGATATAATATTTTTATCGTTTCCCCATCCATCCCACAGGGAGCTATGATGAACGATATAGAGATCGAAGAAGAGCTGCAGCGAATCTCCAGCCAGCTATACAGCCTGGATGCGTCTTTCAACGCATACGTGCAGACGCTACAGTTCATCTTCACGTTCCTCCTGGCGTATGTCGTGTTCGCGTTTCTTACGTGGCTGTCCATCGAGCGTTACCGCTCAGGAAACAGCGTAATACGCGCTGAAGCCGTAAAGTGTTGCCGCGAGATTGCTCGCAGATACGCGAAGTATCAGCGGAGGAAGCAGCGTCTCGCGACGCGCAAACAACGCATGAACGAGCGAGCACAACGCCACGCGTTACTATTTCACAAGTAGCGCTCTCACCCCGCCCCAACGGCCAAAGACGTCGCTACGGCGGGGTCTTTTACTTCTAGTGTTGCTCGTTCTACAGCAAAATGCTATTGTTAATTTACAATGGCCAAAAAAGAAACATTTCAACGTTCACTGTATTCATATGTCATTCTCGCCGCGCTATTTGCGTACTTCGTCTCAATCATTTCGCTCATTAGCGCAATGCCCGAGAAAGTACCCGTTGAATGGATGAGCACACCACTCTTGACGCTCGACTATCCGCTTCAATTTTTCGCACCAGTTGCCGCTTTTGCCATTGGATATCTTGCAACACGTAATAAAATATTGTGGTCGCGACTGTTCGACGGAGCTGCATTCGCAATCACGTTTTGGTGGCTACAGTACGGTGTTACCGGTCTTGTCGTTTACTTGTCGCCGGATCGTCTTATTACCATTCTGCTACCGGCACTCCTTCCGCTCGCTCTTTTAACAGCTTACGCGGTCACTACACGACGCCAAAAAGCAGCGACAAAAACAGTTGCCAGCTTGCTTCCAACTTTTATGTTCATAACGATTGCCGCCGCGCTGGTTGTACTTTTATTCCAAGTAGCGTCGATTGGATTCGCACTCACTTACGGCGATTTACTGGAAGGCGGATTTGCACTTCACTACCATACATTTTTGTTGCTGCCACCAATTGCACTCATTCTATTCGGGCTTAGCTATTTGCTACTGCGACGCTACAAAAGTGCACTACTTCGTTGGTACGTTGCGTCGATCGCCGCAGGAATCTATCTTTTCATTTCAATTTCGCTTGCGAAAATTGTCGGCTTTAGTTCATCAAGCGTTGCAATGCTTGCAAGCGCGGCATTGTTTTGTTTGATCATAGTTGCGCTTTTCGTGTATCACGCGCGACACGACCGAAAATAGTTTACAGCTACTGCAGTAGTATTAAATCGAGTGATAACGCAATAACTTTGCAATACTAAACGGACGCGCTCGTGACACTGCGCTTGGCTCAGAAAGAGGCGCACCACGCTTCGCTCGCTCTGAAAGAATATTTGTTTTTCGGTGTAGGAATGTTTTGATTTTTGTTTCAAGCTCTTCGTTTGAATACGTTTGCATCACTCCCCCTCCACACATTAACCTATCGTACCTTCACTATAACCATTATATATAGCGTAAGCTGTATGAAACTTCACACAATTCACACATTTTTCCTATATATCGTATACTGGTTACAGATGGACGATTCGATTGTAACGGCGATAAAACCAAAAAGCACGCTTGCAACCACCGGCAAGAAGTCGGCTATTCTCTTCCAGGGCGAGGTTCCGAATCGCGGCATACTCATAAAAAGCGGCGTTATTCGTGCTTATACAATAACGTCAGAAGGCGAAGAGCGCACCGTTGGTTTTTATACGACGAACGATTTCTTTCCAATTCCGTGGCTGTTCGGCGAAACGTCGACATCGCTGTTTTACTACGAAACAATCACAAAAGTGAGCTACTATTCGTTTAGTAAACAAGACTTTCTCGACTGTATTCAGGACAGCAAACCACTACTTCGTAGCGTTGTATTCTATCTTACAAATCAATACACTGCGCTTTTACTTCGCATTACCGGACTTGAGCAAGGCAAAGCAATTGAAAAGCTTGGGTTTACACTTTATTATCTTCTGTTTAAATACGGCAAACCCGAAAGCGGCTCGCGTTACATAATTGACATAAAATTAAGCCAAGCTGTTATTGCAAGCATGGTTGGAAACACGCGCGAAACAACCAGTAGTAACCTTCACCAACTACGTCAACGTGGCATTATCGAATACACAAGCTTCACGTATATCGTTGACAAGAAAAAGCTGGAAGATTTCCTTGGTGAAGATTCTTTCCGCGAACTTACGAACTAGTTCAAAATTGCGCCAACCAACTTCACCAGCTCCTTTGGTGTAGAGCGCGCTTTTAAGATGTAGCGCTCGGCACCAAGTGAAAATGCTTCGTCGACTTCTTGCTGCGCATCATAATTACTAAATACCACCACCTTTGCATCACCTTTATATTTGCGCAAAAATCCAATTCCATCGAGTACTGGCATACGAAGATCGAGTAAAATAAGCGCTGGCTTACACTCGCCAGACTCGAGTAACGAAAGTGCCTTCTGGCCATCTTCAACGGCGCGAACGTTATAACCGGCATTGTCTAAAATCATACTGTACGCACCATTTAAATCGGTATCATCTTCTACAATAAGTACGGTTTGCTGCTTATTACTCACGCTCACTCCTCCTTGGAAGTGTCACTACAAAATCACTTCCTTTCGTTTTTCTTCGTTTATACTCGATCGTCCCACCGTGAAGCATAACAACCCGCTTCACCCAATACAGCCCTAGTCCTGTTCCGCCAATGTTTTTCGTTGACTCATTCTGAATACGCGAAAATTTTGTGAACAACTTCGCTAACTCTTTCTCGCTCACGCCCGCGCCTTCATCGATAACATGAATGGTAACGTGCGTTTTCGTTGCGGTTGTTTTCAATGTAATTGTCGTTTGTTCGCCCGAATATTTAATCGCGTTATCAATAAGGTTTTCAAATGCCATTTTCAATAAGTCGGCATCGCACCAAATTGTCGTGTCACTTTTTGTAAATGTCGTCTGAAGCGACTGTCCTCGATTAAGCAACTGGTATTCAAATTCGGGCTTCAGTTCGAGAAGCAGATTGTTTATATCAGTCGACGAGTGGTGAAGCGAAACACTGCCAGAATCGACGCGCGCGGTTTTTAATAAATCTTCAATAATCGTTAGCTGGCGATCGTTACTGTCGTACGCAGATTGTATTATTTTACGCGAACTTTCTGAAATCTCATCACCACCAAATCCTTCAAGCAACATTCCAAGATACTGTTTTACTGCCGTTGCTGGCGTTCGCAGCTGATGCGACGCAATTGAAATAAAATCATCTTTCGCCTCATTCAGCTTTAACAGCTGCTCTTTTTCCATACCAAGAATTTGGTTTCGTTCTTTTAATTGCCGCGCCATGAGCATCGCCGCCTGCTTTTCAACTTGTTGCGTTACATTCAGCTGCAAACCAATAAAATGCGTTAAACTACCATGCGAATCGAACACTGGCGAGAGCATTAAGTCGTTCCAAAATGGCTTACCATCTGCCGTGTAATTTTTAATAAGCACGCGACAATCCGTTTTTTCAGCAATCGAATCACGGATCTTTGCCACCGCAGACCGTTTCGTATCCTCTCCTTGCAAAAAGCGACAATTCCGACCAATAACCTCATTGCGATTATATTTCGTCAAGTCAAGAAACGCTTGATTACAATAAATGATAGGATTATCTGGCTGGATGCAATCGGTAATTGTTACCGCACTGCGCGTCGCCGAGAGGGCTTTCACCAAAATGCTCGAGTCGTTTAATTTCATGTTTCACCTCTCAACACTACTCAGTATGCCCTCATGATGTGCATAATTCTGTGCGCTATATTACAGAAACATACAAGCCCTTCGTGCTAATTGCGCGGCGGTTGTTCGCTCTCAGAAGGAAGGACTGCTTGTGTAGATTCAGCCATAAGTTGATTCGCCGCTTGCTCTGATCCAAGAATTTGCTGCACTTGTTCGAGCGTAATTTCAATCACGCTTCCTGGTGCCGCCGAGCCTGAAAGCATTTGTTTTGCCACCGTGTTTTCAACCGCACGCTGGACTACCCGGCGCATCGGGCGTGCGCCAAGCCGCGGATCGTAGCCTCTGTCTACAAGAAATAGTTTTGCGTCTTCAGCCACATTCACGCTCACTTTTTGCTGAGCAAGTGTTTTATTAATTCCGGCTAAAATAAGATCGATCACCTGGACCAATTCCGACTTGTTCAATGGGCGGAATGTCACAATCTCATCGAAACGGTTCAAAAACTCTGGGCGGAATTGGTTACTGTTAATGAGCTCGTCGATAAATGGCTTTTCAAACTGCTCAATATCATAGCCTCGTTCAATATATTCACGAATACGATCCGCTCCGGCATTGCTGGTCGCAATAACAATCGTGTCGCGAAAACTAATTTCGCGGTTTTTAATGTCGCGCAAAATTCCTTCATCAAGTAGTTGCAAAAGTGTCGTAAGGACATTCGGGTGAGCTTTTTCAATCTCATCGAGCAGTACCACGCTAAAAGGTTGCTTCATCGCTTGGGCCGTGAGACTCGACGCATCTTGCGCGCCATCGGCGATCAATCGCGCAACGTCTTCGGTGCGAACATATTCATTCAAATCGAGACGAATGATACGATTTTCGCCACCAAAATACACATCGGCAAGTGCTTTTGCCAGCTCGGTTTTTCCAACACCAGTAGGCCCCAGGAACAAGAATGTACCAATCGGGCGATTCTCATTTCGTACGCCCGCGCGTGCCCGACGAAGCGCATCACTCACCACACCAACCGCGCGTGTTTGATTAATCATTCGTTTATGAATAAGATCTTCTAAGTTCAGCAGTTTTTCGCGCTCATCGCCTTCACTCGCCACACCGACTTTTACGTCCATTGTTTGTTCGATCGCCGTTTGTACCGAATTAATCGTTACAAGTCCGTTTTCGGAAAAGCCCGCTGCCGATTCAAGCAATTTAATCGCCCGTCCCGGCATCGACAAATCGTGAATGTAGCGCTGGCTTAACCGATACGCCTCCTCAAGCGATTGGTATGTATAGGTTACTTTACGGCGAAATTCGGTCACAATTAACTGGTCCTGCATCGAAGCAATCGTCTCATCCTTATTTGCTTCCCCAATCGTAACGCGGTTAAGAGCGTTAATTAACGCTGGGTTACGCTGGCTGATTTGCAAATAGCGCTGCTCGTCCATCGTTAAAATCATACGCAGACGCCCTGCTTCAAGAATAGGCAGTAGCACGTTCGAAAGATCGACCGACCCCACACCTTCTTCGAAAAACAACTGCGCGTTATCGAGACAAATAATGATATTCTTTGCATTATACGCCTCGCCAAGCACCCGCATAATTAAATTCTCAAGTTCACCACGTCCAGGTGCGGCTGATATAAGTGCCGATGCATCTAAAATAAATACTTGGCGAAATTTAAGCGATTCTGGCAACTTCGTCGATGCATCGAGCAACGTTTCAGCAAACGCATGCACAATCGTCGTTTTACCAACGCCCGCTTGCCCAACCAACGCAATATTCTGCTTTCCTGCCGAGCCAAATGTATTCACCAACTGATCGAGTGCCTGCGTATGCGCCTCAAGTTTCGACGTAATCAATCCGCCACGACTAATTTGCTCGCTAATATTTTGCCCAAAACGTGTGAGAAGCGGAATATAGCCAAACGACCAATCGCGGGCAATTCCACCCGTACGCCGCGTTTTACTATGCTCGGCAAACAGCGTTTTTATGTGGCGTTGCCATAAAATTCCTTTTATAATATCGTCGTCTTCGAGATGTACGTGCGCCAAAAGCGCTTCATAATTTGGAAAATGCCGAAGAAGTGCGAGCGCCAGCGCGCCCGCCGTAACAGTTTCACCACCCGTTTGTTCGCGAATTTTTAATGCCTCTTGCCAAATATCTTTCGTTTGCTCTTTGGTTTCGCTTGCGATATCTTGCATAAATCCAGCACTAATACCAAAGCGCGCAGCAAAAAATAGCCCGTCGTTTACCGTTCCAATAGCTGTGGCGATATCTTTCGGTGATGGATTCGCGGAAAGTTTCGCTAAAATATCCCCGTTTAGCAGCGCATCAATTGTATCACCTTTACCGGGGGCAAGTTGTTTTAGCTCACCATCGTACCACTGCACAATCATGTACGGAATGAGTGCCAGACCAAGCAGCGCCCACCCAATTGCATACGCAACAACAAGCAATCCAATTCCTGTAAGTGCTAAAAGTGCACCACATACAATTAACATGCGCCTGGCTTTACCACCCAACACTTTACCAATGCGCGCTTTTTGCGCCCGAGAACTTCCGTAATTCATTAGTTCCACGGCAACCATCCTGTTACGCCAAGCACTATCAATACCGCTGGTAGCAGCGGAATTACTGCCCACGCGGCCAACATAACCCCACCAATAACCGTGTGAAATAAAATTGTCACAATACCAGCAATAATCATCAAGCCGCGCACAATACTTCCAATAATGCGGGATACGAGCCTATCGAGAAATGCACGAAATTTCACGCCAATTGGTCCGTCGACTTGTCCAGCGGAAATTTGGCGAAATGGCGAAAAAAGCGTGCGAAGCAATAAGTCTATTGAAAAGTAGTCAAGTGTTGACGCAAGCTGCTCACGCAATTTCACAATGCGCCCGCGCCACCCGGCACCATACCACCAAGAAAGAAATGAGGCGACAAACATAAGCTTATTGTACCCTACTCGGTAAGGGAAAACTAGCCGTTCAAGTGCTAGCACAGGCGCAAGGTTCGCGGTACAATAATACATATGTCAAAACCCTACGTTACCTTGCTTGGAAAAGCCGTTCGGCGCATTGCCCAACTCCGCGGTGGCGGCTCGGCGCTCCCCGGATTGTTCGTTGAACGCATTGATCCAGCCTTCATTGAACGAACCCTTTCAGCACTTCCGAAAGGCGTTGTTGTCATTAGCGGTACGAATGGAAAAACGACCACAACAAAAATGGTAGTTGAGCTGCTTGAAAGCCAAAATCTAAAAGTGTTCACCAATCGAACAGGAAGTAATTTTACTCGTGGGGTTGCTGCAGCATTACTTGGCGAAGTTGATAACAGAGGCGTGCTTGATGCCGACATTGCCGTGCTCGAGCTCGACGAAGCACACGCCGTGCATTTTGTGAAAAAGATTCAACCGCGCTATTGCCTTCTTTTAAATGTGATGCGCGATCAGCTCGATCGCTTTGGCGAAATTGACGCAACGGCGAAACTACTTGCCACAATTGCCACAAACACAACCGAAGCCGTGGTATTAAACCGTGAAGATCCGCGCGTTGCCCCAATTGCAAAAATTCTCACAACCCAAAAAGTTCATTATTTTGGCCTTACGCCAGCAATGAAAAAATTATTCCCAAGCGACGATGAAATGCGCGGAGATATGCCAGTAAAAGCAGATGCAAATGAACTTACGGCCGATGTTGTGCTTTCTTCGCTTTCTGGCCAAACAGCCGATTTTTTCATGGACGGCGAAACATTTTCTACGCCACTTGCCCTGCAAGGTGTGTACAATATCTATAACGCAGCCGCCGCACTCGCCCTTGTGCGCGCCGTGCTTGGAGATACCATTGAGCGGCCATCATTGATTGAAAAATTATCCAAAGTTACACCAGCGTTTGGGCGTGGCGAAACAATCACGATTGGCGGGCAGCCGCTTGAACTTGTGCTTGTTAAAAACCCAAGTGGATTTCGCCTTAGCCTTTCGTCGTTCAATCCAGCTGGCTACGAAACCATGATTGCCATAAACGACAATTACGCCGACGGTCGCGATATGTCATGGCTATGGGACGTCGATTTCGATAGCATGAAAGAACGCGGTGTTGCGCAACTCTCTGGCGTGCGTGCCTACGATATGGCACTTCGTTTGCAATACGATGAAATTGCCGTTTCGAACGTAAATGTAAACATTGCCGACGCCTTGCAACATTTCATTACAATGCATCCTACATCTCCAAAACGTATTTATTGCACGTACACCGCAATGCTAGCGCTGCGTCGCGAACTAAGTAAAATGACAACCGTTGAGGTAATTTCATGAACGATCGAACGATTAAAATTTTACAATTGTACCCACGCGACATGAATATTTATGGCGACTGGGGAAACACGCTCGTACTAAAACGTCGCGTTGAATGGCACGGCTATTCTGCAGAGCTGCTTGAATACAACCCGGGTGACATATTTCCTGAGCAGGCTGATATTATCGTTGGCGGCGGCGGCCAAGATTCCGGTCAAGATATTATCCAAACCGATTTGCAGCGCATAAAAGAAACGCTCATCGACCTAGCCGAAAACGGCACGCCAATGCTAATGATTTGCGGCCTTTACCAACTATTCGGGCGATTTTTCAAAACCGCCGATGGCCATACCATAGACGGAATCGGGCTTCTTGATATTGAAACGCACGCAGGCAACGAACGGTTAATTGGTAATACTGTTACGAAAAGTGAGCAATTTGGCACCATTATTGGATACGAAAATCACAGCGGCCAAACGTATTTAGGCGAAACAATGAACCCACTTGGACAAGTGATTAAAGGTGCCGGCAACAACGGCCAAGATGAAACCGAAGGTGTGCATTACAAAAACGTTATTGGAACGTATATGCACGGCTCGCTTCTACCAAAAAATCCTGCGATTGCCGATTATTTAATCGAGCAGGCCGCCATGCGAAAATTTGGCGATTACAAACCAACCATTATCGAAGATAGGTTTGCAGAACTCGCCCGTGCTGCCGCAATGAAACGACCGCGCTAGCGCGCCTGCAGTTTTTTCAGCTCATCGCGAACTTGTTCACCATGACCAAGTGGCGTAACACGACCGTAAATTTTCACGACCGTTCCTTTAGGATCAATAATAAACGTTTTTCGAAGTACACCAACTTTTCCAAACATTTTCTTTCCCCAGGCCTCGTACAACTCCATAACTGAACCATCGGCATCGGTAAGAAGTGTGAAATTTAGCGTGTGTTTTGCTTTGAACTTTTCGTGAGAATCTGCATCGTCTTTACTGACGCCGATAATTTCCGCACCGAGTTGCGCAATATCATCGCGAGCGTCACGCAAACTACAAGCTTCTGTCGTACAACCCGGCGTATCGTCTTTTGGATAAAAATACAGCACAACCCACTTACCTTTGTAATCTGCAAGTGAATGTGTGGTATTTGAACTATCTGGAAGCGAAAATTCTGGCGCAGGAAATGGTGGCTGTTTCATACCTCCATTATATCAGCACGCAGCATGTATAATGGAATACAATGCTCGAAATGAAACAAATTCCACGCATTGCCGCGCTTGATCTTTTGCGCGGGTATTTTCTTATTTCAATTGTTCTGAACCATTTATATTTATATCCGAACGGATTAGGATTTCTTACTGCGCAGGGTCAACTATTCGTGTCGTCTGCCGAAGGATTTTTTCTCATTTCAGGAATTGTGCTTGGCATTGTTCGGGGGCGGAAACTTCTCGATAAACCTCTGGAAGTTGGAGCGAAACTTCTTCTAAAACGCGCCGCGCAGCTTTACGTTACCTACGCTATTCTTGTCATCGCTTTTACTTTTATAGGCTGGCAATTTCTTGGCAACCCCGGGCTAAAGCCAGGAATCGCCGCGCCCGACACGTCTATAGCGGCAGTAATTTGGGAAACGCTCACATTTCAATATATGTACGGCTGGGCAGATTATTTGCGGTTATACGCAATTTTCATTTTTCTTAGCCCGCTTGCACTATGGCTTTTGCGCCAAGGAAAATGGTGGATCGTACTGGCAATTTCGTTCGGTGTTTGGCTATTCACGCCTGAAACCGGTTGGCCAGAAAACCAATTCACTCAGCAATATCACTGGCAAGTTATTTTCTTTAGCGGGCTCGTACTTGGGTTTCATTGGCCGGAGATTACTGAATTTTGGCGTGCACGTTCACAGCGCATGAGGCGTGTTGTAACTGCAAGTTTTGTAACAATTAGTCTTGTAACACTGGCCGCAAATCTCTACCTTTCATTCGGTGGCGTTGTCTTCTCCGCCTCGCAGGAAATGTTGGCACAAACGCGTGACACCTGGTATTACGAATATTTCAATAAAGAAAACTTGCAACCGCTACGACTGCTTATGTTTGCAATTTGGTTCAGCGCCGCGTTTTGGCTTTTCAACCGTTTCCAGCACACAATACAACGCTTTTTCGGCTGGATTCTTTTGCCGTTCGGCACGAATTCACTTTACGTTTATACTGTCCACGCGTTCATTATTTTTTTCGTACACCTGATTGTGCCGGCGGGAAGTACCAACTTTTTCGTAAACTTCCCCGTAGTTTTCGGCGTACTTGCACTTATTTGGGTTCTCGTGCACTATCAAATTTTGTTCAAAATTATTCCACGGTAACTCGATATTGAATAGCCTGATATGCCGGTTCGCCAGTAACACGATCGTTCATACGGATCGCTTCAAGTTGTTGCAGGTTTTGTAACGGTGGCTGCAAATTCTCGCCACCCGGCCGGCCAACATACCAAAATACAGAATGCTTCTTCGCAAAATCATTCATATCGCTAATTTTACCAATATTTTCGCTGCGCATCATGGCGAGCGCACCGTAATTGTACTGCTTAAACTCTTCATCAATGTAATACACATTACTATCAGGACGCGAATAGTGCGCCGCTTCGTAATACATATGCCATGGCGTACTTGAAACCACAATTGGCTGATCGACAACGTCTTTCGTGCGAATTTCTTCAATCAGTTGGCGCGTACCGCTCGCCTGCGAATCGAACGTATTGAAGTTGCCATAGCGATATACATTCGAAATACCAATAAGGAAACTTATAGCGAGCAACGCGCCAATGACGACGCGCCATACAGCCCATTTTTTTGGCGCATAATACAATACAATCCCCGCAAGTAAAATCGTTGCAAGCATTGCGGGCAACAAATATCGATTCAAAAACGACGATTGTAACGGTGGAACAGAAAGCAAGACAAGCAGCACAACAGGCACGACTGCCAACGACGCCAAAAGCATGAATCCGCTTCGTTCTTTTTTACTAAATTTTGCAAACACACGAATTACCATGGCTAGCAAACTTACGCCGATAACCAGCGAAAGCAACACAAGCCACGGCGATGTTTGCTCTGCTGTTTCGTAAAACAAGGCTTCGCTGGCATACGCTGGCAATGTCGTGGCATCGAACGCCGGAATCCAGAAGCCAGTTTTCTGTACATTCATAGCACTGTCGAGTACGATTGGGATCCACGGTACAAACAAAAGCACCGCAAATACATGCGCGCCCACCCACTCCTTCGAAAAGAACGCCCTGAACCACGAACTAATGCGTTTCGAATGCGTTTCGTATGCCCGCCACGCCCAGTGCGCCAGCCAAATAATAGCAAGTAGGTAGTGCGTCCACATTCCAGCAGCAATAAGTACAGCGTAGGTAATCCACCATTTGCGCCGATTATGCTCATTCGCCCGAACAAGCGCATAAGTTGCAGCCATTGCAATTGCCAGCGCAAGCGTATACATGCGCATTTCTTGACCATAACGAATAAGCATTGGCGAAATTGCCGCAAGCATAATAGCAACATACGCTGGCTTACTTCCGAACAAACGCTTCACAACAAGAAATGCAAGAATCAGTGCAACAACACCAAAAAACACACTCATGCTGCGCAACATAATATCGCTCGTTCCAAACAGCCCACTCCATAATTTCAACAGAAAATAGTAGAGTGGCGGATGAACATCAAGCGCAGTATATTGCACAATTTCGGCAAAATTAAACCGAATAATGTACGCGCCGAACGCTTCGTCAAACCAAATAGATGAATTAGCGATCGTTGCCATACACGATAATACAAACGTTACCGCCGCAACCGATACGACAGCGATGTCCGTTGAGCGAGACGGTTCTTTGTGACGGTGGAATAATTTGCGAAACATTGCCCTTATTATATCATTCGAAGACACTAGCAATGCTAGCCATTTTACGATATAATCACGTAAGTATTCACCTATCGGGGTGTGGCGCAGTTGGCTAGCGCGCGCGGTTTGGGACCGTGAGGTCGAAGGTTCGAGTCCTTTCACCCCGACCATGAAGTTGAACAAAAACGCCCTCATTACGAAGGCGTTTTTTATTTTATATGAAATAACGATTAGCTTTGTGACACGCTAACGATTTTAAATTCAGCATTCTTTACGCTCTCAAGTTTTTCATCTTCAACATATTCGAATACTTTGAAGTCTTGCGTTTGTTGAGCACCGAGATCATTTGCGTACACATAATCATCGACGATCCGCTTACCGTCGCCGTCAACTGCTTCTATCTGAATTGAATAGGATTTTCCTTCGTCGAGTTTATTCGTTACTGTCACGGGCAGCTCTGTTTTCGAGAGTCCATATTCGTCTGTTTCAGCTTTAAACTTTCCAAGTTCAACAGTAACTTCTTTTCCTAAAATTTCGTCCGTTTTGTCACCAGTCGATCGCTCAACCGAATCGTTAAACTCTTCACCGGCCTGCTCGACAGCATCGCTGTAGATACTCTGCGACACAAGCACCAATACAACCGATATTACAGAAATGATAATTGCCGCAATCGAAACGTTTCTTCCGCCGCGCTTACCCTTTTTGATTTTCACGGCAGCAATAATTCCAAACACAAGCCCAAGCACGGCAAGTACAAATGCAAAATTATTGACAATGGGCACAAGTGACAGTAAAAGCGCCAAAATGGCAAACACGAGACCAATTATCGCTGATACCGAAGTTTTCTTATCCTTCATTATGTAACCTCCATTTAGTGTGTAGCTGAGAAAATTTTATCACATTTATCAAATGTAATAATGAAATACACAGCAGATACAAATGAGCCTTTATTTAATATTTAACGAGAACCACACACTAAACGGATTCCATCAGCCGTCCACTTTTCATAACATACGGCTCGGTACATGCTGCTAAATTAAAGCAACATGGCCGGCGATGTTTGCCGCTTAATTTCGAAATTGTTTTTTCAATTCGCACCGCGCGCGTTTCTTGGCTAAGCGTAGCATTCATCCAGCGTATCCATTCCCAACGAGCCATAGGAGTAATATCTACCCACTTTTCTTTTACTTTTTGTGGCGCTACCTTTAAAGCATCCGCAAAGTCTTTCGGTAGTGTCGGCTCTGGCCAAACGTTATTAGTTGTCATTTCAACCGTAACGGTATCGCCACTTTCTACCTCGCTCTGTCGTTGCAGTTCATCCGTTACGCGCATCCAGTGCCCCCATCGGCCATCCGGTTCAAGTACAGTTTGGAATTCATGCCCATTTATTTTGCCAGTTACACTTATTTGCCCGCGCGACGGCAACTTTGCGCTTTCATCTTTCGGCAGCGGTAAAATAACCCAATTTTTAAGCGTATAAAGCGTTGTTTGGAGTTTTATAGTAAGGGGAGCCTTATTCATATTGCTATTATAGCAAGCTTGGTTATATACGCGGCAAACAAAAAAATACCAGTGATCAGCTGGTATTTTTGTGTTCTTGCAAGAACTTTTTTGTTGCTCAACGACCCTTTCCTCAATTGCTTATCGGAATGTGTCCCGAGCCAGACGTAAGTGTTTCTTTTTGAATAACTTACTGATTGCATTTTATGCTAGCATAAACGGTTTGTCAACAATAATTTTAGTTTTTCAGTTCAACGCCATACGATGTCATGCTCACAATTTTTGCATCTTTCGCGTGGCTCGTAAATTCATACACGTCGCAAAACGCCAGCTTGCCAGTTTCATACACCATTTCACCGTTCCCGGCGCCTAGTTTACCGTGACTCATAATGGTATCAATCTGAAGCTCTTTCGCCGGCGACATTTCCATACCTTCTAGTTCAGTTCGTATTGCGCTGCGCCCTTTTATATTTTTGTAGCCAACCATATTCCATACAGCGTCTTCGCTAAGCATACTTACAATTTTCTCTATGTCGTTTTTGGCAAACGCTACGTTAAAATCATAAATATATTGCATTTTCGGCGCGTTGCCGCAATCGCCAGAATAAATTATTTTCGTCATTCTTTTATTATACCGCCTTGAAGTGCGGATTGTGACTAGAGATAAATATCGCTACTACAGTGATTACCGCGAAGAAAAGAAAAGAAAAAACCCTAAAAGTTGGGTTTTGTAATTTCATAGATAACCCCGATCGAGGATGCGGCACGATGCCAACATCCCCGACCGGGAGATACCGTTTACTGCTCGGTGGACGACGAAGCGCTCTCGAGCGCGTTGCCAATCTCGCGAACGCGTCGCTCGGCCGCTTCCTTGCGTGCCGTTGCGTCATCCAAACACGTGGCGTACTCGATCTTCTCGAGATCGTTCACCATTTTGAGCATGTACTCACAGTGATGGACCTCGTGATCGGCACGGCCGAGGTCATCGACCGCCTTCTCTCGAAGCTCTCGCAAGTGGCGAACGGTCTCGGGAGTAGTCGGATTGGCCAGAGCGTACTCGAGCAGTTGCTGAGTCAGAAGCGCTTCGGCCTCTTCGCGCTCCTTCTCGCGACGCATATAGTCATCGCGAGCGTGCTGTCGGCGACGCAGAATCTCGAGAGGATTCTGAGAGACGTCATCCGTCGCGGGCGTGCTCAGAAGAGCGGCCGTTCGCGCAGCTTGCTCAGCCTCGGCAGCAGCCTCGTCAATGAGGCGCTTCGCGTCGGGATCTTCGGGGTTCTCGTGTGCCCATTTAAGGGCGCGAGCCTTCCGGTCTGCCTTCTTCTGGCAAGACCGAGCAATAGAGCGATTCACTCGCTCTTTCTGCTTGCGCTCACACTTGCTCTCGTACCTGGGGGAAATCATGCACAGGAGCTTCTTACACCCCTGGCCGATCAGGTACATCATGCTGCCGGCAAAAATAGCCAGCCAGAACAGATCCGTAATCATACGAATCTCCCTCATTCCATCATGAGTCATCGTCTCAAATCGAGACGATCGCCCAAAATAAACAGAGTGCCCTGGGGAAGCAACTCTACTATTCGGACGTACAAACAGACACGCGCAGTTATCTGCTCGTACATCCGAACGGTAGAAATAAACGGTATATAAAAGTGCGTTCATCGCTCACCCGGATAAACATGTATATTATAACCTACTATTTATTTTTAATCAATTATATTTCTAAAGTATGTATCGCACTGCGCGCTGTTTGACACTTATTCTCACTGGAGATTTTGCGTCAAGCATGTACGATTCGCCATCAAGTTGAATCGCTAATTTATGCGTTGTTTCAAACGCAAACTTTTCAGCGCCACGCCGCTTCGTACTATTCACAAACATCATCGTAAGCAATTGCCGCAGCGTATAAAGCGGGTTAACGTATCGAATTTCACTCACCTCTAGCTGGCCATCGCGCGTCGAGCTATCTTCAGCAAGTCGCAACACTTTCGACATTCGCCCCACATTCGATATAATCAAGCTACTGTAATTTTCATCTTTTTCATTTTCGTGAATCGTGACATACCGAAATCGACGGAGGCCTTTTATAACAATCATTTTTTCGCTCCACGCGTTTAAATTCTCAGCTGTGAGTTTTTTTCCAACATACGCTGAAAACCCAATACCCGCGTACGAATGAGCGTAACGCGTCCATCTTTTTCCATCTATTTTCGACGTTACTTTCAAAACATCGAGCGCCCGCAATTTTCCGTTACAAATATCATCGTAAAACGTATCGGTATGTACCGCGTTATAATGATCATTCGCGTTGCCAGATGGAAGTAACGACACAACAACTTTCGCCGACGGAACATTCATCACACCATTAATTATTTCATGATAACCGCCGTCGCCACTTGAGGAAACGAGAAGCGTACGCTTTTTTGATGCCGCGTACTCTTCTGCAATTTCTTCTGCGTGCCCTGGATATTCTGTCGCTTTCAGCTCTGCGACGTATGTCCCATTTGAACGCTCTTCAAGTTTTTGCTTAAACGTTTTTGCGTTTTTTACGCTGGCACCGGTGCTATTAGGATTATAAAGCACCACAACTTGTTCAAATAACACCTTCATACTGCGATCAATTATGGCATGGAAAAAAGAAGAAAGACAGCCCGAATTATCGTAACATTCTATTGGTTTGCACTGTGGTTCTAAGCCTCATTAAACCATTTTAAGTAACTGCATCTACTCTACCGCCTCAAAAGTGCGGCAAGGTGCGCAACATTCTTCGCAAGCGTCTTCGTTGCGACAGCGGTATTTTCGGGAACGGTTTCGAAATCTTTATAGTCACGACTTCCCATTGCAACATCGACCCAATACGTTGCAGCACCACCGGGAATTGCAAAACCAGTATCGCTTAATGCCTGAAATATCTCGGCCGAAACATGATGCGCTCCGTCTTCGTTTCCAACCACACCAACAGCAGCTACTTTCCCGAGCATAATTTGGTCGCCATTTTCGTTTGTATTGCTAATATCGGCGTCTAAGCGCTCCAGCACTTTCTGCGCAATGCTCGACATGTGCCCAACCCAAATTGGCGTTGAAATAATAAGGATATCGGCGGCTAAAATTTTCTTGCGAATGTTGGGCCACGCATCACCATCACCCATGTCTGCGTGAACACCAGGTTTTACGTCGTGATCAACCACGCGAATAATTTCATTTGCAACATCATGCGTTCTAAGTTCCGCTTCAATATCTCGCGCCATTTTGTCTGATGATGAATCGGCGGGCGAGGGCGTAAGCGTACAAACAAGGGTAACTGCGGTTAGTGACATAACATCCTTTCTGATTAACAGAATTTATTATGACAATCGCGAGCGCGAAATGCTGTAACGAATAGTACAGAAATTAGCTACCGAACGTAAATACATTCAGCTGCACGCCGTCTGGAACACGTATTTCAAGTGTGTTATCTTCCTGGAACGAATCGTGCGAAACTAAGCGATACAACTGTGCCACTTGCAACGTTACCTGGGAATTATCAACATCGCTACCGGCGTTTTTTGTTTTACTGATTGGCGTGCCATTTAGCATAACTTCAATCTTTTTGCCGTTCGCTTCATTGCCTGTTACAAGATACAGTTCTTTTGCTGCATAGCGAATTTTTATTGTGCTGTCGCCGCGTGCTGTAATCGACTCGCTTTCAACTTCCCATTTTCCACCGAGTGTCCAATCGTTCACACGTTCAAGTTTGCTCGAGGCAAAATCGTTCGTGCCGCGCGTCAGCGATTGATCTCCAACATAATTACTGGCACGTTTCGTTCCCAAATACGTTTCTGGCGTTTGTTTTTCCGTAACAGGTACTTCACCAGAAAGCGCGTCGGTCGTTTCATTTGGTACGGTTCCGCCTTTTTCAGAAAGCAATGTGCGAATCGCCATCTCCGTTTCTTTATATTCACCTTCCCCGCCATGATACCGGCGGACTTGTCCATCTTTGTCGATTAAATACGTTGCTGGCCAGTATTGGTTTTTGAACGCGTTCCAGGTGGCAAAATCGTTATCGAGCGCAATTGGGTAATTTAACCCCGCTTTTTCAGCCGCGTTTTTTACATTCTCAGGATTTCGTTCGAATGAAAATTCTGGGGCATGCACACCAATAATTTCTAGCCCACTATCGTTGTACGTTTCGTACCAATCTTTCAAGTATGGCTGCGTGCGAATGCAGTTTATGCAGCTGTATGTCCAAAAATCGATGAGCACAACTTTGTCTTCTTGTTGCAACTTTTCAAGCGTCAACGGCTCACTGTTAATCCAATTTTCAAGACCAGTTAACTCTGGCGCGTCGTACGGTTTCACATTCAGTACCCCTTCAGCCGATTCACGATTTGTATCGTTCGGAATAAGCTGAGCAGAAAGCGCATCGAAATCAAACGGTGTATTTTCAGAAACGTACGTTTGCAATTGCTTGTCGTACCCAGTCGCCACCAACACACCAACAACAATAAATATAATAGCGATCGTTCGTGTAAACCAGCCTTTTGGGTCGCTGGCGAATTTAATTTTACTAACGAATTTTCGGCCTAAATAGCCAATGAGGAGAAGCATTATGCTAAGCCCTAAAACATACGCAACCATATAAGCCATCGCTGCACCAAAATTCACTGGAAGAATTGTTGCTAAAATGTACGCGTATACTGGACTACAACTTGAAAATACTGGGCCAAGTGCTGCACCAGTAATAATTGCCCCAATAATTGGACCTTTGCCGCTACCTTTACCTAAAAGCTGCTGGCTTTTCGCCTGCAAATTTAGTTTTTCAATAACGTTTTCATATAGGCTAGGGAAGAGCATAAGAATCCCCAAACCTACCAAAATTCCACCGCTAATATAAAGAAATGTTTCCGGCGGCACGGTAATAAAAAGTGTTGTTGCTTTTAGTAGCACCGTAAATAAAATCAGCGACACCGCAAGGCTAGCTGTGATAATAAGCGGTCGACGCTTATCAGTTACATCACCACTTATCGAACCACCTATAATAACCGGAAGTAACGGCAGCACACATGGCGCAAGCACCGTGATCGTTCCTGCAAAAAATGCTCCGAGAAGTAATAACATAGTTTATCCCTTTCATTATGGAAAGACTGCCGGCATGAAACCGACAGCCTTATATACACAAGCTTAGTTCTTTGGCATTAACACACTATCAACAACGTGTGTTACACCGTTACTAGAGATAACATCTGCTGTTTCAATCATTGATTCACCACCTTTGGCGTCTTCAATGTGAAGCATATTATCTTTCATGACTGGCATTAACATTTCGCCTTGCACTGTTTTTAGCGATTCACCGTTTTGCGCCATTACCTTAAGATCTGCACTGGTGTACGTTCCAGGAACAACGTGGTAGGTAAGAATGTTCGCAAGCATATCCTTGTTTTCTTCCTTTTGAAGATCGGCAACCGTTTCAGCTGGAAGTTTTTCAAACGCGCCATTGTTCGGACCAAATACCGTAAATGGACCTTCGCCCTTCAGCGTTTCAACAAGGCCAGCTTTACCAACGAGATCAACAAGCGTTGAAACGTTCGATGCATTTGCTGCGTTATCGACGATATCTTTTTCACGTACCATTTTCGCGCCACCAACGGTAACGCCATCGCCGCCCATATCACCTTCTTGTGACATATTTGCGTTATTGTTCATGTCGTCGCTCATGTTGTTCATGCCGCTGACTGCCCAGCCAACGCCGCCACCAACGATCAATCCGATCACCAGCGCAACAACAAGCCCTACTGTTTTATTCTGAGATTCCATGCAAGAACCCTCCGTTTAATTAATTACTAGGTTAAGTCAATATACTTTATATAGTTTACTTAATTAACTTAACTTGTTACTATAGTAATATAGAGTTAATACATAAGTCAACTCGAAGATTATGAAAAAGGACATCGCAATTATATCAACGTATGAATCTGGCGTCGTGCAGTCTGCTGCGCATCGGTTACTTATGAAAATAAAAACCGATTTTCTTGCCGAATACGACCTTACACCTATGCAGTGGTTCGTCATTGGTTTCACCTACGATGCCGGAAAAGAAGGTATTCGATTAAGCGATTTGCGCATTAAGATCGATGCGAGCATGCCATTCATCACATCGCTTGTGAACAATTTGGAGGCAAAACAAATTCTTCAGAAAGTAAGCGATACAAACGATAGCCGCGTAAAAATCGCGCGGCTTACTCCGTCGTACGAGCAAACTGTTGAAGAGATCGAGGCGGCGCTGCGCGACAAGTTGCGTGAAGTTCTGTATCATAATGACAATATTTCGCGCGATGAGCTGCAAACGTACATTACAGTGTTATATAAAATGATGAATTCGAAAGAGGCATAGTTATGAGCGACCAAAACGCATATATTCCTGGCGTATGTAATATAAATCCGAAAGAAATTCAGCGGCGTAAAACGGCCGGGTATATTGGCGCTGGCGTATTTGTCGTGCTTTTGGCGCTCCTGCTACTAATTGATGCACCAGCTTACACAAGAGCACTCTTATTCTTACCGGCATTCGTTGGTGCGATTGGCTTCTTGCAAGCAAAAAACAAATTTTGCGTTGGCTACGCAGCGGCCGGGCAACACAATGCAAACGAGGGAAGCGAAACAGCAAAAAACATTGCAAATGAAGACAATATTTCTCGCGATAAAACACGCGCTCGACAGATTAACTGGCAAGCAGTTGGAATTGCCATTATTGTTACGCTGCCAACGATTATGTTTTCGTAATTATTCGGTTCTCACATGAATGTGCGATGCATTCTCGCGCAAGAAACGTCGAATGATCTTATATTCATCAATATCGAATTGCGGTTCGTTCGCTTCGTATACCGAATCGCCCGATGCATCGACATAGCCACGCACCATCCAGTTGTGAATAATCGCGCGTTCGCCTTGCGGGTTTATGGGCACTTCTACCACGCCATCGAACGGCCACGAATCGAGACGTGTGTGCTCGAGTGCTAGCTCAAAACGACGATTGTATAATTCGGATGGTTCTTTTCCCACGCACGCGCCTTTACATTTTCCAAGCGAATATGAAAAACACGCGCCGTTCGTTTTTTCGAGCCCCATAAGCTTGGGACATAGCTGAAATAGACGTGTCGTTTGTTCGAGCCGATGTTTTGCCTTGGTGCGCGATTCGTACAGCCCATACACATTCGCAATATCAGTTTCCGCGTTAATTGTTCCCTGCTGAATTTTCAGTTTTAAGTAAGGCTCGGAGTCATCTTTCATAAGCATTGCATACGAACTTACGCGACGCAGCAACCTGTTGTGAAGCGGCTGCAGCTCTTTCACCAACTTCGATTCAAGCATTAACGCCGTCAATTCGCTGTTCGTCGGAATCGTTTCTACGTGGTGCACGCGCTGACTCATTTTCATTTCGCGTGCGGCCGTATCTTGAAAATGCGACAAAATCCGCTTGCGAAGTGTAATACTTTTACCGACATACAGCGGCTGCTGCGATTCATCGCGAAAAATATAAACGCCTGGATTATTTCCGATTCGCTCAAGTTCTTCAAGATCAAGATTTGGTGGTAAATACTGCGTTTTTAGCTGCAACTGAACTGCCGCTTTAAATAATTCTTCACCGTGTTCATCGAATGCAAGTTGCGCAAAATAGGCAATCGCTCGGGCGTCGTCGAGCGCTCGGTGGCGCGCGTGCACAGGAATGTTATGACGTTCAATAAGTTTCGCCAAACTATGTCCGCGCTCGGCTTTGTAAAGCGCGCGCGACAATCGCACCGTGCATAGTAATTTCGGCGAGAAATTCATACCCTCCATAGCAAATTCGTTTTTCAAAAATCCGTAATCGAAACGCACGTTGTGCGCAATAAACACTGCGCCCTCAAGAATGTCGTAGAGTTCATCGGCAATATCGCCAAACGCTGGCTTGCCCGTAACATCACTACTCGTTATGCCCGTTAAACGTGTAATGCTACTGGGAATATATGTTTCCGGATCAACAAGCGTGCTAAATTCACGCGTCACTTCACCATTTTCATAGCGAACGGCGGCAACTTCCAATACGCGGCTGTTTCGATAACTACCGCCGGTTGTTTCAATATCAACATACACCACTGGAAAATCAAACATCTCGTTCCTCTATTATAACGCTTGAAAAGATAGAGCGACAACTGCAGCTATTCGCGCGGACGTTCGTGTTTTGGGTGGCCGAATGTTTGCTCAATATACCCGCTTGTACCGTTTGCCCAGTGCCAAATCACTTTGCCGTAATGGCGATCATCTGACAACACTTGCTCGCGGCTCACCAGTGCATATTCGTCAATTTCCGAAGCTTGTAGCACCAGCGTTTCTAATGTTCCCATATCAAGTGGCGCTTTGAAAATAAACTGGTATGTTTCGGCATAGTCGCTCGACCGATTTACCACCGCATAAAACGAAATATCATCTGCGTTTACATCGATGCCAACTTCTTCGCGCGTTTCACGAATCGCGCCTTGTCGCGGAGTTTCGCCCGGATCAACAATTCCACCAGGAAACGTCCAGTATGGTTTGTAGTTTGCTTTTACAATGAGCACTTGACCAACGGAATTTTCTAAAATAAGCGCCGAGCTTGAAACACGACGAGGCAGCTTGTCCATCCAGTGCTTATCGGCTTTGGTGACGTCGAATAATCCCACGTGTCGTTCCTTATTTCGCAAATTCAATCGCGCGAGTTTCGCGAATAACGTTTACTTTTATCGTTCCAGGGTATTGCATTGTGCTTTCAATTTTTGTGGCAATATCTCGTGCGAGCTTAATTGCCGACAAATCATCGACTGTTTTCGGGCTTACAATAACGCGAATTTCACGGCCTGCACTAATTGCGTACGCCTTATCAATTCCCTGAAAACTCGTAGCAATATTTTCAAGATCGCGCATGCGTTCCACGAAATTCTCGGCGCTAATATTACGAGCACCAGGGCGAGCCGCCGAAAGTGCGTCGCACACGCGAACAACCAGCGCTTCTGGTGTGGTGGCTTCAATATCATCGTGATGCGCTTCAATTGCATGAACAATCGCGTCGCTCATACCATTTTTACGCGCAAGTTCCGCACCAATATGATGGTGCTTACCTTCAACTTTGTGCGTGACAGCTTTACCAACGTCGTGAAGCAATGTTGCGATCTTCGTTGTGCGAACATCGGCTCCAATTTCTTCGGCAATCAAGCCCGCCATATGCGCCATTTCCGTACTGTGCATTAACACGTTTTGGCCGTAGCTGGTTCGAAATTTCAGTTCACCAAGTAGCTTCAACATTTCTTTTGGAATGCCAGCAACGCCAACTTCGCGTGCCGCGTCTTCACCAGCACGAACCACTTCTTTTTGAATTTGTTTTTCGGCTTTTGCCACCACTTCTTCAATACGACCTGGGTGAATTCGGCCGTCTTTCATAAGCATTTCAAGCGTCAGACGCGCAACCTGGCGACGAATTGGGTCGAAGCTTGAAAGCACGATCATGCCTGGGGTGTCGTCTACGAGCACATCAACACCAGTCGCCCGCTGCAATGACTGAATATTTCGCCCTTCTTTGCCAATAATTCGGCCTTTCATTTCATCATCGGTGAGCTTAATTGCCGTTACGGTTCGCTCGGCCGTCACTTCTGAACTCATGCGTTCCATAGCACTTAGTAAAATCGTTTGCGCGCGCTCTTCGGCGTCTTCCATGGCTTCGTTCTGAAGCTTATTTACCAGGCCAAGCAAATCGTCTTTAATATCTCGCTCGGTCATTTTCATAAGTTTTTCGGCAGCATCTTTTTTATCGAGCTTGGCAATTTTCTCCAGCTTTTCCTGCTGTTTTACACGAATTTCACGAATTTCACTCTTCAATTCTTCAACTTCATCTTCACCGGTACGAAGTTTTTCTGCACGCGTGTCGAGGTCGTCGAGTTTTTTATCGAGCGCCGTTTCGCGTTCAGCCAATCTATTTTCCGTTTTCTGCCATTCTTTGCGGCGTTCGCTATCAAGTTTTAACGCTTCATTTTTGGCTTCAAGCACAATGTCGCTGGCTTTAGTGCGTGCTTCGGCCATTTCATTTTCAATCGTGGTTTGACCGTTCTGTTGGCGCCATTTCGTGTACCCGTACGTTCCACCAACGCCAAAAATAACTCCCAGCGCGGCAGCAATGGTTCCTTCTATCATATAAATTTCCTTCCTCGGTCGATCCGGCCAAGTGTTCGTCTTGGCACTGGTATATCACGGATCAATCCGAAACAAATTATTCGAATGTCGCAAAAAATCTGAGACTGTCATTATAATAGCGCGTTCCAACTTGCTTACGCAAGCTTCTTATGCTATTTACGTGGCGTCGTTATGCGTGCTTCGCGGCCGTATTCTGGCAACACAATACGGTCATTTTCACCCGAGCGCAATCGATGTAACGCGCGCGTTTGCCAATTTTCGCCCGATTCTCCCACAATCGCAATCGACTCACTATCGGCGATGGTATTCGCAACCGTTATTCCAATTCGAAGCCCCGTAAAACTTCCCGGTCCGCGGTTCACCCCAATACCAGAAATATCGTGCCATGTTACGCCGTCATTCTTCAGTTCATCTCGTAAAAATACCAAAAGTCCTTTTGCAAGACCACGACCCGCTTCCCACTCGACCGTGCGCTCTGTATCGTTTTGAACGAGCGTTACTACGCATGTCATTGTTGAAGTGTCGAGTAGTAAAATCATAGATTCTCCGTAATGCGCAGCGGCGCCGAGATTGTAATGCGACGCGTCGTTTCGCTTGGCGCGCTAATACTCAAAATAATGCGCTCGTTTGGAAGCACATTTTCAACCGAATTAGCCCATTCAACCAGTGTGATCGTCGCAGGATTATGTAAGGTTTCATGGAGCTCGTCGGCCATAATTCCAGCATCGTGCAAGCGGTAGAAATCGTAGTGCGCCAATGTTTTATCGCCCGCTTCATACACGCGACTAATCGTAAAACTTGGGCTCTGCACATCTTCATTTACACCAAGCCCGGCTGCCAAACCTTTGGCAAATGTCGTTTTTCCAGCGCCAACATCACCCACAAGTTCGATTACATCGCCGCCTAAAAGATTCGCCGCCATTGTTTGGCCAAACGCTTTCATTTCCGCTTCACTTTTCACTTCAATATTCATCGGTTTTCCTTATTATACCATTCATTTCGCTCTAGTACTTTACGCAAAAAGCCGATATTATAGAGCGTAAGCATTATGCGAATTTCAGATGCAACAATTGAAAAACTTCTTAATAAAGCTGGCGCCGTTACGCCGGAACAGCTTGAAGAACTTAAAGCCGAGGGCGAGCGATCGCGTCGGCCACTTCAACTGCTTGCAATTCAAGATGCAATTATTAGTGAAAAAGAATTAGCCCGCGCCTACGCCGAATACGCGCAAATTCCGTTTATTGAAATCGATCCACGCGACATTCAGCAGGAGGTTTTGAATCAGATTCCTGAACGAATCGCGCGGCAATACAACGCCGTTCTGTTCAAGATCGATGAAGATGAAACTGGCGAAAAAGGGCTGATGCATCTTGCGATGGACGACCCCGACGATGTTCAGGCAGTTAACTTTATTCAGAAGCAAATTGGTGATAATTTAAAAATTTACCTTGCAACACAAAGTAATATCCTATCGTGCCTTGAAAATTATCGTGGCGACGTAAATCAGGAGCTGAACGAAGTTATCGATATTCAGCGTGAAGACGGTGGCGATCAAGGTGTCACTGAAGCAGATCTAGCGGAAGACTCACCAATTGCACAAACCGTAAATTTGCTGCTTGAATACGCAATTCGTTCAAACGCCAGCGACGTACACATTGAACCGCGCGAAGAAATTGTGCAAATTCGCTATCGTATTGACGGCGTACTGAAGGAAGTGAATCAGCTTCCGCGAAACGTATTGAATGCACTCGTAAGCCGCATTAAAATTCTCTCGAACCTAAAAATTGATGAACGTCGCGTACCGCAAGACGGCCGATTCAAAATTCGCGTCGCCGGAAAACAGTATGCACTTCGCGTGAGCACGCTTCCAGTTGTTGATGGCGAAAAGGTTGTGATGCGTATTCTTGATGAATCGAACCAAGCTGTCAGCTTGCAAGAACTTGGGTATTGGGGGCGTTCGCTTGAAACAATTACGGAAGCGCTTACCGAGCCAAATGGCATGCTACTCGTAACTGGACCAACGGGCTCGGGTAAATCAACTAGTCTTTTTAGCATTCTCACGATGCTCAACACACCAGATGTGAACATTTCTACAATCGAAGACCCGGTGGAATACCGTATTCCCGGCGTCAACCAAACACAAACCAATTCTAAGGCAGGCATGACATTCGCGAGTGGCCTTCGCGCGCTTCTTCGTCAAGATCCGAATATTATCATGGTAGGTGAGATCCGTGACGCCGAAACCGCCAATCTTGGTATTCAGGCGGCGCTTACGGGTCACCTCGTGTTCACGACGCTTCACACCAATAACGCCGCAACATCCCTACCGCGTCTTCTCGATATGGGCATCGAGCCATTCCTGATTGCCAGTACCGTGAAGGCCGTTGTTGGGCAGCGCCTTGTGCGTCGGTTGTGTATGAACTGTCGTCAAAGCTATAAACCCGAACAACCTGAAGTTGAAGCAGTGATGCGATTATTTAATCTTCCGGAAGAAAAAGGGTTTGACGTCATTCATACACTAGAAGAAACTGCGCTCCGTCAAAATATTGGCAGCGACACCCCAATGAGCACCGATGAACATACAATCAATACGCTCTGGAAAGCATCGCCAAAAGGCTGCGAGGAATGTAATCACACGGGCTATAAAGGACGAATTGGTATTTATGAAGTACTTGGCAACAGCATTCCCGTGCAAAAACTCATTATCGCAAATAGCACCAGCAACGAAATTCAAGCACAAGCGATTCGTGAAGACATGGTAACAATGCAAAGCGATGGACTTATTAAAGCACTGCGCGGCAACACTACCGTTGAAGAAGTGCTGCGGGTAACGAAAGAATAATAATGGCGCAATTTCTCTATGTCGCCACCAATTCGCAAGGAAAAACCGTCACCGGTGACGTTGAAGCCAGCGACCGTTCTGCAGTGCTTTCCATTTTAAGCAAGCAAAAACTGCAACCCGTTAGCATTAAAGAAGGTAAAAAAGCCAGCTCGTTCAGCCTGGGCGATTTTTTCGGTAAAGGCAAAGTAAAGTCGGACGACTTAGTTATTTTCACCCGAGAATTAAGTGCCATGATCAGCGCCGGTGTGCCACTTCTACGCTGTCTTACGTCGCTTGAACAACATACCGAAAGCGAAGCACTTAAAGGAGTCCTACAAAGTGTCATTCACGATGTTCAAGACGGCGGCACGCTGGGTGATTCTATGGCAAAATTCCCCAATACCTTTAGCGATGTCTATGTGAACATGGTGCGTGCCGGTGAGTCTGCCGGTATCCTCGATGAAATTCTAAAACGCCTTGCGCGCCAGCAAGAAAAAAATGCCACCATGCGCAAAAAAGTAAAAAGCGCCATGACCTACCCTATGGTGCTACTGTTCATTACCGTTGTAGCGTTCTTCGGCCTGATGATTTTCGTGATCCCACAAATCGGCTCAATTCTGGAAGATCTGGGCGGCCCTGATGCCGAACTTCCAGCCATCACTCAAGCCATGCTTGCGATTAGCGCATTTTTTACCAGTTTTTGGTATATTATTTTCCCAGCAATGATTGGAGGTATTGTTTTTCTTCTGCGCTACATAAAAACGCCGAAAGGTAAGCGACAATTCCATCGAATTATTTTAAAAATTCCTGGTCTCAAAGGTATCGTTATGAAAGTGGCTGTTGCACGGTTTGCTCGAACATTTTCTGCGCTGATGGGTGCAGGTGTCGCGGTTCTTGAAGCGCTTGACATTACCGGTCGCGCCGTTGGTAACACCATGTACGAAGATGTATTAAAGCAGGCCGCATATGCCGTAAAAGAAGGCTCGTCACTTTCTGCGGAAATTGACAAAAGTGGCCTGTTTCCCGCGATCGTATCGCAAATGCTTTCGGTTGGTGAAGAAACTGGTCAAACCGATGTAGTACTGGTGAAAGTAGCTGATTTCTATGAAGAAGAAGTAGATGTCGCTATTGATGGACTTAGTTCTATTATCGAGCCGGTCATGATCGTGATTATGGGTAGCATGGTAGGGTTAATCGCCGCCAGCGTCATGACGCCAATCGCCAGCCTTTCGCAAAATATTCAGGCATAAACGCTTGCCACAACCCGTTCTGCTTATGCTATACTGGGACTAAACTATTTAGTGGGCGTATAGTGGCAAAATTATTTTATAAAGACAAACCAATTATTGGACTCGACATCAGTCAAACCGGCATCAAAGTCATGGCGGTCGATCCGAAACGATGGCTCGTAACAGGGTACGGCGCCATTGATCTTGACCCAGCAAAAGTACAGCAATCGCTCGAGGGCGATGATCCGTATTTGAGTGAAAATATTCAGCTACTTCTAAAGGAAAAAATCGTTGGTGAGCTTCCCAGCTACAATGTTACGCTTGGCATCCCAACCAGTCGCACGTTTACGCGCACATTTACCGTCCCAACCGACGCCGAATCGACACTAAAAGATGCGGTACAGCTCGAAGTAGAGCAGTATATTCCCGTGCCGATGAATACGCTTTATGTTGACTATGAGGTTATAGAACGCGACAAAGAGCAACTTACCGTTAGCATGTCGGCGGTTCCGCAAGCGTTCGTCGATCGCTGCATGGAAGCCACGAAAAACGCCGGCCTTCAGCCGATTGCAATTGAACCAAGCATTAACGCCGTAGCGCGCGTAATTCAAGAGACAGAAGAAGGTCATTTACCGACGCTTATTATCGATATTGGTCCAGCAAGCACTGATATCGCCGTGCTTGACCGCGGTGCAATTCGCGTGAACGGTGGTACGGGTATTGGCGGAAATACATTCACGCTTGATATCGCAAAACGTCTTAACGTTGAACTTGAAAACGCCCACCAGCTGAAAGTGCTAAACGGCCTCAGTCCTGGACCGCGTCAAGCGAAAATTTCCGCCGCGCTTCAACCCAGTCTTCAGCGCATTATGACCGAAACGCGTAAAGTAATCCGCTACTACAACGAGCGTCTCAATACCGAGAACAACCGCAAAATTGAACAAGTGCTTGTTGTTGGCGGCGGCAGTAACGTACCGGGAATTGGCGATTTTTTCACAAACGAACTCGTTATGGCGGCACGTATTGCAAGTCCATGGCAAAAACTCGACTTTGGAAAACTTCCGCAACCAAACAAACAGTTTCGTCCGCGCTATATTGCGGTTGCGGGACTTGCGAGCATTGATCAAAAGGAGCTTTGGACATGATAAATCTCCTTCCCGATCAAGAAAAAAGAGAGTTACGGGCAGCACGCACAAACGTACTTTTACTTCGCTATAACATTATTTGGCTTGGTGCCGTTGTACTGCTAGCACTTGCAACCGGCGGTGTGTATGCAATTCTTGCGAACGAAAAAGCGACAGCAGAGCAAACCATTCAAGAAAATGAGGCGAAAGCACAGGAATTCGCCGCAACATCTACCGAGGCCGAGCAATTCCGCAACAACCTTACGACCGCAAAAAGCATCCTCGATAACGAAACGACGTACAGTAATGTACTAGTTGAAATCGCTCAAGTTGTTCCTTCTGGCGTGATATTAGAAAACCTCGATCTCGACGCAGGAACGTTTGGGCAGCCCACAACCTTTAGCGCCAAAGCTCGCAGTTACGAAAGCGCACTTTCGCTCAAAGAAGCGTTTGAAAACTCATCAATTTTCACCGATGTAAACTTTCAAAGTATTTCAACCGCCGAGGCAAACGAAGGTGGCTATCCGGTATCAATTCAGCTGAATGCAACTATTAAAAAGGACGCCGTATAATGAACAAGCAATCTCTTAACGCCGTTTCGCTTCGTCTTATGCTTGTTATCGGAATGATTGTCATCCTCGCTGCAAGTGCCGCGCTTTTCTGGGTGATTGCCGGAACACTGCGCGATGTTGCCGTTACAACGAATCATACAAAAAAAGATGCCGAAGTAAGCGCCAATACTGTTGAAAATCTGGAGCGAATTCGCGATACGCTAGAAAACAATAAAGAGGTCGTCGATCGAACAAACCGAATTGTCGCTGAAAGTCAAAGCTATCAATACCAAGATCAAATTATTGAAGATTTGAACAATTATGCGCGTAGTACGGGTGTTTCTATCACCAATATCGACTTTAGCAGTGCGGCCGAAACAGGCTCATCGAGTGGTTCTGAAGAAAATAAATCGAGCAGCTCAACAATTAGCGGTGTTAATTCCGTTTCAGCAAATATTACACTCAATACCCCGGTTAACTACACAAGTTTACTTCGCTTCCTCAACTCGATCGAGCAAAATCTTACAAAAATGCAAGTTTCGAAAGTGAATGTTGCGAAAGCCGAAGGCGCAAATGAAGTAAGCAGCGAAGCCTTAACAATACAGGTATATACACGATAATGAATGCTAATATTTCCCTCTCACCAGCCGCGCTCAAAAAGGCGATCATCGCTTTCATGCATCGATATCATGTGGTTATTTTTGTTATTGTCGTATTCGGTGGCGCCGCCGCGGTTGTCTTTACGCTGAACGATACATTCGTTCGCTCATCCGCGGAAGACGGCTACGAACCAAAAACGAGCGACATCCAGTTCGACCAAGCGACAGTTGATAGGATTGAGTCTTTGCGTAGTCGCGACCAAAGTGGCGGAAATACACTCAACCTTCCCGATGGCCGCACAAATCCTTTTGTTGAGTAGCGAATCGAAAACGTTTATAATAATATCATGTTACTACCAGGATCGAGACTTATTGACGCCCCGGTGCTCGGACTCCAGACAGGAAATGAGTTAGCGCGTACTACAAAGCCGATTATCGACCCTGCTACGCTCACAATTCTTGCCTATGAACTTGAAGGGCAAACGCTCGACAATCACCCGTCACTTCTTCGTATTGCCGATGTGCGCGAATTCAGCGACATCGGGCTGATTGTTGATTCAAGCGACGAATTCGTCAGCCCCGTCGATATCATAAAGCTGAACGAAGTATATAAACTTCACTTCGATATTATTCATAAACCAGTTCTTGATGAACGTAACCGTAAACTTGGTAAAGTGATTGGCTATACGATCAACACAGCCAGTTTCGCAATTCAGCAGCTTAATATCAAGCGCCCACTTTTGAAGAGTTTTAACGATGCAGAATTACTACTTCATAGGTCGCATATCACCGAAATTAACGATAAAGCGATCATCGTTCACAGTGAAAAACAGCGTATCGATCCGATTACGCAAACCGTTCGCGGTGGCAATTACGTAAATCCGTTTCGTAAGAGTCCGCAGACCGAACAACAATCATCAGATCAACGCTAGCGTTCGCTGTCGCGCTGAAGCGCTTCGGTGATTGCATCGAACGAAAATCCTTGCCGAGCAAGATATTGCTTGAATTTTTGTTCGTCGCTGTAGCGCGGCCGTTTTTTTGCGATAATCTTCATAATCTCTTCGTCGTCGGAGCGCTCAGTTTCCCCGAGTGCCTGCTCAATAACTGCACGATCAACGCCCTTTGCCTGAAGTTCAGCCGTTAGTTTGCGCTTGCTTGAACCCTTTCGCATATTGCGATTTTCCACCCAAAACCGCGCAAACGCCACGTCGTCAATATGGCCTTTTTCGAGCAATCGTTCGTACACTCGTTCCGCTACTACTTGCGACACTCCTTTTCGCATATCGCCAGTTTTGGTTGGCGTGTCACGGGTTTTTCGGTACAAATAATCACGTATTTCACGCGCGCTGTGCGGACGTGATAATGAATACTCGAGCGCCCTTCCGTACAACTTTCCGAATTGGCTTTCTGTTTCAAGTTCGAAAAGCTCTTCCTCGGAATAATCATTGCCGATTTTCAACTTTAAATCGACAACCTGAAAAATGTCGAGAGAAAACCGATATTTCCCCTCGACCATTACATTCACTCGATTCGGATTTTTCTGCTGCGCGGTTATTGCCGTAATTTTCATGCGGCTACTACGGTGTAATATTACACGTCTTCTTCGCGAACTTTATCACGAACTTTCGTTTCAATTTCTTCAAGCACTTCAGGATGCTCTTTCAGGTATTTTTTCGTTGCCTCACGGCCCTGGCCAATTTTCGCGTCGTTATAATCGAACCATGCGCCTGCCTTCCCGATGATCGTATGCTGCACCGCCAAGTCGATCACGTCGCCAGTTTTCGAAATACCTTCGTTGTACATAATATCGAATTCAGCAATACGAAACGGTGGGGCAATCTTGTTTTTAACAATCTTTACCTTAGTGCGGTTGCCGATAATGTTTTCGCCGTCTTTAATTTGTCCAGTGCGGCGAATATCCATACGCACCGACGCATAGAACTTCAACGCATTACCACCAGTGGTCGTTTCCGGATTACCGAACATAACGCCGATTTTCATACGAATTTGGTTAATAAACACCACCGTTGCTTTGCTGCGGCTAATAATACCAGTAAGCTTTCGAAGCGCCTGACTCATAAGACGCGCCTGAAGTCCCATGTGACTGTCGCCCATTTCACCGTCAATTTCAGCCTGCGGAGCAAGTGCCGCCACCGAGACAACGATAATAAGATCGACTGCGTTCGAGCGTACCAGCGTTTCGGCAATTTCTAGCGCCTGCTCACCGTTATCCGGCTGGCTCACAAGCAAGTTGTCGGTATCGACACCAAGTTTTCGCGCATAGCTTGGGTCGAGTGCGTGCTCGGCATCAATGAAGGCTGCCGTGCCACCTTGTTTCTGGATTTCTGCAATCGCGTGAAGCGTCAGCGTAGTTTTACCACTCGATTCAGGACCGTAAATTTCAATCACACGGCCTTTTGGGTAGCCGCCGCCAAGTGCAATATCAAGACTAAGTGACCCAGATGGAATCAGCTCAACGTCTACTTTTTGCGAATCCCCAAGTTTCATAATCGAACCGTCACCAAATTGCTTGGTAATCTGATCCATCGCAAGACCAAGCGCTTTTAGCTTACCCTCCGACGTGGTTGATTTTTCTGCCATCTCTGCCTTTTCAGTCTTTTTCGCCATAATTCCCTCTCTTTACAACTGTTTCTATTATACAACTTATGTCGGGAGTTTGCTATAATGAGAGCAATGAAGCGTTCTGAAGGATTCACTGTTATTGAACTACTTGTTGTTGTCGTTTTTTTGATTTCAGCTGGCGCATTATTGCTAGTTCAACGCAACTCTCTGGAGGCAACGCAGCGTGATAGCGACCGCAAAACCGCTATTAATGCCATGTATTACAACCTTGAAGAGGTGTATTTTAAGCAAAACGGTCACTACCCAGCTTCAATCAGTAGCGAAACGCTGGAAGCGATGGATCCGGAATTATTCACCGATCCAGATGGCTACGAATTAGGTGAGCCAGACGGAAATTACCGCTACGAAAGTAAGGGCTGTAACGAAAAAAATGAATGCGAAGCATACGAACTTACTGCAGAGCTAGAGCGTGAAGGCGCTTACACAAAAACGAACCGCGAAGCATCAAACGAATAATTCACGGACTAATCGCCCGTAACAGGGCGGCCGTTCTTGAAGGATTCTACGGCGTTATTCAGCACGGCGATTTGGTCTTTTGGATGCGAAACATAGTTAAAACGATACGTTGTTTCATCGCCTTCAGTACTAAGACGAATTGAACCATAATCGAGCATACTTTGCAGCACACCTTCTTTACGGAAACTCGCATCTTCAATACTTGAAAGGCTGACGGTTTGCTCATGTCGCGCAAAAAGACTTGTTTGAATTTCCTGAATAACACTTTCGTTTGTAAGGAAAAATTGGTTGTTTCGATACACCCACACAGAAATATACGCGCCAATTCCAACAAGAAGAAGCATCATAACGCCAGCAACGTACAACGGCGCAAGACTTACGCCAACTAACCCAATGCTTGCAACAATCGCTGGAAGAGCGATAAGCACGACGAGCAAAATAATTGCAACAACACCGGCTGAAATCATCGGCGCAATCAAACCGATTGGGTGGCGCCTGACCGCGCTAATAACATACTCGGCTTCGCTTAAATTCAGGAATGGATATTTTTGCACCGATTCATCGTGACGAGCCTGAACTTCTGGAGAAATCGGCACATCGAATGGCTCGGTTGCACGGCTGACGTGCACCAACTGGTGCGAAACTTGCGGCTCTTGCTGCTGTGGCGTTGGTTGTACGTTTTGCGTATGGCCGCGATGCGCTTCTGGCGGCGCGTAATACAGCGGACGCCCCTCTATATCGTAGGCAACTGGCTGCGAATAGTCGTGTGGTTGCTGGGGTTGCTCCGGCGCGGTTGGCGGTTGCGGTGGCGTCGGTGATTGTTGCGGAGATTGCGGATTCATATGATTATTATAGCAATTCGTCTGGTTCGGCGGAATATTCTTTCCCAAGATGTTTATAGGCTTTCGGTGTCACACGGCGACCACGCGGCGTTCGTTCGATAAATCCAAGCTGTAGCAAATACGGTTCGTAAAAATCCTCAATCGTTGTCGCTTCATCGCCTGTCAATGCCGCAATTGTCGTTAATCCTACCGGATTTGCTCCGTAATTTTCAACGATACTTCGTAGCAATCGGCGGTCGGCCGGATCAAGACCCAGATCGTCTACTTCAAGTAGTTCAAGCGCGCTGGTTGTTGTTACCGTATCTATAATTCCGTCGCCGTTTACATCGGCGTAATCGCGCACGCGCTTCAATAATCGATTGGCAATACGCGGCGTTAACCGAGCGCGCGTAGAAAGAAGCTGCGCCGATGCCGCATCGATGCGGCTTTCCAGAATTGTCGCCGCCCGCTGGATCACCTTAGCGATTTCATCTGGTGTATAAAATTCTAGCCTGTGAATATGCCCAAATCGATCACGAAGCGGCGCTGCAAGTGCACCCGTGCGAGTGGTTGCGCCAACCACTGTAAATTTTGGAAGATCCAAGCGGACACTGCGTGCCGCCGGACCTTTTCCGATAACAATGTCGAGCTTAAAATCTTCCATCGCGCTATAAAGCACCTCTTCGACTGCGCGACCAAGGCGATGAATTTCATCGATAAACAAAATATCGCCGTCGGAAAGATTCGTTAAAATACTCGCGAGGTCTCCCGCTTTTTCGATTGCCGGTCCGGCTGTAACGCGAATCGTCCCACCCATTTCATTGGCGATTACAGTCGCCATGGTTGTTTTACCGAGTCCAGGTGGGCCGTACAAAAGCACGTGATCGAGCGGCTCGCCACGCTTTTTTGCCGCGTCAATCGCAAGCTGTAAATTACGCTTTAAGCGCTCTTGCCCTACATAGTCGGAAAAAGACTGCGGACGAAGATTTACCTCTAAGTTAGTTTCGTCACCGTCTTCTTCGCGGCTGCTCGTATCTACGATTCGATCAATCGCCATTATTTATCTTGCGTATCAATTTCTCGCTGGACAAGTTCACGCAACACTTCCGCCTTTGTTTTACCCGTCTTAAACGACGCCCAGCGCAAATAATTATATATGCCTCGATCGATGAAAAAGTTGAAGCGCATGTCTTTCGTATCTATCGTATTCTCTTCAAGAAAATCGCCAACAATGCCGTCGAGTGTTTCTTTTGTATAGGTTTTACTTCGAATGAAATCGGATGAGGCACGCAGATGTTCTGCACCTGGAAATGAATCATCTCGCACAAGAATAAGAATTGGTTTTTTTTGATGCACTGCTTGCGCAACTCCGTAGCCCACAAAAAAGCTTTTCTTTGTTGCTTCAACAATTACAACGTCCGCCTTTGAAATGGCAGCCGTATTGTCGCTATCGATAGCGCTCCAATCGGCTTGGCCGTTTCCAATATCTGTAGAAACGTCGTTTTTTCTTTCGCTGAACGCCGGTTCGATCCAATCTCGAGCTAACGTATGCCCACGTTTTTCGACCGCCTGAACAACAGCCCGATAATAATCGATCTCTGTCGTTATATTTCCCTTTGATGCGATGAAATTCACTATCATTATTACAACTATCTTATCAGATTATCAATAATACAAAAAGTGGCTACGCTTTTGCATAGGTATTCGCATCACGCGCAACGCTCAAAAAGTGATCCGCGAACCGTAAATCGCCATATTGGAAAAACCACGAACACACTGCAACTGCACCATAGGCAATGGCTGTCGCTACCCGATCGCGCTCAACCGATGAAAGCGTTCTAACTGTTTCATACCCTTCTAAGCAAGCATCGACGCTCTTCCAGTCGATTTTTCCGTCTTCTGTGCAAATATCAGCAATGGTTCTCCCTAAATCCAAAACATATGAACTCACGCCAACTTCCTGCAGATCGAGTATGGCAACCGTCTCGTTTTGATCGATTAGAATATTATTTCGATGTAGATCGCCATGCGTTAGCCCCGATGGCAACAAATTCCAATCGAGTGCTTCGACTTTGTCGAGCAAGTCGTTCAGTGTCGCTTTTTCAGAAGGCGCACTTACGGTGTTAATTTGGCGCCTAATTCTGTCACTATTCAAAAACCCATTACCTTCTGCAATGCCTAGGTCGGTTTTATTAAGCGCTTCATGGAATCGAGCAAGCTCTTTGCCTATCAAAAAACACTGTCGTGCCGTTATTGGATCTTTCGGGTGTGAACCAGGGATATATTCGGCAACCGTTGCCCAAAATGCTTCGCTTTTATACACACACTCTCCGTCGGTAGTAGTGAGCATACGCGGTGCGCAAAGCGCGTACTCCGCAAGCTGGTTTTGTATACAACATTCGGTTGCTATCCCCTGCAAGTCATGCTCCCGCAAAATACGCACAACAAGGCGCTTCGCATCACCCATAGTAACAAAGTACGTGCTATTGGAAAGTCCCTCACTCAATTTAGCAACTTCATCAACATCGCCAGCACAAAAATAATTCACGATTTGCTGTATCTCTGCTGTCGTTGCGGTAGTGGTGAGATGCTTACTATCCATACTGCCTACGATTATTTAGCGCGTAAGATCAAGAAAATGATGGCGCAAATTAGCGTCTTCTTTGAATACCCCGCGGTAGGCAAATGTTTTCATGTTTGAATCTACCTGCTGCACGCCACGTGCTGCGTTACAAAAGTGCTGGCCTTCCATCATTACGGCAACGCCCTTTGGAGCAAGAAGTCGAGTTAGTTCGTCGGCGGCTTGTGTCGTAATTCGCTCTTGTTGCTGAAGACGCCTAGAATAAATTTCAATCGCCCGAGAAAGTTTGCTTAAGCCCGCAATTTTTTCGCCAGGAATATAAGCAACATGCGCAGTCCCAAAGAATGGCAAAAGATGATGTTCACAAGTGGAGAAAAAGTTAATCTTTCCAGAATAGACAATTTCGTCGTATTGTTCATCGTTCGAAAATGTCGTCATCTCATCTTCAAGATTTCGAGTATAACCCTGAAGTATTTCCCCATATGCCTTGGCTACCCGCTTTGGTGTTTCTTTGATGTGAGAATCTTCAACGTTCTGATTTAGGGCGATCAGTAGATCTTTTATAGCCTGTTCAACTCGAGCTTCATTCATACTTATATTATATGCCTTTATCATCATTTCAGTAATATTTTAGGATACCACCACTTTAACATATCTGTTAGCTATTGACAAGATTATGTTTTAGTTTCAAATATGATTACGATTGTTTTAATGCCATCGTCACGCGATCTGCCGTCGAAAGATCCATCGGCACACCTTCGAGCGCGCGCGTAGCATCGTTAAGCGAATAGCCGAGCGCCATAAGCGCTTCAAGCGCTTCATCGCTATGAACAACCGATTCGGAAACACCTGTCGTCGTTACATCGCTTCGTAGTGCCAACCCAACTTTATCTGTTAAATCGACGACGACGCGCTCAGCAATTCGTTTTCCAACACCGTTTGCGTTCGCAACAAATGCGCTATCGGCGTTTGCAATTGCGTTGCGCACCGTTTCGCTATCGGCCACGCTTAAAATCGCAAGCGCTGCTTTTGGCCCAACACCTTGCACTGTAATTAGTAGCTCGAACAGTTTTTTTGCGGCCAACGTCGTAAAGCCAAATAATTCTTGAGATTGCTCGCGAATATGATGGTACGTGTGTAATGTTACCACTTCATGAAGCAACGCGTGCTCAAAATCGCTGGCCGATGTCGCCACTTCGTACCCAACACCGTGCACATCAACAATCAGTGACGACCCGAACTTCTCCACTACAACACCTTCAATTCGTGCAATCACCGTCTTCTCCTTTGTTTTAACCAGCTAGATTTTATTGTCCGAATCGCTGAAGCGGACCGTTACCCGTATCACCTCCACCGTCGCTACCACTACCCGGATTCGTCCCCGTACCATCGTCATCTGTTCCGTCTTGCGGCGCCTCTTCTTCAGGTGTTTCTACTGGCTCCTCCTCTACTGGAGCTTCTTCTTCCGGCGCCTCTTCCTCTTTTTCTGGTGGACGCTGTTCTTTTTCTTCTTCTACTTTATCCTCAATTTGACACGTCGTCGTCGGGAGTGACCCTACAAGGAAATATTCGGCATACGTGCCCTCGCCGCTTTGATTCGCAAGACCACCATTACTAAAGCATACAGCGCGCTGCACAACACCTTCCGGTACACTAAACCCGGTATCTTGTTGCGACGCAAGTGCTTCCGTCATGGTACTACGCCAGATTGGCCCAGCCATACCCGAACCACCATTAAGCATCACATCATTATTGTTATTACCTACCCATACGCCCACAGCCAGCTCTGGCGTATATCCAATCGTCCAGGCATCGCGAGAATCGTCGGTGGTGCCCGTCTTTACTGCAACCGTTTTACCCGGTACCGTGAGCGAATTTCCAAACGTCGGCGCGCGAGCGTTATTATCTGACAAAATACTCGAAATGAGATACGCACCCTGTTCGCTAATAACTTGTTCACTTGTTTGTGCCTCGGCACTGTACACTTCATTATTGTATTTGTCGTTCACTGTTTGCACGGTTGTTGTGTTAAATTGATCACCCTGATTCGCGAACGCTGCATACGCGTTTGTCATATTAAGAAGTGACGCTTCGGCCGAACCGAGTGCAAGCGATAAACCATAATCTTTGTCGCTATCGATTGTATCTATCCCCATACGATTTGCCGCGGCAATCGATTTTTCTATGCCATACTGTTGCATCACTTTTACCGATGGAATATTTAGCGAACGGCTAAGCGCGTTACGAATCGTGATATCACCACTGAATGAACGATCGGCGTTTTGTGGTTCGTATCCGTTGAAGTCGGTTGGTACGTCGGCTTCTATCGTCGATGGAGTGATTACTCCGTCGGCAAGCGCTGCGCTATAATAAATTGGCTTAAAGCTTGAACCGGGCTGACGTGGCGTCGTGACCATGTTAACGTTACCCCAATCCTTATTGTTATAATCAGCGCTTCCAACAAGTGCACGAATTTGGCCAGACGACGGATCGATCGCTACACCGCTGGCATTTGAACCACCATTCGCCTCGATAAACGCTAGGTTATTATCGACGCCCGACTTCAATTGGCGCTGCGTATTCAGATCAAGCGTTGTTGTTACCTGATAGCCCGATCGGCGTACTTTCTCTTCACCAAACCGCTCACCTAAATCTTTCAACACCATTTCGGCAAAGTGTGGTGCCTCACTGTCACTCGATTCAGGTGTCGCCTCTTTATATGTGATTTTAGTATCGAGTGTCGATTCTTTTTCTTCCTGCGTAATATATCCGTTGTCAGCCATGCGTGTTAACACCGTTTCTTGGCGCTCTTTGGCGTATTCCGGGTTTCCAAGCGTTGGAGAATATGAATTTGGTGCTGGCAAGATTCCCACGAGCATCGAACTTTCCGCCAAATTCAATTCATTTGGGGATTTACCGTAATAAAAATCTGCCGCCTCTTGAATACCGAACACATTTCCACCGAAATACGCGGAATTCAAGTACATGCTCAAAATGTCATCTTTATCGTAGCGCTGCTCGATCGCAATCGAGAGTACCAATTCTTGATATTTACGCATAAACGTTTGTTGTTCACTTAGTAATGTGTTTTTCGCAAGCTGCTGCGTAATGGTCGAGCCTCCGCCCGTGATACTTCCCGACGACACATTATTAAACAGCGCGCGCGAAATACCGCTGACAGAGAAGCCTTCATGTTTGTAAAAATCTTTATCTTCAGACGCAATTGTCGCCTCTTCCATTGTGTCGGATATTTTATCGAGCCCAAGCAAATCACGTTGTTGTGCGCGACCAGTACTGTAAAACGTATCGCCGTGGATATCTTTTAGCACAATGCCGGTATTGTTACGGTTCATCAAACGTTCTTGATCGGCAATGTCGTTATAGTAATAAATATACGTTGCAATCGGAATTATAATTAAAATCAGCAAAAGCGGACCGCCGAAATAAAACAGCTTTTTCTTCCACGATAAATTTTTAAACCAACGCCATAAACGCTTCAGCGAACGCTGGCCTCGTTGAACCTTGCCCACCTTGCGTGTATAAATTCCTTGTCGTGTCATTTGCCTTTATTATACCAGAATGGGCAAACTTCCACCTGCTTTTTAAAGCTATTCGCCCCGCTGCATCATCGAATGTGTAATAGCAGCCGCAAGAGCGTCGGCGCAATCATCTGGTTTCGGCACGTCTTTTAAGCCTAAATGAATTCGCACCATTTCTTGAACCTGTTTTTTATCGGCTTTGCCATAACCCGTCAGCGTTTGCTTTATTTGCATAGGAGTATATTCGGCAATCGGAAGCTTCGCTTTTCTTCCCGTGAGCATCGCGACGCCACGCGCTTGCGCAACACTTATGGCCGTCGTTACATTGCGCGCGAAAAATAGTTGTTCTATGGACATGACGTCTGGATTCGTTTCAGCAATTATTTCCGTTAAGCCGTCGAAAATTTCTTCCAATCGTTCATCGATCGGTGTATGCGCAGGTGTGGTAATAACGCCTGCCGTTACCATGCGCGATTTCCCTTTCACGACGTCCACCACGCCAAACCCTAGAATTCCGGTTCCTGGATCGATGCCTATGATTCTCATAGTTCTACTATACTATTTACTTCGGCCAAATACAGCTTCAACTAGCTCAATGGCCGCGAACCACTTCCTCACTGAAAGGCAGCTCGTACTACTCTAAACTGTTAAATTCAGATCTATTCACTTAACACTGGTATTTCGGTTATTAAGAAGCTGAATATATAGGCAAACCCAGCGCTTAGATGCAGGTACTTTAAATATTTCTATGCTGGCATATCAGCATTCGTGTGAACGTTAACTACGTCATCGAGATCATCAAGCGCGTTAAGCACCTTCATTACTTTATCGGCAGTTTCTTGGTCGGAAATTTCAGTCAGGTTGTTTGCTACGTATTGCAACTCCGCTTCTTTCACACTCAGATTTGCTGCAATAATCGCTTGGCGAACACTGGCCAAATCCTTCGCGTCAGTATACACGATAATTTCACCGTCTTCCTCAGCCGCATCTTCTGCACCAGCTTCGAGAACCGCTAGTAACGCATCTTCACCGCTTTCATTTATCGTAATCACACCTTTGCGCGAAAATTGAAATGCTACACTTCCTGCGTCAGCGATGCGTCCACCATTTTTAACAAGCGCAGTGCGCACTTCTGGAAATGTTCGGTTTTTATTGTCAGTTGCAACTTCAATCATAATGCCGACGCCACCTGGACCTATACCTTCGTATGTCACCTCTTCAAGAGCAGCGGCACTTTTGTCAGCCGCTCGGTCAATAGCACGCTGCACATTGGCATTCGGCATATTAGCTGCACGCGCTTTTTCGACGGCAAGCGCAAGTGCAGAGTTCATAGAAGGATCGGCGCCATTTCGTGCTGCGAGTGCGATTTGCTTTCCTATTTTAGTAAATACCGCACCACGCTTGGCATCATTCACTCCTTTGTCGCGCTTAATTTTCGACCACTTATTATGTCCAGCCATAAGATTCTCCGTTTTTTTGGAATTGTATACTTATTATTAGTGTAGCAAAAAAATACAGCTCGTTCCAGGGGTGGGTCATATAGCTTGACTCGCGAATACCACCTTTATCGATGCTAGTTCACGATTGGAGCGACGCGTGCTTCATCCGTTGCACGCAAACATAAAAAGAATATGATATCCGCATAGTTAGCTAATAACCTAAAACCGTGCGGTTTACCTTGGCATTGCATAATGCGTCAATACAACACCAAGCATAATTCTCTGCCCAACAACTCTAATTGCCAACTGTGCATGTGCCACTAGCTAAAAACTCACGCTCACTGTGCGACTTAGTTATGACAGCCTGTTCTAAACTAATTCTTAAAATGTATGTTTTCCGATTCAATTTGTGCACGAAAATTCCAGCGATCGTTCGACTCGGTTTTATAGCTCCAATAAAACCAACCTGCAAGTGGTTCAAACGTTGCAAGCTGAATTTCCGCATACTGCCGCGTAATAGCATCATGGTCTTCAACCGGAATCTTACTTAATGCTTCATGCGAAATAACGCTACTCCATTCCCCGATAATAATTGGCTGTGTTTGTGAAAGCCGCCGAAACAGCGCCCCACGACGCTTCAGTTTTCGGAAATAAAACGCAATCGACATGTAATTCGCCAGCGGCGTTGCCATATGATACAAGTGCACATCCATCACCACGCGGCGATTATATTTCAACGCACCCGAGAGCAACCTGGGCGTGAATGCATCGCTAAAAATGATGCGGGTATGCTCATAAAGCACCGACTGGATGCGTGCATGAGCATGCTTGTAAAAGGTGCGTAATGTGAATTGAAATAGACCAAGTTTCGGTTCATTAATAATTTGAAACCCCCACAATTTTGGGTTTTCACGATATCGCCTCGCAATCGCTTCAAGAGAGTCGAGCGAACTATTTCGAAGTGACTTCTCCTTTAGCCATCTGGCTTTTCCAGCCTTGCCACTATGATCCTGACCATTTTGCGAACCATTCAATCCATGCACATCAATAATCGCTTCAATATCGTATCTCACACACATCTCCATTGCCCAATCGAGATGTTCTACACCCGCAAGGTACGGCTCATTTTCTTCAAGAACCCAGTAGCCTACCGGAATTCGCACTGCATTTATACCCTCTTCGCGAAGCCATACAAAATCACTTTCCGTAAGAAACGTCGCACGATGTTTACGAATACGACGTTTTCCTTCTTCGGACAAGCTAAGCGAAAATTCATCTTTCGCATCTGTTCCAACAAAAAGCGATGGTGTCATCCACTTTTCTAAAACAAGCCACCCACCGAGATTTACTCCACGCAGTTTCTTATCAATCATACTCCTTTAAGTATATGCTACACTTAAGAAATGAGCACGGTGCAAGTGTATTCTGATCCCACACAACTCGCGGAAGCGGCAGCCTATCATGCGGCACAAACCTTAAACGCTGCCATTCAGCAGCACGGTGGCGCGACATGGCTTCTTGCGGGCGGCAGTACGCCGCTCCTTGCCTACCGCTACGTTGCAGGGCATTACTTGAACGCAATTGATTGGTCGAAAGTCACGTTTGCAATTGGCGACGAACGCATTGGCGCACTCGATGGCCCAGAAAATAACTGGCACGCAATCGAGCAAGCGTTACTGGCGTATACGCCGCAAGCTATGTTCCTTCGCCCAGCCACAAACCAAGGAAGCGATTTGGCAGTTGACGATTACACACATCAACTAGCATTGCTTCCAAAAACACCAGATGGCGCACCGCGCTTCGATCTTGTTTGGCTTGGTGTCGGCGACGACGGCCACACCATGTCACTGTTTCCAAATCATCCTGATTTCCACACTACAAAAGAGATGGTCGAGCCTGTTCATGTTGCGCCAAAACCACCGGCAGAGCGAATTAGCTTAACGCTATACGCACTTCGCGGAGCGCAAACGAGCGTCGTGCTTGCCAGTGGTCTAGACAAAACATGGCCTGTTCAACAAGCGTTACGTGTTCCAACTAGCCAACTTCCTATCGCATACGCATCTCGTTTAACAAATGCAATTTGGCTTATCGATAAACAAGCAGCGGGCGTTTGATTATTAGCAGTAGCATATTATAGTCTATATTATTAAAATACATTATTGATTTATTGATAATTAATATATATAATATATTTTTAATAAGATCGTCTCATCGGCTATGAGAAAGGATCACAATGCTCCTGATGGAGGTCGACGAGTCGACCGAGACCAGTCCACCCAGCAATCCGGTGGAAATGGGCAGCTGTAGCTGCAGGTGTGTTCGTTGCGGCACAGGGAACCTCAACGCCCACTGCAACAACCCAACCACCGGCTGCAGGTTCCGAGAGCTCTTCTGATCACAGCTAGCTGCTACGGGCACAATCGTGCCCGTAGCAGCTAGTCACTAACCTTGATTTTATAATGACTTTCGTATTCGACTTGAGATTTTTGAGCAATAATTGGACTAGTTTCTTTAACTTCTTGCCATACTTTTTGAAAATAATCTAGCTCTTCTTCATGAAACTCACGAGAGTAAACTCCAGCAAGCATATATTGCGCTGCTCCGGTTGGCCGAATATAATGCCGAGAAATAATGTTCGTGTAAGAGAGCACGTGCGACAATGGAAACCCGTAGAGAATTCCCGACTCAAGATCGCTCAACTGCTCGCGGCGTTCTCTAACATAATCAAGGACTGCATAATTCGCACCTACTTGCATCCATTCTACACGTGGCTCGTCATAGTGCTCGATATACCAAGGAAGGCCGAGCTGTCCCAAAACTAATGAACACTCGTCTATTCTTGTTAAGTCTATGTCCACCTCTGCAATCCATTTCCTATGGAGAAAGATAAGAAGTAACTCAACTTTCTCACCAATAGAGAGTGCTGTCGTATTTTCAAGCAGCTTTAGCTTTTTTTTCGTCAGTCGCGGTATGCTTTGACGCTCCTCCGCTGGCTGAAATGAACTTACTGAAACAGGTAACATACAGAGTCAATTATATCAGCCATATCATATAAAAAGCTTCACGAAATGTGAAGCTTTTTTATTATTTCATGGAGGGACCACTGGGGCTTGAACCCAGGACACCCTGCTTAAAAGGCAGGTGCTCTAACCAGCTGAGCTATGGTCCCGCGTAGCGTGCTCGCTTATAAAAAGATAGCACTTTCAGGGGTGGTTTGTCAATAACGGCTATTCGTGGCCTTTTTTATGTGCTTTTGGAGATTTCGTCATAAGCAAGTCTATTACCGCAAAAACAAGCCCAACTGATATGAAATACATGCTATTGTCGTTGAAAAATCGGTACACCGATTCGCCCACGCCTTCGATGATAAGTGCTGAACTAAGTGGCTCTAGCAAAAAGGCAGCGGCAAGCACTGCAAACATAAGCGAGCCAAATAGTCGCTGCGGTGTATTTTTATAGGTGGGACCACTCAAAAGCAGCACAAACGCCGGAGCAAGAATTAATCCAGCCGCAACCACACTTTGTAGCGGCGGCTTTACAAGCTCAATCCCTGTACTTGCCACAATCGGCGTAAGATCGCCCACCCATAAATCACTCAATATTGCTCCGGCAGCAAGGGCTAATCCAAGCACTCCAAAACGGCGCCTTGTAAAAAAACTAATCGCAAACAAAAGCGCAATAACAAGCAGGCATACTACCACAAAACTCACAAGCGCCACCCTTCAATTTCGTCTTCGTTAAACGTTGCTGTAGTTCCAACAACAATCTTCTTGTCATCTACCGTTCCGGCTGGAAGTTTTAATACATAGCGAGCGTCGTTTTTCGATTCGTATGTATCAAACGGATAGCTTTCCGGTGGAATATTTTTTACAATATACACAACTTCTTTGTTTTCGTTCAACCACACCGCATCTATTGGCGCTTCGGCACCTTTCATTGAAATTGGCCAAGAACCGTCTTTGTCGTACACAAGAAGCATGGCATTTTCGCGCCCAAGCTTTGCCATTTTTTTAGCGCTCGTTTGATGTTCAGCGTCTTGATCGGCCACTTGTGCACGAAAAACGCCGTCGCCAATACTTACGCGCACATGCGCCTGTAGTTGCGGCAACAGTACGTAATACGCGGCTCCGCCAACCATACCCAGCATTAACAAAATCAACAGCCACTTCGAAAGTCGCCTCCCGCGCCTCATATTGCCCGATGCCTATTGATTACCATAGGCAGTATTATAGCAAACGTAGCAGAAGTTTGCTTATGCGCCAACTTTGTCTTTTTTGTTGCGCCGTTTGGCGTTCATTTCAACGTAATCGATGATCGTTCCAGCCACATCACGTCCGGTAATTTTTTCAATACCAAAGCCAGGGCTTGCATTTACTTCCAGAATAAGCGGGCCGCGTGCGCTGCGCATCATATCGACGCCAGCCACGTTCAACCCCATCGCCTTAGCGGCTTTCACCGCTGTTTTTCGCTCTTCTTCGCTTAGTTTTACCGCTACGCCTTCGCCGCCTTTATGCAAATTCGAACGAAAATCATCATCAAGACTTTGACGCTTCATACTTGCCACAACACGACTTCCCACAACGAGCGCACGAATATCAGTTCCGGCCGATTCTTTCACAAATTCCTGGAGCAATACGTTCGTGCCGTCATCGTTGGTTAAATAAAACGCTTGAAGCACTGATTTCGCAGCTTTTTTACTCTCAGCCAGCACCACGCCGTTTCCGTGCGTGCCACGCGCCAGCTTAATAATAACCGGCGTTCCACCGAGCTTTTCAATTAAATCGTCGATATCGGTTGAATTTCGCGACACAATTGTTTTAGGAATTCCTACGCCAGATTTGGCTAGAAGTTGCATACTTCGAAGTTTGTCACGCGAACGATTGATTGAAATTGAACTCGATAAACTATAAACGCCTTGCATCTCTAGCTGGCGTACAATCGCCGTACCGTAGCGTGTCATGTTGGCAGCAATTCGCGGAATTATTGCATCAAATGTACCAAGATCCTCGCCGCGATAACTCACGACAGGATTGTTCTGTTCAATTGACGCATAACATTCGCGGTATTTAATCACGCTTACTTCATGACCACGTTTCAGCGCCTCTTCTTTCAGGCGTTTCGTCGAGTAATTTCCAGGTCCATTAGAAAGGATAGCTATCTTCATTTCGTGTTTTCTCCTTCATCATCGTATTGTTCATTCACACGAACGTCAACAATCAAATTATGTTCGCGTAGGAACCGACGGCCAAGTAAAATCGGCATACGCATCTGCGAGCGATCAGAAACGCCAACCGTAATTGGGTACACTATTCCGCCTATCTCAACCGTTGTGCGAACCAGATAGCGCTCAACACGATGACCGGTTGCGCTGCGCACATAAGTTTCCATGAAATCTTCTGTTTCCGTCGCAAGCGCATCGTTTCCAAGTGGCGTAAACTTCAGCACGCGACGCTTGTCTTTTCCACGGCGCACTACTTTTATATTCGTACAGTGAATTGCACCCGAAAATGCTCCGCTATCGATTTTTGCCATAGCGTTTGAAATTCCAAACTCTGGAACATTCACAAATTCAAAGCAACCAAGTGTTTTTGCGTGACTCATAGCATGAGCTCGTTCGATATAATCGGCAATTTTCGCAATAATATCTATTGTGTTACCATCCCTAATCGCACTATACATGCGCAGTGAAGGCGACGTGTTCGCCTCAATAAACGCATAGTTATCGGCATGTGCTGGCGCGCTAATATCGTGAATCATCATGTCGAATACAAAAAACGGCGCCTGAATTTTTGCAGCGAATCGTTCGGCCATTCGCTTATAGTCATCATGTGTTTCATAAAATCGTTCGTAAAGCGATGCGCCCCGCCCAACCATGCTATTGTGGTTCAACAGGACAATTTCGTCTTTTTCAGGAATTGTCGCCATATCAACCGAAGCGTCAATGAGCTCGCCTTCAAGTTTTGGATATACCAAATGCGGAAATGTAAATGATTCGCGAGCTGCATTCTCTTCATCTATCAATTTGGCTATCGTTCGAACACCGTCGCCAACCACGCGCGCAGTGCGGCGTTCAATCACCGAGACTGCTTCGCCGTCAACCACCGTAACGCGTACTTCGCTTCCATGCACCATTTCCTGAAGCAACACATCGCTCGAAAATGCTCGTGCCGCCGTAAGCGCTTTTTGTAGCGATTCGCTAGTTGAAACATTCAGCGTGACACCGTTTGAAGCCATGTTATTCAACGGCTTCACAACGATGGTTCCGTGCTCACGAAGAAACGCCTCAGCCGCATCGTTATCATTGCGATTTATAGCTTCGGCTGGTGTTGCGATATTCAGCTGCCGTGCAACTTCGCTGGCAACGTGCTTGTTGCGACAAATCTCCTGCGCCGCACGCGAAACGCCCGGATACGACGGCGCTGCACCAGAGCGGAACCATTCGCCGCCATCCGGAAACGAAAAGCGCAGAAATGAACTGCCTTCGACAGTAAAATCTTCGCGCATCACGCCACGCTTTTTTAATTCATGCCATAAAATCTCGGCGGGAGTTGCTTTCATAACAAGCGCTCCTTTCTATGCAGTTAAAATAACGACGTTTTAAGTGTTTGTGTTACGATGTAATATACAAATATTACCACTAATGTAATAATTTGTCAATCTAACGCGATACGGTTTCGTATTGCACCTGGCAATGCGCCGGATTCAGCGGATCGGCTTTACTATTAAGGTCAATTTACTTTTTCCATGCGAATGAGTGTCGCACCGTAGTAATCTCGCTCGGCAACACGAATTTGCTTGAATCCGCGGCTTTCATACAGGCGAATTGCCGATACATTCTTATCGATTACTTCAAGAAAAATCGTCATTCCAGGCGTAGCACGCTCCAGCGACGCATCGAATAGCCTCGAACCTATTCGATTACCCTGAAAATCCGGGTGAACGAACAGCCCAGCTTTATGAAGCGTATTACCATCATCAACAATTTGCCCAAGCGTGTAGCCGACAATGTTCTTTTCATTACTTTCGGCAACCAAAATTTCCCAGCTTGGATCATTCAATCGACTGGTAATTTTTGTATAAAAATCACTCATGCGCTTTTCGTTACGCGTATAACGTTCATCAAATTTAGAACGCCCAACGTTCGGCACAAGCGGTGCGTACGATCGCTGGTGAGCCAGCAAAGAAACGGTGTACATTTCGGGAATATCATCGGGGGTAGCGCGGCGAATTTCTATATTCATGCCACGATAATACGCTACCGTTTCTTAAAAACCTATGAAATGCTAGAAAAATCCGCGTTTTTTCGCGCTACCAAATTCTTGTAGCAACTCTTTTTGCTTTTTACTAAGCTTAGTGGGCGTATCAACAATAATGCTCACAATTTGCGCGCCACGACCACTTCCGCGAATATGTGGCACACCGTGATTGCTTAGCTTAAAGTCGGTGCCGCTTTGCGTGCCCGCTGGGATTTTCATTGATACATTTCCATCTACCGTTTCTACATCGATTTCCGTACCAAGCGCCGCGTCTACCATACTCACATGCTCTTCGCTCAAGATAATATCGCCTTCGCGCGTGAACTTTTTGTGTGCCTTCACACGAATTTGCACATACAAATCGCCACGTAGTCCATCTCCACCAATCGCTTCGCCACGTTCTTTCAAGCGAATCGTCGCGCCGTCATCAATACCAGCTGGAATTTTCAAATTAACCGTTTGTTTGCGACGCTGCGTACCCTTGCCGCTACATACCGTACACACTTTTTCAGGAATTTTTCCGCGACCTTTACATTGTTCACACGTTACCGTTTGCTGAATCTGCCCGAAAATTGTGTTCATAACGCGTGCCTGCTGCCCGGCACCCTTACACGTTGGACAAGTTTTCATACTGTGGCCGGGTTCAACACTCGAGCCATGACAGTGCTCACATTCGTCTTCCATATCAAGCGTCAGTTTTTCTTCAGTACCGAATACTGCCTTTTCAAACGTGAGCGTTACCGTCGTCTCTATGTCGCGGCCACGCTTTGGGCCACGTTCGCGCTGCTGACCTCCACCACCGAAGAACTGACTGAAGATGTCACCCAGGCCTCCGTCACCGAAATCAAAATGCACGTTCTGGCCGCCAAACCCCTCGAATGGATTACCGCCGTACGCACCACCGCCACCTGGATCACCGCCAACACCCGCGTGCCCAAATTGGTCGTAGCGTTGTCGTTTTTGCTGGTCTTTCAGCACTTCGTATGCATCGCTCGCTTCACGAAATTTTGTTTCATCACCCGACTCCTTGTCTGGGTGATATTTCACGGCAGCTTTTCGAAACGCCTTTTTAATCTCATCGGCGCTGGCGTCCTTACTGACCCCTAATACTTCATAATAATCGCGTTTGCTCATCTGTTACTATTGTAACGAATTGGCACTTATGTGTCTAGAGTGCTAACTTACGTTTTGTTGCGAAAAACATAATCAAATTCAGCAATCTATCAGAAATACGCGCTAATTATTAATACATAGAACTGTGGAGTTCTTGAAAGAATAATGTGATAAGCATGAGGAGGTTACCATGCAAAGTCCAGCAACGTATCAACAACAGCGTCAACAACTATTATTTATGGCCGCAGCCATTTTCGTGTCGGTCGTCGCCGCGATTATCGCCTCAACGGTTATTATCACCTCTCTTATGAAAGGCGAAGTCGCAAACGCAATTTCAAGCAACAACGCACAACTTGCAAGTAGCATTCAACAAGCATCGCAATCATCTTCTGGAATGGTAGCTGGTAACTGCACCGTTCCTCAAAACGAAGAAGGCTACGGCAGCGGCGAAGCAAGCAGCTATCAAACTACGGCAACGAGCGCCGGCGTGAGACACCACGAGCCGCAATACAACGTGCCACAACATTCTTCGTACTATGGAAGTGGTAGCTACGGAAAATCTCATGAAGAATCGAAAAAGCACCAATACAAATGGTCGCCTGAAATTAGAAATTCATACAATAACACCTACCACAGCGAAACCGATAATTCAAAAACGGTGACGAACACTACCGATAAAAGCAAGCACTACACTAGTGTTAAAGATAGCTTTAACGACAACAGCACGAACATTCGCGATAATGAAGTGAACATCGGTAGCAACAATAATAACCACTCGAACAACACAACCGATTCGTACAATAAAGAAACGAATGTTACCGACAGCTTTAACGACAACAGCACGACGAAAAACACGACAAACGTAACCGACAGCTTTAACGACAACAGCAAGAAGACAACGAACGTAAATAGCCATAACAAAACAACCGTAAAAGACAGCTTCAATAAAACTGTTAAGAAAAGTAACGAAGTTACGAACAACGTAAAAGTTAACAACAAGCAAGTTAACCAAGAACCAGTAAAAACTGAAGAACTATAATTCGTCTCAATAAAAATACGCCCCTCAACAGGGGCGTATTTTTATATTAGAAATGTTGACGAATATGCGTGAAGCTATATTCCCAGCTCGCATCGGTTTTCTTGTGCGGATTGAAAATGTTCTTAGGATCGTACAAGCTTTTAATATCTTTCATGTATCCGAGTGTCGTCACACCGTACATCTCCTTCAGCCATGGACCACGAATCATGCCGTCGTTATGTTCGCCCGAAACCGAACCGCCGTAGCTAATAACGAGCGTATTCACTTCTTTCATAGCAGGTTCAAATTTGGCACGTTCTTTCGGATCTTCAATTTTCATAAGCGGAATAACGTGAAAGTTCCCGTCGCCCATATGCCCCGCTATCGTTGCGAACAAATCGTACTTTTTAATAATTTCGCGTAACTGCGGCAAAAACTCCGTGAGGCGCTCGGGTGGCACCACAAAGTCGTCGATAAACGGTGCGGTGTGCTTATCTTTTACTTTTTGGCGAAGCAAGTTGAAACTTTCACGGCGCATTAGCCAAAACTTTTGAGATTTCGCCTCGGTGTCGTCTTCCTCCATGTACGTGAATCCGTATTGCTTCAATGCAAGATGGGCAGTGTGGATTTTCTTCGCCACTTCCGCCTGCGTTTCACCGGTAAATTCTACAAGAAGCACGAGTTTCGGAACACCCCGCAAAATCGCCAACCCATCTGGTAGCAACTGAAACGCTGTTTTAATCCATGTCCATAGCCCAAGCCGCGCAATAAACATGAAGAAGAATTTGAAGCTCAGCCACAATGTATTGTCATCGAAACTTTCAAATGTTGCCGGTTTGTGCGCTAGCACTGCCGGAATTACTTCGCCCAAATTGTCGATGTTATGCATGTAGCACACTAACGTTCCTGAATGCGGCGCATGCGGCACTAGAGTAAAGCGGATATCGGTAACAATTCCGAGCGTTCCTTGTGCGCCAACAAACAATTTCGTAAGATCAAATATGCCCGTGTCGCGATCCCACACATTCCACAAATGGTAACCCGTTGAGTCCTTCGTCACCTTCGGTGCTGCGGCATTGATTTCGTCGTAATGTTTATCGAGAAGCTCGAACGTTTCGCGGTAAATATGCCCTTCGAAATCATCTTGGCTCATTTTTTGATTCAATTCATCTTTTGAAAGCGCTTTCAGAACATATTCGTTACCATCGCTTAGCACGACACTGAGTTCCGTAACAAATTTATCGGTTTTACCAAACTCCAGCGACTTTTCGCCACCCGAGTTATTATTTACCATACCACCCACCGATGCCAGTTCGCGGCTCGCCGGATAGCTTGGCAAAATACTATTATATTTCAATGTTTCTTTATCGAACTCGCGGTACAGCATACCCGGCTGCACGTGCGCCGCTTCAGCTGTAACGTCGTGCAGCTGATTCATGTACTTACTAATATCAAGCACGATAGATTCGCCAATCGCGCCGCCCGACATATCGGTTCCGCGTGAACGCGGTGTAATACTGAGTTCTGGAATATCAGCTTTGTGTTGATTTACAAACCTAATCACCGATTGAATATCGCTGGAATCTTTCGGGAAAGCTACTACTTGTGGCTTTAGTTCGAATAAACTTGCATCGTGACTGTAAAAATCACGTGTTTCATCAGACGAATCAACATCGCCTTTAAAGATTTTCTTAAGCTCTACACCAATATCCATAGCAACCTTTTTGTGTTAGTTTTGAGATTTATCTTAACTATATCGTGCTTATGGCAAATCGGCAAGTAGTGTTGCCCATGTCGCTTTCCAGCGCGCTGCTTCATCGGCGGCGCGTAACTTTGCATGCGTGATAACGCAAAGCGATTTGATGGCGTCAGTTGTTTTCAACTCAGTCGAAACCGTTACTGTGCCGCTATTTTTTACGTCGCACTTCCAGTAACTTCGTTTTGGCGTGTGGCTCGTTCGCACATTATTTGTTTCAAGCGCGCTCGTTTCAATATATACTTCCACGGCTTTAACGACAGTTTGAAATGCTTCGTCGCGAGCGCGCGCTACCGTTCGTGAAACAGCAACCTCAAACGTTCCATCGGTGCGCTGCCCAGCTTTGCGACGACCGATCGACTGCTCGTACGCAACCGCCACACCTTGCGCCCACCAACCAGCACTTTTCAGTTGTGACGAAATATGTTTATGTGCAATACGTGCAATTTCCGCATGCGACAACTCGTGTGCATGTTGCGCGTCAAGAAACGTCACCCAATCGTTCCAGGAAATGCCCGTCGCAGCAGCGATTGAGTCGGTATTTTGCGGCTTTGTCATATTTTATTAACGGCGAGACGCGCCAAGCGTGAGCAATTTAGTAATTCCCCAGCCAATAAGTAGGTAAATAAAGATGGCAAATGCCGAGCTTACTTCGAAAACAGATGAGCCATAGGCTGGCGTGTAGCTAAAGATTCCGTAAAATGGCATCGCAAACAGTTCGCTTACAGTGTAAATAAACGAAACGAAACCGTTTTCTTGATTCGCCGCAAGTAGCAGCAGCACAATACGAAGCAGCAGCAAAATGTTGATAAAGCCAATAATATACCAGATTGCACGGCGCACTAGCGTATTCGATGATACGGTTGTATCTTCTCGCACAACAACGCTTTCGCGTTCATGCGTAGGAGTTTCGGTTCGTTCAACTTCAGTCGTTCGCTTTTCTTCATTCATACTCGGATATCCTGTTTAGGTTGTGCTTCCACTATACCAATATTCGACTTAAACAAAAAACGCTCCGCAGAAACGAAGCGTTTTTGTCTTCTTTAGAAACTATTTATCTTTTTTGTCATCTTTATCGTCGACAACTTCACCTTCAACCGGCTCGTCTTTGTCAGTTTTTGCTTCATCACCTTCGGCTGAAGGCGCGTCTTCTTTAGCCGCTTCTTCGTAGAGCTTCGCGCCAACTGTTTGCAGTTTTTCCATCAACGCCTTAGAAGCAGATTCAAGCTCGTCCTTATCGGTCGAATCTTTGTGCTTTTTCGCTTCCTCAACTGCATCAAGAATCGTCTGCTTATCCTCATCGCTAATCTTATCTTTGTACTCATCGGGCATTTTTTCACCCTGATAAATCGCGTTTTCAAGCGTATTGCGCGCTTCTACTGATTCGCGTTTTTTCTTGTCTTCATCGGCGTGCGCTTCAGCTTCTTTTTGCGCTTTCTCAATGTCTTCTTTGCTCATGTTGCCAGAATCTTGAATCGTCACCGAGTTTTCTTTTCCGGTTCCCTTATCTTTCGCAGTAACGTTCAAAATTCCGTTTGCATCAAGACTAAACGTCACCTCAATTTGCGGAACGCCTCGTGGCGCTGGAGCGATCCCGTCGAGGACGAAGGTACCAAGCGATTTGTTATCGCTCGCCATTTCGCGTTCACCCTGTAGTACATGAATCTCAACCTGCGGCTGATTATCGGCAGCGGTCGAAAACGTTTGTGACTTACTTGTAGGAATTGTTGCGTTTCGCTCGATAAGTTTCGTTGACACACCGCCCATCGTTTCGATTCCAAGCGAAAGTGGCGTCACATCAAGCAGCAACACATCTTTGACGTCGCCCTGTAAAACACCCCCTTGAATCGCAGCACCAACGGCCACAACTTCATCTGGATTCACACCTTTTAATGGGTCTTTACCGAAAATGCTTTTTACTTTTTCGACTACGGCTGGCATACGTGTCATACCACCAACAAGCACAATCTCATCGATATCACTTGCTTTCATATCAGCGTCTTTGAGTGCTTTTTCAACAGGCTCAGCTAGACGATCGATCAAATCTTTTACAAGATCTTCTAGTTTGCTCTTCGTAAGCGTGTACTCGAAGTGCTTCGGACCGTCAGCATCAGCCGTGATAAATGGAAGGTTCACTTCGTATTCATTCGTGCTAGAAAGTTCTTTTTTGGCTTTCTCAGCTTCGTCTTTTAGGCGTTGCATAGCCGCTTTATCGCTCTTCAGATCAACACCTTGCTCATTCTTAAACACATCAAGGAAATGATTAACGATGCGGTTGTCGAAATCTTCACCACCAAGGTGTGTATCACCGTTCGTGCTTCGTACTTCAAATACACCGTCACCAAGTTCCAGAACGGAAACATCGAACGTACCACCGCCAAGGTCAAACACAGCGATTTTTTCATCTTTTTTATTTTCAAGACCATACGCAAGTGCTGCTGCGGTTGGCTCGTTAATAATTCGCTTTACTTCTAGCCCAGCAATTTTACCCGCGTCTTTTGTTGCCTGGCGCTGCGAATCATCAAAATACGCCGGGACCGTAATAACTGCCTCAGTAACTTTTTCACCAAGAAATGCTTCGGCATCTGCCTTTATTTTCGAGAGGATCATGGCGGAAACTGCTTCAGGCGTATATTCTTGATCGCCCATTTTAACCGCCACACCATCGCCTTTTTGCACGATTTCATACGGCATAATATCGTGATCTTTTTGCACTTCTTGATCGCTAAATTTTCGACCAATCAATCGTTTAACGCCATAAATTGTATTTTTCGCATTCGTCACGCGTTGGCGCTGCGCAACCTGACCAACGAGTCGTTCACCATTTTTGTTAATCGCAACAACACTTGGTGTCGTGCGGTTTCCTTCAGCGTTTGCAATAACTTCAGCCTTGCCAGCTACCATATATGCGAATGCGCTGTTGGTCGTACCAAGATCGATTCCAATGATTTTACCCATATTTTATACTCTCCTTATTACAATCAGCATCGTAGTGTATGTACTTATTTTAGCACTCTGGCAGTTAGATTGCCAATATTTTTAGTATAAATAAATTAGCACTCTAATGTCAAGAGTGCTAATTTAGATTATTTTTTCGTAGCTTACGAAGTAGTTTTACGCTTGAACAGCCATGCCGCCAGCGGAACCGCAACCGCTAAGATAAGCACGCTCGTTACTACCGATAACCAAATCGAATCGCCCGTTGGCGTACCAATAAGCAGTCCGCGAACCGCGTCGACCATTTGACTTACCGGCTGGTGCTCAGCAAACGGTCGCAGCCATGAACTCATACTTTCAGCCGGAACGAAGGCAGTACTGGCAAATGTGAGCGGGAAAATAATAATGAACGTCATCCACTGCACGCCTTCAACACTTTTCGCAAGCACGCCCACAATGGCCGATAGCCACGAAATAGCGAGAGTAAACAACGCAAGTAGTCCAACAAAAATCAGCCATTCAGTGAAGGTGGCCGTTGGACGAAAGCCAATCACAAGCCCAGCAAGAATCATGACAATCGTGGAAATACCGTTACGGAATAAATCGGAGATAACGTGCCCGTTCAGCACCGCCAAATTCGACATTGGCAGACTTCTGAACCGATCAACAATTCCGCGTTGCATATCGTTACAAATTGCAATGGCGGTTGTTGTTGAACCAAACGCAATTGTTTGCACAATAATTCCGGCCATGAGGAAGTTTGTGTAGCTACCGCCCTGTGTGGCAATTGCGCCGCCAAAAACTGCTGTAAACAACACCAGAAACATAATTGGCTGGAAGAATGTTCCAAGCAACTGGTCGGTGTTGCGCAAAATGTGCGTGCTGCTTCGCTTTATCATTACTAGCGAATCGGTGACAGCTGAAACGATTCGCGGCTTTGTTTCGAATTCTAATTTCGTTGCCATTATTTTTCCTCCTCGGCTGTGGTTTGTTTACCGGTAAGCGATAAAAACACATCATCGAGTGTTGGCTTATGTACGGTCATGGATTCGAATGTAAGCTTTTCTTTTTGCAACACGTCGAGTACCGCACGAACATCTTTGTTCGTATCGTTAAGAACTACCGTTACACTTTTCTCGTGCTTATTCGATTCTTGCAGCTTTTTGCCAAGCACTTTTACTGCCGAAGTGTACGATTTATGCGTTGCAAACGTCAGCTCCAAACGATCGCGGCCAACTTTGCTTTTCAACTCTTTGGCAGTACCTTCAGCGATAACTTTACCACCGTCAATCACCACAATTCTATCAGCTAGCTGATCAGCCTCTTCCAAATATTGCGTGGTTAAAAGAATCGTCGCGCCATCTTGCTTCAGCTTTTCAATAATCTCCCACATTGCAATGCGCGATCGTGGATCAAGGCCGGTTGTTGGCTCGTCGAGGAAAATAACAGGCGGCGTGGCAATTAAACTAACCGCAAGATCAAGACGACGACGCATACCACCTGAATAGGTTTTGGCCGGTCGTTCAGCCGCGTCGACAAGATCGAATTCTTCAAGCAGCTCCTGTGCGCGAGCCTTGGCGCTTTGCTTTGTAAGGCGGTACAAGCGCCCCATCATTTCCAAATTTTCGCGCCCCGTTAGAAGCTCATCAACAGCGGCAGATTGCCCGGTAAGACCGATAACCTTCCGCACCGCATCGGCGTCTTTAGCGACATCATGACCCTCGATTTTCACCGTTCCGCCGTCGAACCCAAGTAACGTACTTAAAATACGCACTGTCGTCGTCTTGCCGGCACCATTCGGGCCAAGCAGTGCCAGCATTGTGCCGCGTTCAACATTCAACGACACACCTTTTAGTACATTATTCGAGCCATAAGACTTTTTCAGCCCCTTGGCTTCAATCACCATTTTCGATTTCGCCACGCGAAAAGTTCCTTTCTATACTAATTGGTTTTATTATACGCTATTTTCGCGTTACTTTTACCATGGCATGTCGAATCGGGCGGCCGTTCAAGGTATAGCCCGCTTGTAATTCTTCGTCGATAATTTCCGTGTCGCCCGTTGCGTCTTCATCGAACTGAATCGCTTCGTGAAGCTCAGGATTGAATTCAGCGCCAACACTCGAATCGATGCGCTTTAAATTCAGCGAATCAAGCGATTTTTCCAAGTTTTTCGTCACACCCGCAATTCCCTGCGCCCATTTATGCGCCTTCAAATCGTCTGGCATATGCGTCGTCGCGCGCTCAATCGTATCAATAATCGGCAGCAGTTTCATAATCGCACTCGCTTGCCCCGCTTCACGTGCCATGGTTTTTTCTTGCTCCATGCGCTTTCGATAATTTTCGAAATCGGCGCGCGTGCGCTGTAAATCCAATGTTAAATCGTTCACTTGCTGCTCGAGTGTGTCATCTTGTTGCACCGGTTCGTCTGCTGGTGTGTCGTTCTTCTTTGTCATAATCCTCTAAAATAAATTCACAATGTTATTTAATAGCTGCACAATTCCGTCGACAAGCGCATTAATGATTGCAACAATGCCGCCAATTACCGCTTGAATAATGTCAACGATCCCACTTGTAAGCGCGTTGATTGCATCCATTACAGCACCTCCTCGAGCATCGCGCCAGCATGCCTAACAAGGCGCATTACTTTTCCATAACTCTGCCGCGTTGGACCAAGGACGCCAATGTAACTTCGGTCACTGTAGGGTGAGCGAAATCGACTGATAATCAGGCTCGAGCCACTGGTTTTTCCAATTGGATTTTCGGTGCCAATATATACGTTAAGCGGTTCATTCGGCGCAACTTCGCGTAGCCACGGTTCAAGATTATCGAGCAATCGTGCAACCGCCTGCACATGATTTCCTTGAGCGAACTCTGGCTGACTGAACAAATTTCCCATCCCACTGATATATAATTGATCGCCAATTGTTGCGAGACCCAGGTTTTGCGTTAAATCTACTAAACTATCCACCGCGCTACGAATGGCGTGCGTGGCCGAATCGCCATGCGTCGAAACACGAGCCTCAATCGCTCTCGCGCCACGATCGATGGTTGGCACTTCGCCAATCTGCGCTTCCGTAATGGCATTCACGTAAAAGCGATAGCCTTTATCGGTTGGGATGCGCCCGGCGCTGGTGTGCGGCTGCATAATTAGGCCGGCTTCTTCGAGTTTTGCCATTTCGCTACGAATCGTCGCGCTCGACACGCCAAACAATTTCGCCAATGTTACACTTCCAACTGGTACGGCTACTTCAGCGTACTGCTCAATAATCGCGCCAAGAATTGCAGACTGTCGATTCGTCATATTTCAAGTATAGCAACCATTTGGCACTCTTTCAATATGAGTGCCAGGTTTGCAACCACAACAGATTGTCGCTATACTTCATATATGAACGGACTTATTCCCCAATCTGACATCGACACAATTAAAACATGGCTTGGAACCGGCTCGATCAACATATTTGGATCACCATTTGCTGGAAAAGACACGCACGGCAGCGAACTTGCCGAACTATTCAACGCTCCGCTTCTTGGTGGCGGTGATATTTTGCGCGGCAGCGTTATTCCAAAACGAATTAGCGACGACTTAAAAGCCGGATTGCTTATTCCGTCGGAAGATTACATGAATATCGTTACTCCGTACTTGAAGCGCGAAGAATTCAACGGTCGTCCGCTTATTCTTAGTTCGGTTGGGCGCTGGAAAGGCGAAGAAACGGGTATTGTCGGCGCGCTCAATGGCAGTAATCATCCGCTGAAAGCCGTTATCTACTTAAATATTACGGCAGAAGTTGCGCACAAGCGTCGCGAGGTTTCACAAGAGAAACAAGATCGTGCTGGCCGAGAAGAAGATGCCGAACACATTCTTGATGTTCGCTTGAAAGAATTCCGCGAAAAGACACTTCCCGTCGTTGAACATTACCGCAACATGGGATTGCTACTTGAAATTGATAGTATTGCGCCACAAGAAGAGGTAAGCAAAATGATTCTCGAAACGCTTCTGCACGAAGCGAAGAAATAGTCTACTTTTTCAAAAGCACCGTAAACGCTTCGGCTGGAATATCGACTTTTCCAAAGCGTTTCATGCGCGCTTTTCCCTTTTTCTGCTTGGCGAGTACTTTTTTCTTACGCGAAACGTCGCCGCCGTACAAACCGGTTGTCACATCTTTTCTATACGCAGCTAAATCTTCGCGCGCAATGAATCGCCCGCCAATTGCAGCTTGAAGTGCGACTTTAAAATTTTGCCGCGGGATCACGTCTTTTAGTTTTTCAACCGTCGTGCGGCCAATACTTTGCGATTCGCTGCGGTGCGCCATAATACTTAGCGCGTCGACAATTTCGTTCGCCACATAAAAATCAACGCGCACTAAATCTTCGGCGAAATAGCCAGAAAGCTCGTAGTTGAAACTTCCGTATCCGCTCGTGACACTTTTTAATTGATCGTAAAAATCGGTAAGAAGGTTTGCAAGCGGTGCCTCAAAACTAATCAGCGCACGTTCATCGATGTAACTAAGATTTTTTTGCTGCCCACGCTTGGCGTTGATGAGCTGAATCACTGCGCCGACATAATCGCGCGGCACGACAACTTCGCCATTTACCCACGGTTCGCGAATTTCTGAAACCGTTCCCATGTCTGGAAGATTGCTAGCAGATTTTATATCGAGTTGCTCACCATTGTTCAACATCACCTGGTAGTCGGTCGACGGGTTTGTCACAATTAAGTCGAGATCGTATTCGCGCTCCAAACGTTCGCGCACAATTTCCATATGGAGCAACCCTAGGAAACCAATACGCACACCAAACCCAAGTACGGGCGAATTTTCTGGTTCAAATTGTAGCGCCGAATCGCTCATGGCAAGCTTTTCAATTGCGTCTTTCAAATCATTGTAATCTTCGTTCGACGTTGGAAAAAAACCAGCGTACACAAATGGCTTTACGTTTTGATATCCAGGAAGCGGTTCGGTCGTTTCGTCAGCGCGCTTACCGATCGCCACTGTATCGCCCACTTTAGCCTCACGCGTTGTTTTCAAGTTCGTTACAATATAGCCAATATCACCAGTATTGAGCGCATTAAGCGGAACCATTTTCGGAGACAGCGCACCAACTTCAAGCGCGAGCCCATGTGCGCCCGTTGCAAGCATTTTGATTGTGCCGTTTTTCGGAATCGCTCCGTCAACCGTGCGAACATACAACACAACCCCACGGTAATCATCAAAATAACTGTCAAAAATAAGTGCGCGCGTTGGAGCTTCGGGCTGTCCGGATGGCGCAGGAATTCGCTCGACCACCGCACCTAAAACATCCTCGACTCCCATACCGGTTTTTGCACTAATTTTTAAAATATCCGACTCGTCGCAGCCAAGTAAATTAATAATTTCTGCCGAAACACGCTCAACATCGGCCGCCGGAAGATCGATTTTATTCAGCACCGGAATAATCGTTAAGTCGGCAGCCATGGCAAGATACACGTTTGCAAGCGTTTGCGCCTGAATTCCCTGGCTCGCATCGACAACCAAAATCGCGCCTTCGCACGCCTCGAGACTACGCGATACTTCATAGCTAAAATCGACATGTCCAGGTGTATCGATCAAATTCAAATCGTAACCTTGATAACGCATGCGAACTGGCGCAAGCTTAATCGTAATTCCTTTTTCGCGCTCAAGATCCATGCTATCGAGCAGCTGCGATTTCATATCGCGCTCTTCAACCGTCTTCGTCATCTCCATCATTCGATCGGCCAAAGTCGATTTTCCATGATCAATATGCGCAATAATGCAAAAATTGCGAATATGCGTTTGCTTAACACTATCCGTGGTGGTCATGATGCGAATTCCTTCCTCGTACGCGCCCAAATAACAGCGATGAAACTTTTTGAATCACCGGATCGGCTTCAGAAAGTTTAAATAATCGGCTGAGCGCTACATACACCGCAAAACTAACTGCCACAATCACCGCAAATTTCGGAAAGGTTGCGAAAAAGCTTTGATCGTTGCTGCTGAGCTGCAACAGCTGCACCGTTATGTAACTAACAATCGCCATTAACCCAGTCGCAGCTGCCATGCGTCCAACGGCGTTCACGAATTTAAAATCGAATAGCCCCTTAATACGAAAACTCATAACAACAAACAATATCATAACTTCAATAAATGCCACAATTGATTGCGCCCACGCCAAACCATACGCGCCGAATCCGAGGCTCATCGTGAACCATATTGCAAGCGCAATATTTAGCCCAATTGCAAAAATCGAAATGTAAAGCGGCGTTTTAGTATCTTGCTGTGCATAAAAACTGCGCGCCGCAATGTGATAGATAGAGCGAAAGAAAATAGCAACGACTAATGCGCCAAGCAAGCCAGCAATGAGTGGATTTCCCCCGTTCGCAATAAAGCTTACAAGATACCCGCGGCCGAAATAGGTAATGGCCGCAACCGGAAACGCTAGCCAAATAATGACACGAAGCACCGATTGAAGCTCGCGTTTGAATAAATCTGGCCGACCTTGGCTCAGTCGTTCAGTCATTTGTGGAAATGCTGCGGTACTAATTGCGACACCAATTAAATTAATTGGCACCATATGCAGCGTTGATGCCTGTTGGTACGAGCGCACCGTTCCAGCTGCCATACGCGATGCAAGGTTTACTTCAACGATACCATTTAGATAATCTGCCCCTTGGTCGAGCGAACGCGGCGGAAGGAGGCGTAGCACTTGGCGAAATCCATGATTTTTCCAGAAAATTTTAAATTGATAATCGAAGCCCAGTCCCATAAGGCCAATCGAGCTAACGATTAATTGCATAATCGAACCAAGTACGACACCGAGCGCCACGCCCATAATACCGCCTTCAAACACTTGCCAGCCAAATATATTAATGCCGCCCGTAAAGAAAACTGCGCCGATAATAATGCCAATGTTATAAATTGTTGGTGCCAGTGCGTAAAACGTAAAGCGCCCTACCGCTTGTTGCATACTGGCGATGACGGTTGCGACAGCAAACAAGAATGGGTTGACCGCCAGTACTTGCATCATGCTAATCGCCAGGCTTCGACCCGATTCATCGAGCCCCGGCCCGACCACATAGCGCACAAGTGGATCGGCAAAAATCATGATTAAAATACTCGCAATGAACGTCAGCAGCGCCATGAAATTGATCATGCTGGTGGAAAGTTCCCACGCCGATTTTTTATTACCACTTCCGAGGCGTTGGTTGAATACCGGAATAAATGTCACGCTCAACGCGCCTGAAACAAGTATGAAAAACATGAAATCGGGAATCGTAAACGCAACCGTGTAAGCATCGATTCCTACCGGATACGTTTCAAGATACAAACTGTTCAGAAGACGATCGCGGAATAATCCAAGCAAGCTCGAAACAAGCGTCGATCCAGCTAGCAAGAAAGCTGCCAGCTGGATCGTTAACCGCATATTGGCTTTTGCGACCGCTTTTCGAACTCGTCCCATAGAACCTTACACTGCTAGTACAGTTTCGCCTCTGGTGGCAAAGTAGCGCCTTTTAGTAATTTTTGCACGTCTTTCTCTTCAATCGTTTCATCGGCGAGGAGCGCTTTGGCTAAAATGTCCAAGCTTTCGCGGTTGGTTTTCAGAACGATTTCCGCACGATGAGCCGCCTCTTTAATCAGGCCTTCAACTTCACCATCGATTTCCTTCGCTGTATCATCGCTATACGGTCGCTCATGCGTGATCTTATCGAATACCATGCCACCGTTGTCTTCATGGAACACTTGATCGCGAAGTTTTGTACCCATTCCTTGCTCAATCACCATATCGCGGGCAATTTCAGTTGCTTTTCGAAGGTCGGAGCCAGCACCGGTTGTAATATGATCTCCGCCGTACACTAGCTTTTCAGCCACACGGCCGCCAAGTGCGCGTGCCAAAATATCTTTAAACTCTACTACACTGGTGTAGCTTTTATCTTCAGGCGGAAGGAACCACGTCACACCGCCTGTGCCACCACGCGGAATAATCGTAACCTTATGCACCGGATCGCTATCTGGCAAAATATGCCCAACAATTGCGTGACCCGCTTCATGATACGCCGTTAATTCTTTTTCCTTCTCGTTCATGATCTTCGTTTTGCGCTCAGGACCAATCGCAACTTTCTCGAACGCCTCTGTTAAATCGGCATTGCTGATCTTCTTACTGTTGCGGCGAGCAGCAACGATTGCCGCTTCGTTGGCAATATTTGCTAGATCCGCACCAGAAGTACCGGCGGTTTTCGCAGCAAGCGCATTGATATCAGCCGTATCATCGACAGGTTTTTTCTTGAAATGTACCTTCAAAATTGCTTCGCGATCTTTCCGCTCTGGCAACATAATGTTCGTTCGGCGATCGAAACGGCCCGGGCGCAGCAGTGCTGGGTCAAGGACATCGGCGCGGTTCGTAGCCGCAAGCACAATAACATTCGTACCGGTTTCGAATCCGTCCATTTCAACAAGAATTTGGTTCAACGTTTGTTCGCGTTCGTCGTGACCGCCGCCCATTCCAGAACCGCGCTTCCGACCAACAGCATCGATCTCATCAATGAAAATGATAGCTGGCGAATTCTTTTTAGCTTTTGCAAATAAATCTCGTACACGGCTTGCACCAACACCAACAAACATTTCCACGAACTCAGAACCAGAAATACTGAAGAATGGTACATTCGCTTCGCCTGCAACCGCACGTGCGAGCATTGTTTTACCAGTACCAGGATTACCAACAAGCAGCACACCTTTTGGAATCGTTGCGCCAAGCTGCTCATACTTTTTCGGACTTTTCAGGAAATCAACAACTTCTTCAAGATCTTGCTTGGCTGAATCGTTTCCGGCAATGTCGTCGAAAACAACTTTTTCTTTATCGACACCGTACAGTTTCGCTTTCGATTTCCCAAAGCCCATAGCCTGGTTATTCTGCCCCTGAGCTTGCCGCATCATAAACATGAAAAATGCAAGAATCAGCACTACCGGCACAATGATGAGCGCAATATTCCAAAGCGTTTCGCCAGTCTGAGATGGCGGTTTTACGCTCACGCTCGCCGATGTATCTTGCTTCAGCCCCTGTTCGTAAATGCTGCTGCTACCATCTTTGACGGTTTTTTCAGTTGGCTCGTCCTGACCGTTTGGCGTTACCGTAATTTCGTTGCCCTGCACTTCGAGCTTTTTAATCTCGCCCTTGTTTGCCCGAGAAATTACGTCGGAAAGCGCAACTTCTTTCAATTGCTCTTGCGGTGTCGTGACGGCAATCACCGCTAGCGCAATAAATACCATAATCGCCCAAAAAAGGCTCAAGCGAACAATGTTGCCCATTTTCTTTTTCGGAGGTTGTTGTTTCTTAGCCATAAATAAATTACGTTTCCCTTTCTAGACGCATATAAGAAAATCCCACTTGTATTATTGTACCATTTGTAAAGGGGTATGAACAATGAATTTTCGCGTTTGAAACGCAAGATAAACACCCGCACCAAGCTCGAACGTACTTCCATTTCGAGCAGTTTTAATTGCAAGTAGCGCTCGCTCGGCTTGCGGACGGGTTGGCATCGCTCCAATTTGCACCGCTACTGCGGCGCGTATAAGCTCAATTGCCACCGAATCACCAACGCAAATAAAGAAATAGCGATCGTATTCGTGATCGGGAGAAATGAATTTCGCCACCTCCGTTGCAATAGCTCGTTTTGTTGCTACTTGAGCGTCGCGAAGCGCTAAAATTGCCTGTGCGCTGCTATCTGGCAACATACGTGCCGCACGCTTTCGAAGTCGATTTCGCAAATAATCGTCGGTGGCGTTTGTCGCATCTTCTACCCATTCTAGTTTATGTCGCGTCGCGTACTCGTAAATATCCGCCTTGGTTTCATGAAGTAATGGGCGGTAGGCACCGCTTGAATCGAGTACCGCGAGCCCCCGCCAACCCGTGCCACGTGTTAAATTGATCGCTACCGTTTCCACTACGTCGTCGGCATGATGCGCTGTTGCGATTTTCGCGCCGTGTTCATACGCCAATTCGTGCAAAAATCCATAGCGATATTTCCGCGCCACTTCTTCGCTGGCGTTCGGGCCAAGCTCTTCGCGCATGGTTTCAAACGGTGCGCCGTAGCGTGCCGCAACTGCCTCAACAAATCGCGCATCGTCGGCAGAATCGTCGCGAATTCCGTGATCGAAATGTGCAACGCACGCAATATCATCGCCACGCGCTACCATTTTATGAAGCAGCACTACCGAATCGACTCCACCACTTACCGCCACCACGTATTTCACGCTAACTCCATTTTTTGGCAAAGTACGCGCCCAGCCAAATACCGAACATGCCACCTATAAATCCACCTAAAACAGACCACGCGTCAAACAAATTATTGTCACCAAAAAGCACGGGCACGTAACCACCAATAATGCCAAAAACCGTGGCAAAGAAAAGGATAACCCGTTTATTCATACATTAATTATACATCCACGCGGCCAATTATGGGCGCCTTCCGTACAAACGTTTCATTTTCGAGAACTTCAAGAATTGCGTTCGCAACATCATGGCGTGAAACAAATAATTTCGTAGGCCCGTTTTCTTTAAGTCTATATGGTCGCGACGATACGTTTTGTAGTTTCAGCACGCGAATGATCGTCCAGTCGGCGTCACTTGCCTGAAGCGTTTCCATATGTTTGCGTCCATCTTCAATTCGTGCTGGATCAATTTTGGAAATTCCAAGATTCAGTACTCGATCGGCCACCGTAATGAGATCATTCGGCATGCGAACGCCCGTGCCCGTAAGACTAACGAAGCGTTTTATACCGTGCCGAAGCATACCACCAAGCGCACTCTTCGTTGCGGTTGTTTGCAAATCATCTGGTGAACCTTTTACACGACCAATCAAGCTCACGACCGCATCCGTTCCCTTTACAAGATTTGCAACCTCGTCTGTCTTCATAGCATCACACGGAACAACTTCCAGGTTTTTATGTTCTGCAAACGTGTTTTTACCTCGAACACCCGCGCGCACCGAGTGTCCCGCCGCGAGTGCCGCTTCTACGAATACTTTTCCCGATCTTCCATTTGCCGCAATCACCGCTATATTCATACCTTTATTATACGCGCTATAAATATCGCGTACTACCAAACGGAATTTTTTGTTTTACGAACGTTCCGGTGCCGAGCGTATCGGCTGCATGAATCGTTCGATCACCGAATCGTTTGTTGATCTCATCGATCGTATCGGTAATTTGCTGCTCACGCGCAAGTTCATCGCCGAATAATGTAAGTTGATCGCCCAAATCATCGCTTAATTCGTAGCAACTTATACCAATTTCACGCAGCCCACTTGGCGCGCCGGAAAACAGCATGCTGGCTTGTGCGTAAATCGCACCGTTGCTAAAAAACGGCATACTGGCGGTGCGGCGCGAATGCCAGTATTTCCTATCGTCGGTTTTGGCATATACGAAAATACCACGCGCCACTTTTCCTTGTGATCGTAACTTTCCACCAACCGATTCGCACAAATGATGCAGCCGCTTCATAATAATGTGCAGTGGCATATTTCGCTCTTCAAGCACGTATTGTCGGCCGCACGATTTCAAATCGTAATCGACATCATCCACTTCGTACCCACGAAGCCGTTGATGCCACCACTCGCCCACTACGCTTTTGAATACAATTTCTTTCAAAACATTTGCCGGTGCATCCAAAAATTCAAGCGGCGTGTAAATTCCCACCGAATTCAGGCGGTGCTCGTTTCGGTGAGCAATCCCTGTTAAATCCGTCAGTTTCAACGTAGCGAGCGTATCGCGTAAATTCTCGGCGGTAATTACATCAAGCCCATCCGGTTTATGAAGGCTGGCGGCAGTTTTTGCCAAAAAGCGATTTGTACCTACACCAACGTTGCAGCGCATGGCAATGCCAATTTCGTTTATAAGATTTCGCTTCATCTCCATGCCGATATCGCGAAGATCGCGCCCGTGAATATCGGCTGTCGTTTGCGCGAAATCAAGCACACCTTCATCGATGCTTTTCATACGTACGTGCGCCGAGTAGCGCTTCATGATCGCAAGCAGCTTATGATACACGAAGCGATATTTCGCCGGATCACTTTCAAGCGCAATGAGATCCGGACAGAGGATTTTTGCTTCTTTGACCCGCATTCCTACTTTTATCCCTGCAGCTTTCGCTTCGTAGCTTGCCGTTACGATCGCCGTATGTTCCGTACGACGATTCACGACCGCAACTGGTCGGCCGCGTAGTCGTGGTCGCGATTGCTGCTCGACGGTTGCAAAACAAGAATTCAAGTCGATATGCATGATGAGTGGGCGAGTCGCGTTGTAATCTTCACGAAGCGGCTTATTCATAATGGTCCGCCTCGCGCGTTAAATGCCACGTAAGCCGTTCGCTATCGAATTCCAAACGATAGTCTGCCCCATCGTCCGTTACGTCAAAAATGTGCATGGTTTTAAGACCGCTATTTTTTGGGTGGCGTAACCCTATTTCCGTAATCGCAATTTCGCGGCCGTTACTTCGCCGAAACGACACCGGCCGGCACGGATTCAACCCTTCGCCAAATATCGCCTTTACTTCGATTCGTTCGTTCAAAAAAGTTTCGTCATTCATATTAAAAATCCTTCAACGGTTAGTTAAAGAAACGATTTTCAATGTGTTCGCCCGTGTACCTGCCCGTTTCTAGCGAGTATCCGAAGACGATGAATGACCATTCGCGAGGGACGCTTTACGATCGCTCGTTAGTGTGTGTCGCGTGGCTAGTTTTATTATACAACGTACGCGCTAATCCGTATAGCGACCAAGAATATTTAGATTTGAGTACGATTTCATACCGTTTTTAACGCGGTTCACGGAGCGCTCAATCCCTTTTACACCGATATGGAACCACGGTGCTGGATGAAGGAGCGCCGGACCACCAATTTTGCCTTGATCTTTCATGGCAAGCCCAACCTCTTTGTAATAGCGCCAGTTCGGCCGAATAATTTGCTTACCTTCTTTCACATCACGGCGGCCATCGATCAGCGAATCGAATAGCGTTGCGGCAGCACCAAGCGCACGAATCGTCGGAAGAAATTCGGTGTCGAATTCCGGTTGCGTTTTCACACGTTCGGTTGCCGTATCGCCCAGCAAATTTACGGTTTCTTCCGCTTCTTGAATTCGTAGGCCTATAAATTCGGAAACATCCGGCGTGCACATAACTCGTTCGCCAATCTGAGCAATCAGCGCAGCGCGCTTCACCATATTTTCGTGATTTTCCGCACCTACTTCATTTGCCGTTAAATCCGGGTAGCGGTCTTCGAATTGCTCGAAACTATCGAGCTCAGCGATAACTTCATCGGGCGTTACGGGCGAATCATCGAGCCACGTATCGACTTCGCGCATGAGCCCCATCAGCTGACGCCAGCGTTCATGTGTTGGATCATCGATATGCAAGCCATGATGATGTCGCGCAATCGCCACCAATAAATCACCAGATTTATGGTATACATGCGCCCGATCGTCGTATAGTTGCTCACTCATTCCCACCATTATGCCCAGTCACGCGCTCAAATACGAGCATAAGCGGGCGGCAAAATTACATCTGGAAACGCCGCGATTTTTCTGCTACAATCATGCAAGTAAAACGTGGCAGCGTAGCTCAGTTGGTTAGAGCGTAGGACTCATAAGCCTAAGGTCACTGGTTCGATCCCAGTCGCTGCTACCAAGATATTATCGAATCGCTCAAACGAGCGATTTTTGTATTCTCCTCCCATCACTTACACTAAAAACATGAGCACGATTCTGGCGCTACGTAAAAATGAACACACGAATATCGTCACTGCGCCCGACGTACTGCGAAAAGACGTTGCGTACTGGTGCGTTATCGCTATAGCGCTGAGCCTTGTGCAGCTCGGTATTTTTGCGCTCGTTGCCAGCACATCGCCAAATGTCACCGTCACGCAGGCTGGCGCATTCATTTGGCCGCAGCTGAATTACGCGCTTATTTTTCTTGCTTGCATTGCTGCGCGTAAAACGATCGATGTATGGACATTCGTGCTCGGCTTCACACTTATTGCAGGATGGCTGAGCGTCAACTCCGAATCCATCACTCGCGTACTACTCCCGAATAGCATTCTCGCCTCTCTTGTTGGGATGATCGGGCTTCTCGCAATCGGCAGACTTGCAATGTATGTTCGCGCCAAATATGCACTAAACATCGTAAGTGTTACTTTTTCTCGAGGCGCTATCGCTACATATGCCTGCGTTATTGTTGCCAGTTTCCTATTAAATTCTGGCACGGCGTACCGTTTTTGTGTTTCCTTATTCAGCTAGAAAAAGTTTGTAGTTTAGGCTATAATATGTTGTTGAATGTTTGATTTTTTCCTTCGTCACGAAAAACGAATTACGCGCTGGCTACTCTGGACGGCGCTTATTACATTTCTTCTCGCGCTTGCAAGTATTGCGGTCGATACATTTATTCCGAATCTCATTGCCGAACGCTTCGTTCCAACAAGCATTTTCGGTGCGATCACACCGGCCATTTCAGTGTTACTTGTATACGAAGTTTTCGTACTAGTGCTCGGTACGCGCGGTTCGTTTGTTGGGTTTATTCACCGCGAATTTGAAGTAATTTCGCTTATTGTCCTACGCGATGTATTCAAGCAAATGGACGCGCTTTCCACCGACGCTTCGAGCACTATTTTAACGCAGCTTATTATCATCGCTACCGGCAGCCTCGTTCTTTACTTTCTTGTTGAAGTGCTTGAACGAATCAGCCAGCAAATTGTAAAAGACAAACTTGAGAAAGAAGCCGAAACGAAGAAAAAATCGCTCCGTTGGCTAACGCATATCGTTGAAACGGTGTTGCTTGCTTATTTCTTGCTGGTGGTGGCGTACGAAGGAATTGGATGGCTGCTTGGCATTCCGAATCTGTCGTTTTCAACACAGTTCCTCGAGCTCATTTTCATTGGGTTGGTTATTTATAACATTATTAGTCTATTCCGTGTACTGCTCGTATCGAACACATATGAAACATTGTTCGAACATTCAGCGCTTGTGATCGCGTCATCAGTCGTATTTATCACATTATCCGAACCACCGATTATCGCCGTTCCTATGGTGATTGGTGCGCTGGTGTTTGTGGTTGTTACACTGTTTTTGCACGGTTTTGCTCGTGGCGAACGACTCGGTTGGTCGTATAAAAAAATTAAGCGACAACAACGCAAATAAACTGCTTTAGCAGAACAGCTATGCGAATACTTTCACTAAATTAGCGCGTTATATAGATTGTACAGTTGTCACAGCCGCAATTGCACAACCCGAAACAAACGTGCAGCCAAAGACGAAACGTCGACGCCTGCGCGATTTTGCGCGCTCGAGATAGTGGGAAACACGAGCATCACTCAATCGCGCCAGCGTCGCGACATCCAGATGACGCCGCGCAACCAGATAATATTCATCTTGAATGAGCTCGATTTCTTTGGGGGATAGTTTTTGCACCATAGACAGTATCTCAGCCACAAGCGAATACCTTTTTGTTACACGAAGCCTCTTCCATTGTAGTGGTCAATTATTAAGTAATTCTTAACTCTTGCGGAATTGTTTGTTGTTTTTTGTGAATTACGCATCTTGGCGGTAATGCGCGCACGAATCATCAGCAAATACACGGGAGCGGTGAACAGCGTCACTAAAAATAAAGAGTAGGGAAGTGCACCATTTATACGCTTTACCCGCTACACTAAACGTCCGTTTGTTTACAAAAAACACTCCATAACAACTTAACTTAATAAACTTATGTTTTTAGTATTCTCTCTTGAACTAACATTTTTCAACCGCATCACAAATTACGCACGCTATTCACGCAATCGGTTTTCCGCTTCCAAATTTTCATCGTCATCAAGTGTTTCCATCTCTGTTGAGATTCGTTCAAGCTCCTCTTTGTATTCATCGCTCGGCACGCCAAACTCCTCCGTCGGATCGTCTGTTTCCTCGTCGGTTATGTGGTCGGTCATCCGCGGATCAGTGTCCAAGCTGTCTTGATAATTGTGCAAATACGCGTCTTCATCATTTGGCATAACAGTTACTCCTTATTTGTTACCTTATCTACTGTAATCTTGCGCTGGCGTAATTACTGTAATATATCGCACGTCCTGTATACTGCTAGATGGCATGACCCAAACAACACATATTATTTATCTTTCCGGTTTTGGCAATAACTACAATGCACTGCGCGGTAAATACGTTGCGCGTTGGCGCAGACGAGACATTACCACTGAATTTGTTCCAATGAACTGGACCGATGGCGCATCGCTTGAAGAAAAAACGGCGCTTGCCAATACAACCATTTCAGCTGCGCTAGAAAAAGGAAAACGAGTTGTACTTGTTGGTGAAAGTGCCGGCGGGGCAATGTCGCTCTATTTATATGCGCAGCGGCCAAAAGATATTTCGCATGTTATAACACTATGTGGTAAAAATCGCAGCCCAACAACCGTTTCGCCAATTTTTTACAACCGCAGCCCAGCATTTTATGAATTAATGCATGCAGTTGAGGCAGACGTAGCAGCATTGCGTCGCGCCAAACGCGAGCGAATTGTCTCAATCCGGCCACTGTTCGATGGCGTCGTACCAATTCGTGAAATGCTCGTTGCAGACTGTCGGTCTGTTCGCGTGCCAAGTGTTGGCCACATTACTTCAATCGCGCTCATCCTCATGTTTGGTGGCGCGCTGATTCGCAAATACGCTACTCGATCGTGATACCTTCGGGAATAGAAGCGTGCTTTGAAGCGATAAAGCTTCGTAGTTCCTGTGAACTTCGCGGCCGGTTCCACGTACTTAAATTTAAGATTTCACTAATGGTTACCGGTTCGATGTCGGCTTGACTTTGTTTCATTGTTGATTCCTTTTTGTTTTTATTATCTTATGTACTTATTTAAGCATAATTGTTATAAAAAAGCAATACCTTTTTGTTATTTTCAGTGTATTTTTTGACGTTACCGAGACGCTTATGGTATAAAAGAACGGAAGGTTATCAAAAAAGAAACAAACATGCTTGCATCGCTCGATCCACTTGTACAATCATTCGCAATTATCGCGTTCGCGGCGTTAATTCATGCAAGTTTTCAGTTAAGCGTTAGTGTGCTTACACTCCTGAGTGGCCACGCTATCGGCAGCAAAACCAGCCACGCGAAATTGCTTCGTCTTACAAACGGGTTCGTTATTGGTGTCGCTGTCATGACAATGCTCCTGGTGTCGTTCACATCGTTCGTGCTTCAAAGTCTATTCGGTAGCAATGTGCCGCTTCTTGCCTGGGCAATTGGGTGCGGGCTCCTGTTTGGGCTGGGCGTTGCCGTGTGGGCATTTTATTACCGGCGCGAACCGGGGACAAGCTTGTGGCTCCCGCGTGGATTTGCGCGTTATTTAAGCGATCGCACAAAAGCCACTAAACGCAGTGCCGAAGCGTTCAGCCTCGGTCTTACTAGCGTAGTTGCGGAATTCATTTTTATTCTGGCGCCACTGGTTATTGCATCACTAGTTCTCATTCGCCTCGAGCCCATGTGGCAGCTCGTTGGCATTGGGTTGTACACGGCCATATCCCTGTTTTCGCTCCTTATTGTTTGCGGTCTCATCGGCAGTGGCCACAAGCTCAGCCGTATTCAGCAGTGGCGCGAAGACAATAAACGCTTCCTCCAATTTGCGGGTGGAAGTGGACTACTAGTACTTGGCTTTTACGTCTACGTTGAGCAGGTTGTTTCGGTAACGGCGCTGGCATACGGAGGAATGTAGCATGAGCATTCAAACCGACGTCATTAAGCGAAATGGTGCGCGGCCAACCGAAAGCTTCAACCGCGAAAAATTGCACGGCAGTGTTCGAGCGGCGTGTTTAAGTGTTCGTTCACCCGAGGGCCACGCCGAGCAAACAGCACGAAACGTGTGTGACGTTGTGGAGCTTTGGCTTGAAAAAAAGCTAGAAGTTACCAGCCACGATCTGCGACGCAAAGCCACCGAGGCCTTAAACGCATTTCACCCTGAAGCAGCATATTTATACAAACACCACCGATTGGTTATTTAAAGGAGCAAACATAAACATGGCAAAGAAAGCAACGTTCGATTACGATCTGATAGTCATCGGAAGCGGCGCCGGTGGAAGCGCTGCGGCCACAATTGCAGCACGTGCCGGAAAACGCGTGGCAATCGTTGAAGCAGACACATTTGGCGGCGATTCGCCAAACTGGAGCGACGTGCCTATGAAAGCCATGCTTCACGTAGCGCAACTATACGACGAAGCCAAACACGGTTCTCGTTTCGGGCTTCGCTCTGCAACAATGGGTTACAATTATCCGTCGCTTAAAGTTTGGAAAGATTTAGCTGTAAAACGCACCGGTGCTGGTGGAAATAGGCGTTATTATGAAACCGAAGGAATTTCAACGTTTCAGGGCGATGCGCATTTTCTTTCACCAAATGAAATTAGCGTGAATCGTCGCCATCTTTCGGCGTCACATTTCCTTGTTGCCACGGGTTCACACTGGATCGCGCCAGATATTCAGGGTATCGATGACATTACGTATTTAACTCCGCGCACCGTGCTCGATGTAATGCGCCCACCGCGCAGCCTTTATATCGTTGGCGCCGGCACGATTGGTGTTGAGATTGCGCAGCTTATGGCGATTTTTGGCACGAAAGTGTATCTTTCCGAAATCGCCAGCCGCATTTTACCGCAGCAAGATGAAGAAGTTGGCATCCTGATGGAACGCATCATGAAAGAGCAAAAGGGCGTGACGACACTGACGCAAACGCGAACACTGAGCGTCGTGAAGGATGGCATTGGCAAGCGCGTTACGTATTCTCGGGGCGGAAATGAGAAATCGATTCACGTTGACGATATTTTGGTTGCAACTGGACGTGTTCCGTCTGTTGATCTTGGCCTAGAAAACGCCGGCATTGAATATACGCCAAAAGGCGTTGAAGTAAACGACTACTTGCAAACCAGCGCAAAACATGTGTTCGCGGCTGGCGACGTGCTTGGCCATAACAGCCACACACACACCGCGCTGCTTGAAAGCCGCGTGGCTGCGCATAATTTGCTACACCCGAAATCGTATACCAAACCAGATTACACCGCCACGCCGCATCTTGCGTTTACACACCCAGGAATTGCCTCGGTTGGACTGCTTGAAGATGATTGCTTAAAACGCGATCTACAGTTCAACAAAGCCATTGCGCCACTGAACATTATCGCGCGCAGTAATACATCAGATTTCCGCGATGGATTCGTAAAAATCATTACCGACAAAAAAGGTGTCATTCTTGGTGCAACCATCGTAGCGCCACATGCCGCCGAATTGATTCACGAACTTGTATTAGCAGTGAAGTACCAAATGACGGCCGCAGAAGTTGCCAGCGCACCGCACGCGTTCCTTAGCTGGAGCGAAGCGATTCGCGTAGCTGCGGCGAAATTAAGTCGATCGTAGCATGCTAATGACTGTGGTTCATATCCTGCATCGGTAAACCCCAGCGTTTCATACGTTCTATTTCTTGCTTTTGCGCACTGATAATTTCGTCTGATAGGGTGAGCACATCTTTATTTGCCGTTCGCTCACCGGATAATTCAGCCATGTCAACCGCCGCTTCATGGTGCATTATCATCTGTTTTGCAAACTCGGCATCGTACTCGGCGCCAGTTTTATTCGTAAGCGTTTGCGTCATAGCACTCATTGAATCATGCTTTTGTAATTCAGGAGTATCAAATGTCGTTGCGGCAACCGAGACGAGTAGTCCGCCTGCAAAAAAACCGATTAGCCCAAATAATAACGATTTCGTTTCCATAATTTCACCTTTCTCTATAACATTCTGCGAATTGCATTCGCTAATTCATCTGCTTTGTTGTTATTGCCAGCGGGCAGGGGAGTTGCGGCGTTCAAACAGTGCTTCGCGTGATCGCGCACCAATTCTACTGCCACCGTATCGAGCGCCGATCGAATCGCACTTACCTGCGTTAAAATGTCGATACAGTATTTATCGTCCTCTACCATATTCGAAACGCCGCGCACTTGCCCTTCAATTCGCTTCAGTCGTTTCTGAAGCGCCGGTTTGTTTTCATTGTACCCATATTTCTCTGCCATATTTTTCTCCTAGTGATTATGCCCTACATGTTTCATCGCCAGCGCATGCCCTTTATTCCGCTTCAATAAACATTTGTTCACCGGTAGCGCCGCAAAAAATGCTGCCGTAAGCGCAATTGGCATCGCAATCCAAAATACTGGGTTCACCAGCCCGGCGTTCATGGCACCCGGAATAATGTACATCACGGCGTTATCAACCACTTCCATAGTTGCAATTGAAAGCGTGTCGGCTGCAAGCACAATTGAAAACGCCGCGCCAAGCGTCATGCCAGCTTTTAAGAGTGGCAATGTTGAAAGCGCATAACCAAACAAAAACGCCAGCCCAATAGCGAGTGCCATCGTTCCAAATGTCGAAAATCCGAAAATCGTTCCAATAATAAGTCCGGTTACTTCGCCGATTGCGCAGCCAGTCAGGCAATGCAGCGTGGCGCTAATGGCCATTTTATTTGTGTTCAGTGAATGTTCATGATTCATATTAATATACCCCCATAGGGTATATACTAGCAAAAACAAAAGGGGATTGTCGAGACTTTCGGCGAATCTTGACGCACGCATTTGCAATGTCTATACTGAATATAATGGTAATTAACCAAAAAGTTAAATACAACGAAGAGACTTTGACTTTACTCTTTTCGGCGCTAGCCGACCCAACGCGTCGCGACATTATCGAGCAGCTTCGCATTCGCGACAGAACCGTCAACGAGCTCGCCGCTTACTACAATATGTCGCTCCCAGCTGTGTCCAAACACTTAAAATTACTTGAAAATGCCGGTATTATTTCAACTACGAAAGACGCACAATTTCGGAGAAAGCGACTGTGCGAAAAATCATTCAATCCTTTGACCGAGTGGCTCTCTATCAAAAATATCAACACGAACTAGTCAGTGAAAAAATAATTCACAGCGATCTTCGCTAACCCGTATGTACCAATTATGCCTGCGGCAATAACAGACGGAACTGCAAACTGGCTCTCCGAGTACTTCAGCCAGCCCAACCCAATTGCAACCACTATTGCGTAACTTGCAGTGAATCCGAAAGCCACCATAGTCAATAGGACTCTACCCCATATTTTTCGCGATTGTGTCTTGTGTTTTCTTCTATCTAGCTCGTCTCTCGTTGCCTCGGCAATCACAAATGAATTCGAATCAGCCGATTCACCGTCAGTTTTCTGATCATTCAAAGAATCCGACGATACAGCTTGCTCGGCAGCTTCTTTTAGTGCAGCTTGAAATTTCTTGTCCATGCCAACTGCTTTTTACGAATGCACCTGCGCAATAACGCCCATAGTTTCCAGCTTCACCCTCATCGCGTCCTTTGAAACACCAAATAAGTTTGCCATCTCAACCACGGTAGGCTTAGCATCGGAGTACTCCTTGAGCTTTTTTCTTACGACAGGCGACGGCATCAATAACTCACCCGCGAAATCATCCGCCTGCCTCTCTGCAGATGTACGCGCCTTATTCCCGTCTCGATAGTTCAAACCATACTTATCTTCATTGTGGTTGTACATAAAGTGCGCAAGTTCATGCGCTATCGTAAAACGCTGCCTCTCCTCACTATCTGTCGAATTGATGTATATCGTTTTATTCTTTTTATCTAAAAGGCCGGAAACTTTTTCAAGAGTGCTGCTCTTCGATTGAGCAGGATTAAAGTAGGAAATCTTCAACCCCTGCTTAAGCACAAGTGAAACAATGTCCACCGGAATCTTCGCTGAATTTACAACTTCCCTCTTAATCTCAACAACGTTATCCATACTTTTATTTTACAACAAAAATAAAAAGAGCTGAAGCCAGCTCTTTTTATCATTTCTTGGTAGCCCAAGTAGCTCTTCATTGGAACCTAATCTGTAAGGAACTAGTTAGCTGGGTGGAGTTTTCTAGGGGTCAGTTAGTGATATCATACTCTACCGTAGTAGACTAGAACCTCAGCCTCATTACATATCTTTAACGGACGCGTTTACAACTTGTACATCTTGGTCGACTGTCCCGCCGCTCACCCCGACAGCGCCTACAATCTTTCCATCCTTTTTAATCGGTAGTCCCCCGCCAAATATAATCACCTTGCCTTCATTCGACGAGTTTATTCCAAACAGTGGTTTACCATTTTGCGCCATCTCTCCAAGTTCGCTGGTTGGCATGTCAAATGCACGTGCAGTGAAGGCTTTGCTTTGGGCTATATCTATACTGCCGAGCCATGCATTCTCCATACGTGCAAATGCTAATAAGTTATTACCGCTATCGACTACCGCTACATTCATTGGCTGGTCTATATGCTCAGCCTCTTTTACGGCATTTGAGATAATTTGCTGCGCTTCTGAAAGTGTTAATGACATGAAACCTCCTAAGGTATTAATTAGAAATGTATTTGTTATTACTTATTTGGATTGATAACAACTTTAGTAACGCCACTATCTCTATCGTCAAATCGTTTATAGAATTCAGGCGCTTCATCAAGGGAAATGTGATGGGATACAATCTTACCTGGTTTAGCGTCTCCGATGGCTATAGCCTGACGCAAAAAGTAATCATATTTCTTAACAGGACATTGCCCAGTCCCAATAGTGATACCCTTATCCCATAACGTGCCTATAGGTATCGGTAATACTCCCTTTTTCGCTTGTTCATCGTTTGCTCCTGGGTCCTCAGGAAAGTAAACTCCAATCAACCCTATGGAACCCGTTGGCTGCACAATCTCCGCAAGATCTTCTATTACACTATGATGTTTTTCCTTAGTAGGGTCATTAAAATCGAGTGACTGATAACCAACCGCATCGATTCCAGCTAATACACCATTTAGTTTTTCTTCTCCAGGACGTGCAACTTCTCCACCTGTTTTTCTTGCGTAATCACTTATGAACTCTTTAGGGTCTTGCTTAGTGAAATTAATTGGGATTGCACCAAACTCCTCCGCTAATTTAAGTCGGTCGTCATGGTGGTCAACGATGAATATCGGACCAGCGCCTTGTAACTTTGCGCTCATGACACTTAGCAGACCAACTGGACCTGCGCCGTAAATAACGGTTGAGTGCCCAACATCGATGTTAGCTAACTTCGTTGCATGCCAAGCCGTTGGGAGTATATCCGCTAACATCAAAAAATCATCTTCATGTTCATCGTAAGGTTTACCAGGTAACTTCAAAGCATTGAAATCGACATACGGCACTAATACTTTTTCAGCCTGACCGCCGTTAAAAGGACCCATTCCAGCATAGCCATACCCAGCACCAACACCGTCTGGGTTGAGAGTCAGACATGCGTTGGTAAAGCCTCGCGTACAGTTGAAACATAATCCACATCCAATATTGAATGGTAGGACCACTCTGTCGCCAACTTTAATTTGTTGAACACCCTCGCCTACCTCTTCAACAACTCCCATAATTTCGTGGCCAAACACGATTCCGGTCTCTGCTGGACTTCGGCCTTCGTACATGTGTAGGTCGCTTCCGCAAATAGCAGCCGACGTTATCTTAACTATTGCATCCGTTGGTTTTGAAATCTTTGGATCATCGATTTCTTTAACTGATACGTCTTTAGCGCCATCGTAAACTAATGCCTTCACTCTAATACCTCCTTTCGATACCTATAATTCAGTCTAGACGGAGACTGAAGATATTCCTGTTAGATTTTTCACTAAAAACAAATACGTAGAATTAACCGCGTAAGATTTGAACAATATTTTAAGATGTATAAATAAAGATAGAGATTAGTTAAATACTAATCTCTATTTATTTATTCATGGTAGCGGGGGCAGGATTTGAACCTGCGACCTGTTGGTTATGAGCCAACCGAGCTGACCGGGCTGCTCCACCCCGCGATACGCTCTTTATCTTACCAAACGCTGTAGCCTATTGCAACCCCTGTCGGTTGCCACCAAATAAGAAATTCATCCATTGCTTGAAATTGCTCGACGGTTCAAGACTTGGCGCAGCAGTTTCATTGTTCAGCTGTTTATCGGCCACGGCAGCGCGCTGTGTATTTTCAGGCAGCACCAATACTTTTTCGCCCGGATCGGCAAACCCTAGCCGTTCACGCACTGCCAGCTCCTGATATTCAGCGCTCCGGTAATAATTCTGCTGGAACTTTAAATTCTCGTTTTCAAGCTCTGTAAGCGTTTGTTCGCGTCGTTTGGCGTCTACTTCCTTTTGCAGCGCGTAATTGCGCTGCATGGCGCCCACAGACGCCCATGCCCAACTTAGTCCAATCACAAATGCCACTGCAATCACAACATTGTTCATTGTGAAATAGCGGTGTTGAACGTGGTAATACAGTTTGCGAATGTTTATTTTTTGCATTGTCTGCCCTTATTATAGCCGAACAGAGAACGATACGCTATAATGTGCTGAAGTTGGGGGCGTAGCTCAGTGGTTAGAGCAGCGGGCTCATAACCTGTTGGTCGCTGGTTCAAGTCCAGCCGCCCCCACCAAACACCAGAATTGGTGTTTTTTATTTTCTCAAACTCCCATCAAAAAAGCCTCCGGGCAAGGAGGCTATTTTGGCACCTGTTTGTTTGGTACTAGTTTACTACTAAACTGCTAATGCAAGCAAGCTTATTTTTTCTTGCTGATAGTCAGGAAGCCGTTACGTGGGTTTTCTTTCACGACACGGTCATCTGGAAGATCTGTAGGTTCACCTTTGGCATTCTTTTCTACCTTTGCGAAAAAGTAGATAGTTTGTGGTTTACCACCTCGAAGTGTTACTTCGGTCTTGTGCAAGTAGTATGTGATACCCTTCGAGTTTGTGTGACTGTAAGCCATATGGTTTTATACCTCCTATTAGTTCTTACAAGAATTAGCGTACCCCTTGGCACCACTGGTGTCAACTACTAGATACCCCTGTAGTGGTGTTTTAGCATAGCACGAAGGATAATAAGACTGATGATTCGCGCAATAATCATAAGCACAATGACCCCCGCTAACAGTAGTGAGAAGCCTGCAAAATCTGGAGACCAGCGTGGTGCGGCAAAATCGAAACGGTATAAATTCGTGTCAGGAAATTTTACTTCATCGACCGGGTTTTCTGCTGCCGGATACTTCGATAATTCACTGACAAAACACTGAACATACGCTTGCGACCACACCTCGTATTGCGGTTTACATACAGCATCTGCCTTGGCGTTGATATTCCCGTTCGGGTTGTCGTCGTTGCTTGCACGCTCAATCGCTTCCTGAGAATCGCGCCGATATTCTTGCTCGAGGTAAATTGCACCAGTATTTGCATTCATATGTGACGACGCATACCGCTGTAAATCGTATAGCCGCCCCTGAATTACCGATTCTTCACCAGATTTATCTGCCGCCAGCACCGCTTCGCGCCGCTGCGCCATACCAATGTTATTCAAGCGCAAAAATGTTGCCGCCATAAATCCAACAATTATAAGCAAAATTAACAGCTGCCACGTTTTAACGCGCTGAAGCCCTCGAATACTTTTCTTGACTCTTCGATGATCTGCCACTGTTTTCCCACCAACTCAGGTATTACTTCTATTGTAGCATGAGCGACACGCAGAAAGCGTAAGTGATATACTGTTTTTATGAACATATTTTTCTCTGGAATTGGCGGCGTTGGCATTGGGCCGCTGGCGGAAATTGCCTGCGATGCGGGCTATAGTGTACAGGGATCCGATTTGCAGGAAAGCTCGCTCACCGATGCGTTACAGCGACGAAGCGTTCCCATTAGTTTCACGCAAAATGGAGAGTTTTTACGCGCATGCCACGAAGCAGAACCAATTGATTGGTTTGTGCATACATCGGCGCTTCCGGCGAATCACCCGGAGCTGCAAACTGCGCGTGAACTTGGTATTCGCTGCGGTAAACGCGACGAACTTTTGGCGCATATTTTAGCAGAGAAAAAACTCAAACTTATTGCTGTTGCTGGAACTCACGGCAAAACGACAACCACCGGTATGCTCGTATGGGCGTTTCAGGAACTCGATATTCCAGTGAGTTATTCTGTCGGCACAACACTTTCCTTCGGCCCAAGCGGCCAATTTATGCCAGAAAGCGAGTACTTTGTGTACGAATGCGACGAATTTGATCGTAATTTTCTTCATTTTTTACCACACGTCGCACTTATTACATCGCTTGACTACGATCATCCAGATACCTACCCAACACAGGAAAGTTACAACGATGCATTTTCGCAGTTCCTTAAGCAGTCAGATCACTCGATTGTATGGAAAAATGATTACGATAAAATTACCGCCGATCCGGTAAAAAGCTGGGTGCTCGGAAGTAACGAAACACTTCCCTTCGCGCTTCCCGGCGAGCACAATCGCCGAAATGCCACACTTGCAGTAAAAACACTGGAATATCTGAATGCAACCGCAAACGATGCAGCAATTGAAGTCCTCAATTCATTTCCTGGCACAAATCGTCGTTTTGAAAAATTGGCTGAAAATTTATACAGCGACTACGGTCATCATCCGGTGGAAATCGCCGCAACGTTGCAACTGGCGCGCGAATTGTCTGATAAGGTTGTGCTCATTTACCAACCACATCAGAACGTTCGCCAGCACCAAATAAAAGACGATTATCGGGATTGTTTCGCACTTGCCGAAACTGTTTATTGGCTGCCAACGTATTTAAGTCGTGAAGATCCAGCGCTTGAAATTCTATCGCAACACGACTTAATGGCAAACATTCAGCACGAACATCTTATTGCCGCAGATACCAACGAAGAATTAATTCACGTAGTTCAAGAAGCTCGCGCGGCTGGAAAACTCGTGCTTGTTATGGGTGCCGGTTCGATCGATTCGTGGATTCGCGAATACGCTACAAATTAGCGATTATCGCCGCTGCCAGAAATTTTGTTTCGCTTTGCGCGATCGGCAAGTTTTGCAATATTTTTCTCGCCAATATCGTCCAACGTTACATCGAAATAATCGGCGATTACTGCTACGTGCCACAAAACGTCGCCAAGCTCTTTTGTAATATCTGCTTTGTCGACGAGTGAAAAATCGCTGTTCTTATCGCGCACAATCTTTTTCATTTTTTCCGCAATTTCGCCCGATTCGCCGCATAGTCCAAGAAGCAAATGAAACAGCTCGTCGTTAGCCGCTTTTGGGCGTGCGGTTTTCAGCGCCGATATTTGGTAATCGTTCAAATTCATACATTTATTGTAGCGGGCGGCGTGGCTTTTACGAAATGAGTATTCAATCCTTCGCCTGTAAATCGACGCTCGTAGCTGGTAAGAATTTTGTAATCGTTCGAATAACTCGATTCATGCAAATCGAACGATAGTTCCTCAATTCGCCAGCCTTCATGCACCAGCTGCTCCAAACTCCATTCGAACAAATTGTGCGCATCGGTTTTAAAATATAGCGCACCAGTTGGCTGCAGAAGTGTTTGATAGCGCGTTAAAAAATGCGGGTGAAGTAAGCGGCGGCCAGCACTTCCCTTTTTCGGAAACGGATCAGGAAATGTGACCCAAATCGTTTCAATCGAATGCGGTGCGAATAGTTCCGGTAGCAGATCGGCGCGCGATCGCACAAACTGAACATTAGAAAGTTGCTTTGTTTCCGCTTCTCGCGCACCCGTGATTAAACGATCGGCTTTCACATCAACGGCAACATAGTGCGTATTTTTGTGCAACTCGGCCAGTCCCACGCTAAACAATCCCGTTCCAGCGCCAATTTCAAGTACATCGGTTTTAGCGCCAGTAAACTCCTCCATTTCAAAACAAATCGGGCTGTTATGAAACAGCGCAAATTTATATTGCTTGCGTTTTCTGGTAATAATAAAATCGTTGGGATTCTTTAATTGGCGCGCGTTTGTCATCCCTGTTATACTACCACATATGGACAAATCAACACTTTCGACTATCTCTGATTTTATTTCGGGCGCAGACATCATAAAAGTAATTGTCATCCTCGCCGTTGCATCTGTCCTTTATTTCATTGGGTCGCGTGTTATTAGTAACCTTGTGAAACGTGGCGTTCAAGCGTCTGGCAAACACCGAGATATGCGCGAAAAGGATATTGAGAAACGCGCTAAAACGCTTAAAGGATTATTCCGAATGATATGGCGCGTATTGGTAATTACGGGGGCAACATTCGGTATTTTCAGCATATTTTTCGATACAGCCGCGCTAGCGCCATTGTTTGCCAGCGCCGGAATTGTTGGTGTCGCGCTTGGATTTGGCGCTCAGTCGCTGGTGCAAGATTTTCTTTCAGGCCTCTTCATTATCTCCGAAAACCAATACCGCGTAGGTGACATTGTAGAAATCGAAGGGTCAAGCGGAACAGTCGAGCGTATCGGTGCGCGCTCCACCGTTATTCGCGATTTTGACGGCAACGTTCACTATTTTCCAAATGGTATGGTTGGCCACGTTATAAACAAAACCATGGGCTACAGTATGGCGCGCTTTTCGATTGGCGTACATCCGTCTACCGATATTGACGAAGTGGTTGTGCTTATTAACGAAATGGGCGAAGCGCTAGCAAAAGAAGAAAAATGGAAAAATAAAATTATTGAAGCGCCAAGTTTCGTATGGGTTGGTGAATTTACATCTACTGGTGTTGACTTACTTATTTCCGGCAAAACACAGCCATCAGATCAGTGGTCGGTGGTTGCCGAAATGCGACGCCGATTGCTTCATGAATTTGAAAAGCGCGGTATTCAACTGAGCATTAACGCCGCCGCAATCACAACCACTCAGCCAGCTGCAAAGCGCAAATAAGTATTATTCGGGCGCGTCGATCGAAAGCGACTTATCGGTAAGCACATTGCCACCAAAACTATCGACGCCAGTTGCCTCTTTAGCACGTGCGTCGTAAAGTTCCCGAAATTGATCGAGGGTTTCTTTGTCAATCGGGCCATTCGCCGAGAAGCCGCGGAAATTTCCATCGTCACGCGACACTTGATCGCGCACCGAACTATAACCAGGTCGACTCAAATCGAGTTGTGCCGTGCCGCTGTTTGTATACATGCCAAGCGCAATAACCACCATCGTAATCGAAATAACAATCGTTAACCCTACCAACAGTAAGAATTTGTGCTGGCGCCACCATGTAACGTTTTTGCTTTCTGCCATCAAATCTTCGTGCGTCATGACTTATCACCATCTTCAATTTTTTTTGCGAATGCCTCAAACTCTTTACTATAGTCTTTCGTTAACTGCTCAAGCTCTTTCGTAATTTCATTCACCGTTCCGCGCCTTTTGTTCGCGTCGGATACTGCGTCGTAAAATGCAACTGGCTGGTTTTGACACGATATATTCAGCGCCCGAGAAAGTGCCTTATCGTATTCGATGTATTCGCTACGAAATTCGCTTGCTTTCGCGTCGAATTCCGCAGTTACCGTAACAAGCGCGCCTCCATCAAGACGATTCTCGCTGATGCGACTGTTCAATCGGCTCATCAGCTTGGTGGAAATTGTTTCATACAGTTGGCCGCGATTCACTCGAAGCAGTGCATCGTTAGTGTGAATTCGATTCATAATAGACTGCGCTTCAATACAGTTCGCCTTGATTCGCTCGATGTGCTCAGGCGACATTTTCGTTTCTTCGGCTGCGCGCGTTGTCATGGCAAACACGCCGCTTCCCGCAACCAACATCGCTATGGCACACGCCAAGATAAGCATTCGTTTCATCGCTCTCTATTATCCTTGATAATCACTACTGGGTCAAACGGAATTGCTGCCCAGTTCGCTCAATCAATCCGTCCTGCTCTAGTCCAAGCAGCGCTGGTGAAAAGCGCTCATCGTTTGCTGTTTTCGCTCGAAGTCGCGCTTCACTAAGCGATTCATACTGCAGTACGCGCAGTAATTGCCCACGAACTTCACGCACACTTCCCTTTAGCGGTGATTGCTTTTTATAATGCTTACTTTGCGCAATCGCGCCTACACCTTGCTTTTTTAATTCGCTGCCGTAATCCATGAGCGCCCAATAAAATTCGCGTGGAGTTTTATGGTTAATGGTTTGTTGCAACAACGCATCAACTTCGGCATCGCTTACTTTGTCGCCGCTCGGAAAAAAATGATGAAAATACACCGTTCGCACATTCGTTTCAATGAAAATCGCCGGCTCATTAAACGCATACGCCCGAATTGCTCCGCATGTATTTTTGCCTACACCAGGAAGTGAGAGGATATCAATTTCATTGCGCGGAAACACCCCTGAAAAAGTGTGGACAATCTTTTTTGCAGCTTCGTGTAAAAACTTCGCGCGACGATTATAACCAAGACCACTCCACAGCGTTAGTACATCCGAAAGCGGCGCGTTCGCAAGCGCAGTTTCATCTGGAAACGCGGCAATAAACGCTTCGAATTTTGGGACAACGCGCGACACTTGCGTTTGTTGCAACATGAGTTCGCTCACAAGCACATAATACGGCCGCGTATCGTCGCGCCACGGCATATCGCGATACAATTCGCGAGCTTTTTCTTGTAGTAGTTTCTGAAAATCTTCGGTATTCACACCTTTATTATAACCGCGTACAATGGAATGTATGACGAGTTACGTACTAGGAGGAGGGTGTTTCTGGTGTCTCGACGCCGTATATCGCCGAATCAAAGGGGTAACGAAAGTTGTATCAGGTTATAGCGGCGGCAATGGCGAACCAAGTTATTATCAGGTTGCGGGTGGAAAAACCGGTCATGCCGAAGTAATTTGTGTTACATTTGACGAAAAAATTATTCCCGCTGAAATAATTCTTGATATTTTCTTTCTTATTCACGATCCGACGACCCTCAACCGCCAAGGTGCCGACAAAGGCACGCAATACCGCTCGATCATGCTATACGAAAATCAGTCCCAGAAACAGGTGTTCGAAGCCGCACGCGATCGTGCAACTTCGAATTGGAGCGACCCAATCGTGACAGAAATTGCCGAACTGGAAACGTTTCACCCAGCCGAGAATGAACATCAGGATTATTTCAACCAAAATCCTAACGCCGGCTACTGCATGATCGTGATTTCGCCAAAAATCGCGAAGGCTCGCCAACACTACACACAATGGTTCAAGGAGGAAGAATGAAAATAACAACCTATTCGCACGCGTGCTTTACGCTTGAGCAAGATGGCCGATTGATGGTCGTTGATCCGGGTACGTTTTCGCCCGATTTTCAAGCGCACGAAAATACCGACGTCATTCTGATTTCGCATAATCATGCCGATCACTTAAACGAAGATCACATCGTTTCAATCGTTGAGCGAAACCCAGACGTTCTTGTGGTTGGTCCGGATGAAGTCATTCGATCAATTGAATCGCCACAAATCACGCACACAAAAGCAGTGCTGCCAAATCAAGAAATTGCCGTTGGTGCGTTTGAAATGAAGTTTTTCGGTGGGTCGCACGCGGTTATTCATCCAAACTTTCCGCTAGTTGAAAACATTGGCGTGCTTGTAAATGGATCGTTCTACTACCCAGGCGATTCGCTTATTGCGCCGGAAGATACCGAGGTAAAAACTTTGGCATTACCGCTTACCGCCCCTTGGTCGAAGATCAGTGAGACTATCGACTTTCTTCGCCGCGTAAAGCCCGCCCGAGCGTTTCCGGTTCACGATGCTATTCTTTCTTCAGATGGAAAACACGTGTACGACCAAATGATTTCGGGCGTCGCTGAAGATGCTGGTATTGCCTACGAGCGAATTGCCGGCAATCCAATCGACGTATAAAACCTCGTTAATTAAAACCAGCCGCGTGAATGCGGCTGGTTTTAATTTTTAGTGAGCGTATTAACTAACGCATGCGCTTTTCAGCGTCTTTTTGAACGCGGCTTGCGGTTCGCTTGCCTTCTGCTTCAACACGGGCAGCACGCTCACGAGCTTCGTCGCCCAGTTTGTGCGCTTCATCGGCTACGCGGCTCGCCGAGCTACGTGCGCTCTTCATCATGCCATCCGCTTCGTCGCGAACGTGATCGGCACTTTTCTTTAGCGTTGTGCCAGCCTCTTTGGCCGCAGCTTTCACTTGCTCACCTTTTTCATCAGCGTATACTTTTGCTTCTTTGGCTTTTCGCTTAATATCTTCGCGTGTTTCCTCACCGCTTTTTGGTGCTAACAGAATACCTGCTACAAATCCGGCTGCGGCGGCAACGACTACTTTACCCATACGTCCTACCATTATGTTTCTCCTTATTCCTTACTTTTTAAATACACGTGCGATTTGGCTAAATACCTTTACAGGCGAAAGCCAATCTGTGGCCGATGCAAGATTATCGGTAATCGCATCGAGTTTGTTCATAACTTTATGTACTTTTACGAGTACAACCGTTATAGCCACGAGTAGCGCAACGATGACGACTGAAAGCAGTACAACTGCAATTGTCAGTAACGTTACAAGAACGTTCATGTCCATTCGGCTTCTCTCCTTTCACTGTCAAATTACGTGCTTTGCATATCTTATTATAACGCAATTCGATGTAATTTTTCAGTTTGCCGGTACCAGCGGGAAGCGTTATGTTTGTTAATTTATTGTTTGTGTTGTGTTTTGACAACTATTTTACTTTAGCATTTATTTGACATTTAAGCAATAGCAATATAAATAATACTTTTCAGTTACCTCTGTTATTTTTAGCTCATTTGATATAATGGAACTATGGTTACCTACACGTCGGCGCTTCGTGCGGTGGGCGCACGTTACGCGCAAAAGAAGCTTTTCTTCATTGGCGGTCTTGCGCTTGGCGTTATTCTACTTCTATTCGCTCTTACCTGGATTCTTGCCAGCAATATTAACGCGTACTGGTGGCTGGCGCTCATTTTTGTGATCCCTCTCACGCTTGTTTGCGGCATATTATTTGGCGCTTCGTACTACATAACGACATTTTTGTATAAATCGAAACTTTCAAAAACACAGCGTCAGCACATCGACGATTATGTCGAGAAAATCGAAGAAGTTGCCGAAATTTCGCAGTTTACACCGCCCGTTATTCTATTTACGATGGCAAAAGATTTAACCCTGTACCGCGAACTGCGGACATTTAAAGGAATGATAGGAAACTCGACATCGCTCAAGCGTGATCTTGAAGCATTACGAAAATCGCTTTAATCTTCCTGGATTTTCACTTCGACTGATAGTTCTTTTAACTGCGCCGGATCGACAGTGTTTGGCGAATCCATCATTAAGTCCGCTCCGGCACCATTCTTTGGAAACGCGACGATCTCGCGAATATTACTTTCATCGAGTAGCTCCATAAACATGCGATCGATTCCGAATGCACAACCCGCATGAGGCGGCGCACCATATTTAAACGCGTTAATCATAGCACCAAAGCGTGCGTTTACGTATTCTTCATCGTAACCAAGCGTGCCAAACGCCTTGTACATTACTTCCGGATTGTGATTTCGAACCGCGCCCGAGCAAATTTCGTAGCCGTTCATCACCATGTCGTATTGATCGGCCATAATCGAAAGCTTATCTTCACGATCAAATGCCTCCATACCATCTTTCGGCATCGAGAACGGGTTGTGGCCGAAGTCGAGACGGTTGTTCTTATCGTCCCATTCGTAAAACGGAAAATCGACGATCCAGGCAAGCGCCACGATATTTTGATCTTTCAGTTTGAAATGATCGCCCATTTCGGATCGCAAGCGGCCGAGCACTTTGTTTACTACAACTCGCTTGTCGGAACCAAAAAATACGATATCACCTATTTGCGCGCCAGTTTTTGCCGCGATCGCGCCCAGCTCTTCTTCCGAAAGAAACTTTGCGATCGGCGACTTAACACCTTCGGCTTCATACACTAAATACGCCAACCCGCCTGCACCTTCCGATTTCGCAATATCGGTAAACTGATCGATTTGTTTGCGCGTCAGTTCCGCGCCGCCTTTCGCGCAAATTGCTTTCACAACACCGCCGCTCGCAATCGTATTTTTAAACACGCCAAACTCTGTGCTTTTTAGTTCATCCGATAAATCGACAAGTTCCATGCCGAATCGAAGATCGGGCTTGTCTGAGCCGAATCGATCCATCGCCTCTTCGTACGGAATGCGCGGAACATCTTCTGACAATAACGACTTACCTGCAAATTCAGTTACCAGTTTCTTAATAAGCGGTTCGGTAGTTTGACGCACAACTTCGCCATCTTCAACAAACGACATCTCAAGGTCGAGTTGGTAAAACTCGCCGTATAACCTGTCGGCGCGCGAATCTTCGTCGCGGAAACACGTTGCCATTTGGTAGTAGCGCGGAATACCGCCCACCATTAACAATTGCTTGAATTGCTGTGGCGCTTGCGGGAGCGCGTAAAATGAGCCGGGGTGAAGCCGCGATGGAATGAGGAAATCGCGCGCACCTTCAGGGCTTGAGTTTGCCAGAATCGGTGTCGTAACTTCAGTAAAGTCATGCTCGTCCATGTACGCGCGCAGGATTTTATTGTACTCCGAGCGCTGCTTCAAAACATATTGCATACGTTCACGGCGCAAATCAAGATATCGATACTTCAAGCGAATATCTTCGCCTGCTTGCGGCGCATCATCGCGTACTGGAATTGGCGTTGGCTCAGATTTGTTAAGAACCATAATATTCGAGGCGACTAATTCAATACTCCCCGTTTCAATATTTGGGTTTTTAAGCCCCTCTTCACGCTCGCGAACTTCACCTTCAATGCGAAGCACATATTCGTTGCGCACACTTTCAGCTAGCGTAAATGCTTCGGCAGTTTCCGGGCTAACAACAATTTGTATAATTCCGGTATGATCACGCAAATCAATAAAAATTAACCCGCCGTGATCACGGCGCGCATTCACCCAGCCGCTCACGCTTACGGTTTGATTCATTTGGGCAGACAATTCTCGAACGAGTGTTCGGCTCATAGTATTCTCCTATTTTTGAAATTAAAGTAGCAAAGGCCTTAAAACGGGTCGCGCGCTTGAACAATTCAGCCGAATCGTTCAGCCGACCCAAGCATTACTATTTGCGTGTCGCTGCCTCTTCATAGTGAGGTTATTTTAGCATTTCTACCTCTGAAACACCAGAATTTAAACATCCTCGCGCTTTTTTGGCCGATTATTCTCGCGGGGATTACGCGATGCAACGATGCGAAGGTCATCATGTGCATCGAATTCATCGATAATTTTTCGCCCAAGCAGTGCTTCCAGTACGTCTTCCAAGCTTACCACGCCTACCGTCTCACGGAATTCATTTATCACTACGAATAAATGGTGATGCGTGCGTAAAAATGCCGCCAATGCGTGCTCGAGCGTTTGGTCTTCGCGAATGTAAAACACACGCGGCTCCATCGCTTTTTCAACTGTTACCGTTTTCGATTTGGTTGTGTCGAGCGTAAAAAGTTCATGAATGTAAAGCATTCCCACGATATGATCGATATCCCCATCGATGACCGGAAAACGGCTATGACCGGTTTTGTGCAGATCGTCGAGAACAAGTGGACCAAGTAACTCGTTTTTGCTAATATTATCGACAACCCCGCGCGGCGTCATAATTTCACTTACCTCGCGCGCGCCAAATGCCATACCGTGCGAAATCAATTTCAGCTCATTCTCACTAAGGAGCGCGCCAGATGTTTTTAGTACATATTCAAGCTCCTCGCGTGAATTCAAATGCACATCGGTCGGCTCGCTCGGCAGCACATTTCGCACCCAGCGAACGATAGAATTTTGATATTTGCGAACAAACGTAAGAAGTGGCAGCTCATATTTTTCGTATAGTTTTCGCGCGCTGTTTCGCACGAACGATAGCTTGGCAAGCGACCCATATTGCAGCGCAATGACCACAGAAATAATAAGACCTATCAGCCAGCCAAACGTTGCCACCAGCAGCGCAACGAGCGTCACAAGAAGCAACGCTGAAATAATACGTTGCAGCGACAATATATCGGAAAGAAGCGATTCGCGCTCAAGTGCTTCGTGTGCCGCACCATCTCCCGCTGCTTTACGCCGTTCGAGCTCAAACTTGCTAAGCGTTGTACGACCAGGATTCACTGCCGTGACCAACAAAAGGAGCGCCAAAACAACCGCGCACAGAACTGCCATAAACACTATCATCGTGCCTCCATTGTACCGCATGTTAGTTGCGAGGCCACTATTTTTCCACTACAATACGTATAGTAATCATAAGGAGTTAAATGTGAGCAAAACAACATGGATTATCTTTGCAGCTGCATGTGCTGCGCTGCTTGGCGGACTTGTCTATTTTTCAAGTTCCGAACGTCTTGATGTCAACGAAGTAAATACACAACAAATTCAAACAGCAAGCGAACAATCGGGGAACATTAGCGATCACGTGTTCGGCAATAAAGACAGTAAAGTTGTCTTGCTCGAGTACGGTGACTTCCAGTGCCCTGGCTGTGGTTCCGTACACCCGACAGCGAAAGAACTGAGCGAAAAATATGAAGATCAAATAGCGTTTGTGTTCCGAAACTACCCAATTTCTTCAATCCACCCAAATGCGCGTGCCGCGGCCGCAGCTGTTGAAGCCGCTGGAAAACAGGGAAAGTATTGGGAAATGCATAATAGTATTTTCGAAAGTCAAAATAACTGGAGCCAGCTCAATTCGAGCGAGCGTGTGGAATATTTCAACGGCAAAGCGCGCGAGTTAAACCTTGATACTACACAATTCCAAACCGACATGGGCAGTGCCGAAGTAACGCAAAAAATTAATTTCGACCTAGCGCTCGGTAAAAAAGACAACGTTTCAGGCACACCAACGTTCCTATTGAACGGTGAAACGGTTGGCCAAGATACCTACAACGATCCTGAAAAATTCGAAAAAGCAATTACTGATGCTTTAAAAGAAAATAACATCGAACTTCCAGAAGAAACCGAAGAGTAAATTAATATCACTAAAAAAATCACCCCGGTGCCTTGGGGTGATTTTTATTTTTCGAGGTGAACACTCGGAGGTAAGAATGTGTGTTCACAAGTTGAACGATAACGTTCCTAATGTGCGATATACAGTTGCCACTCGGCAGGCACCACATCCACTGCAATCTTTTTGCGTCTGGAAGACACAAATTCGACGGCTATTGGCATGTGCGTCTTGTACTCCTTGTACTAACTTCGCCTAAACACGCTCGACCTTTAACACCATACCCTTGTTTTGTTCATTTGCGTTTAGGCACATAGAAGATAATAGCAAAGCTGCTTTTCTACGTCAATATTTTGCAACAATGCACCACAATATATTTATATTACGTTAAGCGATATGCGTAGCACAAGCTTTTATAGACGTATTATATACAACGAACTAAAATATACCCTTCTTGCGCGTAATCGTAAGCACCAAAAGCATCACAACAATACTAGCCGAAACAACCGCCGTATACGCCCATGGCGCGTCCTGAAGCGGCAGTTGCACGTTCATGCCGTACATGCCAAACAATACATTTGGAAGCGCCACAATCAACGTTAGCACCGTAAGAATTTTCATGCGCTGGTTTAACGTATTGTTCGCAATTGTACTGTACGCGTTTCGAATACTAGTAATGCTTTGCTGCTGGCTCTCGATCGCAACAATAAGCTGGCGAATATATAGCATAATATCTTCCACTGCCTCGCGGTCGCCGTGCACTTTGAATGTTGTATGTAAACGCTCGGCAACTACAAGCATAGAATTTAAATTCATATTGTATTCGTTCAAATCATCTTCGACCGTTACGAATTTCACAAAATCCCTGTTTGTCACTTCGTGTGTTTGTAGACGGTTGCCCGTATCGTTAATATACTTGCCGCTTCGTTTCATCAATTCTTCGTATTCGCTCACAACAGCAGCGAATGTACCAAGCAAAAATCCAATTGGGGTTTCTTTACGCGTTAAATGCGATGGGGTCGCTAGATTCATATCAATCGGCATGTGCGAGATATTCGCAAATACCGTCCCCTTCACCGCTAGCAGCAACGGCGCGGTAACGAGCGTTCCATGTTTATCTTTACTGGCCGTACGCATGAACACGTACATCCCACCATCGTTCATTTCAACGCGTGGGAGTTCGTGCCGGTCAAGCACGTCGCGAAGCACATTCAGATCCATAGAAAAGGCATCGGCAAGTTCATGAAGTTCATGATCCGTTACCGTATTAGCGTGCACCCACACATTTTCACCTGGAGGATGCGCCACCGGCTGCAATTCTTCGCCAGCACTCCTCCGCACGTAATACTTCAGCATATACATTAGCAGTATACGCGAAATGGAGACGAACGTCTACGCGTCCTACGCGATGCCGGGCGTTTCCTCAGCGTCGGCTTCCTCAAGAATTCGCTCTTTTAGCAGCAGACTCAAAGCAAACCCAATTGCCATTAGAATTGAGGTGAAGAAGAAAATATGACGAATACTATCCGAGAACGCCTTTTCTACTTTATCGGCATAGGCGTTTTGCTTTGCTTCGAAATCCTGCCGCGCGGCTATTTCCGCCTGCTTCGGAAGATTTTGCGCTTCAAGCGATGTATTAAACGATTCCGTAATGCGTGTTTTCGTTTCTACCATATTAAGATTCAAAAGCGTATTTGCGCCGGGGTTGGCGCCAATCATTTGGCTCGAGGCCGGTGCTTGCTGCAACGTTTGAACATACGCGTCGTTTGTAACATTTCCCAACGCTCCTGTTACGCCAAGCGTGAGCATGCCACCAAATACGGCCGTTCCAATCGTTGAGCCAAGCCCACGAAAAAGTTGCGTTGAGCTCGTTGCCATGCCAAGATATTTTTGACTAAATTCATTCTGAATCGCAATGTTAATAAGTGGCATTGCACTACCAATTCCAGCACCAACGAACACCATAATAATAGCCTCGTGGAGAAAACTGCTTGTTGGCGTTAAGGTCATAAGCGAACCAATCGCCACTGCTGAAACTGCTAATCCGCCTACCATAAATCGCTTATACGCGCCAATTCGCGACACCAATTGGCCTATTGTAATACTGGCCGTCATAAGGCCACCGATCATTGGTAAAAGCATTAAACCAGATTCAGTTGGCGTTGCGCCGAATACCTGTTGATTGAACTGCGTAAGATACAGAATTGATCCAAGCATTCCCGCCCCAACAAACGAGGCGATGCCAATTAACACCAAATAATTGCGGTTCGTGAAAAAGCTCAATTCCAGAATCGGTTCTTGAGCGCGGCGTTCAACGTAAATAAACGCGCCAATCGCCGCAACAACAATTGCGCCCATGAGTACGCGCAGCATCGTTAGGCTCATGCCAGTTGTATCAAGCACACTCGCGAAAATTTGCTCAGTATTATCGACCGCCAACACCAATGTCGCCAGCCCAAGCGCCAGAAGCGCTGCGCCTTTATAATCAACACGCGGCTTTTTCTCATGCTTCAGTGCTGGACAATAAAGCGAAATAATAATGAACGCAATAATACCAATAGGAATATTAATGAAAAACGTCCATCGCCAATCGGTGGTAAGAGAAAAAACCTGGTGACCTTCCGTAAGAAATCCACCAAGCAGCGGCCCGATCACCGAAGCAATTCCGAACACCGCGCCAATGAGACCCTGCCAACGACCACGTTCGCGTGCCGCAAACAAATCGCCAACGATCGTAAATGCGTTAGCGGTAATGATACCACCACCAATTCCTTGCAGCGCGCGGAATAAGATAAGTTGGTTAATATCGCCGGCGATTCCGCTTAGCAGCGAACCGATCGTGAAAATCGACACGCCAGTCAGAATCATTAAGCGCCGCCCGAACATGTCGGATAGTTTTCCGGCAATTGGCGTTGTCACGGTTGTCGTAATTAAATACGCCGTCACGATCCAGGCGAGTGATGAAAACGCATCGAATTCTTCAACGATTCGCCCAAGCGCCGTAGCGATAATAGTTTGATCGAGCGCAACAAGAAACAAACTTGCCATAACCGAAAGCATGATAACAAGCTTGCCGCGCAAGCTAAGATTGTGGTGCACGTGGGTGCCTCCTTACGAATTATTGTTTTTCTGTAAGCGCGCGAATGCTTTCAACTTGCGCCGTCATTTCTTCCATGATCGACTGCAGCATTTCTTCTTTTAGCAGTACAAGCCCGCCACTTTGCGGCGAACCAACAACATACAACCGGTCGCCCGTTTCTATGTTCATATCCTCGCGCGCTTCCGCCGGAATAACAATTTGGCCTTTCGTACCAACCGTTGCTGTTCCGTACAGCTTTCGCTTATGCATTGGTGTGTGACCCATAATTCGGTCTCCTTACCTATACATTGTATAATAAGTATGAAATGTATGTCAAATAATACGCTATTTCTTTTTCATGGGAACTACGCGATCGCTAATATAACTAATTGTTCGATCAATCAAGAATAAACTCACATCATCGCGAGTTTTCCCATCATCGTGAAATGGCGTGCGAATTACGGCAATTAATTGCAAAACGTAAATCATAATAAACGCAATGACACCCGTCAGCACCATACCACCTGCAAATGGTTCAATTTCCGTTACAAGCAGTAGCAGCATCGTTAGTACAACAATCGACCACGCAAGAAGCGTTGCCGACGGAATAAATGTAATACGCTGAATGTAATTTACACGAAACAAATGGCGCACCAAGCCCGCTTGCTGCGTTTTCAATTTCACAATAAAATTCGCAGGAACACCTGCCGCTTCCATATCGGCATGCATGTCATCAAGCTTATACAGTTCGGTTTTCGCACGATGACTTTTGCTGTTACGAAGATCGCCGGCGAATGCCTGCGCAACATTAATAAGCTGCTTTTGGTACCGCGCAACATTAAATTTCTTGTAGTTGCGTGCAATCGACATAACATCCTCATTCATGTCTTCAATCGTAGCGGCAATTTCCGCAGGAATTCGTTCGGCTTCTTTATAATCGGAAATTGTCGACGACAAAATAAAACCAAGCACAAACACAACGCCCGAAATTGCACTGCTATGAAGCGAGCTGGCTTCAAGAACTTCCAGTCCAAACGTATGAAAAACGTATTTTACCGCAATAACGCCAAATGTCGCGACAATCGTCGCAATGAAAAGTTTATAAATTCCTAAATTCATCAAACGATTGTATCAAATTTTTTCTGAAATAACGCTGAATTACGTGCGCTGTTCGTTTTGCAATTCACGATACGTTTTCATATCGCTGACAAGTTTATTTTTCTGTGCGTTTGAAAGTTCGAATAGCCGAAACAATATATCATCAACCGGCGCAACCGATTCACGAGCGCTCGCTACTGTGTCGCGCGCAGACGTATGCGAACGAATATATTCTTGTTTAAAACGATACGTTACATCTTCGTAAACCTGCAAACATACCGCAGGATCGGCCGCTTCTTCGCGTGTTAGTCCCGCTAGTTTCTTCTCGTATTTAGCACGAAGATCGAGCAAAATAACCGTATCAAGATCGCTTTCTAAAAGTGCTTCAAGAAGACCGCTATGGCGTGTTTTTATTTCCTGAATTGTCGCCGCAATGTACGCCCGTCGCTGTTTTGCCACACGTCGCAAACGTGCGCGGTCGAACCAGATTGCTATGCGCGCAGCCACTCGATTCGGCAATGGCGCATGCATATCAAGTGCTGTAATACGCGCCTGTTGCGCCGCAAGAACATACGCTTCACGTCGTTCGTAAGCGTTTCGAATTCGCTCAAGCGCTTCGTCGGGCGAGTTCAACAGCGAACTTGCTTGCGATCGAGCACGCACAAAACGGCGCGAATATAACGCATCGATAAATTCACTTACTAATTCTTCGTCGCGACCTTCGATAAGCACATCGGCTTGTTCAACCGCGCTCGCTTCATCGAGCAACATATTTGTTCCAAGTGATCGCCAAAACGCTTTATCGTTTCCCTGTTTTTTCAGCTTCGTTCGCGTAGGCTGCAGCTCTTTCTCAACACGAGAAAAAAATAGTTCCGGACTTACCGAACGTGTCGTAAGGCGTCGAACAGTCGCGCGTTCATACGGACCAAAATCCCAATGTGCTTTTTGTGTCGCTTCGCGAAATGCTTCGGGATCGTTTAGCGCAACATCTTGTTCATGCTTTGGAAGAATATATTCAGCCATAATTAGCCTTTCAGCGACGCCTTCATTTTCGATACCGTTTGCCATTTTTCAGCGTATGGATTGTATCGGCGAACATCTTCGTTCACTTTTGCCAGCTTTACGAGCGCTGGTGAGTATGGAACCAGTGTGCGGTAATACGCCGCTTCATCTTGCGTCCACGAATTGCGACCTGGATATGCACGTTTAAAAATGCGCATACCAAGTCGATCGAAATAATCGGCGTTGCCAAATGGCGCGTAGTAACGATCCGAGATCATGTTCATCGACTTTACGATACGGCGAACGTCGGCAAGCCGCATCCCGTTTCCAGCCTGGCACAATGCATATAGACTACCGTCTTCAGAGCGAAACACAGTAGTAAACGAATCCAGTTCGGTTGTAACATTATCGAATAAAATTTCACTTACACGAAGCGATAAACGAAATGTTTCCTCGCACACATGTTCTATTTCTGCGCGCTTTGCGCGTCCGTACTCTGCATCACTCATAACTTTTCATATTATAACAAATTTGTGCTTTAAAGTCAATATTATTACATCTATACGTTACAAAACTGTGCGCTTTAAAACAGATTACGCACACATGTAATTGCTATACTGCACATATGACTTCTCGTTCTCTAGAAACTAGACAGCTCACATTGAATAAAGCAAATACAAATAACGCGGGCGCTTGTGTGCTTTACGTAATGGCGCGCGATCAGCGAACGGAAGATAATTTCGCACTACTTATTGCACAGGAAAAAGCAATGGAATTGGAGCTTCCACTTGTAGTGCAATTCAACCTTCTTGCAAAAAGTGGTGTTCGCGCACGCGAGCATTTTTCGTTTATGCTCGATGGACTTCAGGAAGTTGCAAAACAACTTGCAGGAAAAAATATCTCGTTTGTATTGACACACGGAAATCCGAAAAAGCAGATTGCAACAATCATACAACAAACGAAACCTGCGCACATATATTTTGATTTCAGCCCGCTTCGCGGTGTACGACACTACCAAAAAGCAGTTGCGCGCGACACTTCAATTCCTTGTTCGGTCGTTGACGCACATAATATTGTTCCAGTTTGGATTGCTTCAGATAAGCAAGAATTCGCTGCGCACACATTGCGTAAGAAAATTCAGCGCCACCTTGAATCGTATCTTGTAGAACCGTCGGTGCTGCAAAAGCACTCGTTCACATTTAAAAAGCCGCTTCATGGTATTTCGTTTTCAGACGCAAGAAAATATATTGAAAAAAATAATACATCGGGTATCGCTATTCAGGCAGCATCCGGCGAGTCAAATGGTCGCGAATACATAAAAACTTTTTTAGAGGAACGGCTAAGTAACTATGCAGAAGGACGAAACGATATTGCGCGCGATATGCAGAGTGGCTTAAGCCCGTATTTGCATTATGGGCAAGTTTCCTCACTTCGCGTTGCGCTTGAAACAATGTACGATGTTGACGAGCGTCCACTACTTTTCGATTATGCCAAAATGGCACAACCAAGCGGAACATTAAATAAACAAGATGGCATGAACGTACTATTTGAAGAAATGATTGTCCGCAAAGAACTTTCCGATAACTTTTGCTTGTATGCACATTCATACACATCAATTTCCGCTGCAAACGATTGGGCAAAAGACACGCTGAAAAAACACGAAAACGATCCGCGTGAGCACATTTATTCAGCACACGATTTAGAACATGCGAACACACACGACGCCGCTTGGAATGCTGCGCAAACACAACTTCGAACTACGGGAAATATACACGGGTACATGCGTATGTACTGGGCAAAGAAGTTGCTTGAATGGACGAAAACGCCGCAAGATGCGGTGGATATCGCTCTTTATTTAAACGATCATTATTCAATAGATGGAGGCGACCCAAACGGCTATGTTGGAATTTTATGGTCGATTGCAGGAATTCATGATCGTCCATGGATCGAACGACCGATTTTCGGAAAAATTCGTTACATGAACGCTAGCGGGTTGAAGCGCAAATTCGATGTCGATGCTTACATAAAAGCGTGGCAAAAATAGCGTTAATTTATTCGCATAACGCAGCTAGTTTTCGAAGCGTATTACAGTTTCGAATCGTCACTTGTTTGTACAAGTCGCTTCCAGCAAGTTTCATCAGTCCACTTCTCGTTACAAGGTTTCGCTCAACACTCCATAGTATAGCCCCAGGTAGGTAGCGTACGGTATCGATCTCCGGTTTGATAGTAAGCTGGTCTAACACACGCGGCGCATCAACGTCTGGACGCAGAAAAATAACATCACATTTCATTGTGCTGTCGTTTTGCCAATCGTCTGGAAGCTCGCGCGCAATTGCCTGTAAGCGCTCTGCCGAAACAACCACAATGTCAACTGAAAATTTAAACGACTGAGCAATCGCTTTCTCGATGTTACGCACTAATTTCGCTTGCGATTCGTGGTGCTCAAATATAACATTGCCCGAATTAATGTATGTGCGCACATTAGTGCCGCCAATTGCTTCAAATACTAATTTCAGCTGAGACATTGGGACTTTATTTTTCCCACCCACATTTATTCCGCGAAGTAAGGCGACGTATTTCATAGATTTAGTATACTAGCACTATGGACAAAGTGCGATGCGACTGGGCAGGAAATGACCCACGAATGATTCACTATCACGACAAAGAGTGGGGCGTACCAAAGCATGACGATCAATTTTTATTTGAGCTACTTTGCCTTGAAAGCGCACAAGCTGGGTTAAGCTGGCAAACGATTTTAAACAAACGTGCTGAATACAAACGTGCATTCGACGATTTCGATGTACAAAAAGTTGCGCATTACGGTGACGAAAAGTTTGTCGAACTTATGCAAAACGCTGGAATTGTGCGGAACAAATTAAAAATTCGTGCGTTCATTCGAAATGCCAATTCATTTATTAAAATCCAGCAAGAATGTGGATCATTCGATGCGTTTTTATGGCAATTTACACGTAACGAAATACTTGCAGAAAAACCAAATGAAGCGATAACTGCCGCGAACAATCTAAGCAAAGAACTAAAACGAAGACATTTTACTTTTGTTGGACCAACTATTTGTTACGCGTATATGCAGTCGGCTGGCTTGATTAATGATCACGAACCACAGTGTTTTCGAAACCAATGAATTAATAACGATACAAGGCAGCAACCGGTGCGCCGTCTGGCATTGATGCGGTATCGAGCGCAACTGGGCGACCACCCTGCTGATACACCATGCTAATAAGCTCCATTAAATCGTTCGCGCTTATATCCGTTGCGGTGCGGACAACCGGCGCTCGCTCAACTTCCGTTTCACTGATTGAATCGCGCGTTGAATCAATCATATTCACCAAGAGAGTCTCCACACGCCCCTCCTTTGCCGCCTGACGAATTTCAGCTATTTTATGCGATGATTTTTGCGCGCCTTTTAGTTCGTGAAATCGTTCAATAAGCGATGCGTCTTTTACCTCAACAACCGCGTCATGCACAATGCGCCACGCATGCTCGTGAATTTCCGGTAGCGGAATGTTCGTATAATTCCCCTTCATAAACGTACGGATGACGGTAGGAAGTTTTGTATGAGCTAAATAATCGCCCGCCTCGTTTTCAGTTGCCGCAATAAGCACTGGAAGCGTTTCGTCGAAATCAGAGTGTTTCATAATACTATCGTCGATAATGCGGAAAAATTTTCGTTTGTCTTCAGCGTTACTACGATCCTCGTCGCCTTCACCGTGTGGCGTCGTGGTGTTTGACGCACCATCCGGCCCACCCTGATGACTTCGTTTTGTGTGGCCACCTGGAAACTCCTCATCAATATTAAGTGCTTTATTCTGACTTTTCGGAAGATCGACATCGACCAGCTGAATATTGTAGGCGTCACCTTTAAATAATTTCGGCTCGTGCTGCGCCAACGCCAGCACATAAAACGCTTGATTATAGGACTCAAGCACGAGAAGCGGCGCTATATTGAACGAACGGTTTACATAAATACTTTCCTCGCATTCGATAGGAAGATGAAATAGTTGCACGTTACTGTTGCTAACGAATATCGCCATCGACTCAAGCGCATTTGCCCACGCATCTTTTGCACCAAGCTGCTCTTCAAGTTTCAGAAGTGATTCTTTTATATGATGCCCTGCGCCAGCTTCATCGACCATTTCACGCGCTCGGCGCAGCATATTCTTAAAGCGTGTTTGATTTTCCTGCAAGTCGGGTGGCGCTGAATGACGATGCGTTGGCATGTACATACTAAGAACGATATCTTCCTGTGGTTGTGATAGATCGTGAATTGCTTCTTTGGTCACTTTTTGCATAAGTGCTCCTTAATTAGCGTTAATCGTATGCTTACTAGGCCGTTTGCGCTTTGTGTTTACCTTCGCCAAATTCCTCGATTGCTTTCGCGCAAAATGCTTCGAGATCGCCTGGATTCCGACTTGTTACAAGTCCAGCATCAACGACAACTTCTTCATCAACCCAATGCGCGCCGGCATTTACCAAATCAGTTCGCAGACTTGGCCACGACGTTACTGTACGACCCTTTAGCACATCGGCTTCAGCAAGAAGCCATGGCGCATGGCATATTGCCGCAACCGGCTTGTGTTCGCGAAAGAATGCTTGAATAAACACGATCGCATCTGCATTCATGCGCATGACATCTGGGTTAGCAAGACCACCAGGAAGCAGGAGTCCATCATAGTCTTCGGCCGAAACATCATCGATAGTTTCATCGATTGAAATTTCTGTACCGTTTTTCCCAACGATACTTCCCGATTTATCAGCAATCACGTCTACCGACGCTCCCGCATTTTTTACCGCTTCGAGCGGCTGTGTTAGCTCCGAGTCCTCAAATCCATCGGTAGCAAGTAATGCGATCGTTGTTCCAGTTAAATTCATTATTTCGGACATAATTCTCCTTTCGTTCACCACCTTACTGCATCATAGCTGCATGAAAGTGGGCTGAGCTACATGCGAACTGCGATTGAGCGCGGCAAATCAGCTTCTATATACAATCCGTCCGCTTTGTATTTTTCAAGTTCGCTTTTGCGCCCTAGTTTGCGTAGCTTTCGACTTGGATCGCTGAATTTGTTATGTCGTGTGCGTGACATTACTTCACCTCCCGATCATTCAATTCTGGAAATTGTTCCATTTTGCGCGCGATAAACGTATGGATTCGTTCATCGAGCTTGTGTGATGAATGCTTCATGACTTTGTAACCCTCCGTTATTTAGTCTATCTATAACTATAACGGGGTAATTCGCGCATGACTGTATTCGATTTCACAAAAATAGAAAATTAGCCAGCAATAGAGGTAACAATGCGAATTAACTCTTTTGGAGCCGCACGCGCTTTCAGTACGTATCGATCGGCGCCAAGTTTGTAGGCAGCATCGATTTCTTTCGACGCGTCGAAATTCGAGAACACAACAATGGTTGTTTCAGCTGGTTTACCCGGCCCATACACGTTAAGAAATTCTAATCCATCCATTTCGGGCATGCGAAGGTCTAGAAACATAATATCTGGGTGACCGTGTGTTTCGATATTGGACAGCGCCTTTTTTCCATCTTCCGCAACGCGCACGGTGTAGCCAGCCGATTCAATAATCATGGCGTATGCCTCACGCAAATCTTGATCGTCTTCAACAATTAATACGTTCGTGTTTTTACCCATAACTCCATTTTAGTATAAATCATTTGTATAGGTTTTTTTAAGACGAACGTGGCAATGTGAGCGTAAACACCGATCCACGTGGCGTGTTTGGCGCATGATGCAATTCCCCACCGTGAAGCCGTGCAACTTGTCGCGCCCAATATAATCCAAGCCCAGTTCCACCAACTTGTGTAGAAAGTGCGTTTTCAATTCGCGAAAACTTCTGAAATAACTTTTCAGGATTGCTCACACCAACACCAGTATCGCGCACCTCGATCGCAATCGTTCGCCTACCTTCACGAAGCACCACGCTCACCGTGCTATGTTCATGCGAATACTTGCTCGCATTTTCAAGCAAATTATCAATTACCATACGCATTGTACTTTGGTCGATCTGCAGCGTAACTGAACCTCCTGGCGTGTACGACAACGTTTGCTTTCTCTCGGCGTAAAGCGTTTGCATATCACTCACAGCCGACTGAATTAATTCGGAAATATCGTCCTTACGGGTAGCGATTTCAATACCACTGGCGTCGATTTGTGCAACTTTTAATAAATCGTTTACGATATTCAGTTGCCGTTCGTTACTTCGATTCGCCTTCTCAAGCATTTCTTTTTGCTTAGGCTGCAGCTCGCCAACTAAACCATCAAGTAGCATGCCAACGTATTGTTTTACCGCCGTTGCTGGTGTGCGAAGTTGGTGCGACGCGATAGAAATAAATTCATCTTTCGAACGATTCAGCTCCATAATTTGTTCGATTTTACTCCGCTCAATTTGCTTGCGACCCAACGCATAATACAGCGTGCGCGCAAGCATGTCACTATCGAGCGATTGCTTCACTAAGTAATCGCTGGCTGCAAGCCTAATAGATTTCAGCTCAACTTCGCGGTCACCCACACCCGTTAAAATAATGAATGGCTCAGGACGATCAAATGCATCAACTTCGTCTAAAATTTCGAGCCCCGTTATCGCGCCAAGGCGGTAGTCAATGAGGTATACATCGTGGCGCGCTTCACGAATCGCCTCGATCGCTTCATCGCTATCGGAAATACATTCGAATTCGAATGGTTCTCCGGCCATTTTATTGAACAGCCGCGTAATTAGCATGCAATCGTCTTCGTCGTCGTCGACAAGAAGAACGCGAACGTGACTAGCGAACTTTTGATCCATCGCCCGGCAACTCTACAATTTCAAACCAATAATTCCCAAGCGACGTCATAACTTCGATAAGTTTTTTGAACGTTACCGGTTTTGTAATGAACGAATTAACGCCTAATTTGTACGTGCGAAGAATATCTTCTTCCGCTTTTGAAGTTGTAAACACAACAATAGGAATATCACGAAACGATTCTTCCGCCTTAATTTCGCGCAACGCTTCGCGGCCATCTTTTCGCGGCATATTCAGGTCGAGCAGAATAATACCTGGTCGTGGTGTTTCCTTGGTTTCATATTCGCCGCGCTTAAACAAATAATCTGTCAGTTCATCGCCATCGTGCACGCGAATCAATGTGTTTAGCAATTTACTTTCTTTCAGCGCTTTTTGTGTCAGCATAAAATCGTCGTCATCGTCGTCTGCCATCAAAATAACTACTGGCGCTTTGTTATTTGTCATTATTTATACCTTTCTGTACCGGTAGGCAAATCACAAAAGTGGTACCGTGCGGCTTGCTGGGTTCTATCGTTATTGTCCCATTATATCGCTCGACGATTTTTTTACATACCGCCAAACCTATACCTGTCCCTTCAAACTTCTGCCGACCACCGAGACGCTGAAAAACAGCAAAAACCTTTTCATGATACTTTTTATCAATACCAATTCCGTTATCGGCAACGCGAATACACGTTTCAGTTGTATTCGACTGCACAGTCACAGAAACGACAGGCGGCACACCCTCACGGTGAAACTTCAAGCCGTTCGATATAAGATTTTGAAATAGCTGGCGCATATGTGTTGCATCGGCTGTAATCGTTGGTAAGTTATCAGCAATCTTCAGCGTTCCTGATTCATTCTCGATACGCGCTTCAAGATCGGAAGTGACCGCGCGAAGTGTTTCATTAAGATCAATCAGCGCCGGCTCAGCAGGTTTTGTCGATACACGCGAAAACGTCAACAAATCTTCAATCAGCGTACTCATGCGAGACGCCGCGCTTTGCATTCGTTCGATGTACAGTGCACCATCATCAAGCTTTTCGGCATATTCTTCGCGGAGCACATCACCAAACGATTGAATTTTTCGTAGCGGCTCCTGCAAATCGTGCGACGAAACATAGGCAAAGTTTTCAAGCTCTTCATTACTACGCTTTAATTCTGTACTGTTCTGCTTCAATTTTGTTTCGGCTTTTCGACGTTTTTTAATCTCTTCCCGAAGTCCTTCGTTCGTAAGACGAAGCTGTGATGTTCGTTCATGAACGCGCTCTTCAAGCCGCGCTTTCTCTTCGCTCAGTTCAGCTTCTAGACGTTTTCTATCTTCAAGTTCGCGAATTGAATCGTCGATATCCGTACATGTTCCGTACCATTTTAGAATTGTACTGTGCGCATCTCGAAACGGTAGCGCGCGGCCAATCACCCAGCGATACGATTCAGATGGCGCATGATACAAACGATACTTAATTTCATACGGCTCCCCTGTTTTGAGCGACTTTTCCCACACACTCCACGCTCTCATTTGATCATCTGGATGGAATAAGTTACTCCAACCTTCTCCATCAGTCTGTCCGCTATTCGTTCCCGTATATTCATACCACTGTTTATTGTAGTATTCGTGGTATCCATCAGGGCGCGTTATCCACACAAGTTGCGGCATTGAATCGGCAAGAAATCGCAATCGTTCTTCGCTGTCTTTTAACTCTTGCTCGACATGCTTACGCGTGGAAATATCAATCATTACACCTGGAAACCGAAGCGGTGTACCCAGAGCATTTCGCTCTACACGGCCACGAGCTATTACCCAATGCACATCACCGTCTGCATTAACGGTTCGATACTCGCTTTCAAATATCTCACCACGTTTCAGCACTTCATTAATTTCAGCGCCAACTCGTGCGCGATCATCATTATGAATAGATGCAACAAATGTATCGAGTGGCAATCCGCTGAGTGCCTCTTCGAACGAAACGCCAAACAAACGCGCAAGTCCTTTGTCGGCTTTCACGATATTCGCGGGAACATCCCAGGTCCATGAACCGATCAGGCCAGCCGACAGCGCGTCATCAAGTTGCAGTTCGGCTAAGCGCAATTTTTCGCCGGATTGCACCATCTCCGTTACGTCGGTCGTCGATTGAACAATATGCGTGCATCTCCCACCGGAAACCAAAGGATAGTGTGTTGCCTGCCAATAGCGCACCACCATTTCACCGCTACTATTTCGAATATCGTAGCGAATAACACCGGTACTATCGGGTTGTTTTGTCGCAGCGGTTCGCTCGAACGACTGCGCCAATTCGCCCTTACCTGTTTTTTTGGCACGCTCTGATAGATCAGGAAAAACATCGAATAAATTCTGACCAATTACTTCTGCTTTTGTCTTCCCGGTTACTGCCAAATATTCGTCACTTGCGGCCACCATTTTGTAACCGGGACCACGATTTTCAAGAACGACATATTGCGCAGGAAGCGCCCGGAATAATGTTTCAAAATTAAGCGTTTGTTTCATCTATCTCTACTATACCAGTTAGCGAAACGGAAGGGATTACCCCTTCCGCATCGTGTATTTTTCTGTCAGCGCTTACGCGGTTAATTTTCGACCCGTCATGAGCTTTACAATACCAAGCAAAATGACCGAGCCAAGGACGGCTACAAGGAATCCACCAATACTAAACGTGTCATACGACGCACCAGTAAGCATGTTCATAACGAAACCGCCAATGAATGCTCCGATAATACCCACAACAATGTTTAGGAAAATTCCCATTTGTGCGTCAGTTTTCATAATCTTCGAGCCGACCCAACCTGCGAGTCCACCTACTACAAGCCACAGTAGAATGTTTACCATACGTTTTCTCCTTTCGCTGGTTATTCTAACTTTAATTCTACTTCGTGCTATACGCAAAAGATGTAACATTCATTACAAAAAACATCAAAATCTTACAACAATGTTAATTATTTATACAGCAGCGCATATACGCTAATTACAAGTGACAACAGACCCACAGTAATGCTAAGTAAGAATTTGACTCGTTCGCGATGCGTGGCACTTCCAACCCTTTCACGTTCGTCGTACATAAGCTTATGTAGTTCAGCAATTCGGCCATCAAGCGACTTCGTATTCGTATCATCGCTCGAGTCACTGTACGCAACCGACCGTCGAATTACTTCATGCTGCTCATTTAAAAAGCGACGGATCGCTGTAACATCTTTTTGACGATGGTACACAGCCGCAAGTTGCATCATTTCATTTGTAAGCAGCTGCGTTGTTTTATCAAGTTTCAGTAGTACTCGCGCCTCGTTGTTAGGTGAATCGCTGTTCTTTGACTCTTTATTGATTGCCTCTAGCGTTTTGTGTACGCGTGCCGCAATGCGTATTAAATCGTTGGCAAGATCTTTCGAACGAGTATCGCCATGATGCGTATTTTTTCGCGCTCGAAGCAACACTGCATCAAGAAAGCTCCTCAGCGATTCTTTTACCTGTGTTCGTTTCTTTATTGTTTTTTTCGGCATAGCAATTATATTTCTTGCTTAGTATAGCAAATTAATTTGCGTGCCGTTTCAAAAAACGCTCCGTAGCTTTTTTACCAGCTTCATATAACTCTATTTGCTGATCTTTCGTAAGATCAAAATCGGTTGAAGCCGCTGCACTGGCGTCAATAAAAATAGTATTGTCCTGCGCTCGTTGGTCGTCAAGGTGAATTTGCTCTTGTGCATCCAAAATTGTGCGTAAAATTGAAACCCCGTAATTGAATGTGTTATTCGTACTGTTTCGCCGGTTCTTTCCGATCACGTCCGTACGTGAAGATAATTTAATGCCAATTGTACGACGCTGTTCAAGCTCTTCTTCTCGCTCGGCATCAAACATCCAAACAGGAAAGTTGGAGATGATTCCACCATCGGAAAGATAACTGCCGGAAAGTTTGACTGGTTTAAAAAAGAACGGCAAGCTCGCCGAAGCGTGCACGGCATCGGCAACAAGTTGCTCATCTGGATTCAAACCATAGTCAGCATAATCCCATGGTAAACGCGCTAATGTTCCGCGTGTGATATCGGCTGCCAGGATCACCAATTTATAATCGTCGTGAATCGTATGACTCTCTGCTGCGGCGGCGATTTTTAAATCGCCAAACGTTCGAACACCTTTTTTATCAAGTAAATCGTATACGAATTTTCGCATGAACATGCCATCGTATACTCCTTTTTTCATAAACAGTGATGCGACTTTTCCAGGAATGCCAAATCTACTTGCTGCGCTCTCATCGGCAAACTGCTTGTAGTCTAGGTCGCGAAATGTTTTTTGCAGTTCGCTTGGTGTATATCCTGCCGCGACAAGTGCAGCGACAATTGAACCAGCCGACGCACCAGCAATGCGCTGGAATCCGTACCCCTCATTTTCAAGTACAGTCAGTGCACCAACGAGCGCGATCACTTTTACGCCACCACCTTCAAGCACAAGATCAGCCGATTTCGACTGCGTGTCCATTGTGCTAACCTAAAAATCCGTCTGGATTTTTTGTTTGCCAACGCCAACTATCCGCACATGCGTCTGCCAAACTTTTTTCCGCACGCCATGCAAGTTCAGTTTCGGCTTTTTGCGGATCTGCATAGCAACAAGCGATATCACCTTCGCGACGTGGCGCGATACTATACGGAATATCTACATTTGAAGCGGCCTCGAATGCGTGCACCAAATCGAGCACCGAGACCCCTTTTCCCGTTCCTAAATTGTATACCGAATACTCGTGATTTGGCTTATTCACTAGTGCCGCAACATGACCTTTCGCAAGATCCACTACGTGGATATAATCGCGCACACCCGTTCCATCTGGTGTTTCGTAATCATCGCCAAATATATTAAGTGACGGGCGTTTTCCAACCGCAACCTGCGAAATGTAGGGCATGATATTATTCGGCGTGTCGTTCGGATCTTCACCAATTTCACCACTGTCATGTGCACCGATTGGGTTAAAGTAGCGTAGGACTGTAATATTCCATGAGTCATCGCTTTTCGAAACATCCTCAAGCATTTGCTCAATCATGTACTTGGTTTTTCCGTATGGATTCGTCAGCCCTTCACCAACGCGGCTTTCTTCTGTTAATGGCAGCTCCTGTGGTGTTCCGTATACCGTAGCAGAGGAGCTGAACACCAGATTTTTAACATTGTACCGAGACATAACCTCAAGGAGCGCCATTGAAGACTCTAAATTCGTCTTATAATATTTCAGTGGCTGAGCGACCGATTCACCAACCGCTTTCAGTCCTGCTAAATGAACGACTGCATCAACTGAGTGTTTTTCGAAAATCGAGCCGAGGAGTGAACTATCCTCAACATCTCCCTCATACAATGGAACCGACACACCAACAATGTTCGACACACGTTTCAGTGCTTCATGGCTGCTGTTCGAAAAATTATCGATCACGACGGCTGTGTGGCCAGCCGCAAAAAGTTCAATAAGGATATGAGAGCCGATATAACCAGCTCCACCGGTAACAAGAATATTCATACAACCATTATACAATCTGATGTAGGTCGTCACGAATTAATAGCGAACGATCTTAAAAGATGAAACACCGATGTCAGACTTTATAACAACCTGTTTCGACGCTGAATCGAAGTTAGTTGACTCAAAGACACCATCTTCTTTTTTAGGAATGTTTTCAAAATTCGTGCTTGAAAGTCCGCCATCATGCGTCACCCGTACACCCGTCGATTCAGGGATACGCAGCGTAATCGAACTGACTCCCGTGTCGATATCCACGTCGAGTCGGTCTTCCTTATCACCCAACTTCAGGTCAATGCTCGTAGCACCTGTATCAAGAATCAGTTCTTGTAGCTTCACTTCAGATAGATCACCCTTAACCGACGATGCGCCGGCATCGAGCTTCAGCTTCGTTGGCAGCTCTTTTCCCATATCGACATTCAAGCGGTTATCTTCTGATGCGTTCGTAATGTTCACATTTTTGCCAGATGTTTCAACGAATGTCTTCTGGATAGCATCCTCAACTTCGCTTCGAGTTTTTAGCTTGAAACCATCATTTCCATGTAGTTTCGCCTCAACAAGTTTATTATCTTTTGGACTCGCGCCAAGCATTACTCCAAGCGCACCTGTTTTGATATCAAGATCAAGCTGACGAATCGAGTCGTTCTCCTTATCGATCACCTGTTCTGAATGAGCTGACGAATTTCGTTTTTCAGATACATTACGCGCATTATCATAAAGCCCGTCCTCGTTCGTAACGCCGATGACAGCAAGCGCAACCGCAGCAACGATCAGAATCGAATTCAGGACAATTCCCAAAGCTCCCTTGACATTAAGTAAGGAAATTCCAACTGCAATAATCGCGAGTGGCCATAGCTGCCAAATGTTCTCGAGGTGCAATTGGATGATATTGAAGTTTTGAAGTAAGAAAAGTGCACCAAGCGCAATCAGTAGTACTCCGCCGAGAATTGAACCCATATTAATCGAACTTTCGGGTGCTTTTTCATTTTTCTTTGCTTCGTCCGATTTTGCCATATTACCCCTACTTACGCGACTTAATTAATATAGCTGCACCGAGAGCGATCAACGCAGCTGGCCAAACAATATCCCAATCTATCGAAAAGAGTTCTGGAAATAATTCTCGAAGCAGCAGCCATGTTCCAAAGAGGATTAAGATAACAGCAGCAACATTAACACCTTTTTGAGCTGGCTTATGACGTTTCATATCATCGCTTAATATCTCTATGTTTTTATTCACACTCTCAAAGCGACGACCTTTCGTCGGCAGGAAGATGGCCAGTGCAATATACGCGATAATAACTGCGCCGAAACCAGCGAAGAATAAAATGACCGTAATCAATCGAAGGACGGTTACATTTAAGTTAAAATAATCAGCCAAACCCGCGATGACGCCGAAGATCATAGCGTCATCCGGATTTCGTTCAAACTGTTTCGTAGTACTCATTACAACCTATTGTAACGAGAGAAGGTTTAAATGACAAGATTTCTATTCAGCGGAATCGAAGTTTTCATTCATCCAAATTGGCTCCCATACATGCCCGTCTGGATCGGCAACTTCGTAGCCAAACATCATATCTTCTGGAATTTCCGGCCCAGCCTTATAGTAGCTTCCGCCATTTGCTTGAGCGGTGTCCGCAAAACCCTGCACAGCTTCTTTCGAGTCCATAGAAAGCGCCAATAAAACTCCGCTGGTCGTTTTTGCGTCGATGATAGTTTTATCAGCAATAAATGATTTGTAGAAATCGTTTTTTAAGAGCATAACAACAATCTCATCCGACCATTTCATGGCGCTGGCATTCTCATCTGAAAATGCGAGGTTTTTTTCAAAGCCAAGCGCTTCATAAAATGCCGTAGATTTTTCAAGATCACTAACTGGTAAATTTATATACACTTGCTTAGCCATACTACTTCCTCCGATTCGCTTATGTATTTATTATACGCTAAAAGCCTCATTAAACTCGTATACGAATAAATACCGGGTTACTGCATCCTGAAGAACGTAGCCATCGAGGTTGCGCGGCAATATTGACACATTAAACTCTTGCATAGATCGAACTGGTTTCCTGTGTATGAAATAGTCGTCCATACTTTCATAAAACGGTGCATACGTTTTCACACATAACTTCGTATCGATCCAGGCTATCGACACACTATAGCCCTCATTTCCCTTTCGATACGTAGCGTTTATCACTGGAACAAGCGGACCGTAGGTTTTCTGCTGATAGACTCGCAGTAGCCTTATCGCTCGATTCGCTTCCTGTGTATAGTCTTTCGAGGTGTCACTTCTCCATTTCATCAGTACGCTATGCAGTTCACTCCATTTTCGTCTGTCACTCGAATTTTCAAACAATTCTGGCCTAAATACGTCCGAAGCAAAATAATCACGTTTAATGGTAGGGTCGACTTGCCTAAGATCCGATTCAAGCGCTTTCATAGCCTCATCGAAATCACCGTACGCACGCTTCTGAAGGTGAACTCTGATAGATCCAAATTCTTCGTCACTACATATTCTGTATTGTTCGTCAGGGTAATATATACGCTCTCTCACAGCGGTAACGAATGTTTTTAAACAATCGTCTTCGTGAATTAATTCTTTCGATAGGTCGCTAACTGCTTCGAATCGATCTTTATCTTGCTTTTGTAGGAAATCGTCTACAAGAACAAGAAATGCTCTGAGTTTACGGTTGTCTGGCGGGGATGTGTATTTGCTCATGGTAATATTCGTTTGAATTGTCTTGAATTGTGATTACTTAAGGAGTCATTTTAAAACGTCATATACCATATGCATATACGTATCTTTTGCATTGTTGGCTTTTTCAAGAAACTCACCCTTATCTAGCCATGCATAAGATGAATGTTCCCAGCTCATTCTTACGTCAGGACGTGATTTAACTTTCGTAATAAAAAGTGAGTAGTACGTACCATGAGCTGAGTAGTTATTACCCGAATATACTTCCTCAACATCGTCTCGGTTGATAATTATGCCCGATTCTTCCTTTACTTCACGTAACATCGCCTCTAGAAGCGTCTCCCCGTCTTCCAAAGTGCCTCCTGGCAAATCAGGATCAATTCCAAAAGTAGGATGATCACTTCGATACATCAAAAGATATTTTCCGTCAGGATCAACCATAACCAGTTTTGCAACTTTCTTCATTGTCTCAGTATAACAATAAATTAGAGTGGAAGAATTCATTGTACGTGCTCTCGGCTCCCGCAACTGGGTTCGAACTAAACCAATCTGCAATAGTAATAGTACTTAAACGATTCATTCACGAACAGACAAATCGTACCTCAAACTCAATCCCATCAAGCACATACCCCGCTTTACGATATATTGCAGACTTTACTTCTTCAGATTCGCATACCAATAGTACTGTCGGAAAATCCATCCCAGTCGCTTCCCATTCATTCGAATCAAAATATTCTAAATACTTCTTTATCTTCTTCACATGCACAAACGCAGGCTTACTCGCATCGTAATATTCTATAAAAAATGATTCACCATCACGGTCATCGGATGTCGTCAAGAAACCGTCAGGCAGTGGTTGAGGGAAATAATCAAATGCACGGAGCTGAATTGGAGAAAAGAATCCACCAGGTCGGTTTGTCTTCTGCTCTAAGCTGAGTGCGAACTCCAGTACCTTCAAGCACCTATCTGCAAAAATACGCGATACCGTTTTATTTTTATACACGAGTCGCTTTGCAATTTCCGGTACTGTTTCATCGATCGTTGCCACTGCATTAAGTCCACGCGGTGTGAGAAAGTATGCAGCGGGTCGACGCTCGATCTTATCGATTTTTGCATCATATCGTCGCTCGATGAACCCGTTTCTCATAAGCTTATCGATGCGCTGTTGGACTGTCATATTCTGCGAAGCACCAGTCGCTCGCTGAAGCAATTTTATACTCGCGAAACGGAATCGGTACATTATATCGAGCAATTCAAATTCACGTTCGCTTACTCTTAATCCATCATCACGCTTCACCACTCTCGACTCACTCTCCTACCCTACTCCTTTAGCTCATTCTCTTTTCTCTTTCTCCTTATTATATATAATAAGATAATAATTGCACGTCTCAACAGATATAGATGTATATAAATTGTAATAAATGCATTTATTATTTTATAGTAATTTTATCATTTAGTAGTTCTAATTGTCACAACACTACACGGCATTTGGACAGTTTATCGTCATGTCCAAGGACGATACACTATTAGGACTCGCTATTACCCTTAATGATCTCGCACCAATCTACACGAGTCATACAGGAAACTAATAAGTCCTGCCAAACACATGGACTATCGATGGTCATATAAAGCTCCTGTTCGATCGCATCTTTCAACCATTCAGCCTTATCTACATCCAGACATTTCAAGCCAATCGCATCTACAAGTAATTCGTACTGGGCACTCTCGTTCGTCAACCATACATTCATAAGCCAGGTCTCTCGATTCACCCATCCATTGTATGTTTGTGCTGTTTCCTGCGCGCGTACGTCGTTCATAGTGTTCTCCTTCTTACGTTACGTAACGAAGCCAGCTGACGGTACCGCATGGCGGACTTGTCAGGGTGGAGCGCTTCCTGACGTTTACCAGCTGAACGAACGACCTTGACGAGTTCGCTCGGTGCGTATAATGAGGGCGTACGTGACGGAAGAAAACTAGACTAACAGATAGTAGGAAAAGTTCAAACAAAACTAATGAATTGTCGACTGGTGGAATAACAATCAGTAGCTCATTTTAATCATTTCTAAGACTACACAATCAAGTCTTAAGCAACTTCTCAACTATAGTAAATACGTGTACAATAAGCATTATTAGAAAATAAAAAAAAGGGGGGGTGATGTCTGCTACTAAAAAATACATCGCGCTAGCGATAGTGTTAGGATTAATCGTAAGTGCTTTAGCTACGGGTATCTCAGATGCTACAGAGGTGCCGTACGAAAACGAACGTGTGAGTCTGCTACCCGATGGAAGTCAACCAACTACAGGTGGCATCGGTGGTAATATTTTGAATCCGGACATCAGTTATGATGGGCGCTTCGTAGCATTTGCTTCCGCCAGTAAACAATTTGTACCTGACGATACCAATACAAAAAATGATGTATTCGTAAGAGATACAGAGTCTGGTAGTATAGTGCGAGCAAACGTTTCTAACTCCGGATCTCAGATGGAATTAAGCGTTCGTGACTTTGCAATGAGTGATGACGGTAAATTTGTAGTGTTCTCAACCGAAGAAGACGATCTAGTTTCTAACGATAACAACGGGAAGATTGACGTGTTTCTAAGAGATTTGGAACACGAAACTACAGAGAAAATTAGTGTATCCGAAAATAATACAGAAGGCAATGGAAATTCTTTAGGGGCAGAGATATCGGCAGACGGAAGGTATGTCGTATATCAATCAGCTGCAAGTAATCTAGTCTCGGGTGATATCAATAGTGAAATAGACATTTTTTTAAATGACAGAGAACTAAATACCACAGTATTAATCAGTAAGACACAGGCTGGCACGCAAGGGAATGGACAAAGTCATTCACCATCAATAAACTGTAGCGGATCCCACATATCATTTGCGAGCCAAGCGAGTAATTTGAGCTCAAACGATACGAATGGCGTAAGTGATGTATTTCTGGTCGACAGAATTAACAACAAAAGATTAACTAATATCACAGAGTCGGGCAATAAGCATAGTTATGCTAAAGCGCCCATTTCGTGTGCTGCCAATAAGCTCGTATTCAAATCGAGTGCTTTAAACCTAGTACCTACAAAGACTGATACTAGTAACTATTCCGACATTTTTGCCTATGATATAAATAGTCAGAATATTGAGTATGTTAGTGTTGATTCGTCAGAAAATCTTGTAGACGGTCACATTCCACTAAATCTCACAAACAGTAGTATCGATTTTTCTGGCCGATATGCTGTCTTTGCCCACAGATCCGGGGCGTTAATCACCGGAGATAACAACGGTACAGAAGATATATTTATTCGCGACTTACATAAGGGAACCACTCAGCTCGTTAGTAAAAGATCAGCGTCTGTTGAGACTACAGCCACATCACAATATCCAGCAATATCAGCAGATGGAAGAAAAATAATATACATATCTGCAGACCCTGGCCTGGTAGCGAACGACACTAACGGCTTATCTGACCTATTTGTTTCAAACACTGGACTTTGAACTAGATCTTATCTCGTGAGCTCCATAACCATAACTCTAGATAGTACAGTCGTACTATAGAAAATATTCTCTTATTGACTCTTGCTTTTCATTCGCCTGGAAGTCGGTATGTTATCCAATTCAAGCATTCGTCTTGTTTGACGTTTGTACATCACATCATCCGAATATCCTTCAACCTTTATGGTCGCACGATCTGACTCACTGTTAGAAAAATTTTGTCGTGACATTATTCTCACATCACCAATATTACTACCAGAAATTTCACTTAATCTCGTCGTCACTCCAGAAACAGGAGAGAAATAACGGACAGAATGTACTTTGAGGTAAAAATTATAAGAGTTGAGATTCGCCACCTCACCTTTTTCAACAAAGGGTGAGTAAATAGGAAGTAGCGTAGACTCATCGGCTGGATTACCGGTTCGAAAGCACACAACTATGCCAGCGTTCGCAAGTATCGCATTTACCATTCGCTGATCATCCTGTTGCGATGTCGATTGTTCCGCCATGGTCACAAAAAGCCGATATTTTCTCGCTTCAGACAGCATTTGCACGAAAGACGGTGTCGCAAAATTTTGAAACTCATCGACATACAAATAAAAATCGGCCCTATCGGCTTGGTTTTGCCGTGCCCGCTTCAATGCAGCGAGTTGAAGTTTGGCGAGCACCATAATTCCAAACAACTCCGATGTATCCTCTCCAAGCAAACCTTTGGAAAAATTGCATATCAGTATCTTGCGGCTACTTAATACCTCGTCAAAGTTGATCGTTGATTGAGGCTGCTCAATTATCCGACGTGCGCTTGCCGAGAAAAGAAATCGACCGATCTTTGACGTGATTCCGCCCGCAAGCTTCACTTGCTGCATCGAACCTGCTTTCGCGAATTCATTTCTCCAAAAGTTTTTAAGATTATCATCCTCCAGTGTCTTTACGACTTTCTTTCGATACACTGGATCATTTATCAAGTCGTAGACGGTGAATAGCGTTGCATCTTGTTGTGTAAGCGCAGTGTGAATCGTATTCCTCAGAATATAGTCGATGCGATGACCGCTCAAGTCATCGTTCGAAAATAACTTCCTGAATATCGACACAACCGACTCCGTGATCAGATCTTTCTCACGCTCCAGCTCTTTTCCGTCCAACCCCTCTGGTAATTCCAGTAAGTTAAGACCGATCGGAAAATCGATATCATCAGGATTAAAGTAGATGACATCTTTTATACGTTCTTCGGGTACGCGTAATAGTAGATCATCCGCTAAATCACCGTGCGGATCAATGACGGCGAGCCCTTCGCCATTTTGCATATCCTGTTCAATCATGCCTGTGAGCATCGTCGTCTTACCGCTTCCAGTACCACCGATAACATACATGTGCCGCTCACGTTCTTGCTTCGTAATCGTTAGTGGTGTTTCGATGCCGTGATGAATATTTTTTCCAATGATGATGCTGTCTGGCCGTTCGCGTTTCATTATCGATGGCGCTGGCAGTGTGCGCGAGATGTTCGTCGTCACATCATCGACACGGTCAGACCCTTTAGGTAATTCATATAATTGAGCGAGCTCACGTGAAGATAAAAGATTTGTCTTTCGATCCAGCAAGCTCGGAATCCGCCGCGAAAACATAGCGCTTCGTAGCGAAGCTGGCAAAAAACTAAAGCGTCTTTTTCGTAGCGTCTGTATGCCGGTAATATCAAAATCAGATAACGCCGCTTTAATCTGTTGTATCCGTCGAGAGCGATCATGTGAAGTTCCAATTATTCGAAACCGGATATCAGTTTTAAAAAGTTCACTATATGCCTTGTTGTGAGTCGCATCTGAAACCTTATAATATTCCTGATACCGTGTCGTAATAGCATTCATGTTTCGTACGAATCCCGGACATACGATCAACTGATAGCGTATTGATTCTCCATCCTGACAATTATTAATGGCGTTAAGGATATAACTCATTGAACTACCACTCTCGGTTGGATCCTGAATCTTAATAGGTAATGCAAAGTGTCCGGTTTGATGGAACGAGAGATAGGAGGTGTCACGATTAGATGTACTCTCATTCTTTTCATTAATACCCACTTCAGTTACTGTTACCCCGTCAAGATGTGAGATGATTGCACGTTCAACCACTACTCTGAACCGATCATCAACCACGACATAATATCGAATACCCTCCGACTTCGTTGAGCTTATCTCCAAGGACAACGCATGCCGTGTAATGATTCGTCGAAACGGATTCGCTTCACGAAGTGCGCCATGAAGCACACGGAATAAACGTTCGACCGCATGCGGCGTCAGCTTATTATGATACGGACTCCGAACTTCAAGTGTGACGAGGTTTCGAGCCATAAAAGTTCTGTAGCGCATCAGTAAAATAACAATAAAACAGAGCGTGATAATAGAGAGACTGACAATAACCCATGGCATAATAACAACCAGCGCTTCAGTACTCTCTAGCCAACTCGATACCACCTCCATCTATTCGGGCTCTCCGCTGAGAAACGTGCGTGGATTTACTGGAATGCCACCGACTTTAACCTCAAAATGCAAGTGATCACCCATCGCCCAGCCTTCCTCTCCTTGTGTTCCAACGGGTGTTCCAGTAGATACCTTTTCTCCTTCATCAACGCTTCGAGATGCCATATGCGCGTAAACAGATGTTATGTCATTACCATGATCGATCATGACGCAGTACGGGCCGCATCCAGGCAGCACATCCCCGACGCGCGACACCGTACCTTCCATCGCCGCTGTCACTGGCTTACCGTACCCACCATCAATATCAATCCCGGAATGTGATGCCTGATACGGCGGGTTCGGATTACCAAACTCCTGCGTTACGACGCCCGGAATCGGCCATGCGCTTGCAATATCCAGTTCAATCAGTTTTCCGCCCGGACCTTTCACACGCACCGTTCCACTAGACACATCCACTTTTGCAACATCGTCGGAAATTCCCTGCACACCGTTCGTGAGCACGCCTATCGCAACTGCGCCTGGTAGTAAAATAAGTGCCAGTAACGTTGCAGCAATAATAATTACTTCCCGGCGCATCGAGTACAGAAAAAAACCAACACGCACGTAGTGCATTAGACTTCATACTCCAAGCCTTCGAGTGGATTCGTTGTGATGAGTGGATGTTCATCTTCCGAAGCAGTAACGTGGAGCGCGACATGCTGTTGGTCGGCAATAATCAATGCATCTCCTCTATCAGCCGTCACAAGGTACGATCGCTCGTAATCACTCAAATGAAATTCTCGCGTGACTTGCTCAATCGTTGTCGTGTCCTGCCGCATCAAGATTCGAAGCGCGCTTTGCGAAGCAATCGCCTGACCATATTTGTCATTCAAAAAGTCATTCGCCTGTTGCGTAATTATCGAAACACCAAGCGCGTATTTTCGAGCGCGGCGAACTAAGCCGGAAATGAACCGGGCACTCTCTTCATGTTGTAGCAATAACCAGCCTTCGTCTATCACGAGTAATCGTTTCTTCGGTGTTTGTTTTACCGCATTCTGGACGTAGTTGGCTACGATCATCATCATAATTTGGCGCATCGTTTCTGGCATATCTTTAATATCAAAAACCACCAAGCGATTATCGAGTCCGACGTTCGTTTGCGAATCAAACATCGACGAAAGTGACCCAGTCACATACTTATCTAACCGTCGACACAGTGAGGCCTCGCCCATACGCTCAAGTTCAATATATAAATCTTTCAAGATTGGCGAGGTGCGAGTGCGAAAAGTATAAATCGCCAGTATCGCCTGATCGAGTGCTGCCTTTTCAGATGAGGACAGGCCATCGACCATAAGTGATAACACTTCAGTCAGATCTTGCGTATGGGCGGCAAGTTGCTGTTTAGTGCGCGCCGTCGTTGCCATGTCGAATGGATTAAGTTTCTGATCGGAATCAGCAGCCAGCTTAACGTACGTTCCGCCGACTGATTGCGATAAATTCTCATACTCTCGCTCAGGATCGATAACAATCACGTTCGTACCCTGCATTAATTGGCGGAGAATTTCCACTTTTGACGTGTAGCTTTTCCCGCTTCCCGATTGCGCAAATGTGATACTGTTCGCATTATTGAGACTGAATCGATCGATAATCACCAGTGAATTATTCGAATGGTTTACTCCGTATAAAATACCATTCGGCTGCACGAGTTCGGATGAGACAAATGGAAACGTTAGCGATGCGGTATCACTATCCATATTCCGTCGCTGAGCAAGCTGATTCTCTGCCCGAGGGAGTGTTGTCTGAAGCCCTTCAATTTGTTGGAAACGGGCTACTTTAATATAGAACAGTCGAGCACTGAGCGACGCCTTCACATCGTTTGTACGATTATCTAATTCATCCAGAGACTCGGCCATGACGGTTGCATATATCGAAACCTGAAATAACTTTTGCTGACCACGACGAATTGCGTCGCGGAGTTCAAGCGCAGAATCAAGCGGGTCAGTCAGTTCACTCCCGATTATGCCGCCATCCCGTATCCTGGAGCGCTTCATCGATTCGAGCTGCGTGATCTTCTTTTCGAGTCGCCTGAGTGCATCATTCGAATCAACTTGATCGATATGATACGCGACATCGATATCGTAATTGACATGAGTAAGAGAGTCGAGCCACCCAACTTCGGCCGTATAGGGATAGCCTGATATATAGACGACGCGCCGATAAAGCCCATCTATGACGAAGTGATCTGGCTGCTCTTCCAGCCCCTCGTAGCTGATAATATCGACTGGATCTTGCTCACCGAACGACAAAAGTGTATCGGATGCATTTTTCTTCGATCCTTTGGACTTTGCGACGTGTCGTAGATTCATCATAGATAGCTTCCTTTCAGAAGAGATGCGGTTCGCTCACTAAGTGGCTGCAATTTGGCATCAGTAGGACTGAACGATGAATAGAATAAATCAAGCAGCTCCAGACTCGGCAACTGCCGGCTCTTGACCCCGATATTTGCTAATCCTTTTTCAACAAGTGCTGCGCGGGAACGGAGCTGCTCTTTCGGATCATCCATACGCTTCTTCTGGACAGTATATGGAATCACAATATAAAACCGGCGAGAGAGGATCCGATTACTTTTGACGAGGTTGGATACATAGCGAATATATCCATCGATCTGGTGCTGGTACACCTCGCTCGCCTCAGCTTCTTTCTGGTTCTCAAATCGCGCTGTGTAGTCATCTAAGTCGAGTGATCGAACTCGCTGTAATATCTGTATCGGGAACGATAGTGAGTTCAAAAACGCTTTATATGTATCGACGACCGCGTCCTGCTCGAGCTCACTCATCAGGTGAAAGTTAATCGACGATGTTTCAAGTACCAATCGAAACTCGCCTCCTGGTAATTCCATAACACCGTCACTCACCGATTTGAGTGCAATCTGTCGGCGTGATGATTCTTTTCTATTCTTTTTCCCGAACACGAACATGCAGCGCTCCTTTCTTGCCTATTTCAAATGCCATGGAAGATGAACTATCTGCGAACCGCTGGAACCGTAGCATGTCAGTATCACTAACCACTCCTTTTGGTATCTTCTCGGGTGTATCAACCAGAGCACTCGACCGTTCGTCACTATTTTGTTTCTGAGCTCCCGGCGTTACGCGGTGCGCCAACGAGTTCATTCCGTGGACATAATAACGCGGTCGTTGGCCATATCGCACCAACACTCCGATCCAGTCGAAAATAATACGTCCGCTAATTCGCACTGCGAGCATACCGAACAAAACGACCAGACACGCGATTATACCGTACTTGTAGTCAACAAACTGACCATGTGGCGGAAGAAGGGTAGCAATAGCAAACGCTCCGACGATTGGTATTCCCATCAATATTCCTTGTGATACGGAAATATTGCCAGCAATCTTATCCTCGACGCTCGTGATCTGGGCCGGAACAATAGAACGACGCATCAGTCCTTCCCTTTCTTTTTGCGAGCGCTCCAATGTGTCGGTTTCGCCGAAGAGTTAGTAGCACGAGACGGTGATTGGTCGACACCGACTTCTGGTCGGGCGGCTACTTTATTAGCCTGCAGTAGAGTCGTATGAGGAAATGCACTTCGCGGCTTCATCGTATCATCCTGAGCACCAGCATAGGCAGCTCGATACCCGCTGCCACCTTGTGCGTATTTCACTGATCCTGCAATATGGCTCGCCCCACGGACAAATGTAGAGCCAAGCCGACGAAAACCATATCCGCTCGCACCGGCCATCGTCAGGTAGTTCATCGTTCGACTCGTTGAGAGAAGTACCGACAAGGTCGCAATAGACAAAAGCGCCGTCATAAATGGATTACCTTCACCCTCTAACAGTCCCGAGAATAGTGACACAGAAAGCATCAGCACAACTACTTGCACAAATAGCACGAATATTGTCGTTAGATACATCTTTCCCGCACTCACAGAAAAGTCCCGAAAGCTCGGAAGCAGCCACAATAAAATAATGAGCGGTGAAAGTACGGCACCGATATATAGCACAATGATGCGCTTCAGGTAGTACACAAGAAGCATTACAGCTAAAATGATCGCTACTGCGATAAAGAGTAGAATCCCTATATTCACCGTGGCAGTTGCAGTAATAAGTCCACCGAGTGCAGTCCATATTACTTCGTTTTCCATCCCAGAAATCAGCGCCGATATCATCGCGTTCGACACCATGATAATCGCATCAATCACGAAAATTGATACATTCACCAATCCAAATACCGCGAGTATCTGCGGGAGAAGCGTTCGTAAGTCTTCTTCCTCAAGTCCTAGTACGCTTGCGCTCATGAATCTAAATCCAATCATTGTCACCACTAGCACGAAAAGTACATTCGTAATCGCAAGCACGACAAGCCAAACGTTAAACACCGACGCATTCTGTCCGACAAGTGGTGTTGCAGTCGTGAATTGTTTGAGACCATCTACGATTGGTCGACCGACACTCTCTATAATATTCTTAATAAAACCGGCAATCGCCTCATTTATAATCTGACATGCAAGGCAGTCATCTTCTTGGTTGATAGGTTTAATGTTTTCAGAATTATTAATTTTGCTCACGGGCTGTTGCTCATACGCAGACTGCATAAACCCAACAATCCCACTTGCAGCCAATACAATTACGAGCCCTATCGCCGTATTCTTTAACGTCTTCTTGGCACGCTCAAGTTTCTCCGGCCGACCACGACTCGACATATAGTAAAACCCAGCTACAACCAGCAGTAGCACAGCTAATGTGCCAGCTATCCCAACCAAGGCCGAAAGCACAGGACTCAAGTCGTTTTGTAGTGATTCCGTTGCTGCGGAGGCGTTAGCTAGTATCACTAAAGACATGAATTACCCTCCGAACGAAGACCGAGCCAATCCAGCGACCAAATCAACAATCGCATACGCTGCCAAAACAATAACCAATCCAATACCAGAATAAAGTAAGGTTTTCTTAGCTTTGTCTAGTTTCTCTGGATGACCAGAGCTAGTGATGTAGAAGAATCCACCGATAACAATAAATACCACCGCAACTGCGCCGGCTATCCCAACCAGTGTTTTAGCGATACTTTGTATAAACGATTCCGCTTGAGCTGCACCGTCAACTGCCATTGCCACATCTGAATTAAGTACAACAATCAGAAGACTGAATGCGCTTAACAGAGCAGCTATTCCTGCTTTGTTCATATGTATACTCCCCTATCAATGAGCTATTACATATATTGTAACATAGTGTATTTTTAGGAAAGTATATTTTATTATATGGTTGTGCTTATTTACAATTTTCTCTAAAATATCTATTTACATTAAAAACTTGATTGTTCAAAGAGAATTCCACCGCAGCCTTGCTCTCGGGATCCTCCTGAATCGTTTTATATCCATCCGCCAGTTTCTGGGTATCGGCAGCTATGCCCTCTGGAGCATGTTCGTTTAAATCGTTAAAATATGCAGCCAGCTCATCATTCGAAGCAGATCTTCTTCGATCCGCAATTGCCTGATTGTCGTATGCTCGACAAAAGGACTCTAAACTCCGCTCCTTCTTTGTCACCACCAGAAGAATAATAAATATAGTCATAAGTAGTACAATCAAGCTAATAGTGATAAATTTTGTAAACTTAAACTTTCCGATCATATAAACATCATATCAAATGAAACTTAGTATTCTTGCGCTACGTAGAAGCTAGCTATGTCATACACCACCCTCTCTACTCCCTCAGAGGACTACCATTAATGCCGACAATACATACACAAACTCTTTTCAGCTTTAACTAAGTTCATATATTTACTCTTTAATGGTAACTTTTTCTAGTGTGAGTATGTAAGATATCATACAGAAATGTAACGTAATACTTAATAAGATTAAGTTATGCATCTAATGTAGCATCCTGCATTTGCAGTAAATGAATATAGTAGCAAATATATTTATTGACATTAAGTCAACAAGATAGTACATTAACTAAGGTATAAAATTCAAAAAATTGAGAGTGTGATTTCATGGGCATTATTAACGGCGTGTCAATCGTAGTTCCGGTGTTGAATGAGGTTGGAAGTATCCAACCTCTATTCATGCGTATCAAAAAAACACTCGATACCTATGAAACTCCGTACGAAATTATCTTTGTCGACGATCATTCGAGTGATGGCACGCGAGAACTTCTCGCGTCACTCCAAGCGACAAATAAGAATGTCCGTTTCCTCACTAAACAAGGAAATCGCGGAAAAGCATATTCAATCATTGAGGGAACTGTGTCGAGTACGTATGACACTATCTGCATGATCGATGCCGACCTTCAATACCCACCTGAGAGTATCGCACCAATGGTTACACTCATGGAGACACTCGGAAGCGACGTTGTCATAACGAAACGTATCGATAACGAAACTAGTTGGCTTCGTAAACTCATGAGCCTGACGTTCAACTTCATTTTTACACGTGCACTCTTCGGGCTCAGCTACGATACTCAGTCCGGACTAAAACTGTTCAAGAAAGAAGTTCTTAGACCTGATGAAATCGACCCAACCCCATGGAGCTTTGACCTCGAATTTATCGTCGTCGCATTACAACACCGCTACCTCATCGCCAGTCTCGACATCCCATTCGGCATGCGCACAAGTGGAGAAGCCAAAGTCAGTATTTATAAATCATCGATCGAACTTGCCCGCGCCTCACTCAGACTTCGCTTAAAAAACCTTAAAGTACCGACCGCGACATTATATAAACAAAACTTAGCTCGGCTCATGCCACAGTCATCAAGGGAGACATCATGAAACATAAACTTATCAAAGCAGCCGCGATCATTTTCGTGCTAGCAGCTATTACTAGCCTTGGCTTTGCGGGATATACGGCCTACAAAAACAAGATGACTGCAACTAACGGTGCACCACAAGCCTTCGGCTCTAACCGTATTCTTCATGAACTGTGGCTTGACTATAAAGACGAGATGCTCGAAAAAGATACACTCCGTACCCTTGACCGATCAATAGGTAATGTCACAACGTCGGAGGGTCAAAGCTACACCATGATGCGAGCCGTCTGGATGGACGACATGGACACCTTTAACAAAAGCTGGCAGTGGACGAAAGATAACTTGCAGCGTGACGATAAACTATTTGCATGGAAATTCGGCGACAAAGGTAATGGTGAATATGGCATCTTGACCGACGAGAACGGACAAAACACCGCCACCGACGCCGATGTCGACATAGCATTCTCTCTTCTCATGGCAGCCGGGCGATGGAAAGATTATAAATATGCCGCTGACGCTCAAGCGATCATCTCTAATATCTGGGAGAGGGAAACTGTCGACATAAATGGCGAGCGCGTTCTTGTGGCGAACGATATCGAACGGAGGGACCGTGATTCAGTCATTGTGAATCCATCTTACTTTTCGCCATACGCCTATCGTGCCTTTGCAAAAGCGGATCCAAATAATGACTGGAAGCAAGTCATCGACAGCTCATATCGAATATTGAACGCATCAGCTACACAACCACTCGACAGCGAATCAGCCTCAGGTCTCATCCCGAACTGGATTCGGGTCGACCGAGAAAGTGGTTCGGTTATTGCATCAGATGAGTACAACAGTAGGTATGGCTACGACGCCCTACGTACACCTTGGAGAATGGGTCTCGATTATCGCTGGAATAACGAACCACGCGCAAAACAGGTACTTGAAAAACTATCACCTCTTGATGAAAGCATACGAGAGCGCGGGTCACTTGCTAGCGAATATAACCACGATGGCTCTGTCTTTGGTGACTATCAAACCCCCGCTATGAACGGTGGCTCGATGGCCTACTTCGATATCGTCCATCCTGAAAAGGCGGATCAATTTTACACACGCAATCTTCTCACCTACTACAGCCCAGATAACATGGGATGGAAAGAGCCGCTATCTTATTACGATGATAACTGGGTTTGGTTCGGAATGGCATTCCACACCGAATCACTCCCCAATCTGACGGAGCTTATTAAATGAGTCAGCGTCAATACAGTAAGCGATATGCATTCCTTAAAGGCGACATAAACAAGTATCTTCTCGTATTTAATATCGTACTTGCACTCGTTTATTTCTATATTCTCACATTCATATTTGAGCACGATAATATCTATCTTTTCTCCCTTTTGATTGCAGGTGAGGTATTCCATGTCTGGCAAATTATCGGATATAGCTACACCGTTTGGAATCGGAAACTTGAAGCACCGTTCGACCCGGAATTTGATAAAGGTGTCGATGTATTCATAACAGTGGCCGGAGAGCCGGTGGAAATCGTAGAGGAAACCGCACAAGCTGCAATCGCCATGGATTACCCGAATTTTAAGGTTCACATTCTTAATGATGGCTATGTCGCCAAACGCGATAACTGGCAAGATGTCATAAAAATGTCTAAACGCCTTGGCATCAACTGCATTACGCGAACAAAACCCGGCGGAGCAAAGGCTGGCAACATCAATAACGGTCTGAGGAAAACCAATAACCCATACTTCGTAGTATTCGACGCGGACCATGTGCCAAAACCCGAATTTTTGCGAGAAACGATGGGCTATTTCACTAATAGACGCATGGGCTTCGTCCAAACACCACAGTTCTATCACAATCAAAAAATAAATGATGTTACACAGACGGCATGGGACCAACAATCGCTATTCTTCGGTCCAATTATGAGCGGCAAAAACCGACTTAACTCGGCGTTCATGTGCGGCACCAACATGGCCGTGAGTCGCACCGCGATCACCCAAGCTGGCGGCATGTGCGAGTTCAATATTGCAGAGGACTTTCTAACTTCACTCTTTATCCATGAGAAGGGGTGGCAGAGTGTCTACGTACCAAAAGTATTAGCAGAAGGGCTAGCACCTGAAGACTTCCTTTCGTATTACAAACAGCAATATCGCTGGACTCGTGGTAGTCTCGAAGTCATTTTCAAGTTTAACCCGCTGTTTCGACGTGGATTATCGGGCGCGCAGCGTATGCAATACCTGGTTTCAGCCGGATACTACCTCACAGGACTTGTCGTACTTATCGATGCACTACTCCCTATCATCTTCCTCTACACTGGAGTCGCAGCGGTTCAAACATCAACCATGTGGCTTGCGATGATCTTCATTCCTTACATCTTCTTAAACCTGGCTATCCTACAACTGACAAGCAATTTCACCTATACGTTCAATGCAATTTCCTACTCAATCAGTTCATTCTACCTACAAATTCGTGCCCTGGTCGCCGTACTACTTGGTCAAAAAACATCTTTTGTAGTTACGTCTAAAACTGCTATTCAAGGTAATTTTTACAAGCTCGTCATCCCGCAAATACTCTACATTGTACTTGCTGTAGTTGGTGTCGTTTATGCTGTAAGTCGAGACGGCTTCACTCCAGCACTTCTTGCCAACGCATCATGGGCAATGGTTAACGTTGCAGCATTCATACCTTTTATCAAAGGAGCTATTCCACTAGAAAGTATTCTGGCTCCATTCAAGTCATCCAAGAATAGAAAGCGGAGCAGATTGTCCGAAGCTAATGGAGTGAAGTCATGAGCGAGAAAAATCCTTCGATCTGGCAACGAGTGAAAGCAGCTTGGTACATTCCTGCGATATTCCTTGTTCTTGTTGCTATCTCGGCGACATTATCGTACTTCGTATTTGGACGAGAAAGCCTGCGACTTGATGAAGCACAGAGCATCTGGCAAACGTCACACTCACTAACAGGGATGCTTGAAGTTGTAGCTCAAGACGTCCACATGCCGTTCTACCATATCTTGCTCCACTATTGGATCGCGACCTTCGGAAATGACGTTTATACGGTTCGACTTATGTCGTATATTTTATTCGTTATATGCGTGCCATTCGTCTACCTCCTATCAAGAACAGTATTATCACGCAAATGGTCCCTGTTTGTAGTCGCACTGTTCATCTTCTCGCCATTCGTGAACTGGTACGCTAACGAAGCACGTATGTACACCCTCCTTGCCCTGATGAGTCTTGCAAATCAATACTTCTTTGTGAGAATCATGCAAGCACGAAAAAATAGTTGGCCGTGGTACATTCTAACGACTGTTGTCGGTGCGTATTCTCACTATTTCTTCTTTTTCAACTTATTAACACAAGCTATTTTCTTCCTTGTTTACAAAAAAAAGTTTCCAAAAAAGACATTTTCAAAACTCGTTGGAACTGCGATCATCCTTATTGCAGCCATATCACCATGGATCTATTACTTTATTAGCGAAGGTGCCGCTGGCAACACGCGGCCACTTATTGAATTACCTTCAGCAATCAACTTTTTCAATGCCTACTCGCAATTCTTGTTCGGGTTCCAGAACAGTACAATCAATACATTCCTCCTCTCACTCTGGCCACTCACGGTTATCGTGGCCTTCCTTATCGTACGTCGTTTCATACGCCCATCACCACAACTTCATTTCATCGCTTTCGCCGCGTTCGTACCACCACTGCTCGCGTTCTTGCTAAGCTTCCTAATCACACCATTCTTCCTACCTCGCTACATGTTCGCTGTCGTAGCACCGCTTCTTATCGTAATCGTTTGGATTATCTCGATAGCGTCGAAACGAGCTGCGTTCATATCTATCGCTATTGCACTAGTTGGTACGATTACGCTTGCCGTTATACAAACGATTAGCTCTACTAATCCGGTTAGAGAAAGCTACTATCAGGTAACTCAGGATATTGAGCGCAGTGCTACACCAAGCGATGTCGTAGCACTTAGTTCTCCGTTCACAGTATATCCATTTGAGTATTACTATGATGGACCAACACAGGTGAAAACACTGCCAAACTGGGATCGCAAGCAGCAAGGCTCTGTACCTCCGTATAATGCTGAGCAAATCGATGATCAGGTGAACTCACTGAAAAAAGGACATGACAAAATCTATCTTCTTCTGAGTTATGATCAAGGATACGAAGAAAATCTGAGAAACTACTTCGCAAACCGATATGAGCTATTGTCGCAAACAGACTACACTCCATCAATGAAATTGCTTGTTTATCGTGTCGGCTATAACGACCCGGTTAGTTTCTAATCATCACTCCTTTATACTGCTTATATTTACTATACTCTACAATATTATTGACTTATTAAACACTAAATAGTAGAATATATTAAACTAAGTTTAGGAGTTTAGATGACGACACCGTTGAGAGCGGCTGTCATTGCTATTGCTGTTTTTACCTCAGCAATTGCTATGACGGCATTACAAACCATACCCGCGCAAGCGATGCACCAAGAACAAGCATCCGTAAAAATTGAGATTGAGCCGATTTGCTCGAGCGAGCCACGAGGCATTTCACTATGGAAAGTGAACAACTTTAGCGATACGGCAGCAACCGTAACATGGAATAACTTTGAAAATGGTCTTCAGGGCACATACAACGCTACGCCTGGAATCACTCAAATGACGACTGGATACGTTGCGACTGATCCAAACAACACGACAACGTTCACATGGCCAGGTGGCGAAGGCACTACAAACGCCAAAGTAGAAGCATGCGAAGAGCCAGAGGAACCTGTTGTTCCAGAGCCTGAATGTATCGATGGCAACATCCAGCAAAACCTAGTTGTTACATGGCTATCGAAAAATAGCGTAAGCGTAATAACCCGTGATGGTATGCCACTCTGTGACGACGTCACCGTATTCTTGTCTTCCTACACAATGCCAGACAACTACGACGGCAACGGATTCGAGGGTAACCCAACCGCATATCCACAAATCGTGACATCGAGCATCGGCGTTGTTCTTGAAAAAGGAACAGACGGCCGCGCGGTTCTGACTGTTGCTAAGCCTGACAAATGTAAAAACACTCAAATCGATTTCTACTACGGACCTGAAATCACGACCGTCGGTCCAGATGGCCACGGTACCCAGAACATCGAGGCGAAAGTCTATATGAAATCAGATAGTAAGAAATGTCAGCCAGGTAACGGCGGTGAAACTCCACAACCACCAGTACAGCCTGAGCCACCAGTTACACCAAATCCTGAACCTGAGACTCCCGTAACTCCGCCGGTTCACGAAACACCAAAGCCAGAAGCTGATCACGTAACCCCACAACCTGCAGGTATGGGTAGCGCATCAAGCCCTGAACTTCCAGCTGAGCTTCCTCAGACTGGTGGTGTCGACACACTTGCAACTGTGCTCTACACGATCGTTATCGGCCTTGCAACGTACGCTCTTGCTTACGGTGCACAGCGACGACTTCTCGAACGCGAATAATAACGTACTCACTTTCAAAAGAGCCCTTGATTTAACTCGAGGGCTCTTTTAACTGTCAGCACTCCACTTGTAGTCGCTAATGGTTATGCTACTATGTAATAGTACTCGTATGAACACAAACAAACGCTCAAAACAACTCACTATTATTTTCGCGCTCGTAAGCACTATCCTATTAGTGTTTCTCTCGTCAGCCTATATCAGGCATTTTCGACCGATTGCGCTTATCGATTCGAATCAAGAAACAGAGACGGAGGAGTATCAAGCAAATACGCGATCAGCACAACTAACATCGAGCACAGCCCCTCCTCCAATGCGTCAATCAACACTCACTAATGAAAAGCTCTACAACGATCAGAACCTACTCAAAGCTGGACGCCCGTATCAGATCGCGAGCAACCCGACCGCCAGCTGGTTCGGCAACTGGACTGGAAACGTTAAATCAGAAGCAAATCGACTCGTGACCAATGCGACGAACCAGAATAAACTTGCAACAATGGTACTGTACAACATTCCACACCGTGACTGTGGGAGCTATTCGGCTGGCGGATCAGATACCAGTCAAGCCTATCGTGCTTGGATCGATAGTGTTGCAAGCGGGATCGGAAAACGAAAAGCACTCGTCGTTCTTGAACCAGACGCGCTCGCCCAAATCGATTGCCTGCGTAAAGTTGATCAGGAAAAGCGATATAGCGACCTCCGATACGCTGTAAATAAACTGACCTCATCTACCCGATCGCATGTATATATCGATGCGGGGCATAGTAACTGGATACCATCGAATGTCATGACCGAGAGACTCAAGAAGTCTAATGTCCACAAAACAAGCGGCTTCGCTCTCAATGTATCGAACTTTCATAGCACCGCATCTAACACGACATATGGTAATAAACTTGCAAAATCAACTAAGAAGCGCTTCGTTATCGACACGAGTCGTAATGGTAGCGGCTCGAATGGTGAGTGGTGTAATCCAAAAGGACGTTCAGTTGGAGTGAAGCCATCGACTAGGACAGCCGGCTATCTCGACGCATATCTTTGGATCAAGGTCCCAGGCGAATCAGACGGTACCTGTAATGGCGGTCCAGCGGCCGGCCATTGGTGGCCTGAGCAGGCGCAAAACCTCATACGAAATATGAAATAATCGCCACCCACTACCTTACGTTACGCGCGCCTTTAGTAGAAGTAGTCTGCTACATAACCATACTGTCAGAACAATATCAAACCTTCTGCCAATCCTAATTCCTAACTGACATAAGATTAATCAAAAACACACCGCCAAGTGCGGTGTGTTTTTGATTAATAAGACGAGACTATCCGAGCGTTGCAGCGAAGTTGTTCTTCAGCTGCTCAAGGTTATTACCATAGACACCCTTGGCATCATTATAGCCACCAATGAAACGATCTTTTGCCTGGTTTGCTCCGTCACCGAAGTTGGATACTTTACCTGCAAATTCGTTCTTTGCTTCCTCTAGTGTATCAAAGTACTGTGCCTTTGCATTATTGAACTGATCGATGAACTGATCTTTACTCTCAGCCGTCTTTCCAGCTTCGATCACGCTGGTTCGGAACTCGTCAGCGGCCATGTCGAGGCGAGAATAGTATGATTCGCTTGCGCTATCAAATTCTTCCATGAACATGTCAACGTCACTCGTTCGTACTCCATCCTCCGACAGTTCTGCTTTTGCCGTGTCGGCAAGCTCTGCCACTTCGCCGCGGAACATCGCACTCTCGCTGCTGAATCCAGCGCTGAGTCGATCGATCGCCGCAAGGCTTTCTTCACCACCCGTCCCATATCCAGATTCATCCGCTTTGTTTTGCGCACTTTGTTCATTCGTCAATGCGAATGCCGTGGTCGTAGAGCCAACAATGGCGACCATTGCCAATGCAAACAAACCTTTTTTGATTACGTCTTTGTTCTGAGTTTTACTCATATGCCTACCTCTTTCGATTATGCTTATGAAAGTTTCATTATCAAAAACACCATCATTAATTATACCATGCTAGGTTCACGGGAGTCTGATTTCCGGTTGAACTTGAGTTCAAATACCGACTGCAGAACACCGACGACGAGTAGTTCAAAGGTGTAAATCGCAATATTTTCCGACACACCAGGTTGTTGTAATAGCTGCAGTGTTGGAATTGCAATCAGTAACATGAGTGCAAGAATGAAGGTAGTGCGCGAATTAACTCGTCTTACAATTACGTATGCAATATAGGCGACAATAAACCACTGCCCTATCGAGGTGCTGTAGGCGGCCGAAACTGCTACGATAGCCGTAAGAGGATATTGTAAAAACCCGATCAACATACGAAGAAAAGACCGTTTTTCTTTTTCAGTATTCTCAGAGGGGGTATCCTTCTCGGTTTTTCGGTGCTGAATGGACGAAACACTCGTTTGCGGTAGACCACTTTCTCGTATCGATCCAGCAGTAGTCAGCTTAGTAGATTCATTCATACAACGAACATCAGACTGCTGAGATAGAGCCGAGCGGTCAATACCGGCATTTCTCTTCGGCGCGGCCGTCTGACGCGACACCGCAGGTTTGACACCTTCAATCGCATGCATCACGTCCGTCGTCGTGGAGTTTTGAGGGCGCCACGTATTATGACCAGGCTTTAGCGGATTTTGAGCATCGCCAAGGCGGGTTGGTGTGGTAAGTTGTTCGATGTCACTAAACTCGTCTACTTCTAGCGGCGTAGCTTGAGATCGCTGCCGTCCCCCATGCTGTATAGCACCTACATTGGAACGTCGCGGTCGAAACCCATCTATTGTCTTTCTCATCATCCGACTTGCGATCCTTTTAATTAACTCGATACAATATTAACGATTCATTATCTAGCATAGCATTTAATCCCGGTTGATCATTCAGCCAGCCGTATCGCTGATAATCAGCTTCTTTGAGGAGCATAATATAACTCACTCCGAGGGATTCGAGACGTTCACTTACCTTACCCCTATTCTCACGAACCGGAACAAGATCGTACGAAATATAATCTGTCAGCTCTGTGCGCATTGCCGGCGATACGCCTTTCAGTTCAGGGTCATTGCCAACGACCATATCCTGCTTAAAATAGTACCTCACTGGGTTAGCGACGATTCTATCGGCAAAATCGACATGCATATACATGTGCCACGGCAACACGGCTACTTTCGCGTCGGATGGAACTCCTTCCATTTTCTCCGCTGCCTCTTTCCATCCCGCTGGATAGCTGACACTTTTCAGTTGTCCGCTCGCGCCCCATGCTAAATTCGGAGCAAATAGAATCGGCAATATGATTGCCACGCTTAGGACAGGCATAGTATAGAGATCCATATTCCTTTTCCGTATTTGCTCAACAATAAATGCGAGCCCCACCGAGCCAAGATAGGCGTAAGCGATCGCAAGAAGCATTAACCATTTGTGTGGCTCACGGTACCCAGCGTAGAGTGGTATGTGATCATAAAGAAAACTTGTTATCGGTGCTGTCAAGTTCGATGAAACACCTACTGCCAATACCCACGAAATTACTGCAGCAATTAACAGCGAAATACCAAGTTTTTCTCTTCGATTGACAACAATACACGACCCGATTATCACAAGCAAAAGTAGTAAAAATGCAGCTCCATACCACATAAATCCGAAGTCGGATGGCAGCGAATATCTCCCCTGACCATCCGCCCAAAAACCTGTTAAAAAAAGAGCAGATAATGCGGGGCTATCGAATATCGTTCCGCTTGTTGCGAATGCTTCGAGCTGACTGACTCCGAACGATTGTATATTCTCCCCTGTCGATGACGTACCTTGAACGAGCGGAACAATCCACATCACATTCAATACTAGCCAAGAGAGGGTAATACCAGCACCCCAGTCAATCACTTTTCTAATATTCTCACACACCGACACGAGAGCTAATATAAGTATTGCTAGCCCAGCAATACCAAGCGTATGAATGGACGTGAATCCAACCGCCAGAAGCCATGTGAGCACTGGCCATGCAGACGTAAACCCAGGCTTTTGCAAAAACTTCCACACTGCAAGCAATAACCACGGGAGCAATGCATACCCCAAAAGCACTTGCCATTGTCCCGTAACAAAGCGCGTATAAACGAATGGATTGAATACGTAAACAAGTGCGCCAAAGTACGGAATCAGATTATACTTCAGCTTTGGAATATCGATCGCACAGACCAACCTAAACATGCCATACGAAGACATGAAGAAAATCAGAAATAATATAATCTTCTGCGGTATCCAACCTTCAATTAACCCAAGAGCTCCAATGATTTTATGTAGCAACCACGTATTAGAATCTATATCCGATTGAGGATAGTTAGGTCCCCATGACATGTCGAAAGTTAAAACGTAACCTGGCACCAGCAGAATTGGGAAGAAAAATAAAAGTATTGTCAGGATAAAAGCAGTGGCGCGTCTTTTAGTTTCTGGATTCACTTTTTCGTCTCAATCGGCTATATATCATAAGTCCTGAGATCACAACAATTGTAGCAAACATGACAATCATTCCGATCAGGAACTGTCTTTGAGGAGCATAAGCAACATAGATACTCTCGCCTTCATTAAGCTTTTTACTTAGGATCCAACCGTTGGCGAATCCATTAACCTGAAAATGATCTTTGGCATCAATCTCTTTACCTAGATTAAATTGAAATGTTCTTTCTAGGATATTTGGTTCACTACTTGATATGTATGCCTTCCAGCTTTTCGAATAAGATTCATTGAATATGAACGTGTTGCCGGGCAGTGCGTTATCAAGCTTGATATTAACCAGAGTAGGCGAAAGCTTATCGTAATCCTTTACCGACATAGACGACGGATTCGATTCTTTTGATTCCTCGACTAAATAGTTTGAGATAATTGGTACTCTTTTAATCTCTACATCATCTATTAGGTTCGAAGACGCGCCGTATTTGGACGAAGTGTAGAAATAAATTGCCATTTTATTGGTGTTGGCGTCGGGAATAAAAGTCGTTGTATAATTTTGCCACTCTGAATTGGTTGTCAGTTGTTCCGCCGGTAGTGATTTATTTAAGCCCGATTGCCAAATTGCAAACTTTAACCCATCACCTTTCAAATTCCTGTACTTGAAGGAAACTTGGTACACACTATTATTTTGAAATCGACCAACGTTTTGTGAAAGAAAAGCATCGTGTTTAGTAGCGTCGAGCTGCAAAGACTTTCCCTGCTCTGAATTATCATTAACAATACTTCTACTTATCTCCGCATCTCCTTGAGCGTTTTTTGTAGCGTCACCAAAATTCCATTCTTTTGAATCACGATCAAAGTTTCCATTCTCAAGAAGGTTACCCGAAGATTTACTATCCAAAAAATTTTTCTCTACACTGCTGATCGGAATATCCGGCTTATATACCGGAATATCTAATTTGCCAATCAGCGATGTATCTATTTCTGATAAAGCAATATTATCAATGAGAATTTCCGAGGGTTCATCACTAGCTCGTGGAGAAAGGTAAAAATATACCTTTACCGGCTGCCTACTTTTCTTATCGACCTTAAAATCGCTACTAAGGTTTTGCCATTGCTTCGAATTATCTTCAATTAGAGGGTTGGAGCGAGCAATAATTTTATTCCCTTGATAAATTTCATATGTTACGTCATTACCCTTTAAGTTCTTGTAATCGAATGATAGATTATAATCTTCATCAACCCTATCAACCGGTAATGTCTTGCTTATAAATGCAGTATTTGAAAATGTTCCCATCTTGAATGATCTTTTACCATCGGTAGAATCACTTGAACTTTCAGTATAAAACTTCGGCACACCCTCCTCATTGTTTCTCGCCTTCCCTGCTCTCGGTATGTTTTTTTCGAAAGATGAGTCATCAACAATTTTCTTGCTTAATTTACCAGACCTCAAATTGTAATCTCCCGACCTGACACTAACGATTTTTGAATCTCCATCGGTAATGTTAAAGCTGTTGTCTCCAATGGTAATATAGTCATCGCTAGCGCCTACGACATAACTCCCGATTAATTTTTTGTCACTTGAGGCTGGTTGGAGAAGGTACACTAAGAGCTCGTTACCTTTTTTCTGTAAGCTTAAGCGAATTAATCTTGGGTCGAACAATTGCGCAATTCCACCCTCTGAAGGTATTTTTGAAGTCGATGCATCTATGTAGTCATAATTCGTCTGGTTACTGGCGCGGATATTTGAATTTGTGGTCGCAGTACCATCTCCCATGAAAGCAGACAATGACTTTATGTCATCATTCATATTTACTCGTACTACGGTCGAAGGTGTATAGACCAAATTACTACTTCTGATGGTGTATTTCGTAATGTTTTCGTTCAGCTTTACGGCTTGCATGTTATTAGCGATAAAGAACTTATTAATACTCTCGTAATCGTTTTTCGGTGTAAATAAACTAAACCTACCCCTTTCCCGATCGAGCTGGGATTTGTTAATATAAATCGAACTTATACCTCCAGCTTTCAACTGATTAAAAAAGTATGGATTTTCATTATCAAGATTATTCTTCAGCATTTCTAAAAAGCTTACTGATGGTTTCAATCCACCCTCTAATTTGAAAGTATTCAAAGACGGGGAAATGAGCTCATAATTAAGCTCTTCTCTGTGACTCGCCGGGAGAAGGATGCTTCTTCCAGAGCTCCTTGAGGCGTCTCTCGCAACCTCCCGGACATCTGGATCTGGCTTATAGTTTTTAGCAATTTTGTCTTCACCGTAGAGTAATCCAAAATCACCGCGAAGTATTGGCCAACCATATACAACAACCGAGACTGCTAGCACACCTATTAGTAATCTTTTTCTGATCACATCGGGCTGCTTCTTATAGAGATACGAGGTCGCGACGGCTAAAAGAAGTATGAATAAGGGAATCAAAATTACATAGAGCTTCGTAGGGTTACGAATCGTGCTTACAAGCCAGCTGTTGGAAAATATAGACGATCCAATTTCAGGAGAGCCATTCAATAGACTCAATAGACCAAGAACACTCATAACACTTATAAGGCTTGCTAAAATCGCCGTTTTAGCGGCCTTTTCCTTATTTCTTGCATAGTAAACAGAGCCTAGTAATGCCATTGATACCAGAACGAAGCCAAAAACATTCGTTGGCGAAATGTCGTTATAACCAAGTGTTTTTTGGCCATTCCCTGCATTTCCAGCGAGTCTAAAAATATTAGTGAAATCAGTTTGAGAGTAATTATTAGAATAATCACTTAAAAGTGAAGGAGGGGTATACGCTTGTTGCCCAGAAGCTCCAGCTAATACATAAGGTGACGCCAATAGAATAAAAAGCAGTCCAGAGACTGAAAAGCTTATCAAGAACTTTTTAATATTAGTGAGGATATCACTGAAGTTTAATGTAATACATATCAGACTAAAAATCGCTGCCACGACAACTAGAGGAACTATGATTGGAGGGAGCATGCCTAGGCATAGAAATAAGGCCACCGCAAGACCAACGCTATTTCTGATATCATATTTATTCAATAAAAGTAGTTTTATGAGAAAATAAAATACCCAGGGAATAGTCAAATAGATCCACACGGTTTGACCAGTCAGAAAGTCACCTAGAAATACCGGGGATGCGATTACAGCGATTGAACACACTATCAATACTGCACTGTTTTTTACGCCTAATTTCTTTAACCAAATGTAATACGTTATAGGAACTAGGATTATTGGTAAGATGTATTTCAAAAAGAAATACATGTAGCTATTTATTGAAATAGCGTTTAATAGAAAATCTCTAAAAGTGTTGAAACCTTGCCTTACATTTGTCCCGAGCTGAGAATCCGACCATACGTAAAATGCGTTTATGTTCGATACGCCCTTCTCGAAGTAGGGTATATCACCGTAAACAAGTTGGCCTAGAAATATGATAGTACGTAAAGCCAGTAAAGTGAGTAAAATTATTAGCAAAGGCACAAAATAATTCGTACTTTTAAACATTAATATAATTTTTTTAATGCTCATCATCTGTAAACTCGACTATTATTCCATTTAAATCTCCGATATTCTGGTCCGTAAGTTTAATCGGTGTAACACCCCTATCACTTAGTAATTCCGACACTTTGTTATCGTAAGCTACTGGCATGAATTGCATTTCAGAAATGAGCGCAACAACAATGATGTGAAATTGGGGGCTAACGATTTTTAATAGTTTCGTATTCTTAGATAAAAATAACATAAGAGCGAGAGGGTTTATCTGCTCAGGGACACGTTTAACGTTCGGTAATTTGGATAACTCAACCGCTATCTTGTTACCCTCTGGAAATTCCTCAGCAGGCTGCAATATACCGACTAGAAAATTTGTATCGGTCGCGCCTTTGACGACTTCGGATACAATGTGGTTATAGCGAGCTTTCTCGCCTCGAAATTTACGTAAAGTTATGTAAACAGACTCGTTTTCTAATTCAATAACTTCAGCTAGCTCATTCGACTCCGCCTCGTATTCATCAGTCATTTTTTTATCGATTTGGAATGCAATGTCTTTATCAAGTGAGGCTACGACATTATATTTTCGAAAATTCTCAACAGATTCTTTGTCTCTGACAATCAAAACATTGGCACTTTTACCCGCAAGGTATGCCGCGATATGCCCTGATCTGCCAGTCGAAGAATAGTACCCAACCCCGATGATATAAATGCGTTTGAATAATATATATCTGCATAAAAATAACATCATACTCATTAGAAGAACATTACTATTGGCATCGAGTCCCCAGAACCCGCCTCCTCCAACAATGATGTTCTTCTGGCTAAAGCAACTTTTTAATACATTCAAGATACTCGATCCATCAATCAATTTATAACCGAAATCATGATGGAACTTTTTATAATTAGCGATATCACTATATCGGACATGTATATTATCACATTGTTTTCTTTTTAGTTTATGCGAGATGACTTCAAGTAAAAGTTCGTCCCCGAAATTACCTCCGCCATAATATCCAAGTAATAACGAATTATTTAAGTCAGTCTTTTCGAAAAAATCACTTATTAGCATGCTTCAACAATCCCACCGCACCCGCCGCAAACTCAGCAGTTTTCATAAACAACATACCAATCCCAAGCACAGGCTTACGGAAAAGCTTTTTCGGATCAGAGAAGTACAGCCCGTACCTTTGAATTGGTCCAGTCTGTTTCGCTAAGTTATCGTTCGATCCACCCTTGTTCTTATACGCCGCAAATTTTTGGGCGTAATAATACTTCTTTTTCAGCGTATCCTTAAGATCCAGTGCACCTTCATTATGAAGAATGAAAGAATCTACTCTTCCTAGACTTCCAATTTTCTCAATCCGCTGCGAAAAATCCCAATCTTCACCACTGACGAGATTTTCATCATAACCACCTAGTTTTATAAAATCTTTTCGCTTGAATGCTCGTGCCGCTTCCATCCAAGATACACCGACATAAAAAGATCGTTCGAGTTTCTTACACTGAGCCCAAAAACCCTCACCAAACGATTCTTCCGGTATTACAACGCCAGACACATCGCTCGATTCGAAAACTTTCACCACATCACTTACAACAGTTTCGCTTAACTGCATATCCGAATCGATAATAAAAACATATGTGCCAGTCGACTGCTCGACACCGTAATTGCGCTGCGCGGAACGTTCAGGGCCTTTAGTGAATACCTTATCAGCAAAGCGCTCAGCAATCTGCCTCGTATTGTCTTTGGAGTGATTATCGACAACGACTAACTCTACATTCTGATATAGTTGTGACTTAATCGACTTCAAACATTGTTCGAGCGTAGACGCGCTATTGTACGTCGGCACGACTATAGAGACTTTCGTGTGTTTCATAGACCTATGACCTTTTTAAAGTCGTGGAATGACTGATCGTTAGTAATAGACTTGCTCCAATTATATCCGTTTTTACGATATAAGTCATAAGTTGACTTATCCTCGATCATCCGAACGATACCATCAGCTAGATCCTGTACCGACTCATCAGCAACGATTCCGGTCTTCTCGTGTTGAACACTGTCGCGTAAGCCGTCGACATCATATGCGACCGCTGGCGTCCCCTGCGAATTCGCTTCAGTAACCACAAGGCCCCAGCCTTCTTTGATCGATGTGACAAGCAGAAGATGCGATTTCTGCATCAGCCTCATCTTTTCTTTTTTTGAGACACGCCCTAAAAGTTGAATATCTGAGCTGAACTCACTCCGCCAAACATACTCCGTCACTTTCTCACCATATGGAGTGGTATTGTCACCCGCTATAATTAATTTCAGTTCAGGGAATGATGCTTTAGCGATTTCAAAGGCTTTTACCTGGTCTAACGTACGTTTCATCGATCTCATCGTCCCGAGTCCAAGCACAGTCGGTTCATCGAATTTCTTAACACTACCAAGCGTCCTAATCGGCTCTATTTCAATACCTTCACTAATTATCGAGATATTCTTATCGGAAAATCCACACTTCACGATATCTCTCTTTGTACTCTCGGACACGACGATCGCCCGTTCGCGGCTCAACAGCCGCAAGTAGAGAGGCTCGAGGATCCATCCGATCCATCCGATCCATCCGATAAACGGTGGGAGCTCATAAAACCATATCTTCCGACAAAGCATATGGAAGAACATAAACATCTGCGTATTCTCTCCAGCGTAGAACGACGTCATAAACGGAATTGTGTTACATTCATCGATCGCAATGTCAGTAGAATTCTTTAAATATTTTTTGTAATATGACGCCGCAGAAAAGTATACTCCAAGCCGACCGCCCCCGCGAATAATGTTATACCCATTCCGCTTCTCCTTTTCAGCTCCACCCGCTTTCGACGTAAGTAGCGTAACATCATGACCCTCACTCGCTAGTCGGCTCAAAAGATTATCAGTAACGATTTCCGCTCCACCTGCGGCAGGATGAGTCAGATCTTTCCATGAAAACCATACGATATTCATGCCTAGCTGTTACTTTCGATCTCTACGTATGACATACAATGGTCGGTTCGTAACCTCGGCATGAATGTTTGCAATGTACAGCGACACTAATCCCAGACTCGCAAGCACAATACCGATAGCGAAAAGGAGTAGTACTGCGAGCATGGCGGTACCGGATATCGATAAGCCGAGCGGGTCACCCATTATGTAGTTTTCAATATATATCGCGAGTCCGAAAAGGCCGAAGAAAATCATGAATGCGACACCGACATACCCAGCAAGTTTTAATGGGAATAAACTATGTCCCGTGAAGCTCGCTACCGCCAGTTTTATAAGTTTTCGAAGACTATAGCTTGCTTCTCCGTGTTGACGTTCAGCCGGTTCGAATTCGATAGTCGTTCGCTCAAACCCAAGCCAATCGATCAAACCTCTCGTTATGCGCTCACGCTCTGTAAACGCACTGAACGCATCCATCACCTGACGATCAATCATGCGGTAGTCCGTTGAGTGCGGGATAATTTCGGTACTACTAATTGAGTTCATGATTTTATAGAACAGGTTCGAACCCATTTTTTTAACCGCGTTATCATGTCCTGCCTCTTTACGCACTCCGATAACAACGTCATTGCCCTCTTCCCACTTTTTAATAAACTGAGGCATGATATCAATTGGGTGCTGTAAATCAGCATCAAGCATAATAGCTGCCTCACCTTTGGCCTCATGGATACCAGCACTCGTCGCCACTTCTTTTCCGAAGTTTCGCGATAAACAAATCGTCTTCACATCTATTGAATCAGTACTTTTTAATCGCTTAGCACAGGGAACACTGCCATCGACACTCCCATCGTCGACGAGAATAAGTTCAAACCTGTATTTGAGTGGTTTTGTAACTTTCTTTAAGCTGGCGAAAAAAGGCTGAATGTTCTGCTCTTCGTTCATCATCGGAACAATGACTGAAATAAGTGGATATCGTGATTGCATCGGTTCTTTCTTCAAACCCATTATTGTATATTACCGATACTTCCTCATAATCGAAAATATAAGCGGTAAGGCGCGCACGGTTGACCAGCTGAGTAAAAGCAGGCAAATCGCAACGCTTCCTGCCAAAAAACTGTAAACTACCTGGCTGATAGTTTCATGATAAAACGTAATTAAGCCAATCGTAATTGCAAAGCCGATAGAGACCCACAAGAGGACAAGGTACTGTTTTAGGGCTATGTAATAATTTGCCAAAAGATTACTGATCGACATTAACAGCATCGCAATACTGAGCGGTGGAAGCAAGTGAACCATTTCATCATAGCGACTCCCGAACAGTAAATGTACAGTAAACGAGGGGAAAAGTACAAAAAACAACGCCGCCGCTCCACCGAACGTTACAGTTAGCATTAACGATTTAACGAGCACGTGATAATTCTCCGATGGCGTAGCAGTCAATTTAGCAGATGAGAGAATCACTACAGCAAATGAGCCGGTCAGAAAAAAAATAATTCGAGCAACCGTGGCTATCCCTGCGTAAACACCAGCCTCCTGCGCCGAAAAAAGATATTTTACGACAGCGACGTCGAGACTATACATTAGTGTTGTAATTAACGAAACACCAAATACAAACGCCACATAAACATAGAAACGTTTCACGACATTCAGATCCGGCATGATTGCATACATTCGTCGTCTTACTCCCTTTTCTGAGCCTGGCACATACCCGAGTTTACGAGCAGCATATGATGCATAGTAGAGTGCAACGATTTGCGCCAACAAAAGCCCCGCTATCGCCCCTGACGTAGAGAAGCCGACGAGTATGAGAACGACTGAGAAAATGATTTTTCCCACGCCACCAATGACTCCTTGTGCAGATGCCGCGAAAAAATCCTGCTTCGCCCTGATAAACGCAGATTTGAATGAAAGCAGTAAGCTAACGAGAAATACCACGGCGATAAGCATGAACGGGATGCTTGATTGAAACTTAAATAGAGATTGCAAGACTGGCGATAGTATTACTATACTTATAGCTGCAATTAGAGACACAAGCAGTGCCGCTTTTTGAAGTTCTGTTACGATCACGCTTGATTTACGATCGTCCTTTTCGTTTACGACAACTCCCGTGGTCACTAGGCCGAGCACGGTCAGAAATACGGTGAGCTGCAGAAAGAACGATATGAGCACCTGCACCTCACCAAAGGATTCGACAGGTAGAAACCTACCAACAACCGGATAGTAGATGTAGTTTATGAAAGCGACGAAAACTGATCCTACGAAAAATATCGTATTGTTCTTAACGAACTGATTTCCAAGCAACTTTTCTTTCATACCTTACTTAGTTTAAGTGAGCTAACGTAAATAGCATAATGTCTACAAAGGCATTTCATCAACTTCGCTAACAGAACAGTCACTCTTCTATCACACTTCCAGAAACCTAATTAGATTCAGCCCCATCCTCACCAGCAAGTGCCCGACCTGCTTTCGCCTTCAACCATTCACTCATTTCCATCTGCGGCACTGGCCCATAGCTAATGCGCGCAACGCCTGCGTCACTTAGCTCACGTGTCGTTGGCGTGTCTGGCAACTTTATAATATTTACTGGCAAGCTAACACGCTCACATAATTCCTTGATAACCGCTATCTCTTTAAGTCCTGGTACAAAAAAGCCGGATGCACCAGCCTCACGAAACGCTTCCGATTTTTCAACAGCTTCGTCTATAAGCTGCGAATGGTTACCCTTGTTTACCATAAATAAATCAGTGCGTGCATTAATATACAGCGGCACTCCGCGCTCAACCGCAACTTCGCGAATTAGTCGAATCCGCTCGGCGTGGACCTCAGTCGGTCGTAACGTACCGTCTTCTTCAAGGTCTTCAAAGTTTACGCCGACTGCACCTGCATCCATGACTGTATTGATTCGCTCCACTAAAGCGTCACCTTCAAGCCCATCGCCGTTGCTTATGTCTACACTCAGCGGCAGTTCACCAATGCAAGCTGCGATTTCCTGAATCGACCTCAAATACATATCAAACGTAAAGTCACCGAAGGTAGCATCCGTAAATCCGTGTGCGTAGCCAACTGGATGATCGCCTGTCGCAATCGCCTTTACTCCTGCACCTGCGACTGCCCGCGCACTACCACCATCCCAAACATTATAGAGAATAATCGGGTCGCCTTTTATATGGAGCTTACTAAATTGTTCAGCTTTTCTGGCCTGTTCGAGCATTCGTTCTCCAATCTTTTTAACTATTCATTACTGTACAAATACGACATGAGCAACTGCTGAGACGTATCGCAGATATCGGCCTAATAAGCTGTGTATCTGTAGCTCAAAATACAGTAAACTATCAATAGATATGGCAACAAAACGCAGCAAAAAAGTACTTCCGCTAATCGGGTTTATTCTCGGAATCACCTGCATTATGTTTGGTCTTGGTGTTCTCGCGATTACGGAAACATTAGCATCGCTCGCCATCATGGTGGTGTTCGTGGTGGTCGGAATGATAATTACTATTTCGAGTTGGGGTGAACTCAGCCGCGAAACGAAAGACTTCATGACAACACCCTATGTATTGAGATTTTTAGTAGCGATAATTGCCGCACTTCTTGTAGCAGGCCACAGTCTCTACACCTCACTCTCAAGCTAATTTACAGCAGCGCTATATATTTTAACCCTGCATGTTACTAAACAAAGGAGCTTTGATGAGCGGACTGTCAGACAAACTGAGTGGAAAAGCAAAGCAAGCAGCTGGAAAGCTGACCGACAACAAGAAACTACAAGCCGAAGGCAAGGCAGAAGAAGTAAAAGGAAACATCAAAGATAAGTTAGATGATGCTTCTAAGGCTGTCTCAAAAAATAACAGTCAAACCAAGAAATAGTACGAGCCGTAGCTATTTCAATTAAAAAAGCGGGATCTCCCCGCTTTTTTATGAGCCCTTACGAAACTGCTCATACGCCCGCTTAATAAGTCCACGCTCCTCGCGAAAGCTACAAAAATGTAACTTTAAACTACTTCACGTCTGCAATGGTTACGGTTACTCACTCTCTTTTCCGCAATCACGTTATACAAAATTTAAACTATTGCAACGGCAAAGTCTCAGTCCTATGATAAAAGCATGGTTAAAAATAAACAAAAACTACAACGTTCAAAAATACTATACGGCACTATCGCAGTCTTATTTGCACTGCTCATAGGATTGATTTCAACGACACTCTACTACGCAGCGCATACTGCGGAAGATAACCCCGATCAAATTCGAAATATGCTTGTCAGAGGTATCGAGGATACTTATAAGTCAACACCGACCGATTTTCGCACAAACGATAGCTACATTCCCGAAATGAAGCTATACATTCCTTTCAACGATAAAGAAGTGCAGGAGTATAACTACAGTTATCACTCTGAGTACAAAGATGAGCCACGCACAGTAACAATAAGTAGCCAACAGACTATGGCACAACCATTAAATGACTTATACAACGCGCAGGATAGTCGCACTGTTTTCGATCGACTGCCAAAACTACAAGCATGTTCACGGGCGATAACGCTCAGCGACCAACCGCTTACTGACGAATTGCGTGGCGATCTTAAGCAGGCAGATACCGTCAAAGTGAGCGATGGACGAACGATATACCTCTATCAGGAGCCGCTCTGTTCGGATGTTAGCGAACTTCAAAATTCACTCAGATCACTTCGATCCTACTAAGCCAGCTTCAAAGTGTATTAGGCAATTGAGTAATACGATACCCCTCCTATATATAGGATTAACACGATTGATCCGACATAAGGAAATGGCCCTGCACCTACTCATTCGAGTAAGCGCAGGGCCGAGTGAGTAGAGCGTTACCGCTCTAACTTACTTATCACTCCTTCGACTTGTGCGGATTGTCCTTCTGCTTCTGCAACGCGTTGTACGTTATGCAGCCGAAGCAGATCTGACCTTCGGACGAAACATCCTGGGTAGTGCACTGCGCGCACTTCGGCGGCGGTGGCGGCTTCTCCTCGTCGGGCATGAGCCCTCCTTCATCGATGGAATGAAACAGTTATTATTATATCATAAAAATATGAAAATATCAATACTCAGTCGATCACTAACGATATTACTAGACGAGAGTAAGATTTGTAACAACCTTGCGAATTAGCTTATCAGGAAGCACCTCATTCAACGAAAACCACAGCGTTCCCTTACCGCGAATATACGGCTTCAATTCAGCCTGAAGTGACGGTTCGTCTGGTACTGGATACATCGCCACATGATCTTTCCAGCCAGAGATAAACACGCGGGCTCGTTTTTTATCAATCTTGTAGCCGATAATTCCATAACTTATCACCTCTTGAGCATTTGGTAATTCAGCTCGCACGATCGCGCGAAGAGCGTCGAATTGTGGTCGCGCAGCCGATGGAATGCTGGCAACGTACTCATCGACAGATTGCAGTTTTTTATTATCACGAGCATTCAGTTCAAGCGAATCACGCAGCATTTTTTCTAACACGTGCATGTCGATATCGGACAGTTTTTTAATATACAAACACGATACAGAATGCGTATATCTTCCTAAATGCGATAACTCTTTATCGTAATGATCGAAACCCTCCGAAAAATAAATCGTGATTGCTGTTTTCCGCGGACTAAACCCTAATAGCGGCATGTCACCCTCGCGGCCAGTATCGTATTTGTAATGTTGGCTCCCAAACCCGATAATACTTGGCCCCCACATAACCGGATCGAAGCCAGAAACACGCTTCATACTATCAATTATCTGGCGCGCTTCTTCGGCTCGCTCCGTCGATACGGAAGTCAGGAATTCATCAACCGCCACTTCCGTGGGTTGTGTTTTATTTTCATTCACACCGTTGCGCTCCCCCATCAACAATATATGACGTCACATGCTGCACTTTTGCCGCAGCTCCTGCGCTCGAAAACACGATCAAATCGTGGGCATACGACGCCGATCCATCACTCAGTTTCGATTCCGACGTGACAGCCGCATACTTTCCATGTGAGAATGCAGTCTGAATACTAATAGATAAAACCTGAATCTGTGCGTTTTTCGATTGCGCCATCATTGTTTCAAGTCGCTTCAGATCAACCCCTTCGGATTCGCCTGGCGTATTCCAGCGAAACGATTCAGCAAGATAATCTTTCAGCTTCGTAACATCGTTGCCCCGCAGGTGCGCCGAGATTTCTGCCGCGTGCATTGAGCGAGGCGAATTACCACAATCCTTTGGATAGGTTATCTTCATAGTTCTTAGTATACCAAATCAGCTAAATCACCAGTTACACTAAGTTTACTGCCTGCTCAAAATACGGCAAAGTTACTTCTTCAAAAAGTCGATAAGTACCTTGTTGAACTCGTCCGCATGACTCGCATTAATACCATGCGGACCACCTTTAATGACGTGAAGCTCACTTTGCGGGATCGCTTCGTGGGTGCGCTTACCTGAACCTTCAAATGGCACAATTCCATCAGAATCACCATGAATAATAAGCGTTGGTTTAATGATACTGATCAAATCGGTACGAAAATCCGTAGTCGCAAATGCTTCCATCGCACCAAGTGCTGCTGCTGTATCAGCTTGTCGACACATCTCTATTGCAGCTTGACGCTCTTCATCGCTCACGAGAATAGTACCGTCTGCGTTAGCGGAAAAGAATTGTTTGGTAAATTCATCATAAAAACTCTCGGGATCAGCCTCAAGCCCATCTTTCATCTCATCGGCTTTTGCCTTTTCGAGAGGACCTTCTGGGTTCATGTCAGACTTTAGTAACATCGGCGGAATAGCTGCCGCGAAGACAACGCTTCGAATACGCGCATCTCCATATTTCGCCATGTACCGTGCGACTTCTCCGCCACCCATTGAAAACCCAACCAGCGTTACATCTTCAAGATTTAGTTCTTCGAGAAGGCCATGAAGGTCGTCAGTGAACGTATCGTAATCGTATCCCGAACTTGGCTTATCACTGCGGCCAAATCCACGACGGTCATAGCTGACTACACGGTGTCCCGCAGCTTGCAGTGCCTCAACCTGCTTACTCCAGGATGCGCCCGAAAGCGGCCAACCATGGATTAATACGACAGGTCGTCCATCGATACCAACATCGTCAACATGAACATTCACATCCTTCAACCCAAGTAATTTCGTGTTAACAGCTATGTCAGACATATCTTTATACCCTCTTTCGTCGATTACTTGAAGAGGAAAAGAAGCTGTGTGGATTTCGCTTCGTTCGCATATCGCGCACACGAGCTAGCACATACCCATCGATCCGGCTGGCATTTAACCAAGCAATAAACTCTAGCATTCTTATTTCCTCAACGTTTTACAGTCATCAGTATATAAATGTCGTCTGGAACGTATCTGTATGAAACTTCACACGCTTATTATTTTTGCTTTTTACGACGGTTCATTAGATAGCGTATTCCCTTGTACACGAATGGGGCTGCTTTAATGATCAGCTGGAGCTTCGACGTACGTTTCTGTGCACGGGTCATGTTCTTGTCTCCTTAATTAAAATGAAATTATTGCTTCAAACTGTTCCATAGAATTGCTCACAGGTTAGTATCCGCAAGCTCACATAACTATATAAAGCGTAGTAAAGAAAAGCTGTATGGAACTTAACAATTTACCATTACTATAAAACTTAGTCGTTTGCTCAGCAAATATACAGTTTAACTTAGTAATTTACAAATAGTATCGTATGAAATTTCACCATTTTTAATTCAAAATAGACTATGAAACCGCTGCACCAAACGGCCAAAAATTCAATACTAAATCGCTTATGTTTTAAATAATACTACACTTTTTTAACAGCGGTATAATGCGCATTATGGCTTAATAATCTTGTTCACATACACATGTCATGTATTCTAGTCCTTGTGTCTATTGGCAGGGTTTAGCCACTAGATGCATCATAACCACACATCGTACCAGATAAACTCAACGAACATTCATTAAGTAATTGGTACGAAAAGGAGTAGAAATGCACACTAAAATCGGTTTATTGGCTGTATCAGCCATGGCTGCTTTAGTACTGCTCGGCGGTCCAACTGCTGAAGCAAAAGAAAAACCAACAGCAAAAAGCGAGGAAAAGGTAATTATTGAAGTCGCATCAGGCGACACCCTCAGCTCGATTGCAAATGCACATAACACAACATACGTACGAATCTTCAACGCGAATGATTCAATTACCAACCCAGACACGATCGATGTCGGGGACGAAGTACGAATTCCAAATAAGGATGAAAAACTGCCTAATCGCATGGCGGAACTCACCGTTCCACAACAAGTAGTTGCTACACAACAGGCACAGCAATACGATGCGACAATCGCCGCACCGCAATCTGCCGCTGCCCCACAGCCAGTTCAAGCACCACAAGGTGGAAGCGGTGGAAACACCTACGCCTGGGGTAACTGCACATGGTACGTAAAGGAAAAGCGTGGCGACCTTCCGAACATGCTTGGTAACGGTGGCTCATGGTCGGCAAACGCCGCAGCCAAAGGATTTGCAACCGGCTCAACACCACGAGTTGGTGCCGTAGCGGAACAAGCCGGTCACGTTGCCTACGTTGAAGCAGTTAACGGAAATTCGGTAACCGTGAGTGAAATGAACTACGCCGGTGGACTTGGGCAAACGCATACCCGAACCGTTCCTGCGAGTACGTTTTATAGCTACATCTACTAACAGATAACCCTCACGCGCACCTCGTAATCGAGGTGCGCGTATTGTATCTGAAGCGATCGTATTAGCGGCGGCGAAGAAAATACGTACCCAGCCCGACGGCAGCCAGTGCGCTAACGGCAATAACAACCCAAAATGTATACGGGTATGACTCGCCAGGAACGTCAACGTTCATACCAAACAACCCAGCAACCATAGTCGGAATCGTCAAAGACACCGTCACAACGGTGAGTAACCGAATCGTTTCGTTCAATTTCGTATCCATCACCGCACGATAACTATCGCGCACGTTCGTAATCGTACGAAGTAAACTTTTACAGCGTGAAATAATCTGCTCAAGATCGATTGAAAGATCTTCAACTAAATCGCGATCATCTTCGTTCAAGCGCACCGATCGACTTTTTAACAGCTTCTCCACGGCAGTGTTGGTTGGAATAAGCGCATCAAGATAATCATTTAGTTTTCGCTCGTAATCAGTCAGTGTGGCAATATCGGATGAACGCAAGCTGCGCACATCGCTTGTAGCAGCACGCATTTGGCGATTAATTGTCGCCACTCGTCGCTGGTAAGATAATACAATTGCATCGACCATCAACATGAATAGCGTTGTTTGATTTGCCGTATCGACAATCGTTTTATCGATAAATGGTTGCCACAATCGTCCAAGACTATCGCGACTGACCGTAAACATTGCGTCACTGCCAAGCGCAAATAACACCGGTGTCGTATAATCGTTGAAATTATCATCTGTATCAGGAAGACGTGTGATAAAGTACGTCCAGCCATCCTCAAATTCAACACGAGGCACCTCATGTGGATCAAGTGCATCAAGCACCACATCCTGATCGATCCCAAGCTCGATTAGTACCGCCTTCTCATCATCACTCGGGCGTTCAACACGAACCCATGAGCCGTTCGTAAGGCTATCTTCCTGACGTATTCTATGGTTTTCATCAGATCTTAGATATTGCAGCATACTTTACTACTACTTCCCATTTGCCTACGAGCTACTATTACGTGCCATTATAGCAAACCAGCGCGCGATATCCTGACTGTACTGCGAATCACGTACTCACCGTTGGACTCCGCTATAGACGGCAAGAGTAGCGATCATAACAATTACGATCAATAACCCTGCAAATGTAAAACCTTAGTATTTTTATACATCCGCAGATCCTCATCCTTCTCGTTTATTCTTGGTATGTTCCTGTGACTGTAATATCATCAACTCGAATACCTGCGAGTCCAAAATCACTGTATACATAAATGCGCAATCCTCGGTTACCACTTAGTCCGTTAAAGCCACCAAAAGTGTGTGTTGGCATTGGAATTGCTGAATTGAATACGCGCTCATTCGCCGATGCCATACTAGTGTCATTATCGAGCGTAAGGCTTATACCACGTGGACCACTACTTCCAGTGCGGTGGCCCTTCAACTCAACGCTGTCAATTTTCCAGTTCGTAGCTTGTGTGGAAATAGGAAAGGTATAGTAGCTTTGATTCGTTAAAGCCTTCGATAATGTCTCTGTGTTATTTGCAGGTTGCATCTCATACGTTGGCACGGTTCCTACATTCGAATAGTCGACTCGAGAACTGTTAGAAATACCAGAGCTTTTCGTGATCGAGCCACCAGTTACATTACTATTACTACTGGACGCTGTTGTCGATCCCTCATCAAAGTTCCACACAAGAGTGAAGGCTACACTCGTGCTGGAAGCGTCATTATGCCCTTGACACGCGCCGACTTTCGGGCTCGTTGAATTATTACTAATAAAGTAGCTCGTCTTACCTTGACTAGCGGTCACACAATACGTCGAACTAGCCCCTGACCCAGTCGCTGTATATTGCAACGTGGTGTTCACCCCAGCCCTTAAGCTCGACGGAGGAGTGTTACCCGAACCACCCGGTGGATAACTTTCATCACCCCCTGTTTGCTTATCGGCTTCGAGCTTCTTAGCTATTTGTTTTAGTTCGGCTTGTAATGAAGATTCAGCTGCTCGCTTCGTTACACCGTTATATGCCACAATAACAATGACGGCCAAGATAGCTATAACAACGATGACAATGAGTAACTCGACAATTGTAAAACCGCGCGTATATTGCTTATGCATACAAGAAAAAGTATATCGTAGAGGCTATGCTTATACAATTTACTTTGCAATACCACTCCTCAATTTATAAATCGAAGTTACCTCGTGATCCAATGTAGGGGTGCGACCGAGACATGCTAGTGAGGATATAACGTGGCACTTACCTTCATCTACTTTCTTGACGCTACCACCTCACACATTGATTGATTGATTTAATAATAAATGTTCTAATGGTATAAGTCCGAGTTTGATAACGAGAGATGAGGTAGCTATGCCACTGATCCGGGTAACTTTAAACCCGTCCTACCGATTACTCAACGCTGGTAAGCCTGACACAGAAAAGTGTGTGACGAGAAGAGTGATCCGTACGGATTTCGGACGGAGGCTCCCGCAGCTGTTCGTGGACAACTCGGCACAATTCGGCCTTGATGCAGGCACGACCAAGGAAGGTGTAGAGGTACGCTTTTCTGAATATGGTCGACATGACATCAACGTTCCAGATCTGGGTGTTCGGATCGAATTCAGCGAGGTTCACACCTACGGTCGTCGTCGCGAGATCGCCGCCGCAATCTATACCGAGCTGACGAAGTTACTCGCTCACGAAGACGTGTGCGGCGAAGTACCGCCGATCTTCGCACTCGATGTGTCATGGGGTCCCATGCACGGATTTCTAACAACGAGATGCGGCAACGTTCTAAGCTGGTAACCCCGCCAGCGCCTCACCTTCGACAGAAAGGAGTTTTCGTTACATGAAAACACTTCATCTGGCGGGGGTGTTTTCATTTGGCGATTTTCCAGCAGACCCTTCATTGCAAGACGGGAATAATGTATCCAGCTGCCTCACTGTAGCACTCGCTAAGTATACTCGTAACTTACCAAGAGACCCTTTTAACAATGGCTCTTACCAGTATCTTTATGCAACTGGCTTCAGAAAAAACGGTGCAACAACATATGCTAGCGGTACAGCTCAACCGAACTAGATAATTGGCGCAAAACTAGAGACGCCCACATCCACTACTTTCGCAGGGTGGACAGCTTCGGATCTCAACTATCTCGTTGGCACTAACAATGGTACTTAATGTAAGACGTTTCTACAGTTCTCGAATAGTAGAGATTCCTGCCATGATTTCTTTTGAGCTTAACCGTGCCGAATTAAGGCCATCTCCGTCGTAGTAACTTTTCTCTGGATTTTTCCCAATCGTTTTTGGGAGTGCCGCCCACTCCATTGATAGACTGTGTGCAAACTCTTCACGTGTCATATTCCCGTTCACGTATTCATTTAGTCCGCGTCGCTCGAGCAGCGCAACAGCAAGCTCATCCTGCAAAAGCTGATTAAACGTACGATCGTGATCAATACCTAGTTCTTTCGTGAGGCCAAGCAGTGTCGTATTTAAAAATTGGTATCGCCCTACCGCACTACTTGGATTGCCATCTTCAATAAACTTTTGCTGCCAATCTAATACCTCGCCAACCGTCATCGATGTGAACTGAATTTTTGTATTTTTCGAATTTCCAAAATAGGCGTTGTAGTTGTCATTACTTTCCACGCGCGCGATTGTTTTTAGCAAATCAGCTGTGTAAACGTTTTTCGCTTCTCTCATACCACCCAGTATAAGTGGAATTCCAATAATTACTGCAAACAGAAGTAGTGCACCCTTGCTTGAAAGAATGAACTTACGTGCCTTACGAGAATATCGCTTGGCGCTTTTCGTAAATTTGCGAACCACCTGCTTCATCAATATAGTATTATAGCAATTTTCAGCTTCGCCTGCAGATTAGTTCGACACCCACGATTTCCAGGCACCGTTTTCTGTGAAGCCTATGAAATTCATATCGTCTTCATCGCCCGTTACGCCGCTATCAACGCACAACTCTGGCGCGCTCGACGCACCAGTATATGTTCGTATATCACCCTGAGGCGATGCATACTGAAGTAACTTTGCCGATTTCACTCGGTTCACAATACTAAATGCACCACCCGAATCGTTTACACAGTAAAAGATCGTCGCACCAGTCGGGTTAACGCCATACGTTTGTTTATTTACCTTTATGCCAAGCTCAGTGAGACGGGTAATTGTAGGGTAGCGCCCTTCATCGACACGGTGTAGCTCGACTTGCTTTGCAATATTCGTCATATCAGTCCGCACCGATGATTCCTGCGCTCGCTCCTGCACGCCGTTGTATGCCACGATCACAATGGCAGCGAGAATCGCAATGATGACAATCACGATAAGCAGCTCGACAATAGTAAAACCTTTTTGTTTTGCCCACATATACTTCTTCAGTATACATAAGCAGTTACGCAATCACAAAAGCTATGCAGATTCGGATGGCTTTTGGTCGCCAACCAAACTCTTCACCATCACGTTAAGCACCGCGGCAATTGGAACCGCGAAAAGCGCACCAGCAATTCCAGCGACGAGCGATCCGACCGCTACCGCCAGTACGATAGCAAGAGGATGAATTTCCACCGCTTTCCCCATGAGAAACGGCTGCAAGATATTACCTTCAATAAATTGCACCAACAACACAACTCCGAGCATGAGCGCTGCTGATACCCATCCGTTGAACAGGAATGCGATAACGACAGCCAGAAGACCCGTTACAACTGCACCAACAACTGGTATAAACGATCCGAGAAAAACCAGAACAGCGATCGGAATCGCAAGCGGAACTTGCAGAAGTAATGCACCGAGCCCAATACCAACAGCGTCCACGCCCGCCACTCGAGTTTGCGACTGCGCAAAACCGATGAGAGTCGACCAGCTGCGTTCACCAGCAACAAACAACGATTTGCGGGTATCACGAGGGAAAAGCGAAACCGTCCAGCGCCAAATATTCTTTCCGTCTAGCATGAAGAAAATAAGAATGAAGATAAACAGAGCGAATCCAGCTAAGAAATTGCCAGCCGATGATCCAAATGAACTGAGGCCAGCAAATAACGTTTGGGAGTTATCTCGTGCATACGTCGAAGCTTGATTCACATACCGATCAATCTCCTCTTCTCCGACATTGAATGGCTCCTGAGAAAGCGTCGTTTTCGTGCTTTCGTATGTAGCTACAGCCCGATCTTGAATATCCGGCAGCTCTTGCCTGAACTGATAGACGGCAACAAATAGCAGTGCGGCGATAATAAGCATGTGAGCAACCAGACTCGCCGTCACAGCTAGACCATTCCGAAGCCCTTTGTTCGCCAGCCACCGCTGCAATGGATAAAACAGCGCAGCTAAAAGCAGTGCAACAAGCACCGGGATGACAACGATTTTAAAAAGTATGACGAGATAAATTATGACGGCCAGAAGTCCAAGAACCGCAAGGATTCGCCATGACATTCCAGCAATATAATCAAGCCCGTGCGGGATCTGTTTCTTGGATTTTAGTAAACTCATGGCATAATCATAGCACTACTAATCTCAATAAGTTGTAATTTACATTACAAATAAACAAGAAAATCAGTCCCTAAATCTTCTATAAATATTTTATAGACTAATAAAATCGTATAGAGGCACGTCTGTTTGTACCCACACCTGCCAGACTACTTGTTTGACCATCTCCCGCCGCCACATCGTAATACCCTCGCCACCAACGTTCAATGAAGAATTGTTGCGAGTTAAGCTTGACGCCATTTCCATCAAACTGCCTAATATCCGGGTTTCCAAAACCGGGTACAGTAAGAATCTCTTCTTTCGCGCGATTTAAGTTTACATTACCAACCGACAACCGTACACCGCCCCTATATCCACTGCCGTATGCATAAAAACTTTTAAGACTGTTGAGTTGACCGTTAAGCACTTTAACTTCAGAGCTACCAATAGACATCGGAGCAACCATTATTTCATCGATACCCGTACCAGTTACATCACCTACCGCTACATCAACGCCTCCACGGAAAGATTGATCGAATACATATTTCGTAGACAGTACCGTACCAGTCGCGCTAAACACATTAACCCGTGGTTCACCTTTCACTCCTGCGGCAGTTATAATCTCTGCTTTACCATCACCATTCACATCCCCGGCAGCTACCGTCACGCTATATTTAAAGCCAGGAAATGTTCCAAACTCTCTCACCTTACTTACTGTCGACCCATTCACTTTGTGAATCGCAATTCGTGCCCCATCGGTTGTATGTGCGCCAGTGATTAATTCGTCTTTGCCGTCACCATCAACATCGCCCGTCGCTACATCCACGCCCGTTTTCGATGTTCTACTCAGCTCAAATGCATAATACGTTGCAATTTGCTTTCGTGTGGATGAATCATACACCCTTACTCGAGGATCACCCTCCACACCAGTTCCGACAATCAGCTCTTTCCTGCCATCACCCGAAACATCACCAATAGCTACGTTAATACCTTGTGGTCGGCTTCCATATGGCAAGATTTCATTTGGAAGCTGAGGATACTCACTCGGCTTTGAAATGCGTGTCGCAGCTTTTAAGTTATTGTACGGATTAATATGCGATCCGGTCGTGAAACTACACGGATTTTGCCGTGACATATCAGCCCGCAGTACCTCAAAGTGGAGATGTGACACTGTCGATTCGGCGTTACCCGAGTCGCCAACCCACCCGATGAGCTGACCTTTTTTGATTGGATTACCAGGTGCCATATCTGGGCCATATGCTCTCATTGGACCACCTTCACCATCATCCGTACCAGGATTGTCATTATTTATGTGAATATACCAATAGCACATATTGTCATTACCGAGAACAACAACAGCGTTTCCCCAACTTGGCTGAGGGTAATTAACGCTTGTGATTTTGCCATCAGTCGCAGACACGATCGTTTGACCTTTTTTAGCTATGATATCAATTGCATTATGGGGTCCGTTACCACGAGGTGCATTATAATCGTTGCTAAAACTCGACTGTCCCAGTACCGGGAAAACATAGGTTGCCGCCTTCACTTTATGTGATACGAAACCAACTACTAACGCGCTGACAATAAATGTAGCGATAAATATGCTTATTCTTTTCATAATATTTATTATAGGCTTAGTTTATGTGAAACATCTCACAGATACTTTTAAAGTTAAGTAGGCATACAATCTTTGATGAGTAACCTTACGGCGATTCGCTACTTATGGCACGACGCGATGCTTAAAGATACACAGCAATTACCCGACCAAGCAATTGACGAGGGGAATTCACGAACGTATTTATACGCCTATATTGCATCACGCTAGTCGGTTATCGACTGATGATAACGTATGATTCCTCAGGAGATAATACAATTGGCTTAGTGAAATCGACCGATTCACCTTCGCCGTGGCGCGAAGACGTGAGCGATACCACGCCGCTGCTATGAAGCGCATCGTGCAAATGCACCGATGTCGTGTCGGTAGTAAAATTCGTCACAGACGTCACTTGGCGACGCGGGTCGAGTGGATCACTCCTTGCAAACGCCAGCACATTCGCATGATCGGCGTGCAGGATGCGCGTTTCGCCAGCGTGTAATGCCGGATCATTTCGACGCTGCCTAAACAACTCTCGTGTTAGGTTATATGGCGATTTCGGATCTCTTGCTTGCGCCTCGAGATTGTCGGCTTCGTAAATCGCTTTGTCAACCGCGGGAAGCCATAATTCGCTCGGTTCTGCCTGCGAAAATCCACCGTTTTTTGAAGCGTTCCATTGAAGCGGAATTCGTGCACCATCACGCATTCCAATATCACCATCTTGCTGCCGATCTTGCGGAACCAATACGTTCACTCGGCCCATCACATCTCCCTGCCACACGTACAACGCGCCCGGCAAACTACCAAGCATCAGTTGTGCTGCGCGCGCCGCCATCGCCGATCCAAGCCGTGTGCGAAGCGTATCGGTATCGTGATTACCGGTTACTTGATTCGGCACTGCGTCTGGCAATTCGTTCATGCTTGTATAATACCGCTGCACCACTCGCCCAATATTTCGCGCATTCCATTCACGGCGATTCGTGTTCAATAATGTTTCGAAATTAAACACATTGGCCACTTCAGGACGCAACCGATTAAGCCTTTCATCGCCAGAAAGTGCCGACATCCAATCTTCAAAAACGAGTCGAATGTCTCTGTCTTCGTAAGCCGGTTCATCGACGACCGAAAGCAGCTCGCGAACATATTCACCAAGCTGCGGCCAATGACTCACTAATTTTTCCTGTTTCCATTGGTCATGCGGGTTGGAAACGCCCGCTTCATATGTGCCATCGTTCGACCTAGTTTCGTTCGCAAACGTTGGATCTTTTCCAATGTGATTCATAACATCGACGCGAAAACTATCGACACCTTTATCAAGCCAAAAACGCACCACATCTTTCATTTCTTCACGCACCGCCGGGTTTTGCCAATTCAGCGACGGCTGTTCTTTCATAAATTCCGCCAAATAAAATTGCTGCCGCATTTCGCTCCATACCCAGGCCGTAACCGCTGGAATGTCAGCCGGATCCATCCCAAGCTGGCGCGCTTTTTCAATTTGCGGAAGCGAGAAGATACTCGACCAATTGTTCGGCACGGTCACACCACTTGGGAGATGTTCAAGCCGATTATCGCCCACGATATTCAACGGTAATTCACCAGAAATTGGGTCATGCCATATATAATAATCGCGATACATTTCGTGCAATGAATGCTGCGGATCGCGCGACGCCTCAAACCATTCGTGTTGATCTGACGTATGATTCGGCACGAGGTCGAAAATAACGCGAATATCACGTTCGTGTGCGGCCGCAATCAGCGTTTCAACATCGCTCATTGTGCCAATTTCTGGGTTAATAGCTCTGTAATTAGAAATATCATAATTACCGTCGCAACCTGGAGATTCGTAAATCGGACCAAGCCACACGGCCGTCACACCTGTTTTGCTCATCCAGTCGAGTTTTTCGGTAATACCGGCGATTGAACCAATTCCACGCCATCGCTCGCCATTTCCACGCACCTCGTTAAACGTTCGTGGATACACATGAAGCACGTTATCGTTCCAGTCACGCTGCGGTAGCAAGCGGTGTGTTTGGTCTAATTGCTCCATACCGCCTGTAGGTTGCACATTTATTTACCGTTCAAATATTTACCAGCGATACTAAGCGCAAACGACGGCAAAATAATAAATACGTCGATAAACAGAAGTTTTATAAGCAGTTCGCTTACTGCCGAATCTGGTTGATCTGGTCCAGACGCCGTTAATACAACCAAAATTCCTAACAATCCAAATATGATCGACGCGTAAATAAAGATTCGTGTAGCTATTTTTTGCATATTGTCAGTATAGCAAATGCACATCAAAAAGCGCGACAGTAACTATCTTCGTCGCCAACGGCCGCGGGAACGTTGCTGACGTGAGCGTATATAAAACACGAGTGCAATACACCCACCAATTAGCGTTACAAGCCCAATAATCGCTGCGATGACGATTATTTTAGGAATCACCCAAAATGTTTCACTCGCCTCAATTGTCTGATTTTTCTCGCCATACGTGAATGTTGCGCTGACGGTGTATCTTCCAAAATCACCCACTTCACCAAGCGAACTTTCCCACTGTCGAGCGCTGTCAGGCAGCACGAGATCGGGCTGTTTTTTTGTATTAAAGTCAGATTCCGAAACGACCTCACCATTTTTTTGAACCGAAATTTTTCCAAACGGACCAATTTGCGCGCCACCTTTATTTTCAAAACGGAACACCGCACGCAGGTTGTCTGCATTTGAGAAATAGGAACTTGCGTGGTTGTTCTGCTGAATTTCAAATTGCGTCAGGTTCATTTTTTCTACAATATCACCGGGAACTTTCAGAAGAATAAGCGACGCCACGCTTGCATTAACACTCACTTGGCTGTCATTATTCGCTGCGACTGGCGCGAATCGAACTGCACCGAAATAACCACCCGCCTGCGTACCGTTTGGTACCGCAATTACCACATTTACAGTTTTCGTTTCACCCGCCGGAACGGTCAGTTCGGAAAGTGGCGAGGCGAACCGCTTCAAGCTGCGAGTCGATGCGAAATCGTTCTCATCAAGAATAAGTGCTGGTGTGCCGCGTTCGTCGCCCGAAACAAAGTCGTTTATCACCGGATCGACGACCATTGTTTCAGTCGTTAGATTCGTAACAGTCGTCTGCACCACTTTGCTCGTCCCAGGCTGCACTTCAATATCTGCTCGCACTGGCGATACTTTTAACGTGTTCGCCGATGCTTTAACCGGTATCGAAAATACCGCTACAACACCCACTGCAACAAATACCACCACAGAAAGTGCGCTTGCCCACCCAAAGTAAATGCTGCTTTTTATCATTAAAATTTACCTGTCGCAACCATATTAAGAGCTGTTGCGTAATCGCCCGCCGGCGTAGTATCGTCGATACTTGCACCAAACGTTAGTTGCATATTTTTATTGCTCGCCGGAGCACCAAGAGTATCCAGGAACGGATCGCCAAACGCGCTCGTCACTCCACTCGTATTATCTTCACTGTAATTCAGTACGAATGTTGCGTCATTATAGCCCGATTCTTCAACCGGCTGAAATCCCCCAAGCGCATCCACACCTGGCGTATCAGTTGCAGCGGCCGTTTTTACGCCGAATCTAGCCTGTCCAGGCGCGACACCCTGAGTAAGCGCTGGAGCAATATCGCACACACTAACACTAAGACGCTTCAAACCGCCGCAATCCGTCATACTTTTGAGTCGCACAACAGCCCCAGACAGTGCATTGGTGGAAATTTGCGTATTCACCACTCCCTCACTGACTGCGTTCGGTGTTAACGCCCGGCCATCACCGACTACTTCTCCAAGCTCGATCGTCGGCGCATCGGTATCAGTGCAATTCACACCGATCGTCTTCTTCGACACACAGAACGTAAGACTTTCACTGACCGAGCCGGACACGCCAATTGTTTCGGTAATCGACATCGCCACTGTTCCCTCGTCAATCGGCGCGCCGCCCGCTCCAATATCTTCTGAAGTATAACCCTCTGCGCCCGCCATTGTTTCATACGTAAGAATACGTGCGTACAGCGGGCCAGCTTCACTTGGATTTTTTATGCCGCTCACCGCAACCGAAAGCGCTTCCTCTGCGGCAATTGCGCCAGCGACGATTATTTTATTTTCACTACTTTCGACGTTTGTAACACCTTCTGCTTCCGAACTAGCATTCGACGCGTCCATTCCTTCAGGCGGCGTACACAGCTGACCGATAACTGGTGTATTACTACAAAAATCAACCACAAATGCACCGGCTTCAGCGACGGGCGTAAAGTTGATTTCATATGTCACATCTGTCGCACTCACCGATGAATTACTCAGTGCAATTGAGCGCTCGGTTACTTGCGCAGCCGATACCAAAAAAGGGATAAACAACGTGCAAAGTCCAGCAGTAGCAATAATGACAGTAAATGCTATACGATAATCAAACGGTGCTGCTAGCTTCATCACTCTCCCTACACCTACTGTTTCTTATAACTGTCACGCTCTTTAAGCATTTTATTGCGAAGCGATACTAGCTGGCTTTGCCTTCCAAGCCAATACGCTGGCAGAAGCAATATAATTCCAGCGACGGTTGGCGCCCACAACACTTGCGGCGCGCCTGATAAATCCGACGTCTCTTCATTCGCCGCAGACTCCGCATCTATTTCTCCATTTGCAACTGCTACCAGTTGCAGAAATGCGCTCACACCATTTACATCAGTTACTTTCACATTGATCGTGTAAATACCGGCGCTTTTATACACATGGGCAATATTCACTACACCACTTTGCGCCTGACTTTTTAGTTCAGCCGGCAAGCCGTCTCCCCAATCAATACTAAATGCATACGGTCCCGTACCTCCAGATAATTGTAATGGCCACGTCAACTGGCTATCGGCTGCAGCCGAACGACGCGCAAACGAACTTGTTAGCGTCACCTGCTCGCCAAACGCTTCGAACGACGTATTGTTATATGTTACTGTCACAACATTCGATTTCGGACCAGGCTGATCAAGATCGTCGTAGACAATAGCGCTCAACTCGTTTTCACCCGTAAACAAGCTCACTTCAACACTAAAACTTCCGCCTTCACACACCGTCGCACCAGCAAGCACCCCGTTATTATAAATCTCTACGAGTAACGAATCTGGGCAAATTCCGCTCACCGTAATTGGAGATTCACTAAATGAAGCACCACTACCCGGGGTTGTGATCGTCGCACCACGCTTCGGAGGCGCTTGCGGTTTCGTTGCCTCTAGTCCATAGGAGCCAGGCTTCGGATCAGGTTCCGGTATCGGATCTAGCGCCGACACCGACTGCCCTATCACGACAAATACGAGAGACAAGACACTTCCAACAACGATACTTGCGAGGGTTCGAAAATTGAAGCGAATATTATCTACCATACGTATACTCATTCTCGTACGCACCGACACTTTTTCGCGGAAGCGTTACGAATTATCGTTGACGACGCGGTCGTTTCCTCTGCTTAGGTCCGCTTAGCTTACTTTGAATCATGAGATATAGTTTTCGTCCGTAGAAGAAGAGGGCTGCAAACACTACGGTCATGATAAGTATGAACCACCACGGCAAGTACCAAAACGAAGCATTGCCTGAGATTTCCTGAGTCCTATTTCCATTCTGACCATAGAAAAGATCAAGTGACGCGCTGTAGTAACCCGGCCATAGCGATGGCGTTTCACATCGCTTTGACTCTGTTGTTTGATCACCAAGTTCAACTTCTTCAGCCTTTAGCTCAACACACGCCGTGTAAGTTCGGCTTTGCCCAATCAGCGCCAGTGACGAATTAGGATTCACATCGTTGATTACCGTTTCGCGGCCAAATATATCTTTTAGGGTAATACTTCCCACAGGAGCCTCAGTAACGTTACCATCGTTCTTTAGTGTATACGCCATTAGTTCTGGTTGTTTCATAGTGACAAACATATATTCAGCCTTCTTACCTCCAGCTGCTTCTCGGTAAGCACCAAACTTCTCGAGCTTCAAATCTTCATTCACATCACCTGGGATAGATGTAAAGACAAGCGTCACACCCGATGCGCTAAGGCCAACGTTACCACCTTCAGACGATCCAGTAGAATACACAATAGCGCTATAAAAACTTCCAGCACCTTGGTTCGCAGGAATCGATACCTTGGCATCGAGCATCTTACTTTCACCAGCTGGAATTTTAACTGATTTTGGAACTTTCAGGAACGGCTTCATTGACCACGTGGTTTGTGGCGCATCTTCAGCCAGCATCAGTTTTGGCGTACCACCGTCATCGGTAAACGTAAAATCAACGACGCGAAGCTGCAACTCAAGATCGTTCTTTTTATCAAGGTTGCGGACAACCAAAGTGTCTTCAATAGATTTACCCGCTTCAACCGTATAGTTCTTCTTAGGCACAATACTTAGTGCTGCCGACGATGCCGCTGCTTGTGGTGATGTTGCAGGAATTACAACAGCACTAAAAGCGACGACAGTGATAACAAAAATGCTCACCAAGCGTTTCATCTCTTATTCCCCTCACGTTTACTTTTTTTTAAGTATAAGCCGTATTGTACCACTAAAAGCGTCCGCTGGCTACGTACGTAATCGTTGTACTATATACACCAGCACGCAAATTTTCACTTGAATTTAAGATGTAGCTGACTGTAAACTTCTTCATCAAACTCACATTTGGTGAATAGGCCACCACATCTCCCGGTACATATTTAAAACGGTTCGGTACGCTGTAGTCAGATGCTGGGACCGCGTTCGCCCAGTCACCTTCAGGGTTTTTACCCACGGTCAGCTCGCTATTTTCAACTAAGTTAATCGCGAATTGATTCGTCCCTTGCCTACTGACGCTCGGTTCTTCAGAACCTGGTATAACGTTCGTTCCAGCGCTTGGAGGCACACCGTTCGCCGTGATCGCAAACCCACCAGACGCATTCGTGCCCACCGCCATTTGTGACTGTGCACGTAGCGTCGACTGCGGACTTAGCTGTCCCATGTCGGTATAGTATGTTTCGTTCGTAGTGGTGCAGTTCTCGCTCACTTCTTCCGCCACGCAAAATATCAACATTGGCGGCACTTGCGTGCGAATAACAACCCCTTTCGTCGCCTGCGCCATTACGGAACCAAAATCAATCTGCGGACCAGTTGCGTTTAGCGAAGCATGTGTTTTCAAACGTATCGAAAACGATTTATCGATATTCGACGGGTTAACTATGTTATCAAACTTGTACGAAGCCGCACCCGGCGTTAAGGGGCTGGCTGGCCGGGTCAATACGAGCCGATTGCTCGACTTTGAAAGAATCGAGAAGCCTATTTCGCCCGATTGCTCAGCGAGCACTGCGTCTGAAGCGTCAAACCCAGCAGGCTTTACGCACGCATGGTACGGGATTGGATCGTTGCATACCAACATCTCTACCGAACTAATGGACTGCGGGCTCATATATCGAAACGAAACCGTATACGACGTTGTGGCACTCGGCTCGCTGTTGTTAATATACAAACTACGATCTTGAAGACGCATTGCTGCCGAAGCTGGCGCGATAAATACAAATAGCACGAGCAAAATCGCTATCAATTCCTCCGTCCACATGTGCCGCCATGAAAACACAAAGGCATGGAGGCGTAAGAACATACGATGCATATTCGCTATTGTACTAAATTACGCAGTATTAGGCGATGCACTAAAATCTCCCGCAACATAAAACCGACCCATTTTTGTGGGTCGGTTTTATTGCTATCAGACTAAACGTTTATTTAGTACTGAGGAGCAGCAAGATAGTTAATCTTTGTTGTATATACACCAGCAGGGGTATCCGCAGCGATGTTACCAATGTAACGCATCTTGGCTGTTGCACAGCGAATCACATCATCGCTATTCTCTGCAATCAGCTCAGGGTTACTTTTACTTTCATCGTTGAAGTAGAACTGTGCATTGTCTGCAGTAGTACCACCCTCTTCGGTTTCATTATTTATATCATCCGGAGAGCCTGTTCCACCATCAGCGTAAAGCGTGCCTACACTTAGTGGATCAATTGCTACAGGTTCTCGGTTAGCAGGGAACGTACCGGCATCATCTTGTTCAAGCCCAGCGTCGATTACTGCAAGCCCAAACTGTTCAGTACCGGTCTGACTGTGCGCCTTCGCTAGCATTGGGTCGATATTGTCACCTACGGTGTTTCGAAGTGTGTCACCAGAATAGTACACACTCGCACCACCTGATGAGTTGGATGATAGGCGCCAGTATGAATTTACATCCCATGTGCGTCCTGTTTCAAGTGAGTTTTCGGCACTCGGGTTACCAAGGTCCAAACGGTTGTTATTTAACACCTCCATGGCATCGCAAGATCCATGCTGCACAGGCTGAGTGTCTGGGTTGCGCGTACCGACCGAGAAAGACATCGTTTCTAGTACCTTTGTTGTAATGTGAATAGAATCCGTCATCACATTCGCAACTGTCACTCCACCGTTTACATATGTAGACGCGCCCACATCACTAAAGGTATTCATCTTTACGAAGAATGATCCGCTACCTGGGTTTGTGATATAGGTATCGGTCGATGGAGTGAAACGAATTTCTACAAGATCGTTAAAGGCAAATTCTTCACCTGTAACATCTGACAGTGTTACGAAGTTATTCTTGCCTGACAGACGATCATTAGAAGGATGCGCAAAATCAGGATCTTCTGAATTCTCAGCTACCATTGACCAGGTATTCGACGCTACTGGATCACCATTTTTAAAGATTTGGAAATTACCAGCACCTACACCCTGATCCCAGCCATTAGTAACGTTGAGGTCGCTTCGTTCATTTGTCCAAGCAACTTCATTCGTTTCGCGTGGAGTAGTAGCACCTTCACGTGCATCACCTAAGTTATCACCAGGCGCCTGACACTTTCCCGCAGCAGTCGTGCAGTACTGCAGCGTAAATGCTCGCACTGTATCAGCACTACTTACTCGGAAGCTAAAAGTTTGACCAGCCTTTTTACCGTTTGGACCAGAACCAGGAAGTGAATAGTACTCACCGCCATTATGAGCGTTAGGGTTCGATTCAGAGTTACCTGAACCATCCGAATCCATATAACCTGGAGCCGAGCTGGTTAGCAGCAGCGACCGTTCGGTCAGTGGGTTAAGTTCGTCAGCCAACGCAACTGCCGACGGAACAACGGTTGACGCCACCAGCGCAAACACGGTTCCAAACGCAGCACTTCGCTGAGCGATTGCCTTAAACGTATGCATAATTTCTATGCCTCCTTATTTTTGTTTTTACATCTTCCCTTTTTGTTTTTATTAAAGGGTTACAAGCAAAGTCTACCATTAGCATTAAGCTTTATGCAATAGGTTTTTGACAACATTCCGTGTTTTCTCAGAATTATCATGTATCCTTATCTGAACGGCGATTTATTTATCCACAGCTATTTTTTAAAACCGCGACCTGATATATCATGGACGTACATGAAACGCTTCACACACTCGGCACTAAAAACCATTCGTTCGCATAAAAAATCGCTCATTATTGGTGCCGGCGTTGTCGCTGGCCTAATCGCTCTTACGATGGGTGGTGTCTTGTTCGTTGAAAGCCAAAAACCAAAAATTGTGTACGAACCAGTGAACGCATGTGCACTTCTAACTACAGATGAAGCTACCGAGCTACTCGGTAGTAGAACACTCCGAAGTGATGCAAAAGAGCCAATTGTTACTGAAAATGTCGCGACCAGCCGATGTGGCTACACCGACGGAGCCGTCGATATTACGAAAATGCGCGTTGCCGCGATTATTGTGCGCTCGGCCATTAACGATAATGGCATCGACCAAAACGATACCGAATTCGCCGAAAGCAAAAACGAGCAAACCAACGAAGCGGTGGAAAACGTTGGTGAAAGCGCTTTTTTCAATCCTGTGCGCGGTCAACTTAACGTTCTCGACGGCACTACCTGGACAATTATTAGCTACGGCGTTGGTGAAACACCTGAAGCAAATACTGTAAAAGACGCGATAGAAATCGCTCGAAAAGTTATACCTTCTGAAACTAAAACTGAGTAAATTTTACTAATAAACCGGCGTTACAATTGCCGAATATTCACCGTCGTAATGGCCGGCTGGCGTTGAATTCGCGATATTCACAATCATACTAATCGTGTAGTCGGTTTGCCCAGATTCCGATTTGCTATGCGCTACAACGTCGCCACTTTCGTACTTGAAAAGATTCGGTGTTTTATAATCATCCTCCACGACGCCGAAGCTTGTTTCACTTGACGGCGTTTGCACCGGATCCGCACCAACGCTAGGCGTCGTATTCTTCGCGATATTAATACCGAACTGCTCTGTGCCCAAAGCCGAAGCAACCGGACTAGTTGGAGTATCAAGCGTGTGATCGTCGTATTTTGGCGCCTCACCGTTAATTTGCAGCGTATAGCCGCTACTTAAATAGTTGCGTATTTTTATAATCGAGGTTTTCGAAGCGGTTCGCTCAGTGCTCAGCTCGCCTAAATCAGATTCACCTGGATCAATAATCACTTCAAGCATCGGCTCGTTTTCCTTAATCGAACCGAACGAGGCAGTGCTATTTGCGCTCTTACTTTTTCCTTCAGCCACGTCGCCAATCGTCGCCTGCGTACAGTACTCACCCGAGCAACTTTCAAGCGTTGTCCCAGCATCGAATTGCGTTTCAGTCATCTGGTAATTTTCCGAACTCGACGTGAGTGCCGCTACCATCGTTGGGCTCGCACTAAAAATAGCCACCACCACAAACGCCCCAGCGATACGTTTTCTCGCGATATTTTTTCCCATAACAGTTATGCTACTAGTATCGGCCATTGCATTAAAAAACACAACTAGCGCCTCCGCGGTAAATATAGTAAGCTGGTGCTAAACATAACCGAAGCTGACGCACAACAATGGATCCCGAAAAAAACACCTCACCGGAAAAAGATGAAAACAACAAGCCATCGAGTGACACTCAGGACACGCCCGCAGATGCGTTAAGTCGAACTCCCGATGAACTTGACCAAGAACAAGCTAAAGAAGCATCCTCGTCGGCAGTGGATGAACAAAAACCGGTTATTAAGAAAGAATCGTCATTCAAAAAATTCCTTCGGCGCATGAACGTTTATTTTCTTCTTTTCATGCTCGTTATTATCGTGGCTGGTGCGATTACCGCGGTAAGTTACCTAAATAGCCAAACCGAACCCGAACAGGCGGCAATTGAAGCGCAGGAACTCACCGAAGATGCCTTGCAACAACTTGCAAACACCGACGCAAACGTTGGCAGCGCTTCGCAAACGCTTAACATTCAGGGAAATGCGGTTGTCGCTGGCCAAACGCTCATGCGCGGCGATCTGAGCGTCGCTGGCAATCTTCAAACCGGCGGTAGTATTCAAGGGCCAAGCCTAACAATCTCGGGCGAATCAAACCTTGGTTCTGCGCAGATAAATGATCTTCAGGTTGCGCAAAATATCGACGTACAAGGCGACATTGCCGTTCAAGGCATTAATGTGGCAGGCGGCGCATCTTTCGGTGGTGCCGTGAGCGCTCAGCAATTAACCGTTTCGAGGCTAATTCTAAGCGGCAATGCCAGCTTGCAAGTTCCAAACCACATTGGCTTTACTGGCCCATCACCAAGTCGAACAATTAACGCTGGCGTACTTGGAAGTGGCGGCTCGGCATCTGTAGATGGCTCGGATACCGCCGGAACGGTGAATATTAACACCGGCGGAAACCCGTCGGCAGGCTGCTTTATCCGCGTCACATTCCAGCAGCGATTTACCAATCGACCGCATGTAATTGTTAGTCCGGTTGGTCGTGCCGCCGGACAAACACAGTATTACGTCGACCGCGATAATACCGGATTTAACATTTGCACAAGCAGCGCCGCGCCTGCCGGCCAAGCCTTCGCTTTCGATTATTTCATTACGAACTAAACATCGACAAACACAACGACGCGATTCGCCTTCACATGCATAAGCGCGCGGTGGATCTTAATCGTTTTTTTAGCCGACGATGTCTCGATGGATAATTCGCATGGCACGAGCATACACAAAAAATTATGATGACGCGGAAGAATATCAAACGGCCCGGCGGCATTAACCGCGCTCACGCTGTATGCATCGCCTTCGAAATAGACTTTGAATGGCGCATACACTTTCACGGCTACCGTCGGCTTCGTGCTCTGCGATTCTAATTGCGTATCGCTTGAGGAGGCACTGTGTTCTCGCTCGTCTGCCACTACGATTCCTCTCTTGCCGTTTCGGATGAGGTATCCGTTGATATTTTCTCTGCATCGCCAGCCTCACGTTTTCCAATAATCGCTTCCACTCCGTCGAGCGTTTGCTCGCGCGTCATATGTTCGCCCGGCACGCCGGTCACTTTTTCCATAACGTTAAAGCGCTGTTTGAAAAATTCAATTAACTGTTTTGCTTTGTTGTAATCATCGCGGTCTTCACTCGAGAGTTCCGATTCACCGATAATCGCAATAATCCCCTTAAGCGATTCGTATTTCTGCAAAATTGCCGTGGCTCTTGTTGCAAGATCATAATGCCGCTCACCAACTACTTCTGGAGTAAGCAGACTCGATTTCGATGCCAAAATATCGACCGCCGGACGAATACCTTGCGCAGCAACCGCGCGCGATAGCACAATGGTTGAATCGAGTTCGTGCTGAATCATTTGCACCGCCGGATCGGAAAGATCATCGGCCGGAACGTAAATCGTTTGCAGCGCTGTAATTGAACCATTTTCATTCGTTGCCAAGCGATCTTGGAAAGTCTTCACATCAGAAAATACCGTTGGCTGATAGCCACCCTCTGCGGGCGTTTGGTCGATAATCGTTGATACCTCGTTCTTCGCCTGAATATAACGATACATATTGTCGGCGAATAGCAGCACATCTTTCTTTTGGTCGTCGCGGAAATATTCTGCCAGCGTGATTGCAGATAGCCCGATAAGACTTCTCTGTACTGGATTTTCATTCATCTGACCGAAAAACATTGCCGTGTTTTTCAAAAGATCGTTATCGCCAAGCGTTTTATACAGCTCGTGACCTTCACGAATACGCTCGCCAATACCGGCGAACATACTAATCGCACCGGATCCTTCAGCCACGTTATTAATAATTTCCATCGTCAGCACTGTTTTCCCAACTCCAGCACCGCCAACGATACCGATTTTTCGCCCCTTTACGAATGGCGTGAAGAAATCAAGCACTTTTAGGCCAGTTTCAAGCACTTCATCAGGGCGATTTTCAAGGCTCGTTTCCTGAAATGCCGGCGCGAAAATAGGCCGTTTGATCATCCGGTCGAGCACCTGTTGTTCAAGTTGCGGCTTACCATCAATCGGTCGTGCCATCGCGTCCCACACGCGTCCAATCATTTCTTCGCCAACTGGAATCTCCAAACTTTTTCCACTTCGTTTCACCGATTGGCCTTTTTGAATACTGTAATCGCCGCCAATATTCAAACAAATCGCCATATCGCCGTGCGCCAAGCTACTTACGAGAAGTGGCGAATTCACATCGTTATCAACATACAGCATTTCGTTTAATTCCGGCATGTCTTCGTCGAATTGCACTTTAATCACAAGGCCTTTAAGCGTGCGAACAGTGCCCGTTTTATACGTTGTTTGCTCACTCATTATTCTGCTCCTCCGGCGCGTAGTTTTTTCAAGCCCGCCATCGACTCTTTCAAGCGGGTATCAACTTGATTTCGCTTAGCGCGGTTATATTCAGTATGCAACTCGCTGGCATTCTCGATCGATCGCTCTTTCGCAGCCGACATCGCTTTAAAACGGCTGGCAACCTGGGCAAGGCGGCTGTCGTAAATAAATTGAGAAATAGTGAGGCGCAAAATTGAATTTTCCAAATACGCCGCCACCGCGTATGAATTCGGCTCGAAAATATACGTTTTTTCGGTTACCATGTCATCGCTTACCGTGCTGAGATCGGCTACGCGACCTTTGCTTGATACGACGTCGCTTAAATCGACATCTTTAATTTCTTGCTGCGATAGCGAAATATAATTTTGGTAAAAAATGCGGCTTTTGGCGTATTTTCTGGTAATATCCATCAGCGGATCGACGTTGATGTAATCGTGCTCGGGCAAGTCAAAATAGTAGGTATGATCAATGTGTGCTTGTTTCAGTTTCAGCGCGCCATGATGCCCAATGACCAAAACATCGTTCTTTGCTTCGTCGTAATGATCGACAACTTTTCGAATCAGGCGGTTATCGATATCGCCACTCAACCCACCTTTGGCGGTAATCAGAATTAAGAGCTCCTTATTAATTGGCGTTTCATCAATGGCGCGGCCAAAATTAAAAAACACATCCACGCGAATTTGCTTATAAATATTCCACACTTCATCGAAAAACTGGTTACTAATCAGCACCTTATTTTTCGTTTTCGCAATCTGCATACTACTCAGCGTTTCGAGCGCCGACGTCAGGCTCACCACCGAACGAACCGATGCTTCTTCTGCCTTAATTTCCAGCGGCCGACGCATTTATTTCTTCTCCTCGTTTGCTTCAGCCGCAGGTTCAGATTCCGACGCCGCACGCTCCGCCTCCTCGGTTTGGCGCTGCTTTTCGGCTTCGATCTTCGCCGCTTTTTCAATCGCCGCTTTTTTGACTTCGTCAATCGTTGTCACTTCGGCTTTTAGCGCTGTCTCAAGCTCGTCGAAATTGCCGTTCATGTCTTTATCTTCTTTAAATTTTGCGGCGTAATCACGCACTTTTTCTTTCAAAAGCGCGACGTTAATTATCTCTTCGGGGCTACTATTAAGCACAATACTCATGAGGAATTGTTGTTCGGCGAAACTATAAATTTCACCAATTCCTTGGTTCATCAGCTCGAAAAGAACTTTTCCCTTATCGTAATTCGCTTGCGCATCGGGGCTTAATTCGGTGCCGAAATGCGCGTATTCTTCCGCCGTACGATAGCCAGCCAGCGTTAAGTTCAGCTTATCGGCCAGGCCTTTTTGGCGTTTATTTTGCCCCACACCACCAACACGCGTTACCGACAGTGCTGTACTCACCGCTGGACGCATTGTATCTTTGAATATTTTTTCGTCTAGAATCCATTGGCCGTCGGTAATCGACATAATGTTAGTTGGAAGATACGCTGTAATGTCGCCGCCTGGTGCGTAGACAATTGGCACAAGCGTTTGGCTAGCATGATTCGATTCGGTTTTGCCGCCGCGCTCCAGCAAGCTCGAGTGCGTGTAAAACATATCGCCTGGATACGAATCTCGACCCGGACTGACGCCCGCAATCAGTGAAATTTCACGATACGCCTGAGCATGCGCCGTAAGATCGTCATAGATCACCAATGTATCCATGTTACATTCGTGCCAGAAATATTCACCATGCGCCGCACCAACATACGGTACTAAATACGTTAAAATGAGTGATTCAAACGAGTTACTCACCACCACAACCGCTTTTTTCAAAGCGTCGTTTTTCTCAAGACTACTCACGAGTTCTGCGACATCGTGTTGACGCTTCGCGATCAGTACATAAATAACGGTGATGTCGGTATTTTTTTGATTAATCGCTACCTGAGCTGCGAGTGCAGTTTTTCCAACTTTGCTATCACCAAGCATTGCCATGCGCTGTCCGCGCGCAAGCGAATATTCAAGGTCGAGAATTGCGACGCCCGTTTCAACCGGCGTATCGAGAAGTTCACGCTCATAGAGCATTGGCGCCGGATGAAATACATCCCACTGCTTATCAGCGTGAATATCACCTTTTCCGTCGAGCGGTTCACCAAATACATTCACCACGCGACCAATAAATTGCTTGCCAACCGGAATCATTAAATCGTTGGCTTCAATCACGCACACCGTGCCGATACGAAGTGGTGATGGATCGAGTTTCATTACCACCACGTGATCTTCAAGTACCTGATGTACATAGCCGCGCGTATCATCTTCAAAGCGAACCGTGGCATGAACGTTTGTCGGTTGAAGACCGCGCACACTGACCATGAACGAATCAATGCCAATAATTTCACCGACTGGATTTCCAGCGGCTACCAATTTTTGGTATTGCTTAGCGCCGTTCACGTGAGGCCTCCAACTCTTTCACGAGAACACCGTGACTTCCCGTTAAAGCAGCGCGCAAGCTAAAATCATGCACTCGGTTCGGCGTCCGCATATATACGCCAGCAACAAGCGCCGGTTGCACACCAACTGAAATCACCGCCTGTGGGTGAATTGCAGTGCGTAACCACTGTATAATCTTCGCCAAGCTTTCACCATCAGCAGTCGCTGCAAATGTCATGTGAATAACCGGCACGGCATCTTTTAATAGGCGAAGTTGCGCAACAAGTTCACTCCGCAGTTGCGCATTCTCGAGCGACACATTATTTTGCGCTAAAAATTCCGACAAATTCTCTGAAAGCACTGGTTGCGACTGGTCGGAAGTATCCGTTGTTTTTGAGCGTACCGCTTGTTCGGTAAGTAGATTATCTACTTTTTCAAGTTCGCTCACTAAGCGAGAAACGTCGAGTTTACGCACGATACCAAGCGGCAACACGAATTCGCTATACGGCTTCACGGCTTGATCGGTCATAATTTCATATCGTCCGCAATCGCTTGCTTATTTTCTTCCATTTGTTTCAAAATCGATGGCAATTGCGCTTTCATGTCGTACTGATCACCGAGTGCTTCAAGCAAATACTGCTCAACCACATGCGCCATATTATCCTGAAACGCACCTACAAGAATCTCTTCCTGTTTTGCCACCGTTGCTTGAAGTGCTTCATTGAGCGTGTTTCGTTGCGTCTCAAGTTCCTGTACGCTATCGTTAATCGTTTTCAGCGCTCGTTCCTGAGCTTCTTTCATCGAATTCATGCGCGTCATATTTTCTTGGAACACACTTTCAAGCATGACTGATTGATTCGCAACGCTTTTTTGAAGTGTACTCGTAAGGCGCTCGTGTTGCTGCTCGAGTGCGTCGGCATTTCGTTTTTGCGATTCCATGAGCGTATCTTGCGCACGTTTCATTGCAGTACTGTATTCAGAAAATTCGCTATCGAGCTGCTTCGTCACATGATCTTTCAGCTCAACTGTAATTTGTGAAATTGTCGTATCAAGCTGCTTAATAACATGGTCTTTTAATTCAACATTAATTTGGGTCGTCGTCGCATCAAGTTCCTGTTTGAACTCTTTCGCCGTATCGTGAATGATTTTTTCAAAATACATGCGACCATGGTTTCGCAATTCCTTACGAAAGGTCTCATCGAAAACGCTTTCGGCGCGCTCGATCGCTTCATCCATCGGCGATTTTTTTGTTTGTTTAAATAATCCCATGTTCACCCGCCCTATTTATGTGTCATAGCCTTAGTAGTAAATATACCGCAAACAAGCCAATAATTAAAACCAAAGCGCTGGTTAAGATAACTTCAAAAAGAGCTCTAAAAATTGACTTTTTCGACATTGGATTACGACCGATCGAGATAACACTATTACGAACCCCAGCGTACAGCACAGCGATTGCGGCGATTAAGCTCACAGCGGTAATTGCCATACTAAGATAAATTCGAATGGCGCTGACTTCCTTTTCAGCGATCGCTTGCCCAACTCGTTCAAGAAATTCCGGAACCTCCGCTTTGGTGCTTTTTTCGTTCGGGTTACGCTTAATGTCGATTGTCACTGGAATCGAGCCGAGCGATACTTTGTTATCTGCGTTCCCATTACTATCCTTCAGTGACATCGTTCCGAGTGTCGTTCCTTTGCCATCAAACGATCCATGCGCTCGCCCAAGCACCGTTTCTTCTTCTGTTCCCGCTTTCATTCCAATACCAGAGAGTGACGACATGGTAATGTAATCGCCGTTTGCAATTTCACCAGCTTGCGTACTCACGAGTACATTGTATGTTCCAGAAACAGCAACGAATGTCTCGTTTTCTAGATCAGCATTTGTGACAGCCAGCGGAAGCTGATTACGATTCACCGTCACACCAAACATATTCTGCATTTCAGACTGGACTGCCGGCTTCACCCGTTTCGAATTTTCGCCGGTGAGTTGCACGATTGTGCCATTATCAAGCGGTTTATCCGACGCGTAGCCCTGGGCGCTTCCACCGCCATATTCAGCCGCAAGTGCAGGAAACGCCATGGCGCCAGCAGCGCTCACTGCAACCAATACACCAAGAATGATTCGCCCTCGCTTCATCGCTTACTTACGCCCGTCTACCTCTATACACATACTTGGCTTAAGTATACCATAACCGTAAAGTACAGCGTTTCTGAACCAAAGCATGAAGACTTCATGAAACATATCTTTTTATTGCTTGAAACACCCCGCTTATGCTACAATTCGGGCAAGCTTTGATGGCACCACACATCCAGAGCAAATAAACATTTCTACATCAAAAAACAGATATAGAAACAAACATATGAATATGTGGTGTCACCTCCCCACCGGTTTTAGGCGTCAACATGTATTGCTCATGGCAATATTTGTAACGATCATCATTGCGTTTACTACAACGTTATTTTTGGCTTATACCGCGCATGCGGTTCAAAGCACCAATCGGACGATTAGTTTTCAAGGTCGCCTCCAAACAAAGGAGGGGGCCGTTGTTGCTGATGGAAATTATAATGTTCAATTCAAAATTTATCAGGGTGGCGATGGTACCGCCGTTGGAAACCCGAACGGAACACTCAACTGGACCGAAACTCATGCCAATACCACCGAAACCGAAGGGATCCAGGTTAAAAACGGGTACTTCTCTGTCAAACTAGGCTCCATCACCCCATTCGGCACAAGCGTCGACTGGAATTCCGATACGCTCTATCTTTCGATGAATATTGCTGGAAGCCAAGCGAATTGCGAAAGCTTCGGAACCGCTCCGTGTGAAGCCGACGGTGAAATGCTTCCGATGAAACAACTCACAGCTACCCCGTATGCCATCAACTCCGGAGCGGTTGGTGGAAAAACTGCTGATAACCTTGTACAAATCGCTCAAGGTGTCCAGACCGATGCAAGTCTGAACACCAGCAGCATTCACCTCAACAAGACCGGCACCGGTAACTTAATTCAGCTTCAAAACGCCGGGAACGACGTATTCAGCGTCACAAATTCGGGCGATATTGAATTCGGGAACGGTTCGAGCCGCTCAATTTACGTTGCCGACGCACCGACAGATACCGCCGGTGATCTTCTCTCGATTCAAGCCGGGCAAGGTGGAAGTGGTAGCGGGAGTGACGGCGGCGCGCTATCACTACAAGGCGGTAATGCAGGTGGCGATAACGGCAACGGGGGTGACATCACCATTAATGCCGGAAGTGGGACAGGTACAGGTCAAAACGGCTCTGTTGCAATCGGCACCGCTTCGACTGACACAATTCAAATCGGCAGTACAGATATGGCAAGCGGAGCACAGAATATCAATATCGGCACTAATAATACCTCCGGCTCAACAACCAATATCGCTATCGGGAGTGGCGGCAATGCAGCAGGTGGCACCACCTCGATCTCGTCAAAAGATGAAACCAGCGTTTCCACCAATGGAACGAAGCGTGCCACTTTCTCTGCAGATGAGAACAAACTCTATCTTGGTAACGCCGATAAAAACGGCGAAGCAGCGACCGCGAACGATTTTGCAATTCAAGGAACAAGCAGCACAACGAGCGGCGTGCAAGGTGGTTCGTTAACACTGCAAGCGGGTGCCGCAACTGCTGGTGATGCAAACGGTGGAAACATCGTCATTAGCGGAGGTTCAGGAAGCGGAAGTGGTGCAAGCGGATTAGTCGTACTCAGTACCCCAACCTTCGATACCGTCACAGACGATGCTAACTGTTATACTGGCGGTGCGTCTGTCGCAAGCAGTTGTACACTAGAAGCTTCGAGTGTTAATAATTCTTCGGCGGTGAAAGTTGGCTTCAGTACAACCGATCAGACTGCTACGCTGCCCGATCCAGCCAATCGAACAGCGGGACGCATTTTCTACGTTACAGCCGCAAACGGTTCAGAAACGTTCACACTTAAAGCAAATGTAGGTGCCGGCTCAACTATCGAACAAAACATTACCGTCACACAAAACACGACAACTGTGTTGTTATGGAACGGTGATGACTGGACGCCAACCGACAAAGCATCAGAGGAGAGGAATTCATTCAACGACGGTAACGCGAGCGAAGCAAACTTATTTACGCTCGATCAATCTGACACCGCACCAACGATTAGCGACGACGCACTACTTGGAAGTATGTATTACGACACAGAAATCGGTAAAGTTCAGTGTTACGAAGCAAGCGGCTGGGGTTCATGCGGCGCAAGCCCAGACAGCTTCATCACATTGAGCCCGGAATACACCAACGCTGTTATGAACGGCACGGACGTCGGCACAATTTCATCAGATATCTGCTCGGATGAGCTTAATCTTAACGACGGCAGCTCCGGCCAACCAACCGTTTGTGGAACTGATGAAACACATAATTACTACAACTGGACATCTGAGGAAACCGACGAGCAAACCCGAAGCATTTATATAACCTACCAGTTGCCCGAATCATTTAAGGAATTCGTTCCTGGCTCGACATCTTTGACTGCTCGCACCGATAGTGATAATGCTGCCGTGTCGTATCAAATGTATCGAGATACTGGCGAAAATGGCCTCGCATCGTGCGGCTCGGTAATCCCTGTTTCAACCGGTACACAAACCTCGTGGCAAACCGCCACTACTGAGGGTACCGTCGATCCTGCAAGCTGCGGATTCAGCGCCGGCGATAGTATATTGATCCGTATTAATCTATCCGCCCACAGTAATACCAACGCCTATGTGAGCGATCTTAACTTCGCATTCAGCAACAACTAATCATCACGACTGATATACTAAAGCCACAACCGTCTATGAATAACCAAGAATCTCAGCAAACCCCAATCCCTCAAACACCAACGGCGAAAACACGCCGTAAGCTCACAAAAAAACAGGGTATTATTGCGATCGTAGTGGCTGGACTTGTCCTCGTTGGTGGTGTCACCTACGCTGTTTTAGCACAACGAGATGCTGAAATCGCACGATTATCGCCACAGTACGACACTGTCCTTCCAAAACATACTTCAATCGACTCTCTCGGTGGCTGGAAACGTGTCAGCCCACCGGAAAGCGAACCGGTGTTTGCTTACACCGATACAATCGACGATATTCCAGTTAGTGTCAGTCAACAACAACTTCCTGAAACATTCAGAGGTAATGTCGACAAAAGCACTACCAAGCTCGCCGAGGCATACCGAGCAACCGAAGCCTTTAAAATAGGCGACACGAAAGTGCACATCGGAACATCCTCAAAAGGCCCACAATCTGTCATTTTTACACAGAACGAGCTACTTATTCTTATAAAATCTCAAAAATCAGTTCCCAACGATTCATGGAAACACTACATTGAATCGCTCAATTAGAAAACTAGTTTGATTCGTTGTACTGATCGATAGACTGAGCAACTTTACCATCAGCCTTCAAGTTTTCGTAAAACAGTACTTGCTCTTTGGATATAATCATTTCGTCTTCTGGACCGTGAATTTCTTCGCCCAATTTAATCAACTGAACGTCGTTACTATTCGTCGCCTCTTGCTGCGGATTGCTCGATTCCCCGTCGTCCGTTTTTTGCCCTTGAAGATAGAACACATCTTGCAGTTTCATATAGTCGCCGTTAAACGACTCGAGTTTGCCAAAATAGACCTGCCCATTCGTGAAGAAAACGGCTTGATATTTACTGCTATCAATCGCTGTTTTGCTGTTCTGGAAACCAGACCACAGTAGCCAGCCAAGAAGCGCGACGACGATCACGCCACCGATAATCAGAACAGGAAGTTTAAATCGCTTTGGCGCTTTATTATGCTCAGATGGTCGAACCGGAGGTTTTCGGTGCCCAGAGGATGAAGGCTGCTCATACTCATCCGAATCATCAGCAGAACGGTGTACTGGCTGCGGTTCCTCGGGGTGACGATATGCTGCTTGCTGCTGCACCTGCGCCCGATTGACCGGCCTACCGCTTACACTCCTATCTACTGGCCGTGGTTCACGAAACGGTCCGCCACTCATATTCATCTCTCCAAACGTTAGCTATTGGATACATCATAGCATAAGCAAAACAGTTACGGCAACGCGAGTGCACCGCCACTTTTTATGCTTTATCTAATAATTTACTCAGCGTTTGCGCTATCAATTCCTCGACAGTCGCATAGTTTGTAGCCGAGATATTAAACATTTTATTGAAATCGTTCTGCCCGTCTCTACCGCGTTCGATACCTTCAACGATATCAATACCAAGTCCAGTCAAATGAATCCCAACGTAAATCCGCTTACCCGCGCCTATCCGCTCCTGCGATCGAATAAAGCCTTTATCAAGTAAGAAACTAAAAGCATTAAAAATATCGGTGGCCGAAGGATTAATATCTTGTAAATCTTTCGTTAGCCATTTTTTATCGCTGCTTGTATAGACGCTTCCGTCTGGTTTATCGATAAATCCAAGTTGTCGATACGCCATGCTGGCAGGAACTGTTCGCTGCAGCTGATAAAAATAAAGCAGAATCTTTCCAGACGTTTCCTTGATTGTCATCTTACACTTCCCATTCTACGTTTCGTACATACATGCAAGTACGTACCGTTCTCAGTTATCATACCATATTCAACTACAGCCCAGCACATATCCTACCTCAATTATTGCCGCGCCTAACATATACTATTCATATGACTCTTCGTAAACGCACATTGTACATTACATTACTTCTGGTCCTACTCCTCATCATTGGCGGCTTAGCCGCATTTGCACTCACTCGACCAGAAGAACCTCCGCGTGATTACATATCTCAACCAAATCAAGGCAATCCCACACCCCAACCCACAGAACAGCCAAATGAAGAGTATGAAGGCGAGAAGATAGACATCACCAGCCACGTCTCCATTAAGGTGCCGAACGGGTGGTCGGCTACACTCTCTCATGACCCAACCTTCACAGCACTCATGTTCGCCCGCACAGATGAGCTCACTTCGCTCGATTACGACGCAGACGCCGACACAACTATTACTAACAGCGGCATATCTCTATCGAGCGGACTCGCGGAGCACTTCTTTATTCTTGTTCCGACCGCCTCTCAGCGATTCAGCGAAACTCAGCATCGCGAGGTGTCATCCGAATCGTTTACATTTGACGACGGGCACAAAGGTATAAAATATTACGTCGTTAAACACGAAGCTGAGGCACAACAATGGGGTGGCTTACAAAAGGACAGCGAATGGCAAGGTCGCACGTACATTTATGAAAAGGGCGACACGCGAGTAGAAGCTCACCTCGCGAAATACCCATCAACAAATATCGACATTAACTTTTTTGAAAAGGTAGTGAAAACACTCGGAATACGTGATTAGTTACTGTTCGGCCAATGTTTTCAATTTTTGTAGAGCTTTTGGATAAGTCTCATCAAAGTAGTCTTTTAATTCTGGTGGCACACTGAATTCTACAGTCAGTGTTATATTGCCATTTTCTTCCACGAGCGCGTAGCGTTCCTGACCACCCGTCCACTGATCGTCTCGTTTTCGTTCGCCTGTATCTTGAGTATCAGCTTGATGCTTCAATACTACTTGATCGTACGGTGCACATATATCAACCAAGCTTGTGACACCATAGCCATTTTCAGCCGAAATGAACTGCACCTCATTACCTTCTTTGAGCTCACCCACCATGTACGTTCCAGGATCGATAACACTCGCCCATTCACGGAATGTCTTATCATCCCAGAGAGTGTTCCATACCGTTTCTTTTGACGCGTGGATTGTAATTGAAAATTGCATGTTGTTCATAGTCATATTATTCAACACCTATTATAATTAGTACATAACTTGGAGGTGTCGTGGACGTAAAAAACGTTTTTATCGCAGCAAATGAAATGCTCACAGGTGTCGTACACCAAATCAAAGAAGATGACTGGGATATTTCACTTCCCGAGCACGCACGCTATAAAGACGATCAGACGATTCGTGATATCGTAAACATCTGCGCGTATGAAAATCAGTGCGTTCCAGCGATGCTAGCTGGCGCGAATGATTTGAAGAATAATTTCGAAATGACAGAAGACATCTTAGGCGATAATTGGCTTGACGCATACACGCAACTAGCCAACACAGCAAATAAAGCGGTCGAGCAACAAACTTCACTCGATCAAACCGTTCACATGTCATATGGCGATTTTCCGGCAGACCGCTACTTGAATGACATTTGCGTTCAGCGTAGCGCGGTGGCGTACGATGTCGCAGCACTTATCGGTGTCGAGGCTCATCTTCCCGAAGAAGCAGTTGCCGGACTTCTCCCTATCGTAGAAGAGTTCGCCCCGTACCTACGTGAAAACGGTATATTCCCACCTGCAATCGAGGTCGATGACGACGCCTCACCTGAACAAAAACTGATGGCATTCATGGGGCGACAACCATACTGCAACGCTTAGTCTGCGGTTCGCTACAAATACCTATACAATGTACTTCGACGATTTACTATGCAGCGTCCTCTCGACGCAACATCAATTCCTTCTTTGACATACCGTGCCAGCAGAACGATCCTTCCAGCTTCGCTCGCAGGCTCCTTACATCAAACAGCCTTGCAGCAAGAAATCTTACCCATTACAGCCTAGACTTTCGTTTTAAAAAACCGCCTACTGTTCTCGTGGAACGCAGTATTATCCTCGTTATGACTATAAGTTCACGTATATACATTGCCAGTGCATTGCTACAATTATAGGACTAGTATTTGACCGAAGTACGTCGATTTACTCCCATTCCAACCGCATGCCCATCTTGAACATCACCAGCTGCAACATCGTAATAACCCTGCCACCACTGTTCTATGAAAAATCGCTGTTGATTAAGTTGACCTCCAGCGTAGTTTAGATGTTTGATATTCGGGGCTCCATAGGCCGGAACAGTCACGATCTCCTGCTTAGCTGATCCTTTTTGAACATCTCCTATCGAAACACGCATTCCGCCTTTATGAGATGAGCCATACGGAGAAAGCTCTTTCATTTGTGTTAAAGTTTTATCCAACACCTTCAGCTGCGGCTGAGTTGTCAAAGGAGCCGCTACGACCTCCTTGCCTATATCACCAGTGATGTCACCAGCTGCCACGTCGACACCACCTTTATATGACTCAGCAAATACATATTTACTTTCTAACAAACTACCCTTAGAAGTGTAAATATTCACTCTAGGTCCGCCGCCTTTTCCTGCGCTAACGATAATTTCATCCTTACCGTCACCATTTATATCCTCTGCGTCGACGTATGATGCAATGTTACTATTAAAGACCTTGAATTCACCGAGCTTCACTACAGTATCATCATCTACTTTATGAATTGAAACTCGTGAGCCTGCTGTCGTTCGTGCGGAAGTTATTATCTCTTCGATGCCATCTCCATTTACATCACCCGTCGCTACATCCAGTCCGTATGTTTTATTAATCGATCGACTGAATGCATAGAAACTTAATAGCTCTTTCTTTGAAGTATCGAATATACTAACCCTTGGTCCGCCACCCTCACCAGCACCAACAAAGTATTCGCGCACCCCATCATTATTACTATCTCCAATTGCTAAACTAACTCCACCTTTAAATCCAGATCGAAATGGTATTAATTCGTTAGCCAAAGCAGGATATGTGACTGGTTTAGAGATGCGAGTTGCGTTCACAAGATTTGAATAAGGATTCATATGCGGACCATTCGTGAAGCTGCATGGATTCGACCTACCACTTTCAGCTTTTACAACTTCGAAGTGAAGATGCGAGACGGTTGATTCGGCGTTTCCCGAGTCACCCACCCAACCTATTAATTGGCCCTTACGGATAGGGTTTCCAGGTTTCATGTTTTCGGCATAAGCCCTCATAACTCCACCGTTTCCATCGTCCGTACCAGGATTGTCATTGTTCAAATGTAAATACCAGTAGCAGTAGTTGTCACGTCCTAAGACCGTCACGGCATACCCCCAACTCGGTTGTGGGTACATTACATTGATGATTTTTCCATCGGTTGCAGATACAATAGGCTGTCCTTTTTTTGCTATGACATCGATTGCATTATGTCTTTCAGACCCACGTGGAGCGGAAAAATCATTCGAAAATGAAGATTGTCCAAGCACCGGAAATGTATACGTGGCAGCAAATGCGTTACTATTTGCAATTAGTGCGAGGCTCACACTTGCAAGCGAAAATCCAAGAAGAGTATGTATGTGTTTCATACTTAAATTCTAACATAACCACTACAACCACATTGCTATCGCGAAGACTACGTGCGTAAGTGTACACATTTGAACAATTGCTGGGCTATAAGTTGGATGTAATCATACATGATGAGTCTTACCTCATCCGTTGAGCTTGAGATTATTACTCTTATCCTCTATACGCCAAAAATAAAAACAAAGTCATCACACCCCTCTTAATTTGACTCTGACTTGACTCAGCTTACAGGTTACGGACTTATTAATTTATAATATCCGACATTTGCTGCAAAGCCCAGGTATTTCCGTCTGGGTCACTAAAGTACACAAAAGTACCTCGATATTGAACATCTAAATCACTCACCTCAATACCTGGTTACCGAACCTCATCGTGAGCTTCTTCAGCATCATCGACAACCATCTATAGGCCCCTTCGTGACCCTGGCGCTATTTCACGGCATAGCATCTTTGAATCAAAACTATTGTGTCTTAAGTATGCCGTATAGTCATATTATGTCTACCAAAAAGAAGGATACTCGAAACTACCAAGATAGAGGAGAGTATCTTAAGAAGGCTGTTGCGAAGCGACGAAAAACATTAAAACTACAAGCAATCTCGCTTTACGGGAATAAGTGCTCATTATACGGCTACAATAAACATCCTGGCGTACTTGAATTCCATCACGTAGACCCATTGACGAAATTATTCGGAATCAGCGCAGATGGATTTTCACGATCTTGGAAATCTATAGTTCTGGAAACAAAAAAATGCTTACTAGTATGCGCAAACTGCCACAAAGAGATCGAACTTGGCTTACATAAAAAAGAATTTATCGACACACTTTATCGACAACTTCATAATACATAAATCGACACCTTTATTCTTGGCTCCCGCGACTGGGCTCGAACCAGTGACCTATTGGTTACACAAACTCCCCTGTTTTCACAGACGTGTGGACTATATCATCACCCGCGACACTGTCGCTAGGGTGCAGGGCGCTTCCCGTTCGTTACTGAACAGTACTTCCTTGCGGAATAGTCTCTGAACCTTCTTAAATATATAAGCTTGGCTGCGGATTAGCATATTATATTTATAACGTAGCTTTCCCGCAATTCACCCTGTTCTTCACCGTTATGTTACCACAACGGGCTGCCATTGACAGCCAACCGCTCTACCACTGAGCTACGCGGGAATAATTTGCCAAGAATAAAACCGTCGATTTCAAAGTACAAAGCGTATTATAACTACTGGAGTCAACACAGTCAACAGAGTAAATGTGGAAAATTATAAATTTGCATAAAATTGTATTTTAAACAATTAAAGGATATTCATGTAGCATAATCATTTAGATCATGCCATAATGAAATAAAATTCCATAAAACACTAAAACGAGATAAATAAACATGCGAAGCTTACGCGATATAAGAAAATCTAGCAGCAGCAAGCGAAAAAAACTAATATTGGTCATCCTCCTAGTCATTATGCTTATATCTGGCTCTGTAGCCTACGCATATACACAAGGAATTGGTCCATTCAGACAGGAAAATGATTCAGACTCGCAAGAAGATAACGATCGTGAAATCAATAGCGATAACTACGACCGCGACGAAGCGATTCCTAACTCAGACAGTGAGAATACTACAAACGAAAACGAACAGGATAGCGGTCAAACGACTTCCAATAAGCCAGCCGTCTCGAAGGAGCAAGTTGAGGTTGCGATAACCAATGCGTACCGAGAAGAAGGCACAGTGGAGGTTCGTGCATTCGTCCCAGGTGTAATTGAATCTGGGGGCACCTGCAAGGCAGTACTTACCCTTGGTAATGAAAAGGTTACCTCAACTAGCAAAGGTGCTTCCGATGCGCAAACAACACAATGTCAAACAATCATTATCCCGGTGTCTGAGTTCAAACAAAAAGGTCAGTGGAACGCGATAGTGGAGTACAGCTCTTCGAAATACCAAGGTAAATCAGGAACTATAAAGGTAGACATATAATGTACGTGTATACGCCAAAAAAACGACGAGCGTCAACTGCATTTATCGTCGCGATAGGGTTAATGATCCTGTCGCTGTTTACCTATTTTGGACTTTCATTTCTCTCCGAGCGAAATGCAGATGCTGTAAGCGCCAAAGATTTCAATCCAGGTAGGATTATCGATGATGAGGTGTTTTACAATTACGATACGATGTCAGCAAGTCAAATCCAGAATTTCTTAAACTCTCGAGTTCCCGTTTGTTATGCGTCCAGCGGATCACCTGCCTGCCTAAAGAATTACAAACAAAGCACGCCGAGCATTTCAGCGTCAAGTTATTGTAATGCAATATCTGGTGGAACAAAAACCGCTGCACAGATAATCTACACGGTAGCAAAGGCTTGTAAGATTAACCCCCAGGTATTCACAGTACTATTAGAAAAAGAGCAGAGTCTCGTTACATCTACACGTCCACATATTTCTCAGTACCGGAGCGCGACCGGCTTCGCGTGTTCAGACACATCTCCATGTGACCCAAGATACGAAGGCTTCTTCTATCAGGTTTACAATGCCGGTCGCCAATTTCAAATCTACAAAGCATTTCCAAATAGCTATAATTATGTCGCGGGGCGAAACAACACAGTATATTGGCACCCCGACCTGAGCCGATGCGGTAGCTCACAGGTCTATATAGAAAACCAAGCAACTGCCGCACTTTATGTATATACACCTTATCGCCCGAACAGCGCCGCACTTAATAATATGTACGGAACTGGCGACAGCTGTAGCTCATACGGGAACCGAAACTTCTGGCGCATCTTCAGCGACTGGTTCGGCTCAACCCGAGGAACACCTTTCTTCAGACTTTCAGGTGATCCAAGAACATACATTCGTGGAGCAAATAGTACATACTATTACATCCCTCGCCCTGCACTCCTGAAAGATTACGGAATGGGATCAAAATTCAAAAAAATAGATGTCATAAGTAAATCAAGAATTTCAGATCTTAACTTCAAAGGAAACCTGCCATCTTATGCTCGCTTCGAAGGCAATGAAGTGTATGCAGTTGCGAACGCGAAGATTACGCATTTTTCAAGTCGAGAGATGATCGAAGTTAATTACGGCTTAGATCTTAATAAGGCAGCTCAACTCCCGACTGAGTTAAAACAGTATTACAAATCAAACGGCACTGTACAAGCAATATTGAAGTTGAATGACGGAAGCAATGTCTACTCAATGGAAACGGGTAAGCGCCGACATATTGTGGGTCCAACCGCATTTGAAACACTCGGCGGAGCTACCGTCTATTCAAAACGACCAAGCTCTACTCTGAGTACCGAATTTGCGAATGGACTGAGTGCAGGTGCACCAATCATACTATCCGACAAAGTTTTACGAGCAAACGATACAGGTGAATATTATTACTGGCACAACAATAGATTATATAGCTTAACTCCGTCTGTATCGCATAAACTCGATCCAAACTATACAACTTCAAAGTCAAGCATTACACAGCTTCCAAACCTTACCACGACCGCCAAACATCTCATTAAATCGTCTACCAAGCATTACTACTTCTACGGAGGATCGGCTTTCGAAATAACAGCCTCTAAAGCTAATAGTATGTCTACAGATACAGGTGTCGCTGTTGTAACCCTCCCGGATCAATTATTTACACGATTCAAGAGTAAAAATACGAACGCCCGTTTCATACGATTCGACGACAATGCAACCGTCTACTATAACGATGTCTACAAGCTAGGTGCGATACCGAACAGGTCTAACTTTTTTGGACTTGGAGCTAAAAGTTTTAGCGAGGTTATATCCCTGCCTTCATCAAGAAAATCAGCGTTCTATTCAAATGAGGGCTACCGATTCGCTAAAAACAATCTATTCAAGCTTAATTCAACAGGTGAACGGGCCTACATTACCGACTCACAATTTAACGCTTTCCATATCCCAAATCCCGATATCGCAAAGCAATTTAGTATCAGTCTTCGCAACATGATTCAGCTCAAGTCCGAAACAGACACATCCCAGTACAACATCAAAACGTTAAGTAGATTCGTAAAGAGCTATGATGGTACTAAGAACTGGCTCGTAGACAATAAAACGAAATACACCCTTTCGAGCGCAGATTTAGTACATATTGGCCTAGCTTCCACCGATATCGTAGCCGCTCAAGATACAGCTGATCGACTTTCGAAAGAAAAAGCATTCAATCGCTTTGCTCGTGACGACACAACAGGTAAGGTATATATGTTCGAGAACGGCAAAAAACGCTGGATAACTTCAAGAGCTAAAGCTAATGAGCTAACAGATTGGTCAAAGATCATTAGCTACTCAACTGGATTTATGAAGTCGATTCCTGACGGCACCAAGATCACCAACAATTAATCATTTAACTCGTTTATAGCACGCCGAGCAATCGACGTGCTATAAATTAGATGAGCTTTCTATTGTACGGAAATCAGATTACTAAGCCTCCTCGGACATCTCACAACAATGTTTCGCTATCTCTTATCGCCAAGATCTTGTATCATTTTTTCTGCACGCGCCAAGAAAGAGTGTTTTTTCTGTATGAATGCATGATTATCCATCTTCCCCGCTACACTCAGCGGTTGACTATACCATTCTGATTTTCGAATCGATTTCAAATCATCGACATCTTTATAAACTTTGACGATATTATCTGAAAATAGCTGCTTAACCGTTTCATTATTATCCGTGATAACCTTGGCGCCCGCAGAAACGGCATCGAATATGCGATTAGACACGAATCCCCATTTCCTCATATCATCCCAGTGGTCATTTAAAACTATCGGAGCTGATCCATAGGCTTCGGGAAGTTGTCGGTTTGGTATGAATGTTCCTTGCACAAATTTACTGTCGACAATACCTTCCCATCCCCCTCCGTATATATTTAAATCGAAGTCAGCTGCAATTGCATCTCGAACTATAGGGCGAAGGAGGCCTCTCGAGTTACCCACTAGAAGCGGTTTGCCGCTATAGGAAGGGTTAACAGTCTGCGGTGGCTTGAATATATCAGTGTCGGTACATTGAGGTAAGAAATCGATAGGTTTACCCGTTTTTTCAGCCATAAAATGCGCCCATTTATCACCTGCGGAATATACCTTATCAAAACTTTTTACGATATCTTTCGTGAGCTTCTCGGGATGGCTAATGACCCATAGAATATTATATTTACCCACCTGTGGCTGGAAGTTATCAAGTCCTCGAATATCGACATTTACGTCGTCCAGGTATGATGTAGTCCGGTAGTGTGACTCCCTGTAATCAATTGCCACGTGCTGCCCAAGGGCCTCTAGGGCATCTCTCAACCCTTCGGCGTAATACACATCTCCCCATGCAAATCGGCGTTCGTCAGATGGAGCGGATATTTTTATAGCCCATCGGTATATGTCTTTTTTCGCTGATGAGGCTTTTAAAATAGGCTCTGTGCGACTAAATTTGCCTTGTGTTTGAGATAACGTTTTATACTGAACAACATCAAACCCAGCCATTCTCAACAATCCACTAATGCTATCTTCATCATTATTCCAGAACTCTGAAAACGTTTTTTGACTTGATGAACCCCATCCTTTTAGCGGGTTGAGGTTGATAATTGTTTCTGATTTAACTATCTCAATAACCGCTTTCACACGACGAGCGCGCAGACAGATATCTTGGTATTCGAATCCTTTATCGAAAAGAGGATTGAATCCTTGAAGTTCAGCAAATAAAGTCGACTTCATTGCGATGCATCCGTGAGCTAACGCTGGAACGTCGTAATTGTCTGGCAACTCTCTAATATCACTCAAGGGATGGTTTTCTAAAAGATTTATAGGATTATTATCCCCTTTCCTAAATCCGACGCCCGCGCTTAGAAGTGTACGATGAACTGTCATCTGAAGTGGTCCGACAATAGTTCGATTGTCACGTATAGCACTTATCAGCTTCTCAATGTTCGCATCTTCCATATCGATGCGCTGGTCAACAATCACTACTACGTCACCCTTAGCGACACTAAAACCGTAGTTAGCGCCTAAGGTATTATCGTGACTAGCAGGAAAACGGTGATAGCAGATTCGATTATCAATTGCCGGTAACACCCCTAGTGTGGCATTCACGGCTGCCGATGACGAACTATCTGCGATGATAATTTCATAATCGCTGACATTTTTCATAGCCCTGACGACGCTCCCTATTGCACGTAAGGCTGACCGTACATCATTCGTAACAGGAATGATGACGCTCGTTAGACCATTCTTCGTTTTTTTCATTTGAAGGGAATTCCAATCAATGAAGTTATTATTTTTAACCACTCCATCCCAACTCACAAGCTCCGTCGTAGTGATTCGATCCGAGTCACTATTGTCGGTATAATTAACTCCGATGATAGGAACATAGTGAAGCTCGACCGACTTACTAATCCGAGCGATTAAATCATAGTCGACCATACGTCGAAGAGATTCATCAAAGAATCCTAGGGACTTAAGTACATCGAGTTTAACGACGAAAGCATTTAAGTCTACGTAGTTACCTATCGTAAATAAATGAGCATCCGGTTCAGTAGTTCGATACCGAATTTCCTTATTGTTCATCATCTTAATCGCACTGTAGGCAGCAGTTTTTTTTGCATATACAGCGCTCGAAATGACTGTCTTTAAGTAGTGCGGTGTCCATTCATTATCTGAATCGAGAAATGCAACCCACTCACCTTTAGCGTGAGAAAGTGCGACATTCCTTGCTTTACACACCCCACCATGTCCAGGCTCGTAAAGACGTATTCTCTGATCATCCTTCTGGGCTTGTTTAATCACTTTAACAGTTTCGTCAGTCGATCCATCGTCGACAATCAAAAGCTCCCAATTTTCATATGTTTGAGATTGGACGGATTGAATCGCTTTTAGAATTTCAGATTGTCTATTCCATGCTGGCGTAACTATCGATACAAGTGGCGCATTTTCCATCCCTGCATTATTTACTTTTTCGAAACGCTGAACCGTTGACCTCTCGAGCGAGTAATCGAAGTTATTCACAGGATTAGTCTTAGCTCTCAGAGACTCTTGGTCCTGAAAAATTTTATTTGCCTTGTCAACATAATGCTTCAACGTGCTCCACTTATACTCATGAACTTCACTATGAAGGCTGAGTGTAACACCAGTGTTTTTATCATTCTTAAGATACATAGCGAGAGGAGAGGACATTCTTTTGTCGTGTACACCCCTTGGAGTAAACAGTATACTCGTTGGCAAATTCCAGTTCGAGCGCTGTAACGAATATCTAACCAGTGGATCAACTATTGATCCATGCCAGTTGCGACTGTCGAAGTACTCCGGGACGAAGAACACACTTGGCGTCATGCCCCTTCGACGTCCTTTAAGAACATAGTGAACAGCCGCATATAATCGATTCGACACTAATTTACGATCAGGTATTTGTGAAGCATACCATTTGTGGTCAAAAACTCGCCCGAAAAATACCACAATCACCGTTGCAGGAAGTAGTAGCAAAAAAAGACTTAATCGTATTTTACGCTTACTTAGTAGTTTTTTTGCCATTTTTTTGAGCATCTGTCTTCCTATCTAAGCTGACTTTTATAGCTTTCGCAGCCTGATCAGCCTGTCGCTTTTTCTCAATATATTCATAGCCCTTAAGAACATGACTTTCTCTGTGCAACCGATACTCTTTTTTATGCTCAATAATCGATTCAAGCTCTTTGAGCCAAGCATCTTTAGTATTGGAAACTCTCGTGATTAATCCGTCTAGCTCACTATTAGCATACGGTTCCACGTCCGAAACCACCGGATGTATGCCACAAGCGAGATAGTCAAGACATTTAATATCTGACTTACTTTGATTGAAATTTGAGTTTTCGAGTGGCGACAAGCCAACGTCGAACTGTTCTTGCTGATTCAACCAATCAATGAAGTCTGGATACAGTGCGCTAGTTGGCTTCCTAACTTCAATCCATGGGTAACTATTTTCAAGATTTGTCGCGACTCCTACTACAGTGAGTTGAAATTGCCCCGGATATTTCTCATGCAATGCTTCTAGGGCAGGAAGAATCATAGCAAAGTCGCCGCTGTGCGTGGCCGTACCCATGTAAATCATTTTTAATATCGAGCCTGGTTCAACATGATCTACCTTTTTTTGTGCGTACCGCGACCACACATTACGATCGATTGTGTTGTACACCACTTTGGTTCGTTTGGCAATATCTACATAGTTTTGCTCGAGCTTCGGTGTTGAAACCCATACTTCTTCAGCATGCCCGATGACATAATCAAGCGCCTCACTTCGCTGTTTTTGCAAATCATATTGCGGATGAGTTGGATCGAGATCACCAAAAGCATCGTCAGTATCGACAAACAATCTAGCTCCGCTCTTACTAATGCTTTGCACGAGGCGTTTTGCCTCATCCACATCTGGAACTGCTGTGCGCTGGACAATAACAACTTCGGCGTCAGGACGCACATTCATTTTCTCACCATCAATGAGTTTAATATTGAGCCTCCCTTTAAAAACGGTCTGAGAGAGGGGAGATATAAGTCGTATGAACGTGGAGCTTGTAGGATGATAATAACTACGTATCACGATGTCTACCTTATTTGCGGAAGGTGAAGTGTTGAATAGTCCATAGACGTCATTAATATGGCTCAGCAGCATCTTTTCTCGTCGTTTGATTTGCAGCGAGTGCTTTACTTTGCCAAGCATAGATTTGGACGCGCGCGGAGCCGCCAATGCAGATCGTCCGATGCGATAACTCTTCGAAGACTTCAGTTCCGATAATAAACTCGCAAGCCGACGCGCCTCAGACCTGTACTTCTGTACTTCTTTTCTTTCGTCGTAGATTTCCGCTTCTAATTGCGTATTTTTGTCTTTTATCCGAACCGCTTCATAAACTAGCTTATCGATATTTCTCGATAGCCACGCCACATTCTTCATCTGTTCCGGATAAAGGTTTACGTATTTTCTCAGGATGTAATTAACCGCTTCGACGTTCGAGAGATTTGAACGAGCCTCTGTGCTTCTGCTCGAGGAATGATCGCGATAATACAAGAATGTCGTATCGACAAGCTTCCCTTTTGCGCCATCCAAGCACATAGCTAAATGAAAATCCCAATCTTCAAGACCTAACCGATTGAGCTCTCCGTCATAACTATATTTGCGTATAGTCATAAGTTTATACATTGAGCTAGCATGCATGAAGTTACGTAATTTTAATCGTTCAATATCAAAGTCTTCACCATTAACACGCACCACCTGAGACGTTGGCTCAATCGCTTTGGTGTAATAGATATCCGATCCGTCTATCTCTTTCACTAACAGCTCTACGTATTCAGGAGGGATCATATCATCAGCGTCTAACTGTATTATGTAATCGCCGCTCGCCTCTTTGACTGCACGGTTACGGGTGAGAGCAATACCCTCGTTCGCCTTTTCAATATAGGTGATAGCAGGGTTGCTTTCCACGAGTTGCTGTATCACAGTATCGCTGTCATCAGTAGATCCGTCATTAATAACTATAATCTCTACGTTTTTGTACGATTGCGCGAGGACACTTTTAATAGCATCTGTAACAAAATTTGCGTAGTTGTAACACACAATTACAACTGAAATAAGAGGCGTATCATCTTTTTTAACCATTTAGTATCCTGAACCTCTTAATTAATACCCTCATTATTGACTACCTTTTCCCAAAAGACATTATGATAATATCTTAGCTACAGTCTCTACTTATTTCACCTTTTATTACCATACTATGTATCGCAACACTTGTCACGAGAAGATTCCGCACAGGCTAACCGATGTAGTGACTGATAAGCCTATCCTGTGTATAATTCTACTTGATGTTTGAGCTTAAAAAAAGATTCGTGAATAAGTATCGCAGGCCTATAAAAGTATTCTGGTGGCGTTACAAATATCCTTATCAGCTTAATTTTGGAGATGAAATCACCCCTATCCTGATAGAAAAGCTATTTGGATTTCGTTGTGAGTGGTCTCACCCTTCGAAATGTGATATGGCTGGAGCTGGATCGATCATCGAGATCCTGCAACGTGATACTCAAGGAAATAGATGCTACGTTTGGGGAAGCGGTTTCATAAAACCAGGGACTAACAACACTCTCGACAATCTTTTCTTTACTGCCGTAAGAGGAGAATCTACGAGAAAAAGAATTAGCGAAGCTAATTTACCTCTTGGCGATCCAGGACTACTTGTCAGTCGAGCTATTGATAAATCCACATTTACTTCAGACAAAATTGGTCTCCTTGCTCATTATGCAGATAGCGAACTTCCTATCGTACAACAAGCAAAAGCCGATGAGCGGTTCATTCTTATCGATCCACTCAGCAACCCTATACAGGTAGCTAAAGAGATTAGTGAATGCAAACTTGTACTATCTTCAAGTCTCCACGGACTAATATTCTCAGATAGCTATTCTATACCGAATGCTTGGATACGTATCTCTGATAATTTGACAGGTGGAGCATATAAATTTGAAGATTATTATTCAGCGACAGACAGACCAATCAATAAAGCCGATACAACAAGAATATTTGATAATAGCTACTTACAGGAACTGATAGAAACTTACATGCCGGTACCCAATCTCTCTGAACTGCAAGATGGTTTAATGAAATCGTTCCCGTATAAATAGAATAGCTATTTACCACGTTCGTACGTGATATTTGTCTGCGGCTTCCAGTAACGATCATTACCTGTGCTCACAATATCAAACTCAAGTGCGTTCTTTACGTCGAGGTATTCCGCAGTACGATCTGCTTTCTTGACAATAGCAGAGACAAAGTACCCTCCGTCTGCGAAAATATCATCTATATCAAGATGCAGATTAAAGACATCACCAGGCTTCCAGACTTCGCCTTTTCGGCCTTCATCAGATACCCATCTGTAAATCCATTCGCCTGTTTTTTTGTGAATAATAAACGCTACTACCGCATCAGGTATATCAATTTTTGAGGTAAATTTCATGTCGAAGTGTATTCGACTATCTTCTTTTTTATAAGAACTTTCAAGTGCAACAAACTTTTGAGAATTTTCTTCAGTATGAATATCTTTCTCTACTTTATCACTATTTAGTTTTCGATATAGATCTGCAACCTCTGATGGATCGCCTATTTTTACAATTTCACCGTTATCCACTAGCATGACACGGTCACAAAATTCTTGCGCAGAGGACATAGAGTGAGTAACAAGAATTACCGTCTTCTTATCATTCTTCAGCTGTGCGAAGTAGTTATAACATTTTCGTTGGAATGACTCATCCCCCACCGCGAGTACCTCGTCAAGCAAAAGAATGTCACCCTCGGCACGGATAGCAATCGAAAAGGCAAGTCGAACCTGCATACCACTCGAGTAATTTTTTAATCGCTCTTCCATAAAGTCTTCGAGTTCGGCAAATGACACAATATCGTGGTACATCGCATCCATTTCATCCCTACTGAATCCTAATAACGCACCATTTAAGTAAACATTCTCGCGTCCGCTCAGTTCAGCATTAAATCCTACCCCGAGTTCAATGAATGGCACTAACTTACCGCTCACATGAACGCCGCCACTGTTTGGAGTGTAGATACCTGCAATGGATTTTAATAGTGTACTTTTACCCGATCCATTCCGACCAACGATTCCGAAAAACTCGCCTTTATTAATCTCGAAAGAAATATCATTAAGTGGCGTGAAATTTCTATAGCCTTTTCGACCTTTTAAAGTGTTGATTAACTTTTGCTTTAGGCCACTGCTTTGCTCGAGCGGTATACGAAAACTTTTTGTAAGATGTTCAACTTTAATCGCTACGGTATCATCTGACATTATATTTGCTCCGCAAAGTGTTTTGAATTTTTTCTAAAATATACGATCCCTAGAAGTACCAGCAATAGGACAATAAACATTGGAATCAACTCATACCACATATTACTAAATAGCTCCCACGTTGTAACCGCATCATTCGTGACCAGTACTTGCCTTGCGTCTTGGATAACTTGGGCTACAGGGTTCAACATGATAATTTTAGCCGCAACCTCAAATTGCGAAATAACCATTTGGAGAGGGTAGATGATTGGTGTCGCATAGAAAGCAGCCTGCAAAAGAATCTCCCATAGATAGCCTATGTCTCGATATTTTGCATTGATCGAAGAAAGGAAGAAAGCAATTGCAAGAGCGAATACATATAGTTCTATAATTAACGGAATGATAAGTAGCGCGCTCCATCCAATGTCGACCTGATTAACGAGACAAAAAACAAGTACAACGAGAAGATTGATCGCAAGATTTATCAACGCAGAAACAGTGGCAGATACAACTATAATATACTTAGGGAAATTGATTTTCCTAATAAGACCACCTCGTTTTACAATCGATCCCAAACCTTGAGTTGTCGCTTCTGAAAAAAACGTCCATAGGACTACGCCAGTCAGAAGATAGACTGGATAATGCTCAATACCTCGTCCTAAGTTAAGGAATCTGTCGAACACAAGGTACAGCACCGTGAAAAGAAAGAGCGGCTTAATAACTGACCAAAGATATCCAAGTGCTGAGTTTTGATAACGCAGCTTAAAATCGGTAATAATTAATTCGCGTAAAAGAACTCGCGTTTCTTTTTTGTTAATACTTTGAAATGCCATAACTTACTTATTACAAGTATACATCATCACCAATATATTATCTCAATGCTTCGATCTTTTTCGTTAACTCTGCAATCTTACCCCAGCTACTTCCGTTGCTCATAATCGTCAGTGCATACGTGCCATTCGAATCGTAAACGATCGCCGCATCGTGTAGCAACCCGTTCAAAAAACCAACCTTATCTGCCACGGTGCCACTAGTTCCCGCTGGTATTCCACTTCTGTATTGATTGTGCTTCAACGTATTAACAAACAAATCGTTGCTGCTCTTTTTTAGTCCAAGCTGCGCACGAGCAAGCCTGGTCATGAAAAACGTTAAATCGTTTGCGGTCGTTTGTGGTGAATCACCAAGAAACCCTGAACTTCCAGATAACCCAAGCGCGCGGATCTCCTTAGTTAATTTCTCATAACCAATACCTTTTAGAATTTGCTCAGCGCAATAATTATCCGACTTCACGATCATATCGTCAAAACACTGTCGAAGATCTCGTCCGCCACCGACTTGGTAACCCCACGTCCAGGTTTTGTCATCGATTCGTTTCAAAGCACCATATGCCACAAATAATTTGTAGGTGCTTGCAGTGGTATAGACTCCATTTCCGTTATAATGCGCCACCCTATTTTTTCCGCCCAATTCGCGAAGCGACACGCCGAACGTTCCCGGATTCTCCTCATTGAAATGTGCCATTAGGGCAGACAATCCGGTACTTGAAGAACTGTAGCTTCTTTTGAACTCTTTACGCGCTGGCACTGACTTCGATTTCGCTTCCGCCTGATCGTTCGCGTTCTTAATATATTTTATCAATGAATCGAGTGTCGCTGGAACATCGAGTGCACGCCCACTCGCACCGTTCTTCCTTGAAATTTCAGTGAAGTCGCGTGTTGAAATATAGGTGACGCCCGCATCTTTTTTTAGCTTTCCGCCGAAGGTTTCATTCAAATAGTCCTGTGATTTCTTTTCATTTAGCGTGAAATTCAATGATTCACCGCTATTATCAAATGTCAGCCACGTGAGTAGTTTATCGCCTGGAATCACTATCGTGTCATCATTTACTTTCGTTTCAATCCCTTCGCCGATTCGCTCGTTAATACGCGTTGCGACGAACTTCGCCGATTCGCTCGTAATTGTTGGCTCAATCGCCTTTATCGGCAGTTTCGCCTTCGTTTCGCTCGTTAGATTTGGTCGAATCGAACCGATCACATTCCGTACACTCGCAAAATCGCATTCGCCACCCACACGAGCAGATATCACTTCCAGCTTTCCGTTGGTATGTTTCAGTGAGGCGTTTTTTGGCTCGACGTAGCAATCTTCGCCAAATGCTTCGATCGTGTAATCGTTCAGTTTGTCGCTATTCACCGCTACATTTGGCTCGGCTTTCGATTGCACTGTGCCGTACCACAACCACGACGACGGAATCAATTTCGCCCACCATGAATATGAAATTTGTGCTAGTCGCGCTTCATTCGTGACAGTAATACCCGTTTCGGTCAGTTTCGGCGTTTGATGCGGCTGTTCATTTTCACCAAAATACATAGCAACTGTTTTCTCGGCGTAGCGCCTGTCAAGCTCCCAGGCTGCATCGTTTTTATGCCAGTATGCCATATCGATACCGTCAATTTTTGTAAACGGCAGCAGCCGATCGCCCGGATATAAAAATTGCAGCACAATAACCAGCGCAAAAAAACCGCCTAGCCCAATAAAAAGCGGTTTTTTACGAACATTTGGTTTTTTGAGACTCGCCCAAAGATAACGCAGATGCGGCTTCATAGCCTTTATTATACGCGCTACCTCTGTTTTTCGATAGATGCCGCTTCCGATTCTTCGCCAATTAAACGCAGGACGTACGCAACATGCATCACCGCTTCTGGCTTATTCGTCTCGGTAAGTTCAGAAACTTTCGTTGTAATTGCCGTAACAAAACTCGCTTTCCAATCGTCTGTGGCGTGCGGTTTTGACAACTGTTCTCGCCCGACAATTTCCAGCGAACGTGCTGAATGGTCGGTTTTTCGAAGTAAGCCGCGCGCAATCAGCCCGTCAACATGCACAGCTACCGTAGATACCGATTTATAATCGAGCGCACGCATTACCTCCCGGTAACTTGGCCCGTACCCATTTTCAGTAATGAATTTAACCAGGTAATTAAGCAGTTCGCGCTGTTTTTTGCTTGGTCGAGCTTCGGCCATTTCCACCTCTTTCTTTTTTATGTGCCGCAATTTGCCCAGCAAGTGCGATCCCCGCAAGCCCCCACCAAACAATTGCCACCGTATCATCTGCCCATACTGGAAGTAATATACCAATGAGCGCCATACCAATACCGCTAGCAAATACACCAAGCGCCAGCCAATCGGCGCGACGCTGCCACAAGCGCCACATTACTAGTCCAAAAATACCAAGGAACGTCGCAAGACCCGCCCAGCCAGTTTCATGACTCACGAAGAAATATTGATTTTCAACGATTTGGCCATCATCACCAAGAAGCGATGCCGAACCTGTACTCCCAACGCCCGCTCCAAATGGTTCACGAATCATTTGCCCCGCACCATATTCAAGCGATGAAACATGTTCGTCGTTCGATTTCGTTGGACTGCCGCCATCTGGATCTTCATGTAAAATAACATGTGATACAAAATCACTTTCGCGCGAAACAAATAGTCCGCCAGCCAGCGCAAATACAATCGCGACAGAAGCAATCCATGTTCGAGGCGACACTTTTCGAAGTAACGTCGCAAACACAACGACGCCAACAATAGCGATCGCCGCAACCAGTGCACTACGAGAATAGCTCGTCCAGAGTGTAATTGCACCACACACCGCCAGAATAACTACTCCAGATAGTACACGTCTGTCGCGAAGTGCTAACTTTCCTTTTACAAGTGCTGCAGTAAGTAGCCCGAATACAATACCCACATACGCCCCGAGCGGATTCGGGCCGCGAAGCGTACTATTTATACGAATGAAGTCGTAGTTCTTATCAACCGTTAAGTACGGTGCAATCGTATCTCTGCTGTAACCAATATTCGCAAGAACATCGATTGGTAAAATAAGTTGCAGCGCACCAAATACCGTCACGACAAATACTCCAGCTCCCACCGAAATAAGCAGCCCACGCCGCCACGTTGGTTGCAGCTGAACCACCGCATACACAAGCGTTAGGAAGAGTAGGAACCGAAGATCGATCGCAAAGCCAGCAAATGTTGCTGTCGTTCCCTGGTAGAACAATGCCGCCGACCAAAAATGTATCGCTGCGAACAATACTATCAACAAAACAAGCGGATCACGTAAAAACGATGTTAGCTTACCGTAGACGAAGAGCAAATAACCGGTAATCGGCACCAAAAGCAGCATTAAAATCTCTTTCCAAGCTTTTATAAGCAGGCTCGCATCAGGAAAAACAGTGCCAAGCCACACCGTCAGTGGTGCATGTACTACAATGCCAGCGAAAATAACAAGCAGTCCAATATATAACGTGCGTTCAAGATGCCATACTTTCATCTCCTTTAGTGTATGCGAAAAAATGCTATAATAACAGCCATATATGCCTTCGAAAAATACAAAATTCTACAGCCTTATCCTAGTACTTTCCGACTTTTTCGTACTACTGCTTGCATTTACTGTCGCCTATGTCGTGCGTGTACAATTCGATAACCGCCCACTTCTTGAAGAAGTCTATGCTCTCCAGTACTTCATATCATTTCTTGTCATCTCACCATTTTGGATTATCATTTTCGCAACCCTCGGATTGTATCAATCAACCACATATAACCGGCGCTTAACTGAGTGGGCAAAGCTTGGAGTAGGAACATTCATCGGAATTTTATTAGTCATTGGCTATGAGTACGTCTTTAACGATGCCATCTTCCCGGCGCGACTCGTAGCAGTGTACAGCTTCGTTGGTGCGCTTGTAGCATTGATATTCTCGCGCGAAATTCTTCGAATCGTGCGCAGTATTCTTTTTAGTTTCGGTCGAGGTGTCAGCCGTGTCCTTGTGATCGGAAATTCCGATGCGACACGCGACATCGCCGACAGCCTCTCGTTCACGAGCCGAAGTGGGTATAAAATTGTCGCTATTGCTGGACCGAAAAAAGTGGTTCCGCCCGGTCTTGAAGTTGCCCATTTCAGCACGGTTGAAGTAGCACTGAAAAACATCGAAGAGCTGCGCGTTACTACCATTATTCAAACCGATTTATACGATTCGTCGGAGCGAAATCAGCGTATTCTAGGCGCATCGCAGACACACCACATCAATTACAACTTCATTCCCGGTGAGCCAGAATTTTACGCCGGCAAAAATACTGTCGACGTCTTCCTTGGGTATCCCATGATTTCCGTCAGCCAAACGCCGCTCATCGGTTGGGGGTCGATCGCGAAACATATTTTCGATTTATGTGCATCGCTTCTGCTTATCTTGCTCCTTTCACCGCTCATTATTCTCCTCATTATGCTTCAAATTATTTTTAACCCCGGCCCAATTTTTTACGTCAGCAAGCGACTGAGTCGCTTTTCCGAACCGGTTCGTCTTATTAAGTTTCGCAGCATGGGCGCGAAATATGGCAAAAAAGATGCTGCCGAGGAATTTCGCGACATGGGCAGAAATGACCTGGCCGAAGAGTACGATAAGCACCGGAAAGTTGAAAACGATCCGCGCATTACACGGTTTGGAAATTTCCTGCGTAAAACGTCGCTCGATGAATTGCCTCAGCTTTTCAATGTTATAAAAGGCGATCTGAGTTTAGTTGGTCCACGACCAATTCTGCCACAAGAAGCCAAATTCTCACCTGCTCGCACAGCACTACTTCATAGCGTAAAATCTGGTGTCACAGGTTTATGGCAAGTATCTGGACGAAGCAATTTAAGTTTTGAAGAACGCATCGAACTTGAATTATTCTATGCTCAAAATTGGAGCTTCTGGCTTGATATTAAAATTTTATTTAAAACAGTTGGCGTTGTATTGTTCAAGCGAGGTGCAAAATAATGACAAATAGGCAGCCAAAAATTGCTATCGTGTGCGATTGGCTCACCAACATGGGTGGCGCCGAACAGGTTGTACTTGGCATGCACGAAGCGTTCCCTCACGCGCCAATCTATACATCTGTATACACTCCCGAAACGATGCCCGCATTTAAAGGTATGGATATTCGTACAACCTGGCTACAAAAATTACCAAAACCGCTTCGAAAGTTGCACAAATGGTTCCCTACGCTTCAGGTTAATGCCTTCAAAAAACTTGACCTATCCGAATTCGACATCATTCTTTCAAGCAGTATTATTAACTCGAAACAAGTAATAAAAACGAGAGCCGACCAAGTTCACATTTGTTATTGCCACACACCAACGCGTTATTACTGGAGTCATTACGAAGAATATAAAAAAGATCCAAGTTTTGGAAAACTCAATTGGCTGGTTCGTCCGCTTATTCCGCTTCTTGTACCCGGACAACGTAAGCTCGATTATGAAGCCGCCCAAAATGTCGATATATTCATTGCCAATTCTTCGGTCGTTCAAGAACGAATCAAGAAGTATTACAATAAGTCATCGACAATCATCCATCCACCAGTCGATGTTTCACGTTTTACACCAAGCCGTGAACGTGGCGATTATTATGTCGCACTTGGTCGCCAGGTCCCGTATAAACGCTACGACTTAGCCGTTCGGGCTGCAAGCAGCTTAAATATTCCGCTCAAAGTGTTCGGGAAAGGCCCAGCTCACGATGAGTTGGTGAAAATTGCCGGCTCAAGCGTCTCGTTTCACACCGATCGTTTCGGCGATGCCTCGGATGAACGTGTTACCGAAGCACTCAATAACGCGAAAGGCTTTATTTTTACCGCCGATGAAGACTTCGGTATTGTACAAGTTGAAGCGCTCGCTGGTGGAACGCCGGTGATCGGTTACGCAAAAGGTGGTACGCTCGACATTGTCCAAAATGGAGAGAGTGGAATTTTATTCGAACACCAGGAAGTTGGCGATGTCGTGAGCGCCATCAAACAGGCCGAGCTAACCCAATTCTTTCCAAGCGCCCTACGGCGAAAAGCAACGCGTTTTGATAAGAAATTATTTATCAGTAAACTGCAACGTGTCGTGCAAAACGCTACTCGACGGTAACACTTTTTGCCAAGTTTCGCGGCTGATCGACGTCGTTTCCCTTCGCTACAGCCACGTAGTACGCAAATAGCTGCATCACTACGTTAAGCACAACTGGAAGGAGCACATCGAGTTCACTCGTAACTCGAACAATGTGATCTGCATCAATTTCCTTCTTGCTGTTGGTTACGACTAATACTCGCCCGCCACGTGCCCTTACTTCGGCTAGGTTGCTGATACTTTTTTCAAACAGCCAATTATCCTGAATGAGCATAACTTCAAAGAATCGATCATCTACTAGGGCAAGCGGTCCGTGCTTCAGCTCACCGCCCGCATATCCTTCAGCTTGAATATAGGTAAGTTCTTTAAGCTTCAATGATGCCTCGAGTGCAACCGGAAACATCGTGTCGCGACCAAGAAACAATGCGTGCTCGTATGTGGCGTACGTTTCAGCTACTGCTTTTATCTCGTCTTGAACTTGCGCGATTACCGATTCAATTGCCCTAGGAAGGGTGGCGAGTTCGCGAACATATGAATCAAGATCTTGCGCGCTCACGCCTTTGGCTTGAGCTAACTGCACACCAAAAATGGTCATCGCCGCGACTTGGGAGGTAAATGCTTTCGTACTGGCAACTGAAATCTCTGGCCCCGCATGAACATACACGCCACCATCAACTTCACGTGCAATCGTCGAACCTACTGCGTTAATAACACCGAGGGTCTTCACGCCGCGGCGCTTAATCTCTCGAAGACACGCTAGTGTGTCAGCTGTCTCGCCAGATTGGCTCACTACCAGTGCAACCGTGCGTTCAGGCAGATGGAATGATCGATATCGATATTCCGACGCAATTTCAACATCGATCGTGACTCCATCAACTAATTTTTCAATGTAATATGAAGCCAGAAGTCCGGCGTAGTATGCTGTACCGCAGCCAATAATCGTCACGTGTTTGACTTCGCGGAGCTCTTCGTCGCTCAGGTTCAATCCACCAAGTCGCGCACGATGCTCTTCGGGGATGACACGACCGCTCAGCGTTGAACGAAGCGTATCGGGCTGCTCCATTATTTCTTTTAGCATGAAATGATCATAGCCCTGTTTCTGCACCGATGATAAATCGGCTTCGATCGTTTCAACGCGAGGAGTGAGCGCCTGCGAGCTCAAATCTTTCAGCTCCACCGAATTCTTCGTGCAAACCGCCACTTCACCATCATTCAAGTAGATTGCGTTTTCCGTATGTCCAAGCAGTGCTGCAACGTCACTCGCAATCACAACCTCTTCATCGCCAACACCGATAATGAGCGGGCTTCCTTTTCGCGCAACGATGATTTTGTCGTTTTCGCGTCGCGATACGACAGCAATTCCATAGGTTCCTTCAACAAGCTGCAGTGACTGAAGCACTGCCGATTCAAGCGAGGTTGATTCGTCGTAAAAACTATTAATCAGAGCCGCGAGTACTTCACTGTCTGTTTCACTCGTGAACTCGTGATCAGTTAGTCGGCTTTTCAGTTCCTTGTAGTTTTCAATAATGCCGTTGTGTACGAGATAAATATCACCAGCTGCATGCGGATGCGCGTTTCGCTCAGCCGGCTCCCCATGCGTCGCCCAGCGTGTGTGGCCAATACCTATCGAGTCTTTGTTCTGGTTTTCAGAAATAAGCGCGTCGAGCTCAGCCACCTTACCTTTCGCGCGAAGAAGTGTAGCTTCTTTTAAATTGTTGATTGTTATAACACCAGCCGAGTCATATCCACGATATTCAAGCCGACGCAATCCGCTTGTCAGTACATCTTGCGCCTTCTTATGACCGATATAACCAACAATACCGCACATTTACTACGACCCCTCGTGTCCCGTCGCTTGATTAATGCGAGTGGATGAGTCGGGCTTTACGTGCCCCCGCACATCCGTACCTACTCCGTAAACGATTTCAATCCCGTACTTATTGCAAATCTCCGCTTCTGGGTTCACCTTGTCTGAATCTCTATCACCGCCTTGGGCAAAAATCAATTCGTCTTCAGAAAACAATCTAGCCACTTTTTCGATTGTTTTTATAACCGTAGGATCATTATCGATAGAGAGTACGACCTCGTCAACATCGCGAAGCGCACGCATAAGCCGTACCCTGTTCTCTTCATCAAGGATTATTTTTCCTTTTTTAAGCAGCTGCTGGGTGTCATTATTTACGATCACCACCAGCCTGTCACCCATGCTTCTTGCAGCCTCAATCATATCTAGGTGCCCACCGTGCAAAGGATTGAAATAACCGCTAACAATAATTACTTTCATTCTTTTATTATACCTAATTTAATCGAGCTGCTTCGAATTCTATAGCGTTGTAATAATTTATATTTTTTCATAAGTTATTTTCTACACACGCCAGTTCATAAAAAGATTGTATACTAAGATTATGACTAAAATGCTTATCACAGGTGGTGCGGGGTTTATCGGCGGAAACTTCGTTTACTACACACTCAACAACCGTCCAGAATACGAGATTACAGTCATCGATAAACTCACCTATGCGGGTAATGCAGACACCCTTACTCCTGTTCTCGATAAAATAAATTTCGTAACAGGAGATATTTGCGACCGAGAACTGATGGATAAACTTGTTTCAGAAACAGATATCGTCGTCCACTTTGCCGCTGAAAGTCACAATGACAACTCACTGCGAGACCCATGGCCATTTATTGACACAAACCTGGTCGGTACAGCAACGATTCTTGAAGCTGTACGAAAACATAATAAGCGACTTCACCATATCTCAACAGATGAAGTTTACGGTGATCTTGAGCTTGATGACCCGAACAAATTCACACCCGAAACACCGTATAACGCTAGTAGCCCTTATTCTTCCACGAAAGCCGGGTCTGATCTTCTCGTAAAAGCATGGGTGCGATCATTTGGGATTCATGCTACTATTTCGAACTGTTCGAATAACTACGGTCAATACCAGCACGTTGAGAAATTTATTCCACGCCAAATCACAAACGTATTAAGTGGCTTGAGACCGAAATTGTATGGCACAGGTGAAAACGTTCGAGATTGGATTCACGTTGACGATCACAACAGTGCGGTTCATGCCATTATCGACAAAGGTCAAAGTGGTGAGGTCTATCTTATTGGCGCTGATGGTGAGGAGGATAATAAATATGTCCTCGAAACAATCCTCGAACTCATGGGCAAAGATAAAAACGATTATGACCATGTTAATGATCGCCCGGGACACGATATGCGCTACGCCATCGACGCGACAAAGCTTCGAAATGAACTTGGCTGGACACCAATGTATACAAATTTACGTGAGGGTCTAGAAGCTACGATTAAGTGGTACGAAAATAACGACGAATGGTGGCAACACGAAAAAGAAAAGATTGAAGCGGCTTACGCTGAAAAAGGTCAATAGGGAGAGGTCTCATGAACGATAAGCAATCTATCGAATTTGGCAGACAGCTTCAGTCTTCAGACAGCCCTATTCAAGGACTCTTCGTCTACGACTTAACGGTTCACGGAGATAATCGAGGCTGGTTTAAAGAGAACTGGCAAGTAGAAAAAATGGCTACCATCGGGCTACCCGATTTTAAACCTGTACAAAACAACGTATCTTACAACGAGAAAAAAGGTGTCACACGAGGCCTGCACGCTGAACCGTGGGATAAGTTCGTTTCGATTGGTACCGGAAGTGCGTTTTGCGCATGGTGCGATATACGAAAAGACAGCCCGACATATGGCAAGACTTTCAGTGTAGTTCTTGACCCTTCAAAAGCAGTGTTTGTACCACGCGGCGTTGCTAATGGCTTCCAGACACTTGAAGACAATACGTTATATACATACCTCGTGAACGATCATTGGTCAGCGGACGCTCAATATTCGAACGTGAGTGTATTTGATACATCGCTCAATATCGACTGGCCGATTCCACTTAATGAAGCTGAAATGTCAGACAAGGATAAGAATCATCCTGTCCTGAGCGAAGCAACACCGATTCAACCCCGGAAAACATTGATAATTGGTGCATACGGTCAGCTTGGAAGAGCGCTTCAAGTCGAATTTCCCGATGCCGAATGCGTTGACCGTGATACGTTTGACATGAGCGACCCATCTATCGCTACAGCTCGACGCTGGAAAGATTACGGTACGATCATAAATGCTGCCGCGTATACAGCAGTCGACACAGCAGAAACAAATGAAGGCAGGAAGGATGCGTGGCTTGCTAATGCCAGTGCAGTTGTAAATCTTGCTAAAATCGCAAACAATAATAATCTTACTCTCGTACATGTATCGAGCGACTACACATTCGATGGAACAGCTGAAGAGCACATTGAAGACGAGCCTTTGAGCCCGCTCGGCGTCTACGGTCAAAGCAAAGCAGCTGGCGATCTCGTTGTATCGACCGTTCCCCGACATTACCTATTGCGAACAAGCTGGGTAATTGGAGATGGTAATAATTTTGTGCGTACAATGAAATCACTTGCAGATCGAGATATTAAACCGAGTGTCGTAAGCGACCAAATTGGCCGACTCACCTTTACAAAAGATTTAGCCGCAGGGATTAAATACCTTACAACAACCAGCGCTCCATATGGTACCTATAATCTATCAAATGATGGTGAACCATCTAGCTGGGCTGATATCGCTAAAGAGGTATATGAATATGCTGGAAAATCAAAAGATGATGTTTCACCCGTCAGTACGGCTGACTATTATGCAGGAAAAGAAGGAATCGCCCCTCGACCATTACAAAGCACCTTAAAACTTGATAAAATAAAAGACACAGGTTTTACGCCACGCGATTGGCGACAAGCTTTGCAAGAATACATGGAACAGCAGTAGTTCTTTTAAGGAGGAAAGATGAAAGGGATTATCTTAGCTGGTGGGTCTGGTTCGCGTCTGTGGCCAATTACAAAAGGAATTAGTAAACAATTGATGCCGATTTACGACAAACCAATGGTTTACTACCCAATTACAACACTGATGTCAGCTGGTATCACCGAAATTCTTATTATTACCACTCCGGAAGATCAATCTCAATTCCAACGCCTTCTCGGCGACGGCTCACAGTGGGGGATTTCACTACAATATGCAGTCCAGCCATCCCCTGATGGACTTGCCCAAGCGTTTGTTATTGGAGAGAAATTTATCGGAAATGATAAAGTCGCGCTTGTTCTAGGCGACAATATTTTTCACGGACACAGATTAAGTGAATCTCTTAAAAAATGCACCGATCCAGACGGCGGAATTGTCTTCGCGTACCGCGTTTCCGACCCAGAACGCTATGGCGTTGTAGAATTCGATGAACAACGAAAAGCAGTTTCTATTGAAGAAAAACCAACGCAACCAAAATCCAATTATGCAGTGGTAGGACTTTATTTCTACGATAACGATGTCGTAGAAATTGCGAAGAATGTTCAACCAAGTGCCCGTGGCGAATTGGAAATTACTACGATAAACGAAGAATACCTTCGTCTAGGCAAGTTAAAAGTAACAACGCTCGATGATGGTGACGTATGGCTCGACACCGGAACGATTGATTCAATGGTGGAAGCGAGCGATTATGTGCGCGTTCTTCAAAACCGAACTGGACAGATAATCGGTAGTCCTGAAGCAATCGCCCACGAGGAAGCATACATCTCAACAGATCAACTTGGTACACTTGCCGAACCTCTTAAGAAATCTGGCTACGGTCTATATTTGAAGGGATAATCATATGAATATACAAACTATCACCATACTTGGCGCAGGCTACGTAGGTCTTACGACTGCAGCACTACTCGCAAATTCTGGATACAAAGTGTACGCAGTTGAGCCGAATAAAGAGCGATTGAATGTCATTCGATCAGGAAAGTCGTTTTTTTACGAAGAAGGATTGGATCCAGTAATAAAAACAGCTATCGATAACGGTACGCTTATCGCGACAGATTCATACGAGGAAAGTGTACCGGAAAGTGACGTCGTCTTCTCAAGTGTCGGCACCCCGGATAACCCCGACGGAAGTTCTAATCTCACCTATGTTTTCTCTGCAGCCACACAGGCCGTCAACTTAATGAAAGACAGAGCCATTTACGTTCAGAAAAGCACCGTGCCAGTTAGGACGGGTGAAAAAATTGAAGCTGTTTTTGAACAGACTGGCAAAACGATACCCTACGTATCAAATCCTGAATTTCTTCGCGAAGGAACAGCCTTAAGTGACACGCTCTTTTTTGATCGTATCGTTGTTGGAGGTGAAAATGAACAAGCAAATCAAGCCATCCTTGATCTCTATCGAACACTAGAATCTCATCGGGAAGAAATTGCCGTCATCGCAAGCGTCGAAAAAAAGGACATAGAAGGACGCTACATTTCAACGAGTCGAAACAGCGCGGAGCTTATTAAAGTAACAGCCAATGCCTTTCTTGCACTTAAAATCTCCTTCGCAAACTCAATTGCGAAGCTTTCTGATCAAGTTGGAGCTGACATCAATCAAGTGATGGACGCAGTCGGTGCAGATAAACGAATAGGAAGAGCCTTCTTAAACTCCGGACGTGGGTATGGCGGTGGATGTTTCCCTAAAGACGTCAGTGGTCTCATTTCAAGCGGTCTTGAGAATGGCGTTGAGCTTAGTATTATGACTGCAGCTCAACAACTAAATGAATCTATGCCTGGATATATCATCGATAAAACTCAAAATGTCATCGGCAGTTCCCTACAAGGCAAAAAAGCAGCCGTGCTCGGACTTGCCTTTAAAGCCGGTACGAGTGACGTGCGAAAGTCTCCAGGGGTGAAGCTTGCTAATACTCTCTCAAATAGTGGCGTGATCGTTCACACGTATGATCCCGAAGCTCGTGAAGAGGCTGAGCATGATCTATTACGAGACATCACACTCGATGAAACATACGAAGAAGCGGTACGAGATGTAGATATCATAGTAGTCGCGACTGAGTGGCCGGAATTCACTCGTAAGAGCCTAGATGACTACAAGTCATCTACTCAAGCGACCGTATTCGTTGACGCGATAAACTCATTCGCTCCCGAAGATGTCGAGGCGGCTGGCTTTACATACGTTGGCGTCGGCCGATAGATGCTATAATATTGCCAGCTATGAAAGTTTTTGTTCAAATACCCTGCCTTAACGAGGAAACTACACTTCCTGACGTCTTAAAAAGCATTCCGCACACGATAAAAAATGTGGATTCCGTTGAAGTCCTCGTAATCGATGACGGGTCAAGCGATAAAACAGTCGAAATTGCAAAAAAACATGGCGTAAAGCATTTTGTGTATCACACACGAAATATGGGTCTCGCACGTTCATTCCGCGATGGTATAGACTATGCCCTTCATCATGGCGCAGATATCGTTGTTAATACTGATGGTGATAATCAATATCCACAAGCTAAGATTGCAGAGCTCGTACAACCTATCATTTCAGGAGATGCAGACATCGTTATCGGCGATCGCCAAACAGCAAACATCACCCATTTCTCACCGTTTAAGAAGATTATGCAGCAATTCGGAAGTTGGGTAGTAAACAAAGCGGCAGGAACCGATCTTCCCGACGCTGCAAGTGGATTTCGCGCATACTCGAGGCAATCCCTCTACAGGCTTAATATCGTAACGCAGTTTAGTTATTGCATGGAAACTATTATTCAAGCCGGTAACAAGCGGCAGCGCATTGCAAGCGTAAAAATCGAAACCAACAAAAAGACTCGTGAGTCGCGTCTATTTAAAAATATCTGGCAACATATGAGCAAATCAGGCATGGCGATCCTTCGGAGCTACATCATGTTTAAGCCGCACGTCGTTTTCGTTACGCTAGGAACACTCTTTCTGGTTGCCGGATTAATTCCATTCGTGCGGTTCGGGTATTATTTCCTGCAAGGTGAAGGTAATGGTCATCTTCAGTCACTTATCTTTGGAAGTGCCATGATTATCGGTGCTTTATTATCATTCTCACTTCTTGTCATATCCGATTTATTGCGGACAAACCGAATTCTTCTCGAGGAACAACTCGAGCGAATTAAAGAGTTGCAGTACGATCAAAAAGATAAATAAGTTACTTCTTATTTATCACGGATTCGATGACTTTTACTTGTTTCGCAGACGCAGTTTTTACAGATTTCAAATTCTTTTGTAATTTACTTCTAACGTCTTTATCACTCTCGACAAGACGATCAAATTCAGACGTTATGTATTCGTGATTAAGTTTGTCCTGTCCAAACGCCCACTCCTCGAGTTCAAACATTTCGAGAACTTCTTTATACTTATGACTCCAACCGATGACAAGTGTCGGTACAGACATTGCTAATGACGAAACCATAGCGTGGAAACGAGAAGCAACAAAATAATCACACTGTCCGATCCAATAACGCAACTCCTGAGAAGTCAGCTCTTCATCTAGGAACATACACATCTCTTTATTATGTAATGCGCTAAAGATCTCTTTACAGAGGGGCATATCATTATTGTGCGTTTTATCCGTTCCCGTGCGCACGCTGTGCGGAACCAACATCACTCCATAGCCCTTACCGGTTAAGTAATCAATAAAATCAACAATCTCTTTCGAATAATCACCGCCACTGGCCGCCACTTTCTTCTGCATCACGACACTTGGCGAAACACCGACTACTTTCGTACTCTTCTTGAATGGCAACTTGAATTTATTTTTAGCAGAACGCTCTTCGTCTTTAGTAAGTTCAAGAGAGAATGCGTAATCTGCTCCTGCAGTTACGTTACTAAGTTTCAATGTCTCCAGATAGGAATGAGTAATTGATCCACGAGAAACGATCGCAGCCATTTTGGGTAGGAAATAGTTAGCCGCCGCCTTATTAATTGGATTTTTAAATGGACCGAGCGCTTGAGCACATTTAACGACTGGCGTGCCTACCATTAAAGCCGGAAGGATACTTGCGACATTATAGATAAGAAACTTCTCACGTCCATCGACGAAAGTAATACCACCCTGATCGAGAAGCACGTCCGCCGTCTTTAATGCACGAATCGTCTTGGAGTTTTGAAGAATAAAATCCCTGGCAGGTGGTATGACGCGATAAAAAAGCGCGAGCGAGTTAATTGTGACCCCTAACTTGAGTGGGCTCGCGTCGAGCACAGTGAGGTTCTTATAGCCGTTTTGTTGCGCGTCTTCGATTGGATACATACTAAGTAACGTAAAATGAACATCCTCATATCGAGCACCTAGCGTCTGTATGGCGCTTTCAAGCATAGCTGCCGCCCCTTTATTTCCAGACAATGCCGATCCAATTAGTACAATATTCTTTTTCATAACTGCCTCAACTTTCCTTTATTCAGTACGAGATATATCACCGCTACTCCTATATCCGACAGTGTCGCATAAAAACGGGCGATTAATGATATTATTATAGCCTGCTCAACTGGAAAATACACGCTCAGAAATAGCACGATGATCGCTTCCCTTACGCCTAACCCGCCAGGTACAAATATAGCGAGCAATCCTATGATGCTCGCGAGTATATATGTTGCACCTAGTCCTATATACATCGATGAATCTATTGGGAAAATCGCTCCTACGATTAATACAAAACCGACACCGTTACATAATCTCGGTAAAAGATACCCTGCCTGATACATAAGAAGATCTTTGGTTGATAAAAAATCCGAATCACGAAATGGTTTCTTTTTTATCAATTTAAATAGTACGTTGAGTAAACGATAGAAAACAGGTTTGTAGAGTACTATCGCCATTGGAATCAAGACAAGGAGAGGAATTAAGAGTGTAAATTGGTCGCCGATTATATCCCGAAAAAGAACGATGACAGGTATAGACAGCAGTGCACCAGCGAACACCATTAGAACATTCTCATATATAAACGAAGTAGACACAGTTTTTTTCGCTATGCCTTTTTTCGTACTCCATGACAGCTTATTTAAGTATGAACCAACTTGGCCTGGGATATACTTCAATACCCAGGAAGCACAATGAATACGAATGGCATCTGATACGGAAATTTTTACACCGGATAAAGAAGAGAGCATATTGCCCCATAATACCCCCGAACCAACAACCGCCAGCACAAAGAATGCAGTTCCGAGAGCTACTCCTGTATTAAATGATAGGTCGATGTTTTTAACATTTTCCCAATTCTGCATTAACGAATTATAGAAAAACCATCCAATTGCTGCGACAACAACCCACGGTAGTAATCGTGAAGCCAAAGCTCGCACATTCATACTTAGTCCTTCAATGAATTATAGTTTCGAAGTACATCAAGAGACTTTTTTTGCGAGTACGGAATCTCGCCAGTATCCTGAGCGTAACCGACGGCAATCAGCATGATGACACGTTCACTTACATCCAAATTGAGTGTCTTCTGCATCTTAGCTTCTAATGGCTCAAAATCAGGCCAGTTAATCACCGTACTGCTCAGTCCGAGTGTCTCAAGTCCATACATGAATGACATAGCAGCGAGCGATGAATCTACGTAAATGGCGTGCCTATCGCGTGCGCTAAAATAGCTATCGAGCTTTCCGACAACGACAATAATCGTTGGAATCTGGTGCGCATAGCCACCGGCTCCGAATGGAATTCCCGCTACTTTTTTTACCATTTTTTCGTCGTCGAAAATACGAAATTCGTATGGAAGCCTATTGCATGCTGTAGGAGATTGCCTTCCGACGAGCAATGCTTTATCAATAAGTTTTCTAGACACTTTCTTATCCTTAAACCATCGTACAGATCGTCTTTGTACCGCAAGCGCTAGCATATCCTCATATGTCACATTGCTCTTCTTTGCATCTTTATGAACGAAGGGTGATTTACTGTCTTTAGGTGAACGACTGAACGTTGATAGCGTATCGTCAAATCGCTGTCTAGCTAAGCTCACGACCGCATCATTTTTCGACACAATCGAAAAATACTTCACTAAAACATCATGTGCCCACTCTAGTTCAGAGACATCAATTGAATCTTGATTATATTCATATTGTCGAACAGCTTCCTGGTAAAAATCTATCGTCTCGGAAAGGTAGTCTTTTGCAAATACCGGTTTACGTGGCTGCATAATAATACCTTTTTCTAAACGATGAATATTACGACGTAACTCTACATGGAAACTCCTCTTTTTATTTAAATTCTTATAGTAGTTTCTACGTCCGCGCAGTACTGCATACTGCTCTCTGTTAAATGTTGCAAAACTGATAATCGTATAAAACGTAGCGATTAATCTATTACTACCAAATACTGTTAAGAGAAACTTATTGGTCGAAGTATACGCATTTCTAATCGCTTTAATCGCAAGTAGGTCTTTAACTATTTTTTTTAATTTCTTCAACATTTCTCACATCCTTAATAATTATTAAGATAAGTTCAGCATTTCTAGTATACGCTTTGCAGACTCGCTAAACCAATCTCCCGATCCCATGTGTACAAAAAAGCTTGTGAACGGACTAAACGTGTACACACATAGCAATGACACGACTAGAACCGCGAGCGTCAGGTACCCTGAACTGTCAGATCGTAATCGAGACCGAGCGGTCAGGAGGAATAGAAGATAAAACATCGCTAACGACAATAATATGTATCTTCCCTGGTAGGCATATGTTTCTCCCCCATAGCGAATTGTTAGAAGGACATTAAATACATACATCGCTAATAGATAACCAGCGCCAAGTAATACCAGAAACTTTTGAGTAGTATCAGTAAATATATGGGTACGTCTTGTTAGCAGCATATAGGTAAAGAGAACTATCATCGCAATCGCGAGTATATACATGGATGATGAGACTGAATCACGCATCTCTTTAACATGTCCTTTGTAGGTATACGCAGATGTAAAATAGCTCTCAACCCATAATCCGGAATGTTCGAATATCTTGTAGGTATACGGTTGAACACTCCCATCAGCCAGTTGATTCTTGTATTCCTGAGACCGTTCATAATTTCGTTCGAATACTGCAAAATTTAAGCACTCTTGAACTGTATGGATTTTACTGCATGTAGGATTGAATGAACGGTACATGAGTAAATTACCACCGATGCGTTCCGCAAATAGGATAAACGACCCGGCAAGAACTAAACTGATTATTGCTAAAGCGATTGGTTGCCGTTTTTTAGAGAGAGCAAAGCTTTTTCTGAGTGATTTTACCTGCTCTTTAATGGAAGACTTCTTGCGTATAGTAGCAACGACTGCCGCTAAAATTACCGCAGCGGCAAATGGTATGTACGTATATTTCGTAATCGATACTGTAAAAAAGGATGCGAGTAAAAGGAGTAGATCGGTCGCTTTACCTTTTTTATAAAAACGTATAGAAAAGAGGATTACGAGAAAGAATAGCAGTAGAGCGGGTATGTCATAATTCACACCTGCACTCATCCACACGTACATACCAGTCATCGACAAAGCTAAAATAGTTAAATTGGAAATTGCTTTCCCTGCGTTCGACTCTAATAGTAGCTTCCTAAGTACAATGAGCCCCGCTAGTCCTGAAAGCATCGTTAGAATACGTAACATAAGGTACACGTACGCGTCTGTTGCACCGAAATGATACATGACTTTCGCCGGAAAACTCATGACATAGTAGTAGAGATAACTAGGGAAACGTTGAACCTCTCCGAGCACTAACTCTTTACCGGACACACTATCGACTATTGGACCATCAAAAATGCCCCTCTGTGCATAGAATTGGATGTTGCCAAAATGGCGACTTTCGTCTGGAACCACCCCTTTATCTATCAGGACTATAAAAAATAATGTCTGTACGATGAAAATACCGAGTATTGAATAAAAGAAGCCATTCGAACGAAGGAAAGGTTTAAGGCTACCGATAACGTTATGTATACGACGAGTTATATCCACTTTTTTCAATTCAAGATTGTTATTCAACTTAGAGTCATTATAAGATATAAAGAGTTATATGGATAGAGTTGCTGTCGTCGTTTTAAACTATAAAGGTATTGAAGACACCTTATCCTGTTTTGATTCACTTTTAAAACAAACGTACCAAAATTTCCACATCGTCATCATTGATAATAATTCAGATGATGGATCAATTGAAAAGTTAAAAAACCTAGAGCAAAAACATAACAAACTACTTACGGTCATCCCCAATGAAACTAATAAAGGCTTTGCGGGAGGTGTAAATACTGGTATATCTTGGGCTATAGAAAACGACTTTCCATACGTTGCACTATTCAACAACGACGCAGTTGCTGATAAAGGTTGGCTCACGCACCTTATGAAGTCATTTCGACTAAACACTATGATCGGAATTGTCACCTGCTTGCTATTACATAAAGACGGAAAAACTATCGATAGTACTGGTGATTGGATATCGAAATGGGGGTTACCTTTTCCGAGAAACAGGAATGATAATACAAAAATAGCACCAGAGTCAGAATATATTTTCAGTGCAAGTGGCGGAGCGAGTGTATATAAAACTGAACTTTTCAAAGAGATCGGTCTGTTTGACGAAAACTTCTTCGCGTATTACGAGGATAATGACGTAAGCTATCGAGCTCAACTGACTGGTTGGAAGGTATATTACGAGAAGCAAGCTGTCGCATACCACAACCAGGGTGCGACAAGTAAACGAATGCCTGGACATTTCGCCGTTAAGCAGACGTTTAAGAATCTACCACTTCTTTATATAAAAAACACTCCGAAAGGACTTTTGCTTACTGTTGGTATTAGATTCTATCTTGCGTACTTTCTCATGCTGGCAAATGCGGTAGCAAAAGGTAAAGGGAAAGCCGCACTCTCTGGTTACGCGTTGAGTATTTTCCTATTTTGGCGAAGTGGATTGTTAAAACGACGAATTATTCAAAAAGATAAAAAAGTATCAACCGATTATATACGCTCGATGCTCTGGCCCGATCTTCCTCCCGATCAAACTGGTTTACGTAAAGTACGAAAATTATTTACAGGTAAATAGCATATGAAACTTCTTGAATACGAAGCAAAACAGATTCTGAAAACATCCAATATTCCGATACCGAACGGAATTGTTGTTACCAACCCTGCGAACCAAAACATTGCGCTACCGACCGTATTAAAATCGCAAGTTCCTACTGGTGGCCGTGGTAAAGCAGGTGGTATAAAAATAATTACTAAGCAAGACGAGCTTGAATCAACAATTATCAAACTCTTTAACCTCAATATTAAAGGCTTTCTCCCGCGAGCACTTCTTGCCGAAGAACGTATTGAAATTGATCAAGAATTCTACTTTTCACTTCTAATCAATCGCGCTACGGCGAATATCGACCTAATGGCGCATCGAAATGGTGGTGTTGAGATCGAAGAGAATGATACAGGCAGTTTTTTTACCTCACCAATTACGGCCGAAACCATAGAATCCGTTGGCCAAGCGCTCGCCGATTACTATAAATTGCCAGAAAAAACCTTTCTTTTACAAGATATTCTTGAAAAGTTACTGCGTTGTTTCGTAGAGAGTGACGCGACGCTTCTTGAGATTAACCCATTCGTGCTTACAAAAAGCGGAGCGCTCATCGCCGGCGATTGCAAAATGGAACTCGACGATGCGGCCATATTTCGTCATAAAGAATGGGATTTCGAAGACAAACCACACGATGCAAACTTCGTCACACTCAATACACATGGAACCGTCGCAACAATTGCTAACGGCGCTGGCCTCGCCATGGCAACCGTCGATGCCGTGGCATCCTATGGCTTGAAACCTTCTAACTTTTTAGATATTGGCGGAGGAGCGAACACAGAGCAAATCCTCACTGCGTTCAACCGAATTATTGAGTATCCGAACGTACAAGCTATCGTAATTAATATCTTCGCTGGTATCACGCGGTGTGATGAGGTCGCGCGAGCGATTATTGCCGCCAAGCAGCAGATCAATACTCTCCCACCACTCTTCATCCGACTCGCCGGTACCAATTTCGAAGAAGCGGTAACACTTCTTACTCAAGAAAACATTCCAACACTCGCTACACTAGAGGGGTGTCTTGAAGCTGCCAAGGAGGCGCACAATGGATAGTAAGATTTTCCACGGCAAGAATGTCATCGTTCAGGGGATTAGCGGTAAACAAGGTGCGTTTCATACGGCCAATATGCTCGCCAGCGGTACGAACGTGGTTGCTGGCACCTCGCCGACCAAAGCCGGACAGGTAATTGATGGCGTGCCTGTTTACGCGACGGTTGAAGCAATTCAAGCTGATACACAAGTAGACATTTCAGTTATCTTTGTACCTGCCCCCTTTGCTAAGGCCGCCATGCTTGAAGCCATCAATGCACGCGTTCCACTTATTATTTGCATCACCGAAGGTGTACCAGTTCACGATATGCTTCATGTAAAACAAAAAGCCCAAGAAGCTGGTGTCGTTATCATCGGGCCGAACTGCCCCGGAGTCTCTCTTCCTGGTGTTCATAAACTTGGCATCATCCCTGCAAATATGACACTACCCGGGACAGTGGCAGTTGTCAGTCGTTCTGGCACCCTAACCTACGAAGCAATCGCCGGACTTACCGAACGAGGCATTGGCCAAAAATACGTGATTGGTATTGGCGGTGATCGGATTCGCGGTACCGGCTTTATCGAATGTCTTGATATGTTCGAAAATGACCCAGACGTCACCAGTATCGTCATGATCGGCGAAATTGGCGGCACCGACGAGCACGAAGCGGCGCGCGTCATTCAAGAACGCATCTCAAAACCAGTTTTCGCCTACGTTGCTGGTCATTCAGCACCTCCAGGTGTACAGCTTGGTCACGCTGGGGCGATATTGGGTGGCGAGAACGAATCGGCCGCTGCAAAAACAGTAGCGCTATCAGATGCTGGTGCGCGGACATTCGGAAGCGTTATCGAGCTCGTCTCAGCTTTCGATTAAACTCTTTCTGAAGTATGACTTCTGATTTCTATATCTAGAATCAAGTTTAAAGGTAACGAATCCGTTAGGTTTAGACAATGGTATAATTAACCTACCATGACCGCACGAAAGTCTATCACCCTACTTATTCCCGCTTACAACGAAGAAGCTGTTATCGATGCGCTATACGAACGACTCCATATGCTCGCTGGAAAACTAGACACGTATCAGTTTGAGTTTCTGTTTATAAATGATGGCAGCCGAGATTTAACGCTTGAAAAAATTAAACACCTTGCCAAACGCGATGAGCGAATTTCGTACGTAAACCTATCTCGAAATTTTGGCAAAGAAACAGCCATGATCGCCGGATTCGATTACGCGAGTAGTGATGCAACGGTTATTATTGATGCCGACTTGCAAGATCCGCCAGAGTTGATTCCAAAGATGATCAAACTTTGGGAAGAAGGGTACGATGACGTATTCGCTCGCCGTCGCAGTCGAGCAGGCGAGAGCTGGTTCAAAAAGTTCACATCGGAAGTATTCTACAAATTACTCCAGAAATCTACGACCATACCGATTCAACAAGATACGGGAGACTTTCGCCTGCTTGATAAGCGCTGTATTGAAGCATTAAAACAGTTCCGTGAATCCGAGCGCTATACCAAAGGAATGTTTAGCTGGATCGGCTACAAAAAGAAAGAAATTCTCTATGATCGTGACCCACGTGCTGCTGGTGAAACGAAATGGAACTACTTTAAGCTCATAAATTTCGCCATTGATGGAATCACCTCATTTACAACGGCGCCTCTTCGTATTTCCTCGATTCTTGGGGCGATCATATCATTTATCGCGTTTATCTATATCGTATATATTGTTATTGATACGATGATTTTTGGCTCGGATATCGCTGGCTATCCTTCAACAGTCGCAATCGTATTATTCATGGGCGGCGTTCAACTACTTTCGCTCGGTATCATTGGCGAATACATCGGGCGAATTTTTAACGAGACAAAGCGTCGACCTTTGTATTTCGTAGAGGAATATCATAAACATGGCCATAAGAAATAAGGGTCAAAAAGCTCGTTTCTTAGCTGTTGGCGGATTCAATACAGCGCTTGATTTCGGTATACTTTTCGGGCTCAATACCCTTGGTATGCCACTTGCATTCGCAAACATTATTTCTACTACGATCGCGTTTATTTTTAGTTTTTTTGCTAATAAAAAGTTTGCGTTTAAGAGCAAAGGAACTAACTTAAAGCGAGAAATTACCTCGTTTATTGTCGTGACACTTTTCGGGTTGTGGGTTATTCAGTCTTCGATTATTTTCGTTGCCGAGTCTGCTCTTGATGCATCAAGCCTAAACCTCGGCACAGGCGCCACACTTATCGTTGCGAAGCTTCTAGCAACCTGTGGATCAGTCACATGGAATTATTACATGTATTCGCGAGTTGTTTTTAAAGCCACGGAAAGTTAACGAATATAATCATCCGATAGACGGATGACATCATCTTCATTAGAAAGCTGGCTCTTATCCGTGTGTTGCCATATCTCCGCAACAAGCACGAATGTATCGTTATTACCTATTAAACGATGGCGTTCGGAAGTAGAAAATTGCACCACCTCACCCTTATTTGCAGTATAGACATCAGATTCAGTATCCGTACTACTTTTCATATATTTCCCGCTAGTAAGAAACGTCCATCGCTCCGCACGTCTTTCGTGATACTGCCAGCTCAATCGCTGTCCAGGTGACACGATTAATATTTTTGGGCTCAATTCAGCATCATTGTTTCCAAGTCGAGCCTCCGTGGGCGAAAGTCCATCGAAAAAATCTTCAAGAAACCTATCGGCTTCACTATTCGCAATGCGAATATACGCGCCCCACGGCTTCGTGTCATTAATTTCGACTATCGTATAGCCCGCATCGTTAAGTATCGCGGCAATGGATCTCGTTATATCAATTACAGAGCTAACGTCGTCTGACTTTGCAGCTGCGATGCGCTGAGAAATTTTTGTCATACAGTGAGTATATATTATAATTACGGTAATGCACATCGCCATCGACGCTCGAATCATCAACTCCTCTACTGGCCGCTACGTCGAACGACTCCTCTATTATCTCCAGGATATCGATAAGAAAAATACCTATACAATTTTCGTACCAACAAAAGATCTCGACTTCTTCAAACCAACGAATCCGAACTTTACCCTCCGACCACTCGATGTGAAGAATTATTCATTCGCCGAACAAACATTATTCAAGCGAACGCTCGACGACCTCAAACCAGATCTTGTACATTTTTGCATGCCACAACAACCCGTTCTCTATACCGGAAAACATGTTACAACTATTCACGATCTCACACTCCTTAATACATACAATTCCGATAAAAACTGGTTTATTTTTCACGCCAAGCAATTCGTTGGAAAATTCGTATTTAAACGTGTTGCTGAAACAAGCAAACATATTATTGTACCGACCGACTATGTCAAAAAAGACCTTCTTCAGTTTGCTAATATCCCAGAAAATAAAGTAACACGTACTTACGAAGCAGCTGACATTTCGCCAAGCGACACACAAAAACCATACCCTCATACGTTCAAGCGATTTCTTCTTTACGTCGGACAACAAAGCGATTATAAAAATATTCGCCGACTTGGCGACGCACATCAGAAGCTACTAGAGCAACACCCTCATCTTGGGTTAGTTCTCGTTGGTAAACTATCGGCTGCGCACAAGAAAAACAAAGCGTATTTTGAGCGGCACAATTACAAAAATATTCTATTCACTGATTTTATTGAAGATGCTCAGCGTGACTGGTTATTTTCACACTGTGAGGCGTACGTTTTCCCATCTCTCATGGAAGGATTTGGTCTTCCGGGCCTTGAAGCCATGGGATATGGCGCGCCAGTCGTAAGCAGTAATGCGACGTGTCTTCCTGAAGTGTACGGTAACGCCGCGCACTACTTTGATCCAAAGGATACCGACGATATAGCCCGCGCTATTAACGATGTTCTTAGCGACGAAACACTTCGCGCTAAACTCATAAAAGCTGGAAAAACGCAAAATAAGAAATACTCCTGGAAGCGAATGGCACAACAAACTCATGAGGTATATATGAATTCACTTCAAAAATAAACTATTCTACTGATACTCTAACGGAACATCAACAATAACTAAAACTCATTCTCGGGGTAGTTGGTCACTTTACCCTTATCACGAGTAGAGCTCAGTCACTTCGAGTGTTTTCTATAGAGATGTCGATTTCACGTAGACGCTAACCGATCAAGTGTTTTTTTATATTTCTTCACTGTCAATTTAACGGATTTCTCAATCTGCTCTTTTTCTTTTTTTGTCAGCTGGTCTGATTGTTGCATATGATTTAATTTCTATACCTATATAGTTCGTGGTTTAAGTAAGCTCTATAGGTAGTATACCGATTACGAAGACCGCTGCGCAATGATAATACGACGTTCGCGACCTTCTCCTTCAGAAAACGTACGAACATCTTCATATTCATCGGCAACACGGTGTACAATGCGACGATCAGCAGCGTTCAAGTTTGCAACATACGAATCACCAGTACGTCGAACTGACTCAATCCAGGTTCGTGCTTGCTCTGCTAACTTTTCAGCGCGCTGCTTTTTATAATCAGCGACATCAAGATTCACACGCGTAATTTCAGCATCTTTCCCACGAAGTGCAGTTGAAACCATATATTGAAGACTGCGAAGTGTTTCTGCATTTCGACCAATCAAAATACTGTTTAGCTCTGAAGAGGGAACTGAGAGTTCTAAAACATCATCCTGCACCGACGCTTCAACCGAAACATTGAGTCCAAAAAACGTCAGAAGATCTTCCAGATATTTTTTTGCGTAGTCGATTGATGCATCTGTATCCATTACTTTCTCTCCTTCTTAGCTTTAGTATCTTTTGCCACTATGCGGGTGATATTGGCACCCTTCGTAACCTTGTCACTCGACTTCACCGAGCTCTTTTTTGCTGAAGGTTTCTTTTTCGTCGATGTATTAGCAACCACCGCAGCAGCCGAACGATCTTGAGCTGATTTTTTCTTATTCGATGATTTCTTCGGTTTCTCTTCAGCTATTTCTTCCATCTCCTCTTCGTCCTTTCGGAGCAAGTAGGCTTGCTGTGCTACCGCAACCATGTTCGATACGGCATAGTAAAGTGCAAGTGCACCCGGGACGCTGATCATAATGAAGAACATGAATATCGGCAGGATCTTCATCATTTTCCGCATAACAATCGCGTTCATTTCGGTTTGATCAGGCTGCTTACCTTCACCCGCTTCAGCCATAAGATCGCGCAATCGCTTATTCGTTTCGCTATGCGGCATAAGTTGCTTACTCATAATGAACTGCGTTCCAGCAGCCAGCACCGCCAAGATAACCAGGAAGATATCCACACCGTTCTGATGGAAAGCGGCTTGTGTCAGGTCAACGACACCAAATAATTTCTCGTTAAACTGATCTGGGTTATTGATAAGTTCCTGAACCGGCTTCAAGCCTTCAAGAAATCCGTAGGTAAACTGCTCGACACGTTCGCGCTGAGTAGTAAATATTTGAATCACATAATACAGTGCAATAAAAATAGGGAGCTGAATTAAAAGAATTCCAATGGAGCGGAACGGATTGATGCCGTGCTTTTTATACAGCTCCATCATTTGCATGCCTTCGAGTTGCTTATTGCCTTTGTTCTGCTTTCGAATCTTAGCAAGTTCCGGCTGCATTTTGCGCATCATTTTCGTTTGGTGCAGTTGCTTCTTTACGAGTGGATAAATCGCAAAGCGAACAAAAATAGTAAAGATAATAAGGCTTACGCCAAAATCGCCGCCAGGCAAAATACTATACAGCGCGATGAGCATGTTAAAAATCGGCTGTACGATCAAAATGTCAAAAATATTCACAGGTTCTCTCCAGAAATTTGTACTAGGAAATATTATACCAGCTTGCGTGCATTATTTATAGAGGTTGGCTTGTTCAAACAATTGCGTAAGTGTTGTATAAAGTTCATCATAGGGAAGGGAGATAAGCTCTGCTGAAAAGACCATAATCGCTACGTCGTGCGCCGACTTCATTTTCGGAAGCTCGAGGCGAATAATTTCATATACCCGGCGGCGAATTCGATTTCGTCCCACTGCCGATTTATGTACTTTCTTACTCACAACCACCGAAAATCGAGAATGTTTCCGGCGTGGATTATCAATATATTTCACCGTTATTAAGTGTGAACGAACTGCGGTTCCGTTTTTATACAAATAGCGAAGGCTTCCGTGGCCGTGAAATCGGTGATGAATGGTAAGCATGGATAGTGTTTATTATACCTGAAATAAAAAACGCTCCGCGCTTAGATTGCTTGGAGCGTTTTTAGCGTCGACTAAACCGTCAGTTTTGCGCGACCCTTAATGCGGCGTCGCTTTACGACCGCGCGTCCACCTTTGGTTGAAACGCGAGCGCGGAAACCATGCGTTTTAGCGCGGTGACGCTTGTGTGGTTGATGGGTTCGTTTTGGCATATCTCTGGTATTATACCGTACCTCCCCTTCTCACGCAAGGAATATGGCTTGCAAACACGGCTTTTGTATGACCTTATAAATACTCGTTATCCACACTTGCCTACCATTTATCCACAACTTTACAGATGGCTGCACTGGTTGTGGATAAATACAACCTCTATCGTACGTTTTGCGTTTCGAACGATTTATAGTTGTGGAAAACTCCGTTTTGGCGTATAGTAAACCGTAACAAGAAGTTGAGGGAATGACCTAGTCGGGGGATGATATTTGGTATGCAAAATGGTTTGTGGCAAAGTGTTTTAGGTGAAATCGAAGTGTCGATTTCACACGCCGCATTCACCACGTGGTTTAAAAATACCGAACTGATCGATAACACGAACGGCTCGATCGTCATTGCTGTACCGAACATTTTCGCTCAGCGCCAGTTTGAAGTAAAATTTAACGATCAAATTAAATCTATTTTAGAAAAAAACGGCGTAAAGCCAGAACGTATTCAATACAAGGTTATTACTAGCGGCAAAAAAACAAATGTAAGCCGCGAAACGACGAGCAAAAAAACATCGGTCGATGAATTGATTGGCACAAACCCAGTTCCGCCGGCACGTGAACGCACTATGATAATGAGCTCGCCGACGCAAACCGGAGTAGCAACCACCGGGCTTAATCCGCGTTACACATTTGCAAACTTTATCGTTGGTTCGAGTAACGACCTTGCGTACGCCGCTTGCCAGTCTGTAGCGGCAACGCCGGGTGAAAAGTACAATCCCCTCTTTTTGTATGGTGGCGTTGGGCTTGGTAAAACCCACCTCATGCAAGCGGTTGGAAATGAGATTCTGAAAAACCAGCCAGACGCCAAAATTCTTTACATTAATACCGAAACGTTCACCCGCGACTTTATTGAAAGCATGCGCTTCAAGAAAAAAGGCGTATCCGATAAATATCGCAATGTCGATGTGCTCATTGTTGACGATATGCAGTTTATTGCCGGGAAAGAAAAAACTCAGGAAGAGTTCTTTCATACGTTTAATGCGCTTCATCAAACTAATAAACAAATTATTATTAGTAGTGACAAGCCACCAAAAAGCATCCCGACGCTTACCGAGCGCCTTCGAAGCCGCTTTGAATGGGGTATGTCGATCGATATTCAAATGCCTGATTTCGAAACACGGTGCGCAATTGTAGAAACGAAAGCCTCGCTTTCAGGTGTAGAACTAGGGCGCGACACAATTGAGTACCTCGCGACAAATATTAAAACTAATATTCGCGAACTTGAAGGCGCACTCAACCAACTTCTTGCCTACGCTGAAATGCGCGGCATTACACCAGATATTTCGACAGCCGAAGGCTTAATTGGAAGCGTGCGGCAATCGCGCCCGCAACACGTTACCCCGAAACAAATTATCGATAAAACAGCCCGCCATTTCCAAATTGATCCGAAAGAAATTTGCAGCCCAAAGCGCGACAAACATATTGTCGTTCCTCGTCAAATTGCCATGTATTTACTTCGAAGTGAACTTCACTTAAGCTTCCCGAAAATCGCCAACGAACTTGGTCGAAAAGATCACACGACAGCAATTCATTCGGTTGAAAAAATTGAAAAATCCATTAAGCTTGAATTTCTTATTCGTGAGCAAGTCGCTGAAATTCGGGAGAAATTGTATGCCTAAACTATGTGGAAAAGCAGTGCATAAGCTGCGGAAGTCTACCGGGATAAATCGTGCACAGTTCTCCCCAGGTAGTGTGAATTGGGCTAATCTGTATAAAAAAGCATGGGATAACTTGCTTGTTTTCCCCGATGTTTTCCGATTCTTTCCGCACAGCTTTCCCCATGTAAAATATGTTCATTTACCCTTTACTGAACATGACTTTTACTCAGTTTCCACAGCACCTATTACTAATCCTGCTAAGGAAAGAAATTAAGAAAGGTAATAATAATGGAATTATCCGTTACACAAGAAAACCTGACGCGAGCACTCGGCAATACCGGACGTGTTGCATCAAGTAAGGCTGGCCTTCCAATTTTGAGCAACATTCTTCTTCGAACAGACGGGAACCGATTACTCGTTGCATCGACAAATTTAGAAATCGCTTCCACGCATCTAATTGGAGCAAAAGTGATTAAACCTGGCGCAATTACCGTGCCAGCAAAACTAATGAGCGAATTTGTTGCTAGTCTTCCAAAAGGCGCGATTGAGCTAAAAGTAACCGGCGATCATTTAAGCATTAGCTCGGGAAGCTACAGTTCGGTAATTAACGGTGTAATTGCCGATGAATTTCCAGAACTGCCAACAATCGATGAAACATCGTCGGTGCAATATAGTTTGCGTCCGGCCGATTTCAAACAAGCCGTGTCGCAAACAATTATTACTGCCAGTAGTGACAGTACGCGACCAGTGCTTACGGGCGTGTACTGGCACTCGTTTGAAGGAAATCTGTATCTCGCTGCAACGGATGGCTACCGACTTTCAGAGCGTCGACTTGTAGAAACAACGAGTGATGTTGCGGCACTTATTCCCGCCTCTACCCTGCAAGAAGTGTTGCGAACAATGACAGATGATTTAAATGAAGTTGACGTACTATTCGACGAAACGCAAGTGCGATTTCGTTTAGGCGATTCAGAATTAACGAGTCGTCTTATTGACGGTAACTATCCAGATTATCGCCAGCTTATCCCTGAAACTTCGGAAACCAATGCCACGCTTTCAACTAGTGATTTTGTGCGAATTACGAAAATTGCCGGGTTGTTTGCCCGCGCTTCTGGCGGCAGTATTACAATTACGGCCGACAACGAGGCGCAGAAGCTTTCAATTCACTCAATTGCGTCAGAACAAGGTGAAAATACATCGAGTGCCGGCGCGGAAATTACTGCAGATGGTCAAGTAACGCTTAATTCACGCTATTTAAGCGAAGCGCTTGGCGTTATTGACGGTGATGTGGCGGTATTTCGGTTTAGCGGAAAACTCGCTCCCTGTGTTCTGCAAGCTAAAGGCGATGACGTGAATTATAAACACGTCGTAATGCCACTAAAAAGCTAGTAATAATCGTGCCACACATCCAAACGATTCGCGTACAAAATATCCGCGCCCATAGCGCGTATTCGCTCTCGGTCTCCCCTACCGTCACGATTATTACTGGAAGTAATGGAAGTGGAAAAACGTCACTGATTGAGGCACTGTATATTGCACTCCGAGGAAGTTCGTTTAAAGGTTCGGATAATGACGTACTTGCGCGCGATGCACCGTGGTACCGTATAGATATTACTGGCGAAGACGACATGCAGCGCACGGTGAAATTCGATCCTTCGAAAACCTCGGGTAAAAAACAGTTTATCGTTAACGACAAAACACAGTACCGTTTAAGTCCGAACGATAAAATTCCGGTGGTTCTATTCGAACCAGACGATTTGCGGCTACTTCACGGCTCGCCGTCTCGCCGGCGTAAATTTATTGATGTCTTCATTTCGCAACTCGATCCTCAATACGCGATTGCCCTTCATCGTTACGAACGGGCGCTGAAACAGCGTAATACGCTCTTGAAACAGCATGGAAGCGACGATGCGCTCTTCGCCTGGAATGTTGCGCTTAGTGAGCATGGTGCCTATATTGTGAAAAGCCGAATTGAGTTCGTAACGGCACTTGATAGGCGGCTGCAAACCACGTATAACGACATTGCGCACACAGCCGACACCATTTCGGTACGATATTCGTACGAAGCGAACGATTTGACGGCACAGCAGCTTTTAAATGATTTACATCGCTCGACTGAACGCGATCGCGTGCTGGGTGCCACAAGCGCTGGCCCACATCGCCATGATATTCTTTTTACATTTAACGGTTCGCCCGCCCTTTCGGTCGCCTCGCGCGGTGAAGTACGCAGCATCGTGTTGGCGTTGAAGTTTCTTGAAGTCGATATTATCGAAGGAATTACCAACATTACGCCTGTCATCTTACTTGACGATGTGTTTTCGGAACTTGATCCGGCCAGGCAAGATTACGTGAGCCGTCTTACGAAGCGCCATCAAGTGATTATTACGTCCGCGACAAATAATTCGTCGCTGGATAGTTCGTATGTTACGACACTTCCAAGTGTTTAGTCGGTCGAAACGCGACCATTACCAGGATCGTAGCCGGCAAGCTGGAAGCGGTACCCGTAAAATACGCTCGGGTTTTCATCGGCGATACACTGCGCGTATTGTGCGTAACGCTGCTGAAAGTTGTTGTCAGCCAGTGTCAGAAGCACGAATTGCTCCGTATCTTCGTAATAGTCGACTTTATCACCTTCGCGCTGCATACACCCTTCCACGACCCGCTTCGCCGTTTCAGCGTTCGGCATCGCTGCAACGTCAATAGTTTGCATTCCCTCGCCGGTTTGCGTAAAGAGAATTTGCCGATCTTCAAGATTTGTTGCAAGCGTAATTCCCTCGCCTCCTTGGCTGTTGATCGTGTTAATTACCCCTTCGTATGGCTTTCCATCGCTTGTGAGTGTAAATTCTTCAGAACGAGAGCCGTCACCGGTTAATTCACCCGAGCGATAAATTGTTTTTTCTTCGGCATCGGCGGTATTACTGTGAAGAACATAGAATTTGTCATCACCGAGGAAATAGAACGAAGGCTCGGCAAGTCCAACCGTAAAATCGAGCGTCCGGCTACTGTCGTTTGTGAGATTATGTAGCACAACTGGTGTTTGATCGGAAGCATCGGCGTCGCTCACATCGCCAGCTGGACCATCGTAACGTTCGCCATGCGAATGCGCTTCTTCTTCCTGGGCGTAACTGGCGGTTAAATAATAATTCGGATTGTTTGTTGGAAATAGTTGGCCGTCACTTTCAAACACGATATTTTTCTTTTCACTATCGCGCGTTACATTGTAGACGCGTTTTTTCGACGTATCGTCGTTGTCGCGTGCGGTGAAACAAACACCTTTCATGTCGGTTGGACACGCGCCAACATGTGTCATATCGGTAACATTCAGGTTGAAGCTCATTTGTGTTAACTTTTGATCATCGGTGTCGTAAAAATACAGCGGCGTTTGTGTGGTTGGGCCAACGCCGTCGTTTCCAATGAAATACATGCCGCCGTCTTGCTCTGAATAGTAGGCTGTTTCTGGAATAACCGACGCGCGCGTCACGTAATTAAGATCACCGGTTGCGAAATCGTAATACCATGTGTAGTTTTCAACATCTTGAGGAAGAAGGATAGTATCTTCCGGAACATTAAAATGGTCTTCGACGGCTGTGAGCGCATACGAACCGCTAAACTTTATAAGCGCACCCTTGTCGTTCGCCCAATACACATCTTCAGGTTTCGGAAGGCGCTGTCCTTCACTTAGCACAGTGATGTCGCCATTTGTGACGTTTTGTTTATAAAACACCATCCCGTTGTACGCATACAAATCAGTGCCATGAACGTAGCCAAAATCATTTTGACTTTCTAGATCGGTGGTTGAAACGTTAAATTCAACGTAACTTGGCCGAGTTGCGAAGTAAATAATCGCAAGGACAATAAGAACGAGCGGAATGATAATTGCTGCCCATTTGATAAACTTTACTCGCTTATCGATCGCTGGCTGCTGATTGGTGTATTGAGGGTATTCTGGATACATAGTTTCTCCTTATGGTAGTGCCTCGAAGGTTGTAAACAGGTCTGGGCCAATATCGACAAATTTCGATGCGTTTGAAGCTGGGCAGTTTAATCGGCTACAGCCAGGGCGCGAATTGCCTTGCGCGGCATCAATGTGAAGGTGTGGTGTTCCGCAGCCCGCGCCAGCTGGGCCAACAACAGCAACGTGCTGACCCGGTTGAACCGTGTCGCCTTTTGCGACATGTGTGCCTGGGTTCATATCATTATGAAGATATGAAACGGTTAGGTCGGCTTCTTGATTGTAAATGCTAATCATGCGACCCGGACAACGGTCTTGCGTAATCGTCGTAACTGTTCCTCCGATAAACGCAACAACTTCTGTACCCGGTTTCGCGAGAATGTCGAATGCGGTGTACGGATGGCCGCCCTTACTCGTGTTGCCGTTTGCGAACATTCCACGGTTCTGGCTTTCCATATCGGCTTTCGTTGTTGTGAGCGGGAATGCTTTATCGCCAACAATTCCTTGACCGCCCCCACCACTACAATTCGGTGCGGCGCCGCCCGCCGCCCCGCCACCACCACCGACATCGACGCTTCCGCCATTAAGGGCCGCGAAAACTTCCTCGGCGCCAGCGATACGTGGTCCAAGCGCTGGAACACCAGCTTTTTCGAACGTTGCCTCGAACGATACGGCAGCATCACGTGGCGTGTTTTTTGTGCGGATTTGCTCGATCGTTGATGTGTAACCGGTTGTAAGTTCGTGTTTTAGGTAGGCGTAATTGGCGGCGTCGGTAGCATTAACACTCGGACTTGCCATGAAGCCGTTATCGACAGCAAACGAAATAAAGGTTCGCTGCCGCGGGCCGGTCCACTGCGCCCAGCCATATCCACCGCTAAAGCGTGGTGGCCCAGGGTTGCCGCCTTCGTTGACGTCTGGTGGAACGTGCTTACCGCCCGATTCGTGCATAAAGTTTCCAACAATTCCCGATGCTTGTTCGCCGCTTAATCCAAAATCTTTCATAAGTGCACGCACAAGGTTAACAGGCCGTTGGCCTGGATCGTCGCCAAGGCTAAAGTTAACGTCAACATCAATATTAGCCGGGCCGCCTGTTCCACCACCGCCTACTGCGCAGTCTTTTGCGTCTGGGTCCCAGAATAAAATATCATTTCCCGAAAAGAACGGCAGATCGATCTTTTTACCGTCCTCATCTGCGGTTGCTTCTTCATCGGCTGCTGGCGCACCAAGGTCATCGGCGGCAACTGCAACCACATACCCGTCTCCGTAAATGAAGCTGAATGTAAGCATAAAAATTGCACCATATACAAGGCTTCGTTTTGCAAGTTTCTGAAATAGTGTGTGAATGGAGTTATTCATAATTGTTAGTGCTCGCGTGCGTCAATGTGTAAATGATTTCCGGCGTCCGAGAATGTCGTGGCTTGGCTACATGGCGGCTTCGTAGGATTAATACCGACGTTCGATTGACCAACACCTCCGCGATTACATGGTAGTGCTGCAAGGAAATCGCTGGCGTATTGGTTTACGATCGGTACGTCATCTCCCGGAAGTCGAATACTTCCGCCGGTTCCTGCGCCACCAAGAATTTGAATATCATTCAAATCGACCGCGTTTCCTTTTGGATGTTGGCCACCGTCGCACATACTGCGATCTTCGCGGAAGCCAATATTGTTTATAAGCACACTATATTTTTGTGAATTTTTCTGCAGCGCTCCAAGCATTTCCGCGCCGATTGCGAATGGTTTTCCACACGAGTTTGTTACCGGTTCACCACGGCTAAATTTCAAAAGTTGCTCTTTTGTTTGTTGATCAACAAAACGAATGTTTGGGTTGTTCGCTACCTGCGCGGCAAGCTGCTTGGCGTCGCCACTCACTTCCTCGCCGCCACCGCCAGCGCCGCCATTATGGCCAGTTTGATAGCCTTCATCCATAGTTTCCTGCATAATTTTGTATTGCCAGAAGGTCGAGAAATACTTCACGCGTTCGGCTTGTTCTGGGGTTCCAGCTTCAAGGTTGGTGACACATTCTTTACCAATTTCTTTGTCGTAATCTGTCGGTTCGTCACTTGTCGGTTCACCCCACCCTATCATACCCGCTTCACCACCTTCACGTTTTGTGCAGTAGGTTACCCAATCTTTAAATTCGTCGCTGTCTGGTTCACCTTCTTCAGTGATATGATCGCGCTGAAGAAGCCAATCTGTAGCCGATTCTGGATCGATACCGAGACCTACCGCATGCATGCGAACGTTACACATAACGTCACCTTGAATACCAATTTCTTCGTACCCAATGTCATTGCAGCGATCGTAGCGCGCTGGGTTGAATTTCTGGTAGGCTCCTGCTGAACTGTTGATACTTGCAAATGACGATGTAATGAGGCTTGGAAGCGAAGTGAGTGCTGAAGATAGACTCGCTGAAGACGCGAAAATTGTTGGGCTAATTTGTCGAACCGCACTTCCCATGAATGAATGTTCGTTGTAAATATTAAATGGTTCATCTTTCGCCTCATAGGTTTCAGTGGCAATTATTTGTGAGCGAGTGTCGGCAGTTGCGGCGATATATTCACCCATTTCATTCTTGCTTGCCGGAATCATGCCGTGTCCCATCCCAATACTACTCGTTACGGCGGCAGTTCCAGAGAACATAGCATTACCGGCATCTGGGCCGACTGTGTCGGCGCTTACGACGGTGCCGGCAAGGATATCGGCTAACGCTGCTTCGAAGAATGGCATTGCCATGCCAATCGCTACCGAGGCGCCAATACTAACAGCCGTACCCACGCCAAGAGTCAACCCACCAACAACAAGACCTGCGACAAGTCCACCTGCACGTGCCCACCAACTTTGCACCACTTCACAAGTAGAGGCGATAGCTCCGCGCCCACCAAGTACGGAACTAATATTATCCATAACGCTACTAAATGTTCCCGTTAATCCACCTCCGACCGAGAATTGCATATCACGCGACGACATGACGGGCGCTTCGTTGTGCGCTGCGGCGCGGAACCCGGCGGCGTCAAACGCATTCGCCATATAATATGGATTCGGCCTCTCTTCAGCCTGAACGTTTCCATCAGCGTCAATACCGGTTACGCCACTTTCATCGAGAACGGTTTCATTCGTGTCGACGGCCGTGAGTTTATCTCCTGCCCAAGTGGCTTCCTCTGGCGTAGCGACACCGTCTTTAATGCGATCTGCTAGATTCAAATACACCATAGCAAACTGAAACAATTGCAATGCTCTGGCGGCTTTGGCGGCTGCTGCGACAGCACGCCCAAAGTTATAGACCGTACAGGCGGTATCGGCCGCTCCTAACACCGAAACACCTCGCGCTACACTTCCTGCGGTACTGCCAAGAAAGTTAGATACTTTGTTACCTTCATTACCAACCCCATCGGCAATATTACCGTAGCGCTCTTGAATCTCGTTAAATCTATCAGGCTCAGTATCTTCGTAAACACGCTCATCCCCTTCTTGAATGTAGCGTCTTCCATCTTCATCTTCTACGACGCTTGGCGTTCTCGCTTGACCAGCGCCATTTCCAGATGTTGCTTTTGTGACGTTTTTATCCCGCTCTTCATCTGTGTCACCTTTAATTTTTTGAGTTTTACTCGACTTAAATCGATCCATTATAGAGTTTGAAATGGTGGTGGCATATCCTGCAAATTTTGGATTAAAGGCTTTGTGCGTTGCGCTTCGCGCCGCAGCACTCTTATTTAAGTGGTTACGAAGTTCGGTTGGGTTGTTGACTTTTGTTCCATCTGGAAATGTAATACTCGTGGGCTTTGTGCGACCAAAGCGACGATCTGGCTCTTCTGGCTCAAGTACGAAACCTGCCTTTTTGAAGCGCTCCACCTCTTTTTTCGACATGGTCGTAAATTTACATTTGATACTTACTTTATTCGTACAAACACCACTCTGAAGCCCTTTTAGTTTACTGCGCAACAACGCGTCGCTGCGTAGATTCATCGTTGCAAGCTGATCGTCAAGATCGTTCATAAGTACTTCTTTTAAATTAACGAGTGCCATACCTGGCGAGAATAAAATCGTTAATATTCCACCACCACCGAAAAGCAGCGCCAGAATAAACCCAAGCGGTCCCTTCTTTTTAAGACCACTTAATTTACCGCTAATCGATGATTTTTCGTTTCCGCCCGACGAACTTTTACCACTAACGTTATTTTTCCAGCCACTTTCTTCTTCGCGCTCTTTGGTTTTTTGCGAACTATAGCCAGGATTATTCGCATACTTTTCAAGATCGTCGATACCTTGATCCACATCGTCCTGATTTGGCGTGTTGGCAGCATTTTCTTCCAGATCTTGCAAATCGTCGGCAGTCGAAGACGATCCGTCGCCACCGAATTGATCTTCGTAGTGGTGTTGGTACGGATTGTGCGCAGAATCTTGTTCTTGTTTGCTGTCTGGTGTTCGTAATGCCATATGTGTGTCACTGTTCTATGTTAACGTCCGTATTCCCCCGGATCCATATAGCCGTTGGTTACGCCCGAGCCCTCGTCGCTTCCACCACCTCCGGGCATCGCCTGCGCCTGCGCTTGTTGGGCGGCTTCGATTGACGCTGCCGGATTTGTACTGATAAGCCCTTGCTCGGTTTGGCTCGCAACGATTTGAATGTGAACGTGATTTTGACCTGCGAAGAAAAGCCCCTGCCCGACCGGGAAGTTGGCGAGACGTTTTCGCTCTTCTTCGGTCAGTTTGAATACATCTGCCAGTACGTCGACGGCGCTCGAAGATTGTTTCAAAAGCAACTGCATCGAAGAGTTGGCAACGATGGCGCGACCCATTTTACTTCCCATGAAGTCTTCGACGTCCTGCGTGATCGTTGTGAGACCAAGGTAATATTTACGAGCGCGTTTCGCGAGGCTAAAGAGGAAGTTCGCTGAGTCATCGTATTTCATAAGTTGCCATGCCTCGTCCACGATAAGCATGCGCTTGCGCTGTTCGGTGCGCGTAATATTCCAGATGTGCGAAAGCACGATATACATCGCCACCGGTCGAAGCTCGTCTTCAAGGTCGCGAATGTTAAAGACGACCATGTTGTTATTGATATCAATATTACTTTGCTGCGAGAAAATACCCGCGAATGTTCCAGTTGTATATTTTCGTAGACGCTGCGCCAAGCCCGGTCCGGTTCCGCCCATGTGAAGAAGTGTGTCGTACAAATCAGAGATCGTTGGTGGGAGTGAATGATGCGTCAATGGGTCGCTGGTAATTCCTGCGCGGGCATATGTATCGATTAAGCCTTGATCTAAGTCGGCTTCTTCGGCTGGCGTAAGTGCCGACATCATTTGACCGTTAGCTGCGATTTGGCTTCCGCCGAGCATGAGGCGGAAAAGCCCGTGAAGCGTCACAAGGTTGGCGCGAAGCGCATCGTCCGCCTCTTCACTATCGATAACTTGTGGAAGATCGAACGGATTGATTCGTGTATCAGCGTTCAAACTAAGGCGAATATAGCTACCGCCAACGGCGTCGGATAGTTTTTGATACTCGTTTTCCGGATCGATAATAATCACGTCGGAACCAACCATCATACTGCGAAGCGCTTCGAGCTTCACAGTGAACGATTTACCAGCACCAGACTTTGCGAATACCACCATGTTAGCGTTTTCAAGCGTGAATCGATCGAAAATAACCAGGCCATTGTTGTGCATGTTCACACCGTACAAAACACCTTTTTCTTGTGTGAGATCGGCGCTTGTGAATGGGAAGCTCGTTGAAATCGCACCTGTGTTCATGTTGCGACGAATTTGCAATTGGTCTGTCATTTGCGGAATCGTGCTATTTAAACCCTGCTCTTGTTGTGACGATGCGACCTTCGAGAAAATAAGCTGTTGGCCAAAAATCGTTTCAATTTTGTGTTGCACGAAACTAAGCTCATCCATACTGTCTGCGTAAAGCGTGACGTACAATCCGTAGCGGAAGAATCGTTCTGAACCAACCTGAAGTTGGTCGCGCAGTTCCTCGGCATCCTGAAGCGCCGCTTCAAGACCAGGATCGCGAGTACGACCCTTTTCGCTGTTGATCGACATCGTGGCTTCAAGCTGCGTTACTTTTTTGCGCAGGTTCTTCAGGACGACTTGGCTCTCAACCGGATAAATGAACATGCTAATATCGAGCACTTCGTCGATATTGATGAGTGCCGAAAGCCAGCCGGTGTAAATTTGGCGCGGATACCCATAAATATAAATTGTGCGGCCATATTTTGTACCAAGACGGAAATAGCTGGAGTGAATTTCAAGGCTGCTCGGCGCAATAAGATCGCGCAGCGTCGTCATACCTTTTAAGAAAGCCTGTTCGACTTCTTCTTGCTCGCGAGCGCGTTGCTCGGCGGCGATATCAACTGCATCCATCTTCTTTTTAGCCATTACATGTCTCCTTGTATATACGGTCGTGGGGCTTCACCTTGGCCTTTTTGGACGTACGTACTCGTTACGTCTTCGAAATTGCCAAGTGGTTCACGCACGGCAGTGTCGGGATTATACATATTGTAATAAAGCTCGCCGAGTTCTTTGGTATTCAGCTGAACACTTTTCACGCCAAGTTGAAACAAGCCGCTCATTACTGAATCGACACGGTTTTTAATTTCATCTTTTGCCTTGCCGTATGAAACGCTATCGATTCGTGTTGGGCCGCTTTGTTTCGAGAACATACGCGTAAAAATATTACGGCTTTGCTCGACAACATTCGTAAGATCGCCGGTCGGGTAATATGGCACGGCAATGAAAAAACTTTTATCCATAATGTTCGCTTCTTGGGAAAGTACGTCGATGAAGTTAATATAATCATCCATTAAAACGTTTAAGAGCATGTTGTCTTGCTGGCGACGAATGTTCGTAAGGCGATCGATGTACGGGCCAATATCGACGCGCTGCGAGCGAATGAAGATTTGAATTGGAAAATACAGGGCGTTTAAGAAATTTTGGTAACTATATTCTACGCCTTCACGTTCGCGAGAACTCATAAGGTCGAAGTTGATTGATTTACAAGCGACTATGGCGCGAAAACTTCCGTCGCTCATAATAACCATACTGTCGCGAATTTCAGAAATCAGCAGACTATTCTGCGTCGTGGTCATTTGTGGCGCGGTTTTTTTATCTTCGCCGCCTTTTTGAGACTGATTTTGATCTTGCTGGTTTGGTTGTCCAGGCATTGGCTGCTGGCCTGGCATCGGCGGCTGACCGCCAGGCATTCCCTGTGGTTGTTGCGGCATTCCGCCAGGCTGGCCTGGCATTGGTGCTCCTTGCGGTGGCATTTGTTGATTATTTGGCGGCACTTCCCACTTCCCTTTGCCTGCTTCCAATGAAGCGTTACTCACTAGCGCAGCGAAATGACGACTTCGTCATCGCTCGACTCCTCTTTCTGATGAATTCGATTCGCTTCGTGCGCGAGTGTCTCGATAGATAAATCAGAATTATTTGCAAGGTTTATTATATCAGGTGACACAACCTCATTGCTAGTGCTTGCCGGCTGATTTTCAGGCTGATATGCTTGCGCAACTGCCGCCTCTGGTGAGGTATATTCTTGTGAAGCCGGTGGCGTTGGTTCGATTGGTTGCTGTAGCTCTGGTTGCGGCGGCTCCTCCCCGATTGGACTTATAACACGTTGGTGAATAGCGTTCGGGTACGGGTCGTAATTTACCTGAATATTCGGATCTGGTTGCGGTGTAGAAGGATTTTGGAGTGTTGTGTATGGATCTTGAAGTGGAGGTGGCGTTGTGTATAACTTCTCTTGTGGCTGTGGCTGCTGGTATTGCATGCGTTGCACGAGTTCGTCGCGGCGTTTTGTCGTTGATTGGTTAATCATTGTATCAAACGACTGCGCGACGCCGCTGTTTCTATCAAGAACATCGGTGGTTTGCTGCGCTTCTGTGTATACTTCGTTTCGCATTGCCGTATCTTGCGGCATTGCCGTTCCGCGCACCGCCCAGCCGCGCGTATCAACAATATCGGCCAGGTATGTGAATCGTTTGTCGGCTTCGTCTTGGGAAAGGTCTTTCGAGCGAATAACTTCAACGACTTTTGGCGCGGTAATTTGCACCAACGATTGAATACCGTCTGGTTGCCAAAGTCGTTTTTTCGGCTTCATATGAAATGCTACAACGGCAGCGAGATAAATTTCCATCGGCTGGTCTTTTCGAAGTGGTAGCGCGAGAATACCGAAGAAAATAACAATTGGAATTGGGATAATAGCAAGAGGAATAAACAGTTGCGCAAGCCCCCACGCAAGCGCCCCTGCAATGACGGCAATAATAATATAAATAAATTGCCGAAAGCTAAACGGGCCAATTAGTTTATCGTCGGCCTCAACATCCTGTGGAACTTTATACACAGCCATTAATCCAAGTATAGCATCTTAAAAACGGTGCGTTATGCTTGAATTTGTTTGGTAATTAGTTTATAGTAAGTATTTGGCCAAAAAGGGAGAACCTTGCAAAGGAGATGTTGTGAACGTCCGCGAACGTCTGGCGGGAAACTGGCTGACGGTAGTATCGTCGGTGGCGCTGATCGCCCTTGCGCTTGCCGTGACGGCGAGCGGTGTTGTCGAAGCGATCAGTCGAATGCACGCAGCGTATCTGTACTCGATTGCGCTGCTTATTGCGCTCGCCGTACCGTTCAGCCAGCAGTTGAGCCATTACGACCAGCGACTCCTGCATCAGCGCTATGCGGTGTTGTTCGGCGTGGGTGGCGGTGTGCTTGCGGTGCATTACGGCGAGTACACGGCACTTCCAGTTTCGGTGACGATGGCATTCGGCGCGTGTGCGATTTTCTATCGCTACCCAGTTGACATGGTTAATTTGGGGCAGCTGGCGCTTCTGCAAAGTCTGTGGATGATGCCGCTCGCGCCGTTGCAGCACGGGTTCGGAGACGGCTTGATCGGAAATCAGCTGATGGCTGCAGTCCTTGGTGGGTTGCTGAGTATGCTGATTATCGTCGTCTTACTTGGACGATCGTCGAATGACAGTGAGGAGGCGCGCATGAGCGTCGCGTAACTTATGTTTACCCTGTTGGTCTGCCCCGGTTGAAATATACCGGGGCTCGTTCTTGTATTGACAAAATATATAATTTAATTTATAGTATATATGTCCATCAGACATACGCCGAGAAGAGGTTTAGGGATGTTCGGACTTGGGGTTTTCAGTTTTCTCGCCTATGGAGGTTTTCTAGGTCTACTACTAGGGTTCATCTTGTTCCCGTTTGTCGGGGGTGCTATGGGTGTGGTATATGCATTCACTATCCCACCCTCGGACTACATACAAGGAATCCTGGTCGTTGCCGCAATCGTATTCACCACCTCCCTTCTTATGAGGGTTGTTGGTGTTCGGGGTGTCCAAGTTGTCCCTGCTGGTATTGCCGCAGTGTACGCCGCTTACCAGACGTGGGTATACTTCAACTCCGAGGGTCAGCCGTCCTGGGTGATTGCAACGTTTGCGATTAGCGCTGCTCTGTTCACTTACGGCTGCGGAGTGCTACCAGGTACCAGTGAGTGCAAGAAGGTACGCTATAGGCAACTGCGTCCCATCCCTCATCTATTCTGGATCTACACCGCTGCGGTGATGGTATACCTGCTCGCGAACGAACATGAGCCGCCAGAGTTGATGTATCTAGTCCTCGCATTTATGTGGGGGTTGCTGGCGCTCGCTGTATTCGGTTCTATTATCAAGCCGAAGAAGGAGGATGTTCAGAGCTAGTCTGAAGGACACCCCGGTTGAAATATACCGGGGATTGTTCTTTATATTGACAAAATTATTAAAATAAAGTATAATAAAAATATCCAACAGAGGCGTACCTAAGAATAAGAAGGGTGTGATTGAAATGTTCCTGGCAGCGCTGGGGTTCGTACTCATCTGGGTGGCGAGTGTTCTTGTGGGGATGGTTGAGCTATTTACTCTTCCTCCTTCCTCGTTCATCGTCACTTCGGTGACTGTCGCGGTGGCACTGATCGTACTGTCAGTTGTGTTGCGCGTTATTAATGCGCAGGCCTTACAGTTCGTTTTGGCCACTGTGGCGGTATTGGTTGGATCCATAGGCTCATTGATATTTTTCATTAGTATCGATAAGCCGCTGTCCTCGCTCGTATTCGCGATGAGTACAGGACTATTCTTCTACTCGTGCTGTATGATTCCAGCACTGAGCAAAGAAGGATCTTCCAGGGAGCGTCAACTCCGACCAATGCCGCACATGATGTGGGTGTATCCGCTGTCTGTGGCTACATATCTCACGGAACTCTCATCTCCACCTGCTGAAATGCCTATCGCTTCGATGCTTCTTATTGGAGTGATGGGATTTCTGTTTTTTGGTAAGCATATCAGGTCTCTGTGAGACCGCGATGCTTACCATGCACCATTCCCTGTTGGCTCGCCCCGGTTGAAATATACCGGGGCATATCCATATAGAAATGTTTAATCCTAAGAAGGATTGTTCGGCCCATTGAAGTTAGGGTTGCTTGGCCGTTGTTGAGGAGCGCTTGGTCGTGGCACATTTGGTTGCCCTGCTTGCTGATAGGTTGGTTGTGTAGGTTGAGGATTATTATGTGGAACATTGAGCTGGCCAGCCTGCTGCCCGAGCTGCTGGGCTGCCTGACCAGCCTGCGCTCCTGCTGATGCTTGCCCTTGCTTAATACCAGCAGCAACTTTTTCGATAACAGCCTTTGCTTCTGCGTCCATGACATCTTTAAGATCCTGGTTGTTGATAGCTCGAGTCGCTCGTTCAACTGCTGCGGGTGTATTAAGTCCTCCCATATCGTATGCAGCCTGTAACGATTTGCCTTTTTGTTTCGAGAATTCTTCGTCCGACATCCCCTTCCATGTATCCGGTGAAGCTGTCGCTTCCTGCATAGTGGATCCGTTCTTTGCTTGCGCCATGAGGTCGGCACCGGAAGCTTTGGTTCCGGAGTGGTTTTCAAGATAGTTGCGGCGCATTTCTTCCGCTGCTTTATTTTCAAGAGCAAGTCCACCGTTATTATCCATTGTGCGGACTGATGATTTTCCGTCCTCGCTCGTTTCCCACCCTGCCTTATTCATTGCAGAACGATAAACTGCTACACCAGCACCGCCGCTTGTTAACAGCATATTTTGCATTGCCTGAGCCTGAATCGCATCATCGCTCTTCAACGCCTGAACCATTCTATCGCCAATCTCGTCCAAATTGCCCGGCTCAATTGTTGCACGAGCCATTGTTTGAGCATTTTTAACTTCTTCGGCGTTAATACTTCGCTGCATGGTAACGGCGTTGGCCTGAATTCGATTCGGATCACCCGTTGGTCCTGCATATTTTTCAGCGTTAGCGATAGATTTCGCATCCGACCCACTGGCGTTTTCTGCTACATATTGCGCCTTTGCGTCACTCAGTGCTTTTTGAGCGTTCGCCGATTGCTGTTCTTTTTCAAGTTTACGAACTTCGCCAAACGTAGAAACCTGATTTACATACTGACCCATTTTTGAATTTGATCCACCAACGAGCGTTCCTCCGGCGATATTCATTGCACCGCCTCGAAGTTTATTCCAACGACCACCCTTTTCGGCAACACGCGATCCTTTCTTCTGGAAACGTTTGCCAGCCTCGCCGAACATATTCTGACCGCGAAGTCGGCGAGCTCCTGTGATTGCTTTGCGTCGATCTCGATACGCAGCACCTGCGTTCTTTATGCCGCTCGATCGCTGATTCATAACGGCTCCAAATCGGCCGAGGAGATTTCCAGCAGTTTTCATAACAAGCGGTGTAATGGCAAGCGGCGCAATAGCAACGAGTGCTCCCGCAACCTGAATGATGGTTTCATATGGACCGTCGGCACTACGCATAATAATGTACGAGGCTAGTGCGGAAGCACCGAAAAGTGCTGCGATAATCGGGAACATGAGAAGTAATGTTTGGAACAACGAACGCCACCTATTGAACATATTCTCAGTGTTCGGCAGTAGGAATGCGACAAACGCGAGCGGCGAAACAATAACAAGAAGAATGATGAGCGCCTGACGTATAACGAGCACAAGAAATACGGTTACGATTGCGATAACCGCTACAAGAACCGCTGGGATAAACGCTGAAATTGTGGCATATGCTACACCACCTGCAACCAAGCCACCAGCAAGAACTGCACCTGCAATTCCAAGCCACCCTTCACCATTATTGAATGCATTCTCTTCGCCTGGTGCAGGTTCCTGTGCGAGATTTTCTCGAATAGAGTCGAAAACGCCGTTAACGGATGAGCCAACAATATTCGAAAGGTCTACCGCTATTGCGCATACCCAAAATGAAACGTTTACTAAAATTGCGGCAATAATAATACGTGGTAAAAGTTTTTTGATACCGTAATTAGTCAAGCCAACGCTTGTAACTTGTGAAAATATAATAATAAGAAAAGCAATAACAAACGCGACGTTTGCAAAATTTCTCATAATTTCCCATGCTTGATATGTCGGCTGTGAATTACCTGTTGTGAGAAGCGGCTGCACGACTAGCAAACTTCGAACATATCCATAGGAGGCATCGACAATTTCGGCCATGAATCGAACAATCGGACAAACAATCCAGCCAATACCAGTAACAACACAACTTGTTTCGGGTTCCTCTTCTCCGTCCTCTGGTGCTTGATCGGGATCGGCGGCAAATTGAGAAAGCTGCTGATAGACCTGCTGTGAGACATCTGTATTTGTGAATGGCGCAGCGTGAGTATTGTCGGTAATTAAAGTGTTGGCGACGAATGACGCGCCCGTCGCAAGCAGAAATAATGCCCCTAATCGTAATAAAATTGATTTCATACTACTTACGCTAAATTATGCATTATATCAAACAAAATTAAAAGCTCGCTTCTGCGAGCGAGCTTTTAATGTAACAAACGTAAGCTAGTTATCGTCTTTATCTATTTATCCACATTTGTCCAGCTTGCATCTTGAAGTTTGTACACTTCTTCAGTTGTGCCATCTGGTCGGTCAACTTCAACCGGTTTGAAAAGTAGTTTGTAGTTTCGTGTATTTGTAACTACGCCATTTTTCTCCATGTCGACAGTAATGTATGTCTGAAGTTCAAGCGGGACTTTTTCGGGTTGTTTGATGTTATCATCAATACCTTTATAGAAATCAGCAGCACCACTTACGCTTTCGGTTCTTGGTAGGAATCTATATCCAGCTCCATCGAGGTTGCCAAGATGCAAATCCTGTACGTTTTTCGTTAGCCCGGTATCGTCGCCAAGCATTTCACTATAAGCGGGCGTAATAACATCGTAAACAGCAAGTTCGCGCCTGTCTTGTTCGGGGTTATCCGGCTGTCCGAATCGTGCCCACTTTTGTTCAGCACCCGGTTCGGTGAGTGTCGTGATTTGATCATTAAGGCTATTGAAGAAGTCTCGAGCAACCATCGCGCCACCACCCACTTCTCCAGCTTCGCGAGCTTCTGCGTCAAGGAACACGTTATCGGGTGTGATAGTATAATTACCTGTTTTAAGACTTTTTGCATCAAAAAGTGCATCGTAACCCTGATATGTTTCACCACCGACAGTATATTCCGCGCGCTGCCAGTATTGCGGATCAAGCGTTTCCGGGTCGGTATCAACCGCTTCTTGGTTATCGAGCGGAAGTGGGTTCTGCTCGTATCCAGGTGCAGGAGCCGCACTATTTTCGCGGTCGCTTCCACCGGTATTTTCTGCAGAAACACGATCGCCACCACGAGCCGAAGCAACGCCCGCCCATACCGCTCCGGCTGTAATCGTTACTGCAGTAGCCGCAGCCAATGCTACTCTTCCGTAACTGCGACGGGGCGTTCGTGTGGTTTGCTCTATCGTAGATTCTTCTTCGGCTATAGTGTGTCGCCTACGCTCCCAGGCATCCTGCCGAGGGGCTTGATAAACGCTTGGATTATATTGCTCAGCTCCCTGTGGGATGCCTGAGTTTTGCGGTGCTTCGTGACGTGCCATGTTCCAATGATTCCTTGTGCGCTAAACGCTTATTCCATTGATGCTCATATTATACTAAATAAACGCTAAAATTGCAAGGGGTTAGGTTTTATTTTCTAACGCTACATATGGTGTGTGTATGTTTGTAAAACAGAGGTGAGAAAGAAAATAACCCCTCGCATTTCTGCAAGGGGACGCCCGGATTTCGGACGGTTTTAAGAGATTAATAATCTCTCTTATTCTAAGGTCGAGTAGTCTTTAGTCGTTCGATAAAACTTTTTAACTTCTCGACCGTCGACGTATGGACAACCCCATAGTCCATCAAAGTCCTGTGGGATTACTGTGTCGAAAGCAGTGAGACTTCTATGACTTATTCCTGCAAAGTAAGTCATAGACTCTATGTAGCTTTCGGGCGGTTTCGCGGTGTTGGCCATGCATTACCTATGTGCCAATACGCGCGTTCTTCAGCTTCGTGAGCCCATCGTTGATGATGGAGTGCAGGAACTTCAGTGCCTTCTCATCGATCTTGGCCCGGACTCTTTCGAGCTCGTCGCCCTCGAGTCGCCTCTCGACCGCTGCAGCCTCTTCGGTTGCTTGGCCGACGAGCAGGCTATAGTTCTCTCGCGTGTCCACTACGGTGAACAGACGCATCCCACTCGGTTCATCAAACTCTCCGAACGTCCAGACAATGTCGCCGTTCTCGAGAAGATGAACACGCTGGCGCGACTCTTCATTGCAGATGCATCCATACGCGCAGCGACAGGTATCTTTCTTCGCGTCGATTTTCCTGTCTTTCTTCGCGATTTTCCTGTCGTCGCTACACACGCAGATGCGACGGCATTCACATGGCTTCAGACGCTCCTCGCACCAGATCTGCCAGCAACGGAGCGCCTTGCCCTTCCACGGGATGGACTTGTACTTCCACGTTACTCGCTGCTCGCCACCACGCTTACGTAGGGCTTTGAGCGTTGCCCCGATGTTTTCAGAGATCAGCTCCTTCACCAGATCGAATTCCATCTGTGTCGTTGGTGTTGCCTGGATGACCTTGCGGTCGTGCTCGGCACCCAGTTCACCAAGGGTTTGCTTGCGCCGACGCAGTCGATCGAACACTGCTGCCACCTTCCGTTGTTCCTGAAGAACAATTATATTATAACATATTGTGGACTAAAATGCACTGTTACGTTCTGCCATTCCGTATATCATCTTGAATCTGAGCTATCACTGCACTCTCATTTAGCTGACTAAGGCGTTGTAGTTCTCGAAGTGAGTTTGCATCAGCATTCCGTCGAAGAATATCACTTCCAAGCACTTCATCTGCAGTTTTCTTCAATGCAGTAACGTTATCTTGGAAAACGGTCGCATTTTTAACTTTATATTCAGAGGCAGTGTAGCGGTTCACTTGTTCAAGCGTGTCGTTAAATCGCTTGATCGCGTTCGCATTCATTTCAGATAGTGCGCTCGCGGAAATCTTACCTTTATCAACGATTCGAGTAGCGGCGAAGTCAAGACCGCGATCACCAGATACCAATCCTTGACCAACTTCGTTGATGGTTTGCGCGCCAAGGTAAATTGCTTTGCCGGCAAGTTTACGATCGACAATTTCGTCGGCAACTGTTGATGCCCAAGCGTAGGTACGACCCTCTCGTGTGCCATTAGGAGCGGACGAGTCCGCAACAACGTTACCGGTCTCTTTAATAACATCTTCGATTTCATCGAATGAACCAGCTTTCAAACGATCCATAATGGCAGCTTCGCGAGTAAAATCGTCGCTCGTATTGAATTTATAAACCATACCGTTGCTATTGATGGTAATTTCATCAACTGCATTGCCATCTTTATCCTGACCGAGAGCAAGTTGCTGTTTTGTATTCGAATCAAGATTGAGATGTTTGAAGAGTTGTTCTTTCTCTTTGACACGACTTAGATAGTCGCTTCGTTCTTGCGAAATAGCAGCCGAAAGCGCACGTTCAGCGCCACGAGCACCAGACATACCACCTGCAGCCATCTGTACTTGCTGATCGTTGATAAGTTCACCTGCAAATCGCGCTTGCTGTTCAATCTCAGCAGCCTTGTTTGCTTCACGCAAGATACGGTTTTCTGTATCAGCAACCACCATGTTGCTACGATTTTCCATAAGCTGTTTGTGGAATTTAGGATCATACTTCCCGCCACCGTTATCCGTTGCTTGAAGTCGCATGAAGCTGTCGGTATTTCCAGCGCGGAGTTCGTTAACTGCTCGATTTGTTTCGGATTGCCAGTTTTCAGTGCGGAGTTTTGCAAGCTGCAAATCAACCTCGATTTTTTGTCGCTTTTTAAGCGTTGCCGCATCCTTTGCGACATGCGCATCGTACTGCTGTTTGTACGCCACTTTCATATGTTCACGTTTTTGGCGCGCCCTATCAATACCGCGCGCAGTACGGCGGGCGAAGTTCCGCTTTCCCATAGGACCAGAAAGTGACTTATTTCGTCGCATGTCGCGCGTATCGTTTGCGAAATTGCGCGCGCGATCGATGAGCCCACGTTTCGGGTTATCGACCATACCAGCAATTCGATTAACGAGTGTCGAGCCGAATTTCAAAATCGTTGGTAGGAGTATAAGCGGTAGCACCTGAATCGTTAGGCCGAATAAAATCATAAAGAATGAGGTGGCGTTTTGGATGATAATACTTCCAGCGAATTGCGCGCCGCCAAATAATAGCGAGAAAAACGGAAAGAATACCATCATCGCGACGAACGTATCAGTCCATCGCTTAAACCATTTTTCAGTGCCAGGAAGAAGATACGCTACGAATGCGAGTGGCGCTAAGATCACCAACATGACAATAATCGCTTGACGTGCTGCCAGGACAATTAGCGCCGAAAGCAGTACGAGCATCGCCATCGCCGCTACTGGAATAAGCATCGCTGACGCACCTATAATCGATCCACCGGTTGCACCAAGCGCTAGAAATGCCGCCCCTCCGAGCGCACCACCGGAGATGACAAATTCGATCGCGCTGCGCCAGTCGAGGTTATTTATCGCACTATCCGGCCCAATTTCGAAGAGCTGGTCGCGTAATCCCATCAATATTTGTTGTAGCGACACACCGGTAATATTCGAAAGGTCGATGGCGATCGCACAGATATAGTATGAAACGTTTACGAGGATTGCCGCAACAATAAGTCGAGGAATCATTTGTTTCATGCCGTAGTTACTTAAGCCGAAGTTCGTAAGATGCGAATAAATAATGATTAAAAACGCGGCCACGAACGCCACATTGGCGAATCCACGCATAATATCCCACGCTTCGTATAAACTCCCCTCGTTTGCAAGGCCAAGCGGCTGAACTTCAACGTAGTACTTTAGCTGTTCGTATGCGAGGTCGATTCCGTCGGCAATAAAGTTTGAAATCGGACACACGATCCAGCCGATTCCACTCACGGCACAGGTTGTTTCGCTCCCATCCGGCGCATTTGGATCACCGCCATTTGCATTTGCTGCTGCGTTGTCGCTGGCGCTTATAGCAACCGATTGTTGACCGTTTGGGTTGGAATATTCGAGCGAATCGGCGTCGTAATTATACTGAATAAAATTCGCTTGATTCGCCTGCGCCGGATCACTCCCCTCTGGAAAATACAAGAATTTCGCGACATCACCGTTATTTCCAGAATTTGCCCGGTAGATTTGGGCGTTTTCAGGGATCGCATCGGTGCCATCCGGCTTTGATGTAATTGGGCCATTATACGTCTCACCTTCGTAGGTAATATTTCCGCCGTTGAATGTCGCATCGACGGCGTACGCGTTCGGTGTAAAGAGAAGGATGTATGCGAATAGAGCCACAAACAACGTTGCGGCACGTGCAAAAATTTTCCGTGTCGATAATCTACCGAACGGATGGTATATCCGCAAATCCCACATTTCCTCTATAAATTACCATTTTTAAGGCCAAAAGTCAATGATTTTACGCGTACAATGCGTATGAAGCAAAAGCAATTTTGTCCCTTGTAGCTATTGCGCACGCCACAGTTTTATCGTATTTTATAGGCAGGCATGAACACAAAACAAAAACTATTCGCGCTTGCCTCTGTAATAACGCTGACATTTGGAATAAGTATCGCAGCGGCTCCTTCGGCGTTCGCTGGAAATACGTGCGGCGGCGTTGATACGTCAATCATCACCTGTAACGCGGGCGAAGAAGCAACTGGCGCGCGTGACAGTGCGATTTGGGAAGTTTTGATTCTTATTTTGAATATCCTTACGGCAGGCGTGGGAATTCTGGCAGTTGGTGGTATTGCCTACGGAGCGGTGCTCTATGCCAGCGCGGGCGACAAACAGGATCAAACGAAAAAAGCGGTGAGTATCATCACGAACGTAGTAATCGGTATCGCTGCCTTCGGATTAATGTATCTATTTCTTAACTTTCTTATTCCGGGTGGAATATTCACTTAAAAAGGAACTATACATATGATGAACACTTTACGAAATTGGACCGCAGCGCTTCTTCTGGTAGCAACGCTTGGTGGTGCACTAGTAACGGTAGCGGCGCCGCAAACAGCCAGCGCAGCGTGTGGCGATCGCTTGCTTACTTTTCCGGCATGGTTTAAAGGCCTAACAGCTGGTGATTGTAGTATTCGCAACCCGGGCGAAGTTGGGCTACAGAACTTTATCTGGATAATTGCACTGAATGTGGTGGAATTTATTTTGCAGCTAGTTGGGTATGTATCGGCGGCCTTTATTCTGGTTGGTGGCTTCAAATACATGACAAGCGCCGGTTCGTCCGACGGAATGTCGAAAGCGAAAACAACAATATTAAACGCGATAATTGGTCTTATTATTTCAATCTTCTCGGTGGGGATTGTGAATGTTATTGCAGGAGCAATTCGGTAATGTTTGATAAACTTTTCTCTCTTTATTTTGCGGCTTCGGAAAAACTCGATCCGGGTAGTATAGGTGTGCCGCGGGTGACAAATGCGGATGGCGTTGTAAACGGTATTGTAAACGCAGCATATTTCTGGGCTGGTATCGTGTGTGTGATCGTTATTATCGTTGGCGGCTATTTATATGTTACGTCGAACGGCGATGCAGCTCAGGTAAAACGCGGCAAAAACGCCGTACTTGGCGCGATTGTCGGTATAATCGTTATTTTGTCGGCATTTACGATAACACAATATGTCATTGGGAGGTTTTAAACGATGAAACAATGGAAAACACTACTTTTAAGCGGATTGTTGCTTGCGGGTGCAGTGTCACTTGTAGCGAGTGCGCCAGACGCTTCGGCGATTAACGTGTTTAATCAATGTGGCGGCGGTGGTAACGGTTCTGCGGTGTGTGCATCAAGCGGCGAAACGGCCGCACCGCTCGCAAGAACGATTGTAAATACCCTTCTTATTATTTTAGGGATGATTTCAGTCATCATGATCGTGATTGGCGGCGTGAAGTACACGACATCTAATGGCGATAGCGCCAGCGTAAAATCGGCCAAAGATACGATATTGTATGCGATTATCGGGTTGATTTTGGCGATTTTGTCGTTCTCGATCGTGAATTTCGTTATTGGTAGATTTTAATAATTAAAAGGAGAAAGAAATGAAAAAGACATTACTTATTGGACTACTGGTCGCCGTTGGCGTGACAGCGGTTTTGGTGCTTCCAGAAGTTGCATCGGCTGCGCCAGTTGATGAAATTCGCCGTGGAACACAAGGTGTTGGTGCTGGAAACGACGGTGGCGATCTAGGATCGCAAATTCAAAACATTGTGAACGCCCTTCTCTTCGTGCTTGGTGCAATAGCGGTTGTCATGATCGTCATTGGCGGCATTCGCTACACCACGTCGAACGGCGATAGTTCGGCAACCAAAGCGGCGAAGGACACGATTTTATACGCGGTTATCGGATTGATTATTGCAATTATGGCCTACGCGATCGTAAACTTCGTGGTTGGTTCATTTTAACGCGAAAAAAGCTTAACAAAACGCGCGGCATTTGGTATATAATATGGGAAGAATAATCCTAAGAAAGGAATTGGCAATGAAAAACGTTATTAAAAAGAGTCTACAAGGCCTTCTGGTTGTTCCAGTTCTTGCACTCGCAGTGAGCGCAGTTGTACCTGCACTTCAGCCTGCTGGCACGGCGGCGGCATTCGACCAAGGTTTGCAAGACGGTGCAAACTCGGCGCAAGGCCAAGACCAAGCAACCGACCTTTTCGGTGAGCAAGGTATCTTCAAAACAATCACGAACGTTCTGCTCTTCATTATTGGTGCGATCTCGGTGATCATGCTGATCATCGGTGGTATTCGTTACGTTGTGTCTGGTGGTGACGCCGGTGCGGTAACGAGTGCGAAGAATACGATTCTGTACGCGGTTGTCGGTATTGTTGTGGCGATTCTTGCCTACGCAGTGGTCAACTTCGTTATTACCAGCTTCGCAGCACAATAACGAAAGCGATACATTAAAAAATACTCCCCTATTGCCGGGGAGTATTTTTTGTACTGGAAATACTTTGAAACGCTGAACGTATTTAAAAAAGTCTGCACGTTTTGTGGTGCAGACTTTTTATAATGCAGAAACGATTACTGAATCGTAATGCGCTTTGCTTGTTCTTGTTTGATTTTACTAAAGCCAATCGTGAGGACACCGTCTTTGAGAACTGCTTCAACTTCATCCTCTTTTACCGGCACTGGAAGTGCGAGCGTTCGGCTGAATTCACCCCAGTAACATTCCTGGATATGCCAATTGGTTGCATCGGTATCGTCGCCACTCGAAAGCGTACCACTAATCGTAAGAATACTATCGCTGATACTTACATCAAGATCTTCTTTATTAACACCGGCGGTGCGCGCTTTTACGATAAGGCGCTCATCGGTTTCGTACACATCGACAGCAAGCTGGCCGGGAAAATCTTCCTCGGTGTCGTCCCAATTGTCGCCGTTTGCCGGTTGTTGCGGCTGTTGTTGTTGCGGCGACGGTTGGCTGCTCTGCTGGCTTAATTCGTCATCATTCAAAAACGCTGCTGCGAGTTCATCTTCGATCAACAGATCGTCATTATGTTTGCGGGCCATGATATCCTCCACTTTTCTCTAGGCTCTATTGACAAATAGTCTTTCACATTATAACTAACATTTGCGGTATAATCAATAAAACGGATAAGCTAAACGTAAAAAGTACAATGTTCGACAGTGTTCTATCAGTTATCGCACCACACCCCTGTTACGGATGCGGGATAAGCGGAGCACTTTTATGTGATAATTGTAAATATAACATCGCTTGTGAGCCAATGCAGCGCTGTGTTGTGTGTGAACATGTAATTTCGCCAGAAAACGTATGTACCTCGTGTACGCTTCTCTATGACAAACAGTGGTGTGTTGGCGATCGCGATGGCGTGTTGCGCGCGTTGATTGATGGCGTGAAATTTGAGCGAAAATATGCTGGAATTGATACGCTCACCGATCTTCTTGATGCGCGTCTACCCCTGTTGCCACTGAACACAATTCTTGTTCCTATTCCAACAGTTCGTTCGCACATACGCCAGCGTGGCTACGATGGGGTGCGAGAAGTTGCCGTGCGCTTGGCAAAACGACGCGGCATCGCTACCAGTTCGCAACTTACACGCATAACTAACACCACTCAGCGAGGTGTGTCGAAGCACGATCGGAGAAAACAGGCTGAACAGGCGTTCACTTCCCTTCCTGTTTTGCGAGAAGCAACCTATATTATTATCGACGATGTCATAACAACTGGTGCAACCGTAGAAGCTGCTGCGCGCGTACTGCGGAGTGCTAGTGCTGAAACAGTGTGGATTGCGACGCTTGCCCGTCAGCCCCTCGACTAACCGCGCTCAATCTGTTACCATAATGCAGAACCACACCGCATTATGGAGAGGTGCCCGAGTGGTTGAAGGGAACGGTCTTGAAAACCGTCGTGCCAGCAATGGTACCGAGGGTTCGAATCCCTCTCTCTCCGCCATAAAAATAACGCTTCAAATTGAAGCGTTATTTTTTGTGTTCAGGTTGCTATTAGACGTTTGTACCGCCGCCTGCGCCACCAGATATGAAGCTAGAGATGACGAAGTTCACGATTGCGTACGCTAAAATTGCCACAATAATACCTACAACCGCGTATAAAATGGTATTTTTCGCAGCTGTTACGTTGCCGCTATCACCACCCGAAAGAACGTAGCGTAGGCCTCCAATAATAATCATAATCACCGAAATCGCGCCAATGACGAATAGTAATACATTCGTAACAGTGTTAAAAATGCCTTCTGCACCAAAAAGATCGGCAACTTGGTCGGCACCGCGCGCAGAATTCGCTCCGTCAGAGATAGACATGTTAAATGCCATGCTTGCCGGTGCAGAAGCAATGGTAAGAAATGACGCCGCAACTGCGCTTAACAAGCTGAAATAGACGATTGTTCGTTTCTGCATACATTATTCCTTTCCGGTACTCCCACCGTATTAAACATATTATAACAAATAATTGCTAAAATGTAAATGCTTATTTTCGTTTTACACCTTACATTTTATAGAAAATCGTGCTACAATTTTTCAAGTTGGAGGAGTACCCAAGTGGCTGAAGGGGACGGTTTGCTAAATCGTTAGTTCGGGGAGACCTGAAGCGGGAGTTCGAATCTCCCCTCCTCCGCCAGATGTGACACTCAAGCTCGCGTAGAGCTTTTTTTCGTCCTCAAATATATTTTTTAAAGGGTTAATTACTTCGTAAGAAACGCATTTATCGACAATTGTTACGTTCGAAAATAAAGCTTTGATCAGGGCGTTCCTAAACTCAGAATTCGAACTTTTAAAAAGATCGGCTGCCTTGCGGACTATCTTTAGTAAATATTCGAGATTTATTAGAAAAATATCTGCCTCATCCTCTATTTTAGCCAAAGAGTCTTCCAAAGATCTAATATCCCCATTTAGTTTCTTGTCAGTTTTGGCATAGATTTCAGGTGTAATACTTCCAGACACGTAATCTTCGTAGCACTTTTCAATCCCGGCGCGCTTCATGCTGAGCGAACGTTTTATCTCACTGATACGCGATTGATAGTATCGCTGCTCGTTGTTGTGTAGTCTTTTTAATTCCGGGATCGAATCGATGATATCACTCTCTTTGAATTTCAGCCGTTCAAGTAACATCATAATTGGAGATATTAAGTGAGTTTCAGCGACATTCGGATTTCCGCATCTATCTACGCCAGTCCCTGAGCATCGTAAGTAAACGTGTCCTTTTTTAGCATATGATGACATAGAACGGTTGCATTTTCCGCAGCGTGCAATGCCTTTAAAAGCGTATATAGTCGCGATTTTTTTGGAGCGTTCGGTGCTTCTATCCGAGTTTATTTTCTGTACAGTCATGAACAGTTTTTTAGATACCAGAGGCTTGTAAATATGTGCATAAATATCACCATTGATTCTCATATCACCGTAATAAAAGGGATTGGCGAGGATTCTCTCAACGTGCGCACGACTGACGGGTTTGAAACTGGCGGGCATAGTCACGCGCTGCTGCTTCAAAAAATGCGCTATATAGCCATAAGACTTCCCCTCAGCTCTCAAGCTAAACAATTTAGGTATAATATTCGACCACACTCCATCATGTTCGATCGTAGTGCCTTTGATAGTCCTAATATTCACATATCCAATCGGAGCTTTGTGCGGCCAATGACCAGCCTCCCTTAATTGTTCAAATCTCCGTTTGACATTATCGGACGTAGCGTTTGAATAATAGCTGGCTAACACTTCACTCAATCCGAGTCGGAACTTTTCGGGTGCTGGTGAGTTTTTATTTACGACTAAAGATTCAGAAACGAATACAAGCTCTATTCTTCCGAGGTCAACTAACGCTCTTACCTCACGAGCAACATCATTGTCAATATTTCTCGAAAAACGATCCACTTTGTCGAATACTAGTGCACAAAATCCTTTAACGTTTAGTACGTAATCTATGATTTCTCGGAAGCTCTTCCGATCTCCTTTATATGCGCTTTCGTGAAATTCAAAATACTTGTAATTAAATTTCTTTGATTTAGCGAATTCCATTAATCGTCGCTTCTGCGCTGGTAACGCATCGATTTGATCTTCATGCGAAACACGCGCAACTAAAACAACTTCTTTATAATTTGAATACATCAATCCTCCTCCGATCTTAATCCATTTTCCAATTGAAATCATCCTGAACTATAGGTTCAAAAGACTCCAATGCATCTGTGATGTTTTGTATTGGGTCAACTATCTTTTTACGTGTATTTAGCTCTTTGTTGAGTCGACTCCACGATCTATAACTTGAAAACCGTTCAAAAACTTTTCTAAATGCTCTAGTGCCGTGATCGCGAATCAACGCAATAGCACCTATTACTCGTAAATTACCGTTCTGATCATATTCATCCAATAAGGTGTGATTACCTGTATACATTTTCGTAACTCTCTTCCAATCTTGATTTATTAACTTTTTTGGGAGATCGGCGTTAAAAACCTCTTCTAAAGAAGGTCCAGAAAGATCTAACTGATTGCGTATAACTCTTTTGTTCTTTAACCGACTTTCAAATCTGATCAATGACTTTTGAGTATCAAATCCGTCTATGATTTTCTGTTCGGAAATATGGCGGATAGTCTTACCGTGCGACTTCAGTTCCTCGAATTTATCATAAATAACGAACTCTCTCGATTTGTTGTAATAGTGTCTTTTTGACCCACTCCTTCCGTATTTAGCCGTTGTTACATCGAACGTTTTTGGTGTGATGGATTGCCCTAGACGCTCGTTGATTGTGGCGAATGAATTATCAGTGATTACGTTCTTTGAGTAATGAATTTGCATCACAATAGCATTTCGAATTTCAGTATCGTTCAAAATTAAACCGTAATGCTTCTCTACACTTTTAAGTAGTTCAAGAATAAATAATTCGTAAACGTTGTCAGAATATTCTTCAACGTTATTGCCTAATAGCAATTTTTGAACCGAACAATCTATTTTCATGCAATACGTTCCGTACGTATACTCCATCGATAATCTTGGATGATAGTTTTTGCATTTTTTCTCACATTTGTATACATACCGCCCGTAAGACTTGTTCGACATCCTTGAGTCTAAAAGAGACGAAATTGCGGCGGTCGTTCTACCTCCTTCGCCAACTGACTCCACTGGAATTTTAAATTTTATAGTATCTATCATTGGGTACTCCTATCTATTTTTATGAGCACGTTCAAAAGTTCAGTCAGCTGTATGCTGTCATCGTTTTCGAATTTATTATTATTTATTCGTGACATAAAAGATCCCGCAGCCATATAACTACGGGATCTGATTTTTTTTATTTTATTACGCTTTCAGCACAAGCATTATCGAATTATTTTGACTTCATACATTGGATTTATCCAGTACTTCCTTCTCATGTACATTATTACATCCGTAGTTCCGAACAATTTTTTAAATTTTGTATTAATACGATTTTTTGCGTTACGCAACAGGACTGGGTCATCGTAATCATATTCCGGCTCGTTGGCTTCAAGATACAACAAAATATCTGTAGAACTTACAGGAAGTGTTGAATCATTTTCATCAGCGAATTTTACTGATGCATTTTCTGTAATATATTTCAGTAATTTGGCTTCAAGCGTATCCATCGTAAAAGTGTTTTTAGTACTCACATCCTTTTCAACGCCAATGAAGGATATGGTGCCTTCTATAAAATCAATTGAAAAAGAAGGTTTACCTATGGGTGTGCTTATAAAAGTATTTTCTTTTAAGTTGAGTTCGAAAATCTTCTTGAGTGGCATTTTTCAATTATACGATAAGCTTATGCTTTTCACACTCAGCCTAAGATTGTTTCTTCCAGGTGCCGCAACGTTCGGTTTTGAAAGCAACATCACTTGGTTGGATCACTATTATTGCCTGACCTGATGAATTATCATTTGAAATGATATCCTCAAACTTTCCACTTAATCCCGACAAGCGTTCGTAATAGCACGAATTTGTTCCTTCTGTTTTGTATCGACCTGCTTCAATGTCTTTACCTACCTCATATGTTCCGTCGCTGAACGATTTAGCGGGTTTTCCACTATTCTTACTAGCATCATCGTTGATTGAATTTTCTTGTTTCGTTATTTTCTTCAATGTAAATGTTTCTTCGGTGGTTTTACCGTTTCTTATCGCGACAATTTTCACTACTTGACCGTCTTTTTTTACTTTATATTCGAGATTGAAGTTGCCTCTATTGTCGAACACTACCTTTTTGTCGTCTACGTTTAGTTCATCTGTATCTCTACTCACTCTCCCTTTAATCAACACTACGTCTCCGGAAACTTCAAGCGTGCTGTCATTCACGTTCTCGACGTTCACATATGGACTTGAGGATGAAGGATTGATCAGTACAAACAACGTTGTGAGCGCAAGTAATGTAGTTATTCCAATTTTCAAATATTTATTCCAGCTCGTATGCTTCCACATCAAGTAAAGACCCACTGGCCAAAATAATATTAGAGCCAGAACTACTCCTCTATTTCGATGAAAAAATGGTGTTTTATGTTGGTTATGTGCCATATTATTGCTCACTCCTTTTATTGTGATTAAAAGCATGTGGCAAATAAAAAAGCAGCCACATACGAGGCTGTCTAAACCAACAATCCGGCATTACACCAATTGCTTTCGCATGTGACCGCTATTTACGTGTAATGCGAATGAGCGCAAAGCGTTCACTTTACGGATTTGTTGATTTAGACGAAGCTATAATACCACATTAGACCACTGTTTGCGAGCATTAGCATTACTATAAGAGCTTTTTAGTAATAATTCGAAATATTGAGTTCCACCAAATGGAATTTTCTGTTTAGTCACCCTTTTCCTAATAATCGGTTCGGTCGGATTTATCCGATACTTCCCCGTCTGGCATCGTATGAGCGTCGATAAACGCGCGTATTCGTCGCGCCAGCGCATCATCCGTCTGTGAAGTCGAAGCGCTCTTCGCGCAAATTTCTATATAATTGTCCCACTGCTTTTCATTCATACATTCTTCTCCGTCTATTACCTCTTAAATAAAAAAACAAACTAAACAAACAATATGTTTAGCTGTAACGGATTTTAGATTGTAGCTGCCTGGTAAAACATTGTTACCGTATGAAACAGATGTTCGTAACAGGAAGCTGAAATTGTATGAATAAAGACTTCAGGGACGCTTTACGCTCGACGAACGAGGGTTAGTGTGTTTGTTGTCTGAGTACATTATATAATAAAAGTGTTTAAATTAGAGTGAACGAAAGCGTTCTTGGGCTTAATATAAGAAGATTATCATAAACATAATCAAATTTTAAGGAGAAAAGATGAAGGAAGAAAAGAACAAGGTAGCGATTTCTATAGTTCAAGCAATCTCAGGAGCCGCAATTGATCCGAAATTTTCGCTGAAGGCACTTAGTTATACAATTCAAGAAGCATTAGCGGGTAGGTTGATGAGTGGGTTTATGTGGTCATGGAACGAATTAAGAATGAAAGGAAAGATCAACGAAAACTACCCTGAGAGCGTAAGCGGTATTGAGGCGCTAAAAAGACTAATCGATATGGCAAAATCTGATGGAGTAGATGAGTACCGTTTTGAAGCAGTGAGAAATATCTTTTTGAATGCAGCTCAAATGAGTGACGCGGAAAGAGATAATGCACGGATTTTAAAAATTATGGATATTGCAGCGAGTCTGACGTATGACCAGATAATGGTGTTGAAGTCAACTGCGAAATACAATAGTTTACAGCAACCGGATCGTATAACACCAGAAAGTGAATGGAGCGAATTTGTTTGTGACGACACAAGGCTGCTATATCGCGTGTGGGTTAGAGATGCTGCAAGCGCGATGCACGGCACTTTAATGAGGTACGAGGGTTCGCACGGCGGAGGCGCGAAAGTTACCAATATGGGCGAAGAGCTTATTAAGCTAATGAGTGAGCCGATATGAGATTCAAAAAATCGATTTAACGATCGCTACTTTTTTGATCATGTTTGAAATGGCCTGAATTTCTCGATGCTTTTATAGATGCAGAAGGAAGATTCGGTTTACTTGGTCGAGGAATGGAAGGTAGAGCGGTTGAGGGGCTGTTGATATGAACCGGGGGAAGATTCGGTTTACTTGGTCTGGGGATTGGCTTATCGTGGTTAGCTGACATTATTGTTTATCCTTTCTGTACACATAGATAAAATTCAACGAATGATGATAATAGTATAACAACGCTTGCTGAGGAAAAGAATACGATCGACCACCAGTAGATACTAGCCTTTTCTGAATTCGTTTTCTGTAAATAGGATGTACTTAGCTCCAAATCATCAATAAGTTGAAGAACAAAATCTCCATCGTCAAGCCAGTAATAGCCAGGTTGATCTCTGGTGCTATTGACTTCACCGGATACAACCTTCAAATTGAGTCCAATAATGGTTAAAATACACGCTGTAATTAAGCCTGCCAATCCAATTAGACCTAATATCCCAATTTGTTCAGATAGCCTTTCGGCAGCGAATATTGTAATTGCGGCGGAGACTGCCAGCAGAACACTTAGTTTGTTGTCGATCGTATTATTTGCGTTAACCATCGTGTTATATCTATTTAAAAGCGCTTGATACCACAATCCTAGGCTAGTTTCATTAATGTGATTACTGGACATTGATCCTAAACTCCGATGCCTGAAGGCTTAATAGAAATTAATATATCATAGATAAATTACGTAGCCCACCTTTTACAAAAGCTAATTATGAAGTAGCGACCTGTGTAGGCAATTATTCAGCTAATGAGTACTATTTGTTGCGATACTAGCGCTTGTAAAGCAGAAGGTTCGATCTCAATATGGCCCCGCCAGCATAGGCATTATAAAAAAGAAGACGTGATTGCGTCTTCTTTTAATTATATTTTCGTAATTTACGGCATTGGTCTAAATATTAATACACCTAGCCACAAGAATAAAGTTATCGTTAATAACGAGCAAATAAATATTTGAAATGGTGTCAATCTACGCTTTTTCATGAAAGATTATTCCTCATTTAGCAAATTAGTTACTGCGGTTATCGATGCAGGATAATGAATCTTGTCTGACCGAATCAAGTCTACGAGTGTCTCATTGTGAATATTTTCTGTACTTGAATTGGTTTGTGCGATAGCGCCTTCATGAAGTGTGCGCTGCAGCTCAAGGAATGATTTTCGCGATTTATTTATTGATGCCTTTTCGAAATTATTCAATGTTACTACAGAAGGCATGCCTGGATTCGTCGGATAACCATCGTGGGCGTCAACTTTCTCGAATTCAGACAAATTCAAATACGATTGCTTTTCACGTTCTAGCCATTGAACATAGTTATCGACAGATTCTCTGTGGTATTTCAACGATGTGGCTGCGACATCGTTTACTTCCACGTCGGGACTATTCTTCGAAAGAAATAGCTCGCTTATATCAATGGCTTGCTGATTGTAGATGACCATTTGACGAGCAAAGGTTACGCTTAAGTTATATTCTGCCTCTTTGCTGATTTTATTTTTTTGCTCGTTTTGTTCTGTAGTTTGCATGTTTGGACTTGAGACTTGCGTGCTATTTAAACTCAATACGATGAAAGCTGAAAACGCAACAAGTAACGCGGCTGTCGATGTGATAAAGAATACTTTTCTACTCATTATTCCCTACTTTTAATAATTCTTGGTCTAGCAATGTCGAAAACGCGTCAACGGAATTCTCTATTTTATCTATCCTTTTACCGTTTAAGACGAAAGTAGGAGTTCCTTCTGCTTTAATATCACGAGCAGATTTTAGATCCGCATTTATCGTTGATTTGATGCTGCTACTCGAGCGATCTGAATTTAGTTTAGACAAATCAAGCTTTAAGTCACTCGAATATTTTTCAAACATTCTTTCAGGGTTCGACGCTCGTTCCCATACTTTTTGACCTTCAAATATCTTATTGTGCATTTCCCAGAACTTACCTTGTCGTGCTGCAGCTTCGGCGTAGCCAGCCGCTATTTTAGCGTATTGGTGAGATGTTGATATTGGAAAATGACGCACTTGAAACTTTACTTTCTCACGGTATTTTTCTTTTACCGACTTTACGGTTGGGTAGTACGCGTAACAGGCTTCACATTGAAAATCAACGTACTCAACTAAAGTTACTTTTGAGTTCTCGTTACCGTAAGTGTTGTTTGATCCGGTACTTTGAGGTAATCGTGATTTTTCCACTTCTTTTAGGGCGAATATACTTACTAGTACAGCGAATGCGATCAGAAAAAACACAATCCATTTTGTTGCGTTCATAGCAAATCCTTTCAAAATTAATGATAGTTAATTTTAAAGGCTTCGGCTCAAAATCGTAACACGCGCGTAGTAACGAACAGCCTGTTATTGAAAATATCTTCTTTTTGGCGTCCTAAATTAAAAGAATAAAGAATCGTAAGTATCGCTAGTGTAGTAGTCCAACTATAATTCGGAGGTATAGGTTCGCGCTCGATATCAGCGATAAACTTTTGACTGCGAATCAACTCTGCTTGTGTATGCGGCTGACAGGAGCTTGCACAATTTTGAACTGTTGACGTATGCTGCGTGACTAACCCGCTAAATGAACAAAATAATACAATAGCCAAAGCAAGTAGCAATTTAAAGCGGTTATTTTCTACACTTGCCGCAATTAATCTAAAGTGTAAACAATTGATTGCTTGTTCATGAAAGTGTCTCATTGTCACTATATTATATCATCGCAATCTTTTTGGTTTTCTAATAAGTCACAAAGTTCGCAACCTGTCTCCAGTCCCCCGCCATAAAGCTTATGCTTAAAATGAAGACACGATGTCTTCATTTTTTATTAATCAATTTATTTGCGAGACTATGAAAATAGCTGCTTGATTTCTTTGTCAGATAAACCCTCTAAAACTGCGATTTTTCGCACCGCATCTTTAGCTTTTCTTACTAGTTCAGGGTTATTTGTTACCAAGAATTCTCTATGCTTATAAACGTCTTGTTCTCTGTGGTCTATGAAATAGTAAGCTTTTAATGCCTCAGCTTCGTCGTCGGTGACTGTCGCACCGAAACCTTCAGGTTCGTTGGTGTTGAAATACGTATCAACAAGATCCCATTGCTTATCGTAACGCTGTTTTTCTTTGGATGACTCCATAATTATATTGTAGCGAACGACCACTGTATAATCGATATACATATGAAGATGTTTTACAGAATTGTCCCAGGACTAATAGTTATTGCGGCTGGCGCAGTTGTATGCTGGTTTGCATACAGTATTCTTGCACACTCTGTAGATTTCATGTCTATTACACTGGCGATATCTTGTTCTGTGCTTGGCTTTGGCTTGGTGGTTCTAGGTGTTGGAATCATTAAAGGTTACGATATCATCGATATGATCCGGAATATCCGCGCAGGTCTCTAAAAGTTCGCAACCTGTCTCCAGTCGCCTGCCGAGAAATTACACTCAAAACGAAGACATTATGTCTTCGTTTTTTATTGCAGTTTTTGTGATTTTATAAAATAATAATCATACTAACTAATCAACTAAAAAGTTAATGAGCACAGAGAAACTATCTTTAAATACCAATATCTCGAAGGAATTACGTGTCGCAACTATCGATCAGCTTGATGAAGTTGTCCAGGTAATGCGACAAGCGGCTGCGTTCAAGCTTGCGCTGGGCGATACGATTTGGTCGAAAAGAGACTTTCAGAACGACGATGTTGAGTGTTATATAGCGTCGGAAAATATGCGCACTCTAGAGGTGGATGGTGATATTGCGGTTTGTGGAATTGTTACATCGACTGACGCAGCCGTATGGAATAAAGTAGGCAGAGATAATCTTGCGCTTTATGTACATAAGCTATGTACTGCCGAACAATATCGCGGAAGAAAGCTTGGTACTTATTTTTTGCATCTTGTTGAACGAGAAGCCGAGAATAATCAACTTTCATATGTTCGCCTCGATTGTGATTACGAGAACGACAAGTTATGTAACTATTATGAAGATTTAGGATATGTGTGTAAATCTAGAGAAATAAAACCAGGTCGATTAAATGGGATCTATCGGGCGGGATTATACGAAAAGGATGTTCGACTGTAATCTTACCGACTACAAAAGTCCGCACCTTGCTCCCATTCTCCCTTCGGGAAATCATAATTAAAAACGAAGACGCAGAGTCTTCGTTTTCGTTTTTCACACCAGAAGGATACTTATGTGATAATTTATTCGGCTAGCTGATAACGAATTTAGTAATTTGACGTTTTGGCAATTGCTTGGGCGTAGCGATCTACCGCAGCTTTATCTATAGAAAAGTCTTCACCACTTTCCAGCGGTACAACCGAAGCAGATTCGCCGTCGTAGGTGAAACTTCCCTGCGCATGGTCTGCGTCGATTGTAAGTTTTTTAAGATCTTCGATCGCTACGGCTTTTAGCTGATCTTCAAGGAGGGCGGCGTTAACTCCGTCGCTCATATATTTCGGGTTTTCTTCGTCGAAATAAGGGCTTATCTCACCAGTGCTAGTTGTTCGGTTTATTTGGTATGTCGTTGTTACTTCAGCACGATCTGCCGAGCTGTTTTCGCCGGCTCGTTTCTCGAAATCGCTTATTAATGTAAGGGATGCAGTATCTGCTCCCCTTTCATGACGAAGTTCAACCGAGTTATGAGTTACACCGGTTTCGCGGTAAAGCGAATCGACCACTTCTTTATCGTTATCGAAGGCATAAATTGTTTCATTCTCACCAATGTTTGGGTCTTCAGCGCGACGATCTTCAGTAACATTTTTCATTGAGAAACCAGATTCGTCAAAGCTATACGGTGCCCGCTGCGAATCAAGAATACTCGCAACCATATCGCGATACTGCTCACCCTGGTTGTCAGCCTCAACATTTGTGATGCCGGTTTCTGGCTGAACGTAGAAGTTATTGTAAACTTCCTTGCCGCCAAAAAATAAGGCTCCCGCCGTCGCGATAGTTGTGACAGCTGCGCCAATTCTTCGCGTTCGTCGTGACGGGAGCGGCTGACGTTCACCTCCGTTATTTTCGTTGTTTTGGTGTTGTGGTGGTAGGTTGTTGTAATGACGGCTCATATTAAAAATATCATACACCAAAAACTGTAAAAAGTCAATAAGCCGTAAGCGGAAAAACGTATGTGCTGTGCTTTTCCGCATGATATACTAATGGTATGCAACCTCAGCGTAATTCTAGTGAAGAGTGGCAACAGCCATCCGAGCAACCGTCGCAATCCCCATACGCTAACCCTCTCCCCGAGCAAGAGCAAGCCGCAACCCAGCCTGTTGTAACTATGACACCAGAGCAAGCTCAGCAGCCAGTTACTCCAAGTCCGCAACCTGTTTCAACTGAGGAAACGGTTGGCCAGGTGGCGGTCGATGCGTCAGTTGAAGCCGACGATATTGAACCTGAACCGTCGAACGAAGAAGAGTCGGCCAATCCGAACGAGGTTTTGCCAGAGGCGAATCACGAGCCAGTTCGCTGGCAGGCGCAGGAATACATTCCGCATGAAAAAAATGCCGGCTGGTATGTGGTGTTTGTGCTGGTTGTAATTGCGTTTATGGCTGTGGCAATTCTACTTATGCAGTCGTGGACGTTCGCGATTTTAGTTCCCGTTATGGCAGCAGCACTTATGGTGTATGTGAAGCGTCCGCCACGTATGCTCGACTACACACTAAGTATGAAGGGGTTGTACGTGAACGAGCAGCTTCATGCTTTTTCAGAGTTCCGCGGGTTTGGTGTTATTCACGATGGTCTTGAATATTCAGTCATGCTGCTTCCGCAAAAACGGTTCCATCCTGGTGTGTCGGTGTACTTTAACGAGCAAGACGGTGAAGCGATCGTCGATCTTCTTGGCGCGCATTTACCAATGCAAGAATTAAAGCTCGACCCAATCGATCGTTTAATTCGTAAACTTCGCATCTAGTAGCTTGCCCTCGGTGTAAAAACCGTGCTATAATTACCGATGTTCGCTTCGGAAACGAGGCTGAAGGTACCTTCTAGTTACACGAAAAGCGGAAGCACGTGTCGCTAGATGCGTGTTTTCCGTATATGCACCCGTAGCTCAGCTGGATAGAGCGTCGGCTTGCGGAGCCGAAGGCCATAGGTTCGAATCCTGTCGGGTGTACCAAGAGATTATTAACAGATGCATTTATGCATCTGTTTTTGTATTTGTAGTAAAGGCGCATAATAGAAAGTGTACAAACGAGGTGTGTCGAAAATTGTATGTAGTAAATGCGAAGGAGGAAATATGCTTCAGTCAAATAATATATTTAGCGGTTTTAGTATCGATAATAGCGAAAAAGCACGCCATTTTTATAGCGAAATACTTGGGCTTACGGTGAAACCGGTAGAAGGCATGGAAGAAATGGGAATGCTTGAGTTGCACACCAACGGCAATAACCCTATTTTGATGTATCCAAAACCGGATCACGTTCCAGCCACATATACTATTTTGAATTTCCCTGTAAACGATATCGAGGCAACTTTGAAAGTGCTTCAGGAAAAGGGTGTTGAATTTGAAAATGTGCCTGGAATTGAGCAAGACGGCATGAATATTATGCGCGGGAAAGCAATGGGTATGGGGCCAGATATTGCCTGGTTTAAAGATCCGGCCGGCAATTCCCTTTCGATCATGAGCGAATAACGTTACAAAACGAAAAAGACGAGGCAAAGCAAACTCGTCTTTTTCATGGCGTTACGAAATACGAAAAGCGGAGGCACTTATCGCCAGAAGCGACAATTTGTTACATTCGGTTATTGCGATGTTTGGTGAGTGGCATGAATAGCACGGTGGTTATTCCTGCGATCACAACGGCAACAGCCAGTACTGACGCCAAACTGACTGGTATTGTTGAGGCGATTCCAACAATCCACAGTAAGGCACTTACAAGCACCGAACCGATGATGAAAATAAATAATGGCATAATGGTTTCTTTTAAGTATCCTTCGTGTTTCAGTGTACGTCACTACTGGCTTGCAAGACTGTGAGTATTTTTACATTTTCTATGTGATTTTCAGCACGAATTAATGCAAGAATGATGCCCGGATTGAACGCTCCGGGCGGCGCGCTTACGACGTGGATTCGCTTTCCGGAAGCCAGAAGGCTCCCTGAAAACCAGGTGCGTACACGTTCGGGCTACGGCGTGCGAAGACTTGAATTCGCTCGCGCATTTTCTCGAGCTCGTCGTCTGTCATGGCGTGACTGAATGTTTGTTGCGAGTGATCGTCGTCGCGCCGGATGCGTCGTATCGCCTCGATGTGACGAAGGTAGGCGACCGCGGCGCGCATACCGATAAGCTCGCGAAACGCTTTGCTGGCCGGTTTTGATCGCGTCGACTGAATGAAAGCGATCGAACGCATTTCCTCATTCAGCCTGAAACTGCGAATGTATACATGGTGGCGAAATCGCCAACACATAGCGGTTTGCGTCGCCTCATCGACGCCAGGCGTTTCTTTCTTCGGCTCGCGAAGCGTCGCTGGAATATAGAGCGCCGCGCGAACGTTGCCACCTCTTCCGTTTTTCCCAGTATCGTACGGAAACAACTCGAACGTTGCATCCACGTCGTACTCCTTTCGCTGTTTTGCGAACGGGTCGCTTGGGCGTTCCAAGATATCCTTATTGTATTATGTATAGTAATTATCGTCAAAATACCTTGTATACTAAGAAGAATGGTTCATAAAAACGTTGCAATTCAACTTGTAGTGCGTGAACGCCGCGTTGAAACACCTGGATATACGAGTGTTTTATTCGATAGTCCGCGCGATTTTACGTTCGAGGCTGGTGACTGGATTGATATTGAATTTGCCGATGCGTCGTTGCGTGGCGGCAAAACCTATTCGCTTTCCTCGGCGCCCAGCGACGATCATTTGATGATTACGTTTCGCGACGGCATTAGCCCGTACAAACGCACACTGCAATCGGTAAACCCAGGTGATAAAGCTACGATTACGCAATACGGCAATGATTACGGCTTCCAAATGTCGGCATTTCGCTCGAGTGTATTGGTGGCGGGCGGTGTGGGAATCGCACCGTTTCGCAGCATGCTTAAAGAAGCGATTGAAACGCATACTACTCCCGACAGGACGCTTGTCTATTTCAACCAAACAAACGATTTTTTGTTTCAAACCGAACTAGAATCGTGGCGCGAACGATTGCCTGGTCTGAAAATACACTATAGTGTCACGAAAGACATGAAGCGTAAGCAGCGCGAAAAATTATTGCGCGAAATTGCTCGCGACACCACTTCCCTGTTTTATATTGCCGGACCGGAAGGAATGGTGGAAAAAACGGCGCATTTTTTCGAAGACGAGTGTGGTGTTCTGGCGCGAAACGTGCGAATCGACAGTTTTGGGGGTTACTAAACATGAAATCCTACGCCGACGATTACCGAAATGTCGACTTCAGAAAGCAGCCCGAAAAATACAAAATCGGCCGTGGCGAACAGGGCGTTTTAATCGCCGAACCGTATAAAAGCGAAATTTTGCCGTACTGGAAATTTAAAACGCCCGAAATTGCTGAAACGTCGGCGAAGAAAATATACGAATTGTTTAACGGCTATAAGAATGACGACGATTTTGTTGGCATGGATATGGCGCGGAAATTTTTACAGATGGGATTTACACGATCTCGGCGCTATGCGAATCATTCATCTGGAAAAAAATACGATGAAACTGGGGTGGTAAAGACGCAAGACGAATCGTCGGAAGATTTGGAAAAGGCGAAATCGGCACGAATATTCTACAAATATTACATTAAAGCGCGTGACGACAAACGGTACGCGGCGCGGCGAAAAACCTGGCCAAATTAAGTGCGAGACTCTTGGAAGCGCTGCTCAGACTGCATTTCACGTTGTTGTTGGTCCATGTAGCGATCGAAATTGTCGGTGTTGTTTGCCGCAAGAACGATAATAAACACGAAAAACGCGATAAGAAGCAGCGAGAAAAAGGTGCTGATTGCGCCGCTAATAATTCCCGTAATACTCATGCCGCGCTCTGGTGCGTTGCGCTTAAGGGCGATGGCGCCGAAAATAATCGCTGGAATACCGAGGAGCAACCCCGGCCCAGTAAGCGAAAGAAGTCCGAGTGTGAGCGATACGACCGCGAACGTGCTATCTTGCTTTTCGATCGGCGCTTCAACCGATTTTCGCGATTTCTTCGTGGTTGTTGCGCTACTGTCGTTCTCGGGGTGATTCGATTCATCTTTTGCCATAGTACTTTTATTGTAACAAAAAACGCAGACACCGGCATAGTAGTGGACTAATGATATAAAATATGCTATAATATTTTAATCATTGCAGAAAGTAATGCTGGACGCAATGCACATTCCACCGAGTGAGAAGAGACAAAAGTGTTCCAGGCCTGGAGCAAGATGCTGGCGAACGCCTTCGGTTTCGACCGTCGGGCGTACGTCAAGCTGACGCCGGAGCAGCTGTTCCGGCGCGACGTGGTGATCCAGTGCGAGTTGCACGAGATCGACACCGAGCTGCCGGAGATCCAGCAGGTGCTCGCGAACCCCGCCCGCTACATCGGGCAAGAGAACGAGTTCCGCTTCTACGGCATGCTCCGCGAGCTCAACCCCAAGCGAGACATCGTCCGGCGCGATGACGGTTCGCTCTACATGATGGAGCGGCTGTACCGCAGCTGGGTGCTGTTCGCGTGGACGGTCGCGCGTCGCAACGTCTACAAGTTGGACAAGCGCCTCTGCAAGATCGTGGTGCACGACTCGGGGCTCCAGCTCCGCGACGTGTACGACCACATCATGTTCACGTTCGGCGCCGCCGCCATCCAGCCGTTCCGGCTCGGAAGTGACGGTCTGCGCGAGCGCAACGCCGCTGCCATCATCGAGGAGTTCACCGGTCAGAAGATCGACTGGAAGTCTGGCGAGGCTGGCAGGGTCATCAACGGCCTGACGATCGAGCGCGACAGCTCCACGAGCGATTGGAAGCCCTACGAGTTCAGCTACATCTCCGCCGACGCATAGTCGGTTCGCACGGTGGGATTCCCCCGGTTCGCCGCACAAAACAGTGCGAGCGAGCCGGGGGCGTTTCATTTCTCACCAAAAAAACGACGCATTTTTGGCGTCGTTTGTATTATTTCATGGCGGAGAGAGAGGGATTCGAACCCTCGGTACCTTGCGGCACACTTGTTTTCGAGACAAGCCAGTTCAACCACTCCTGCACCTCTCCACAGTGGTCGCTACTCCGGGTATTATAGCAAAAATGATACAATACCTCTATGGAAGATTCGATTTTTACAAAAATCATCAACGGCGACATTCCGGCGCATACGATTTATGAAGACGATAAAACGATTGCGTTTCTCGATATTTCCCCCGTTCGACTTGGCCACACGTTAGTTGTACCGAAAAAACAAGTCGACCAATACATCGATTTACCAGATGAAGATTACGATGCCTTGTGGCGCACGGTAAAAACGGTCGCCGCGCGACTACGCGAAGTGCTTAACACAGATAAAGTGGGTCTGAAAATCGTTGGTGTTGACGTCGCGCACACGCACGTTCATCTTATACCTTTTATGATGAGCGGTGGCGAACAACTATTGCCAGATGACCAATCGCCTGAAGTGACTGATAGTGAACTGGCGGTGCTTGCGGCTAGTTTGAAGCAATAATGGCAATTCGTATTCTTGCTATCGGAAAATCGCACGAATCGTGGGTGAAAGACGGCATCGAACGCTACGAAAAGCGTTTAAAGCGCCCGTTTAACGTTGAATGGGTTCTGATTCCACATTCAGCGCGAGAAACTCAGCAAGCGCGCCAGGAAGAGTCTGAGCGGCTGCTTTCACGCGTAAAACCCAGCGATTTTGTGGTGCTTCTTGATGAGCGTGGTGATTCGCTTTCGTCTCCTGTTCTTTGCCGGCAGCTCACGGCGCATTTTACGCACGGCAAACACGTTACGATTATTATTGGCGGTGCGTATGGCGTTGACGAAACGCTTATGGCGCGCGCAAACGAAACATGGTCGCTGTCGAAATTGGTGTTTCCTCACCAATTGGTGCGACTACTACTTATCGAGCAGTTGTACCGTGCCCAGGAAATTGAAAACGGTAGTGCGTACCACCACAAATAAACCGACACACAATTGACAAATAATAAAGCATATGCTATATTTGTTTTTGTAACCTAATAAATAATAAAAACAAACACTATGCTTTCAACACTTTCAAATTCATTTATTATGCTTCTCAGCCTCGTGACGGCAACTGGCGTCTTTTTGCACGACACGCGCGTCGATAAAGCAGCTAGTTTGAGTATGAACATATACTCACAAGTCGGTATGTACGAGGGTAATGTAAAATTGGTAAGCGCCGGTGATATGCATACGCATCACGAACGCGTTTCGCTTTCGAACGCATTATCGCAACAGCCGCGAATTCAGCCGCGAGAGAATGAAAATCGAAAATACGTCACGCAAAGTACACACGGCCACGGTGGTCGCCACGCATTCGATAACGCGTATTTGCCTGTCGTTTAGTCGCTTAACACATCGAGTTCGCGTTCCAGCCGCTCGATAATCGATTTCTTCAGTTCAAGCAGTTGTTTGCTTTCTTCTACCAAGCGTTCCGGCGCTTTTGCGACGTAATTTTCGTTCATAAGGCGCGCTTCAAGATTTCGCGCTTCTTGGCGTGTTTCGGCCAGTCGAACTTCCAGATTCGTTTGGTGCTCGTACAGCGTATCCTCATCGATATCAATCCACGCTTCCCTATTCGAATTCGCAAGACGAAGTCCGCGCGGCTGATCGGTATGTGTTACCTCTTTAAGACGCGCTAAATGGCGAATCAATTCGCGGTTGTCATCGATCAACGTATCGGTGTAATACAGCAGTGTGAATCGCTCATTTCCAGGAAGCTCCGCCGTTACATAGCGAGCTTCTTCAACTAGTTTTATGAGACGATCGAACTCTGCAGCGGCTAATTCATCGTACGCTTCGGGCATTGGCCAGGTTTGACTAATGAGCAGCGAATCGTGCCATGGCAGCGATTGCCAAATTGTTTCAGTGACGAATGGCGCAAACGGATGCGCTAGCTTAAGGCTCGTTTCAAGCACCCATGCCAGCATTGCCGGGTTATCGTGCGTTTTACTCGCTTCAATGAACCAATCTGCTACCGAATCCCAAATCGCGTGATACACAATTTCGGTTGCCTCGGCGAAACGGTATTGTGACATTTGCGTATACACTTCGTGCGATGCTTGGTTAAGTTCGCGAATAATCCAGTGATCGACCACCGTTTTTGGCGTCGGCGCGGCTGGTTTTTGGTGGTTTGCCAGCTTCGTTTCGGTAAATCTGGCAATATTCCACAGTTTGTTGCAGAAATTGCGCCCCGCAACAACCTTACTAAGGCTAAATGCCTGATTTTGCCCGGCACTTCGCGAGCCAACCAGTCCAAGGCGCAGTGCATCGGAGCCGTATTCAGCAATCGAATCCATCGGGTTGATGACATTTCCCTTGCTTTTGCTCATTTTTTGGCTGTGTTCGTCGAGCACGAGGCCGTGCAGGTACACATGTTTGAACGGAACGGTATCGGTAGCGTACAACCCGAGCATAATCATGCGCGACACCCACGGATACAAAATATCGTGACCAGTTTCCAGTACGCTGGTTGGGTAAAATTTCGAAAGTTCCCCATTTTCAAGGTAATCGGTAACAATAAATGGCCATTGCCCGCTTGAGAACCACGTATCGAACGTATCTTCTTCTCGAGTATATGTTGTACCATCTACAACGATAGATTTTTCATCGATCCGCTTGTCGAAAATCCAATCGTCTGGATTATTCACATTTTGAAAGGCTGGAATCGGAATTCCCCACGGAATTTGACGACTGATATTCCAGTCGCGCAAATTATCGTAATAATGAATCAGCGCTTGTTTTTTGCTTTCCGGATAGAACGTTATGTCGCCGTTTTCAATCGCTTTTTTGGCGCGCTCGGCAAGCGGTTTTACTTTAATAAACCACTGTTCCTTGATGAGCGGTTGAATCGGAAGGCCGCTTTTATAATCGTAGCCCACTGTGTGTTCAATCGTTTCTTCGCCGCGCATAAGCTCGGCGGCCTGTAGTGCTGCTAGTACTTTTTTACGAGCATCGGCAACTTCGTAGCCTTTGAACTGTTCAGGAACGTTTATCATTCGCCCATCGAAATCGATCACCTGAATTCGTTCAAGGTTATGGCGCTCACCTACCTCAAAGTCGTTTGCATCGTGCGCGGGCGTGATTTTTACTGCGCCGGTACCGTAGGCCGGATCGACGTACTCATCGGCGATAACCGGAATTTCGCGATCGGTGAGCGGAAGCATCACACGCGTGCCGATGAGATGGTTGTAGCGTTCGTCCTCGGGGTGAACAGCAATGGCAACGTCACCAAGCAGCGTTTCAGGGCGCGTTGTTGCCACGACAATTTCGCTAATTTTATCGAGCGACGGATACGCGATTTTCCAAAGTGTCCCCTTCTCTTGCTTGTGGTTCACCTCAATGTCTGCGTAACTGGTTTGGTACTTCGTACTGTAATTTACGATTCGCTCACCCCTGTAAATAAGACCATCGTCCCACAGTTTTTTGAACGTACCATACACCGTACCGATCACTTTTTCGTCGAGCGTAAATACTAAATCATTCCACGATGCACTGGTGCCAAGCGCGCGAAGTTGCAGCTCCATGCTTCCCCGCTGCTCTTCTACGAAATTCCATACTTGAGCGTAGAGTTGTTCGCGCGTAAAGTCGACGCGACTCTTCCCTTCGGCGGCCAGTTTCTTTTCGTAGACAACCCACGTTTCAAACCCGGCATGATCCGCCCCTGGAATGTATGCCACGTCCTTCCCTTGCATGCGGTAAAATCGTGCCAGAATATCTTCAATATCTGCCATGAGCGCGTGACCCATGTGCAAATTACCGTTAGCGTTCGGCGGCGGCATAACAATACTATATGGTTCACCCTTCCCTGTTGGAGCGAACGCACCAGAGCGTTCCCATAGTGCGTAAATGTTCGGTTCGTATTGATTCGGTTCGTAGGTCTTTGGTAGGTTCATGGCAAAAAGTTAAGAAAAAGTTAATATTTACACGTGAAAACGGCCGCAAATTCAAATCACAGTATTTTTCATACGAAAAAATATGTGTATAGTATGCGTAACCGGTTTTCCCTCACGTGTTTGTGTTCCTTTTCATTATACCATAGCGTGCGTGTATAATAGACGCATATATGTTACAGATTACGGTGTGTAAAAACCAAGAAGAATGGGACGATGCTGTACTTGAGCACGGTGGTCATCCGCTCCAGTTGTGGGGATGGGGAGAGGTAAAAGCCAAGCATAATTGGCGCACCGAGCGCGTCATGCTTCGCGATGACGGTGATACGATTGTTGGTTTGGCGCAGCTGCAAATTCGTGCGCTTCCATTTCCGTTTCGGGCAATGGTGTACGTGTCGCGCGGACCATTGTGCCACAAAGAGGATAGGGGACTTGTGCTTGAGGCGCTGGCGGAACACGCCAAAAGCGCGCATAAAGCGGTGGTGTTAACGATTGAGCCGGACTGGGAAGGTGAACCGCTTCCGTACGACGGCTGGCGGCAATCTGAAAATACGATTCTTATTCCGCATACGTTAATTTTGGATTTATCGAAATCTGAGGACGAGCTGCTTGCGGCTATGAATAAAAAAACCCGCCAATATGTGCGTAAATCGGGTAGGGAAGCGGTGGCGGTGAAGCAAGTGAAAACGCACGCCGAACTCCAGAAATGCTTAGCTATTTATAAGCAAACAGCTGAACGTGCCGGATTTGGCTTGCACGACGATGCCTATTATTTCGATGTGTTCGACGATTTGGGGCAACATTCGCCCGTGTTTGCGGCTTACGACGAAACCGGTGACATGCTAGCATTTCTATGGCTCGCAATCAGCGAAACCACCGCGTTTGAATTGTACGGCGGCATGAACGATGCTGGGCAGAAACTTCGCGCAAATTACACGCTAAAATGGCACGCCATTACAACTATGAAGAAATGGGGAATCGAGCGCTACGACTTTAACGGATTGTTGAACGATGGTGTTAGTACGTTCAAACAAGGGTTTGCCTCGCACGAAACGATGCTTGTGGGTACATACGATCGACCACTTTCACCGCTGTACTCGCTATGGAGCGGGCTACTTCCTTCGGTGAAAAAGCTTGTTCGTAAGCTAAAGCGTCGCTAGTTGTAGTAATTATAACTACAGTGTACTATTCGCCCAAGCGGTATTCGTCATTGACAAACTGGGAATAACCTCAAGATCGTAGGGGTTGGCCGGACGATTATTTTGCGCGTAGTAATAACCGAGTGTCGCAATCATGGCGGCGTTGTCGGTGCAAAGTTGCATGGGCGCATACTCGATAGTGATTGGAATTCGCGCCGAAAGTTCTACGCGCAGTGCTTGGTTGGCTGCAACGCCGCCAGCAATCACGACAGATTTCGGCGAAATATCACGAAACGCCAGAACTGCCTTGTCGACGAGTGTTTCGATGGCTATTCGCTGGAAACTAGCGGCAAAATCTGCGCGCTGAGTGTCTGTAACGCGCGCTGGTAGGTCGCGAGAAGGGAATGTGAAGTCGACTCCTACTTCGCGCTGAACCGTGCGCAAAACGGCTGTCTTAAGGCCGGAAAACGAAAAGTCATACTTTCCCTGTAGCTTTGCTTTTGGAAACTCGTATGCGTGCGGATTGCCGGACTGAGCGGCATGGGCAATCGCTGGGCCGCCGGGGTAGGGGAGTCCGATAATTTTGGCGACTTTATCGAAGGCTTCGCCAACGGCATCGTCTTGTGTTTGGCCAAGAAGTTCATAGTCGCCATGATCTTTAAAAAGCACGAGTTGCGAATGGCCGCCAGAAACGATGAGGGCCAGCATTGGAAATTCGGGCTGACGAGCGGGAAGTGAAAGATTAGACTTCGTTTGTTCGATGATGAAATTTGCATATACATGCGCTTCAACGTGATGAATCGGGTAAAGCGGTTTATTCTTCAGTACGGCGAGCGTTCGCGCAGCAAGCGATCCAACGAGGAGCGACCCAACCAGCCCAGGCGCGTAGGTGACGGCAATGCCATCAATATCATCCCATGTCATATTTGCGGTTTCGAGCGCTTGGTTCACAACCGGGTTGATAACTTCAATGTGGCTACGCGCCGCCACCTCTGGAATTACACCGCCGTATTGGGCGTGAATATCAATTTGCGAATTCACCACATTGCTATGCAGCAGGCGCCCATCTTCTACGATGGCCGCCGCGGTTTCATCGCAACTGCTTTCGATTCCCAAAATAATCATAAATGTAGTATAAAAGCCTTGTTCGCCTCTGTAAAGCTAGTGAATCGCAATGCTGCCTTGTCGTAGTATTTCAATATCGCCGTTTCGCGGCCGAATAATTGTAGACGGAACCCTGCTGGAAATTTCCCCACCGTCAACGTAAAAGTCGACCGATTCACCGAAGTAGCGTTCCGCATCATCAATCGTTTTCGATTCAGGCTCGCCGGGCAAGTTAGCGCTGGAGGTAATGAGCGGGCCGGTAATGAGAAGGAGTTCGCGAACGAGCGGGTCGGCCACGACACGCATAGCGATGTCGCCCACACCTTGGTGAAGATATTCGTTCCCATTCATTGACAACACGGCGCTTAATGGGTTTGGCCACCACTGCGAGATTTTGTCGATCTCCTCTCGAGGGACGCCAAGTGTTTCTAGTTGTGAACCGTTGGCCGCAATAAGCGTGCCTGGCTTTTTCTCACGAGATTTCAACGCGTACATACGAGTAACGGCTTGTTCACTGCGAGCGATAGTTACAAGGCCGTATACTGTATCGGTAGGAAGGACGCCAATGTCTCCGCGGTTCAAAAACGGCGCGGCTTCAAGAAGCGATAAAAGGGTGGTGCTCATGGTAGTGCTAGTATAGCGCAGCCCACCTCTGAATTCCAGCCTTAAACTATGTAATCTCATACAATTGACTAAATAACACAAACGTACTAAAATATTCTCATCTGAAGGGAACGAGCCTTTCGGGTCACGTATGTGTAGAACAGAATTGCCGGCATACGGTTTGGAGTGCGGGGGTGCCCGTTCGTCCACCATTAAAATGGCGTAAACTCATTGCCGCCGCAAGCTCGCCTCCATGCGACGAAAATCCTCTATCTGATGCATTGATAGGGGATTTTTAGGTTCTCAGGAATTATACACACAATATGTGTTATAGTATTTATTTGCAATGACAGAGACATTGAGAGGACGAGACGACACGTGGAATGGCGCGCCAGAGCGAGCGCCCTTTTTGGATTATGAACATTCAACGCCTCAGCAGTCCTCTCCTGAAATTCAAGAAACGCGACGCGTTGAATTTTCGCCGGAAGGCCGCGCGGTCGACGTACGTACTGAGGTGCAGAAAGTTCGCGATGAGGCATACGAAGCATTTCACGGCTCGATCGTAGGGCGCGTGGCCGATCTGTACCACGCTTATGCAACGATCGACGTAGATGAACGTGGCCAATCGGTTGAACGCAGAGGCGAGCAGGCCGATCCACGCCAGCTTTCACCGCACGCATTTTGGCAGGAGATGCGCCAGTTCCCGGTTCTTGATAGGCGTTACGTCAGTCCTCGCCAGCTACCGCCAGCCGAAGCGGTTGCGTTTACGCCTGCCAATGTGTCCCGTGATATCGCAGTCCGCGACCCTGAGAATGTACCCGAGAAAAGCGAGCCTTCTGGCGTGTTTGCGCGAACGGTGCGTAAGCTAACGAATCGATTCCGCACGAAAAAGCGCCACAAACTCCCGAAAAACGAAGACGTAGCGCGTAAAACAATGAATGTTCAAAAACATATGCCGGTGCACGACGGCTATATTCATGCGGTGCAGCAGACTGAACCGGCAGTCAACGTCGACTATATGTTCGATGGCGTCTCCTATGCCGATTCGCAAAATGCGCCGCTTTATCTGCGCGACCAATCGAGCGAACCAAGTTATCTGGCGGTGCGTATGCAATTGCCGCAATCGGTGGCGAACGAGCTGAGTGTAGAAGTGCGAAACAATCCGCAGGTAATTCGCCAGCTTGTTGAAGCGATGATTTTAAAACAACAAGAGCAAGCGCCGGAAGCACCACAGAGTTATGAATGGCGCGGCGAATTGGATCGTACGCACCACCGAGGTCGCCCGCCGTATGAACAGTTGCCCGAAAATTGGAAACTTCATATGTTTGCGCCTGACGTAGCGCCGGAAGCGTTCGACGCTCGGCATCCACAAATAAGCAAAACACGATATATCGGTGTTGAAGCGCCTGGTCGCGCGCCGTTTCCCCGGCCTAATTTGTAACAATTACGCGCGTGTATAGCTCTGACCATTCGAACAGCCAGCGCGCTTTTTCTCGGTCGCCAACGTTCACGCAGCCGTGACTTGCCGCGCCGCCGTTATAGCCGTTTTGGGCAAAATCTTCGGAATAATGAATGGCCTGGCCGCCGTTAAAGAACATCGAATATGGCATATCGGCGCCGTTAAATTCGCGCGATTGGTACTCTTCATACATACGTCCGACAGAAAACGCGCCAGCGGTAGTGGCGTACTGCGCCCCTCGAGCATCTCCTGTGCGAACCGGCATTTGCTCCATGATATGTTTGTTATCAAGCGCGTATAGCGTGGCTTCCGAACCGCCATGCTTATCAATGCAGATCGTTTTTGCGGTTGAGGTAAGACATTCGTTTGGAACGGCTCCAGTTGGTTCTGGCGCTGGTGTGGCTGTCGTTTCCGTCAGCTTTCCCCATGTTATCGGACCAATAATACCATCGACCGCTACGCCGGTGTTGCGTTGGAATTCACGCGTTGCTGCATCGGTAACAGTGCCGAAATATGTTGTAAATCCATCATCGTTAAACGTACCGTGCTGGGCGAGTTTTTGTTGCGCCAGGCGCACACATTCACCACGATCGCCTTGTTTAAGCGTTGGTTTTACATCCTGAGCGCAATTGTTATAGGTTGCGGCATTGCTACTTGTTAGTCCGAATCCAACCGAGCCAATAAGAATCGCTCCAATAATCGCGAGGCTAGCAAGAACGGGGGTGGCTGGTAATTTCATACATATCTCTCCTCTTAAAACGTATCTTCTTAGTATGAAGAAATGATTAAAATGACGCAAGGGGGCGACCGGTGCGTATTTCACTCTCTACAGCGCATTTTTTTGGTGCTAGAATAAGAATATATGAAGGAAAAGTTGGTAAAAGCGGTACGGAATGGGTTGCCGAGCGGAGCGGTTCGTTCGATCGAGGAGGTGTATCGAAAAGGGCGCGTAAAGGCGGTAAGTGCGAAATATGGAAATCCGGCGCGTAGCCTGAAAGTGATCGCGGTAACGGGAACGAACGGAAAAACGACCACCGTTAATTACATCAACGAAATTCTGAAAGAAGCCGGCTATAAAACGGCGATGTTCTCAACGGCGCTTATCGAGGTGGCGGGGAAGTCGCAAATTAACGATTTGAACGCGACAGTGGCGACAACCGAGCGAATGCAGCAGTTCTTTCGCGATGCCAAAAAAGCCAAAGCCGATTACGTGGTGCTGGAAATTACTTCTCACGCACTCGATCAGCATAAATTGGATGGCGTGCCAATTGAAGTTGCGGTTATGACCAATCTTACGCAAGATCATCTGGATTACCACAAAACAATGGAGCAATACGCGGCGGCGAAATCAAAATTATTTCAGGGCGAGCCAAAGTTTATTGTGTTGAACCGCGACGACGAGTGGTTCGATTACTTCAACACACATATGGCCGGCGCGCAGAAAATTACCTATGGCGAACACACCGATGCTGAAGCGCGGATTGATCACACGAAATTGTATAAAAAGGGAAGTGAAGCCCGCGTGGTAATTGATCACCAGGTGAAACTGGAACTCGCAACTGCGCTGCCGGGTAAATTTAATATTTACAACATGACGGCTGCAGCTGCCGTAGCGTATATTTTGGGCGTGAAACTCGACGATATTATTGAAGGTGTCGCAAATTTGGAAGGTGTTCCCGGGCGATTCGAACGTGTTGTAGAAGGCAAAGGCTACGATGTGATTGTCGACTACGCACACACGCCGGATGCGCTGGAAAAATTGCTCGACGCAGCCAAGTCTATTACGAAAAACCGCGTTATTTTGGTATTTGGCGCAACGGGCGATCGCGATAAAGGTAAACGCCCGATTATGGGCGAACTGGCGGCAAAACACGCCGATCGAATCATTTTAACAGATGACGAAAGCTATAACGAAGATCCCAAAGCAATTCGCGACGAAGTACGAAAAGGTATTGAAAAAGCGCGCGGTATTGCAAAAACGATCGAGCTGGGCGATCGCCGAGAAGCAATCGAAAAAGCGCTATCAATTGCAGCGAAAAACGACACGATTCTTATTACCGGTATGGGTCACGAACAGTACCGAATTGTGAACGGCGAGCGCTTGCCGTGGGACGACGCGGCCGTGGTGCGCGAAATTTTAGCCAATAAATAATTAGTAGAACGATCCGCCGCGCGCTGTGGCGAATTTATGAACCAATCGCTCGCCGATTGCTCGCCATATTTTATATACGAGCGGATGCACGACGATATCGTACGCACCGACGTAATCGGTAACTTGCTTATTGAAACTGGTTTTGAAGCGACCAATGCCGTAATGCGGATGTGTTTCGTCGTTAATTTTATCGCTTGGCGGCGCACCGCATAAATCGTGAATTTCGACGCCATTTTCCTTCATCCACAAAATAACGTGCCACTGTAATAGGTGGCTGGCACCATAAATGCTACGTTCTCGAACCGACGCACCATCTTTGTAGGTGCCTTTTTTGCCGAATCGAATTGCGAACGCAGCAGCTACGACGCGCTCGCCGTCGTACGCGAAAAACAGTTGTCCTAGTTCAGTCTTGGCGTAGCGCTGCCAGAATTCTTCGTAATATTCGAATGGACGAATCAAGAACGAGCCTTCGGCAGTTTCGGCGAGAAGATTGTACATTTTCCGGCAATTTTCGTGCGTGGCTTCAACGCGCTTTACGGTAGCACCGTCGCGTTCGGCGCGGCGAATGGCGTGGCGACCTTTTTGATTGAGCCGAGCGAGTACTTCATCTGGCGATCCCGAGATATCCACAAGGACTGTGGAAAAGTTTGGCTGAATCGCACGGACTGGAACGAAGCCTCGATTCGCGAATTCGCGCGTTATGTCATCTGTTTTTATAAGCTCTGGTTCGATTTTTATGGCGAATACGCCGTGTTTTTGTGCGAATCGCTTCAATTTTGGTAGTAATTCGTTCAACGACTCGAACGAATTAACGCCGGGACCTTTCGGGATGTACCACAGTTTATAAATTCCCAAGAATCGTTTCTCGAGCACGGTAACGGAAACGTCGCCGGCTACAACAAAGCGCGATGTCCAGTCGCCATATTCTTTTTGTTCAGCGAACTCTGCACCTTGGAAAATATTACCGCCGTCGGGGTTGGCGAGAATACGTGCGTTCCAGCCGTTACGTTCTTCAGGGGTGGCAAATCGAATCGTCATTACGGTTTACTATAGAGGAAAAGTGGCGGAAATGAAACGGCCGGACGACGCGAGGAGCGAGTTGCTCCAGGCGCCGCCCGGCGTGGCTGTTCAGTCGAAGATGTTGAGGCCGACCTCATCGCTTCCTTCAGTGAAGACCGCGACAAAGTTGTAGCCTCGCGGGTTACCTTCATGAAAGGCGAATCCGCCTGCGTGATGCGGCCCGGCGATGATGAACTGGATACTGATTGTATCCTCTGGAGGTGGTGAATCCGGCGATTCTTGTTTTGCTGCTCGACGGATGCTGACCTCATCGCTGGGTACTTCTCGCACTTTCACCAGCATGACATCGGCGCCGCTGCCGACTACGCCTTGCGACGCGCTCAGCTGCTGGGTTGCCTCCTCGATGAAACGTTCCTTGGTGTGACTTGTCACGACGTAACGACGAACAGCCACATGTACCTCCAAACATCAATTCTGTATGAACATTATTATTATAGCATAATTAGTATAAAAAGCAATATTAGGCGTGTGCTAACTGGCGCGAACCAGTGGCGGCTGCTAGATCTGGCTCAAGTTCGCGCCATGCAGTTTCGCATTTTTCGAACGGTAGCATCAATTTACCGTCGAAATCATCGAAACGGATGTGCGACCATACGATGCCGCTTCCGTCGTATCCGTTACGCTCGGCATTTTGCCGGGCACGAGTGGCGCTGAATTCGCTGGCTTTTACGTCTATTGGCGTGCCATGTACGATGAAATCGCCACCTTTTGCGTCTTCTTCGGCCGTTCCAAGACGGTAGTCGACGCCGGCGTAAATCAGCACTTGTTCGAACGCCATTTCGTTTCGAATACCAATCAGACTTTCTTTGGCGCGCTCGTGAAAATCATCGAGATTTTCCGGGCCGCTACTCATTGCCCGCATGCTCGTCATGAAATGAAGCAATTCGTGGAAATCAAATTTCGACGCCCCGGCGTTAATCGTTTCCTGAAGCGCATCGTTAAATTCAATCACACCTGCTTTGTGTTTTTTCATTTCGCTTCGAACCGTATCGGGCATGTAAGCGCCGCGGTAGCGATTGCGAATTTCGTTGAGTTTTGTTGTACTTTCGTAAAATGTATCGAGCGTTGAAACGAGGCGAAATATGTTTGCATCCAGATCGTGTTCGCCGCGCTCGGTTTCACGCTGTTCGGCCAAAGAAAGCGCGCCTTTTGCGATCGCACGGTGAATTCGCACTTTCTTCGGCTCATGCTCGCTGCTTTCGCGCATGGTTTCATCAAACGATTCCGATGTTCGGATCGCATCGGCGTATTTCCGCGGCTGGAGTGTTTCGTTTTTGTGAATTTTCATGTATTTGTTTTTGAAGCGTTTTATATACATTAGCATTTTATTAATAAAAAGTCAATTATTCGCACAGACGAAACCGGTGCTATAATACACATTATGAGTGATGAATTAATTGGTGCGTTCGATATTCGTGGAACGCGCGAATCAGGCTTAACGGTGGAGTGCGCCTGGAATGTTGGAAAAGCTATGGCTGAATTTTTGCCGACGCTGGGCGATGTGGCAGTAATGACAGATCCATTGCAAAAAGAAATTGCAAACGCTGTCGTGGAAGGGTTGCGGCTACAGGGGCGAACAGTGGTTGACGGTGGAAATGGCGACAAAGACGCGGCGCGAAGTTACATTAAAACGGCGCAGCTGGCCGGGGCGGTCGTGGTTGGTTACGACGAGCTTGAAGCTATGACGACGATAGAATTGTATCGTGAAGATGGACTGCTAATCGATAGCCAATCTGGGCTTCACACAATTCGCGATTTAGTAGAAGCAGGCAATTTCGTACCGGCTGCTGAAAAAGGCGAACTGACGCATTTCGCATAAGACATAAGAAAAATAGCATAAATTAGCACTCGCAGCTTGCAAGTGCTAATTTTTTTATTTACAATAAATACATAGCATTTAAACGGAGGATATTCCATGAGTACACCGATCAAACCTCTAGCCGATCGCGTTGTTGCGGTTCGCGAAGAAGCGCAAACCAAGACGGCAAGCGGGATTTATTTACCAGATTCAGCCAAAGAAAAGCCTGTTGTGGCGAAAGTTGTGGCGGTTGGCCCCGACGTAAAAGCCGTGAAGGCGAACGACAAAATTGTGTATAAGGAATATTCACCGACAGAACTAAAAATCAACGGCACCGAATATCTGATCGTAAAAGAAGAAGATATTCTCGCAACGGTTTAACAGGGAAGGAATACGAACATGGCAAAGAAAGTTTTTTATAATGATGACGCACGTGAGCGCGTATTGGGCGGCGCGCAGGCGCTGTACGACGCCGTAAAAGTAACCTACGGCCCGAAGGGAAATAACGTTGTAATAGCCAAAGGTTACGGCGGACCAACTGTAACGCACGATGGCGTGACGGTGGCGGAAAGCGTGGATCTTCCAGAAAACGACGATGAAACGCTTGGCTATAAGGTTGGCGCGGAACTTATTAAGCAGGCTGCGAGCAAGCTGAATAAGGTGGCGGGTGACGGTACAACGACCGTAACGGTACTTACCTACAATATTTTGAAGGAAGCGAATCGTTTAATCGCAGCCGGTCACAATCCGCAGGAGCTTCGAAAGGGAGTCGAAGCAGCGGGCGCAGAAGTTGTAAAGCAACTAGACGGCATGAGCGAAAGTATCGAAAAGAAGCACGACCGCGTGGCTGAGGTAGCAACGATTAGCGCTGGCGATAGTGAAATCGGAAAACTAATCGCCGATGTGATTGATAAGGTTGGAAAAGACGGCGTTGTAACGGTTGAAGCAAGCCAGGGACTGGAGCTCGAGTCTGAGGTCGTTGAAGGGTATTCGCTCGATCGCGGCTTCGTGAGCCCATTCTTCGTAACAGATGTAAACCGCCAAGAAGCGGTATACGAAAAACCAGCCGTTATCATTACCGACAAGAAAGTGTCGGCTGTGCAGGAATTTTTGCCGATGCTCGAAAAGCTCGCGCAAGCTGGTAAAAAAGACGTTGTGCTGATTGCCGACGAAGTTGAAGGTGAGGCGCTGAGTATTTTGGTGCTGAACAAACTAAAAGGCGCGTTCAATACGGTTGCAGTGAAAGCGCCGGCGTTTGGTGATCGCCGTAAGGAAATGCTCGCCGACATTGCAACGCTAACCGGTGGAATAGTGATTTCGGAAGATCAGGGAATGACATTTGAAAACGTCGGCCTGGAAGTGCTTGGTAGTGCACGAAAAGTGATTGTCGGAAAAGACGAAACCACGATTATTGAAGGTGCTGGAACGGCAAAAGACGTGAAAGCGCGGATGACGCAAATTGTGGCGCAAGCCGAAAACGCGCCAAGTGAGTACGAAAAAGAGCAGTATGAAAAGCGTGCGGCGGCACTTGGCGGCAAAGTTGCGGTTATTAAAGTTGGTGGCGCATCGGAAACGGAAATCGATGAAAAGAAATTCCGCGTCGACGATGCCGTTGCGGCAGCGAAAGCGGCGCTTGCCGAAGGAATTGTTGCTGGAGGTGGCGTAACGCTGGTGAATCTTTCGCAAACCATTACGGCTGATGGTGCCGATAGTATTTCAGCCGGTCGCCAAATTCTTCGTAGTGCGCTGAAGCAACCATTCCTTCAGATTATGAAGAACGCTGGGCTGAATAGTGAAGCGCTTCTGGCGCAAGTTGAAGCAGGCAAGACCGGTTTTGGCGTTGATGTGAATAATCCCGATAAGGGCCTGATCGACGTGAAGAAAGCCGGTGTGATCGACCCGGCGCGTGTTACGAAAGAAGTGGTTCAGAACGCGGTATCGATTGCCTCTACAGCCGCGACAATGGGCGCACTGGTCGTTGATATTCCAGAGGCCGAAGCACCCGCTGCTGGCGGTGGCGGCGGTATGCCTGGCATGGGAATGATGTAATTCCCGGCCATTAAAAAATCCCGGTTGAATTGCCGGGATTTTTTAATGTGGAGTTTTTTGCTACTGGTTTTGGTTTTGCGGATTTGAAAGATAGTCGATTTCTTTAATGACATCGAGGAGTGCTTGCGCGCGACGAGCTTCGTCGGTGATGCTGCGTGCGGCATCGTGTGCCGGGCCAATAAGTGCGCGGTCGTCGGTTGAGCGAAGAAGCAGCAGGTATGTGTCGAATTTTTCTTCGGCCGAAACGTCAAGCTTATCGACGAGTGGGCGAAGTTCGGTGAGCGCGTCTTTCTTGATTGATTCAAGATCGCCACTTGGCGCAGTTGGCATTTGTGGCGCAACTGGCGCAGTAGGCTCTGGTTCTGGTAGTGCTGGCGCTTCAGGAATTTGCACTTCAGGTTCTTGCTGAACGGTCTGCTCGGCGGCAGGTTCGGGTAAAACGGGTGTTTCGTTTGTAGGCGCTACTTCGGCGACTTCGTCGGCCTGCTGATTAATACCTGCTAATACCTTGGCAAGCTCTTGATCATCGCTAATCGGTTGTTGATTTGTTGGCTGAATATCCATCCCCACCTCTAAATAGTACTTATGCTTCTTTGTTTAATACTGTATCATAGAGGAAGTAGAATGAGCAAGCAAACATGGAGGAGTGGACATGTTAGACGATGACAATGTAATTCGGCAACGAGACCCAGCGGGTGCGCTCGGTGTTGCGAGCGAACAATGGCAACAGGCGACGTTTGCTGTTGAAGTGCAAAACCCAGAGAATGATGGACGCCAGATTCAGAACATTGTCGTGGCTGGTATGGGTGGCTCGGCACTGGCAGCGCTCCTGGCGAAAAGTTGGCTGAGTACGCAACTCGCTGTTTCGTTTGAAGTTGTTCGAACGTACAACTTGCCCGATTACGTCAATTTCAACACGCTCGTTATCGCGAGCAGCTACTCGGGAAACACCGAAGAAACGCTTTCAACACTTGCTGAAGCGCGCGAAAAAGGTGCTCAGGTTGCGGTGGTTGCTTCTGGCGGCGAACTGTTACGCCTTGCGAACGAACATAATATTGCTGCCGTTGCGCTTCCATCGGGAATTCAGCCGCGTATGTCAGTTATCTATAACTTGCGGGCGCTCACCGCATTGTTTTCGCACTTCAATGTGCTGCCACCGGAATGTTTCGCGGAAATTGCCGATACCGCACCGTTTCTTGAAGCGCAGACCGCAAATTGGCTTCCAAGCGTTTCAACCGATAAAAACCTCGCGAAACAATTGGCACTGATGAGCGTTGGAAAAACCCCGGTTATTTATGCCAGTAATCTTATGGCGCCGATTGCCTACAAGTGGAAAATTAGCTGGAACGAAAACGCGAAAAACGTGGCCGTGTGGAACGAATATCCGGAAATGAATCACAACGAATTTATTGGCTGGACGTCGCACCCAATTGAAAAGCCGTTTGCGGTGTTTAATTTACGCACACAGTTTGATCACGAGCGAATTCAAAAGCGATTTGAAATTAGCGATCGCCTATTAAGCGGCCAGCGACCGAAGGCACAAGACGTGTGGTTGGAAGGCGAGTCGATTTTGCGTAATATGCTGTACGGCTGTATTTTGGCCGATTTCGTCAGTGCCTATGTGGCGCTGCTTAATAATGTCGATCCGACACCAGTTCCATTGATTGAAAAGCTAAAAGTGCAATTAAACGACGCCGAATAATTTTTTAATGGTAATGCCGCAAAGACTCAATAGGGTCCTTTTTGGCGGCGCGTAATGCTGGATAAAGGCCAAACAAAAGTCCGACCGCCAGCGATGTTCCCAGTGCGACTCCAGCCACTTCGAACGTAAACGCTGGGGTAAATGTCAGAAATGTACTGATCATGAACGCGATCATGTAGCCGCCGACGTAGCCAACCAATCCGCCACAGAAACTAATAATCAGCGATTCAATGAGGAATTGGAGAATGATATTTCGGTTGCTGGCACCAACCGCCTTGCGAAGACCAATTTCACGAGTACGCTCGGCGACCCCAACCAGCATAATATTCATAATTCCAACGCCACCAACAACGAGCGAAATGGCCGCAATCGCTGTCATGACACCGGTGACTGCTTGATAGAACCGGCTACTTGGCTCGGCGACGTCATCGCCGGTAAGCGTCGTAAAATCGCGCTCGCCGTTGTGATTTTTCTGCAATAGGTTACTTACTTCGTTCATAACGCTGGGTAGCTGTTCGGCGCTACTGGCCTTTACGTTAATTTGTTGCACTTGCGCAATTCCGCGGTTGAACGCTTTGCCGCTTTCCAGGCTAATAATGGCCGTGTGGTCGAAATCGACAGTATTATAGTTGATCGGGTTATTTTGCGTATCAAGCACGCCAATAACGGTGAACGTTTGACCGCGAATATTAAATCGTTGCCCGATCGACTGCTCGGTACCGAACAAATTCACTGATAGTTTACTTCCAATTACCGCTGTATCTTTATTTGTAACGGTGTCGATGAACTGGCCGTCGCTGATCGACAGATCGGTAATTTTCTCGAGTTCTGGTGTGGTGGCTAGAATATTGCCCGTTTTTGCTGTCGAATCACGCGATTTCAAACTACCGTTAATGAGCATAATTGGTGCGGCCGCCTCGACACCCTCAAGTTCCTGAATGTCGGTAATATCTTTTTCGCTAATCGTGCTGGCGACGTAGGTTTGTTCAATCGTTGGGTTCACGAAACTATTCGACGTTTGATCGGGTGCACCGGGGCGTACAACGCCAATATTACCGCCCAGATCATCGACTTGGCTTGAAATAACGTTCGAGACGCCGCTACTGAGTGCCAAAATCGCTGTAATGCTCGCCACGCCGATTGCCACGCCAATAGTGCTCAGCATCGTGCGAGTACGCGTCGTTTTAAGCGAATACCACGCATTTTGAATATGTTCGAGAACAAACAGGCGCATCATTATTTCTTCTTCGCTTTCGTTAGCTTACGTTTTTTAGCCGGCTCACTTTTCACGCTAATTTTACCGCTGTTTTTGCTGGGAGTATTCGCGTTCATTGGCTTTTTATCGCCGCCGGGTGTTTTCTTTAACTCACGTGGTGTTTTGGTATCGCTGGCGATTTTGCCATCGAGCATATGAATAACGCGGCTGGCGTACGTTGTAAGATCTGGGTTATGCGTCACCATAATAATCGTGTTGCCGCGCTTGTGGATGTCGGAAAGTTCTTCCATGATAATGTGACTCGACTTGCTATCCAGGTTTCCGGTTGGTTCATCGGCAAGAATAATCGATGGTTTGTTGACGAGCGCCCGTGCGATCGCTACGCGCTGCATTTGGCCGCCGGAAAGCTGCCACGGCATATAATATTCGCGCTCGGAAAGGTGAAAATTCTTCAACACCTGGCTGGCTTTTTTTAGGCGTTCAGTGCGGAACATGCCGCTATACGTAAGGGGAAGTGAAACGTTTTCGATAACGTTCAGGCGATTGATAAGATTGAAACTTTGGAATACGAACCCAATTTGTTCGCTGCGAATTCGTGCCTGCGATGTGCGCGATAGATCGTCGACCGAAGTTCCATCGAGAATATAGCTGCCATCATCGGCGGTATCAAGAAGGCCTAGTAAATTAAGAAGCGTTGTTTTTCCGCAGCCGCTTGGCCCCATAATCGCGACGAATTCACCTTTTTCAATCGAAAGATCCACGCCGTCGAGTGCGTGGTGTTCTGCGTCGCCCATTCCGTAACGCTTTTTAAGGCCCGTGAGCGCAATGACTGGTGAGGAAGAGCTCTTTTTCGCCATGCTGTCCTTATTATAGAGAGCAGTTAGAGATAAAAGCAACCGTAAGCATTAGTAAATAATACAACCGTGATATAGTAGCGTTATGTCTGATAAATTACTGAAGAAATTGACATCGTTACCAGCGGCGATTTTTGTATTCGCCATGATAGTGTTTATCGTTACAGTATCTGGAGCGAATGCGCAGCTTTCACTCGATCGTTTCGTATTTGCTACGGAAATATATGCCGAAAGCCCGCGCTTGAATCAAGGGTTGTTTTACCTACCATCGTTATTCGAGGTGCTCATATCTATCATTACTGCAGTAATCGCAATTGGCGTCGTATTTATGGCTAACAAGTTTATCTTTGCGCGTCCACGAATTATCGAAACTGCAATACTTGGTATATTCTCATTTTATCTCTTGCGACCAATCGGCTCTTTTGTGGATGTGTGGTGGGTTGGCCCGCTGCTAACTTTCTTGATTATCGGGGCGACAATGTACGTCTATCAACGGCTGATTGTGCGAAAATCGTAACGGTATAGTAGTATAGAAACCGGCGCTAGGGAGAGGTGCAAGAGTGGTTGAATTGGCACGCCTGGAACGCGTGTGTGGCAGCAATGTCACCCAGGGTTCGAATCCCTGTCTCTCCGCCAAGCAGAGTACATAATATGTTTGTGTTTTCTGCTTGCAGTAGACTATAGTAAATGTAATGAAACAATTATTTACTCAGTCGCGACGGCTCGAATTCGTGGCATTTTGGACGGGGTTTGCGCTGATGGCGTTCGAGCTTGCCGCAGCGCGTATTTTAGCGCCGAGCGTTGGAAGCTCGACATATGTGTGGACGAGCGTGATTGGCGTGATTATCGCGGCACTCAGTTTAGGCTATTGGGCGGGTGGAAAATTGGCCGACGCACGAAAATCAGCACTCGATGTTGTGTGGCTTTGTTTGCTGGCGGGCTTTTTGATTTTGTGCGTGCTTCTTGTGTATGTACCGGTGCTCGACTGGACAACCGAGGTATTTAACGACGCACGCCTGCAGGGAATGTTGGCGTCACTCATACTATTTGCGCCAACCAGCTTGGTGCTTGGCGCGATTAGCCCGTATCTTGCGAAATTGAACGTAACTTCACTAAAGTCGAGCGGAACGTCGATCGCGAATCTGAGCGCGTTGAATTCTGTCGGTGGAATTGCCGGAACGTTCGCTACTGGCTTCATTATTTTTGGCTTCATTGGCTCGCGGGAAACGCTTGGATTGCTTGCGCTCATGCTGCTGGCGATTAGCTGGGTATTGGTGCCACGCACGAAATGGCAAGCACGCGCCGGAGTTTCGGTTGGCTTACTTATTGTTGGAATGATTCCCGGACAAGCGGCGTCGGGAATTCAAATCGACACACCAAGCGCGCATTATATGATTTACACTGCGCCACACTACGAAACTGGGCGAACAGTTCGGGCGCTAACGACAGGCCCAACTGGTGCACAATCGGGAATTTACCCAGACCATCCAGACGAACTTGTGTTTTGGTACGCGCAGCAAATGGCGAAAGTGGTGGAAGAACATGAGCAGCGTGACAATATTTTGGTGTTAGGTGGCGGTACGTTTACGCTACCAGAGTATTTGGCGAAAAAATATCCCGACTCGAACGTCGACACGGTAGAAATCGATCCAAAACTAGAAGGAATTGCGAAGCAATACTTCGACTACGAAAGCCCTGAAAATTCGCACCTTATATTCGAAGATGCACGTTCATTCGTTAACCAAACCGATACGCAATATGACATTATTCTGGCTGATATTTACGCCGATACGAGCGTTCCGTTCAGTCTTATGACGCGTGAATACGGGCAGCAAATTAAGCGCGCACTGAAGCCAGGCGGCGTGATTGTGGCGAACTTGATTGCTGGCATTGAAGGTGACTGCCGAAACCTGCTTGGAGCGCTGGACGCGCCGTATCGCGAAGCAATTCCGAACGCAACCTATGTGTTGCAGCGCGATCAGGCACGGACGAATTTGATCGTGGTATATAGTAATGAGTCTGTAGAGTGGAACGATGCGGCGAAAATATTGCCACAATTTCAGCCACGCGCATATGCAGATAACTTCGCGCCAGCTGAGCGATTGCACCAAGCTTGCCTAGACCAATCGAAGCGCGAAACCGCGTTGTAATTAACGCACAAGCGTTTTCAAGGTGTTATGTTCTCCGTGGTAATAAAAACATAACAAAAATGCTTGAAAACCACATATATAGGGTTTATATTACTATTTAGACACTACATATGTAGTAGTTCAATAAAAATACACATTATGCAAGGGGGAATAACGTGCTGCTACGGCGGTATTTTCTCGTGCGCTTCATTGAGAGGGAGTTGTGTACGAAAACAAAGAAATAATCACGTAGCATAGGGGTAAATCATGAGCGAAATTCATGTGGTAAAACGCGATGGCACCCGCGAACCATTTGACGCCAACAAGATCAATCTCGCGCTTGTTAAAGCAAGCGAAGGATTGCCGGATCAAATTAGCAAAGTTGTGCAGGTCGCAACCGAACTTCAACTCACGTTGTTCGACGGTATTACGAGCGAGCAACTTGACGAAGCGGTGATTCACACGGCGCTTCAGAACGTAAAAGACGATCCGGACTTCGATAAGATTGCGGCGCGCTTACTTCTAAAAAATGTATACAAAAATACACTCGGCGACTATGCCGACGAAAAAGAGCTGAAAAAGCTACACGAAACGAAATTTGCTGAATACATTAAAACTGGTGTGAAAGAGGGCTTGCTTGATACACGCATGAGTGACGGCAAAGTGTTTGATCTGAAAAAGCTGGCAAAAGCACTTGACCCAACGCGCGACCAGCTAAGCAAATATCTTGGTGTGGTAACGAACCGCAACCGCTACGCGCTTCGCAAGCAAAGTGGCGCACCACTCGAAGTGCCGCAGTTTACGCACATGCGTATTGCGATGGGGCTTTCATTCAATGAAGAGAATCCAACTGAAGCCGCAATCGATTTTTACCGCCATATGAGTAATCTCGATTATGTTCCTGGAGGGTCAACTCGAGTTAATGCTGGCGGCTCGTTTCCGCAGCTCTCAAACTGTTTCCTTTTGGAGGTGCAAGACGACATGGAAAGCATCGCCAAAGGTGTTCGCGACGTTATGTGGATTGCCAAAGGCACAGGCGGTATCGGTATTTCGCTGAATAAGCTTCGTGCTGCTGGTTCGCCCGTAAAAACCACCAATACGGAAAGTACTGGTCCAATTCCGTTTATGAAAATGATTGACACTGCGCTGTTTGCGGTAAGTCGAAAAGGGAAGAAAGCTGGCGCGGCGGCACTGTACATGGAAAACTGGCACCTGAATTTCCCGCAATTTCTTGACCTAAAGCAGAACTCGGGTGATCCGTATCTGCGAACGCGCCTGGCAAACACCGCTGTGTTCATTTCCGATGAATTCATGAAGCGAGTGGCAAAAGACCAAGATTGGTATTTATTCGACCCAGCTGATGTATCTGATCTTCCAGAGTTGTACGGCGAGGAGTTCTCGGCACGCTACAAAGAGTACATTAAACGAGCTGAAAAAGGCGAACTTCGCGAATTTGAAAAAGTTCCCGCTCGCCAACAGTTCCGCCAAATTCTGACGGTATTGCAGTCGACAAGCCACCCATGGCTCACATGGAAAGATACGATTAATGTTCGTGCATTGAACAATAATACGAGCACAATTCATCTTTCTAACTTGTGTACAGAAATTACCCTGCCACAAGACGAGAAGAATACGGCTGTGTGCAACCTGGTGAGTATCAACCTCGCTGCACACCTAACTGAAGATAAAACATGGGATTGGGATCGCCTCGCGGCCAGTACACGTAGTGCGATTCGCCAGCTCGATAACCTTTGTGATATTACTAATACGCCAATTCCTGAAGCGATGCACAGTAATACACAAAACCGTGCGCTTGGCCTCGGAATGATGGGCTTTAGTGATGTGATCGAGAAACTCGGCCACAGTTACGAATCTGAAGAAGCCTACGACCTAATGGACCAGCTTACTGAATTCATTAGTTACAACGCCATCGATGAATCGGCCGATTTGGCACAAAAGCTTGGCAGCTATCCAACCTTCAAGGGAAGTGGCTGGAGTAAAGGCATTTTGCCAATCGATACACTCGATGAACTCGCGGGCGATCGTAAAGTGAAAGTTGATATCAATCGCAAATCACGCCTTGATTGGGAAGCGCTTCGTAAAAAAGTGAAGAAAGGCATGCGCAACGCAACGCTTATGGCAATCGCGCCAACCGCAAACATTGCGCACATTGCTGGAACAACACCTGGAATCGATCCGCAGTTCGCGCAAATCTTCTCTCGCGCAACGTTGAACGGTAAATTCCTTGAAGTCAACGAAAACTTGGTTCGCGATCTTCGCGCGCTGAACCTCTGGGATCAGGTTCGTGAAGATGTGCTGCGTCTTCAGGGCGATGTGCAGCAAATTGAGGAAATTCCGCAGCACATTAAAGATGTCTACAAAACAAGCTTCCAGCTCAGTCCGTATGCCTTTATTGAAGTAGCGGCGCGGGCGCAAAAGTGGGTTGATCAGGCGATTTCACGCAATATGTACCTCGATACGCGCAACATTGATGATTACGTTGATATTTACAGCACCGCGTGGAAAAAAGGCTTGAAAACGACGTATTACTTGCACGTGAAACCACGACATCAGGCCGAGCAAAGTACCGTGAAAGTGAATAAATCGGAAAGTCTGGGCGGGCCACGGAAGGCTGGGTTCGGATTCGCTAAAGCTAAGCAAAAGGCATAATAAGGGAGGGCAACACCTATGAACGCAAACAATATTCTAAACGACGAAATGACACTTGAAGAAAAACTGGCAGCCATTGAAACGGCAATGCAAAATGCACAAGAACAGGCGAACGAAGAAGCAGCCAGCCGCGGTACAATCGCTGCACCGCTCGATCCAGCAGATTTAACAATGTGTGAAGGGTGCCAATAACGGCACAGGAGGAATAACGAAATGGCAGGAATTTTAGGTACCGGCATTCAGGACGGATTGCTTCTGAAGCCAATCAACTACAAATGGGCGTACGATTTGTACGAGCAAGCGGTGGCGAATACGTGGTTTCCAAACGAAATTCAGCTGGGGCAAGATTTAGCCGATTGGAAGAAGATGAGCGACGAAGAACGTCATGCGCTTACGTTTCTGATGAGCTACTTTAACCCAAACGAACTGCTCGTAAATAAAGCGCTGGCATTCGGTGTCTATCCATATGTGAATGCGGCTGAGTGTCATTTATACCTTGCGAAACAAATGTGGGAAGAAGCGAATCACTGTATGAGTTTCGAATACGTGCTTGAGACGTTCCCGATTGATCGTGATGTGGCATACTCGGCGCATGTTGAAACGCCAAGCATGGCGCGCAAAGAGGAGTTTGAGACGAAATTCATCAAGCGCATGACCGAGCAAACGCTCGATATTACGACAACCGAAGGGAAGAAAGATTTCGTTCGAAACCTCGTGGCGTACAATATTATTCTTGAGGGAATTTGGTTTTATAGCGGATTCATGGTGGCCCTTTCGTTCCGTCAGCGTAACTTGCTTCGCAACTTCGGCTCACTCATCGACTGGGTGGTGCGCGATGAAAGTTTGCACCTGAAATTTGGTATCAACTTAATTCTTACCGTTTTGGAAGAAAACGAAGATTTGCAAACCGAAGAATTTGCGAACGAAATTAAGCAAATGATAATCGACGGTGTCGAGATGGAAGAAGCATACAACCGCGATCTTCTGCCAAACGGAATTCTTGGCTTGAACAGTGATTATATTAACCAATATGTGAAGTATTTGGCCGATCGCCGCCTAGAAGAACTTGGCTTTGATCCGCACTACAAAGTAAGCAACCCAGCAAAATGGATGGCAACCGCCAACGATACGCTGGAACTGGTGAATTTCTTTGAAAGTACCAATACGAGCTACGAAGTGAATGCTGGAAATTCGGCTTCGACGTTGAAAAAAGACGAATAAGCAGTCTTGTAGTCTTAAGATGCACCCGTATTAAGCGGGTGTATTTTTATTCCTGTGCATATTTCTTAGGGATTAAACGATGATATACAATAGAACATATGGAAAAACGCAAAATCGACGATCCGGCGCATCATCACGATAAATTTTATTTGGGCGCAGGTGTGCTGGCTACGATTACGAACGCGATGCTGGCCTACATGATAACGATTTTGTCGATGCAACGGTTTGAAACCGAGCGCATGGGCGAGCAGGCAATTGATTGGTCGCTGTACCTTTCATTTGGGATGATTGCTATGATTCTTGTGTCGCTTGGCGTAGCGCTGCGGCTAAAACGCTGGCCGAAAGGCATTCCGTATTTGCTTCTCGGTGCAAATGTTATTCTTGGAATTTACGTTTTAATTATCAAATATGGTATAACGCAGTGGTTTATGTAATATGAAAACAAAGCTGCTTATTTTTGGCATTACGGGCGATTTGAGTAAGCGTAAGTTGCTGCCGGCAATTCATGAAATTATCGAATCAAACGCAGTAAATGATTTGGAGATTATTGGCGTGTCGCGCCACGAAGTAAATGTTGTTGAGCTACTTAATGATTCGGTAGGCAGTCGTGCGCAGCCAGAACACTTCTCGATTTACGAAATGGATGTCGCGAACGCGAGTGAATATTATGCGCTGCGCGATCATATTGCGCTGCAGAATGATGAACAATTACTGGTATATCTTTCCGTTCCGCCGCGCGCGGCGACGCAAATCGTTGATTTTTTGGGCGAGGCTGGGTTGAATTCGCAAAACGTAAAAATTTTGTTCGAAAAGCCGTTTGGCGAAGATTTGGCGTCGGCCGAAGAAGTCATTACCCGCACGGCGAGATATTACGACGAATCGCAGCTATATCGAATCGACCATTATTTGGCAAAAGAGATGGCGCAAAATATCGTTGCGCTTCGAGGCGGCAATGCGCTGTTTCGTCATGTGTGGAATAAAGACGCGATTGAGAAGATTGAAATTCGTGCTACGGAAACGCTTGGAATTGAAGGACGCGCGCAATTTTACGAACAAACTGGTGCTCTAAAAGATCTGGTGCAAGGGCATTTGATGCAGCTTTTGGCGCTGACACTCTTGGAGCTTCCGCATGAAATTAACTGGGACGAACTGCCAGAGTTACGTGCCCATGCGCTAGAGCAATTAAAGCCGGCGGATCCTGCAAAAGCCGTTCGTGCGCAATACGATACGTATCAAGACGAAGTAGAGAACAAGGGAAGTAGAACAGAAACGTTTGTATCGCTCGAGCTTCAATCGAGCGATCCGCGCTGGGAAGATGTGCCGCTCTACCTTATTACCGGCAAAGCATTGAATGAGAAAGCGACTGAAATTCGCGTGTATTTGCGTCAAACCGATGAAGCACAAAGCAATTGCATTGTGTTTCGTGTGCAGCCGAACGAAGGTGTCGAGATCGAATTGTTTACAAAACAACCAGGATACGAGCGAAAATTTGAAACGCAGCATTTGCGATTCTCGTATCCTGAGCACGTTGAGCTTCCAGATGCGTACGAACAGGTGATTGTCGACGCAATCCGGTCGCGCAAAAGTTTATTTACGTCGAGCGATGAAGTTTTAGCGAGCTGGAAGGTGCTCCAGCCGCTTCTCGACGCCTGGGCGATGGATTCAACACCGCTTATGCTATACTCGAAAGGGACACCTACACATTCTATATGTAGGGTATAATGAACAACAAGCAACACTATATCTAGCGTTTAATGGGAAATTTGTGCTACAATGAAATCCCATGGATACAAAGGTGAACATGGGATCAAAAGAAAAATACATATTCGTAACTGGGGGTGTACTCTCGGGGGTAGGAAAGGGTATCACCGCGGCAAGCATCGGTGCCGTATTGCAAGCTGGCGGTGTTACCGTTTCAATTCAAAAGTGTGACCCGTATCTTAATGTAGATGCGGGTCTTTTGAATCCAAAAGAACACGGGGAATGTTTTGTTACGAAAGACGGCGCTGAAACCGATTTAGACCTTGGGCATTACGAGCGATTTTTAGATTTGGAGCTCACGCAAAAAAACGCTACGCTTTCCGGCCGACTACTGCTTGATTTAATTGCAAGTGAGCGCGCTGGGAAACTGAGCGGCAAAACGGTGCAATTGGTGCCGCATTTAACCAATGCGATTCAAGCGGCAATTGAAAAAGCCGGCAAGGGAAACGACATTCATATCGTAGAAATCGGTGGCACGGTGGGCGATTACGAAGGCCTCAGTTACATTGAAGCGATACGTGAATTTGCGCAAAAAGTAGGCCGCGAAAATTGCCTATTCGTGCACGTGGTGTACGTGCCGTTTATTGGTACGAGCAAAGAATTTAAAACAAAGCCGGCGCAAAACGCGCTGAACGATCTTCGTGGTTTCGGTATCGTGCCAGACGCGGTTGTGGTGCGAAGTGACGCGCCAGCGCCAAAAAACGTGGCTGGGAAAATTAGCATGTTCGGCGGTGTGCCTGAAGAGCGTGTGCTGCTTATGCCGAATGTCGATACAGTGTACCGTATTCCGCAGGCGGTCGCGGAGAGCGGCGTTAGCGATATGCTGATGAAATTCGCAGGAATCTCGAAAAAAATAAAGCTTGAAAAGTGGACGAAGCTGATTGAGAAGCAAAAAATAAAGCCAGCTCAAACGGTGAATATTGGGTTGGTGGCGAAATATATGGATAACGAGGACACGTATTTGTCGGTGCTTGAGGCTTTGAAGGCGGCGGCGTGGCGCGAAAACGTTGGCTTGAGCATTACCTGGATAAATGCCGAGAAAGCGACCGATAACGACTTTTCGAGCGTTGACGGAATTTTGGTGCCAGGTGGGTTCGGCGAGCGTGGAATTGATGGAAAAATTGCCGCTGCCGATTACGCGCTTAAGCAAAACAAACCGTATCTTGGGATTTGTTTGGGGCTTCAAGTTGCTGTGATCGCAGCAGCACGAAACGGTGGTTTGAAGCATGCGCATAGCGGCGAATTTAGCGATACAAAGCAAAACGTGGTGTATCTGATGGAAGGGCAGTCTGGCCAAGAGTCGACAGGTGGAACGCTGCGACTTGGCGATTATCCAGCGACACTAAAAAAGCGTTCACTTGCGGAAAAAGTATACGGTGATACGCACGTTGTAGAGCGACATCGTCACCGTTATGAGGTGAACCAGAAGTTTGTTCGGGAAATAGAAAACGGCGGCTTAACTATTTCGGGCACATCGCCGAACGGGAAATTGGTAGAATTCATTGAAGCGCTGCAGAACGATTATTTTATTGCAACCCAGGCGCACCCAGAATTTCGCAGCCGACCATTTCGAGCGCACCCGTTATTTACGGGACTTATTCGTGCCGTAAAACAGGGGTGATATATTGACAAAAGCATAATTATTTTGTATAATAATTACGTTCACTCAAAACGTCTATCTCCGAGGAGAAGAAGTGAAGGTTCTTACTGCGTTCGCGCGACTCGCGGAGCACCCGTTCAAGACGATGCGCTGGAGTTCTGGCTTCGCGGCGGGCTTCATCCTGATGGGTGTCGTCATCTATGTCGCAAGTCGGCTGCTCTCGCTGCTGTACGACGCCGTCGCCTACGAGGAGGCGGCGCGTTGGTGGGAGTTCGTGTGGTACGCCACACGCGCTCTGTTGCCAGTGGCTGTGCTGGCCGCGTTCTTCGGGCTCTGCTACGAGTCCAAAGGAGCGTTTGCGGTCAGTAGCCATTTCGGCGAGATCCGGAAGACGCGTCAGCACTTCGCGAAGCTGTTCGCGATCGTGCTGTTCTGTGCTGGGCTGGTCGCCGTGGCGACTATCGTGGGCGGAAAGCTGATGTTCACCGACGCGCAGTTCGCGTTCATGCTCCCCGAGTTCTTCGTCGGAGCATGGTACATTAGCCTGTTCGCGATCGTCACGATCGTGCTGACCGTCGCGATGCACTTCCGTCGATGGCATGACGTGCGGTACTGAACGCGCAAGAAAAGAGTGGACGCTTACGCCGGTCTTGTCGTATTCGAAGAGAGTACGAGAAGGCCGGCGCGTTCATTTTATACACATATTATAAGTAGAAAATTGACGTTATTACAATAAAAATGCATAGTATTGCGTGTTCAGACATTGTTGTTCGAGTTCTTCTGGGAGGAAGAATGTACCTGGTCAAACCAACAGCTACAGGAGCGCTGCCGCGCCATGCGTGTCGGCCATCGCATCGTACGCAGCTCACTCTGGCGGTTCTAGTGCTTTTGGCGCTTGGAATCGTCGCCGTTCTGTCTACTTCAGTTCTCAGTGTCGCACTTCTTCTAAAGGCGCTGTGGAACTTGGCGGGCATGGCGGTTGTATGTGCGGGCTGGTGGGTGCTTGCGCGGCTGTTCGTGCAAAACTATCGCGACGCAAGCGTTCGCCGTTTCGTGCAGCAACTGAGCTACGTTTCGGCACGTTGCGTAGCCGCAGTTCTGGCGCTGGTGGCGTTTGTTGCGCTGGCGCATGTAGCGACCAACACTTCCGATGCACTTCAGCGCGATTTGGTGCTGTTCTCGCAGAGCCTTGCAATAGCAACGCTCATTGGCGTGACAGTTGCCTGGTTAATCGTGCTGGTGAGCTGGCTGCGAGGGTGAAGCGCTTCCTGCACGGGAATGATGATGTCGAACGCAAACGCCGGTCTTTCACTTTTGAGAGGCCGGCGCGTTCATTTCCTGAAATTGACAATATACACATATTAGGCGTAATCTAATAAAGTTCATCTGGACAATTCGTGAGGAGCAGCGCTTTGTCGCATCAGCATTCGTGGCGATATCGTAACTTGGGCGCCGGAATCGGTGGCTCGTGTATCGGTGTGGTCGCTATGGGAATTGTGGCGGTTGTTTTGGCCGCTTTGGGCGCGTCGTTCGAGCGAATCGACACGTTCGCGTTCGAAATCGCATCGGCGGCCTGGTATCTCGTGTTCTACGCAGCGGCGAATCTTGCGCCGATCATACTCGGTTTCGCGTGGGCGATGCTGATCCGACGGTTCGTGCACTATGCGCCACCCGTTGGCACGCAGCTGTGGCACATGGTGAAGTCGAGCTTGTGCGTCGCAATTACCACGCTGTTCGTGGCGTGCGTGATGTACGTACTTCGCTTCGGTACAACGCGCTCCATTCCAATGATGAAGGAGGAGTGGAACTGGTACTGGGCGACGATGTTCGAAGTAGCACCAATCGCGCTGATCGCGACGGTCGTCTTCATGGGTGGGGCGTACGGCATCGCCCGCTGGGAGATTCAGCCAGAGACACCCCAGTCGAAATCCAGATGAGCGACGCCGACCTTTCATTCAGAGAGGTCGGCACGTTCATTGTATTGACTTTTTTAATTAAAAATGCTAATGTATATTTATAAACCATTAAACACAAAAAGATATGGCTGAAGAAGAAAAAAATAAATCGACAATTACCAGCGACGATGTGTCGGTGCTCCGCCTGCTATTGCACAATATCAAGGGAATCAGCACGGTTTCATCGAGCACGGTATATACGCAAAACGACGTCGAACAAGACGAGTCGTAACATCTTTTTCACACCTCTGATATAATAGGGGTCAATGAACGAGACTATTTCACGCGTGATACAACAGCTCTACGATATTTCGGTTACGCCGATTATTACGCGTCCCGAGCCGCAATTCGGTGATTACGCAACAAACGTGGCGCTTCAAATTGCGAAACAAATCGGTAAAAACCCACGCGAGATCGCCGAAGAGATTGCAGCCGAATTACGCCGTAACGAACCGAACAACACGATTTCGGTGGCCGGCCCTGGATTTATAAATATTGCGCTGAACGACCAGCAGCTTCTTGCTGAAAGCGAGCCGCGCGAGGAAAAAGTACGCCAGTCGAAACGGGTGGTGATTGAAACGAATAATCCGAATCCGTTTAAAGCCATGCACATCGGTCATGCATTTAATGCGGTGTTGGCGGATACAATTGCGAATATAGCAAGCCACTCTGGAAACGGTGTTTCGCGCGTGAGCTACCACGGCGATGTTGGGCTTCACGTTGGAAAAAGTATGTATAGTTTGCTGACATATGCGGGTGGAAACGTAGAGAAATTGCACGATATTCCGGTGGACGAGCGCAATAGTTTCATGTCGAAAATGTATGCGGCAGGGTCGCGAGCATATAAAGAGTCGGACGACGCGAAGCGTGAAATCGATGCGCTTGCCCAGGAGTCATTTACGCTGAACGATCCGTTGTATAAAGAAATTTATGAACTATGCAAAACCTGGAGTTTTGAACAAATTGACGAATTGGTAGCTCGACTTGGCAACAAACCAACCGTCAAACGGTTTCTTGAAAGCGATGCCGATGCACGCGGCGTTGCTACGGTTCGCCAACATGTTCCGGACGTGTTTCAGGAAAGTAACGGCGCGCTGGTATTTGAAGGAAGTAAATACGGCGCGTTCGATAACGCCTTTGTTGCTAGTAACGGGCGCGGATTGTATGCGGCCCGCGACCTCGGGCTTATGCAGTTAAAAAACGAAGCGTTTCAAGCTGAAAAAAGTTACATCGTTACCGCAGAAGAACAGCGTGATTATTTCAAAGGCGTGATTGCCGCGGCGGAACTTTGCTTGCCGCAGCTTCGCGGTGTAACGACAAATATTTCCACTGGTACGGTTGTGCTTTCGACGGGAAAAATGAGCTCGCGCGACGGCGATGTTGTAGAAGTAAGTTGGCTATTCGGTGAATTCAAACGCGCCATCGAAGCACGCGGCGGGGAAGCCACCGACGAGATCGTTGCCGGCGCGCTTCGCTATCAATTCTTGAAAGTGAAAATTGGATCCGACGTCGTGTTTGATATCAACGAGGCCGTTAGTTTGCACGGCAATAGCGGTTCGTATTTGCAATATGCGCACGCTCGCGCACGCAGTATTCTGGCTAAAACGACGGTGGAGCCAGCGGCTATTTCTACGGTTTCGTTGAACGTATCGGAGCGTGCATTGGTGCGAAAACTCGGCGAATACAACGACGCTCTTGCGATAGCGACACGCGAATTAATGCCGCACCATATTTGCACGTATTTATATGAATTGGCACAAGAGTTCAATCGATTTTACGAAAAAAATCTTGTCGTTGGAAGTGACGACGAGGCAAAGCGAGTGCTGCTTGTGGCGCGGTATGCGGAAACATTGCGCCTAGGTTTGGAGATTTTGGGTATTCATGCGCCGCAAAAAATGTAATATTCCACACTGATTTTTATACACACCACGCGTAAAGTAGGAAAATAGTAAGACGGAGATTGATGAAATGGCAGAAGCGACAACAGAAACTACACGAAAAAAACGCGCAGCTCAAGCTGCGCGCGACCGAGCGAAGCGCATTGGCGGCGGTGGCAAAAAGCACGTCAGCGGATTCACAAACTTTATTCGTACACAGGGCGTGATTGGCCTGGCGATTGGTTTAGCGATTGGAACGGCAGCTGGCGATACGGTGCGAAAGCTGGTCGAAGGATTCATTACACCGATCGTGCAGTTCGTGGTTGGCTCGCAAGATGCACTCAATTCCGCAACCTGGACGTTCAAAGCATTTGGCCGTCAAGCCGATTTTGCCTGGGGTGCATTCGTGTCGTCGCTTATTACGTTGCTTGCGACGGCGTTCGTTATTTACTTAATTATTCATTTTTTGAAACTCGATCGCATGGATAAGGCGAAAGAATAAGGAGTATTTACGTGGCGACAACCGATGCCGAATGGAAAGAGCAGCTTACATCCGAGCAATATGCAGTGCTTCGCGAAAAAGCCACCGAAGCACCATTTAGCGGAGAGTACGACAGTGTATTCGATCCTGGGACGTATTCATGCGCTGCGTGCGGACAGCAGCTATTCGATAGCCAAACCAAGTTCGATGCGCATTGTGGGTGGCCAAGCTTTTACGACGCGAAACCTGACGCAGTAACATTTATCACCGATGAATCGCTCGGCATGGTGCGAACTGAAGTGGTGTGTTCGAATTGCGGCGGACATTTGGGCCATGTATTTGAAGGCGAGAAATTCAGCACGCCAACAGATCAGCGCTACTGCATTAATTCACTGAGTTTGAAATTCACCCCCAGTGACACAAAATCGTAAATTATTTGTACAATGGATAGTATGAGCAAACATGCAAACATTTTATGGCTTGATTTAGAAATGACCGGACTCGATGCCGGAAGCGATTTAATTTTAGAAGTCGCAGCGATTGCCACCGATTGGGAATTTAACGAAATCGCTAGTTACGAAGGAATTGTTAAGAACGAAGAATTGACACTTGGCGAACGATTAACGGCAAACGGTGCGTTTTGGGACGCGAATCCGGCGGCGAAAACAGGGCTGGTGACGCAAAACGAGCGGGGCAAAGATTTGCTGGAAATCGAAGAAGAACTCGTAGCGTTTTTGGATACACATTTCGATACTGAAAAACCAGTCCTTCTTGGCGGCAATTCGATTCATATGGACCGCCGATTTATCGTGGCGAATTGGCAAAAACTGGATATGAAACTGCATTATCGTATGCTCGATGTAAGCGCTTGGAAAGTTGTATTCGAGGGAAAATATGGCAAAAAGTTTGCAAAACCCGAAGAACATCGGGCGCTGGGCGATATTCGCGGTTCGATTATGGAGCTGAAATATTACCTTGGAAAGGTGAAAGTATGACGCACAAAGAACTCGAAACATTCTTGCTCTCATTTCCGAATACGTGGCTCGATTTTCCGTTCGGTGAAGGAACTTCGGTGTATAAAGTTGGCGATAAAAGCGCCGGCGAAGGTAAATTGTTCGCGATTATCGCCGATGAATCAAAGCCGCTTCGGGTGAGTTTGAAGTGTGATCCAAAGCTCGCGGAAACCTTGCGCGAGAAATACGAAACCGTACTTCCGGGCTATCATTTGAACAAAAAACACTGGAACACGATTATTTGTAGCGGCCAATTAGCAGACGATGAAATCCACGATCTTGCGCGATTAAGCTATAACCTTGTAAGCGGCCAAACTAACTAGTCGGTTTGCTTGCTAAAATCGTCGAGCTGGTCGTTTACGGTGACGAGCGATTTATTCGCTTGATCCAAATATTCTTTCAGCGATGTGCTGTTGGTTTTGGCGTAAATTTCCTTCATAAGCGCGCGGACGGTTTTCACTTGGTAGCTCATTTCGCGCGGATAAATTCGATCAAGCGTTGCGTTTAGGCGCGCGTCTTCCAGTTTAGCTTCGAGTTCATCGGTGGCTTCGGCCGCTTTTATGTCTGAATCGATTCGCTTCACATCGAGCCCTTGAGTTGCCATTGGTTCGGCCAATTTCGTATGGGCATCAAGAAGTGTAATGGAAAGGTTGCTGTTGATGCTGCGCAAATCGCCGCTTTTCAGGTTTTTCTGCGTATCTTTCGATACTTCCTGAAGGGCTTCGACGCGTGCGGCGTACTTTTGAAGCAATTGGCCAGTACTCTCGCCGCCACCAAACAGCACAAACATCCCAACAATCAGCGCAACGGCAAGTCCGCCGCCAACAAGACCAAGAAACTTTTTGTTATCCATCCCTGGCTTTTGCTGTTTTGGTGCAATTTGATTCAAATAATCAATTGGATACGGATTCGGATCCGGGTTTTGATTCCGGTACGGATCTGGCGGATATTGTTGGTTTTGTTGATTTTGCCCAGGGTACATCGTGCTTATATTTAACCACGAAGTGCGCGAAAACGGAAGTGATTTCGTAAAAATCGTAACAGAGGTATAATAGAGGTATGCAAGATGCCAAAGAAGAAGTGCGAGCGCGGCTGAATATCGAGGACGTGGTGGGCGAGTATGTGCAGCTGAAGCGCGCCGGGCGCAACTTCAAGGGTTTGAGTCCGTTTTCAGGCGAAAAGACACCGAGTTTTTTTGTGAGCCCCGACAAGCATATTTGGCACGATTTTTCTTCAAATAAAGGCGGCGACGTGTTCAGCTTCATTATGGAAGTTGAAGGTGTTGATTTTCGTGGCAGTTTAGAGCTTCTGGCGCGCCGCGCAGGCGTGGATTTGAGCTTGTATCAGTCGAAAGGCAGCCAGGATATTGCGAAAAAGAAAAAACGGCTTTTGGAAGCGAACGCGCTGGCGGCGAATTATTATCAGCACAGTTTGCTTCAGAACAAACACGCATTAGAATATGTGTTTAAAACACGTGGGTTGAGCAAGGAAATTGTACAGTCGTTTCAGATCGGGTACGCGCCCACTACAGGAAATGCGCTAGTTGGCTTTTTATCGCGTAAAGGGTTTTCGAAGCAGGAAATCGCCGATGCGGGGCTAGCGAATCGTTTCGGTGGCGATTTATTTCGTGGCCGCATGACGGTGCCGCTCATGGATGCCAGCGGGCAGGTAATTGGGTTTACGGCGCGAATTATCTCGGGCGACGACGCCAATGCACCGAAATACCTGAATACGCCACAGACGCTTTTGTACGATAAAAGCTGGCATGTATTTGGGTTGTCGCAGGCGAAAGAGGCGATTCGCACTAGCGATTATGCCGTAATTGTTGAAGGGAATTTAGATGTTGTCAGTAGCCATCAGGCGGATATTCGTCAAGTCGTGGCGACGGCTGGAACGGCAATGACAGAACATCATTTGCGCACGCTACGCCGACTGACTGGCAACGTTCGGCTGGCGTTCGATGGCGACAAAGCAGGAATTGCGGCTACTGAACGCGCCATTCCAATCGCGAGTGACGTTGGGCTGGAGCTTTCAATTATTAGTTTGCCGGGCGAGGCGAAAGATCCCGATGAACTCATTCAGCAGGATCCGGCATTGTGGCAGCAAGCAATCGATTCATCGCAGCCGGCCGTCGACTGGGTTTTGGAACAATACAAACAGCGCGAAAACTTGGAAACTGCAGCTGGAAAACGTGCGTTTACTACGGCGGCGCTATCGGTGGTAAGCGGATTAAGCGATGCGGTTGAGCGTGATCATTATGAACACAAAATCGCCGATATGATCGGCTCGTCGCTCGAAGCGGTGCGCAGCAAGCTCGCCAGTGTGAAAAAAGAAAGCGCACCAAAGCAAGCCAAAAAAGTTGTTCACCAAACTGGTAACGCGCGTATAGAACATCCGCCGCACGTTATTCAAGAAGATAACGCCCTCGCCGCCGGATTATTCGATGCCGCGGTGCAAGATTTGTTCGGCCCGCTTAATATTGAAATTTTCCACGGCGAAGAGCGTCAGGCGCTTGCGAAATATTTGGCCGACCATAAAGGTACGCAGGTGACCGATACACCCGATGAATTGAAAAAATACGACGAGTATGTCAAAATATTACTATTGAAGGCCGAGACCCGATACGCAGGTTGGAGCGACAAAGATCGCTACTTTGAAACCGCACGGCTCCTCCGCACTGTTGAAACCGAACACAAGAAACAAAAGCGAGATGCACTGGTTGCTGAACTGCGAACCGCAGAAGAAAGCGACGACGACGAGACGGCGACCCGCCTTCGTGGTGAACTTAATACGCTTATAAAGGAGATTACTCGTGGCTAAAGAAGAGAAAAAACCAGCTCCGCTAACCGATGAAGATGCTGTTGTCGATGCCAGCGGCGGACCGCTGAGTGAAATTGACGAGCCAGCGATCGCTGAACTTATTGAAGAAGAGGAAGAAGACGACGAAGATATTGATGCGCTAACGAGCGGCCAATATTTCGACGACGTTTCCGACGATTCGGTTCGTTTATACCTACGTGAAATCGGTAAAATTCCACTACTTTCGGCTGAAGAAGAGTTGGAATTAGCCCAAAAGGTTGTTGAGGGCAATAAAAAAGCCAAAGACAAAATGGCCGAAGCTAACATGCGTTTGGTCGTTTCAATCGCCAAGCGTTACAGCGGCCGCGGGCTTGATTTCCTCGATCTGATTCAAGAGGGAAATACGGGACTTCTTCGTGCAGTTGAAAAATTCGATCCAGATAAAGGATTTAAGTTTTCAACGTACGCCACCTGGTGGATTCGCCAGGCGATTACGCGTGCTATCGCCGACCAAGCGCGTACGATTCGTATTCCGGTGCACATGGTGGAAACGATTAACAAATTGCTTCGCACGCAGCGCCGCATGACACAAGAATTGAACCGCGAACCAACCATTGAAGAGCTGGCGAAAGAACTTGAAATGGAGCCGGAAAAGGTTGAGTACGTTATTAAGATCAAGCAAGACATTACGTCGCTTGATGCTGGCGTTGGCCGTGACGGCGAAGACGAAGACAGCGTGCTTGGTGATTTTATCGAAGACGAAGATGGCCAAAAACCGGAAGATTCGGCAACGAACCAATTACTAAAGGAACAAGTACAAGCAGTACTCTCGACGCTTTCCGAGCGTGAACAAAAAATCGTGAAAATGCGCTTTGGCCTCGATAACGGTAAAAGCCATACGCTTGAAGAAGTAGGGCAGGAGTTCGCCGTAACACGCGAACGTATTCGCCAGATTGAAGCGAAGGCATTAGCTAAACTTCGCAAACACAAGGATGCGAAGAAGCTGCACGACTATTTATCGTAGAATGATCATCTAATAGTAAAATACCGAGCGGCTCAGCTCGGTATTTTACTAATTAAAGGCCTGGATTAGGAAGTCCAGCACGGCATCGGCGATCAGGATTATTGGTAGCAAATGAAGACCCAAGGTCACTCAAACCCCCTATAGATGGACATGCGGCCCCACCTTTTAATACGTACGTCAGATAGAATCCTCGCGCGGTAGTGTGATACATGACAATATCTTTTGCGTCAGGGAATGAGTCGGTTACTTTCTGAAGTTCGGTATACATAATTGCTGTTTTTGGCCCGTCAGCAGGTGGCTGTGGACCGTCCCAACATGTAGGTTTTCCATCCAGGCATGTGAGCGTACTGGCGCTACCATCGTCAATGTTCGCTGGGTAAATACCGAACCGTGCATTGTATAGAGACAATATTTTTGCGTATTGACCAACAGTATTCGCCATTTTCGTGTTATAAGCACGCTGCTGTACGCCGTTGTATGCGACAATCACGATTGCTGCTAAAATCCCAATCACCACGATCACAATCAATAGCTCTACGATTGTAAATCCGCGCGCGTTTTTATTTTTTCGAAATAACTTCATGTATGCCCACCGTTTACGGTTTGTTTTCACGTTAGTTTTAAGTATACGCGAAAACGATTATGGTGCAAATTTAGAATCGAATATGCTCGAGCACGTCGTCGATTTGGTGATAGAAATGTTCAACATCGTTGCTATTCATAATAAAATGGTCGGCAATTGCAATCGGTCCGCCTTTTTCGATATTTTCAATTTCCGCCCAATCGCGCTTATCAACTTCTTCGCTGGTAAGTGGGCGAATAGGGCGCTTTGCAAGCCGCGCTTTTCGAACGTGCTTTGGCGTAATGGTTGCAATAAACGTCATTTCGCCGGGAAATTCGTGTTTCATAGCTTTGTATTCCGTCCAGCTGTACAGGCCATCGACGATTACACGGTGCTGGCCAGCAGCAGCAAGGTCGTGAATTTGCTGAATGATTCGTTTTACTAGTACGTCGTTTCCTTCGGTGGCGCGCAAATCTTCACGAACGAGTTTTTCGTTGGCCTGCGTTGGTTCAAGCCCGCGCCGCTTTACTTCATCAAGAACAATTCCGCCGAAATATACTTTCGGGTAATTTTTAGCGGTAAGGTGGTCGACGGCAGTACTTTTGCCGCTGCCAGCTAGGCCAACAAACGCGACAATTTTGAGATTTTCACGGTGATTCATTATGTATAGTGTAACAGAGTTTGCGCCAGATGTGACGCTTGTGGTAAAACTAGTGTATATGAAGCGGTGGGCAAAACAAAAAGGGTTTACGATTGTAGAGCTACTTATTGTAATCGTTGTAATAGCGATTCTGGTGGCAATCGTCATCGTGGCGTATAACGGTGTGCAGCGTCGCGCTGCTGAAGCAAAACGTGAAAGCGATTTAAGTACATACTACAAGGCAATTTTAGCAGCGCGCGAAAATACTGGGCGAACGCTGGGGCAAATTACCAATAGTTACTGGTCGATGGGGCAGTGTACGTCGGCGACGTATAACACGGCGCTTACCGAACCGCGCGATCTTCCAAAAACGCATGGTTGCTGGACGCACTATTATGATAATTTGCAGCGTATCGGTGATGCGGCGGGCATGAATCTTGCGGCACTTCGTGGCGGCGATGCGCGCGGAAATCCGTACTTACTCGATGAAAACGAAGGTGAAAATGGCAACTGTGGAATGGATAGCATGTACTATCTTACGGGAACCGGAGTGGCGAGCACAGGCTATCGACAAATTCCACGCGTGTCGTGCACCCCATAAGTTTCACTCGTATCCCGACTAAGGTATACTAAAGGGAATGAAGCGGCTTGTTGTTATCGACGGAAAATCTGTATTTTATCGCGGCTATTATGCGATGCCCGGCCTGAGTTTACGTGACGGTACGCCCACAGGTGGCGTATTCGGGTTTGCCAGTATTGGCATTGAAATTATTAAACGGCTTGAACCAGATTATATCGCGGTTGCCTGGGATATAAAGGGGACGAGCACAGCAAAACGCACTAAGATTTTTGCTGAATATAAAGCTGGCCGTACCAAACCGCCGGAAGACTTTTACGCGCAACTTCCCGCGCTTCGCGAGGTGTTGGCTGCGTTCAACTGGCCACTATATGAACTAGACGAATACGAAGCCGACGATATTATTGGCACGTTTTCGCTTCAGGCGGCTGAGCAAAATATTGAAACCTGCGTGGTGTCGGGTGATTACGATATGCTGCAACTGCTTTCGCCGCACACAAAAGTGTACATTACGAAAAAAGGCAGCACCGATTTAATCGAATTCGACAATGCGGCGTTTGAAGAAAAGTATGGCGTAAAAGTGAACCAATTTGTCGACTATAAAGCGCTAGTGGGAGATAAAAGCGATAACATTCCGGGCGTTACGAAAATTGGTCCGAAGGCGGCCGAAACTTTGTTGAAAAATTACGAAACGCTGGAAGGCGTGTACGAGAATCTTGCAGATTTGAAGGGTGCGCAAAAAAAAAATTTGGAAACCGATCGCGATAATGCGTTTATGAGCCAAAAGTTGGCGCGTATTTATTGCGATGCGCCAATTTCCATTAACTGGGAAGAATGCGATATTCATCGTACTGAGTTTGATAAAGTTGCCGATGTGTTGAAAAAGTTCGAATTCAATTCGCTACTTCGACGTCTCCCAAAACATATGCAGGAAAAAACCGGCAACGAAAACCAGGGAAGTTTGTTCGACGTAACAAGCCCGAGTAACGCCGAATCGCTTGAAGAAGTGGCGTGGCCGGAAACGCTGACGTTCGATGCGAATAATGAAGTGTTAGTGCACGTTTCTGGAAATGAAGCGTGGTTGTCGCTCGATAAGAAAACGGTCATGCGAAAACCACTGAGCGAGGTTGATGCAGGCGTGTGGCGCGCGCTGGAATCGGTGCACGTAGTGAGTTACGATGCCAAAACGTTGTATCATGCGGCGCATGAACAGGGAACGGAAATTCGATTCGACGTTGTGCACGATGTGCGTCAGGGTGCATTTTTGCTTGATCCGCTGGCGCGCGATCGCTCGATTAGTGGTTTGGCCGGCGAATCGCTCGATGAAACGAACCCGGGACAAGTAGCGGCGGCGTTATGGCGCGCGTACAGTGAGCAGAAACATCGCTTCAAGGACGAACCGCGTATTGCCGAAGTGGCGCACAGCCTCGACTTTCCACTGACATACATGTTGTACGAAATGGAATCGCGCGGTATAAAAATCGATAAAGCGCAGTTCGCTAAGATGAGCCAGGAACTTGGTGACGAGCACCAAAAACTTGAGCAAGAAATGTATACAATGGTTGGCTACGAATTCAATATCGGCAGCCCAACGCAGCTTTCGGAAGTATTATTCACGAAACTGCAGCTACCGACCACCGGTATTAAAAAGGGGAAAACGGGGTACAGCACCGGGCAAAAAGAGCTTGATAAGCTACGCGGCCAGCACCCGATTATCGAACTAATTGAACGCACGCGCGAACTTGCGAAACTAAAAAACACCTACGTCGATACGCTACCGGAGCTAACCGATTTGCACGATCGTATTCACACCGATTTCAAGCAAGATGTGGCAGCAACCGGCCGACTTTCCAGCACCAATCCGAACCTGCAAAACATTCCAGTGCGCACCGATCTTGGCCGGCGTATTCGTGAAGCATTTGTGCCGGAAGGCGATAAAGTGTTTGTAGGTGCCGACTATTCCCAGTTCGAACTGCGGCTTGCCGCGGTATTGGCGGGTGATGAAACGCTCATCAACGACTTTAACGGTGATGTTGATATTCACACCAAAACCGCCGCGCAGGTGTATAAAATTCCCATGGACGACGTTACCAAAACGCAGCGCCGTGCGGCGAAAGTGATCAATTTCGGTGTTTTATATGGAATGAGCCCGCATGGTCTAAGCGCGGCAACTGGCATGAATTTTAGTGAAGCTAAGCATTTTATCGATGAGTATTTTGAGCTTCGCGCCCCGATTCGCGCGTATATTGACGCGACACTTGAAAAAGCCAAGACAGATGGCTACGTAGAAACGTATTTTGGGCGCCGCCGCCCAACACCAGATGTAAATAGCAGTAACTTCATGGTGCGCGAAGGTGCCAAGCGAGCCGCGGCAAACATGCCAATTCAAGGAACCGAAGCCGACCTTATGAAGATGGCGATGCTTCGGGTGGATGAAAAAATCGGTGATTTGGGTGAACAAATTTTGCAGGTTCACGACAGCATTTTAGTGGAATGCCCGAAAGAAAATGCCGAAAAGGTGAGTGAACTTCTGCGCGATACGATGGAAAATATTTATCCAGAGCTGAATGTGAAGCTGCGCGTAGACGTGGCGATTGGTGATAATTGGAGCCAGTTATAGCGCCAGCTTTTGTGCTGGCGCTATAACTTCTCACCAAACATAAGGTAAGATAGGACGAGGACGTGTAATTTTTGGTCCCATGCTCTCTCCTTTCTGTTAACTTGATATTTATTGCCCACCCTACTTATTACTATAAAGTGCTGGGTTTGCAAGAAAACTACTGAGCTACCGGAATCTGCGCAAAATCCTCGATAATATAGTCTGGCTGAACGGGAAGCTTCGTGAGTTCATCTGCGCAAAATCGGGTGGTAATGGCGCAAACGGTCAATCCAGCTGACTTTGCAGCTGAAATGCCCTTCGGATCATCTTCAAATACAAGCACTTGTTTGGCGCTCGATGACGGAACCCCAAGCGCAGCGAGAGCGGTTTCGTATGTTTCAGGATGCGGCTTCAAATTTACGGTATTTTCGCACGCAATAATTCGATGCGGTGCAAAAATATCGTCCATGGCATGATGTTTCAAAAACGTGTGAATGTCGTCTTTATGCGCTGAACTGGCAATCGCCATATTATTACCAAAATGCGTTTGGTGAATGCTTTTGAAAAACGGTTTCGCGTTTTTGATAGGCTGAGAATCGGTTGTAAGAAGCTCTTGGTAGTGACGAGATTTGGCAGCCGTAAGCTCCAGAATGAGTGGGTGAGTTGGGTTGTAACGCTCGCGTTTATCGATAAACTCTGCTTCGGTTAGGAGCCACCAAAATGCGCCCTCGCTTATGTGAGTCGGCGCATTTTTAATGGCAACTTCCAGCATCTCAGGTGTTATTTTTTCGAAAAAGTTAATGCCTTTTTTGTGCCCAACTTCTTCAAGCGCTTTTTGACGCGAGCGTTCGTGGAGTCCATGTTTACCGTGTTTGTTGTGAAGAATTGTGTCGTCGAAGTCTGATATTACAGCGATATAATCACAAATTCGTAGCGATGTTTCTGGCTGAGACGCTGTTTTACTGGCTTCCAAAACAGTTTTCAGACCATCTTCAAGATTAACGCGCGGTTGCCAATTGGTGTCGCGCGTAATATCGCTGATATCGGCGCAAAGTGCTCCGGGGTCAACCGCGCGTAGCTCAGATGATTGAAATATGAACTCGGCTGTACTGCTTGATAAAGCAACAAGTGTATCAATAACTTCCTGCACCGAATGAGTAACACCGGAACCAATGTTATATGTGTGTGCCGTTACGCCCTGCTCGGCGAGTGCAATGAAAGCTCTGGCTGCGTCTGAGACATGGATGAAGTCACGCTTGCTGTCTGGGTTTCCGAGTTCAACACGTTTGTTAAGAAGTTGTCGAACAATGGAAGGGATAAGGTGAGGAATTGGATCGCGATCACCGAACACGTTAAATAATCGCGCGATAACATAATTATTGTAGCGCGAACGAACCAGATGCTCGCCAACGAGTTTGCTATAACCGTAAATATCACACGGCTGAGGAATTGCATCAACGCGTTGTGGCGCTGGCGTCTTTGCACCATACACAGAGGCGGACGATGTAAAAATAAAGCGAGGCTGAGAATTAAGCTCTCTTGCCGCGTTAATGACATTAAGTGTTCCGTGTGTATTTACATCGAGTGTCGTATCGGGTGCGTTTGTGCAATCGGGAATGTAGTGGAGTGCGGCCATATGAAAAATGACATCTGGGTTGAACGCATATATCGCAGCGCGAATTTCCGATGCCTCGGTAATCGTGCCTTCGTATAATTCAAGTTGTGCGTTTGGAGCCGGAAGATTGCTGCGAAGACCCGTACTAAAGTCGTCGAATACAGCGACGGTGTAGCCTTTTTGCAGGAGCTGACGCGCAATTGCCGAACCGACATAGCCGGCACCGCCAACGACAAATGCACGTTTCAGTGAAGCATTTGTCATGCAGTATCTCTTGGTGAGTTAAAAAAATGATCCATGCAGCGAAGCAGCTCTTCGTCGTGATCGGTTGTGTGCATGATTGACACGACAGGGTTGTCGCTTGGGTAGCGTGAACGAATATCGTACTTAAGTCCACGCATTTGTTCACTTACATCATCACCTTCGGTAGCGAAAATTTCTACCGGAGCACTGGTCATGTAGGGAATCGTGCGACTTACGTGCGGCGTTGTGATTTCAGACCATACAACCATAACATCTTCCGGAGTTAGCTCGACGGATCGTCGCATAGTAAGTTGAATACCAAGTGAACCAATTGCTCGTTCAATTTCATCGACAAGATTACGGGTATATGCGTCTGGTTTAAAAATACCAAAGCAGTGACTTTCAGAAGTTATTTCTGAAACAACATCATGTTCTTGAAAATATCGTGTAGATTCAGGCGTGCGGCTCATCGTATTTCTCACGAACAATATCCCAGTAGTGCTGAAGCGATGCTTTGTTTGAATCGTATTTAAGTAGGGCTAGCGCGCCAATGAGTGTTGTCCAACGCGAATCAACATGTTCGTCGCTTAATTCAATTTCGGCATCTTCCTTCAAAACGGCAGCAACAACGTTTTCGGTAAACGTTTTTTCAACGCCACGATGCATGTCGGTGAATTTGAATTTGTAATCATCGTCGACAAACTCGACAAATTGCTGTTCGTCAACGCCAAGTTCTTCATTGACTTCGCGCCGTGCCGCTTCTTCGACGGTTTCACCTGGATCGATTCCACCAGTCACCGGTTGCCAAAAGCCGCCTTTCGCTTCGTTTCGCTGTAGAACGAGTACTTCAAGCTCCTCGCGTGTTTTTCGAAACGGGATAACTTGAACTTGACCGACTCGGTTATCTGGTTGTAACTCTGACATTTTATACTCCTGCCGCTTGGGCGTTTACTGATCGCGCAATAATTATCTTGGTTTCTTCGACTGAATGCATATCCGTATTGATCGTAATGGTTGGAACGCGCTGCTTCGTGAAAAAATGTTCGTAAAATAGAGCGGTTGATTCAAGAAATTTTGAGTCTTGCCAGTTTGCATTATTCGAAGCGTTCTGGCGACGAAGTGATGTTGATTTTGAACAAGTGAAATAGACGTACATATCGGGCTGGTGAACTATATTTTGTTCAAGCATTTCGTGAATTTTACGCGAAACGGCTGGGTAGAGGTTTGTTCCGTAGGCCGCATCGTGGCTAAAATTAAAGCAAAGTGTTGATGCAAAGTTTCTATCCATAATGCAGCGGCCGTATTGTTCGGCGAGCTGATATTTGTTGATATCATTCTGAATAAAAAATGATTCGTCGGCGTTTATTGGTTCTGGTTCAATAACCTCTGGAATAACAGAGCAAGGGAACAAGCTCTTAAGCGCAGAGATTGTCGTGGTCTTTCCAGCACCCGGTAATCCTTCAAAAACGATTAGCATGACGCACTCCCGTGTGCATAAAATGCTTCTGAAACTGGTGGTCGTGGTGTTTCGCGAACTTCGTTCAGCCAGTAAATATCAGATTGACGCGGTTCAATTGGCTCGAAATTGTGGCATACCTCCGCCTGGGAGAACTGGAGTTTAGCGTACTGCTCTACGAGTTTTGTAATGGTGGTATCGAGATCGAAATGTTCATGAAATAATGCTTCGGCTGCGCGGCTTCGACGATTGAGTTCTGCTTCATTTGAAAGCATTTGTTCAATAATACGTGGCCATTTATCAAAATCGTCTTCAATTGTAATTGCGTCACTTACCGGATAGCCGTGCGCTCCAAGAGTTGTGGTGACGACCGGAAGTCCAGCCGATAAATAGTCGAGCAGTTTAATTTTCATGCCCGAGCCTTCAGTGATGGGTGCGAGGCCAAGTGTGTGCGAAGCAAGGATGGGGTTGATATCGTCAACCACGCCATGCGCTGTAATATTCTTAGCATCGAATCGTTCAGATCCGCGTCCAACGAGTGAAATGTGCTGCGATGAGAGTTTTGGTGCAAGTGTCTCCGCAATGAAACGAGCGGCACGTTCGTTTGGCGGATAACTTGTATTGCCAATAAATAACAGCGATTTGGTGCGCACAGTTTCTTTAAGTCGCGGTTTGTTTATTGCAACCGGCATCCATATGGAATGTGCAGCAATATCTGGCCACATATCTTGCACTGCGTTGTAGTCGTGTGCTGACATTATTCGCACAAGGGAGGCGAACATGCCGGCGCGGTACTGTAGTTTATCGTGGTAGGCGATTTTTACTTCGTCTTCAATGTAAAACGGGACAATCGTTCGCTCAAGATCGTGAAATTCAACACATAATGGTACTTGCGTTTTTGTTGACGCTGGGCCAAGCACGACAGCAGCAAAATACACCATGTACGTTTGTAAAATAGAGAGTGAATAGTCTGAGATGAGCGTGGAAATATATGCGGTATCGTAGAATTGTTCACTCGGTAGAACAAGTGTGTCAAACGGTTGTTCGCGCAGAATATTCAAGTCGAGCCAACCTCGATCGCACACAATTAACAGCACTTCAGTATCTTTTTGCCGCGCCAGTGCGCACGCTAGCCGATACGCGTGCACGTTAATGCCTTCCTTCGGAGGGATATTGATACTATCGCTAAATATACCAACGCGCATCGACATCGAGGTTGCTTACCTGTGCTATTATGGTTTAATTACAATTAACAGTAACATACACATAACGTGTATACAATGAAAAAATAGTACTCAAAATGAAGAAAATACATATCATTGGCGGACCGGGTAGCGGCAAAAGTTACATGGCACATCGATTGGCGGAAATATTGTCGTGTGAGCATACCGATCTCGATAAACTGTATTGGAAAGATTCAACATTTTCGCAACGCCTCGACGCGACCGAGCGTACTCGTTGCTTAACCAAGATAACAAATGGAACATCATGGGTGATTGAAGGAGCGTATTGTGCTGAATGGCTCGAACCGTCGTTCGAAAATGCGGATCAAATTATAATTCTTGCGCCACCAGTATGGCTGCAGCGGCTACGACTTGTTCGGCGTATCGCTTGGCGCATGGTTAAACGGGACACAAATCTTATGGATTCGCTACGGCTATTGCGATGGGTGAACGGGTTCGAAACGTTATTTCGCGAAACTTTTTCTTCGCACTATGCTAGTAAAACGATTTATTTAACACGTAAACGCGACATCATTGACTTTTTAAAGTTTTTATGATAAAATTTGTTCAAATGAACGAACGAATTCGTGGCAAAACAAAAACAACAGAAAAGCTATCAACCATCGAGCGTATCGGGCTTATCGCTTCTATGTCCGCCATTGCAATTGCTGCTGGAAACCTCATCAGTAATAATCACGATAGCGACGATTCTCATGAACAAAATCGCCACGATATTTCACTACGTATCGAACAAGCACGCCAGATCGCCGATGGATTTACGTGCTCGATCGAATCGATCGATAATACGGACGAGCCCGTGCCATTTGAACATAGCGGTAGCGACCGCGATTCGATTCGTGTAACAGCAAACCTTCAACAAAAGCCCGATGTTGAGCCGTTGCTTGCGCAATACGAAAATAACAACGGTATAATATGGTATTCGCCTGAACCGCGCGTATATTTAGAGCCTGATGCTGACGAAGATGACTCGAACATTTACGATGTAAAAAATAGAGTAAGTGCGGAAGAATATTTTTCTGGCAATACGTTCGATCAAGTGAGGCCACGATCGTTTTACCCTCAGTCGAGATACGAGACTGGCAAACGTGCTCGTGTGGTTGTGATGCAAGAAACCCAGATACCTGGTGCGAAAGCGTACGGCGCAGGACCGCAATTTGTCACTGGTTTTATTCCGTGCGGGGAGTTAGAGTACGATGCTACGGCGAGAGAATGGCATGAAACTGATTTGCCATCAGATATTACCACTGAGTTTTACGAAGGCGACGAAGGCTTTCGTTATTAAAACGAGCATTGACATTTAAGCATAAAGATGATAAAATGCTAATATGTATCGAGGTAATTCATCACGCGTTGTGCCAATCATCATTGTATTGATCGTCGTTGTTATCATTATTGCGGCGGCTATTTCCATTGGCCGGGCGATTTTTGGCGGTGGTGATTCCGGCGAACCAACCGAGCAAGACACAAGTCGTCAGGCGCTACTTAGTACTTCAACTGATCGCAGTGTTCGCATGACGGTTCGCGGTGCGCTGGTTGCCGATGAAAATTACCGTTCGTATCAAATTACGATTACGCCGTCTGAGCGCAAAATTGTGACGTACAAAGGATATCTTGAAGACGAAATCGAAAGCAAAGATTACCGAAATAATGTTCAGGCGTACGAAGAACTTGTGTATGCGCTTGATAAAGCTGAAATGATGAAAGGGACGCAATTAGAAGGTGAAGCAAACGATCTTCGCGGATTGTGCGCCACTGGCCGTATTACTGAATTTGAGACACTTCGTGGAAGCAGCCGCAACAAGCAACTCTGGACATCGAGTTGTAGCGGCTCGAAAGGATCGCTCGAGGCAAACTTAGAGCAAGTGCAAAATCTGTTTCTAAAGCAAATTCCTGATAACGAAGAAATCCTTAAAGAACTTGATCTTGGTGGCGGCACCAATCAACTTCGCCTGATGTAATACGCCAAATAGCGTATAATAGCCTGTAGAAATGCAGGCTATTTTATTTGATTGTTTTGGGGTGCTGTACGTAAATGCGCGTGATGCGTATTTTTCGCATTTCCCGAAATATTACGACGAACTGCACAATCTGAACAAACAGGCCGACCACGGATTTATCGATCGTGAAAGTTATATCGCAACCGTTGCATCGCTGACGGGCGAAACGGAAGCATCGGTTCGCCAAGCGATCGCCGAAGAGGCGGCGGCAAACACGGCGCTGCTGGAATATATTCGCAACGATTTAAAGCCGCACTACAAAATTGGCATGATTAGCAATATTGGCCGCGGCTGGATAAACGATTTTTTCGCGGAACACGAACTGCATAATTTGTTCGACGTGGTTGTGTTGTCTGGCGAAGAGGGAATTACTAAGCCAAATCCACTTATTTACGAGCGCGCATTGGAACGTTTGGATATGAACGCTGAAGCTGCGCTTTTCATCGATGACAACGAAGCGAACTGCGACGGCGCGCGAAACGTGGGCATGAAAAGCGAAACATTTACGAGCCTGAATGAACTGCGCCACATTATCGAACAGGAAGAGGCGCGTCGTGCCTGAACTTCCTGAAGTAGAAACGGTTCGCCGCGGATTGCACGAACTTATTGTTGGCAAAACAATTTCACGCGCCACCGCTCACGATTCGCCAAAAAGTTTCCCAAACGCACCAGCTGATGTTGAACACTTTTTGTATCAGGCAAAAATTATTAACGTAACACGCCGTGCGAAAGTATTATTTTTGGAACTGAATAACGATTATTCACTGATGATTCATCTGAAAATGACTGGCCAACTGGTGTATCGAGGTACTGATGCGGTGTTCGGTGCCGGCCATCCGAACGATAGTTTAATTGGCGAACTGCCCGATCGATCGACACGCGTCACGCTTGAATTCAGCGATGGTTCGAAGTTATTTTTTAACGATCAGCGCAAATTCGGTTGGATAAAATTGCTGCCAAAATTAGAAATCCCGAACATCGATTTTATGAAAAAGGTAGGGCCAGAACCGCTGGAAGCTGATTTTACCGCGCTGCAATTTCGTGAACGATTTACGCGCCGCGCAAAAACGAGCATAAAAGCCGCGCTCCTCGATCAAACGGTGGTGGCGGGCGTAGGAAATATTTACGCCGATGAGAGTTTGTGGGGCGCGAAAATTCATCCGAATCGCCTTGTAAATACGATTACAACCAGTGAATTCGCTGCGCTTTATAACGAACTGCGCGCGGTGATGACGCTTGCCATTGAAAAGGGTGGCAGCACCGATAAAAATTATGTAAATGCTGAAGGAAAACGCGGCAGTTACATGGATTTCGCGCGCGTATTTCGGCGCGAAGGCGAAGCGTGCCCGCGCTGTGAAACGGAAATTATCAAGTTCAAGGCAGCCGGGCGGGGAACGCATATTTGCCCGAATTGCCAGCGAAATGAAATAGAGAAAATAAAATAAAATGATAACGCTTATTACCGGTGAAAACACCTACGAAAACGAGCGAACGCTTCGAACGCTAGTGGCGAATTCGAATGCCACAGCAGAGCGAATCGATGGCGAAACGCTAGCCGGAGCGCAATTGCCCGATTTGTTCATGGGCGCAACGTTGTTTGCGAGCGAGCGTTTGATTGTGATCAAAAATCTATCGAACAATAAAATGGTGTGGAACGAACTTGAAACGTGGCTCGAGCGGGCGAACAACGAAACGCATCTGGTTTTCGTTGAAACAAAGCCTGATAAGCGCACGAAAACGTATAAGTTATTGCAAAAATATGCCGAAGTACATGAATCGAAATTATGGACTGAACGCGATAGCAGCAAGGTCGAGCAATGGGTTTTTGGTGAGTCAAAAGCACGCGGCAAAGAATTGGATAAAAAAAGTGCGCACGCGCTCGTTGCGCGCGTTGGTGTTGACCAGTGGTTGTTGTCGCAAGCGCTTGAAAAACTCGTGGTACTGGAAACGGTGACGCCAGAAGTAGTTGCCGAAACGATTGAAGCGAACCCAAGTGAAAACGTATTCGATCTGTTCGAAACAGCGCTTAAAGGCGACGTGGAGCGCTTGAAAACGATTATCGATACGCTTAAAACTAGCGAAGATCCGTATCGATTATTTGGCCTATTAACGTCGCAAGTGATGCAATTTGCGGCGCTTGCTTTTGCAGACAAACCTTCGGCCGAGGTTGCAAAAGACATTGGTGCGCATCCGTTTGCGTTATCGAAACTGTCGAAATATGCGAATGATGCGAACGCGAAAGTACGCGCCAAAATAATTCTTGCAGCTTGCACACGCGCCGATGAACGCATGAAATCGACCGGCGGTGATCCGTGGCAATTTTTAGAAGAGGCGTTGTTTAAAATTGCGGCGTCGAAATAAGCTTATTGTTCGCGCAATTCAAATCCTTGAAATTCGAGCTGCCAACCCGAAGTGGTGAACTGCGCGGTATCGAGCGGCAGATATAAAATGTTTCCACCTGTTGCGTTGCCGCTGGCAGCACGTGTTTGCGATACGCGTTGCCACGATGTTTGCACCGATGACCATCCACCGTGATCGTAGTTTCGATTCTGCCCATTGCTATCAAGAACGCCAAACGCAGCTGTCGTACCGTTGTACGAGCCTATTTTTCGCACGTAATACGACGCTGTGTAGGTTTTGCCGCCTTGAATTGCCGAGCGGTTTACGCCATCTGCTTGCAAAACCGCCCACGCTGTCGAACTACTTGCAGAATTGGCTATCGTTAAAACAGGACGATTTTCATATGGATCGCCAGAGCTACCAGCGCGCGTTGAAAGCGTTCGACCGCTCATGGCCGTACTCGGCATATTCAGCCACCAGCCGCTTGAAAAACTAGTATTGGTAATGAGGTTTGGGTTTTGCCCCGATTCCGAGCCAGAAATTACCGCGCCGTTGCACAGTCCTGCTTGTAATCCCGCACCGGATTCGTAGCGAAAGCGAAGCGAGTCGTTTTGCGTGTTCGAGCCATTAATGCAAAATCCGCTGGAACTTTCAGAGAGACTGAGCACATTTCCATTCGATGCTTTCACAGAACTTGGCAGCGCGCCTGGATAACTGCCATTTTCGGCGTTCTGTACCTCCATTTGCTTGGCGGCGTTCGAAAGGTCAGATTTAAGCGCCGATTCGCGCGCGCGATTTTGCACGCCGTTATACGCCACAATTACAATCGCAGCTAAGATAGCAATCACGACGATCACAATTAGCAGTTCAACGATAGTGAAGCCAGATTGTTTTTGTTTCATGCCCACACGCTTATGGTTAATTATGAAGACATTTTATCATAAAAAATCCCCGCAGTTGAAGCGGGGAAGAGGAAGGAAGCCGGAATTATTTGTCAGCTTTTTTGGCTGCTGCTTTTTTCGGCGCAGCCTTTGCCGCTGTTTTCTTTACGGCTGGTTTGCTTGCAGGAGCTTTTTTGGCCGTTTTTGTAGTGTCGGCAGCAACTGCTTTTCGTGCAGCTGGTTTTGCTGCTGCTTTTTTCGCAGCAACTGGTTTCACGCCAGCTTCTTTGGCGAGTTTTGCGAGGTTACTTTTGCGGCGTGACGCCGTATTTTTCTTCAAAAGTTTCTTTTTTACGGCAGTATCGATTTCACTTTGCGCGTTCGAAAGTGTTTCACTGCTTGGTTTTGCCATAAATGCTTTTACGGCTGTTTTAATGTCGCGTTTAATACCAACGTTGCGATCGCGGCGAATCGCCGTCTGCTTCATTCGTTTAATAGCTGATTTAATGATTGGCATGAATTTCCTTTACCTCTTATAAGTTATAAATACAATCAAGAGGAGATTATAGAGGAAAAGCAGGGAAATGTAAAGTGTTCTGCGGAATTGTTGACGCATTCGTTTCGCTTATGGTATAGTGAACTCAAAATCTCGTAAAAATAAAAAAGTAGGAACAAACGTCTCATGAACGACAGTGGCGCCAAGCAGCAAATCGTCGAAAAGGTAAAGGGAAGTAGCAATATTCTCATTACCGTTAGTCGAAATCCGTCCGTCGATGAATTAAGCGCCGCGCTTGGATTGACGCTTCTTCTGAATAAAATGAACAAGCACGCAACGGCTGTATTTAGCGGTGAAGTGCCACCGGCGATTACGTTCCTTGAGCCGGCGAAAACGTTCGAAAACACGGTTGATAGTTTACGAGACTTCATTATTGCGCTTGATAAAGAAAAGGCCGACCATTTGCGTTACAAAGTAGATGGCGAAGTGGTGAAGATTTTCATTACGCCGTATCGTACCACGATCAGTAGCGATGATCTGGAATTTAGCCAGGGCGATTACAACGTTGAGCTGGTTTTGGCGCTTGGCGTGAAAGATCGCGATGATTTGGACGGCGCATTGTCGGCGCACGGCCGAATTTTACACGATGCAACGGTAGCGACGCTCAGTATTCAAGGCGAAAACGGCGAGCTGGGAAGCATCGACTGGCACGAAGATAACGCCAGCAGCTACAGCGAAATGCTCGTGAGTATGACCGATGCGCTGAAGAAAGATAAAGCGCTGCTTGACGAACAAATCGCGACAGCGTTCCTTACTGGAATCGTCGCGGCGACGGATCGATTTAGTAACGATCTCACCAGTTCGCGCGCCATGACGATCGCCGCGCAGCTGATGTCGGCTGGGGCGAATCAGCAGTTGATTGCCTCGAAACTTGAAGAGGCGCATGAAATTAACCAGGATCCGCCAGCGCAAAGTGGCGATTCTGGCGAGCAAAACCCAAATTCAGATGGCACGACCGATTTATCCGAAGGTGAACTGAGCCGGGTTGATCGCAGTAATAAACCAATGCCAAAGCAGCCAGAGCCTCCGAAGAAAAAGAAAGACGATGGCGCGCTGACAATCTCGCATGAAAAAGAGGGGACGCTTGAAGAAGTTTCGGCTGAAACCGAGAGCGACAACCTAGAAGCTGCAGCGAGTGAGGCGCAAAATCGTCTGACGCAGCAAATTGGAGCGGCGCCACAGGAAGATTTAGCGCGAAAACTAGCTGAGGTTGCACCGCAGGCAAGCGCACCAATTGCGGGCGCGGCGTCGCCATCGGTTGCTGACATGCAAAAAGATTTGGCGGCTGCGAGCCAAGAAGTGAGCCAAGATTCTCAAAAAGCGCCGGGCGTGGTGTCGAAATCAGTATTGCCAACACAATGGGATGACGAACAGGCGCCAAGCATGGGCGGCGTGCTAAACGCCACAACCGAGCAAGCGGCCGAAGACAAGCGCCGCGCAATTGCCGAAGATCGCAATCGAAAAATTTTAACGCATAGCAATTCGAATAGCTATGTTGGCAACTCGAAACCAACTTACGATTCGCCGATTAACGCGGCGGGCGATCAGGGCGATGAACCGCAGTTTATTGACCCGTTCAAAGATATGCAGCAAGCATCTGGCGTGAACGGCGGCAACGAAAGCACCGAAACGGCCGGTGGACAAGGCGCGCCAACTGCGCAAGCAGCGCCGGTTGAACCTGTTCAGCCGCCTGCACCGCAAGCACCGACGTCTGCGCAAACACTCGAAGATTTAGAGCGTGAAAGTCGTGCAAATCACGATCAGGCACGTAACGCTGTCGATGCGGCGTTTGGCGCCGTGCCATTCACGCCATCGAACAATCCGGCGCAAAATGTCGGCGCACAACAACTTGGCGGACCGGTTCAGCACGATCAGCCATCGATGCCACCTATGCCAGGTGCACCTGCCGCACCGGCGCTGCCTCCGATGCCACCAATGCCAGACTTCTCGACATTACCGCCGCTTCCAGGTACGCCTCCACCGCAAGCTGCACCAGCTCCGATGGATCAGCCAATGCAGCAACAACCTCAGCCGCCTGAAAAATTGGAAGATATGTTTGGCCCGCCTCCTGCTGGCGCTGCGCCGCAGCCGCCAATGTCAGGCGCACCGGCGCCACAAACACCGCCGCAACCAGCTGATCCAAAGCAGTTCAAGATTCCCGGACAAAGCTAGGAACGAACAAGAAAATGACAAAGGCCAAGTGATTCTCCTTGGCCTTTTATGATGGCTTCGCCGTCGCCGCGCTGCGTATGATGGGCGCGAATAATTGCCAAAATGTCGTCTAAACGATCGCGTGCATCAACGGTTTCATTGATTTCTTGCGGCAAACGGCCTTGTTCCATGTAAATCCATTCGGTATTGGCGCGCGGTGCAAATTCGCTTGAAACGCAGGCAAGGCGAATGCGCGTGATAAACTGCGGAAATTCCTGCTTCAGGCGATAAAATGCTAAGCATGTGGCGCGACCGGCAACGATATGATCGATGTGACCGGTAATGCCGTTGAGGTCGATACTCATAAATTCTACCGTTATGTCGGCTCGGCCTTCTATTGCGCCGCGAACGACCGTTTCGATTTTTTGCGCAATTTCAATCATGGCTGTGTTGCATAATCGGCCATCTTGATAGCCAAGGTGGTGCATCGAGCTCGCGCCAATAAGCGCACCGGCCGTACGCCATTCGTCAAGACGAACTTCGCCAAGATTCGGTAAATTATCTGGATTCATGCCACCACCGCCATCGGTGAGTGTGACAAGGTGCAATTCCGCGCCTGCTTCAACGTCTTTTAGTAGCGCACCGCTTGGGCCGAAAGCTTCGTCGTCTGGGTGGGCGAAAATTCCAAAAATGACCTTTTTCATACTTTCAGTATAATAGGTAGAGTGAATGACGCAATAATTTGTATTGATAAACCCGCCGGAATGACCAGTTTTGGCGTTGTGGCGCGCGTTCGGCGCGTATTGAGCCAACAGGCGGGCAAGAAGGTGAAAGTAGGCCACACTGGCACACTCGATCCGTTCGCGACTGGTCTGATGATTCTTGTAACAGGGAAAGAATGTAAAAACGCCGGCAATTATTCGAAGCTCGATAAAACATATGAAGCAACGATTACGCTAGGCAAGAAAAGCACGACTGGCGATCCGGAAGGCGAATTTACCGATGTGTCGGATCGAGAGCCGTCGCGCGAGGAAATAGAAGCAGTACTCGAGCAGTTTCGAGGTGAAATTCAGCAACGTCCGCCGATTTTTAGCGCTATAAAAATAAATGGGAAACGGGCGTATCATTTGGCGCGAAACGGCGAAGAAGTAGAGATTCCGCTTCGAACCGTGAACGTATTTTCCCTGGAAATCGTTGCGTATTCGTATCCAGAGCTGAAAATCCGTACACATGTGAGCAGTGGCACGTATATTCGAAGTCTGGCGGTCGATATTGGCGACGCGCTACAAACGGGTGCGTATTGTAGCCAGCTCAGACGAACAACCATAGCCGACCATTCGCTCGAAGCCGCCACAACACTTCAAGCGCTTGGAATCGATAATTAGGAGGGAACATGATAGAACTTCACATGAACAAAACGCACGCCACGATCGATACACAGGGTGCGTGGCTTACCAGACTTTCAGATGAAACCGGCGATATTCTCTTTCCAAAATCGTCGCTTCCTGATGGAAATGGTGGTACGAAAACGCGTGGTGGTTGTCATGTTTGTTTGCCAAATTTCGGGCCAGGCGGAAATTCCGAACAGCTGCAGCACGGATTTGGGCGCCAAGTTGAATGGGAGATTATCGAAGAGGGCGGCAATTACGCAGTACTGGAGTTTCTGCGTGGCCATGGCGGTTACGAGGCGCTTTCTTCACGATTAACGTTCTTGATGGAAGAGAAGACTCTGCGCTTTACGCTCGACGTTGCCAATACAAGCGCGAACAATGCGCTGCGCGTCGCACCCGGATTCCATCCGTATTTTGCGCTGGATGATTCTGAAACTACCATAGAATTGAACGATGTGCGCGTCGCGATTTCTTCGCTCAAGGATACGGAATTTTCGGATCAGCCGCAGCAAACGATTCGTACAAACCGACGTGAAATTCAATGTACATCGCAAAATCTTCCCGTGTGGGCGCAGTGGAGCGATTCGCTTGGAAATTACGTGTGCGTCGAGCCAACGCTTGCCGGATACGCGTTTTTGAAAGATATGCCCGATACGAACGAATGTTTGGCGCCGGGTGAAGAAAAACGTTATTCGTTCGAAATAAGCTGGTCGTAAATCGTTACTTTTTCTGCGTTTTGGCTGCGAAATAGACTAACAGCGCCGCTACGGATAGATGCAAAAGTGTACCAAACAGCCCGATTTTGAAATAGGTATCAACGCAGGCGAAGTACGCCTCATTGCCGCTTGAAGGGCTGTAATCTTCAGGGTTGCAAAACAAGGGGCTAAGATAATCGGGTAAAACGAACTACCACACCGGCACGAGCACGATAAGGATGACGCTCGCGATAAGAAACGTTTTCGAAACATGGTTGTTCGACATGGTTTTATTGTGACAGTACCTTCTGAAAAGCGCAAAGCTTTTGGAATTCGAAACGGAGCGCACGTACTTGAAACACCGGTGTTTATCTGGTACAATTTCACAGATGATTACTAAAGAGAACAAATCACAGGCAATTGCTTTGACTCAGGTTTCAAAGAACGATGTCGGGAGCCCGCAAGCTCAGGTATCGGTTTTGACGGCTCGTATCAAAGAGGTGACTGCGCATCTTCAAACCAACAAGCACGACCACATGGCTCGTCGTGGTTTGATCCAAATGGTTGGAAAGCGCAAGCGCCTTTTGAAATATCTCGAGCGTAAAGACTTTGAAGGCTATAAAGCCCTTGTCGCAAAACTTGGACTCCGCAAATAGCGGAGTTCTTTTTTGCCCAAAAGCCGTAAGCACGATATACTAACGGCACGATGAGTGAACTAAAAACCGTGTTACTGCTAGAAAACGTTACCAAAACATACGGGACGAATAACGCGGTCGCCGACGTATCGTTTAGCGTTCGTACGGGCGAAGTTATCGGGTTTGTAGGGCTAAACGGGGCCGGGAAGTCGACGACGATCAATCTGATTCTCGGGTTTCTTCGTGCAAGCGCAGGAACCGTTCGTGTGTTTGGGCAAAAAATTGCGCCTGAAACCGCACATAAAACGCATAGTGATATTGGGTTTGTGGCGGGCGACATGAGCTTGTTCGAACAATACACCGGCAGGCAGTATTTGGCGTTTGTGCGGCGGCAATACGGCACACACGACGCAGGTATGTACAACGAATTGATCGAGCGTTTTGACCCACAGCTGAACAAAAAAATTAAACAATTATCGCGCGGCAATAAGCAGAAAATCGCCTTGATCGCTGCGTTTATGACGAATCCAAAATTGGTGGTGCTCGACGAACCGACCAGCGGACTCGACCCGGTAATGCAGCAAGCGTTTTTGAAATTGGTGCAAGATGTCAGCGCCCGCGGCACAACCGTATTTATGTCGTCGCATTATTTGAACGAAGTGGCCGATGTGTGTTCGCGCGTGCTTTTGATGCGTGGTGGAAAGCTAGTGAAAGATATCCCGTCGCATCAGCTTGCGGCAATCGGTGGCAAACATGTTCGCGTGGTCACGAACGAAGCGGTGCTTCCGCCCGAAGGATCGGAATCGGTCGTGAAAACCGATAAATCTGGCGAATATACACTGGAATTCGTTTCAAAAGGTACGCCGCGCGAACTTCAGCAGTGGCTGACGCATGACGTTCACGGGCTGCACGACATTGAAATTCGCGATCACGATCTTGAGGCGGCGTTTAGTAGTTTGTATAAAACGGGAGAGAATAATGGGTAACGTATTTCTGAAAACCGTGTACGATAAACGCTGGTTTATATGTGGCTGGACGCTTGGCTTCGCGTTCATGGCGTTTTTGATGGCGGTCTTTTATCCTACGTTCAGCGAAGATGATTCTATTGGGCAGCTTGCAGAAAGTTTACCGGCTGCGCTTCAGGGTATGATTGGTGATATTTCGATTCTAAAGGAAGTACCAACGTATTTGGCGTCGGAATTGTTTACGATTCGCATGCCGATGATCGCATTCGTAGCGGCAATCGTTCTTGCGGTAGGGCTATCGGTGGGCGATGAAGAAAACGGTCAGCTGCGAACGCTGCTCAGTTTACCGGTCAGCCGCACGGGCGTCGTTATCGCTAAATGGTGCGCCAGTGCGGTGATTTTACTGCTGATCTCGCTGGGAATGTTCGCTGGTGTGTATGCGGGGCTTGCAGTAGTAGGGGAGACGGTTGAATTTCCGCTGCTCGCCGGGCTCATTGGTATGACCTGGCTGCTTATTTTAGCGGTCGTATCACTGATTTTTGGCATCGGAATCGCAACCGGAAGTCGTGCGCTGGCAACCAGTATCGGCGTAATTATTGCCGTTGGAAGTTTTCTGTTGTCGTCGTTCGCGCGCGCCGTCGATTGGCTGAAAGATTACGAAGTTGTATCGCTACTCCATTATTTCCCGGCGGTCGATATCGCCAAAGACGGGTTTGAAATTTCGTATACGTTCGTTTATATCGCGATTATTGCAGTATCGCTTCTGGTTGCGATTATCGGATTCCGAAGGCGAGATGTGCGCGCATGACGCAATAAACAATTTTGTGAGTGGCTAATTACAAACGCAAAATAAACACTGAAAGGATAGATGATAGATGGCAAAAAAGTATAAATATCGTCTCAAGCCTAACGACATAAACGGGGCAAGGCTCGTTATAATCGCCTGCATAATTGCGCATGTCATTATTTATTTCGCTACGTTCGGTTTCCTGTTTGCACTATGGTTTTACAGTGCCGCAATCGGCTTAATTATGCTCGCGAATATCGCCATTTTAACAAACGTAAAAAGTTCAGAAGTGTTTATAAGGGCAACGATATTGTTTAACCTCGTGTTTGTGGCGCTTGGCGTATTGCTGCTTGTACAAAATTATCACTATTTCTTTTCGTAGAATGTTTAAAGGAGAATCGAATGAAACGTATTACTGAAAACCAAAAAGATTTCCTGGCGTCGTGCCTCGTGATCATGACGACATTCGTGCTGATATTTAACTATCTCGCGTTTATTATGCATTCGTACATTATGCTTGTTTCTGTCGATATTGTGTACGGCTTGTTGGTGTACGGATTCGTTCTGCTTCTCACTGGAAAATATTGGTCTGAAGAATTCTATAGACTAATGAGCGCGCTTGGAATTCTTGGCTCGATTGCTTCGGTAGGATTGATATGGCTAGTATTTACGCTACCGGGTTTATAAAAGAAAAGGAGGTGTATTATGGTCAAAAGTAAAAAAACAACGAACGTACCGATTCCACAAAAGGTCGTTCTTATTGGTGGAATCGGGATTGTCGTTCTGCTTTTTCTGCTGTCGCTAGGTACGTTTTTAAGCTTTGCGCTTTTCCTAGGTATTGCTGTTATTGTGTTGAATTTTTTGATTCTAAGTGGCGCAAAAGTGGGCGAGAGTTCCGTGCGGCTTGCACTGCTTCTGAGTGTACTTGCGATCGTGTACGGACTTTATGCCGTGTATCCGATGGTTGCGCAAAGTGCTGGTGTTTAGGAGAGAAACGCTGTATCAAGGTTGCGTTTGCGCTAAATAATTAAAGGTTTGCACGACACCACGTTCAATCGCTGCTTCAACATCAATCTCCGAGAGAAAATCGGGGCGAATGCGCACGTTTTTCGGGTCGACAAATCGGCAATCGCCGTGTTCGAGAAATCCATGCGTTGTTGCCTGAATGTCGACAGATTCATAATCTTCGTGATTTGTAATGTGATAAAACAGTTCCAAATGTTCACGCCCGTTGTCGTGAAATTGCTGCACAAACAACAAATTTCCAACTTTCGGTGCCACTCCGGTTTCTTCGATCATTTCACGATGAAGGCAATCGAGCACCGATTCGCCCGGATCAAGCCCGCCGCCCGGCGTACCCCACCAATCTGTTACATTTCCATGTGTATCGCGAAATGTTTGCGCTAATATTTCGCCACTGCGAAACACAATACCGCGCACTGCAATTCGTCGCTGCATAAAATCTCCTTTGAATTGTAATTAGTATCGTAGAAGCGTCAGCGGTTCGGCCGTCCGAACGTGGAGCGCGTAGCGGATTTCCGTGGAAATCATAGTGAATAAATTATAGCACAAAGAAATGAGCCCCGTTGAAACGCGGTGGGGCTCGGTACCGCGGTACTACTGGAAGTGCTAGGCGGTGCGGGTGCGGGGAGCTCGCCCTCGACGCTTGAGTGCGCGACGCTCTTTCTCACTCATACCACCCCAGACTCCACTGTCCTGGCCACTTTCGAACGCCCAGAGCAAGCACTGCTCGGTTACCGGACAACGCCGGCAAACAGCCTTCGCTTCGGCGATTTGTGCTCGATTTGCCTTGCCGGTCTCCCCGACGGGGAAGAACAGCTCCGGGTCTTCCTCCTTACAGGCGGCGTCATGCCGCCAGTTGCGTGCCATGGTACACCTCCTCTCTTCAGGTACCTCTTTTATTGAAGCATAATCGAGGGCGGTGACACAAACGTGATTTCTGTGAATCTAAAGGGAGTTTATTTTTTCTATCAACTCTTTGCGTAATTCGTCACGATCTTCCGGATTAATTTCAAGCTCTCCGGCAATAGTAAAAATTTCATTAATTCTTTTATTAGAGTTATGAAATCTGACATAATCGGTGGCCATAAACCCTGCGATTTTATATGCAATCTCTAAATCCATATCAGGCTTTGCTTGGACTATATCGCCAAGCCGCTTCAATTCGTGAATTAATTGGTTTTCTAATTGAGTCGAAATCTCTGCATTGTTGAGCATTTCAAATACTTTATTATATTTTTCCATATCGGTAGTATTATATATAAATTCGTTAAAAGTGAGCCAGTTTCACGACATGGCTCAGGTCGATGAATCAGACGTCGTATTCATTTCCTTCGACGTCGCGGGCGTACAGGTACGTCGACGTACCATCGGGGTTATTGCGGTACTTCACGTGGCCGTGAGCACTGCCGTCGACTGCGCCCGTGTTGAAGTAGGTGTTTGTCACGGTCGCGTCATCGCGCTGCGGCCTGTCGAGAAACGAGGTGCTGTTGAAAGTTCCACCGTCATTATTGCGCTCGCTTTCGGCCGAGTCACGTGCATCGCGTCGTGCCGGGCAATCGCAGTAGCGGCTGCACTCATGTCCGGATCTACGCCAACGTCGTCCCACTGTACATCATCAACTTTCGCTGAGGTGTTGAATAGTACGGCTGTACTACTCGTTGAACGACTATATATATTGATTATATATGTCAATATTTTTTAATATATGCAAGTCAACAGAGAATACTTCGAATGAGGCTACCTAAGAGCCTATAAGTAATTTATTTTTTACGAATTAACTCAGCGTAGTTCAAAATATCTACGATAGTTTTCGACGCAGACGGCACTGACTCTTTAGTCATCTTAAATCCTAGCTTAATAGTAATAATTCCTGCGCCGAGTAATATTATTCCGAGCAATATGTTGGTTGATGGTGGCAGCGCAAGAAGGATGCCAAAAAGCGCTCCAGCTGTACCAGTAAACACGATGAAAATACTAAGGATATACTTTGGCGTGATTAATTTCATACATTTACTTTATCACGTTTTTTAAGGTAAGGATTCTGTGTGTAGTGCATGTAACGTTGTCACGTCATTAGACGTGCGGTGTAGATTTCTGCTAAAATAAAAGCATCACCCACGCGAAATATAAGTGGTGGATAGAGCAATTCGCTGACACGAATTTCTGTACCCGTTACTTATTCGCTCGAAACAGAAGGGTGAATTAACAAAAGGAGGACAAAATATGTCTACGATTAATCCGCACGGCAAGGAAATTTTTTCCGTTGAAGCTGAGTTATGTGGCAAACCATTAAAGTTAGAAGTCAATCGCGTTGGGTTCCGAACTTCGGCCAGTGTGCTGGTGACGTATGGCGAAACCGTTGTACTTGGAACGGCCATGGTGGGGAACAAACCGATGAGCGGCATGGATTATTTCCCGCTGAGCATCGATTACGAAGAAAAATTTTATGCAGCCGGAAAAATTTCTGGCTCACGATTCATTAAGCGCGAAGGCCGCCCGAGCGACGAAGCGGTGTTGATTGGACGATTGATCGATCGCCCGATTCGTCCGCTCTTTCCAAAAGGGTATCGCCAGGAAGTGCAGGTGGTGACCAGCGTTCTTTCGATGGATCCGACGTTTCGCCCTGACGCCGTTGCGATGATCGCAGCCTCGAGTGCCTTGATGCTAACCGGCGCTCCATTCGACGGTCCGGTTGCTGGGCTGCGTGTGGCGCAAGTAAATGGCGAATTCAAAGCGTTCGCTTCAGCGGAAGAGCGCGACGCGAGCGATCTTGATTTGGTGGTTGCCGGAAAAGATAGCGGCATAACTATGGTGGAAGCTGGCGCGAACGAAGTGAGTGAATCGCTTGTTGCCGATGCGCTTAGCTGGGCATTCGACGCTTTCCAGCCCGCAATTCAATTGCAGAAAGAGCTGGCTGAAAAAGTTGGCGTTACGCCGCGCGACTACGAATTAGTGCTTCCAAACGAAGGCTTCCAAGAAATCGTTGACGAATGGATGAGCGACAAGCTTGGTGAAGATCTGCGCCGCCCGTACCCAGAGCGAAACGAAATGGTAGCCACACTTCGTGAACAGCTGCACCAAGACATGGCAGAACGATTCGGCGAAGAAGATTATGCGATTTTGAAACAGGATTACGACGAAGCGTTTACGACGGCGCTTCATAAAGATGTCCGTCGTGGTATCGTAGAAGACAATCGCCGGCCGGATGGTCGTGCGCTTGATGAAATTCGTCCGCTCAGTAGCGAAGTTGGTATGTTGCCACGAACCCACGGATCGAGTTTGTTCACGCGTGGTGTGACGCAAGGCCTCAATATCGTTACGCTGGCGCCGCTGAGCTATGCGCAACTCGTTGATACGATGGAAGTGAACGATGGCGAACGTCGCTACATGCACCACTACAATGCGCCGGGCTACACGGTTGGCGAAGTAAAACGACTTGGCGGTGCGGGTCGGCGTGAAATCGGCCACGGCTATCTAGCGGAGCGAGCGGTGATTCCGGTGCTTCCAACCGAAGAAGAATTCCCGTACGCGATTCGAAGTGTCACGGAAATTATGAGCCAAAACGGTTCGACTAGCATGGCCGCCACGTGTTCGAGCGTATTGGCGCTTATGGACGCCGGTGTGCCACTGAAGGCGCCCGTTTCAGGCATTGCTATGGGGCTCATGATGGACGACGATACGCCATATGTACTGTCGGATATTGCCGATGCGGAAGATTTTGCTGGCGATATGGACTTCAAGGTTGCCGGAACCGCAGAAGGGATTACGGCAATTCAAATGGATATGAAAGTGCATGGACTGCCGGTAGAAATTTTGCGCATGGCGCTTGAAAAATCGAATCCAGGACGAGCGCACATTCTGGCGCACATGCTAACGACACTTGCGGAACCGCGCACGAATTTGAGCGATTACGCACCGCGAATCGAGAAGATAAAGATCAACCCAGAAAAGATTGGTGCGGTGATTGGCAAGGGCGGTGAAGTGATCAATAAAATTACTGGTGAAACCGGTGCTGAAATCGACATCAAGGAAGACGGCTTGATTACGGTGGCAGGGCCAGACGCTGAGAAGATTAACCGGGCGGTCGAATGGATTAAGAGCCTGACCGAAGAGCCAGAAGTAGGCAAAATTTACACTGGTAAAGTAGTAACGATTAAAGATTTTGGCGCATTCGTAAACATTATGCCGAGCCTCGATGGCATGCTGCACATTTCGCAAATCTCGAACGAGCGCGTGGAAAACGTGACCGACGTTTTGCACGAAGGACAGGAAGTTCGCGTGAAGCTAACGGGCATCGACGAGCGTGGGCGACTAAGCCTCAGTATGAAAGCAATCGACGAATAAACGGTGCGATTTGAGAAAACAAAACGCGTGTTTATGAAAGCACGCGTTTTGTTATAGTAAGAATAATGAGTGATCAACAAGCAGAACTTGCAACACTAAAAGATGAAATCATCGCGCGGAATATCTGTCCGGAGCTAGCGGCGCAAGCGAACAATTTAGTACTTGGCGATGGCAATCCAAATGCCGATATTGTGTTTATCGGTGAAGCGCCGGGAAAGAATGAAGACGAGCAAGGGCTTCCATTTGTCGGGGCGGCGGGGAAGTTTTTGAATGAAATGCTGGCGCAGGCTGGCATGGATCGAAGCGATGTGTATATAACGAACATCGTGAAATATCGCCCACCGAATAACCGCGATCCGCTGCCGGAAGAAAAAAAGGCGTTTTGGCCGTTTCTTTTGAAGCAGCTGCAAATAATTCAACCGAAAGTTGTTATCACGCTCGGACGGCACAGTATGGAGAATTTTTTACCGGATATGAAAATCAGCCAAATTCACGGTGAAGCGAAGCGAATCCCGTTTGGCGATGAGAAAATCGTGATCGTACCGCTCTACCATCCGGCGGCGGCGCTGTATAACGGCGGCATGCGGCAAACGCTTATCGACGATTTTTTACGCGTTCCGGAAATTATCAAAACGCTCGATAAATCGTAATACTACCTCTGTTAGACTTGCAATTGCAAACGTATTTTGCTATAATTGAAACCACTTGGAAGAGGGTACGACCACCTTTTTGTAGATCATTTACCCCAGGACTCGTATCTAATTATCATAGAAATTATTTTGTTGTAACTAAAAAAGGAGAAAAATATTTTATGGGTCAACAACGACTCGCGACGCCGCAAAACGACGATAACTCGAAGCGGCCAAAGCAGCAAAAGCAAAAATCAAATAACACCGTGTTGAACAACACGACGACACGCAAAGGCGAGGTATTCCGCGCACAGCGACGCGTGAGCGAAAACGTGAACTTACGCGCATCGCAGCACATGATCAATGTGCCCGTAAACAAATCGGTGTACAACGGTTACGGCGGACGCCAATTCAGCCTTGCTGAACAGCCGAAAAAACCACGCGCGCCACGCCCAACGCTGAAGATTATGCCAATCGGTGGTCTTGGTGAAATGGGAATTGGTAAGAACATGATGGCGATCGAGTACGATAATGACATTATCGTGATCGACTGTGGATTTTTATTCCCTGGAAGTGATTATCCGGGCATCAATTACATCACACCAGATATTACGTACCTTGAGGAAAACAAGCACAAGATTCGCGGGCAAGTATTTACGCATGGTCACCTTGATCATATCGGCGCGTATCGTCACGTAGCGCATAAGCTTCCGGCACCAGTATACGGATCGAAATTTACGATCGGTATGGTACAACGCACAATGGAAGAAGCTACTAGTGGTTACGAACCGACGTACAACGTTATGGATCCCGAAACACACGAACGTGTGCAGCTTGGCGACAGTTTTAGTATCGAATTGGTACGGGTAAACCACTCGATTCCAGATGCAACGGCGGTTGTTATTCGTACGCCACTTGGTGTATTGGTAGATACTGGTGACTGGCGATTTGAAGATAACCCGGTAGATGGCAAAAAATTCGACCTCGAGCGACTGACGGAAATCGCTACAAAAGAGGGAATTTTGCTGCTCATGAATGAAAGCACGAACTGCGAAAGTGATGGAACGCACACGCACGGTGAATTCGACATTCAGCAAAGTTTGGGCCAGGTAATGGATAATTACCAAAATTCACGCCTTATTTTGAGCTGTTTCTCAAGCCAAATTCACCGCATGCAGGTGATTCTTGATGAAGCGAAAAAACACGACCGTAAAGTGGCATTCGCAGGCTATAGCATGATTCAAAACCTCGAGGTGGCGCTTCGTGCTGGAACGATTAAAATTCCAAAAGACGTCGTCGTGAAAATGGAAGACGTTGTGAAGCTGCCCGACGGCAAAGTAACGATTGTATGTACCGGTTCACAGGGCGAATTTAACGCGGTGCTTAACCGCATGGCGAGCGGTTCGCACAAATTCATTAAGATTAAGAACAGCGATGTGATCGTATTTAGCTCAAACCCGATTCCGGGTAACGAAAAATACGTGGTACGCACGGTTGACGGCTTGATGCGCGAAGGTTCGGAAGTAATTCAGAACGGTAAAACGCATCTTACGGGGATCGGTCCGCTGCACCTTTCGGGACACGGCTATTATGACGACCACGTGAAACTTATTAACGCGCTGAACCCAAAATATTACATGCCGATTCACGGTGAATTCCATATGTTGCACCACAATGCAGCGCTTGCCGAAAAAGAAGCGGCAATTCCACGCGATAACATTTTTGTGTGCGATAGCGGCGATGTGATTGAAATTAATACCGAAGGTGCGAAAAAAGCTGGCCGAATCCCGGTTGGTGGTATTATGTACGATGACTCTGGTGCGATCGTATCAGAGGTAGTGTTGAAAGATCGCATCCACATGGCGAGCGAAGGTATGTTCGTGGTGGTGTTAACGGTTGCTCGCGGGAATGGCCGCTTGATGACCAGCCCGGACATCATTTCGCGTGGATTCATTTATCTTCGAGATAGCGAAGAACTGATGGGAACGATTCGCCAATACTTGAAGCAAAAAGTGGCGCGTAGTTTCGGCAACAAGAAAGTCGATATGGATGTGGTGAAGAAGGAACTGAAAGACGAGATCACGCACATTTTGTACGACCAAACACGCCGAACGCCAATCGTGATTCCGGTTATTAATGAAATTGGCGGCGGTGGAAACCAAGGTCAGCAAAATGGTGGTGGCAATAACGCAAATCGTCAGCAGCGTTCAAACGAGAATCGATCGCAGTACAAACAGGGGCAAAAATCGTTTCCAAAACCGGTAACGCCCGACACTGAAGCGAACGATCCGACGCAGCGCAGCAAGATGGCCGATCAACGTCCGTACTAGCGGCGTGTAAGCACTTGCATTTTGTAGTAAATATTGCTATAATATGCCTGTTACAACATAAGGCGCTAACGCTTATAATAGCAAGGTAGATATGCCGAAAAAGAAAAAGACGACACGAAAGAAAGCTGCAAAATCGACGGCGCCAAAACATAGTTTGCCGGCCGGTTTTTGGGCGCAAGTAGGGGCGATTTCACTCATTGCGATTTCGCTTTTGCTGGTCGTGGCGTGGTTTGGCGCGGGCGGTTCGGCGCTGAACTGGCTGAATAACGCGTCGCTCGCGAGCATTGGGTACGCCACATATGTTATTCCGGTGTTATTTGTGTATCTGGCAGTCGAAGTATTTCGGGCGCATGAAAATAAACTGCCGTTGGTGGTAAAGTTTGCCTCAGTGCTTATGGTGGTATGGTTCGCTGGATTGTTCGGGCTAATGCAAAACAATCAGGGAATGAATACCGGCGGATTCGTAGGTGATACAGCGAATAGTGCCATGCTTGAGCTCGTAAGTGGCGGCGTGGCAGCGTTTATCTACGTGTTATTCATTCTTGTTACGACGTTATTCGTTACGCGCGTTTCGCCGTTTAGCGTCATCCAAAAACTACGCGACTTATCGCGCACGGCACCATTCGAGCACGATGAAAATAGTAAAGTAATGAAAAAAGCGGCCGCTACCGATGTGGCAGCGCGACCGCAAACAATTGGCGAGCTAAAACTAAATGCCGGAGTGCCAACGCTTGGTGACGAGGAAGCAGCGCCAGTAAAAGAGCAAAAAGCATCGAAATTATCGAGCCTTCGCGGCAGCGTCAAACAAGATAAGGCAGCCGAAGAGCAAACGGCGCTGGTGACGGTGAATGACCCGAACTGGGAAGCGCCAAGCGTTGAACTGCTTGAAAAGAAGCAATCGCCAGCCAACGCCGGTGACGTGCAACAAAACGCGCAAACGATTCATGATACGCTGGGCGAATTCAATATTGATGTTGAAATGGAGGGCGCGAACATTGGCCCGAAAGTAACGCAGTATACGCTGAAACCGCCAAGCGGCGTGAAGCTCACGCGTATTACGGCGCTTGAAACGAATATCGCGCTTAATTTGGCGGCGCAAAGTCTTCGTATTGAAGCGCCGATTCCCGGGCAGCGTGCCGTTGGTATCGAAGTGCCGAATATTAAAGCGGCAGATGTGCGCTTGTACGGTATTCTTAGTTCGAAACAATGGAAAAATGGTCACGAGCCGCTGAATTTCGCCATCGGAAAAGATATTTCCGGCGATGCGGTTGTTGGCGAGTTAAACAAAATGCCACACCTTTTAATTGCCGGACAAACTGGATCTGGTAAGTCGGTGATGATCAATACGCTGCTTACAAGCCTTTTATACCGCAATAGTCCAAGCGAGATGAAGCTCATTTTGGTAGATCCAAAGCAGGTGGAAATGGCGCCGTACGAGGATATTCCGCATCTTCTCACCCCTGTTATTACTGAGCCGGAAAAAACGATCAGCGCGCTGAAATGGGCCGTGAACGAAATGGAACGACGCTACAAGCTGCTGGCCGAAGAAAAAATTCGCGATATTAAAAGCTATAACCAGAAAATGCAGTCTGGCCGCAAGAAAGTTGCAGTTGAAGATGAAGACGGCAACGCGCAACAAGCAGATGAAGGCGCGATGCCGTACATCGTTATCGTGATCGACGAGCTGGCCGATCTTATGATGGTGGCGGCGCGTGATGTTGAAGCGCTCATTGTACGTTTGGCGCAGAAAGCTCGCGCGGTGGGAATTCACTTGGTGCTTGCAACGCAGCGCCCGAGTGTCGATGTTATTACCGGGCTCATTAAGGCCAACGTGCCGGCGCGAATTGCCTTTACGGTAGCGAGCCAAATCGATTCACGTACAATTCTCGATCAAGTTGGCGCCGAAAAACTACTTGGGCAAGGTGACATGTTGATGCTAACACCAAGTATGAGCAAACCAAAACGTATCCAGGGCGCATGGGTAATGGACGAAGAGGTGATTAAGATTACCGATCATTTGCGCATGCAAAGCGCACCGCAATACAACGACGAGATCGTCTCGCAACCAGTGCAAATTAACGGCAAAGGCGGCGTTGTTATGGATATGGATGGCGGAAGTGGCGACGATATGTATAAAGATGCCGTGCGTGTGGTGGTTGAAAGCGGTAAAGCGAGTACGAGCTTGTTGCAGCGCCGATTGCGTGTTGGGTATGCTCGTGCAGCGCGTATTATCGAAGAAATGGAAGAGCAGGGGATTATTGGTCCGGCAGATGGTGCGCGACCGCGCGAAGTGCTACTTAAGAATCTTGATGATCTTGGCGGCGATACGCAGTAATCCTAGAGCTCATTGTGTGCTAATTTCGCCCCTGTTAGCCTCTAGCTTTCGTACGCGGTTTCTGGTATAATGAGATGGTTATCAACTCGGCTTACGCGCAACAACGTAAGCATCCAAACGGATTCCAGAGGAGGAAATCTATGAAAGAATACGAACTGACCGTTCTGATTCACCCAGACCTCGAGGTTGACCTCGAGACGCCACTAACAAAAGTGCGCGACTTGGTGAAATCGCATGGCGGTGAAATCGTGACAGAAGAAAACTGGGGTAAAAAGAAGCTTACCTACAAAATCAACCGCGAAGATTTCGCCGTGTACGTGTACATGGATGTAAAACTTCCGGCCGACGCACCACTAAAGATCAGCAACACGCTGAACATTACCGACGAAGTGCTCCGTTACCTGCTCGTAAAGGTAGACGAAAAGGGACGCGCATTACTGGCTGAAGCGAAGAAAAACGCAGCAGAAGAAACCAAAGAAGAGGAGTAGGGGATTATGGCCAAAAGCATTAACCAAGTGATTTTGATGGGACGCCTGACGCGCGACCCAGAAGTTCGTACGACTACCACCGGTAAAACTATTACAAGCTTCTCACTGGCGGTTGATCGCGGTGGCCAGGAAGATGCGGCAGACTTTTTCGACGTTACGGCGTGGGAAAAGCTTGGCGAACTTGTCAGCCAATATTTAAGCAAAGGTCGACGTTGTCTCGTGCAAGGTCGCCTTCGCCAAGATAGCTGGGAAGACAAAGAAACCGGCAAAAAACGCAGCCGCGTTGAAGTCGTCGCAACCGACGTCACATTCCTCGATGGGCCGAACGGTGATGGTGGCGGAAATAGCTCGCCAAGCAATTCTGGCCAAGGTTCAGGAAACGGTGGGAAAAACAAGGATGTTGTCGTTGAAGACATCGACAATAAGCCAATCGACTTAAGCGAAATTCCATTCTAACAGGAGAATAACTATGGCAATCAAACGATTTAAGAAAGATGCGCCAGCGTACTTTGACTATAAAGATGTCAAAACGCTCCAGCGCTATATTAACGTATACGGACAAATCGAACCAGTTTCGAAAACGAATTTGAGCGCGAAACAGCAGCGCCAACTCGCAACAGCGATCAAGCGTGCACGCCATCTTGCGCTACTGCCGTTCGTAATTTCTAACTAATTCGTTAGAGAACTCTGCAGCGCACAGGTTCGCCCGCGCGCTGCCAAGTATTTCTAACCTAACTCATTTAGGAGATTCTATGTACCAACCAACCGATTTAAAAAAGGGAACCGTCGTCCAAATTGACGGAAAACCATACCGCGTGACCGAATACGGCCAAAAAGTCATGGGGCGCGGCGGTAGCATTGTGAACGTAAAACTGAAAAACTTGATTGACGGAAGTGTTGTACCGCGGACGTTTAAAGGGCAAGATAAGATTGAACGCGCCGAGGTAAGCAACAAAGCCGTACAGTATTTGTACAACGATGGCGAAACGTTTTATTTCATGGATCCGGAAACGTTCGAGCAGTACGAATTGCCACGCGATTTGGTAGATGACGCCGTAAACTACTTGAAAGAAGGCGACAACCTGAATTTGCAGTTCTTTGGTGAAAAGGTGATTACGGTTGAGCTTCCGAAGAACTTATATCTTGAAGTCACGTACACCGAAGATGTCGTGAAGGGCGATACAACGTCGAGCGTATTAAAAGACGCAACGCTCGAAACCGGGCTGACTGTAAAAGTGCCTGCGTTTATTAAAACCGGCGACGTTGTGTCGGTTGATACGGCAACGGGCGAATATCGCGAGCGCAAAAAGTAAACCGCTTACACTTAGTGATACAATAGAGGCATGGCCTCGTCCCAGAAGGCGACATATCAGACAAACATCGCCAGGTTAAAACATGCAGTAAAACATCAATCGGTTGTGAAGCGACATCATTTTCATGTGTCGTTTTTTCTTATTGGGGTGACGATTTTTTCGATTATTGTGGTGCAGCTGGCGTATCCAAGTGATCGAGGATTGCCGCTGGCGCGTGTGAGCGGATATTCTATGCAGTGGAAAACCGATACGGAAATTACAAAGCAAATTACCGATTCGTTTAAAAATACGAAAATAAGTCTGAAAGTTGATGATAATACCGAACTGACCGTGCCACTTAGTAAAGCCGGCGCCGAGCCAAACACCGAGGCGATGGTGAACGAATTAACGCACTATCCGTTGTGGCAGCGGCTGATTCCGGGAACGATTTTACTGCAGGGCGCGCGTGTTCCGCACGCCGATGTGTATTTTTCAAGTAAACCGCTGAATGAATTTAGCCAGGAAGCTGCGGAAAAATTGTCGTCGAACCCGCAAAACGCACGGCTTGAAATTAAAGAGGGGAAACTGGTTGCGACCGATGGAATCTCGGGTAGTAGCGTTGAAGCAGACTACGTTGGCACGGTTATTGCGCGTGAACAAGTACGGCTGGGCGAAACAACGGTCGTAAACGTACCGTCAAAGCGCATTGTTCCAAAACGCACGGCAGGAGATTTGAAAGCGGTTCGCACCGAAGCCGAAGCGATATTGGCGCACACAGTTGCAATTACAATTGAAGACGAAACATATTCGCCGGATTCGACCGAGCGCGCCAGTTGGGTGCTGCTCGACACAGACGAAAACGGCATGATAACGCTATCTATTGATAAGGCGGCAGTGAATGATTACTTGCGCAAGTTGAATAAAAAAGTTGGTACGCCAGCGGGAATGACGGATGTTGCAATTACCGATGGCATTGAAACGAAACGCAGCGAAGGAAAGCCGGGGCGTGCGCTCGATAGCGAGCCGCTCGCAAAAGCAATTGTCGCTGCGCTTTCGCAGCCGGAACGAAACGTACAGTTGACGGGAAGTTTCAGGCCGGTTGCGCCAGAAATTCGCTATAACAATAAATACACCGCCAGCGAAACGGGGCTTCGTTCGTATGTTCAGGATGTTGCTGAACAAAAAAATATGCACATTTCCGTGCAGCAACTTGACGGCGAAAAGTGGACGGCCGAAGCACGCGCCAGCGAAAGCATTCCAAGCGCGAGTACGTACAAATTGTTTGTGTCGCTCGTGCTATTCCATCGTATGCAAAAAGGCGAAATCTCGTGGAACGACCCGATGCTCGACACGAACGTTTCAACCTGCTTCAACCGAATGACGATCGATTCGACGAATCCGTGTGCCGAAAAATGGATCGCAATGTTTGGCAGGCCGACGATCAACCAATTTATTTATGCACGTGGTTTCAGTCCGGGAACATCGTTTACAACAGGCTCGGCGAACCAAACAACCGCCCGCGATTTGACAAAATTCATGAAAGGCCTTGAAAATGGTACACTGGTATCTGGTGCGTACCGCGAGCGATTGCTTCATTCGCTGTCATCGCATTTGTATCGCGATGGAATTCCGAGCGGGAGCGCCGGCCATGTCTACGATAAAGTTGGCTTTTTGTGGGATTACGTCCACGATACGGCGATCGTCGAGCATCCAAACGGAACATACTTATTAACTGTTATGACCAAAGGCCAATCGTACGGCGCCATTGCGGCCGTCACGCGCGAAATTGAACGAATAATGTATCCATGAAACAGAGATTAGATGCTGAATTAACCAAACGCGGCCTCGTGCCAAGTCGCTCTCAGGCAGAGAGCTGGATTAAGCTTGGTTCGGTAAAAGTAGATGGGCGCGTTGTAACGAAGCCGGGGCATATGGTGCAGCCCGACGCCGATATTACACTTTCGGCAAAAGAACAATACGTGAGTCGTGCTGGCTTGAAGCTCGCGAGTGTAGCTACGCTACTTCAGTTGAATTTTCAGGATTCGATTGTACTCGATGTAGGCAGCAGCACTGGCGGTTTCACTGATTACGCACTAAAACATGGAGCAAAAAAAGTGTTTGCTGTTGACGTTGGCACGAAGCAATTGCACCCAAGTTTGCGTCGCAATAAGGCGATTGAGCTGCATGAAAAAACCGATATTCGCGATTTTATTCCTAGGCAAACGCCAACTATTATCGTCATCGATGTATCGTTTATTAGTTTGCGTGATATTTTGCCGCATCTGGCGGCCACAAGCTGCGATGGCAATACAAAAATCGTTGCTATGGTGAAGCCGCAGTTTGAAGCTGGCAAGCAGCAGGTGAATAAGGGCGTCATTAAAAATGATTCTGTTCGTCGGCACATTCTCAAAGATTTCGAAGCATGGGCAAAACAATATTTTGTCATTGCCGATAAGCGCGACAGCGATGTGCACGGTGCGCGCGGGAATCAAGAGCGATTTTATTTATTACAGGCGCTTACACGTTAAATCGAAATTCAACCACATCGTTTGGTTGCATTACATAATCTTTGCCTTCGGTGCGAACTTTGCCGGCGGATTTGGCGGCCACCTCTGAGCCGGCTTCAATTAAATCGTTATAGTCGATAATTTGGGCGGCAATAAATCCACGCTCGAAATCGCCGTGAATAACGCCAGCGGCCTGCGGGGCGGTGAAGCCTTTTCTGATCGTCCAGGCGCGCGTTTCTTTGGCACCGGCCGTGAGATAACTTTGTAAGTTTAGCGTATCGTAGGCCGCGTGAATCATTTGCGAAAGGCCGGTTTCTTCCACGCCGTAGCTTTCAAGCAGCTCGTGGGCGTCTGACGGCGCGAGACCTTTCAGTTCTTCCTCTAGTTTTGCGCACACGAATACCGCGCGATTCGGCGCAACCATAGCGCGCAAATCGGTTTGCTTCGATTCGTTTGAAAGCGTTTCTTCGTCGACATTGAATGCGTAAATTACCGGTTTAGCCGTGAGCAAATGCATGTCTTTGATGAGCTCGTCGTTCAGGTTGCCGAGCTGCGACAGCGGCGTGCCGGCTTCAAGTTTTTGCTTCAATTCTTCAAGATAGGCTACCGCTTCACGTGCGGCAGGTTTTGCTTTGGCTTCTTTCTGAAGCTTCGGCAAACGATTTTCAATTGATTGCAAATCGGCCAAAATCAATTCTGTGTTGATGATTTCAATATCATTTTTCGGATGAACACGCTCTTCAACATGTAAAATGTCGTTGTTTTCGAAAGCGCGCACAATATGCACGATTGCATCGCATTCGCGAATGTTCGCTAGGAACTTATTGCCAAGTCCTTCACCTTTGCTTGCGCCCGCAACGAGCCCGGCGATGTCAACAAACGTAACAGTGGCAGGAATCACTTTGGCGCTACTGTACATTTTCGCAAGCGTATCAACGCGCTCATCGGGAACGGGAACAATTCCGGTGTTTGGTTCGATTGTTGCGAACGGATAATTCGCGGCTAAAATATCGTTGTTCGTCAGCGCGTTGAACAGGGTAGATTTTCCCACGTTCGGGAGGCCGACGATTCCTATACTTAACATTTAACCCAATCTCCGACAGATTAGAGATGATTTTTGATTGGGTTTGATTTTGTGTATCGTCCTCGACATAGCCTGTGTAATTCTCCTTCTGCGCCAAGACAGGAACGTATCCCCATACGGTGACTTCCTGTTTTGTGGCAACGACTTTACTTACTAATTTTTGGATAATTTGTCGTCTTTTAGAATAATCCAAATCTGTTACTAATTTTACCACGCCTTGGACTAATTCCTCTAGAGGTAGGGTAGGCGTGTTGGCAATCTGGTCACGAATACCGGAAAGCTCGCTGACTATGTGAGTGCGCTTGGCGTTAAGCTCGGCTACGTTCTCTTTGTAGACGTACTCGCTCATCACGCCTTCGCCATACATTTTGGCAAAGCGCATTTCCTTGTCATCTAGTTCTGGAAGTTGTGCGTTGAGTTGTTCATATCGTAATTCAAGCGGAGAGGCGTTCTCTCGCCATTTTTTCGCTTGCTCGAATATCAACTCAGGGTGGGTTAGTAATTGCTTGATATTATTCCATACCAAGTCATCAAGTACGGGTGCGCTAACAGGATGCTCAAAACATTCCCTTATTCCAAGCCTATTATTCAAACGGTCATTGCACCTGTAGTAAAGACTATTGTTCGCTGAGTCTCCGGTTCGCTTGAATCCGCACGGACATTCAATTATTCCGCCAACCAGATAGTTGTGCGTCTTGTTCTTTCGGTCGTAGGTACGTTTGTTGCGAACGAGTTGAGCCTGCGCATTGTCGAACAGCTCTTTGCTTACAATCGCATCAACCTTTACCATCAACCAATCGTCTTTAGGGCGGGCTACCCGACTGCCTTTAACAGTTTTTCGATATTGCTGGGCTTTGCGGTGAGTTCGTGTTGGTACAGATTCGCTTTTATTGTAATAGTGCTCTCCCATGTAGGTAGAATCCCGTAGAAGGCGGTCTATGACACCTGTAGACCATGCCTTGCGCTTTGCCTTGGGTGGCATGATATCACGCTCGTATAGTTCTTTTTGGATAGCATATTTTGATTTTCCATCCACGCACCACTCGAAAATCATGCGCACTACTTCGGCTTGTTTTTCATTTATGATGAACTTACCATCTCGTGCATTTTCCCCCTTCTTGATTCGGGGCAGGTAGTCATACCCGTATTTTGGTTGATAACCTAATAACTTTTTATTTTCCCGAACCTTGCGCAGCTTACCGATGCGCATACGCTCTGCAATCTTTAGACGTTCGTATTCTTGAAATATTCCCATAACGCTGCCCATAAGTCGTTCTTCGTGGGATACGCCATTTATTTCATGTAGACCGATATGTGCAATGCCGAGTTCTTGGAGTTCATTGAGAACGATTTCTTGATGGTAGAAGATTCGAGAAAGCCGTCCTCGGTCATAGTAATAAAGTAGGTCAAACTTTTTATCGTGTGCATCTGCTCTAAGCCTGTCTAAGTCCGGACGTTGAATTATGGAGCCGCTCCAGCCCTCGTCTTGGTAGATGCAGTCCGGCGTAATTGTATGTCCGTCGGCTTTAATTCTTTCAAGCAGTTCCATCTTTTGATTCTCGATAGTTTCTTCTTCCTCTTGGTTGGCTGTGCTGACGCGCATATATACCGCTACACGTTTCATTGTTTTGTTCTCCTGATAATTATTCATTTCTTAAATCCTTATAAATATATTTAATAGTCGCCGAGTGATGGCTTCAAGGCTAGTTATGGTTTTCCGCCTCTGTAACGAGCCGAAATAGTTCATCAAATACTAAGTCGAGTGCGTTTGTTTCGCTATCGTCGAAGATATACTCAAAACGAACTTCTTTTTCTTCCGGTGAGTGGTTCAAAACTTTAGACATATATATGCTTACGCTTTTAGCGCACTCCCATGATTAGCCGCATAATAGTGGATTGCATTACGCGAGCCTGGCTTCGACTCAACCTTGTCGTCTGCGACAAGCTCTTCAATGATTTCACCGAGCAGCCAGTTTTTTATCGACAAACCCGATTCTAGTAAAGCGTCCAATAACTTCTGTTTGGTATAGCCGGGGTTCTCGGTTATAGAAGATAGAACAGAATCCCTTAGCTGACTGCGGATTTCATCTTTTGTCTGCATTACGTCCATAAGAAGAAATTCGCTTGTGTCGCCGTTGTCTATGAAGCGAAGTTTGAAAGGAGCGATTTCTCGCATGTAACGATTTTTGGTCTGGTGTACTGTGACATAATCGCCGCTATTGTGTCTGCTGAACGCCATGTGACAGTCTACTGACGCCAAGATATCACTTGAGCCTCTCATATCTCCGGCAGGGCTATATGAGCCTCCTGCGCTACCTTTACGATTGTGGTGAGCAATTAGCACTGCAATACCATTGTCTGCGAGCCGACGGAGTTGGTTGAAAAGCTCGGACATATCACGCGAAGTGTTCTCATCACCTTGGTGCATTCGTACCAAAGAGTCGAACATCACTAGTCCGATATTGTTAGCAAGACACACGGATATTAGGCTGTCTATGTATTCAGCACTGACCTTGTAGCCCTCGCGAGAAAAATACTGAACACCAGAGTTAGGAGACGCTCCGAGTTGCTTGAAGCGTTCATTGAGTATGCGTTCGCCACTCTCTTCGTCTACTAACAAGACGCCAGTTGCACTAGTCGCATAATGCCCGAATAACTGCCGTCCATCCGTTACGGCAAGGGCGATTTCTAGCATAGCCCATGTTTTGAATGAGCTTGGTGCTGCTGAAAGTATCGTAATACCTTCACTTGGCACCAGTCCATCTACAATCCATCTCGTCGAGGGGAACTTGCGTTTTAATAGGTCATCGAGCGACGAAGGGTAGAGCGACAAAGGGTTGTTCCGTATGAACAGCTCCTTGTTTTGTCGTGCCCGTAATTCTTCGAGGCTTTCGTTTTTTTGTTCTTTCTCTGCATCTTCGGCAGAGCTCATCCATGAGTCCATGAATGTATCCTTCTTCGAACGATAACTCAACTGACGGTTGAGCGAACCAAGAGAGCGAAGTGAGAAACTGTTTCCAGATGCTATTATTTACAACCTGATTTGGGGAATCGAAAACACCCCTGTCAGGAGGTCTCAAATCACTAGTATTTCAGACTTCTTGGTTGGGGTGTTAATACTATTATCTTTTATTTTTTACGACGGTTCAATACTTTTTGCCCATTTTATGTGTGTTTCTTTTACCATATTTTTTGTGTAAAAAATGTGCTTGTAATGAAAAGTCCACTGTTCCGCCACTGTTTTTGCAATAAACCTTTATAAGAGAAACTCTTTTCAATTTTCTATGTGATTGGGCAGGATTATTATGCTCTGTGACGCGTTCTGACAGTGTTTTGAGCGGGAATAGGTAGAGAGCTAGCCAATAGGGAAGCGAAGCATCTTTGAACGATTAAACATAAGTTCCACTTGGATGTTCGCAACCTCGTCGTATTCGTATTTTGTCAGCCATTCGGTTATATCGACACACATGTTGAGCCCAGTTTTTTTCGTGTCTGTATCACCCGTAAAGTAGAATGCCAGTAACTCATTCTCCAGTCCCGCATACGCTTGAACGAAATTGCTGCCACCTATGTTCATAAGAGCCGCGACAGTCCCGTAAAATGCGCTATTTCCAACATGAAGGCTCAGGTATATGGCAAAATCGTCCGTGATAGGGGCGTAGTCTTTATCCATGATAGCCTTGCGAATTTCCGGCATCCTGTCGGTAAGGACTGGGTGTTCAATCGAGCAAAAGGATACCAAAATTCGCTTCGCGATGTTGCATGGTTTAATGTCCATAAGCGTCATCGTGACTATCTTGTCCGCGAGAAACTCTTCCGTCGTGCTGTCATTCGGAATATCGAGTTGAGATGTCAGTAAGTAGTGAACCCCGTTATAGAAGCGCCCAAAGTCCTTGTCGTAGTTTGTCCCCGATTGCTCGTTACACTCCTTGCACAGAGTATAGTCAGACAGCCCGCTTTGCTTAATCTTGCCTCGTGGCTTATGAGTGTTGCCGTTTTCGTCCTTATGAAGGGTTTTCATTAGCTCATCGCCTGAATAAAGAATGGCTTTTATTCCACCACCAGCATTACGAGGAATGTAGTGCTCCTCGGTCATCTGCTTTTCTTTGCCGCATATCCGACAAATGCCTATGATTTTCTTTTTTGCCATTAGTTACATTATAGCTCTTTCAGGCTTTGAACTTATCTGATGCGGACATTAAAATTAGTGTATGAAGATGTCGAGAATTGTTGAAGAACTCGAACGACAGGGTATAATCCCGACTTATGAAAATATTGCTATATATGCGGTCTTTGTAGCCGAAGAATGCTTGATAGAAAAACTAAGGCTTAACGAAGAGCTATTATGGGAGCTTGATATCAACGGGCTTTAATTTGCTCAGCGATATACTTTTTATTTAGCCAGAAGCCCAACCTAGGCAGCATGTCCCCCTGAGGAGTAGGGAATAAGGCGGTGGTGTTATTCGCACCGTGCGGACGGACGTGGGCGACCCTCTCGTCGGAAATCTTCGGAAGGTATTTTTGTTCGGCCTTATGTGTCGCTACGAGATGCTTAGTATCTTCCCATACTCGCTTGGCTTGCATTCGGTCAGCGTATGGCATATTCCAGAATATAGTCTTGCTGAGCCGTACCTTTTTGTCTTCTCCTATCTGAAACACTATGAAAAGGAATTTCTTCTCTAGTTTCGCGTAGAAGCTGGAATCTACCCATTCTTCGTCAATGATTTTCATGTAATCGAATGTAGGGAATTGAAGGTACTCGGTCGGCGTACCACTTCGATTCAGCGTCAGGAGCTTCATTTCTATATCTGCTTTTTCGAACTCAGGAATGGTCTTTTTTGTAGTCCCTAGAATCCGCATGACTAGTGACTTACCGAAGCCCTTGTGGTTCTTGCTTTGTTTGTGGAAGTCAAACATTTCGCTGATTTCCTCGATAGTCTTGCCGATATAGGGTGCGAACTTCTGTTCAACGAGTTCTTCTAATCCGACATGGGCGTCATCTGTATTTTTGATAAGTGCCGGCTTGGCGTGGCCGTCGATAATCGTGTTTATGTAGCTAGGCTTGAGAGAAAATGCGCGGGCTTTGGCTTTTGTTTCTGAGTAAGGCTGTGTCTTTAGCGGCTCTTTTTCGCCACCTGAGCCTTTTCGGCAAGCCCCCAAATAGAATGTATCCCCCTCGGATAGTTCATGCGCTTTGCCTTCGCGTATTTTTTGCTTGATAGTCTCCCAGTCCTTCTTGATTATTTCCAAGTCGGTATCAGGAAAGCTCCATAAGAGAGGTTCATATACAAAGCGCCGTTTGTATATCGCAATCTTTTCATAGTAATAGAACAGCAAAAGCATCAGTCCACACTTAGTCAGCAGGGTGTTAGTCAACCACTCTTCACGGTCTAGGGCGTTATAGTCAATATTGGTAAGGACAAGGCGTTCCTTTGCCCTATACTCGCCATTTTTTAGGGTCTTTACACCGGTGGTCTTTAACTCCACGCCCGCTTCTGCAAAATCAGGGTCGTGATTGTTCGGTGGTACATGGCGAAAATAATACCGCTCGACCATTTTACCTAGGTCACCTTTGTCTTTAATATTCTCAACAAAGTCTGGTAAATCTGCTACCTCTTCAAGCGTTTTTCCCGACAAGCCTTTGGCATATTCAAGAATAGATTCAGGTGATGTGATGTCATATGGAAGAGATTGACTCATATAGTTGATTGTAACAGATACAACTGCATATTGATCCCAGGCGTTGAAGTTGCTACAATGGGTACATGAAGAAAATAAAAGTGGTTGAGTTATTCGCTGGCGTCGGAGGTTTCCGAATTGGCTTAGACGGAGCGAGTAGTGATAAATGTAAGTATGAGACAGTTTGGGCTAGCCAGTGGGAGCCTTCAACAGTAAAGCAACACGCGGCAGAAATCTATGCGGCTCGATTCGGCGAAGACAGCGTAAGCAACGAGAATATCGAAACAGTAATTGAACAAAAGTTTGACACAATACCTGACCACAATCTTTTGGTCGGTGGTTTTCCTTGTCAGGATTATTCGGTAGCAAGTACGCTGATGCGCTCCAAAGGGCTCGTTGGCAAGAAGGGCGTCTTATTCTGGTCTATATACAACATTTTGAAGTTGAAGGGCGACAAAGCTCCCGATTATCTCTTCTTGGAGAACGTTGACCGACTTTTGAAATCACCCGCCAAGCAGCGTGGGAAAGATTTTGCAGTGATGCTTTCGGCACTATCAGATTTAGGTTATGCGATTGAATGGCGTGTGGTAAATGCTGCTGACTACGGATTCCCGCAACGTCGTCGCCGAGTGTTCATTCTTGGTTACAAGAAGGGAACGAAGGCATATGAACAAATTAAGAAACTCAAGAACAAGGTAGATTGGATAACCAAGAAGGGCGTTTTTGTTGACGCTTTTCCCATCGAGGCTGACCAACCAATGCATAAAGAGTTTGTTATCGAAGGTTCACAGGTCGACATTACTGACAATTTCTCTGCCAACGCACCAACACTGAGTCCATTCGACAATGCGGGAGTCATGTTGGACAGGGAAGTTACTACAGCTCATGTCTTGCCTTCATACGACGGCCCTTACAAGACTCTCGGTGATGTTCTCATTGACGAGAAAGATGTGCCAGAAGAGTTCTTTATACCTGAGGCTAAGTTAAAAGAGTGGCAGTATTTGAAGGGTGCAAAGAAAGAAGAACGCAAGTCTGCAAGTGGTCACGTCTATTTCTACACAGAAGGCTCTATGACATTTCCTGATGCACTCGATAGGGCGTCTCGTACGATTATTACAGGCGAGGGCGGTGCTGGGGCATCACGATTCAAGCACGTAGTTATGACGCCATCGGGTAAATATCGCAGGTTGGTTCCATTGGAGCTAGAGCGTCTAGATATGTTCCCAGACAACCATACAAAGCTAGACGGTGTCTCGGACGGGAAGAGGGCGTTCATCGCTGGCAATGCTTTAGTAGTTGGTGCGATTCAAAAAGTGGGCGAGAGTTTAGCGAAAAAGATTAGCTAGGGACGGCTTGAGTTAGCAAAAAGACCCGCTCGCAGAACGGGTCTTTTCCATTTCCACCTGACGAATTAGTCGGTGTTTGCCTCGGCGCTACAGTATGCACAACCGTTTGTTTGTGTGTAGTACTGTTTTGCTTTCTGTACAGCAGGTATAGCGTTGGGAAACATGCCCAGGTATGTCTTGCTTACAATTTGCGGCAAATAATAGCAACCGTCACGATGTACTTCGTGGTCGCCGTTGCTTTGTTCATTGTCATTCACATAGTAGTGATACAGCATGTTTATTTTTCCTTTGTTACACCCTTGAAAGGCTTTGCGTTTGACTTCATGTCCATAAAACGACCCGTTGCTGAGTCCCGCTTAACGTATCGGCCTGTTAGTGGATTTTTTACTTGTGTGCGTTGTCGGACTGCACCTCGGCGTCCTGGTCCTTTTGGCGGATTTTTTGCCATCTTAGACTCCCTATTCATATTTACGTTTTTCTATATATAAATGGGTCTGCTACAATATAAAAGACAAGTATTTAGCATAACCGCTTTTACTGGTTTAGAGTGTCGGTTGCCGCCGGCACTTTTATTATTTTTACACGACATGCCTCCGTGAATTTGGCGTAAGTACGCGTTCCATGATTCCTAATATAGAGAAGTCCTCAAGCATCACTCGTGGTTTGTGCTCGGTATTGTCAGACTGAGGATTGAGTACAGGTATGCCGTCGTTGGTCTTATCTAGCTGCTTTAAGGTTGCATCGTCGCCAATTAGCGCAACCACGATGTCTTTCAAGTTGGCTGTAGATTGTTGGCGTATTAGTACATAGTCGCCAGGATTGATTCCGGCTTGATTCATGCTGTCGCCATTCGCACGAAGAAAAAAATACTTGGAGCTCTTCTTTGACAGTGACGACTCATCTACAGGTATATAAGCCTCAATGTTCTCTTCGGCAAGGATTGCGGGGCCACACGATATATCACCAACTAAAGGGATGTGTATCATATTCATCTTAATGCGACCATCTAAAAGGCCGCCATCAATGATTGACGTAACGTGATACTGTGCCTTGCTTTTGTACTTATACCCAAGTTCACTCGCAATGTAGCTAAGGCTTGGCAGTGTGCCATGGGCCTTCTTGTATCCTCGCATGAGGTTAAGAACTTTATCTCTTTCTGAATTTGTACTACTCATGAAGCAATCGTACCATATATTTTGTACGGGTACAACACAAAAAGTCCAATCGGCAATCAGTAGCTTACTTTAGAGCTGAAATATAATCGTTGGAGTAGCCTCGTCGTCCACGGTCGGTCGGTGGCATTTGCAGTTTTAGCTCGAAAGGCAATTGGGTAAGAACATCATTATGCCAATTGCTAAACTCATACGTTCTATTTTAACAGAGATGGCGAAAACGTCACGTGCCAATTATTCGACCATTTTCATACTTTGTTTTATAATATGCATAGTTCGCTCATTTTTGTTATGAAAGTGGGCGAGTACCTTACGATCATTTCCGGTGAAGGAGGTGAAATGTCCTCACTTCAGGCGATTCGCGTCCCTGATATAAGCAACATCGATCGCGTGCGTCACGGTGAAGCGTATCGACGTGTTTGCTATATCGTTCACTCGCTGTACAAAGGCGATAGCGACTCGTGGTTCGAAGTGGGCGGCGACGGCGCGACGGTGAACGGGGTTTTCCTCGAGACGAGCTCATCGTTCGTGACACGGCTTCGCATGCCGTGGGGAAGCCAGCATTTTCGATATGACGCTCGTTATGGGTCGTCGTTCGGCATGCTTCGCCGTTATGTGAAGCTTCAGCCAGTTCGGCAACAAAAACAACCGCGAAATATGCGGTTGTGGGTTGCTACCGAGCTTGAAGGCAGACAGCTTCCGCACGCAATTCTTACCGACGATCGGTGCGTTCACAAGACAATCGACGAACTCGAGAAGGAGTGGGGCAACCTGATGCGTTTCTTTCACTACAGCTACGACACGGTGGTGGGGCTATGAAGGTCTACGAAATGCCGGGTGCGCTGGAGATTCAGCGGCGTATCGATCGCATGGCGATGCCAATGCTCATGCCGTATCGCGACAAGGTTGTGGAGCGATTCGAGCGAAGAGAAGTGACGGGCGCTGCCGCGTTCGTTGAGGCATTGACGATGGTGGTGCAGGTGATGAACGAGCGGGGCGAATATCTTGCGCCGCAGTTTCAGCGAACGGTGGCGATGGTGGTTGTCGCGACGGTCGTGCGTGACAGTGATGTGGTGCGCGATGCGCGTTCGAAGATGCGTGTGATCGCGAGCATTGCGGGCGAGTTCTTCGACGAGCAAGCGGAGCGTGCCTGGCAACGCGTGACAGCGCATCACATCGCTCCGTTCGAGCTGCATGCCGACGAAGAAAGATCGTAAGACAAAAGAAGGCGAAGCCGGGCCGAGGTGCCTGGCTTCGCCTTCTGGCAATTCCTTTGGTAAGCATGCAATGGTTGCTGAAGGAATGGTGAGGTGAATAAAAGATTGATTCAATTTTTAGGTTGGTCGTCGCCCGCTGATCTGGGCGACCAGCGGGCGACGAGGGTTAGCAGGGCGGAGCGGACTGACCGGTGTCGGTGAGCCACAGGTCGCTGACGTAGCCGCGGATTCCCTTGTTGCCATCGAGATCTTCGGCAGATTCCAGTCCCACGGTTGCGGGCACCTGATTGTACTGTTCGTATGGCACGAAAATGCCGAGCCACCTGTTCGACACGACCAGCCGCCTGTCTTGAATCTGCTGACCGGTCACTTCACAGGTCACGAGCACGCGGGCGCCGGCCATTGGCCAGACTTCCTGGCGCGTCAGTCCGAGCGAACCCACCTCAAGCTGTGGCCGATGCTGTACAGGAAGCCAGCACGGCTCCTCTCCGCAGATCGGTGCGACGTTGTCGGCCGTCAGGTTGACGGTTGTCGTGAACGGCGCTGCACCGTCAGATGTCGCGACTATCTCCTCCGTGCTGCCGCAGCCTACCGCCGGCAGCAGCGACAGAACAGCCACGGCTGCGCCAAGCAGACGATATCGGATCTCCACGTTTCCTCCTGAAATGTCGTGCGAACCCTGCTATAAGTATACGCCACTACCTCTGTTATGGAAACAATACAATTGGTTGCGTGCAACTTTACGCTTATGGTATTATAGCGGGGAAGATGAATAAAAAACTCAAACGCTTCAAACAAGTTATCGCTGAGCGCAAAAAACTCATTATTATTGTTGCAGTTACGATTGTGGTGCTGGTTGCGGGCAGTGTTGGGCTTGCATATTTGAACGGCATAACGATTACGCCGTTCGACGAGACGACAACAGATGGCGACGCAAATCAGGCAACTGGCTATCGCCAAACGGAAGCAGAGAAATCGGCCGGCGAAGCTGACAAAAAAGCCTATGAAGGTGATGTCGAAGGGGCAACGAAAGATCTCGATGAGCAAATTAAAAACACCGACGATCCAGAAGAAAAGTTTGTATTCCAAAGTCAGAAAGCTACGCTCCTTTTGAACGATGGCAAAAAAGATCAGGCATTGAGCGCTGCAATAGACGCGCACAAAACAGTTCAAGGCCCGGGAAGCGCGGCATTTGTTGGTCAGATCGCTGAAGAGCAGGGAAACAAGGACCTGGCGCGAGAGTATTATCAAAAAGCACTTGATCTTATTGATGACGAAAGTCCGTTCGCGCAGTCTGATCGCGATTACTACCAGAGTAAGCTAACGGAACTTGGGGGCTAGCGATGAAGCGCACGAGTGTTTCACGATTGAGATTCAAGGCGAACCGCTGGTTGCTTGCAGGCCTCATGGTGTTCGCAATGATCCCTCAAATGGCAAGTTCGGAAATCGCTAAAGCGGCCGGTATTTGTTATCCCGGAACGGTGAAGGGGCGACTTTGTTATCGCGGGTATTTCACGGGCGTACAAGACGGCTACGGCACCGATGTGTGGCCGGAAATTATGAACGGTCAAGCGCTGCCGAGTGCAACGATCAACAGCGCCGATTCGTTGATGGATTTGCTCGTTCAGTCGTATAACAGTGGTGACGGACGCCGAAGTGTCGGTGCAGCTTTCATTTATAACACCATGATGGGCTACAATGCGCCGGGTATTGGTGGAAATATTTCTCCTGCTCAGTGGAATGAGCTGCGCACGCGACTTCGTGGTCTTGATCAGGCGGGTAAAATTAGCTGGAACTTAAACGTGTCCGGTGTTATGAACAGCTACTACCAGGGAACTGATCGTGGCGCTAACCCGAATGACGACGCGTTTTATCATGAATATAAAAACGAGCCGGGCATTATTATTCGCGACTACAATAACAATGTTATTTATGAAATCTTGCGTCGCTGTGCTAACCCGCTCGGAGATCTGCCAGGTGGAATTCCGCCTGCACGAAATTATGTACTTACACCACGTGTTGATTCGGTGACACCTGGTCAGGTGGAAGCGGGAAGTCGCATTACCGTGCAAACCAGCGTAAATAACGACGGAAATGTGGCAAGCAACCCAACTCAGTGGGAAATTACCCAAATGACCGTACAGCCAGGTCAGCGTGCGCCGCATGAAGACGCGGGTGCAATCACGATTTCAGGAAATGCACCTTGCGGAAACCATTTCGCAAATGGCGTCTCTCAATGCAGGAACGTAGCTCGAGGGAACGATCGGTTTAACCTAGGAAGACCGGCGCAAAATGTAAAGCCACGAGCCAGCGGTGTCGAAGTTGCCGATTTACCGGTGGGAACCAGAGTATGTTTCGCACTTTCGGTACAGCCGAGGGGAAGTAGTGATAACCGTTGGGCACATTCGCGACCAGTATGTGTGGTGGTTGGTAAAAAACCGAAAGTCCAGGTGCAAGGTCATGATCTAGCGGTGCGCGGACAAATTCGCACCAGCACTAGCGTAAAAGGTGCCAGAACATACGGAAGCTGGGTAGAATATGGGGCGTTTTCAGTGGGAACGAACACTATGTTTGGCTCGGGTGCGGGCCTTGCAAATGCTGCAACAAATTCACAGGCAAGCTGGAGCCGGCTTACGTTTGCGAATCAAAATAACTCTGGTGGAAATGCGTTTGGAAATTATACGACGGCTGCAAACTTCCGACCAGTGCCGCCTGTCGCGGAATTCTTCGATAGCGTTCCGAATAAACAGGGAATTAGTGGTAACGTGAATTTAGGCAGCGCAACATACGATAACAGAGGTGATATTCGAGTTCGCACAGCCGGGAACTTGAATATTACCGGCGGTTCGATTCCGCGTGGTCGTTCGGTGGTGATTCAGGCAACGGGCACGGTAACGATTTCCGGAAACATTACGTACACCGACGATGATTTATCTTCACCGCTCGATATTCCTCAGGTTGTGATTATTGCCAATAATATTAATATTCGCGATTCGGTGAATCGGGTGGATGCGTGGTTGATTGCAAGAGGCACAACAAATACGTGTTCGAACTTTAGCGGTAATCTTACGTCGAATAAATGTAACGATTTACTGCGTGTAAACGGTCCGGTGATTACGAACCGCCTGTTGCTCAATCGCACGGCTGGCTCGAATACGGGCGCTCAATCTGGTGATCCGGCAGAACGATTTAACCTACGGCCAGACGCATTCCTGTGGGCGCAATCTCAGGCATCGGGCGCGAATAAAGCGCAAACTGTTCGCACAACCGAATTACCGCCGCGATTCTAAGAAAAACATAACCAAAAAAAGCCTTGCTATCAGCAATAGAGCTTATGTATAATAGGGGCAATATGGCATTACTAAAAGGCGTGGGAGATTTTTTTGCACTCGATATCGGCACAAACGCAGTGCGGGTGGTGCAATTAACGAGCAGCGGACCAGACAGTTGGTCGCTGGCACATTACGGATACGCTCCGGTTGATTTGAAAACGACCAGCGCAAATTCAAAAGAGTCCGAACATCGTTTGGGTGAAATTATTATGACCGCCGTAGGACAGAGCGGCATCAAAACGAAGAACGTGGCATTCGGCATGCCGTCGCAAAAGACGTTTACGACCGTTATCGATGTACCAACGCTTCCTGAAGCCGAGCTTCGCGCAACGATTAAGTACCAAATCGATCAGTACATTCCGATGGCTGTCGATGATGCGAAAGTTGACTGGGTTTCGCTTGGTCAATCAGCGCATAATCCACAGCAACAGGAAGTTCTGCTTGCAAGTACGGCGAACAATTACGCTGAAGAACGCCTTGAATTCATTGAAAGCCTTGGCTTGAATGTTATTGCCGCTGAACCAGAAGCAATTGCCATGATTCGTTCACTTCTTCCAGCCGGTATCCAAGATGCCCGGCTGATTATCGACGTTGGCGAAATGGCGACAAACTTGGTGGTAACATACAACGATTCGCCGCGTTTGGTGCGCACAATTCCAACCGGTATTTCGTCGCTCGTGAAAGCGGCGGTGCAGAATCTGAACGTTCAGGAAGACCAAGCCCGACAATTCATTCTGAAGTTCGGTCTTGCACCAGATCGTCTCGAGGGTCAAGTTTATCACGCGCTTGAAAACGTGCTTGAAGGATTTGCTGCAGAGCTGACGAAATCGGTGAAATTTTTCCAAACGCGCTATCCAAACGCTCCGGTTGGCGGCATTCTGCTCTCTGGGTACGCCAATACGATTCCTATGTTCGGTGAATACGTCACATCAAAAACCGGTATTCAATCCCAGCAAGCGAATCCGTGGCAGAAAGTGCACGTATCGCAGGGTGATCAGCAGCAACTTGCTTCTGTAGCGAGCGAGTTTGCAACGGTAGTAGGGCTTGCGCAGCGGAGTAACAAACGATGATTGAAATTAACCTCGTCCCAGATGTAAAGCAAGAGCTAATTCGTGCGCAGCGCGTACGAACAAGTGTTATTTCTATTGCAATCGTGGTAGGAATCGGCGCGGCCGGGCTGGTTGTATTGCTGGCGGTATACGTGTTCGGTATACAGACGGCGCGTGGATTGTGGGAAGACAACCAAATTAAAACGCATCATGAAGAGCTGTCGAAAGTAGAAGATATTTCTAATACGCTTACCGTGCAGAACCAGTTAAGCGTATTGCCAGAGCAGCACGATACGAAGCATATCGATTCGCGCGTATTCGACGTACTCGATACGATCAATCCGCCAGAGCCAAACGATATTCAGGTAACAAATGTATCGCTCGATTCCGAAACGAATACAATTTCGCTAGAAGCGCAGGCACCGGGCGGGTATTCGGCACTCGAAGTCTTTAAGAAAACAATTAACGCAACACAGTTCGAATTTGTAAGCGATGGCGAACGCCAGGCAATTCCGCTAACCGACTCGGTAAGCGATAGCGACCGCACGCTTGGCCAAAACGCCGACGGTGCAACGGTGCTACGCTTCTCGCTCTCATTCACGTATCCAGATGAACTCTTCTCGCGAACTGCTCGCGACGCACGAATTGTTGCTCCAGAAAAGACAAACGCGACCGATTCGTTCCGCGGCGTTCCGCGCAGTCTATTTGAAACGGAGGGAAATTAATATGGCCAGCCAAGACGCAGCGCTGCGCAAGCGGCAACAAATTGCGAATGCGAACCGAATGATGTTTTTGTGGGTGGCTGGTATTTCAGCATTGGTAGGAATTGCGGTTGTGCTCTCGATCTTTCTAGTGCAAAAAGCGTGGTTTAACGAAAAAGTATTGGGCGAAAAATCCAACACGGCGGCAACGCTTCGTCAAAATGTTGATAACGTCGAAGAGCTGGAAAAGAATGTGCGCGTACTGAACACAAATGAAGCGCTTCGTTCAGCAATGGCCAGCGGTGAAGGTGAACCGGTGCAGGTGGTGCTCGATGCACTGCCGTCTGAAGCCAATTCATCGGCACTTGGCTCCTCGCTGGAAGAAAAGTTCCTGAACGATAACGCGCTTACGATCGAATCGCTCAATGTTGATCCGGTGTACGGTGTTGAGTCCGATGAGGAAGTGAACGTAGAAGACGCATCAACCGATAGCGAAGGTGGTGACGGTGGAGCCAGCGCAACGCAAATTGACTTCCGTTTTTCAGTAAGTACAACGAATATCAACAAACTGAAAGAATTGATGCAAAAAATGGAACGTTCCATTCGCGCGATCGATGTTCAATCGTTGAATGTTGAGTCGCAGGATTCGCGATTCGTTCTTACTGCCAGTGGCCGTGCGTTTTACGAGCCAGCTCGAACGGTTGAACTAAAAGATAAGACGGTGGAGCCGTAATATGAAAAAAACAGATATCGCAATGATTGTGCTAATCGCTTCAATGAGCATGCTGCTGGCATATTTCATTGGTCAAGCGGTGGTTGGCGACGTGAATGAAGAAGCGGTTCAAGTAAAAACGATCGATCCGATTGAAACCGACGTACAAGAACCGGACGAAACCGTGTTTAACGATGACGCGATCAACCCAACGGTTGAGGTGATTATCGGAAATCAAGACGATTAGAAAAGAAAGGTGAGCGAATGGCGCTTTTAACCAGTGACATCCAGGAAAAGCTGACAGCGCTCCTTACCGACGAGGGGCTTGTTGCGCAGGACGTTCTGGAGCAGGCGCAAGCCACGGCAGCGAGCTCAAACAAGCCGCTGTTCGCTGTGCTCAGTGAAGAAGGTGTTGTTGATGAGGAATTATTAACGCACGCGATTGCGCAAGTTTCTGGCGTCCCGTATGTGAACCTAACGAGTAGCATGATCGATCAAGATGTGCTTGGACTTTTGCCGGAAGACATCGCCGAGCGATTTATGGCAGTGCCGCTTGCAGAAGTGCAGAATCGTCTTGCTGTTGCCATGATCGATGCCAATAACGTGCAGGCAGTCGACTATCTCTCGAACCGTATTCAGCGGCCATTAAAAGTGTTTATGGCGTCGGAAGCGGGCGTGCGCCACGTGCTCGATCAGTATCGTACCGACCTTTCGAGTGTTGATGAGGCGGCCGAAGTGTCGCAAGAAGAAGCAAAATCGGCCAGCGAAGGTGATATTAAAACGATCGTACAAGATTCGCCGATTTCCAGGGCGCTCAGTACCATTCTAGAGTACGCCGTAAAAGCACGCGCCAGCGACATTCATATTGAACCGCTGGAGAAAGCACTTAAAATTCGCTGTCGTGTTGACGGCGTGCTTCGTGAAATTATGCAGCTGCCAAAAAGTATCGAGCCAGCGCTTGTGAGCCGTATTAAAATTCTTTCGAACTTGAAGATTGACGAACATCGCGTGCCGCAAGATGGTCAGTTCGCCGTAAAAGTTGCAAACAAAGAGGTTGATCTTCGTATAGCGATTAGCCCGGTTGTTTGGGGTGAGCAAGTAGTGATTCGTTTACTTGATAAAACGGGTAATTCGTTTGACCTTGAGGAAATGGGCTACGCGGGCCGAGCGCTTCGTGCGATCCGAAAAGGCGTGAAGCGTCCAAATGGCATGATTCTCACCTCTGGTCCGACTGGTTCGGGTAAATCGACCAGTTTATACGCGCTGATAAAAGAAATCAAAGACGATAGCGTGAATATCGTGACGCTGGAAGATCCGGTTGAGTACAAGATGGACGGCGTGAATCAAATTCAGGTGAATTCAGAAGTTGGATTAACCTTTGCCGGCGGACTTCGCTCGATTCTGCGACAAGATCCGGACGTCGTGATGGTTGGAGAGATCCGTGACTCTGAAACGGCAAATTTGGCCGTTCAAGCGGCGCTTACGGGGCACTTGGTGTTTAGTACGCTGCACACAAATTCGGCAGCCGGCGTGCTACCGCGACTTCTCGATATGGGTGTTGAGCCGTTTTTGATCGCATCAACTGTGAATACGATTATCGGTCAGCGACTCGTACGTCGCGTGGCGCCAAAACGCGATGCGTACCAATCAACACCGATTGAAACGCAGAATATTAACGCAACAATTGGCCATCTTCTTCCAAAAACGAAAGAGGAGATCGCACAGATTTCCGGCGATTTAGGCTACAAAGACTTGCCGTTAGCGGGGCAAAACGCTTATACTTTAGTCAAAGGTAAGGATACGCCGCAAACGCCGCGGGGGTATACGGGGCGCGCCGGGCTGTACGAAGTCATGGATATTACCGAAGAAATTCAAAACTTAATCGTATCGCACGCAACAAGTACGGAAATTCAGCGTAAGGCGATCGAGCAGGGAATGATTACCATGCGTCAGGACGGTTACCTCAAATCGCTCCAAGGGGTCACGACATTAGAGGAAGTAAACCGCGTAACATCAGATACAGCATAAGAAGGGTGGAAAACGATGAATAATCCAGAACTGAGAATAGAGGTACTGCTCGAAGAAGTGGTGAAAAAGCGCGCCTCCGACCTTCACTTGCAGGTAGGACTGCCGCCAATGCTTCGTGTTGATGGTGGGTTAAATCCGATCCCAGGCTTTGATCCGCTCGATGAGCCACAGGTTGAGGCGCTAGTGTTCGCAATTCTCGACCAAGATCAGCAGCAAATTCTGTTGAAAGACAAAGAATTCGACTTTAGCTTCGCATTTGGAACGCTTGGTCGTTTCCGTGTGAACGCCTTTCACGAACGCGGTAACTTAGCAGCAGCGCTGCGTCTTATTCCGAACGAAATTAAATCGGTTACCGAGCTCGGTATGCCGAATGTGGTGATGAATTTCGCCGATTATCCGCGCGGTTTGGTGCTTGTAACGGGCCCAACCGGTTCGGGTAAATCGACGACGCTTGCCGCGCTCGTAGATAAGATCAACACTGAACGCTCAGATCATATTATTACGATTGAAGATCCGATCGAGTTTACGCATAAATCGAAAAAATCGGTTGTCGTTCAGCGAGAAGTTCACTACGATACCTACAGCTTCTCGGCGGCACTTCGAAGTTCGCTTCGCCAAGACCCAGATGTTGTGTTGATCGGTGAGATGCGTGACCTCGAAACGATTTCAGCAGCGATTACGATTGCCGAAACGGGGCACCTTGTGTTCGCGACACTGCACACCAACTCGGCGGCGCAGAGTATCGACCGTATGATCGATGTATTCCCGCCACACCAGCAGCCACAAATTCGCGCGCAGCTATCGAACATTCTTATGGCGATTTGTTCGCAGCGACTTGTACCGGCAATTGGCGGTGGTCGTGTTGTAGCGGCTGAAGTTCTTGTGGCGAATCCGGCAGTGCGAAACATTATTCGCGAAGGAAAATCGCACCAACTTGATGCGGTAATTCAAACCGGTGCCGAGCAGGGAATGCAAACCATGGATCGTACGCTGGCTAGTTTAGTGCAAAGCGGTACGATTACCTACGATGAAGCACGCAATTACGCTGTTGATCTTACCGAATTCGAAAGGTTGATGCGAGGCTAACATGCGAAAATTTGAATATCAGGCGCGCGATACGTCGACGAACAAAATCGTCAAAGCGACCGTTCAGGCAGAAACCGAGCATTCGGCAGCAAAATTGCTGCTTGCTCAAGGCTTTACGCCGCTCGATATTCGTGAGCTTGATGAAGATGGCAGTTTTTTCAGTAAGCTAACGAACCGCATTACCGCCAAGGATAAAATTGTTTTTACGCGCCAGCTTGCTACGCTGATTGGCGCTGGTTTACCCCTGGCGCAAAGCTTGCACACGATTACCGAACAAACCGATAACAAACGGCTTCGCGCCGTTGCTGAAGATATTGTTACGTCGGTAGAAGGCGGTAAATCGCTTTCAGATGCGTTTGCGAAACACCCCGACGTATTCGATAACGTATTTATGGCGTTGATCGCGGCCGGTGAAGCATCTGGTACGCTCGATAAATCGCTGATGCGAATTGCCGCTCAGCAGGAAAAAGATGCCGCAACGCTCAGTAAAATCCGCGGCGCGCTCACATATCCAATTATTGTGTTGGTGGTGATTTTCGGTGTGATGGCATTCATGCTCTTTACAGTGGTGCCGCAAGTAGAAAAGCTATACGATGATCTGAACAAAACGTTACCATTCCTGACGCAAGTTATGGTAACCGCGGCGAATTTCTTCGCGGCGTTCTGGTGGCTGGTGATTATTCTGCTTGGGGTCGGCGTGTACTTCCTCATTCAGTATCTTAAAACCGAAAGTGGTATTCGCATGAAAGATACGCTGAAACTGAACGTGCCGCTGTTTGGGCGTATGTTCCGCAAACTGTATATGGCGCGATTTGCACGAACCGGGCAAACGCTGCTTTCTACCGGTGTTGCTATGCTCGATATGATGAAAATTACGGCTAAATCGGTGAATAATGTAGTGATTGCCGATGGTATCGACCGCGCTGCAGAAAAAGTAAAGGGCGGTAAGGCGCTCTCTACTGCGATTCAGCCGGAAGATTATATTTTGCCGCTGGTGCCGCAAATGATTAAGATTGGTGAGCAGTCTGGGCGTATCGACGAGATGATGGGTAAAACGGCGCAGGTGTACGAGGACGAGCTTGATGAGGAAATTAAGGCAATTTCCACGGCTATTGAGCCGATTCTGATGGTTGTTCTTGCGGTGGTTGCCGGTGGTATGGTGGGGGCAATTTTGCTGCCAATTTACAGCCTGGTAAACACAATAAACGTGTAGACAATGCCGAACTGGTAGGGTAAAATTAACGTAAGCGTTTTGGCGCATCACTAAATAGTTCATAGAAAGGTGGAACAGATTTTATGAACGTACCACAAACAAACAAAGAGAAAGGCTTCACGATTATCGAGGTTGTCCTTGTGCTCGCGATTGCCGGCCTCATCTTCCTGATGGTGTTCATCGCACTGCCAGCGTTGCAGCGAAGCCAACGAGACACGCAGCGTCGTGATGACCTTAGCCGGTTCCAGAGCCAGCTTACGAATTACGCAACAAATAATCGCGGTAAAATTCCACGTAATGCAAATGAACTCGATGCATTTGTAGATGGTTATTTGAAAGCGGGAGAAGGTGAATTCAATGACCCTTCGACAGGTACGGCTTATGATCCAAAATACGGTCGTCAACAGCCAGGTGAAGGTCAAATTTACTACCAGAACGGCTCTAAGTGTTCTGGCGAAACTATGGTAGCGTCAAATAATGCTCGCCAAGCTGCCATGATTATCAAGCTTGAAGGTAGCGGCTACTTCTGTACAACGAATCAATAATCGTTCGTCCGCGCCAAAACAATCATTCAAAACAGTCGCTCGCAAGGCGGCTGTTTTAGTTTTCCGCTAAACAATGGCCTGTTTTTACTGTATGATAGTGCTTATGGAACATATCGTTATTATCGTGCTGTTGGCGGCACTAGGATTAGTACTGGGTAGTTTTGCTGGCGCGCAAGTGTGGCGGTTGCGTGCGCATCAGTTAATGGAGGACAAGAAAGCTGGCGAAAAAGTCGACGCGCACGAACTTGAATCGCTGCAGCTACTGACGAAGCAAAGCTTTACTTCTGATCGATCGGTGTGCTTGCACTGCAAACGTACGCTGCATTGGTATGACCTTTTGCCTTTGCTGAGCTGGCTGAGTGTTCGCGGCAAATGTCGCTACTGCAAAAAGAAGATTGGCATCATGGAACCATTGATCGAGCTGGGTGTAGCCGCGTTTTTTGTAGCATCGTATGTATTTTGGCCTGATATGCTGACCTCGCCGCTAGCGATTATGCATTTCGCACTGTGGTGCGTGGCAGGCGTATTGCTTGCGATTTTATTCGCCTACGACATGAAATGGTTTCTGCTTCCGAACAAAATCGTGTTTCCGCTCATTGGGCTAGCGGCAGTCATTGCGGGCATTTCTATTGTTTCCATGACAACAACGCCGCTTTTCGAGGCGCTCATTAACCTGAGCGTTTCGATCGTGATTCTCAGCGGACTATATTTGCTGCTATGGAAAGTATCGAACGGCCAATGGATCGGCTTTGGCGACGTAAAGCTTGGGCTGGCGCTCGCACTTTTACTTGTAGATTGGCAACTGGCGTTTCTGGCGTTGTTTGCAGCGAATTTAATCGGCTGTTTAATCGTCATTCCGGGAATGCTGGCGAAGAAAATTACCAGAAAAACCCGCGTACCGTTCGGACCATTGCTGATTGCGGGTGCAATTATCGCGAAGCTTTTCGGTGACGATATTCTGGCAATCTACTTCATCTCGATTATGAGTTAATCAGCGGGTTATATTGCCATACCGCTTGTGCTATAATTAAGCGCAAATGAGCGTCAAAACAGACAACGGTTTCACAGTTATCGAGGTAATGCTTTTTCTCGCGGTTACCGGGCTTCTGGCGATCGGTGTTTTGGCCGGATCTGGCGTGGCGATCGGGCAACAACGCTACCGCGATTCGGTAAATACGTTCAAATCGTTTTTGCAGGAACAGTATAGCGAAAGCGCCAACGTAGTGAACGCACGAACGGGCGAATGGAACTGTGGTAGTAACGCGCGCGTTAACGAGCAGGCGAATGGCGGTGAAGCACGTGGGACGAGTGATTGTGTGCTCCTAGGGCGTTTTATTTCGATCAACGAAACAGGCAAAGAATTACGTGCCGCGAACGTAACGGCGTATCGCGTGCAAGGCGCCGAAGAGGCGAATAATGATATTGAAGAAATCGCCGAGAATTATCGGTTGGCGCAATCGCCAGTTGAAGTGGAAGAAAGCGAAGTGAACTGGGGCGCGACGATTGTGCGTCCGAAGTCTACCAACCCACAACCGCTTTCCATGTTAATCGTGCGTTCGCCGCTCAGTGGCGCGACGCTTACGTTCACAGCGCCTGGAAATACAACGAATTTGAACGAGTTAGTGACGCAACAAAATCTGGCGACCGAGCGTAATTTGTGCGTTGACCCCGACGGAACACCGTTTGTTGGCGAGCGTTTGGCGGTTCGCATTGCGCCGTACGCTGCCAGCCAAAGCGCAATTTCCATTCCAACAGAAGGCGAGGGCGTATGCGATTAATCCCTGTAAACGAACGTGGCGATACAATTATTGAGGTTATTTTTGCCTTTACCGTGTTTGCAATGGTGATTGTAGGCAGCATGACGATTATGAATCAAGGTACGAACATGACGCAACGAGCACTTGAAATTACGCAAGTTCGCCAGCAAATGGACGCGCAAGCCGAAGCAATTCGTTACATTCATCAAGCGTACGTTGCGTCGTATCAGGAAGGAACTCAGCCAAGTGGCGTAGCAGCGATTTGGCCGGCAATGACAAGTCGAAATACAGGTAAGGGCGTTGCGAGTCCATCGGAATTTGGCGCCACGAATAATGGTCGTTGTCCGACGAATGTTCCGGCAGAACGTCCGTTTGTGCTTAATGCGCGAAAAGTGCAGTTGTGGCAAAGTGAACCTACAATGTCACCTCCGGAGAGTGGCTCACTGCCACCATTTGCGCAAGTTGCCTACGATAGTAACAGTAACGTCACTGGCGCGTATGGCATTTGGGTTGAAGCGGTGCCGTCAAGCCAATCGGCAGCAACTGGATATGTTGATTTTCATATTCGCGCATGCTGGGCGGCGGCGGGAAGTGCTAATGATGCAACGCTTGGAACGATTGTGAGGTTATATGAACCACGCTAAACAACACGGTTTTACGATCATTGAGCTCATGCTCGCCATGTCGTTTTTGTCGATCCTTCTTATGACAATTGCTATGACAACCATTCAAATCAGCAATATTTACACAAAAGGTATTACCTTGCGCGAGGTGAATCAGGTTGGCCGCCAAGTTTCCGATGAATTGCAGCGCAGTATTGCGTCATCGAGCCCGTTCGATGTAACGCCAAAACGCGACGATGCGCCAGCTACGGCAACATCGCGCTACGTGGTGCGTGACGGTGGTGGACGCCTTTGTCTTGGAAGCTATACGTACGCTTGGAATAACGGCGCGGCGCTCGCGGGCGGTTCGGGCGCACCTGGCATTTATAACCGGTTCACCGATAATGTGGCGGTGCGCTTCGTAAAAGTTGCCGATCCAAGCGGAGCGCTCTGTGCCGATCCATCGAGCCGCATCGTGCGCACCAACGCCGCCGCACTGCTTGATACGGGCGATCGCAATTTGGTGCTTCATTCGTTCGACATTCGTCGCACCGCAAACGATCCGGCAACCAGCCAGGCGATGTATGCAATTACGATGGTGATTGGTACGAACGATCGTGCGCAGCTACAAACTAGTGATACATCATGCCGTCCGCCATCAAGTAATACCGGAAGTGAACAATATTGTTCCGTGAACCAATTTCAATTAACCGCCCGGGCAGGAAATCGGGCTGGAGGAGGAGAATAATGCGCCAGATCTCGAAACGCCAGCACCAGTCGGGTGCCGTATCGTTATTTATTGTTATTTTTACTACATTACTTATTACAATTGTAACAGTGAGCTTCGTGCAACTTATGTTGAAAGATCAACAGCAAGCTTCAACGAGCGATTTGTCGCAAAGTGCTTATGATTCGGCTCAAGCGGGTGTGGAAGACGCTAAACGATTACTTCTTTTGAATCAGGCCTGCGAGAATGGCACGGCGGCTTCATCTGTCGATTGTAATCGAATTCGCCAATCGCTTACGAATGAAGCTGGCGGTTCATCGAGTTCCTGTGATACGTTGGCGCGTTCTGGGCTGGTAGGACAAACAGGTGACGAAACGATAATTCAGCAGTCGACGAACGACGGCGCATCTGCACTCGATCAGGCGTACACCTGCGTGAAAGTGGCGCTCAACACCGATGATTATGAGGGCGAATTAAGTGTTGACGAATCGGCGCTAGTGCCAATTCGTGGTACGCGTGCCTTCGATTCTGTAGAAGTAAGCTGGTTCAGCCGTGAAGATGTATCTTCAACAACAAACGATCCTTCGGTTGGGTTTCCATCGAACAATAGCACAACTCCGTTACCGCCAAAAGGCGACCGTTGGCGCTTTAATTATCCGTCGCTTATGCGCACACAACTTATTCAAACGGGCGAAAATTTTAAATTAAGTGATTTTGACGACAGCCAGGGTAATCGTAGTGCCGCAAACACATTATTCTTGTATCCGTCGGCGACAGGATTGACGAACAAAGATTTCGCGATCGATGCGCGCCGCAGCGGTACGTCGCGGCCTGAGCAAATTCGTTGTAGCGAATCATTCAACGATCGCGAATATGTGTGTTCGGTGACGATTCGCTTGCCACAACCAATTAATGGCGGCGCAGGTAATCGAGGTGCGTATCTTCGTTTGACATCACTGTATAATGGCGCGCATTTTAACTTACAGCTGAAAAACGGTAGCGAAACGGTTCCGTTTAGTGGCGTGCAGCCAGAAGTTGATTCGACAGGCCGAGCAAACGATTTGTTCCGTCGTGTTGTATCGCGCATCGAGCTAACTGGCGATTTCACCTACCCAGAAGCAGCACTCGATCTGAATGGTAATCTTTGTAAAGACTTTACGGTAACCGATCAAGATAACGGTTTCATCGGCTCAACCAGCTGTACGCCGTAACGCTACTCGCGTTCGGTATCGGTGTGGAATTTTTCGTACACTTCGCGTAAATGTTCATCGGTCACGTGGGTGTAGACTTGTGTCGTGGAAATGTTGGCATGACCAAGCATTGATTGCACACTGCGAATATCGGCGCCGTTCATCAATAAATCGGTCGCGTAACTGTGGCGCATCGTGTGTGGGCTAACGTGTTTTGTGATGCCAGCAAGGCGCGCATATTTCGTAACGATTCGCTGCACGCTGCGCGGTGTTAAGCGGCGATAATCGCCCGTGGTGCTGGCGATGTTATTTCGACTATAGCTCAAAAACAGAGGTGGAAGATTGTCGAGCCGCGCCGCCAAGTAGTCGCGAACGCGCTCGGCTGCCGCTTCGCCGATAAACACCGGGCGATCTTTTTGACCTTTTCCACGCACCATAAATTCACGGCGTTTTGTGTTCACATGATCACGATTCAGCCCGGCAAGTTCTGAAACGCGCAACCCGCTCGAAAAGAGTAATTCGCACAACGCTCGGTCGCGTAATCCCTGTTCGTCATCAAGCGGAATGACATCGAGCATACGGGTTACTTCATCGTAGTGAAGAAACGTCACTTGCTTACGCGAAATTTTTGGAAGCACGATTTTTTCTGGGCTCAGACTTGGAATATCGCGCTTAGAAAGATAGCCCAGAAAACCGCGGAGTGCGATAAGGTGGTAGCTTTGCGTAATTGTTGCGAGCTCGTCTTCATTGTGATTTTTATAACGATTCAACCACAGCCGATATTTTCGTAGCATCTCTGATGTAATTTTATCTACCTTCGTATCGTCGGTAAATTCAACGAATCGCTCAAGATACAGCTTGTAATTTTCAGCTGTTTTCGACGAGCGACCACCTTCAACCTCCAAATGTTCAATGTAGTCAAGAATTAGCTCTGATGCGTACATATCATAAGCATAACGCATTTTACGAAAAACAGATACGAATGGAATTTGCTACAATAGTACTAGGTAATCAAAAGGAGATACATTCATGAGTTCAAATAGTGTTCAGCAAACACTAGTACTGTTTAAGCCGGATACCGTGCAGCGTGGGTTCGTCGGCGAGATTTTAAGCCGATTCGAACGTGTTGGCCTTAAGATTGTGGCGACAAAAATGATCGCACCGGACGAAGCACATTATTACAAGCACTACGAAGACATTGGTAAAATGGTAACGCGCCGCGGCGAGCAAGCGTTCAACGTAACGCTGAAAATGATGACCGAAGGCCCAGTGATCGCGATGGTGTTCGAAGGTGTTGAAGCGGTGGCGCTGGTACGAAAACTCGTCGGTCCAACCGAGCCGAAATCGGCGCAACCTGGCACGATTCGCGGCGACTACTCGCATATGAGCTTTGGCTACGCCGATACGGCTGAAAAGGGAATTCCTAACCTGATTCACGCATCGGGCGACGAAGAGGAAGCGGCGCAAGAAATTGCGCACTGGTTCGGTGACGCAGAAATTTATCACTACGAATCAGCGCACGAGAAATTCACACGCTAAATTCAAATGTTAAAACAGGGGAGCGGCAGTACGAAAGTGCTGCCGTTTCTGCTACAATATTGGTACGTGCGCCTCGGTAGCTCAACTGGATAGAGCAGATCCGTCCTAAGGATAAGGTTGCAGGTTCGACTCCTGCCCGGGGTACCAAAGAAGGAATAGGACATGAGCAAAAAAAACGACGAGCAGCAATTAGATTTCGAAGGTCAACGCGAGGGTGAAGAACTACTTTTTGTATTTAGGCGCCACATGATCGCCATGCGAAAAGGCTTTTATATGCTATTAATTCCGTTTGCTATTTCGGCGATCCCACCACTTATTTGGCAAACGCAATTGGAATTATTTCTCCTCCCAATTGGTGGGCTTGTGCTCGGCGGAATTTTGTTCGCTTACCAGTATATTATGTGGTATTTTACGGTGTATATCGTGACGAATGAGCGAATTCGTCAGGTAACGCAAAAGGGCTTTTTTGGAAAAGATGTCGTCGAATTGAATCTGTCAAAGATTCAGAACATAAGCTATAATGTACCTGGACTCAGCGGCGAAATGTTTGGGTTCGGAACGATTGTCATTCAAACGATTGTTGGAGATTTGATCATCCATAAAGTGGAGCATCCTGAACAAATTTACAACAAATTACAGGACGCAACTCGTCAGGCTGTGAACGTATAAAGGAGCGTATGAAAAAACTGTTCAAAAAGCGGAAAAAAGAAGCCAAAATTCCGAGTCGTATTACAAACGAAACCGTTGCGGAACACCGTGAACGTATTTTAGCTGGCGGTCGACGTTTCAAATATCCGATGCAATACGCGCGCCATCGCTTGGTGATTAACACAATTATTATTGCGATCGTCACGATTTTACTACTTGTTCTTTTGGTGTGGCAGCAGTTGTATATGGCGCAAAACACGAGTTCGTTCTTTTACCGCATTACGCGGGTTATTCCGGTGCCGGTGGCGTCGGTTGACGGCGAATGGGCGCGGTACAGCGATTATTTGATGCAGTACAGCAGTACGGCGCATTATTTGCGCGAAAAAGAGCAGATTGACCTTGGTACTGAAGACGGCAAGCGCCAGCTCGACTATATGAAGCGCCGCTCGATGGATAATGTGGTTGCATCGGCGTATGCTCAGAAAATTGCGCGTGAACGCAACATTACCGTAAGCGATGAGCAGGTAGACGAAGTAATCGCTCAGGGGCGAACAACAACGAATGGTGAGATTTCGCAAGAGGTGTACGATGCATCGATTCGTGATTTGTTCGGCTGGGAGCCAGATGAATCGCGCGCAAGTATTCGTGCCAATTTGGTGCGCCAAGAGGTGGCGTACGCAGTAGACGACGATGCGCGTGCACTGCGTGATGAAGCGGCTGCGATGGTAGGTAAAGAGAAAAATCCTGACTTTGATGAAATCGCACGCGAACTTGGCGATGACGGTGGCGAGCAGGCGTCGGCCGGTGTATCGGGTCTGGTGCCGCGAACCAACCGTGATGGTGGATTGAGCCAGGCGGCGGCCGAACTTGAAGAGGGCGACGTTTCATCGGCGATTCGTACAACAACGGGCGATGGGTACTATTTTGTAAAATTACTCGAGAAAAATGATACACAAGTGAGTTATTCGTTTCTACGAATCCCACTTTCGGCATTTAACGATCAGCTTGCCGAGCTGAAAGAGAAGGGTGGCGTGACCGAATATATCGATGTGCCATCGGTAGATGAGCAGCAGGGCGGCGAGCAAACCGAAGCGCCGACACCAACGCCAGCACCAGGCAACTAAAGGAGGGAATTATGTATTCATTGCCAAAATTAGGATACGACTACGACCAGCTTGGTTCGTATATCAGCAAAGATATCATGAGCTTGCACCACAGTAAGCACCATCAAACGTATGTCGATAAGTTGAACAAAGCGCTTGAAGACGCGCCTGCGCTCCAGGAGCGCCCGCTTGAAACGCTGCTTTCCGATCTTGCGGCGTTGCCCGAATCGGTTCAAACTGCGGTGCGAAATAATGGTGGCGGTCATTATAACCACAGCTTGTTTTGGCAATGGATGTCGCCCGAGGGCGGTGGTGAGCCGAGCGGAGAATTGGCCGAGAAAATCGCTGAACGATACGGTAGTTTCCAGGGTTTTGTAGATGAATTTACGACGAAATCGCTTGGTGTATTTGGAAGTGGTTGGGCATGGCTTCAGCCGGATATGGAAATTATCACAACGCCAAACCAAGACACACCGATTATGCAAGGGATGGCCGAGCCACTGCTTGGGCTTGATGTATGGGAGCACGCGTATTACCTTGATTACAAAAACAAACGTGACGATTACGTCGCGGCGTGGTGGAACGTTGTGAACTGGGAATTTGTGGAGCGTCGCTACAATAGTAAGTAGCGCACGCAGCGAAACGCCGCACAAAAATAGTGCGGCGTTTTTTAATAGAAAACACCTCGATTATTGAGGTGTGAATAATATCTGTGGCGCGCTCGACCGGATTTGAACCGGCGATCTCCTCCGTGACAGGGAGGCGTGATAACCCCTTCACTACGAGCGCACATTTCGCGTTTCAGCTTCCCGTATGATAGCAGTTTGCGGGGGCGTTTGCAAGAGGCGAACCGGTTGTTTTCATGCTTCGAAATGCTATAATCAAAGAGATGTAACAATGCCGCTGTAGCTCAGCTGGTAGAGCGGCGCTTTCGTAAAGCGTAGGTCACCGGTTCAAATCCGGTCAGCGGCTCCATATCAATTGCGAGATATATGAATAAACTATCGTTTGAGCCACTAAAACAGTTTCTAGAGGATCGATTACTCGCCACGCTGGCAATCGCGTTGGCAGTGCTTGCAATTGTATATAGTATTTATGTTGGCGTATCGCTCCAGCCAAGCGATTTGCAGGTTGCGGTGCACTATACGGCGTTCGGCGATACGAATTTTTATCGCGACAAATGGTATTATTTAGCAACATTTATTGGCTTCGGGCTCATTTTTGCGATCGCTCACCCAATTTTGGCCGTAAAATTATTTATGCAAGATCGCCGCGATATCGCGTTAATCTTTCTCATTATCAGCCTGTTTCTGCTTGTTGTTGCGTGGTTTTTAACATCGGCGATTCTTGGCGTCGCATTCTTGTAGGAGTTGTATGATCGATCTTGAACAACCTTTGAAAAAACGCACCAAATATTATCGTTTCTTTGAAATGCTGCCGGCGATTCTGAGCTACGGTATGCTGATTTTGCTTGTCGTACTATCGCTTGTAAGCCCGATTTTAGCGGCAATATATCTGTTATTAATTATCATTACAGTGCTTGTGAAGGCGGTTGGTATCGCTGGCCACACGATTTCTGGGCGCAATCGCATGCATCAAGCACAGCGCATCAACTGGGCGTCGCGGCTTTCTCAGCTTGAAAATCCGAAAAAAAGCGAGCTTGAAGAACGCTACGTCACTTCAAGCGGCTTTGGGTTTACGGCGCACAAAGAGAATTTGCGTCTGATGGCTGCCGATCCAAGTGCGTATCCAAAACCGTCAGAGTTGTATAACGCGGTGATTATTGCGGCATACAATGAAGCGTTCGAAGTGATCGATCCAACGATTCAATCGCTCATCGATACAACGTATCCGAATCGCAAGCTTATTATTGTGCTGGCATATGAGGAGCGCGGCGGGGAGGCGATTAAAGAAACGGTCGCGCAGCTGGAAAAGAAATATGGCGATAAATTTTGCGCGTTTCTTCCAGTCGAACATCCGAAAGATTTGCCCGATGAAATTGTTGGAAAAGGCGCGAATATTACATATGCTGGACATTATTTACAGAGGTGGCTTGACGAGAAAAAGATTGAATATCGTAATGTTATTGTTACAACGCTCGATAGTGATAATCGCCCGCACGCTGGCTATTTCGATTACGTCACGTACGAATATATTGTGCACGACGACCGCAAACATCTGTCATATCAACCAATTTCGCTCTTCTTGAACAATATTTGGGATGTTCCCGCACCAATGCGCGTGCTGGCAACGGGTAATTCGTTCTGGAACATTATTAGTTCAATGCGCCCGCACACATTGCGTAACTTTGCCTCGCACTCGCAGCCAATGGACGCGCTTGTTGGAATGGGTTTTTGGAGTAAGCGCAGCATTGTGGAGGACGGTCATCAGTATTGGCGCAGCTATTTTTACTTCGGTGGAAATTATTCTGTAACACCAATTTATGTACCAATTTATCAAGACGCTGTGCTGTCGGACACGTACAAAAAGACGTTAAAAGCGCAGTTTATTCAACTTCGTCGCTGGGCATATGGCGCGTCGGATATTCCATACGTGGCGGTGCGCGTTTTGTCGCGCAGCCGTAATGTGCCGCTTGGTGGCGGGCTCGCGCGGTTATTCCGCCTTATTGACGGCCATGTAACACTTGCGAGTGTGCCAATTTTGGTAGCGGTTGGCGGCTGGGTGCCGCTGCTCATTAATAGTGAAGCGGCGCGTAATATCGCCGCGCATCAGCTTCCTGAAGTGGTGAGTGGTGTGCAGCGTGTTGCTATGATCGGCTTGTTTATTACGGTGTTCCTTGGTTTCAAAATGCTTCCACCGCGCCCCGCACGCTACAAGCGTCGCCGAAGTTTGTGGATGATTCTTCAGTGGGGATTAATGCCGGTAACAGCGATTGCATACAGTGCGGCGTCAGCATTTAATGCGCAAACGCATCTTCTGCTTGGAAAGTATCTCGATAAATTTGATGTGACCGAAAAAGCGACCGTGGCCTCGGTTATTCGCGCTCGTAAAGCGAAGGACGCCCGCGCCGACGAGTCGAAGAAATAAGTTTGTGCTTGGCGGCGTATTGAATGGCCGCAATCTCGTCGTAGCGTTTGAGCGTTTCACGTGTTTCCCGGGCGATACGCTGCGGCGTCAGAGGCTCTTTATCGGTTGAAAGCGCATCTTCAACCGTTCGCGCGATCCACAGCGGGTCACGTTTTGCTTTCTCTTGATCGTGAATAAAACTACTGGAAATACTTATGATCAAGCGGCCACTGTTAAATTGCTCGGTTTTTCCGCTGGAAAGCGTCACGGGCTTATTGTCGGCTAACGACGGTCGTTCGTATGTTGTAAACGTTTTGCCACAATTCGCACACGTTCGCCGCCGCCATATTTGCGGCGTCTTTTTTTGCGGCCGCGAGTTGCTTACGTTAGTGCTAGAATGAAAACAATTAATACAAAACATGTCTATATATTGTCATACAACTATTAAAAATGCTAGTGGATAAATAGTACGCAGATGTGGGAAAAAGTGGCTAAAAAAGATCCCTGAAGCGGAACTTCAAGGATCATCGGGTTGATAAACGGTTTGAATATTAGTGTTTATGCGTACGTTCGCGAATCGACTTTTTAGCGTCTTTCCACGAAACGTCATACTCAAACGCAATGTTGAATTTTTCGAGCTTTGACTGTGATATATGGTGTTTGTTTGCCATACTTAAATATTAGCATAAACATTATAAATTGTCAATCATCATAAATGTGCTTTGTATATCATGGATGAAATAAAGACACCTGGATTTTTAACAACAGGCACGTGGAAAACTTTTGGAAAGTTGTGGGGAAATAAAAAACTCCGCTCATGTCGGAGTTAAAATATTCGAATCTGGTGGGCGATAGAGGAGTCGAACCTCTGACCTCCACAACGTCAATGTGGCGCTCTAGCCAGCTGAGCTAATCGCCCTCAGCTTTTAGTAGCATACCAGAGAGGGCGAGGGCTTGCAATAACTGGGGTGAATCATTATGATAAAAGGAAGTGATGACGCGGAGTAACCGCCCGCCGAGCTTCGTGGGTGTGGTGCGTACGAAACGTTACCTCATAAGAGCCTGAATTTCAGGAAGTCCGGTGGAACCGCCCGTAATTATGGGTCCGAGACATGCGATTGATAGATTTTACGCGAATCTTAACATCGCATGTTTTTCTTTTTATTACACTAACAGAGGAGAGTTTATGAATTCAGAGCAATTACACGCAATGCGACACAGTTTGGCGCACATTACCGCGGCGGCGGTGCAGCGTCTGTGGCCAGAGGCGAAATTTGGCGTGGGGCCAGTGGTGGAAAACGGATTTTATTACGATATTGATCTTGGTGAGCAGAAGATTAGCGAGCAAGATTTCAATAAAATCGAGAAAACCATGCGCCGAATTATTGCTGAAAATCAGGAATTCGTTCGTTCGACCAAGCCGGTTGATGAGGCGATTTCGTGGGCGCAGGAAACCGGCCAGCCGTACAAGGAAGAGCTGTTGAACGATTTAAAACGCTCGGGTACAACGGTGGCGAACGATCTTGACGCGGCCGAAATGGGAACGATTGCCGACGGCGATACGGCGCTTGAAGACGTTGGATTTTTTCAAAACGGCGATTTTGTTGATCTTTGCCGCGGGCCACATGTGGCGACGACAAAAGATGTGGGTGCATTTAAACTTTTGCGCGTGGCTGGCGCGTACTGGCGTGGAAATGAGAAGAATCCGCAAATGCAGCGACTGTACGGCGTAGCGTTTGAGACGCAAGAAGAGTTGGATCAACACCTTGAGCGATTAGAGCAGGCAAAACTGCGTGATCATCGAAAACTTGGAAAAGAGCTCGATTTATACACAGTTTCGCCTCTTGTAGGCGTCGGATTACCGCTGTTTACACCGCGTGGTACCGTTTTACGCGAGCTTATGGCGCAGTATTCGAACCAGCTACGCCAAGCGCGGGGTTTTACGAAGGTGTGGACGCCGCACATTACAAAGCAAGATTTGTACGAAACCAGTGGCCACTGGGCGAAATTTGGCGACGAACTATTTTTGGTAACAAGCCAAGAAACCAGCGACAAAATGGCGCTCAAGCCTATGAACTGCCCGCATCACACCCAAATTTACGCCAGCAAACCTCATAGTTACCGCGATATGCCAGTACGGTTTCTTGAGACGACTACCGATTACCGCGATGAAAAAACTGGCGAGCTTGGCGGTTTAAATCGTGTTCGATCGCTCACGCAAGACGATTCGCACGTTTTTTGTCGAAACGACCAAATCGAAAGCGAAATTAACGGACTGCTTTCGAGCGCGCGCGAATTGTACGCGCAAATTGGTATGCAACTGCGCGTTCGCCTCAGTTATCGTGACGATTCAGACGGTTATCTTGGTGAATTAGAATTGTGGCAATCTGCACAACAGCAGCTGAAAAACGCGGTAATTGCCAACAATCTCGACTATTTTGAAGAAGACGGTGAAGCGGCATTTTATGGCCCGAAAATTGATTTCATGGCTACCGATGCGATTGGACGCGAACATCAGGTTGCGACGGTACAACTCGACTTCGTGCAGCCCGGCCGATTTGGTTTGGAATATACCGAGGCCGATGGAAACGCGGCGCAACCGGTAATGATTCACTGCGCGCTGCTCGGTTCGATCGAACGTTTTTTGAGCGTGTTTATTGAACATACAGCCGGTTGGTTCCCGCTATGGGCGGCACCGGAGCAAGTGCGTATCCTCACGATTAACGACACGGTGCTTGATTATGTCGAAGAAATCGAAGCGGTGCTACGAGACACGGTGCTAATGCAGCCGGTGAAATATAATGAACTGCGCTTTACGCGCGATGATCGCAACGAAAGCTTGGGTAAGAAAATTCGCGAAGCCACGAGCTGGAAGATCCCGGTACAATTAATTGTCGGGCCGAAAGACAAGGAAGCGCGCGAAGTGAGCGTGCGAACGCAGGCGGGTGAAGAGAAGGTGGCGCTTGATCAGCTTGGCGATTATTTGAAGGAATTGTAATTCGTGCAACGTTTAGTGATCGCGATTGATTTTGATGATGTGCTTGTGCCGACGGCAGAAGCGGTTATTAAAAATTACAACGATAGATTTGGTAACGCACCAACGCTTGATCAATACTATGCTCGAGAAGCAAGCATATGGGGTGCGCAATCGCTCGACGAGGCGATTGCACGTGTTAATGATTTTTTAACAACAGAAGAATATGCGGCAATCCCACCATTTGAAGCCGGTGTACGAGCTGTGCGATTACTGGCGCAGAGCCACGAATTGCATGTGGTAACTGGACGAGCTGACTTTTTGAAAGATGCAACGCGTCGTGTTGCTGAAACGTACTTTCCGAACTGCTTTACGTCGATTGAATTCACGAATTTTACGGTGAGTTCAACGAGTGGCTTGAAAACGCGCACGAAAGGTGAAGTATGTCGTGAGTTGAATGCCAACGTACTGATCGACGATCATATTACCCATCTGACGAGTATTCTTGAGGCAGGTGTTGAACGAGCGATATTGTTTGGTAATTACGCTTGGAACGAACATGACAGCACGAACGATACTGTTGTGCGATGTGCTACGTGGGAGGATGTAACAGGGGAGATTCACCGTTTTGCCGGACATGAACTTTCGAAAGCGCGTTGAAGCAATTATCGCCGAGGTGCCGCACGGGCAAGTGACAACCTATGGCGATGTAGCAGCGCTCGCTGGCAGTCCGAACGCGAGTCGGGTTGTAGGCGGCATTGCGCATTATGGCGATCCGTCGTTACCGTGGCACCGCATGGTCAATCGTGCTGGCGGGCTTGCGCGCGGTTTTCCTGGCGGCCCAGACGTGCAGCAGCAGCTGCTTGAGCAAGAAAATATACGATGCACAAATTACATCGTTAATAATTTTAAGGAGTTGCGATGGATTCCAAAGCATCTCCGTTGATTGCTATTGTCGGACCTACTGCAAGTGGAAAAACGTCACTGGCGATTTCTTTGGCTGAACGGTTTGGCGGCGAGATTATTTGTGCCGATTCCCGGACAATTTACAAAGAACTCGACATTGGTACGGCCAAGCCAACTCGCGAAGAGCGAGCGCGAGTGCCGCACTGGGGCGTCGATATCGTTGAGCCGGGCGAACGATTTACAGCTGCCGATTTCAAGCGATATGCGAACGAAACGATCGCAGCGATTCGTGCGAGAGGAAATATTCCTTTTTTGGTAGGTGGTACAGGCTTGTATGTCGACGCGGTAGTGTTTGACTTTAATTTTGGCGGCAAAGTGAATAGTCAACTTCGCGCTCGGTTAAGTGAATTATCAATTGAAGCACTTCATAAATATTGCAATGAAAACAACATTACGTTACCGGAAAATACACAAAATAAACGCTATGTAATTCGAACAATTGAACGGAATAATGCACCGCAACAGATCAATAATACAATTTTATCGAATACGCACATTGTAGGGATATCAACAGAAATAGATACACTACGAACACGAATTGAACAACGTGCTGAACAATTATTTGACAATAACGTTGTGGAAGAAGCGACTCGATTGGGTAAAAAATATGGCTGGAATAACGAAGCGATGACAGGTAACATCTATCCGTTAGTGCGAAAATACAACGATGGTGAAATGAGTTACGAGGAAATGAAACAAAAGTTCATCACGCTAGATTGGCGCCTAGCTAAACGGCAGCGTACGTGGTTAAGGCGAAATCCTCACATTGTTTGGAAAAGCTTAAGTGAGGCTGAGCGATATATAACAGACGTTCTCGCTGAAACCAAATAACTGTGATACCATAAGAACAAGAAAGTTATTATGATTGACGCATTATTTGGTTCAAAAACGAGGGTAAAATTGCTACATCTTTTTCTGAATAATCCAGGAAAGTCGTTTTATGTGCGTGAGATTACTCGGTTGATAGATGAACAAATTAATTCAGTAAGGCGAGAACTGGCGAATATGCTCGAAGTTGGCATTATCGTAAGCGACAGCCACGAGAACAAATTATTTTACGAAGTGAACCAGCGTTACGATTATTACGTTCCGTTTCGCGCGATTTTTGCGGATGAGACAATCGATGCCAAGCAGTCGAATATTTCTATCGAAGAAGGTGTTGATATGTTGCTGAAAGATATTAAGGGGTTGCGGCTCGCGGTAATGTCGGGTATTCTGGTGCGAAATTCCGTCAGCAGCGTCGATCTACTGCTTGTTGGCGATATTTCGGCTGCCAAGGTGAAGAATTTAGTGAAACAGATCGAGAAAAAAGAATCGCGCGAGCTGAATTACAGCGTACTGAGCTATAACGAGTTCTACTATCGCCTGAGTGTTCGTGATAAATTTATAACGGAAATACTGAACACAAAACATGCTGTGCTGGTGGACACGGATAATATACTGAAATAGCAGAAGGAGAAGATATGTTTGATATTGAGTATAAAGGTGGAAACGGCGTTGTAATTGCAACAAAAAAGCATGTCCTCGCAATTGATCCAAAGATATCGATTGTTGGATTGAAGGATGTGGCAATAAAAGACAATGTTGTTGAACTTGCAACTGAATCACGATTTGCGTTGAATGATTCCAAGGCAAAATTATCCATTGAAGGTCCTGGTGAATACGAAGCAGGTGAGTTTTCTATCAAGGGAATTGCGGCGACGCGTCACATTGATACTGAAGCCGATGAAAAAATCGCAACAGTATATCGAATCGAGATTGGTGATGTTCGTATTGCGCTTCTTGGTAATATTGCACCAAAGTTGAGCGAAGATCAGCTGGAAGAGCTTGGTGTTATCGATCTTGTCTTGCTTCCAATTGGTGGCGGTGGATATACGCTTGATGCAACGAGTGCGGCGGCGCTCACGCGACAAATCGATCCTAAAGTGGTCATTCCGCTTCACTACGCCGATAGCGCGTTAAAATATGAAGTACCTCAAGATACGCTTGAAACATTTACAAAAGAATTGGGCGCTCCAGTTGAAGAGACGGGCAAATACAAAGTGAAAGCTGCCTCATCGCTAGCGCCAGTGCTGACAACTGTGGTTGTGAATCGTAGCTAAAAATAGTTTGGCGACAAAAAATACTCCGATAGATCGGAGTATTTTTATGCACCAACGCAGATTATTTGGCTTGCGGTGTCAGGATGCCTTTTTTCTTCAGCGTTCGAATTGCTTGGGTTGAAAGCGTCATTGTTACTTTCTGACCGTCTACCATGAACGTTTTTTTCTGAAGATTTGGCTTAAAGACACGCTTGGTGCGTCGCAAAGAGAAGCTGACATTGTGGCCAAACTGCTTGCCTTTACCGGTGAGATCACATCGTGCTGCCATAGTATTTTAATTCCACTTACTTTTTACAATCTGTACCAGTGTACTGGTTTTTGTGTATTTCGTCAAGGTGAAGCCGAATTTACTAGAAATCGCCTGTAGAAAATAGCTATTCTAAACGAAGTAGGTAATAATTGGAGGAATTATGAGTTACGAACCGAATGCACATCAGGCGCAGGTAGCGATTTTGCGGCAGCTACTATTCACTGCGAACGCTCGATTTTCTGAACTGCAAAAAGCAAGTGAGCTAAGCAGTGACCACTTTAATTTTCATATTAAGAAACTGGTTGAAGAAGGATACGTTGCAAAAGAAGAGAAAACGTACGCACTGACGCCAAAGGGGAAAGAGTACGCAAATCGGTTAGATACGGATGAAAATGAGATTGAGCGGCAACCGAAAGTGTCGATTGCGATTACATTGGAGCGTGTGAGCGAGAACGGCGAACGAGAATTCTTGTTCCAGCAGCGTAAGAAAAACCCGTATTTCGATTTCTGGGGACGTGTTGGCGGCAAAATGCGCTGGGGTGAGTCGATTATTGAAGCGGCAAATAGGGAATTAAAAGAAGAAACGGGGCTGGAAGCCGATTTTTCGTACAAATTACTGTACCATAAACGCGATTTCGATTCGGCGACCGGCAAACTACTCGAAGATAAAATTTTCTTATGTGTCTACGCCACGGAGTTTCGCGGCGAACTGCTGGAATCATTTGAAGGTGGCATCAACAGATGGATGACACACGAAGAATTCGAGCAGCAACCGAAGCGGTTCAAAAGCGTTGACGAATTTAAAACGCTTATGGACGCTGGCGAAACGTACGCCGAGCGTGAATTTCATTACGACGCGTCGGAATACTAGAGGAAACAGGTACGGTTTTGCGTGCTTCTCCTGTATAATGAGGGCAGATGGAATTTGATCTTGCCTATATTTTAACGATCATTGTGGTGATTTTGTTTTCGATGACGCTGCACGAAGCGATGCACGCGTTTATGGGCTATTGGTTGGGCGATGACACGGCGAAGCTGGAGGGGCGGTTGACGCTCAATCCGGTGAAGCACATCGATCCGTTCCTGACGCTACTTCTCCCGGTAATGCTGGCGATTATTGGCGGACCGATCTTCGGTGGCGCTAAGCCGGTACCATTCAATCCGGCACGCGTGCGTTACGATGAATGGGGTGCGGCACTTATCGCGGTGGCTGGGCCGCTGACGAACTTGGTTATTTCCTTCGTGCTGTTTGGTTTCGCGGCGGTGCTTGGCAATCTTGGCGTTGGAGTGCCAGATTTTGTAGCGCAATTCTTGCAACTTGGCGTGATTGTGAACCTCGGTTTCTTCATATTCAATATGCTCCCAATTCCACCGCTTGATGGCTCGCGCGTGGTATACGCACTAGCACCAGAGTTTATTCGCCGCGGTATGGAGATGATCGAGCAATTTGGTATCATTTTCGTGTTTGCTATCGTACTGCTTGCGGGTGGAGTACTCGGGGTATTTATGCGTGAAGCAATCGAATTTTTCTTATCACTATTCACAACAATTTTCCGAGTTGGCTAGACGATTTCGGACGCGTTAGAGTGTTATAATAAGAACTGTCCAGGCGTACTCGGCGTATATGATTTTCCTGAATATCATATCGATAGGGAGCCCTAATGATTCGTTTCCGAGGAAACGTTTTGCGGGCACCCACCTGCTATAGCGCGGGAATATCAAGCGTCGTCCTACGCCTGGCGCATAGGCCGACCGGGGTGTGGCGCAGTTGGTAGCGCGCACGGCTGGGGGCCGTGAGGCCGCAAGTTCAAGTCTTGTCATCCCGACCAAAAGAAAGAGAATTCATGAAACAACGCATTTCTGTCCGAGCGATTATAAAAGACAACGACAAATTACTACTGTTGAAGCGCGCCACGGGCCGCGATACTATCTTAGGAAAATATGAACTGCCGGGTGGGAAGATTGCCTACGGCGAACAGCCGGAAGATGCGTTGCGTCGTTGGCTGCATGACGATGCAGGACTGCATATTCAGACCGCGCAATTATTTGATGCGGTCACTTATATTGATCGCGACGATTCATCAATTCAATATGTTGTTATTGTGTATAATGTCGGCATCGCTGGCGGGCATCATAAAATTCATCTTAGTACGAATTACAACAAATATACGTGGCGACATGAAACTTTGATTCAGCCTGATACCGCAACAGATTTAACGAATTTATTGACGGGAATTTTACAACAAGACGAAATAACAGAGGTAACAAAAGGAAAAACGATTCCCGATGACAACACTACAACGAATAGTATCATCGCATATTCGGATGGGGGATCGCGGGGAAATCCTGGCCCGTCGGCAGCTGGATTTGTGTTGATGAACTCACAACAGGAAGTGATTGCTGAAGGTGGCGAATATCTTGGGATTACAACGAATAACCAGGCAGAATACCATGGCGTGCGGATTGCATTGGAGCGTGCGATTGAACTTGGTTACAAGCATATCCGATTCAACGTGGATAGCATGCTTGTTGTGAATCAAATGAAAGGTGTGTATAAAATCAAAAACCGCGAATTGTGGCCAGTGCATGAACGAATTCGTGAGTTACTGACTAATTTTGATAAAGTAACGTTTGCCCACGTACCGCGCGAGCGCAACCAGCTTGCTGACGGTATGGTCAATCGAACCCTTGATCAATACGCGGCATCACGCGATAATTCGTGATACAATTACGTATAAGCAGCGTATTAAGCAATCGCTTGTGTTTACAAGAGGAAAGTCCGGGCAGCAAAGGACACGACAGTCGCTAACGGCGACCGGGGGTAACCCTAGGGAAAGTGCCACAGAAACGATACCGCCTTTTTCGAAAGGTAAGGGTGAAAGGAGTGAGGTAAGAGCTCACAGCGACGCACGGTGACGTGCGGAGGAGGTAAACCCTGTCGGCTGCAAGGAGATCTGCATACCGAATGGTCCGTTCGCAGGTCGCTACCCGCTCGACCCGAGTGGCAACGCTTGGGCTAGATAGATGATTGCTCACGACAGAACCCGGCTTATCGATAGGCTGCTTATCAAAAATACCACCCCTGGAGGTGGTATTTTTCGTAGTGAGCCGAATACTTATTTCGATTCAGCAGCTTTCGCAATTGCGGTAAACGCTTTCGGTTCGTTGACGGCGAGTTCAGAGAGAACTTTGCGGTCAAGTGCGATATTTGCAGCTTTAAGGCCAGCGATAAGCTTGCCGTACGTTGTGCCGTTTTCACGAGCAGCAGCGTTGATACGAGTGATCCAAAGACCACGAAGATCGCGTTTTTTGTTGCGGCGATCGCGGTATGCGTACTGCAACGCGCGGATCACACCTTGTTTTGCAAGGCGGAATGAACGCGTGCGGTTGTGCTGCATGCCTTTGGCCTGCTTCAAAATTTTCTTGTGTTTTGCGCGTGCGGCGACGCCTCGTTTGACTCGCATATTACACTCCTAGTGCTCGTTTAACGTTTTTGGCTTGTCCACCAGTGACAGCAGCGCCTTTATTGATAGCGCGTTTGCGGCTTTTACTCTTCTTTGAAAGAAGGTGATTACCGAAGGCGCGACGGCGAGTCAATTTACCAGTACTGGTAAGCTTGATGCGCTTCGCGGTGCCTTTGTGGGTCTTCATCTTTGGCATTATTTACTCCTTACTACTACGCTCAGATTGCGGCCAGCCATCTGAGGTTTTTGCTCGAGAACGGCGTCATCTTCTAAAAGGGAAGCGATGCGGTCGACCATGGCGTATCCAAGTTCCTTGTGGGCCATCTCGCGACCGCGGAACACAATTTGAAGACGAACTTTGTGGCCGGCAGCGAGGAACCCTCGCACTTTTCGCAGCTTAATATCGAGGTCGCCCGCACCAATTTTCAGACCGAATCGCATTTGCTTCAGCTCGCTCGCTTTTGCGTTCTTCTTATTTTTCTGTTGCTCCTTCATCTTCTGGTATTGGAATTTTCCCCAGTCGACGATTTTTGCAACAGGCGGTGCGGCGTTCGGCGATATTTCAACAAGGTCGAGTCCTGCTTTGTCTGCGGTATCGAGCGCTTCATTTCTGCTCATAATACCGAGTTGTTCACCGTCAGAACCAATGACGCGAAGTTCACTTGCTCTGATTGATTCGTTGATGCGGGTTGACTTGTTGATCGCTGCTTCTCCTTTTAGAGTGGCCGTTTTTCGGCGTTACTCGTCTACTATCCTAGCAAATCTACCACCGTTAATCAAGCTTTTTGCCGATATTGGAGCGCTTCGGCAATATGAGGCGTGTCGATGTCTACCGAGCCGTCAAGATCAGCGATCGTGCGGGCGACTTTAATGATTTTGAAATAGCTGCGTGCGCTAAGCGCCATTTTCTTGGCGGCATTATTTAGCAGTGTACTCGCAGCGGGCGTTAACGGCGCGTGGCGACGAAGCTCCGCATTTGTTATGTTAGCGTTGTATTTATCGCTACTATTGTATCTGTTGTGTTGCGCCTCAGTAACGAATTGAACACTATTTTTAGCATTTTTATGTTGTGCATTTATCTTCGAATTACCGCCCAAAAGCGCTTCGTTTGGTACGCGTGATACATTGATCGTCATATCAATACGATCCAAAAGTGGGCCGGATAAACGTTTTTGATACGCTAAAATTTGTGTTGAGGAACACGAACATTCACGTTCACTGTCGCCATAGTAGCCGCATGGACACGGATTCATTGTGGCGATAAGCGTAAAATCGGCTGGATACGTTGCGAAACCACCGGCGCGCGTTATGGTGACGCGTTTATCTTCAAGCGGTTGCCGAAGCGCCTCGAGCGTTGCGCGGGGGTATTCGGGAATTTCATCGAGAAACAGAATGCCAAGGTGCGCCAGGCTGATTTCACCAGGTTTCGGTTTGCTACCACCTCCGATTAACGACGTGCGGCTGGCGGTGTGATGTGGCGAACGAAACGGACGCGCCGTAATAACATCTTGAATCGTTTCACCGGCAAGGCTGTGAAGTTTCGTGGCGGCAATCTGCTCCTGAGGAGTTAATGGCGGTAGAAGCTGCGCGAGCGTTTTTGCAAGCATCGTTTTTCCTGCACCTGGCGACCCAGAAAGCAGTATATTGTGTCGACCGGCGGCAGCGATGATCAGCGCACGCTTCGCCTGTTCCTGCCCGACGATATCGTCCAGAATCGCTCCTGAATGAGCGATGTCATGCGAAGGTGTAGCGGGTGAGATTGGCGTTATCTCAAGCGTCGCTTGCTGCTTCAGGTGAAGAAACAGCTCTTTGAGTGTCGCGACGCCGTATACGTCGATTCCCTCTATTAAGCTAGCCTGTGTCGCATTTTCTTTCGGAAGGAACAACGCGGTTGCACCGGCTGCCTTGGCGGCTTCAGCGATAGCAATAACTCCTTTAATAGGGCGAATTCGACCATCAAGCGCTAGCTCACCGGCAAATACGCTATTGTCGACATCATACGGTTTTAGTTGTCCGCTACTGGCAAGAATCGCGAGCGCGATCGGAACGTCGTAGTGCGTTCCATCTTTCGGAAGCTCGGCTGGCGCGAGATTGATCGTAATATGCGTTGCTGGAAAGTCGAGCAGGGAATTAGTAATCGCGCTACGCACGCGTTCTTTTGCTTCGTCGATGGCTTTGTTGCCAAGCCCAACGATCTGGAGAGAGGGAAGTCCGCGCGTGGCGTGGCTTTCAACTTCAACAAGAGACCCATCGAATCCGACAGGGGCTACCGATAGTACCTTGCTGACGCTCGTCATGCTCTCCAGTTAAGCATATGTGGCATAAATCTGAAAATTCTGCTATACTACCTCTATTGTGTTGGGGCTGACATAGCGTTCGACAGAAGGATTTTAACAGACTACTTTGCAGATCGACCATACGCGTAACGTATATTTTTAATTGCAACGAAACTTGCTAAGGCAGTCAAGGAAGTTCCTGCAGTATTCGCGCAAGCGTTTGCTCCAGTAGCTCCTGCTGCTGTTCGTGCCTAATTAGCGCACGCGTCTTTTGCTACTAGGTGACAATGTAGTAAGAGGTGTTATATTTTTGTCACTCATTTCTAACACGGCAGCGGCGTTTTAGAAAGACATTTTACCGCGCAACCGTCCGTATATTTTTGTTTATTCTAAAGTGCGATCGGTTGTTAATCTCAATAGAATAAACTATGTCTGTAGACGAGTAGTCCGTTACCTTTTGGACCGGGGGGCAGTACCCCGCAGCTCCACCAAGAAATGATGATACCCGCACAAAAGCGGGTATTTTTAATGAAAAAGTATGGTCAAAACAAAGAAAAACAACCACCTGCGAGTAGTGGTTGTTTTTGTGTGGAGTTTTTTGGAGTCGTTGTTTATTTTTGGCCTCTGTATAAGTTTTTTATTCAGAAGCTACCCCTATAATATGACGCCAACGCGCTTGTGTCAACGGTTTTGTCGCATTATTTTAATTTTCTTTTTAGTGTGCTGTGGATAACCATAATGGTCGCAAATACACATTAAAATAGTAACTCGTTGTGTTTTTAGTACATGCGAAATAAAACGATGATATATAGCGGTTTTTGAAATTCACGAACACTATTTTTATGTATGTTTTATATGTGTATGATGTAGATTATATAGTGAAAAATAATAAGGTTTGTGTCTAAAACATATAATAGAAACGTATATATAAACATCGATTTGGTGCATTGTATGCATGCATGGAGCAAGGCGAAAAAAGGGAAGTGTTGCTATATTTAATTTTTGCGTTTAATGCGTTTGTATAAATGCCTAAGCGAACATGGCCTTATTTACTGCACGGGTTTCGAGTAATTTGGTGTATCGAGTTGCTGCTATGCGCTTACGCGGAATGATGATACGCGGATTGGTTGTATCGTTACAATTACATGCAGCTTTTAATGAGCGTGGTTTTTCCACGCAATAGTACGGTTTGCGCGTTTTAATTTACAAAATGTACCCATTTTTATTATGTGCTTGTGGTTGCGAGAATCTTGTTTATGACTTATATAAGTCTTTAAAAACTGCTGTTGTTGACAATACTGTAACTATTTCATGAGCTAATTATGTTTTATAAACAATGTTGTAATAAATAATAAAAATAAAATTATATCTGTTATAAAAACATAATGTATTCATAAAGTACATTTACACAACAATAATAGTGCTGTGAAGTATTGCATTTTGGTGCGTTCGGTGCTATTCTAAGGACAAGCTTTTAGAGAACACAAAAACAAAAGCCAAACGCTAAAAAACACATTAACAATTCATAAACTCGCAGACCGACGTTTTGACGGAAACTCGGTGACGGCACCGTGTAATCGAAGCAGACGATCTGCATCTTGCAGGTCATTCACATACACTACTTTGTTTTACATGTTGATGACGTTACCGATGCTCCGCCAAATATGGCGTTTGAGCGCGCGATTTTAGTACCGGTATACCTAGTTTTTCCTTATTATAAGAATAGTGATGAAGCTACTAGGTATAGCGTGGAACGAACGCATGTTTCAAAATATGCCCCGGGTTTTTCCCGGAGCGGTCAGTTGCCTCGAGCGGCATGTAGTTTGCAGGTGCACGCGCCAAATAGTTTTACAAGCGGCGGATGTTGTCACCCAAACTGTACGCGTGTCGCTCAGGCGTTCTTTGGTGTATAGTGGAGAGAGAAATGAAAAAAGGAATTATCGGGGGAGGAATCGTTGGGATCGCGCTGCTCGGCGTGTTATTAAATACAACGAATCCATCAACAGCCGGACCGCTTGGGGTGCTGGCGATTTTTGTTCTTATGTATATGTTAGTGCTTGGTGCGCTAACTTTTTTATTAGTACTTGGAAGTCGGCTGTGGGCGCGAGTCGCCACGAGTATGGCGGTGGCGCGACCGATTCAGCCGCTTGATGTGCGCCGAAGCTACTACTTCGCGTCGATTTTAGCGCTTGCGCCGATTATGATTCTTGCTATGAATTCGGTGGGTGAAGTGGGAATTTACGACCTTTTGCTCGTTGCTCTTTTTGCAACAATAGCGACAATTTACGTTGCGAAACGAAGTGCGTAAATAACACTCGTTGCCGCTTATGATTATGCTATAATGACGGGTATGGAACCAAAACTCCCGACGCCAGAACGAGGGCCGAACCAATATGCGCCGAACTACGAGCAAAATCCCGGGTACGCGCAGCCAGAACAAATGCCCGAGCGAACTGGTGAATACGGAGGAGAGCGCGTTGAACAGCGAAGTGAGGCTGCTCCGGCGGCGGCAAACGCGGCACCGGTATTTCCGGTAACAACCGCACCTGCACCGCCGCAGCCAAGCGTGCAGCAACCAGCCCCGGCGGTGGTACACGATGACGATACGCCAATTAACGCAAACGATGACGACATTATCGAAAAAGAGTGGGTAGATAAAGCCAAGAAAATCGTATCGAGTACCAAAGACGATCCGTACCGGCGCGAGCAAGAAATCAGCAAATTACAGGCAGATTATTTGTATAAAAGGTATGGGAAAGAACTTGGCGCGGGAGATTAGAGAATAACAATGGCTGGAGTTTTTATCACATTATTTGTGTTCGTCTTCCTCGGATCGGTGATCGGCTTGTTTGTATTCTCGCAATATCGAAAAACGTTGCGTGAGGCAAAAAACTACGAGCGTGGCTTGAAAATGGTGCCGCTCCTGATTCATCTTCCTCCAACGAGCGATGATGTGGAATCGAATGGTCGCGACGAACGCGATGTCACCGAAGAAGTGCTATCGCAGGCGCAGGTGATGTATAACATTATCGCGAGTACAGCCACGAAAGGTTTTAAGAGTAAATTCTATGGTCAGCGCCATTTATCGTTCGAAATCGTGGCAAATAGCGGGTTGGTGCGCTATTACGCGGTCGTGCCATCGGTGCTCGTTGATGTGGTGCGTCAAGCGATTGCAGCGGCGTATCCGTCGGCGCGCCTTGAAGAGGTGACCGAACATAACGTATTTAGCCAGGTTGGCAAGATGAGCGGGACGATTGGTGGCGAATTTACCCTGAAGAAAGATTACGTGTTTCCGATTGCAACGTATCAAGAATCGAAGCGTGATGCATCGCGGGCGCTGTTAAACGCGCTTTCGGCAGCAACACGCGACGATGGCGTGGCGATTCAAATGATGGTGCGCCCAGCGAAAGAGGGGTGGAACAAGAATTCTATTTCTGCCGTCGAAAAAATGAAAAAAGAAAAAGGGCAGGCAAAGCCAGGATTTGGCGGTTTGATCGCACCGAAAGAACTGATGCAGTCGTTGTGGCGACCACTCGAAGAAAAGCAGGTGTCGATGGACGAGAAGCAGCTCACATCTTTAGAACAGGCAACGGTTGAAGCGATCGAAGAAAAAACGCGTTACCCGGGGTATGAGGTGTTGATTCGAGTTGTTGTATCTTCTAACACATCGGCGCATTCACAAGCGCTGCTTAAAAACGTTGTTGCGGCGTTCGCACTCTTTGATTCGCCGTCGTTCAATGGATTTAAGTTCAATGTGGCGAAAGATATGGAAGAGCTGGTAACGTCATTTATTTTTCGCTTCTTCCCGCAAAGTGTGACGCATAATGTGTTAAATACAATAGAGCTTGCGACATTGTTCCATCTGCCAAATCAACATGTGATTCCGTCGTCACAAGTACAACGCCAGATGAGCAAGCAAGTCGATGGCCCGACACAGGTTATGGATGAAGGGTTCTTGCTTGGCTATAACGAATATCGAGGTGTAAAGAAACCGATTCGCCTCAGTACGAACGATCGTCGTCGTCATACGTACATCATTGGTCAAACGGGTACTGGTAAATCGGTCATGCTTGAGAACTTGGCGTTTCAAGACATGATGGACGGGAAGGGGTTTGCGTTCGTTGATCCGCATGGTGATTCAGCCGAAGCGCTGCTTGGAAAGGTTCCGAAGGAGCGCGTCGAAGACGTGATTTACTTTAATCCTGGCGATATGACAAATCCGATCGGATTGAACATGTTCGAATTCGACCATCCAGATCAGAAAGATTTCTTGGTGCAAGAAGCGATCAATATGTTGTACGGGCTGTACGATCCGGGGCACACTGGTATTGTTGGGCCGCGCCTCGAGCATATTTTCCGAAACTGTGCGCTGCTTCTGATGAGCGACCCGAACGGTGGCACGTTTATCGATATTCCGAAATTGCTTATCGATGAAGAATTCATGAAAAGCAAGCTGAAATACGTCAAAGATCAAACCGTGCTCGATTTCTGGACGAAAGAATTTCCAGCGTCGCAGCGCTCGAACGAAGCGGGCGAAGTGATTTCTTGGGTGGTTTCTAAGTTCGGGCCATTCATTTCGAACGATTCGATGCGCAATATCATCGGTCAGCCGAAAAGCGGCTTTAATTTGCGCGACATTATGGACAATAAGAAAATTTTGCTTGTGAACCTTTCGAAAGGAAAGATGGGCGAGTTGAATTCGAAACTACTTGGTATTATCTTTGTGATGAAATTCCAGGCGGCGGCCATGGGGCGCGCCAACATTCCAGAAGATCAGCGCGTCGACTTTTCGCTGTATGTAGACGAGTTCCAGAACTTTGCAACGGAAAGTTTTGAATCGATCTTGAGTGAGGCGCGAAAATACCGCTTGAACCTTATTCTTGGTAACCAGTTCATGACACAGCTGACCGATAAAATTCGTGAAGCGATTATTGGAAACGTGGGAACGGTCATCAGCGGTCGAATCGGTATTACCGATGCTGAATTATTGGTTAAGAAGTTTTCGCCAACATTTGACGCTGAAGACTTAACTAAGATGCCGAACTATCAATCAATCACGAGCGTGATGATTAATAATGTACCATCTGCACCGTTCTCGATGTCGTTCGTGCCACCGATGGGGCAGTCGAATCAGCAGCTCAGCGATGCACTTCGTCGGCTTTCAGCGGCAAAATACGGCAAGCCGCGCGCGGTTGTTGAGAAAGAAATTTTCGATCGGCTTGGATCGGCTGAAAAAGAGCGCCGAGCTCGCGCAGAGGCGGCGGGGCGAAAGACGCAGAAAAACACGCTTACGGGTGCGGGCGGCGGTTCGTCTTTCCTTGACGAATGGCTGACGAAACGCCAGCAAATCGCTGGTTCGGCGCAGAGCCAACCGCAGCGTCCAGCAATGAATTCGGCGCAGCAGCCATCGCAAGCAGGCGCTCCGGCGCAGCCGTATCCATCGGTCAATCAAGGGCAACGTATGCAGCAACCAGTGTCGCCTCAGGCGCAACAACAGCGTGCAGTGGTTGGGAACGATATGGTGACTCAACAAATGCCGGGTGCACCAAGTGCGTCGCTTCAGCAGCAGAATGCTCCGGTAGCACCTCCAGTGCCGCCGCAGCCAGAAATGCAACCTCCACAGCCTGAAGTGGCAAACGCGCCTGAGAGCGCTTATGATACACCTCAGAACGAGCAGCCGCCACCGGAAGATCGTTTACACCTTCGTGGCGATCAGCAAAACCACGACAGTGAAATATCAATAAAACTCCGCTAGTTGATAGCGGAGTTTTAAGGGTGGTAGGAAAGCGATTACTAAGCGCTTCGACCAGTAATCATGGTACGCACGAAGTCGTAGAGCAGTCCAATAACCCAACCGACAACGAATGCGCCAATACTTTCAAACCCTGAAAGCGGGTAGCCAAAATGTTTGGCGACAAGATAAACGGCAAGTGTGACCAGAAAGGCGAACACGGCACCGGAAAGTACGGCGTTTGGCCGTGCTATTGTGCTGCCGGCTACCTCGCTGACGCGTTCAACACCTTTGTTATGAATAACTTTACTGAAAGCGCGACTCGGGGCGGACATCTGTGTACGTGCCTCTGTCATCGCAGCGTCGAAGTTTTTATCAAGATCACGCTTGCTTGGTTTGCCGCCGCGTCGTTCGGCTGGCGCAGCTTCGCGTGCCCGATCGCTCTCACCCGATCGTTCAGCTGATTTCGCGCGTTCGAGCGCCTCGTGACGCGCTTCGTCCTCACGTTCTGGGCCTTTTTCGCGGCTCTGTTCGCGTTCTAGGTCTTCGCGGAGCCGTTCGCGCTGTTCGTGGCCGACATTCTCGAGCTCGGTGTTTCGTTCGCCGCGCTCAGGGTTGCCGTGCAACCGTTCGTTATGTGCCATATGTCATTCCTCCCTTAAATTGTTCCAGAGTTAAGATCGCGGCGAATAAGTCGTACTTCTTTTTTGACTTGTCGCGAGCGAGCGTAAAAGTAGGCGACTACTGCGAGAACCCCACCACCGAAGACGATATTTTCGGTTGCGCCAGTTTGTGGCAGCTCGGTAACGGTGCGTTCAACGGTTTTTGGTGCAGGGCAGTCAACATTGATTGTTGTGTTGTTGCCGGCGAAATCGTTCACCATGCGGCAGTTGTACGATTCAGGGTTGCCGCGAGCAATCGGTGTTGCTGGCGTTTCTGCTTTTAGCTGAACAATAACGATTTTTTCGATTTGTTCGCCCGGCTTAATACTTACGGCAGGCCAGGTAATTGTACCAACTTCTTCAACTGGTGTATCGCTTGACGCTTCAACGACCGTGCCACCGCCAGCGTCGATAAGATCGGCGTATTCAAGCACGTCTGCGATGTTGTCTTCCATCGTGTATGAGCCAGTGGTTGAGCCGATGTTTTTTACACTGAGTCGGTACTCAAGACGATCACCTGGTTTTGCTGTTGTTTCATTTGCATCATCAAGTAGCTGCGTGGTATTTTTTACTGTTTTATCTGTTTCAAATTCAGATTTACAGTCTTTATCTTTGTACCAGATCGTTTCATCATCTTCGCACGGCTTACAGTCCGGGTTGCTCTCAACTAAGTCTGGGTTAAGTGGGCAGCGAGGTTCTGGAGAAACTGTGAGTGGTTTTTGACACGCAGCTCCGGTCTTATCGCCGACGCTTGTTTTAACGGTAAGGACTACGGTGTATTCGCCGTCGCGTTCAAAATTGTGTTCAGCTGTACTGCGATCGCTGTTGGTTTGTTGTTTTTTTGTCGTCACTGTCGCGCCCGCTGAATCTTTTACAACGTAGGTGTATTCGCTAATTGTGGCGCCGTTCGAGCGAGATGCGCTGCCGTTAAAGGTAAAGCGCGTACGGTTGGTTGGTGTAATTGTAAGCGAGGTACATTGTGCTGCCGGTTGCGGTGGTGGCGGTGGCGGCGTTGTGTAGGCTGGGTTGCCGCAGTCGGCCATAATGGCGAACCACTGGTTGTCAACGGCGCGCTTACCGATAATTGCCCTGTAGGTAGAGCCATTTTGTTTTGTGTACGCGGTCGAGTCGAACTTGTAGAGCTGACTTTCATATACTGTTGTATTTGTATCAGCAATTTTAATTGGTGTTCGCTGCCATGAATAAGTAGAGCGGCCAACGCTCTTGATTGCCAAGTTCATATCACGCGAGTTGAATGAGCCCCACTGTGCTTTTTCAATATCTGCGCGGGTAATGCCAAATTGCGCATAAATTTGTTTCAAATCACGATGACCGGCACCGTCGTGATTTTGGTCGTACATCGACATAAATTGCTGCTTGTTGCTGAATCCGCCATAAATAACGTTATTTCCGCTTGCAGCGTTGGCTGATTCGGGCGGTGTAAATATCGCGAACGATTGCACAACGAGTGCGAGCGCCGTAAATATTAACCCAACGCGTCGGGTGGCCTCTTCTTTGCGGAGTCGTCGCGCGTAAAAGCCCAGCTGTCCGACAAGCGCGGGGCTATACGCGAGGTTTGAAACGATTTTTCTAAACATGGCGTTTTGTTTTTACCTTTTTATTTGTTATTTTGACCGGCTATACACCTCTTGCTCCAAATTTTAGCATAAGAAATATGTTCAATACAATAGCTTGAGTGAACACAATTTATTCGGTATAATGGGGGAAATGTAAATAGCTGAAACGTCTGAAATAGTGAGGGGAACATGGCTAAACAAACAAACGACGGCTCGTATGACGCGTCACAAATTCAAGTACTAGAGGGGCTTGAGCCGGTACGGAAGCGTCCGGGAATGTATATTGGGAGCACCGGGTACGATGGTGTCCATCATTTAATTAAAGAAATTGCCGATAACTCGATCGATGAAGCGATTGCCGGCTTTGCGTCGCGTGTCGATGTGACGATACTTGAAGACGGTGGTATTACAATTTCCGATGACGGCCGCGGTATTCCGGTCGATAAGCATAGTAAAACGGGCCTTAGTACACTCGAAACGGTTTTGACGGTGCTTCACGCCGGTGGTAAGTTTGGCGGCGGTGGCTATAAGGTGTCATCTGGGCTTCACGGTGTTGGTTCGAGCGTCGTGAACGCACTATCGAGTAAATTAATTGCAGAAGTTGTTAATAAAGACAATCTATACCGCATGGAATTTCAGCAAGGTGCAACAACGGTTCCGCTAAAGAAGATTGGCAAAACCGATCGCGCTAACGGTACAACAATTACGTTTTACCCAGATCCAACAATTTTCAAGGAAACGGTGGAATTCGATTACAAGTGGGTAGTGAATTATTTGCGTCACCAGGCGTACCTTACGAAAGGTATTTATGTTGGCGTGCGCGACGAGCGTACAAAAGAACGCCAGGCATTTTACTTCGAGGGTGGTATTCAAAGTTACGTAAAGCATCTCAATATTGGAAAAGATGTGCTCACCGACAGTGTTTTTTACGTTGAAAAACAGATTGAAGATTCGATGGTTGAAGTGGCCGTGCAGTATAACGACACGTATGTTGAAACTGTGCGTCCATTTGCGAACAACGTATTGACGCCGGATGGCGGTACGCATTTAGTTGGATTTCGTTCAGCGCTCACGCGTGTTATTAACGATTACGCGCGTAAAAATAGCTTGCTGAAGGAAAAAGAAGAAAATTTAACTGGTGACGATATTCGCGAAGGACTCACTGCGATTATTTTGGTGAAGTTGCCCGATCCGCAATTTGAGGGCCAGACCAAAAATAAATTGGGAAATCCGGAAGTTCGACGTTACGTCGAGCAAGTAATGAACGAATATTTCAGCTATTATCTTGATGAAAATCCGAACGTTGCGAAGAAAATCGTTGGAAAAGCGCTCCTTGCCGCCAGGGCACGAAAAGCGGCGCGCGCCGCTCGAGATAACGTGATTCGAAAGGGTGCACTCGATGGACTTAGCCTTCCTGGAAAGCTAGCAGACTGCTCGAGTAAAAACCCAGCAGACTCAGAGCTTTACATTGTAGAGGGTGATTCGGCGGGTGGCTCGGCGAAATCTGGTCGCGATAGCAAAACGCAGGCGATTTTGCCACTTCGTGGTAAAGTTCTCAACGTTGAGCGCGCCCGACTCGATCGTATGCTTTCTAACAACGAAATTGTGAGCATGATCAAAGCAATGGGCGTTGGAATCGGCGATCAATTCGATATTAGTGGCCTCCGCTATCATCGAATTATCATCATGACCGATGCCGACGTTGATGGAAGTCACATTTCAACATTGCTTCTCACATTCCTGTTCCGTTACATGCGTGAAGTAGTCGATGGCGGGCACGTCTATCTTGCGAAGCCGCCGCTATTTCTACTGAAAGCGCCCGGTAACAAACGCTGGTACGCGTATAGCGATGAGGAGCGTGATGCGAAAGTACAAGAACTTATTGCTGATCGTAAAGAGCGTGGTATAAAAATCAACGAAGAGGATTCGTATATTAAACAAGCCGGCTTAAACGATATTCAGCGATATAAGGGACTTGGTGAGATGGATGCTGACCAGCTGTGGGATACAACGATGAACCCCGAGAATCGTGTGCTGATTCAAGTAAAGATTGAAGATGCCGAAAAGTGTGATGCAATTTTTACAAAACTTATGGGCGACGAAGTGAATCTGCGAAAAAGCTTTATTCAATCTCGAGCAAAATTTGTTAATCTAGAGGAACTGGATATTTAATTATGGATGATGACAAAAATACACCAATAGAAGGCGATATACTGCCACCGGTGCAAACACATTCACGCGAGCTCGAGAATCGTACCGTTGAAGACGTAATGGAAGATAGCTTCTTGAAGTATTCGATGAGCGTGATTATCGACCGCGCGCTGCCAGATGTTCGTGACGGATTAAAACCGGTTCATCGTCGTATTTTATACACCATGGGTGAACAGGGGTTGCGACCTGCCGGAAAGTTTGCCAAATCAGCGCGTATCGCTGGTGAAGTGATGGGTAAGTATCACCCGCATGGCGATAGCGCAATTTACGATTCGATGGTGCGCCTGGCGCAGGATTGGACAATGCGCTACAAGCTAGTTGACGGCCAGGGTAACTTTGGTTCGATGGACGGCGACCCAGCAGCAGCGAGTCGATACACCGAGGCGCGACTTGGCCGAGCTGGTAACGAAATGCTGATCGATCTTGATAAAGATACGGTCGATTTTCGCGATAACTACGATGGCTCGGAAGAAGAGCCGTCCGTGCTCCCGGCAAAACTTCCTAACCTGCTCTTGAACGGACAAATCGGTATTGCTGTAGGAATGGCAACAAGTATTCCGCCGCATAACCTTGGTGAATTGGTCGATGCGTCGATTGAGCTGATTGATAATCCCGAGGCAACAACGGACGATTTACTAAAACATGTAAAGGGTCCGGACTTCCCAACGGGCGCCGTTGTGTACGGTGGCGCGCCAATGAAACAAGCGTATCAAACAGGGCGCGGAAGCGTAATGGTGCGCGCGGTCGCGAATATTGAGGAGACGAAAAAAGGTCGTCACCAGATTATTGTGACGGAAATGCCATATGCTGTAAATAAAGCAACGATGATCGAAAAGATTGCCGATCTCGTGAAAGAGAAAAAGATTACAAGTATTAGCGACCTTCGCGACGAAAGTGCGCGCGGAAGCGTTCGCGTGGTGATCGAGCTGAAGAAAGACGCCTATCCGAAAAAGGTGTTGAATCAGCTTTACAAGATGACGGCGCTGCAAACGAGTTTTCATTTCAATATGCTAGCGCTGATTGACGGAATTCAGCCGAAAGTGCTCGGGCTGCAAGATATCTTGAGCGAATTTGTGAAGCACCGCCAAGTGGTGGTGCGACGCCGCACGGAATTCGAGCTGCGAAAAGCCAAAGATCGCGCTCATATTTTGGAAGGATACAAGATCGCGCTCGATCACATCGACGAAGTGATCAAGGTGATTCGCGCCAGCAAAACGAGCGAAGAGGCTGAAACGAATTTACGCGAACGATTTGGTCTGAGCGAAATTCAAGCCAAAGCGATCTTGGCGATGCAATTGCGTCGTTTGACCGGACTTGAACGTGAGGCGATCGAGAACGAACTGAAAGAGCTGCTTGAGCTGATTGCGAAGCTTGAGGCGATTTTGGCGAGCGAAAGCGAAATTTTGCGCATTATCAAAGAAGAGCTTCTTGAGATGAAAGAAAAGTATGGCGATGCGCGCCGTTCGAAGATGATTACACATGAGCTTGGTAAATTCAGTGATGAAGAGTTAATCCCGGAAGAGAATTCGATCATACTTCTTACGACCGAAAATTACATCAAGCGAACGCTGGTGAGCGAATATCGTCGTCAGAACAGGGGTGGTAAAGGAAAGCGCGGCATGACGACCAAAGAAGAGGACGTTATCGATCAGCTCGTTCCGGCAAGCACGCACGATTATTTGCTGTTCTTCACGAATAAGGGGCGAATTTTCCGCTTGAAAGCGTACGAAGTACCGGCGGCGAGTTTGTCGGCGAAGGGTGTTGCGGCGGTGAACTTGCTTCAAATGCAACCTGAAGAGAAGATTACCTCGATCATTCGTCATGAAAAAGACGCCAAAGAAGACGGTTTCTTGTTCATGGCAACGCTCAAGGGAACGATTAAGAAAACTCCGCTGAAAGATTACGCCAATATTCGTACGAACGGACTTATTGCGATTAAGCTTGATGACGGTGATGAACTTCGTTGGATTAAGAAAACGACCGGTGAAAACGATGTGATTGTATCAACATCTGCTGGACAGGCCGTTCGATTCAACGAGAGCGATGCGCGCCCAATGGGACGAACGGCGCGCGGCGTGCGTGGCGCACGATTGCGACCGAATGACCGTGTAGTTGGCATGGATATTGTCGACGAAAACGCGTTCAACTTGCTTGTTGTAAGTGCGAACGGATACGGCAAGATCACGAAAGTGGCGAATTTCCCAAGTCATAAACGTGGTGGCGTTGGTATCAAGGCAGCTGTAGTGACGGCGAAAACTGGTCCGATCGTTGATGTACGAACGGTTGATCCGGCGGCGAGTGAAGTGCTCATTATCTCGAATAACGGACAAACAATTCGAGTTGGATTGAAGGACATTCCAACGCTTGGTCGCACGACACAAGGTGTTCGCATTATGCGACTTGGCGACGAAGATAGCGTATCGTCACTCGGCCTTATGCCAGAGCAAACTAGTACGGTAGAGGCAGAGCTTGCTGAGGCGGGTGACGAGGGCGAGGAAAGCTAGCATGTTTGAACTTTCGCCGTACATTATCGCGGTTATCGCCGGGTGGATCGTATCGCAGGGCGTGAAATACGTGATCGTGTCGGTGAAAGACGGGCGAATGGACAATCTTCGCCAACTGTATCTGTCGGGTAATATGCCCAGTGCGCATAGCGCGACAGTAACAGCGCTCCTTACGGTGATTGGGTTGCGTGACGGGTTCGAATCTGGACTGTTTGGGCTGGCGCTGTTATTCGCATCGGTGGTGATGTACGACGCGATGATGGTGCGACGATCGTCGGGTGAGCAGGGAATCGCGATTCAGAAATTGATTCGTGAGCAGAAAAGTAGCGTGACGCTACCGCGAGCTGCCAAGGGTCACACCCCTTTGGAAGTGCTTGCGGGCGCCATTCTGGGTGTGTTCATCGGCGTAGTTGTGTTTTTAGCTACGAAATAAACGCGAGAAGGTATTGACGATAGTGGTACCCATGCGCTATTCTGAGTATCAGTCTGATTGCGGGAAACGCAAAACCAACTTGTGGAGTTGAACAGATCAAATGTACTTTGACAATTTAGTTGTGCAATATATCATCGTCAGTCTATAAGAATATAGACGTATCTTTTGAAGATACATCTTTTATGGAGAGTTTGATCCTGGCTCAGGATGAACGCTGGCGGCGTGCCTAACACATGCAAGTCGAGCGGCAGCGCGAGTAGTTTACTACTTGGCGGCGAGCGGCGGACGGCTGAGTAACACGTAGGAACATGCCCTAAAGTGAGGGATAGCCCACCGAAAGGTGGATTAATACCGCATATGATCTTCGGATTAAAGTATTTATACGCTTTAGGAGTGGCCTGCGTCCGATTAGATAGTTGGTGAGGTAAAGGCTCACCAAGTCGACGATCGGTAACTGGTTTGAGAGGATGATCAGTCAGACTGGAACTGAGACACGGTCCAGACTCCTACGGGAGGCAGCAGTGAGGAATCTTCCACAATGGGCGAAAGCCTGATGGAGCAACGCCGCGTGCAGGATGAAGGCCTTCGGGTTGTAAACTGCTTTTATAAGTGAAGAATATGACGGTAACTTATGAATAAGGATCGGCTAACTACGTGCCAGCAGCCGCGGTCATACGTAGGATCCGAGCGTTATCCGGAGTGACTGGGCGTAAAGAGTTGCGTAGGTGGTCAGTAAAGCGAATAGTGAAACCTGGTGGCTCAACCACACAGACTATTATTCGAACTCACTGACTCGAGAATGGTAGAGGTAACTGGAATTTCTTGTGTAGGAGTGAAATCCGTAGATATAAGAAGGAACACCAATGGCGTAGGCAGGTTACTGGACCATTTCTGACACTGAGGCACGAAAGCGTGGGGAGCGAACCGGATTAGATACCCGGGTAGTCCACGCCGTAAACGATGGATACTAGCTGTTGGAGGTATCGACCCCTCCAGTAGCGAAGCTAACGCGTTAAGTATCCCGCCTGTGGAGTACGGTCGCAAGACTAAAACATAAAGGAATTGACGGGGACCCGCACAAGCGGTGGATCGTGTTCTTTAATTCGATGCTAAACGAAGAACCTTACCAGGGCTTGACATCCAGGGAAGCACTGCGAAAGCAGCGTGTGCCTTTTGGAACCCTGTGACAGATGATGCATGGCCGTCGTCAGCTCGTGTCGTGAGATGTTTGGTTAAGTCCATCAACGAGCGCAACCCTTGTGAATAGTTGTATTTTTCTATTCAGACTGCCCCGGCAACGGGGAGGAAGGAGGGGATGAGGTCAGGTCTGTATTTCTCTTACGTCCTGGGCTAGAAACACGATACAATGGCTAGTACAATGCGCAGCGAAGCCGCGAGGTGGAGCAAATCGCATCAAAGCTAGTCCCAGTTCGGATAAGAGGCTGAAACTCGCCTCTTTGAAGTCGGAATCGCTAGTAATCGCAAGTCAGCAAATTGCGGTGAATACGTTCCCGGGTCTTGTACACACCGCCCGTCAAACCATGAAAGTGACCAACACCCGAAGTCCGATTCGTCGGCCTAAGGTGGGGGGCATGATTGGGGTTAAGTCGTAACAAGGTATCCGTAGCGGAAGCTGCGGATGGATTACCTCCTTTCTAGGGAGAGTTATGCCAGACTATCGAGAAATCATAGTCTGAAGCTAGGTCGGTCTTGTTGTTATGCTGAGCTTACATAACAAACTATCTTCTTCGGAAGACAAGACGAAGTTCAAAAATCGTAGACTTACGATGATATGCACAACTAAATTGTTAAAACATTGGAAATACTCTCTGAGAAATCGGGGAGTATTTTTTTGTTATAAAAAAGCGCCTTTTGCGGTGAAAAGACGCTCGCGATGTGTATATACGAGATTATGGGCGGGGGAAGAAATTCTGGAAGAAGCCTTCAAGTAGCATAGTGTGCAAGTTTACCATAACGATGAACCCGACGCCACAGGTAATGAGTGCCCATAATTTGTAGCGATCGTAGCTTGAAACGCCGCCGCCAAAATTGTCGGCAATCCACTGGTGAAACCGTACAAACACCACACCAGCAAGTAAAATAAGAAATCCAACGAAAAACGACCCAAGAGAAAATTCATATTGCATACCCCCGATTATACTCTTGCTTCACGCGGAAATCTACGCTAGAATAAGGAAAGTTCGCGCATGAGGGGATATAGCTCAGTTGGCTAGAGCACCTGCTTTGCAAGCAGGGAGTCCAGGGTTCGAGTCCCTGTATCTCCACCACGAGGGGTGAACCAGGCGAAAGTCTGGAACACTCCACCAAGCGAATACATTTCATACGCGGGCGCTTAGCTCAGTTGGCTAGAGCATCTCGTTTACACCGAGAGGGTCGGGGGTTCGAGCCCCTCATCGCCCACCATGAAATGATTATGAAAACACCACGTACTCGTGGGCGATTAGCTCAGCTGGTTAGAGCGCGTCACTGATAATGACGAGGTCGGAGGTTCAAGTCCCTCATCGCCCACCACTACGTGGTGTTTTTTGTTTGCTTTAGATATTCTTGTGCTAAAATCAAAAACAAGGAGCCTTAATGCCAGCAAAAAAACCAAAACGCTCGAGTCACGTAAAAGATGTACTGCTTCTCTTTGCTATCCCCGTTGGAATAGCGGTTTTTGCAGCGGCTGTTGTGTATACGCCAAGATTGCTTGCGAATCCGAAATATGACTTCATTTATTCAGTGTGTAGCGACTATGCTTGCGGTCAAAGGTACGAGGTCGATCGCACGGGAAAGGTGACGCAGCACGAGAGCGACGGTATGCCTGTTGGCAGTGTGGAGACGCTGCGCTATTACGACGTTGAAGATGATTCTACGAGAAGCTTGAGTGCAGAGGAGGCGCAACGCTACCAGCTCGATACATCGTCGAAATCGCCTGATGGGTACAGTATCGCACGAGAGTATGGCGACAGTGGATTTCTCTTTTGGACCGATTCTAGCTCCGGGTGGTATCTGAAAGACGGTGCTAAAAAACGAAGTATTGAACTATCAAACGATGGATCGTATTATTCGGATAATATTAGATTTTTAGGGTGGGTTACACAGTGAAAACAAGACAAGAACTACTGACCGAGATACGAGAGAGTCTACATTCTGGGTTGCTGAGTGAATCCGACTTGCGGGCTTTCATAACAACGCCGCCGACCGCAGAAGTGCAAAAGCTCGACGAAAAGAAGCAAAACAAGCTATCGGCTGTCGATATTATGTTCTACATTGCGGGTATTGTGCTGTTTTCGACAATTATGTCGGTTATTATTCAATCTTGGGACGACGATAATCCATTCACGCACATTCTTTTAAGCGCGGTTATTGGCGCTGGGCTTTGGGTGATTGCGTACCAGCTTATGAAAAGTGCAGTGCAAAGTGACATTCGTAAAGGCCTAATAAGCGCGTTGCTATTAACCGGTTCGCTTCTGATTATTGTTGGTGGGTATATTATTACGAACGAACTTATTGGTGGCTTCAGCGAAGTGAACTTTATAGCCGGCGCGTTCACGCTGCTTGCGCTTGGTGGGCTTCATATTGGATTTGATAGAGTTGTGAAGCGAAATCTCACGCTCCTCATGGGTGTACTTTTAGCCGTTGCTTCGTTCCCGGCGCTGTTGTTCGGGGTACTGCAAGATTCGATGACGCTAGATATTTGGTCGATTATTCTTGTGATGGCAGCCGGGTTACTAGTGTACGCAACGCGAGTTGTGGCCAGGATTACTCCGGAGAGGGCGAAGATAGCGAACTCGTTCGACTCGTTTGCGGCATTTCTTGCGCTGTTGTCTATTTATATTGCAGGTTATGGTGACTACGGTGTTTTGTGGCTTTGTGCGCTTATCGCGGCGGTGCTTGGACTCTTTTACCTTAGTATTGTACTGCAAAACAAGCACCTACTGGGGAATGCTTCGTTTTTCATGGTACTGGCTATTATTACGATTTCGTTCAAATATTTCTCGGGGTACGGTATTACGTTTAGCCTGATTATCGCAACGTTTGGTTTGCTCGGTTCGGCGGCCGTAGCTTCGAGTATTAATAAAAAATATTTTAAGTAGAAAACCTATTGCAAAACAGTCTCAGGTTCGCTATAGTAACTAGTAGTTAAGCGAATGTTCTATAGAACCTCTGGCGATGTGTTGAGAAAAAGGCAAATCGTAAGAGGTCTTTTTTATCGCAAAAACAACAACGAAAACCACTGGACAGCGTGCGAGGCTAAGTGGTACGATAAACAAGCTTGAGTGCAGACAAGGCGTAACCGAGGTTACGAGTAAATGTGCTCTCAAGAGGTGAGAACGCAGGTTGTTTAACAATTTGGTAGTAAGAAAGTAAAGATTGACGGCAAGTAATTTGGTAATTTCCAATTACTAGTTAAGTCAATGCATAAAAAGGTACTCAAGGGCACAGTAGTGGATGCCTAGACGTATATTACCGATGAAGGACGTGGAAGACTGCGATAAGCTTCGGGTAGCTGTCAACAAGCTATTATCCGAAGATCTCCGAATGGGGAAACCCGGCATGATTCATCTCATGTCACCTACACCTGAATATATAGGGTGTTTGGCGGGAACCAACTGAACTGAAACATCTTAGTAGGTTGAGGAAAAGAAAGTAAATAACGATTCTCGGAGTAGTGGCGAGCGAAACGGGAAGAGCCCAAACCTTTTAAGTTTTCATCTGTTCGCAGATGAATAAGTTGATAGACGAATACTTATAAGGGGTTGTGATATAACACGAGACCAAGCCAGAGAACTGAAACTTGTTTCAGGTATCTGGTTTGCGATAACACTCTATCAGGTGTTAGTAAGGTAAAAAATCGGCGTGGTTAGCAGAATAATTTGAATGATTAACCAAAGAACGTGAAAGTCGCGTATGCGAAAACGACGCTGACCTTATACGTGTTTTATCGAGTAGGGCGGGGCACGAGAAACCCTGTCTGAATCCGGCTGGACCACCAGCCAAGGCTAAACATAATATACGATCGATAGTGAACTAGTACAGCGATGGAAAGGTGAAAAGAACCCCGGGAGGGGAGTGAAATAGATCCTGAAACTCTGTGCCTACAAGGAGTCGGAGCGGACTTGTTCCGTGACGGCGTGCTTTTTGTAGAACGATCCAGCGAGTTAATTTCGTGCGCAAGGTTAAGTCAAGTGACGGAGCCACAGTGAAAGCGAGCCTGAATAGGGCGACATAGTGCACGGAATTAGACCCGAAACCGGGTGACCTAACCATGGGCAGGCTGAAGCTACTGTAATAGGTAGTGAAGGGCCGAACCAGAGTACGCAGCAAAGTGCTTGGATGACCTGTGGTTAGCGGTGAAATGCCAATCGAACTCGGAGATAGCTGGTTCTCCTCGAAATAGCTTTAGGGCTAGCGTCATGTAATAGTACATGGGGGTAGAGCTCTGTAAAGGACTGGGGCTGGCAACGGTACCCACCCTTAACAAACTACGAATACCATATACCGTATCATGGCAGTTAGAACGTCGGGGCTAAGCTCGGCGCTCGAAAGGGAAACAGCCCAGACCATCGTCTAAGGTCCCTAAATTTACACTCAGTGGGAAACAAGGTGAGATTTCTTAAACAGCGAGGATGTTGGCTTAGAAGCAGCCATTCATTTAAAGAGTGCGTAACAGCTCACTCGTCAAGAGATCTTGCGTGGAAAATGTAACGGGGCTAAAGTGTAATACCGAAGACATGGATGTGCAATTTATTGTACGTGGTAGAGGAGCGTTCCTATCAGCGGTGAAGTCGAATTGTAAAGTTCGGTGGAGCGGTAGGAAGTGAGAATGCTGGAATGAGTAACCATAAGATAGGTGAGAATCCTGTCGGCCGTAAGAGCAAGGTTTCCTGGGCCACTGTAATAGTCCCAGGGTTAGTCGGTCCTAAGCCGAGGCGCATAGCGTAGGCGATGGACATCAGGTTAATATTCCTGAACTAGTATGACTTTGTACACTGTTCACGGAGAAGTAGTCGAAGCGGATTCATGGTATGTATCCGTCCAACATAGCGGGAACGCAAATGGAGTGAAAGCTTACCTTCGGGTGAGCGATTTCGATCAAAGCTCTGGCTAGAAAAGCAGGTGTACGCGTGGGTCATGCTACCCGTACCGCAAACCAACACAGGTGCTCGAGTCGAGTAGACTCAGGCTTACGAGAGAACCTTCGCTAAGGAACTCGGCAATACAGCGACCGTAACTTCGGGATAAGGTCTGCCCCCACATCTTTGGATGTGAGCCGTGTTCAACAACTTGGTGATAGGTGGTTTAAAAAGCGTAATGTAACGATTACGCATGAGTACGCATCGGTTCGAAAGAATCGTTTGTGACAAATCCTTTTTAAAACACGAAACTTTTTACTGAGATAGACAAATCATGATGATTTGCTCTGATGTTGATCACGACCTCTTGCATGTAAAGATGTGGGGGCCGCAGCAAAAGAGCCCACGGAACTGTTTACCAAAAACACAGGTCTCTGCTAATTCGAAAGAAGATGTATAGGGGCTGACTCCTGCCCGGTGCTGGAAGGTTAAGGGGAGCGCTTCACGGTGCGAACTGAAGCCCCAGTGAACGGCGGCGGTAACTATAACCGTCCTAAGGTAGCGAAATTCCTTGTCAGGTAAGTTCTGACCCGCACGAATGGAGCAATCATGTGGGCACTGTCTCAGCGAAGGCCTCGGTGAAAGTGCATTGGCGGTAAAGATGCCGTCTGTCCGTACCAGGACGAGAAGACCCCATGGAGCTTTACTACAGCTTTACATTGATCCGGGTTACAACATGTGTAGCATAGCTGGGAGGCTTTGAAGCAGATACGCTAGTATTTGTGGAGCCACAGGTGAAATACCAGCCTTGTTGTGATCTTGATCTCACCCTGACCATTATCTGGTTAGGGGACCGTGTATGGTGGGTAGTTTAACTGGGGCGGTTGCCTCCTAAAGAGTAGCGGAGGCGTTCAAAGGTTGGCTAACTTCGGATGGAAATCGAAGTGATAGTGTATGCGCATAAGCCAGCTTGACTGTGAGGAGTACATTCCAAGCAGAGACGAAAGTCGGAGCAAGTGACCCGCTGTACGTACATTTGTACATGAATGTGGGATCGACAGCGCAAACGGATAAAAGTTACCCTGGGGATAACAGGCTTATAGCGCCCAATAGTTCACATAGACGGCGCTGTTTGGCACCTCGATGTCGGCTCATCACATCCTGGAGGGGGAGCACCTTCCAAGGGTTCGGCTGTTCGCCGATTAAAGTGGTACG